>BNJS01003103.1_pt1 | contig 1061699 bp, 1308 predicted proteins | sample 8540461 | NCBI WGS metagenome assembly BNJS01 (sample SAMD00202454, study PRJDB9452) | human saliva metagenome | isolation source: human saliva | place: Japan
GGCCGTCACGTCGGAGACGCGCAACCTACCGATCGAGGAGATCGCCGGGGGCCGTAGCCGCCGGGATGAGGGGTGTTCATTTCGCCGGCGGTGAGCTGGTCGAGGCTGATCCCACTTCGGGTCGTGTAATCAGGGCCCGCAAGATCGCAGGACGAGGGGCATTCTTGGCGCCCGTAGTGGGCATCGTCGCGCTGCTGTCAGCATCAGCGGCTTCTGCGTCATGGTTGACGTCGCGAGGAACTTCCGCCTTATTGGCGTCGCTCATCTCGAAGTTCGGTAGGAGCGCGGTTGCCTCCGCGAGTTGGCGAAGCGGCCCGCGCGACAGGTAGGTGACGTCGCCGCGCTTCGCGTCGTAATGGTTAGTGGCCACAGCCTGTGTCACCATCCGTACGTGTTGTCGGCGCTGTTGATCCTGCCGCATCCGTCGTAGGTCTTCTCGTGGTGACGTGTTGAGGTTGAGACGTCAGAATCTTGTAGTCGTAAGCCTCAAGCACGTAGGCCTTCGCATTCACTGAGTCGTGGGAGGCAGGCGGAATCGCGGTTCAGGTGACCGTCAGCGTCTCCGGACTCACCGGGCTCCAGCAGCTTCGTCTTCCTCATAAGACAGCGGGTTCGCGGGAAGCCTTTCGATGCTACCGTCCATGTGGGGCGGGTTGTCGTAGATCTGGACGATGTCGCCACCGGCAGCCTGGCCGGTGTTCACCGTGACGGTCACGTCGCGGACATAAGTTCCCGTGGCCTCGTCGACCGGTCGCTCATCAGCTGGGAGAACGTCATGTGGGACGGTGGCTTCAAACGGTGAACGACCTCGTTGCATAGTCGATGACACCCTCAGCAGCCGTCTCGTACCAGCGACCAGCCAACGTAGATCAGAGTCGATTGTAGTTGACAAAGGTTGGCTGCGTCTGGGTGCCCTGTTAAAAGGATCCTCCTGGGCGAACTCCGTCATGTTCGTGCTGGAAGTCGCCAGCAAGTTGTTGTTCGCGCGGGCCCGCTGCCGATGTCGCGGGAAGGTGTCAAGAGGTCTTCGCGGGGTTCACCACTCGCCGTCAGGATGCGGCCCAACGTTGAATCCAGCCTGGCCGCCGAGGTTGCCCACACGATCGCGTCGATCTCCGGGTCGTCCTGAAGGTCACCGAGCTGGAAGACGTTGGCGGCGTTGATGACGACGATCGTCTTCGTCGAGGTCTTCTTCGCCAGCTCGATCATGTCCTTCTCGGGACGCGTCAGCTCGAGGTAGCCCTGGCCATCACTCAGTCAAGTGTACTCCTCGGGTTATTCGTGTGGCTGAGTACGGGTTGTCAGCCATCTCCTGGTTGACGTCGCGGGCAGATCGAAGCCTCGCCGCCCGAACGGGCGATCGTCACGACGCGGTGTCACCGAAGGCGGTGGCGTTGAGCAGGTCATCGATACTTTGTCCTGCGTGAGCCGGGCAGCGACCAGTCGGCCTTGAACATGCCGACCTCAGGGCGCTCAGCGCGGTAGGCGGTGTACAGGTTCGTCAGCTCATCATTCGTGGTGAAGCCGGCGTTGTGCAGGCCATCAAGCAGGGTCGTTGTTGGGTTGTCCTTCGACAGCGAGCCGGAGCCGGTGCCGCCGTAGATTGGTTGATCGAACTGTTACACGTTGATCGCGGAGCCCTGGCGGAGGCGAAACCGCCCTGATTCTTCAGGACCATGCCTCGTCAGAAATATCGTTGCCCAGATCTCACCTGGGCGCTTCGACGAGTCCGTGAGGCGGTGTGACCTGCCGGGTCGACGCAAATCTTGAAGCTCATAAGCCATGTCGACACGACAGCCCGACGACGGCGATGAACGCCGCGACAGGCCGTCAGGCGCGTGAGCTTGCGGGCAGGCGCCATCTTAACAGCAGGGGGCGATGATGGCGAGCGCAGCGCCCGCCGATGACGATCAAGGGGACCTTGATCGACTCAACCATCTTCCACACATCAGACCAGTTGATGGAAAGCATTGTTGATGTGCCACTCTTTCAGTTCGAAACCCACATCCCAGGCCGGATCAAAACTCCTTTCCATCGTTGTGTCTCCGCGGGCGTAGGTCACCGCAGACCAGAGGGCAGATGAAGACCGCCACCACCTATTCAACCACATTCGGTCACCTCATATTAAGGACCTCATTATTGTTCTGTCGGATTCAGCGCACAATCTGTCAGGGCGGGCTCGCGCAAGCCCCACAGGCATCGCCGCCTGCGGGAAGGACTCTGCTGCCTGCCCACCACCGACGAGAGCAATGACAGGGGATGCGCGGGCCTGGCCCCTCGCGGGGACCGGGCCCTGTACCACGATATCGACCGGATCTCCGATCAGTGTGCGCGGCGCCTCGCCGCTACGAGGCCGACGCCGGCGACGCCCTAGCAGGCCGACGAGCGCGATGGCAACTCCGGTGTTTGCGCCAGTGCTGGGCAAGCTTGTTGCCTTCAGTGCTCTTGCCGCCCGTGGGCTGCGACCTGCTCAGGAGTCGACTGCGACCCGCTCGGGTCGACTGGGCTGCACCTGGCCCAGAGTCGGGCTGGGACTGCTCAGCAGTGGGCTGGGGCTGCTCAGGAGTCGGCTGGGGCTGCTCAGGGCGTCGAAGCTCGGGGAAATCGCACGTCGAAGACCGCGAGGTATCGGACTCGACGATGGCTGCACCACTCGTCGTCGTCCCCGAGATCTTCACGAGCGGAGTAACCCTCAGCGCTGCCCGGTGATAAGGAACGAGAACTCACCGACCCGTTGGCGGGAAGCTCCAGATTCTTGAAGGTCAGAACCTTACCCGCGACCGTCGGCTCGGGGGCGCCGGTGGCCGACTGGGGAACGTAGGTGGCGTCGTCCGACAGGGTCGCGACGACCGTCTGGACCGACTTGACGTCCGGGTTCGAGTTCGTGATCGTCACGCCGATGGTGCGCGTCCCGGTGGAGTCGGCGCCCGGTTGGGCGACGGCGCACGTCGCGGAGGACAGCGCGACCTGGCCCTTCGGCGAGAAGGAGGTGACGAGAGGTAGTCGACCGTCGCATTCGGCTCGAGGGTACGAGTCCAGCTCAGAGCCATGCCGTTGTCCCGGTTGGAATCTGCGCGCTCGAGCTTGTTGGGCAGCGGCGTACGATTCTCGACCTTATCCCAGACCTGGTAGAAGGCACCGTAGTAGTAGTTCGAACCGGCGGTCGTCGGGACGAACTGTTCGACTCGGCCACGATCCGAATGCTCGCCGGTTTCCGGATCCTTCGCTCGACAGATGACCGTCCCCGTGCTTTGCGTCGTACTCACCGAAGCCGTAATCGTCGTCCTGGAGGTAGCAATCCGCCGCGTGGTAGAGAGTAAAAGTCCTGAGCTGCATCCGAGACGTTCTTCACCGAGAGTGTCGTCGCGTAGAAGTCATTGCCCGTTGAGTAGGTGTCCGTCTGCGTGATCTCGAATCCGCCGCCGCGAACGACAGTCGTGAGGACCCACGGATCGGCTTGAGTACCCATGCCGGACTTCGTTTGCGAGACCGGCGTCCAGGCGATCGTCCCCATGGATTTCGCCGAACGAGATTTCAGCACACCCGGACCGAAGAGCTCAGATCCCACAGCGAGGAAGGTTCCACAGTCGGCTGGATCCGTGATGAGGCGACCGTTGTAGAACTCGTTGTACCTATCGCCCTTGTAGTTGATCGAGCAGTTGAGCTTGTCGGAGATGGCGATCCGGACAAGCGGACCTTCCGTATCCTCAATCGTGGGACCGGCGGCGAAGGCTGCCAACGAGTTGATAACGAGGGTCGCGGAGCCGAGCGCTGCAATGACCAGTTTCTTGGACAGGCGCATGAGGAGACATCCTTAAGCGTTAACGGATAGTGTGCAGCCAATCTAGCATCCGCGCGTCAGCTTTCCAAATTGTTGAACTTGTAATGTTCGATCGTCGCCGCCAGTAGCTTGATCTGCGCCGCCGTGAGACATCCCCGGCGCGCTCAGCGCAAGCAAGCAGACACGACAAGGAACCCCTGGCCTCGTCACGCTTACGCGGAAGAGGCCGGGGAATTTCAGGAAACCGCTGAGGCGGTTACTCATGAAGGTCATACCGAAATCGATTGCACCAAGGGCATCCAGGAAGTCCGCGGACACCTGGCCGTCTTGGAAATCGAGCTCGGTGTAGTTCGAGTTCGCCAGAGCCTCGGGCGTGGGCTCGACCGTAACGTTGTTGTAACGCGACAGGCCGGTACCAGCCGGGATGAGCTTACCGAGAATGACGTTCTCCTTGAGGCCAAGAAGCTGATCCGACTTGCCGTTCATTGCGGCTTCGGTCAGGACCTTCGTGGTCTCCTGGAAGGATGCAGCAGACAACCACGAATCGGTTGCCAGCGACGCCTTGGTGATACCCATGAGCATCTGACGACCAGAAGCCGGCTGTCCGCCCTCGGCAGCAACCTTACGGTTCTGCGCAAAGGTAGGCCATACGGTCAACCAGTTCGCCCGGCATGAAGGTCGTGTCGCCCGGCTCCAGGATGGTGACCTTGCGGAGCATCTGGCGAACGATGACCTCGATGTGCTTGGAGTGGATACCCACGCCCTGATCGCGGTAAACCTTCTGGACCTCGTCGACGAGCTGCTTCTGGGCCACGTTGCGGCCCATGATGCGCAGAACTTCCTTGGGATCCAGCTGGCCTTCGGTCAGTGCAGTACCGGCATCGATGTGCTGTCCTTCTTCCACCAGGAGCTTCTGGCGACGAGAAACCTCGATGACCAGGTCTTCCTTGGCATCATCACGGATGATGACGATGCGACGCACCGAAGGATCTTCGTCGTCAATGTGAACGCGACCAGCGGCCTCGTTCATCTTGGCTTCGATCTTCGGGCTACGCGCCTCGAAGAGTTCCTGAACACGCGGCAGACCCTGCGTAATATCGGCTGCCGAGGCCGCACCACCGGTGTGGAAGGTACGCATCGTCAGCTGGGTGCCGGGCTCGCCAATCGACTGAGCGGCGATAATGCCGACGGCCTCGCCGATGTCAACCTGCTTGCCGGTGGCCAGCGAGCGACCGTAGCAGGTCGCGCAGGTGCCGACCTGAGATTCACAGGTCAGGACGGAGCGGCAGACAACTTCCTCCACGCCAGCTGCAACGAGCTGTGCGAGCAGGTCATCACCCAAGTCGCTTCCTGCCGGAGCAACAACGGTGCCATCTTCTGCAACCGCATCGCGAGCAAGGGTACGTGCGTACGCCGTGGTCTCGATGGTGTCCAGAGCTTCCCACTCTCCCGCAGAGTTCTTCTGCGCGATCTGGATGCGCACGCCCTGGCGGGTGCCACAGTCGGCCTCGCGAACGATGACGTCCTGCGAGACGTCGACGAGGCGACGGGTCAGGTAGCCCGACTCTGCCGTACGAAGAGCGGTATCAGCCAGACCCTTACGAGCGCCGTGGGTAGCGATGAAGTACTCGAGAACCGTCAGGCCCTCGCGGTAGTTCGCCTTAATGGGCTGCTCGATGAGCTTCTGCTTCGGGTCGGACACGAGGCCTCGCATACCAGCAAGCTGCTGGACCTGAGACCAGTTACCACGAGCGCCGGAAGAAACCATGCGATACACGGTGTTACGTGCCGTGAAGTGTTCGCGCATATCCTGCGCGACTTCTTCGGTGCACTTGAGCCACAGGTCAACCAGCTCTTCGTAGCGGGTTTCCTCGAGGATGATACCGGTCTCGAACTGGTCCTGGATCTCGGCGGCCTTGGCCTCGTAGCGAGCGAGGATCGCACGCTTGTTCGGGGAAGCCTGAATATCCGAGAAGGCAATGGTGATACCCGACCAGGTCGACCAGTGGAAGCCAGCCGACTTGAGGGCATCCAAGCAGTCCGCAACCAAGACGTTCGGGTAGCGCTCGGTGAGGGTGTTAACGATCTGGCCCAGCTGCTTCTTGCCGACGACCTCGTTCACGAAGGGTAGTCAACAGGAAGCTGCTCGTTGAAGATCGCGCGACCCAGCGAGGTTTCCAGAATGATGTCGTCGCCCTCGCTCCAGCCTTCGGGAGCTTCCCAATCCAGCGGAGGAACGATACCCGAGAAACGGATACGAGCGCGCTGGTTCAGGTGAAGATCGCCGTTATCGAAGGCCATGCGGGCCCTCGGCAACAGTGGAGAACACGGGGACGATTTCCTCGCCGTTCTCATCGCGGGCAACCTCAACCGAGGGATCGGGATCCGAGGTCAGGTGGAACAGACCGATGATCATGTCCTGAGAAGGCATGGCCACGGGGCGTCCATCCGAGGGCTTCAAAATGTTGTTGGTCGACAGCATGAGGATGCGGGCTTCAGCCTGCGCCTCTGCACCCAGCGGCAAGTGAACTGCCATCTGGTCACCGTCGAAGTCAGCGTTGAAATGCGCCACAAGCCAGCGGGTGAAGCTGGATTGCCTTACCTTCAATGAGCTGAGGCTCGAAGGCCTGAATACCGAGGCGGTGCAGCGTAGGTGCACGGTTCAGCAGCACCGGGTGCTCGCGGATGACGTCGTCGAGGACGTCCCACACCTCGGGGCGCTGACGCTCAACCTTACGCTTTGCAGCCTTCACATTCTGCGCGAAGTTCTTCTCAACCAGGCGCTTCATAACGAAGGGCTTGAAGAGCTCCAGAGCCATCTGCTTGGGCAGACCACACTGGTGGAGCTTGAGCTGAGGTCCAACGACGATAACGGAACGACCCGAGTAGTCCACGCGCTTACCCAGAAGGTTCTGGCGGAAACGACCCTGCTTGCCCTTGAGCATGTCAGAGATGGACTTGAGCGGCCGGTTACCGGGGCCTGCGACAGGACGGCCACGGCGGCCGTTGTCGAAGAGCGCGTCAACGGATTCCTGAAGCATACGCTTCTCGTTGTTGACGATGATCTCGGGCGCACCCAGCTCGAGCAGACGCTTGAGTCGGGTGTTGCGGTTGATCACGCGACGGTAGAGGTCGTTCAGGTCAGAGGTCGCGAAACGGCCACCATCAAGCTGAACCATGGGGCGAAGATCCGGCGGAATAACCGGGATGTTCGTCAGAACCATGGACTCGGGCTTGTTGCCGGTCGCAACGAATGCGTTGATGACCTTCAGGCGCTTGATCGCACGAGTCTTGCGGGGACCGTTCTCGTTCTGAATGATCGAACGCAGCTGTTCGACTTCGGCTTCCAGATCAAAAGTCTGCAGACGCTTCTGGATAGCAGAAGCGCCCATGTCACCCCTTGAAAGTAGGTGCCGTAGCGAGCAACCATCGCGCGGTACAGGCGCTCGTCACCTTCAAGGTCACCGACCTTGAGGGACTTGAAGCGCTCCCCAAACGGTCTCCAGGCCCTCAATATCGCCGTCGTAACGACGACGGATCTTAGCCATGTCACGCCTCGCCAGCCTTGCGGCGGCGTTCAATCTCGGTTGCGGAGGCATCGGAAGCTTCGAGCTCAGCGATCTCGGCTTCCAAGCGCTCTGCGAATTCGTTGATAGCGGCATCGCGCTGGTTTTCGAGGTGGGTCTTTTCGACCTCGAGCTCGGAACGAAGATCCATCAGGTCTTCGTCACGGCCCTTCTCGTCAACCTCGGTGATCATGTAGGCAGCGAAGTAGATGACCTTTTCGAGGTCCTTCGGAGCCAGGTCCAGCACGTAGCCCAGGCGCGAGGGAACACCCTTGAAGTACCAAATGTGGGTAACGGGAGCTGCCAGGTCAATGTGACCCATACGCTCACGACGCACCTTGGAACGCGTCACCTCGACACCACACTTTTCGCAGATGATGCCCTTGTAGCGCACGCGCTTGTACTTACCACACGCGCATTCCCAGTCGCGGGTGGGACCGAAGATCTGCTCACCAAACAGACCGTCGCGCTCGGGCTTGAGCGTGCGGTAGTTGATGGTCTCCGGCTTCTTCACTTCACCGTGGCTCCACGAGGCGATGTCCTCGCCCGTGGCCAGGGTGATCTTCAAACTGTCGAACGTCTTGGCGTCCAGCAAAGTCATTGCTCCTTATCAGATCGCATCGATGGTCGCCGCGGCGTTCGGACGCGCATCAAGAGTGATGCCCAGTTCCTCACGCGCATTGAAGTCGTCATCTTCTTCACGCAGGTCAATCACGTTGCCGGCTGCGTCGAGAGCTTCGACGTTCAGGCACAGCGAACGCATTTCCTGGATCAGAACACGGAAGGATTCGGGGATGCCGGGCTCGGGGATGTCCTCGCCCTTAACGATCGCCTCGTAAACCTTGACACGTCCGGTGGTGTCATCGGACTTGATGGTGAGCAGTTCCCTGAAGGGCGTAGGCTGCGCCGTACGCTTCCAGGGCCCACACTTCCATTTCACCGAAGCGCTGGCCACCGAACTGGGCCTTACCACCCAGAGGCTGCTGCGTAATCATCGAGTACGGGCCGGTTGAGCGAGCGTGAATCTTGTCGTCAACCAGGTGGTGCAGCTTGAGCATGTAGGCGTAGCCCACTGCAATCGGGTACGGGAAGGGTTCGCCAGAGCGGCCGTCGAACAGGCGCGCCTTGCCCTCGGCGTTGGTGAGGACGTCACCATCGCGGTTGGGGTTGACGTTGCGCAACAGACCGGCGAGCTCTTCGGCCTCGGAGGCCGTCGAAGACGGGGTTGCCACGGGGGTCTCGGGGGCGACGACGATGCCTTCTTCGGGAAGGTGCTTCGTCCATTCTTCGCCAGCCTTGACGGCTTCCGAGGCGTCCCAGCCCTGGTGGGCGAGCCAACCAAGGTGGTACTCGAGCACCTGGCCGACGTTCATACGGCCGGGGACACCCAGCGGGTTGAGGATGATGTCAACCGGGGTGCCGTCCTCGAGGAAGGGCATATCTTCGACCGGGAGGATCTTGGACACAACGCCCTTGTTACCGTGGCGGCCTGCCATCTTGTCACCAATGGTGATCTTGCGGCGCTGGGCAACGTAGACGCGAACCGTCTGGCGCACGCCGGGGTTGAGATCGTCTTCGTCGTCGTTGAATTCACGAACGCCAATGACGATGCCCTCTTCACCGTGGGGAACGCGCAGCGAGGTATCGCGAACCTCGCGAGCCTTCTCACCGAAGATAGCGCGCAGCAGGCGCTCTTCGGAGGTCAGTTCGGTTTCGCCCTTCGGGGTGACCTTACCGACGAGGATGTCACCAGCGGTCACCTCGGCGCCGATACGGATGATGCCGCGCTCGTCCAGATCAGCGAGGGATTCCTCGGAGACGTTGGGGATATCGCGGGTGATCTCTTCCTCACCGAGCTTGGTTTCGCGTGCGTCGACTTCGTACTCTTCGATGTGAATCGAGGTGAGGACGTCCTCTTCGACAACACGACGGCTCAAGATGATGGCGTCCTCGTAGTTGAGGCCTTCCCACGACATGTACGCAACCAGCAGGTTCTTACCCAGTGCGACTTCACCATTGTCGGTGGCGGGACCGTCGGCGAGCACGTCGCCTTCTTCCACGCGCTGACCTTCGTCAACAATCACGCGCTGGTTCGTGCAGTTACCGGGGTTGGAGCGCTCGAACTTCTCGAGGCGGTAGGTGTCGCGTCCGCCTTCATCCGTCGTGACGACAACCAGGTCTGCCGAGACCTCGGTGACAACACCGGAGTGCTGGGCGATAACCATTTCGCCAGAGTCGTGTGCGGCACGCTGCTCCATACCGGTACCCACCAGCGGAGCTTCCGTGGTGAGCAAGGGCACCGCCTGACGCTGCATGTTCGCACCCATGAGGGCTCGGTTTGCATCGTCGTGCTCGAGGAAGGGATGAACGCGGTTGCCACGGACACCATCTGGCGAGCAGAAACGTCCATGTAATCCACGCGATCACGAGCGATGAGTGTCGGGTCTTCGCCGGCAACACGGCACAAAACCTGCTCATCGATGAAGTGTCCATCAGCATCGACCGGCGAAGAAGCCTGTGCGATGAAGTGGCCCTTTTCGTCATCGGCGGTCAGGTACTCGACTTCGTCGGTGACCTGTCCGTTGCGGACGATACGGTAGGGGGTCTCGATGAAACCGAAGGGGTTGATGCGGGCGAAGGTTGCCAGCGAACCAATCAGACCAATGTTCGGGCCTTCAGGGGTTTCAATCGGGCACATACGACCGTAGTGCGAGGGGTGAACGTCACGAACCTCCATGGAGGCGCGGTCACGAGACAGACCACCGGGACCCAGGGCCGACAGACGACGCTTGTGCGTGAGGCCAGCCAGGGGGTTGTTCTGGTCCATGAACTGCGAGAGCTGCGAGGTTCCGAAGAACTCCTTGATTGCAGCCACAACAGGACGGATGTTGATCAGGGATTGCGGCGTGATGGAGTCCGTTTCCTGAGTGGTCATACGCTCACGAACGGTACGTTCCATACGTGCGAAAGGCCCGTACGCACCTGCGCCTGGATGAGTTCACCCACGGCGCGGATACGACGGTTTCCAAAATGATCGATGTCGTCGGACTCGACGCGAACCTCGACGGGTTCACCGTGACGGACGCCTGCGAAGGTCTTCTCACCGGCATGCAGGGCAAGCAGGTACTTGACGGTCGCAATAATGTCGCCGATGGAGAGCACCAGTTCGGGGCTATCGGCCGGGTGTCAACAGCCAGCTTCTTGTTGATCTTGTAGCGGCCGACCTTTGCCAGGTCGTAACGCTTGGGGATCGAAGCAGAAGTTGTGCAGCAGAGCCTCAGCGGCTTCAACGTTGGCGGGTTCGCCCGGACGCAGCTTGCGGTAGATATCGGTCAGCGCCTCGTCGCGGGTACGAACGGTGTCCTTCTCAAGGGTCTCAAGAAGCACCGGGTAGGCGGCGAAGTGCTCGCGAATTTCGGCCTCGGACAGGCCAAGAGCCTTGAGGAAGTGCGTCACCGACTGCTTACGCTTACGGTCGATGCGCACGCCCACGGCGTCGCGCTTATCGATTTCGAACTCGAGCCATGCACCACGGCTGGGGATGATCTTCGCGTTGAAGATTTCCTTGTCGGATGCGCGATCCGAGGTCCGCTCGAAGTCACACGCCCGGCGAACGGACGAGCTGCGAGACAACGACACGCTCGGTGCCGTTAATGATGAAGGTGCCACGGGCGGTCATGAGCGGGAAATCGCCCATGAAGACGGTCTGCGACTTAATTTCGCCCGTGTTGTAGTTCATGAACTCGGCGGTCACGTACATAGGTGCCGAGTAGGTGTAATCCTTAGCCTTCGCTTCTTCAACGGAGTACTTCGGTCGTTCCAAGCGGTGATCGCGGAACGAAAGAGACATGGTACGAGCCACGTCTTCAATCGGCGAGATCTCTTGGAAAATTTCTTCAAGACCGGAGACATCCGGAACATCTACGCGTCCAGCAGCCTTTGCGGCATCCACGCGTGCTTTCCATGCATCGTTTCCCAGCAACCAGTCAAAGCTTTCGGTCTGCAGGCCGAGCAGATTCGGTGCCTGCAGAGGCTCGCGGAGCTTAGCGAAAGAAATGCGGTTCTTGGGCTGGTTGGCAGTGTTGGTACTTGCAGCCAACGGGGGTCCTTCCCTGCGTTTTCATTGCGCGCACACGCTTTTCGACCCATTAACTGACACCGTCCACATCCGCCCAGCGCCTATTACAGCGAATGGATACGGGTCACCTCGGGCAATACAGCGCAAATACTCATTTTAGGTACAGGGATATAGGGGCGCAACGTTCGAGGGGCAATATGTCCAACCTCACGTTCAGGTTGTCCCAAGAACTACTTCAGCATCGAAACGCTTCCAGTGCCCCAAGTCGGGCTTGAACCGACGACCCACGGATTATGAGTCCGCTGCTCTGACCGACTGAGCTATTGGGGCGTAGAAAGTTTAACGCGAAGTATTGCCTTCAGCGCAACACGAGCCCCGCAGTCCCCTACTTACTTGAGAACAACAACGACGTCGGGATCGCCCGTCTGCGTTTGAACGACGCGCGAGATTCCCAAGACATTCGCGACCTCTTCGGCGGTGGCTTTGAGGTTGGGATCCTCGTAGTAGACGGTCGTAACTTCAGTGTCCCAGCCACGCGCGTTTGCGGCGCTTGCACCGTCGAAACCAGCGTTAGCCAGTGCAGAAACCTTCTGCGCCGCAAGGCCCTGAGTTCCGGTTCCGTTCAGCACGGAGATCTTCGCGGAGTGACGCACCGGGATGGTCGGTGAGGGAGAAGGGGTCTCACTTGTCGTCGCCGAGGCGGAGGGCGAGGCGGTGGCCCCGGAAGAAGGAGAAGCAGAGGGAGTGGTCGCGCTTGCGCTGGCAGATGCCGTCGCAGTAACGCTGGTCGTAGCCTTCGGCTGCGAGCCACCCGAGATCAGGATGTGGCTGATCCCCATGCGGCCGCGGGAACGATCACCAGCACTGCGAGGAAGGGCCACACGCTCTTCCAACGCGAGGGCTGCTGAAGGTGCATGCCCTGGGGCATGTCTTCGCCGGCGCGGTCAAATTCATCCTTTGGATACTGAGAAGTCACGGTTTCAGAGTAGCGAAAACACTATCCCTGCGCATAGTCCCTCCCCGCGTGGCTGAGATTTCCCCATTTCAACTGATTGACGAGGCCGCGGCTGGGCAAGCCGGCGGCTACAGTAGGTCCGTGGAATCTTTGGATCGAGTGATTGACCCTTCATGGGCACGTGCACTGGCGCCGGTAGAAGACAAAATTCATGAGCTGGGTGCTCAACTGCGCGCCGAAGTCGAGGCTGGGCATGGGTATCTTCCCGCCGGAAGCGATGTTTTGCGCGCTTTCACCTACCCCTCTAGATCAGGTGAAAGTCCTCATCGTCGGCCAAGACCCCTACCCCACTCCCGGGCATGCGATGGGCCTCAGTTTTTCTGTTGCACCCGGCGTTCCTTTCCCCGCATCTCTGCGCAATATCTTCAAGGAACTCACCACCGACGTGGGCGTTCCCATGCCAACCAGCGGGGATCTGACCCCTTGGTCGAGGCAAGGGGTGTGCCTTCTCAACCGCGTGTTGACGGTTCGCCCCGGACAAGCTGGCTCTCATCGGAAGATGGGATGGGAAGAAGTGACCTCTCGGGCCATCGATGCTCTGGTTGAGCGCCGCGATTCCTCAGGAAATCGTCTTCCGCTGGTTGCAATCTTGTGGGGACGAGATGCGCAGTCCTTGCGCGAACAGTTGGGGATACTCCCGCGATTGAGTCTGTCCACCCCTCTCCCCTATCGGCCAGGCGCGGATTCTTTGGCTCGAGGCCGTTTAGCCGCGCAAACACCCTGCTTGAGCAGCAGGGGGCGACAGCGATTGATTGGCGGCTTCCCTAAAGGCGTGCCCATCCACGGTCACCGCTAAGAGAAGAGGGGCACCCACGCAGAGTGCGCGGGCGCCCCATCTCTGTAGAGTTCTTGCGATTACTGCTTGATGAAGCGGAAACGCTGAGCTTTTGAACCGTTGTATCCGTAAGTCTGCAGAGGCGTTCCATCAGTATTTCGCCCGCCCTCTAGGTCGAGGAACAGCAAGGGAGCAACCGCGGATGCAATGGCCAGATCGCCGTTGTCGGTCTCGACGACCATCCATTTCTGCGCGTGAGTACCGTTTGCAGGTTGTTGAGTCACCTTGGTCCCGAAGGCTTTGCTGGCGCCGTAGACATCCAGCACCTTTCCCGAGGCAAGGTTCGTCATGATGACATAGCCCTGAGCATCGTGACTGACACGCCACTTTTGCGCAGCACTACCATTCGCCGAATAGAGCCAGACGCGAGCACCAGCATCCTTTGATCCCCACTGGACGTCCAGACGCTTTCCGGGAGCGGCGATCGGTTCAATCTCGTAAATCCCATCTTCGACAAGCGCCACGCGTCGCATCAGCGGCATCATCAAAACGACTGATGGGATCGTTGAGCTTGTCGAGGCGCCACTGCTGAGCGGTCGTGCCATTTGGCGAGGTAGCCGTCAATGGCCCTGCCGTTTTGAGCAATCCCCGGCACTGAGGTCGACGACCAATCCCGTCCCACATTGCGAAGCATGTAGGCCCCACCCGTGACCGAAGTGATCACCCACTTTTTGATTCGGGTTATTCAGATCCGTTGTCCAGAGCTGGAGTTGGCGGCCCGGAATGGGCGTCCCATCTGTACTATCCAGGGATTTATTCGACCAAACATTTTCGAGGCGGTAGTAGCCATCGCCGTCACGGGAGATCTTCCACATTTGGTCGTGGAATCCGTAGTTGGTCCACGCATGGACCTTTGCGCCGTTATCCAAAGAATAATCCGCAAGAGCCATGATCATGTCAGGGTTCACAACACTGGAAATCGAGTAGTAACCCGGGGCAATATCTGCCTGTCCCTTCAGCACTTACCGATGGCTTCGTCGGGATAAACGCGAAGGTCTGAGCGTCTGAACCATTGGCCGTCCACAGTTGAACGTTTGCGCCGGAGAATCGCCCACCCGCCGAGATATCAAGGACAATCGACGGATCCAAGGCGGAAACAATGGTGATACGTCCCTTGTCACCGGTCACGATCTTCCACTTCTGTGCGCGGCTTCCATTACCGCTCCACTGAGCGACATTCGTTCCGGGGCGAGATGACCCTCCCCACTGCGCGTCAAGGACTTTACCCGAGGCGACATTCGTGATGGTCGCAAGCCTTCCGCAGTCGTAAGAGACCCGCCACTTCTGAGCACCACTCAAGTTCGCGTTCCACAGCTGAACATTCGCGCCGTCATTTCGGCTCGCCGCCCAAACATCGAGCACCAGGTCATCTGCAAGCGCGGACTTGATGTAGTACTCGCCCGCTTCAACCGACGACTTAGCACCCACGCCGTTTTGGACGCGGATCTTCTCGAAGGAATTGCCGTTCTTCTTGTAGTAGATAATGACGGAGTCTGTCGCATCCCACAGCGCGTGGGTGTAGCCTTCCTTCGCGCTGATTGAGTCAGAGAATTCGACTTGGTAGCAGGTGTGGCCGCCTGGGCACAGTTTCTTCAGCCCGTCTTCGGCCTTGTCCATGGGAACGATCCAGTATTCAAGACCGCGGTAGGGCGAAGCCTCGGATTCCATCGCCTTGGTCTTCGTCAGGTTGAAGACACCTTTCGCTTTACCCGGCTGCGTACTGGCAAAGGTTGATGACTCATACCCCGCAACATCAATGCCCGGATTGAAGAACAGGATGAGCTCCGCGGCGATTGAGGCATCGACATCGGTCATTTCAAGGCGCCTGAGTTCATCTTGCTTTGCGGTAGAAAGCTCGGTCGGGGTCGCGGGATGTCCCTTGTAGTAGTAGAGGTAGCGATCCCCGTAGTAGCTCTGCGTGAAGCGCGCATAGTCTTCGAAGCCAGTCTCCTGCTTCAGGTGGGTTCCAAGCATGAGCATGACCTCTTTGCCCTGTTTCTCAGCTTCGTTGAAGTAGCCGTCATTGAAGTTGTAGAGGGCCTTGAACTGAGCTGTCGCTTCAGCAGAGGGCGCGATATTGGTCTTGAGCAGAGCTGAGATGTTGACGGCCTTGACCTTGGACGAGCTCTGCACGTTTTTGGCGAAAGCGTCTCCATCTCCGGGCGAGCTCAGCAGTTTCGGCCGAGAAAGCCACCACTGTGCATTCGGTTCAGAATCAACCATCGCCCACAAGTAGGGCGACATCTCCCAGGTACTATCGGCAGGGTATTCGGCACGGCCCCTTGGCATATGTCTTTGCCTTCAGGTCTTTCCATTCACGCACCAGTCGTTCGTGCGTACCCTTGGGATTTCCATCTTTATAGACGTCTGGGAACTTCACGTAGGAGTACGCACCGTCAGTGATCAGACGGATCGTGTAGCGATCCTGCGGGATTTGATTCGCGTAAATGACTTTCTGGACAACGTTGACGAAGATGTCAACGACGTAGAGGTTGATCGTCGAGGAGGGGTCTAATTCGCGCAGGTCGCGCACGTAGTCGGCGACGATGTCGATGCGATCACGGAACTGCTGCGAGGCCTCGTCGAAGCCACCGGGTTGGAGGGCGATTTCCTTTTCAGAGAGATAAGGAAGCCCGTAGACACCGTAGTTATCAGCCTCGGGTCCGGGCAGCGCCTTCCAGTTGTAGGCGTTCGGGCGCTCAAACATCGCGATTACCGGGCCGGATTTCCGAATCGAGTTTTCTCCCCACAAGTTCAAGGAGAACATCGCAACAGGTAGGGTCGCGCTGACCGGTGCGATGTTGTAGCTATCTGCAGTCACGCCAATAGTTTGTTGGACAGAGCGCGAACAGTGTTCCCGTTCTTTTCCAAAGTAACCGAAGCAGTGAATTTTCCGAAGGTCCCAAAGTCAAGGGAGTAGTTTCCCTCTTGCACCTGAGCGAGTGGAATCTTCTTGTCGATGTCGCGAGTGACTTTTCCGCGGTAGTTCATCGTCGCACGAAGGTGAACAGTATCGATTGTGTCTGCGATATCGGCTGCGGCGTCATCGCCGAGGCGCACTCGCACCTGGGTGGTGTTCCTTTGCGGCTCAAGAAGGATTTCCGAGGCGGCAGTTGAGCGAGCGACGCGCCTGCTTTGGGTGGAAGGCGAGTGCTCTTCGGTGAGGGTGAGGTGAAGCACTGACTTCAGGAGTGGCAGTCGGCGAGAGCTTCAGAAGGTTGCGAAACCGTCTGCGTCGTATGTGGTGCCGTTGGTGTTGCCTCAGTGGAGGGAGCCGTAGGAGCGGCCTGTGCGGGAAGTACGGCGGTTCCGACTCCAAGCGTGGTTGACAGCAGCATTGCAATGAAAATGCTTCGGAGGGTGCGCTGGCGCATCGAAGGATATACACGGTGCATGAGAAGTAAAACCCATCTGTCGTGAAAAGCTCAGGTGCGAATTGGGGGCGCACCTTTGCGTAGGCTGGATGGACAGTTGCGAGTTTACCGAGCCAGCGGAGCATTTGTTGCTTCGACAACCCGAATTTATTAGATTCAAAAATGTTTTGAAAGCTTGAAAACGCAGGGGAAAAACAGGAGTCGATTTCCCGGATAAAAAATGGATACCTCGCTATCCAGTCGGTACACCAGTAGCGTCCTGCATAGTGGAGTAGGTTATTCGAGCGCTCAATCCTTCCGCGCGCGGTGCGCGACGATGCCAGAAGGGCCGAGGGCTAGCTGCAGAGGCTTCCGAAGAAACCGCGTTTCTTCTTGGCGGCGGCGTACTCCTCTTCAGTATGGTCCTTATCGCACCACTGATCCGGGGGCACTTGTTCCCTCACCGAGTCGATAGTGCTTGCCGCAGCCCTTTCCAGGTGGTCTTTCCGCATACTCACAGGTGGTGGGTCGACACATGATTGTCTCCTTCGTTGATCGGGCCTCGAGATCCGTCAGCGGATCCGCTGCATGGTGTTATGAGGTTTTTCAGGCGGGCTGATTGCTTTGTCGCATCAGCCCAGCCGGAGGAACAATTGCTCGAGTTCTTCGATCGAGATGTCTCGGTTTTGACTAGAGATTCTTCCGCTTCGCGTGTCGGCGCATCATCGTTTTTCGAGGATGGAATCCTCGATCGCGCACTGCGACATGATCGTCGCAACCGCGAGGTAGCTAGCGCGTTTCATCGCGGAGTTAACGGCCGCGAATTGAGTCAGCACGTCGCGACAGTTCGCATCTCCACTCTCGATGTGGCCGATGAGGCTGTCGAGCTGCCCGCGAGCACGCTTCGAGGCGATTGACGACTCTGCTTGCGCGTCGTCATGAGCGTCCCTCCCCCGTGACGAGGACGGCCTCGGCCCGATCGCCGAGCCATGCGCGCAGCGTCTGGATGCCGCCCGACAGCATGGTGACGTTGAAGCCCGCGTGGCGTACGATGCGGTAGCCGATCCAGGAGCGCACGCCCGCCGCGCACATGACAACGAAAGGCTGGTCGCCGACCTTCTCATCGGCCCAAGAGCGGACTTCATCGAGGCGGTCGCGCAGCTGGGTGTGCGAATGTTCAGTGAGTTCGGCATGTGCCCGGCCGCGTATTCCCCCACCGTGCGTACGTCGAGGACTGGCATATCCTCGGTCAGGGCGTCCGGACCGGTGAGGACAAGCTCGCCGGTCAGTACGTTGTGCGCGACCATGCCGGTCTGGTTGACAGGGTCCTTAGCCTGGCCGTAGGGCGGGGCGTAGGCGAGGTCCAGGTCGATGAGATCCGTCGCCTTCAGGCCGGCCCGCATGGCGGTCGCAATGACGTCGATGCGGCGGTCCACACCGTCGGTGCCCACGGCCTGCGCGCCGAGAATCTGTCCGCCGGTGCCGACATGCATGAGGATGTGCACGGGCTTGGCGCCGGGGAAATAGCCCGCGTGCTGGTTAGCGTGCGTGTGCACCGTGAAATACTCCGCGCCCGAGGCGTCGAGGGCCTGGCGGTTAGCGCCGGTCATGGCGGCGGTGAGGCTCCCAATCCGGACGATCGCGGTGGCCTGGGGGCTCGGGATGGGGCGCGCGATGGCCTCGCCTTGTTCGGCGTCGGCGATCGCGTCAGCGACGAGGCGTCCCGCGGTTTGCGGGTCCGGCCAGGGCGACAGGGCGGTCATGGTCGCGGCCGACCGTGCCGTCGCCGACCGCGTAGACATTGTCCACGCTGGTTCGCCCGTGCTCGTCGACGAGGATATAGCCACGCTTGGTCTCGATACCCGCAGCCTCGGCGAAGGCGGTGTCGGGGCGGACTCCAGTTGACAGGACGATGAGGTCGGCGCTCAGCACGGTACCGTCGGAGAGCGTCACCGAGTCGTGGTCGTCGCCGTGGGTGACGGACTGGGCAGCAACGCCTGCATGGACGTGCACACCAAGAGCGCGCAGTTCCTGCGTGACCAGCGTGGCCATCTCGACTTCGAGGGGCGGCAGGACATGCCTCGGCATACTCGACGAGGTGGGTCTCGAAGCCTCGCTGCGCGAGGGCTTCGGTGGCCTCGATGCCGATGAACCCTGCACCCAGGACAACGGCGTGCGTCCCCGAGGCCTCGCGCAGGGCGAGCGCGTCGTCGACTGTGCGCAGCGTGTGCACCCGCGGAGAGTCGAGGCCGTCAATCGGGGGCCAGCTGGCGAGGCCGCCCGGGGAGAGGATCAGGTGATCGTAGGTGAGCTGCAGGCCTCGCCGGTCTCCGAGTTCGCGACCTGGACGCTGTGCGCGCCGGGGTTGACTCGCCGTGACCTCGGAGTTGATGCGCACGTCGAGGCTGAGCGCAGCCTTGAGGGGTTTCGGTGTGAAGGAGGAGGCTTGGCGGGGTCTTCGATCTCGCCACCGACGTGAGTACGGGAGCCCGCAGTTCGCGAGGACACGCATGTTGCTGCGCTCCAGCACGATGATCTCGGCGCCCTCATCGCGCCTGCGCAGGCGCCGCCGCGCTCATGCCACGGCGACTCCTCCGACGACTACTACTCGCATATGCGGCTCACTTTCTGACTCGAGCTTTTGTCTTCTTTCGCTTCCTCCACTGGTCATTCTGGGGTATTGAAACAAAAGATTCCAACACACATCAGCAGACTCCACAACCTTCGAGAGGCTGCCGCAGTATTATAGGTCATAGAGCACGCTCCACAGCAACGTCCCGCTTGACCTCAAAATTATTGGGAGGCACAGATGACCGAATCATTTTTCCTCAATTCTCTCGGAGACCTCACTGGGGCTCCACTCTGGTTTGGCGATGGATCGCCAAGGTGATTCCTGACATATGGGGGCACCCACGCGTTGACGTGGCACCCCGTTATCTCAGAACTCGAGCGATTACTGCTTGATAAAGCGGAATTCTGGGCTTGAACCGTTCTGCCCATAGATCTGCAGAGGCGTTCCATCAGCATTTTGCCCGCCTTCTACGTCAAGCACGGGCGCTAGCGCAAGCGCGGACTGGAGGATGATATGGTCATCATAATTACGATTTAAAACCAATCAGCCATTTTTGCGCGCGCGTACCGTTTGCAGGCTGCTGAGTGATCTTGGTTCCGAAGAGCTTGCTGCCACCATAGACATCCATAACCTTCCCTGAGCCAACATTCGTCAAAATGACATAGCCCTGAGCATCACGACTAACACGCCACTTTTGAGCAGGACTACCATTCGCCGAATAGAGCCACACGCGAGCACCAGCATCCTTAGATCCCCACTGGACGTCCACACGCTTTCCGGGAGCGGCAATCGGTTCGATCTCGTAAATCCCATCTTCGACCCAGTTATTCCAATAACGCGCGTCAAAATCATTTGAACTCACTGGGTCATCATCCTTGTCTAACTTCCACTGTTGAGCAGTCGTCCCATTGGGAAGGTAGCCATCAATGGCTCGTCCATCTTGAGCAACACCGCCCCTGAGGTCGACGACCAATCCCGTCCCCACATTACGAAACACGTAGGCACCACCCGCAACCGAAGTAATCACCCACTTTTGATTCGGATTGTTTAGATCCGTTGTCCAAACCTGAAGTTGACGGCCCGGAATAGGCGTCCCATCTGTACTATCCAAGGATTTACCCGACCAAACATTTTCGAGGCGGTAGTAACCATCGCCGTCACGAGAGATCTTCCACATTGCGTTGTCAATATCGCCTAGACCTCCCAGCCGGACCTTTACGCCATTGTTCAGCGAATAATCTATCGAAAGAGATTTTAAATGCTCACCTCCACTCCAAAGTAGTAACCGGGAGCAATATCTGCCCGTCCTCAGCGCTCACCGATGGCTTCGTCGGATAAACGCAAAGCTTTGAGCGTCTGAGTCAGTGGCCGTCCATAGCTGAATATCTGCCCTGCGGAGCGACGAGCACCTGAAATATCCAAGACGATCGAGGAATCCAGTGCCGAAAACGATGGTGATACGCCCCTCATCCCCAGTGACGATCTTCCATTTTTGAGCACGACTTCCATTGCCGCCCCACTGCGCAACATTCGTTCCAGGCTTTGAAGAGCCCCACTGCGCGTCAAGGACCTTACCGGAGGCAACGTTGGTGATGGTCGCAAGACCTTCAGAATCGTAAGAAACCCGCCACTTCTGAGCGCCGCTCAAATTCGAGTTCCACAACTGCACATTCGCGCCGTCGTTCCGGCTCGCTGCCCCAAACATCGAGCACCAAGTCATCAGCAAGCGCAGACTTAATGTAGTACTCACCGCCACTGCTGCGCTGGGCGCCGTCAGCGTCGCGCCAATGGAAGGCGTTGCAGGAGCAGCATCTGCAGGTGCCGTTACACTCCCAACGCCTAGGACAGTTGACAGCAGTGTTGCAATAAAAATGCGCCGAAGGGGGCGCGCTTGCATCGAAGGATATACACGGTGCATGAGAATCAAACCCATCTATTGGAGGGAAGCTATGGCACAAAACTAGGGGTGCGCCTTTGCACAATCTGATGGACAATTGCTAAAGCGGTCCATTACTTTAACTGTCACCGATTACCTGAATCTATTAGATTCAAAATGTTTCGAAAGCGTGAAAAGTGTAGGAAAAAGCCGAAAGTCGGTCTCCCGGATAAAAATGGAGCCACCTGTCGGACTCGAACCGACGACCGTCCGCTTACAAGGCGGGTGCTCTACCAACTGAGCTAAGGTGGCAACCCACATAGTGTGCCATGAGGGGCCGCAAAGACGAATTGAAAAATCGCAATGTGGCTCACACGCCACTCACGATCCTCACCACCACCGGACACAGCACACACAAAGCTCAGGGACATCTCAGAAAGATACAACAGGGGCGCATGCGCGACCATGTCACGCACGCGCCCCTGAAAAGCCCGATCACATGAGAGCGATCAGCAGCATCACTTCGATGCAGATGCCGGACCGGCAGCTTGAAGCTGAGCAGTAATCACGGGATAGAAATCCTTGACACTGGTTGCCTTGACGCCCTTGAAATCAACGACGGCTTTATCGTTCACAACGAACTCAGGAGTTCCCAAAGATCCATTTTCGCGACCGTCAATCTTCGCCTCAGCCCACGTGTTGGTCGACTTGGTCAGATAGTCATTCACACCGTTTTCAGGAAAGTGTCAATAACATCTTGCGGAATTCCCACCTGCGCAGCGATTTCTTTAACCTTTGTAGCAGAAGCAGACAGGTCCTGAACGACAGTTCCCTTGCCAGAGTTGTACTGATCATTGAAGTAAGACAGCAAGGCGTTGTGGAACTTCATCCACGTTTGCGCATCGACCTTTTGTGCGGCGACCAGAGCCGCACTGGTTGACGCATACTGATACGCAGCCTTCACCGTATTCACGGGCTGGTACTTGATGTTGTACTTACCAGCAAGGACATCCTGGCTAACCTGCTCACCAAAACCCACATCGTATGCCGCGCACACATGGCAGGAGTAGTCGAAATACTCAGTCAGCGTCGGAATGGATTCGTCGACCTTTCCAATACCGAGGTGGGAAATAACAACGGGCTCACCATTTGAATACGCACCGAGCGCAGCCGATCCGGCCTCGGCGATTTCTGCCTTCTTGCGGTTGGACTGGACGATAACCGCAGCAATTGCCACGATGATGACAACCACAATCAGCGCAACCAAAGAAATGATGATGTTGCGAGTCCGGCGATCTGCACGCGCCTGTTCTTCACGCAGCTGCTGCGCCTTTGCGCGTACATCCTGCGAGCGGGAAGACTTTGCCATTATTGCGGGCCTTTCTGTTGAACTGCATTCAAGACTAGCGAGCAATGCCCGTTTACGCACCGATACCAACGCCGCCGCGTCACTTTTCATTCCCGGCGCAACAAGAGAACCTTAGAAATTCAGGGCAAGGACAGCTGCGACGCCACCAGAAATGAGCAGACCAAGAAGTACTCGCATCCACATCTTGGGAACACAGGTCGACACGCACACACTCACTCCATCGCGCAAAGCAGATCCCGTTGGCATCACCCACATTCCCCACAGGGCAAGAGTGGTCAGAACCCAGGTCAAGATGATCCACGAGGGACTCCCCGCCAGCCACGCATCAGACGTGATCGGCGCATGACCGGTCATCACAAGCGGAACCACCATGTTCCGGGATCTCCGAAGGGGTGGAGAAGAATCCAAAATCGGGGGACAAAACCGAGAGGCTCGTAGAGGCCTCGGGAAAGAGAGAATCCACTGCCCCCACGCCAAAAGCGGCCCCAGGGGCTAGACCAACCGCAGTAGAGAGAATCCCTCAAGCCCCGGTAAAAGGAGCAACACCGAGTGCAGCCCAGGTGTCACTCGATCGCGCCTCCTGATTGAGGATCCTCCGATTTTCACGCCATTTATAGGCGCTCCCAAGCACTGCGAAGAGCGCGACGATCACCCCCACGCTGATCAACCCGATCAACCCCCCTATATATAGGGATCAGTGCCAGAGCAGAAAGAATAATCAACCCGAGAATATTCGCCGTCTTCACCTGCTGAGGAATATACGCGGGTGCTTGGGTTGCGAATTCGATACTGGGTGGGATCGACGCCTGTCGATAGCCATCTTGAGCAGGTAGGTAGCTTGTCCCCGTTGGCGAGGCCATGGGATGCGGGTAGTGAAAAAGCGAGGTGTCGTCGATGTTTGGCTGCGCGCCACCCATGAACTGCGGATATACCTGAGTTTCATCCGGAGATGAGAAGTCATTCGCTAATGCCGCAGTGCGATCCGGATCGAACTCTTCAATGACCGCGGTCTGTAAAGCATCATCGCCAAAGACCTGAGTCTCTTCACCGACGGAGTCATCTGCGACCACTGAGACACCGGAGGTGCCCTCTTGACGAACAGGAGCCAAGAGCCGTGCCCAATTGAGGTTTTCCCACGCTTGACTTCCCCCATAGATCGCAATCTTTTCAAGGGGGAACCCTCCCCAGTGCGCAAGATGGCGGATGATGTAGTCAGGGTTTGGGCGAAGCTGAGGATCCGGGTGAAGTCCTTGGCGCATGAGCTGAGCGACAGACGAATCGAGGCCGCTGGTGTCGGGATCCCCCTTGAGCACCCGATCCAAGATCGCAGCGGTCACGCCACTTCCATAGGGCGGGCGCCCAGTAAGTGCCGCAAGCAGGGTAGCCGTCCACGCCCACCAATCTGTCGTTGCCGAGGCCGAGGCGCCCTTGAGCAATTCGGGTGCGGTATATCCCGCGGTTCCCGATACCAGACCGGTTTGAGTCAGGCGCGCCTCGTCCTGTCCCATGGCGATACCGAAATCGATGAGCACCGGCCCCTGCGGGGAACAAATGACATTCGAGGCCTTTCACATCGCGGTGGACAATCCGACGAGCATGAACATCTTGAAGGGTTTGGGCAAGCGCCCCGCCGATCGCCGCAACCCCTCCAACATTGATCGCACCGCGAGAGAGTAATTCAGAAAGCGTCGGGCCTGGAATGTACTCACTGACGACGAAGGGTTGAGTTGCATCGATCTCGATGTCCAGGATGTGGGATACTCCCCCACCGCGAATGGAATTCACCGTTCGAGCTTCTCGAAGGAGACGCTCACGGTAGTCATCATCGGCGGCGAGTGCGGGGTGAAGGATCTTAAGGGCTACACGTTCCCCGGCCTCGTCGCAAGGCAAGCGCACACGGTAGCAGCGCCCCGCACCCCAGGCGTTTGAGGAGGCGGTACCCACCGATGATCTCTTGCTCACGCACCCCCCAAGGGTATCGAATGCCCAGCTCATTTCGAATCTCTTCTATGCACTTCGTTTTAAATTGAGCTGGATTTTTCGCAAATCCTGGTGCTATCGTGAGCAAGTACGCACTTCACACAGGTGGTGAAGGACGTGCGGCGGCAGTGAAGACGCTGTCGTCTGGTCTCTACTAAGGATCGTCCGGCACGTACCGCCGGTGGAGGTTCAATATGGCAACTGTAACTTTCGATAAGGCAACCCGAATCTACCCCGGGTCAGATAAGCCCGCTGTCGACCAGCTCGATCTTGAGATTCAGGATGGTGAATTCCTGGTTCTCGTCGGTCCCTCCGGTTGTGGCAAGTCCACCTCGCTGCGCATGCTCGCAGGTCTTGAGGATGTGAACTCTGGCCGCATCTTCATTGGCGATAAGGACGTCACCGACGTACAGCCGAAGAACCGCGACATCGCAATGGTCTTCCAGAACTACGCCCTCTACCCGCATATGACTGTGCGCGAGAACATGGGCTTCGCGCTCAAGATCGCAGGCACTCCCAAGGATGAAATTAACAAGCGCGTTGAAGAAGCTGCACGCATCCTTGACTTGGAGCCCTACCTGGACCGCAAGCCCAAGGCTCTCTCCGGCGGTCAGCGTCAGCGTGTTGCTATGGGCCGTGCAATCGTCCGCAAGCCTCAGGTCTTCCTCATGGACGAGCCTCTGTCCAACTTGGACGCCAAGCTCCGTGTCCAGACTCGTACGCAGATCGCTTCGCTGCAGCGCGAACTCGGTGTCACCACGGTCTACGTGACCCACGACCAGACCGAGGCTCTGACGATGGGCGACCGCATCGCGGTTCTCGCAGGCGGTCTCCTCCAGCAGGTCGGCACCCCGCAGGGAAATGTACGAGCGCCCCGCCAACGAATTCGTCGCAGGATTCATCGGCTCCCCCGCTATGAACCTCGGCAAGTTCAAGGTTGAAGGCAATGTTGCAAAAGCTCGGCACCGCAGAGGTTCCGCTCTCGCAGGCAACGCTGGACGCCATGGTTCCCGAAGATGAAGGCAAGATCACGATCGGCTTCCGTCCCGAGGGCCTCGAGGTTGTTTCTGCAGAGACCGAAAACACCATTCCGATCGAAGTTGAGTTCGTTGAGGAACTGGGTTCGGATGCCTACATCTACGGCCACCTGGCAGGTGCAGATTCCGGCCACGGTCTGGGTTCCGGCAGCGAAGGTAAGGGCGAGCAGCTCATCGTCCGCGTTCCTCCGCGCACCGCTCCCAAGCCTGGCGGCGTGATCCACACCCGCATCAAGGAAGGACAGCAGCATAACTTCTCTGCGTCCACCGGTGAGCGCCTGCCCGAGTGACCTACTCGGCGTCTAGACGCTACTCAGGGCTAAGCCACGGGGCCCGCAACCATACTCGGTTGCGTGCCCCGTGCCACTTTGCTCAATGAATGCGAGAATAGAGCTATGCCCATTCCCTCAACGCTTGAGATCACAGCAGCGACGGTTGACCCCGCGCTGTTAGATTTACCTTGGGATATCCCCCTTGAAGAGTGGCCAACAGAGATCCTCGCCGCTCTTCCTCGCGGTATTTCTCGCCACGTCGTCCGTTTCGTCAACCTCTCCGACAGAGTCATCGCGGTCAAGGAAATCGGTGAAAGCGTCGCATACCGCGAATATGAGCTCCTTCGTAACCTCTCGCGCCTTGGGGCTCCTTCTGTCCTTCCCACTGCGGTCATCACCGGGCGACGCGATGCCTTTGGCGAAGAACTCGCAGCCGTGCTGGTGACCGAACACCTTCAGTTCTCTTTGCCCTACCGCGCGGTTTTTCAGCCAGCACATGACCCCCGAGACAGCAGGGCGCTTGATCGACGCCCTCGCAGTTCTCCTGGTTCGTCTTCATCTTCTGGGCTTCTACTGGGGCGATGTTTCTCTTTCAAACACGCTTTTCCGTCGCGACGCCGGTGCCTTCTCCGCGTACCTCGTTGACGCAGAAACTGGCGAAATCCATCCTTCTCTTACCGAAGGCCAGCGCCTCTACGACGTTGATCTGGCACGGACGAATATCATCGGCGAATTAATGGACCTTCAAGCAGGATCTTTCTTCCCCAGCGATGAAGATCCCATCGAAGTCGGTGACCGGATTCGCTCACGCTACTTGGAGCTGTGGAACGAACTCACCGGACCTGAAGTTATTGAATCCAACCAGAAGTGGAGAGTCGCCAGCGCATCCGCCGCCTGAATGATCTTGGCTTCGAAGTCGGTGAACTCCAGATGTCCTCCGACCTTGATGGAACGCACCTGATCATCACTCCAAAGGTCGTTGATGCCGGCCACCATCACCGCAAACTCATGCGATTGACGGGCATGGACGTCGGCGAAAATCAGGCCCAACGTATGCTCAACGATATTGAGACCTACCGTGCCATGACGGGTAAAACCCGAATGCCTCTCGAGATCGTTGCACATGAATGGATGAACGAAGTTTTCGAACCTGTCATCACTGCCGTTCCCGCCGAGCTCGCAGCCAAGCTAGAACCTGCCCAGATCTTCCACGAATTCCTGGAACACCGCTGGTACCTTGCCCAAGATGTTGGGCACGACGTTCCCCAGGATGAAGCCATCCAGTCCTATGTGGAGAGCGTCCTTCCCACCAAGCGCGACGAAGCGATGCTGCTCGACCCGGCACTGGCGACAACCCGCGGATGCGCGAGCCTCGGACATGGAAACGCTCACCACGGCGGAAGATTTTTTCTCGCCAAGAAGAGCGCGCTGGAATCGACGGAATGCACGGGAAAGCCGACGAAACGGAAACCCCCACGGACCGCCCGAAGATGCAATTCGTGCCCGGAGTCGGACTGATCCCCGTCGATGACTATTTCTAGAATTGCGCAGCGAAGGAGAAATAATGACTGAATTCCCAAGGATTTTCGCCCACCGCGGGGCACCACGCTCGCGCCCGAAAACACGATCGCGTCCTTCGCGAAGGCCTCGGAAATTGGGGCCCGCTGGTGTGAGTGCGATGTGGGTGTCATGGCAGATGGGACCCTGCTCATCATCCACGATGACACTGTCGACCGCACGACAAATTCCTCGGGTTCCTGGGATTCATGGGGATACGGTGAGCTGCGCAGGCTCGACGCGGGCGCGTGGTTCTCGCCAACCTACCGTTTTGAGCGCATCCCCGAGCTAGCCGATGTTGTCTCCTTTGCCAACTCAACCCAGACTGGCTTCAATTTCGAGCTCAAGCCTCGAGCGGCAGGCAGACGCCGCGATACTCTCATCGAGAATGTCGAAGTAGCGCTGCGTTCTTTTGCGAACAAGGACAAGCTCCTTATTTCTTCATTCGACCACGACCTGCTTCGCGCGGTCCGCGAGGCTATGCCCGAAGTTCCGCTCGCTTGGCTGTGCACCCCGGCGGAAGTGCGCGCGGGAAGCTGGCGCGAGGCCTCGCAAATTGAGTGCACTGCGATCCACCCCTGCGGGCAGGACCTGACCGAGGCCGACGTTCATGAGATGCTCGATGCTGGCTTCGACGTCAACGTCTGGACCGTGAATACCCTCGAGGATGCGCGAAAGGCCGCACAGTGGGGCGTTACGGGAATCTTCACCGACCGGGTGCAAAACTTTCCCGCCGAGGCCTTGGCTCGAATCTAGGAGTGTTGAATCACCCACGCCCACATTGCGATTGCTGCGGCGTGGCCGACATTCATTGAGCGCGTTGAGCCGCGCTGCGTAATGTGGAGAATTTTCGCTGCACTCCCGGCGCATCTCTTCGCTGAGTCCGCTGGATTCTTCACCGAAGACTAGGCACGCCCGTTTGGGAAGAGGATGCCCTTCAAGGGGATAGAGCCGGGAACATTGTCGATTCCAACTGGGTGATTCCTCGTTCGTGCAGCGAGAAATAAATTCACCGACCTCGGGATGGTGAATAACCTCCAAGTAGCGGTCGGTCACCATGGCACCGCGCCGGTTCCACCGACGCCGACCGACGATGTGGACGCGGCTTACTCCCAGAGCATTCGCGCTGCGAACGATTGAGCCGATATTGAAGTCGTGACCGAGGGTTTTTCGATGGCGATCTCGAAAAGGAAGAGCATGCGTCGGCGATGTCAGCGATGATTGCTTCCATTCTCCAATAGCGGTAGCGGTCCTCGACATTGCGCCGATCCCCCTCGGCCAAGAGCTGCGGATCGTAGAACTCTTCCGATGGCCAGTTTCCTGGTCCTCCCGGCCAGGGCCCAACGCCAACTTCTGGCTGAGAGTTTTCTTCCATGGTCGCCTTCTTCCTACCGAACGAGCTCGCAAACAGATAGATTAGAGGCATGACGAATTCTCTTTCCACTGCACTGTCGGATATGCCCCCAATTAGCGCTTGGCTTTCGGATATGGATGGCGTTCTGGTTAAGGAAAACCGCGCCCTTCCCGGAGCCCAGGATTTCATCTCCGCTTTGGAAGAGAATGGCATTCCATTCCTGGTCCTGACGAATAACTCGATCTTCACAAACCGCGACCTATCTGCGCGCTTGGCGAATTCGGGCCTGAACGTTCCCGAAGAGCACATCTGGACGTCGGCGAATGCAACCGCAGCGATTCTTATCCCAGCAGTCCCCCAATTCTTCCGCCTATGTCATTGGCGAAGCTGGCCTGACGACGGCGATCCACTCGGCCGGATACATCATGACCGATCAGGATCCTGAGTTCGTGGTCCTCGGTGAAACCCGCGTCTATGACTTCTACGCTCTGACGACTGCAATCCGATTGATCGAGCGCGGTGCGAAGTTCATCGCGACGAACCCGGATGTTTCTGGTCCTTCAGATGAGGGCACTCTTCCGGCAGCGGGATCAGTCGCCGCGATGATCCAAGCCGCGACCGGCAAGGCCCCCTACTTCGTCGGAAAGCCGAATCCTGTGATGATTCGTGCGGGCCTGAACAAGATCGGTGTTCACTCTGAGAATGCCGCAATGGTCGGCGATCGCATGGATACGGATGTGCGCGCAGGCGTTGAGGCAGGCATGAGGACCTTCCTCGTCCTTTCTGGTTCGACCAGTGCCGAGCAGGTTTCTAATTTCCCCTTCCGCCCCTATCGGATTTACAACGGCATCGGCGATCTGATCCGCTACGTCAATCCTTCGTCCAACTGATAGTGCTGATATGACGACACACGACCCGCATCTTCTGACCCTCCGCGGCCTTGCCGCTCCTCTTCTTGAGTCGCCCAATCCTTTGGCTCGTCTCAACGAGCTCACTTTGAGTGCTCAGGGGGCGGCCGTTTGCGGGCACATCCTCATCGATCTTTTGGAAGAACATGATCTTGCCATTGGGGATTATGAGCTGGTGATTGCCCCCGCGGGTGACGCTGCCCTCGCAGCAGCGATGATTCACGCTGCAGGAGGGCGCGGGCTTGACCTTGACGCCGCGCTTTTCCTGCCCGCCCAAGGCCCGGCCTCGGCAATCAACAACGCAGAGGACGAGCGCCGCTTCTCGGGTTCCCCACTCGCGGGGCGCAAGGCGGTTCTTTTAGCGAATTCTGCGCTGGCTGATGGAGAGGAGATCCTCGCCGCCGCGACGGAGTTTGGGGCGCAAATCGTGGGTTGTGCTTCGCTTCTCCCGGACGAGGCCGCGCGCGCTTTCGCCGATTCTGCGGGCATTGCGTATTGCTCACCGGCGCTTGGTGACTAATCATCAAATGGTCATCATCACGTGATGTATGACATATAATTATGCGTACTATTTCCGCAAAGACAACGAGGTCTGCCCAATGGTACGTCGTACGCGTTCTACTGCCGCCGTTTCGATTAACCCGCGCTCCGCGCAAAATATGTCGACTCGACCGGCCGATTTTACGAAGAACAAGACGCAGGTTAGCCCTTTCAAGGTGTTCGGCGCTGTCGGCGCTTTGGCCTCGATTGTCACCTGTTTATTCATTCAGCTTCCCGGATTTGGATGCCTCGGGAACGCGAATGTTCGGAATCTTCTTGGCGGCAATCCTCCTGTGGGTGACCGAAGCTGTTCCCCTTGCCGGCACTGCTGTGCTGGTGATTTTCCTTGAGGTTCTCTTCATTTCGGACCACGCTCTTCTCTCGATCCCGAGAAAGCTCCCGCCTACACGAAGTTTTTTGGTGCACTGGCAAACCCCGTGATCATCCTCTTCTTGGGCGGTTTTATGGTGGCCGACGGGGCTGCAAAGTACAAGGTTGATCGCGCGCTCTCCGCGGTGCTGTTGAAACCATTCATTGGGAAGCCTCGCCTGACCGTCATGGGCGTCATGCTCATCACCGCAATCATGAGTATGTTCATGTCGAACACGGCGACGACCGCGACGATGTTCGCCGTCATGATGCCCGTCATCATGGCCTCCCCGAGGGCAAAGCACGCACGGGTATCGCGCTTTCGATCCCGGTTGCTGCGAACGTCGGCGGCATGGGCACCCCCGTCGGCACTCCCCCCAATGCCATCGCTTTGGGCGCACTTGAAAACGCGGGCGTCAAGGTCACCTTCTTCCAATGGATGTTGGCAGCAGTCCCGCTTATGCTCGTTCTTCTTGCACTTTCGTGGGTGTTCATCGCCTGGCACTACATCCCCTCTGACGCGCAGTTCAACATCGACACCTCGGCGCGTTTTGAGAAAGTCAAAGAATGCCATTATTTTCTACGTGGTTGCGGGAGTAACCATTCTCCTGTGGATGACAGAATCCCTCCACCACATCTCCTCTAACGTCGTCGGCTTCCTACCGGTCGTGGCCCTCTTGATGACGAAGGTGATGAGCGGGGACGACCTGCGAGCCTTGGACTGGCCGGTTCTGTGGCTGGTCGCTGGCGGCATCGCGCTCGGATCAGGCGTGGCCGCCACTGGCCTCGACAAGTGGATGCTCGGATCAATCCAGTGGGCCTCGATCCCCGGAGCACTGCTCATCTTGGTCCTCGCACTGGTCGGTTGGGTGACCTCCAACGTCATCTCCCACTCGGCCTCGGCGAACCTCCTGGTCCCAATGGGTATGGGCCTTGCGGCAACGGTTTCGACAAGCGCCGCTGAAATTGCAATTGTCATCGCACTGGGCTGCTCGCTCGGCATGTGCCTGCCGATTTCCACTCCGCCAAACGCGATCGCCTACTCGACGGGGACCACCCCGACGAAGGAAATGGCCATCGTCGGTATCGTCGTTGGAGTGATCGGCATTGTTTTGCTTTCCTTCGTCGCGCCTCTGACCTGGGGTGCGATTGGGGTGATGTAAGTGTCTTTTCCCGAGGCCGACTCCCCTTCCGCGAGTACGCCGGGTCTTGCGCACGGCTGGACGCACGGCCCTTCTTCGCTCGATGCCTCAATTCTGGAGAAAACGAGTGTTCGTAGTGGACATCGGAGCGGTTATCACGTCCATGTTCTGGTTGTCGGCGATAATTCACGCCAACTCGCCGGCCCTCTGACCCGCGATCTCACGCAGTCTTTCCCCAATCTGTGTTTTGACAGGATCGAGAGCGCCGAGGATCTCGCGCTTTTCTTCGAAGGACTGGATGAAGAAGACCACGTTCTTCTTGGCGTTGCCACCAGCGAAGTCAAGGATGTCGATGCACTCATTGATGCAGCCCGAGCATCCTCACTGATGGCTTCAACTCAGTGGATGCTTGTCACCGATCAAGAACTCCATACGGACCTTGCTGCATGCACCGAATCCGGGCATCTGGCTGCGGTCGTGCGTTTCCCCTGGACGGTTCCCCTTTTGTCCGGGCAAGCCTACTCGACGATGCGTCGTTACCTCGAAGAGTGCGGGTACTGCACGTACGAGATTCTCGACCTCATTCAAGAACCTCCCTCTTTTGCTGTTCAAGGTCCCATCCTTGAGGGACTAGATCTAAACGAGGACCAGGTTGTACACGAGCTCCTCGAAGGCGTCGAGCGCGTTTTGGGGCCGAGGCCTCGAATTCGTCTCCCCCGCGGCACGCACCTTCTCACCCAAGGACACCGGGTCGAGGCTGTTCATTTGGTTCTTGAGGGGACAGTTTCCCTGCACCGCGATTCTCGCCACGGTGAGGTCCTTGCCCACCTTGCAACCTCGGGTCCACTCATTGGTCTGATTTCGCTCGCTCGAGGCGAAAACGCCTTTTTCACAGCACTGACGACAAGCGAAGCGACCGTCGTGCGCCTGACTACCGAGCAGCTTCAGATTGCGTTAACCGAAGATCCCTCAATTTCGACAGTCTTGACCGCTCTGGCGATTCGTTCACTGACGCGCCGACTCATGCGTGCCGAGGACCTGCACTTGGAAAACGCAATGCTTGCCGAAGACCTCGAGCTTCAAAAAGAAGAGTTAGCTGCAACCCTTGAAGATCTTCGCGCAACCCGCGCCGAGCTTGTTGAGCGCGCACGCTTTGCTATGCTCGGTGAACTCAGTGCAGGAATCGCTCACGAGCTCAACAATCCCGTGACAGCTCTCCTGCGCGCGGCTGGGCACCTGCGCGAGGACGCCGAGGCGGTGATGGCTTCGCGCGCGCCCGAGGCCTGCCGCAATGCACTTGATTGCGCGATGGACTCTCCGCCGCTGTCTACCGCACGCGAGAGGGAACTCAAAGAACTCCTTCCCATCCTTCACGATCGCAGTGTCATCCGTCAGCTCATTCGCGCTGGTTTAACTGACACTGCCCACGCGCACGCTTTAGCAAACAACCCCGATCAACTAGAAGCTTTCCAAGCAGGAGCACGCTTAGGAGGCTCATTGCGGTCAGTGTTGGCCTCGGGAGAACGCATTATTTCCCTTACCCAGTCCCTGAAGGGATATGCGCGCCCCGATGCCGACGATCTCAAGGAAGTTGATGTTCGGCGGGGAATTGATGATGTCTTGCGACTGACCTCCCACCGCGTCCACGGTATTGAGGTCGTGTGTGAATACGAGGATGTCCCTCCCATCCTCGCTCACCCCGCCAAGCTCCAGCAGGTGTGGACAAATCTCATTGTCAACGCCGCCGAAGCAATTGAGGACGAAGAGGCGGACCTCAAGGCGCAGGGGCAAGAAGGCGCGGCCTCGGAAAAGATGCTTCCCGCACGAGGCCACGCGGAAGCACGCATCACCATTACCGTCGCAAATTCCGGCGACGGCGTCGAAGTGTGCGTGTGTGACAACGGACCGGGAATTTCTCCGCAGGTCCTCGAACGCATCATGGAACCGCACTTTCACGACGAAGGCTGGTCGTGTGCGTTTCGGTTTGGGAATGGGCATGTCCATTGTTCATTCGATCATCGCTGATCTGGATGGTCAGCTCACTATTGACTCTCACCCGGGGTCCACAATTATGCGGATCCTGCTTCCACTACATCATGTTCACGAGGAGGAATCATGACCCTGACCATTTTGTCCCTCGAAGACGAGGCCGATGTTCGCCAGGCACTGGAACGTGACCTTGAAGATTTTCGAGGCCGCGTCCGTTTGGAGCTCGCGGAAGATGTTGAAGATGCGTGGAGCGTCATCGAAGAAATTACCGATGACGGGGATGAACTTGCCCTGGTTCTTTCTGACCACCGCCTTCCGGGCAAATCCGGTGTCGATTTTTTGGTTGAGCTCACTGCAAATCCGCGCTTTGCTTCCACGCGAACGGTGCTGGTGACCGGTCAGGCCGATCAGAGCGATACGATTCGAGCACTCAATCAGGCGGGATTGGACTACTACATTGCCAAGCCGTGGGACCCGGAGGTTTTGCGCGAGGTCGTGCGCACTCAGCTGACGGATTACGTCCCTTGAAATGGGGATCGATCCCCTGCCCTACATGCCTGTCTTGGACAGCGTGCGGGTCATGGAGTCGATTCGCTAGGAACGGTCGTGTGGGGTTCTGAGGTTCAAGAACCCCACAGCCCCAGAGATTTCCAATTCATCGGTGCGCTCATCGATGAAATATTAATCTGTGGAACGATGGGGAAATCAGCGAGAACTCGAAGGAAGAGCCGTTTTATCTCCAATCTTAAATCGATCAAGAAAATACTGAGTGAGCGACAAGAGATAGAACACACGATTATTCGGACCTGAGTTCCCAATGACCTCACTCACTTCAACAGCCTTCGGGAGCAAAGGCTTAGATGGAAACACGCGGTTAAAGAGCCTGCTGTGATGGGCGGAAATATTCCTCAAAAACACGAAGCGCATTGAGCCACGACTTCATTTCAGGCGCCGTAACACCGACACTTGCCACAATTGCGTCCTGAACATCCCAGTGGAAGCACTAGAAAACAATGTCTGCAGCGCTCCCCAATCGAGCAGCTGTACAGCCACCCAAATTAGCAGCTCGCCTCCACAGCTTTGTCGGTGGTGCTTCGCAAAGTCTTCGTTCGAAGTAGATAGCTTCCTGTCATACCATTCCTTCCAAGTCTCGTAGCGCGTTTTCTCATTTCTCTTGTCCCTTTTTTGAGCTGCTGGTCCCAATTTCATTACGTCGAGATGCATCGCAGGGTCAATTTTTCCAACTTTCTGATCCAGGTTCGAAGTGCTATCTCAATCACGCAAGCTGAGCGAATACCGTAGAGCGTAGCCTCACATCAAACGCATACAAAGACAACACATCTGTGAAGCGGGTATCCTCAGCGAAAGCTTGATCCCTGTCTTTTACATGCGCCAGAGGCCTTCGAAACAGGTATGAGTATCCGGACAACCGGTAGTAGCTAATAGTTTCTAATGCGTGGGCAGCGACCACTCGATCCTCGATGAGCATTCCACGCGATTCCAGTAAGTCCAGTTGCTGGCCAATCGTGATGAACGGTTTCATATTCATTGCACCCTTGCAGCGAAAAAGAAGACCGGCCCTGGACCCTTTCAGCGGAACCGGTTCTGGTATTTACAGTCTACATCCTGGGGATTTCCTGAGTCAAGCAAGAAATCCCCAGGAATAGACGAGTATTACCCTCTTCTTCTGATGACGGCGGCGGTGCCTGCGCCGAGCGCGATCGCTCCGGCTGCCACGAGGATCCACCACCATCGGGCAAAGCCGAGTGCGATGCATTATCGGCGTTTTTGGCCGAGTTCTGCAGCATATGCGTTCTGCAGGCTGTGCTTCTTCGCTGGCATCCGGCTTTGTTGATGCGCTTTGCTCAGCCGAGGGGCTGGCATCCGCGTTGCCTGTTCCCACGGCGCTTCCCCGAGGCACCGCTTCCCGAGGCCAAAACCCTGTCCTCCCGTCAAGCGTTCAACGGCGCTGACTCGTCCCAGCGGGCTGGCTGCTCGAGAGGGTGCAGCATTGGAAGACGCGAGCGCGGGAGCCCCGGGAGCAGGAGGGTTCTGCGTCGCGGGTGAGCTCGCGGGAGAATCCAGCGGAGCTTGAGAGGGCTCAGGGGGCAGGCGTCGCAGTCGGCGCTTCAGGCACTGGGTTTGAGGAAGCAGCAGGGGTAGGCACGCTCGGCACTGCGGATGCACTCACCGAAGGCGTAGGAGCCAAAGTCGGCTGCACGGAAGGAAGCGCGGTCGAGGGGCTAGAGGGTTCCGGCTTAGCTGCGGCCTCGTGAATGGAAGCAATCCAACTCACCGGTGCCGCAATTTCCTTGTCGCCATCGAGGGCGCGGATCTGCAGGCGATAGCGACCTGGGCGCGAGAAGACCCAATTCGCGTGCATGCGAGTCGGCGAATCCGTGTGAATTCGCGAGAGGGCGGGGTTCGCAGAATCGATCATGACCTGTGCTGGGCCGCCGAAGGTGCCCGTTTGGAAGAATGCGACTCGGGAGTCCTTCGGAGATTCAAGTACGCGGACTTCATAATCGATCCCCTTGGGGAAGACAGAATAGTCAATTCCTTCCGTGCTCACTCCCGGCCAGACGATGTCAGGGTTCTGGGTTTCAGGCAGCACATAGCTGGATTCACCAATCGCACCGAGGACGTCATAGCTTGGGTCTGTCAGGCTCTGAGGGCGTGTAAAGCGGGCGTTGACACCGACTTTCCAGGTCACTGAATCGATTGAGCGCATGACTGAGGTCTTCTCACCCGTGAGTGAATCGTCCTTGAGCACCAGCGAGTACTTCGTGGGACTAGAAGAATCTGCGCGAAGACGCAGGGTCCATGTGTCCGTGCGTGAGCTCAACAGGATTCGTCTTCAGCTCGTCAGCTGCGTGGTCATTGCTCGTATCTGGAATATTTGGGGCAGGCGATACAGATGCAGATGGCTGCGGCGTAGGAATGAGCGGCTGTGTCGTTGGTGCTGGAGTGGGCTCAACCGTGTTTCCACCCGGCCACATCTTCAACTTCAGATCAAGCCCGAATGATGAAGACAATTCGACATCTTCTTGTGCCTTCGTGGTCATCGAGGCTAAGGACTTCGGGTGCGGGCGAACAGTGAATTTCATATACATGGGCTGGCCCACGCAGGCCCCAAGGTCTTGCTGCTGAACATCGATTCCGCCCTTTCCGAGCGTGCCTTCGATGGCACACCACGGCGAGAAATCGTATTCACTTTCAAAGAACTCAACCTTGTAGGCTGCGCGCAATTCAGGGTCATCGGCTTGGACCTGAACTGTGTATTGGTCTTCGCTTCCTTCTTTACGAACATAGGAGACATGGAACCCCAGGACGCGACACTGAAATCTGCGCGGGGTCCCCAGACGGGGCTTGGATCCGGGTTCGATGGCTCAATGATGACTGAGCTCGCTCGGGTGACGCGTATTTCCGCTCGATCTCGCTGAGAAAATGCCTGAGGTGTCGAGGGCCCAGCGCGCGGCCCCGCTTCCGACCTCGGGAATGAAGACCGCCTGAATCAGCGCATCATCATCACCGAGGAGTTCGCGTACCTGCGCACGCCCATCGACGACGGGTTCTTCGGTGAGAAAGTATCCATTGACGGTGAGCCATAGACGTCCTTGATCCCCCGGATTTCCACTGTTGAAGGTGATCTCACTGAGGTGCTGATCGCCCGGATGCTCACGCTGCGCATTGGGTGCAAGCGTGAGGGAAGGACGTGCCTGCGCGCCGTCACTGCGCTCGGTGGGTGCCGCTGCGAAAGCCTCGTGAATGTCCTTGATGCTTCCAGAAGCCGGATTCGAGCCGCCTACCTGCCAAGTCAGTGACTGGATGGGAGAGGTGTAAATAGTCTTACCATCAATCGAACGGGCATTGACGCGGAAGCGCGCCTGGTAGCGGCCGGGCTGTGTAAAGGTCGTGAAGAGGTGCGTGTGGCGCGGGTTGTAAACCGAACGATATGCAACATCGCGACTGGAGAGGAAACGAGAGACTGAGTCTCCGTGGTCGATAAACATTTCCATCCGGCCGGGGCCATCGACATTGATGAGGTCGAGCGTGTAGGTGCTTCCGTCAAATTCATCAGGAGCCGCCCACTCAACCGAGGAGTCAGCTCCAAGGCCAGCCCAGATTGGAGTGTTATTAGGACCAGGGTTTTGCGGGGCTGCATTGAGCACCGAGTGCTCGGGACCCAAGACAGCAAGATCGGGGCGCTTCTCGGGGACTTCTAGTTGATACTTCGCATCCTGTGCACCGCTTCCCGCCCACGCTTTTGGCAGCCATAGGACAGTCTTCTCAACGGGCATATTGATGGTGTTCATCGTGAAACTACGCGTGTCAGCGTGCCAGATGGGAATGGGAGCATCAACGTGTTGTCCCGTAACGACCCATTCGGCATCACGGTCGGGTCCGGCCCATGCCATTTGGGGGGCAAACACGAGGGAAAGGGCGAGGGCCCCCGCAGAAATCAGTCTCTTTGTTCTCATAATGAGAATCATTATCACTCTAGAAATGGGACTCCGTCAATTTCATGACAATGCCACACGCCTCCTTCGCCGAGCCTCGCACCCTAAAAGCACGGCGCTTCACATATGCGGAATACTACGCATCACCCTCCGCGTGAGCCAACGCGGAGAAACCCGCATGGCGCCCATCGCAAGTTTGTAAACGGGACGCGGCGTAACGAGCACCTGTCCCCGGCGAACCGCATCCAAGGCCTCGGAAACAACTTGCTGGGGACTCTGCTCACAGCCACTGCGGTGCCGCAGACATATCAACTCCTGCGGCCTCGAAGAAGTTCGTATGCACAGGTCCTGGACACACGCGCGGTCACCGTCACACCACTCCCCCTGTAGTTCCTCTGAAAGCCCTCACCAAAGGCCCTGATCCACGCCTTGTGCGCACTGTAGGTCCCCACCCGTCTCCGAAGCAACCGAAGAAGATTGCAAATCGCCCCGCGCCCGCGAGCGCGCATTGCCCGAGCCGCCGCATAGCTCAAAACCATGGGAGCGCGAACCATGACGTCCAGCGCATTCTCCTCAGCCTCAAGGGAGTTATCAACAAAGGCCTTCCCCAATGCGAACCCCGCATTATTGACCAGCAAACCGATGGGCGCTTCATCTTGGCGAAGACGCGCGGCTACGCGTTCAACATCTTCTGTGACGCTAAGATCCGCAACGAGTACCTCTACGGCTATACCCGCGATCTGGCGGAGTTGCTCAGCCAGCTCTCGAGTTTGTCCTTGCGCCGCGCGACCACAACCACATCGTGGTGCGCCGCAGCCAGTTGCCAACAAAATTCCTCGCCAATACCAGAGGTTGCCCCGGTCACAAGTGCTGTACCCATGGCGATTATTTTAGGTCCTGCCGCGTATGCTGGGGTGCCATGAGGCTTGCAACATGGAACGTTAACTCAATTCGTACCCGCGTCGAACGCGTCATCGCTTTCCTTGAGCGCGCCGATATCGACGTCTTGGCAATGCAGGAAATTAAGTGCAAGCCCGAGCAATTCCCCATTGAAGCCTTCCACGAGGCCGGCTATGAAGTCCGTATGCACGGCCTCAACCAGTGGAACGGTGTTGCCGTCGCTTCCCGCCTCCCAGTCGTTTCAACCAAGGTCAACTTCCCCGGCCAGCCTGGCTTCGGTGATCCTGAAGTCGTTGAGGCTCGCGCACTGGGAGTCACCGTCCTCGATGGAGACCAGGAAGTTACAACCTGGAGCCTGTACGTGCCCAACGGTCGCGAGCTTGATCATCCGCATTACACCTACAAACTGCGATGGCTTCACGCTCTTCTTGAGGTCGGAGATACCTGGCTTGAGCAGGGCCGCCAGATCGCGCTTGTTGGGGACTGGAATATTGCACCCTACGACCACGATGTCTGGGATATCAAGGCGTTTGAGGGACAAACCCACGTCTCACAGCCCGAACGCGAGGCGTTCTTTGCCTTTGCGCAGCACGGATGGGATGAAGTTACCCGCGAGCGCGTCTCCCAATACACCTACTGGGATTACCAAAAGCTCCGCTTCCCGAAGAACGAGGGAATGCGCATCGACTTCATCTACGCCTCGCCGCAATTGGCCGCGCGCGTGGTCTCTGCTTCGATCGATCGCGATGAACGCAAGGGAAGGGCGCTTCCGATCACGTTCCCGTGATCATTGACCTCGCATAGCGTGCAAGATTTCCTCGTTCAGGGCGCTCCAATTGTCGCGGTGCCACGGACCAAAAGGCTCTTCGCCTAAGAAAAACTGCGCGTTCGCCTGAAAGAGGATCGACCCACAGGAAAGATCCCGACTGTCCGAAGTGACCGAAGGTCTTTCCCGAAGAAGAGGGCGCAGTCCAATGCGCCTGCTTCTCACCCTTAATTTCCGCACCGATTCCCCAAGGACAGGGACGGAAATTTCCATATCCGGGAACGATCCCATCCAGATGAGGGAAATGAACACTGTTGCCAGGTCGAAGTTCAGCATTGATCAGCGTCGGGTAAGAAAAAGTTCGCGCGCAAAAAGCATGAGGTCTTCTGCGTGAGCGTAGCCCGAATAGGCCGGAGAGCCTTCAACTGTGAGGCTTGTCAGTCCCAGTGGCTCAGCGATCGTTTCTTCGATCCAGCGGCCAATCTCTGTGCCCGTGGCTTCTTCAAGCATGTCTGCGGCCGCTTCAATTCCCGCATTGGAGTAGATCCTGCGGGTACCCGGCGGGCGCGTGATGGCGCGCTCGCATTGCCATTCCCGAGGCGTGGGAAAGCAGGTGCTCTAGCGTCACCCCGGATAGGGAGCGGGCGCACTCAAAGTAACGAGGCCTCGGGAGATCGCAATCACGCTGAGTAGGCGGTGAAAGTTTCGTCACCGAGGCGAGGGGGAAGACTTCGCGTGCGTCCCCTGAAGCGAGGAAAGCCCCCGCATCGTTTTCCGCGAGAATCGAGGGCACGGAAGGGAACAGAGAGCAACTGCGGGTCATCGACTCACTTCGAAGAGCTGGAGTACTCCACGAGGAGCTGCTGGAAGGGTGCAGCGGCCTTGCGCGGAATCATCGATCCCAGGGCAAGAAGTTGCTCAGCGCTGTAGTGGAGCTCGCGAACGGCAAACGCGAGGTACTTGACGATGAGTTCGCGGCTATCGAAACGCTCGCCGTCCCAACCGCCAAGGATCACCATGCCATACCAGCGCTCAACGAGCCTGCGAGTATCGACTGGGTTGTCCGGGTCGCGATCGGGCATTTTCTCCGCGAGGCGTTCAAGCAATTGCAGCATTGCTTCGACTCGATAGGAGAAGTGATCGTGTGCGGGGTGGCTTTCATTGACCGATTCGACGGTGAACACGCGATCCAAGTCGGTCATGATTTGGTTGTCACTTGCAGCCGCAAGACGAAGATGAGCAGCAATCCACTCATTCATCGTGTCGACTTTGGCACCGCGCTCTTCCAGAACAAGTTGGTCAGCTTCGCCCTCGGCGCCTTCGCGGGTGACGACATCAACGTCGAAAATTCCGAAAGCATCTTCAAAAGCATGGATCACGTGAAGAACGAGGGCGTCTTTCGTTGGGAAGTGGTACATCACGGTCGGATGCGAGACGCCGATTTCGTCGGCTAGGTCTCGCAGCGAGAAGCCGTAATAGCCGCGAGTTGATAATAGCTGCGCCAGCACCACGGATGATTGTTGTCCGGGTGGAACGCCCAACGGAGTAGCTGCCTCGCTTCTTGCGAGTTGCTCCGCTTTGCACACCTTCGTCGTCGCTCACGGCTACCTCCTTCATTCTTCAGTTCTGCTCTGTTATTTGGGATAACTATTAGAGTCTATGCGAAAAAAATGGGTGGCGCGAAATTATCGCGCCACCCAAAGGTATTTTCGTGATCAACGACCTATGATCTCGATTTTCAGCTCTTCAAGGTCATCGCTGACATCGATGAGGACTTGCTCTCCGTCAGTGAGTTCACCACTGAGGAGGAGCTTTGCCAAACGGTCACCAATCTCGCGCTGAATGAGACGACGCAAGGGACGAGCACCGTAAGCCGGATCGTATCCGCGCCTAGTCAGCCAGCCACGGGCGCCTTCGCTGACGCTCAGGCTAATGCGACGATCCTTGAGTCGCTCGGCCATGGAATCAACCAAGAGGTCAACAATTCCAGACAGATCATCGGGGCTGAGCGGGTCGAAAATAACCGTTTCATCCAGACGATTGAGGAACTCGGGCTTGAAGGAGGCACGCACGGCGTTCATCACGCCCTCACGCTTTTCTTCGTCACTGAGGTCCGGATCGGTGAGGAACATCGATCCCAGATTCGAGGTCAGGATCAAGATGGTGTTCCTGAAGTCGACAGTGCGTCCCTGGCCATCGGTGAGACGACCGTCGTCCAAGACCTGCAAGAGAATATTGAAGATCTCGGGGTCAGCCTTCTCAACTTCGTCCAAGAGGACGACGCTGTAGGGGCGACGACGGACGGCCTCGGTCAGTTGACCACCCTGTTCGTAACCAACGTATCCCGGAGGGGCACCGACGAGGCGCGCAACTGAGTGTTTCTCGGAGTACTCCGACATGTCGATTCGAACCATCGCACGTTCATCGTCGAAGAGGAACTCGGCCAAAGACTTGGCAAGCTCCGTCTTACCAACGCCCGTGGGACCAAGGAAGAGGAAGGAGCCAGTCGGCCTATTCGGATCGGACAGCCCGGCGCGTGAACGACGAACCGCGTCCGAGACCGCGCGAACAGCATCCTTTTGCCCGATCAGGCGGTGGGCAATGACGTCTTCCATGTGGACGAGCTTCTCACTTTCGGTTTGAAGCAGTTTGCCCACGGGGATACCGGTCCAGGATTCGACGACCTCTGCGATTTCGGTGGGACCAACCTTCTCGGCGATCATGGGTTCTGCCGAATCGGAGTTCTTCTCCTCGGCTTCAACCTTTTCTTCCTCTTCGCGAATCTGGCGTTCGATCTGAGGAATATCGCCGTTTTTGGAGGCGTCCAGCCTCATCGAAAACGACCCGCGCGGATGGCAAGTTCAGGCTGGGTGCGCAATTCATCCAATTGCACGCGAAGCTCGCCGACGCGATTATGTCCAGCCTTCTCCGCTTCCCATCGACTGGTCAGAGCAGCAAGCTCTTCGTTCTTGTTCGCTAGGTCCTCACGCAGCTTCTCGAGGCGCTCCGCCGTGGCCTCGTCCAAGCCATCGGGGTCAGACTCGGTCAGGTAGGACTCTTCCATGCGCAGGCGGTCCACCTGGCGGCGTAGAACGTCGATCTCCTCAGGGGAGGAATCCAGTTCCATGCGCAGGCGGGAGGCGGCCTCGTCGATCAGGTCAATGGCCTTATCGAAGCTGACGACCGGTGATGTAGCGGTCGGACAGCTGTGCGGCTGCAACCAGAGCACCGTCAGGATGGTGATCTTGTGGTGTGCCTCGTACTAGGGGCTACAATGCAAGATTGCGACGGTATCCTCGACCGAAGGCTCACCAACGAAAACCTGCTGGAAACGACGCTCAAGCGCGGGGTCCTTTTCGATGTTCTCGCGGTACTCGTCCAGAGTGGTTGCGCCGACCATGCGGAGCTCACCGCGGGCGAGCATGGGCTTGAGCATATTGCCCGCGTCCATTGCTCCTTCAGAGCCGCCACCGGCACCGACGACCGTGTGAAGCTCGTCGATGAAGGTGATGATTTCACCATCGGAGCGTTCGATCTCATTGAGAACAGCCTTGAGGCGTTCCTCGAATTCACCGCGGTACTTTTCGCACCCGCAACCATCCCGGTCAGGTCAAGAGCGATGAGCTTCTTGTTCTTCAGGGATTCGGGCACGTCGCCCGCGACGATTCGCTGGGCCAGGCCTTCCACGACTGCGGTCTTACCAACGCCAGGCTCACCGATGAGAACGGGATTGTTCTTGGTTCGACGAGACAGCACTTGGATCACGCGGCGAATCTCGCTATCACGACCAATCACCGGGTCCAGCTTGCCTTGGCGTGCCACCTCAGTGAGGTCGCGACCGTACTTCTTCAGGGCCTCGAAGGAACCTTCGGGGTCGGCGCTGGTAATGGGATCGGGCGAAGCTCATCAAGAGCCTTCTGCAAGCGTTCTGCGGTTGCGCCGTTTTCGCGCAGGATTTCGCCGGCACTATCGTCATTTGCTGCCAGCGCAATAAGCAGGTGCTCGGTGGAGACATAGGCGTCTCCCTTAGCTTCTGCGCGCTTGCGGGCATCGTTAATCACCTGGATCAGGCCGCGCGAAGTTTGCGGCTGGGCAACACTCGAACCGCTGGTTGAGGGCAGCGCCACCAGCGCATTGCGCGTACGCGCGCCGATTTGCTGCGGGTTTGCGCCAATTGCTTGAAGCAGGGAGTAGGCAATACCCTCGCCCTGTTCAAGGAGTGCTTCCAAGAGGTGCAGGGAATCCACCTGCGGGTTCCCAGCGGCCTGTGCCGACTGGACCGCGCTGCTCACTGCCTCTTGGGCTTTGCTTGTAAATTGTTCAGTCATCATTCCTCCTGCCGCTCGTAATGGGCGGCTTTATTCGTTCTGACTAACACAACGTCAACAAAGTTGAGTCTATTCCACTCAACTTTATTTTTCTCCACGAATCAGCATTCGAAGGCACATTTCACAAAAAAGAAAAGAACGCTGAGTCTGGCGCATAACACGCCAGCTCAGCGTTCCCCATATGAGAGCAGTTTTTAGCGCGAACGACGCAGATAGATTCCTAGACCTATCACGCTCAAACCCAACATTCCAACGACACTTGACCACGTCATCGCGTCGGGAGCCTTCGACAGGGCCGCAGACTCACTAAAGCCAGTCATTCCAACCATTTTGAGGCCGTCGGGAGAACAAGTCAGAGTGTATTCACCGGGGTAAGCCCGGAGACAGTCCACTGATTAAGAGTGACCTGCATCGGGTGCTCGCCACCATCAGCGCCCCGCAAGCTACACATCTGTGCACTCCCAGCGGTGATCTGCGCGACGTAGCCGCCACTGGAATCAACCGTCACGCTTTGACTATTGGACACCTCGCGAAGGCTCGACTGCATCGCCGAGAAATCGGTGCCAGAAAAGGCAATAGCAAAGAAGAGCACAGGGGCACATATAACGGACATGACAATGCCGAGGAGAATGACCCAACCTCCACGCTTACGCGCGCGTGGCACTGCTGCGACCGAAGAGGGATCAACAGGTGCCTGCGCGGGTGGTGCGTAGCCCAGCGGCCCACCTGACGTACGCAAGCGGATTCTTCCCGATTCCCCTTCCCGAGGCAGTCGCCGGCTAGCATCGCCACTTTCCTTCGCAGTGGGCAAGGCAGGGTCATCGGAAGAAGACGACGAGGCCTCGACAGAGGGATCGAAGCGAGCAAAGCGCGGGGTACGCGCGGGGGCAACGACTTCGCCATACTGCTCCCAGGGAACCGAGGACGGAGAGGAAGGGGCTGCGCCTCCTGCGATTCATCCTGCCACTGCGGCGAGCGCGCACCGAAACGCGGCTGATCCTCGCGGCCATCGCGATCCAGTCGCGAGATCGTCGCGCCCAGGCGTTCCCGACGAAGCTCATCCACGCCCTGGAATTTCAAGGGGCTCAAGCTCGTGTCCGCAAGCGCTCGAGGAGCAAATCAGCCAACTGCGGATTGCGGGCAAGAACCGGCCCGTGCAGGTAGGTGGCGATAATCGAACCCTGGACGGCACCGTCGACCGCTCGAGACTGTTCAGCTTCGCCCTCGCCGCCTTGACGATCAGCGGGCAAGATCGAATTGCCGTTACCGAAAAGAACCCTGCCCAAGGGACGTGCCAGAGGCCCCAGGCGACTGCCACCACCGTGGTTCTCAAAACCCGTCAAGGGCTCGGTCAGCCCCTCAATTTCGGGTTGAACAACAAGTTCGCCAATGGAGCGCTTACCCTGGGGCAAGGTCGTGAGATCCAAAAGCCCCAGGCCAGAAACCTTGCGATTACGCGCATCCGTGTACCAGTGACCAAGGATCTGCAGGGAGGCACAGATTGCGAGGAGTGGGCGACCGGCCTCGACCGCACGCTTCAGGCCAGAATCGGCGGTAAAGGTCTCAACTGCTAGCTCCTGAGCGGCGTCCTCTCCCCCACCGAGGGTGTAGATATCGAGGTCATCGGGGATTGCATCCCCCACACCGACATACTCGATCCGGGCATCGATTCCGCGGCGGCGCGCACGCTCCGCCAAGACCAGAGCATTACCGCCATCAGCGTAAGTCCCCAAGACCTCGGGAAGAAGAACACCAATCCTCAACGCGCTCATTCTGCTTCCTCCGCTTCACGATGAGAGTCCAAAACCCGCTTGAAATCGCGCAGAGCCGTGTAGTTCAGCAGGATTTCGACGCGACCAGGGGTACATGCTCGAAGCGCTTCCATGGGTAAGGGGAAGAGTTCACAATGCACACCCGCATATTCCAAGCGCACCGCGAGATCAGCGCCGCGCTCACCGCAGGCGTAAACCTTGCACGCCGGCGCGCCCAAGACTGAGAAATCAACGTCCCACAGCCACGAGAGATCCTGACCGTCAGCAACCTGGCCATTTACGGCAACGATCACCTGATCGACAGCCGGATCAATCATATACATGGCTTCGCCAGCCTGCGGGGTTCTTCGCCAGCATGAGTCGCGCCAGACGCCCATGAATTTCGTAAGTCGAGTAGCGGCCCGCAACTTCTTCAACCTGCGACATCGCGCGGCACGCTGCCTGCGGGTCCACGCCCATCGCAACCGCCGCAGCCAAGGCCTCGAGAGCGTTCGAAAGGTTTGCGCGTCCAGGACGGGACAAGCGAAGAGGAATGCGCAACCCGTCCTTTCGGCACGCAACAGCGGCAGGGTGAGCCGCATCGGAGAGGTCTTCGTCTTCAAGCCACCACATGGGTTCGGGACGCTGGTATTTCTCCAAGCCTTCTTCACCCGAAACGGAGGTCAAGGGAACCACTCGCCACGAATCATCAGAGTGGATTACGCGCCCGCCCCGAGGAAAAGCGGTCGAGTCCCCCATCCATGCATGCCCCGCTGCAACCCATTGAACATTGGGGCTATCCCAGGCAGCAGAGGCAATCAGCGGATCGTCGCAGTTCGCGATGACAATGCTGTCAGGATGCTCATTAACGGCCTTGCGCAGGCGACGCTCCACCGCGCCGATTTCACCCACGCGATCCAGTTGGTCACGCGAGAGATTCAGTAAAACAATCGCTTGAGGGTTGACGAAGCGGCTTACCACCGGCATATGCATTTCATCGACCTCGAGGGCAGCCAGCGGCGCGTGAGAACGCATCAGGGCGGTCGTGATTCCCGGCGTCATATTGTCACCGTTGGTATTGGAGGCAACCTCACCGATTGCAAAGAGAGCCGCACGCAGCAGCCGAGTCGTGGTCGACTTTCCGTTCGTTCCAGAAACGACGGCGCTGCGGCGATGAGCAGCCAGATCGGCGAGCAAATTCGGGGCAAGTTTCAGCGCGACTTTGCCGCCGATCATTCCTCCCGATCCGCGGCCCAGCCTGCGCGATGCCCAACTGGCGCCTGTCCCCGCAGCAATTGCCACACGCGAACGCAAAGTCAATGAAGTCATGGAAACAACACTACATGCCTCCATGCTTCATAGCTTCTCCACAGCTTGGACATAAACCACACAGATTTGCCGTGGGCACAGTTAATGTCATGAACACGAACGCAGAACTCACCGCTCGCAGCGCAGCACGCACACAGGCCTCGGCTATGAACGCATTCGCCACCTCGGCGATGGGCAAGGCCACCCAGGCTATCCGCGCTAATGCGCGAGTCCTGCGTTACCTGGCCTCCTCGCTTTCTTCCACCGCTGTGGACTACACGCTACTCCTGATCCTTAACGCGACGATCGGCGGCGTCTTCTTGCCGGTCGCCCTGGCACGCGTCTCCTCGTGCACGATGAATTACGCAATGAACCGCAAGGTTTTTAACGCACGAGGCGGAGTTGTGGCAACCGCGATCCGTTACGCGATCATGGCGGCGAGCGTGATGACCATGTCCTACCTGATGATTCAGGCTTTGGTCTCCGCCGGAATGGCGCTGTGGATGGCCTCGCTGACTGCAAGCAGCTCCTTGTTCATCGTGAACTACCTGGGTCAGAACTTCTTCGTCTTTGGTACCTTGGCTGATTTCCGCGTGTTCATTACCGAGGCCGCCGCTTCCCTGAGCCTTTTCGCTTCCCGGGCAGCAACTGTGTGTGCTTGCGCAATCCGCGGCATTGTTGCTCGCCTGCGCGGACGCGAGCTGGTTTTAGCTGCCTAACACTCATAACGAAAAACGGGGAGGTATCGCAAGATACCTCCCCTTACTCGTCGCCTCGAGGACCATCACCCGAGGGACGAGCTATCGTGAAACCACAACGGTTCCTTCGATGACCCGAACTCCTTCGGGTGACGCTTCAATGAGCGCGCGGACTCGCTGGTTACCAGCGGGCCTCCACGCGACCAGACCGTGATTTCTGACGGGCACCATGCCACGCCGAGTCTCCTCACTGCGCCGCGCATGCGCACGACGCATGGGGCGAATCTGACCATCCGGGCTTGCGACAAAAACTCTGTCGAAGACAGGTTCAAATTCTTCGACCCTTTGGGCCAAAGCGTCACGTTGCGCTCGCAGGCGATCAACTTCGTCTTCCAGCTCCATGATTCGCTGGATCCCAGCCAAGTTGATGCCCTCTTCCTGGCTGAGGCGTTGAATCTCCTTCAAACGCTCGACATCGCGTCGCGTGTAGCGTCGTCCGCGGCCCTTCGTACGCAGAGGCGTGACAAGGCCGATTCGGTCGTATTGACGCAAGGTCTGCGGGTGCATTCCCGCAAGCTGTGCGGCAACGGAAATCACGAAGGTCATTTCATCTTGATGTCCCATTACGCACTCACCTTCTTCACAAGTTCTGCACGAGGATCACCCTGGTCTAGACCATCAGCCAGCGCCTTGATCGAGTCAAGCTGCTCAGGGGTGAGGTCCTTGGGGACAACCACGCTGATCGTCGCCAAGAGATCACCCGTCTCCTTCTTCGTGGTCACTCCGCGTCCCTTCAGGCGCAGGGTGCGACCAGAATCAGAGCCGGCAGGAACCTTGACGGTGACGGTCGAACCATCGATCAAGGGAACTTCAACCTTGGCGCCCAGCGTAGCCTCGGCAAAGGTCACGGGAAGGGTCATCCGAAGGTCGTTTCCCTCGCGGCTGTAGACTGGATCCTCCTCGACGTGGATCGTGACGATCAGGTCGCCAGTTGCTCCGCCGTTAAGCGAGGCCTTGCCCTTGCCGCGCAGACGCACGCTCTGGCCGTCCTTGATTCCCTTGGGAACCTTGACGGTCATAGGCTTGCCGGAGACTGCCAACTTGATGTTGACTCCGCTCAGGCTCTGCCTGAGCGTGATGCGCGTTGAAGCATGCAAGTCTTCACCCTTTTGAGGCGCTTGCTGGTAGGACGCTCCATGCGCGCCGCCGAAGTCACCGAATTGAGAAGCACCAGCGAAGGGTGAAGATCCCCGCGAAGAGCCGCCACCGAAACCGCCGAAAGCACCCAAGATGTCGTCCAGGTTGATACCTGCGCTGCCGTTGGTAGGCAAAACGAACGTTTCCGCCGTTTCCGCCGCCGAAAGCGCCGAAGATATCTTCGAAGTTCACTCCAGCAGCTCCTGCCACCGGCACCGCCGCGAAACCGCCGGCGCTCATCGCGCGAATCGCATCGTATTGCTGGCGCTGCTCAGGGATTGGACAGGACCGTGTGAGGCCTCGCCAATCTCCTTGAAGCGTTCTTCAGCTTCGGGGTTCCCCTTGTTCTGGTCGGGGTGCCAGGTGCGCGCAAGTTTGCGGTAGGCCTTCTTGATTGTGGCCTCATCAGCATCCTTGCTTACGCCAAGAACCTTGTAGAAATCCTTTTGGAGTAATCTTCTCCACTCACTGCGCGTCACCTCCTTTTTGACTCTGCAGTTCGTTGAATGTTCCTTATTCAGGGTTGTACACCAGGACTTTCGCCGCGCGGATAATGGTGTCTCCGCGACGATATCCAGATTGCAAGACCTGTCCCAAGACCGGATGGTCCACGTCGGGATTGGGCTGAGCCATGAGCGCTTCGTGGAGCATGAGGGTCAAAAATCGTCCCCTCGTCTCCGAAACGTTCCAGCTCGAAGCGGGTGCGAAGCGTGTCTTCAAGCTTGTTCGCGATCGAGGCAAAGGGCCGTCACTCAGATCCCCGTGCTTGCGCGCGGCCTCGATATCGTCCAAGACACCGATCATGGCTTCCAGCACCTGGTCACGCCCGGACTGGACGTGGCCGGCAACGGATTCCTTGGAACGGCGAACAAAGTTCGAATATTCCTGGTTCAGGTTGTACAGGTCTGCGTGGGCACGGGCGAGTTTTTCTTCTGCCTGCGCCACTTGGTCGAGAGCCTTGGACAGTTCACTCGTCTTCGAGCTGCTCTTCGAAGTCCGACATGTCGACCTCGCCCGTTTCCTCGCCCTGAGCGCTTGCCGAGGCCGCGGCCGCACCTGCAGCTGCGCCCTCCTGAGCGTGGGGCTGGGCGTCGCCCGGGGTGGCCGGCTGAGAGCCGACCACCGGATCCTGGGCGTCGTCGGAAGTATTCGTGGGCTCGATGCTCACTTGTCGTCCTCGTCCACAATCTCGGCGTCGATGACGTCGTCATCGGAGAAGAGGAGAAGACTGCGAAGCGCCTGCTTCAGCGGCGGCCTGAGCAGCCTGAGCGTTCTGGTAGACCTCCTGGCCGATCTTCATCGCGGACTGGTTGAGCTTCTCAACGGAGCTCTTGACAGCCTCGATGTCGCTGCCCTTGAGGGCTTCCTTCACGGCGTCAAGGTCGCCCTGGACTTCCTGGCGGGTCGCTTCGGAGACCTTGTCGGCGTCTTCCTTCAGGGTCTTCTCGATGGTGCAGACCAGCTGCTCTGCGGAGTTACGAATCTCAAGCTCCTCGCGGCGCTTCTTGTCGTCCTCTTCGTGCTGAGCGGCCTCGTTGACCATGCGATCGATCTCTTCCTTGCTCAAGGCGCTACCGCCGGTGATGGTCACCGCGGTTTCCTTGCCGGTTCCAAGATCCTTCGCGGAGACGTGAACGATACCGTTTGCGTCGATGTCGAAGGTCACTTCGATCTGGGGAACGCCGCGCGGTGCGGGAGCGATTCCGGAGAGCTCGAAGTTACCGAGCGACTTGTTGTCAGCGGTGAACTGACGCTCGCCCTGGAAGACCTGGACCAGAACGGAGGTCTGGCCGTCGGCAGCGGTCGAGTAGACGCGCGATGCCTTGGTCGGGATTGCGGTGTTGCGCTCGATGACCTTATCCATGACGCCACCCATGGTCTCAATGCCCAGGGACAGAGGAGTCACGTCGATCAGCAGAACGTCCTTACGGTCACCCTGGATGACGCCAGCCTGCAGGGCTGCGCCAACTGCGACGACCTCATCGGGGTTCACGCCCTTGTTGGGCTCGCGGCCACCGGTGAGCTTCTTGACCAGTTCGGCAACGGCGGGCATACGGGTGGAGCCGCCGACCAGGACGACGTGGTCGATCTCGCTGACGGAGATTCCGGCGTCCTTGATGACCTTCTCGAAGGGGGTCTTGGTGCGCGCGAGCAGATCCGCGGTCATTTCTTCGAACTTTGCGCGGGTGAGGGTCTCGTCCAAGTGAACGGGGCCATCAGCGGTGACCGAGAGGTACTGCAGCGAGATGTTCGTGCTCATGGCGCTGGACAGTTCCTTCTTGGCCTGCTCAGCTGCTGCACGCAGACGCTGAAGAGCAACCGGGTCCTTGGACAGATCTGCGCCATCCTTGGACTTAACCTGCTCGATCAGCCAGTCAACGATGCGCTGATCCCAGTCATCGCCACCAAGGCGGTTGTCGCCGGCGGTTGCGCGGACCTGAATGGTGGAGAAGCCGTCGTCGTCCTTGCCGATTTCCAGCAGGGAGACGTCGAAGGTGCCGCCACCGAGGTCGAAGACCAGGATGAGTTCGTCTTCCTTACCCTTTTCGAGGCCGTAGGCCAGTGCCGCTGCGGTGGGTTCGTTGACGATACGCAGGACGTTCAGGCCTGCGATCTGTCCGGCATCCTTGGTTGCCTGACGCTCCGCATCGTTGAAGTATGCGGGGACGGTGATGACCGCGTCGGTGACGGGTTCACCGAGGTAGTCTTCCGCGTCCCTCTTGAGCTTGGAGAGGATTCGTGCGGAGATTTCCTGAGCGGTGTACTTCTTGTCGTCGATTGTCACGGTCCAGTCAGTGCCCATGTGGCGCTTGACCGAAGAGATGGTGCGATCAACGTTCGTGACCGCCTGACGCTTGGCGATTTCGCCAACCAGGACCTCGCCGGTCTTGGAGAAAGCAACGACCGAGGGGGTCGTACGTGTGCCTTCTGCGTTTGCAATGATTGTGGGTTCTCCGCCTTCGAGCACTGCGATAGCGGAGTTCGTGGTACCGAGGTCAATACCTACTGCGCGTCCCATAATGAGTTTCCTTTCATCAAAGCGTGGTGGAAATTGTCGCCGAGGCGATACCGCGCTTTGTACGTCTTCTGTTGTGGTGGCCGAGGATATCGACCTCCAGACCACCTTGAGCCTGTTGCACTCAAGTTTAGGGATCAAGCCTCACGCCCGCAAGCGCTACATCAACCTTGAGTCTGACATACTCAACTTTTCGAGGGTTTTATTCCCCAATTTCCAAAATTACTTTCTAAGAATCGACAACCCTGCCGATTACCATTGAAACTCCGCGGAAAAGTCAGGATTCATTCGCGGAACTTCTCCATATCGCGACGCTCTTTTCTTCGTCGGGCGCCCACTCCCGCGTTCACGCTGGGCGAAGGCGACCCCCAGCCGAGGCCTCGGCTCACTGAGATCCTCGTAGCACAGCTTCGCAAAGGGATAGCCCAGGCGCTTCACAAGAAGCTTGCGAACAATAAGGACACGATCGAAACCCTCCACCCGCAGGCGGACCTCATCGCCCACCCGCACTTTCTGCGCAGCTTTTACCGATTCCCCGTTGAGCTTGACGTGTCCGGCACGAGCAGCCGCCGTCGCCTGAGAACGCGACTTCACTTGGCGGGTTGCCCACAGCCAGGTGTCAATGCGCATGGTCTCGCCACTCGCGAGAGCCCCTGGGGAGCTCACTCGGTTCGTCAGCTGCGCTCACGCCCGGCTTTTCACTCATGGGAGCATCTTAACGCCCACACACTTGCAGCCTTCTTACTCCCCCGCCGCCCGCACAACTAGCACTCCACCACTCAACGCCCACTCGGCCTCGTTTGTGGCAAAGAAGGGAGCAAGATGCCAAGATGAAACGATGGAGTGCGAACATTTAACAAGCGGGCAGTGTCATTCCTGTCCGCTGATGCCCACTCCCTATGATCTTCAGCTTGCACGGCGTCAGAGTGCAGTTGAAAAGATCCTTGCCGATATTCCACACGCATCCGCCATGCAGTGGCTCCCTCCCGCAGCGTCGATACCTTCTCACTATCGAACGAAGGCAAAGTTCGCGATCGGCGGCACAACCGAGCATCCGACTCTGGGCATCACCGGCCCAGCGCCCACATACGCGGGCGTCGACCTTCCTCACTGCATCGCACACACCGATACCATCGCTCGAAGCATTGAGCCCCTCAAGGAATTCATCAGGAGCACCGGCATTGAGCCCTATGACATCGCGAAACGCACGGGCGAACTCAAACAGATTCTTGAGACCCAGGGCTCCGATGAAACCTTGATGATCCGTTTCGTGATGCGATCGAAGCGTGAACTGGCGAAACTGCGTTCTCGCCTGCCTCTTCTACACTCCCTCATCCCCACGCTCCAGGTCGTCACCGTCAACATCCTTCCCATTCATGCGGCCCTTGTTGAGGGCGATGAAGAAATTGTGATCTCCGAGCAAACGACCCTTCCCATGCTCGTTGGCGATGTCGAACTACATTTGGGGCCGAGGTCTTTTTCGCAAACCAACACAGGCGTGGCCTCGGAACTGTATCGCCAAGTCGCGCAGTGGGCACGCGACAGTGGCGTCACCTCACTGTGGGATCTGTACTGCGGAGTGGGCGGTTTTGCCCTGCATGCGGCGCTTGGCGGGGTTAAGCGTGTAAGCGGCGTTGAGATTTCTCCCGAGGCCATCGCCTCGGCCCAGCGCACCGCTGCCGACGCTGGGGTAAGCGATCGCGTGACGTTCATTGCCGCAGACGCCGCACAGTGGGCTTTTCCGAGCAGGGCGTTGACGCCTGTCCCGAGGCCATCGTCGTCAATCCCCCGCGGCGCGGCATTGGTGGGGCTTTCGCAGAGTGGATTAATGATTCACGCGCGAGCTACGTGATCTATTCCTCGTGCAACCCCAAGTCGCTTGCGCGCGACTCTGAAAACGAATGCCGACTTATGCCCCACTACAGGCGCGGCTCTTCGATATGTTCCCCCACACCGAACACATGGAATGCGCGGTATTGCTGGAAAAATTGCCATAGCATGACGGGGCGTCGAGTCTGCGATGGTGCAGATGCGGATCACGTGTGCGCGATGCGACCGCGCCTTGTAGAACATTCAATCCAAAGCTAAGCTCTCAGTAGACGATGTGCTTTTGTATCAACAATGAGTACACTGAAAAAATCCTGAATCACGACGTTTTAAACACGCATCAAAACTGGGGGACATAATGAGGAAAAGCCGGAGAGTTCTGGCTACAGGCGCTGGGCTGGCCCTTTTCGCCGCAGGTACGGTAACAATGTTTGCGCCTCGCGGCGCTCAAGCCGATGGCCAGGCCTTCCCTCTTTCGCAGTACGCCTCTTCTACAACGACGACTGTGTGTAATACCGACCCTGTGATCACGACCTATCACGGTACCGTCGTAGTAGAGATCCCGATCACCACGCTTCTTGCAGGCCACGAGGCCGAAATCCGCGCTGCAGCTGCGCAGGGGCTCTCCCCCCACGATTCCGGTAGCTCCTTCAACTCCGACATCACACTGACCGTGAGTGTCCCTGAGGAAGTCAATTTGGGGACGTCTCGCGCGAGATCTACCTCGTCAATGCTCGCCTACACCTGGTTCTCCCCCAACTCTGACCGCACACAGGTCACGGCGAACATCCAGTTCAAGGATCTGAACTGGCAGCAGCTCCTCGATATCTACGATGCAGAGAAAGCCAACCCCGGCCAGCACACGATCAAGGTCCAGGTCCCCTATGCCGTTGGCACAACAGACCCCGCGGCAGCGACTCGACTGGCCAGCGAACAGGTTACCGTTACAGGTAAGTTCAATTTCTTCGCTTCATCGACCACCCCCGCTCAGGTCTTTAACTTCGATACGAAGACCCTGACGCTGGCGGAGTCGCCTACCGACTGCTTCGCGTCCGCACCAACCCGGACAACGCGCTGGGTTGATGAAGAAGACGGTCGCGACTTGCAGCCCCCGAAGACCGGACCGAATTTCTTCCAAGCCGCAGGAATTCCCGACTACGAATTCTCCACCTGGGAGCTCTCTTCGGATCGCTTGACCGGCATTTACAAGTACAAGAAGGCTTTCGGCTCTCTTCCGGTCAACGGTGATGACCCGGCGATCGACACCGATTTTAAGATCGGCACCGATGAGAACCCCCCAACTCAGAAGGAAGAGATCCACGCCGAGAATAAGAACTCGCTTCTGACCATCGAGAACGTCGTTCACTTGAATGACCTTCGCGGTGGACGCATTGCGGATCTCCTCCAGAAAGTACGACGAGACGCCCAACGCTTTCGACGATATTGCGCTGAAGAATGCTCACTTGGGCTTCACAACCCAGATCACTCTTCCTGCACAGCTAAAGTTTTCTGACCCCTCGGCCATCTCGGTGACCGGGCTTCCCCAGGGCTTCTCAGCAAAGACAGTGGCAATTAATGGACAGACCGCAACGGTCACCGTTGACTTCGATCACCCCGATCAGATCACCACCATTGAGTCCCTCAAGGATGCGATGGCTGGGGCTTCAGGGTGAAGCAGTGATCACCATTAAGAAGATTGCCTTCGCTGATTCCGCAACTGCCGATGTCGGATTACACGATCGATCACCCTCACGCAGGGCGTTATCTCGGTTGATGTCGAGAAACAACTCGGTGTCATTGTCATACCCGGACAGCCTTCACCCGCATGCCCTCCGACTATGGGCGACTACGAAACTGTCGAACCGGCCGAGCCTCAGCCTGTTCTTGGAACAGTATTCGATCCCCGTCGCCTGCTTGTCCTCCTTCGGACATCCCTTTTAGCGCCGGATGGAGGCAGCCCATGACCGGCCCTTCTGCCGGATGGGATGAAGCTCCGCTCATGGAGCACCCCTTGAAGTACACGACCAGCGAATCGCATCCCTACGTGACGCGCCTGTCCTTTAAGCCTGGCCCGACGCCAACACCGACGACGGTTACGCCCTCGGTTCCTCCCACGCCTGCAACGCAGCTCGCCAAGACCGGCGCTCTCACCGGCGGAGTGCTGCTGCTCGCTGCCGGAACAAGCGCTATTGGCGCCGCGACAATGCGGAAGAAGCGCTCGTAATTCGCGTCTCATAGTCATAAGGCGGGGTGCCGGTGATTCACCGGCACCCCGCCTTATGTGTGGTGGGAGCTGCCCCTCAGCTCAGCTCCCCACCGGGATACTCACCTCAATTCATGCGCCGTCTACGCAGTGCGTAGCCCGCAGCTGTCAGAAGAGCGGCACTGATCAAGATCGTGCTTGTCTCGCCACCCGTGCGAGCAAGAGATGACTTCTTGCCCTTGCGGGTGCTCTTCTTCTTTCCATCCTTTGCCGAGGCCGCGCCCGCTTTGCTCTTGCAGCAGGCGGGGCTGCCTGCTGTCGCCGCTTTGAGAAGGATCGGCGCTGGGCTGGGGACTTGGATCCCCACTTGGCTGGGTGGTGGGATCCGTTGTCGGCTGAGCGCTTGGGTCCGTCGTTGGGTCCGGAGTCGGCGCCGGCAGTGAGACGCTGAGGGCAGTGCTCAGGCCAATGCGTGCGTTCGCCCGCATCGTTGTGCACGCCTCCGGAGTCGGATCAGCCATGCAATCCACGCCAAGAAGATCGTTGGTCGCAGGACGCTCGATCTTCACCATGCGGAGATTGTCGAACAAGACCGGCGCATCGCCCTCATCAGCAGCGATGGTGAAGCGCACCTTCGTTCCATCCTTCGCGACCGTGAAAGTCACAGGAACGCGTTGGAAGGAACTGGGATCACTATTGGTCCGGTGCTTCTGATCCGCAGCCATCCAGTTTTCGGCCCAGGTTCGGTCGATGACGGTCTCTGGGTTTGCAGCAGGATCGGTATCGTTCACCGTCTGGACATCCAGATAGTTCTGTCCGACCAGTCCTTCAGCATTTGTATTCACCGTCAGCGCTTGTTCATCATCCAAGGAGCGAGCACGGCGTGCACTTCGCGTACCAGCACTGCGGTCGCTACCCGAAACAGCTGCGCGCGTCGTTCCGTCGGGAACAAGAACACCCAGCTCAGCGATTGCAAGCAGGCCATCGGGTTGGTCGGCCTTGGTCTTGTAATTGCTCAGGACTCGGATGCGCACATACTTCGCGTTCACGGCCTCGTCGAAGGTAATACGCTGAGCAAGAGCCGTGTTTCTCAAAGTGCCTTCGGCGACCTTCTGATTGATGTTCGCTGCGTCTTGGCCAACATAGACCTCGTAGGCCTTGGGCCGGCCATTAGCCTGCCCAGCGCGTCCAGCGATCGACAGACCGCCGATGCTCACCGGCTGTGCACCAGTGGGATCGCTTCCTTCGAAGAGGGCGAGATCAATCGTGCTGGGGTGGTCGGTGAGGTTGACCCAATCCTTGTCGTAGAAGGTCGTCAGGTCCTTGTCGAACATGTTCGAGGCCGGGTTCGCTTCGTAGGCAGCCGGTGCGCTGACCAGCTGGAGGGCTCCCGTGTAGTCCTTGAGCGTCAGAGTCGGAGTGGGCTCAGGGGCGGGGGTGTCGCACCCTCGGTAGCGTTTCCACACAGGACGCGGGCATTACCCCAGTTCGCGTGGTCGTTACCGTTGCCATTGCCGCCGTCTCCAACGATCAAGCGGATGTACTTCATCCCTCGAACATTGCCCGAGATATCCCTCGGTTCGCTTCCTCCCCTGATCACCGAAGTTTCTGGAACGACATCGGACCAGGAGGAACCGTCAGTGCTACCGATGACGTGGAAGGTCACTGAGCCACTCCACTGTCCATCCTGCACGCCAACAGTTGCCTTGAAGGTTGTGCACTTTCCGTCCAGTTCGAAACCGAGGTCACTGGGAGCGTGTGCGCCCAGGCCCTTGGCATAGGGCTGGTCATTCATCGAGATCGGATCACCGTCTCCTGCTTGATCTTCACCGACCTCGCTATCACGCTCGACAGGTCCCCAGCCGTTGGAGTTCCACGTCGATGAGAAGGGGATGTCAGAGAGGTAGTTGACGGCATTGGACCTGATGGATCCCAGAGCTGTCACGCTCGTTGTGCCCACAGCGGTACGGTCCTCATCACCGATCCGGTAGTGGGCCTGGTGCGTCAAGGTGACGGCATTGCCGCCGGCCCCTTCGGGAATGCTCACCGTCCACGTGGTGGTGAAGGTTTCTCCCTTGGCAAGAGTCTCGGCAGTCGTGGGCGAAGTCGCCTGTGCGCTCCACCCAGCAGGAAGGCTCAATTCGCTGCGGACATTGGTGACGTCCGAGGACTCATTATTCACCAAGGTCGTTGTTACCTGGACGGTCTTGCCTTCGATCGCGCTTCCCTGGGTTGCGATGCTTGCAGCAGCGCAGGCGGGGACGTCGGCGGTTGTTCCAAGATCTTCAACTCGGAAGTTATCAATCGAGAAATCGTTTCCTGACTTTCCTCCCTGGACGTTGTAGAGGCCAACCCAGTAGGAGCCGCAAGCACCAACATTGAGCTCTTCAACGAAGTGCGAGGGCCTCTCCGTTTGGGGAAGCAGCGTCGAATCGAGGTAGTTCGCACTGACACCGTCAGCTCCCGCAGAGTCGTATGCGGTGACCCAGTAGTATGAGCCGCTCACGGCGTTGTCGTAATCGTAGGAAATGCGGTAGCGGTGTCCCGCCTGCAGATTCACGGTCTGCGGAACTGTCCGGTAGACAAGACCACCGTTTTCTTCGTGGCTCTTCAGCGACCAGTGTCCCGCATCGCGTCATCCGTCGCCTTACGCGAACGGTCGGGAAGGACTCCGCCTCGTTGAGTGTAGGGAGCATTCAGCGAGGCAAGAACCGTGCGCGGGTCCGTAATATTGCCGGCATCGCCCTTGACGAAGGGGCCCCAGCCTTCCGCAATATTCTCGAAGTCCTCAAAGACTGTCGTCACGGGCTTGTCTCGAGTTGCCCCCAAGTCCCCATTTCGCTGCTGCGATCCGGCGCTTGTCACGCCATCTCCCGAGGCGGAAATAGTGACCTTGCGGGTCTTTCCATCGTTGATTTGGACCCACGCGCTGCCCTGGTAGGTTCCTGCGTTGAGGGTCATCTCTTGGGACAGCGAGGCCTTGCCTGCACCCAGTTGCGCGACAGGATCACCGTGAGGATCCTTCACAACGCTCACTGAACCAGTCGTTGTGTAGCCGCTCAAGCTTCCCGAGTTAAATCCGGGATCAGCGAAGACGGTTCCTGCACCCCATGCGGGTGTTGAGACGGCTGCGGGAGCGTTTTCTGGAACCAGCACGAAGGCCGTGTGGTCGCGATCGCCCTCAGCCACTCCGTCATAGACCGAGGCCGGGATGGTGATCTTTCCGCCGGAAACAGCCAGATCAGTGACCTTCACGCGTCCTTGATCGGTGAGTCGGTAGAGAGCCAGAGACCCAACGCCTTGGTACGACTTCGTGAGCGTCCACTCCGTCGCAGTTCCAGCGGGGTTGTAGTAGTACAGGCGATCTGCCCCGGCAGAAGTTCCGTTGTCCTTCCAGGGCAAGAGGTAGCTGTCGCCTCGAAGGACTGTTGCCCCGTCGTAGACAAATTCGCGCGAGGACGACATGTCTGCCTGGATCGTTCCGACAACGTAACTTGCCTCTGTTTGAGCAGTCACCGCCGTCGACCCTGAAGCTACCGTTCCATTGGCAAATGTGTAGGTGTGCTTCGTCTTTCCGTCCCCTGCATCCGCGGTGTCGTAGCGCATGATGCGCGAGTTCTGGAGGAACTTGCTGGGCAGGTTGTTTGACCAGATATTGCGGTAGAACGCGTCTTGATCTTGGTGGCCAGTCCAGCCTTCGAACTCGACGATCTGGGGGTAGCCCAAGACAACATTCGGGTTCCAATTGTCCTTATTCGCGTTGTCGACGAAACGGATGACCTGGGAGTTCAAGCCCTTGTTGGTTGCGCCACCGTAGTGCTCGTCATTCGACCAGTGTGACCACAGCGAGTGCCTCTCGAAAGCGGTCTGCCCATTCAGATCCGACTTCCCATCCCATCTTGTTGAGTTCGTTGCCCAAGCGGTCAGCTTGCCAGCCCGAACCGTAGTAGACATCGATGTAGATCCAGCGGAAATTCGGGTACTTGCTTAAGGGGAATTGATTGCGCAATTCCTGGAAGCGATTAACAGCGCCGCCATTGCCCAAATCGTCACGCTGATTGACGTAGTAGGACTGGTTGAGCCAGTTCCATCCGCGACCACCGGTGAAGGGAAGAGAACGGAAAGAGTTTGCTTCCGGGTAGGCCTCGGTCGTATTGACGTGAACACCGTAGATCGCATTGACGTCCTTCGTGCTGGTGAAGAGGGTGCCGAAGTCAGCCTCGCCACCGGCGCGAGTGTTGATGTTACCGCCGTAGTCCATGTGGCCCGAGTCGTGCCCTTCAGAGGCATAGCCCTTGACCATGACGCGCTGTCCCAAGCCGTCAGTCGCAAGGCTCACGCGCTTGACGTCATCGGCGATCTGGAGGAAGGGATGCGTTGCGGCCGAACCGAAATCGAAGGGAATGTGGGTGACAACCCACTTATGATTGTCGGCTGCGCCAGTGATCTCGGGAGTGATATCCGCATAGGCAACTGCGGCATCTTGCCAATCAACACCGCCCGATGAATTCGCGTCTCCTGTGAAGACAAGTGTCGTATAGGGGCGTTCTTCGTCCCCAATCGCATCCGTCGCGGCCTCGGAACGGTAGGTCCACTGACCGTTTTGCGCGATCAGAGTCTTGATGCCGTTTTGTTCGATGACTTGGCGCTTCCACCTGGAATTCCAGTTGGTTTCATAGCCGTGGGGCTGATCGTAGGTTGCGTTGGTTTCCATCCCGACGGCGACCTTATTGGTGTTGACCATGAGGTAGGCGCTGGGTTGTTCGTAGTAATCAATGGGCGTCGAGGCGGTGATGCTGGCAAAAGTATCGTCAACACCCGCATAGGAGTCGCCATTGGCTGCGCCTCGGGATACTCCCGTGATACCACATGCGTATGCTCCGCCTTGGTCTGCATTGACTGAGACGAGGCCGTGGCCGGGAATTTCCACCGTATGCGCGCCGCTCATCTCAGTGATGCGGAAGGTCAGAGTCGGTCGCTTTGCCCCCTCCGTTCCTGGGGAGCGGGAGGTAATTTCCTGTACCTCGATCTCGGCTTTCATCGTGATCTCACTGCCGACGAAAGTTACCGTGTAGGCAACTTTCTGGTCGGAAACGCGCTGAGCTTCAACAGTGTCGACGGTGTATTGGTTTCCGTCGATCGTGACCTGGTGAAGCGTTTCCGCGCGGCCGCCAACGGGATTTCCGCGAAAGGTATATCCGGTGACCTGTCGGAATTCGTGCGAGACCGTTGCACGAAGTTGTCCCGCGCTAATGGTCGTGGGCGCGTTGAGAATAACAGGGGTATCTGTTGCACCTTCAGTAGCATGTGCAACCGCTGATCCCGGAAGGGACAAGGCGAGTGCCCCAAGGATGGCCAGGGGTCGCCAAAAGACGCGTTTGTCTATCATCGTGTCGGGCTCCTTTGCCTAGACGTGACTCATCTATCTTCCAGCGAACATTCATCAAATGCAAGGAGTTTTTGAGGGGTATTTGTTCCACAGGCGGAACACAGCTTGTCCATAATCCCCTAGCAGAAATCCGACCGTGGATTCTAGTCCATGAACAAGAACGACCTTCCCCAGCCGGCTACTCCTTCGGCCGATGACCTTGCCCGCTCTTTCGCTGCCCGCCAGCAGGCAGCCACCGCCCAGGCCACTCACGCAAGCTCGGCCTCGGCAGAACACACTGCTCCTACCCACCGCACCCGCCCCGCGAAGCGTCGCCGCAAGGGACTACGCAACGGAATCATTGCGGGCGCGACCGCGATCACGCTGGCCTTGGGCACCACCGCGTGGGCCCTCAACCGCTACGTGATCGACCACGTTGAAGTCACCAGCGCTTCTTCGTACGAGGCCGCGCAGGGCAACGCGCAGACAACTTCTCTGAACACGGATAGCGCAACGATCACCTCGGATACCTACACGAACGGAAACACCAAGATCTCCGTCAAGCAGGTCCAAAACAACGGCGTCACCTACTACGTCGCGGATGTTCAGCTCTCCGATGCGACTGCTCTGCGTTCCGCTTTCGCAAACGATCAGTTCGGCGCGAACATCACGGACCTGGTGTCCTCAATCGCAACGGATAACAACGCTGTCTTCGCTATTAACGGCGACTACTACGGTTTCCGCTCGACGGGCATCGTGATCCGAAACGGCACAATCTACCGCGACAGTGGCGCTCGTCAGGGCCTGGCCATCTACAAGGACGGCACGATGAAGGTCTACGACGAAACGCAGACCAACGCTCAAACCCTGGTCAACGAGGGCGTGTGGCAGACTCTCTCCTTCGGTCCGGCTCTTTTGCAGGACGGCCAGGTGATCAGCGGAATCGACAACCTGGAGATCGATACCAACTTCGGTAACCACTCGATCCAGGGCAAGCAGCCGCGAACCGCGATCGGCATCATCGACGACAACCACTTTGTCTTCGTCGTTGTGGATGGACGTTCTCGTACGTCAAGCGGCGTAACGATGAGTGGCCTAGCAGAAATCATGCAGAGCCTGGGGGCAAAGACCGCTTACAACCTCGACGGCGGCGGCTCTTCTGAAATGTGGTTCAACGGCCAAGTCGTCAACAACCCCTCTAACGGTGGCGAACGCGCTACCTCCGACATCATCTACATCACGAAGGGAGCTTGAGCCATGTACGTGTTAATTCCTGCTTACCAACCGGATGCACGATTGCCGCGTCTCATCCTTGAGCTGCACCGAGCTGATTCAGCAATGCGCGTTGTTGTGGTCGATGACGGTTCCGGCGAAGAATACCGGGATATCTTCGATGCCTCGCGCACCGCGGGCGCACACGTCATCTCTTACGAACGCAACCGCGGTAAGGGTACGCACTTCGGGCTGGTTTCACCTACATTTATGACCACGCCCAAAGCCTTGGAATCGATGATTGCGTTGTGACTGCAGACGCCGATGGCCAACACACCCTTGTCGATATCTTCCGCGTGGGCCAGGCCTGCGCGACATCCAACCAGAGTGTTTTGGGCGTCCGCGAGTTCGTCGGTCATGTTCCGGCACGTTCGAGGATTGGTAATAGCGCGACTTCTGGGCTCTTCTGGCTTGCAACCGGCTGGAAGCTCAAGGACACCCAGACTGGGCTGCGTGCCTTCCCGATTGACCTTTTGCCGACGTTAGTCGCTATCGAGGGCGATCGTTATGAGTACGAGCTCCGCGTCCTTTTGCAGCTTGCGAAGTACCGTCATCCGGTGACACAAATCCCGATTGAGACGATTTACGAGGCCGGCAACCCGACCTCTCACTTCCGTCCGCTGCAAGATTCCGCGCGAATTTGGGCGCCGCTCTTGAAGTTCGCTGCCTCTTCTGGAATTGCGACCGTTATCGACTATGTTTTGGTTCTTCTCTTGAACGCTATCACGGGTACTTTGCTCTTCCCCGTTGTTGCTGCTCGTTTGGTCAGCGCTTCGGTAAACTTCACAATGAATCGTCACGTTTTCGAGGCCAAGGGAACCTCCCTGCGTCGCAGTGCAATGCGTTATGCGTCCCTGGCACTTGCGGTCGTCGCCGGCTCCTACATCATGCTTTCCGTGATGACGAGCCTGGGAGTGCCGCTGTGGCTGGCAAAGATCATCGCTGACACGACGATGTATCTGGTCTCCTACTCCGCGCAGAGCCGCTATGTCTTCGTTCCGGAGAAGGAGGCATCCAGCAGGGCAAGAAAACACTTGTGATCACTCTGCCTCTGTCCAAGCGACGGCTGTGGATCTGCAGGATTCCAAGCCCGAGGCTTCGCTTCCGACCCCTGCAACGCCCACGCCGGCTGCTGTGCACTCATTACACGCACGTGCTGCAGTGGGTTCACATAACGATACATTTTCGCTTGAGCCGCGCCTCCTAGAGGAGCCCTCGCGCGCTATCCTCAATGGCATAACTTTGGCTCATGTCCACGCATCAATTAAGGAGCACCCATGCGTATCGAGATTCTGAATACGCTTCCCGATTCTTCTCATGATCAGGTTCACGAGGCCTTCGACCGTTTGCTTCCGCAGCTGTCATCCTCTGCGCAGCCCTTGTCTATGGAACAGATTAAGGAGCTTTTTGCCCAAGAATGCCTGCACCTGGTGTGCGCCGTTGATGATGAGGAGAAGATCGTGGGGATGCTCTCCCTGGTCGTCTTTGATATCCCAACGGGAAGGCGCGCGTGGATTGAAGATGTTGTAACAGATCAGGCCGTGCGCGGACAGGGCGTTGGTCAAAGTCTTGTGGAAGCCGCAGTGGACCACGCCAAGGCGTTGGGGGCTCGGACAGTCGATCTGACATCCCGGCCGACGCGAGAGGCGGCGAACCGCCTCTACCGTCGGGTTGGTTTCCTTCAGCGCGAAACCAACGTCTACAGGAAGTCGCTATAACCGTGTAGACCCAGAATGTGGGGTGGGGCAGCTTAGGCCGCCCCACTTTTCTTTTAGAGAATCGTGTCGGAGATGACGTTCAGGATCCTCAGCAAGGTATCGCGGTCACTGCCGTCTACTGCACTGAGAAGCCCGCTGCGGATTGCGCTTGCGAAGACACTATTAGCGGCCTCGTAGGCCTTGCGCCCCTCGGGGGTGAGGCACACAAGAACGGAACGTCGATCCGTTGACGATCCTTCTTTACTGATGAAGCCCTTTGCGACAAGACGGGAGATCGCGCGGCTGGTTCCAGAGCGCGTTAACGAGACAAGAGCCCCAAGCTCTCCAGAACGCATAGGCTGTTCTCCATTAGCAAGCTCATCGAGCATTTCAAACTCGATTAAAGCCAAAGGAGCGCTCTTGCTAATTTCGGAACCCAAGGCGCTCTGAACAGCACGCGTAACAGAACTCCACGCGTGCCAAAGCTCAGCTTCGCTCTCATCAAGGAGAGTCTCATTGCTTTGAGTAATCACCCTTTCAATTTATCAGCCTCAGAGAAATAAAACTACCCCCTGACCTGCGCAAATGCGCAAATAAACCGGACGGATTTTCATCGAAGTATTACAAACTAATATGATCTGACAACGATTGCATCTAAATAATTGAACAAAGTTGTTTTAGTGTCATCTCGCCTTTACTGAAACGAAGCGGGAGCCAATATATGCGACTCAATACCTGCCATTGCACATATGTTCACCCGTTCCTGAATAAAATGTGCAGCGTAAAATGCAGGTATGACACCACGACTTGAGTCTAAAAATCCAGAACTCGACTCCAATACTCTTGATTATCTCCATTTCCTAGCTGATTCCCCGACGCCCTATCACGCGGCTTCCCTCGCCGCTCAGCGCCCTCGAAGACGCGGGATTCACCCGCCAAAGCGAAACAGAACCCTGGGACGCAAGCCCCGGTCGACATGTTATGGTTCGCGGCGGAGCCGTCATGGCATGGGTGGTTCCCCAGAACGTCACCGACTCGACAGGATTCCGAATTGTCGGCGCACACACAGACTCCCCCGCTTTCACCTTAAGCCCTCACCCCAGACCACAACAAGCGATGGCTGGGGGCAGATCGAGGTCGAGGTCTACGGCGGAATGATCATGAATTCCTGGCTCGATCGCGAACTGTGCGTTGCGGGTCGACTGATCATGGCCTCGGGAGAAGAAATCCTGGTCCGCACAGCGCCACTGGCACGCATTCCGCAGCTGGCAATCCACCTCAACCGAGGCGTTAACGAGTCTTTGCACCTCGACCCCCAGAAGCATCTGCACCCCGTGTGGACGGTCGACACCCCAGATGCCTCACTGATGGACACGCATCGCCCGCGCTGCTGGTCTGGAAAACGCAAACGAGGTCGTTTCCTTCGATCTGATCTGTACTCCCTCACAGGGCCCCGCGACCTTTGGCTCGGAGGCACAATTTGTTGCCGCTGGACGCCAGGACAATCTCTCTTCGGTCCACCCAGCACTGGCGGCACTGGAAGATATCGCAGGGATGGGCGTTCCTGAAGGCGGAGACATTATTGTCTTGTCGTGTTTCGACCATGAAGAAGTTGGTTCCGAATCGCGCACAGGCGCGGCCGGCCCGATCCTCGAAGATGTTTTGCGTCGCACTGCTTGGGCGCTCGGGCGTGATGAAGACGGCTATGCACGCATGATTGCTTCGTCTACGTGTGTGAGCGCGGACGCGGCGCACTCGGTGCACCCGAATTACCCGGAGGTGCACGACCCTTCGCATCACCCGGTCATGGGCCGCGGCCCGGTCCTCAAGATCAACGCGAAGCAGCGCTACGCAACAAACGGTGTGGGTATCGCCCTGTGGAAGCGTGCATGCACACGTGCAGGAGTCTCTTCACAGGACTTCGTATCGAATAACGCCTCACCCTGTGGGACAACGATCGGCCCAATCACCGCAACGCGTCTGGGTATCGAGACCGTTGACGTAGGTGTTGGATTGCTTCTATGCACTCGGCTCGCGAGATGAGCCACGTCCAAGATCTTCTTGATCTTCGCAAGGTGTTGGCTGCCTACTGGCTTGGCGCCTGATTGATTGACATGCCGTGGTGCCCGGGTGAGTTCTCACCCGGGCACCACATTTTCACCTCTTAGTTAAACGCAGCAGCGAGCTCGCCGCTCAGCGCGCGCGCAATCGTCCGCCTGAAGCGTTCATTTATCGGCGGAAGCTCATCGCCTCGAACAAAAGCAGCTTGAGTATTTTCCCCATCGGCCGGGAAGGGTTCTCCGTCCTCCCACTCGCAAGCAAACGCCAGGTCGAGATAGGGTTGTTTGGTCCCCATTCTCATAGATCACAGGACCCACGACTTCGACGCTGATCAGACGCTGTGCACGTGCCTTGCAGGCCGTCTCTTCGAGGATTTCGCGACATGCGGCTTTGGAGCGGGCTCCTCTCCCGGATCGATAATCCCGGTCACTGGAGTCCACTGATGGTTGTCTGCGCGTTGGACGACCAAGATCTCGACGGAAGCGGGGTCGATGGGGGCACTTCAATCGACGCTCGCCTCATCGTGGCCTCGAAGAACGACCGCGGTGCAGCCCGAAAGCCAGAGCGGGGAATTGCCCACATGCTTACGGAGCTCAAGAATAAAGTCCGGTGTAGCCACTGATCCTCCTACTCACAGTGTCCAAATAAACGGGATCAAGAAGATCTTGACGATGATGGCGAAAGCAAACATCGTTGCGTAGGCGGCCTCGATTCGCTCATCGGCCACCCGCGCATCGGCAGCCTGCAAAACTGCCGGCTGGCCCAAGAACCCAGCGACAGCGCCCGCGCTACGAGGCGCAGACAAGCCCAGGAAGCGGCCTGCGATCGCCTGCGCGACGCAACATGCCGCAACGATGATCAGCGCGAGGAGAGCTGCCTTCCACCCTTGGGGGCTGGCTAGGAGCTCAACGAAAGCTGGGCCGGCGTTGAGGCCCAGGGCCGCCAAGAAGAGCATGAGGCCAATGGAACGGATCGTGATGTTCGCCGAGGCCGGCAGGGTCCATACCAGCGGGCCTGTGCGACGAAGCGCGCCAAGGAGCATACCGACAATGAGCGGGCCCGCAGCTGAGCCCAGCTGGAAGGTTGCTCCGCCAAACATGGGGAAGGGAATTGCCCCGAGCGCCATTCCCAGAACCATGCCGATTCCAAAGGCCATTCCATCGACTTCACTCACGCGACGCTCGGAGTCGCCGAGGAAGCTCTGGACATTGTCGAGTTCTTCTTGAGGGACAACAACTGCGGCATGGTCGCCAAGGTTGAGTTTGAGGTCATCGCAGGCGAGCAGGTCCAGATCGCCGCGTCGAACTCGCGTAATAGCCGCACCGAAGCGGGTCGCCATATTGAGTTCCGCAATCGATCGTCCAGCTACGTCTGGGCTGGAGACGACGATGCGCTCAAAGGCCACGTCTGAGCGATCATCGGCCAAGTGTGCCTCGGTCTGGACACCGAGCTGTTCGACAACTTCTGCGATTGCCGAAGAGCCTCCAACGAGAACAACTAGATCTCCCTTGCGCAGTTCTTCGCCGGGAATCAAAACTCGCGTACGCCCCTCGCGCTGCAGGTAGGACATACGGACGCGTCCTTCTCGCCAGGCGGGGATCTTTCGGGTTGCCACAGCCCGCTCGACGCGGACGGTTACCGCGTCTAATCCCGCACCCGCGAGTGACGGGGTGTCTTTTTCGCCGAGCCACTTGCGCGTCACTGTCATCGTGACGACGATGATGCCGACGATCACACCGATGGGGTACCCGAAGGCGTAGCCCACTGCAGCATCCGGGCTTCCACTGACGCGCGTGGCCGCGTCGAGTGCAGGGGCCGCGGTCAGTGCGCCCGTGTACAAACCAGTGACGAGGCCTTTGCCCAGTCCCAGGAAATGGCCACCCACCCAGGCAATGACAGCACCGACGATACAGATAATGGTCGCAGAGCCCAGGAGAGAACTCTGGCGCCGCAGATCAGCGAAAAATGTCGATCCTGCGGCAATACCGACGGTGTAGACGAAGAAGGCCAATCCAATTTGTTGAATAATCGCAGTCCCGTGCCCTGCTTCGGGACTATATGCAGAGACCAAGAGACCAACAAAGAGAGCTCCGGCCGCACCGAAGCGGAAGGGCCCGACACGAATCGCCCCTAAAATAGCTCCGAGTCCAACAACAAGGAATAGAGTCAGAAGATGGTTCTGTGCGAGGAATTGGGCCATAAGGACTAAGGGTAGCTTCCAGTGGAGAGGAAACCCAGAGTATTGCGAGATAAGAGTAGATACAGTGGCGAGTAAGACACTCTCGCATCCAGAATGTTCACAGCATTCGCACAGCATGTTACCGTTCAATAAAGGGCGACGTATAGGAAGGATCCCGCCATGACAAATCCGCAGCCGGGTTGGTACCGCGATCCCTCGAACTCCTCCCAGCTGAGATGGTGGGACGGATCGCAGTGGACCAGCTATACACAGGCAGCAACCGGTGCCACAAACGGCACGACCCCTGCAGGTAGAGTAACGACCTCGTCATCCGCCTACAGCGCTGTGCCCGCTCACCCATCAGCTTCAACGACCGGCTCTGCACAGGCACAGTACCCATCTGCTCAGGCTTCAAGCGCCCAGCCCCAGGCCCTTGCGCAAACGCGCCCTTCTTCCGCGCAGCCTCAAGCGCCGTCTTGCGCAGCCACAGGCACGTCCTTCTTCCGCACAGCCCTCAAGCGCCTTTTGCGCAGGCTCGTCCCTGCGCCCGCGCCGGCCCAGCACCTCTCGCGCAGCCCACAGGCGCGTCGCTTCTCTCCGCACAGCCTGCCAGCTGCCCTTCCGCGCAGCCCCAGCCTCGTTACACTGGCGCACCCCAGGCGAGCGTTCCTGGCGCACCCCAAGCGGGCTACTCAGCGGCGCCAACGCGGCCCTCCTACGCCTCGGCGCCGCAGCCTGCGTACGGATCGAGCAGCACATCTAGCTTCCCCGGCGCGCCCGCGGCCCCCATGGCGCCTGCTCGCCCTGCGAAGCCCGCAAAGCCGAAGAAACCCTCCGCATGGACGGGTAAGCAAAAGTTCCTCACCGTCATGTACGTGCTTTTGACGGTCGCTTTTACTGTTTCTGGCTTCGCACTCATGAATTCTGCGCAGCACAATCAGGACCGCGCCTCAATCCTTGACGCTCAAATTCAGCCGCTGCGTCAAAGTGTCGCGGAACAGCAAAAGAAGCTTGACGCATTGAACAAACAGCTGGAAGGGTCGGGCAAGTGAGCAGCATGAATCCCCAGGCAACAGGTGAATCCACTGAATCCGAGAAGCCGCAGGAAACGAAGGCTCCCTCTTCGAAGATGCCGAAGCGTGTCGTGAGAATTACCGCGGCACTATGCGCTATCAGCTTGATTTGGGTAGTTGTCACACTGGTTCAAGCCCTGCTCGCTTACCAGAAGGTCAGCTCCCTGAGTTCAGAGACCAGTGATCTTCAATCGCAGTCAGCCTCGATTGAGCAACAACTCACTGAAACGCAACAGAAAGCAGCCACGGCTCGAGTACAGCCGTGGTGCGATTCGGTCACCCCAGCATCTGCCAGTGATGCAGGCAAGATCCAAGACCTCCTCAAACAGTTGAAGACCGTTGATCCGAAGGGCGAATACGCAGAGCAAGTCTGCCCCAACAAGGTCAAGGCATTCACTATTAATCAGGATTACTCCAAGCTACAAGCCTCCTTGGAGGACATCAGCGTCAAGTGCGAAGCTGACGGCAACCACGTGAGGATTTCGGGTGAGCTTAAGAAGTACAAGGGCCCGAAGGAGGCAACGAGCTCAATGAAGAAGTCGAACCTCACTCTCACGATCACTTCATCGCTTGAAGGAACCACTGATACTGCGCAAACCCAAGCAAAGATTGAGGGAATCAATCCGGGTGAATCGAAGCAATTCAAGGCAGAAGCTGATCTTCCGGCGAAGGCTCTGACCTGCCGAGTATCCGCGGTGTCCTGGTGGCCCGCTGATTTGAAGTAAGGACAGCATCGCATTTTGGGCGGCATCTTCACGGTGCCGCCCAAAGTAGTAGTGTTGGGGGCATGCGGATCGCATGCCCCCAACTACTCGTTCTAAAGAGAAAAAGCGCTTTAAGCGCGTTCTCCCTAGTTCCTCGCGATGGCCTCGCGCACCAAAGGAATCAGTGCCTCGCGCGAGGGATCCAATGCCTCGGCGCGGAATTGTTCGCGATCGGCACCCTCAAAGGAGGCTGCTGTCTGCGGATCCTGATCCTTAGGGATCGAGAAACCGAAGACAATGACGTCGACGACCTTGCGGATCGGGATCTGGTTCGCCTCTGCGGAGTCATTGACGCTGCCCAGAGCCTCGAGATAGAAGATCGAGAGGATCTCACCCATGATGTTTGTCGGCAGAAGCGGCTTGCGTCCCCATACGCTCGAGGGCGAGACTCCAGCATGCCGGTGACAAAATCAGCCAGCTGGTTGCGCTGACTTCCCGGAATGCCGCTTGCCTCGGGGTTACGCATCTGGAAAAGACGGTATTCCATGAGGAGGATGTAGGCGGTGCGCCCTTGAGTTGCCAGGCTTTCCAGCGTCGCAACGATGCTGTCGAGGTCCAGCGGGCCTTCGATTGAATCAAAAGCCTGCGTCATTTCGGTGAAGTTGCGTCGAATATGCGATGAAAGCGTCCTCAAGGGAGCTCATTCATGATTCGAGTAGTTCGAATAGAATGCGCCGCGGGTATAGCCCGACGACCAACAACTTCATCAATTTTTGTTCCCTGCAAAACCGCGTTCAACAAGAATTTCCACTGCTGCGTCAACGAGGCGCGAGCGCGTGAGCGCCCGGGCTCTGCTTTCGCCCTCCGCGCGTTTCTTAGTCACAGCCACCTCCACGATGTATAGAATTACTCGGGCACAGCATAGTCATCGTTGATTTTCTCAGCCAAAACTCACAGTTTTAGAAGTTTCTTCGGCATTTAGTAAAGAAATGAAAAGTAATTTCAACGGTCGAAGAACCTATCATGTCTTTAAGATCATAAAATTTGTGCACTTGTGAGTGTAATTCATAGTTTATCATGACCCCCAGCGTTCAGCATTTGCCCTTGATTTCCGGACATACCATTCCCCAATTCGGCTTTGGAACATACAAGCTTGTCGGCGAGGATGCTTATCACGGGGTCCTCGATGCACTTGAGATTGGCTACCGCCACATCGACACCCGCGCAAATGTGCGGAAACGAGGCCGAGGTTGGACGCGCCATCGCGGACGGCCCTGTGGCGCGCGAGGAAATTTTCGTGACCTCGAAGCTCAACAATCCCAACCATGAGCCCGATGTTGCGCGCGCCAGCCTCGAGCGTTCTTTGGAGGAACTGCAGCTGGACTACTTGGACTTGTTCTTGATCCACTGGCCTCTTCCCATGCACTACGGCGGCGATATTATGCCCACGTGGCGAGCGATGGAGTCTTTTGTCCGTGAGGGGATGGTGCGTTCCATTGGTGTTTCGAATTTCGAGGCCCATCACCTCCAGCCGATCCTCGATAGCTGCGAGGTCCCGCCCTCCATCAACCAGATCGAATCACACCCGTACTTCGCCAACCGTGAGCTACACCGTTTCAATGCTCGCCACGGGATCATTACCGAGGCTGGGCTCCCCTGGCGCGCGGGGTTGTCCTTTCCGATCCCGTGATTGTCGATATCGCGCGCGAAGTCGGTGCGCAAGAATCGCAAGTTGTTCTGCGCTGGGCAATTCAACGAGGCGACGTCGCTTTCCCGAAAGCGTCCTCGCATGAAACGGCGCGCGGAAAACTTCGCCATTACAGGCTTTGAATTGGACGCGGATCAGATGCGCAGGGATTGACGAACTGGATCGCGGGGAGGAAGGACGCACGGGGCCTCGTCCCGATGAGATGGACCGAATGTAGCGCTTTCGCTTCAGGCGCAACTCATATCGTTTTTGGATATGAGACAGGCACAGATTGTAGGTGTGCCGCTGGGCTATCGTGAAGACATGACTCATGTTTCTACGACTGACTTGGATCGAGTTCTTGCTTCTCTCGATCCTCAGCCCAGCGGCACCTATGTCTTCTCTCTGGTCGACGAGATTCCTCAGGGGGTCGATTTCTTCGCCGTGATCCGCGACGAGGATGGCTACACCGTGGTCGTTGAGCAAGAGATTGCCCGTGAAGCAGGCATCAATGCCGATGAACTGTACACGCGAATCGACTTGGGTTCTTCCACCGAGCTTGCCGCAATCGGCATTACTGCATCGATTGCACAGATCCTCGCAGCGCGTTCGATTACCGCGAATTTCATTGCATGCCGTCGCCACGACCATCTCTTTGTTCAGCCTGATCGCGCGCAAGAGGCCAGCGCTTTGCTTGAGGATCTTGGCCGTCGCGCTAAGGGCTGGCTGCCCGCCTGAAATTCATTTTTCGGACACACGCACACGCGTCTTCGGCCTAAAGTAGAAGCATGGCTGTACTACCTACGGGGAGCGACGAAGCGATCCTCCGTCTTTCTGACGGGACGGTCAAACAGCGCAACCTTTTAACTGGAACTGAAGTGTGGACGGTTCCGGGTCGGGCTCACCGCCCTCTGACTCGCCCGGGTTCGCCTGCGCCTATCATCGATCATGATTTAGACGGGCATCACTGCGCCTTCTGTTCGGGTCGGTACCTGGAAACCCCTCCCGAGAAGGCGCGCGATTGTCCGCACGAGCGAGGGTGAATGGGAAACTCTCCACGGCCTCGGCGCTGAGGAACTTGGAGATACCGTTGCTGAATTCCGGCGAATTCCCAACCTTTTCGAGATCGTTTCCTACAACTATTGGCACCTCAATCACGGCCATGTTCCTTCCGAGGCCGAGCGGCGCCGGATGGCAGAATACTTGGCGTCCCCGCAGGGCTACGACCACGTGATGAATGTTGTTCGTGCGCGTTTCTTGGCCTCGGTGGAAGCCTCGAGAGTTTGAGGATCTGTCGGATTCGGAGAAGCTCACTCAGGCGAATGGTTTCTTTTCTGGCGGTCACGATCTGATTGTTGGGCGACGCCACTTCGTCGATGGGGCGAAGGACACGTCTCAATTGGCTTCGGCTGGGACGCTGACTCCCGAGAGCACTTCCAGTACATGTCGATGACTGTGCGGGCGATGCGGGACCTGTATGACTTGGATCCGGCCGTGAAGTACGTGGTGGCCTTCCAGAACTGGCTTAAACCCGCGGGCGCGTCTTTTGATCACCTGCGAAGCGGCTTGCGGCGATTGATGAGTTCTCGACTGCGAGACGCGGTGACGAGATTGAGCGCGTGCGGACCTATCCGGGGAATCTATGACGAGCTCTTGAGATCGCCGCGACGCGTGGGCTGATTTTGGCGCAAAACGACCATGCTGTGGCGATGGCTGGGTTTGGGCATCGCTATCCCTCCTTGGCGATTTGGCCACTTCACGCGCCGGCTGAGCCTTGGGAGTACTCCCCTGAGCAATTACGAGGCATCAGCGACCTTGTGCACGCGATGCACGCGGCGACGGGCGCGGAGGTGCCGTGTAATGAGGGGTGGTACTACCGGCCTCCGAGTTCGTCGATCCCCATGCGCATGAGGATCTTGATCAAGTGGAGGATCTCCACGATCGCCGGTTTTGAGGGTGGGACAAGGATTTACCTCAATACGATCGACCCGTGGTCTGTGCACCAGCGGATGCTGGAGCGCCTGGTTGTCATGCGCGATGAATGTTCGATCGCGCCGATGAAGCTGGGCGAGGAGTGCAAGGTCACGCCGCTGCTGCTGGTGAGTTTGGGCGGGTTGTCGGCGTTCTTTTTACTGTTCTGCGCGCGGTGTGGATGGTCGAGTTCCCGGTTTTATCGGGCATAGCAAAGGCGAGAGACCCGAGGCCTGCCCAGAAAAACGGTGGGCTGGCTGGCTTCCCTCGCCTTGTACAAATATCAGGGCTTTCGGCCCCGCTTTCTTACAGGCTATTTCAAGCCTGGTGGAGGTACTAACCCGACAAGACCAGACGCAACGAGGGATTTTATCAGGAAAGCTAGCCTTTGGCTTGCAATCAAAACACTGCGGACGTTCTGCCCAATAAAAACTGTGGCCCCTAACATCAGTTGGGGCCACAAGCCTAAACGCGGTAGCGCAGGGATTTGAACCCTGGGTGGCTGTTACACCACACAGCATTTCGAGTGCTGCACCTTCGGCCGCTCGGACACGCTACCTCGGCACCCCACAATAGCGGATCTGGCAGGATGGGGCAATTCCACGCCAACATAGACGAAGCGACCTAGACTGACGACATGGCAAAACGGCGTATCGATCCAGCAGAAGGCCACACCGCACTCCTCACGTGGTACCGCGCCCCCGAAAGCGCCTCGCGCGCAACTCTCTTCACCGCCGTACGCTACACGCTCGAAGAAATCGCAGCCCTACACCCCGGTCGATCCGTCGAACTCCGCGTCCCCCCGGCAGGCGCCACTCAAATCCTCCCGGGTACGACGCACCGCCGAGGGACTCCCCCGGCGGTGATCGAAATGTCACCAGAAACCTGGCTCAAACTGGCATGCGGAATGCTGGATTGGAGTGACGCGCTCTCCCACGGGGACCTTCAGGCCTCGGGACAGCGCACCGATCTTTCCACGTATCTTCCGCTATTTTCTAATTTGCGATAGCCGGCTGATCAAGATCCGACAGGATCTGTGACGCGGCTTCAACCGGCGCAAACCACTTATTCGTCTTATTCACCACGCCGCGCTGAGCAACCGCCGCAATAGCGGCAGAAACCGCCGCGAAGGTCACCACCGAAACCAAGGATGCCGTACCGTCATCATCCTGAGGTGCGGCCTGACCGGTCACAGCCTTCCAGCCCAGCTCCGCAACCTTTCCGGCCACGAAACCGACGGCCATAGACAGCCCTGCGGTAATGAGTTTCTGACTGAGACTGCTTCCCATGATGACTCCTTGCATCAGATCGCATCGAACACTCGATACCAACATTTTGCCCTATTGACGCGCGAATATCTCACCTTCTATGCACTATTGCTTAGACTGGTACGGTGCGAAAGACCAAGACCGCCTCTCCGTCCACTCAACGCCAAGCTCGCCGCTTCGCCAGTGCCGCTCTCCTATGCGCGCTCGCACTGAGCGCCTGTTCCCCGTCAATCCCTCAGGGAGCCCAGTGGACGGACGATCCTTTCCGCACAGACTCAAGCTCGTCTACCCAAGCGGGCTCGGCCTCGGCAGTAGCGAAGCACACGAAGGCAAGCGGTGACCAAGGAATCCCGCGCGGAAGCGGAACCCTGCGCATTGCTTACGCTCCCGGCTGGCAGCTCCCCGCCGACTACGTTTCGGCTTTCGAGGCTGCAAGCGGCTACACCATTGAGCAATTCCCGCGTCCCCTCTTTCAAGTTCTCTCGATGCCGATATCCTCTTCGGCATTGATTCGGCCACGGCCGCTTCCCTGGGTGCGACGACTTCCCCCACGCTAATCGGCAACGACCCGATTTGCGCCTACGCGGATCGCTCATGGTTTTCTGCAAACCGCAAGGCCTTACCGAACTCTCTAGCGGAGCTCTCGTCCTCAACGTACGCACCGCTCACCGCGCTTCCCCCGGAGAACTCGCCAATCGGAAGCCAATACATGGCCTACGCCCAGAAGGCTCTCGGCGCAAACTTCGAGGACTGGGCAGCCGACCTGCGCGAATCGGGAAGCTTTCTCATCTTCGGCCGGTGATGCGCTGGGTCAGTGGAGCGTCACGATCCCCACCGACCGCGCCTCAATCATTCCCGAGGCCGAGTCCGCACAAGGCTCTCACGCGCGCCCGATCCTCGTGTGGGATGCGCGCCTGGCAGTTGCCGCAGCCTCGAACACGGGCACGGAAAGCCGCGCTCAAGCGATCCCGGGATCGTGCGTTTCCCACGAGGTAGTGGCCGCTCCCTTACCGGCTTCCACTCACGCCGAGGCTGTGGATTCCTTCCGCGCCTTCCTTTCCTCACAACTGGGCGAGGACTCGGCTGCATACGCAGGCTTGGCGTATAACGAGGGGATTGCAGCGGATTCGCGCGCAGCCTGGTTTATGGCGCCAGCAAACTAAGACACTTTTCAGTCGTTAAGCTCAAGAGCTGCTGCAATTCGATCCCGTTTGCGTTCGCGCACCCACTGGTGGCATGCCCTCGCCGACAAGGCAAGAAGCGCCAGAACGTTGAGCGATGAGCCGATCAGAGTCATCAGCAAAATATGACTTGTTCCAGAGTGGGCGATATCGGCTACGGCGACAAGAATGTTTAAGCTCAGAGCGGTCATCAAGATAATTCGCGCGCGAGGGTGTCCCTGCCATGTGAGTGCGGCAGTGACGATCACTAGGCCAACCAGAATGACAGAAACAAGACCAACCGTTAAGCGCAGCGCAAGGAGATTAATCTGCGATTCTGCGAGCTCATCAAGGGGTCCGACATTGATCGCGGCGTACTTCCAGGGGTTTCGCAAAATAAGCACCGCATTGATGACCTCGGTCAGAACCATGCAGGCAACCAGCATCATTCCGACGATCAACTGAGTGGGGCGCCGGCGATGTGCCCGCGTATCAACGACATGGGCATCAGCGATTTGAACCGTATCTTCGTCATCAACTTCAACGTCGGTGACATCGAGAAGATAGAGGTCGCCGTCGGTGACGACTCGGTCACCGCCACCGTTCTTATCGTGATAGGCACTGAAGAAGTCAGGCAAGATTTCGACGCGGGCATCCTCGCAGGCATAGAGGACATCATCGACAATGTAGTTGCGCTCGATGTCGATATCCGCATCGATCTTGTGAGTGATTTGGAAGGTGAGCAGACTCAGACCAATTGCCCGGTCAAAGGTACCAGCGGCAAGCCACTCGACCCGCCTACCGCCGGGGAGGACCCATCCTTGAGGGAGTGCGCCAAAAACGCACATGGTGGCGCTCCGACGACTTCCCTGGAACTGATTTTTGATAAGCAAAATGCTGCTTTCGCCCAAAGAGCACCAAGTTTGATACCGGCGCAGAATCATAGTGCTGGCGAGTGAGCCATGAACGGATCACACGGAGCACACTTCTGGGGCTGATGGGGTCGGCTCGTAGCCAACCTGCAGCAGTCATTGCCGCGTGAATATCGACCTCGCTACCCAGTAGTGCCAGATTCACCGGGTCACCCAGCAAGCCATCAGCAGTCCTGGTTCGCCCAATGAAATAGTCGGGGACATAGAGCCACGTGAGAAGCTGGTGAAGTCGCGGAAGCGCGAGGTAGGCAGTTACCCCCCAGCAGATGGCGAACCATGCAATTGCGGTGGGCTTGAGCCTGATAGAACCCGCCAAAAACACGTATGCGAGCCACAGTGTTGCGATTCCGGAGAAGATGAAGAAAGAGCGCGTCAACGACATCATCGAAGCCCCAGTCACGTTCTTGAAGGAAATCGAGCTTTTCTGAGGCGTGCTGGTAGACGGGCGGATGCTGTGGGCGAGGACGCTCCAGACGTGGACATGCGCTGTGCTCAGCCCCCGGCTGTTCCGAGGCCTCAGGCGGTGTTTCGCTCATGTCCCATCCTCAGTGCAAGAAGTATTCCTTCATCAGCTTAACCCAGATGGATCGTAAGATTGAGGGCGCCTGAAAGTGAGTCAACAGGCGCCCTCTGGAGACGCAGTATGTCAGGGGTTTTTCACGTCTCCGGCACTCACGTTACCGCGAGAGCTAGTCGGACTGAACGTTTTCGCACCCTTGAGTTCGATGTAAATTTTCCGCAGATTTCCGCCACTTTCGAGCGAAACGACAACCGTGTCTACCTCTCTTAAACACGGCCGCTACCATTCCCGGTTTCCGCACTCCACCCACTCAAAATTGGGTACAAAAAGACCCCCCAAAACCACTTAGGGACTTTAGTCCCATTCATGGTATTGGGGGCGCCCAACTCAGGCGTGACGGCGGATAAACTCCGCGAAGGCCTCGATAGCCGACTTCACGAAAGCCTGCGTTCCAGCGTCAACAAAACGACCATCCTCGCCAAAGGAATCCACATTTGCTTGAAGGAACATTTCGGGCTGGGTCATGTTCAGCGGATTGAAGAAGGAGAGGGTCTGACGCACAGCCGCCTGGCCGAGAGCAGCTCCAACCGCTCCAACAGAAGCACCAACGACGTACAGGGGCTTGCCACCAATCGGGTTCGATCCCCACGGGCGTCCCATCCAGTCAATGGCATTCTTCAAACCACCGGGGATCGAGCGATCATATTCAGGGCTCGCAATAAGGACTGCGTCTGCCTCTTCAAGGATCTTCTTGAAGTCGGTAGCCACCTGCGGGTAATCCGCCTCGAGATCGGGGCTGTACAGGGGGAACTGAGAGAAGTTTGCCTCGACGAATTCCAAATCCTTAGGAGCATCGGCGATCATCGCACCGACAAGCTTGCGGTTAATGGATGTGGAGGACAGAGAACCAATAATGTATACGACCTTGTACGTCATGGGACAAACCTTTCATCACTGAGCCGCGTCTTCAGCAGCGCTGAAGATCTCAACCCAGTCAGAACTTCAGCTATTCCCCATTGGGACCTAAGTCACTGATCTCCTTTACCAGGCGCCGTTTCCTCCGGTGCCGCGCTTGCGATCTTGTTCCTTGCGACCGTCTTGGTCACCCTTTTTCTATGCGGCGCTGCATTTCCTCGCGCTTCTTGCGCTGCTCATCAGTCTCGCCGTCATAAGGATCCTTCTTCTTGTCAGTCTGCTGATCCTTATCGTCCTTCTTGTCCTTGTTCTGATCCTGCTTATCGTCTTTGTTCTTGTCGTCCTTGTTGTCTTTATTGTCTTTGTCGTCCTGATTATCTTTGTTATCGGACTTTTCAGCCTGCTCTTGCTTCTGCTTCGCACGATCGTGGGCCTTGTCAGCATCAGCTCCACCACCCTGGCCCTGCTGATTTTGCTGATTCTGCGTCGAGGACGTCGACTGGCAGGGGGAAACGACCTCCCCCATCTCCTTATAGAGCGCTGCCGCTTGAGCACGGTCACTCGCCATCGCGGCGTCACCCTGTTTTTCCAATCCGAGCGCAAGGTTCATTCGCACGGTGCACTCGTAGGAATAGGTTTCGATGCGCCCATCCTCAACCTGTCGCGCCTTGGGAACACGGTCCCACGCGGTACGCAGTTGCTCCACACCCGAGTCGATGTGGTCAAGTCGAAGGTCTTCGGTACCCGCGTTGTAGTGCGCAACCCAGCTCGCCGGACCCAGATCCCCCCAATAGATCTGGCGAGAATAGGAGGTCAGCGCGGCCTCGTGATTGCCCGCACGCACGGTCCTACCCGTCGCCCAAGCCCACAGGGGAAGCGAAACCATATAGGTACCGACCGCGAGCGCAAGGACAACGACAGGCATTGACCACCACAGCGGGCGCAGGAGTTTTCCGTTGCGCGGACGACGCGCGTTGCGTTGAGCTCGGTCTGCCGAGGCCGGTCTTGCGCTCGGAATTTCCTCTGACGAGGCCTCGCCGTCGTTCTGCGCACCCGCAGGCGGCTGGTAGAACCCCTCGGGGCGTTCCTCTACACGAGCTGTCGATCGATGCTTAAATCGCACGGGTCCTCCTCAGGGCGTGAACGCGGCCGGCAAAAATGGCGGCTTCCCATGCCATGAGCACGGTGAGAACCAGCGCCGAGGGCCAGAGAATATAGCGAGAGGTTTGAATCATATCGCGACTATCCGCAATATTACGGGCGTTCGAAACAGACGAATTTGCAGCATTTCGGATTGCTGAATCACTGGGAGAACGCACCATATCGACACCGAGCTGGGACGCAATCTGGTTGAGCTTCGCAACGTCAATCTTTGAGATCGCGTCGGGCGTTCCAGCCTGGGTGTAGTCCTTGATGTACTCAGGATTCTTCGAATTCTCTTGCCCCAAGGCGGAGACCTTCATGCGACCGCCTTTCTCGGTCCCATAGCCGATGACGAGGCCGCCTGAAAGCTCGGGCTGGACCTTCTTCCAGTCGTCTGACTCACCCGCGCCCGCGCCGCGCCATGCATCACTGTTGGAGGTCTCCCCATCGGTAAAGAGGAAAAGGACGCGAGTATTCTCCGGGTGTTTCTTTGCGGCAGCTTGCATTTCCTCAGCGAGGTAGGCCGCCGGACGGTCCGGAGAAGAACCGCGAGAGGTGGAACTCACTTCATGCGTCAGAGTGCTCATGAAAGAGCGAACCGCACCAAGGTCAGTGGTCAGTGGAAGTCCGGTATCGGCCTCGGAATCCCAGGTCACAATACGGTAGCGAGCACCCGGAGCGGCATTGACAATGGTCTCAACATCGTGACGCACACCGTCTAGACGAGGCTTTGAGCCATCCCAATCCTCGGCCGCCATTGAACCCGTGCGGTCAATCACGAGCCACACCTCAACGTTGGTTGTGACTTTTTGCGCTTCTCCGGGGATTGAAGGACCCACCAAAATCGACAAAAGAGCGAGGGAAATTCCACCTCGTCTGACCAGATCAGAAGTCCTGAAGGGCTGATGACGACGGGCGCTCCACCAGGAGAAAAATAGGCATGCCGCAGCTATCACAACGACGAGGTAAACCGGCATGAGCGGTCGAAAGGAGAGCGACAATATTCCTCCTGGGTTCGGATCAAACACTGGCAAGTATAGTGGCGAACCCACATTCAGCAGATAGAACATCTATTTGACGACTGAAGAGATACATATGTAAATTTGAATCTGCAGCACAGTGTCCTAAATACACAATCACCAGGAAATTCGAGGCAAAATGAAAGCGCTCTCAAAGGTGCAACTGGTTCACTTGGACTAGCGCTCCTCTTCTCTTCCCTCACTGCCGTAGGCGCAAACGCCGTCGAGGCGGGCGCTGATGGACAAATCAACGGCGACCGTAGCTCCGGCTGCGTTGTCGACTGGACAGCGCGCGCAATGCTCGATGAGAACATGAACAATATCCCCCGGGGACTGCGTGCCGGCCCCTACGCCACTTCGGGTTTCATGGAGAGCGTTCACCCTCGTCACGGCAGCCAGGCCATTCTTGAAAACCACCACTGGTTTAACCCAAACTTGAACCTTCAGTACTGGCGCATCCCGGTCGGCGCTAACTACGAAATCCTCCCCGGCGCTGAGCTGACGGTCGATCTTCCCGATGACATGACGAACATTCAGTTCTTCGGAGATCTGAGCTCGCAAGTCGTCAACGGCGATGTTGATCGCTTCATGCGTGGTCAAACTTTCGGCGCACTCGCATCGAACCTGCACTGGGACGTCGTTCCGACCGCAACCCAGACGGACGCTGCACGCAACATCTGGACCCTCAAGTTCAACCAGGGCCTGCCCCTGGGACGCGCAGCTGTCATCGAATTTGTTGGTAGCGGTGACCACACCAAGCACTACGAAGCGACGTCTCACCTGAGCGGCCTGCGCGCGACCGACGAAAACGGCAATGCTTGCAGCCCCATCCCCACCCCTTCGCTCACCGTGGGTCACTGCCAGGCAGGAGTTGTTGGCCGTACCGTCTTCTCCCCTACTCGCAAGATATTGATCGCCGTGAGAAGTATGCAGACAGCTGGCAGGGAACCGGCCAGCTCTGGGGCGAGGCTGGAGCAGACGGCTGGGATCCCTCACGCCAATACTCCGACGCTGCTGGCGCAACGCGTCGCATGCGCTTCTACGCCGCAACCAAGCGTGAACTGAACAACGCAACGATGACCGTGAGCGCCCCCCAAGGTGCAACCTTCGACGAGGCCTCAATCGCCTCTGCGCTCACCCCTGGCGCTGGCCAGCTTGTTGCTAACGGCTTCTCACAGTCGGTGACGGGAACTCCCGCCCCAACCGTGAGTGCCGATAAGAAGACGCTGACCTTCACCGTTGCACATATGCCGGAGAACTCCTCCTTCAGCGTTGAGGTGAACGCTGTGCTCACCGGCGAGAAGGCACACCAGACCCCGACCTCGAAGCCCATGGTCTTCTTCCACACCTTGGTTGGTTCCATCCCCGGATGCGAGGTCACGCCGACTCCGACCACCCCGGCAACCACACCTTCCACTCCGGCTACTCAGCCCACCCCTGAGCAGCCTCAGAACCCCAAGAAGCCCGCTCCCTGGCACACACCGGTGCCGCAGGATCATTGCTCCTGGGACCGGCAGGAATGAGCCTCTTTGCAGGCATGCTGGCACTCAAGCGTCGCCGCGCATGATCTGATTCGACAATAGGTGGGGGGCCGCAGCAATCGCTGCGGCCCCCCACATTTTTCTATCTATACCCAGGCCGAGCATGCCCGCACCCAGGCGAGCGTGCTCACATCGGGAGGCTACAGCCTCGTCACTCCCAAAAGCCCAAGGAAGGAAAGAATAGCGACGGCAAGCCAGCCTGCGGGAGTTCCCACGCGATCCGTAACCGTCACGCGAGCGTCACCTTCGATCTCGTTCACCTGCTTGGCCTCGATATCTTTAACAATCGAATCCACTGTGCCCGAACTTGTCATCTGGTAGAGGTTTCCCCCGGTCGACTCGACCTGGTTCTTCATATCCTCGCCATCTGTGCCCAGGTAATTACCGGGGAATAGGCCAATCACCTCAACTTTTTGACGCTTCGCAAAGTCAATCGCCTCGCTCAGGGAATACAGTCCCTGGCCGACCACCTCATTGTCCGAGGCCAAAATGACAGTGCGCGAACGATCTTGATCTGTGTGGTCAAAACCTAAGACACACGAGGCCAAGCCGTCGCCGATCTGAGAAGCAACTTCCTCATCGGGATCGTCGGTCCCTTCCAGGTACTTCGCGAGCTCTCTGGAAATCCGGTAGCCGCTGGAGGTACGCGCCAGAATACCGTTCCTCAGGACCGAACTGAGTTCATCCAAGTACTCAGTCACCATCGGATAGTCATCGGTCAGAGGGAACTTGCGAACGGAACGACCACTCCACAGGTATAAGGAGACGCGCTCCCCATTAAAGTGCTCAACCAAAGTCTTGAAGGCTTCGCCAATTTCACTGTCGTAGTCCAGCATCGAACCGGACGCGTCAAGGCAGAGGACAATATCGCGCGAGGCAAGGCGCCGGTCGTCGACCCGGCGATCAACCGGGTTCGCTGCGACGACAGCCAAGGATGCTGCGCCAACACAAAAAACAGCCAAGAGCGCAGCGACAATCATCCGAGTTTTACGCATAAGCGCGCGGTAACGGGGAAGATTACGAACATAGCCCGTGTTAGCAACCCACCCTCGCCTCTCACTGGCGTGGAGCTTTAAGCCAACATGACGCCATCCGATGGCCGCGCCAAGAAGAATAACGACAAGGACAACAGCAATCAGGTATCCGTATCTCACGCCTTCACCACTTCCCTCGCCTTGCCGGCAATGGCACTCGCATCGAAATAGGTTTCGCTTCCGTCGGCCTCGGACTCAGCTTTGAAACCGTGCTCGCAGACTTCAAGAGCGTTGGCAAGTTCCGGCCACGTGGGCACAATCCCGACGAATCTCATCGACTGTTGCAGTTTCAAGATCACGTCCACTGCGTTCAGTTCCAAGCGCCCTCAAAATACCGGCGATCGCCAGGTGAACCTCGCGCTCGTTGAGATCCTTGGACTGCAGACGCCCCTCAACCTCGTCAATGAAGCCCAAATAGCGCTGACGGCGCTTCTCATCCAGAGGGATCAAGGTGACCTGGTCTTCCTCAAGCCCACGACTCGAGCGAAGCCAGCGGATCACCCACACACCGATCCACACAAGGGTCGCAGACAGAACTAAGACACCGGCGATCCACATCCAGTGCGGGTAATTGACGACTTCGCGCAGTTCACCGGACACGATTTTCCCTTTCCAGTGCGGACAAAAGGGTTCGCACCACTTCAGCGCTCGAGGACACGCTCACCCGCGTAATTCCTGGGATGTCGAGGAGCTGACGCACAACTTGGCGACTTTGATCAGCGCGCACGGCGGCCTCGGAAGCAATCTGCGAATCTTCCAAAAGGAATCCGGGCAATGGGCCGGCATCAACGTCAACGATACGCGTCCCCTTGGGAAGCTTCGTGGGATCGGCGTCGGCAACCTGCATGACGATCATGCGATGGTGGACGCTCAGACGCTTGAGCAATTCCAGCGCACGAGGCGTGGGCTGGGGATGCGTTTCATCCGTGACCAAGACGATGAGGGAGCGCCGATGCGTTGCCGCTTGTACGCGAGCAAGCAAGGTCTCTAGATCCGAAGAGGGCGAGCGCAAGTCGATATCTTCTTCCAGGCGCGCAAAATCAGCTCAATATGAGCGTTACCCGAGCGTGCGGGCATATGACGCATCCGCCCCTGACATCCGGAAACCAGACCAACCTGGTCACCGCGGCTGGATGCAAGCCACGCGATTGCCTGGCAGATCGTCAGCGCAATGGCTTCCTTACTCTCTCCGGAAGGAGCAAGCGCGCTCATGGAACGACCGGTGTCAACGACTAGGACAACCTGAACATTCGCACTGGCCTCGTATCGTTTGACGATCGGAGTCCCGGTTCGAGCGGTCGCTGCCCAGTCGATGTCTTTAACGTCATCGCCGGGCTTGTATTCGGCCATATCCATGAATTCCCAGCCCTGTCCCGCGCGCGCAGAATAGTGCTGGCCCTCCATGAGAGACAGAAGTTTGCGTAAGACGGGCAATTGGGTTCGACCAGCCAAAGCACGCAGCTGAGAACTATTCGTCCGAGCCTTCTGGTGCTGGTCGACATTGCCTAGGGTCTGCGAGCTTTCCTCGACGATCCCCCTCTTAATGATTGGACTCACGGCACCGCTACCGCAGAAAAGACGGCATCGATGAGGCCGTCGACGGAAATATCATCCGCCATTGCATCGAAGGTACGAATGATACGGTGACGCAAAATCGGGTGGCGAAGTTTCTTAATATCCTCAGGGCACGACGTAGTTACGCCCCTGCATGAGGGCAACTGCCTGACTGACACGCATGAGGGCGATGCCACCACGAGGTGAAGCACCCACGCGCACGTGCTGCGAGAAACCGGGAAGCGGGTTCGGACCCATGCCGCGAGTGGTGTTAATCAGGTCGACGATGTAGGCCTTCAAGGTGTCGTGCAGGAAGATGCGACGAGTCATCTGCTGGAGGAAGGTCAGTTCTTCCAAGGTAATGGGTTCAACATCGATGGGCTTATCCATGCTTTCCCGAGTCGATCCTGTTGAGGACTTCGAGCTCTTCGAGAGGCTGGGGGTAGGTGATGATTTCTTTCATCAAGAAGCGGTCCATCTGTGCTTCGGGGAGCACGTAAGTACCTTCTTCTTCGATGGGGTTCTGGGTTGCCATGACCATGAAGGGTTTGGGCAGCGGGTAGACGGTTCCACCGATGGTGGTCTGACCTTCCTGCATGGCTTCAAGCATCGCGGACTGGGTCTTTGCCGAGGAACAGTTAATTTCATCCAGGAGCACGATATTGGCGTGGACCGGTCCCCAATTCGGTCGTCATTTCGTTTTGTGCCTGGTTCCAGATACGCGTACCGACGATGTCGTTAGGCATGAGGTCTGGCGTGCACTGGATGCGATGGAAGCTTCCTGAGATTGCCATTGCGATGGTCTGAGCCGCGGTGGTCTTTGCAAGACCGGGCACCGATTCCATGAGGATGTGGCCCTGTGCAAGAGGCCGACGATCAGGGTTTCCCTGAGCTGTTCTTGGCCAACCACGCGCTGCGCGAAGATCTTCTGGATGCGGTCCAGGAGCTCTTTGCTGCGTTTGAGCTCATCATCGGTGAGGTATGTAGACATTCAGGAAACTCCCGGGTGATTGAATAATTACCAATATCTTACTGGTTTTCAGCAGCTCGTTCCGACTCGCGACTTCACTGCCCGGTCTGAGTGGGCGTTGGAAGCGTGAACGGCGAAATTGAGAAGGTCGGAACCGTTACCGAGATCGTTGGAAACGGCGTGACATGTGGGATATTCGTTTGTTTTGGACTCGAATGGATATAAGAGCGCCACAAATACCGAATATCAGCGCAATGATGAGCCAGACAACCCACCTCTTGCTTTTTGCGTTCCGCACAGTGGAACCGTGGGGCGAGAGATCCACATCATTGTTCGTCAGGCGCATGCGTCGTCGCCGTTTCCATCGCGCACGCCTATTCCCTGCCAAGGCCGATCCCGCTTGGGTGGGCCTCGGCAGGCGAGTTCCCGCGCGGCCTCGTTGACGGGGTTTCTCGGGCACAGCGCTGGGCGCAGGGAGGTCGAGATGAGAAAGATAGTTGGGAAGGGGTTGAATTGTTCCCTCTTGAAGGGCACTGGGACCCTCGCGAGTGAAGCGATCAACCAGAGCGATTTCCTCATCAAAGAGCGGCTCGATCGTGACGACTGGAACCCTGGACGACAGGTCTCGAATGAGAGACTCCAAGAGCACCACGGATTCGGGGGAAATGTAGGCCTCGGGATAGATCGGGAGGAAGCTTCCATCACTATCGATGAGGACCGTGGCCTTTCCTGAGCGAAGCAGACACGTAACGTCTGAAACCCTGATCTCAATTCGCCGCACGACTGGGGAGGTGGTGCGTTCTTGGGAGGCGTCATGCCACTGGGCAACCACACGCTCAGGAGAGACCATCAGGTGATGTGGAAGGGCAAGAGCATAGCCGCTGAGGCTCGCGGGGACGCTTGAGAGGAGATCTGTGCCCTCGGTGGAGGGGAAGGGAAGCGCTTCCACCGGCTCGGGCACGCAATGAGTGGTTGCGAAGCGATCGTAGGTGCTCTTCGGTGCGGTCAGTAGCGGGAAGCGTTCAAGCAGTTCGGGCGAGGCGACATCTGCCGCGATGTGGGCACGTGCCGCTACTTTGTTGATAAGTGCGAGGACCTCGTCACGCGTTGGAATACTATCGTCGTTAATGCGGTGCAGGTGCTGGGAAACCTCCAGGTTTTCATCGTCTTTATGACGATTAATGACCTGTTGAAGGTTGACGGTGAAGTCACGATCCGGGTCGAAGTAGACATCGAGGAAACGGCGCGCGTCCTCGAAAGAATCCAAGTCGTCGAAACGGATCATCGCAATAAGATCAGGGGCGATCGAGTAGGCATCCGTCGTCACCTTGAAATCCGAGTATTTGGGATCCAGTGAGCGCAGGATATTCGTTGCATCCATCGCAATTGCCCAGCGGGCGACAAGACCCGCACGCGTGAGGGGAACCGCAAAGGAGAAGAGATAATTCAACCCACATTGCCATTGACTGCCACGGATGTATTGGTCTCGTGGAGTCCCTTCGTCCACGGCGAGGAGATCGTCAAGATCCAAGGAATCGGGTTCGCGGTCAAAGCCGAGACCAAGGAAATCGGGTTCTGTCGTGACAAGAACACAGGGATAACGCCCCTCGAAGGGGGAGATTCTCCGCGCAAGGTGACATGCTGATGCAAAGTAGCGATCGGCCTCGAAAAGTGGCGAGTATCGCTGCGGAAAAACGGAGAGCAAAGGCTTCATTGATCCCATTCTGTTCGCCACGTCGGCTGTCCACATCGACGTGGCGGATGCTCGTCCTGAAACGGGGAGCAAAAGCTCTGGATGGTCAAAGCACGCGGGAAGACGCAGCCATGCCTGACGGACGATCTCACGCGGCCCGTGGACGCGGATATCGATCTCTGAAAAGTAGGTCAGGCACTCAACTTGAGCAACGTCGAATTTTCCGGGTGCGTATTCGACGGGGCGTTGAAGTTCGGTTCGAATGGACTCCATGAGGACGTGAAGGGCGCCCATTTCCTCAGGCTTCACGTCAAGAGTCCCATAGGCAAGGGTCAGGCACATCCACAGTTCTCCCGGCTTTTCAACAACCGGGTCCATTACGGCCCATTCGAAGCCGTTGATGAACTTCCACTGTTTGGCGACCACACCCCATCCTTTCCTATAAGAAGCCTTTTCTACTCTAAGACATAGACGCGATTAAAACACAGGCGGGTGGCTCCCCTCTCGGGGAACCACCCGCCTTGACGCTAGCTAAACGCTATCAGGCCTGCTTTGCAGCAGCGATACGCGCGCGGAACTTCGCGAGCTGCTCGGTGATAGCTGCGGGGAGCTTGTCACCAAACTGCGAGAAGTATTCCTCGGTGTCGTCCATTTCGGCTGCCCATGCGTCGGGGCAAATCTCGAAGAGCTTGTCCCACTTGGCCTGGTCGATGTCCAGACCATCGAGGTTGAAGTCCTCGAAGTGCGGGTAGCGGCCGGTGACGCCGTCGATTGCCTCAACCTCGCCAGCTGCACGGCGGACGATCCAGTCCAGAACACGGGAGTTATCGCCGTATCCGGGCCACATGAAGTTGCCGTCTTCGTCCTTACGGAACCAGTTGACCTGGTAGACCTTGGGGAAGTTCTCGCCCAACTTGTCCTGCATCTCGAGCCAGTGGCCCCAGTAGTCGGCCATGTTGTAGCCACAGAAGGGCAGCATGGCGAAGGGGTCGTGACGCAGCGAACCGGCCTTGACGTCGGTTGCAGCAGCGGTGACCTCGGATGCAACGGAAGCACCGATGAACACGCCGTGTGCGGGCTCGTACTGCTCGGCAACCAGCGGAACGTTGGTTGCGCGGCGGCCACTCGAAGAGGATCGCGTCAATGGCGACGCCCTCGGGTGCTTCCCAGTCGGGGCAGATGATGGGGCACTGCGAGGCGGGAACGGTAAAGCGGCTGTTCGGGTGAGCAGCCTTTTCGCCGGACTCGAGGGGTCCAGTCGTTGCCGTGCCAGTCGATCAGGTGTGCCGGCACGTCACCGTCGATGCCTTCCCACCACATCGCCATCGTCGGTCAGTGCAGACGTTGGTAGAAGATGGAGTTGGCGCTTTGCGGTCTCCATTGCCATGGGGTTGGTCTTGTAGGAGGTTCCCGGTGCAACACCGAAGAAGCCTGCCTCGGGGTTGATGGCGCGCAGACGACCATCGGTGCCCGGACGCATCCAAGCGATGTCGTCACCCACGGTCTCGACCTTGTAGCCGGGGATGGTGGGCTGGAGCATGGCGAGGTTGGTCTTGCCACATGCGCTGGGGAATGCAGCGGTGACATGGAACTGCTGGCCGGTGGACTCGCGGGTCAGGCGCAGGACGAGCATGTGCTCTGCCATCCAGCCGTCGCGGCGTGCCATGGTCGAAGCGATACGCAGTGCGAAGCACTTCTTGCCCAGCAGCGCGTTGCCGCCGTAGCCCGAACCGAAGGACCAAATCTCGTTGGTCTCGGGGAAGTGGGTGATGTACTTCTCGTCGTTGCAGGGCCAGCTGGAATCTTCCTGACCGGGCTCCAGCGGAGCGCCGACGGAGTGAACGGCGGGAACCCACACGCGGCCCTCAGTGATGAGGTCCATGGCAGCCGCACCCATACGGGTCATGATGCGCATGTTGACAACAACGTAGGGAGAGTCGGTGATCTCAACGCCGAGCTGGGAGATGGGGCCACGCAGAGGACCCATGGAGAAGGGAACCACGTACATGGTGCGGCCCTTCATGGCACCCGTGAACTTCTCGTGCAGGGTTGCCTTCATTTCCTTGGGGTCTGCCCAGTGGTTGGTCGGGCCTGCGTCTTCTTCCTTCTCACAGCAGATGAAGGTACGAGACTCAACACGCGCAACGTCAGAGGGCTTGGAACGGGCGAGGAAGCAGTTGGGGCGCTTCTCTTCGTTCAGCTTGGTGAACATGCCGCTCTCAACCATCTGAGAAGTGAGGCGATCCCACTCTTCCTGGGAGCCGTCAGCGAACTCCACACGATCAGGGGTGGTCAGCGCTGCAATTTCAGCAACCCACTTGATGACATCTTCGGGAGCGTTTGCCGGAGCGGCTGCACGCACATCCTGTTCGGTCACGGACATTTTGCCTCCTGAGGCACTCGGTGATTCTGGGGCGCGGTCACGCCCCGATCTACGCTCTAATCATCTCTCACCACACCGGCATTTGCGCGGGCGATAGGTCCCTTTTGGGCTGAAAATTCTGACAAATGCGTCAACTTCGGCGACGGAATGCCCCACTTTTCCCGAGAGATCCGAGCTTTCGGGCATAATGTGGCAATAGACACACTACTCAGCAAGAAGTTCCTGCCTCAGTGAACTTGAATATGCAGTGTGTCATGGATGACGATTGCCTTGAGGCAATCTCAACACAATCGGAGGAACATTATGGGGATCCGCAACAGAACGCAGGGCCCAAATTTCTTTGAATTCTTCACCCAGCAAGCAGACAAGCTCGTTGAGGGCGTTGAAATTCTTGCTCAAATCTACGCTGCTTCCCCGAAGAACGAGTCGCACTTCGCGATCAGCTTCACGGCGTTGAACACCAATGCGATGAACTCAATCACGAGATCTTCCAGCGCATTAATTCGTCCTTTATTACCCCCTTTGACCGCGAGGATCTTCAGTCCCTGGCTGCTCACCTCGATGATTGCATGGACTTCATCGACGAGGCCGGTGACCTCTTGGTCCTGTACGGCATTACTAACATTCCCGAGGAGATCCTGACCCTCCTCAAGTCGCAGATCGCGGTTCTCACCCACTGCGCGGAGCTGACCGCGCAAAACATGCCGGCACTGAAGTCCCCTGTCGACATGCGTGATTACTGGATCGAGATCAACCGCCTCGAAAACGAAGGCGACCTCACCTACCGCCGTGCCCTGACGACTCTTTTTGACTCTGGTCTCGACCCCATCACGATCATCAAGCTCAAGGATGTTGTCGAGAGCTTGGAAGCCTGCGCCGATGCTTTCGAGCACCTGGCGAATGTCATCGAATCCCTCGCACTGAAGGAATCCTGCGTCGTGGATCTTAACCTGATCCTGGTTTGCGTCGTCATCGCCGTTGCTCTGTTTTTCAGCTACACCAACGGCTTCCACGACGCAGCGAACGCGATCGCCACTTCGGTTTCCACAAAAGCCTGGACGCCTCGTGCCGCCTTGCTTATGGCTGCAGTCATGAACATTCTTGGCGCGATGATGGGGACCGCAGTCGCGAAGACAATTGGCGAGGGAATCATCTCCATCAGCCCATACGCTGAATCCACTCAGGTGGAAATGCAGCAAAAGGGCTGGTCATCATCCTTGCAGCCCTCCTAGGCGCGTGTATTTGGAACCTCATTACGTGGTGGTTTGGTCTGCCTTCCTCATCCTCTCATGCACTTATCGGTGGCATGGTTGGTGCAGGTTTGATGAGCGGCACAGCCGTTTATTGGTGGGGAATCGTTAAGTCCGTCATCATTCCGATGTTTGCTTCACCAATCATCGGTTTCGTTGTCGGTTATTTCGTCATGCGTGTCGCTCTCTTCCTTTTGCGCAATGCTCAATACCACCGCACCATGCGCCGCTTCCGCGCTGCTCAGCGTGTTTCCTCTGCGGCTATGGCGCTGGGTCACGGTATCCAAGACGCACAGAAGACCATGGGCATTATCGTCATGGCTCTTCTTGCCGGCGGCTACGGTGAAACACACCAGATCTACGATCCGGTCACCGGAGATATGACGGTCCCCCTGTGGGTCAAGATTTCCGGAGCCTTGGCAATTTCTTTGGGGACAATGGCTGGCGGCGGACGCATCATGCGTACCATCGGCCGAAAGATCATCGATCTTGACCCGGCACGAGGCTTTGTCTCAGAAGCGGTCTCCTCATCGATCCTCTACCTGTGCTCTACGTTGTCCACGCTCCGATTTCAACGACGCAGGTCGTATCGACATCAATTATGGGCGTGGGGTGTACGAAGCGATTCTCCGCCGTACGCTGGGGTGTTGCAGGTTCGATCGTTACGGCATGGTTCCTGACCTTGCCAGCAGCTGCTGTTGTGTCTGGAATCGTCTACTGGATCTGCGCACTCATCGTTGGCGTCTAGTACCCTCGATTGAGTGAAGTCCTTTTTTAACCGCATCTGTCTCGGTGTGCTTGCCTGTATTTTGGGGGCAGGCACGCTGAGCGGGTGCGGTTTTTCGTCAGTGATGCGCCTTTCGGTCGGCGCCTGCGTTCAGGTTCCTCCAACGACAAGTGCCTATTCCTTGGAAACCGTTTCTTGCTCTCGCCCTCACCAAGCTGAAGTGATCGCGCTACCGACGGTTGCAGGCGCAGACTTCCCCGAGGCCGCACAACTTGAAACGGATGCTCGCCGCGAGTGTGAGCTAGCCTTCCGGTCCTACGTTGGGATCCCCGCTGAGGATTCTGCTCTTGATCTTCTCTGGCTAGCCCCGAGCCGCGAATCGTGGGAGCGCGGAGACCGACAGATCGTCTGCATAGCGGCAGCAAACGGCCAGCAAACCCTGAGCGGTTCAATCCACGATTCAGCGTATTAGAGCGCTACTCCCCTGCCCTTGGGGCATGCCTTTCAACATCGAGGACACGAACTTGTCCTCCGTGCACGACAGTGTGCAAAGATGAGCCATCTCGAGGCCGAAAGTTCCCTGGCATCGAGCGGAAAGTTCATGCGCACCCCGAAGGCGTGAACTGTCGGAATACGTCAAAAATCCCTGGAAGCATACTTCGCGGGGTACATAAGACCCGCGGCTGACTGTCGCTGATGAGCGCGCGAGCGCAGGCCTCGTCAGAGGAAGGAATTCGCTCCAGCGGCGCGCGCGACGGGAGTGCCTCGATGTCAGCTCCGCGAGCGCGGCCCCACGGCCCCAGGGTCTGGCGGGTCCGCGCACTCGAGGTTGCCATTGCCCGGCGCACACCGTAAGAGGAGAGCAGATCGACCAGCTCGAGGGCTTCGCGCACGCCAACACGTGACAGGGGCCGAGTCTCCTCGTCTCCCTCCCACTGTTGAGCAGAAACCGTGCGCGCATGAGGGAGCAGTGCCAGCGCGGTTGTAACGAGTTCGCCGCTGCGGCCTCGCATGACGAGTTCTGTCAGCAGGCGTCGGTCCCCGCGGCGCGTCAGAAGATCGTGTGCGCGAGAAGTCGTCATCCACTGCGTTTGGTCGATTTCGCGCGAAGGTGCACGGTGGACGGGTTTGCGCAGGTGGACGAGGCCGTCATCCTTTCCGCCGTCGCTGTCCATCAGCGTTCCGACCCAGTAGCGCACTGCCTTGGTCTGTCCCGAGCCGAGGCGGTAGCGCTGGGTAGTCAGGGGCGCGCCGAGGCGGATGACGTGACCGGTTTCTTCTTCGACTTCGCGCACCGCCGCGACGGGAATAGTTTCTTTGCCCTCAATCTCTCGCTTGGGCCACGACCAATCGTGGTGACTGAGGACGGTGAACCAGCAGAACTTCGATGTCTCGCTCATCCAGCACTTCCCCGGGAATGATCGGTCGGGCGGGGTCGCGAAATCGCCACACGAGAGCGCCGCCTGCGCGAATGAGGCGCATCGGGGGCATGGGCGGGCGCTGGGTGTCACGTTATTAACTGCAGCGTGAGAGCGCGCGGTGTGGATCACACGCCGCACCCGCGCTCACTTCACCGCCGGAAATATCAGAAATGATGTTTCTATTCCTCACCGAATTGGACGAATGCCTCCGTTTCACGGGAGCGCCACAGGGGCATGATCTGACCAAGTCCAGTGACATCCAAACCGATACCGGAAAATCGCGGATCCTCGCGATCCTCAAACCAATGGTCGAGTTCGTTTCTGTGGCTCTGATTGAATTCACTGTAGGTCGGGTCATCAATGAGATTGCGACGTTCATCGGGATCGCATTCGAGGTCGTACAGTTCCTCTGGCCCTTCTTCACGCCAGACGTATTTGAGCATCCCGCGCCGGATCATTCGTGCGGCTCCATATTCATCGAAACTGCGACAGAATCGCTGCCCGACTTGGCCTCGAAGGATATCGAGCAGCGTGCCTTGACCTCGGCGGACATCGGCAGCGCACTGGGCCCCAGCCAATTCACACAAGCTCGTGAACAAATTGAGGCTAGAGATGAGCTCATTGACCGGAGAGGAACACCCGCGCTCACGCCCAGGATCAATACCGACGGAGGCGGCGAGGGCCTCGGGAATACGAATCAGGAAGGGAACTCGTACGGAGTTATCCCAGAAGTTCAAAGGGAACGTGCCATTCCCCTTCCCCCAGATTCCGTGATGCCCGCAAGAGAAGCCGTTATCGAACATGAAGATCACGATCGTGTTTTTCCCACTCACCCTGCTTCTGAGCTCATCGACGAGGGCGCCGAAAACCCGGTCGACTCCGCTCAGCGCGGCACAGTAGCCGCGAAGCGAAGGAAACGGATCTCGATAAGCATCAGCGAATTGATGTACCCGTTGATAATCGGCCCAAGGATGGGTTCCTCCGTGGAATCGAAGGAACTCTCATCTGCATAGATGCCGAGGAGTTCATCGATGTTGGTCTTCTCCCCACGGATCGTGCGGAGCCGTTGTCGCGGCAAAAAGGAAAGAAGGGCTGACGTTCCCCGTCTTCACCCGTTGCGGATGCACGCTCGCGAAGGAACTCGAGGGCATGGACGCCAACTGCATCGGTGAAGTACAACTCTTCCTCGGCCTCGTGACCATCTTTCCAAATCGGCGCACCCATGTATGGCCACCCCCGCAGCGATGCGCGTACCACGAGGAGAGATCCCGGCGCGGGCTTGCATGAACCCCTAGGTGCCACTTTCCACTCAGTGCGCAGGCGTAAACCCGAGCGCTGAAGAATTTGTGGGAGAGTTTCGAGGTGATCAAGATAGGTGTCGGCATCAGCGCGGGGATGCCGAGTACCCGTGAGCCAATCATGCACACCGTGAGTAGAAGGCATGGTTCCGGTGAGGATCGATGCTCGCGCCGGAGAACACACTGGAGACGGCGTGCATCTGCGTAAAGACATACGCGTCCGAGGCGAAGTCCTCCAGAGCGGGCATGCACAGTTCCGGCGTGATCCATGGAAGCGCCCAGGGCCCCTGATCATCAGTGAGAAAGAGCAGGATATTGGGATGCAAGGTCATTCCTTAACGCCTCCAGCAGAGACCCCGGCGGTAAAGTAGCGCTGACCGAAGAGGAAGATCACGACGATTGGCAAGGTCATGAGAATGACCGCTGCCATGAGAAGGCTCCACTGGGTTGAGTTTTCTTGATAGAAGACTGCAAGTCCTAATTGGAGCGTACGCATATCGTTTGATTTCACGGAAACAAGTATTACAAGAAGTCGTTCCATGCGCCTTTGGAACGCAGAACCGAAACGACCGCAACCGCTGGAAGCGCGAGGGCGTGTGAGATCTGCCAGAAAATACGTCCTTCACTTGCACCATCGACTCGCGCCGATTCACCCAGTTCATCGGGAAGATCCAAGTAGAACTGACGCATCAAGAAAATACACAGTGCGGAAATCACGTGCGGGACAACTAAGGCCGCGTAGGTATCGAGTAGTCCAGAGCCGCCATTTCCCCACAGGTCATTACCTCCTGCGAAAGGCACGTGCGTGACGATAACGAAGAGCGGGACCATCATGACTTCCGGCGGAACGATGATAAGCGCAATGAGGACGAGCATAATGGCTTCTTGCCCGGGATCGGCATCTTTGCAAGCGCATAGCCAGCCATCGCGCATAAAAGGACCTGAAGCACCGTCGAGGCCAAGGACACGACAAGTGAGTTCGCGAAAAAGAGCGGGAAGCTCTCTGCACGCATGGCTTCAGCGAAAGTTCGACCAGGCGAATTCATCGATACCGAACTGTAATTCACGATCTGCGGGGGCTAAAGCAACCAAGAAAATCGATGCCAAAGGGACAACGTATAGAGCTGTGATGATCAGGGCAAGAGTGTGGAACATGCCAGATCGAAGGATTTTTCTCATCGTGTCCCTCCAGAGTGCTCAAGCGTGCGCTCGGGGGTAGCACTACGACGTGCTGCCCGGTTTTGGAACAAGCGAACGGGCAGACCAACGACGATCACCGTCGAGAAGAGCAGGACAGCAATGGCGCATGCTCGACCAATGTCAAGGTAGGTGAATGCCGATTCATAAAGCTCGTAGACGATGGTTCGCGTGGAGTTTTCAGGACCACCTTGGGTCATGACGTAGGCCTGAGTGAACATTTGAAAACCACCCATTAGCCAGGTGATTGCCACAAAGAACAAAGTGTTCTTCAGCTGCGGTATCACAACGTAAATCAGGCGACGGAAGGCACCGGCTCCATCAATTTGAGCGGCTTCAATGAGCTGGGGCGGTATCGCTTGGATTCCGGCCAGCAAGATGACCATGTAGTAGCCCATGTTGCGCCACAAGGACACAAGCAAAATTGAGGGCATTGCCGTAGATGCCTCAGTGAGGAAGTAGACCTTTGGCATTCCCAGGTCTTGGAGAAACTCATTGATTGGTCCTGAAAATGGATCAAAGAAGAAAGACCAGAACAGGGCGACAATGACGTAGGACATCGCTTGCGGCATATAAACGATCGTTCTCATCACCGAGTTCCCATGCAGTTTTTGACTGAAGAGCATGGCAATCATGAAGGCAACTACGACGCCGATAGCAACCTGCCCGAAAGCGAAGTACAGGGTATTCCCGATTGCTTGCAGGAAGACCTGATCGGAGAAGAGACCAATGTAGTTCTCAAAGCCAACCCACTCTGGGGGGTTAATCAGGTCGTACTTGGTAAAGGAAAACACTGCTGCAAGCGCCAGAGGCAGGAGGGTGAAGAGAATAACTGCAACCCCTCCCGGGGCAATCAGTGACAGGCCGGCTCGTCGGCGCTGGCGTTCCAGCGCCGACGAGCAACGGGCTGTATTCAATTGACGAGACATATCGGTGCCCGAAGGCGTTGGGTTTCTGGTTCATTGCTGCAAGAGTCTCATCCACTCTGACCGATCCCCGGACCGCCGGATCAAGCAGTTTGTTGATGTCTCCGCCAAATTGCATCATTCCTGGATGCGGGGGCTGAGATTGGGCGTCTTTTGCCAGCGCCATGAGCTGAAGTCCCGTTTCACCAAGCCACGAGGCCTCAGCCAGATCGGTACGAACAGGCAAACACCATAGCTCTCGTCAAATGCACTCAGGTTGTCCTTTTCCGCGAGGAAGGAGATGAACTCGAATGCTTTATCGGGGTTCTTGGAGTTCTTTGCAATAGCGAGCTTGTTGATCCACGCTCCAGCAGCGCCCTTCGATGCCGATGGACCAACCAGTGCGGGGCCGATGAGGAGTTGCTTGGCAACCTCAGGGTTCGTGCTCTCTGCGTTGTAGTAGTCGTTTCGCGATCCCAAGCCCATTGCTGACTGACCTGAAACCAGAGGACGCGCCCCACTACCGGAGTGACCAGTGGTAGTCAGCAGTTCCTTCCTTGAAGCTTTGTCACCAAGAGTCCAAAGCTTCACGAGCTTGCGAGAGAGAGAAGTTCGAGGTCCGTCCTCTTTCCAGTATTTCTGGCTTGCTCTGCATCATAAGTTGAGCGAATCCTTGCTGGAGGCCGATGGACTTGTCAGTACCCCCAGAAAATCGGAGATTCGCAAATCCCGGCGTCACGCACCTTGAGTGACTTGGTGGAATTCCTCCCACGTTGTCGGCGGTTTCGTTGTGTCGTCTTACCGGCATCGAGGAGGTCCTGCGATAGACCGGAACGCGAAGATCGAAGCCGTAGAATTGAGTATCTGCTGCCGTCCCACTGCCCGTCTTTAAGTGAGCTCTGGGAAAATCTTGTCTTTGTCTGCCCACTTGTCCATGTACGGACCAAGATCAAGAAGGGCTCCCCTTGTCAGCGAGCAGGGGCGGTCCAGATCGCACCGGAGAAACGACATCCGCCATCTGCTTCGATGCAGCTGCGGTCGTACTTCTGGAAGGCGCTCCCCCAGTCTGAGGTCTGCAAAGTGACGGTGACGCCGGTCTTCTTCTTGAATTCCGGTAGGACATTCTTCTCGATGTGCTCGATTGATTTCTGTGATGCTCCGAGCATCATGAAGGTGAGTTTTTCTTCGCTTCCTGAAGAGGAGTTTTGAGGCACCTCCTGAACACGAAGTGAGCAGCGAAAGTGCTGCAATACCCGCGATCAAGGCGGTTCCAAAGCGTCTACGAGTAGACATGGGTACTCCTTGTGAGAACAACTCGACTTTGAGAAATTCACACACCCCGTCGCTGTTACCTGCGTCATACTAGCAGCCAACTCAGACGATGCCAATACCTTTTGTAACTTCCGCAATACTAAATAAAGATCTCGGTCCAAATCACCGACGCGAGCACGGGAAGAGGCGCTGCTCAATTCCTGCGCCGTCATCACCAGCGCGCGAGCACGCATGGTGACCCCGTAGGCGCAAGGCATCGTGCGGATCATCAATCCACTGCTGACCAACCCGAGGATCTCCAGCAGTCATAATCCGCATCGCACGTGCGATGGCAGTGAAAGATCTCCTCAAAATCATCATCTGTGCGCTCTCCTCGCAGCAGCGCATCAGCTTGAGCAATCACCTCATCAAGCGGCGCATCATTCAAGGGACGCTCAAGCCCCGGAACGCGTTCGGCGCCAAGTCCCAGAAGATACAGCTCTGCCACGATCAAAGGGTCACGGTGGTACCACTCGCGGAACAAATAAACCCGCCACAATGCGCCGGGAAGAGTGAAATCTGGACTCGAGGCCCATAGCTCAGCAACCAGAGGGATCCCACCCGTGGAGACAAGCTCCTTCAAAGCGCGCAAGCGCAGGCATCGAAGTCTTCATCACCGACCCCCAGCAACGCCCAGGCTGTCGAGTGCGCAAGAACCGAGGAATCCGCCACATCCTGAGCGCCAACAATTGCTTCAGTCTGCGCATAGTCCAAGATCGCGGGACGCCTGGGGATGCGTTGCGTTTCGCCCATTTGCTCTCCTGCCATTAAGATGGTGGGGTTGGTTCGGTTTTCCGACCACATAGCGAGAATTCCCGCGGGCCTATAGCTCAATGGTAGAGCAGCGGACTTTTAATCCGTGGGTTCGGGGTTCGAGGTCCCCGGGCCTACTCGGCACCAGAAAGACGCTCGACGTTAACCTCCGGGCGAGCGCGTCCCGCCAAGGACACTATTCCCACAGCAATCGATGCACACCAGTCCCACCAGCTGCCAGATGCTGGGAATCTGACGCAAAAGCAGAGCACCGATCAGCGCAGAAGTTGCGGGAAGAAGCGCGTAAACAAAGCGAAAGTCGCAGCGGAGACCCGCTTCATTGCCATCGCCTCGAGCGTATAGGGAAAGACTGTCGATCAAGAAGGCCAAAGCAACCACCGCAATCAGCACCCTGCGATCACTGAAAGCAGCCATCGCACCGTGCCCAAGGATCGGTGCAGAGATCAACGCACTGAAAGCACACCCCAGCGACAAGTTGACCATCGCAGAGCTCGACGAGGCTGCCTTCTGCCCCAACGATGTAAGTTGCCCACGATGCGCCGGCCGCCAGAATCCATACAACCTCAGCCAAGGTTCTCGAGCACTCAAATTCAACCCAAGTCCACCGATCGCACACCCCGGCCAAGGCAAAGAAGGCAGCGATTCTTGGCGCCCAGCCACGGCCTCGTACAACAGCAACCGTCACAGGGCCAAGGAACTCAAGCGAAACCGCAGCCCCAAGGGGAATGCGGGAAATTGCCTCGTAAAAGCAGGCGTTCATGCAGACCAAGGCAATGCCGAAGAAGAGAGCGCCCTTCAGGGTCGCGCGATCAAGGCCTCGCCACGGGCGCACCCAAGCGCACAGGACCAAACCGCCAACAAATCCCCTCCACCAGGCGACCGAGGCCGGCTCAACGACCGAGAAAGCAAAGACTGCAACTGCGGCGCCGCTGTATTGAATAAGCGCCGAGGCGACGATCAGAATTTGGGCAGGAACACGGTTGATCAGGGATACGGGAGCTCGATTCGTCACGGAGCCAATTCAACCATTTCGTGCACTTCCTCAGCGAGAACAGCGTGGTCCTTGGTGCCATGGCGGGATGCGATTGCAACCGCGAAGGAGATTAAGAGAAGACCAATCATCTGCCATAGGGTCGGAATCTGGCGAAGAATGATGACCCCAACAAGAAGCGAGGAAGCGGGAGAAAGCGCGGTGAAGAGTGAGAAATCCGCCGCCGAAACACGATGCATCGCAATGGCCTCGAAGGAACAGGGGACGACCGTTGACAAGACTGCCACAACAATGACGATTCCCAGGATGCGAGGTTGAGTGATCGCTGGGAAAGCCTGGTGGAGAACAAAAGGCGCAACGATCAGTCCACTGAGCGCACAGCCCACAGCAAGGTTCGTGACTCCCGATCGCTTCGAAGCAACGCGCTGTCCAAGGAGAATGTAAATCGCCCAGGCGGCTGCGGTGAAGAAAGCCCACTTCATTCCGATGAAGACGCGCGGGTCAGAAAGATCAAGGCCCAGACCGCCAATGGCGACAACTCCGGCCATGGCCAGAACTGCCGCAATTCTTGGGCCAATTCCTCGGCCTCGGACAACGGCAACAACAACGGGGCCAATGAACTCCATTGACACTGCTGCCCCCATCGGCAAGTAATCAATTGACTCATAGAATGCGACATTCATTGCCAGCAGGGACAAGCCAAAGAGTGCCGATTCGAGAAGATCTCTCCGGGTCAGCCCGGCCCTCCACGGACGCCTCAGCGCGCATAGAAATATGCCGGCAATGAAGACGCGCAGCCACGCGATAACACCCGGCTCAAGCGCGGAAAAAATCGTGACTGCAAACGCGGCACCACTGTACGCACTGAGCGCTGCGCCAACGATCAGAACGGGCGCAGAAACATGTGTGAGGAGTGCACGAAGATGGGAGAGCACCTACCCACTATGCCATAGCGGCAGGTACAAAATGAAGACTCAAGGAGTTCATACAAAAGCGATTTCCAGTGGGCTGATCTGGGGCGTCGTCAAAAATGTGGCCAAGATGCGAATCGCAGGTTGCGCAACGCACTTCAATGCGCCTCATTCCATGGGAAATGTCCTCGAAGTAGTTGACGGCTCCGGGCAAAGATTCATAGAAACTTGGCCATCCGCAGTGCGAATCGAACTTGGTCGTCGAGGGGAAGAGCTGCGCCCCGCATGCGGCACACACGTAGGTTCCTTCCCGGCGCTCCTCCAGTAGCTCACCGGTGAAAGGCGCTTCGGTTCCAGCCTGACGCAAGACAAGGAACTGCTGGGGACTTAAACGCTCACGCCATTCCTCTTCGCTTAAGTGCACGTGGGGCACTTTTGCTCACTGCGGGCGAGGTGTTCGAGCTTCGTGGCGCGATCGCGAGTGCGAATAATTTTCATGATCAATTCCTCTCGCTTCGAGGCTCCGGAAGGGGCGGGTCGCATCTTGGGGAATGCGCGGACCGGCGTCTTTGCGCGCCGCTTCTTCTTGGTGGCGCTTTGCTGCCGCCTCACGTTCAGCAAGGACGTCTTCACCCGGTCCAGCGTAGATTTCGTTGCGCTCGTCGGCCTCGGGGGATCCCGAAAAGAGGCGTTCCCCGCGGATCACTGTTTCCTCGGGGTGGGCACCCGTTTCCTGGGCTTGTGAAGGTGCCGAGGCGGCGGGAAGCACCGCGGTTTCCTGCGGCGCGGGGTGAAGATTGCCGAGGCGCGCGTTGGCTTGTGCGACCTTCTGTGCCAGTTGTTCGGCAACGAGAGAGTGGAGCATGGTCTGCGTGAAGACTTGAGTTTGTTCTTCGGCGGGGCTGGAAACGCTCGATACTTCCCGTGTCCGCCAATTCGCGTTGACGTTGCGCCATTGCGCGCCTGCGCGCTCGCTTTGCCTTTTGCCGTGCGGCCAGCAAGCGTACCTCGTGCACGGCATCTTCCCCCTCCCCTATCGAGGCCGCGGGCGAAGCAGAAACTGGAGAATCGGGTGAGTGTGCGGTGTGCGCATCAGGGGCACCGGTCGTATCAACCGCGATACCCGACAGTTCCTTTGCGAGGCGAGCGATGGCCTCGCGAGAAGTATCGTGCTGGATGCTTTGAATATCGAGGGGCTGAATGCGGGTCAATGGACGAACAGCAGGTTCTTGCTCAACAATCCAGCGAATCATGTTTTCGCGCAGGTAGCAGCGCAGGTCCCACAGTGTCCCAGAATCCTTTGCGGAAACGACGATGCGAACCGTGACGGTCGTTGCATCCGAGTCGGCGACTTGGACGGCCCACGAGCGTCCGTCCCACAAGTCCGTTGCCAAGAGAAGTTTTTGCACCTGGTTTCGGATCAGGGTCGTAGGGAGCGGCCCAATCCAGTTTGAGCTCGACTGAGCCGAGCTGTTTGGCAGCTCGACGCGTCCAGTTTTCGAAGGTGTTTGAGGTGAAATAGGTAGAGGGGACAATCAGTCGGCGTTCGTCAGCGAGGCGAACAACGATGTAGGAGAGGGTAATTTCTTCGACTTTTCCGGAGGGAGCATTCACTCCCCCAGCGACCACGACGTCACCCACACGAATCGCGTCCGTGAATGCGAGTTGGATTCCTGCAAAGACATTGCCCAGGGTTTGTTGCGCGGCAAGACCGGCGATGACGGAGATGAGACCGGCCGAGGCCAGAACAGTCGTCATCGCTTGGCGGGCGGCATCAAAAGTGAAGAGAGCGAAGCAGATTCCGACGATGATGATGAGGACTTGGAGTAAACGGCGAATGATTTGCGCTTGGGTTTCGAATTTACGGGAGACGCCGCCGTCACGTGCCTGGCGGATTTGCGCGGCATCTTCGAAGATCCAGGCGCAGTTATAGATCATCCAGGTCATCGTGAGAATGGAAACGATGAGAAGGACATGCGAGGCGAAACCAACTAATCCGCCGTTCGACCAATCGGAGAGAGTCGTATTGACAAGCATCACCTGCAGGCCGGTCCATGCTCCCCATGACAAAGCTGTCAGGTAGAAAGAGGTGCGAACTCGTTTAACGATGGCGGCAAAGTAGCGTGAGCGGCGGGCGATCGGTCGCACAATGATGGCAATTGCGAGAGCAATGAAAAAGCCGATTGCAGCACCAGCAAAAGTGGCAAAAACAAGCGATGCGACATTGAGTGCATTGTCGACTGCTGCCTGGGTAATCCCCGAGGGGGAAGGCGAAGGAGAGGAATCGTCTAGAGGAAAAATCATCAAACCATCCTTATGTCGCTCATCATCTTCTCAATCAAGCCTATGCGCGATCAATGAAAAGCGCCTGATGCTTGCGTGAGGGACAATGACAAAAACATGCACCATTTCAAGGAAAAGTCCTTGTGTGACGGTCATCACTGTCATTCTTTTTGCTTTAACGGCACGCTTCTGCTAATATTCTCTTCGTCCTCGGACGCCAGACCGGTGGCCGAACAATGGCCCCCATCGTCTAGAGGCCTAGGACACCGCCCTTTCACGGCGGCGACACGGGTTCGAATCCCGTTGGGGGTACTTCTTCGAAGTCGTTCGTGTCGACAGTGAAGAAAAATTCAATAGGCTTCACCTATTGTGAGGCCCCGTAGCGCAGTTGGTTAGCGCGCCGCCCTGTCACGGCGGAGGTCGCGGGTTCAAGTCCCGTCGGGGTCGCAAGACCAGGCCAGTAGGTTTCGGTCCTGGCTCTGTAGCTCAGTTGGTAGAGCGTTCGACTGAAAATCGAAAGGTCACCGGATCGACGCCGGTCGGAGCCACCAGATAAAACCCCCGCAACGCGGGGGTTTTGCTTTACCTATTTCACACCAAGCGCTGCGCACTAACTTCTCCACGTTGCCATCTTGTCAACAATGTGAGCTACGTAACATTTCTTCTTCAACAACCCGAACGCACCCCTTACAAAGCGCAGCAGCATGCGACTCAGTCACCCTCCCACCTTCCCAAAAACATAGAGAGGAAGGAGGGCTTCCATACCCAAAAGCGATACGCACTTGAATCCCCGCACCAAAACTCACTAATATTTAGATATCCCACACAGATATTTCAGGAGATTTTAAGGTGTTCACACGCGTAAAAAAGGCTGCGGGATCAGCAGTTTCGGGGCTCGCAATGCTCCTCTCTTGCTTCCTCGCATTGGCCTACATCGTTGTTTCTCAGGCAGGCGCTTCTCAGGCAGCAACCATCAACGACATCGTTAAAGATGTCCACCTTTCTGGCGTCAGCGGTTCTACCAAGCTCGGCATTGGCACCATGATGCAGGTCGATTTCGCCATCGACGGAACTGGCAAGAACATCCGCGAAGGCGACACCTTTACTATCCAAGCTCCCGCAGAACTCAATACCTTCGCAGCAACCGGCACGAAGCTTGAGTTCGACATGACGGCTCCCGACGGTGCAGTTGCGGTCAAGTGTTCGGCTCCCGCACCTCAACGCGGAGCAATCATCACCTGTACTTTCACCGATTACGCGAATACTCAGCAGATCACCACCGGATCCGGCTGGGCGAAGATGAGCGCTGCAGCAAAGACCAATGCAGCTGCGGTCACCTTCACCATTGACGGCAAGGCAGTCTCAGTTCCCCTCCCCGGCGATGGCACCGGCATCGGTGATACCAATCTCGGAAAGACCACCAAGCACAACAAGGGTGGCACCGTCGACAGCGACGACGCCTCGCTGATCAACTGGTCGATCAACGTCATCGAATCAGGAATCTCTGTGAGCACCATTACCGTCGAGGACATCTTCCAAGATGACAACGGCGGCTACACGCTGGCTAACGAGCCTTCAATGTCCGTTTGGGCAAACGGTGATGATTTCCCGCTGGGCGAGTCAACCTCTGTGTCCAATGGCGACGCCATCAACGGCGGTGTCTTCACCGTGACGAAGAAGGCGGATGGCACCGGCTTCACCGCCACGTGGCCCAAGGGCACCGGAAATGCGGTGTACTCGATTTCCTACAACACCAAGATTAAGAACCCGGCTATGGTCGGAAAGGTCCGCAACCTTCAAGAACAACGCCTCGGTGAACGGGTTGTCGCCAACGTGGTAAGGCTGTGATCACTGCTGACGGTGGCGGCTCCACCGAAGGCAACACGACCACGACTCCGACCCCGGCTGTGACCACGACTCCGACCCCGACGGTCACAACCACCACACCTACCCCGTGGTGACCACGACCCCGACCCCCGTCGTCACGACCACAACTCCTCCACCCCCACCACCACGGCAGCCACCACGCCCACCCCGGCGGTAACGACGACTCCGACCCCGACGGTCACAACCACCACACCTACCCCCGTGGTGACCCGACCCCGACCCCCGTCGTCACGACCACAACTCCCTCCACCCCCACCACCACGGCAACCACGTCGCCCCTCCGGCCGTGACAACCACACCTACCCCATCGGCTACCACCTCCACGCCCGCCGTCGACCTCGACGACCAGCACGACGCCTCAGCAAGCACTCGAGTACAACTCCTCCCGCTTCCGCCGGCTCCACTCTGGAGAGCGTTCCGCCCGTGAAGCCCTCGGCAAAGGACCAAACCGTTCCTTGCCTCTACGGGAGCAACGACGCAGATTGTCCTCGGCGCAGCGCTGGGTGCAGCCACAGCTGGCGAGTGTTCTAGTTGCCCGCAAGCGTCGCGAGCAAGCCTGAAAGATAGGCGCTTAACTCCTGATGTGGTGGGGCCTCACGCGAGATCGCGTGGAGGCCCCACCCATGTTCTTTTAGCTACGCGCTGACTGCATCTACCAGCGCAGGAAAAGACGAAAAATCAGTCTTCGCGGGTTGTCACTTCGATGATCTGAACTTCCGCAGAATCAGGAATATCCGCGGCGCGCGGAGTTGAGGAAGCTCCGGCGCCCGCTCCGGCCTCGTCAACGACCGTGCTATCGACGACACGCACCCCGGGGCGAGGCGCCCCATATCCTGCGCGTCTACTTCCCTGGCCGCCTCCACGGGTGAGGCGGCGCAGCAAGAAAAGAAAAACGCCGACGATCACCAAGATGGCAACGACGACGAAGATAATGAGGTTGCCCAAGGCGGTAAGTAGTGTGCCAATCATGTCTTCACCCTACACCGCACCCCTGTTGCGTGAGACAATGGAGACCTCAGCTCATAACGAACAAAGCGCAGGCCGCGCCGCCTACTGAACGCTAGAGTTCGCACCGGTTTCAGGCATAAAAGGGGTCGATATTTTTATGGGGAATAGAGTCGAAACCCAGGACCGCCTCTTGGCCGCGACCCGTCAGATCATCATCAACGAAGGCATTGAAGCAACCTCTCTTGAACACATCTGCTCGGTAGCCGGTTTTACCCGCGGGGCGTTCTACTCGAATTTCTCTTCAAAGGATTCACTGCTGGGAATCCTTGCTGAGCTCGCAGTATTCGACCTTATCCAGCGCCTTCGCGAGCGGGTGACTCCTGTGGGAAAACGCTCAAACACCAGCATCTCGAAATGACGATGGAGACCGCCACCTCCTCATGGAGAATCTTCTTTTCGAAGCACTGGACGCGATCCACATCGATCAGGGCCTCTACATCCTCCACTCCGAGATGCTCATGCGTTCCATCCGCGATGCGGAATGGGGATGCGCCTCCTCGACCTCAACCGCGAGTTCGCCGATCAACTCGGCTCGGTCCTGCACACGATTCTCACCGCCGCAGGTCGAGAACTCACCGTCCCCATCGGCGCTCTCACCCAAAGCGTGATCGGCGTCGTCATGCGTGCCGCCGGTCTTGCGGGATGGCGTGAGGCAATCCGCGCCTACCGCAGCGAGCACAGCACGCCTACCGATTCGGGCTATCCGGCGCCCGCACCTCGGGAAAATCATCCACCGGTACCCGCGGCACACACCGCTTCCCAGGCCAGCCCCGCAACCCGCTCGATTCTTGAGGTTGTTTTGGTGCTTCTCTACGCGTGCTCGCGTGAAGCCGAGTAGCCCGGCTCATACTTTTCACCCCGGACGAGCCACGGCGATACACATCGGTATCACCCACTAAGGCTTTTTATAGAAAACTCTAAGAGTGGCGATATTCCGCCACAAACTCGCCCTCTTCCCGTACCACTGTTCGTACGACCGGACAGAATATGCACCCCTGTATTTGTTCAGCTATGTAGCGGCTTGAACGATGGGCATGATGCATATCGACACCACTGCGCCCATCCTTCACTGCGATGAGGTTGACTCAACGAACACTCTTCTCGCCCGTGCTGTACGCGGCGAGCTACCCGCTGACGAGGCCTTCGCCCCCCTTTCGGGTCGCGCGGCGGCCTCGGGATGTGCGCTTTGGGCTGACCGACAAATTCACGGGCGCGGACGTGACGGCCGGGTATGGCTCTCCTCCGATGAGGCACTGACTTTTTCTCTCCTCATCGAAGTCAGCGAAGCAGAGATGGAATGGCTCACGGCTCTTGCCGGGGTAGCACTCCTGTGCACGATCAAGGCCACCCCCGCCCTCCGCCTCGATTCTGAACTTTCATTGAAGTGGCCCAACGACCTTCTTCTTGGAGGACGCAAACTCGCCGGTATCTTGTGCGAGCACGTCGATCTGGCTGCATCTGGCCACCTCGTCATTGTGGGCGTCGGTCTGAATATCGGTGCCCTTCCGGAGGCGGTCAAAGACTTTGCCGTAACCATTGAAAGCGCCTTTGATTCTTCCTCTCGCGAAGCTTTCATCGATGCTTTCCGAGGCAATCTTGCGGATTGCATCTCGTCTGGTGACCTTGCCGCTTGGCGTGAGTCCTATTCCTCCCTCGTCGCGGTGTTTGGCCGCGAGTGTCCTGTGCATCTGCCCGGCGGAGCAGTCGTTTCAGCGACCCCCCTCAGCATCGATGATCATGCCCACCTCGTGTGTCAATCACGAGAAGGCGAAATTTTCACTGTCACAACCGGGGAACTTTCCCCCACCCCACTCGTGGAAGGACACCTGTCATGACGAATGCCCTTTCTCCCGTTCTCGTTGCGAACCGAGGTGAAATTGCGGTTCGCGTCATCCGCACGCTGCGCGAACTCGGTCTTGAATCGATTGCCGTTTACGCCGAAGCAGACCGCGACACCCTCGCTTGCGAACTCGCGACATCCGCATACTCCCTGGGCGGACGCAGCGCTGCGAAACCTATCTCAGCCCCTGACGCAATCCTCGAGGTCGCAAAGAAGGCTGGTGCCCGCGCCATTCACCCGGGATATGGTTTCCTCTCTGAGAACGCTGACTTTGCTGCCCGCGTCCAAGAAGCCGGACTGATCTGGATTGGTCCTTCTCCCGAGGCCATCGATGCCTTGGGCGATAAGATCCGCGCTCGAGCGCTTGCAGATTCTTGCAATGTCCCAACCATCGCCGGTCAGTCTCTTGAGGGGAACAAACGCCGAGGAAGCCATTGCGCTGGCCAACGAAAGTGGCTACCCGGTCCTCATCAAGCGCGCCGATGGCGGCGGCGGACGCGGAATTACGCGTTTTAATTCCGACTCGGAACTGCGTGAGTTCTACACGAATCTTGTCGATCCCCAGACACTGTCCCTGTGCTTCATGGAGAGTTCATCGCACGCGGTCGCCACGTCGAAACACAGTGCGCACGTGATTCCTTTGGCACTTTTGCCGTCGTCTCGACCCGCGATTGCTCGGTCCAGCGCCGCAACCAGAAGGTCGTCGAGGCTCCCGCTCGCTTCATTTCGCAAGACCTCCACTCCCGCCTCGATCACTTCTCTCGCGCGCTCTTCGACGCGGTGAACTACGTGGGGTCGGAACCTGCGAGTTCCTCGTCGAAGATGATCATGCCTACTTCCTGAGAGTCAACCTCGCCTTCAAGTCGAGGCACCGTCTCTGAAGAAGTCACCGGATTAGACCTTGTCGCCGAGCAGCTTCGCATCGCCCACGGTCTTCCCCTCAACATCATTCCCCCTGTGCGAGGCCACGCTATCGAAGTGCGAGTCACCAGCGAAGACCCCGCTAATGAACTCATGCCGGCAACCGGACGTCTCGGCGCAATCCAGTGGCCGGGCGGACCGGGGGTGCGCATCGACTCTTTCATACGTCGGGTAGAAGAAATCGGTGCCGATTTTGACTCTCTCATCGCCAAGATCACCGTCCACGCACCGACCCGCATCCAGGCGATCATCCGTCTCCAGCGGGCGCTCGATGAGCTCAACGTTGAGGGACTTCCCACCTCCGCTCCCCTGCTCTCGCACATCCTGGCAACCCCGCAGTTTAGAAGCGAAGAAGGAGATGCCCTGGGTGTCTACCTCAGTGGCTCGAGCGCGAGGGAATCCTCACCGAGGTCGCCGAGAGCGTGCGCGCGCAGGGGACAAACCCCGCCGAGGCCTCGGAAGAAGGACGCGAAGAATGCGCCGTTATGCGCTCCTTCGTCATCGAAGTCGACGGTAAGCGCGTCGCCCTCAAGCTCCCGAGTGATCTCCTGAGCGCAACAGGTGCAGAGGGCGCGGGGCGTCCGCGGCCTCGCCAGCCACTGCGACGCGCACTACGCCAGCGCGCAAACTCGGTCGAGGAAGGACCCAATGTCACCTCGCCCATCCAGGCAACCGTCATTCGCGTTGCCGTTGAAGAAGGCCAAGAGGTTGAAGAAGGCGAGCTCGTCGCCGTTATCGAGTCCATGAAGATGGAAAAGACCCTCACCGCGGGATGCAGCGGATCAATCGCGAAGATTCACGTGGCTGCCGGCGACACCGTCAAAGCCGGAGACGTCCTGGTGAGCATTAGGAGGAAGCATGACTCCGTCAGGCACTCATCGCCTCAAAGGAAACCGAAGAACACGAGGCCATCGGTCGTCGTAATTTCTACGATCGCACGCACTCCATCCTGGAGGCAGCAGAAGAGCGAGCACGCGAATCACAGCACGCGCGAGGCCGCAAGACCGCCCGCGAGCGTCTGGATTTCCTGCTCGATGAAGGTTCTTTCAACGAACTCAACCGCTACGCAGGGCGGGGATATCGAGGCCGGAGAGCTTGGCTCGGCGGTGATCACCGGTATCGGCACCTCGACGGGCGTCCGGTTGCCGTTTACGCTCAGGATTTTTCAATCCGCGGTGGCACGCTGGGCAAGGTTGAGGGAGATAAGATCCTTCTCCTGATGGACCGCGCAATTTCGATGCGCATTCCGATCGTGCCCTGCTGGACTCGGGTGGTGCGCGCATTCAGAAGGCGTGACCGCACTTGCGCAATACGGTCGAATCTTCCGGAAGACCACCGAGGCCTCGAGTCGTCCCGCAGATTTCGGTGATCCTCGGTCCCTGTGCGGGAGGCGCGGTCTACGGGCCCGCACGACTGACTTCATCATCATGACGAAGAACTCCTCGTACATGTTCGTTACCGGCCCCTCTGTTGTGAAGGCGGCGACCGGCGAGGAGATTTCCTCGGAGGACCTGGGCGGCGGCGACCTGCACATTCAGTTTCGGTGTTGCCCTACTTCCTGGCTGAGGACGAGGAAGAAGCCCTCGAATACGCGCGCACTCTTCTGTCTTACCTTCCCCCAAAACTGCGATAAGAAGCCTCCGCGCTATCTCTTCGAAGACGATGGGACCGAGGCTCGCGCCCGTGAGTCGCCTCTTTGGTTCCTGAATCCCCAAGCAGGACTACGACATGGTTGAAGTCATCGAGGCCCTGGTGGACCACGGTGAATTCCTTGAGGTTCAGCCGCTCTTCTCTCCGTCGATCGTCGTCGGTTTTGCCTGCTTCGAGGGCCGCCCCGTGGGTATCGTTGCGAATCAGCCCAGCGTGGACGCAGGAACCCTAGACGTGAACGCCTCGGAGAAGGCGGCACGTTTCGTCCAATTCCTTGATGCCTTCGAGGATTCCGATCATCACCTTGGTCGATGTTCCCGGATATCGCCCCGGTTCCGAACAGGAACGCGCGGAATCATCCGCCGTGGCGCCAAGCTCATTACCGCCTACGCAACGGCCACGGTTCCCGCAGATCACCGTCATCATCCGAAAGGCTTTTTGGCGGCGCCTACATCGTCATGGGGTCAAAGTCGCTGGGCGCAGATATGAACTTCTCGTGGCCCGCATCCCAAATTGCCGTGATGGGCTCTGAAGGCGCGGTGGACATTGTCTTCCGCCGCCAGCTGGCCGCCGCAGGCAAGGAAGGACGCAACGTTGCTGAGCAGCGCGCGCACTACCAGGAAATGTACGAACGCCAATCGATGGACGAATCTCTCACTGAAAAATGGCGAACTCGATGCCCTCATCGAGGCCTCCATGACCACGCAGATATATCTGCCGCTCACTGGCAGTTCTCCACTTGAAAGACCGTACGGTCACCACCCCTCGTGTCCACGACAACGCCCCTATGTGATGAGGAAAGTAGATCAATCATGACTGCATTTTTTAGCGAAATCCCCACTCCCTATGCATTGACTTTTGCGGGACAGGGGTCCTCGTGGCGCCCTGCTCTGACGTCCTCTTTGTCCTTCCCGCCTCACGCGCAGATGCTGCGCACCTACTACGCGCAGGTGCGTGAGCTTCTCGCTCCTATCGCCGCAGATCTGCTCACCAGCGCACCCGGGTCCTTGGAGCGTCTCAATGGCTTGATGAACGGCGATACCTCCGATCTTCCCTCTGATACCTCTCCTTCGGTGTCAGTTCCCGGGATCACCTTCGCGCAGCTCGCTTCTCTTGCTGACCTTGACGCAACCCAGCTCGACATTCACACGACCTCTCCCGTGCTCTTGGGCCACTCCCAGGGCATCTTGGGCGCCGAAGTTGCACGCGCGTGGATCGCCCGCGATAACCAGCGCGTCACCCACGTTCTTGCCCTCGGCCGTTCTCATCGGCACCGCTGCGCAGTCGCTGAGCGTTCGCCTCGGCGCCACGAAGCTGAGGATGCCACCCGATACTGTCTGTGCGCGGGCTCCCCTGCTCGATGATTTCCGAGGCCTTGGACGCCCAGTCGCTCTCCCTTGCCGTCGTCAACGGCCCGCGCTCCGTCGTTCTTTCGGGTCGCCCGATGACCTTCAGGCTTTCCGTCACACGCTTGGGTCCCGTGTTACCGCCGAAAACCGCGCATTGGAAGAGCACCTCAAGGGTGGAACTCCCCTCGAGGCTATTTTTCAGAATTCCTCCCCGTTTCCGCTCCCTTCCACTCTGACATGCCTCGAAGGCCGTCACACAGGTTGCTGCGTGGACGCGGACCCTAGCCGAGGCTGGCCACAGCATCGACGACGCCGAGGCAGAGCGTGTTGCTCGTGCAATCCTTGTTGAGCGCGACGACTGGTCGGCAGCTGTTGCCTCCGCCGTGTCGGAAGGTGTCAAGGTCTTCATCGATCTTGGCCCCTCGAATATGCTTACGCGCCTGACCCAGGATCTTCTGGATGGAACTGGCGCACAGATTGTGGACGCATCAACGAATGCCCGTCGCACCGAACTCGATGAGACCGGATCGCACTATGAGCCCGAATCCGACTGGTCGCAGTTCGCTCCCAAGGTTGTTGCACTTCCCGATGGTCGCCACGTCGTCTCGACCGCCTTCACGCGCCTGACGGGTCGCTCTCCCATCGTTCTTCCCGGTATGACCCCGACGACCGTTGGTCCTCGGATCGTCGCAGCAGCAGCAAACGCTGGACACTGGGCGAAATGGCCGGCGGTGGACAGTACTCCGAAGAGGTCTTCACCGAGCACCGCTTGGAGCTTCAGAAGCTTCTCGAACCCGGTCGCAGCGCCGGATTCAACACGATGTTCTTTGACCGCTTCATGTGGAACCTGCAATTCGGCGTCAACCGAATTGTTCCCAAAACTCGCCGCGCGGGTGCCCCCATCGATGCCGTGACCATCGCCGCGGGTATTCCCGAATTGGACGAGGCCCGCGACTTGATCGCCCAGCTGCGCGCCGATGGTTTTGAGTACCTGTGCTTGAAGCCCGGAACCGTGGAGCAAATCGAGCAGGTCCTGCGCATTGCTCGCGCGAACCCCGAGCACACGCTGATTATTCAGGTCGAAGACGGCCACTCTGGTGGCCACCACTCGTAGGGAAAACCTGGACGATCTGCTCTTGGCGACCTACGGACATATTCGTCGCACTCCCAATGTTGTTCTGGCTGTCGGTGGCGGTATCGGTTCGGCTGCCGATGCGGCTCGTTACATCACCGGCCAGTGGTCCGTGGACCTGGGATCCCCGGCGATGCCCGTCGATGCGGTGCTCGTGGGCACGGCCTCGATGGCTACTTTGGAAGCGGAAACTTCCCCGCAGGTCAAGCAGCTCCTCAAGGACACTCCCGGCGTCGGCGAAGATGGTTGGGTCGGTGGCAGGGAAGGTTCGCGGTGGAATGACCTCGGGCCTGTCGCACCTGGGCGCCGATATGCACGAGATCGAGAACTCCTCCGCACGCGCATCGCGCCCTCATTCACGAGGTCGGCTCCGATCTTGAGGCGATCAATGCACGCCGCGATGAGCTCATTGAGGCCATGAACAAGACGGCCAAGCCCTACTTCGGCAAATTGTCCGAAATGACCTACGCCGAGTGGGCACGCCGCGTCATCGACCTGTCCCTACCCCTGGGCGGATTGGACGTGGACGGATCGCGCTCTGGATCTCTTCCACCGCATTGAGTCTCGTCTCAACCCCGCCGACCACGGCGATATTCCGACTCTCTTTGAGAGCCGCGAGGATCTTGAGGACGGCCAGGCAGCTCTGTCTCGCCTTCTTGAGGCCTACCCCCAGGCAGAGACGACTCGCGTTGTCCCCGCCGATGTCGCATGGTTCCCGGTCCTGTGCCGCAAGCACCACAAGCCGATGCCTTTCGTTCCGGTTCTTGATGGCGATCTGGCTCGCTGGTGGGGAACGGATACCCTCTGGCAGTCTCAGGATGCCCGTTTTGATGCCGATGCTGTCCGCATCATTCCCGCCCGCGTTCGGTCGCTGGTATTGATCGCGTGAACGAGCCCATCGGTGAGATGTTTGCGCGTTTTCGAGCAGGCGGTTGTCGATGCTCTTGCCCCCTCCTCCGCACAGGTCCCCCACGTGTGGTCGCGTTTCCACGACTTGGAGGACGCGGCCTCGTTCCTGCGGGAAATCTCCCACATTCAGTGGGCGGGCAACCTGGTCGACAATCCCGCATACACCTCGGTGGACGCGACTGAAATTCTCCACGACGAGGCCGGCTACTCGATCCGCATTCACTGCGATTCGATGTGGGACCAGACCCCGAACAGCTCGCACCATTCGGTGGAATACATCGATATCCCGGTTCTTCTGTCCAGCGCGTGCGCGACCGGCGCCTACCCGGTTGTTGACATGTCACGCCTGTCCGTGACCGCTTATGATCTGCTTGCGGGTGCTGCGGGCGTTGGAACGACGACCGTCAATGGCGACCACATCGAGAAGATGCCCGCGGTTATCCCGGGCGAAGGCTTTGGTATTGTTCGCGATTCCTTCACCTTCACCGAAAACCTGGGCTTTGCTCACGGTGCGGTGACCGGTGGCACACTGTCGACCCAGCTGGCCGCGGAGTTCCTGACGCTCTGGTCGGCCCGTGTTGGCCTGCAATTTACGCAGCACTGGGTTCGGCGATATACCAGGGAGTTCCCGTCATCGAGGGGCCTGGTTAACGCCGTGCGCTGGATCACTCGATCTTCTTGGACGCGAACTGCCCACCTTCGGTTCTCGCGTTGAGGTCGAGGGACGCTGCGCCGAACTCGCTGAGTCTTCCGCGGGTCGAGTCGTGCGCGTCGAACTGGAGCTTTCCGTTGGGGGCGAAGTCTTCGCACGCATGGTTGAGCGCTTCGCGATCCGAGGCCGCATTGCTTCGACCCAGCCGCCGGCCCCCGCTCCCGAGGTCGCCGATTCGCTTCGTTGATACTCCACGTTCTTTCCTGCGTCACGTGCGCGTCCAGGCACCGGAGAATATGACGGCTTTCGCCATTGTTTCTGGCGATTTCAACCGATCTCACACCTCCTATGCGGCCGCACGCCTGTCTGGTCTGGAGTGCCCGCTGGTCCACGGAATGTGGCTCTCGGCAACCGTTCAGCACACGCTGTGTGCGCACTCCACTCAGCCGGTCGATAGCCCCGACACTCTGGGTGTCATTCGTTCGGTTGAAATGCCCGAGGCTGAGATCTCGGCGTGGTCGTACCGCATGTTCGGCATGGTCCAGCTCAACGACATCGTGGATATCACGATTGAGCGCGTGGGCCGTATCGGCGGCGAACTCGTCCTTGAAGCAACCTGCCGTATTGGCGATGAGGTTGTCTCGATTGCCCGTGCACGCACTCGTGCACCGCGCACCCCTATGTCTACGGTCAGGGTATTCAGCGCCAGATGATGGGCTTGGAGCACATGTCTGCAACTGCCCGCAGCGTCTGGGCACAAGCGGATGCACATACTCGCAAGGCCCTGGGCTTCTCGATTGAATCGATTGTCCGCACGAACCCGACCGAACTTCGCGTTGGTTCCGAGATCTTCCGCCACCCCAAGGGCGTCCTCAACCTCACGCAATTCACTCAGGTTGCTCTGGCAACTCTTGCCTACGCGCAAACCGAAGAACTGCGCGTCGATGGGGCATTTGAAGAGCACGCCTTCTACGCCGGCCACTCGCTGGGTGAATACACCGCACTGTCGGCCTACGCGCAGATCTTCCCCCTCGAGCAAGTCCTGGAGATCGTCTTCCAGCGCGGATCAGCCATGCACCACCTGGTCGAACGCGATGCGCAGGGACGCTCGAACTACGCAATGGGAGCTCTGCGTCCAAACCAGTTCGGAATGGGTGACGCCGAGGTCCGCGATTACGTCGCCTCGATCGCCGAAAAGTCCGGCGAGTTCTTGGAGATCGTCAACTACAACCTGGCTGGCTCCCAGTACTCCGTTGCCGGAAGCATTGCCGGATTGAAGGCTCTGGAAGCAGATACCGCTGAGCGCGCACGCGCACGGCGGCCGCCGCGCCCTCATCATGATTCCTGGAATTGATGTTCCCTTCCACTCCTCGCGACTGCGCACAGGCGTTCCGGCCTTCCGCGACAAGCTCGATTCCTTGCTTCCCGAGAGCATCAACCTTGATGTCCTCCAGGGTCGCTACATTCCGAACTTGGTTGCACGTCCCTTCGAGTTGAGTCGGGACTTCGCACAGTCGATCCTCGAGGTTGTTCCTTCCGAGGCGACCCAGAAGCTCGTCGATGATTGGGCCGAGGCCAGGCCAATCCTCAATCGACCGCGCGTACCCTGCTCATCGAGGCTTCTCTCTGGCAATTCGCTTCCCCGGTTCGCTGGATCGAAACCCAGGACCTGCTCTTCAGTGCTCCTCCCAAGGGATTGGGCGTCGAACGCCTCGTTGAAATCGGTCTTGCGTCCTCGCCGACCTTGGCGAATATGGCATCGAAGACCCTGTCCCTGCCCGCTTTCGCACAGGTTCAAGTCGATGTCTTGAACGTTGAACGCGATAGCGCCCGCGCTCGTAACGAGGATGCGGTTGCCGCCCCCGAGCGTGCGCAGGCAGACTCCCCGCTTCCGCCGACGAGGCCGCACCCGCCGAAAGTGCAGCCCCCGGCCTCGGCGGTGGAGGCGCCCGCCGTCGAGGTGGAGACCCAAGCCCCCGCAACTCCCGCACCGGCTGCCGCAGCAAGCGGAACCATGCCGGAGCTGCCGCTTTCCGCTTCGGACGCGATCCGTATCCTCTTGGCCTTCTCGAACAAGCTCCTCCCAGAGCAGATCGAGTCCACGGACACAGTTGAAACGCTGACCAATGGCGTTTCCTCGAAGCGTAACCAGCTCCTCATGGACATAGCCGCCGAGCTCTCTGTGTCCACGATTGACGGTGCCGCAGAGGCGTCAATGGGCGATCTCTTCTCGACGATCGATTCGCTGGTGCCCTCCTATGCAGCTTTCGGACCGGTCCTGTCTGAAGCGATCAACTCCAAGCTGAGGAAGATCTTCGGATCCGCAGGACTTCCGCAACCTTCACCACCGGTTACGTCAAGGACAACTGGGGTCTGTCCGAGCGAGTGGGCTGCACGCGTGAACGCAGAAATCCTTCTCGGTACACGCGATGGCGACTCGATTCGTGGTGGTAGCCTCTCGACTCTGCCGGGTTCGGTTTCCTCCGCAAAGGATGCCTCGGCGCTCATTGACCAGGCGCTGGCACTGATTGCAGCCCGCGAGGGGCTAACCCTCAGCCGCCCGAGTGCGGGTGGCTCGGCCAGTGGCGAGGTCGTTGATTCGGCGGCCCTGCGCGATCTGGAATCGCGAATCCTCGGCGATCAGGGAATCTTGGCAGCCCAGGCGCGCGATATTCTCAAGGCCCTTGGCCTGGCCGAGGCTCCCCTCGCCACCGAGATCGAGGATTCTTCCTCCTTGATCGCCGCTGTCGAGGCCGAGCTGGGAGCAAATTGGGAAGCCTCTGTTCGCCCCGCTTTCGACGAGCGCCGCGCGGTTCTCTTGGATGACCGCTGGGCAACCGCACGTGAAGATCTTGCACGTATCTTCGCTGGTTCTCTTGACTCCGCCAAGGTCCCCGCAGAACGCTTGCGCGGAGGTGGCCAATCCTTGAGTGCATTGGCATCCTGGTACGCCGCTCACACGGCGGATGCGGACTGAAGACCTACGTCACGAAGGTTTCGGAGGCCGCCCTTGAGGGCAACCGAAGGCCGTTTCGCTGGAGATGTCGCCGTTGTCACCGGTGCTGCTCCCCACTCGATCGCTGCCGCGGTGGTGGGCGAGCTGCTTGCTGGAGGCGCGACCGTCATCATGACCTCTTCTCGCGTCAACGATGCTCGTCTGGCCTTCGCCAAGGGCTGTACCGCACCCACGCCAACATGGATGCAGCCCTGTGGGTTGTTCCCGCGAACATGGCCTCCTTCCGTGACGTCGACGCACTGATCTCGTGGGTCGGAAGCGAACAGACCGAAACGCGTGGTGCAACGACCGAGGTCGTTAAGCCCGCGCTTCTGCCCGATCTTTTCGTTCCTTCGCGGCGCCGCGCGTCTCTGGAACCGTTGGTTCCGGATCCTCAGGGTGCGCTCGCTCAAGAACGCCTGCTTTTGTGGAGCATCGAGCGCGCAATCCACCTCCTCGCCGGCCTCGGCGCGGACACCGCTCCCGATCACCGCACGCACGTCCTGCTCCCGGGTTCCCCGAACCGCGGAATCTTCGGCGGCGACGGCGCCTACGGCGAGGCAAAGGCCGCTTTCGATGCGATCGCGACCAAGTGGGAGCACGAGTCCGGTTGGCCGACGCGCACAACCATCGCTCATCCGCTCATCGGTTGGGTCCAGGCACCTCGCTCATGGGTGGCAACGATATCCTCGTTCCCGCCGCTCAGGCAGCCGGTGTTCACGTCTACACGACCGAAGAAATCGCCGGAGAGCTCGCTTGGCTCCTGACCCGCGAGGTCCGTGAGCAGGCTGCTCAGGCTCCTGTTCACGCCGATCTCACGGGCGGCCTCGCCGATGCTGGACTCGACCTTCCGGCACTGGCACGCCAAGCGCGCGAGCAGGCTGCGGCCTCGGCGCACGAGGCCGCAGAACAGGCCAGCAGCGTTCATGCACTGCCCAACCCGCATGCCCCGGCTCTGGCTGCTCCTCTCGCGTGGGATACTCCCGCGAGCAAAGCTTGCGCGATCAGATTGTCATCGTCGGCACCGGCGAGATCGGTACCCAGGGTTCGGGTCGTACCCGCCAAAGGCTGAGTTCGGTGAGGACTTCGACCTGACCGCAGCCGGCGTCCTCGAGATGGCCTGGATGATGAAGCTCATCACCTGGTCCGAAAGCCCGCAGCCCGGTTGGTATGACGCCTCGGGTACGCAGGTTGACGAGGCCGAGATCTACGATCGCTTCCGCGATGAGGTCGTGGCCCGATCAGGGTATCCGTCGCTTCAACGACGATTCAAACATGGTTGATTGCGGTTCGAATGACGTTCGCACGGTCTTCTTGACCTCGAGCAGACCTTCACCGTGGACACGAAGGCTGAAGCCGAAGATTACGTCTTGGCGGATCCCTCGCACACGACGATTTGGGAAGAAAACGGCACCTGGCACGTCACCAAGTCCGCTGGTTCCCCCGTCCAAGTTCCCGCGCGAGCAACCCTGACCCGCACGGTCGGCGGCCAGATCCCGCAAGACTTCGATCCGGCGCAGTGGGGTATCCCCGCTTCCCATGGTCGAGGCCCTGGACCGCATCGCCGTATGGAACCTCGTCACCGCAGTGGACGCCTTCATCTCCTCAGGCTTCTCCCCGCTGAGCTCCCTGCAGGCCGTCCACCCGCGGATGTGTCCTCGACACAGGGGCACGGGTATTGGCGGCATGGAGTCCCTGCGTCACGTCTTCCTCTCGCGCTTCCTGGAGAGGATCGCCCACAGGATATCCTTCAGGAGGCTCTGCCTAATGTTGTGGCCGCACACACCATGCAGTCCTTCATCGGCGGCTACGGCCAAATGATCCACTCGGTGGGCGCCTGCGCGACCGCAGCGGTTTTCCATCGAAGAGGCCGTCGACAAGATTCGCTTGGGCAAGTCCGACTTCGTTGTTGCCGGCGGTATCGACGATATCTCCGTCGAGTCGCTGACCGGTTTTGGCAACATGAACGCGACCGCCGAGTCCGCCGCGCTTGAGGCGCGCGGAATTACCCCGCGTCACTTCTCTCGCGCTGGAGACCGTCGTCGTGCGGGCTTCCTCGAGGCAGCCGGTGGTGGCACCCTGCTGGTGACCCGCGGTGATATCGCTGCGGATCTGGGACTGCCAGTCCAGGCGGTTGTCGCCTACGCGCGTTCCTTCGCGGACGGCGCACACACCTCGATCCCCGCCCCCGGCCTCGGCGCTCTGGCTGCTGCTCGCGGTGGACGCGATTCCGCGCTCGCTCACGCGCTTGCCGATCTCGGACTGAGCGCGGACGATATCGCGGTTGTGTCCAAGCATGACACCTCGACTCGCGCGAATGATCCGAACGAGGCCGAGCTCCACTCGCGCCTGTCGGCGGCCCTGGGACGAAGCGAGGGCAACCCGCTCTACGTTGTCTCTCAGAAGAGCCCTGACCGGTCACGCGAAGGGTGGTGCTGCGCTCTTCCAGGCAGCGGGCCTCATCGATATCTTCCGCCGTCAGGAAATCCCCGCAAACCGCTCTCTGGATTGCTTGGATCCCGACATGGCGCAGTGGATGCCGCTCCTGTGGCTGCGCAAGCCCCTAGATGTCTCCGCGTCCCCAGTTCGCGCGGGCGTGCTGACCTCCCTGGGATTCGGTCACATCGCGGCAATGGTTGTCCTGGCACACCCGGGTGCCTTCGAGGCCGCTCTGCTGGCCGAACGCGGTGAGGCTGCGCTGGCCCAGTGGCGCGAGCGCGCGCAAGCACGCCTCGAAGAGGGACGTCGTCACCTGGACGAGGCCATGATTGGCCGCGCGCAGCTCTTCGTTCCCATCGAGGGACGTCGCCTGCCCGCCGATCGCACGCACGAGGCCGAGGTTGCCCTGCTTCTGGATCCTTCCGCTCGCTTGGGTGCAGATGGCACCTACGCGGGGGCAGAGAACTGAGCCCAGCGTGACATCCGCGGCAATCGGGTTGACCTGGTCGATGTTGCATCCTTCGGGGAGCAGCTTTGCCAGGAAGGCTCGGTGTTTCATCGAGTGTTCACTGCTCGGGAGTGGAACGCGGCACTGCGTTTTGCTCCCGAGCAGGGGGCCTCGCCTGCCGGGCACTCTCCTTCAGGGCCGCTTCAGGAGTCTGTAACTCATCTTCTGTCTGAGTCTTCCGTGCCTGAACTGCCCACACGCGCCCTGCACTCCCTTGCCGCACGTTGGGCAGCAAAAGAAGCCTTCATCAAGGCGTGGTCCTCGCTCTACTACGGCAGAGAGGACCCACTGAAGTCCCGCCGACATCGATTGGGCTCAAATCGAGGTGGTATGCGACCGCTGGGGACGCCCCGCCTTCCGCTTCCACGGCCGGATCGCCTCCGAACTAGACAAGACGCAAGAAGAACTCAAGGCATCGCTTTCTTGGCTTCTTTCTCTCTCACACGACGGTAACTACGCGATTGCGTGGGTCAGCGTGAAACAGACTGATCTGCGCGAAGCAAAGGAATTCTCATGAGTACACAACTAACTTCGCCCGCATCTGTGGGACGTTCCTCCGTTTTGGCCGATCACCTCGGTGCCGATTCTTTTGCGAAAGATGCACTGATGGTTCTTGCAGGAGCCTCCCTCGTGGGCGTACTCGCGCAGGTTTCGGTTCCGATGTGGCCAGTTCCGATCACCGGCCAAACCCTTGGGGTCCCTTATTGTCGGAGCAATTCTGGGTGCGCGCAGGGTGCTTTTGTCCCTGCTGTCCCTACATGCTTCTTGGCTTGGCAGGAATGCCCTGGTTTTCCGCTGCGAGCGGCGGTCTTGCTGCCCTCGCAAAGCCTTCTTTCGGCTACATTCTTGGCTTCATTCCCGCAGCATGGCTGATCGGTAAGCTCTCTGAGCGAGCGTGGGATCGCCACTTCTGGCTCTCTCTTGCTGCCTTCGGCGGAGCGACCCTGATTCCCTTCATTGTTGGAATCCCCTACATGTGGGCGGTTCTGCGAGATCGGAGAGTGAGTATGTCTATCACTGAAGCTCTGAACGCAGGATTTACACCTTTCATCATCGGCGGGATCATCAAGGCCGCCGCTGGAGCAACCGTTGTTGGTGGCCTGTGGAAGGCAATGGGATCGAGGAACGTCTCCCGCTCATAAGCCCCAGTTTGCGCTCTCGTTTGTGACGAAGGGTGTGGCCCGCGTTTCACGCGCGGGCCACACCCTTATCGTTTATTTGATCCGAATCGTTCTCTCGGATGTTTCTCTCGCAGGAGGTGATTACTCCTGAGACTGCTTCCCGTGCCTCGATGCACGAGTACGCACCACTACCCCCAGCGGTTCCCGGAACAAAAGCGGCGGGTTTGCGGGGAAGAACAGGGGGCGGGTGCAGGAGCTTCCTGCACTTCCGGCCTCGGCAGGCGTGCCTGGAGGGCGGTGATCGCCTCGGCAGGAGAATCAGCAACGAGCGGCTCCTGCAGGGGCGATTCCAGAGGTTCCGGGGCCCAACCGCTCAGAGTTTCGATTTCCTCGGCGCGGTGAGCGCGCGGCGGCACTCCGACGAAGGGGTTATCAGGACGGTCGCGACGGGTTTCGAAGAAGGCCCGAAGCTGAACGGTCGCTTCCTTTGCGAGAACGCCGGGAACGACTTCGACCTGGTGGTTGAGGCGAGAGTCGCGCAAAACGTCGCGCAGCGAGCCTGCGGCACCTGCTTTCGGGTCCCATGCGCCGAAAAACAACACGATCGACTCGTGAAGAGACGGCGTCCCTGCACACATCGTGCACGGCTCAAGGGTGACGACCAGGGTGCACCCAATGAGGTTCCAACGATTCAAGCGCTCTCCGGCCTCGCGGAGGGCCATTATTTCAGCGTGGCCACAGGGATCATGCAGGGCTTCGCGGCAATTCCAACCCCGGCCGATAATGCGTCCCAGAGAGTCAATAACGACTGCGCCCACGGGGACATCCCCCATTTCTCGGGCTTTATTCGCCAAGAAGAGCGCGCGGGCCATCGCTTCTTTGTACTGATCCATTGTTGTCACCCTCAAAGCCCTATCGCGTAAAGGGCCCTTCGCGGGTTACTCTTGAACTATGCGCCTTCATATTGCAGATCACCCACTCATTGCCCACAAGCTCACCGTCCTGCGTGACCGCGACACTCACTCGGCGACTTTCCGCCAGTTGGTTGACGAATTGGTTACGCTTCTTGCCTACGAGGCCACGCGTCACGTCTCAACCACTGAGATCGCAATCAATACCCCCGTTGCGCCGACCGTTGGCAAGCGCATCAGCGAACCCCGCCCCATCGTTGTCCCCGTTCTTCGCGCCGGACTGGGCATGCTCGAGAGGCATGACTCGTCTTCTTCCCACCGCCGAGGTTGGTTTCTTGGGAATGAAGCGTGATGAAAAGACTCTCGAGGTCGAGACCTACGCGAACCGTCTTCCCGAGGATCTCTCGGGTCGCCAGTGCTTCGTTCTTGACCCGATGCTGGCTACCGGCCACACGATGGTCGCAGCAACCAAGTACCTCTTTGATCGCGGAGCCAAGGACGTCACCTGCGTCTGTCTGCTGGCTGCTCGAAGGCCTGAAGGTCCTCGAAGAGTTCGTGGGCGATCGTGCAGATGTGACCGTCGTTGTCGCATCCGTTGACGAACGCCTCAACGAAAAGTCCTACATCGTCCCCGGTCTGGGCGACGCCGGCGACCGCCTCTACGGTATTGTCGACTGAGTCTAACGACTGGTCTTAAACGCTCAAGGTGCCGCGTCCTTTTGGACGCGGCACCTCTATGTGCGTGTGGAACGATGTGTGGGGCGCGGCCAAGCCGCGCCCCCACACATCAAAGTAGCGATCAGTTAATCGCGAGATTCCTTGATCAGAAGGCCGGAATCACCGAGCCATCCTTCCAGGTGTCTTCGATGTACTTCTTCACCTGGTCGGAGTGCAGGAGCTCATCGAGCTTCTTCACGGCCTCGGCCTTATCGCCTGAAACACTAGTCTTCCACGAGGACGTTCACCGAGGGGTTGTTCTCGGGGGATTCAACGGCCAGACCATCGCGAGAAGGCGCAAGGCCGCCTTCCTGCGCGAAGTTACCGTTGATCACCGAGTAGTCAGTCTCACCCAGGTTAGAGACCAGAACGGGTCCGTCAATTTCCTTGAAGTCAAAGTTCTTCAGCTTCTTAACGGTGTACACGTTGACGTCACCGCTGGCGGGGATCTCAACAAAACCGTTTGCAGCAAGAAGGCGAAGTGCGCGCTCCTGGTTGGTGACATCGGAGATCACGCCAATGATTCCACCCTTTTCAGGAAGCTCATCCAGGGACTTGTGCTTGGAGGAGTAGATAGCCAGGGGCTCGAGGTGGATGCCCTTACCGGGAGTGAAGTCGTAGTTGAACTGCTGCTTAGCCTTCTCCAAGTAGGGAACAGTCTGGTGGTAGGTGGCATCAACTTCACCCTGATCCAGCGCACGGTTGGGCAGATCGTAGTCGGTGAACTCCTTGATATTGATGTTGATTCCCGCATCCTTTGCCAGGTTGTCCTGGATGTACTTGAGGATCTTCGCGTGAGGTGAAGGGCTGGCTGCAACGGTGATGGTGGTTGCACCGTTCGAGGAGGACGAAGAGCCCGTGGAACCGCTGGAGCAGGCCGAGAGGACCAGTGCTGCTGCAACGCCAAGACCGGCAAGAGTACGAAGAGAACGAGAGTGACGCATGAGAGTAATTCCTTAGATTGTCTATTTCCTACAAGCATGGGGACCTGAGTGGCCCAGGGATAATCCCGCGAATGATGACTTAGTACCAAGCAGAGTTCGCGACCCGGCTGGTGGATGCTCAGCGGTGATCCACCAGCCGACTGAGCTATCGCCAATCATTTGAATTAACTGAACGATGATGATGATCGCAACGACAGAGCAGATCATCGTGTCTGTCTGGAAGCGGTGGTACCCGTAGTCGATCGCCATCTTTCCGAGGCCACCGGCACCAACGACGCCCGCCATTGCCGAGTAGCCCACCAGGGTAATCGCCAAAACCGTCACGGACTGGATAATGCCGGGCAGGGCCTCGCGAACCAAAAATGCTCAACGAATCTGACGGTTGGAAGCCCCGCCATAAGCGCGGCCTCGACCTTGCCGTTTTCGACGGAAAGCAGGTTAGTTTCCACCAGGCGAGCAAAGAAAGGAATCGCACCGATAACCAAGGGAAGGTTGCCCCTCTGCCAGGTAATCGCACTGCGCATGACAAGTCTGGTCACCGGAAGCAGCACGATGATGAGGATCAGGAAGGGGAAAGAGCGGCCAACGTTGACGATCAAACCAACGATTTGGTTGATCATCTTGTTAGGAGTGAGGCCCGTCTTCGATGTCTGAACAAGAAGCAGGCCGAGAGGTAGACCAACGAGGACAGTGAAGAGCGTGCCGAAGATGACCATGAGCAGGGTCTCCCCGATTGCCGGGAGAAACTGCTGGGTGAGCGCGGGGTTATCGCCCCACGTCGGGTCGCCTTTGCCCAGCGGAAGTAGCGTGAGAACTGTTGACAGAGCCGAAAGGTTCACAGCGAACGCACCTCCACAGTGCGCCTTGAGCGCGAAGCTGGTCAATGATCGAGGAGCGCTGGGCGGCGGGGATCGCCAGAGCCAAGCGTCCAACCTGGACAGCCCCCATTGATTCGAAAGTTCCCGCGGTCACGTCCGCGCCGACCTTCGCGGCAAGGTTGAGCATATTCGAACCGGTTGGGACACCGGGGTGTGAGGTGAAGATGACGTCCAGAAGAATGTTTCCGTCTTCCGAGGCCTGGGCTAGGGTATCGCCTTCCGCCGAGTCGCTCTGTGCAGCGATTTCACGGTCAGTCAGCTCGCGGTTGAAGTCAGCGACATCGAGTTCGTCGACGCTGGGTGCGGGAACCAATTCCTTTGCCAGAGGGTGAACCCGGATCGGCTAGAACTTCTTCGATTGTTCCGCTCTGGACAATTCCGCCATTTTTCAGGAGGGTCACGGAGTCACAGATCTCGCGAACGACTGACATCTCACGGGTGATGATGACGATGGTGACGCCGGTTTCGTCACGAACCTGGCGCAGCAACGACTGGGATCGCACGGGTTGATTCAGGGGTCAAAGGGCTGAGGTCGGCTCATCACAGAGCAAAAACTTGGGGGTGGTCTGAAAGAGCGCGGGCAATGCCCACGCGCTGGCGCTGGCCGCCAGAAAGCTCAGAGGGGTAGGCTCCGCCTCGATGTTCGAGGCCGACGAGGGCAAGAAGTTCACGAACGCGTTCTTTGCGTTCCTCACGGGTGAATTCTTTCTTCGCGGCGACCTTCAGCGGGAATTCGATATTTTCTCCCGCGGTCTTGGCATCGAAAAGGTTCGCTGCTTGGAAGACCATGCCAATCTTGCGTCGCGCTTGGCGCAATTCGCGCCCGCGAAGCTGCGACAGATCAATGTCATCAACGATGATCGACCCAGAACTCGGTTTTTCTAGGGCCGTCAGACAGCGAATGAGCGTTGACTTACCAGCACCTGACTGTCCCACGATTCCGTGAATGCTGCCTGCTTTGACGTGCAGATTCACGTGATCAAGGGCAACGACATCATCACTTCCCTTCACGGGATAGATCTTCGAGACGTCGATCAGATCAATCACTGGGTCCTCCTTCCATGCAGTCTTAGACTATGAGTCCCTATCGGAGTGTCCAAATTGTTACACAACCTCACATAGCGAAACTGAGCAGCAATGAGGAAACCGATAACCGCCAAGACGCTCGCACCCAACCAAACGCCTAGAACAAGGCCCACAGCAGTGCGGTATCTCCGCTCACGAATGAGGGTTACCGCATCAAGCACAGCGGTCGAAAAGGTTGTAAATCCGCCTAAAAACCCCGTTGATACCACGAAGTACAGTGGCGAAACCGGAGCAAGCGAACCAGCAACCAGCCCCGCGCATAAACAGCCCAGCATATTGACAAGGCCGATCCCCCACTGGGGTGTTCGCTTTGCACGACACTTTTTGAGATAAAGATCCAGCTGCCAGCGAGAGAGCGCGCCCAGCGAACCAAAAAGGCACACGAGAAGAAAGAGCAGTGGGGTCATTTCTTTGCCCCCTGAGGGCCTGACTCCTCATGTGGAGTGAGAGAGTACCCCAAAGCAGCAACCCCAATACCAACTACAAGCAATACAAGGCTTGCAAGCATTCCCTCGATAAGCAGAGGCAAGGAGTACAGCGCCACAGCACTCAACGGAGATGAAACAGCTCCAGAGAGCTCGCCCCCATCAGCGGGGACTGCTGTCATTGCTTGGACTGCATTATAGATACTAGCCACGACCATGGTGGCGTATGTGGTCAGAGCACCTGCGAAGCCACTTCCTGCGACAAGCATGACTTTTCTGCGTACCGCATCCTCACGGAAATAGCTCTGTGCCCAGGCAGTGACAAAACCAAGAAAGAAGGCTCCACAAAGATTTACGGCCACCGTGGACCAAGAAAAAACCGTAAGTTTCCCACTACCCGTAGCAGCAAGATCCAATCCCGCACGAATTGCAGTGCCAAGGAAAGCTCCGAAAGCAACACACAACCACGAGGGAATACTCGACACCCACGCCATATGCGTATGGGTCGCGTCACTGCTCGGGGCGCCTGTTCCCGTGCGGTGTGATGCATCTGTCCCCACACAGCCTGACGGGTTCGTCTCGCGCGCTGAAGAGCCTTCCCCTTCCGCGCCGCGTCCGCGATCTCTTCGTTCTTCCATGTCTTCAAGGTTAGTCTGGGGGTATGGCAACTGCGGCACCTTTTTCTTCTCACCCCAGCAATGGTGCGGAAAACTCCCCTTTTCCCACCTACGCAAGCACGGCCTCGGCAATGGAAGATACTGCGCTGCACACAACTGGTGTAGGACGCTTTGCTCCCTCACCGAGCGGCGACCTGCACTTGGGAAACCTCCGCACCGCGCTGCTCGCGTGGATGTGGGCGCGCACAACCGGACGGAAGTTTGTCTTGCGAATCGAGGACATCGATCGCGTGCGCTCCGGTTCCACGCAGCGCCAAATCGACGAACTGAAGGCACTGGGAATCGATTGGGATGGCGAGGTCCTCATCCAGTCCTCGCGCGCGCACGTCCATGACGAGGCCGTCACCCGCCTCTTCCACGAGGGTTACGCTTTCGACTGCTTCTGCTCGCGTAAGGACATTCGCGAGGCCTCGTCTGCCCCTCACGTTCCACCGGGACACTACCCCGGGACCTGCCTGCACCTGAGCGAGGCCGAATTCAGTCGAAAGCGTGAAGAGTTTGCCGCCGAGGGACGCCGTCCCGCGTTGCGTTTGAAAGCCCCCGTCGCCGAGTGGACTGTCCATGATGAGTATTTCGGCGATTACACGGGGCCCGTTGACCATTTCGTCATTCAGCGCTCTGACGCCCCTGCATATAACTCGGCAGTCGTTGTCGATGATGCCTTCAAGGCGTCGATCAGGTCGTGCGCGGAGATGATCTCTTATCTCAGTCCCCCGGCCAAGCTGTCCTTGCACGATTGCTCGGCTACCCGGAGGTCACCTACGCACACGTTCCCCTGGTTTTAGCGCAATCGGGCGCGCGACTCGCTAAGCGCGATGGTGCGGTAACCATCGAGGAACTCTACAGAACGTGGTGTGACGATTGCCCAGATCATTGAGGTCTTAGCCCGCTCGATGGGGGTTGAAGGGCTCATTCGCCCTCACAGCTTCTTGAATCAATGGATGTTGAGAAACTTCGCGCGCTCCCCCAAAAGCCGTGGACACCTGATCTAGTGAGGCTCTTCGCTTGATCGCTCGGCGTGACGTCCTCGTCCCTCCCCTCCTTACATATTGACACACGAAGTCGGCAAAAGTCACAGGCCATAAGCTGTGTTATTTCACGACTTCGTGTGGAGGGGGCAAGAGCGGGCAGCACACGGGAGCATGCACCAGGAGCTAACGGCACAAAGCGGCAGCGGGCAGCACAAACGGGAGCTCGGATAACACAAACGGAACCGGGTGCAGACAAAGGTATGCCGGGGCGAAGGCCCTGCCTCATCCCCCGGCTACTCTGCCCTACTACGAGCAGCAGCTGCCTCTCGCTACTTCAGAGACGAGCCTAGCGCTTCCTGCAAGGGAGTTCAAGTTTCTTCCACACCTGCGCCATTGAGCCAGGTGGCCTCGATCTGTTCCTGAATCTGGTCGGCGATCTTCGGCCAGGCCTCGACGCGCGGTGCCATGCGGGCGTAGGTCGTCGCGGTCTTCAGATACTGCGAGCGGTGCGGAGCATTGAGGGTACTCGCTGGGTCCAGAGCCTTCTGGGTTGCAGGCATGTGACCCGTCGCGATTGCCCAGTCCCCGGTGTGCTCATTGAGGAACTTGGTGAATTCGAAGGCCGCACGGTACTTCTTAGCATCGGGCTTGGCCGAGACGGGGACGGTCCACACGTGGGAGTTCGCCCAGGTTGCCTTGTCCTTGAAGAGCATGAGCGCGTCGCTGGTCTCGTACTTGAAGGGAGCTTCAGCGGTGAACTGGTTGACCGACCACACGCCGTTGTACATCACTGCAGACTCGCCACGCAGGAAGGCCTGCACGGAAGCATCGTAATCGTGGTTGACGGTCGTGTAGCCGTCCTTGACCAGGGTGTTGATGAACTCCAGGGAGGTCTTCGCCTCGGGCGAGTTCATGTTTGCCTTGGTACCGTCCGCGGAAATGATGTCCGAGCCCCGCTGCTGGACCGGGGTCATCCACAAGCGCTCGCCCATCGGGTCCTTCGACAGGGCGATATCCGATGTAGTTCTTTCCGGTCTTCTCCTTCACGGCCTTTGCGTGCTCAAGGAGCTCATCGGGCGAAGTCGGAAGCTTGTAGGTGCCATCCTCACCGACCAATCCGGCCTGGGAGAGGATATCCATGTTCAGGTGGCTGATGATGGCGTGGGTGTCGAAGGGAACGCCCCACTTCTTGTCCTTGTAGGTCACGCAGCGTCCAAAGCAGGCTTCGGTCGAGGCGGACAGGGTCGATGCCGACTCCATCAGGCACCTCCACTGGCAGGGCCCTTGGCCGCGTAGTCGGGCAGGGTTGGAGCCGTGCGATGATCGCCACGTCAGGGGCGATCCGACGAGGCCAGACAGCGTTGAGCGAGTCGTAGTAAGCGTGCCACGAGGCGCCGCCATACGCTCGACCTTGATGCCCCACTTGTTCTCAGCGTTGAACTTGTTCGTGAGGATCGAGATGGCGGGTGCATTCGCTGTTGGCCTTGGACAGGTCGGTGACTCCCTCGGTCTTTCCTGGCAGTCGCCGAAGAATCGAGCCATGGTGATGGTGGTCGCCAGGTCCTCATCGCTCACGCCGGCAATTGCTGCACCGTCGACGGTCTTGGAGGAGGATGTGGAGACACTCCGCATCCGGTGAGCACGAAGAGGCGGTCGTTGCCAGCGCGCATGCGCTGAATCCCGCGTGACGTGCCAGTCGCGTCCTTGTCGCATTGTCATGCCTTTCAATCGTGTGGTGAATGGTGTGGTGAGTTTTCCTGTGTATGTAAGATCGCCATTTCCGAGGCCATCGTTGAGAACCCCGGGAAAGCCGATCAGGCGTGTGGCGCAGGTGGCGATAGCCTACTTATCGCCACTGGACAGTGAGATTCCTCTGATCAGATACTTCTGAAGCAGGAGGAAGACAATGAGCAGGGCGCGGCACCGACGATTCCTCAGGGCCATCAGCGAGCCCAGTTCTGTCGATTGCGCGAAGGTCTCCCTGCAAGGATGCGAGGCCCGTGGTCACCGTGAACATTTCAGGCTTTGTTGCTGGGAAACCAAAGGGCCACAGGTAGTCGTTCCAGGTCTGAACGAAAGAGAAGGTTGCCAGGGCGATCAAAGCCGGTCGCGCCAGCGGAACCATGATGGAGAAGAAGACTCGAATTGGAGAAGCCCCATCAACTTGCGCAGCCTCTTCCATTTCGCTGGGTACCTGAGAGAAGAACTGCGTCATGATGAAAAACGCCCAGGGAAGGCCACGCGGGGAAAAATCAGCGCAATGTAGGAATTCGCCAGCCTGGCCTCGGAAAAACATCATGAACAAGGGGACGAACATTGCCTCCTTTTAGGAACCATCATTCCCACCAGGTCAGCCCTGTAGACCACGGTGCGCCCGCGGAAAGGCAGCTTCGCGAAGGCGTATCCGGCGGCCGCGCAGATGAGGACGGTGATGATCGTGGCGGTGATCGAAACAATCATCGAGTTGAGGAACCAGCGCCCCGCGAGTCCAGTTCTAAAAACGTCCATGGTTCGACAGGGTCGGCCTGGTGGGGACAAGGATCTGCGAGTTCGTCTTCAGTGAGGGAGTTCGAGGCTCAGGGAGTAACCACCGTCCACAGCAGCGGGATCAGCCACAGCAAGGCAAGTACGAGCATCACTGCGTGGTAGCCGCAGGACTTGAATTTCTCTCGCATCTCAGCGGCTCCTTTGGCGTGAAATGAGGAATTGAAATGAGCGAGATGAAGACCATCAGCTGCGAAGAGCACCAAGGACACGTGCCGAGGCGCTAGCGAGCTGGGTATCCCTAAAGCCCGTCTGGTAGATGTAGCGCACGAGGACATCCGTTGTTCCACCGGGGCCGCCCGCGGTCATGATGTTGACCTGACCGAAGATTTGGAACGAGGCAATGATCTGCGTGACCAGAACCAAGACCGTTGCGTGACGAAGACCCGGAAGGGTGATGTTGATGAATTTTTGGAAGGAATTCGCGCCGTCCAAGCTTGCGGCCTCGTACAGTGTCGGATCGATGTCTTGAAGGCCCGCACCAAAGAGGATGAGGTTGAAGCCGACCGTCCACCATACGGTTGTTACAACGATTGCGGTCATTGCCCACTGCGGATCCGAAAGCCACGAGATGGTCCCCCATCCCATGTATTTCAGTGAAGCGCGCGACGATGCCGCGCGAGGGATTGAGCATGTATCCCCAGATCAGTGTGGCAACCGAGACCGGTAGAACGTAGGGGACGAAGAGCGCCGCGCGGTAGAAGGAGCTTGCCCGTCCGCCTCGTTGAAGGAGGAGTGCGTAGATCAGGCCGAGGCCCGCGATGATCGGCGTCGAAACCAGGGTAAATATCGCGGTGTTCTTCATCGCGTTCCAAAAACGCAGGTCAGACCAGGAACCGCCATCACCGGGATGGATTCCCAAGATGATTGCCGCAGCGATCAAAGTGACGATCAAGAGGATTCGGCCCGGGAGTTTAGATCGCGTTCGCGCTACCGCCTTGACGGCCACATACACTCCGCACACTAAGCAGAGCAATCGAACAAGCCACATCGAAGTGGCGTCCCAGACCAGGCCGGTACCGCCAAGCATGTGGGTGTAATTTTCCAACCGATCCATTCGCGGGTACTGCCCAGCAGGTCCCAGTTGAAGAAGGACATGAGGACAGCCTGGACGACCGAAGAGGATGAAGATCCCGTAGAAGATCAGGAAGGGAAGCGTGAGGCGGGAGTTCACGGCCCATCTGCGAAAGCACGCGTGGCTTAGGCATTGTGATCACCTTCGAGAAGCCGTTGACACGACACTGCGCTCATCGGTGCCTAGCACGCGCTGGCCTCGACAATCATGCGAGGCCGAATCTGTCCGCTCTGCTGAGCGGAGCTGGTGACGAAACCACGAGATCACATCCAGTGGGAGCTTCCGGGTGCGGTTTTTCGTCAGCGAGGCCGTCTGTTCTTGGCGGGTGTCGGTCAGTTGCGTGCTAGCAGAAGCCCGCGAGGATCGGAGGAGGCTTCAAGGGCCTCGAAAAAGACCACTCACGCGTTCTTCGTAGGCTTGCGCATTGGGGACAACCGCGTAGCCCCATGCGTCTTCCGCGTCTAGCAGCAGTGAGATTCCGCCGAACTCCGTGACCATGACGGGGCGGTCATCGCTCCACGGCTGGCCCAGAAGGATCTTGCGTCCCTGTGGGCCGACTCCGTTGACCAGCTCTGCAATCGATTCACGGTCGGCGTAGTTGACGCGGAGTTGCTCGCCGTAAACCCCGTAGTCGTGGGTTGTCACGATCGGAGTTTCGAGCTGCTCCCACCCATCGTTTGCGATGACTGCGCGAGTTCCGTCAAGCGCATCGGTCAGGGCGACGACCGAACGAACGAAAGCCTGCTGGCGCGGCGAGGTGACGATGAGGTCTACTCCCCAACTTTCGTTGAAGGGCACCCACACGATGACGCTGGGGTGGTTGCGGTCGCGCAGAACTAGGTCGTGCCATTCCTGCGTGGTGACGCTGACCGCTCGGTCGCTGAAAGCGTAGGCCGAGGCGGATTCTCCCCAGACCATCATTCCCATGCGGTCGGCCCACGTCAGGGTTCGTCGATCGGCGCTGCGTTCGTGAATTCGCACGAAGTTGAAGCCCATGTCTCGGGCAAGTTCCAGGTCCTCTTTCAGCGCCTCGGCGCTCGGCGCAGTGAAGTAAGAGCTTGGCCAGTAACCCTGGTCAAGGATGCCACGCAGGTAGGTGGGCTGGTGGTTGATCTCGAGATAGCGGTGCGAGAGGTCGACGTCGCGGATTCCCACGTAGGAGACAACCTCGTCTTCGCCCACGCAGATGCGCGCGTTGATGAGGTTGGGGTGGGCGGGCGACCACAGTAGGCGGCCCCATTCCTGGCGGTTTGCCAATGCCGGGATTTGTGCGACGAGGCGGAGCTGGCCTGAGCGCGCACGGACCATTGTTGCCGCTAGCGTGGCGCCCGCGAGGTCAAGGGTGAGGCTTGCCTCGATGGCGTTTCGGCTGCCTGTTGCGGCAGGGAAGGCCAGCGCACTCCATCATCGCAGGGTCACTTGGGCTTCTTCGATGTCCCAGGACCAAGTCAGCGAGCGGACGTAGTTTGCGGGCACGACTTCCATCCACACATCGCGCCAGATCCCGACGACGCAGTGGTACCAAATTCCGTGGGGATGTTCTTGCCAGTCTTGCTTACCGCGAGGCTGGTCGACCGCGTCAAGGCGGTCATGTGCTCGCACGACGATTTCAAAGCCTGCGTCGAGGTAGTCACTGGGGTCGATCTCGACGGTGAAAGGGGTATATCCGCCTTCGTGATGGACGAGGTGAAGCCCGTTGACCCACACATCGCTTGCGAAATCGACGGCTTCGAGGTGAATGAGGAGGTGGGGGCGGTGGCCGGCGTCAGTTAGGCCGGCGTCTTTGATTTCTTCAGGCGTGACGCGCCTGCGATACCAGACAACATCGGAGCGCTCTCCACTCCACTGACTGCTGGGGCTTCCGGGAGGGAAAGGAACGCAGATCGTGTGCGAGAAGTGGGCACCGGGGAGGTGCCATCCAGGTGAGGCCCTCATCGGTGGGATCGTTGCGAATTCATTGGCCGCCTAGGTTCCAGCTACGATTCACGCAGCAAGATCAGGGGCGAGGATAGTGCCGTCGCTCCATGCTTCAAAAAGTGTCTACGTTGACCTTCATGGGATTATCATGCATGATTTTCCAGATAATTGCAACGTAGCAAATTATCGCAATCTCTTCAGCAGATTCCTGATTTTTCAGTAGAATAGGCCTATAGCCCCTGACAACTCCACATACTGCCGCGATTTTATCGGAGACGGACATGAAAGCTTCACGCCCAAATATGCGCGATGTTGCGCAACTTGCCGGCGTCTCACAGCGCACCGTTTCAAACGTAGTAAATAACTTTCCGACATCTCCCTGCTACTCGAAGGCCGTTGAGGACGCAATCCGTCAACTGGGTTACCGGCCAAACATTGCTGCGCAGCGCCTTCGCCAAGGTCAGACACACACTTTAGCGCTCGCAATCCCTAACCTTGCGTGGCCCTACTTCGGGGAACTTGCGCACCTGATCCAAGAAGAGGCGCGACGCAGCGGATATTCGATCATGGTTGTCGAGACTGCGGTTCGCGCGAACGCTGAAGTCTCGGTCTTGCGCGACTTCCGCACCAACCTCATTGATGGGCTCATCCTCTCCCCCATCGAACTCGACCTCGAAGGCCTCAACCAGCTCGAATTGGATGCGCCGCTGGTACTGCTCGGCGAGAGGATCCAGGATGCGGGTATCCCCCACTTTTCAATGGATAACGTCTCCGCGGCCTCGGAAATGATCTCATCATCTCTACGACCAAAGGAGCACGCAGCCTGGTTCTCGGACTCGACGCATACGCAGAGCAACCTCCAGCGCCGGCGCACTTCGCCAACGCGGGATCGAGAAGGCACTGACTGAGCTCGGACTGGACTCGTGGGCATGGCGCAGCGTCGAAGTTTCCCCGTGGACAGCGGGCGGCGCGCAGAATGCCCTCTCGCAGTGGTTGGAGTCCAATAACCTCCCCGATGCAATCTTCACGATGAACGACCTCCTTGGGATTGGTGCACTGCGCGCGCTTGCCGAGGGCAGATGTGCGCGTGCCGAGATGTGCTGGTCTCCACCTGGGACGATACGGTTCTCTCGCGCTTTTCAGCACCGACGCTGACCACGATCACCCCGATACTCACGCGATCGCTCGCGAGGCCGTCCAGGGGCTAATTGCGCTCATCGAGGGGCACGGGGGTGCGGGCGGAAAGCAGGCGCGCGAAGCGAATGGGAAGCTCAGCAGTGAGGAAGGCGCGGCCTCGTTAGAGAAGAACCTCAGGGCGTGGCAGATGTGACGGTCTCACATGCAGCTTTCGATCCGCCGGTCAGCCTTCGAGCTTAAGCGCGTAGCTCCTTCATTCCTGTTTTAGCTCGCACCTGCGGCCTCAGAACAGCAATAGGACAGGAACGAGTGAGCTAAACCAGGAATGAGAAGGAGGAAGGAGGGAGGGGGAAGAACGGCAGGCGGCCACCGCGCACACATACACGTGTGGGCAGACCCGAAGGCCTGCCCACACAAGAAAAACCGCGAAAAGAACACTCAGAGTTCAGCTGGATCTTTCGACCGGAACGGCCTCGATCAGCTCGCGAGTGTAATCCTGAACCGGATTGTCGAAGAGAGCATCGGTCGTATTCGCTTCAACCAAGCGTCCCTTTTCCATGACCACAACATCATCGGCGATCTGGCGAACAACAGCCAGGTCGTGAGTAATGAACAAGTAGGACAATCCCAGCTGAGCCTGCAGATCGTTCAGCAGGTGCAGAATCTGGTTCTGCACAAGCACGTCCAGAGCAGACACGGCCTCGTCCAGGACGATCACTTCGGGGTTCAGTGCAAGCGCACGCGCAACGGCAACGCGCTGACGCTGACCACCGGAAAGCTCGTTCGGGTAACGACGCATGGCGCTTCGCGGCAGAGCAACCAAGTCAAGCAGCTCAGCGACGCGCTCTTCGCGCAGCTTCTTCTCGGCTTCGCCATGACCTTCAAGAGCGGCGACAGCCCACGGTTCGGGGTCGCGACCGGTCGCCTTCGCGCGCTCCACTTCCTGCTGAGCGTAGGCCTTCGTGCCGTAGCTGTGGATGCGCAGCGGCTCTTCGATGATTCGGTAGATCGAATACATGGGGTCCAGCGAACCGTAGGGGTTCTGGACACTGCCTGAAGGCGACGACGCAACGCGAAAAGCTGCGCCTCGCTGTACTCGGTATCCTCGCCGTCGAAGAAGATCTTGCCCGAGGTCGGCTCCAGCAGGTGGAGGATCATGTTCGCGGCAGTTGACTTACCGGAACCGGATTCGCCCACGACCGCCAGAGTCTTTCCACGGCGCAGCGTGAAGGAGACATCGTCGACCGCAAGCTTCGAGGCCTCGCCCTCGCGCCGCGAATATGGAATTCCTAGTGAGGGTGCTCGACGCGAATCATTTCCTCGCTTGAGGCGTTCTTCGCCGAGCCGGTGAGCTCTTCTTCCGTGTGCGTGATGCCACGTGCATGAGCGCTTTCGATACGTGCCGAGGCCGAGGACGGTGCCGCGGACACCAGACGCTGTGTGTAGGGGTGCTGCGGGTGCTGGAGGATCTCCAGAGCAGGACCGGATTCCACGATGCGACCACGGTGCATGACGACCAGTTGTTCGGCGCGCTCAGCGGCCAGACCCAAGTCGTGGGTAATGAAGAGCACTGCCGTGCCCATTTCCTTGGTGAGAGTCTGAGGTGATCGAGAATGCGACGCTGAACGGTCACGTCCAGTGCCGAGAGGTAGGCTCGTCAGCAATGAGCAGCTTGGGACGAGAAGCAAGACCGATTGCGATCAGCACGCGCTGACGCATACCGCCCGAGAACTCGTGCGGGTACTGCTTTGCACGACGTTCACCATCGGGAAGGCCTGCCTGCTCAAGGAGCTCGGTCACGCGCTCCCCTGCTTCGGAGCGGGGAACAATATTGTTCGCAGGAGGGCTTCCTTCACCTGTGTTCCCACGCGAAGAACGGGGTTCAGGGTTACTCATCGGGTCCTGGGGAACCAAGCCAGTGCCAGATCCACGCAGTTCGATCCATCTCCTTGGGCTCATCTTGGTGAGCTCCTTACCCGTCGAACTCGATGGAGCCGCCGGTGACCTACCGGTACCCGGAACGAGGCCAATAACCCGCAGCGGCGGTGGTCGACTTACCTGAACCGGACTCGCCGACGATTGCAACGGTCTGGCCAGGTAAAATGGTCAGGTTAGCTCCGCGAACGGCGGGAACGACACCGGTCGAGGTCGTGAAGGTGACCTCCAGGTCGGTGATCTTCAGCAAGGGTTGGCGTCGTCCGGGTGGACTTCAGCCTTCTCGACGCCTTCGAGGATGACCTCGGTGACAGTCTCTTCGAATTGTTCTTCGTTCACTTCTTCGCCTTCGGGTCAAGGGCTTCGCGAACGGCGTCACCCATCGTGATGAAGCTAAGCACGGTCAAGGCCAGTGCCATAGCGGGGTAGAGAGAACCATCGGTGCCTGCCTCAGGTTATCCTTCGCCTGCGAGATGTCAGCACCCCAAGACACCACCGTCGGGAAGACCAAACTACCCATGAAGGAGGCGAGGCCTCGGCGCGACGATGAAGGAACCCAGAGCAACCGTCGCGTAGACGATAATCGGTGCCATGGGTTCGGGATGATGTGGAGAGCAGGATCCGCCAACGCGATGCACCGGTTGCCTTCGCGGCCGTCACGAATTCTTCGTTCTTGGCGCTCATGACCGAACCGCGCGTGATACGTGCAATCTGAGTCCAGCCGAACATCGACAAGACCAAGATGACCATCCAGATATTGCGGTGTTGCTTGAACATCTGCATCGAAGACAATTGCAGCGAGCAGCAGGGGAACTGCGAAGAAGATGTCAGTGACACGTGAGATCACGGCGTCGATCCAGCCGCCGAGGAAGCCGGCGATGGAGCCAAGAGTTGCACCGATCAAGACGACGCAGATCGTCGTCAGGACACCGACGGAAACCGAGGCGCGTGCGCCGTAGATGACGCGGGCGTAAATATCGCACGCCTTGGAAGGTGTAGCCGAAGGGTGTCCGGCCTCAGGCTTGCCCGAGCAGTGCGAGAGTTCGCAGATGATCCGGGCTTAACGCCTCGTGAGCTGTGGAACGCAGAGATCAAAAAGCGGCAATAACGATAATGACCGCTGCAATCCAGAACAGGGGACGCTTGCGCAGATTCTTCCACGCTTCACCCCACATTGAGGCGGGCGCGGACTCATCGGCGACGGCGTCAACTGCGCCCAAACCGGTCTCATCAATATCCGAGACGTAGTGCTCCTGACCGGCGCGAGTACGCGAAATAGCTTGCGAAGGGATGAAATCACTCATAGCGAATCCTCGGATCAAGAACGGCGTACAGCAGGTCAACAAGGAGGTTTGCGGTGATGTAAACCATGACCAGGACTGTCGTGAAGGAGACAACGGTAGCGGGCTCACCGCGGACGATGGACTGCCACAAGGTACCGCCAACACCGTTGATGTTGAAGATACCTTCGGTGATGATCGCGCCACCCATGAGGCCACCCAAGTCGCCACCGAGGAAGGTTGCAACGGGGATCAGCGAGTTACGCAGAATGTGGCGCGTCATCACGGTGCCTTCTTTCAGGCCCTTGGCGCGTGCGGTACGCACGTAGTCGGCAGAGACGTTTTCGGACACCGATTGACGTGTGAGTCGGATGACGTATGCAAGAGAGGTTGCGCCTAGCACAATTGCAGGCATCGTCAACGATTTCAATGAAACGGTACTTGCCGTTGGCGGGAAGATACCCGACTTGATGCCGAGGAAGAACTGCATGAGGAAGCCGATAACGAAGGTCGGCACAGAAATGACGACCAACGAGAGAACCAGGACCGTTGAGTCGAAGATACCGCCGCGACGCACACCTGCGATAACACCGAAGAGAATACCGAGAATGGCCTCGATCAAGAGGGCGTAGATGGCAAGTCGGATGGTGATCGGGAATGCGGTGGCCAGCACCTCGGTCACCGGTCGCCCGGAGAAGGTCTTTCCGAAGTCAAGTGTAAAGATGCCCTTGAGGTAGAGCAGGTACTGCAGCCAGAAAGGCTATCGAGGTTTGTACTCTTCGCGGATTCGAGCTGCCGCAGCCTCGGTCAAGCCCTTATCGCCACCGAGCCGCGACAGGATCACCCTGGCATCAGGTAGACCATCGCAAAGATCAGGAACGTTGCTCCAAAGAAGACCGGAATGGTCTGCAGGAGACGTCGTCCGATGTATCGCAGCATGGACAGGTCCTTTTTAATACATGCGTTTACGAATGGTTTTCTGCAACTCGTCGGGGTTCATCAAGATGAACGAGATTTCGCATGGGTCGCACACTCTACAAGCCTGAGGCCGAAAGCAGGTGACACTACTCATGCGTACTACTGATGCTAGTAATGCAAAGAAGTGGTAAATGGTCAATCGTGTGTCTTTTAATTACGCGCACACACGTCCATTTCACGAGATGTCATGAACAACTCGTGGGGTGGAAGCCTCGCGACCCTCCACCCACGGTGCTGTTCCGCCCTATGTTCAGCGGGGAAGAACTATGTTCAGTTCTTGGTAATCGCGAAGTAGTTCACGGTCGAGTTCCAGGTGAACTGAACGTTGCTCACCTTGGTGGACCATGCACCGTTGGTGTTCGAGTACCAGGTCGGGATGACCGGCATATCCTCGAAGAGCAGCTCTTCTGCCTTGTACTGGAGTTCAAGAGCCTCGGTGCCCGAAGCGGACAGAGAGTCGCTCAGGTACTTATCGAACTCAGCGTTCTTCCAACCGGCGTAGTTGGAGGAAGCATTCGAGGAGTAGGTCGGGAACAGGAAGTTGTAGAGCGAGGGGTAGTCGCCCTGCCAGCCCTGACGGAAGCCGCCCTTAGTGGTGCCGGCCTTCATGTCGCCCAAGAGGGACTTGAAGTCTGCGTAGGCGTCGCCTTCAGCCTCAATACCCAGGGTGTTCTTGATGGAGTTGCAGGTTGCGTCAACCCACTGCTGGTGTCCACCATCGGAGTTGTAAGCGATCTGCAGCTTGCCGCTCCACGGGGAGATGGCGTTGGCCTGTGCCCACAGTTCCTTTGCCTTCTCGGGGTTGTAGTTCAGAACCTCAGAGCCCTTCAGGCCTTCCTTGTATCCATCGATTGCGGGAGAGGTGAAGTCCTTAGCAGCGGTACGGGTACCGGCGAAGACGGTCTTGATGATCGAATCACGGTCGATCGACATCGAGATGGCCTTGCGACGCAGCTTGCCTTCTTCACCGGAGAAGTGCTCCAGGCGATTGGGGATGGTGACGTACTGAATGATGGCCGCAGGCTGGTTGGCCGTACGTCCGGACAGTTCCTGCTGGTAGCTGGAGAAGACCGAGGTCGGGACGCCATCGAGCACGTCGAGGTCGTTGGAGCTCAGGTCAGCGTAAGCAGCATCAAGGGACTGGTAGAAGACGATGCGCAGGCCACCATTCTTCGCGGTACGAGGACCGGAGTAGTTGGGGTTCACGGCCAGATCGATCTGCTTGGAGTGCTGCCAAGCATTCTCACCGTTAGGCATGTGAGGGCTGTTACCACGAGGGTGCCTCGCCACCGTTCTTGGGGTCTGCCAGAGTCGAGTCGGAAGCGGAGAGTAGGCGTGTAGCCCAGGCGCTTCATGAAGTCCGATTCGGGGCCCTTCAGCTTGACGACGAAAGTGTAGTCATCGAGAATCTCGAGGCCGCCCTCCATGTCGCCGGAGCCGTCATCGTCGGTACCGATAACGCTAGCGAAGAAGCTTGCGGAGCCCAGGTTCTGCTTCGTGGCCATCTTCCATGCCTCAACGAAGTTCTTTGCCAGGACGGGAGTGCCGTCGGAGAACTTACCATCGGCGCGGAGCTTAATGGTCCACTCGGTGTTGTCAGCGTTAGGGGTAATGGACTCTGCAGCGTCCAGCTGAGTCGAACCGTCAGCCGCGTAGTAAGCGGGGGACGAGAAGATGCTGGAGACGATGCGGCCACCACCGGTCTCGTTGGTGTTCGCCGGGATCAGCGGGTTCTGGGGCTCAGAACCGTTAACGGTGACAATGTTGTCCGAAGACCCACCAGACGACCCACCATTGGAGCCGGTGCTGCCAGAAGAGCAGGCGGTCAGTGTCAGACCAAGGACGGCGGGCACTGCCAGCCAAGACCTCTTGAGGTTCATAGGGTTCCCTCCTATTAGGGATGCTGTTCATCAGAAGTGCTGATGACCGAGAGCATAGCCGACTTTCTTCCCAAAAACTTCACGTGTCCATGGTTTAAACATTACATTTCGATTACGATTGTCAAGATTTGGTAAAGAAGAATCTCTAGAAACTGTGTTCAATATGTCAACCTATGCCATATATCACAGGGGTATTAATTTTGCTTCCTTGTCAACCATCGATATCCGGTCTCATCAGGCTTATTGCCTAGTCAACAGCCCGCAAAATGGCGCGAAAATTTAGCGTTCAGCACGAACTACCCCCTGCCGTAACGAACCGAAACAGACTAGTCTAAACAGTGCAGGACTCGCCGCCTCGAGGACTGCAGCCGGATATTTGGTCTTGCTTCAGCGGCCCAAATATTCGGTTAGACGTTACGGGGTTGGCGGTTGCGGCGGCTCAGTTGCAACCGCCCGCCTTAACGCATTTCCATCTTCGCCGAACCAACGTGGGATACCCGCCGGCACATCATCCAAAGCGCCTGACGAAATCGCTTCGAAAGTACCGTGCGCCATCAATTGCTCGATCTGCGAGAGCGAACGAATAGCAATTCCCGCAACATTGCGCGGAAATTCCCGCGCAAATTCGGCATAAATCTCAGGATCATGCTGTCCATCATCACCGACAAAGATCCACCTCATATGCGGGAAAGTTCGACGTAGACGACGAAGCTCGCGTTTCTTGTGTTCCATCCCGGATCGGAACCACCCGGTATTCGAAGGCCCAAAATCCGTCATGAGCAAAGCGCCCATCGGATAGTCAGCGCGTCGCAAAAATTCACGCAAGCCGGGGACCAAGTTCCATGGCCCCGTCGACAGGTACATGACTGGCAACTCACGAGGCCGCGCTCCCCCGCGCCCGCCAACATCCTTTCCCTGGGCGAGGATTGGCATCTCTCGACGAGAAAGTTTACGTAGGAAACGGGCCATTCCAGGCACGGCCTCGCGCTGAGAAACACGCTCCATCAGCGCATGCTTTTGCAGCTGTGAGAAGTCGCGGAATCATCGAGACAATGATGGTGTCATCGATATCGGAAACCACACCAAACTCTTCGTCGTTGCCAATCACGCGCAAAGAGACATCAACCGATTTTGCTGCGCACTCGCCTCGAAAACACGATCATCGTCAGCGCTGTGAAGGCGGGAACAACTCGCCGCCCGCGCTGAGCTCACCTTGACCAAGCTGAGACAAATGGAAAAGCTTCTCACCCTCTTGCAAACCCAGTTTTGCGACATCGCAGGCGTTCAAGGGCTGAATAGAGGCGGTATGCCATCCCGGCGCCAAACCGTGTCCCTCAAGGGTCAATATCGATGTATCCGCCGCGGTCACTGAAAGCAAGAGTTTGAGCCTGACCAAAAGTCACAACAACGGGTTGACCGGGGACCTGTGCATCGAAAAACTGACGCCAGCCGCGGCGCTGGTTGAGCCACGAACGCTCACCACCGCGGTCCTCCATAATGACTCGAGCCATGACACGAGCCGTTTTCTCAGAGGCATAACCGCCAAAACCCACGATCCCAGGGTAGAAACCCGCCCACCCCAGCAGGCCTGCGAGGCCTCGGGAAGTTGCCTCGTCAAGGGAAGCAGCGACGGAAAGCGCGAGGGATGGGGTTCTCGTTATCGATCATCTCAATCCTCATCCAAAACTTCCGCGCTGTCGAGCGGCCTCTTCCTGTGCAGACTTTTCCAAAGACCTCTTCAATGTCGGCAGGCCAACAACCATACCCAGAACCATAAGCCAAGCAAAAATCGCAATCATCACGTAGGCACCGGTGGAACCATAGCGGTCAACTGCCGGTCCAGAGGCGGAAGAACCAAGGGAAACACCCAAGTTGATCGCTGTGCTCAGCCATGCCAAGCCCTCGGTTTGACGGTGGCGAGGAACCGACTTCGTGACCATCATGTTGACGTTCGTCATGAGTAGGCGCGCAAAGCAATGCCACTGATCAACATGATGATCCCCAGCGAGACCAAGGAGTTCGCCAGCAGATATGCAGTCATTCCAATGGCAAGGGCAACAACGCCGACTGCGAAGAGTTTCCACAGGGGGTGGCGCCAGCTTCGCGCGCCATAGAGCAGGGCAGAAATGAAGGAACCGACGGAGAACATGGCCAGCAAAACGCCTGAAAGCGCCGGAACCCCGAGCTCCTTCGTGAATGCGACAACCGCGATATCGTTTGCTCGAATTGCGCGCCCATTCCAGCGTAAGTCAGCGTGAGGACGATCATTGCGGGGAGCAGAAGCAGAGAGCGTTGAGGGGCCGAGGCCGCGGCGCCAGTAGCTGTGCCTTTGCCTCGGTTTTCGGAAGTGGATGCCTCCCCCGCCTCGTCAAGGTGGACGGGCGAACGATGGGACACGGGAACCGGCTCGGAAGAGCGCTGTCCCAAGAAAAGCGCAGCCCCGAGGACAAGGAAAACGATGGAAACGGCAACACCCGTCGTCGGGTGAAGAGCAGTGCCAGACCGTTGCAATCACGGGGCCAACAATGTAACGAACTCGTCAACCGCGGCCTCCAAGGCGAAGGCGCTATTGAGCTGGGCGACGGTGTCAGTCGCGCGGATCAACGTGCACGAACCAATGCGCCTGGAGAACCCCACGTGGCTCCCGCGATACCTGCCGATACGAAGAGGATCCATGTGGAGGCGACTTCTAGGGTTGCAAACAGAAGGACCGTGGTCGCGATAGCTGAAACCGCAAAAACTGGTCCCATGACTTTGGGCTGTCCATAGCGATCGACCAGTCGTGTCCCACATCGGTGCGGTCACCGCCAAAGCAATGATATTGATCGCCGAGACCACACCGGCAAGGGTGTGAGTTTCCATACGCCAGTCTGGATCGACAAAATAATCGAGATCGGCATGATGGACATGGGTAGACGCAAGATGAACCCGGCAGCCGAAAAACGCCAGGCACGGTTCAGACGAAGAATTTCCCCATAAGTCGACAGCACTGTGTCAGTTTATGCGCTTCCCACTCACCTTTGACACTCTCCACGCGTATGGTGCCGCGCACCTTCAAAGCGCGTAAACAGCGCTAGCCTCGACCATTTTCGCACCCTGGACGCCGCGTAGCGGACTCGCGTACGCCACGGCAGTTCGTCACTTCAATCTTTCCGTGAGCTGGCCTCGGCAGGCTCATGATGTGGATTTGACGGTGTAGGTCCCCGGCCCTTGAGAAAAGCTCAACAGAAACCGCCCTGCGCGGGAAGCGTAGGAAGGTTTGGGATCCCCTCCCCACGGCTGATGGCGTTGCTCCGTCGATGAGCGTGTAGCCGCCCTCGTCCCGAGACGGTGTCGAATTGTCCACCAACGATGTGGAAGGACATGGCGGTATTCGGGCCAGAATCCATCAGCCAGAAATCGCACGCGCTCGCCGACCTTCACTTTGAGGGGTGTGCGTCGTACCTGAAGGGCGACCGACTAAACGCCTGCAGGTCAGGCATCATCGAGGCGATCTTCGTCGCGTTCGCAGTGCACCGCCGTTATCGCTTAAGTCACGCAGCTCGCTCGCAACCATCGCATACTCGTGGTCGACCGGGCGCAGATCGCTGGTCAATAATCACCGCGCCGGTCATGCCGTGTTAGTCGATGCATATGGACATGGGATGCGTCGAGCAGTGGTACATCCAGATACCGGCTGCCTTCGCGGTGAAGAGTGTATTCAGCGTCTGCCCGGATCAATCGTCTTCATGGCCTCATCCGGCGCAATATCGCCGCGTGGAAGTCAGAGAATGCCCTGCATGGTTCCTTCGTTTTTCAGGGTGATGTGGAAGGTATCGCGATCTTCCTCGAAGGTCGGAGTGAGGTGTTCCGTTAGAAAGTCCAGGACCGTCCGGCTGACATCTTCGCTCAGGGTTCTGCACGATATCGTCGCGGGCAACAGGTGTAGTAGTGGTGCTTTTTGCTTCGAGGCCGGTGCAACCCCAGCGGGATAGGGATCGACTTTCGCTGCGTGAGGCTCGCGGTTGGTCCGCGGTGGGGACTCCCGTCCCCGTTGCAACCTCGTGGTTGTGGGAGCCGCTGCCAGAGTGCGGAGCCTGCTGATGCAGAGCTGCCCGCTGCGCCATCGGCGACAATACTGAGCGTCATCCCCATCTCGCGATGCCCCGGCAGTGAGCACCAGCCTTCAGTGTTGGCAGTGATCACTCCGGCGTCCAGTTCTGCGCTTGCTCCAGGGGCCAGAGAGCCGGTCGTTTGCCCATTGGCCAGGACCAAATCGTGGCGTTGCTCCGCGGTGTTCGTGAAAGTACTGCTGCGTCGATTTCCCGCCGGAACGTGGACGACAGAGGAGATGAAGGACATCCGCTGGACACCGATTTCCACGTGGGTAGTTTCACCGGTTCTTTCACTTGGTTTGCCGAGCCCAGCGCTTTGAGTGTGCCCCCGCATCTGCGCCCGTCGTACCCAGGTTTGTTCCTCCAGCGAGGACGCTGGCAACGACGAGAGCCACAACTGCTCCGAGGCCGGTAGAAGACCATTGCTGCCCGCGAGGGCCCAGTGTTTTCTTCGCTCATTGAACCTGCCTACTTTCACTCAGGGTTTCTACTGCGCACGACGCGCCCGCGCTGAGTACTGCCGGATTTTTGCACAGATAACGACGATCGATGACGAATGTCGCGATCATAGAGAAACCATCCCAGCTATTCGGAGATGACGTGAACAGAGGGGCCATCGCTTGTGAAGAACAGAAATAGTTCAAGGATCAGCGTGCTGTTTCGGCAGCCCCAGACGCAGAGAATACTGCTGGTCGATGATCGCAATGCCGATTCTGAACAACGGAGGGACCACCGCCGATCACAGCCGGCATCAGATGGGACGGGCACCTTGGAAAAGCTGCGCAAATCCAGCAATTCCGATGATGGGAAGCCACATGAGGTGAGGCGCACGAAGCTGAGAGGGTGAGAGACGAACAGTGAGGGCGACTCCAGAGCGCACACTCCCACGCTGATCCACAGCAGACCCAGCAGGAATGACCAGGCGGAATATTCACGCGGACCTTTATTCCGAAGGACTTTCGCGTAAGGGTAAACGATCCCGACAATTGCACATGTCCCAACCGCAAGAATCCCTGCTCCAACCAGGGCATCACGCCCAGAAGGGCGCCCGCGATTGCTAGGAGCAAGCTCAAACACCAGGGAAGAAGAACCCGCACACCGCCGCTCACTGCATCGGGCGACATCCGAGTGCGCAGAATCGTTGGCCCCAAGGTAATGACCGTTCCACCAATTGTGAGACCGACCCATCCCGCGACGCCGCTGAGTGCGTGAGCGAGGGTCAGGCGATCGCGTATCGCGACCAGGGCCTCGGGAATGGAGGGGAGGAACATCGTTGCGCTGACAAAGGAAGCCAGCAGCGCGGCAAGAACGAAGAACGAGGCCGAGCACACGTAGTAGCGCACGACGATGACGAAGCGCGATGCCAGGCGTTCACGAAGGACCGAGAGCATTTCGGCGCCGTGCCACGCGGCGACTGCGGCAATTCCGGTCGCGGCGATCATCGTACCGACCATCCATCCCAGCCACATCGAAACAAAGAGTAAGAGGAAGCAGGGCATTGAAGATCAGGATGCGGATGGTGTTGTGACGGCGCGCTCGTGGATCATCAGCGGACAAGCGTGCCAGAGAGCGCGCAAAGAACCACGACCACTGGAAAATCCCATTGCTCAAGACGCCCAGGGTCACCAGGTGGATTATCGTCCACAGGGGTTGGGGCATCCGATTTTTCACGACCAGCGTGACAAGAGCCATTGCGACCGCGATGATCATCAGATCGAGGTGAAGTACTCGGTGCGCTGTCGAGCTGTCTTTGCGGGAGTCAGAGTGGATGCGGGAGGCGAAGCAATTTCAGGCATGCGTGCTCCGATCGCGCCTCGCATTCGCAATTGTCACGCTCGCTGTCGTGACGACAAAGAGAAGGAAGGCGCACACGCCCACGGTTCCGCCAAAGCGCCAGGGAAGTGCGGCCTCGCGCGCACCAGAAAGGAAACGAATCAGCAAGCTGAGGTGGAAAAGAACCAGAGGGACCCACATCGAAAGGTGGTAGGGAACGTCGCGACGAATCACCGAGGGATGATGACCGGCGCGTGCGCAATGACCATGGAAACTGCGAAAGCCAACTGTCAAGGCGTGGACAATCGCATCGTAGCCGTAGCCGGAAAAGCTTGGGGGCGCGGTAATCCACAGAGCGGCCGGAAGCAGCGCCCACCCATATCCCGCGAGCATCGCGACTGCGGAAAGACGCGGAATTCGGAGATATTTATGGTTTTACGAGCGACATCGTGATACATATCGATTGCAAGTGCCGCAAGTGAGATTCCTAAAAGCGGGTAGGCGACAAGGGGGACAATCAGCGTCAGTGCCAAGGAAATGAGCAGAGCCCCGACCCAGACCAAAATTCGCTTCTCGGTTGCCTCATTGAAGGCAAGGCGCGCAAGTTCAAGGCGCTCACCAATGATCGTCAAAAGCAAGAAGAAGAGCCACCAGGGCATGATGAGGGCGACTTCCAGGCCTCGCATCCACAAAAGAATCCCGCACAAGCCGACACATGCACCGATCAATTGGATGAGGACCGCGTACGGAAAGCTTGACGCTTTTTCACACATGCCGGTAAATCTGATGACCAGGGTGATCATGGAAGTGTCCATAGCACCGCTGGGAGCATCCGCTGGGATTGATATCCGGGAAGTGTGCGGCTCAGGTAGGCCGGAAGTGGCAATGTGGCAATGAAATTGGCAACCGCAGGGCTTTGAGAGATGACGATGGCCGCAATTCCCGCGAGCGCCGAGGTAGCCGGGGAGAGGTAGGGCCCATCGAGAGTTCAGCGCTACTGCCCGCTCTAAACAGATCGCTGTTCCCAGGGAAGCCGTAGACCATGAGAATTCCGTGGATTGCGCCCAAATCAGTGGAGCCCACGGGAGCAAGAGCACCCAAGCGAACAAGAGCTGCGTCAAGTCCCGCAAGAAGCGCAAGTGCCGCCCCCATGAGGAGGATCATTCGAGGCCAGGGGAAGGGAGGACGTGCAGCGGTTGAGGTATCCACGCGGCCGTGCGCCTTCTCCACCATTTTTACCGGACCTCTCCTGCTTTAATTACGCTCCCTTAAAGGTACCGGTCAAGAGGCTCTTTTTCCACCAAGGCCGCAAATCCTGAACGCGAATAACGGATAGGGGTGCGGGGCCGTCACACGACCCCGCACCCCTCACAAAGGTTATGAACGCGAGCTCAGCCCTTCAAGGCCTCGCTCACCAGCTGCTTTGCCGCTTCCTGAACCTGAGCAAGGTGCTCGGCTCCGCGGAAGGACTCAGCATAGATCTTGTAGACATCCTCCGTGCCCGAAGGACGAGCCGCAAACCACGCGACGTCAGTCGTCACCTTCAAGCCACCGATTGCTGCATCATTACCTGGAGCACGCACGAGCTTTGCGGTGATCGGGTCACCGGCCAGTTCGGTTGCGGAAACATCCTCGGGAGACAAAGCAGCAAGCTTTGCCTTTTCTTCACGGTTCGCAGGCGCATCGATTCGCGCATAAGCCGAAGCCCCGAAACGTTCGACCTGTTCTTCGTGCAGCTGCGAGGGTGTCTTACCGGTAACGGCCAAAATCTCAGAGGCCAGAAGGGCCAAGATGATTCCGTCTTTATCGGTGGACCACACGGTGCCATCCTTGCGAAGGAAGGACGCTCCTGCGCTTTCCTCGCCGCCGAAACGAACTCGGCGCTGACCAGCCCGGGAACGAAGTACTTAGGCCCACGGAACCTCAATGAGCTTTCGCCCAATAGAATCAGCGACGCGGTCGATGATGCCGAGGACACCAGGTCTTACCGACTGCAGCGTTTGCGGGCCAGTTCGGGCGGTGCGTGAAGAGGTATTCGATCGCAACGGCCAAGTAGTGGTTCGGGTTCATCAAACCGTCGGGCGTCACGATTCCGTGACGGGTCCGAGTCAGCGTCATTCCGGTCGCAATATCGTAGGGAGTGTTTCCGTTTTCGTCCGGAGTCATCGCATTACGCAACGAGGCCATCGCGTGGGAGAGGAGCAGTCCATACGGATCTTTCCATCCCAGTCCAAGGTCATGAACGACCATGCAGGATCAACGATTGGGTTGACCACGGTGAGCTCAAGACCGTAGCGCTCGGCAATTGCGCCCCAGTAGTCCACCGATGCTCCGCCCAGCGGATCGGCGCCAATGCGCACGCCGGCCTCGCGAATCGCATCGATATCGATGACCTGGTCAAGCTGATCGACGTAGTAGACAAGGTAGTCGAAGCGGTGGATACGAGGGTGATCCAGCGGGTCCGAGACCCAGCACGCGATCGACGCTGCGCCAGCCCTTTTTCCAAGGATTTCGTTGGCGCGCTTGGCGATCCACGAGGTCGCATCGGAGTCCGCGGGACCACCGTGAGGCGGGTTGTACTTGAATCCGCCGTCACGAGGCGGGTTGTGGCTGGGGGTGACGACGATACCGTCAGCCAGTCCCTCCCCTGCCATGCGTAGGTGCTTGGGTGCACCATTTGCGCCGAGGACCGCCACAGAAACCGCGGGGGTCGGAGTGAAAGATCCGCGTGCATCAATGCGGACATCAACGTTATTGGCGGCCAAGACTTCCAGGGCGGTCCGCCATGCGGGTTCGCTCAGCGCGTGGGTGTCGCGACCAATGAAAAGCGGACCATTGAAGCCCCGCTCGGCTCGGTAGTCGACTATCGCCTGGGTGATCGCAACGATGTGTGCTTCATTGAACTTGCCATCGAATGCGCTACCGCGGTGACCGGAGGTACCAAAAGACACCCGTTGATCGGGGTTTGAGGGGTCCGGTTCAATGTCGTAATACGCGGAAATTAGCGCATCAATATCGGTGAGGTCTTCGGGAAGGGCAACAGTGCCAGCTCGATCAAACATGCTTTTAGTCTGCAATGTTTCCCTCAGGCGTGCAAGAGAGTCCACATAGAGCACAATCATGAGTAAATATTCGTCAAGCCCCGACGTCTTGGCCGCCCGTGGGCTAAACTCGATCAGGATGTCGCTTTCGCAACGACGCTGACAGTGACAGGCATGGACGGCAAAGGAGAACCCCATGGGCTGGTTGGATTCAATCGAGCACAATCGCTGGCTTTCAGCGCAACTCGAGCTCTGATCGCAGAAGCAAAAGTCAGTACAACACCTTCAGGTTTCAGCGAAGGCCCGGAAGGTGAGGAACCCAACCCTCGCGCCCAGTTCACCCTCAGTGCTCGAATGCTCCACGCCTTTTCTTTGGGGACGCTCTTGGGGCTTCCGGGCTCTCGCCGCTACGCCGACCACGCGACGCGTACCCTGCGTCGCGTGATTGACGAGCACCTGAAGGAACTCCCCGACCCAAGCGCCGTTGATGAAGAAGAAAACACCGACTCGGAAGCTTATAAGGCGAAGTTCGCGGCGGAGACATCGACTACCAGCCGATAACGCACTACTAATCGGTGCGACGCGCGACTCACCGTGCAAAAACCGCCCCGGCGCACGAACTCCTCCTGGGGGCTCTTCACGAACAAGAACGCCGTTGGCTGAGCGCCGAATTCGCTAGTCTACGGGGCGTTGCCTCGGGAAGTACACAGCACAAGGCTCCGATCATCTCCCTGGGGACCCTGGCCTCGACAACCGAGGCCTACCTTGCCGCCGCTGAAGCGACCGCCGACCCCGTGTGGATCGACCGCGCAGAGGCGATCACCCTGCGGTCGCGCGCATGGGAGGCGAGGCCTCGTGGAGGCTCGGCGAATACATCGATATCGAGACCTCCTCCCCCGTTGCCCAAGGCGAGCAGGGGTGGGCAAAGAGTGGAACACCGGTCCTCGACCCCGTGCTTGAGGGAGTACAGATCGGTACCCTGTTGCGCTGGGCGCGTTTGTCGATCGAGGTCGCGCTGCGCTGCGCTCTGGGACGCAAACCCGATGATGCTCTTCTCGAGGCCGCGACCGAATTCTTTGAGCGTGCTCGCGTCGACGGGTGGAGCAGCTGGGCCATGCCGGCTTTTGTCACCTCTGTCGGTTTCGATGATCACGAGAAAGCAGATTCTGGATAATCGCCACTACATGTGGGTTGCCTGCGAGGCGTATGCGCGGCGGTTTTCTCTAGCGCAGGCGCTTCGCGATGATTTCGGCGCCAGCGGTGAAGTCAGACACTACTGAGCACTGCTATCGTTCATGGCTCGATTTCATTAACGATGAGCTCATTGTCCGCCCAGGACGGTGGCTGCGTCCTCTCTTTCGACAACCAGGTGACTGAAGAGTCGACCCGCGCGAGTGGCGATATTGCGTGGGCAATTCAGACCGTATTGATTGGTCGTGTTCGATGTAGGCCGCCTTTCCTTCAAGCCATGTCACGAGGCCTTCTTGACCACCCTGAGGAGGCTCCCTGCAGGCCGTCGCTCCTGGGTTCCTTTCCCTGTCGACGCTCACTGGGGAATAGAGGATCTATTACATATTCAGGAGAGACGAATGTGCGAATAGATCAGATCCGCTATGATTGGCGGGTCTGGAGGCTGACCGAGTGGCCGAAGGTGACGAGTCGTCGAAAAACCGTTGTGTCAACAGTAGCACAGGGTTCGAATCCCTTGCCCTCCGCGGTTTCCGACAACAATAAGGTCGCAGTGCGTTTCGCGTCTGCGAAGAAAATGCCTAAGATAGTCGGCATTGGAGCGTCGCAAGTCCGGTCGAGTGCGCCTCCACTGCTAGGAGGTGAGGGTTCACGCCCCTCGCAGGTTCAAATCCGCCGTCTCCGACAAATAACCCCGAGTTTTCCTTGAAAACTAGGGTTTTCTATCTTATTTCGATGGCTGGCACCTTGTTGCGTACCAGTCACCCTTGTCTGCAAAACTTTTCGTCACAATGATGAAAGACACAAACAATTGCCAGGTGGCACTAGAAAATAGAAATTAAGCTTGATCCCTATAAATTGTGCGATGAGAGAGATTTTCCATGACAGCACACCCTCGACTGCTCAATACGCGATGTATGACAGCTGGTGCGGCAAATATGTGCCACACTTTTCCTACTGTTCACGCCGCTCAGCCCCTATACAGGGAGCATGGCGGCTGATGCAACAGCGAGACCACTCAAACAGCTAAACCTCGGATACAGGCAGCGAAAACGCCACGACCGGAAAAAGCAAGCGGCACGCCTCCGCTGAAACCTGCTCCGGCAACAATACCGGCCCCGCAGAATTTTCAGCACAGAACGCGGGGTGAGCGCAGGCGCGAGGCACCCTCTCACGCGCCGCGCCCGTGCGGTCGCGGACTGACCAGGCGACCCTGGCCCTGAACGTCGTCAGCGATGAACCGACCCTGCGCATCCCGACGATCAGATCCGACGATCAATTTCTCCTGCTCCTCGGTCACCACCCCTGTGAGGCGCCGAATTGAGCTCCTGCTTTGGCATCACGCCGGCCGGCCTCAAGCTCGCAGGCCTCTGGCTACCTGATCGTCCCGTCGCCGGCGACAGCGTCACCGAGACGACGAACTCGACAGGAAAGACCCCGGACGGCTCCCGCGTGCAGCACTTTACATCTTCAAGCTGAAGGACCCGCTGCCCGCCGGCATCCGATCGAGATCAGGTCACCTGGCTCTTTCTGACTACTATGACGCGCCGAACAGCTCCACGACAGGCAGACGGTGACCTTCCGGGCGGCTAACGCCCAGACGGTCGAGCAGGCGCTCACCACCACGTGGACGGCCACCACCGACGTCGCCATCCCGAAGAGCGGCCCCGAATCCCTCCAGCTATCCGCGGCCGGCGGCAGGGCGACCAGGCTCCGCTGCGGCTGCCAGCAGATCGACCAGATAGCCCCAGCAAGGTCGGCATCCGCTGGAACACTCCTCGCTGAAGAACGGCACTCCAACGGCCCCATCGGCTTCGTGGGTGTCCAGAACATCGAGGTTGTGGACCCGCTGCCGCCAAGGCCGTCTAATGCACGGCCTCCGACGGCGGCGTGTGCGATCCAGCCACCGATCATCCTGGTCTACCGACAGGTGGTTCTGGCAGAGACCGGTCGAGTCGACCGTCACCGTGAGAGTACCGCGGGTGGTGTCGACCGCCGACACGGTCACCAACAAGGCGACCATTGGCGCAGGGTCATGAGACGACCCTCGACCATCGTCATCAGAGCTCCGGGATCAGCTGCACCCGCTGAGCGACAAACCGAGCGGCGAGCATCTCAAGGCCGGTAACGACTGGGCGTACCAGGTACTGCGGAGCCTCTACCAGTGGCGCTTCGGCGGCGTGCACGGTAACACCGTGCTGCACTTCCGCTGGGAGGACACGCTTTCCCTGCACTGGTCCTCCCAGGATGCCAGGCCTCAGGGAAACTCCTGCGATACCCCGTCGTGGTCAGCTACCGCTTCACCGTCTTCCAGCAAGTCCGAGGTACGGGGATAACGGCGGCTGGGAAGCTGGACTACTGGACCAGCAAAGGGCGACCATGAAACCGTGGTCTACAACAAGACCACAGGCCTCACGCTTCCCGAGGCGAAGTGGATCACCCGCTACGATCGACACGGACGCCGCTCCGCAGTCCGCCCCTCGGCGTGGCTGCACCGGAACCGATTCCACGGATTTCGAAGACTGAACCAGCGGACTTCGCCTCCTACTAACGCGTCGCAGCCGGAGAGATGCTACACTCGTGGCCTCCCCGGATTATGTGCGCTTCCAGAACTGCGCGAGCGGAACCGTCACCGAGCAAGGACGGCGGCCGCGTCCTCGTCCGCTGACCCAGACCTCTGCTCCTGGATGCGCGTGCGCGACAGGTTTCCCCTCCGTGCAGGCCTACAAGGTCGTTCGCACCAGCGGTGGTCGTGAAGCCCGCACGGTTCTTCATCAGCGCACCGCTAAGGCGAGAAGTCCGAGGGTGGCACGCCCACTCCGTTACGATCGTGGACCTCCTGCCGAGCTTTGATGTGGACGATGTCTCAAGGTGATTCCGAAGCGCTCGGCGCTAGAAGATCCGGCACACGCCCTACGACCTGAGCAAGGTTACGGTGGAGATCGAGAAGAACTTCAACAACGCCAGCCGTACCCTGATTCGCTGGAACGTTTCCGGATCCGGTCGAGGGCAGCCTGTACTCGACCTTCGACGTGAACGTGCTGCGACCGCTCCGGCTGGTAAGAACACGAGAGCGACGCCATGGCGTTCCTTGCCCGGCGACGAGCGCGAGAGCGACCACCGAGGATGAAGCCTGCGCACACGAACTACTGCATCGGTAGCCGCGCGGTCGACACCTTCGACGTGAGACGAGAACGGCTCGACTACCGACTACCCCTGTAACGCCGCGAGGGGACTTCAGCGTCGCGGCGAGCCCCGTCGATGAATATCGCGAAGGTGAAGGGTAATAAGAACCCCGACTTCGTTCCTGCCGGCGAGATCGCGGAGATCGACCGGGTGCCGACGGTGCCTACCGTTTACGATCTCAACTCAGGTAACACCCCGCTGCCAAGGTCGTGGCCTACGGCATCCTGCCTTACGTGGGTGACGTGGTGTGTTGGCCCCGCTCTCCTCGCAGGCCATGGCTCCCACTGGAAGCCGAGACCTAGATTCCGGCGTGGGCGTTCGAGTCGGTGAAGGAGAAGCCGGGTCGCGATCCCGAGTCAGCTGTGTTCCGGCCTCGGACATCACGATCCAGTACTCACGGTTTCCCAACCCCTGCCGCGGCGGGTCCTCTCCGCGGGTGGCGCCATGAAATGACGCCCCGCCGGTTTGTACCCCCAATGCGTGGGGCGACGCTCCACCGACCTGATACGGCGACGATCACCGCCCGCACGGTGATGAACCGCGACATCGAGCCAGGTGGGAAGATCCGCTTCATCGCGACCGCGGCCTCCCCGGTCAACGCCAACCTCATCCGCCTGGAACTCCGTGGCCATGTCCGGTGGCTCCATGCAGAGAACGGCAGGTGTCTATCTGCTGCTTAACGCAGGCCCCAAGGTCGGCATCAAGCGTCTCCTCCGACATCTGAACAGAAGACGAGTTGCCGGGGCGAAGATGAACGGCGACAGGCCGGTTCGTGACGCTAACGGCGTCATCCAGAGCAGTTGAGTCGACGGACCCGAGTCATGCTCACGGTGACTACATGCTGTACAAAGGTGACACTGAAGGGCCTGCCTGCTCGCCCTCAGGGTATCGAACATTGCTGACGCTCTGCCTTCTGGTGTGAGGTACGTGTCTTCCGGACGCGTATCTGCCAGGATAATTTCGACGTTTGACACCGGCCCGGTCTACGCGACCGCCAACTACGATGCGGCGGCGGTACCTGGAGTGCGATGGGTCCGGCATCCTCGACACCAACCTCAACGTTGGTGGTGCCGAGACGCTGTATCTCCTCGTGAAGGTCAGGCCTCGACCGGGGTTCGACCATCACGAGACAACGACGCTGGGTAAGTTCGACCAGATCGACTCCAGCGGACAGCTTAACAAGGACAGCGCGACCTTCAAGGTGGGCGGCACCATCTCGGGCACCCATCTACAGCGACAAGGATGCGACCTGGTTTCAACGTTCGCCCGTCACTCGATAGTCCTTTCGAGGTGTGACGGTTTCGTCTGCTCAGCGCGGACGGCAGCGGTGAAGGACTCGTCGGCGCCGACATCACCGAAGACCGACGCCATGCACGGTGCACACCTTCACCCGTCTGCCGCTGGAGGCTCGTACAAGGTCGAGTCATTTGCGGGTGACGACGAGGTTGACGGCACCGACGTGACCTGGCCGACTACAAGCGGACCTACGGCTGCGGCTCGTCAACCCAGGCGCAGCGGGGCCGGCAGGGAACCAGCTCGTCACGCCGACGATCGCCCTGACGAGTGCCGCGCTTTCAGCGCCACAGGTCGACTTTGCGTTCGTGAAGCCCGCCTCGTGAGGTAACCGCATGTGGTTCGACGCGAACAGGATGGCATCCAGGACGCGGACGAGTTCGGCATCGCCAGCGTCCGTCACTCTGACGGACGGTGCGCTACCGCAGTCATCGACCTGGACGGCAACGTCAAGCCTAGTGAGCCACGGATGCCAACGAGTGAGTGCAGGTTCACGAACCTGATGCCGAACGTCGATGGATCGTCGCGAACGCGGGCGGAGAACTACAAAGGTCACCTTCGCTCCTCCGCCAGCTACTCCGCGACCAAGGCTACGCGGCTGCGGACGGCGAGAAGGACTCCAACGGCGCCCGAGCAGCTCCGTGACGCTCACCGAGGTCGAACAGTGAGGACAAATCGACTTCGGCCTCGTCGCCGACGGCACGATCGGTGACACCCTATTCTGGGACATCGACAACGGTGACTCCGCGCCCTCAGGCCCAGACAAACCCCCTGGCTGGCTGTGACCGTGACGCTGACCTTCAAGACTCCGGCGGGTGTTGAAGACGCTGCCGACACGACCGACGCGGACGTGACAATACAAGTTCGAACCTGTTTCCACGCGACTACAAGTCACCGTTGATCAGGCCTCGCTGACGACAGCTGCGCACGCGTACCGCACAAACCCACGCTCCTTCGAAATCTGGCCTTCGAGAGACCAGACGCTCTCCCTGAAGCTCGAGTCCTCTGAGGCCCCGGCAGATGAGCAGACGATTCTCAGGACTGGAGCTTTCACCGGTCCTACGAACCGCGATCGTCAAGACCATCGCGGATCCGGCAGCCGAGGCCCGGGTGGCTTCACCCCGGCACGGCTGTCACCTACACGATCACCTTGACGAACGGGGGCCCCAACCCTGCAAGCCGATGTCGTCGCGCAGGATAAGCTCCCCACGGGCGTGACTTTCGTGAGCTCTACCGGCGACAGCACCTCCGGTGCAGCCACCGGCGACAGTGGGACCTGAGCTGATGAGGGTCATCGAGAGGATTCAGCCCGCACGCGCACCATCGTCGTGCGGGTGACTCCCAGAGCCCGCTGGTTCGGTCGTCACCATACAGCGACCATCGAACGCCAGGATCAGTTCGGTGATAAGACCGCGGACAACACCTCCTCGGTGCCCGCCGACCGCCGGTTACCGATCGCTGGCAAGCTCTGTAACGATGCCACGCATCCTTCAGCTCTGATAACGGTGAAAACCCTACTCAGGTGTGCCGTCGCGCTCCTCAAGAAGGACGCTTTCCCCACGTCCTCGACAAGGATAAGCAACCCTGTAACCACCGTTACTGGACGCTGACGGCAAGTACTCCTTCGCGGGATACTTCCCTGGGTGGTGCTAAAAGGTGGATGTTGTGAACCCGACCTCTGGTCTCTCGCAGGCACCAAGCCTCTCAGGGCCTGCACAGAGTCACTTCCTAAGACCAGCCCTGAGCGACGATCAAGGCTGAAAACCGGTTCTGTTATCGACAGAACTTCGGCTTCGTCAAGCCCCGCTTCGCTGGTGACTACCTGGATGGACGTCAACCGCGATGGCATTCAGGATACCGACGAACCGGCTCTGCGCGGCGTGACGGTTACCCCTGACCTACGCGGACGGCTCCGCCGTGACCGATGCTTCTAACAGTGCGGTGACGGCGAGACAAACGACGCAGATGCCGTAAGTACTAAGTTCGACGACCTGCTGCCGGCGTACGGGTCTCCTTCCCAGGCCCCTGCAGTGCAGGCCACAACCTCGGATGCACGGGAACCGACCGCGCTCTCTCGACTCCCAGCGGGCTCGGCCTCAGTCCACTGATGGGATCAGACGGATGGACGGTTGGCTTCGGGTGCCGTTGGTGCCGGTGTGTCGGCGATCAGCTATTCCTCGACATCAACAGAATGGTGGCAATGCCCCGACGCTGGCGACAAAGGTGCTGCCCGGCGTGAGATCGCTCCGAGCCTGGACCGGCCGGGTGGAATCACCCACGCCACCGAGACCCGACCGATGCGGATGGCGAGTACAAGTTCGAGAGCCTGCGCGGCGGCTGCAAAGGTGAGTATCGATCCTGAGACTCTCCAGACCGCCGAACCGCTGCTCGACATTCTCACCTCCCCCGCGCTGGAGATGTTGAGAACAAGACGGTGCTGGAAGTACAACCGAGGCTGAGCTCACCGCCTTCGCAGCGGCCATGAAGCTCACGGCTAACCTGAGCTCTGACAGGCGGAAGAACCAGAACCTGTGATCAGGACTGGGAAGCTCAGGGTCTCGGCTGACACCGCCATCAAGAAGGCGATCACCGATCCGGACGAGTCGATCGAGACACAGGATTCACCCCGGTAAAGAGGTCACCTATACCCTGACCCTGTCCAGCAATGGTCCGGGCGTGGCAGCCAGTGTCACCGTCTCCGACAAGCTCGGCGGGCGTGAAGTTCGTCAGGCTGGGGCGACGGTACCTACGATGCGACCGCCGGCGTATGGAACCTGTCGGAGACCATCGCCAAAAGGGTGATGATCAGTCCATCGAAATCACCGTCAGAGATCACCGGTGAAGGTGCAGGCGCGCTCGTCACGGAACGTCGCGCGTCTCCACCAGGATCAGGCGGGCGACAACCGACGAACGAGCAGGTCCTCGGCGTCCTTCAAGGCGCTAGCAGCCTCAGTGGCACGATCTGCTGTGGCCCGAGCTCCGGTGCAAGCTTCTCAGAGCTCGGCTTCGAGGGGCGTGCCGCGCGTGACGTCGCCCTGCTCGATGGCGTTAGCAGCCCGCGTCACTCCGATCGCATGGCGGCATGACGACCGTGGCCGGTACCATTAGCGGCTACCGGTTCGATTGGCCTCGGGTGCAGGCACCTACCGTGTCTCAGATCGTTGAAGTCGAACACGCGTCTTGGCTGAGTCTGACCAACGCAGGCGGCCTGCACACCGGACGCATGGCTGGCCCAGGCTCGGTGACCATCGCACGAGTTCACTCGTTCCAGGGGCGTTGACTTTGTGGCGTCAGGCGCGGCGATCCGGCGACCGCGTGTGGAGCGATCGGGATCACAACGGCGTTGAAGCAATGGTGAGCCAGGTTCCCGGCGTGACCGTGATCCTCAAGGATGCTTCCGGCACCACGAGGTTGCGCACGCGCGCGACGACCGGCTCCGATAGATCTGCTTCTACTGCTCGGTCCTCCCGGCACCCACCACCCGTGTCGGTGAGGTCCTTTCCGGTTACGGGCCGCGTCTGACCGCTCAGTCCGTTGAGCGTGACGGAGGGCAGGTCAACGGATGTGACTTTCCCGGTCTTGCCTTGTCCGGCGCCTTCGCAGCTGCAGAGTCGATCTACTGGCGAGACCAGTTTCGGATGCTCCAGTGGATCGCAATCCTCACGGCCACGCTGCTGGCGACCGCTGGCGGCGTGGGTGCCCTTGCGCACGCTCGCTGGCGTCGCAGCTAATCGCGTGACGCGAGTGCGGCCCTAACCCGCAGCTCGGGCCGGGCCTCGACGAAAGTCAGGGCCCAGCCGCTGTGCAATATCATCTTATCGTTGCGTCCCAGGGTGCGACTTTTGGGACTCGCTTTGTGCTGCCTGGCCTGCAGTCTTAACGGTGCGCGCACCGCGGCCGATCAGCGCGATCATGCTGGCTCGCACATGATGGCTCTCATTTCCTGGTTTGAGCTCAGCCTCACCTGCCGCCTTAGGGCAACCAGCCATTGGGCCCGGAATGGAAGCTGGCTGGAAGAGGAGGGAGGAAGGAAAGAAGGAAGGCGCTGGGAACGCACGCACCCGGGCAGCGCGCGCCCGGTAACCCCGTGCCCTGGGGACCGTACTGGGTGACGACTGTGCCACCTAGGTGCGGCAGCGCAGCGCACCACGGCGCTGGCCAGAAGCGGCGGCATGGGCCGCTGCCTGAAAAGCTTCTCAGTCGGAGGCTGAGGTGAGGCGCATCCAGCTGGTGGATCGGATTCACATCCGCGACCATGGCGTCAGGAAACGGAGTTTGTCCGCGATCTCAACAGCGCCTCGTTGGGGTCACACGCGTTTCGCTGCAAGTCCGAGGCTCAACACGGCGCCAGCGTCAGCCAACAGATTGCGATCCGCTGCAGATCAATGCCGTGAAACACAGACGATCATCGGACAGTTGGAAGCGTTCGCAGTGAAATGCCTTGCAGACATAAGCGCTCTTCTTGCATGCACGTCAAAGTCCACTTGGCAGGTGGAACCGGCGGTGCACGTCAAAAGGGCTGCTCGTCGGCCTCGTCGGACAACTGAGGTCGCGAGCTATCGATGCCGGGCGCGCAGTCAGTGAGTTCCCTGTTCCTCGGGGCTTTGCACAACAACGCCAGTCTTGGAAGGCGTAACGCAGCTCTGACCACGTTGGCACGAGGCGCGCAGGCCATGTACACTCCTGGTGGTACGTGTCGCTTACAGAACGGTAGGCTCAAACACGCGAACGAGCGTCTCTGCGCCCAGGCTGTATGGCTGCGTCCAAGTCCGGCGGGCGACCGTCGAGCATCGGCACCGCAGGGCACGCTCGCGACCAATGTGGAAGAAGATGATGTTGAGGATGGTCAACTGGGTCGAGACCGTAGTCACATGCCGGGTCGAGACAGAATCACTGCAGGCACATATCCTCTATGTAGTCCGGCTTCGGAGGTGCTGCGAGGGCCCAGACCGATTGAGGGTCGTGCGAGTCACTGAATTACGGTTATCGCGCATCTCGCCGTGGACGAGTCTGACAGATACCAACCAGCCCGCAACGGCGGCGAGACATCGCCAGGGCGCGCACGCGATCGCGGCTTGGGAATCGACGCTGCGGCGGCTCCAGCCTTGGGAGTACACCACAAGATGATCGTGGTGGCACCGGCCGCGGTGACCAGCCAGCGGGACTTCCACTCCGGGTCAGACGGCCCAGGCCAACGTTTTGGGCAGAAGCAGGTGTAGAGGGAAGGAGTTCAAGACGCACTTGGAGCGGTGGAAAGGCCATCGGCACGCGAGGGCGTTAGCGATATGCGCAGGGTAATGCGCTTTCCGCTTAACCTCGCACGTGGCGAGCTTGTCGCCCGTGGTCTCGACCGCCGTAATCGCCATGACGATCAGCGGTGAGATGATCGCAGCGACGAAGAACCCCAGGATTCAAAGAAGAAGGGATGGTGGCAGCTTTTCCACCGGTGCCCACACGCCTCCCCCACAGCCGAGAAGATTTGCGTCTCAAGGGCCACGCAGCAGGGTTCACTCCGACCAGAGCCAGAGAGGACGCGATAGCGTCGCCTACGCCGTGCCGGAAATGCCGCGGAATGATGGCGGTGAGCTGCAGGGGTTCCCGAGTGATGCGTATGCGAGGCTACGCAAGGAGTTCCTGGAGATCGGTCCGCGCAACTGCCTGCCGCTGCACGCAGGCGGCAATGTCATTTGCCGCGACCGGAGAAGGGTTGTACGGCGGTCAGCAGAAAGTACCGGTGATGACAACAGGCGGGAAGAAACGCAGCAGTTTCGCAGAAGGCGCAGCAAGGAGTTTACGCAGCCACCGGCGTGCAGTGATGGAGCCATGTACATTTGTTTGCGAGGGCGCGAGAGTTTCTTCCGCCGCCTGCCGCCAGACCGACGCAGCAATCAGGGGCGAAACCGCGGTGGTGACTCCTTGGAAGGAGCGGTAGAGCGGACACCGATCTTGGGTCAGGTCCTGCAGATTGAATGATCGAGCGATACCACAGGTAAAGAGGTCCGCGTTGATCAGGTGAACGGTGGTTTGCCCGAATCAGAGTCTGATCGGTGGCAGCAACAGCGGAACAACGAGCTACCCAGCGTAAAACGCGAGGACATGTTGAAAACCAAGTTGTGAGCTTGGGAAAGAAGGACTGCATTGACAGGGTCGATGTGGATGGTGGACATTTTTGGCTGGCTATTTTGCCATGGCTGTGCTCCTGCGTCACTCAAAATGGACCTCTTCATTTTACTCATTTTGACCAACAAGTGAGGTTCCCTCCATTCGCATTGCTATTTCTTTGGTTGACGAGGCACACCTCCTTCCGTGATATCGCGCCGGTAATTCATGCTACAGGGAAGGCAGAAAACCAGGGGATGTGATTGATGACGCATTTGTGGGTTTGCTTGTCAGAGCAGCTTGTGCTTAAACTATTTCTCGGCAATCAATCGGCTTTTGCGCTCGTAGCTCAATGGATGAGACATCTGATCTACGGATCAGAAGGTTGGGGGTTCAGGTCCTTCGAGCGCGCAAAGCGGCCCCGCTCAGTGCGTCCCACCGGTCGAGGCTTTGGCCCCTCACTTTTCGAATGCGCAGACGCGGGTTAAGGACAAAGCGTGGGTTAAGGACGAAAAAAGAGTTGGTCTGGGCCCGACCTTTCGGCCTGATGGTACAGGAGAAAGTTGGCGTTTGGTTGCTCGATGAAGATTACTGGCACCGCTCAAAACCGATATCATTGCTTTCTCTCTGCAGGTCACCCCCAATCCCCATGTAGCTTTCACTGCAGTCTGCCTCTGGACGTGGGCGCATTGGTATACGCTATTGGACAGCAACCACTGATCCGCACTGCTCAGCGCCTTTGTCTTGATTCGCCGCCCATCAGCAGCCAGCAGGTTGAAAGGATCGTTCGCAAGAGTCTCCGACGCCGCGCTGCATCCACTGCCACCCCGCTCTTCCAGGCGTTCGCAGGGGGCAACAACGTGGTCGATCTGGACGGCCTCGGAAGAATCTTCGCCTCGTTGGAGTCGATCTGGCGCCCGGTATGAGGGATCATCTAAACCCCCGACACAACAACGCACGCGGTAAAGCGCTTCGTCTGAGAGATCACGCAGGTCCCTTCAATACGTCGTTTTCTGGTGTCGCAGCCATTGCGGTCCACATCCGCCCAGCCTGACAATTGATCTCGAGAATACTGCGGGACGGATTCTGAGCCTTTCTCAATAACACGCAGTTCTTCAAGCGCGCGGCTATCATCAGCACTTCCAGGTCGCATCCACCGGCCCTGTTGCGATTGGGGCCCGGGCGCGCTCGCAGAAATCACCAACAGCGCGAGAGCCGCAGGAAGACACTGAACACAATGACCAGACGTCCCGCGGTTCTTTTCATGCTTCCTCCCTGCTCCGGCTCCTAGATCACCTACCAACACCCTAAAGGAAACAATATCCAATGCCTACTCCTCACTGCCACGGCAGGGGTCATCGACGTCTGCAGCACCTTTGGATCTATGGAAAACGCCGAAAGGATACCTCCCTGTGGATAAAAAGAGCCCGCCTCCCTGGGAAGGAGACGGGCTAAACTGATGCACTTCTATGCTGTTCGAACGCCCAGACGTTCCAGCGCCCTGAGACGCCCAGGGCATCCAAGATGCTCAGGGCATTCCAGGCCGCATCAGCCACGATCTGTGCGCGACTCGCTATCCGCTCCACGCAACACCCGCTCATACGCTTCACCATCGCACAGAGTAGTACTGAGACCAAAAGCAGCGTCAGTGAGACCCATCGCAAGCGGCTGCACGTCCCGAAAGCATTAAAGAGCGCCTGGGACAATGGGCGCGAAGAGACCGAGCAGCGACAGCCTCAGGACCCGGCCGTGCATCCGGACACGCAGCGGCCACGCTCCCTGTGCTTCCAAAGGAGCGGGTGCAGGCGGATCTGCGCAATAACGATCATGAGTCACACCAATACGCCGACAAGACCATTTCCAACCGCATTGAGCCGGAGATCTGCGCAAAATCACAGCGGGCAGAGAGCCAGTTGGGTGCGACCAACCGAGATCAGGACAGCACAACCCGAGACCATAAACACCCATACGGTCCGAGCATTACATTGCTCCAATATCGCCGTGTGCAAGGCAGCAGCCTCAATGGAACTCATTGTCAGTGTGCGCAACCCTCGATTCCTTCAGGCCCAGGAAGCCAGCGGCCCGTCCGAGAAGCGAGGAGGTATGCGATGCGGGAAGGAAGCGCAGATGTTTGCCGAGAAGGCGCACTGACCCAGCGCCGTGAAAGACGATGATGTCCATTTATGACGCGCCCACGGGAAGTGCGCCATGTCAAGGACAGCTGACCGCAGAAGGGGCGCTTGCTCATTCCGCGTTCACGAGCAAAGCGTGGTCAGGAGGTCACTGAACCAGCAGCAGAAGACCGGGAATTCGCTAGTGACGAGACGGATTTGCCTTCGACGCTGCGCGCCGCGCGTCGATCCAGCCTCGGCGGCGGCAATGGTAAATTGACGATTTCAGCCGCAAAGGTGATGAGTCGCTTAGAAAGTCCGACCGGCGATTCCGGAAATGCCCACGCAGGCGCAAAAGCGCCGTTCGACCAAGGCCTCGTGCAAGCCCTGCATGCGCGGGATGAAACCGATGAGCGCGAACGGACCGATGCCAAGGGGCAATAATCGCCAGGACGCTTTCAGGGCCACCGCAAGGCCCGCCTCGACAGCACCAGAAGTGACGACCGGCAGCCAGCAGGTTAATCCGCGCAGAACAATGCGGCAGCAATTTACCAAGGTCACGACCGCGGGGCTAACGCGGGAACCAGTGGGTGAAAATCTGCGCAGCGCCCGGTCGTTTCAATCCCAGCACCGCGGTGACTGCGACGCGGCCCAAAGTAGGAAGCCAGCCCGGAGGTGAAACCGCGCCAGCGTCGGTTCCAGCTTCCGCGTAGGTCGAAAAGAACCAGAGGAAAGGTTGCTGCGCAGGCTCAGCAAGGGAATACATCACGGCAGCAACCAACGTCAGCGCTAGCAAGGATATGGGAGATCGGCACCGGAGGACCGGCCTCAGCAGCAGCATGCACCGGGTGCCGACAAAGAACCAGCGCCGGTTACGCTGCAGCGCCATCATCTGCAGGATGAGAGGACTTAAACTGCTCTTCGAGGCCGGACTTGGCTGCCAAGAACCGGCGCCAGCACTGTGCACAGTTATGGCTGCTGCCTGTGTGTTTGTTATCGGTGTACGTGCGCCTCGTTTGCTCATTGAGTCCAAATGTTTCCTCAGCCGACTCTGCATCTTCGCGGTCGCGGAACACCAGACGCAACAGTCTGCGAGCTGCATCTGCGCCGGTCATTGTCAGTCGTCCAGTCGTTGTATGCGTGCCAGCAGCTGCCGCTTTCTCCAGTAGTGCAGAGCGCGAGACCAGTCCCGACGATTGTCGCATAGTCAACATGCACCGATCTGTCCCAGACCCGACTGTCAAGAAAGCTGTCGCATGATCGCTTGCAGAGCGAAGGCCAGTGTTGCGCAGGTTGACTCCGCATAAAGACCTGCGGAACCATTCCAGCTGAGATGTCCGCGTGATCCGTTCGCGCTCCCACATGCTCAGTCATGATTCCACAGCAGTGCCGAGCCCGACACCGGGCCCGGCATTTGATCATTCATGCTGCACCCATGTGGCGGCGCACCCCAGGACCGTGCCATCAGCCGGGACTAGAGACGATTCGCTGGCGCTTGGTCAAGCGCGGAGCATGGCAACCGAAAGCGCACCGACAAGCGCAGTTTCCCAAAGCCGAGAGGGATCGGTCAGAGCAGCAGGCGGGCGCTGATCGAGCTGATGTCACGGAGCATGCACTCCCGCCGAGCGCGCACGCAATTGCAGGAACGCTGGAGCCCACGGCATCAAAGCGCTTGTACGCGCAATGCGTCCGCCGAGAATCGTTGGGCAGCACGCCGGAAGGTCGATGTTGCTGGAAGAGATCCGGCAGGGTCTGTTAGAGGTGTCAGGCACGATCTATTGTCATCCACTTTCTCGCCAGATTCCAGGAGCGGCAGGGGACGATCTCAGGGCCAGATTGAGCGCGAGGCCAGGGCCGGGGCAGTGCTGTCTCGGACATGCCTCCAGTTGAGCCCGACCGAGATGAGAGATATCTAGGCAACGCTCGTCTCGAGAGAGGCAGACCCGAGGGGCAGAAGAGTTGCCGGCAGCTCTGAGAACCAATGAGGAAAGTTGGCGCAAGGCACGCGGCGCAGAGAACGGCCACAGCTTACGCCAGCGATGCCGCCGGTAAACGGTAAGCGCCATCCCGGCAAAGCCCAGCTGTCAATGCGGCTGCAGCGTGCGTTTCAGGCCAAGTATGAGATATCAAGGGCCAGGCATGAGAGGCACCGGTTTGTAAAACAAATAAACGACAGCGACTGCGCGCCAGATCGAGGGGTTTCCGACTTCTTCGCTTGCTCCACACGTCTGCTCCTCATTTTCGAGGGCGAAGATCAGCCGACGGGTAGCGTGCGTGTCTACTTTCTCCAGCATGCGCCCCTCAGCCTCGGCGAGCTGACGGATCTGCTGCGGCGTGGCGAGGCGTGCCTCCTGCGTCCTCACGCGCGCGCACGGAAAAGCAGAGGCGTTCGTTCAGCGTCGACGTCGAGGAAGACGGTCGGCCTCGGGATCGGGAATGGACGCGTCAAGGAATTCACGCTGCAGGCGTACGCTCACCACTCTCGCCGGCACTGCCATCGGGCGCGCCTGCAAGGAGGCCCATAGTACCGGTCGGTCAAGATGTCCCGGGTACTCAGCTTACGCACCGGCAGCACACACTTAAATCAATGCAGGAATTGGAGACCATGACCGTCATTGATGCCAAGACTGCCGCGCGGAAGAGTCTCGCCAGGTTTGGCGCGAACGTTCAGCCAGCAGGCGCGCAACTTCGTCGTGAGTGCGTTCATCGGCACCGCCATTTGCGCAGGAGCGTCATCATCGGCGTCGTCTACGAGGAACGCTGTTCGGTGCGCTGCTGGGCCGCCGCCGGGACAAAATCGTTCCAAACATGTAGGCGAGCATTGCCGAGATGCGTACGCAGCGGCGTGAGCAAGGCGCCGGAGTGCGTGTTCACGCAAAGGCGCAGTATTCTTCGTGGCGACCTTCTGCCTCAGCGGGAGCCCAAGAGGACAGCGTTTCCTCCCCAGTTCGCTGCTCGCAGGCGCGCAATGCGTGCGTGCTTCATGCACGTTCTTCGGCGAGATGGCGCCTCAACGGCGAATTTGTGCGCGCGTGGGTTCGGCTGCTGTGTTGAGGATTCAGTCATTGTTCAAGGGCGTGTTTCGGCTCAGTCCGTAGGTCGGTAGGTCTTCGTCGTCTTCCGGGGCCTGGGCCACGGCATCCGGAAGAGACGTTCCTTGACAGCATCGGCATATCGGGCGACCTTCTCTCTGGAATTGCGCACGAGGAGACCTTTCTGCAGCTGCGTCTGGTGGACGGTGCGACCACGGAAACGGCGCACTTTCGCGGCGAAATGGCAGATTCTTGTATTGTTCGCGGCCTGCTCAGGTTCCTAGGACGTAGCCAAATTTTTGCGAACCGGCGGTTTCATTTTCGTTCCCGAACGCCTTTCTTTTTTCGCTGGGCATGGCGCGCCGTCGTGCGATGTGGTCTGGAATAGGGAAACCAGCAGCCTAGTGGGTGGCGGCCTGTTGCTTCTTGTTTACCTTTTCGCACGTTGTGAGATGGGGTATTTCTAGCATCCGGGAAGAACCGATACGGGCGGTCATGAGCGAAGTACGGTAACAAGAACCTCTGCCCAGGATCACGCAACGGAACTTTCGTTCAGCCTGTGGGTTACTCAGGATGCCGTTGTCCTGTTTCTCCTCTTTCCTTGCGAGATACGTCGTGCCGGCGGCCGTTTTGACGATCTGCGCGCGCCTGCCACTGCAAGGCCAGGCGCTGTAGAGCTTTGCAATTCGATTATTCCGGGCACGGACTTTCTGACGATGAGGTGATTTCTCGGGGTCCAGATCAAGAGACCTCAGGCATCGGGCTGGCTTGCCGGATCAGGGGCTTCCTGCTGAAGCTCATTCACGGCCACTCACCGGCTCGGTGACCGCACTGGCGACGCATGCAGGCCGCGCGACCGCGCTCATATCAGCGCCTGTCGGCAACCCTCTCTCCTGCAGTTGGGCCGCGATTTTCTCCAACAATCCAGCTGGACGAATTGGAACACACGGAGTCGCACATTGGTCCCCGATATTTTCTAGGGCCCCAATGAGTCCTTCAGTCATTTTCAAGCAGACACTTACCAGACCTGTCGATGGTTGACGGGCATCATCGATCCTTCGGGAAGCTCCGTCCTGATCCTCACGATGCGCGACGATATCGAGCTAGACATAAACCGGACCTTACTCGTGACGCCTTCCCTCACTGCTTCAGTGAAACCAGCGCGTGGGTGATCCACCAGAGCCTCCCTTTGCGTGCGAGCAGGCATCCGAAATCTCACGCGAGGGCCGCACTGCGATGGGCACGGCTGTGGGCCTGGGCCAGCGGAGGGGCCTAGCAGTAACGCACACCCAGCTGGCCTAGGCGTTCTTCGATACTCTGAAGGGGTGTCCTCTTCCAGCCAGACGTCAGCCTCCTCACGCACTCCGCAGGGGTGCCAGCCCATGCGCCCGCGCCGCCGCCTCGTCCTTTCACGCCCGGGCAGCTTGCCGCTCCAGGCCGCTGCGCTTCAGTCATTTCTTTTCCCGGATCTTCCCGTCAGTGCTGGACGCGATCACTTAGGCGATCACGGGCATCAGGTCGTCATCATTTCAGGCGAGACCGGTTCCAGAAGGCAGCGCAGATCACAAGATTGCCAAATTGGGCGCAGAATCGCCGGGATGATCAGCCACCCAGCCTCGGCGTATCGCTACCGCGCGCTCTATCGCGGAAAAATCGCGCCTCGGAACTGGGGCAAAGGTCAGTGAAGCAGGCCAGCGAGGTCGTTGGCTATCAGGTTACGTTTTCTACGACGAGGTCTGTTGACCTCGTCAGACTGGTGACGGACGGCATCAGCATGGCCGGAAATCAGTCGGATCCGATGCTGCATACGCTGCGATCTCACTGATCATTGTGCAGGGCCCCAGACGCAGCCTGAACGGCTTTATCTTGGTTTGCCTTGCGCGGCTGCTGCTGCATATGCGCCCTGATCAAAGTGATCATCACCTCAGCAACGATTGATTCGGACCACCGTTTTGCCCAGCACTTTGTCCTGGGATGGCCCGATCCGGAAGATATCACTTCGTACTGATCATCGAGGTTTCAGGACGCACCTTCCCGTTAAATTCTTTGCCGCCCGCGCCGCCGATACGCCGACCTCAGCCTCCCTCGACTTCCGGGAAGGACGGAACGCGCTCCTCTCCCCACAGCCTCGGCAACTGGGGAAGAAATCCTGGCCAGCAGCGAGCGTCGAACAACTGGTTTTGGGGACATGGATAGTCCTCTCGCTGGAGGGCTGCAGGTGCAGGGTCAGGATCGACCTTGGGACGGCAATCCTGCCACGCGGTGATGAACTGCAGAGGCCCGGGGATGTCTTGGTTTTCTTTCCTGCCCGGCGGGCGCGATATCCGCGATGTTGGGCAGGCCTTCGACCACCTCGGCCAACCGTGCACCGCGTGACCATCGCGCTCAGAAAAGTCGGCGGATATCAGGAATCGATCCTTCCCTGTTTGCACGTCTGAGTTCAGCGGAAGCAGCATCAGGTTACGGGCGCACTCTCACCCTTACCGCGTCGTCCTGGCAACGAACGTTGCCGAAACCTCTCTAACCCAGTTTCCAGGAATCCGCCGTCGTGGCCAGGTTTGTACTTGTGTTTCAGCCTTCAGCCAGCAAGACAGAAGGTGCAGCGCCTCCCGTGAAAGTCGCCAAGCAAAGCGCAAACCAGCGTTCAGGACGCTGTGAAGCGTAACGAACTGGCATTGCAATCGACTGTATTCCGCGGAAAACTTCGCGTCTCGAGGCCACCTTTACCGAAGCCGGAAATCCTACGCACCCTCGCTTGCGTCAAATCATTTTGCCGGAGATGAGTGCCTTGGGCTTGGGTGATGTGGCCCTTCCGCACCGGTGATGCTCCTGGTTAACGAGCTATTCGCGTGGCATCAATCTGCTCGTCGAAATTGGGGCACTTGTTCTTTGGAGAGTTCTTCAGTTCGCAAAGTGGTTTTGAGCTCACCAATGGCCCGTGATCTTGCTCGTCTTCCAGTGACCCGCGCGTCACAGGGCATGTTGCTCGCGAGGCGGGACGCGGGCTGCGCCTCAGGAAATTCTCATCATCGTCGCGGCTCTATCGATTCAAGACGTTCGGGAACAGCCTTTGGACCGCGGTCTGCCACCGACACCGCACGCGCGTTTCACCGATCACACTCGGACTTCCTCACCTACCAGCCTCAGCGCTTCCTCCACATCCAGAAGCAGCAGCGCGGCTTGCTGGGCACACGGCCTTTGAGCGCATGTGCCGTGCCGAATTCATTTCCTACCTACCTTCCGCAGTGGCGCGACGGTGCACTGTAACTCCGCGAATGTGGCCACTATCGGCATCCACGAGCCCTGTTGTCGGCCGGGGATGTTGATGACGAGGCCTCGCGCGGGAATCGCGTAACGCAGCCGCGCGATACGCCGTCGCCTACACGATAAACAAACCGCGGTTGATACGGATGACATTCACCCGCTCGATTCTTGACAAGGCTTTTAGCCAGCCCTGGGGCCTGGGACCCGGTGACTCCCGCGATTGCACGAGACCGCGGACCACTTCACGATCTGGCGGGTTCTGCGATCACCGGCCACCCCGATTGGGTGATGATGGCCGAACTCGTTGAAACCTCGCGACTTTCGGCGCGAACGGTGGCGCGGATTCACGCCTAGATGATCCGGAAGCCTTGCCAAAGTCTCCTCTCGCGTCTGTTCGGGCCGACACGATTCCTCGCGGGCGCAGCCTACGTCCAAGAAAAGTTATGCTCTGCAACCGGTATTAATCGCGGACCGTCCGGTTCTTCTCGGACGCCACAAAGGGTCCCTCTCCCCTGGGTTCAATTCGTGGTGCAGCGCGGTGACTCCTTATTATGCGGCGGCTGTCGGTGTTCCTATCACTGCCGAAACTTGCCCGCCGGTATTCATCCGCCATGCCCGCGCTGATTTACGGTCGGTGGCGTGAGCGCCACGCGCTTCCAGCAGCGCGCAACGACGAGCGATCGAGCGTGCGCGAAACGGAACGCGGGCCACGCCCACGGCGTAATCGCCGGTAGAGCCAAGCGCTTGAAGGTTCTTTGACGATACTCTTCCGGCGTCGATTGTTTCTGGGCGCGCCCCAGCGTTGGTGGACAAAACGCACGGATCTAAGCTCTTAGTTCTGCCCAGGCGCCTTCCCCGAGGCCTCAGCCAAACCGGGGTTCTGATCATTGGGTGCGGGGCATTGCGTCTTCCTGTCCACAAGTTCCCGCGGGTTCCCGCGCGATGGAGTCTCCATGTCGGTCGGTCGGGGTAACCAGGGCGCGTGGCGTGGGGAACCGATTGGCTGTGCAGGATGCGTGAAGAACTCATCACCGGGGCGATCCGCGCACACTCCCAAAGACAAGCGCGCCTACACGCCCAGCTCCCGGGTCGCAAGGCGTGGCAGCGTGGATCCGAGGGATGCGCGTTGTGGTCGCGTTGACCTCGGTGCCCCTGCGCCGAGAAAGCGCGAGTCTACGCAGCGGCAGCAAGAAGAAGACCCTGCGTCTTTGAGGGCGCGGCTTTAGGTCGATTGGCTGCGTGGGGCGAGCAGACCGGGCAAGCGCGAAACACGCGCAAACTGGGGAACTGCAACAGCTCCTGCAAAAACTCCCAGGCCGACAGCTCCAGGAAGCACTGCTGCGTCGGACACCTTCCGACAAGGCTGCGCCCACCGCAATCGGCCTCATTCAACGAACTATTCCACGCGTGCGCTGCAGGTATGAGTTGACCTGCTGACTCAGATCTCTGCAGCGTGGAGGATTCTCTTCCCGAATCCCCTTGCGGATGACTTTCGTCGTCACGATCACGATGGTATGATTAGGAGTGGTACAAGGACCATTGTGGCTACCTCAAACCGAACTCTTGCTGGAGCAAACCGGTCGCTGCCACTCGCCTCCATAAGCCTGGGCCCAGCAACGCTCCAGCTCTCGGGCAGCGCAGGCTCAAGAGACCACAGGCAGGCGAGGTGCCTACAGAAGCGAGCCATCCGGCAGCGACATTTCGCCTGCACCCAACAGGCTCGACAGCACCTGCAGGCGCAGCCTCAACGCGATGAAGCTGGCGAGAGGAACTCTTCGCGGATAATCTGGGGGCCTTCCCCAGCGCCGCGCCGCAATCAGTTGAATCCCAACGCACAGGACGCCCATCCGCACCGTTCCGACGCTTATCCCAGGGGATCGCGATGATCATTAGCCAGGTACGCGTCGCGGCGAATGCCTCTCAGGCGCAGAAGCCGGTGCTTTCGCCTGGGTATTGCGAATCTTGTCCTGCGCCCAATTCGCGGCTGTCCACAAAGCGCGTATCTCGACGCTGCTGGACAGTCGTGAGGCCCTCGCGCTCACTTCCCACGCCATGCCCGAGCGCAGGCGCTCGACGCACGTGCGCAATTGCTCAGCGTACGCCCTGGTAACACCACGGGAGACCGCGGGCTGTGGGCGATCCGCGACGCGCCTCTGACGCTGAGGGGATCTTTTCACGCTGTTCATGACCGCCACGAGGACGGTCTACTCTCCGATCATCAGAAGTAGTTGTCCGCGCGATGGAATCTTGGGCTTTGCTACCGAATCCGCCCTCGCCAAAGGCCAGTGGCCCCCGTATGCGGAAGCCTGCGCAGTGACGTTCAGCGATGCGTCACTCACTGGTTTGACGGTTTTCATTGCCGCAACGCCACTGGAGCGACTGCGTGGGCCTTCCTCTCGCTACATTTCAGGGCTTAATCCGTGCGGCTGCGCAAGGGCTCTTGCCTTTCGCCCGCAGATATTTCTCTCGCGACGAAATCGCGCAATGTATCCCAGATTGACGAGAGTTGAGGGGTTGCGCAGGCTCATGGTAGCGTCCTTCGTCGACGCCGAGGCCGCATTCGAAGAACTCCTGGATGCGCGAAGAATTGCATGTCCACTTCGCTCAGAACTTGGAGACCACGCACGCAGATTTTGCCCACGCAGCGCATGTCGCCGCGATCGATCGCGCTTCACGCGAAGACCATCCTAGGGAGGCGTGGAACGTGTTGAACGCGCAACAGATGGCGCGCAGGCTGATGAACCAGCACTGGTTTGAGTGGGTGGTCTTTTCGTTTTTTGATCCGTGCGCGCAAACGAGCGGGTTCGTCCATTTCCGCAAAGGAAATCACCCTCTCTGGGCCACGCTGGCCACGCCACCTTGCTGGCACGCCAGCAGCAGTTCATGGGTCATTCTCCGAGATCATACGCCCTTGTGGGATCGATCCCACAATCCCACGACCCAGCGGAGTGTAGCAGGCAGCCCGCGAAGTTGATTCGCGATCGTGCTGATCACTGGGAGGATTGCCTGCACCTCGCCCGCGTGAAAGTGTGTCCCGTGTGTGGGAGAAAACTGTTCAGGAGTTGTATTCCAGCCTTGCAGAAATCACTTCCTGTGGCGCATGTTCGCGCACTTTCGATCCACCCGCGGATTTTCCGGTGAATGTTGCAACGGCCGGGCGCGTATTGAGCCAGGTGGGCAGTATAGGCTCGCGCTGGCTACGTGCCGCTCAGAAGCGCGCGCGTTAACATGTCATTCACCGATCTTTGATCCCATTCAAAGGACTCATCGCGCGGCTGCTTGCCACCCCAGCCGACGTTGGCGGCTTCACCAATACCGGTGAGGGCGAAAACCCTGGGCTGGCAACAGTTTGGCGTGCGCTGGCGCGAACGCTGTGGATCGTCAATTCAATTGGGTCTGCCGACCTTGTTACGAAGTCGCGCGGCGGCCACAGTTCGGCCGGCGCGCTTTCCCTCTCTTTGCGCTGGGTGTGAAGGCAATCGGCACCATAGACCTGGAGTTCCTACACGGGTCTGGGCAAGAACCTTGGATGAGCCGCAGGTTCTTCCCCAACCTGATGGATGTCTCCGCGATGGATGGCAAGGAAGGTCCTTGTTATCGTGTTAAAGCGTTGCTGATTCGAATTAAGACCCTCAAGAGATCCTTGGGAGCTTATTAAAGCGCGGTTTGAGCTTGGATGGTCAGGCGCACGCAAAGATCGAGCACGCTCCGTATTGATCTCTACAGAGCGGTGTCAATCATCGATCCGGATTTACGTGGCAGCGCTTTTCACGCGATCATATGGATCAACTTCCATGGTCTGTTCTGCCTCGTTCGAAGCTGTTAGTCATTTGAGCTGAGGCTCTACGACACTGGCAGGACTGCGTGCTGCTCGCAGTCCCAGCGGTATTGCCGGCCCTCAACGCCTCGGTTACAGGGCAACTAGAGGAGGCATAGTGTGCTCCTTTAATTGATGCGCCGACCTCAGCCAGTGCTTTGGGTCTCCCATTCAGTTGATCCCCATGGGTTCTAGGACCACAGCAGTTGCAAGCAAGATGCGCTGCCGCGCCGCACGCCAACATTTTATCTGCGTTTGAGCGATGGACGACGGTCCGGGCGACAACTCCATTTTGAAGAAAAGAGAAGGTTCATCTTCGAGCACCGCGGTCAGGCGGTTGCGCCGCGCCGTCAGGGCAGTACGCTCCTTTTTGCATCGTGGCTGGTCCGCGCAGAAAACCGCAAAGTTTACAGGCAGATTCCTGACAGCTCGCCGGCGGACAGAAGAGTCTCAGTGCGGGCCATCGTGATGATTCTTCTATGTCGCGCCTGTCATCTTTCCGCTTCGTCCGGGGCGTGCGCCTCGAGCACAGGCAAAGTGGCCGAGGATCAGCGTGCCGCTGGCTGTCATGTCATCTGTGGCTTACCCGTTACTCCCCACGGTGGGAAGGTGGAGGACTCGTTGGTATTTTCCGAGGTGGGATCTGCTTGATGAGCCTTCCGCCCTCGACCTCAACAGACGCAGCCTTTTTCTGCAATTTGGGCGACGAAATCATCTGTTCTCGCCCAACCCCGCCTGAAGCAGTTCGTAGGTTTACTTAAACCTTAAGGTTATGACCAGTCGATGGGAAGCCAGCGCATCAACGGTGATGTATTGGAGGGTAAGTGATCCCAGTCCAAAACTTCCAGAACACAGGTGCGCTGACGGGTCCACTCTCCCATGATGCTCCAGGCCAGCAATTCCCTAGTCGCCCTTAGCAAAGTTCCAGCGCTTTGGACCAAGTTCTTCGCCCTGGATTTCGGTGATGGTGGTGACGGCTTTGTCAAGTCACGCAGGTGATCGCGCAGGAACGTTCAACCGCGCACGCGCTTCGGGGAACGTCCCATGACAACAGCATGGATTCGTCGGTAAAGTGCAGTTCCAACCGCGCATTCATCCAAAAAGTTCATAGCCCGGAGGCTGTTTTGACCGCCGCGGGCAGATCCGCTGTTTTTTATGATATCCTTTTAGTTCCGTGACGAGCCCCTTTGCAACAACGTTGTCCTTTGGTACAGGCGTGCTCAGCAGAGTCGTGTATACCCGCACCACCCCATCATTTTATGATTTGCAGCATTGTGCCGACCACGCTCGCATGGCCATGGCATTGCGTTCCCGCAGACCAAACGGTCATCCCGCCCTTTCAGCGCACTATTTGGCGCGGTTGCCACGCTCTGATTGCGCGGTTGGCAGGGTAATCTGCGTCATGGTGCACTCTTGTGCGGGCGCGCGGCGACCTCGTGCTGCCAACCTGGAATCGATAACGCTCGGAAGCAATCCGATAGATCCTGGGTGCCGCCACGCTGGTAAGACCCTGCCGTTGAAAACCGCGTAATCAGGATCGTTTTCTGTGTATCCGGACAGGCGTAGCCCATCGCGCTGAGATAGCTAAACCACTGAAAGTCCACCGGGCGTAAATCAAACCTGTCTTTTGGAGGATTCACCAGAAGGAACCTGCGGGTTCACTCCCGCCGGGCAGCACGCGAAACGCCCGATGATCTGCCGCGGCACTCTTCCTCACCGCCTGGTATCCCCCATGGACGGTACTCATGCCCGCACCAGCTCTCTCAGTGACGACTGGGAAATCCTTCAAGCAAGGATATCTTCGATCATTCGCACGCCCCGCCAGCCAACCTTCACCCTTTTCTTCCGATGAGGCGCAATCTGCGCGTCCGTCATCACGTCGTCAGTCATCCAGCGCAGTCACAGAAATGAAGTTTTCCCGGGTCAAACCCCGTGTCAATCAGGCGCGCGATTCCGCGGGGCGCTTCCGGCAATGGGCGTCTGGGTGATCTCCGGGGTTCTGCTTGCCGCAGCCCCATCCCGTGCCGAGGCCGCCGCCACAGCGTGAGAAGCGCGCGCGTGCGCGTGAATCGTTCATCGCAGATTCAGGCTCCTGCATACTCGAGGATCGGCGAGATTGCGCTTTCGTTGTGCGTGGCCTCGAAATCAGGAATGATCACGCCGTACCAGGGTCGGGCACATCGGCATGCCCCCCGCGGGTCGAGCTGCGCCCGGCCTCCTCAGAATCACGGAACATGCGGATCTTCGGATCCAGGGCCCGCCTGAAGGCGTTCAGGGCGCGAAGGTGGGAGGAGGTCATCGCAAGGATCGGGTCCAACGCTGGAGTTCCCCGCCTCGACCTGGCAGGCACGATGCGAGGGCACGCGGCCTCCTCGCGGTGCGTGCAACACATGAAAGAATCAATATACCATGCAATGTTCTTCATCGCTTGCCTTTAGTGCATGGAATCAACACGATGTCGGCTCCCGCTATCGGCAGCCGCCCTCGCGAATTGCTCGGCCATCACGGGCGACAAATGTTGCTGGTGCAGACCATCAGGACTAGAAAGGACGCCATCACCTCTCAGGCATAAAACCAGGAAGTGCGCGCACGGCCTCAGTGGTATGCGGCGGTCTCACCGTTCATGTGGAAGTCCTCCGTAACGCCTTCCCAGTCAGGTCCGAGGATCGCGCGCTTAGGCGGAATCCAGTCGATACCGTTGGACCCAGCACACCTGCTGCCATTCCACGCGGGTTTCCATATCGACCGCTAGGCGCGCGTCAGGGAAGCGGCGGCCGCAGATTCGGGCTGGCTGAGCTTTTCAGGCAGGAGTCGCCGCGACGATGCGTGCCCGTGCGCTTTGGTGTGGGGGCTGCGCGTCCACCGACGCAGCAAGGGCGTCGATCGCGCAGCGCTGCAGGTGGTGCTCACGGGCATTGCAGGATTCTGGCGGGAGTTCGTAGCGAAAACGGTGGCATCGGCGATGCGTTGCCAGGTGGTAGATGGCGCACCTGCGACGTCCGCCGACCTTGATTGTTCCGCCTTCGAGGGCGCCAGCGGTGCCGCCCGCGATGACGATGATCTTCGGGGCGCCGCCGTCCCGAGGCCTCGTGCGACGGCTGCGGCTGGCGTTGGCGATGCCCACGCCGGAGGTGATGACAAGGACGGTGTGCGCCTAAAGGCTGGCCCGAGGGCGCCGCGCTCTGCTGGTGGTGGCCTTCCGCGCCGGCGTTGGGGTCTCGACCGCGTCGGCACCGGGGAGGGGCGTAAGTGCGTCAAGGAAGGGCTGTGCTTCCGCGGCCATGCTTCAGCTGCGCTGGATGAAGGCGTCAACCGCGGGAAGAACACGGCGCGTCAGGGTCGAGGACGTGTGGCCTCTGAGAAAGATCGTCGGACTGTTGTCAGTTTGAAAGCTGGCACACGCCTCAGCACCGAGGCCGCGTCGTCCTGAGTGAACGACCAAGCCACGCGTCACGCGGTGCGCGAGGAATTCGCGAGACGGCGTCACTGCGCGGCGGACGAGAATGGTTCTTGCCCAGCGCACTGGACCTCGTTTACGGCGGGAACGTCGCACACGTTGCGATGTGAGGATGTCTTCGAAGGTTTGCCTGCAAGATGGGGAAGGAATTAGCTTCGGTTTCCACGCCCAGGAGCAGCGTGGCATGACAGTCTAGCGGCCTTGGGGCCAGAAAGTCGGTGAGGCTTGGTGGTGTGGTGCGCATGAGCTCTGCCGCTCGGGTGTTCGATGGATGGTGTACGCGAGCGCATTTCCAGGTGAGCCTTGTTCGGCTGCGTGAAGCGGACTCATGTACCCGACGCGGACGTGTCGCCTCGGGGAGAATCTTGCGGTCGGCAACGCAGACACAGCGAGGGGCAAGGACAGTGCGGTGGTCGGGGTTAAAGTTCGACATTCATGCGTTCAGTCATGACATCAAGTTTGATAGAGATTCGCGCAAAGTGCGCGGGGCGGTCGCATGGCGCAAAGAGTTTTCTCCGTGTACCTGGTGCCCCTCTTTTTCCACTTCAGCGGGGCTTTTCGGGCACAATGAGAACATGGATCTTCAGCCGCGATTGACGTCCCCACAGGACGAATACAGGCGCAGATACGCCTACTCCACGCCGCGATTGTCGCCCGGCTGAAGTCCCCAAGCTCGGCGCTCGTCCGCTTTCAGTTTTCGACTATGTTCTCGGTCGGCATTGGTCCTTCTTCTTCGCACGGTGGGTCCCATGCACGCGGGCTTGGCTTTTTCGACGGAGCTGTGTGCGCTTCCAGAGTATTCGCGGCTCTCCCACGTGCGCGTCGAGCTTTTGGTCTCTCGGGTGCCACCGGCCAGGCCACAACACCGATCGTGCGGTTCTGCTGGGTTTGGCGGGCTGTGACCGGAGACTATTTCCATTGATACGGTCGAGCAGCGTTCTCCTTCGATCAGCCTCGGCGGGATGCTTCCTTTTGCGGGATGGGCGTGATATTCCTTTTGATATCAGGGCGGATGTTCGTTTTCTTCCGCGGAGGGTCCTCGCACCACGTCAGTCGCGACGATCAGTGCTTACGGTGAGGCTTCGTCGACGGCGGGCGCTTCGAGGCCAAAGACAGCATCGCCCCTGATGACCAGGGTTGCGGAAGTCTTCCAGGTCAGTCGGTTACCCGGGTGGTGTTGTTGCAGCGCCTGCTATTCGGTGGGCGGCGGCTGCGTCATGCGCGCAGGCAGACAGACGATGGCAGAGCATCGAGATCGCTTCCTTGCTTCAGCGCAGAAACGACGAGAGTGTGTACTCGGCTCCCTCCCTCTCTCGACGGGCGCCGAGCTTTTGGAGCAGTGCACGCTCCTGGGCTCTCGGTCGCAGAGCTCGATGCGCTCAATGGGCTTTCCGCGCGTCCCGCTGCTGCACTTACGAATACCTCGAGTCATTGCGCATACGATGTTCGGCGCGATCGACCGCAGTATCGCCTCCAACAGGTATTTTGCGGGTGGTTTGGATGTACGCAGGCGCGCAAATGCCCTGGCAGCGATTGCGTGCCCGCGCAGAGAGGCGTTTTCTTCGGAAAAGCGCCACGGCTGGGCCGGCGCATACGAGATCGCTTGCGTGCCATGGACTGGGTTAACCTCTGCGCTCTTGCGGTGAACGGGGAGAACGCTGGCGGGTCACGCATTGTCACTGCGCCGACGAATAGGCGCTGCTGGCATGTGCCATCCCTGCTGCTTGCCGTTACCTTGTTTCTTTCTGCCCAGGCCGGTGCCGAGTTCCCAGGTGCTCTCCCGCGGAGATGGCGGTTCCGGGCTTCCTCTGGGCAGTTCAGAGTGCGCGCGCTCGACAAGAGTGCATTCACGAATTCTTGCTCGCTGGCGACGCTGCGCTCTCATTAAGACCAATGCGTCGATTGCTGGCGCGGTCGGCTGCAGGGTGAGGTCAGTTTCGGCCTCGGCATTGGCCGCGGCACGGGGAAACTTGCGCAGGCTTTTGGGTGGCACTCACAGAGCGGGTAGAGAATCTGCTGAGGATCGCCATGGGCACTCGCAGGACTGACCTGTGAGTCCGGTTGGCGGCTGGTTCAGATCCCGTGTGTGGGCGCAATGCGATTGCTGCTGTGAGAGGCAGTTAATGCGGCTCGGATATGGCACTGTGGGGCGGTGGCCCGACACGTGTGCTTTGGACGTCATGATCGAGACGATATGCATCAAGCAGGAAAATGACATGCTCTCGAGGCAGAGACCTCGGCTGGCGGTTTGGCCGTGAGCGTTGTCGAGTGTTAAAAGCCGTGTGCGTGGCTCGGTGCTACCGGTTTCCCAGGTGGGGCGCGAATAATGTAAACGACGTGTGTATGCGAGCTCTACTCACCCAGACTTCGAAGCATCAGTGATCGGTCGTTACCGCTTTCGAGGGCCTTATGGGTGTCGCCTTCAGCTTCGGTACGCCACTTTCTGCCGCTGCGAGCTGCGCTGCTTCGCGCTTCTTTCTTGTGGGCGAACCACAGACTGCGGTCGCGATGGGGACGATGATGATACCGACGACAGCGGCAATCATCGGAGTCTGGGCGACAGCAGGTTTCAACATCAGCCGATTCTTCTGCGACTTGCGCATCGTCCGTAGGGGATGCGCTCGCCGGTGACGAGGACGGTGAGTGTTGATTCCGTATGGAGTACAGGTGATCAGGGTTGCGGTCTTTTCCTGCGACCTTGTTCAGGGTTTCCATTTTCGTTCGGAGGCGGTGCGGATGTCGGTGACCTTGAGGTGGCGCGAGGACTTCGATGTCAGAAGACGTCGCCGAGTTCGACGCGGTTGAGGTGGTCGAACATGGTTTCGCTTCCAGTCCCGTGGCCGGTGAGGACCGTGTGGGTTCCTTCGCCACCGACGGGGCGCGAGTTCCAAAGAGGTGCCGACGCCCTTTTCAAGGGTGGAGGTTTCAGTGCCGTGGTAGACGGGAGGCTGATGTCGGCCTTAAGGGACCTTAACGGTCGCCATGACGGTGTTCACGTTCAGTTGTGACGGGTAATCGGGTATTGGGGGTGTTGGGCCGCTGGGGATTCCAGGGGTCAGAATGGGTGCTTCGGCGGCGGCGGTTGTATTCGTCAGCGCGTGCAAGTTGGATCTTTAACGACATCTCGACCAACGTTGGTTTGTTGGGCGCTGAATGCTCTACGCAATGCGCTGTTGTTCGACGTTGTTTTGGTAGGTCAGGAAACGGCTGGGTAGAGCAGGACCAAGATTCGAGGATCAGCAGGATCAGGGGAGGATGGTGAAGAGGCGCGCGACGACGTTTTGCCTTGCAGGTCTGTGCTCACGTTCTTCCGCGAGTTTTCGGGGTGTCGTCCTGAACCGGGGTGCTGCGAGACTGTCGTCTGCGTGGATGTCGTTCTCGCTCATGGGTCGCCTTTTGGATGGGTGATGGGGTTGGTGTTGATTGTGCAGAACAGGTGCGGGAGACCTGTGGGCCTTCCCGCCCGAGCTTCATCTCAGTTAGAGATCAGGCGTTTTCCTTGCGACGCACGTTTCACAATGGTGATAGCGCCAGCGCCAGCAACGAGTGCAGGCCAGCTGCGATCAGCACGCCCACGCCGAGCGGCACCGGTAACGGGCGGGCGGAATCCACACCGTTATGAGGAGCATCCTTGACCGTAGTCTCCAGGGTAGCCTACTGGTTGTCGTGCAGAGTTGGACTGGAGGATCTGAAGGCGATCAGGCGGGTCTGGGCTCGAAGCCTGCAGGAACCTTTGGTTTTCAACGAGGCAGCAGTACCAACCAGGGTTGTCGACCTGCTTGTTGTTCTCCCCAGTCGTTGTTGCCGGGGTCGATCTCACGACGCCGCTGGCGTTGGTGTGAAAAAGTGTCCTTCGCCATCAACGGTGATCTTGTCACCGAGGTTGCGTTCGTGGAGCAGAGTTGTCGGTGCCGAGTCAGTCCGGTGGGGGTTGCACTTGTAGACGAGAACTCGGCGTCCTTGAGCTTGGCGGTCGGATCAGCTGGGGAGACCGGTGATCTGACCTTGCCGAACGGAGACGACCTCAGGTTCAGGTACTCGGGGGAGGTGGTGCCGACTCAGGATCCCACGAGGTTGCCAGGGTGTTCAGGATCAGGGTGACCTTGTTGAGGGACCAGACCGTTTTCGGAGAGCGGACCGGTGACGGTGCCCTTGAAGCTTCATGACGACCTTGGTGGCGTCGGTTCCTGCTGCACAGAGCGGCAGCAATCTTGTTGCAGCCGGCTTCCGGTGAGACAGCGGTGATGAACTTGTAGTTGTCCTGTACCAACGCCTTGGTTCCAGTAGCGGTCTTGAGATCGTAGTCGGTGCCGGCCACGAGGCGGTGCCGTCGGACAGCGCCAGGGTGACATCGCGTGGTCGCAATGGTGACGCAGCTTGTCGTACTGGTCGGCGACCATGTAAGGTCTTCAGCTTGTCGCCAGCGGGGAGGCTGGGGATGTCGGAGTTAATGGTGTAGTTGATCTCGGAGCCAACCGCAGGAGTGGTGTCGTCGCTGACCTGCTTATCAGCACCAGCCTTGGAGTTCTTGGGGTAGACGTGCGGGTTGTAGTTCACTCGTTCTTCTCGGTGGGGTGCGTCATCGGGACGGTGATGATGAAGGGCTTGGGCCGATGTAGCCTGCGGGGTCTACGGTTTCGGTGACGATGTAGGCGCCGAGCGCAGTTCTCGAACTTGGCGAGGCGCGCCGCCAGCGGTGGTCTTCTCGACCGGGGCGTCAACGTCCGTCAGCCTTTGCAGCGTCAACGTTGCCGTTGTAGCCCACGGCTTTTCCCAGCCGGCCTGGTGGTCAGGTCGACGCCGGTCAGGCGCTGGACGGTGAACTTTGCGCCGTCGAGGCCGGTGCCGGTGACGGTGGTATCCTCAAGGCCGGTGCCTTCAGTGGTGCCGTTGGTGTCATCCTTCGCAGCTTGTGGATGGTGATGGGCCGGTCTTGGCAGGGTCAGGTCGACCAGCGAGGGGAGCTGGGGAGCGGTTGCAGCAACGACGCCGGAATGCGGATGCGGTCAGGGCTGCCGTAGCAATACCCGGAACCGCAGCAGCGCCAGCAGCAACTTCACGATGACGGCGAGGAGGCTGATGCCTCGACGGGTCTTAAAGTTGTCATTTTGTGTTCTCCTGTTGTGCAGGATCTTTGAACAGATCGGTGAGTGGTGATGTGAACTAGTCATCAACTAGGGGTCAGTGTCTCAGGCAGGATTTTCCGCCTTGCGACGCTGTTTCATGGTGACAGAGATCACCATCGCCCCGCCCATAAAGCGCCATTGCGACGCCGATGTACGGGTAGATTCCGAGGCTGCCGAGACGGGCAGGTGTCCTACCTCCGTGTCGCCAGCCAAGATGGGCTGGCGCTTGCGTGCGCCGCCACAGCGAAGCCCTGATCGCTCTGGGGCAGTGTTGCGTTTGTGACGGGCGTAGGCCTGAGACGGCCGGGTGGCCCGCGGGTCTGATCGCTGCACCTCTGCGCCCAGAGGTGACAACGGTGCCGTTGCCATCCGTGGTCGAGGCCGGAAGGGGATCGGACGAGGGCGGGAGGCTGTGTCCAGCCGGTGCCTTGGTCTCCAGCCAACCAGTGAGTCGGTGTTGAGTTCAAGGCCGGTGACTGACCAGTAGTAGACGTCCGTCGTGGTTCCTGCGGACAGGGGTCTTGACGAGGGTCGCGAGGTGGAGGTCTGCAGGGTTGCCGCCGCTGTAGATCGCGAACTCTGCACCACTGAGCGGGTGGGCACCGATCAGTCTCCGGAGGTGTACTGGTTGGTCGGGTCTGCGAAGGTCTTACCAGTGTTCTGGGTACCGGCCTTCACGACGACGATCTCGTGAGGAACGTTGGGACCACAGGCCTTGTTGTTATCAATGCCGTCGTGATCGCCCACCGTTCTCGGCGTAGACCTGGTTGAAGGCCGAGCCAGGGACGGGGTTCTTCGATCGAGTGTGGCATGCGAGTTGGTTTCGCTGTGGCCGGCGCGGCGGCTGTTGCGCTTGACGTGGAAGCGGATCCAGAACTCGGCGGTAGTGCCGGGCTGGAGGGTGACTCCGTTGGTCAGCGTGTAGACACCGTTAAGCTGCGGTTGCGTTTGCGCAGCACCAGCGAGGCCGGCCTGCGTGGTCGCGATCTTTTGCGGACTGGATCTCGGGGCCGCCAGCGAACTCCCGGCTTTATCGTGAGCTTGCCGGTGGTGGTTGCGATCTGTCCGTCGTTGGTTTGCGACTGATCTTGTAGTCGACATCAATTCAGCTGCCGGTGGCGCCACCGTTTTGCTTCGATGCTCTTTCGACGCGGACCTTTGCGGGCACGTGAGGGGCCGCGGGCTGCATTGTTGTCGATGCCGTCGTGGTCGCTTACCCGTCTGAGCGTTGACCTGGTTGAAGAGGCCAAAGCCGGCGGTAGGGGATTCCCTTGGCGTCGAGCTTACGTCGGAGCGGTCTCGTCGCTAGCCAGCTGCTGCGGAGTTGAGACTTGGCGTGGAAGCGGATCCAGAACTCAGCGGTCTTGCCGGGCTCAACCTCCACACCGTTTGTCAGAGTGTGAGTTGCCGTTTGCGAGCGGTTGCGTTTGCAGCACCAGCGAGGCCGGCCTGGGTCGTGGCGACCTTAGCGGACTGGATCTCAAGACCCCTGGCGAACTCGGGCTTGTCCGTGAGGATTTCCGGTCGAGGTCTTCAGGTTTCGTCGTTGGTTGCGACGATCTTGTAATCGACATCGAACTCGGTCGCGCCGGTGTTTTGCGCCGCCATTTGCTTCGATGCTCTTCTGAACACGAATCTTGGTAGCAGGGAACCGGGCCACGAGCCCTTGTTGTTGTCTTCACCGTCGTGGTCGCCACCGCTTTCGGCGACGACCTGGTTGAAGAGGCCAAAGCCGGCGGTGGGAATACCGTTGGCGTCGAGCTTACATTCGAGGTTCTGCCAGCGTCGTACCCGTTGGCCGACTCGTTGCGCTGACCTGGAAAGCGGATCCAGAACTCCAGCGGTCTTACCCACGGATCAGGTTCCCTCCGTTGGTCAGGGTGTGAGACACCGTTGGCGGGAGTCACGAGTGGCTGCGCCGGTGAGGTCCTGCCTGGGTGGTGGCGACCTTGGCGGACTGGATCTCGAGACCCTTGGCAGAGTCGGGCTTATCCGTGCAGCTTGCCGGTCGAGGCCTTGGTGTTGCCGTCGTTGGTTTAACGATCTTGTAGTCGACGAGTGAAGTCGGTGGCACCCCGTGGTTGCACCGTTCACCTGGATGCTCTTTCGACGCGCATCTTGGTGACGGGAACGAGCCACAGGCCTTGTTGTTGTCTTCTGCCGTCAGAGTCCTTTACCGTTTTTCAGCGACGACCTGGTTGAAGGCGAAGCCGGGGGTCGGAACGTTGCTTTCGGTGACCTGCACAGGGTTCGAGGTTCTTGACGTCGCTAGCCAGCAGCGTCTCGTTGCACTTCACGTGGAAGCGGATCCAGAACTCAGCGGTCTTGCCCGGATCGAGGTTGACTCCGTTGGTCAGCGTGTAGACGCCGCGCTTGCGGTTGCGTTTGCAGCACCAGCGAGGCCCGGCCTGGGTCGTGCGCGACCTTAGCGGACTGGATTTCGGGGCCCTTGAGCAGAAGTCGGGCTGTCCGTCAGCTTGCCGGTGTTACCCGCGCCGTTCCCGTCGTTGGTGGCGACGATCTTGTAATCGACATCGAGACTCGAGTCGCGCCGGTGCGACCACGCGTTGTTTTCGATGCTCTTTCTGGACTGCAGCTGGATTCGGGACCTTCGGAGCTTCGTATTCGTTGACGAAGGTACGGTGATGGGAGCTGCTCGCTTTCGAGGCTGCGCCGTAAAGCGTTCTTGAAGTTGACGCCGCGTTCAGTCGTCTTGGTGACGCACGTCTTCGCCGATACCGTTGACACGCCCGGTGTCGCTGAGCTTCCCGCTGCGGATCAGCAATCTGATCTTCTGAAATGGTGAAGTCAGGTTGCTCAGCCTCGAAGGAATGAAGTTTGAGTCGTACTTCGCGTTTTGCCTCACCGAAACCGGTGCGAGGTAGGGCGTCGCAGTAGTCTCGAGTGAGGCGCCATGAACTTGCCCTTCGCGCGTGCGCTGAAGCCGTGGGCTTCGTGACCGATCGGTGCCAGTGGTCGCTGGCTTGCGGCTCGTGCTGTCGCGCCAGGTGTCGCTCGGTGTCACGCGAAGTTGGCGGCAGGGATCGTCAGGGTTAGCACCAGCCAGGATCCTCGACGGCCTTCAGCGATGCGCTACGGTGCGCTCTTCCGATAATGATGCCGTAAAGGCAGGCGTAGTTAACCGAGAGCTCCTGGGTGACAGAAGGTGACCGGTGCGCTAGCGTCCGCCGGGCGTCGCCGGAGCAGTTCGCCGATCGGGATGGGTTGAAGTTATCCGGGGTCAGGAAGTTGGGTCGCGTTCGTGCGCGGGACGAAGCCCCCACAGCTGCAGGCGGTGGGTGCGGCCGTTCTTCGTGAAGGTACGATCCGAGGTCAGTCTTCTCGCAGCTTGACGGTGTCAGAGACGTACGGGGTTCTCGTTGACGTTGCCCTTCGCGCCCGGGCCCGAAGTCGTGGGCGTGACCCTCTTCGCAGTAACGTCGCTGGTTGACGAGCTGCTCTGCGCCGCTCGTTGTAGTACTGGCTGTACGGGTCGCTAGATCGCAGTGCCCTCGCCCGCGTACTTGACGCAGTACATGACGTCCGGGCGAGACTCGGGCTTGTTGACGTAACCCTGCGAGGGCGATCCGCCGCGTTCGCCAGGTCAGCTCGCCGGCCGGGACCGATGAAGGCTGCCGTGCAGGCATATGTGCAGCGCACTTCGGCGTGCCGTAGTAGATACTGTCACGCGGACAGCATCGCGCAGATCACGAAACGCTTAGCCAGGGCGCGGATCTTCTGGTCTGCTCCCAGCCGTTAATGCGATGTCGTCGGCGAATCCCGTCGCCAGCGCTCGCCTGCCCCGATGCTTCACGTAGGCGCCGCCCTTGCCGATACATGATCGTCGAGGCCAGAGGTGTTGAAGGTCTCGTGGTTTGATGAAGGGAGGACTCGCCCGTGGTCGCGGGAATCAGATCGGTGAACTTCAGAGTGAGGCTGCGAGACCAGGTAGGGCTGACCAGAGGCCCGCAGGGCGTCGCCTGGCGGATCGGCAGGTTGTTGTGGCAGATCGCGCCGAGCAGGAAGGTCTCACCCGGCTGGACGGTACGGATTGTTCGGCTTGAAGCCGATGGCGCTCTGGCCGTTCACCCAGATCTTGCTCTGAATCCGCAGCCGCACTATGTCGTAATGCGCTGCATCCACGCCTTGCTGGCGGGCAGGTGCACCAGTATGTCGGCCGTCTGGTTGTCCCGTCCAGGCGCAGCCGCGGGCGTATGTAGTGTCACGCGTCATTGTTCTTCCGCGTACTCGCCACCGCAGCCATGTCGTCAGCGGGTTTGCTGCGCCCGTGTTTCGCAGTCGCTGCTCAGTCATGCCGACTTTGACGACGCCGTGGCGGATGCTGTCGTTCAGGTTTGCGCTCGGTCGGGTTCTCACGGGTATGCCCTCTGACCCATGGACGCATAGACGATAGCCGACGTCGATGCCGGTGGCTGCGGGCTCCTGCGCCGCGTCGCAGCCTGAGGAGCATGATCTGGCTCCAGCAGTGCGCTGCCGCGGTCGCCGCGGCAGCTAATGCCGCCACAAAGCGCGTCGCCTGCGGTTCTACGCTTCAGTAGCACGGCTTTTCGCATTCGTCATGCTGAGCGGTGCTCCTCGTGTTGTGGTGGGATTTACTGACGGCTTACTGACAATCGAGGCAATACGTGCTAGCGTTAGCAACGGTTTTGGTGTCATCCGCCATCTACGGACATCAGAGCGTCTAAACCCTAGAGAAAGCCTTCGATTTACAGACTGAATCGTTCAGAGCTTTCAGCTTCAGATTAACCCTGATTCATGTTTCTGAATGAAATCTGTCGCATTTCACCCTCCCCATATGCGTCTGACTGCACACACCCATTTCCTTTGTGCTTCATGTCGAAAGCTTTTCCAGTAGCTGTACGCATGATCTCACTCCCATTAATAAGGCTTTTGCATTACCTGTTCAGCATCTATGCATTTTCTTTTTAAGACGGCTTTACCTTCTTAATTGCAAACATTCGACACGCCGAACTCTATACAGAGATTCATCGAAGGTTTTCATTGTCCTTACCCACAGCACGCTTCCTCTTCTGTGGATCACCACACACATATCCTGGCCCAGCACCTGAAACTCCCACGAATTACACCGATGTAAGCAGGTTCATCACACCCCTTCCACAGGGTACTCACTCCATCCACAATTAGTGCCCACAGACCCCAGACGCAACATGTTGGGCCTGCTTGCGAATAGACACACAAGGGTGTAGTGTTGACCCATGTTCCGCTCCCAGGTCAATAAGCGGAAAAACGAACGACCCCACCACAACACTGAAAGGTCAGACCATGTCCATCACCGTCTACTCCAAGCCCAGTGTGTCAGTGTGATACGACGACCTACCGCGCACTCGATAAGCAGGGACTGGACTACACGAAAGGTCGACCTCACCGAAGACCCTCAGCCCTCAATTCATCAGAGGCCTCGGTATCACGAAAGCACCCGTCGTCATCGCCGGCGATGACCACTGGAGCAGCTACCGCCCCGACCTCATCAAGGCCGCAGCGCAGGCCTCGTCCATGGAATCGGGACGCGTCGTCAACGCCTAAAAGCAACCCGCCGGTCCCCACACCACTCTTCAGGGGACCGGGCAACTACTCCCAAGCAGAGCGAGGCCTCGTGAAGGAAAGACCACATGGTCAACGTCGTCTACTTCTCGTCGGCGACGGGCAATACCCTGCCGTTTCGTGGAAAAACTCGGCTTCCGGCACGGCAGATTCCGCTCCTCCCCATGACGGCTTCCTCCACGTTGAGCAACCCTACGTCCTCATCGTCTCCCCACCTACGGCGGTGGCAACATCAAGGGCGCGGTACCCAAACAAGTCATCAAGTTCCTCAACGACAGAACACAACCGCTCGCTGTGCGTCGGCGGCGATCTCCTCAGGGAACACCAACTTCGGCGCAGCCTACTGCCTGGCCGGAGACATCATCTCCACAAAATTACATCCCCACGTATGCAAATTTGAGCTCCTCGGCACCGCCGAGACGTCTCACGAGTTCGCGAAGAATTGAAGGCGAGTTTTGGCGAAAACCTCACTGACACAGGGTAGAACCAGGCCCCCTCCCCGAGCTGGATTACCACGCGCTCGGCGCGCAACTGGAACCTCTACGACGCCGACGGCAGGGTCAATTCGAGGCCGATCGACAGGCAGCACGTCAGTACTTCCTCAGCACGTCACCAGAACACCGTGTTCTTCATGACCTGGAAGAAAAATGGAATACCTGGTCGAGCAGGGGCTACTACGAGAAGCACGTCCTGGATGACTACGACTTCCAGGACATCAGGGACCTCCACAAGCAGGCCTACGCACACAAGTTCCCTTCCCCACCTTCCTGGGCGCCTTCCATTACTCACCTCGCTACACGCTCAAGACTTTCGATGGAGACCCGCTACCTGGAGCGCTTCCGAAGACCGCGTCGTCATGGTCGCGCTCTGCCTAGCACAAGGCAACATCGAGATGGCGCGCCACCTGGTCGACGAGATGATGACCGGGCGCTTCGAGCCCGCAACTCGACTTTCCTCAATGCCGGCAAAGGCAGCGCGAGACGAGCTGGTCTCCGCTGCTTCCTCCTGCGCATCAGAGACAATATGGAGTCCATCGCCCCGCGGCATCAACTCCGCACCGCTGCAGCTGTCCAAGCGCGGTGGTGGCGTGGCCTGCAGCTCACCAACCTTCGCGGGGCGAGGTGCCCCGATCAAGAAGATTCAGAACCAGTCCAGTGGCGTGGTTCCTGTGATGAAGCTTCTCGGACTCCTTCTCCTACGCAGACCAGCTGGGCGCGCACGTCAGGGCGCGGGTGCTGTCTACCTGCACGCACACCACCCGGACATCACTGCGGTTCCTGGACAGCAAGCGCGAGACGCGGACGAGAAGATCCGTATTAAGACCCTGTCGCTGGGCGTTTGTCATCCCCGACATCACCTTCGAACTGGCACGCAAGAACGAGGACATATGCCTCTTCAGCCCCTACGACGTCGAACGCGTCTGCGGTGCCCTTCTCGGAAATCTCGGTCACCGAAGTACCACGAGATGGTTGACGATGGTCGTATCCACAAGAAGAAGATCAACGCCGTCGCTTCTTCCAGACCATCGCTGAAATCCAGTTCAGTCCGGATGCCCTACATCGTCTTCGAAGACACGGTCAACGCTGCGAACCCCATCAAAGAGCCGCATCCGTGTCCGAACCTATGCTCGGAGATCCTCCAGGTGTCAGGGCCTCGACCTACAACGATGACCTCTCCTACTCGCACATTGGTAGGGACATCTCCTACGCAACCTGGGCTCGCTCAACATCGCGAAAAACCATGGATTCCCGGACTTCTCCAGGACCATGAAGCGCAATCCGCGGCCTGACTGCCGTCTCCGACCTGTCCGATATCCGGTCGGTGCCCTCGATCGCCCGCGGTAACGCCATGAGCCACGCCATCGGCCTCGGCCAGATGAACCTCCACGGCTACCTCGCCCGCGAACACATCTACTACGGCAGCGAAGAAGCCCTGGACTTCACGAACATGTACTTCATGGCCGTCGCCTGCGAGGCCATCAGGCATCCTGCCTGATCGCCCGCGAGCGCGGCGTAAGCTTCGAGGGCTTCGAGGACTCCCAGTACGCCTCGGGCGAGTACTTCCGTAAGTACATCGACCAGGTCTGGGAGCCGCAAACTGAGCGCTGCCGCGAACTTCTTGCGGCCTCGACAATCCACCTGCCCACGCAGGAGGATTGCAGGCAGCGCCTGGCGAGCCGACGTCGCCCAGTACGGTATGTACAGCAGAACCTCAGGCGGTCCCGCCAGACCGGTTCAATCTCGCTAGCATCAGCAGCTCGACCTCGTCGATCCACCCGATCGTCTCGCGCATCGAAAATCCGCAAAGGAAGGCAAGATCGGTCGTGTCTACTACCCGGCGCCCTACGTGACGAACGAGAAACCTGGAGTACTACCGGGACGCGTGCGAAAATCGGCGAGAAGATCATCGACACCTACGCGGTGGCGACCCAGCACGTCGATCAGGGCCATCACTCACGCCTGTTCTACGCCCGATACGGTGACCACGCGTGACCTCAATAAGTCCTACATCTACGCGTGGAGGAGACGGCATCAAGACCCTGTACTACATGCGGCTGCGCCAGATAGCACTGGAAGCGCACCAAGTTTCGGGCTGCGTGTCACTGCATGCTGTGACGTGAGGTCCGTTTGTCGGGTAGAGCGGGGGTCGAAACCGGCCCCCACTGCATGTCGCTGGGGCTCAGGGTGTGCCTGCGGGTGCGTGGCCTCGTCCGCGGGCTCAGAAAGTCACAGGCAGGGGGCGACGCGGGCGCAGGCGCAGCCTCAGAGAAAGTCACACAGGGGGCGCAGCCACGGCCTCGGAGAGTCACACGAAGTCAGGGAGCCAGCGCACATAACCTGTGACAAACACCGACTTCATGTAGAGCGGGCAGGAGCAGGCCTGGAGGCCGGCTCGGCGCAGACACGAGCGAGTCTTGCGAGATCCGAATAGACACACGAGTGGAAAAAGACACAGGGGCGCGCCTGTGACAAACACCGACTTCGTGTGGAGCAGGCGGTAGAGGAGCAGGCGGGCAGGGCGGGCAGGGCAGGCTGGACAGGGCCTGGACGGGCAGAGCAGACAGGCAGGCAGGCAGGCGCTGAACAAGCTTGGAGCAAGCTTGGAACGCGCCTGGACCCTCATGCCATTGCCTATGATGGAGCTGACGCAGCCAGATCCTCAAGCGCCCAGTGTATTCCAGCCGCCGAACATGCACCCGACGCCTCGGGCGCCGCAGGGAGTTCAGCAGGGGCACGGCCAAGCGCCCCGTTGAGCGCGCAACAGAGCGATCCGATCAACGCGCAGCAAAGCGTGCCCATGGACTCACAAACAACACCCGAGGCCACGCCGCGAGGCTCCTGCCAACATCCTGGGGGCACGCGGAGGCGATCGCTTTCAGCATGCCGCGTGCTTCCCAGCAGAGCTCATCCGCGCCTCTCGCCGCCTCGGGCAACCAGCGCCTTCGCGCTAAGCACCATCAGCGCCCCGGGTTCACCTACAACCCGACCTCGCCGAGCATGCAGGCCGAAAGCATCGAGCACGGGCCCCATGGTTTCGCGGTCCTCAGTCTGTTCCTCATCGGTCTCTTTGGCGCGATTCCGCGTGGGTCTGGTCAAACACGGCAATCAAGCGCGCACGCGCCGCTCAGATCTGGCTCTACCAGCGAGGCACTGATTGCGCGCACTCTTGGCATGCAGTTGGCAGCGCCATCCACATCTGTCTGGCCGGTTACCTGATCTACTATGCGGTGACAACTTTCTCCGCAGCGGTCGGCTGATCAACCATGTCACCTCGCGATTCTTGCACCTTCAGCGCGAATCCCCGGACGAGAGTTCGACCGCCGAGTACCGCAAACGCACCAGGTCCGACCGCGATCTTATTCGCGCACTTCACCAACTCGATGGGCGTTCTACCCGTCCTAGAGTCGGTCCTAGGCTTATGGGATTTTTGGCAGATTTTTCCCTGTCCATCGACCGCATCCAAGCCGATCCTTATGCTCCGCCCTCGAAGGTGCGCGCATTTCGACGCACCGCAGGAGATGGGGCTCCCTCAGGCCGCGATTGCTTCTTCGAGGCGCGCCTGGCCTGCGCGAGCTCACCTCCTGCGCGCCTTCAATCGTTCGCTTCGCGAGGCGCCTGAATGACCTTCAGGTCATGTCCCCCAGCGTTGAGATCCTCGAGCGCAGCGCCTGCGATCAAGACCCGACCGCGTCGAACTCCGCTTCGGGTTCGTATGCCCGCGCGCGGTCGTACGATTTTGAGCCGCCGCGCCGCCTGAGTTTTCGACCTCGACATTTCAGATGCTGTCACGAGACACTTTCGACTCACCTCAGCGATATCCCCGAAGTTGAGCGCGAACGCCGGGACCTCCTGCATCACATCAGGGTCTACGAGGACTACTGCGCGCTCAGTCCATCTTGAGCGAGGCGCGGCTGGGGTTTCCTTCATCGCCAACGGCTCTATCGCCCTTGCGCGCCGCAGCGGGTCTCCCAATTCCCCTCGCGGACGCTATTCCCTCTCTTCCCCTCTACTCTCGAGGCCGAGTCGAGCTTCCCCAGCGGGCACCCTCCGCGGGATGGCTGATGAGCCGGGCGTTACGGTGATCGTGGGCGGCGGTTGCCACGGTGAAGTCCACGCTGCTGGGTGCGATCCAGCGCGGCGTCTATGCAGCATATCCCAGGCGACGGCCGGGGTATGTGGCCACTGCACCGAATGCGATGAAAGTCCGTGCAGCTGATGGCCGGGCGGTCACGGGCGTGGATGTTTCTCCCTTTGTTACACACTTGCCCGGAAAGCGCTGATACCTCGCGTTTCTCGACGGAAAATACTTCAGGGTCGACATCTCAGGCTGCCTCCTTGGTCAAAAACAGTTGAGCTGGGTTCCCCTCTGCTCTTGGTCGATGAGGACACAGGCAGCAGCGAACCTCATGATTCGCGATGGACGCATGCGCGAACTTGTCCGAGCAGAGAAGGAACCGATCACGCCTCTGGTTGATCGTATTTCCTGTCTTCACCAGCGACCGTGGTGTTTCGACGATTTTTGGTCATGGGAGGTTCTGGCGATTATCTCGATCAAGCTGATCGCGTGCTCGCTGATGGACCACTATCGATACGTCGATGTCACTGTTCGGCGCGCGCGGGTTGTCTCACGCCTGCCTCGTCCCCACGAGGACCTGCCGATGAGCGCCCCCGCGGCAGCCTCCTTCGTTCGTTTGCGCGGACCCGAGCGCGCAAAGACAAAACTGCGGGCCTGTCCTCGATTACTTTGGATAAGGTACACCTCGACCTGGGCGACGTGGAACAGATCGTTGATTCAGGACAGACCGAGGCGATTGCGTGGATGGTGCGCGGCCTGCTCTTCACGTACGCGGATGGGAAGTTGGATATCAACCATCCTTGCTCGCCTTGAGCGTGCGATCAATTCTGAGGGCTTGGACGTTGTTGCCAAGTTCGGTGCGCATTCTTTTGCCGGGGGCTGCCCGCCCACGCCTCGTCGATGTCCGCTGCAGCGGTGAATCGATTCAGGGGACTGCGGCTGAGGGGATAGTGCGAACAGTTGGGCTGAAGCTCGGAGGTGCAGCACGAGGAACGAGGCCGTGAGCCGGCTCCCCGCACGCGCATCAAACGCTGTGCCCTCAGGGTCGCCACCGGGGAAAATCAGGGGACACCAGGGCATCCCCCATAGTGGGAGCACGCCGCTGCGCACAAGATAGAGAACATGAATACTTCTCATCTTCAACACCCGGTTGTTCGCCTCTCCCACGTGTCCAAAATCTACGGATCGGGCGACGCACAAGTCAGCGCACTCCAAGAACGTCAGTGTCGATTTCTACTCAGGGTGAATTCACCCGCAATCATGGGCCCCTCAGGTTCGAGGTAAGTCGACAATGATGCACATCCTGGCCGGCCTTGACTCGCTCACCTCAGGAACCGTATTCATTGAAAATACTGATATCACGGCGCTTAAAGACAGCCAGCTGACAAAGCTTCGACGCGATCGGATCGGCTTCGTTTTCAGAGCTTCAACCTCATCCCCCACCCTGGATGCTCGAGGCAAACATCTTGCTCCCCCTCAGAGCTCGCCGGACGAAAGGTCGACGAGGACTGGTTCAAACTCATCGTTTCTTCTCTGGGTTTGGAGCAACGCCTCAGCCTGCAGGCCCTCCGAGCTTTCGGGTGGTCAGCAGCAGCGCGTCGCCGTTGCCCGCGCTCTCGTGAGGCCGCCCGCAGTCATCGTCGCAGACGAACCGACCAGTAACCTCGATTCGCACTCCTCCAGGAGGTCCTTGACCTTCTGCGCCCGAGCGGTCAGCGAACTCGACCAGTCCGTCATCATGGTGACCCGGCGTCCACGCGGCCTCCTATGCCGATCGCGTCTGGTTGTCCGCGACGGCGTCGATCGTTTCGAGACCTTCGCGAGGCCAGCGAAGACGAACTCAACGCTGCGCTGAGGTGACACCCGTGAGTTCAACATCCACTCTGCTTCGAGCAAACCTACGCACCACGGTCGCCGCTATTTCTCAACCGGCCTGGCCGTTGCAATTTCCACCGCCTTTCATCGTCGTGACCTTACTCTTCACGAACACGACGACCTCGGCCTCACCCGGAAAGCATTCGCGAGGCCTACCGAGGCACGACAGCACTTGTCACCATCAATCCCTCCCGCGACAGCGACGAGGACCCACCCCAGCGTCACCCAGCAATTCGCCTCGGTGACCTCTCAGATCGAGAAGATTCCGGGAGTCACAGCCGTCGGCATCTCACGCAATACCCCCTCATGGGCAAGGGCTCACGACGAGGCGGAGGCCTTCTTCCTCTCTCCCCTCCTCCCCGATCCTTTCCTCTCGCTGAAGTACACGCGAAAGCCCCAGCCACGGCCTCGGAAATCCGATCCCCTCCACTTCGGCGCAAGAACTGGGCCTGCAGGTCAGCGAAACCCTCACGCTCACCTCCCAAGGGACGGAAAGCGCACACGATTTCACAGTCAGCGGGATCTGCGACTCAGTCAAATATCACAGCAGCTTCGTATGTGACCACCGAGGGTACACCTCGGCAGTTGGCATGGGACCGACCAGCACCATCCGCGTGGCAACAAACCTGCCCGGGGACAAGTGCGGGAACCCGACTGCAGCCGAGCAGGATACCTGGGTGAAAACTCTCGAGTCGAATCTCAGCACCCGTCAATGGGTGAAAGGTCCAGAGCGTGGCATCGGAAGTCGAGCAGGACCTCAAAGCCGATTCAGGTATCGGGGGCTCTCCTCACCGCCATTGCCCTGATTTTTCCAGCGATCGCCATTCTTGTCGCGTCGGTTGTCGTGTCCTCGACGTTTCAAAGTCGTTCTTCAACAACGCCGCCGCGAGTTGGCCTCCTGCGTGCACTCGGTGCGGACGTCAAGCAGGTGCGTTCACTTGTTCGTCGTGAAACCTACGCTATTGGCGCGATCTCGGCGTTCATCGGCGCGATCCTGGGACTACTGGTTGGCGGTTTCGGCCTGGGACACATGGTCGAGGGAGAGAATTTTCCTCTCGATTGTCGCAGTCCCTATCCATCCCCTACGCAATCGGCGTGTGGGCATTCGGAACCCTCCTCACCGTCTTCGTCGGACGTAAGCCCAGCCCGCGCGGTCTCTCAAGTTCCGCCGATCGCTGCCCTTTCTCCCGTGAACGAGGCCGACGCCTCTTCTCGCGCGGCGCGCCGCCTCACCCTTGTCGTCGGCCTCTTCCTAGCCGTTGTCGGTGGTGGATGCCTCCTTGCGGCTTTGAAGATCAGTAGCGCCACGCAGAAGTTCGCCCTGTCCTTCTGTATGTCCATGGCATGCCTCATCGGTATTCTGCTGATCTGCACGGTTATTGTTCCCACTCTCACCAAACTCTTTGGTCGCCTGTGGCCGGGAATGCTCGCTCGTATGGCACGCGAGAACGCTGTCCGTAACCCCGGACGCACCTCCGCAACCGGAACCTCAATCGTCATTGGCGTCACCCTGGTTGTCACCACGTGATGGTCGGTGCGTCTTCGATGCGAGACTCCCTCATCAACGGGTCAGTGAGCGCGCCCTTCGATCTTTCCGTCAGCACGATCACGACTGGGGAACTCAGCAGTGATATTCAGGCACGCGTCTCATCGACCGAGGGCGTTGCCTGAAGCGTTCCCGCACACCTCGATCTTCGGCACCGTAAACGTCGAGGGAGAGGCGAGCGCAGGTAACGCGCAGGGCGATGCCGATGAGCAGAGTCAGATTTTCGAGGGGCCGAACTATTCGACGGTCGCCCACTCAAAGGTCGAGCAAATCGATGACTCAACTGTCCTGGTCGGGATGGAAGCCTGGAATGGCAAAGACGTCAACAGTGTGCTCGAGTGAGGAAAATGCCTCACCTGAAGGCAAATACACCAAGAACTTTCAATGGCACCTACGACAGTCGGCGAGGCAAATCCTCCTCAGAGCTCAATCCGAAAGCCCCCGTGACGGACATGATCGTCAAGCTGAAGGACGGCGTCTCGGCAGCAAGCGTTCAGAAGGACCTCGCAAAGATCGATAGTTCATAATCGTCAACGGGATCAGCGCTTGAGCGCGAGATGTACTCAAGATGATCGATCAGATGCTGCTCATCGTCGTCGCTCTCTTGGGAGTATCCAGTTCCTGGTCGCTCTTGTCGGTGTTGCCAACACTCTTTCGCTCTCCGTTGCCGAACGTACGCGGGAAAACGGGCTGCTCCGTGCTCTTGGCCTAACCAAGCGTCAAATGAAAACCATGCTCGCCTTGGAGGCAGTCTTTATTTCGGTAACCGGAGCGATCATCGAGCTCCGCACTCGGAATCTTCTTCAGGGACCGTCGGGATCCTGGCGCTCCCTTGGAAGGCCTCACTATCTTCATCACTATCCCGTGGATCCAAATCGCAGCGGTTATAGGGATTGCGGTGCTTGCCTCCCTTGTTGCCTCGTGGCTGCCGGGACGTCGAGCGGCAAAAGTCAGTCCTTCGGCGGCTCTTGCAACCGAATAGGGGACACCGAATGAGATTTCGAGCGCGATAGTACAAATGGGTGTGGGGCCGAGCGAGTCGCTCGGCCCCACGCCCATAGATCAAGCGTTTATAGGCCTAAGAAGGCCTCCCACCTGGGAAGATCTGCTGCGTGCACGGGCAGCGCCCTGCATCATGAAAGCATCTTCCAGACGATCAACGATTCATCTCCATCTTGTCGATGCCCAGGTCCCCCGGGTCACGATCGAGTGCTCGCCCTTGTTCTTCCATTGGAAAAGCTTGCGCCGAGCAGCGTTGTAGGCGACAGTGCGACGGGCCACGGCCTCGGCAATGGAAGGAAGACGCGGGAAGGCAGACGCAGCGCGGGCACACCCGGTTTCGTCGGGGTTTTTGACAAAGTCGCGCGGGCGAGTGAGGACGACGAAGAACTTTGCGGTAGCCGTCGCGCATCGGTGCGTCCAAGGGGATTCCGCCGTTGGGGCCAAGAGCGCCGTCAACGTAAGTGTCGCCGTCGATTGTGACCGTGGGCATGATGATGGGAAGAGTCGACGAGGCACGCACGCAACGGCCAACTTCTTCCACCGTGCGCATATCGTCCTTCGTGAACCACACTTCTTCGCCTCGAGTGGCGTTGAAGGCACCGATCCGGACCTCAGCTGGGTTGGCAAGGAAGGTATCGAGGTCCAAGGGGGCGTCGCCGTCAGGCTGGGCGATCTCGTCATAGAGGGTAATCGACGTTGAACATGCGCGGCCTTCGATCCAGTGACGGAAGCCCCCAAATTCGGGGCTGTCAGCGACAGTGGTGAAGGTGTCGTGTGCACGCTTGGCATCTCGAGACACGTAGTTCACAGTGTTCGACGAACCCGCTGAAATCCCGGAAACATGCGGAAATCAATTCCTTCTTCGATCAGGTGGCGACAATTCCGGCGGTGAAGCGCGCCGCATGCCACCGCCCTCAAAAACCAGTGCGGTGTCATCAGTATGCTTCAGATTCGTCGATTTCACCTTTCGACTCTACGTCCGAGGCGGGACTCCTGCGAAGGGAAGACCGCGCTTTTATGGCGAAAATTACCCGACTGCTCCCGGACGTACGGAAGGGACGCAGGTGTGGAGGCGCGGCCTCGTCGGCGCTTACTTCGTTGAATTTCGAGTGAAAACGACGTAGTGATAGAAAACGAAACGGAATGCCGTTCCCAGAGCAAAGCCCACGACATAGGCGGAAATATTGTCTGCCAGCGGCGAGGGTCAATCCCAGAATGTGGTGACTAAATAGCAGGCAGAATTGCGTGATTCCGATGCCACAGAGGTTGGCGAAGAAGAGGAAGGCCTCACGTCCGGCGTTTTCTTGGGTGCGCGCAGTAGTCCACACTCGGTTCATGATCCACGAGTAGATCGTCGCGACGCTGGCGGCCACGGCGTTGGCGGTGTTCGCGTGGCCCGCGAGGACGCCGAGGGGGCCGTGTTGGAGCAGGTTGAAGAGCCCCATGTCGATGACGAATGCGGTTGCGCCAACCAGACCGAGTGGATGAATTCCTGATCCATGCGCGCAGGGTTTCCGCGAGGCTTTTGGGGGCGGGTTTGGACGCTTGCGAGGGTGGCTGGGTGTGAGGTGCGCTTGCGAGGGTCTCCCCCGTTTTGCGGGGCCGGCTGCTCAGACGCTTGCCGCGAGGCCGTGGTGGGCGTCACTTGTTCTGTTTCCTGTGTGGGCACGGTAAAGATTTTAACGTTTATTTCGTCGAGCGTTTGGGAAGGCTCAGCTCAAGTGCGCTCCAGATGACGGCGTGCTCCTTAGAGTATGAACATGACTGAAGAGACCGCTCCTGTTGCCCCGCAGCGTTTTGGGACGCGCGTGCGTTCCATTCACGGGGACCATTTTGATGATCCGTGGGACTGGTTGCGTCAGCGCGACAACCCGGATGTCATTGCCCATGTCAATGCGGAAAATCAATGGGCGGAACAGGTCTGCAAAGCCGGCTCAGGAGCTGGCTGAGAACCTCGTTCGGAGTTTGATTCATTCACCGCACCGGTTGTGTATTCGGCTCCCCAGCGTTGGGGACTGGTGGTATTTCCAGCGCCAGTATCACGAAGACTCCTATGCAAAGCACTACCGCGTGTCGGCCTCGCGCTACCCGGACACTCCGGTGCTGGCAGATAGCGAAACTTTGGAAGGTGAGCAGCTTCTTCTCGACGAAAACCTATGCGCACAAGGTGAAGAGTTCTTCAAGGTCGGGGAATTGGTGCCAACCGCGGATGGGCGTTTGATCGCGTGGTCTCCAAAGATACCGAAGGCGACGAACGCTGGACGTGGATCATTCAAGACGCGTCCAGCGGCGACATCGTTGACCAGGTCGTGACTGACGCGGGCTATGGCTTCGCGTGGGCCGCGGATTCTCAGTCCTTCATCTACACGCGAGTCGATGACGCATGGAGGCAATTCCAACTGATGCATCACCGCGTGGGCTGGATGTCGAAGAGGATTCCCTGCTGTTGGAAGAGCCGGACGAGGCCTTCGATCTGTGGTTTTCCGCGTCGAACGACCCGTGGCACGTCGTTGTTCATTCGACCTCAACGACCAGTGGCGGTGCATGGCTGTGGGATCCTTATGCACCCAGCGCTTCTCTGCTTCCCATTGTCGCCAAGCGTGATGACGTCCAGATCAACGTTGAACCCGCAGGCGATCACCTGCTTGTCATCCACACAGCACTTTCACGCGAGGGAAGTTTGGCATGTATTCCTTTGCCTCAAGAGGGTGCCGCTGATTCGGTCGTGGACCCCGAACGCTGGGTGACGCTCTACACCGCCCGCGACGGTGAGCGCCTGAGCGATCTCGAGGCATATCGCGATTTCTTCACGCTGTCCTACAGGCGTGACGCGCTCCCCCAAGCACGCTACTACCGGCGTAGTCATCCTCTTGAAGTTATTGATGGAAAACCGGTTCCGGCCTCGGATTGCAGTGATCTGTGGACACTCGGGGAAGAACTCAACAAAGAAGGTACGATCCGTAGCCTCTATCCCCTCAGTTCTGGGAGATTCGAAGACTGCCTTGTTCGTGTGGGGTATCAGAGTGTTTTGACTTCACCCACCGTGGAAGAACTCGATCTGCGAACAGGGAAGTCGCGTATCCTCAAGGTCACTCAGGTTCCCAACTGGGATCCGTCTGATTTCATGGAAGAACGCGTGTGGGTGTGTGCCCGGGATGGGCATACACAGATTCCCGTGACCTTGGTTCACCGGCGCGATGCCCAGCCCGACGGAACACATGCGGGGTGGATCCACGGCTACGGGTCCTACGAGGTTTCCTTCGACCCCGAATTCGACATCTTGCGTCTTCCCGCACTCAAGCGAGGCGTCGTTCACGCGATCGCGCACATTCGCGGTGGTGGCGAAATGGGACGCTCATGGTACGAAGACGGTAAGAAACTGGTGAAAACACACACCTTCACCGACTTCTTGGACGTTGCGAACTATCTGGTTGATTCCAGATGGGTTCACCCAGATCGTTTGATCGCCGAAGGTCGCAGCGCGGGCGGTCTTCTCATGGGTGCGGTCACAAACGCACAACCCGATCGTTTTGCTGCGGTGATCGCAGGAGTACCTTTCGTTGACGCACTAACAACCATCTTGGATCCCTCACTCCCCCTGACCGTGGGCGAGTGGGAGGAATGGGGTAACCCCATTGAAGATCCTGAGATCTACGCGCTCATGCGTTCCTACACCCCCTACGAAAATGTCCGCGAAGGCGTGCGTTACCCCGCGATCATGGCGACCACCTCGATCAATGACACGCGAGTCTTCTACGTTGAACCCCACAAATGGGTCCAGCGTCTTCGACAGGCCACCGCGCAGGTTCCCGATCAGCCTCCTATCGTGATCCGCACCGAAATGGTCGCCGGACACGCTGGAGCTTCTGGGCGCAAGGGACGTTGGCAGGCTCGGGCTCAAGAATTTGCCTTCGCACTCCACCAGGTCGGAATCACCAAGTAGAGGAACTTCCTATGACGATTACAGCCGCAGTGGATGGTTCTTCTCTGGGTAATCCGGGGCCTGCTGGATGGGCCTGGGTAGTCTCGGAGGAATGTTGGGATGCGGGCGGGTGGCCCAGCGGCACCAACAATCTGGGCGAATTGAATGCTGTCCTTGAACTCCTTAAGGCAACTGCTCAGGCCGGTCTTGCCGACGAAGAACTCCACATCCTCGCGGACTCTCAGTACGCGATCAATGTGATCTCCAAGTGGTCACCGGGGTGGAAGAAACGCGGGTGGGTCAAGGCCGATAAGAAACCCATTAAAAACTTGGAGCTCATTCAAGAGATTGACCGCGCCATGCAGGGGCGCATCGTGACCTTCGAGTGGGTGAAAGGCCATGCGGGGCATCCTCTCAACGAGCGCGCCGATGACGCCGCGCGCTCGTGCGCGGAAGCTTATCGCGATGGCCGCGATATTCCCACGGGGCCCGGGGTTTGTGTCGACTGAAAGTGCAGAATCCGGTGCTGGGGTATCCGCTGGAACCCTAGAAGTGTCGAGTGCGGCCAGTACTGCGGGAAGCGCGGCGACGGAATTAGGCGGAGCCACGACTCGCAAGGCTGATGCGGCCTCGGCAGGCGAGGAAAATTCCGGAAAGCACGACGGGGACGGAAGCTCCGGAAGTACTGCTTGAGCGCCAATTCCTTGATGCGTGGCTTCAGGCAGATTCCCGCACGCTTAAAGCGCTCGAAGCACCCGGGTGCATTCGGATCTGGCACAACGGGTCTCTCACGCAGGGTTTGGAAGGGCACGCACCCGAGCACGCGGAGGCCTCGAATTTCCAGGTGATCCCCGTGAATAAACTGACTGAAGACAACTCTGTTCTGAACGATTCTGCGGCAATAGCCGGTTCCGGAGAACAAACATCACTGCCCAACCACACCAGTTCAGACACTGTTTCACATGCAACACCCAGTGTCACCTGGGTCGTGACCTACGTTTTAACGTGGACGGGCGGGAAACTACGCGAAAGCAGCACCTGGGTTGCGGGGGAAGAGGGGCCTCGGATCCTCATGCACCAGTCCTCCCCATTCGGTAGCGCGGCCTTCCAACTCACCGAAACCAAGGTCGAAGCGATATCCCATCACACACGCAAGGAGAACAGCCGTTCCTTCTGTCACTGAAGTCATCATCGGTATCGAACCTTGGTCTCCGCGACTCGGTTGCTGAAGAAGTTTGACCGCCGGTTAACGGATTGATCCTGTTCCGATTCGTGAACACCGCATGTACGTCCTGTTCTGGCCGCCGAGAATAGAGAGATGCCATCCTCAACCCGCACGGAAATCCTCACCGGAATCCGCATGACCGCACCCATCGCGGCGGGTTACATTCCTCTGGGGATTGCATACGGCATCTTGGTCATGCAGCTGGGAATGCCGTGGTGGATGGCCCCGGCACTGTCAATAGCAGCTTTCTCGGGATCTGCTGAGCTACTCGTCATCACTTTGGCGGCCTCGTACACTCCAATTGCCGTCATCGCTGTGACGATGCTGCTGGTGAAACTTCCGGCATCTTTTCTACGCCTTCTCCTTCCCTCTTCACCTGGTCGAGGGCAGGCTCGCGCGTATTCTCCATGTATGCCCTGGTCGACGAGGCCTACGCGATCACCGCAGCGCGACCCGAAGGCTGGACGAAGCCTCGTCTGCTTGCCATGCAAGTCACCTATCACGCGACGTGGGTGGCCTCTGGTTTAGTTGGCGTTCTTGCAGGGTCTTTCATTCCCGCTCAGATCCAGGGCTTGGATTTCGCGCTCACGGCACTGTTCATTACGTTGACCATCGACTCGATTCGCTCCCTCAAGGACATTCCCTCGGTTGTTTTGGCAGCTGGGTCGTTCCTCATCGCGATGGCCATCTGGCCTAAACAAAAGCTTTTGCTTGCGCTGCTGCTATTCGTCGGCGCACTTGTGGTGCGTCATGTGCTTGCAAGAAGTAGCGAGAGAATATCCGGCCTCGGTGCTGATTGTTCCTCCGCATCGCAGCCTGCCGCCAACGGGCTCTCTGCCCCTGATACGCGCTCCACTTGCGACTCCCCTTCCCCCTCAGACTCGCTCTCCGCCTCGGGCCCGATCGCGACGACCAAGCGCACGCACCACACACCGGTGAGGAGGCCTGATGTCTCACTCGCTCCCCTACCTCTTCGGAATCCTCTTGGTCGTCTTCGTTATCGACTTCACCTTGCGCGCGCTCCCCTTCAAGATCCTCGAGCCCCTGCGCGAGTCAAGCTTCGTTCGGAATATGGCCGTGTGGATGCCCCCAGGAATTTTGTTGATCCTTGTTCTGGCAACCCTGAGTGACAACGCGGGCACTGCAGGCTCCCAATGGTGGGCGGCCATTATCGCAACTGTCATCACCGTCGTTGTCCACCTGGTAACGAAACGGCGCCTCCTGTGGAGCGTCGGCCTCGGGACCCTCAGCTACATCCTCATGCTGAACTGGCTCTAGAAGCCTGACGTACGCTGCCCACGCCTCGTCCCGCACGCCCCGCCGCGTTCGAAGCCCCAGCCACCGCCTCATCCCTCCACACGAAGACTCACCCCCTCCACACGAAGTCAGTAAAAGACACAGCTCGTTTCCAGTGACATTCACCAACTTCGTATGTCTTTTGGTACGGAACAGCAGTACACGGTGTCACGCGCCTTCCCGTCCTGCGCTTAACCAGCTACCGCCTCGTCCCTCCACACGAAGTCAACAAAAGACACAGCTTATTCCCTGCGACATTTACCGACTTCATGTGTCATTGCGGCAGGAGACGCGCCGCACTCCCCGCCACCCACCGTTTCCAAGCCGACTTCGTGTGATATTCGGGGAGCGGCAGGCGGAACGGCGCCCGCAGCCGACTCAGCGGCGCCCGCAGCCGACTCCGCGGCGCCCCCCGCACGCCGCGCGCTCTGCGGCGCTACCCTTGTCCCATGCGTACGAACTGCTACATCCACCACGCTCACACCGTCTACGAGCACCGCCTTGACGTCCCCCTCGATCACACGCGTCCCCTCGGCGCAGATAACCCGACCATCGAGATTTTCGCGCGCGAGGTCGTGCGTCCCGGCAAGGAAAACGCGCCCTACGCCGTCTTCCTCCAGGGCGGTCCCGGCTACCCCAGCCCTCGCTTTCGGCACCTTCGACGGCGGATGGATGAATCGTCTCCTGCAGGATTACCGCGTGGTCCTCCTCGATCAACGAGGCACCGGCCAGTCCACCCGCATGGATGCGCAATCCCTTTCCTTCCTTCCGACCCCACAGGAAAAGGCCAACTACCTGCGCTATTTCCGCCAAGATCAGATTGTCTACGATGCCGAGGCCTTCCGCCACGAACTCGCGGGAGACGAACCCTGGACGACTCTTGGCCAGTCCTACGGCGGCTTCATCACAACTTCGTACCTCTCGCTTGCCCCCCAGGGCCTGAAAGCCAGCCTCATCACGGGAGGCCTGCCCGGCCTCGTCCATGTCGATGAGATCTACCGCCTGACCTACCAGCGCACAGCAGCGCGCAACCGCGCCTATTTCCAGCGTCACCCCGAGGACGAGACAACGATCCGTCAGATCGCCGCGCACCTTCGCGACACTGAGGAACTCCTCCCGACCGGCGAGCGCCTGAGCAGCGCGCGCTTCCGTCAGATCGGCATGATGCTGGGCGGACAGGGACGCACCGATCAGCTCCACTACTTGCTCGAGGGCCCGTGGGTGACCATCAACGGCCAGCGCCGTCTATCCACCCAATTCTTGGAAGCAATCGGTGACGCAACGAATGTTGCGCCGATCTACGGCGTGTTCCAGGAATTCATCTACGCCTGCGCAACGCCCGAATTGCGTGGAACCGCAACGAATTGGGCGGCAGATCGCCTGGCCGAAGAAGTTACCGGTTTCGCGAAGGACGCTGACCCCCTGGATACTTCCGAGCCCTACTACCTGACGGGTGAGCACTTCATGCAGCGTGTTTTCGATGAGGACCCGGGGCTCGCTCCCTTGGCGGAGGTCGCGCAGATCCTTGCTGAAACGACGGATGCGACTCCCGTCTATTTCCCCGAGGCCTTGGCACACAACACCGTTCCCGTCGCCGCCGCGGTTTACTACGACGACATGTTTGTCCCGCGCGAGCTCTCCCTTCAGACGGGTGAACTCATGGGTGCGCACCACTACATCACGAACGAGTACCAGCACGATGGATCGCTCTACTCCGGTGGAAAGGTCCTCGATCACCTGCTCAAGCTTTTGGCGGACTAGCTCTTGGCCTCGTCATTTTCGTGATTCATTCGATCAGAGGCAGATTTCAAGCGACGAAGACGGTAGTCTTAAAAACTATCAGGCCCGCTTCCTATCCCGGATCGCGCCGCATGAAACACTCGTGTCAGGAGGACGCGTGAGCGTAACGCCCGTTTTTGAAGCCATTAACTGGAACCGCATCGAAGACGATAAAGACCTCGAGGTCTGGGATCGTCTGACCGGTAATTTCTGGCTCCCCGAAAAGGTGCCTTTGAGCAACGACTTGGCATCGTGGAAGACGCTCACCGCCGAAGAACAGCGCATGACGAACCGCGTTTTCACCGGCTTGACCCTGCTCGACACGCTCCAGGGAACCATCGGCGCGGTCTCGCTGATTCCGGACGCCCGTACCCCCCACGAAGAAGCGGTTTACACGAATATCGCCTTCATGGAGTCCGTGCATGCGAAGTCGTACTCTTCGATCTTCTCACGCTTTTGTCCACCGAGGAGATCAATGAGTCCTTCCGCTGGTCGAACGAGAACGAGGCCCTGCAGCGCAAGGCAGAGATCGTGAAGTCCTACTACCAGGGTGACGACCCGGAAAAGCGCAAGGTCGCCTCGACGATGCTCGAGTCCTTCCTGTTCTACTCGGGCTTCTACGCGCCCATGTACTGGAGCGCTCACGCGAAGCTCACCAACACCGCTGACTTGATCCGCCTGATCATTCGCGACGAGGCCGTGCACGGTTACTACATTGGCTACAAGTACCAGCTGGCCGTGAACGAGTCCGACGAGGCTCGTCGCCAGGAGCTCAAGGACTACACCTTCTCCCTGCTCTTCGAGCTGTACGAAAACGAGGAAGAGTACACCGAAGACCTCTACGATCCGCTCGGCCTGACCGAGGACGTCAAGAAGTTCCTGCGTTACAACGCCAACAAGGCCCTGATGAACTTGGGCTACGAGGCCCTCTTCCCCGCCGATGCGACGAACGTGAACCCCGCGATCCTGGCGGCCCTGAGCCCGAACGCGGATGAGAACCACGATTTCTTCTCGGGCTCTGGTTCTTCCTACGTCATGGGCGAAGTGGTCGACACCGAAGATGAGGACTGGGACTTCTAAGTTCTGAGCCCTGCTTAACTCACCTGACTGAGCATTAGAGGGGGCGCCCGCCAATTGGCGGGCGCCCCCTCCTTCGCTATTTCTAGGCTTCAAGACCCTCGCGTCGCCTCATCCACACGATGCCACCGGCAGCAACCATCAGCACAGCACCCGCTCCAAGGTAGGGGTAGATGCCTGTGGACCCGGCTACTGGTAGATGCCCAACCTGAGTATCAACCACGCGGATACCCGGCAGAGCCGCATCTCCAGTGCCGGCCTTTGCGGGTAAAACTCTCACGGAGGAGAAACCATCATCGGGACCAAAATCGGTGGTGATCACGGTCGAGGCAGCAGCATCGGTTCCAACACTGATGTGGAAGGGAATTGGACGTGGCAGCAGAACGTGTCCTGCAGGCGCGCGGGTCTCAACCAGCCAGTAAGTCTTCCCTGTCGCCAAAGGAGCACTGATAAAACTAGAGCCGCCGTCAAGAACACTGATCGGAACACCACTGAGCGCCTGATTGTCATAGATCGCGAAAGCCGCGCCATTGAGCGGATAGGTTCCATCATCGTTTTGAGTTCCGACCGGTTGGGTGCCGGCCTTCTCGATGCGGATCGGCCGCGGGCGAACCGGGGCACAGGCCTCGTTATTGGATTCACCATCGTGGTCGTAGTTTCCGCTGACGCGGTTATATAGACCATTCTTTGGGCGAAGGCGATCATTCTGGGTTGCACACTCGAGCGCGACCTCGTTGTAGCCCGCCGCGGTCTTATCTCGGCTCACACGCATACGGATGTACCAGGTGGCTGACTGACCGGGCTCAAGATCCGCGCCTTCGGTAAGGACATAGGATGCGGCGGCCGGCTGCGCTGCAGCGCTTGCAAGTCCCTCAAGAGTGGTCGCAACTGCAGCCGAGCGGACATTCAATCCCGGTGCGAAGTCCGGAGTGTCGGTCAAACGACCTGTTGTTCCCTTGAGAGAGCCATCGTTGGTGGCACTTATGCGATAGGTCACCGTAATGTCATCGGTCGTTGCGCCTTCAACGCTTTCCAGATCCTTCTGGATGCGGAGCTTGGGGACCTTTTCTTCATTCGTGAAGGTGCAGGTGATGGGTAGGGCCGCGGGGGATGAAGCCGGGGCGACCTGGGAGAAGTCCACACCACCCGTGTCAGGGTCACGAGTAACGTTGACCCGCTCGCCAATGCCGTTCAGACAGGTCACGTCGACGAGGTTCCACTGCGCAGAGTTCGGGTCGTCACTGGTCTCCAGGGGCCAAAACGCCCCGGTACTCCAAACTGCAACGGGAACCTGCCGGCGATTCGCGGCCCTGTCTCAGCGACGATGAACTGAGAGAAGCCGGGCATGAAGGCCCTGTACCCGGAGGTGACCGCCCCGGCCTTGCCGAAAAGCGGTCGGGGTCAGGTTCGCGTCCTCGAAGGAGTTCCAACCGACGAAGCCATCGGCCGTGACGCTGGTGCTGAGCGGTGTTCCCGTGGGCGCGGACCAGTCACCAACGCCCATCGTTGTAAAGGTGAACGGTGGGATCGTTTCGCCCACCTGCTCGGAGTCTTCGGTGACCGCCTTCGCGACGCGCAGGTAGCGCTCTTGGCTGAAGGAGCCGTAGAGGCAGCCGAAGGAGCTCTGGTTTTCCTTGGTCGTGAAGGTGGAGACCGGCGTGGCGCCAGCAGGGGGTGTTGCCGGGCAAGAACCATCGGCGCTGGGAACGAACCCGTAGAGGACGAGGCGGTAGGGGATCCCGTTGACGCTGATCGTCTGGTCCGAGGTGGTCTTCGTGATCGTCAGGACGTCATCTGACTGGGGGGTATGGCCAGGCACGCCCGCCGAACCCGGATAGTACTGGGGCTGATCCGTGTAGATGTCGTAGTTCCCTTTTCCTTCACCAACTTTTTTGAAGCAATGCCAGTTGCGATCGGATCGAGCGAGCGCATAGTAGGGGGCAGTCGATGGGCAGGTGCGCGGCGCGGAGGCACGGGAGACCCACTCGTAGGGGCCTCCCTTGCGTCGCACGGCCGTCGTGTCCGTGTCGTTGTCGGTTTCCTGCTGGTCAAAGGGGAAGGATTCCTCCAGGTCACCAATACGAATGTCGAAAGACGAGTGCACCCAGTGAATCTGGGAGTAGATCGGGAAGTTGTTGTGTCGGACCGTACCGATAAGGAAGGTGCTGTTGAGGGAGACCGTCCCGGGGTCATTCGGCTTGTATCCGAGCGCACTGGTTGTCGAGGTCGAGATCGCGTTGGGAGTGTAGTCCCCGTGGTAGGCGTTGTGGTAGTAAGCGGCCATGTGGTAGTCCCAGGCCACGCCTCGAGTAACGTAGGACCAGTAGTCGCCGTTATTCGCAACATTCGCGTCAAGCCAGTCTTGGGAATAACCCGCGCGATAAGCGACGGAGCGCTGGTTCGGATCCGAGGAGTCGTAGTTGGTCATTCCACGGACGACACCGAAGTAAGAGTTGTCAGCAACAACGGTGCTTCGATCGGTTCCGAGTCATTGAGAACAGCCTTGCCAATTCGACCTTCGGAGCGATTGAAAGTAATGGTGTCGGCACCGGGTGTTTCAAGGGGGGCATCTGCCCGGGCCGGGGATTGAAAATTAGTCACTGCGGGAAGGGCAATGAGGGCTGCAAGGATGCACGAAATCACCGCATAGCGCGTAGACTTTCGACGCTCAGGACGATGCTGTACATGCTGCGGTTGGGGGGCAATTCTGAACCGATTCATATATCTCCGTATCAGGGATCTCACATGATATTAACAGCATTAATTGACATTGCAAACATGTGACCTGCGTCATCAATAGAGCACCTTAACGGACCCGCTCAAATAGCCTTTCAAATACCCTTCACCCCGCCCAATTTGGGATGAAACTGTAAAATACTGTCAGTAGGCCTATCGGATCCTTCGGGTCAGGGCCTGCACGCAAGGGTTGGACACCGAACAAGGAACAGTCTGCATGAGTATTTTCGACCGTTTTGAAAGCGCGGTAGAGCGCGGTGTAAACGGCGCCTTCTCGCGCGTTTTCCGTTCGGGAATCAAAGCAGTTGACATCACCTCGGCGCTCAAGCGCTCCATGGAAGACCACGTCCAAGAACTCTCCACCGACCGCGCGATCGCCCCCAACCACTTCCTCATCCGCATGGCACCCTCCGATATGGACGCATTGGGTGACCTCGACATCCTCGCCGGCGAATTTGCCCAACAGGTAACCGATCACGCGGCCTCTCAGGGCTACGCTCTTCTAGGCCCGATCTCCATTGATTTCACGCGCGACTCGGAGGAATTCACCGGCCAGCTCAAGTGGAAGCGCGCAACGAACGAGGCGCTGCCGCCCGGCCACGGCCTCGTCACCCTCCCCCGAGCACCCCATCCTCGACATCGACGGCCAAAAGTGGCTCCTCACCGAACCCGTCACTGTCATTGGCCGCGGAGCCGAGGCCGACATCACCGTTGCAGACTCGGGCGTTTCGCGCCGCCACCTGGAACTCCGTATTACTCCCACCGGCGTGATTGCTACCGATTTAGGTTCGACAAATGGTACTTTCGTCGAGGGCCACCGCATTGATGCAGCGACCCTTTTGGACGGAAACCAGATCACCATCGGACGCACCCGAATCTTGTTCTGGACGCACCCGCAAAGTGAGGATGCCCAGTGACTTCAGATCTCACCTTCACCCTCTTCCGCCTAGGTTACCTTGTTCTCTTGTGGCTCCTCGTTTTGGGAGCGGTCTCAACTCTGCGCCGCGATATCTTCGGCACGGTCGTGACCCCGCGCGGAAAAGGACGCAAGGATGCGGATCGCAAGCGTCGCGAATCTCGGCGTTCAACACATACTTCCGAGCCGCGAAATCTTCTCCTAACCGGTGGTCCACTTGTGGGCACGATCATTCCCCTCGGAAGCACTCAGATCGTCATTGGACGTTCACCCTCATCAACACTGGTTTTGGAAGACGAGTACGCATCTTCCCAACACGCGCGTCTGACCCCCGCTGACGGACGTTGGTGGATCGAAGACCTCGGTTCCCGAAACGGAACTTTCGTGGACGACGAAAGACTGACTTCGCCTCGGGAATTGAACGTGGGAGATATCGTCCGAATCGGCCAAACGACCCTCGAATTGGTGAAGTAATATGGCCCCACCCAAGCCCGTCGAATTTCACTACGCCGCTCGCAGCGACGTCGGCTTGGTGCGCCAAAATAACCAAGATTCCGGCTATGCGGGCGCAAATCTTCTAGTTTTAGCCGACGGAATGGGCGGCCCCGCGGGCGGCGATATCGCTTCCTCGGTTGCTATTGCTCACCTGGTTCCCCTCGATACCGACTCCCACCCCGCTGAGACTCTTCTCCCCTCTCTTCGCGATGCCCTCATGGACGCGCACGAGGAACTTTCCGAGCGCTCCGAGCAAGACCCCGAGCTCGCTGGACTGGGGACAACCTGCATCGCGCTCATGCGTTCGGGAAACAAGCTCGCCATGGTCCACATCGGCGACTCGCGCGCCTATCTTTTGCGCGGCGACACCCTCACCCAGGTCACCACCGATCACTCTTTCGTTCAGTACCTGGTGGACAGTGGCCAAATTACCCCTGAAGAGGCCGAACATCACCCGCAGCGCAATGTCGTCATGCGAATCCTTGGTGATTCTCAAGCCGATGTCACTCCCGATGAAACCATGCGTGAGGCAGTCGTGGGAGACCGCTGGCTGCTGTGCTCTGACGGCCTTTCCGGAGTCGTCTCCTCCGATACGATCGCTGAAATTCTCACCGATGTCCGCGATCCCGGAGAGTGCGCCGAAGAGCTGATCCGGCTGGCTTTGCTTGCGGGTGGTCCAGATAACGTCACCTGCGTGGTCGCCGATATCGTTCCCGCGGGCACCGTCCCTCCCAGCGCACCGCAGATAGTTGGTGCTGCCGCGAAGGATCGCCTCGCGCCCACCCGTGGGGGTGGCGGGGCAGCGGCTCGCGCTGCGGCTTTGGCTTCCCCGACCAAGGAACTTCCCGTCGACGACGAGGCCGAGGCCGACGCTCCTCGGCGCCCACGTTTCGCTTGGCTCTTGCCCGTGATCAGTTTGATGCTCGCAATTGGCGTCGTTATTGCCGGCTGGTTGGGCTGGCAGTGGAGCCAATCCCAGTACTACGTCATGGGTAAAGACGGCTCAGTCGTCATTTTCCAAGGGATCCCACAGTCCATCGGCTCGTGGAATCTCTCCCACGCCGTTGAAATCACCGACGTGAAGCTCGACCAGCTCGCAGCGGTCGATCAGCAGCGTCTTCAAGAGCCTGTCACGCGTTCCTCGCGCGGTGAAGTCGATGCCTATGTTGCGATCTTGCGCTCGAACGCCCGCGAGCGAGCCCTTCAGCAGGCGCGCGAAGCTCAGCAGGCTCAACAATCTCAGCAAAACAGCGACCAACAAAACCAGAGCCAACCCACCCCCACCCCTGAAGCAACACAGGAGGGGGGCAACTAGTGGCAACCGTTTCCATTAACCCTGTCCGCCCCCGGCGCGTCCTTGAGCTCTTCCTTATGTTGATCGCGCTGGCGGTTGGAATCGGCGGCTACGTCCTGACCACGCTCAACCGCACGGGGGAAATCCCCGCGAATTTGGGACTCCACATCGGGATCTTGGTGGCTCTGGCGATTGTTGCCGAGGTCGGTGTTCACTTCCTTGCCCCCTACGCGGACCCCGTAATCTTGCCGATTGCGGTTGCCCTGACCGGCATGGGTTTGGCGATGATCTACCGGATCGACTTATCTCTTGATGCCCTAGGAATGGACACAGTCGGTGTCCGACAGTTGATGTTCGTTGGAATCGCCATCGTCCTTGCCGCGGTCGTCTTGGTGCTGGTGCGTGATCACCGTGTTCTTCGCCGCTACACCTACACTTTTGGCCTGGTTTCCCTTGTTTTGCTCCTGCTTCCTATGATTCCCGGCCTCGGCAAGGAAACCTACGGAGCACGAGTGTGGATCAGCCTCGGCCCGCTGTCTATGCAGCCGGGCGAGCTTGTGAAGATTACTTTGGCGATTTTCTTCGCCGGTTACCTGGTTACTAACCGCGATAATTTGACCATCGGCGGCCCGAAGGTGTTGGGATTACGTCTTCCACGCGCGCGCGACCTGGGTCCGATCTTGGTCGTCTGGCTTGTCGGTGTGGCAATTCTTGTCCTCCAGCGCGATCTGGGAACCTCGCTTCTCTTCTTCGGGCTTTTCGTTGCAACCCTCTACGTCGCAACGAATCGAGTCTCGTGGTTGGTCATCGGTTTCACCATGTTCGTCCCCGCAATTTTCATTGCGATCAAAACATTTAGTCACGTGCGCGCTCGCTTTGACGTGTGGCTCAATGCCCTTGAGCCCGATGTGTACAACGCCGAGGCAGGTGGCTCCTACCAGCTGGTTCAGGGGCTCTTCGGGCCCAGGCCTCGGGCGGGCTCATGGGAACCGGCTGGGGCCGCGGATACCCGCAACTCGTCCCCCTAGCGAACTCGGACTTCATTTTGTCCTCCTTCGCTGAGGAGCTGGGAATCACCGGTCTTGCGGCGATCCTTGTCCTGTACTTGGTCCTCATCGAACGAGGCCTGCGCGCAGCGATCGGCGTCCGCGACGGTTTCGGAAAGCTTTTGGCCACGGGCCTGAGCTTCTCCTTTGCCATCCAGATTTTCGTTGTTTTGGGCGGAATTACCCGACTGATTCCTCTGACCGGATTGACCGCGCCTTTCTTGGCGGCCGGTGGTTCCTCCATGGTGTCTTCTTGGCTGGCTGTTGCGCTCCTGATCCGAGTCTCTGACGCTGCGCGCCGTCCTTCCGTGCCTTCCGCATGGACGTCTGGCAGCCTCCCCGAGGTGGAACCGAAGCGTCGCCAGGCCCCCGAACACATGGGAGGCCGCGCGTGAATACTCAGATTCGTCGCCTTTTCGTCATCGTGCTCATGATGTTCGCGGCCCTCGGCTTGATGGTGACCAATAACCAGGTCATTCAAGCCCCTTCACTGAACGCTGATGGCCGCAATCAACGCACGATTTTGCATGCTGCTGAAACCGATCGCGGCCCGATCATCGTTGACGGCACGGCGATTGCTTCCTCCGAAAAGGTTGAAGGATCCTCGCGCTACCAGCGCTCTTATTCCCAGGGTCCGCTCTACGCGCACACGACCGGCTATTTCTCGGCGGCATTCTCTCAGTCCACCGGGATGGAAGCTGCGGCCGAGGACATCTTGGATGGCCAGTCTCAGGCCCTCCTCGCTCAGCGTTTCCGCAATCTCTTCACGGGTCAGAACCGTCAAGGTGGTGGCGTTGTTTTGACGCTCAACCCACAAATGCAGCAAATCGCCGCAGAAAAGCTGGGGAATCGGAAGGGAGCAGTCGTTGCTCTCGATGCCAAGACCGGTGCCGTTTTGGCCATGTATTCTTCGCCGTCCTATGACCCAAATTCCCTGGCGGTTTTTGATTCCCAGGAAGCCAACGCGGCCTACACGAAAACTGATTAACAACCCCTTCCAAGCCCCTGTATAACCGCGCGATTGCTGGCGATCTTTACGCTCCCGGTTCGAGCTTCAAGATCCTCACCACCATTGCCTTGCTTGAGAAGGGCGCTGTCACGCCGCAAACAGAGATGGATTCTCCTGTCTCAACAGTTCTTCCGGGAACCCAGACCTCGGTATCGAATATCGAGTCGACGGAGTGCGGCAATGGCCACCCCACTCTTGCCGAGGCCTTCGCGCGCTCGTGTAACACGACTTTCGTTCTTGCCAGCGAAAAACTCACTCATACAGATTTGGCTGACCTGACGAATCGTTTCGAGTTCGGGACAAGCCAGAAGATCCCCTTGAGCGTGACTGCCTCGCAGTTCCCAGATTCAACAGATTCTGCGCAGCTCGCGATGAGCTCCATTGGCCAGTACTCGGTGAAGGTCACGCCTTTGGAAATGGCAATGGTCTCGCAGACCATTGCCAACAAGGGCACCATGATGCGTCCCTACATGATTTCGCAGATCGTTGACTCTGACCTCCAGGTTCAGTCCGAGACTTCTCCGGTGCGCGTCGGTCAAAAGATCAGTCCCGAGATCGCTTCCCAGATGACTGAGCTCATGCAGGGAGTCGTCTCCCAGCCCTACGGAACGGGCACCGAAATGGCTCTTCCCGGTATTTCCGTGGCGGCGAAGACCGGAACAGCTGAAGTGGGTGACGGTTCGGGGCGCGCAAACGCATGGGCCGTTGGTTTTGCGCCTGCTGACAACCCGAAGATCGCCTTCGCAGTCTTGGTTGAGGGCGATGATTCCAGGCCTGTTCCCCACGGCGGAAGCGATGCGGGTCCCATCGCACGCGCACTCCTCCAGGAGGGATTGAAGTGAGCGATTCGAAGCCTTCGACTACCCCTAACCAGCTTGCCGGACGACTTCTTGGCGGCAGATATCTCCTGCTCTCCCTGATCGCGCAGGGCGGCATGGGCGAGGTGTGGAAGGCACGTGACCGTGTCACGGGCCGAACCCTTGCCGCGAAGGTCTTGCGCCCCGAGCTTTCCGGGCAGGAACTTTCCCTGTCTCGCCTGCGCATTGAGGCTCGAAACGCGATGAGCGTTGAGCACCCGAATATCGCGAACGTTCTTGATTCTGGCGAGGAAAATGGCCGCGGCTGGATCATCATGGAGTTGGTTGAGGGCCGCCCCCTGACCGATTACCTGCGAGGCGGACAGTCAATCTCTCCCGAGTACCTCATGCCGATCCTCATGCAGATCGCCATGGCCCTTGGTGCGGCAGCCCAAGCCGGAGTCGTTCACCGTGACATTAAGCCCGCGAACGTTCTTATTCGTCCCGATGGCATGGTGAAGCTTACCGATTTCGGGATCTCGCGCACGGACTCGCAGATTGATCTCACCGCCGACGGCATGGTCATGGGGACCGCCCAGTACCTTCCCCCCGAACAGGCGATGGGCGAGAAGGCCACGTCTTTGGGTGACCTTTACGCCCTGGGTGTGATTGCGTACGAGGCCGCAGCTGGGGTACGCCCCTTCACCGGGAAGTCACAGGTCGATATCGCCTTCGCCCACGTCAATGAGCCTGTCCCTGCGCTTCCAGATTCGGTTCCCGAACCCTTGGCCCGAGTCATCTATCACCTCCTCGATAAGGATCCCTCAGCGGCGCCCTGAATCGGGTTCGGCATTGGTCCGCGAGTTGGTTGCGGCTGGAAGTGAGATGGGGTTTCCCTCCGAGCGCGTCCGCTTCCCCCGCCGACGGTTGAGGCTCCCCACCACGGGGCTCCTCCGACTCCTGGAGCTCCCGCTGTTGAGACTCGCGTAAATCCGACTCTTCGCTCCAGTGCCCCGGTTCAGCACACGCAGCGACGCTCGCTTCCGGCGGATCTCCTCGAGCCGGTCGATCTTGAGGCGCAGGCAGCGAAGCCTTCCTTGGCTGCGCGCAAGCCTGCGGCCTCGCGAATGGAAAGTGTCCCGCGCACGCCTCGTCTGCCCGAAACGACGACGCCCGAGGCGCAGGCCGCGAAACCTGCTGCGCCCACGCGTCAGAGCCGGCGTTCCACCACGAAGGCGGCCGCCGCCTCGGCAGAGATGCCCCGGCGCCGTAGAAGCGCAACACGACCACAGCGCGTGACGATCAATCCTGCTCTGATCCGCTGGCACGCAGTCACTGAAGAGAACGGAACAATCCGCACAAGTGCTCCCGTGAAGACTCGCTACAATCGTTCTGTTGTGGCACCGGAGCCAACGCGTAAGGACCAGATCGGGAAGTGGTTGGTCATCTTCTTGATCTCTCTCACGATTTTCTTAATTGCAGTTGCTACTATCCACAACAGATTCGGGTCGCTCTTGCACCGAACAAGTGCAGAGGTCTCATCCAATCAGGAGGTTACGACATGGCAGATTCCGCCCCTCGAGTTCTAGGGGGACGCTATGAGGTGCGCTCGCTTATCGGGCGCGGAGGCATGGCCGAAGTACACCTCGGGTTCGACAAGCGCCTGTCGCGAATCGTTGCTATCAAGACGCTGCGAACCGACTTGGCGATGGATTCCGTCTTCCAAGCGCGTTTCCGCCGCGAAGCGCAGTCCGCTGCTTCGCTGAATCACCCCAACATCGTCGCCGTTTACGACACGGGTGAAGAGGCAACGCTGCTCCCCGATGGTCGTAAGGTCTCGATCCCCTACATCGTCATGGAGTACGTCGATGGGCGTCCGCTTAAGGACCTCCTCTCCGACGATGCGGGTCCTTTCCCGATCGCCGAGGTCGTCGACATTGTTGCCGGCGTCTTGTCAGCGCTCGAGTACTCGCATTCGGCTGGCCTCGTGCACCGCGATATCAAGCCCGGAAATGTCATGCTGACCTCCAAGGGTGAGGTCAAGGTCATGGACTTCGGCATTGCTCGCGCAATCGCCGATTCCCAGGCGACCATGACGCAGACCAATGCGGTCGTGGGCACTGCTCAGTACCTCTCCCCCGAGCAGGCGCAGGGTAAGCCTGTTGATGCGCGTTCGGATCTGTACTCCACTGGCGTGCTGCTTTTCGAGCTGCTCACTGGAAAGCCGCCTTTCACGGGCGATTCTGCCGTGGCCGTTGCCTACCAGCACGTCCAGACCATTCCGCCGCTCCCCTCGTCCATTGCGGGAGATGTTCCCGAGGCGATGGACCGCGTCGTCATGAAGGCATTGGCCAAGAATCCTGACGATCGTTATTCTTCCGCGGCGGCAATGAAGGCTGATCTCTTGCGAGCAGCTCACGGCGCTCATGTGAATGCCCCCGAGACCGCTGTGTGGGAAAGCGCGGCAACCCAGACGCTTCCCACGGTTGCGGGCGCACCGGCATTCCCTCGCCCTCTTCACCTTCGGATGCGACGCAGACCAGGATCGCACGCGCGGGTTCGCAGGCAACCGCGGTCCGTCGCGCAGATGAGGACGAGGAAGAAGACTCCAAGAAGAAGCGTCCTGCAGGTTTGATCGCTGGGATCATCGCTGTCGTTCTTGTTGCTCTCATTGGTATCACGTGGCTCGTGGTCACGCATTCTCGCGAGGACTCCACCTCCGAGGTTCCCAATGTTGTCGGCCAGTCTCAGGCCGAGGCGATGCAGACCATTAAGAGCAAGGGCTTTGAGTGGGCAGTCGCCGATGAACAGGTCGCCTCTGATACGATCCCCGCGGGTTCTGTCGTGTCGACAGATCCGGCTGCGGGTACTGCCGCTAAGCCTGGTTCTCGCGTGATTGCAACGATTTCTTCTGGTCCCGCTTCGATTACGCTTCCCGATAACCTCGTTGGCATGAGCCCGGCCCAAGCCCAGCAGACCGTTGAGGCGCTGGGATTGAAGTGGACTCTGTCGGATCAGAAGGAAGCGTCAGATAACGTCGAAAAGCGGCAAGATTGCACGCGTCAGTCCTTCTGCTGGTTCAAAGGTCCGCGCTGGATCGACCATCACCGGTTATGTTTCTTCCGGTTCTCAGAAGGTCACGGTCCCCGATGTCACGGGTATGAGCCAGGATCAGGCGCGCAATGCCCTGACCCAGGCCGGTTTGTCCGTTGGCAACGTCAACACTGTTGACGAGGCCGGGGCTTCGCAGGGCCGCGTCGTGTCGACTTCGCCCGCGGTTGGTTCCGAGGCGAAGCGCGGTGACACGATCTCGCTCAACATTGCTTCGGGTAACGTCGTCGTCCCCGATAACTTGACGGGACAGAACTACACGACCGTGGCCTCGTCGCTGGAGGCTCTGGGCTTGCGCGTGACGATCATTCAGATGCCTGATCGTAATGCTGCCGCCGGCACTGTCACCGGCGTGACGCCCAGCGAGGGTTCTTCGGTGCGTCAGGGTAGCTCGATCACCCTGTACGTTTCGCAGGGGGCTAACGGCTCGGCATCGCCCAGCGCTTCGAGTCACTGAGGCGGATCGTAAAACTCGCATAGTGTTGGGGGCTTGGCACTGCCAAGCCCCCCACACCTATATTCAGTAACTGAGCGGCGCTGCCCGCTCAAAGCAGGCGCAGCCCCGGTTAATCAGACCGAGGCACCACCCAAGCCAAAGAAGCGTTCTGCCCACGGGAAGACGTAGGCGAAAAGCACTGCGACTGCGAAGGCAGCGATGACCAGGCACAAGAAGACGCGGAACCACGTGGGTCCCGGAAGGTGGCGGAAGAACCATCCGTACATGTTTTTTCCTTCCTTACTCCACGGGCTCGTCAAGCAATTCGGCGGGGACACCCGTGTTCTTCGGGGTCCACGATTCAAGCTTGAGGTGGACGATGAATCGTTCGGAATTTCCGTATTCGGGGTTGCAGGTCGTCATGGTCATCAGACGCTCAGTCGGCTGCTTCGAGAATGTCAGGTCTCCGGGAACCGGCGCGATGACGCGGATATTCGTTTCGTCGCTTGCAGGAACAATCTCGTTGGACTGGTAGGTGTAGACCAGGTAGAGATCATTCGTTTCGACAACAACCTTGTCGTTTTGCTTGAGCAGATCGATGAAACGGAAGGAGTTACCGTAGGAACGACGGTGTGCAGCGACGGAGAAGTTTCCAAGTTGCCCGGGCTGCGCGGTGTCCTTGTAGTGACCGGCCCAGCCCTGATCGATGATTGTTCCGGTCGTGCCCTCGCCCAGGGAATCTTCATCCAATTCCATGAGGGAACGTGGATGATGCCGTAGAGTTCGTCGATTGCGGGGGTCTGGGTAAACTCCGGCGGGTCCTCGGTGTGGCGTTCGCCGAGCGTGCGCTTTGAGGGGTGCTGATTGGAGAAGTCAGCAACGGCCTGCGCACGCGGGCCTTCCACCTTGTAGCTGGTCCAGTACAGCTGCCAGACGGCAAACAACCCCAAAATGACGGCAATCGTAATGAGGAGCTCGCCGATGACCGAGAGGAAGGTGGCGCGCGACCGGCGGGGGGCTGCCGGTTCTTCTACGTGTTCACCCATTCTCTTTCACCACCTGTGCGTATCGAAGGGATAGATCTTGGGCGGACGCCGGAAACTCGAGGTTATCTGAAGTTTTCAGATCCCAGCCCAATCCGTAGCGTGCCACATAACGCTGGTAATTGACGACTCGAGGATTCGTTTCGACCGAATTTCGGAGCTGATTCACATTTCCGATGGCCGAGATTTTATAGGGCGGCGAGTAGGATGTGCCGCCGACAAGAATGACGTTTCCGATGCAGCGAACGACAGTCCGCGGTGCGATGCGTACTCCCTGCACTGTCATTGCTTCGGCGCCGCCCTCCCACATGGCGTTCATGACATCATCAATGTCTTGCTGGTGGATGACGAGGTCGTTCGGGTTGACGTTATCGGGAACCGTGTCAGTTGGCGCGTCGGAGAGCGTTACGGTGATGCCGGGTCCTGAAACGGGGTGCTTGGACAGTTCATCGACGGTGTCCGAAGCCTGTTGGTTCGTGGCGGGAACGTGAGCTGTGATCTGGCTCTTCAGGGAAGTGACAGAGTCTTGGAGTTCCTTCACTTCGCTTTGTCGGTGTCCGACGAGGCCCGCGAGGTCGAGGTGGGTTTGCGAGCGGGTTTCCGAGTTGGAATGCGCGCTTGCGACGAAGAGGATTCCCGAGGCCGTGGTGACGAGGAGAACCGAGGCCGCTGAACGCAGGGTGCGTCCCCGAGGACGGGTAAGCGGTCGTCCAAATAGTTTCACATCGTCTCCTGGTTGCGAGCAGGCTTTCGTTGAGATTGGGAAGTGTAGTTCTAGTATCCCCTGTTTGGGGTGTATACGCCCAGTTGCTTTTGATGTTTGGCCCAGTCCAGCTAGGCTAGAGGGAGGCCGCCTGTCGCGGCGTTACCCGGGAGTAGTTCCCGAATACCTGCCGCAAGAAAGGATAATCGTGGCTGAGCCGAAGAAGAGCGAGAGCGAGAAGGACACGAAGTCGCAGTCCGAAGAGACTCAGGCAGAAGAGTCAAAGCGCGAGGATCGCAAGCGCGAGACCAGCGAGAAGGATGAGCGCTCGAAGCGGGAGAAGCGCGGCAAGGCTGGTAAACGCGATAAGGCAAAGCGCGACAAGCGTGCGAAGGCTGCGAAGCGTGCAGCCGCTGAGTCCGAGTCTGAGATTCACGCATGGACCGATGGCATTCCGCTCTCTCCCGTGTGGTGGGCTCCGGTGTTCACGACGCTCATGATTGTGGGCCTGTTGTGGATTGTTGTCTTCTACATTTCGAGCGCCGCTACCCGATCCCGCAGCTTGGTCAATGGAACCTCGCAGTGGGTGGTGGCATCGCGTTCATCGGCTTCTTGATGACAATGCGCTGGCGCTAAGCACTGATCTGGAAAAGCTCCTGCTGGGGGGTGTTCGCACGCGAACACCCCCCAGCTTTGTCTGCATTTCGCACGCTATCCACATACACGCGCGAGAATCCACACTCGCCCACACTCTATCCACAGGCAAATCCACAGCTGGGGATAAATCTCATGCGTGTAATTACCCAGCTTCGATTCCCAGATTTACGCATGAATTCGATTGGATGAAATGTGTATTCAAACCTACAAACCGCGAAATATCAACGAAAATCCAGAATTGTCTGCAAAGATCACGAAAAATGTGAATTTTTCCTTGGCTTTCAGCTTCGAACGCCCCCACATAACGTTTTCCACACGTTATCCACACCCTCAAAACTAAACAACAGCTAGTTCACAATAGATGCACAGCACTCGTTCAGAAAGCTGGGGAATAAGCAGCGAAAAGGCCGTAAATTGGGGCTTTTCTCTTCTAGTAAACAGCGCTGCGACTATGCCGCGCTACTAGCGAGCATGAAACTCGATACGCCTTCCGGCCTCGTACATGCCGCCGAGCAAATGCCCGTGCAATGCCGGCCGGAAGGAAGAGACATCGGTAACTGAGAAGGTTGTCAGAGAATCCACGCCGTATTCCGCAAGCATCGGTGCCGCAGGAGAGGAGGGGCCAACGATGATCGTACGCGCGCCTCGGGAAAGTTCAAGAAGGCGCGGCATGGTCTTATTGACGAAAGCAGAACCCGTAATAAACACGTAATCACAGGTCGGGAGAACATACTCGGCGGCAGAATCCGGCAAATCACCGGGAAGAGTATTGCGCTCGAGAACGATCAATTCGCTAACCGAGGGAAGCGCAGCAGGAGCAAAGGGAAAATGGCCGATGACCGCGACTCTCTACCAGCGGTCTGACGTGCCCAAGGATCAAAAAGGTTCTGCCAGTTATTGACCTCGCAGGGCGCGAATCCGGCAGCTTCAGCACGCGCTGGAAGGGCATACCACGAGTTGAGAGCCGCCATGCCGACCGCGGCCTCGGCAAAGTTCCAACTCTTCGCGAAAGCTGCAACCTCGCGCAGACTCAGCCCCGTGACGTCTTCGGGAAGGGAACGCGGCACAGACTCGACGGGCATATGGAAAGCCATCCCGGCGCCGGCCTCGGAATTCTCAACGAAGGCCCACTTGCCTGCGCGCCCGCACGCGCTCACGCGCACGGAAGGATCGATCTGCTCGATCAAACGATCATAGATCTCCCACGGATTCCACATATCCAGCATTGCGAGTCCTAGATTCCGATAAGCACCATGTAGGTGACAACAAGGATGACGATCTCGGCGGCAAACATTCCAGCAACGCCAATAGCTGTACGTACTCCTTGCTTCTTCGCGGTCATTCCAGCGCGTGGTCGGCCGAGAAGGAGCAGCACCCACGCAGAGCATTCCCGCGATGAGGCCGCCGATATGTGCCTGCCAAGAAATGCCCGAAACGATGAAACCGTAGAGGAGGTTGACGGCAAGAAGCCCGGCGATTGCGCGCGCATCGATACCTGCCGCGCGTTGAAGAACGAAAACCGCACCGAAGAGGCCAAAAATCGCGCCCGACGCACCTACGGTGACCGTATTCACCGTAGAGGTATCAATGAGCGCCCATCCCAGGACGCCGATTGAGCCGCCAAGAGCACTGATCAGGTACAGGGCAAAGAAACGGGCCCGCCCCAAGAGGGGTTCCAGTGCTCGCCCAACGGCATAGAGCGAAATCATGTTGAAGGCCAAGTGGGTGAGATTGAGATGCAGGTATGCAGTCGTCAAAATACGCCACGGCTGAATGAGTCCGTAAAGAGGAGTGAAACCCAAGTATCGCGTGACAATGTGGTTGCCCACAAAGTCCCCGAGCCACAGACCGATACACAAAATAATGGTCGCGTAGGTGATCAGCGGGGTTTCGGCGCCGATCCGCACATTCCCGACCTGACGAGGCCGAGCTGCCCGGGAACGACCAAAGAAGTTGCCTCGGCCTCTGCCCGCGCAATCCACACAGATCGAACGAACTTCCGTGGGGACAACACACTGGGTGCACATCGGTCGATTACAGCGTTTGCAATAGTCGACGCTGCGCACTCCAGGGTGGCGCGGGCATTCCGGTGCGGCGTAGGGATCCGAGCGCCGCCCATACAGAGGCTGGGACATAGTTTCCTTAGTGTCAGTCGACGATATCGATCGAAGAGATCACGACATCGTCAACCGGACGGTCACCGCGACTCGTGCGGGTCGTGGCAATCGCGTCAACAACGCGCTTGGACTCATCATCGATCACTTCACCGAAGATGGTGTGGTTGCCAAGCAGCCACGGGGTCGGGGCGACGGTGATGAAGAACTGTGAGCCGTTGGTGCCCTTGCCCATACGCTTGCCCGCGTTGGCCATGGCCAGCAGGTAGGGCTTGTCGAAGTTCAGGTCGGGGTGGATTTCGTCATTGAACTGGTATCCGGGACCGCCTGTGCCGGTGCCCAGCGGGTCACCGCCCTGAATCATGAAGCCGTCGATTACGCGGTGGAAGATCGTACCGTCGTACAGCGGACGGGAAGTCTGCTGGCCGGTCGAAGGATCGGTCCATTCGCGCTCACCCTTGGCAAGGGAGGTGAAGTTCTTGACGGTGTAGGGCGCCTGCTCGGGGAAAAGCTCGAGTCGAATATCGCCCATATTGGTATGAATTGTTGCTTCCATGACTCCATCGTTCCAGATTCACGTGAAATCGGCACGGGATTTTGCCGAGTTTTCCCGCGATTACGCTGCATGCGAAGGAGGAAGAGTGCACAATAGAGGGGTCACATACGTTCAAAAGCGAACGCAACTCTCTTAGACAGATTCGGAGACATCATGGCTAGGACCCCGAACATCGACACCGAAAAGCTCAAGGCTCAGAGCCTGCAGCTCCGTGACGCAGCGGCAGTGCACGCGGGCCGCATTGCCGTGCGCGCTGCCGATCTGGCAGAACAGGGACTGGATTGGGCAGCTCCCCGTGCACAGGCTGCACTGGCAAGCGCAATCGAGCGCGCCACCCCCCTTGTAGAGTCCGCAACTGATCGCGCACAGGCCGTTGCCGATCGCGCACAGCCCTTCCTATCCGATATTCACGGTCATGTCGTCGACGACTACCTGCCTCGCCTCAACCGTGCAGTGACCGAGTCCGCTGCCGCACTGTCCAGCGAGGGCGATCTTGGCGAACGCGCACGCGCTGCACGCTCGGCATCCGCAAAGGCTCTGACGACTCCGGCTCGCAAGAAGTCCTGCAAGAAGTGCCGCTTCCTGCGCGCCCTGTGCTTCACCGCTGTGGCCGCAGCAGCAGCCGGCGCAGGCTACGTCCTGTGGAAGCGCAGCCAGCCGATCGAAGATCCCTGGGCCGAAGACTACTGGGCAGACCTGGAAGTTGAGGACTACTCAGCCGATCAGGAAGCTTCTGCCGAGTAAGACAGAATGCCTCCAGCTGGCTTCATGCTTTGTGGGGGGTCGCAACGCTCAGCGTTGCGACCCCCCATCAGCTTTTCGTCAAACCCGTCGTCAGCGAAGGCGTACGATCCTCTAACGCTCCACTACACGCCGAACGCGTAGAACATCGACCCCACAAACCCAATAGCTCCAAGCACCCAGGGGCTCACATTCAAAGCAATTCCCCACGTGTTGAGCTTGCGCTGTTTCTCAGAAACCGGGACTGCAGAACTCGGCATCGCCAAAACCACACCGAAAAGGTTGACCGGCGCAACAAGACCGATCCACATGATCAAGAAGAGAATCCATACCCAACCTGCGCCTTCGGGGTGCCCGCTCTTAATCGCATCTCGAATGAGGAGGTAGGGCACCAAGAACGAGCACGCGACAAACACCCAGCCGACAAAAACCAAGAATGAGCGGCGAACGCTTCAGCTTTAGCTTCACCTTGAACCAGAGGCGCACCCACATATTGGCCAGCCGGCTGCGGCATTGCCTGGTACCCAGGGGCCCTGATAGAGCGCGGCACCCTGCTGAACAGCCTGAGGATTCAGCGGTACTCCAGCGGCTTGCGGCATTGCTGCACCTTGGACCGGCACTGTGCTTTGCGGCTGCCCCTGATCAGGGACTCCTCCAGCGACTCCACCCTGATAGGGATTGCTTCCTTGGCCCGGCCCGCCCAACATGCTCACAATGTCCTCCTCGCGAATAAGTATTCCGGGGATTGAGACTATAGGAGGCCGGGCGCCTACGCAAAGCTTTATTCAGCAAGAAGAGCCCGCAGCACCTGCACAACCCCGGCCTCGTTATTCGAAGGCGCAAGGAAGCGCGCCGCCGCACGCACGTCAGCAGAGGCATTCTCCATCGCGAAAGAAAACTCAGCCTGAGCGATCATCGACAGGTCATTTCCCGCATCGCCGAAAACAGCTGTCTGCTCCGGAGTAACGCCCAGATAGTCCTGAAGTTCGCGCAGTGCGCGCCCCTTATCAACGCCGCGAGCTTGGAGATCAGCCCAATTCGCAGCCGAGATCGCAAATTGGTGGCTAAGCGCAAAGCGCCCCAAAGTCGCATCCGCAAGCGGAGTGACATCACCGGCGCTGTAAACGGCGAGCTTTATGATCGCCTCGTCGATCCGTCCCTGTTCAATGTCATCGATCACCTTCATCAGGTCATCGACGCATTGCGTGCGCGCGTAATATGGCGTGACAGCCGCCAAGAAACCTTTGTCTGTGCGTTCCACATAGGCGCAGTTTTTCCCGCATACAACGAGGCCACCATCGAAGTTATCCCGTTGGCTCCCCTCAGCTGCACCCTCGCCGACATCCTCGCGTGCACTTCGCGCACGGCCTCGGCAATGCTGCATGACGGACCAGCGCACGTTCTCGCGCACCGTTGCAAGGTCAAGCGGAGCCGACGAGATTTCACGTCCGTCGCGCATAACGATCGCACCGTTTTCTCCGATAAAAGTGAGCCCCGGGCGCTCGGGGAACATATCGATCAAGGTCCACACTTGCCTGCCAGAAGCGGGAACAAAGACGATTCCGCGTTCCTCCAACTGGTCAAGAAGCTCGTCTAATCCGGGAGGAAAATTCTTCTGATCGTCGAGCAGCGTTCCATCCATGTCGACGGCGACAAGACGGATCTGGGCACCGGCGTAGGACGCGGGATCACTGACCATAGTTTCACCCTCGCTGAAGTCACAGGTAGAAGACGTAGATATCGATGAGGCTATCAAAGAGTTTCTCGCCCGCAAGCATCAGGTTCACGAGCACAATAACAATGACCGCAGCGATGGCATATCCGCCCAAACTCCACAGGTGCGTCCCATGAGCTCGCGAAGCGATCAGGGCATATTGCCCGGTGAAAAACGCTGCTAGTCCCAAGGGAAGCTCGTAGACCGCAAATGCCTCCACGAAGAGGGGGGTGGCCCACCCATAGGTAACAATTTCACTCAAGAAGGCCAGCGCAAACATCACGAGCATCAGCGCTGCGCACACGGCAGAGACAACTCCAGACGTCGAAATCATGCTGCCCGAAGATGAATGCGTCGTGGGTTGATCTGCTTCTTTCGTTGTTTGCATCGACCGTCTCCTCTCGACCTTTGAGCGCCAACGATGTCTGCTCACACTATCCCATTGCCTCCCCAAAGCAAACTGCCTGCGACGCCGTCTGCCTGCCCATCGGCTGGAATAGTTAATCTGCTAGGTTGATGGATATGACCCATGCGCAATTGCTCCTGCGAGCCTATGCTCGCGCAACAAATATGTTGATTGCCGGACGGCGTTTCATCACCTCCGACGGAGGCTCACCGCGCTCCTTGAGGCTTTTCGGAGCCCAGGTCATTACCCCTGATTATTCCGAGGCCGCCCCCACCGGCCTCGACGTCATCTTCGACCTGGATGAGGGGGCATTTCCTCGCCCCGGTGCGATCACCGTCCTCGCCCCCGGCGGCAGCTTCCAAGGAGTTTACGCTCCCGATACCTCAGTTTTGCGTGGCCCCGAGGATCCCGAGCGCATCGCGTGGGCCCGTTCGCTCATGCCCGTCACCGAGGCCGCAGTTCGCCGCATTGCCCACCTCCTCCCGGGCCGCCGCATCGGCCTCGCCCTGGTTTTGGAACCTAAGACCGCTGCACTTGCTTTGATGCTTGCCGAGGCCGGAGCTGAGTGTGCGTCTTTGGGCACGCAAGTGAGACCCGAGATGATGTTGCCGACGCACTGCGCCGCGCGGGACTGAAGGTCTTCGCCGACTCCCACGCAACTCGGGAGCAGGAAGAAGCACTCGCCCGCGACTTCCTCGCGGAAAACAATGAGTACCTGCTGGATGACGGTTCGCATCTTATTCGCATGGCTCACGATCCGGGTCGCGCTCCCACAGTGCTTTCCGCCTTGCGCGGCGCTGCCGAGGAAACGACCTCGGGACTGCGTCCGCTGCGTCATTTCCCTCTGCGCGTTCCTGTGATTGCCAGTAATGATGCACGTTCCAAGACCCTCTTCGATAACGCCTACGGCACGGGCCAATCCTGTTGGACAACGATTCTTGACATCATCGATCCTGCAGGAATTGGAGCCCCAGTCCCTGGAATGGCGGTCGGAGTCATTGGTTACGGAGACGTCGGCAAGGGGTGTGCTCGCTTTGGCCGCGCACTGGGAGGAAAGGTCAGTGTTGTTGAGCTGGACCCGGTCCGCGCTCTCCAAGCGCGCATGGATGGTTTCGCTGTCGCTTCACTGTCTGAGGTTGCCGCACGCGCAGGCATGTTGATTTCCGCGACGGGTGAGCCCTCGACAATTCCGCTCAACGCGCTTGAGGCTCTCCCCGAAAATGCGATTGTCACTGTCGCGGGCGGCGTGGTCGGTGAAGTTGAGATCGAAGGGGCACTGGCCGCGGGCTGGACTTTTACCGAGGCCGGCGACCCTCATGTGCAAAGGCTGACCAGCCCGACGGGCAAGTCCCTGCGCATCCTCGAAAAGGGCGAGGGCATCAACTACACGGCCGGGGAAGGCAATCCCATCGAGATCATGGACATGAGTTTTGGAGTCCAAGTCGGCGCACTTACCGAGCTACTGACTCACGGAGATGAACTCGCACCCGGTCTCCATAACCTTCCCGTCCACGCTGATGATGCGGTATCTCAAGCTGCGCTTGATGCACTTCGCGGGACAGGCAATGCACAATAGTTCTATGACTTCGACGCTTTCCCAGGATGACGCAGAGATCCTCAGCCCCCGCCCGCATTCCGACGTCGTCGAGGTCTACTCAGCTGGGCTCGTCATTCCGATCACCGCCCCATCCGTCTTGGACGGTGCTATTGCGGTTTCCGGTGGACGGATCGAACACGTGGGATCTCGTGATTGGGTCATCCACGCACTTGAGCAGGCGGGACGATCTTTCGTCGAACACCACGTAAACGGGGTACTGATGCCCGGCCTCGTCAATGCGCACCCACTTGCAGTACACGGGAATGGCAGAAGTTGGCGCGAGGCGTTACACGGGTTTCCCCTCGTGGGCGCAGGCTTTTGACGCGGTCTATGACCATACCGATTTCGATTGGAAGGCCGAGGCCGCGCGCGGTGCTCGCCTATCGATCCGTTACGGGACAACCAGTGCTGCCGACGTCGTCACCGATCCCGAGGCCGCGGGCGCGCTCCACGACCTAGGCCTGCACGGCGTCGCTTACTGGGAAGTCATGCGGGTGGTCGAATGAGGATTGGGCGGCTCACGGTCCGGCAAGCGTCAATGCCTCCCTGGATGCGATGCCCACTCCCCCGCAGATCGGCATTTCTCCGCATGCGCCATATTCCTTGGATGCGGAACCTCTTTTGGATCTTCCCGACCTTGCGCGCCGACGTAACCTTCGCCTGCATATCCACTTGGGTGAATCCCATTCCGAGGCCGAGTGGAAAGAAGGCCGAACCGCGCAATTGGACGATTTATGGCGCAGCGGGGCCTCGACCTCCTTCACGGAAATGCGTTCCTTGGGCGGGGGCTTCTCGGCGACACAATTCGTCGACCAACTGGGGGTTTTGGGTCCTGATTGCCATGTGGCCCACGGGGTGTACATGACCGCAGATGACCGGCGTCGCCTGCGTTCTCGCAATACTGCTGTTGCTTTGTGCCCACGCTCGAATCGTGTGATTGGCTTGGATGCTCCCCCTGTTGCCGCCTACCTGAATGAGGGCAATTTGCTGGCCGTGGGGACGGACTCTCTGTCCTCTTCTCCCAGCCTTGACGTCATGGAAGACGTTGCGCTCCTGTATAAGATCGCTCGCGCTCAGGGTTATGGGGAAGGCGACCTGGCTCGTCGGCTGTTGCACACCGCAACTTTGGGCGGGGCTGTCGCCTGGGATTGTCGACTGGCCCGCAGCGCGTTGGTCAGCTCCAGTCCGGCGCGGTCGCAGACATGGTGTTTTTCGATGTGCCCGTAACGACGATTGTCGACACGATCGAGGAGCTCGTCCAAACCGGCGCTTCTCGCCAGATTGCAACGATTATTGACGGGAACCTGCGCTGGGTTGATCCGCGTTTTACCGACATCTTTGAGGGAGACGTGCAATGACTACTCCCACCCCGCTCGCTTCCACGCTCGTGACACAGCTTGGCCTTGCGCCTCACCCAGAGGGCGGGCACTTCCGCCGTACGTGGACCGCACCCACGCATGTGGAAACCCCGCGCGGCCAGCGAGCCACGGCCTCGGCAATCCTCTTTGTGCTCGATCGCGACGAGGAAGCGGCTTGGCACCTGGTGCACTCTGATGAGCTGGATTTGGTCGGGTCCGGGCGCACTTGAGATTCACCTCGGCGGAGATGGCGAGGCCCCCAGTTCCGAGCCGCAGATCGTAGTCCTGGCGTCGCCGGATGCTGGCGATGCAGAACTCTCCCCTTCTGAGCCTTCGAACCCCGTGCAATTCCTTGTCCCCGCCGGTTCGTGGCAGCGTACTTTTTGCTCGAGGCCAAGCGGCGCTTGCCACCTGCGTTGTCTCACCAGAGTTCTCTTTCGAGGTTGAAATTAGCCTCGGCGGGTCAGTGAAACACCTCGTGTTTCAGAAGGATTCACAGTAGACGCGTCCCCCGCCGCTTCGAATCACACGACGCACATCGGCGACCATGGCAGGTGAGCCGCACACGTAGTAGTCGGCACCTTGGTCGATACCTGTCGTGCGTAGGTAGTCCGTGACGCGGCCCTTGAATGCGGCGTCGCTTGACTCACGTGTCATGCAGCGAATCACGTGAGGGATCGGTGTCTTGAGCCGACGCGTCAGATCCTCGTCTGCGGTTGCACACCCAAAGAGCAGTAGGTCGCCAGCGCGGATTCCCTCATCAAAAGCAGCGCAAAGTGGGGCAATCCCACTTCCTGTCGCGATGAAAATCCTGCGGCGGGTGGGAGCCTCGTCGTTTCCGCGTTTGTCGCTGTGAATGTCGAAATTTCCCATTGGGAGTTGGAGTTCAACCTCGTCTCCGGGCTGCAGGCCACGCGCGAAGGCTGCCCCCTTCCCCTTGGTTCTCACATCAATGAGGAAACGTGCGCTTTGTCCAGACGCACTTGCCAGGGAATACGGCCGCCACTCAAAGGGAGCGACTCGGATCAGGGCATACTGGCCGGGGCACCACTGCAGTGAACGTGGGAGCTTGAGGACAATGTCTCGGATATGGGGGCTTAGCCATTGCGCCTGGAGGACCTGAGCGGCGAGGCGTGGCGCACTGTGGGTTGAATGGTCCTGCGTTGGTTCTGGAGCTGAGGTTTCACGTCCACTCGTGGAAGCAGCGCTCAGGCTCTGATTGATCTGCAAAGTAGCCCTTTGGCCCGAGGATTCGACAAGCGCTTGTCCACCCCGCCATCGTGGCTCCGACAATTCCGGGAAATCCCGCATCTTGGCCCGTCAGGAAGAGTCCTGGGATCGGTGTTTCAGGGGTGGTCAATCCCGCTGTGAATCGTTGTGGGGTGAGAGGAAGGCCGTAGAAGCATCCCTGTGAATGAGAGGTGTAGTGCTCGATCGTGAGAGGCGTCGCCACTTCTTCGTAGCGAACAGAGTGCGCAAAGCCCGGGAGAGTACGGTCAACGAGCGCGATCAATCCATGCGCCATTGTTGATTTGAGCAAGTCGTAGTCGCTTCCCCTGTCTCCTTTCGTTGTGTCCTCCCACGTATGGAATGCGCCGGCTTCAACGAAGGAGACAATTTCAGCGGTGGCGTGCTGGTCGCCTGCTTTGAGCCCCGGGAAGGAAACAAATGCCGTTTGGGGATTACCTTCCATCAGCGCCGCGGTCAATGCCGCTGGAGTCTGCGAGCCGTCACCCTCGTTGATCCAGATATTGGAGCCGTCGATCCTCGGGATAGTGGTCAAGAGTGAGGTAGACGATGACTGCTGTTCCCCCGTATCCCATGCGCACGATCGATTCGCGTATCGGTTTTGTGAGTTTTCCCGTCCTTCCCTGCGCAGGAAGTAAACGGTTATACGTTTCGCTTGCTCCGGCTCCGGAAACAATGATCGGGGCACGTTCTTCATAAGTCATTGGTTGTGCACCGGAAGTATCGGTGACGCGGACTCCAACCGCCCGATCGTTTTCGACAAGAATTTCTTCGACACTTTGCGAAACGCGAATTTCTCCCCCATTCGCGCGGATCTTTTCTTCGATCATTCGCGAGATCTGCCCGCTTCCTCCGCGAGGAAACCACGCTCCATTCATGTAGTGGCCGACGATCATCGCGTGGGCGACAAAAGCACTGCGCTCAGGTTCGACTCCGTAGTCTCCCCAGTGCGTTGTCAGGAGTGTTCTTAACGCGGGATCGCGAAAACGACGATTCATATAGTGCGCAGTCGTTTCACACGCAAGGGAGGTGTGCGCCTGTTGCGCCAAGCCGATCAGAGGGGCCACCTGTTGCGGGACAACCTGACGAACATAGTTGAGCGTCATCCACGAATATGCCCGCGCGACATCCTTGAAATAGCGCTTCAGCGCTCGTTTCTCCTTCGGAAAGAGCGCCTCAAGTCGCTGGCGATAGAGAGCTGCGTCTGATGGGACGTCAAGAGTCACTCCGAGCTTTGGGAGGCAGAAGCGGTCGTAGCTATCGGGCATCTGCATCCACGAGAGTTTCCCGTCCGTGAGGTAATCAATGATGTGACGAGGCCGAGTCCCCGGAGCCATGTCGCCGACGTAGTGCAAACCCACGTCCCAGCTTGCGCCTTGGCGTCGAAATGCGTGGGTAAGTCCCCCTGGGGTGGAATGTTTTTCGAGGACGAGCACTCGCTTCTTCGCCACTCCTGCGAGCAGTCCTGCGGTTGTCAGTGAACCTATTCCTGAACCGATCACAATTGCGTCGTACATACACACCCCTTCTACTTGACAGTGTCTAGTAATAGAATCATGCACTCCTAGACGCTGTCAAGTATTAACGGCACCTTTCCCCTATACTGATGGCATGACACGCTCAAGCGAAGCTCCCGGCCTACGCGAAACGATCCTCGCGATCAGCGGAGAACTTCTCAACGAAGGAGGACCCGCCTCTCTGTCCATGCGCGAGGTCTCGCGGCGAGCCGGATGCACACACCAGGCTCCCTACCACCACTTCAAAAGCCGAGAGGGAATCCTTGCAGCGCTCATTACAGAGGGATTCCTCGCCTTGGAAAAAGCACTCAGCGAGACACTTCGCGCCAGCGCAGATGCGACACCCCAGGAGACGACACGCGCAGCAGGACACGCGTATCTGACTTTCGCCCTGAAAAATCCAGGGGTTTTTCGCATCATGTTTCGCTCTGACATGTACGATCCCGACTCACACCCCGAGCTCATCCAGGCCAGCCAAGCAGCGCGTTCCCAGCTCCACGGCCTCGCAAAAATTGCCTACGGGAGCGAGGATCCACACGCAGAAGCAACGCTTTGGGCGTACATCCACGGCCTCGCGATCCTCGTTCTCGACGGACCACCCGCACTTGGGGGGAGCGCAGGAACAGAAACACACCAATTCGCCCACGGGTGCATTGACTCCCCTTCTTCATCGATGGTGTTTTCTTAACGTGTCACCCCAGCCTCCTTTAAAAATTGAAGCTATCGACAAGAACACCACCATGCCTTAGGCTGAGAGAGCGTTCCGGTAATCACTGGAAGTATCACTATTGAAGGAGTCATCGTGGATCTGGAAAACATCAAGAAGCAGGCTGAAGAGGGCTTTGAAAGCTGCAAAGGACAAGGCCGGAGACGTCGTCGAGGCAGTTAAGACAAGGCCGAAGACGCCGTCGAGGCAGCGAAGGACAAGGCCGAGGACGTCGTTTCAGACATCAAAGACAAGCTTGGCAAGTGACCATTAGCGTCAAATAAATCAGAGGGCAGATCCAATCATCGGGTCTGCCCTCGGGTATTAGATATAGTCTAACCCGCATCCCAGAGTGATTTTTACCAAATCTCACCATCTGCACTATCGCTTCCCACCCGGTCGCAATTGCATTTAGCCTTATGACATGGGTGCTTTGCCCCTTCGCGGCAGGCACTCACAACAAAATTGTCCCAATACTTCCTTAGGGAGCACACGTGGTTCGTCCCAAGATCCATTTCCGTAAGTCCGCACTCGTCGCAATCGCAGCAACCACCGTCATGGCCCTGAGCGCGTGCGCGGGCGGGACCACTTCAAGCAACACCACTTCCGCAAGCGCCGATGCTAACGCAACCGGCGAAACACTTCCCACCGTCACCAAGGGCAAGCTGACCATCGCCACCGGCGACCCGGCCTACAGCCCCTGGGTCCTCAACGACAACCCCGAATCCGGTGAAGGCTACGAGGCCGCAGTTGCCTACGCCGTCGCCAGCGAGCTCGGATTCTCCAAAGATCAGGTCGTGTGGAAGCGCACCACCTTCGATTCGGCAATCGCACCCGGCGCCAAGGACTGGGACTTCAACATCCAGCAGTTCTCCATCACCGATGCGCGCAAGCAGGCTGTGGACTTCTCCAGCCCCTACTACACAACCTCAGAAGCGGTTGTCGCCGTTAAGGGCACTCCCGCCGCTGAAGCAAAGAGCATTAACGATCTGAAGAAGCTCAAGTTCGGCGTTCAGGCCGGCACGACTTCCCAGAACTACGTGATGAACAAGCTCAAGCCCAGCGTTGATCCCCTGGTCTTCAACGGCTCCGCCGATGTTGTCCAGGCCCTCAAGGGCGGACAGGTTGACGCAATCGTCGTCGATCTACCCACCGCATTCAACGTGATCGCAACCCAGGTTGACAACGGCACGGTCGTCGGTCAGTTCACCGCAAACGAGGACGGCAACAGCTTCGGTCTGCTGCTACCCAAGGGAAGCGCGCTGACCCCTGCAGTCACCAAGGCTGTCGACAAGCTGCGTGACAATGGCACTCTGGCCGAACTCCAGAAGAAGTGGCTGGCGGACGCCGCGTCAGCTCCGATCTTCGAGCAGTGATTCTTCTTCTCCGGCTTGGGGTCTTCCCCAAGCCGGAGAATTTTCATTTATCCCTTCCGCTGATTGCCCCGCTCACTCGTTATCCATTTAGAGGACCCCGTGCTCAATCACTCTCGTTCAGATGACCCGATGGCTGAATTCCCAGTCTCCGCGGTCGAAGAGCAGCGCCGTCGTTATCGACGTAAACGCACCACTCGTTCACTTTTTATTTCCGCGATTTCCACCCTGATTATCGCCGCCATCATTGTTGCGGTCCTTGCTTCCTCTCCCGGATGGAAGACCACACAGGAAACCTTCTTTAACTGGGAGTACGCACGTCAGGCCATTCCCGCCGTGCTCTCCGGTATGTGGCTGAATATCCGCATGCTGCTGGTGGCAGCAACCGGCGTGGCAATCTTCGCAACCCTCCTGGCTGCTACCCGCACCTTGGCTGGACCGGTGTTCTTCCCGCTACGTTTCCTCGCGGCCGCCTACACCGATATCTTCCGCGGAATCCCCTTCATCGTCGTCTTGTACTTGATCGGCTTCGGTATCCCAGCACTCAATCCCACGAGGCGCATCGATGTCACGCTCTTGGGCACTGTCGCGCTCATCATCACCTACACCTCGTACGTTTCCGAGGTTCTGCGCGCAGGTCTTGAATCCGTCCACCCCTCGCAACGCTATGCGGCGCGCTCCCTTGGCCTCACCCACGGTCAGACCATGCGTCACATCATCGTTCCCCAGGCAGTCCGCAAGGTCACCCCGGCACTGATGAACGACTTCATTTCGATGCAAAAAGACGTGGGCCTGATCTCGGTCTTGGGCGCAACGGATGCCATCCGAGCCGCTCAGCTCCAGCAGGCGACTACCTACAACTTCACCTCCTACGTGGTTGCAGGCATCTTCTTCATCATCTTGTCCTTCCCCTTCATTCGTCTTTCCGATTGGTACACCGCGCGCCTGCGTAAGCGCGAACAGATGGGAGGAACCGTCTGATGAGCCAGACAACAGTCACGAACGAGGCCAACGAGCAAGCGACCCGCGATGAAACCGTTCTGAGCATCCAAGGCGTCGTCAAGCGCTTCGGATCCAATATCGTGTTGCGCGGCCTTGACCTTGACGTCCGCCGTCACGAGGTCGTGGTCCTCTTGGGTGCATCCGGTTCCGGTAAGTCCACCCTCCTTCGCTGCGCCAACCTCTTGGAACGCGTGGATGACGGGCAAATCTTCCTCTCGGGCCAAGACATCACCGATCCGAGTATCAACGCGGACAAAATTCGCGCACAGATCGGTGTCGTCTTCCAGCACTACAACCTCTTCCCCACATGTCGGTCATCGACAACGTCACCCTTGCAGCACGCAAGGTTCACGGATGGAGCCCCGAAGAGGCAGCAGAGCGCGGAATGAGCCTGCTCGAGCGAATCGGTCTTGCCGCAAAGGCCCGCGAGTTCCCCGATCGCCTTTCGGGCGGTCAGCAGCAGCGCGTGGCAATTGTTCGCGCGCTCGCCACGAACCCTGAGCTTTTGCTTCTCGACGAGATCACCTCGGCACTGGACCCCATGCTGGTCGGCGAAGTGCTCGACCTGGTTCGCGAGGTCAAGGACAGCGGTTCAACGATCCTCATGGCCACGCATGAGATTGGCTTTGCCCGTCAGGTCGCCGATCGCGTCGTCTTCTTGGAGCGTGGAAAGATCGTCGAACAGGGACCGCCTGAAGAAGTCATCGGAAACCCGAAGATGCCTCAGACTCAAGAGTTCCTTGCTCGAGTGTTCCACTGAGAATAAGCGAATAGTTGTGTGTCCCTTGGCGGCTTCCCACGGAAGCTGCCAAGGGACACACGGCATTTAGTCCGCGGGTGATTCAACGTCTTCCCAGAAGCGCGTCACGACATCCGCCAAAACAGCTGGATTCTCCAATTGAGCACTGTGCTTCGCATCGGGAATAGTCTCATAGCGTGCTCCAAGAACCAGCGCTTCTTGACGATGCATTCGCTCTGGCCAGACGCTGTCCCCTACCCCGTGAGCAATCAGTACGGGAAGTCCGCTCTGGCGCAGGGGCACAGAAACATCCGGATAACGAGCCAGAATAATGGCCGCTCCCATCAGCGAATCCTCACTTGTCACCATCGATCGATGCGCAATGAGCTCTTCCCGAGGATCCTCACTCAAGAACTGCGAAATGTACCAAGCCGAAAGCCTCTTCCCCGTCGTCGAGGACAGCAAACGCTGACGCAAGGGAGTCCACCGCATTCCTTCGGGAGGCCTAGGACCGGTAGAAAACAGGGTCAGTGAACGGAAAAGCTCAGGGGCTTTCACCGCAGCCTGCCGCGCAATGACGCCCCCGAAGGAGTGCCCCAAGAGGTGCACGGGCCTCTCTTGAGCGCCCATTGATCGAGCAACTTCAATCAGGTCGCCCACAAAGTCACTCAAACGGTAATTTTCCACGCCCTCAGGGGCCGCGGAATCAGCCTGTCCTCGCTGCGAATATGCAAGCGCCGCGCGACCGCGCTGCGCCAAATAGGGCATAAAGGGAGTGAAGTCTTCTTTTGAACCCGTAAAACCTGGCACGAGGAGCGCAGGGGTCGACCCAGCCACGGCCTCGTCAGTCACTACCGCAGTCAAGACGCCAGCAGCACTGGGAATCCCCAGGCAACGCAAACCCTCGGGAAGACCTCCCCCAAAAGGCGCGCAATGAACTTCTCCACGTATCTGCATACATTCCCCCACGCACATTGGAATTTCACTCGAGCTCAAAAGCACCCGTGTACAGCTGGTAGTACACGCCCTTTTGAGCAATCAGTTCGTCGTGGCTTCCACGTTCAATAATACGGCCGTGATCCAGCACCATAATGGCATCGGAATTACGGACCGTTGACAGACGGTGTGCAATGACGAAGACCGTACGCCCTCCATGAGGTTATCCATGCCGTTCTGGACCAATGACTCAGTACGCGTATCGATCGAGGAGGTCGCCTCGTCCAGAATCATCGCCGGCGGATCGGCAACAGCTGCACGCGCAATAGACAGCAACTGTGCCTGCCCCTGCGAGAGGTTTGACCCATTGCCGCTGAGCTCGGTCTGGTAGCCATCGGGAAGACGCTCAATGAAGGAATGCGCATTCGCGAGCTTTGCGGCTGCGATACATTCCTCATCGGTCGCATCCAGTCGCCCAAAGCGGATGTTATCCATGACGGTACCGGTAAAGAGCTTCACATCCTGAAGCACGACGCCCAGCGAGCGACGCAAATCAGGCTTATGAATCTTCCTGATATTGATACCATCAAAGCGGATCTTGCCATCGTCAATATCGTAGAAACGGTTGATCAGGTTGGTGATGGTTGTCTTACCTGCACCCGTCGCGCCAACGAAGGCGATCTTCTGACCGGGTGTTGCCCACAGCGAGATGTCGTGCAAAACCATCTTCTTCCCGTCGTAGGAGAAGTCGACATCTTCCATGACCAACTCGCCGCGTAGACGCGTGTAGGTAATCGTTCCATCGCTGTGAGGATGGCGCCATGCCCACACTCCCGTGCGTTCTTCAGTGGGATGGACATCGCCATTTTCATCGACCCGCGCGCGGACCAGGGTCACGTAGCCCTCGTCTTCTTCACTCTCTTGCTCCATCAAGGCAAAGACTCGCGAGGCGCCGGCCAGACCCAGCGCGATCATCGGGACCTGCATCGAGGCCTGCCCCAGCGTCTGCGTAAAGTTACGCACCATGCCCAGGAAGGAGACGACAATACCGACGGTGATTGTGCCCATTCCCGCAAAACCAAGGTTCGGCGCGTGAAGCTCGATCATGACGCCACCGATGAGTGCGACAAGGACGTAGAGGATATTTCCAATGTTTCCCAGCGCCGGCATGAGCATATTGCCGAATTGGTTAGCGCGCTCCGAATCGTTGAAGAGCTGGTGGTTGTATGTGAGGAACTCTTTCTTGACGGCGTCTTCGTGGTTGAAGACCTTGATGACCTTCTGGCCATCCATCATTTCTTCGATATAGCCTTCTTCGTCTGCCAGTGAGCGCTGCTGGGCAACCATGAATTTCGCTGAGCCACCGCCCATCTTCTTGGTTACGCCGAACATTGTTCCCGACATCAAAAGGACCACAAGTGTCAGCCACACCGAGTAGCTCAGCATAGTTGCGAGCAGCGCAAGGATGGTCAAGATCGAGGAGATCAAGGTCGGGATCGACTGACCGATCAACTGACGAATCGCATCCGTATCGTTCGTGTAGGTCGACATCACCGCGCCGTGCGGGTGCGTATCAAAGAACTTCAGGGGCAAGGACTCCATGCGATCGAACATGTCATCGCGCATCTTCTTCAAGGTGCCCTGGGTGATGATGGCCATCAGTCGCGTGTAGATGAAGGAACACACGATTCCCGATCCGAAAACAATCCCCATCACGGTAACGATGCGGATCAAGGTTGGCATGACTGCAGGAAGGCCCTGTTCCATGCCCGGAAGAATTACGCGGTCAACGATTTGCTGGAGGAAGATCGCACCAACGGCCGATGCGATTCCCGAAACAATGATGCACACGAAGACCACAAGAAGAAGGCCCTTGTAACTCGCCCACAAGTACTTGAGGAGCCGGCCAAGCGGCTTGGGGACGCCTTCAAGCTTGTGCGGATCCTTTTCTTCCGCTTGCAGTGTCTGTTCTTTGTGCTCTGTTTGCTGCGTCGTCATCTCAGGCCACCTCGCTTTCGCTCGGGCTGTTTTGTGTGTCGTACAGTTCGCGGTATTCGCCGCCCAAGTCCAGAAGCTCTTGGTGCGTGCCGTGTTCCTTAATGCGCCCGTCATCCAAAACGATGATCTGGTCGGCGTGCTGAACTGAAGAAATGCGCTGGGCGATAATGATCGTTGTCGTATCGGGGATTTCGGTTTCGAATGCCTGTCGAATCAACGCATCGGTTTTGGTATCCACCGCGCTGGTGGAATCATCCAAAATGAGGATCATGGGCTTCTTGAGGAGCGCGCGAGCAATGCACAGGCGCTGCTTTTGGCCACCAGAGAGGTTGGCGCCGCCTCGTTCGACCATGGTGTCGTAGCCATCGGGGAATTGACGAATAAACTCATCAGCCTGCGAAAGCTCGCACGCACGGATCAGCTCCGCATCGCTCGCGTCCGGGTTGCCCCAACGCAGGTTTTCTTTGATCGTTCCCGGAAGAGGATGTTCTTTTTGGAGGACGACGGAAACTGCATCTCGCAGGGGTTCGAGGCGGTAGTCGCGAACGTCGATGCCGCCGACCGTGACCTTTCCTTCGGTGACGTCATAGAGGCGAGGGATTAGCTGAATGAGTGAGGTCTTTGCTGAACCTGTTCCGCCCACAATACCCAGTGTTGAACCGGCGGGAATGGTCAGGGAGATATCCGACAGTGCTGGGCGCTCTGAGTCTTCCCTGTACTTAAAGGTGACGTTTTCGAAGGTGATATCCCCGGTCGGGACCTCGCGGATACCGTATTCGGGAGAGGTCAGCGGCGATTCGTAACGAAGAACTTCCGCGATACGATTCGCGGATTCTCCAGCGATCGTGATCATGACGAAGATGAAGGCGAGCATCATCATGGCCGTCAGGATTTGGATGCCGTAGGTGATCAGGGCCGAGAGCTGACCTGTGGTCAACTCCGTACCGCCAGAGGCAACAATCATTTGTGCGCCGATGAAATCCACCAGCATGATGGCTGCGAAGATGAAGAACATCATGACGGGGAGTATTGAGTGCCAGAACCTTCTCCGCGAAGGTGAAGTCTGCTCGCACTTCCTCTGAACGACGTGCAAAACGCGTCTTTTCGTATTCTTCATTGACGAAAGACTTAACGACGCGAATACCTGCAATATTCTCTTGCACCGAGTTGTTCAAAGCGTCGTACTTCTTAAAGATCCGGCGGAAGACCGGGAAGATGAAGATGATGATCCCGAACATGATTGCCGCCAGGAAAGGCAACATGATGAGGAAAATCAGGGACATGTGCCAGTTGATGCGAAGCGTCATGACGATCGAGAAGACGACCATCAACGGGACACGGACGGCAACACGGATAATCATGCCGTAGGCGTTTTGGACGTTTGTCACGTCCGTTGTCATGCGGGTAACCAGGGAGGACGTCGAAAAACGATCGACATCCCCGAAAGAGAAATCCTGAACCTTAAAGAAGAGGTCTTGACGCAGGTGCTTTGCCAGACCAGCTGCTGCGGTTGCTCCGAAACGGGCGGCGAGGATTCCGAAAAGGAGCGAGAACATCGCCATAACCAACATGAAGACGCCCAGGCGCACGACCGGGGTGAGCGCGCCGCCTTGAAGGTGATCAACCAAGGAGGCCATGACCAGGGGGAGGAAGCACTCAAGAATGACTTCTCCCGTAACAAAAAATGGCGTCAGGAGTGATGCACGACGATACTCGCGAAGGCTCCTCAATAAAGGTACGAATAATTGACATATAGTACTGAACCCCTGGCTGATTACTGTGTGTAGTCCATGCCTACCTGGCGGTGTCTTGAGCACGGAGCCCCGCTGTGACAACGATAGGAATGCCGAGAAGATGTGATGTCTTCATATTAACCGTCGTCGTATCAATTGGCATTGCGCGTCATTTCCTTCGCCATACTCATTCATAGCTTATTCATAGCTTGACCCCAAAGCTCCCACAGATTCGCCTCGTACATTTGCAATATCAGACATCGGGGGTCGTAAGGCCCCGTCTCCTTTTACCTGTTGAGGGACGCTGTTTTTTACGCATATTGTGTTGATGGGATGCACTGTGGGGGTCGGTTTCACCGGCCCCCACAGTGTTTTCCTATCCGTGCAGCTCTCTTCCATAAAAGCCACTAAATCTTCAAACTTTCTTTCGTTATACTGTGCCCGGCACAATCTACTCACAAGACAGCAAATCTAGAGGAGCGCGAGCAATGACGAACGAACAGGTAGTACCGCAGGCGACCCCCGAAAAGCAGACCGAGGACAGTATTCCTACTCGCCGCCTCGACCCCGCCGCCGACGTACTCGGGGCAGCTCAGTGGACCTGGGGATTTTCTACCAAGCACACGCCCTCAACGATGCTTCACCTTCTTCTCCTCCCGGTGGCCATCATGCTTCTGTGGGCGGGGCTGACCAGCCGTGAGAACCTATTCCTCCCCATTTCAGTAACCTTGGGGGTTTTCTTAACCGCTCTGGGCGCTCAGAGCCGTTCATTTCTACTCTGCACGATTTCCGTCATGATTCTGCTCTTCCCGGTCTATCTCGTCGTCTACGGACTTCTTTTTAATCCGTAATAGACAGTGAGGCCAGTGAGCTCTTATCCGCGGACTTCACTGACGTGTGTTACCACGCGCGTCCGGCGATACATCGAGACGGTAAAACTGTCCTCGTAGATGCAGTGCTTACGAAGTTGTCTGTATGCGTGAGTATTCGTGTAATTCGTGCCATCAGTGAACTTCAGATTGATCTCTTCGCCTGACTCCTTCGCCAAGGTGACACGCGTTGTAAATATGCGGGTCTTTAAATTTCTCCTGCGCATCACGGTTGAAGTCTCTTCTTTGTGCGCCACGCAACGCACGGTGAGGCTCTCACTGCCCGATACAGCATCTGCCACTACCTGAGACGACAATACAGCGCCCATTCCCACAAGACCGCAATCAATGGCAACCAGCCCGACACACAACACCTTTGACATCATGGGAGACAAACGGCGACGGAATTGCACCGCATCGCGCACGCTTCCCTGAGCACACCGCTTGATGATGGGAATCAACAACATCGCAACAGCGATGGGCGTCACGCACACCAGTGCCCAGCTCACCAACGCAAAAGACCACAATTTTGGCGACATGAGGTAGAAGAGTGGCCCGGTGATTCCAGTGATGATGAATAACCACAGGTTGACTGTTCCACGCCGACTCATTGAGCGAAGCGATAGCAGTGGTTTCACCTTTACTCCTGCCCGAGTGCCCTCTCCAATGCACTCAGCCCCATTGCCAGCAGCGCGGAATCACTTCCCTGTGCCTGGCTCATCGATTGATCGACAAGTTCGCGCCATGGACCTTGCCGCAGAACACAACCATTCTTCAATACGATGATCCGCGCGTCCAGTGCCGCGGCGTCTTCGATCTGGTGCGTGGCCATGACGATCGTCCTGCCCGCAAAGCGCTGCGCAATCAACTCGCGCAAGCCGCGCGCCGCCTCGACGTCAAGCGCCGCCATCGGCTCATCCAAGAGCAACATATCCGGGTCCACGACCAGCGCTCGCGCGAGCGCGATTCGCTGTGCTTGGCCCCCAGACACCCGCGCAGGCCGACGCTGCTCCAATCCTGCCAAACCCACAGACTCCAGGGCTTCGCGCGCACGCACCTCGGCCTCTGCAGTGGGAATGCCCGCGCAACGCAAGGGAAAGGCAACATTGGCGAGCACACTCATGTGAGGGAATAGAACGGGCTTCTGCTCCAAAGTGGCGATCTTTGGCTGGCGACCCGAAGCGCCATCTGGCCACTGCCAGGTACAGGTCATCTCCGGAGCATCGAGGGAAGCAGAGATCACCGACAAAAGCGTGCTCTTTCCCGAACCGTTATGACCCATAAACGCCGTGACGGCGCCGCCATGACAGGTGAGGTCGACATCGATATGCCGCTCAGGGAAGCTTTCCGGCAATCCGCACGCCGGGGACAGGGGCACGCGTGAGGCTGGTCCCTCGCGTCTCCATTCTCATTCTCGAGGCCGTGGCCGGGCTGCGTAGCCACGCGCGAGGCCTCTGAGGGAACTTTCACCTCATCAAGGGCGGCACCACTCATCAGGCGCGAATACCACCACTGCGAGAAAGCCGAAGCGCCGCCAACTAAGACAAGTGCGACAAAGACCAAGATGACTGACAACATCAGGGCCATGTCGGTTGATTCTTCGCGCTGGAGGTAAATCTCTAGGGGTAGCGTGCGGGTTACTCCAGCCAACGACCCAGCAAAAAGTGATCGTCGCACTGAATTCACCGAGCGCTCGCGAGAAAGCCAAAGCGGTCGAAGACACCAGCGCGGGAATCGTCAGCGGCAGGGTGACAAACCAGAGCGTCCGTGAGGGGTAGGCCCAAAGACGAGGCGACGCGTTCCTCATCGAAACCTCGCGTGCGCAGTGCACCTTCGAGCGAAGACACAAAGAAAGGCAGCGAGACGAAGGTCTGCGCCATGATGACCGCAACCGTCGTGAAGGCAATATTGATGCCGAAGATTTGCAGATAGGCTCCGATCAGCCCACGGCGGCCCCAGGTGATTAAAAGCGCCAAACCCGCGACAACCGGCGGAAGAACCATGGGCAAGGTGACCATGGAGCGCAGGAGCCGCGACCACCACGTATCTCGCGCACGCGCGCACACCAGCGCCAGCGGGAGTCCAACAAGGATGCATACAAGGGTCGAGGGAAAGACAGGTGCGCAGCGAGAGCGCAAGGGCCTGCGAACTCAGTGCTTGAGTGAATAGGTGGGGAAATTGAACCCAATCAATGCGCAGGAGCAGTGCAATGAATGGGACAAGGAGAAAAAGAACAGCACAGGCTGCGGGGAGTGCGATCCATCGCGGGATCCCCGCATGCCTATGCGTGCCGCGTCATCGGTATGAATTCTGTTCTCTTCGGAATCTCAGCCCTGATCAGAGGCAATCGGACCCGAGAAGCCGTACTTCTTCAGCACCGCCTGTCCCTTGTCGGAAAGAACGGCATCGATGAACTTCTGCGCGGCTTCCTTGTTCTTTGTCGAGACGGTCAGGGCGATCGGGTATGAGTTCACGACCTCGTTTGCACGGAGCAACCTCGATGGTTTTCGACCTTGTCGCCAGCGGCCTTCGCATCGGTCGCATAGACCAGGCCTGCATCGGCTTCACCGCTCTCGACCTTTGCGCGTACGTCGGTCACCTTCTGTTCTTCCGAAACAGGGTTGAGGGTGACGCCGAGCTTTTCAACCAGCTGCTTGGTTGCGTTACCGCAGGGAACGCCCTGTGCGCACACAACGAGCTTCTTCCCATCCAAAGAAGCGTCGAGGCCGGTGATCTTTCCCGGATTTCCCTTGGGGACAATCAGTGTCAGGACATTAGATGCGAAGGGCTTTGGCATATCGACGAGCTTCGCATCACTTGCTTTGGTCATGTTCTTCTGGTCTGCAGATGCAAAAACGTCAGCAGGTGCGCCTTCCTTCATCTGGTCAACCAGAGTCGATGAGCCCTGGAAGTTGAAGGTCACCTTGATGTTCGGATCACTTTCCTTGAGGACCGTGTCGGCGATCTCAGGGAATGCCTTGTTGAGCGAAGCCGCCGCAAAAACCTTGAGTTCGACGGGCATTGCACTGGCAGTCGGCGCTGTTGACGAGGACTCGGAGGAACTAGAGGAAGCTGATCCACTTCCTCCCGAACATGATGAAAGAGTAATGAGACTTAATGCCGCGATGACGGCAAATCTATTGAAAGACTTCACAGGTTCCCTCCGCGCGGGATTTGAAGAGAAACATTCGTTGCTTTGATTTGTGCCATAGCAATGGAGCCAACCTCAAGCCCCAGCTCACGCACCCCTTCGGTGGAGACTCAGAGAGACGACTCGATAGGGACCACACTGCAAATCGACTTGGCTCATTACTGTGTCACTGCGGATAGCAATTACCAGCCCTTGAAGGTGGTTTCGAACGGACTGAGAGTCCTGTCCTGCAGCGATCTGGTGAACTTCGGGTTGACTGACGATGAGCTCGGCAACCGATGCGCCATCAACGCGTAGTGGCCCATTATTTCCATTGTTTTCCACGCGTCTAACTAGGCCCTCGTCGAGCCAACGACGAACGGTATCGTCACTAACACCAAGGAGGGTCGCAAGAGTGGAGACTTTGTAGTGAGGCACTCAATTAGTCTAATGGAAATAACCCGATTTCTCGAATAAATTGAGATCTATTAATGAACTCCCCGCAAATGCGTCATTCTCCAGCTGCTTGGCGTACGGGAATATCTTCAAAGAGCACACGACATCCGCAATCATCAGCAAAGGGAACAACCGTCAAGGAGATATCCCCATTGCTCAGCTCCTCCACAATGTGGCGGACGGCCGCGCCGTGCATGCGACAAACGATCTGCTGAATACGGGTATCCCCAATACCCACGTAGGGGCAGGAATTAATGGAAAGATTCCCGTCATCGGTATTTTCGGCACGGAAGCCACGCGTTGATAGGAACACTCTCAGCAAAGAGAAGAGTGCTTCCTGATCATCGTCGAGCAGCATCAAAAGCACCTGATTCGCGAATGAGGTCAACATACTGCTGCCCCCAGTTGCGCCCCATTGCGTCCGCAAGCTGTTCGCCACCATCGTCCGCCTGCGCCATTGCCGAGGCCGCAGCAATAAGAGTTCTGTCGACTGACGCTGGAGGCGAGCTGCGTCTTCAAGGACAGCAATTTCGTAGTACATCGCGGGACGACCGCGACCTTCGGGCGAATGCGTGCGGCGCACGACCAAACCCTGTTCGAGTAAGGGGATCAGGGTCTCACGGACAGAGTTCTTGTGAATGCCAAGGTACTCGGCAACCTCAACGACGGTTGCCTCTCGACCAATATCTGTCAACGCATGCAAAACCTTGCGTTGAGCGGGAGACGCGGTCGCTAGTTGGGCCATCATGTCTTCAATACCAACGGGCCCAGCCTTCGTCTCGCTACCGATCACTGCCTCTCCTTGTGTGCCATGTGTTACGGGATATGTTCTTCATTCTAATGCAGAGGAAATCTGGTGCCCCAGCACGTTTCAAATGGCGAGGCCGTATGCGCTGGTCAGCGCATACGGCCTCAGTGTTTCAACCTCATTACGCGCCCTGGTAGGGGGCGTCATCAGATGGGAAGTCCTTGCTCGACGGTCCTGCAGCGCCACCTCGAACCGGAGTCCACCCACGAGCCGGCTGCGAAGCAGCGGTTGCGGCCGAACGTGAGCGATAGACAACATAGGGGCGGGTCGGGTAGGCGACAGGCGCCGAAAGAACATGCACCAAGCGGGTGAATGGCCAGACCGCAAACAGGATCAGACCAGCAATGATGTGCAGCTTGAATTGAAGCGGAACATCGGTCATCAAGGAGACATCGGGCTGGAACATGAAGATCGAACGGAACCAAACCGAGATCGTCTCACGGTAGTTGTATCCGCCGTCCTTACCCAGAATCTGCGTTGTCAGCGTTGCAGCACCGCCAAGGAAGATCGCAACGGACAAAAGCACGTACATGATGATGTCGTTACGCGTAGTTGCCAGGCGCACAGACTTCTTCACAATGCGACGGTAGAGCAGCCCCAGCAGGCCCACCAAGGTCATGAGTCCAGCGATACCACCACCAGTGATCGCAACCATGTGGTAGGCATGCTCGCTCACTCCCATGGCCTCGGTCCACGACTGCGGAATCACCAAGCCCATAACGTGACCCAGCGCCACACCCAAAATACCGAAGTGGAACAAGGGCGAGGACAGTCGCAGGATACGCCCCTCGTTGAGCTGGGAGGAACGTGAAGTCCACCCGTACTGATCACTGCGGTAACGCCAAATCAACCCACCGATCAGAAGGGTGAATGAAATGTAGGGAAGCACTCCCCAGAGGAAAAGGTTCATGACAATCCTTAGAGTTCGTTCTCACCCGCGGGCGAAACAAGGGATGACGGAGTTTGTACTGTGGGCCAAGGAAGATCACCGCGATCAGCCATTCCCACCATTTCACTGGGAGGGCCTTGACGGACAAGCGTCTGCATACGGGCAAAAGTAGCCTCGTCCACCTCGGGCAGAGCCATACGCAAGGCAGCAACAACATGCGCCCACGGGGAGGACAAAGAGAGCAAAGCAGCGTGAAGAATCTCGATTCCCTCGCGGTGCGAGGCCAACATCGACTCCACAAGCTCATGCTCTTCACCCTCGGTGCGAGCAGCAAGCTCGAGGATATTCGGCAAGTAGTCAGGAAGCTGATCATTATCGAGCTGCCAGCCCACTGCCGCATAGAGATCGCGGACGATAGTCAGAGCAATTCCCCGCTGTCGGGTGTCCCCCGTTGCGTAGTAGGTCAGCTCCAAGCAGCAGCGACGCTTCTGATCAAAGGTTTCAACGTAGGCTTCCTCGACCTCGCGACGCGAGCGTTCTCCCGCCCAGTCAAGGAACTGGGAGAACTCAGCCGCGGCCTCGGCAGGAAGCTGAGCCAAGGCAGAACCTACCTCGGTCAAGATCTCGTCCCATTCCTGCCCCGGGTAATCCAAAAGGGCGGCGGCAATCATAGAAGGTCGCCGCGCGCGACTCACGGCTCTGCTTCACGACCGGAAGGGCAGGAGCCGGATTGCGCGTAGGAATAAAGGTCGCTGTTGAGGGACTCATTCGGGTCGCCGTCCAATGCTCACGGGAACCTTTCCACCCTTCTTCGATCCGCAACCGGACTCGGAACCTTCACCCACGGGGCACAGGTAAGGAGTCGGTGTACGCATGTCTTCGGGGTGTGAAGTCGGGATCACGTAGCGGTCCTCGTACTTCGCGATAGACAACAGGCGATACATCGCCAGAATGTCTTCTTCGCTCATGCCCACGGCCTCGGGAATCGACGGGTCGACAGGCTGGCCCATGTTGACGTCACGCATGTAGGAACGCATAGCAGCCAGGCGACGCAAGGAAAGCTCGACGGGGCGAGTGTCCCCAGCGGTGAAGAGACCCGCAAGGTATTCCAAAGGAATGCGCATAGTCGACAGCGCAGTCAAAAGAATCTTGTGGTTCTCGCCATCGGCACCCGAATTGGTGACGGCATCAACGACCGGCGAAAGCGGCGGGATGTACCACACCATGGGGAGCGTGCGGAACTCCGGGTGCAGCGGAAGCGCCAGACGGTAGTCAACGATCAGCTTGTAGACCGGTGAATTCTGCGCGGCCTCGATGAAGGAACGGGGAATGCCACCAGCCTGGGCAGCAGCGATGACCTCGGGATCGAAGGGATCCAAGATCAGCTCGCGCTGCGCGTAGTACAGTTCCTGCTCGTTCTTCATCGAAGCTGCTTCGGTCACGCGATCAGCGTCGTAGAGGACAACGCCCAAGTAGCGCAGGCGACCAACACAGGTCTCGGAGCAGATCGTGGGTTCGCCAACCTCGATGCGCGGGTAGCACAGGGTGCACTTCTCGGCCTTACCGGTCGAGTGGTTGAAGTAGACCTTCTTGTAGGGGCAGCCCGACACGCACATGCGCCAGCCGCGGCACGCATCCTGGTCAACCAGCACAATGCCATCTTCTGCACGCTTGTACATTGCGCCCGAGGGGCATGCAGACACGCAGGTGGGGTTCAAGCAGTGGTTGCAGATACGCGGCAGGTAGAACATGAATGCTTCTTCGATGCTGGTTTGCACCATGGTCTGCATCTTGGCAAGCGTCGGGTCCTCGTGCATGGTCTCCAAGGAACCACCCAAGTTGTCGTCCCAGTTCGGGCCCCACTCGATGGTGTCGATGGTCTTACCCGTCATCTGCGAGCGTGCGCGAGCAGTCGGCATTGCCTTCGCTCCGGCGGGAGTCTGGAGCAGACGATCGTAGTCGTAGGTCCACGGCTCGTAGTAGTCGTCGATCTCAGGCATATCGGGGTTTGCGAAGATCGTTGCGAGCTTCTTCAAACGCCCGCCACTGCGAGGAACGAGCTTGCCGGACTTGGTCAGGCGCCATCCGCCCTTCCAGTGATCCTGATCTTCCCAGGTGCGCGGATAGCCAACACCCGGTCGGGTCTCAACGTTGTTGAACCACATGTACTCGGTACCTTCGCGGTTCGTCCATGCCTGCTTACAGGTCACCGAACAGGTGTGGCAGCCAATGCACTTGTCAAGGTTCATCACCATGACAACTTGACTCATGACCTTCATCGTTTCATTCCCTCTCTTCAGATCTGGGGACGAACCCTCAGAACTCCACATCCTGGCTACGGCGACGAATCATGGTGACTTCATCGCGCTGGTTACCCGTCGGACCGACGTAGTTATAGGCGTAGGTGAACTGGCCATAACCACCGATCAAGTGCGAGGGCTTCAAGAAGATGCGCGTCAAGGAGTTATGCGAACCACCACGACGCCCGGTCGATTCATTCAAAGGAGTGTTCGCAACACGCTCTTGAGCGTGGTGCATATACACAGTGCCCTCCGGAATACGGTGTGAAACCACTGCGCGAGCAGAGACCACACCGTTACGGTTGTGGGCCTCGATCCAATCGTTATCGCGTACGCCGATCTTCTCGGCATCCTGCGGGCTCATCCACACGGTCTGGCCACCGCGTCCCAGGGTGAGCATGTAGAGGTTGTCGAAGTACTGCGAGTGGATCGCCCACTTGTTGTGGGGGGTCAGGTAGCGCACAGCAACCTCGGCTTGGCCTCGGCCATCGCGACCCATCGTGCCGGGAGCAGCCTCACCCAAGAGGTGATGCAGGTCCAAGGGAGGACGGAAGGTCGGGAGTGACTCGCCCATCGCCTGCATCCAGTCGTGATCCAGGTAGTAGTGCATACGACCCGTTAGAGTGTGCCACGGCTTGTGGTACTCGATGTTTTGGCTAAATGCCGTGTAGCGACGTCCGCCGTGTTCCGAACCGGACCACTCGGGGCTAGTAACGACGGAAACGGGGGCTGCCTGAACATCCTTGAAGGTCACGTGCTTTTCTTCGTCACCTTCGGCCATTTCGGCCATGTTTCCTGTGCCCACGCGTTCCTGCAAAGTCTTGAAACCGCGAGTTGCCATGGAACCATTGGTCGTACCCGAGAAACGGAGGATGAACTCGCATGCTCGCTTATCGGTATCCATGCGCGGACGCGGACCCATGAAGGTTTCCAGGGTTCCTTCCATCGCGATGAACTCGTCGATTTCCTTCTGAGCGTTGAAAGCGACGCCCTTCGTTGCCATTCCAGCCTTCTCGATGAGCGGGCCGACGGTGTTGTACCTGTCGGAAATCGTTCGGTAGTCACGCACGACAGGGATGAGCTTGGGCATATTCACGCCCGGGACCCAACCAATTTCTTCACGAGGCGCAACGCGACCATGCGGGGTCAGCAGTTCGTCAGGGTGAATCGTGAGTGAGCGGGAGGCGATGACGTCCTGCATCGGCTCGGGCAGGTGAACTTCGGCCATCTTCGATACGTACGCCGAGAGGTCCTGGAAGAGCTCGAAGTCGGTTCGCGCATCCCACGGCGGGTTGATTGCCGCATTGAAGGTGTGCACGTAGGGGTGCATATCGGTGCTGGACAGATCGTACTTCTCGTACCAGGTGGCCGCGGGAAGAATGACGTCCGAGTGCAAGGTGGTCGTGGTGTTGCGGAAGTCCGCCGTGACCATGAGGTCAAGCTTGCCTTCCGCGGGGGCATCGCGCCACACCATGGACTTGGGGCGATCTTCAGCTTCAAGTTCGCGAGCCTGAACATCGTCATCGGCACCGAGCATGTGACGCATGAAGAACTCCGCACCCTTAGCGGAAGAGCCCAAGAGGTTCGTACGCCAGTTGAAGAGGATGCGCGGGTAGTTGACCGGGTTATCCGGGTCTTCACACGCGAACTTCAGGAGCCTTCGGTGAGTTGTCCGGAGATGTACTCTCCGACGCTGACTCCTGCTTCTTCGGCTGCACGTCCAAGTTCCAGGGAAGAGCGATCGAAGGAGGGGAAGGTGGGCATCCATCCGCGCTGCGAGGCCTCGACCAAGGTGTCGGCAACCGTCTGGTCTCCGAATGCCTGGCCTCCCAGCGGCGAAGCGAGGCGCTGAGCTTCGAGGCCGTCGTAACGCCACTGGTCCGTGGTGAGGTACCAGAAACCGGTCGCGATCATTTGACGTGCGGGGCGCTGCCAGTCGAGTGCGAAGGAGTACTGCGTCCAACCGGTAATCGGCCGGACCTTTTCCTGACCGACGTAGTGGGCCCAGCCGCCACCATTAATGCCCTGGGTTCCACAGAAGGTGGTGAGGGCAAGCATGGTGCGGTAGATCTGATCGGCGTGGTAGAAGTGGTTGACACCTGCGCCGAAGATGATCTGTGAACGGCCCTTAGAATCGATGGCGTTCTGTGCAAATTCGCGACCAATACGGATTGCAGCTTCCGCGGCGACGCCGGTGAGTTCTTCCTGCCATGCGGGAGTTCCGGGGTCGAGGCATCGGTGTAGCTCGTGGGCCAGGTGCCGGGAAGACCCGGACGTGCCACGGCATACTGGGCAAGCATCAAGTCGTAGACAGTGGTGACGAGCTTGCCGCCAACGCGACGGACGGGGACGCCTCGGGTCACAACGCCTGCACCAACCGCTGCGGTCGGGGCCTCGTCTGCAACTAGGTCGAAGCGAGGCAGCTTCACTTCGGCGCTCTCGCAACCTTCCTCGTAGAAGGAGAGGCGTGCGTCGACGCCGTCCATCGTGAGGTTCCACTTGCCCTTACCCTCATCGGTGTAGCGATCGGCCAAGGTGCCGCGCGGGTCACGCACAGCGCCCGACTTGTCCATCACGAGGAAGCGGAATTCGGGGTTGGGACGGTTGCGGGTCTCTTCATCGACAGCCTCGGGAACATCCGCAACGGAGAGGAACTTGCCGGGGACGAGGCCTTCGGGAGTTTCGTCCAGCTCCAAAAGGAAGGGGGAATCCGTGTAGTGGAGCATGTAGTCCTGGAAGCGCTCGGTGGGGTGCTCCACGTGGAATTCCTTGAGGATCACGTGGCCCATGGCCATGGCCAAAGCACCGTCGGTACCGGGGTTCACGCGAAGCCATTCATCGGCAAACTTCGTGTTGTCCGAGTAGTCGGGGGCAACGGAGACAACCTTTTGGCCGTGGTAGCGGGCCTCAGTCATGAAGTGCGCATCGGGAGTACGCGTCAGCGGCAGGTTCGAACCCCACACGATGAGGTACTGGGAGTTGAACCAGTCGCCGGCCTCGGGAACGTCGGTCTGGTCGCCAAAAACCTGGGGCGAGGCGACGGGGAGGTCTGCGTACCAATCGTAGAAGGAAAGATTGACGCCGCCGATGAGCTGCAGGTAGCGGGCACCCGCACCGAAAGACACCATCGACATTGCGGGAAGCACTGAGAAGCCGGCAATACGGTCCGGACCCCAGTCGGCGATCGTCGCAACATTCGCTGCTGCAACGATTTCCATTGCCTCTTCCCAAGTGGTGCGCACCAATCCGCCCTTGCCTCGAGCACGCTTGTAAGCGCGGGAGATTTCGGGATCGGAAGTGACTGCGCGCCACGCCTCCACGGGATCGCCCAAGCGTGCCTTGGCCTCGCGATAGGGCTCGAGGAGGGCTGAACGAACGTAGGGGTGACGGATACGCGTCGGCGAGTATTCGTACCAGGAGAAGGCAGCGCCTCGGGGGCAACCGCGAGGTTCGTAGTCGGGCATATCCGGCCCAGTCGAGGGGTAGTCAACCTGCTGGGCTTCCCAGGTAATGATCCCGTCCTTGACGAAGACCTTCCACGAGCACGAGCCCGTGCAGTTCACGCCGTGAGTGGAACGTACGACGCGATCGTGGCTGAAACGTTGACGGTAGAAGGCATCGGCCTCACGTCCGCCAACTAGGAACATTTGACGCGCGTCAGCGCTGACCTCGCCGCGGCGCAGACGGCCGCCCAGCGTCAGGAGTCGGTGGTCGATCATGATATGTACTTTCTCATCGGCATGGCCTCGGGGATTCCCGAGGCAGTGTCACAGTTGTTGCTGAGCGAGTCTTTCGCCCGCAGTCGGTGGCGCAATAAGCGCATTCATGAACTTATGAAAGTGGAGGGTGACGGGCTTCTGGAGGGATATTGAGCCCGCCACCGAGTGAGGGGCTCAGCCCGGGAAAGGCGCGCCCTTGCGTGCGTACTGGCGCCAGCACAGGAGTGAGGCCAAAATGCAGAAGATCGCGCAGCCCACGAAGAAGGTCCATGCGCCCTTCGCGCCGACAGCTGAGAGAGCAGCGCCGACCAAGAAGGGACCAAGGGAGGCAATCGCTGAGGTGAAGCCGATGGCGCCACCAGCCTGACGTGCGGGCATAATCATGGGCATCTGCTTGAAGGTACCTGCATTTCCGAAGCCGGAGAACAGGAACATCAGCAGCATGAGTGCCATGAAGATGTAGAAATCAGTCCAGCCCTTGGGGTTGTAGAGAACCCAGGCAATGCCACCGAGGGTGACGGCCATGCCCACGCCCGAGATGAAGGTCCAGATTGCGCCGCCCATACGGTCACAGAACACACCCCAGGACATACGGATGATCGAGCCAATGAGGGGGCCGAGGAAGGCGAAGGTTGCGCCCAGGACCGGCAGGCCGATCGAGGAAGCGCGGCCGAACTGGTTGTTGATGAGCAGGCCGAAGACTGCGGAGAACCCGGAGAACAGACCGAAGGTCATGACGTAGAGGATCGTCATGTACCAGGTGTTGGGGTTGGAGAAGATATCGAGCTGCTGCTTGATGTTGGCCTTGACGGGCACGTCGCGCAGCCAGATGAAGGCGAGGATCGCGGCGACGAGGCACCACGGAATGAAGAAGACCGCAACGTTGTAGACCCAGATGCTCTCACCCGCGTGGTCGCCACTGGCCTGCGTCTGCGGAGCCAGCCAAGTCATTCCGAGGAGGCCAAAGCCCATGAGGATGGGGCCAACAAGCTGGATAACGGACATACCGAGGTTACCGATACCACCCTGCAAACCAAGGGCTGTGCCCGAGAGACGCTTGGGGAAGAAGTATCCAGTGGAGGGCATGTAGCCGGAGAACGCGCCGCTGCCGATGCCACACATGAAGGCCAGAGTCAGGAGGACACCGTAGGGAGTGGTGTTGTCCTGAACGACATAGAACCAGCCCAGCATGGGGATCACGAAGAGAAGTGAGGTGATTCCCACCATCTTGCGAGTACCGATCAGCGGGGGTAGGAACATGTAGACCAGACGCAGAAGTCCCGCGGCAAGGCCAGGGAGAGCGGTGAGCCAGTAAAGCTGTGAAGCGCTGAGGTTAAAACCAAGAAGCGTCAGTTTCGGTGCAATTGCACTGGGGAGGAACCACACGCAGAAGCCCAAGATGAGCGAGTACGTGGTGATGGTGAGCGTCCTCCACGCGAGCTTTGAATCCCACTTTTCGGGGTTGTTCGGATCCCAGTCTTTCAGGACGTACTTGCTTCCCGACTTTGCCGGCGCGGGTGATGAATCAGCATGTGAGGTAGTCATGTCCACTCTCCCTTTCCTACCTAAACGCGTGCTTGCCGCTAATATATAAGGGACACCTCGTTCTAATTGGGTGATGCGCGAAAAATCGCGAAAATCCTTGTAAGAACGTCTATTTCTGTCAACTGTGAAAACGCCCTTTAAGGACCTATTTCGGGAGGTATGTTTTGCGTAATAACACTGGCGCTCAAACCGAACGTCCCGACCCTCACGCCACAATCCAGCAAAAAGGCCTCCAGAAGATGGAGGGAACTGTCGCAGGTGCGGTAATTACTGCTTCAGATCGTTGCTTCCGCGGAGAAACCGAAGATCGTTCGGGTCCTCTCGCAGCACAATTGCTTGCTAAATGGGGAGTCATTGTCGACGAAGTCCGCGTTGTTCCTGACGGTGTCGATTCTGTGCGCGGAGCAATCCTCGATGCAATGGCCGCCGGCGCCCGCGTGATCCTCACGACCGGAGGCACTGGCGTTACCGATCGTGACCTCACTCCCGAGGCCACCGCTCCCCTTCTCGACGCGCGCCTGGATGCCATCGCCATGCAGATCGCCCAGGTTGGCTTGGCAAATACTCCCCTTGCTTCCCTGTCCCGAGGCCTGGTCGGAGTCAGTCGCCAGGGTGACACCCCCGCTTTCATCGTCAATGCTCCCGGCTCACGCGGTGGTGTCAAGGACACGATCAGCGTGATTGGTCCTCTGGTTCCTCATGTTCTTGAACAGCTCGATCTGGTGACCGACTGACTGTCTATGTTCGAGCCTCGTCTTCTGGATAGCTTCGGCCGCGCTGCCACGGATCTGCGGATCTCGGTGACCGACCGCTGCAATTTACGCTGCGTCTATTGCCCTGCCCGAGAAGGTCACGGATTGGCTGGATCGCGCCGATGTCCTTCGTCCAGAAGAGTTCCGTCGCCTCGCTAAAAATCGCGGCAACGCTCGGGGTCACCCAGGCCCGCATCACCGGCGGAGAACCCCTCTTGCGCCCTGACCTTCCTCAGATTATCGAGGCCGTGCGGCTGGGTTTCGAAGACGCGGGAGTTGAGCCGGACCTTGCTTTGACGACGAATGGAATCGGGCTGGATCGCGTCATTGATTCCCTCGTAGATGCTGGTCTTCAGCGCCTTAATGTCTCGATTGACAGTTTGGATCCTCTCCGTTTTGCCGAGCTGGCGCGACGAAAGCGCTCAAGCGATGTCCTTCGCGGCCTCGATGCAGTTGACGCTTCGGCGCTTCCGGGGACGGTCAAACTCAACACCGTCGTTGTTGACGAGGCATCTTTGGATGAAATCCCAAGCCTGGTCACTTTTGCCTTGGAGCGTGGCTATCAGTGGCGTGCCATTGAGTTCATGCCGATTGGTCCTTTGGCGGCTTCTTTTTCTTCGCGCCCGACGGCGAAGGATATTCAGCGGGTGTTGCGGAAGAACTTTGAGCTCACGGATATCATCACCGCTGCCTCAGAGCCCGCTCGACGTTGGTCGGTCGCGCCGAGCGATACTCATCCGGGCGGAATCATCGGCGTGATTGCATCAATGACCTCCCCCTTCTGTTCCTCGTGTACGCGTACTCGCCTGAGCGCGGATGGAAAAATCTATTCCTGCCTGTTTAGCGTCGACAGCGTCGATCTTCATACGCCGATGCGCGCGGGTGCGAGCGATGATGAGCTCGCTGAGCTGTGGAAGGATGCCATGTGGGCAAAGCCCGCGGGCCATCAGCTCCTCGCTCCGGTTCCCCAGTCCTATTCCATGTCGAAAATTGGAGGTTGAGCATCCCCATGCAGATCACGATTCGTTACTTCGCAGCCGCGTGCCAAGCTGTTGGGCGCGACAGTGAAACGATTGACGTTGCTGAGGATTCGACCGAGAGCATCGTCGATTTGGTCCGACGCTCAACACCGCGCGATATCGACCAACTCCTTGCGGCCTCGTCCTTCTTGGTGAACGAAGAACCCGTTGACGCTCATGCAAGCCTGGCCCAGGCTTTGGGTGTGTCTTCCCTCAGCGCCGAGGCCGTGGCGGCTTTGGCGGAGCAAGGCGGGATTCGCCTCGATGTTCTTCCGCCTTTCGCGGGAGGCTGAGAGGCACTTAGGGCGTGTTGCTCCACTCGTTATGACCGTCGGCAAAGTACTGATCCTTCCAGATCGGAACGCTTGCCTTGATGTCATCGACGATCTGCGCACACACAGCGAAAGCTTCTTTTCGGTGTGCGCTGTCAACAACGACGAGCAGGGCAACGTCACCGATCTCAAGGTGACCGACGCGGTGGCGAACATAGATTCCGTCGATCTGCGGATTCCCCAGTGTTTCCAATGATTTTTCAACACTCGAGCGCAAGAATTTCGCAGCTGCAGGGTGTGCGGAATACTCGAGATAGTGGACGCCCTCACCGCCGTCGTGATCGCGGACAACTCCCTCGAAAACGACTCGCGCGCCGGCGTGAGCTGGGATAAGGGGAACTTCCCCCGAGCACATCTCCGTCGGAACAGAGACAATATCGGTATCAATAATCACGGGGTTCCCCTTTTTTAGTCGTCGTGAAGGGACACGGACATGGTAGCGCAGCGAGACATCATGACCGCTCGTATCCCCGGAATTGGGGAGAGCGGCATCGAGAAGATCCGCGCTGCCAAAGTTCTTGTTGTAGGTGCCGGCGGCCTGGGTTCACCCGTTCTGGCATATCTGGCCGCTGCGGGAATTGGAACAATCGGCATCTCAGATCCGGACCATCTTGAAGAGAGCAATCTTCAGCGCCAGGTCATCCATGGCGCATCACGTCTGGGAATGGTCAAGGCAGAATCCGCCAAAATGACGGTTCATGCACTCAATCCCGAAATTCGGGTTAACGTCGAGCCAAAGATCGTCGACGGACAAAGTGACGAAACGATTGCCGCCTATGATTTCGTCGTTGATGCAACAGATAATTTCACCGCAAAGTACGCGATTTCTGATACCTGTGCACGAGTCGGGCGCCCACATATGTGGGGCACTCTCGTTTCAATGTCCTTCCAAGCATCGCTTTTTACCGACGGGGTTACGCTGCGCGATGTTTACCCAGAGCCACCCACTGTTGAGACGATGAGCTCGAAAACCGTCGGAGTCTTAGGAGCGGTTTGCGGGCAGGGAGGTTCTGTTCTTGCAACTGAATGTCTGAAGTGGGTGACGGGTGTTGGTGATCTCCTCATCGGGCGTCTTCTCATTGTCGATGCTGCGGCTGGTAGGGTGGAATGTCGTCCCTTCCGTTCCCCGCAATAGCCGAGCCACTGCCTCGTCTGTCACTCCCGCCTCGCAGACCCCCGAACCCATCGAATAACGCCATACACTGATCAACAGATACAGAAGTGCCCGAAGGAGAAGGCGATGCAACTTCTTGAAGAGTATTTGGATTCAATCCTGGAGCAGGTTCATCCCCTCTCCCCCATTGAGCTCCCTATCGAAGAGGCACTCGATCATGTCCTGGCGTGCGATCTTGAAGCACGCGTGGCCGTTCCGCCTTTTTCCAACTCGGGCATGGATGGTTTCGCTATCTACCTTGATGAAAATTACGAGGCCTCACCTGAGCATCCCCTGATCCTGCCGGTCGCCGGTGATATTGCGGCCGGAGACAATACGGATCACGTTCTTGAGCCTGGAAGTGCCTGGCGAATCATGACGGGAGCCCGCGTCCCCAAGGGGGCGAACACGGTCGTTCCCGTTGAAGACACCTCGGAAGAACCCGGACCCCATCCGCTTCCTGAGAGGATCAGTATTTACGCTCCCATCAAGGTCGGCGCCCACGTTCGCACCCAGGGAGAAGACTGCGCACCCGGCGATACTGTCTTGCGAGCGGGCGATATCCTCACCCCGCCGCCATGGCCTCGGCAGTGTCGGTGGGATATGCAAAGGTCAGCGTCTATCCCAGCCCACGCGTTGCCATCGTTTCAACCGGTGACGAGCTGCGCGCACCCGGCGAAGCACCTCAGGGGTGCACAGATCCCTGACTCCAACTCCGTCATGATCGCCGCACTTGCCAAGCGTGCTGGCGCCCAGGTCGCGGGCGTTTTCCGGTCAAATGACGACCCGGCACAGTTCGCGGATGTTCTTCAGCGCGCTGGCAAGGTTGCTGACCTCATCATCACTTCGGGCGGCGTCAGCGCAGGTGCCTACGATGTGGTCAAGGAAGTCGGCTTGGGACAGGGCGTTGAATTTGTCCGCGTCGCAATGCAGCCCGGAAAACCGCAGGGTTTCGGTGTTCTTCAGGCAGCGGATGGACGTGACGTCCTTCTTGCAACCCTCCCGGGCAACCCCGTTTCTGTGTTCGTTTCATTCCACATGTTTGTTCGACCGATTTTGGCCGAACTTACTGGTCGCGACGGACACGAACTACTACGCCCCATTGTTGTGACTTCGCCGAATGGCTGGCGCTCGCCGGCGGGTAAACGTCAGCTGGTTCCAGTTGTTCTTTCCGAACCCGATGGTCCCGAACAAACCCGGTTGTTGTTCCCACGCACAGGCTAGGTTCGCGCTCGCATCTTGTTGCCTCTTTGCACTCCGTGAACGCACTGGCCATTGTCCCTGAAGACGTCACCTCGGTTGAACCCTGGTCGATTCTTACCGCAATTCGTGTCTGAAAGAAGAAACATGAGCGACACACACCCCTTTACTCACCTCACCGAACGCGGCGAGGCACACATGGTTGATATCACGGCGAAAACTCCGACCGTCCGCCAGGCGCGAGCCCGTGGATTTGTCGAGTGCTCTCCCGCGATCATGAGCGCCCTTCGCGACGAGTCCGTGCCCAAGGGCGACGTTCTTGCGGTTGCTCGAATCGCCGGAATCCAAGCTTCGAAGCGCACTCCCGACTTGTTGCCTCTAGCCCACCCCATCGCTGTTCACTACTGCGCGGTTGATCTTTCCTTGGCCGAGGACGGGGTTGAGATTCGCGCGACCGTGCGGACAGCCGACCGCACGGGCATTGAGATGGAAGCCCTCACAGCTGTTACTGTTGCGGCTTTGACCGTCATCGACATGGTGAAAGGCGTTGACAAGATGGTCGCCATTCGCGAATGCTACGTCGAGGAAAAGAGCGGCGGCCGGGCGGAACATGGACTCGCTCAGCGCGTTAATTGTCCTGGGCGGAGGCGACGGAAAGCGCCTAGGTGGGGCCTCAAAGCCGGACTTGGTCATTCGAGGTCGGCGAGCACTGGAGTGGGCGCTGATTTCTCAGCCGAATATTCCGCATGTGTGCGTTGTTCCAGAAACGGTGACTGTCCCCAGTGACGTTATTCGGGTGATGGAGGATCCGCCAAAATCCGGACCTGCGGCCGGGTTCTTGACCGGTGTCGATGCAGTGAGGCGGATCCTTGGGGATGCTTATGCAATGCCGCGCTGGATTGGCCTTGTTCCCGTGGACGCTCCCCTTGCATCCCCTGTGCTTTCCTCTTCTTCTCGAGGCCGTGGCTCATTTGGCGGCGCAGGGAAAGCACGTGGATGGCGTCAGTGCATGCGCCGATGGTTACCGCCAAAATCTCATCGGAGTTTTTTCGCTGGAGGCAGTGAGTCGCTTCCCCGCGAGTGAGTGGGTGAATCGTTCGATGCGTTCCCTTCTTGCCCAGCTCAATACCGTTGATGTCGAGGTCCCGGCATCGTGGGTTGCTGATATCGATACTCCCGTTGATTTGCAACGCGCGCAGACATACGCAATGGACGGGGAGCTTTCGCGTTGAAGGAGAAAGCTCAAATGAGTGAATCGATTGAAATTCCCAGGTTCGGGGAGCTTTAGAGACGCTTCCCAGCTCTGGAGCACCTCGATCTTGTGGCTGAGCCAGTCGCACGCGCGCTCACCGCGCTCGAAGCGGCCAACCCCGCGGTGGCCTCGTTCGCGCGAGTAAGTGAAGTTGACCCGGAACTGGCTGATACGGAGGTTCTCACCCAGGCTTTCGGGATGGATCTTGCGCTGTCTTCGAATTGTATTTTGGTTGCGGGCAAGCGCGCGGGTGAAGAAAGAATCGCAGCGTGTGTTGTGCGCGCAACGACCAACGCTGATGTGAATCACGTGGTGAAGAAGCTTCTCGACGTACGAAAAGCCTCATTTTGGCCGCAAGAACGCGCAGTCGAGGCCTCGGGGATGGAATACGGAGGGATCACTCGCTTGGCATCCCCGAGGCCTGGCGACTGTTGATCGATTCGCGTTGCGTGCAGGGATGGTCCTGCATCGGGTCGGGACTGCGCCGCTCAAAGCTCTTCGTTCCCGGAGAGCTCCTTGCTGCGCTTCCGGGCGCCGAAATCGTGGAAGGCCTGGGGATTTAGTCGATTTCGGGGAACCAGATGCCGATTTCGCGCAGTGCGGATTCGGGCGAATCTGAACCGTGAATGATGTTCTCCATGTTCGGCGTATCCCAGGCGCGTCCGAGGTCCCCACGGATGGTGCCGGCGGGAGCGGTTGTCGGATCGGTCGAGCCCATCATGGTGCGCATACCTTCAATGACGCGCTGGCCTTCAACGATGATCGCGACCAGGGGGCCGGCGCTCATGAAGTCCAGGAGGCCTTCGAAGAAGGGCTTGCCTGCGTGGTCGCGGTAGTGCTCGGCGAGGATTTCACGCGAGGCAACCATGATCTTCAGGCCCTTGATGATGTAGCCCTTCGCTTCGATGCGGCGCAGGATCTCACCGGTCAAACTGCGGGCGTAACCGTCGGGCTTGACGAGGATGAGGGTGTGCTCCAACGAGGGATCCAATAGGTGCTGACGTGTAATCAGAACGGAATCGGCGCTCACAAAATCTCCTTTGCTTGAGTGAGGACGCTTCAGCATAACCGGCGATGGGCCGAAAGTCATAGCCCCAGACGATACGAAAAAGGACTGACCGCCATGGTCAGCCCTTTTTCGTTATCCCATCAACACAGAGCAGTCTTCCCAGAAAGTCTTCCGGAGAGATACGAGCAACACCAGTCACTCGTTGTCTGATGCACCCAGTCTACGAAGATCAACTGCGAGGAATACGTGCGTTTCCTGAGAGTTTTTCTGGAGCAGGTTTCCCATGCGTCAACTGCGCTACTTGGCTTTAATCCCGCAGCTCACAGATTCGCATCATTGGACTGCGAAAAATGATCTTCCACAAATGCTGGGCCCTCAAAACCATGACGCCCCAAAGTCTGGAAAATATCGTCCATGATCTGCGAAGGTTCCTGCAATCCCGCCGAAAACTCCGGGTGCTGAATTTCGATTGCCGCAAACCCGGCGGGATCAGACACAGGCTGAGTATCGTACTTCTCCCCAGGAGCCCATTCACTTCCTCAAGGTCCGCGGGCGCGCCGAAAATCCATGTTGTCGCAGCGGGGCCTTCGGCGTTTCGCCCCAAGTAGAGGCGCATCAGCACGACCTTCTTACCCGCTCGCGGGAAACTTCCGCCCACGCGCGTGAAGAGGTGCAGATCCAGATCGCCCAGCGATCCATCAACGAGCAGTAGGCGTAGGCGCCGATCCCCGAACGCTCAGTGCATCGGCCAAAATTCCGAGGAACTCATCCGGGAAGGGCTCTTCTTGGAAGTAGATTCCTTCTCCGCGCTCAGGTGCGTGCTCGCCCATGATGGAAATCGGCAAACCTGCTTCGTCAAGTGCGCGCGCCACCAAGGAGATATTGAATTCAGGAAAAGGGTGCAAGATTGCGGCGTTTTGACCTAAGCGCTCGACGAACACATAGGTTGAAAACCCCAGTTCTTGCGTGACCTGCGTACTCACAAACTCTCCTCTTTCAACGCGACCGATGACCACCTACGCACCACCGCCTCGGCAATGGAAATTAACTCAGGCACAGGCCTTGCGAATGCAAGACCTCAAGGACGGGGGCCGTGTCGAAGGTGTCGGGCAAGCCCATCTGTTCGCTGATGATCTGGGTGAAGGCATTGGTGGCTCCAAGGCCGGCCTTGCGCATTTCGTAATAGGCGCGCACGTCTTCGTCGTATTCGGCCAGGGCCTCCAGGTAAGAACCCTCAACCTTCGGGTAGGTGTTTTCACCGACTGCCAAGTCCTTGGGGATGCGCGGACGGTACGGCGGATCTTGCAGCGGGCGTCCCACCAGTAGGCCGAGGATCGGGAAGGTCATGCGCGGCAGCTCGAGGAGCTCGATCGTACGCGCAGGACCTCGCAGCAGCGAGCCAAGGTAAACCGTGCCCAAACCCATGGATTCAGCCGCAACCTCCATATTGTGAGCGGCCAAAACCGCGTCTTCCATGGCTGCCAAGAACAGGTTGGTGCGCTGGAGCGGAGCAATATCCATTCCCGCTTCTTCACGAATTCGCGCATTGCGGTAGAGGTCGACGACGAACATGAAGAGATCGCCGCAGCTGGTGCCCACGTAGGGTTGGCATGCGACCTCGGCCAGAGCATCACGCTTTTGCCACATCGGTGATGTGAATGATTGAGAACTGCTGGCGGAAGGATGAGGTGGGCGCGCGACGGGCTACGTCGATGAGGGCATCGCGTTCCTCGAGGCCAAGCTGGGTGTCCTCGAATTTGCGGATGGTGCGATGTGCGCGCAGGACGTCGATGGTCGGGTTGGTCAGCCCAACTTCGGGAACCTTGCGATAGTCTTCAGCCTGCATTTTGCTCCTTTGGTCGAAGTGCGTATTTCTATTGTGTGTTTGCGGCTGACTTTTCGCCATTTCTTCCCTTTGACGGTCCTATCTGGTCACAATTCGGCGACAACTTGGGTGCAAGTATCCAAAATGTGGTAGGCAAAAATGGACGCTCCTCCAGCTATCGCTAAACTTAGCTTCATGCGTAAATCTCTCATTGCAACTATGTCCATTGCCGTTATGGCAGCAACCGGTCTTGCTGCTTGCTCCAGTGGCCCCTCATCAGCAACCAACGAAAAGTTCATCACCAAGGATCCCGCTACGGTTGTCGAAACCGGCGTGAAGCTCCCCGAGCAGCGTGACCTCGAGTTCAAGCTCGATGGCAGCGTTTCGAAGGCGAAGGTCGAAATTGCCGACGCGGAAATTGCCGAGCAGGTCAAGGGTTCCAAGAACCTTCGTATTCACCCCAAGAAGGTCGGCGAAACCACCATTAAGCTCACCGATCCCAACGGCAAGGAATACCAGATTCCTCTCGAGGTTGTTGAAGGTAACAACTGACATTTATTCACTCTCGTCCCCGGGGCCAGGCTCAGCCTGGCCCCGGGGCGTTATTTTACCTACGTTATCGGACTCATATTCATGTACTTTTCCTTGAACTTGTCTAGAAAATACGTACATGAGAGATATTGACCTGTATATGACCTACGTCATATATTATCGCCTGTCCGCAGATTGCAAAGGAGCATGAGGTGACAAGCATTTCCCCTCCGGTCTACGAACAGATCGCACAGACCATCAGACGCCAAATCCTGGACGGCGATCTCACCGCCGGTTCACGGATTCCGTCTGAAAGCATTCTGTGCGAGCAGTTCTCTGTAACCCGGGGAACAGTTCGCCGCGCCCTCCAAGTCCTCATCAGTGAGGGCTATCTTCGGTCCTACCAAGGTAAAGGAACCTTCGTTACCTCACAGGAAAACAAGCGTGTTTTGTGGGGGTTCGGCTCGTTGACCGACCGCCTCGAGGGAACAAGCGACCACGCACGCGCACGCGTCTTGGATCACTCGGTGGTACTGCGTCAGAATCGGCCCTTCCTACGACTCAAGCGCCTTCGCTTGATTGAGAACGACAACGGCTCTTTCCCGGTGAGCCTCGATATTTCTTTCCTCCCGATTGATCTATTCCCCGGCATCCAAGAAATTGATTTCACCGATGCCTCGATCTATCACATCCTTCGCGATGCCTATCGGACAACCCCGAAGTTCTCGGTCGTCTCGATGAGCGCGCGAAGCATTGACCAAGAAACCCGAACGGTGTTAGGCGAACCCGTGGGAACGCGATGCCTGCTTCACGTCACAGGATCAACCTACGACCACAATGGCGCATGCATTGAAGACAGCGAAGTCACGTACTCCACACGCGTCCAGGCAACCATGACGATTGATCAGGTCAGAGGATATGCCGAACCTGTAACTCTCAAAGAGGAGAATACCCATGTCTGCTAAGCAGATGAACAAGATGACACTCTACGTCATCCCCATCGCCATCGCTCCTCAATATCGTTGTTTCCAATATCGTTTTTGCCCTCAAGCTCCCAATTTGGCTTGATTCGATCGGCGTTGTACTCACCGCAGTTATCTCCGGCTTCTGGCCAGCAACGATCGTCGGTGTTATCACTGGCCTTGCATCTCTGATTACGAACCCCTCCAATATCTTCTACATTCCGCTTTCGTTATTACCGGTGGAGTTGCGACAATCTTGTCCCACTACAACGGCTATTCGACATTCCTGCGTTCATTGCTCTCGGGAATTATTGGCGGAATTACTACCGGCGTATCGGGATCGCTTATCACGATCATCGTGTACCACGGTTTGTCCTCAACAGGAACAGGCATCATTGCTGGCCTCCTGCGTCAGATTGGTGCTCCAAACTGGTTGGCAGCAATGAGTGCCGGCGTTTCAGGCGATATCACAGACAAAGTCATCACAGCTCTTGTCGTTTTCTACATTTTGATTGCCTTGCCACAGCGCACACTTGCGAAGTTCCCCAATGGAGAGAAATACCTCCAGTCTCGTCAAAGGTTACAAAGTAAGCATTTAGACGCCGACGAAGTAATGCGTCATGACTACGCTACAGCCAGAACACCGCGGAACACACCACGATGCGGCAGGCAATTCTCGACGAGATTGCGCAGGATGTTCCACAACGATTCGTTGAGAGAATTCACCCTCTTCTGCGTCTAGCCGCACCAGTGATCCTCATGATCACGGGTTCTCAGCACCGGCGATGCGCCGACATACTATCACCTTCTCAATAGTGATCATCGTTGCCTCCTCTCTTCGGAGTTTTTCTCAGTATGCTGGCCAGGTTTTTGGAAGATTAGCACAACGATTGCGGTTTTTACCCTCTTTGTTCGCGCCTTCTTCGAATACGGAGATTCTGTTCTCTTCCATGTTGCCCCCTAACTGCTGTCACTCAAGAAGGGTCGATTCTGCAATTTGGTACATCGCCATGTTGCTCGCGGTATGCGCTCCACTCATTCTTCTGAGTTCAATACTTTCCCTCAAAGACATGGCTCAGGCTCTTGAGACTATGGGAGCGAGCCGACAAGCCTCTTATGTCGTCATGAACTCCATCCGCTTGGTCCCTGAACTTGGACAGCGCGCAAGTGCCGTCCAAGATGCTCAACGATCACGCGGGATCCAAGTGGACGGAAGTCGCTGGATTCGCCTACGCGCGTTACTTCCAACGGTGTCTCCGCTGGTTCTTTCTCTCTCGCAAGCGTTGAAGAACGCGCGATTGCAATGGAAGTTCGCGGTTTTGGTGTCTCAAAAGACACACAACTTCTCAAACCTCACCAAAAGTTCTCTGTTAGGGACGCTCTTTACCTACTTATCTCTTTACTTGTATCAACAGCCATTGCTTTGGGAGGTCGATTCCTATGGTGAACGCAATAAGCGTCACTGATCTTTCGGTTCGCCACCCACTAGCTCCGACCAATGCCCTCGACGGCATTTCACTTGAGCTCGAGCAAGGAAAAATCTACGGATTAATCAGCCCAAACGGATCCGGTAAGACGACTCTGTGTGCAATACTCTGCGCGGACCATCCCTCTATTCTTGGGGAACAGTGACCGGAAGTATCCGTATTCTCGGTGAGGATCTCTCGAGCTGGACGAACGACAACTTGCAGCCTCTATCGGCCTCGTCTTCGAAAACCCTACACACAACTCACAGGGGTGTGCACTACAGTCGTCGAAGAAATCGCATTCGGGTTAGAAAACCTTGGTTGGGACCGCGATCGCATGATTGATCGTGTCGCCCAGATTATTGTCGATACACATCTACAGTCCCTTGCCTTTAAAGACCCACTCGAACTCTCAGGGGTCAGCGTCAGCGAGTTTCGTTGGCTGCTCGTCTTGGCCATGGATACTCCCATTTTGCTCATTGACGAACCAACTTCGCAGCTCGACCCTTTGACCACTGACATGATTCTGGAGGTAATTTACTCACTGAAGAACACTGGAAAACAGTACTTTTGGCGGAAAACAAAGTCGATCTACTCGTAGATATCGTCGATGAATTTATCATCGTCGATCGAGGACACACCTACGCTCAAGGAAGGGCACAACAGGTACTCCAGCACTGGATGATGGTGTGCGCTGCGGCTTCCCTGAAGTACTGCGTCTATCGGCAGAAGTTGGGCGCTCACCATGGCTCACTCGCGAAGACGCTTGGGCTGACATCGCTGCATCTACCCGAGTAACAGATCTCGGAGCACATCATGATTGAATGCCGTGATATTTCGTTTTCATACCCGGATGGAAACCTTGCTCTCAACAGAGTTTCCGTACGCTTTACTTCGGGCGAACGAGTTGCTCTTGTCGGGCAAAATGGCGCGGGAAAATCAACGCTTTCAAAGCTTCTCAACGGTCTTATCGCACCCTCGTCTGGCGAAGTCTTCCTTGATGAGACAAGCCTTACACGTATGCGGAGTGATCAGATTGCCCAACAAATCGGCTACGTTTTTCAAAATCCGAATGATCAGATCTTCTGTACGAGCGTGCGTCATGAGTGTGCCTACGCTCTGGAACGTCGAAAGACGCTCACCACCGAAGAGATCGATCAGAGGGTTAGCAATGCTCTAGAAGTCTGTGCCCTCACGGATGAGGCCGAGACTAATCCTTTGGATCTACCTCTTGCTCAGAGGAAATTCGTTACCTGCGCCGCGGCTCTTGCACTGCGCCCCGATTACCTCATCGTTGACGAGCCCACCGCAGGCCTTGATGACATCGGACGGGAAACGCTAAGTGGAATCCTCCAGTGGGCTTCCCAAGAAGGAATATGTGTCATTGCGGTATCGCACGACATGCGTTTTGTAACTGAAAATTTCCCCAGAGTTGTCGTTATGTCCGAAGGAACCATCATTTGCGACGACACTGCATCCTCTGTATTCGCAAACGAGGGCGGTCCTTGAGCGCTCGTATTTGCGTGTTCCTCCAGGTGTTGAGGTTGCCCGCCGCGCGAATGCTTCGCCGGATCTCATCACACTTGATGCTCTGCACGCATTTTTTAATCAGATCTTCACTACTGCAGAAAGATAGGAATAATGACTCCTTCACGTAGTGCCTGTCTTGGACAATGGCCTCACAACCGATCAAAGCTCCTGTTGGGAATGCTCCATCTCAAAGGCGAGGGACAGCAGGACATTCTGGACCGCGCGCGCAAAGAAAGTGAGATCTTCAGTGAAGAAGGTTTTCGACGGAGTTATCGTAGAAAACTACTTTGAAGCTATGACGATGTTGTCTACTGCCTTCCTCGTATTCTCGAAGAATTCCTCAACTGTTTGTCGGTGTCGATATCATCTGGGATAACGACAAAAGCTTCGATCTTGCCGTCGAGTACCAACTTCCATTCATTCAACTCGACTCCCTGGCGGGGCAGCTTCCTCCCGAGCAAGAACCAGCTTTTGAAGAGCGAGTGAACTGGTGCCAAGAAAACTCCCCACTGTGATCTTGGGAGGCGTGCGACTTTAAGAATCAACCCGTACTACAGCGGAAACTCTCTTGAAGAGGATCTTCACCGCGCAATGCGACGAGGTGATGGAATCATCGTCACCGGACGTGCGACAGGTGTTGAAACTGAGATCGAGAAAATCTCAACATTTCGCGAGATTATTGGTGATTTTCCACTAATTGTTGGCGCCGTGTACGGGCCTCAAATTGTGTCGAACAACTGAGGATTGCCGACGGAGCAATCATTGGCTCTTCGTTGAAGACTGACGGTGATGTCCACGGCGACCTTGAGCGTTCACGTGTCGCAGAGCTTGTCCGCCTAGTTCGTCAACTTGAGGGGCACTGATGAAATCCCATGTTCGTCCCACTTATACGGTGGGCATCGATGATATCTCTGCATGGGGACAAGAATTGTGTTTTTCTCCGGAGCACCCCACCGTCATTCAAGCATCCGGTGAAGGCTGGGAAGACTTCAAAAGCAGGGAGAAGATCAACAGCAATCCTGTTAACCTCGCAATGACCTTCGTAGAATGCTTCAACGCGCCCGTAACTGCACTCGAGCGTCATGATCACACCCAAGAAACCTTGCTCCCAACCTCCGAACCTATAATCTTCGCAGTCTGTTCTTCGCATCACCCCGTACCAACTGCTGAAGACTCAGTGTTTATTGTCATCCCACGCGGCTGTGCGATGATCCTCCATCGTGGGACATGGCATTCACCGTGTTTCGGAATTGATAGTTCGACTGCGTATCACTGGCTTGCTGACTCTGACCCTCGTTTTCCATCCGAATGGATCCCCATCGAAGGCGGTTCTGTCACAAGCGCACTATTTGCTCACTGCACAGGCGGAGGGCCGAGGAGGCACTCGTGAACGCACGTGTGACATTCATCGGGGAACCGATTATGGATGTCCTATGTCCGCTCGATCACTGGCCACAGCTGGGGACAAAGCGACATTTTCTTCACTGGCTCGAACTGGGACATCGCCAACATGGCTGTCGCTGCTCGTTGCAGCACAGCCGATGTTGCTCTCATTGGCTTCCTCAAAGATTGTCCCGATTCAGGTACCTTGCTCAATGATCTCAATAGCTGTGGGATCGATACTTCACTCATTACACAAATCGCTGACGGTGTTGAGCCAGTCTGTTTAGTGTTCATAACCGAAGGTTCTAACGCTGTCATCTACCCTGATCGTCAATCTGAAACAGTCACCCTAGATGAGCAAGCTCTGGAACGAATCTCGACTTCGACTATCCTGTGCTCGACTCCTGAAAAGATCCGTAGAGTGCGAAATAACGACCAACTTGCTCAGGCCATTTTCCTATGCAAGTGAGCGATGGCCGATTCGTCATCGATGCAGACACTGGTGCCGAATTTGACCCTACTGATCCAATCCTGTCAACAGCCAACATTCTCATTGTCAATGAGTTTGGTGTCCGCAGGTGTTTTGCGACCAGCTGGGATGACATTAGAAACGGAATGTCCTTACTTACCAGCGAACACAATGATGCGACCTTGCCCCCGATTCTTATCGTGACCGGCGCGGAAAAAGGTGCCTGGGTCTATACCAGGGAAACAGATTCATGGGAACATCGCCCCGCAATCCCCACGCATGTAGTTGATCCGACTGGTGCAGGAGATGCTTTTGTCGGAACCCTGGTTGCGGAACTGGCCCTCGACAAACCCCTGGGCTCCGCTCTTGATAGTGCAATCAGAAGCGGAGCCCAGGCAGTCAGTACCAAAGGCGCAAGGCTCCCGCTCCCCTCAAGGGAGCACGGCCTCGGCAATCCCTAGAAACGGACGCTACGCGCGAGCGGTTCGCACTCCGCCAGCACTCGGCCGGCGCGGAAGTTCGCAAGCACGGGGGCGCCAAAGCTCAGCGCGTGGAACCAATCCTCGGCGTCCAGCACAATGAAGTTCGCCGTGTTTCCAACCTCGATGCCGTAATCGGAGAGATTAAGCGTGCGCGCGGCATTGTGGGTGATGAAGTTGTACGAGCCCGTGATCTCCGGGCGCGCCATCATCTGCGTGACGTACAGGCCGTTGAGCACGACATCACGCAAGTTTCCGGTACCCATGGGGATTCCAGGGATCCTCGATGTCATCCTGCCCGAAGGAGACGTTGATTCCCCGCCTCGGTCAGTTCCTTCACGCGGGTGACGCCTCGGCGCTTCGGGTAGGTGTCGACGCGTCCCTGCAGGTGCGTGTTGACCAGAGGATTCGATACGAAGTTGATGCCACTCATCTTGAGCAGGCGCACCAGACGCAGGAAGTACGCATTGTTGTAGGAGTGCATCGCCGTCGTGTGCGAGGCGGTCACTCGCGGACCAATCCCGGCTTCGAGTGCGCGCGTGGCCAGGGTTTCCAGCCCGCGCGAGGCCTCGTCGTCGATTTCGTCGCAGTGCACGTCCATGAGCAGGTTGTGTTCCTGGGCGAGCTCGACTGCGAAGTTCAGCGAGGACACGGAATACTCGCGGGTGAACTCAAAGTGCGGGATCGCGCCGATGGCGTCCACACCCATTTCCGCCGCGCGGCGCATGAGGTCGCGTCCGTTGGGGAAGGACTCGATGCCCTCCCTGCGGAAGGCGACCAACTGCAGGGTCATGGAGTCCTTGAGTTCCTCGCGCAGATCGATAAGCGCGCGAAGGGCCGTCAGGTCCGGGTCGGTCACGTCGACGTGCGAGCGCACGTACTGGATGCCGAACTGCGCCTGCTGGCGAAGTGCCCGGCCGGCGCGATCCTTGACGTCCTCGTAGGTCAGGCTCTGCTTGCGCTCGCTCCACACCTCGATGCCCTCAAAGAGGGTTCCGCTTTCGTTGTAGCGCGGCTGGCCCGAGGTCAGCGCCGTATCCAAGTGAACGTGGGATTCGATGTAGGGAGGCAGCACCAGCTTGCCCGTGAAATCGCGGATTTCTTCGCCTTCACGAGGCGTCAGTCCCGCGCCGATTTCCGCGAACTTTCCGTCCGTGATGCGGATGTCGACTCCGGCGGGTCCGTCTTCAATGCGGACGCCTGTGATCAGCAGGTTCGCTCCTGCGTGTGCGGCGCTCATTGACGGATTCCCTTCTCGATTGCGCTTCCGACGAAGTAGACGAGGATCGCGACGACCATGGCGTTGATCGAGACAATTCCGAAGCCGGGGGTCAGCCAGCCGGTCAGTGCGCCTGCGACCAAGGCGACGATCGGTGCCCACTTGATGGTGGTTGCGCTCTCACCCTCGGTCATGTAGGTCTTCCTGCGGGCGAAGTAGTCTGCGACCAGGACCGCGCCGATGGGGAGGCAGGGTGGCGTTGAGCAGGCTCAGCCAGCCGACGAAGTTGTCGTAGAGCCACAGGGCACCCAAGGTACCGATGACTCCAGCGATCAGGACCAGGGGCTTCTTGTTGACTCCGGTGATGTTCGCGTATCCAAGACCGGTCGTGTACAGGGCGTTGTTGTTCGTTGTCCAGATGTTTGCACCGAGGACGATGAGGGCAGGGATCAGCAGTCCCTGGGCCATCATGACGTAGAAGATGTCGTCCTTGCCGGTGAAGGCACCGCCGACCGCGCCGAAGGAGAACATCAGGGTGTTGCCGATGAAGAAGGCGATGACCGTCGTGATGACCGCCGAAGTGGTGGTCTTAGCGAAACGCGTGAAGTTCGGGGTTGCGCTTCCGCCGGAGACAAAGCTTCCGATCACGAGGCCGATTGCGGTCACCGTGGTCATTCCCTGGTTTTGTCCGAAGACAGCGTGGAGGCCGCCTCCGTCGTTCACTGCGGCGATCATCGAGTAGCTACCGAGGATCGCGATCAGGGGCACCGAGATGAAGGAGACGATTTCGATGGCCTTGATTCCGAAATAGGCCGAGGCGGTCATGAGTCCGCCTGCAACGATAACGACCGGCCAGGGGCTGATTCCCAGAGTTTCTGCTGCGGGGATACCGAACATTGCGACGCCGACACCGAACCAACCCATCTGCGTGAAGGAGATGAGCGCCGAGGGGAGGTAGGAACCAATGCGTCCGAAGGTGTGGCGAGACATGAGGTCGAAGCTCAGTCCGGTCTTTGCGCCGATGTAGCCCAGGGATCCGGTGTAGACGGCCAAGATCGCGCCGCCGATGATCACCGCCCACACGTACTGTGAGTAATTCAGGCCGTTTCCGAGCTTTGCTCCAACGCTCATCGAGGCTGAGAAGAAGGTGAAGCCGAGCATAACAAAACCGACGGCCCAAAATGACCGTCGGTTCTGAGATGGAACTGCTTCAAATGAGAAGTCATCATCGTGTCGAGTGACTTCTTCTTTTTCTCGGGTGGGGGCGATCGTGCTCATCGGTTATCCTTCCTGCTTCTAAGGTTTCGTGGCACTACATTCGTAAACTTCATCAACTTGGTGCTGAACCAGCCCAAATTGTCAAAAGACTATCGCGCCGCGAACACTCATTGCAAACCCATTCCATGTGAGACATGACGCACCCAGAAAAAGACCGTGGCCCCACCTCTCCCTCCAAGGAAATGGGGCCACGGCCACTACGGAGTTCCCCAGCGGCTACCGCTTGAAACTCCATGTTTCAGTCTGCCCTGAATGGCAATCCCACAGGTGAATGACTGTCCCATTTTCGGAAGAGTCTTCCCGAACTGCCAGACATTTCCCAGTCGCCACGTTTTGCAGTTGACCGCCTGACAACTGCCTCCATTCCTGCGTGGGCGCGGGAACACAATCCCACAAGTGAATGGGAGTTCCGTTCTCATTGCGCTGCTCGAAGATGTCAAGGCACTTACCGGCCAGCATGAGTTTGCCCTGATCAAAGGTTACATTCTGTGCGTAGATCGGCTCGGAGGCGCTTCGCTCAGAAGACGTCGTGCGCGCACAATCCCACTCCTGAATCTTGCGACCATTGAGGCTCGCGCCGTCCCACAGGTCCAAGCACTTCCCATTTGCCATTGACCAGCGCACCCTCCCGAAGCTGAGTGCTCGGAGCATTGTCGGGAGTGTCGGCGTCCGCGTGAGCGTCAGTGTTACCGCTATCGTTGTGCGCGGCCTCGTCCTTTTGCGTGTAGAAGAAGTCCCACACGGACAGCCCGTCTGCCGTGAAGTTCACGGTGAGCTGTCCCTGCTCGTTGGTCTTCACGGTGAAGGGAATCTCGCGAGCACGACCGCCGTCAACGTCGGGACTGACCGCGTACAAGTGCGCGGGAACTTCACCGTCGCCAATTGTGTAAGAGACGGGCAGTCCAACCAAGGTCTTGGGCTTTACGGTGGGATCTCGCCACTTGTCGTCATTGTCCTTCTCGAGGTTGATCAGGTGAAGAACCTGCGTATCACCATTGGTCATGGCGTTTGCCCAAATGGTGTTTGCGCTTCCGTTAGAGCTGACGTTATGCCCTTGGATCGACACTCCTCGGCTCACGCGGTGAAGGTCAGGGTCCGTAGAGGACATTTTCATAACCGGTAATGACGTTGTAGTAGTTGCGCAGCCAGTCCTGCAGTTCATAGCTCATGAACTTGATGCGGTCAGGGAAGAAGGGGCCATTGAGCATGTTGTTGTCCTGGCCCAGTTCCAGGTGGTGTGCGCCATTTGCCGCAAAGATCGCATCGGCCAGCTCAACGGAAGGGGTGTCGAAGGAAGACACGGTCAACGAGTCAACGTTGATATCCCCATAGTCGCCCTGATCGAACTGATAGGTGATCGTGTGCTGTCCCTTATCCAGCCACGTGCTCCTGGCCTCGCCCGTGCTCCACCGGGTCCAGATGTCAGAGTTGTCATCGAAGCGTGTCGGGCTTGAACCCATGTACATGACGCCGATCTTCTTGCCATCGACGTACACGCTGCGCACGGCCATTCGCCCGGTCGCATTCGCCCAGCGCAGGACCAGACCGTAGTTGCGACTCTCAGTGACGTTGACGTTGAAGGAGACAGCGTTCCCTCGCCATTCGGGCTGCTCAACGAAACCGTTGCCCGTATAGCCCTCGTGGTCCGAGGCCGTGGGCAGTCCCGCGTGAGAGGCGTCCTCGGCCTCGTATCGGTCGCCCGTCACGGAGTCGGAGTTCATGTAAGCAGCGACGACTGCGCTCTTGCCTCCGGACTCCTTACGCTGACGCTCCAGATAGTCCGCCAAATTCGAGTTCGAGGCCTGCCCGCCCCACAGCTCGGTGTAGAGATAGTCGGCTTTGGACTGAGCCAATTGGCTGGAACCGTAGCCGTCAACGGCATTGAGCCCAACGGGCTGACGTGTCTGCTCGAAGTCTCGTTCACAAGCGACGCAAAGCCGCCTTCGAGGTCAACCGAGTTCCCGTTGACGTCCCACGCACCCTGAGGGTTACCGAGCTGGTCGATATGCGTTCCTTCGAAACCCAGTTCGATCTGCTTCTTGTACTGATCGACCATGTGCTGACGCCACTGAGTATTCTGCGGGTTCATCATGTGCAGGGTTGTGTCCTGCTGACCGGGGATCATGACGCTTGTCCACGGGACGCGAGTGTCGTTGTCGCCGCGGATGTTGATTGCCCAGTCACTACTCACGCCGTGGTCTTGGTATCCCTCAAGTGCTGCATAGCTCATGGAGTAGGGCAGCGAGGCAACGCCGGCATCATCGCCCGAGGCGATGAATTGCTTGATAACGTCCGAGGAGAAGTTCCACTTCTTCCAGTCGCTCCACTGCGCTGCGACCTTGCCGTCTTCGTACTTCACTGGGTCTTCGTGGCGCCACATCCAGTCGTAATACTGGAGCGAGTTGATGTGGTAGTCCTGGGCCAGCTGATCGATGATGACGTCCGTCTTTCCACTGAGGTCAGCACTGTAGTTACCCAGGTAGCCAAAGCGCGGGTAGCGCGTCCAGGTGCTGGAGACATCAATCGCCGTATTCGCTTGGGAATCTTCGGTGTCGACTTCCACCATGTAGCCCGTGAAGTCCGTGCTCGGGGGAGTGAAAGTCCAGGTCGTTTTGCCGTCTTCCGAGGCCTGAGTGCTGTAGTGATCGACGTGCTTTCCCAGGTGGGTGAGCGAGAAGTTTACTTCCCCGCTCCCTTGGGTTTGGGCAGTGACAGTAACAGGTGTTCCCGGCTCGTAACGCGCCTTGTCGGCCCAGACTTTCGTAACTGTTGGGGCGGCTTCTGCTCTGTATTCCCGCGCCGAGTACTGTCGCGCTTCCCGCGAGTACACCGGCGGTTACAAGCGCCCCGATTTTCTTTGCGGTTCCAATCCGCATGCGTATCCCTCACTCTGTTTTTCTGCGTGTTATCAGCGAAAACAGCCTGTTATAGCTTCGCGATGACGCTACAAAGATCGCCTGAACGCATCCAGAACCATTCCTGCACGCAACATTGGCATAACAATGAATCACAGCGGCTTAATTCTGGGCTAAAAATCGTTGAAATACCGCGGAAGAGTGACAATAAAACAGCTCTGACCTGCACTGATAACTATCAGCGCAGGTCAGAGCCTCAATTCACCGAATACGTATTCACTATTTCTCAGAAAAATCGTGAATTTCCAGCGAATTCAAACATGAATGGTCTCAATGGTTGACACGATGACTATCGAAGAAAAACCCGCGCCCTCCACGGAGCAAGCGGCGCACCCATCTCTTCCCACACATTCGCATTGGTCAGGACTGGGACAAACGCAGGTACGGCCTCGGAAATCTCTGAAGGAAGGACCGGGGCCAGATCTTTCGAGGAAAGATTTGCAATAACTACCAGCTGGCGCTCACCCAAGGTGCGGCGGAAGGCGAAGATCTCACGATGCCCCGCATCGATGCGCTCGAAGCGCCCATCAGCGATAACCGGCAGGTGATGACGTAGGCGAATGAGCGCGCGGAAGTAGGAGAACACCGAGACCGGGTCCCCCACCTGCTCGGAGGCGTTGATGACCGGATAGTTCGGATTGAGAGCAATCCACGGCGTACCCGTCGTAAAACCGGCATTGTCCGACGCATCCCACTGGACGGGAGTGCGCGCGTTATCGCGGCCCATCGCACGCAGGCCATCAAGGACGCGCTCGGGATCGTCTCCGTGTTCGGTGGCCACACGGTAGTAGTTGGTGGACTCGATGTCCTCAAAGTCCTCGATCCCCGCGAAGACCGTGTTCGTCATGCCCAGTTCTTCACCCTGGTAGATATAGGGGGTTCCGCGCAGGAGATGAAGAATTGTCGCAAGCGCAGTCGCACTGTCATACCAGTACTTTTCATCGCCGAAACGACTGACCGTGCGCGGTTGATCGTGGTTGCACAGGTAGAGGCTGTTCCATCCCCGCTCGGCGAGGCCTTCTTGCCAGCGCGTGAGCGAGTCCGCGAGGTCTCCTGCCTCCAACGTGCGGCGGCCGAATTTTCCTTCGGGCAGCCCTAAGCCGACGTGCTCGAATTGGAAGATCATGTTGACTTCGTGGCGCGCGGGATCAGAGTAGAGAGGCGCATTTTCAAGGAGTACCCCGGGGGTTTCCTCAACGGTGAAGATCGCTCCACGGCCCTCGAAAACTTCACCGTGCATTTCCTGGAGGAATTCATGCAGGCGCGGCCCCTCCATGTAGAAGGGGCTTCCGTCGGCAAGATCCTGACCCGGCTGGCAGGTGCCATCGGGAAGGCCGGGGACCTTCGAGATCAGGTTGATGACATCCATTCGGAAGCCATCGACCCCGCGGTCCAGCCACCAGCGCATCATTTCGTAGACGGCCTGGCGAACTTCGGGGTTCTCCAGTTCAGGTCGGGCTGTTTTTCTGCGAAGAGATGGAGGTAGTACTGACCGGTGTGCGGGTCGTATTTCCACACGGGGCCGGAGAAGAATGATCCCCAATTCGTGGGTTCGGCTCCGGGGGTTCCTCCCTCAAAACCCGGACGCGGGTCACGCCAGTAGTACCAATCGCGCTTTGGATTATCGATCGAGGAACGCGACTCAATGAACCACGGGTGCTCGTCCGAGTGTGGTTGACGACCAGGTCCATGACCAGTTTCATTCCCAAGGGCATGAACGTCGGCGATGAGTTCATTGAAATCGTCCATGGTCCCGAAAGCGGGATCGATGTCCTGATAATCGGAAATGTCGTAGCCGTTGTCGGCTTGGGGCGAGCGGTAGATCGGCGAGAGCCACAGGACATCAACGCCCAGTTCCTTCAGGTATCCCAACCTGGAGCGGATCCCTTGGAGATCGCCGAAACCGTCTCCGTTCGCGTCGTTAAATGAGCGGGATAGATCTGGTAAACAACCGCGCTCTTCCACCATTCATCGGCCGGAAAATGAAGTGCCGAGTGCGTTTCGGGAAGTTGAGTTTCATCGAATAACACAGAGAACCTGCCAAATCTTCGTTGGTGGAGGTGCGAATGCCCTGCGGACCTTGGATGTTCGTGATCTCAGTGAACACCAACTTCTGGGCGATACTCACGCGTCCCCCCGCTCCCTTCCTCCCCCATCAATCCTCCATTCCTGCTTTAGCTCGCTCACCTGCGGCCTTAGAACGGTCATGGGCCAGGAGCCAGTGAGCTAAAAGCAGGAATGAGAGCAAGTGTGGGCGCAGCGGGGCGGAGTGAGGGGGCGGCATCGCCGCGCTGTATCCCCTTCGCCGCGTCCTCACCCCTTCGTCGCGCCACCGGCAAGGCCAGCGACGATGTAGCGCTGCAGAGCAATGAAGAGGAGCAAAACCGGGATTGCAATAACCGTGGCCACAGCCATCAGGTCATTCCAGTTCGTCGCATACTGACCGATCAGGCGGTTCAAAGCAACCGTCAAAGGCTGCAGATCCGCCTTCGTCAGCAGGGTCAACGCGAAGGTGAATTCACCCCAGGTCATAAGGAATGAGAAGGATCCGATCATGATAACGCCGGGACGAATCGTTGGGATCACCACGCGAACGATGGTTCAATGATTCCGAGGCCATCAAGTCGCGCCGCCTCCTCAACTTCCTTCGGGAACTGCTTGAAGAAGGGCCGCAACATGATGATCGCAAAAGGCAGGGTGCCCGTCACGTCCGCCAAGATGATCGACGGAAGGGTGCTGACCATTCCCGCTTGACGGAAAAGCACGAACATCGGGATCGAGATCGCGATGGCGGGGAGGAGCTGAACGACGCTCAGCAAGATCAGCATCCCCGTCGTCACTGCGCTCCGCATTCGCGCGATCGCGTAGGCCGCGGGGATTGCAAAGAGCAGCGTCAGTACCAGACACCCAGCAGCGATGATCGCCGAGTTCCCCAGCGCCTTCCAGATCCCAAAGTTGTCGCTGAAGGCGACTCGGAAGGAATCAAGCGTCGGATTTTGCGGGATGAGGTGCGGTGGCTGAACGAAGGTTTCTTTTTGCGTCTTGAAGGCCGTGCACACCATCCAGTAGACCGGGAAAAGATAGAAGATCGCCATGACCCATGCGGCAGCAGATTTTGCGATGCGCACGCGGCCTTCACGCTTCTCGTGCTTTGTCTTCGCAAAAGTCCTCGTTTCCGAGGCCTCGGCGCGCTTTCCGTCCTTGGGTGCACTTTCGCTGGCCACACCTTGGACTTCAGAAGTCTCCACAGACATCACGCGTCCCTCCTTATCCAGCGAACGAACATAGAACCACGACAGCGCCAAGGGAGAACCATCGTCAGCATCGAGGCGGCTGCACCATTACCAAAGTCGAAGACCTTGAAGGTCTGCAGGTACGTGAAGATCGGCAAAGTCGTCGTCGCTTCGACGGGCCCGCCTTTCGTCATTGTGTAGATCAGGTCGAAGACCTTGTAGGTATTGATGACGCCCAAAAGCAAGAGTGAGAAAACGACGGGACGCATGAGCGGGTTCCGTGATGGAGAAGAAGGTACGGATGGGGCCCGCACCATCAACTTCGGCGGCCTCGTACAAGCCATCGTCGATGGTGTGCAATCCCGACAAGATCAGGAGCATGTTGAAGGGCATCCCAACCCAGAGGTTTGCGACAACGACCGCGACCATCGCGGTTGTCGAGTTGGTGAGCCACAAGATGGGCTTATCAACCAGGTGCACTGAGGTCAGGAAGTAGTTGATGACGCCGAAATCAGAGTCGAAGATCCAGCGGAAAATTGTGCCGGTGACGACGGCGGGAAGAATCACGCGACCAGCAGCAGTGCGCGAATGATGCCGTTTCCGGGAAGGGTTTGCGGAAAAAGAGCGCCATCGCGTATCCGATGATGAACTGCAGTGCCAGCGAGGCGAAAGTGAAGATCGCCGAGAGCTTGAGGCCATTCCAAAAGCCGGGACTCGCCAGCACTGCTTCTGTAGTTCGTCAAACCCGTCGGGTGGTAGTCACCCGTAATGAGGTTGGAGCCGTTGGCGTTCGAGATCGACAACCAGACGTTGTACAGCAGCGGAATGACCAGGAAGATCGTTATGTAAATGATTGCGGGTAGCGCGAGGAGGAGCCCCAGGCGTCGCGTGCGCGCCATGGAACGAGATCCCTGCGTCGTGACCCGCTTTCTTTGTTCGCGTCATCGTAAATTCACTTACTCAGAGTTGCGGACTCCCCACGCGAGTAGGGATACCGTGGCTTGGCCACGGGCTCCCATTGTTGCGTTTGTACTCGCGTGGGGTGCCACTAGGTATTGTGCGGTCCTTGACGAGGCCTACGATACTCGCCGGACCTGTGTCCTTTGCCGCTCAGTTCTTGGGCAGCAAGGGTTGATCGTCTCCGCGGCCTTCTTCGCTGCGGCCTCGGGAGTCGACGCACCCGTCAGGGCTTCCTGCATGGACAGCTGGATGGCCTCAGAAATCTCGGGTAGTCCTTTCCGTATGCGCGTGCGTGTGCGTACTGGAGCTGATCTTCGAAGACCTTGAGCTTGGGATCACTCGAGAGCTTGAGCTTGCCCTGCAGGTCGGGGCGCGAGGAGAGCTGGCCGGAGCCATCGCAGTAGATCTTGGCGCCTTCTGCGCTGGTCAGGTACTTAGCGAGCTTCACGGCTGCCTCGGACTGCTTTGCACCGTTCATGACGACAACGTTCTCGCCACCCATCGAGGTTGCTGCGCGCTTGTCCTTAGGAAGCGGAGCGACGTCCCATTCGATCTCGGCATCCTTGTTCAGGGTCGAGAGCTCCCACGGGCCGTTGATCATCATCGCGGCCTTGCCGGTGATGAACTGGGTGCGAGCGTCTTCCTGGGTGTAGTTGACGACTGCTTCGCTGACGGAACCGTCTTCGATCATGCCGCGCAGGTAGGCCAGTGCGGTTGCGCCGGACTCGCTGTAGTTGGACATGTCGCCGCCGGTCTGCCACACGAAGGGCAGGAGCTGGAAGGTTCCGGACTCGTTCTTCACGGCTGAGATTGCCAGGCCCTTGACGTCACCCTTGGTGGTCTTCTTGGCTGCTTCCTTGAGGGACGCCCAGTCGGTCGGAACCTCAACACCGGCTTCCTTGAGCATGGTCTTGTTGTAGTACAGGGCAAGGTTGTTCGAGTTCAGCGGAATACCGTAGGTCTTTCCATCGAATTCAACCGAGGACCAGGGGCCATCGAAGAAGTCAGACTTGTTGATGCCATCACCGCTGAGGTCCTTGAGCATGCCCAAAGACGCGAAGTTCTGGTTGTCGACCACGTCCACGACTGCAACGTCGGGGACCTCGCCGCCGACCGAGCCCTGGAGAATGGACTTCGACAGGTCAGCGAAAGCAAAGGTGGTGCGCTTGACCTTGATATCGGGGTTTGCCTTCTCGAACTCTGCAATCGATGCTTCGATCGAGCTGTTGGCCGTGTCACCGCTCAGGTAGTCCCACATTTCAACGGTGACCTGTCCGCCGGAGGCGCCGGACGAAGAATCCGACTTGCCTCCCGAACATGCGCCCAGTCCCAGTGCCATCACTGAAGCACCGAAAAGGGCAACGCCGCGCATTGCGAGCTTCGATGTGTGTGCCATTATTCTCTCCTCCTTTGAGTGTTGATAGTTGTCCGTCAGCAACTACCAAGTTCCGTGTTTTCACGGACAACATACGAGGATGCACTCCAGTGGTGCATCGATGGTGACCCTCTTGCCCACCCTCGAAGACGTCTCCCAGGGTGTACGAGGCCGTACCTGCCTTCTTCTTCGCCGCCTGCGATCAGCAGCTGCTGCCAGCGCACTCCCGCGGGAAGGTAGACGCGAGCGCTGCGGGCGCCAGCCTCGACAATGGGGGCGACAAGGAGGTCGGGGCCGAGGAGGAATTCTCCTTCGTCTTCCCACGCACGCGCATCCTCGGGGAATTCGAGGAAGAGTGCGCGCATCGGGGGAATTCCGCGCTCGGCGGCCTCGTCCATGACGCGGCCGATGTAGGGGCGCAGCGCTTCCCTGAGGTGGATGTAGCGTGCGCAGATCTGTGCGACTTCCTCACCGTAGGACCAGATTTCGTTGGGTCCGCCGGGGTTGTCCGAGGCCACGTCCTCGCGGGGTTCGCGGTGACCGTGGACGCGCATGAGCGGGCAGAAAGTACCGAACTCGAACCAGCGAGCGAAGAGCTCCTGGTACGCGGGGTCGCTGGGGTCGCCTCCGTGGAAGCCGCCGATGTCACTGGTCCACCATGCGGATCCCTGAGATTCCAATGGATTGGCCTGCTCGGACCTGAGTGAAGAGCGCTTCCCAGGTGGGGGCAATATCGCCGCTCCATACCGCCGAGCCGTACTTGGCTTGGCCGGCCCACGCGCTGCGACACAGGCTGAGGAATTCGTCTTCACCCTGTTCGCGCATTCCTTCCCAGACCATGCGCGCGTTCTCGCGCGGGTAGAGGTTGGAGACATTCAGGCCGCTTCCGGCGTAGAAGCGCAGGTTGGAGGGGTGACCGGGGTTGAGTTCAGGTTCGCAGGCATCGAGCCAGAACACGCGGACACCCAGATCGAAGTAGTTGTTCTTCAGCTTGTTCCAGACGTACTCGCGGGCCGCGGGGTTTGTCGGGTCGTAGAAGGCGACGGGGAGCGGCCGATCCATTCCCTTATCGCGGAATGTTTGGTGGTATTCGACTCCGGCTTCGGTGCCGACCAGCAGGCCTTTGGCGCGAATTTCTGCGTCCGTTTCAGCCAGGGGTGACACTGTTGGCCACACGGAAACCATCAGTTTTCGTACCCATTTCCTCCAATTCGGCCATCATCGCCTCGGGATTTGGGATATTCGTTTTCGTCAAAGCGCCACTCCCCCATTGCGGGCCAGTGGATGAAGTCGGTGACGATCACAGATAGGGGCAGGCCGCGGCGCTTGTATTCGCGCGCGACATCCATGAGTTCTTCTTGGCTGGTGTAGCGCAGCTTGGATTGCCACAGGCCCAGTGCCCACTGCGGAATGCGCGGCGCGTGGCCGACCGCGTCGGCGTAGGCCTCGAGGATTTCCTTGGGGGTATCGCCCACGCACACCCAGTAGTCGATCCATTCACTGCCTTGGGCGACCCAGCGGGTGCTTTCTTTGGCGAATTCGACGCGGCCGACGGAGGGGTTGTTCCACAAGAATCCGTAGCCCTTGTCAGAGAGGACGAAGGATGGAGACTTCTCCGTTGCGTTGGATGAGGTCAGAGACGATTCCTTTGTGATCGAGGAAATCGTAGGAGTGTTGTCCCATTCCGTAGAAGCGTTCGCCGGGGTCGGAGGCGAAGCACTGGTGGACTTCGTGTCCGCCGAAACCGGGGTAGATTCCGTGGGCGCCTGGCCACCAGAAGTGCTCGGGGCTTCGCGGAGGATAGATTCGCCGTCCTTGCGGAAATCCAGAAGGAAGCGGGCGATTCCTGTTCCACCGTCAAGGTTGGCAACGACGCTGATACGCCCGTTGGTGAAGACTTCTTCGGGTGTGTCGTAGCCGGGGATCTCGGTGACCTTTGCTTCTTCCGTGCTTGTCCCGAGGCCGGTGGCGGGCCCCGCTTCGAGGGCTCCTAATCCTTGGGGGAAGTCTGCAGAGGGGCCGATGCGCACACGAAGCGCATTGCGCCCCCATGCCTCAATGCGGATGAACTCGTGCGCGAAGCAGAGTTCAACTGCGCCGGGGTACTGCTTCTTCGTGTACACCTGTGCTCCTTTTTGACCGGACGAATACGTATTCGTTTAATGACAATTTTCAGGAGTTTTTCTGGTATTATTCATTACGCATACGTATTCGTCGGATAAAAAATATTTGCGGGCATCGACGCCCGCACATGTGATGCGGAACTCACAATAAGTTGTTCACGCGATCCTGTCAAGATACCGGGAGGACCTGAGATGGCGCGTCAGCCAACCAGCAGAGATGTCGCAAAACTAGCGGGAGTCTCGCAAACCACGGTCTCGTATGTCATGAGTGGACGCCGAGCCGTCTCCCCCGAGACGGAAAAGCGTGTCCAAATTGCAATGAAAGAGCTGGGGTATCAGCCCCATGCGGGTGCCCGATCCTTGCGTTCACGAAAGTCCCGCGTCCTGGGAGTGGTGGTCCCCTACCACGAGGGAGCGGACGCGGCGGCCCAGCACTACATGCTGATCACTTTGGCGCAGCTCTTGCGCGAGCACGATTTCGACCTGCTGTTGATCACCGCCGACGAGGGCGCCGCCGGGCTTCGAAGAGTCATGCAGACCGCACTGTGTGACGGCCTGTTCATCATGGAGGTGCGCTTCAATGATGCTCGTTTGGGCGTCGTTGCAGAGAGCAAGATCCCCACGGTTTTCATTGGAACCCCGGGCTCTGGGCCTTTTAATGCACCGATCCAGTCCATCGACGTTGATTATTACGAGGCCGGGCGCGCCGCGGTTCACCGCCTGCGTGACGCGGGAGCGCGCAACATTGCTTTCGTCCATTCGGCAAGCCCCGATGTGCAATCGTTGAACTTCGTCTCGCAGTTCAGGCAGGCGGTTGTTGATACGGCGGGCGAGTCCGGGATTCCTTTGCTCTCGCGCACGTGCGGGACGGGAATTCGCGAAATCCGTAAGCTCGTTGGGCAAATTGCCGGTGATAATCGGATTGATTCCTACATTTTGGGGCCGACGATCTCTGCGGATGACTGGTGCAACGCCCTGATTGATCTGGAGATTCGTCCCGGCCGTGATGTCTCGCTGGTAGCCAGCGGTTGGTCTTCCGAGCGCGCGCACTGCCTATTCGATGTCGATCACTTTGATACGCGCCCCGGCGAGCTATTGAGGCGTGCGGTTGAAATGTTGGTCGCCCAAATCGATGGGGAACCTCGAAAGGAAACCGCGACCGAGGCTGTAGCCGCCGGTTCCGTGACGTCGGCAGATTCCGAGGCGAAGATCCGCCGCCCTGTGCATGGTCTGACCCTGCTTGATCCGATCTTCGTGCCCGGAAATACGGTTGTTGGGGAAGGACGACAAGGCTGACTTCCTCCCCACCCCGCCCCATCTCCTGGTTTAGCTCGTTGATTCCTGACGTATGAGCGTTCATAGGCCAGGAATCTGTGAGCTAAACCAGGAAAGAGGGAGCTAAAGCCGGAGCTAAAGCCCTCAGACCCTACACCCCTTACTTGCGCCCGCCTCGCGCGGCGTACTTCTCGACGTGACGCCTCAGGTGCAGCGCGAACGAGGCCCGCGAATAGCGGGTGAGCATTCGTCGGACGCGACTTGAACTCGGGTGCGCCTGAGTTGCCACATAGTAGGGGTGCAAGGAACGATCCAGTTCAACAAACTCGACCAGGTTTCCATCGGGCGAGGTACCCGAGATGTGCAGGCCAGCCGATTCCAGCTGATCGCGGTAGTCGTTGTTCACCTCGAAACGGTGACGGTGGCGCTCCGAAACCTGGGTCTTCCCATAGGCCTCAGCAACAACAGAGCCCTCCTGAAGGACCGCGGGGTACGCGCCAAGTCGCATGGTCCCACCCAGATCACCATCACCCTCAACAATGTCGACCTGGGAGTCCATCGTGTGAACGACCGGATCGGGAGTCTCGGGATCCATCTCGGTCGACGAGGCCCCCGTCAACCCCAAGAGATCACGCGCGGCCTCGATGACCATGCATTGCAGGCCCAAGCACAGGCCAAGGGTCGGTACGCGATGCTCGCGCGCCCACCGCAGCGCACCCAACTTGCCTTCAATGCCTCGGATGCCGAAACCGCCGGGGACGATAATCGCATCCACACCTTCCAGTGCCTTTTGCGCCCCCTCGGGAGTCTCGCAGGTGTCAGAGGCAACCCAACGCAGGTCCACGCGCGCATTTTTCGCAAATCCACCGTGCTTCACGGCCTCGGAAACCGAAAGGTAAGCGTCGTGCAGGTTGATGTACTTTCCAACCAAGGCGACCTCAACGCGGTACTTCGGGGACTCGACGCGCTCAAGGAGCTCATTCCACTCGCTCCAGTCCACGTCGCGGAAAGCCAAGCCCAGTCGCTGAACCAGGAATGCGTCCAAGCCCTCGCGGTGCAGTGTCGGGGGGACCTCGTAGATCGAGGCCGCATCCTTGCATTCGATAACCGCGTCACGGTCAACATCGCACATGAGCGCAACCTGCCTTTGATTCCTTCGGGCAGCGGGCGGTCGGTACGCAGCACTAGGGCATCGGGCTGATACCGATCGAACGCAGCGTCGCAACCGAGTGCTGGGTCGGCTTGGTCTTGAGTTCACCAGCCGCAGGCAGGAAGGGAATCAGCGCAACATGAACGAAGGCGACATTGTCGCGACCCAGGTCAGCGCGCACCTGACGCGCAGCCTCCAAGAAGGGCTGGGACTCGATATCGCCGACGGTTCCGCCAATTTCCGTGATGATGACATCGGGGCGTTTCCCTCGGCGTCAGGGATGGCCTGCGCGCGCATGACGCGCTTGATCTCATCCGTGATGTGGGGAATGACCTGGACAGTGTCGCCCAGGTATTCGCCGCGGCGTTCCTTCGCGATAACGGTCGAGTAGACCTGACCGGTCGTCGCGCTTCGCCGCGCCGGAGAGGTTCACGTCTAAGAAGCGCTCGTAGTGGCCGATATCCAGATCAGTTTCGCGCCGTCTTCCGTGACGAAAACCTCGCCATGTTGGAAGGGATTCATGGTCCCCGGATCGACATTGATGTAGGGATCGAGCTTTTTGCATGGCAACGCCCAGGCCGCGTGAATGCAGCAGGCGCCCCAGCGACGAGGCCGTCAAACCTTTACCTAAAGAAGAAACCACACCTCCGGTGACGAAGATGTGGCGAGTGATGTTTTCCTGTGCGTCTTGTCGACGTCCATAGCTGTTTACCATGGAATCTCAGTTTACAACCACCCATTCTCAGTCGCGACCTTGAGCGCTTCGGCGCGCGTGTGCGCGTGGGTCTTATCCATCGCCGAGCTCACGTAGTTGCGTACCGTCCCCGCCGACAGCATGAGTTCCGAGGCCACGTCCTCCACGGTCCCGCCGCTTTCGAAAGCGCGCAGTACCCGACTTCGCGGGCGCTGAGCGGGCTTTGGCCTTTCGTGAGCGCGTCGACCGCGAGCGCGGGGTCGACAACGCGAAGTCCCTGTGAGGTTCGACGAATGGCGTCAAGCAGTTGAGTAGCAGGAGCGTCCTTGACGACAAACCCTAATGCACCGGAATCGAGTGCGCGCTGGACGTAGCCGGGACGCCCGAAGGTTGTCACCATGAGTACGCGCGCAGCCGATCCTCGTTCTTTCAAAGCAGTGGCGGTACTGATGCCATCCATGACGGGCATTTCCACGTCCATGATGACGACCAGCGGAACCTCGCTACCTGGATGCGCGCCCGCGTAGTCGTCGATCGCGGCCAAGGCCTCGTGACCGTTTCCCGCCTGAGCGACAACTTCCATGTCGTCCTCGAGGTCAATGAGCGCACTGAGGCACCACGGATCAGGGCCTGGTCGTCGACCACAATCACGTGAATCATGCGGTGTCCTTCGAAGCGCGAGTACTTGACCCGTCAATCGTACACGCAGCTCAGAGCGCCTCGCCCTTGAACGCCAGCCGCAGCTCCCAGGTGCTGCCTTTACTTGCCCAAGTCACATCCCCTTCCGAGGCCGCGCGCTCACGTAGTCCCTCAAGTCCCGTTCCCCCACCTCGCGAGGCCAAGGAGTACTTCTGCGAGTATCCGTCGTTTCGTACGAGGACCTCAGCGGGAGTCAGGCGCACGTGGATGCTCTCGGGTGGGCGTGGGTAATAGCGTTGGCAGTTCCTCACGGATGATGTGAGCAGCAAGGGAGGCGCGAGGGCCGGGTGGAATGTCGCCTCGGATATCGGCGGTGAATTCAATCCCCGCTTGCTCGCAGAGTTCGCGCGCCAAATTCACTTCTTCTTCCGGGGACAAACTGCGCGAGGCCGCAATGATCCCCCGTAGGTCCTCTTTCGCCTGGCGGGACAACCCAGGGTCTGCGCACTCTGTTCACCGGCCTCGTCAATCTTTCCAACGGAAAGCAGGCGCTGGGCAAGTTCGTTCTTCATAGTGATGACGGTCAGCGAGTGCCCGAGGATATCGTGTAGATCTCCGGCGAAACGCAGGCGTTCGCGTTCGCGGACCAGACTGATTGCTTGGCGTTGGCGTTGTTCCTCTGAGTGGCGGTTGTCGAAACTGCGACGCACGGCCAGGGTTAAGCCCAAAACCATGAGCAGGGCGATGATCGCGCAGCTCAAGGCCAGTGCGTCAATCGCCGCCAATGGGCAGCAAGATGGCGATCACTTCCCAGCCGACGAGCGCCACCAGGCCGGGGACCACGTAATTCCGGGGTGCTTGAAGGTTCCAGCCCGCAATCGAGTAGGTGATGAAAAGTGCCGAGGTCACTCGCGATGCGCCGGCTGCGACCAGAACTAGCCCCAGCGCAACCACCAAAGCCAGCAAGATCCCGTGCGAAATCCACATCTTCTTCTTGATGTGTGCTCCCCATTCGGGGTTGGGTTCGACGTAGATCGCGATATCGGCGACTGCGACTGCAAGAGTGAGGGCCAGGATCACTACCGTCATGCCGAAAGATTCGACACTCGGGACCATGACCAGGGGAATGCTAGGAAAGCCAGGTAGGAAGTGCCCACAACACTGCGGACAAGCGCGGGTGGCGCCGTGTCCACGATGCTTTGGCTGTGGTGGTATCCATGCTCTTCCCTCTCCCGCTATTTTCTTGAATTCTTCCTGTGGCACGTGAGTCTGTCAGCGATCAGTGTCCCTGTGCTGCGCCCAAACTGCAAGCACGACAAAGGGAATGAACCAGGCCGCTGCAGAAATTACCCAGGTCCACTTGAAGGAATCGAAACCGTACAGGGGCAGTTGCGAGAGGTAGAAGATTCCGTAGAAGGGGCTTCCCGGCGCGATGCTCTTGAAGAAGCTTCCCATGGAGTCAATCGGAATGAACATTCCGGCAAGGAATGCGCCCAGGACGACAACGCCGTTGATCACTGCGAAGGAGGTATCCGAACGCAGGAGGAATCCCAGTGCCAGACCCAGCGTTGCTGACATCATGGCCGCGGCCAGGACAATCAGGGCGCTTTGGATCCAGGCTGCGGGAGTCATGCGCGCTCCAGTCGCATACCCCACGCCGTAGGTGACAGCAATGACGACAGCGCTCATGGAGATTGCTGCGACCAGACGAGAGAAGATGAAGGCTCCGGAGCTCACGGGAGTAAGCGCGAAGAGGCGAGATGTTCCGGACGTGCGCTCCAGGGCGACGACCGTTGCAGCTGATGCCCCGGCGATCATCACGCCGTAGAGGGTCATGGAGACTAGGACAGTTGCACCGACATTGGCGTTGACTGCCCACTCTTTCGAGTATTCCCTGTCCGGCACCGAACATCATGCGTAGAGGAAGATCGGCAGAATCAGTGCAAAAACCGAACATGGCCGGGTTTGCCACCAGTTTGAGGAAGGCCTTCCAGGTGAGCATCCCGATTCCTTCCCACGAGCTAACTGCGGTGCGTTTGCTCCAGGGGTTGGTTTCTGCGTGAGTGTGCGTTGTCATTTTGAATCCTTATATACGTAAAAAGCTGTGGGGAAATCTGCGAGGCTCGGGCGGGCTTTACTGAGTGAGCTCCGAGAAAACGTCCTCGAGGCTGGAGAAGACGACCTCAAATTCACGAGCATTCTCAAGGCCAATGACGAAGCGCGCTGCCTCATCGGAGAAGGTCGTGCGGAACTCTACGCGCACCCACTGTTCACCGGCGCGCTCTCCCCACGGAACTTTCGGTAGCGGACTGGCGGACCCGCTCGGCAATTTCGCTGAGCTCCCACGTCGTTCCCAATTCTGCGGCGCGAGCAGCCAAGGAGGCGCGGACCTCGCCCAGGCGCGCGCGGGGAACAGAGAAGGCAACGCGCGTTGTCGAGTGGGCGCGGCGGATTTCCTCGGTCGGGGCGTCGGCGGTGATTTCGCCGGCGTTGACGATGATGGTGCGCTCGGCGTAGTCCTGCGCCTCGGCCAGGTAGTGGGTGGCGAAGAGGATCGTCTTGCCTTTCGAGGCCTGGGCGCTCATGAGCTCCCAGAACTCCTTGCGCATGGTGGCGTCCATACCGGCGGGGTCGGCTCGTCGAGGATGATGAGTTCGGGGTCGGGCAGGAGGGCAAGTGCGAGGCGGACGCGCTGCTGCTCGCCGCCGGAGAGCTTGCGAATCTTGCGCGCGAGGAGGTGTCGGAGGTAGGTCTCGTCAACGATGGGGTCGATGGATTCTTCGCGCTTGTAGACGCGGGCGAAGAGCTTGAGGAGTTCGGCGACGGTGTAGTCATTGGGCAGTGCGCCGGTTTGCAGCACGACTCCCACGAGGCGGCGGCGAATCGCTTCCTTGGCGCTCATGCCGAAAACTTCGACCGTGCCGCCATTGGCCTCTTGCAGGCCCAAGATGATGTCGATCGTCGTGCTCTTTCCTGCGCCATTGCGGCCCAAGAATGCGACGATTTCGCCGGAATCGACGCGCATGTTGATTCCTTTGAGGGCCTGAACCTGCCCGTAGGTTTTGACGAGGTCTTCGGCGAAGATCGCCGGTGTGGTGGAGTGATCCGTGTTCGTGTTCATGCCTCTAGTCAACCGTCGAGGCGCAAAGGGCAACAGTGGCGTTTGAACGAAGTTTCACATGACACTTGTCATGAGATCTTTATGAGGCTTCTTCTACTATTAAGGGGTGAGTTCTTGCGATTCCCATTTAATTACTCTCCCCGTCCGCCGTTTTTCACACTTCTATCCTCAAGTTCGCGCGCTACTCACCGAGGCTTTCCCCTCTTCTGAACTCGTGCCTGAATGGGTACTCAACACCTTCGCACTGCGTCGTTCCATTGATTTTCTGGCTTACTTTGATCCCGCTCAAGAGTCGAGTTTTTGCGGGATTACCCTCACGATTCACTCTGAAGATCTACTCTTTGTCATCTTCCTGGCAACGGACCGTTCCGCACGTTCCAAGGGGTATGGTTCGCGCATCCTGTCCCAACTCAAGGAGCACTACCCCGAACACGCGATTGCCCTGGAAATTGAACCGATGCTTCGCGATGCCGAGAATTTTCACCAGCGCGAGAGGCGACTGGCCTCTATCAGCGCAACGGCTTCGATGAGACTCGGGTTGTTTACGAATTATGAGGACGAGAACTACGAGATCTTGCTTTACATTCCCGCGCAGCTTCCCGACGAAGGTGCAACGGCGCAGCGCTACATGGATTTAGGCGTACTGTGTGGAGCCCTTGAGGAGCTCCTGTCGTCTTTGACCATGCCGGTCTTCATCCCCACCATCCACGTCGGCATGAGGGAATAAGCCGAGGCCGAGGCCGCGGCTACGCGAGGGGGTCAGGTAGGTCGCGGTGATCGTTGGGAATCAACACCGTCGGGTCAGACACCACCACACCTCCTCGCCGTCGTTGAGGTCAACCTCAGCCTAACGAAGAAAGCTGATTCAGCAAGTAATTACTCGACACTATTTCGATACTTGAGAAAACAACCCATCGTAGGCAATTCGCGGGCACTGGCCTCGTACCGAAATCATCCCGCACGGCTCAAAGCCATAAGCCTCCAGCGCTCGGCGCATCGGTCCGTTTTCAAGGTGCGTATCGCAGCGCAAATACGGGACTTGTCCCGCGCAAAAGTCCATGACCACGCGAGTGACCCCACGGCCTCGGACGCTGGCAAGGCGATGGATTACGCCATACTCATCATCGAAGTGCCACGCACCATCAATCTGGGAATACTCCTCTTCCGGCCCGCGAGCGAAACTAAACACTGCCAAAGGCCCCTGTTCATCACAAACAAGGAAGCACTCGCCTCTTTCAATATCACTGAGTGCATCACTGCGGTTGGGGTAATCGCTGGGCCACTGCGTCGGATTACCGTTCGCCCGCATGAATTCGCGGGCGTGGTCAAAAGCAGACTCGATGAAATCCACATCATTAGTAGTGGCGGGGCGTATGAACATGCCATCAGGGTAGCCCACACACGAAAATCACACGCGCGACCGGGCACCCTTTCATCCAAACCGTTACGCTGCACCTATGGCCAGCGAACATCCCACACGAAACGAGCACTTCGGAAAATACCTTGCTTTAGGTATCGGCACTCACATCATGTGGGGATTTTTTCCGCTGTACTTCCACCTTCTTGAACCGGCCGGCTCGCTGGAAATCATCGTTCACCGAGCGCTATGGGCCTTCATCGCCTGCTTGATTGCACTGGCACTGACTCGCTCCCTGCCCAGAATGTGGCGCGTGATCCGAACCCCCGCGCTCATGGCGCCACTTGCCGCCGCAGGTTTCTTGGTTGTCATCAACTGGACCACCTATATTTACGCGATCCTCATCGGCCACACGACCGATGCCGCGCTCGGCTATTACATCAATCCCCTCTTCACGGTCGCCCTGGGGATGGTCGTTCTCCACGAGAGAATCTCGCGCCTTCAAGGCGTTGCTCTTGGCCTAGGCGTTCTTGCAGTGATTGTCATCATCGTGGGGCTCGGCCGGCTCCCGTGGATTTCGCTCGCACTTCCCGCATCCTTCGGCCTGTACTCATTGGTGAAGAAAAAGGTCGCCCTCAAGGTTGCTCCCCTCGATGGAATGGCCATTGAAACCGCGGTCGTCATCCCGATTTTAGGGATTTATTACGCCTACCTTGTTGCCCACCAATCGACGTCATTCCATACCCTTCAGCGTGCCGGCGATGGTGCGATGTCCTGGCAGCTTCACCTGGCAATGCTCATCGGAGCGGGAATCCTGACCGTCATTCCGCTCATCACATTCGCCAAGGCATCGCAGGGACTCCCGCTGGGTCTCTTGGGCTTTCTTCAGTACATTTCCCCCAGCATCCAGCTGGTTATTGGCGTGTGCATCTTCCACGAGTACATGGAGCCGACGCGCTGGATTGCGACTGGAATTGTCTGGGTCGCTCTTGCTCTTCTCGGTGTCGACGGCGTGATCAGAATGCGACGCGCCAGGCAATAACGACGCCCACCGCGACGATAATCGCCACCACGATCCCCGCGATCACGCGGTTTCGCACGCTCTTTTCCCCGCGAGGCTTTCGCGAGCGCGTTCCGTTTGCGAAGGCCTCGAGGTCGCTGAGTGGACCGCTATTCACCGTTTCCCGCCAGCTCCAATCCACGGCTTCACCTGACGAGGCCGTGGTGGGGATCGGCGTTGGAGCGTACTGCGACGCTGTGGTTTGGGCAGGTTCAGACTGAGGTGGCTGAAGCTGCTGCGGTGCTGTTGGCGCTGCCTGGACGCCGTAATCGATGATCGGTGTCCCCATGGCCGGGGGCATACCCATTTCGGAAGCGCTCGGGCCAATCGGCATGCTCGAGGTGTACTGAATCTGCGGTTCGAGCGTTCCCCCAGAGGAGTCAAGGATCCACTGGCGCAATTGCGGATACAGGCTGGGATTTTTCAGCAGATGCCGACGAAGGTCAGGGCGCTCGGCCGCGAGTTGCGCCATGAGTTCGGGCGGCATCGTGGGGTCTTGAGCTTGGGCGGGGGTGATCGAATTGAGGTCGTACATTAGGCGGGTTCCTCGCGAGAGGTGAAGTTCGCAAAGCGCGCCATGTGTCCTTGGAAGAGGACGCGAATTGTTCCGGTCTCACCGTTACGGTGCTTCGCCAAGATAATGTCGGCTTCGCCCCGACGTTCCTCGGGATTGTAGTATTCCGGCCGGTGCAAGAGGATGATGATGTCTGCGTCTTGCTCGAGTGAACCCGATTCACGCAGGTCGCTCATCATCGGCTTCTTATCGGTTCGCGCTTCGGGACCACGGTTCAGCTGCGCGACCGCGACGACCGGGACATCGAGGTCTTTGGCCAGAAGCTTGAGGTTTCGCGACAGGACAGAAACTTCCTGCTGACGTGATTCGACCTGCTTGCCCGTTGTCATGAGCTGGAGGTAGTCCACGACGACCAAAGCCCAGATTGTGCTGCTGCTTGAGTCGGTAGCATTTCGAGCGAATCTCGGTCATGGTGACATTCGCTGAATCGTCGACGAAAGATCGGGGCTTCGGAGATTTTCCCGGTCGTTTCCGAAACCTTGCGCCAATCGCGTTCGGTCATCTCGCCCTTCATCATCGTGCTCATGAAGACCGAGGACTCGGCGGAGAGCATACGCATGGCGATGTCGTTTTGGGACATTTCCAGCGAGAAGATGACCGATGTGATGTCGTGCTTGATGGAGGCGGAGCGGCAAAAATCAAGTGCCAGCGTGGACTTACCCATCGCAGGACGCGCCGCAACGATGATCATCTGCCCGCCTCGCAGACCACCGGTCATTCGATCAAGGTCGACGAATCCGGTGGGGACGCCGGCGACCTTACCCTGGTTAAGTTCGATCTTTTCGAGCTCGGTGAGGATGTTTTCGGACATATCGGCCATCGAGACATAGTCGGTTTGCGCTTGGCGTTCTGCGACGGCGAAGATCTCCGCCTGGGCTTTGTCGACGATTTCATCGACATCGCCGCCGGCGTCCGCATAACCGAGTTGGACGACTCGCGTGCCCGCAGTGACGAGGCGACGCAAGATCGCGCGCTCTTTCACGATTCGCGCGTAGTAGCCCGCGTTTGCTGCGGTGGGAACCGATGCGATCAGGCTGTGGATGTACGAGGCCCCGCCGACCCTGGACAGATCCCCTTGCCTTTGAAGTTCACCAACGACCGTCACCGCGTCCGCGGGTTCGCCCCGGCCCATGAGGTCGATGATCGTGTTGTGAATGGTTTCGTGGGCAGGCTTGTAGTAGTCACTTCCACGAATTTCTTCACTGACATCGGTGATTGCTTCTTTGGAGAGCATCATGGAGCCCAAGACGGACATCTCTGCGTCGATGTCTTGGGGTGGGGTGCGATCGAAGTCTTCCGATGCCATGTGTGAAGCTCTCCTCAGGCGGATTGTGCGCATGTGGATGGGGATTAAACGCGCAGCGCGTACACGCGAGCCTACTGCCAAGCTGAGCGCCACTGCCACTCTCAAGTTCAACACGAATGTGGACGGATTGTGGATACTCTGTGGATAGCGCCGCGTGTCTTCCACATGCCCTGTGGATGAAGTGTCTTTCACAAGCCTATTCTCAGCTTGCCTTCAGTTTAGGCTTTCCCCGGAAAGCCGCCATTTTCCGAGTATGATCTTTCCACAGATGTGTACACAGTCTGTGGATAAAAAGTGGAGGGACAATCAGTGGATAGCGCCGATCAGCGAAAAGACATGTCTCAATCGCAGATTGAAGGTTTACCGGAGTCACAACTCGCGATCCACAATCAGGCTGCATCAACTGCACAAGAGTGTCGTGAACAGGTTTTATCCACAGATAAATCCACTTCCGTGGATAAACCAGCACTCACTGACGCATCCGAGGATATTTCCAGAACTTCCCCAGCTAAGCGCGATGAATCCGCACAAACTCACAGCAAACAGCCCGGCCTAACACGCCAAATCCTCTCCCTCGCGATCCCGACCCTAGGCGCAACAATTGCGCAGCCGCTTTTCCTCACGATCGACTCCGCAATGGTTGGCCACCTCGGCGCCGAAAAAATCGCCGGCATGTCACTTGCCATGATCGTGATCAACACGGTCTACGGCATGTCGATCTTCTTGGCCTACTCGACCACCGCCGAAACCGCTCAAGCAATGGGAGCCGGAAACGAGCGCCGCGCACGCGAGCTCGGCGTCCACGCCATGTGGCTGGCCGCCATCATCGGCATCACACTCGCAGGGGTTCTCGCACCTATCGGCACTCCCTTTTGCGAGCACTAGGAGCAGCCGAGAAATCATGCCCTACGCCTCGTCATTCCTGCACGCATCACTGCCAGGGCTTGCGGCATCGCTGATCACCATGGCCGCCACCGGAGTTTTGCGCGGAATGAAGGACACCACTACCCCACTCATCGCCGCAGGAGTCGGTGCCCTCCTCAACGTCGGCCTCAATGCTTTCCTGATCTACGGGATCAATCTGGGGATCGTCGGCAGTGGAATTGGAACCTCGATCGTCTCAACCAGTCATGGCCATCGCCTTGGTCGCAATCCTCGCCCGCCCCGCACGCGCTGCGGGTGTCTCTTTGCGCCCGTCACTGACAGGAATCCGCCAGTCCGCGCGCGTCGGTGGTCCTCTCTTGGCGCGCTCGGTCGCAATTCGCCTGGCCTTCCTCACCTCGATCTGGAGCGCGACGGCGATCAGCGTCAACGGCCTCGCGGCCTACCAAGTCGTCATGTCCGCCTGGCAAATCCCACTCTTCCTTCTCGACTCACTCGCGATCGCCTCGCAAACTCTGGTCGGTTTCGCCATCGGTTCGGGGGATCGCTCGCAACTGCGCACCCTGCTTCGCACCCTCGCATGGTGGGGAATCGGAGCGGGCGTCATCATCGGCACCCTCACCGCTTCCCTTTCCCCGTGGATCCCTTCCTTCTTCGTTTCCGAGGCCGTCGTCCGTCACATGGCGATCCCCGCGGTCATCGTCAATGCGGTCTTCTTCCCCGCACAATCACACGCATTCCTGCTCGACGGTGTCTTGATCGGTGCAGGGCGCGGAGCTTCCTTGGCAAAGGCAGCATTCCTCAACCTCGCGATCCTGCTTCCCGCGCTGTGGGGATTTACGCTTCTTCGGCCCTGCCTAAGTGAGACCGCGGCGGTAACGGTACTCATTGGTTTGGTAACCGGCTTGTACATGGTGACTCGAGCGATCACGAACTCGTGGATCACGTGGTTTTCGCCGCGAAATGCGCTAATTCCGCGGGATGATTCGCTCGCTCCATCGCAGGCCGCAGTGTGATTCACCGCTCGTGACAGGAAGCTGAAAAAACGCTAGACTTGGACGCTGGACTGTTTCCACCCACCCGGGATGGAACTCAGTCTCGCGGACACCCATGTGTCCGTGTGCAAAAGCCGGTGGAACTCCGGTGATTGCAACGCATGACCCTCCTGTCACGGAAATACCGTGACCGCGAAGACCACAGGAGGTGGGTATCAACGTGCGTGAATACGAACTGATGGTGATCCTCGATCCTTCGATCGACGAGCGCACCGTCGCCCCGCAGATGGAGAAGTACCTCGAGCAGGGTCACCGCTAACGGCGGCTCCGTCGAAAAAGGTCGACATCTGGGGCAAGCGTCGTCTTGCCTACGACATTCTCAAGCGTTCCGAGGGTATCTACGTTGTCATCAACATGACGACCACCCCCGAAATTGCGCTGGAAATCAACCGCTTGATGACTCTGAACGAGTCCATCCTGCGCACGAAGCTCCTGCGTCCGGACGCCCACTGACCTTCGCTCACCTGAGCAATCACCTCACACAGCCCACCAAGGAGATCCAATGGCTGGAGAAACCGTCATCACGATCATTGGCAATTTGACCAATGATCCGGAACTGCGTTGGACGCAGAGCGGAGCACCCGTCGCCGACTTCACGGTGGCATCCACCCCGCGTTCCTTCGACCGCCAAAGCGGCGAATGGAAGGACGGGGAAACCCTGTTCATGCGCTGCTCCGTCTGGCGCGAAATGGCTGAAAATGTCGGCGAATCCCTACGTAAGGGAATGCGCGTCATTGTCACCGGTCGCCTCGTGCAGCGCTCTTTCGAAACCCGTGAGGGAGAACGCCGTACCGTCGTCGAACTTCAGGTCGAAGAAGTCGGCCCCTCACTGCGTCGCGCAAAGGCACAGGTCACCCGCACGGGCGGCCAGGCCTCGGCAGGCGCACCCCAGGGAGGCTACTCCCAGGGCGGCGGATACGGACAGCAGCAGGGCTACGGAAACCAAGGTGGTTACTCGCAGAGCCAGGCCAGCTACGGCGCACCTGCCGGCGGTTCCTCAAGACGATCCGTGGCGCACATCCGATTCCGGTGTTGCGACCTCTTTCGCCGAGGATCCGCCCTTCTAAAATCGCACCGCGCGCCAGTAACCGGCGCACACGTGCTGAAACACATGCTTGGGAGCGTTTCACTCGCTCAGATCATCAAGGAGAACATCATGGCGAAGCCTCAACTTCGCAATAAGCCCATCAAGAAGAAGGCCAACCCGCTGAAGTCGGCCAAGATCGAATCGATCGACTACAAGGACACCGCTCTGCTGCGTAAGTTCATCTCGGACCGCGGCAAGATCCGCGCTCGCCGCGTCACCGGTGTCTCCGTCCAGGAGCAGCGTCGCATTGCTCGCGCCGTCAAGAACGCACGCGAAATGGCTCTGCTGCCCTACACCTCTACCGGCCGCTGATTCGAAGGGAAGGACTGAAAAATGGCAACTACCAAGCTCATCCTCACCCACGATGTGGATCGTCTCGGATCCGCCGGCGATGTCGTCGAGGTCAAGGCTGGATACGCTCGTAACTACCTGATCCCCCGTGGCTTCGCCACCAAGTGGACCAAGGGTGCACAGGTTCAGATCGATCAGATGGCTGCTGCTCGCCGCCGTCGTGAGATCGCCTCCATCGACGATGCTCGCATCGTGCGCGATGCCCTGCAGGCCGCGGTTGTGACCGTGAACAGCAAGGTTGGCGCACATGGACGCCTCTTCGGTTCCGTCTCCGCTTCTCAGATTGCAGAAGCAGTGAAGGAACAGCTGGGCCAGACCATCGATCGTCGTCGCGTGATCATCGATGACCCGATCAAGACCACCGGTGACCACACCGTGACGGTCAACCTTCACTCCGAAGTCACCGCGAACCTCAAGGTCCGCGTGCTGGCTGTCAAGTGAGCGTCTGACAAGACCATGAAGAGGGCCGGGGCACTCCCTTTACGGGAGGCCCCGGCCTTTTTGTCTTTCCTTTTCACGGGTGTCAGGCAGCTGCGTGAGCAGCGCTCCATTCGACGCTCGAAGACGTGTCCGCGCCGATGGAGCCCCCGAAAGTCTACCTGCCTTCTGCCCGACTCGGACCGCCACCCTCGGAGCCGGCAGCACCCGTATTTTGAGCGGTCGGAGTCTGGGTCGGCTGTACCTCAGATCCCTGTGTCGGCTCACTCGCCTCGGGGGTCGGAGTCGGCGTCTCTTCGGTAGGCGTAGGTGTTGTCGATACCTGAGGTGCGGGAACCACAGGAGTAGCTGACTGACGGGTATACCAATCGAAGTGGAGCTTCGTCTGGTTCGCGGTCGCCTGCTTCATGTAGCGCATCCACACGGTCACCGGCCAGTCACCACCGTGGAATTGGCCAAGCCCACCGATATTCGTCAAAGAAACGGGACTTCCGTTTTCATCGAGCTGGTACATGCTCACTGCGGTGACCAGTTCAGGCGTGAAACCAACGAACTGCGCGGTCTTTTTGGTCTTCGGAGGTACCGGTCTTACCGCCGGTGTCCTGCTTGAGTGCGGCCGCGGCCTCGGCAGTACCACCCGAAGCGGTCACTGCTTCAAGCGCAGGAAGGACGGTCGACATGGTCTTCGTATCGAAGATCTGCTCCGGGTCAACGTTTGTCTTGAAGACCTTGGAACCATCGGAGTTTTGAACCTCGCGGACAATGTGCGGAGTGGTTCGCTTTCCGCCCGAAGCAATCGTCGAATAGGCGTGCGCAAGGTCAATGTTGTGGGGAGCCGCAAAGCCCAAGACGTTGAGCAGCGAATCATCCAAACCGTTCGTGTCCTCGGGGATTCCCAAGTCGATCGCGACCTTCTTCGTGGTTGCGGGGCCAACTTCCTGGTTGAGTCCAACGAAAACGGTGTTGATCGAGTTCTTCGTTGCGTTCACCAGGTTCTGACGGCCCCAAGACACACCAGAATCGTTGCTCACCGCACGCGACATTCCACTGAAGGTCTTGGGCGAAGAGCCATCGTAAACGTCGTAGATCGAGCCCCCCTGCTCGGCGTGAGCAACCAGGGCGAAAGGCTTGAAGGTTGAACCGGCAGCCATAATGTCTTGCGTTGCCGCATTTTGCTGGCGCGTGAGGTAATCCTTGCCGCCGTACTCCGCGACGATTTCACCGGTAGCGGGATCCAATGACGTCAAAGCCACGTGCATGGAATCTTCATTCCATCCGCGCACCGTGTACATGTACTCTGCAGCGGCAACAGCCTGATCCTGCTTGTCCTTATCAATCGTCGAAATGATGCGGTATCCACCAGTCGCCAGCTGATCTGCCGTAAAGCCTTCTGCCGCGAGTTCAGTCCGGACCTGCTCCATGAGATAGCCGGTCGGGCCTTCCATCGTCGGACCACCCAAGGTATCGGGGTCAATGGTCTTTGGGAACTCAGCAGCGTTTGCGTCTGCCTGCGAAATCCAACCGTCCTCAACCATCAGGTTGATGACGCGCTGCCAACGCGAGCGTGCTTTCTCTTCATCGACTGCCGGATCCCACGCAGAAGGAGCGGGGATGATCCCGGCGATCATTGCGGCCTCGGAAAGGGTGAGATCCTTTGCTTCGTGACCGAAGTAAGCCTGAGATGCGGCTTCGATACCGTAGGCACCGCGACCAAAGTAAATGGTGTTGAGGTAGTTGCCGATGATCTCGTCCTTGGTCTGCTCGCGATTGATCTTGAGAGCAAGGATCGCTTCCTTGGCTTTACCCACATAACCGGTCGTTTCGCCGACGTAGTAGCGCTCAACATACTGTTGGGTCAGGGTCGACGCACCCTGACGCGCCCCACCCCTAATATTGTTGACCAGCGCGCGACCGATACCTTTGAGGTCGACACCGGAGTTCGTGTAGAAAGTGCGATCCTCCGAGGCAACAACCGCGTGCGTGCAACATAGTCGGGCAGAGTGCTCGAATCGATGATCTTCCTATTCACCTGCGACATCCGGCCCATCTCGGTGGTGCCATCGGCGTAATAAACGGTCGTCGTCTGCGCAAGAGCAACCTGATCCGCCTGCGGAATCTTCAACGAAGCATAGGCAATGAGGAAGGTACCAAAGCCGGCAATAATGAGGCCGAGGAAGGTGTAGAAGGCCCCTCGTGCAATCCGTGCTGCAAGGCTGCGCTTCTTCTTCCCCTTGGTCGGCCCCTTCTTCTTTCCGCCGCCCTTACCGGCCGCTGCTGTACATGATGCCGGACGCGTCGACCCCGTGCGCGAGGTACTCCCTGACGAGGCCGCGCGAGTGCTTGTCCGCCGACTTCCGCTTGAACTGCCTGCTGCTCCGCCCGAGGAAGTGCGAGAAACTCGTGCAACCGCTGAAGTGCGCTTTGGCGCAGAAGAAGCAGGTGTCTGGGGGATGGTTCCCTCGCCTTCACGACGTGCCTGCTGCGCAAGCCGACGTCGAGTTGCCTCGGCTCGCGAGGGAAGGGCGCGACGTCCCTGGTCGTCGTTTGCTTGTGAAGGTGCCACGAAAATCCAGCCTTTCAGCATAGGGTTCATCGTGACCAGCCTACGCAGAAAGGCAGGCACTGCCTAAAAGGTAGCTCCCGGATCGGCTTAGTTTTTCGCTGGCAGCGCGACGTTTACGAGCCCTCTTCTGCGCGACCATTTCTTCCCAGCGAGCCTGCTGAGCCTGATACTCTTCGGCAACTTCGCGCACCTCATCGGATGCCCACCAGGCAAGCAGGGCCTCGCGCGCGCCTCTTCACCCATGGGCCCATTTTTCCATGCGCAGGTCAAGCAGGTAGTCGCGCGCCATCTTCACGGCCTTAGAGGGCGGATCCCCAGAATCTCCATGATCTGATCCCCGTTAAGATCGGGGCGGATCGCGTCGAGTTCTTCTTGCGCGCGCAGCGCCGCAATACGTTCTTCTAGATCGTCATAGGCGGCAGACAAGAATGCGGCCTTGCGCTTATTTCGAGTCGTGCAGTCTGCTCGGGTCAAGCGGTGAAGGCGCTCGAGAAGTTCTCCCGCGTCCGCGACGTAGCGACGAACCGCCGAATCGCTCCACTTCGCATCGCCGTAGCCGTGGAAACGCAAGTGAAGAGCAACCAAGTCAGACACGGCGTCCGTCGTGGCTTTGTCGAAACGCAAAGCCTTCATGCGCTTGCGCGTCATTTTTGCGCCCACCAATTCATGATGGTGGAAAGAGACCGTGCCGTTGGATTCGAAGCGTCGCGTGGCCGGCTTGCCGACATCGTGCATGAGGGCAGCAAAACGCAAGATAAAGTCCGGCTCAGGAACCGGGCCATCCGCGTCGGTCTCCAGGTCGATCGCCTGATCCAAGACGGTAAGCGTGTGCTGGTAGACGTCCTTGTGTCTATTGTGTTCATCAACGGTTGACACGAGGGCTGACACTTCAGGAAGAACAATGTCAGCAACGCCCGTGTGGACCATGAGCTCAAGGCCGCGCCTGGGCCACGGGAAATCATCAGTCGCTCGAGTTCGGCGCGAATACGCTCTGCCGAAACAATCTCCAAGCGCCCCGCCATAGATTCCATGGCGTCCATGACGTCCTCATCCACGTCAATGCCAAGCTGGGCGCTAAAGCGTGCGGCTCGCATGATGCGCAGTGGGTCGTCATCAAGGACTGCAGTGCGCTGACCGGGGTGCGAAGACGACCCACCGCCAGATCAGAGAGGCCGTCATGAGGATCAACGAGCGCCAATTGTGGCAGGCGCATCGCCATAGCGTTGACGGTGAAGTCGCGACGAGTGAGGTCGCCTTCCAAAGTGTCGCCGTATTCAACCTCGGGCTTTCGCGATCCCACTTCATAAGAATCAGTGCGATAGGTCGTCACTTCGACGACAAAGTTCCCACGCCTGCCACCGATGGTGCCGAACTCGCGGCCGATGTCCCAGGTTGAGTGTCCCCACTGAGCAAGAAGCTCTTCGGTTTTCTCTGGGCGAGCAGAGGTCGTGCAGTCAAAATCGTGAGGGGTCAGCCCTAAGAAAGCATCGCGAACCGGTCCCCCGACCAAGCTGATTTCCTCACCCGCCTGAGTGAAGATCTCGCCTAATTCGAGGATTTCCTTGGGAATACGAGAGAAAGCCTCTTTCGCCTGGGCCATGAGCAGGCCCAAATCACCCTCGCCTAAACCAGAGGGGCGGGGTGCGTGAGAGCGGGCTTGACCCATTGTTCGCGACAGTTGTGTACTCATCCCCTCCAGCATGCCATGTTTTGGCCTTCTTTGGCTTGCTCGCATCACGGCTTCATCCATGGTTGACACGGGAATAAGGTCACTCGCAGCCATAGCACAGGCTGTAAAAAGTGCGGTAATTCCCACTCGACCGATGGTGCGACCTGACCCGGAGGGGTAATCCCGCTTAAAGTGGAACTATGACTGTACCTTCTGAAGCGTTACGACCCGGAGTGCCTCAGCCTCCGCGTCGTCATCCTTCGTTGCGTGCAGCGAATTCGGCCCCTCATTTCCTTCCCGTTTCCTCTGAGACTTCTGCCGGAGGCATCGTTGTCGATGTTCGCAATGGCCAGCCCTACGCAGCAATCATCGCCAGACGGAATCGCTCGGGGAAGATTGAGTGGTGCCTCCCGAAGGGGCATCTTGAAGGCTTGGAGTCTCCCGAAGAAGCCGCTCTTCGCGAAGTCGCTGAAGAAACTGGTATTCACGGGCGCATCATTCGCCACCTCGCCTCGATCGATTATTGGTTTTCCGGCGTAGATCGGCGGATCCACAAGGTTGTCCACCACTACCTGATGGGTTACATTTCCGGGTCCATCACCGTTGAGGGAGATCCGGATCACGAGGCCGAGGACGCCGCTTGGGTCCCCTTGCGTGAGCTCTCGCATGACTTGGCTTACCCCAACGAGAGACGCATTGTCGGGATCGCTTTGGACTTGCTTTACCGGGATGCATCATGACGCGAATGCGAGCCACTCAAATTGCACTGACTCTTGTGCCCCTCGGCGCCCTGCTTCTTTCACTCCAGCCCGCGAGTGCGGCCACCCTTGCCTCACTTCCCACCGCAGGCACCCACGAGGCCTCTGCTGCCTCGGCCTTACCCACCGCACTTGCGCCTCAATCCAGCGCGCGACCGGAGGTTTTGGGTGAACACCCCAGCCCTTGGGAGTTGACGTTCGGATTAACCGCCTCGAACCGCGAGTGATCACTGCTCAAAACAATGTGCAGGTCTCGGGCGTTGTTCGCAATCTGACAGATAAGCCCATCCAGAATCCGTCTTTGGATGCTTATGTTCAGACTTATTCACCGCTGACCGCTTCGGACCTCTCGGCTTATGTGACGGGGAAGTCCTATCAGGGTCGGCGCGTGCATGCGGGAACCTTGGAAGCAACAATCCAGCCCGGCGCCGAACAGGCCCTTCCATATGACAATTCCTTTTGAAGACCTCCCTTCAGTTCAGACTTTGAGTGGGGGCCGCGAGGTATCACGGTCGTCGTTGAAGGTGATGAAAACCGGGGAAGTGACCGCTCCATCCTGATCTGGGATTCGGCATACTCCCTTGAACATACACGCGTCAATGTTCTCTTGCCCTGGACGTCCTCAACGCCACGCATGACCAGTGATTCCTATTCGATCCTGTCTGCAGCATCCATGTCGGGAGTAACTTTCGCAACCGACTCGCAAAACTCTGGTCGACGAGCTCACCGTTCCCTGAAGATCGCGCAACTCCAGCGCCTCGTCTTCTTCGCCAACGCCTTCTGCTTCTTCTTCCGAGGCCAGTGCTTCCCCTTCCGCTTCCGCAACCAGCGCCTCGCCGTCTCCTTCCTCTTCCGCCACCCCGCGTTCCGAGGCCGAGATCACCGCTGATCGCCATACGCGCGCTGCTTTCCTCCAGACCTTCTTTTGAACGCACCCGTGAGCTCGTGGCTCTGCCCAGTAACGATGCGGACCTGACACTTGCAACAACTCTCAATAACGACACGATCATGAAGTATCTTGTCGACTCGCGGGCACAGGTTCCTACGACTCTTGCCAAGACGCAGGCTCTCCTTCCCTCGTCCTCCCGTTCCTCGGCAAGCGCCTCGGCTTCTGCCAGCGCAAGCTCCTCTGCCAGCGCAAGTGAGGCCTCGCAAAGCCCAAGTCCCTCACCAAGCGGCGAGGCAAGCCAGACCCAGAGCAGCACTACAGCACCCAAGCTCATCGATAACGTGTCATGGACGACCTCGGGAAGTTGGGGAAAGCAATCCTTGAACGGGCAGCTTGGCTCAACCCTCATTGCTCCACCCGGCGAGCTTGCGCCCGAAAGCGAGCAAAACTTCACCTCCATGGCGAAAGTTGAGCTCTCAGCCGATGGCCAGACCATCACCAATAATGATGATCACTCAGGTGAAAGCTACACGGCTCTCAGTTCCCTCTCGCCCATGACGGACCTGCTTTCCTGGGATGCCCAAAGCCTTGATGACGAACTCGATACCCAGCAGTTCCTCACGGCTATGACCGCAATGATCACCCGCGAACGCCCGAGCTTGTCGCGGACACTTTTCGTCCCGCTTCAACGTTCTTCCTCACTGGATGAGACCCGACTTGAGCGCGTGCGAGCGATCCTCGATAACCGCTGGGTTGAGGGGATTTCCTTCAGTGACCTGATGAACTCCGAGGCAACAGACATCGAGCGTACGGCCGTCCAAGATTCGCCTTTTAGCGACTCACTTCGCTCAGAAATGAGCGCGTTGAGCGGCGCCTACGCGGCTACTCTTCCCTTGGCGGGGGCAACGGAAAACGTTGACGCGGCTCGCCTGAGGGTGGATGCAACCGTTTCAAGCGCGCTTCGGGCAGACCTTGGGGATCAGCGATCCGAGACGATCGTGAGCAGCATTCAGTCGCTCAATACATTTAGCTCTTCTGTATCGGTTGAGTCTTCTAACGCGGTCAACCTCATTAATAAGAGTGCTAATTTCCCCGTTCGCGTGCGCAATTCTTTGCCGTGGCCGGTCAATGTCGAGGTCACTTTGCTCCCGGGCGATCCCAGATTGCGCGTCACTAGTACCTCGACGGCCACAATTCCGGCGAATTCTTCTTCAACGGTTGAAGTACCCGTGACGGCCATCGGTTCGGGCGATATACGCGTGACGTACAAGGTATCGACACCCAGCGGAACCGTCCTTGATGATTCGCAAAGGGTTTTAGTCCGCATGCGCGCCGGATGGGAAGATGCGGCAACAGTCGTCATGGCAGTTCTTGTCGGACTTGCCTTCGTCGGCGGAATTATCCGCACGGTTCGGCGCCGCTTCAAAGCCGCTACCACTGAGGAATCTTCACACTTACCCGGCGTTGGCGGCGTCGAAAAAGGGACGGTCAACGTTCCACTGTCCACCGGAGCATTCGTGAAAGCCGGGCGTCCCCCGGCCAAGCCGACGACATCCGAGTCACATGAAGAGGATCAGGAATGAGTGAAAGCCAGGCTCGCAACGGTTCGCTTTTACGGGCCAGCGTATTGATGGCCTCGGGAACAATGGTTTCCCGAGTCCTTGGCTTCATCAAGACCGCAATGCTATTGGCGGCGTTGGGTTCGGCCGGCGGTGCGGTCTCTGCTGCATTCCAGACAGCAAACACCCTGCCCAACACGATCTTTAATCTCCTTGCCTCCGGCGTTTTCGACGCTGTCTTGGTTCCGCAGATTGTTCGCGCACTCAAGAGAGATGAGGGCCAGGTTTACATCAACCGCCTCATCACACTGGCCGGAACAATCCTTTTCCTCGTGGCCTTTGTTTCGACCCTTCTTGCGCCACTTCTCATCATCATCATGGCGCCGGGCTACAGTATGGAAATTCGCTCCCTCGCGGTTTCCTTCGCCTTCTTGTGCTTGCCGCAGATCTTCTTCTACGGGCTCTATAACCTGCTTGGGGAGCTCCTCAATGCACGCGGAGTTTTCGGCCCCTATATGTGGGCACCGGTGCTCAATAACGTCATTGCAATCGCAGGTCTGACCGCTTTCTTGGCTCTGTGGGGTTCCCACGAAGACTTCGCCATCACGGACTTCACCTCCCCGCAATTCTGGCTCTTGTCGGTGACGACGACCTTGGGTGTTGTGTGCCAGGCACTGGTTTTGTTCATTCCCATGAGACGAGCGGGGATCTCATTCAAGCCTGACTTCCACTTCCGTGGGACTTCTTTCGGTTCGGCCTCGAAGGTTGCAGGCTGGACATTTGCCACCTTGGGCGTATCCCAAGTCGGCGTTCTCTCAACGAACGCCATCGCCTCGATCGCAGATAACTACCTCAACCAGAACCCCCAGCCCATCGCGGGTCTGGCCGGATATTCGGCTGCGTTCTTGATCTTCATGCTCCCTCAGTCGGTCATCACCGTTTCTCTTGCGACCGCAATCTTCACGCGATTGAACTACGCGGTCGCCGAAGATAACGACGAGGAAGTTGCCGAGCACTACCACACGGGTATTCGCCTCATTACCTCACTGACGGTTCTTGCTGCCGCGATCTTCATGGCGGGCGCTGCCCCGATGATGCAGCTGGTCGTCACCAATACGACCCGGCCCGAACTGATCTCTTCCTACGCGCTGATCCTGGTTTCCCTCATGCCCGGCGTGGCCTCGACGGGAATCGTGCTGATGAGCCAACGCGTCTTCTTCGCTTACGAGGACGCAAAGCCCGTGTTCCTCATGGGCATTGTCCCCACCATTTTGCAGATCATCGTTGGGTGGTCGATCTACTTTGCAACGGGCGTGCGCTGGTGGGTCATCGGCGCGGCTCTTGGCGAAACAGTGTGCCGCATTGTTCAGGGTTTGATTGCGATGCGTTGGGTTGGTAATCGCAATCGCTTCGTAAATTCTTCGCTCATTGTCCGCTCCTACCTAACCTACGTCTGTTGCGCAATCATCGCTGGAGTCGTTGGTTTTGGCGTGCTGTGGCTCATGGGGATCTACACGACGATTTCCTCGAAACTGGTGCGCTGGCTGGTCTCTGGCGTGAAGTTCGGGGTCGTGGCAATCGTCGTCACCGTGATCTACATGCTTGCGATGCGCTTCATTAACCCTCAAGAATCTGCAACCAGTATTCGTCCCCTGCTCACTCGTTTGCGTCTTCCCGCAGCGCTGTGTGCGCTCCTTTCGGCCGCGCCGTCGCCGCAGCGTCCCGAGAGCATTCATAATAGGCTGGCAGCATCACGCAAGGAGGAAGTCATGTCCGCTGAGGATCACCGCACCCCTGCCGAAGGTATGCCTCGCTGGGTTCCGCTCTCCGTCGACCTCTCCGTGCCTGCTTTCGATGAGATCGTCAATCCCGATGCGCCGCATGAGCCGGCTCCCGCGCCGCAGATTCCCGCGCCGGTAGTTCCTGCCTCGCAACCCACGCTTCCCCAGGAGAACCACAGTTCCCGAGGCCACGTCGAGATGAGCCAGGCCAAGCCAGAACTTCCCATCGTTCCAACCCTCCCGGCTACGGCGCGCGTCTACGACCTTGATGCGACCGCTCCGGCCGGTATTCCCCTGGGTGCTGCAGCTGCCGAGGCCGTGGCCGAAACTTCCGCCGCAAAGTCTCCTTCTACACCTTCTCCTTCTCGTATCCCCGCACCGCATCCCAAGGGTTTTGCTGAGGGTGCTGTTGTGGGCGGCGCTGCTGCTGCCGAGGGTGTGGCGGCGACGGCTGCCACGCGCGTCGGTCACGCTGGTGCTTCCTTTGCAGGTAGCGGGCACAGCAGTGGTACCGGTGGCGGAAACGGTGGCGGCCGAGGCGAAGGTGGCCGCGCACAGGGATCACCGGCCTCGGGCGGTGAAGGTGCAGAGCGCGGAATTGATCCCACGCGCCCGACGATTATCTTTTGCCGCAGTGCTGACGGTCCTCGCAACCATTTGGGCGGGCGCAACCGTACTCAGCCCGGTCAAGCACTCCGGTGTTGACGACATCGTGAACCAGGCGAAGAGCGCCTCGCCTTCGGCTTCCGCGTCGGCTCAACCTTCCGACAATCCTTCACAGGCGACAACTGTGACACCGGTGATCTCCAGTGTGTCTGTGCTGTCGTGGAAGGATGACAAGGGCGACCACGAAGAAATGGCCGTCAATATGATCGATGGAGACGCAAAGACCAGCTGGCACTCGCGCTACTTCGATTACAACCAGTTCCTCAGACGACACCGCGGTCACCGTGCTCGTGAAAGTTCGAGAAGAAGTCAACGGTTTCTGAAATCACCTTGACGATGGATCCCTCGACGACTGGCGGTGAAGGTGTTGTTCGTGCTGTAGATCCCAATTCACCTCGTGCGGGAACAGAAATCGCTACCACGACGTTCTCTCCCACAACGGACATCAAACTGGCACATCCCGTGGAGACCGATGCCATCAGCATTACCTTCCGCAAGATGCCAACCTCGCAAGATGGTCGCGCATGGGCGTGGATCAGCGAGCTGTCAGTGAAGTAACCCGCAACTTGCCCATAGGAGACACCATGTCTGAAAACATCCGTGACGTCGTTATTGTCGGTTCTGGCCCCGCGGGGTACACGGCGGCTATTTACACTGCTCGTGCGGGTTTTAAGCCCGTTGTCGTCGCGGGTGCGCTTGCAGCCGGTGGTGCTCTGATGAATACCACCGAGGTCGAGAACTTCCCGGGTTTCCCCGAGGGCATCATGGGTCCGGACCTCATGGACCAGATGCGTCAGCAGGCTGAAAAGTTCGGCGCGGAAGTGCGCTACGAGGATGCCTACGCGCTTTCTCTTGAGGGCGATATCAAGACGATCACTCTTGAGGACGAGACCCTCCAGGCGCGCACGGTGATTCTGGCGACCGGCTCCGAATACCGCCACATGGATGTGCCCGGTGAACAAGAGTTCTCTGGTCGTGGTGTTTCCTACTGCGCGACCTGCGATGGTTTCTTCTTCCGTGACAAGCACCTGATCGTTGTCGGTGGTGGAGATTCCGCCATGGAAGAGGCCACCTTCCTGACGAAGTTTGCCTCGAAAGTGTCGGTTGTTCACCGTCGTGACCAGCTGCGTGCCTCGAAGGCAATGGCTGATCGTGCTGCGGCTAACCCGAAGATCGAATTCGTGTGGAATTCCGTTGTCGAGGAAGTCCTTGGGGATTCTTCGGTGACGGGTGTGCGCCTGCGCAACACCGTTGATGGTTCCGAGAGCGTCCTAGAAGCCGAAGGCGTTTTTGTTGCGATTGGCCACCTTCCCCGCACCTCGCTGATCGCCGATCAGGTGGCGCTGGACGAGGCGGGCTACATCGTGGTCAACGATCCGGGGACCGCGACCAACCTCCCGGGTGTTTTCGCCTGCGGTGATGCTGTTGATCACACCTACCGCCAGGCAATTACCGCTGCGGGTTCCGGTTGCCGCTGCTGCCTTGGATGCGCAGCACTGGCTCGAATCTCAGGTGTAAGTGATGAAGGCCTTCGGTTTCCTGAGCTTTGGACACTACGCACGGGACGGAAGGCGCGGACTGAGCGGGCGCAATGCCCTTCATCAGGCAATCGAGTGTCGGTCGCCGCTGACGATCTAGGTGTCAATGGAGCCTACTTCAGGGTGCATCACTTTGCGCCCCAGGGTGCTTCTCCTATGCGCTTTGCTCTCCGCGATTGCTGCCCGGACGACAGCATATTGAGGTCGGGTACCGGCGCTATCGATATGCGCTAGCACATGTCTGAGTCGTGACGTTCGATGCCACCCCTATCGTTTGTGGGCACGCGCTGCGCGCAGCCCGTTGGCGATAACGACGACCTCGGCGACCTCGTGGACAAGGACGACCGCGGCCAGGCCGAGCACGCCGGTGATGGCCAGCGGCGGCAGCACGGCGATGATCGCCAGGGACAGCACGATGTTCTGGTTCATGATCGCCCGGCCGCGGCGGGCATGCCGCAGCGCCTGCGGGATCAGGCCGAGGTCGCGCCCGGTGAAGGCGACGTCGGCAGACTCGATCGCGGCGTCGGAGCCGGTCGCGCCCATCGCGATGCCCACAGTCGCACCGGCCAGGGGCGGGGGCGTCGTTGATGCCGTCGCCGATCATCGCCGTCGGCGACGTCTCCGGAGAACCCGGCGACGATGCGAGCTTTGTCCTCGGGACGCAGCTCGGCGTGCACGTCGCCGATCCCGGCCAGCTTCGCCAGCGCAGCAGCGGTGCGGGAGTTGTCGCCGGTGAGCATGCTCACCTCGACGCCCCTGGTCACGCAGGGTCCGCACGACCTCGGGGACCTCGGGGCGCAGCTCGTCGCGGACGCCGATCGCCCCGGCCAGGAAGCCGTCGACGGTGACGAGCACGCAGGTCTGGCCCTCGGCCTCCAGGTCCTCGACCCGGGCCTTGAGCGGTCCGGCGTCGATCGAGCGGGGAGCTGCCCACCGCCACCCTGCGGCCGTCGACCAGGCCACCGATGCCGTGCCCGGCCTCCTCGGCCACGTCCTGCGCGGCGAGGTCCCCCTGGCCCGCGGCGGCGATGGCGGCGGCGAGAGGGTGCGTCGAGTGCTGCTCCACGGCGGCAGCGCAAGCAAGCACCTGCACATCGTCGAACCCATGCGGCGGCGACGACGGCGGTGACCTCGGGCCGGTTGCGGGTCAGAGTGCCGGTCTTGTCCACGGCCAGGTGCCGGATGCCGCCGAGGCGCTCGAAGGCGGCCCCGCTCTGATGACGACGCCGAATCTGGTCGCCGCGCCGATCGCGGACACCACGGTGACCGGCACCGCGATCGCCAGCGCGCACGGGGCTGGCCGCGACGAGGACGACCAGGGCGCGGGTGATCCAGGGTCTCCGGGTCGCCGAGCAGGGACCCGAGCACGCCGACGAGGACGGCGAGGACCATCACGCCGGGCACCAGCGGGCGGGCGATCCGGTCAGCGATGCGCGCTCGCTCGCCCTTCTCGGCCTGGGCCTGCTCGACGAGCTCCACGATGGTGGTCAGCGAGTTGTCGGTGCCCGCCGCGGTCGCCTCGACCTCCAGCACTCCGGCGGTATTGATCGCTCCCGCCGAGACCGCGTCATCGGGTGCGACCTCAACCGGGATCGACTCGCCGGTGATCGCGGAGGTGTCCAGGCTGGAGCGTCCGACGCGGACGATCCCGTCGGTGACGACCCGCTCTCCCGGACGGACCAGCAGCACGTCGCCGACGGCGATCTCCTTGGCCGGGACCTCCACCGAGGCACCGTCGCGCAGCACGGTCGCGGTCTCCGGCACGAGCTTGAGCAGCGCGCGCAGGCCGCCGCGGGCGCGGTCCATCGCCTTGTCCTCCAGGGCCTCGGCGATCGAGTACAGGAACGCCAGCGCGGCGGCCTCCTCCACGTAGCCGAGGATGACCGCGCCGACGGCACTGATCGTCATCAGCAGCGCGATCCCGAGCTTCCGCTTGGCGAACAGCTTCCGCAGCGCGCCGGGAACGAACGTGTACGCGCCCAGCAGCAGGCCCGCCCAGAACGCGACCAGCGCCGCGACGTGCAGCCCCGACCACTCCAGCACCAGGCCGGTGCCGAACGCGACCCCGGAGAGGATCGGCACCACCAGGCCCGGGTCGCGCCACCACGGGCGCTCGGTCTCCTCTGCCTCTTCAGCGGCGTTGGTGGTCGGCTCGTCGCAGCCGCAGGCGGCGCTCACGAGGCGTCCTCGGAGCCGCTCGGACCGCAGCAGCCGGGCACCGAGCAGTGCGGGTCGATGCACGGGGCGCTCTCGTCCACCGCCAGCGTCACGTCCATCAGCGCCGTCAGCGCCGCGGCCAGGTGCGGGTCGGCGATCTCGTAGCGGGTCTGCCGCCCCTCGGGCTCAGCGACGACGATGCCGCAGTCGCGCAGACAGGTCAGATGGTTGGACACGTTCGAGCGGGTCAGCCCCAGCTCGCGCGAGAGCACGGCGGGGTGGCTCGGGCCGTCAAGCAGGGACATCAGGATCCGGGAGCGCGTCGGGTCGGCCATGGCCCGGCCGAGCCGGTTCATGACGTCGAGGCGCGAAGCAATAGTCAGCATGCACTGAACTATACAGTGATAGCTGACCAATAGTCCAGTTGCAGTGGCTGCCGCACGCACTCCGCGCGCTTGCCCTCGGGAATCACGGTTACCTCTCGCGCCACCTCGTTCGTCTTCCTCAGCGACACCAGTTCAACCATGCAACCAAGCTTAGGTGAACCGGTGTTTGCAACCGCCATATGTGCTACGAAAACCCGCTGTACTTGGCTGAGGAAGCTGCTGCACTGGACCAGATCGCTGATGGCCGCGGTTGCGATATGTCTCGCGAGAAGTTCTACCGCTTCCTTGACGCCATTGACGGGAAGGGGATGGCAACTGCCGCGCCTGAGGACCAGCAGTATCCACTGATGGTCCAACCCGGTCCGCCTCTGCCGATTTTCCCTCACTCTGAGGGCCTGCGTCAGCGAATCTGGTGGGGTGCGGGCTCGAATTATTCCGCCGAGCAGACCGCTCGTGACGGTGTGAATATGATGAGTTCGACTCCGGTCTTTGAGAGCGATGATCGCAGTTTCGGTGAGATCCAGGCCGAGCAGATTGCACTCTACCGGGCGGCATGGAAACGCATGGAAGCGGGGACACTCGTGGACACCTAGGGTGTCTGTATCGCGTTCGATCTTTCCATTGCTCAGCGCGAAGGATCGCGGAATGTATGGCTTGGAAGCATACTCAAGCGATCAGGTCGGACGTTTGGATATGGGAACAGCGACTTTTGGTCGTTCCTATGCCGCTACGCCCGATGTTTTGATCGAGCAGCTTCAGGCCGATCCGGCTATTGCTGCAGCGGATACTTTGTTGCTGACAATTCCCAACCAGCTGGGGTTTGAAGAGAATCTGTCGATTATTAGCAACTTTGCGAAGTATGTTGCTCCTGAACTGGGGTGGATTCCAGCCGATCAGGGTCCGGTGACGGGTTATCCGATTCAGTGAATCTGTCCATGGCAAGGCTCGTGTGCCACTAGGTGGATTGAGTTAATTGCCCGCGTGATTGAGGGGCTGACGTGCCGGTGCCTTTGTAGGGGCAAAGACACCGGCCCGTCATTCCACCGGCGCCATTGCAGGTGGAAGCTCACCAGTTCGAGCCCCTGACCTCTCGATCTAATACGCTTAATTTTAATCCGTCTAAAACGTCAGAAGGAGGGAAAACGTGCAACCCTACGTGCACGTTTTCCCAGCTCAGGCAGACATCTGACGTTTTTCTTCAGGAAACGCCTGTCGTCGCCAGTTTCCTATTTCATTCCTTCACGCATGTCACTGAGCAGCCTTCGTCGCAGTTGACCGGTGCTTTCTGAGGCAAAGAGAATCAGCGCAACTCCTCCCGCTGTCATCCCGATAAAGATTCCCATACTGCTGAAGGACACTCCCATGGTCAGTACCGGGGACATGAAGCACAGTCCCAGCACCAGCGCACCGCCGATCATGAGCACGGCAGGAAGCATAATTTCAAGCCTGCGCGAGCGGTCCAGGAATTTTGCCGGAGAACCCATGTACTCCAAGGCCTTAATCTGATCGATCGAATCAATGACGCGAATCCCCTGGTTGATCGCCGTAGAGATCGCTCCCAAAACCAGTGTGATTCCGAAAGTCAGCAGCATCCCCGTACGGATATCACCGAGCAGGATCACACTGGTCTCTTCCATATCGGGGCTACTCGACACGCTTGTTGCCTCAAAGAGCGGCATAAGTACTCCCACGAGGAAGGCAACTAGGGCAATCGCGCCGAAAGACCTCCACACGCTCTTGGGATCATCAGTAATGCGTCTTCCAGCGAGCATCATCTGCGGCGTACGCGCGCATGCGGACATGATTCGTCCCAAGACCGAGACACTCAAGGCACCGACGACGTTGACCAAGGCAAAGATCACGCCCATGAATCCCAATAGCACCGACAAGCCGATAGCAATTCCTGCATTCCAGATGGTTCCACCAATAAAGAGCCAGACGACCATGAGGGCGACCATGATGCCCAGCCCCACCGGAGACACCTTCGACACATCGCTTCTTCGGCTCACTCCTAGGGGCGTGACGGCCACGCGACGCATCGCAAGCATCGCGGAGGCAGCTGCAAGGATCATCATCAGTGCGGCCTCGGCAATGAGGATCAGGGGACCGACCCACATCTCGCCGACACTCAAGGCAACTCCCTGGAATGAAATCAAACTCCACCCGGGTAAGCACGCTGCGTACAGCAGCGAACCCGCAACGACACCAACCAGCGCATAAACCGCGGTCTCGATGACGCAAGCAAGGCGAGTTTGCCCCGGTTTTAAGCCGATGAGTCTCAGTACAGCAAGGTCACGCGCTCTGCGACTCAGCCCCAGGCGCGCTGCCGCACCACCCATCGAGAGGATCGGGACAGTCATCAGCGTTGCCGCAAAACACGCCATCACCACGTAGAAGGTTGCGACATCGCTGAAAACCGACCGGGCGGGTTACTCGCACGAGAAACAAATGCGCACACCCCTCCTGTGACGCTCAGCAAAATCGCATGCGGGAAGGCGAAAGCAAGAACCGTCAGGATTGTTGTCGCTCGGTCACGCGAACGCAACGTTGCCTTCGCAGCGGTCAGTGTTGCGCTCATCGCGACACCTGCTGATCAATCAGGCCGTCGCGCATGTGGATTTCGTGCGGGAGGCGCGCCGCAACCGCAGGATCGTGGGTCACCAAGATCAGGCTGGCACCCGTCGCCGAGCACGCTCCGGTCAGGACACTCATGACTTCAGCGCCCGTCCCCTGGTCAAGCGCGCCCGTCGGTTCGTCAGCAAAGACAACTTTGGGGTTAGTGATGAGCGCGCGCCCGATCGCCACACGTTGTGCTTGCCCGCCGGAAAGTTGCCCCGGACGGTAGGGGCCTGCACCATCCAGCCCCAGATTTCACCAGGATCTGCTGCGCTTGAGTAACCGCGTTCTTGCGCGCAACTCCCGCCAGCATGAGCGGCATCGCAACATTCTCTTGACATGGCAGCTCGGGGAGGAGCTGACCGTCTTGGAAGACAAAACCAAAATTGCGCAGCCGCAGTTGCGAGATCGCTCCCTCGCTCATCGCCGTCAATTCGGTGCCATCGAGCATGATGCTTCCCGAAGTCGGGCGAAGAACCCCCGCGAGGCAGTGCAGCAAGGTCGTTTTACCACATCCTGAGGGTCCCATGATGGCCAGTTGACTCCCCTGAGGGATCGAGAGGCTTACATCCCGCGAGTGCGTGGACCGTGTTTCCGCCTCGCTGGTAGGTTTTTGTCAGCCCGCGAACGATCATTCCCGAGGCCGTGGATGCGTTGGGTGCGTCTGGCGCGCTTGCGCCCTGCTGCAGTGGAGTAGTCATAGTTTTAGTGTGCTCGTGAGCTACCCGCGTTCACTATTGGGTATTGCCCTGATTTACCCCTGGTCGTGACGATGGGGATGTAACCTAGGAAACAATTACGTGCAGATCATTGTTATTACCAAGGAAAGCCATGCTCACCCTCACCCAACACTTTGAGCAGATCGCTGGAATTCTCCTTGCACTGTTCTTGTCATCCCTGATCGGTTTGGAGCGTCAAGCGCGCGGAAAGAGCGCGGGCTTACGCACGGACGCAATCGTTGGCATGACCTCTGCTCTTCTCATGGTGGTCTCCAAGTATGGCTTCAACGATGTGCTCGCAGCAGATTTGGTCCGCGTAGATCCCTCGCGTGTCGCCGCGCAGATTGTTTCCGGTATTGGCTTCCTCGGTGCCGGCATCATTTTGACCCGCTCAGGCGCGGTACGAGGCCTGACCACCGCCGCCACGGTGTGGGAAACCGCCGGGATTGGTATGGCGTGTGGCGCGGGATTGTGGGTCGCTGGTGTTGCAGTAACGTTCATGCACTTCCTCATTGTTTTTGCCCTTACGCCGCTTGCCCGCCACATCGGTCCGCATTCCCCGCGTCGGCCAAATACTGTTGTTCTTGAAGTCGTCTTTGACTCCGGTCAAGGGGTGATGCGCCGCGTGATGAACGTGATGACAGAATCGAATGGCGTATTTCCCAGGTTCGCAGTGATACCGAAGGCAAGCGCGGTCACGCGTACATCGAAACGACGACCGCGGACCGTGTCGCACTCCCGGCACTGATTGCAACGATCTCAGATCTTCCCGGCATCTACTCGGTTGAAGAAGCGGATCCGCACGGCTTGGATTAAAGGTATCCACGGCCTCGTTGACGGTATCCAATAGTGGGCGAATAGTGGCACACTTGGACGTGTGTCTTTTGACATAGTGACTCAGAAAGGTTCGCGATTATGACTCAGGATTCTCACTTGCAGGGAACTCGACTCGACCCGTGGTTTGATGCCTACGCCGATCGAGCTCACAACCTGCGAGCTTCTGAGATTCGCGCGCTTTTTTCTGTCGTCTCGCGGCCCGAGGTTGTTTCTCTTGCGGGCGGTATGCCGAACCTGAAGGATCTTCCTCTGGAGAGCCTCGCCGAAACCGCGAAGGAGCTGATCCTTTCCTCCGGCGCCCAGGCACTGCAATACGGTTCCGGCCAGGGCTGGGAACCCTTGCGCGAGCAGCTCGTCAACGTCATGACCTATGACGGCATCATTGGCGCTGACCCTGACGACGTCGTCATCACGACGGGTTCGCAACAGGCACTCGACCTGATGGCCGAGCTCTTTATCGATTCCGGTGACGTTGTTTTGGCCGAGTCTCCTTCCTACGTTGGCGCCCTTGGCTGTTTCCGTGCCCGCCAGGCCGATGTCATTCACGTTGATATGGATGACAACGGCATCATTCCCGAGGCCCTAGAAGAGACAATCCGCCGCCTGAAGTCCGCCGGTCGCGCCATTAAGTTCCTCTACACGATCCCAAACTTCCACAATCCTGCGGGTGTCACGCTTTCCTTGGAGCGTCGCCCCCTGATCGCCGAAATCTGCATGCGTGAGCACGTGTTGATTTTGGAAGATAACCCGTACGGCTTGCTTGGTTTTGATTCTGATCCGCTTCCTGCACTTCGTTCGTGGTCTCCCGAGGGCGTTGTTTACTTGGGTTCGGTTTCGAAGATGTTCGCGCCCGGTATGCGTATTGGCTGGGCGCTTGCCCCTCACGCCATTCGGGCGAAGCTGGTGTTGGCTTCTGAGGCCGCTATTTTGTCGCCGGGTATGTTCGGCCAGATGTTCCTCTCGAGCTACCTGGCAGGTTATGACTGGTACAGCCAGGTTAAGGTCTATCGCGCGATGTACGCCGAGCGTTGCAAGGCCATGTTGGATGCCCTGGCGGAGTACATGCCTGACTGCTCGTGGACGACTCCCAATGGTGGTTTCTACACGTGGGTGACGCTTCCCTGAGGGCCTGAATGCGCGCAGCATGCTTCCTCGCGCCGTGAAGGCGCAGGTGCTATGTTTCCGGTACGGCTTTCTACTACGACGGCCGGGGAGCCGATCACATGCGCTTGTCCTTCTGCTATCCCGAACCTGATCGTATCCGTGAGGGTATTCGTCGCCTTGCTGGCGTTGTTAATGCTGAGAAGCAGCTCGTCGATATGTTCGGCGTTGCACCCGAAGAAGAAGCTGAATTTTTAACGAACCGTCATGATGGTTCCGTTCACACCGAAGACTAATTCCGAGGAGAAATCGTCATGTCCACTGATTCATTAAAGGTCCTTATTGTCGCGGGCGGGCTGACCCATGAGCGTGATGTTTCGGTCCGCTCCGGACGTCGCGTTGCAAACTCCCTGATCAACCAGGGTTTTCGATGCAAAGGTCGTCGACTTTGATCAGAATCTTCCTTCAGAGATTTCCGCTTTCGGCCCCGATGTTGTGTGGCCGCTTGTCCACGGATCTTTGGGTGAAGATGGCTCACTCCAATCCCTTCTCGAGGGTGTCGGGGTTCCCTACGTTGGGTCAACACCAGCGCAGGCAATGCTGGCTTCCAACAAGCCCACCGCCAAGGCCCTCGTTGGCGCGGCCGGACTCGATACCCCCGGATGGATTGCACTTCCCCAGCTCCTATTCCGCCAGCTCGGAGCACATAACGTTCTTGGGATGATCAACTCTTCCCTTACTTTCCCGCTTGTCGTAAAGCCTTCTTCGGGCGGTTCGGCTCTTGGAATGTCTCGTGCCCAGGATCCCGGTGATCTTCGCTCCGCCATGGTTGATGCTTTCTCCTACGAGGAGCATGTCATGCTTGAGCGTTTCATTGATGGCCGTGATATCGCCGTCTCGGTTGTAGATCTTGAGGAAGGGCCCATCGCGCTTCCGCCAGTCGAGGTCGCGACCGATGACGGTCATTACGATTACGACGCGCGCTACACAACCGATGAGAGTGAGTACTTCGTACCCGCTCGCCTGAGCAACGATGAGATGACGGATGTGCAGGCCGCTGCCATTCAGATCCACGAGCTGCTCGGTCTTCGTGATCTGTCGCGTATTGACTTTATTGTCGACGATAACGGCAACTTCTGGTTTATTGACGCCAATGTTTCCCCCGGAATGACCGATACTTCGCTTTTCCCCCAGGCTGCCGAGGCCACGGGTTCCTTCGACGAGATTTGCGCTGCGATCGTCCGCTACGTTGCCGGTCGCGGCTGAGCTCAGCGCATTGCCTTTCCGCTTTTATTGCGATGATGGGCGGGCACCCGAGGTGCCCGCCCATCATTTTCACGTCTCAGAGGATTCCGAGTTCCATCAGTCTTTCTCGTGTTTCATGAGCATTTGACCAGGTCAATGTGGAAATACCGAGAAACTCTGCAGCCTTTGTATTCTCTTCGCGATCGTCGATAAACAGAATACTTTCTGCTTCGATCTGAGCCGCTTCGATCGCCTCTCGATAGATTCCACGATTCGGCTTCGCGACTCCGACATAGGAGGAGAAGATCATTGGCCCATTGAAAGTACTTATGTGCCCACGGGCTTTCCATCACGATTGATGCGTGTGGCGCTGGCATGTTCGTCAGGACCCCCATGGTGTACCCCTTCGCCTTCAGCTCCTCAAGAAGGTTAGCGGCACACTCATCAATCCCGTACATTCGCCGAGAGTCCGCAATAACAAGTTCATTGAGCTCTGATTCACTGGGCTCCGGTAGTCCGCAGTCACCGCTGACGGCATTCCAGAATTCCTCGTCTGTCATGCCTTCGTCATATGAGTCTCGGTGGGCCCAGATCGCGTGGTCAATCAGTGTCAGCACATGAGGCTCGGTCCCTAGGTTAAGAATCGAGGCAAATTGCTGAGGATCAGGCCGATGCGTGACTAGAACTCCACCAATGTCGAAGTAGATGAGATCAGGTTGTGGTCTATCCATTAGTTCTGTGAACCTCCGGCTCTATTGTCTCGCATTACTGTTCAGACAACAAACCGCCTTCTCATACATGTGTGGGTGATGTTTCACGTGAAACATCACCCACATATTCTTTCCTTTTGTGGTTTGCTGCTCAACTTCGCCAAACCCTCACTGCCCGCTGCGACACTTTCACGCCTTCAAGTGCAGTTGTGCCGAGAAGACATTCCATCAAAGGTAGCGAGTGCGACAGTGGAGCGGGACTAGTCGTCGCGATTCGCTCGCGGTAAGAGGAGGTCTGCAAGACGTTGAAGATCCTCGTTCCCCGCGAACTCGATGATGATCTTACCCTTGCGCTTACCCTCGAAATTGTCACACGTGTATCCCATGCATCGGCGAGTACCTGGCTCATATGTTCACCAAGGGGAGAAGCAACCTTCATGCGCTTCAACGAGTTACGCGATGGGCGCTGAATTGAACCCAAACGAACAAGCTCTTCCGTTGTTCGGACAGAAAGCCCCTCCGCAATGATGCGGTTTGCAAGAATTTCCATGTCCTCAGCTGAGCTCAAGCTAAGAAGTGCACGTGCATGACCTGCCGACAAGACCTGCGCCGATACCTTCTTTTGCACTGAGGCAGGAAGCTTCAGGAGCCGTAGTGTATTTGCAATCTGTGGTCGCGAACGCGCAATTTTCTTCGATAGTTCTTCTTGTGTAGCCCCAAAATCCGCCATTAGCTGCTGATATGCGAAGGCTTCTTCAAGGGGATTGAGCTGTGCGCGATGGAGATTTTCAAGCAACGCGTCTCGCAAAAGATCCTCATCGTCGGTGTGGCGGACAATTGCCGGGATACTCGCTAACCCTGCCAATTCACTCGCGCGCAACCTGCGCTCGCCCATAATGAGTTCGTAGCGTGCCTCGGGCTTTTCCTCGAGAAATTGCTTCAGTGTTTCAGACGGCGTTTGATCAAGCGCAATCCTACGGACAACGATCGGCTGTAGGACACCCACCTCACGAATGGATGCTGCAAGCTCGTTAAGATCGTCTTCGTCAAATACCTGTCGCGGTTGACGAGTATTTGGAACAATCTGCTCTAAAGGAATCTCTGCAAAGGTTGCACCTGGTACTTGCAGGAGATCCGATGTTTCACGTGAAACATCGTTTTGATCGTCGCGGCTTTCCTTGGACGACGCGGCCGCGGCCGATACCGAGGCGGAAATCGCTTCTCCCTTTGCACCGCCTTCCGAGAGTCCCTGCGCCTTCGGATCCTGACTCTTACGGGTTCTCGTAGTCTTGGGAGCGCCCGAACCACGCGCGCTCGTCGACTTGCGACTCTTCGGTTCGAGCAGTTCGCGCGCAGAACCTCCCCGTGTTGTGGCGCTTGATCGCTGACCAGGGAAGAGAACATCGAGGGGGCGCTTTGCTACTTCCTCTGGATTCTCACTCTGCGCCTGCGGGATGAGGGCACCGAGCCCTCTACCCAAACCTGCTCGCCGTTGAGTCTTATGCTGTGATTCGGAGTGCTCCGCCATGCTGACTTACCAATCTCGCGTACTCGTGATGATGAATCTATTGTTTCACGTGAAACACGAAAAATGTGGACTAAACAATCAAAAAACGATTTTCACAGCGGCCTTCTCCTGAGATTTGCAAGACCACGAGATGGCGGCGAAATACCGGCTCCGAAAAACGAAATAAGCCTACTCAGCGAGACGCAGACTCAACTCGAGCGCAGCTTTTGCGGTATGCAAGGCTACCTGCCCCGTTCGGATCGTAGGTAATGACGCTCTGCCCATAGCTCGGTGCTTCAGAGACACGAACCGAACGAGGGATAACCGTCTGAAGTGTTTGCGTCGGGAAGTGTGAACGAACTTCTGACTCAACCTCTTCAGAAAGTCTCGTACGCTTATCGGCCATGGTCAACAACATAGTTGAAACATACAGCTTTAGGATTGAGATCGCCGCTGATGCGATCGATTGTGGACCATAGCTGGCTCAGACCCTCCAGCGCGTAGTACTCGGTCTGAATCGGGATCAAAACCTCGTCGGCAGCGACCATGACATTCAAAGTGACCAAACCCAAAGAAGGGCGGACAATCGATGAAAACTAAATCAATTTGCTGATAGGCCTCGACAAAATACGAAACAGCGTCGGCAAGGCGAAACTCGCGCCGCGCACAATCAACAAGCTCGATCTCTGCGCCAGACAAAGTCAATCGTCGCCGGACAGACCCAAAGATTATCCAAATCAGGACAAGCCTGAAGAACTTCACCAATCGAAGCCTGACCAGTGATGACCTCGTAGGTCGAAGGAGTACCAGGAGAATGTGCGATACCCAAAGCACTCGAGGCATTCCCCTGCGCATCGGCATCGATCACGACAACCTTCAAACCGCCCAAAGCACAAGCCGCAGCAAGATTAACAACCGAGGTGGTCTTGCCGACCCCGCCCTTCTGATTAGCAACGGCGATCACGCGAGTGGATGAAGGCACACCGAACTTAGCCTTGTCCAAAAAGGCGCGATCTTGAAAGTTTTGGGTAATCTGATCCGAAAGCGGAGTCTGACCGGCCATAAAATTTGAGCCTTTCTCGCACGTCAATGACACAAGTGTAGGCAAGAAGGACGCACCCTGATAGCTGAGGACACGCGCTACCAGAGCTATCCCGGCAAGCTACGAGCGAACTCTCTTCGCGACCACAACGAAGGTCGAATCATCCTCCATCACGGAAGGAACCTCGTGAATCGAGGCCGCCAAATGGTGACGCTTGAGCTCAACTTGCGCGGCCTCGACCTCTTCACCAGCACGACGACCTTTAAGTGCAACCAGCGAACCACCGGGAGCAATCAACTTGGAGGTCATACGAACAAGCTTTGTCATATTCGCCAACGCTCGCGAGGTAACAACATCTGCCTTGCCCTTCCCTCGAAGCTCTTCAGCACGCGCCTGATGAATCGTGACATTATCCAAGCCAAGTGCATCGACGACGTCGGCAAGCCACTCACAGCGCCGAGCCATTGGCTCCGCCAAGTGAACATCAAGGTTCGGCCGGCACACGGCTATCACAATCCCCGGGAATCCGGCTCCCGAACCGACGTCGAGAACCTGTCCCTTCTTGGGTAGGAAGTCAAGGACCGCAGCGGAGTTCACGAGGTGGCGCGACCAGAGCCGAGGAAGCTCTCGCGGACCAATCAGCCCGCGAAGCTCTCCCTCTTCAACCAGCATGTTCGCAAACTCGGCGATATCTGGATATGACAAGCCAAAAAGTTCGCGAACTTCGGGTCCTGGAACCTCAAGTTCAATCTCTTGCTCAGCCGAGCCGCCCCGAGGGTGTCCACTCAGGCCTCCTCGGCCTCGTCGGCGGCGGACTCTTCGGCGGGAAGAATGACGACGCGGCGACGGGGTTCAACGCCTCCGACTCGCTGCGCAAACCCTCAGAGGCAACAACGTCATGGCAGACCTTGCGCTCAAAGGGGTTCATCGGCTCAAGCTTTTGAGGTTCACCGGTCGCACGCAGGCGAGCGATTGCCTCGTGGGTCAGATCCTGCAGATCAGCCTTACGATCAGCGCGGAAGCCAGCGATGTCGAGCATGAGTCGCGAACGCTCGCCAGTCTCGGTCTGGACGGCAAGCCGAGTCAGTTCTTGGAGCGCATCGACAACTTCACCGTCCTCACCGACGAGGTGGTCAAGAGCAGAGGGGATCTCAGAAATAATCTCAACCAGTGCACGGCCATTTTCGACATCGATTTCGATATCGCCATCAAGATCGGCGATATCGAGAAGCTCTTCCAGGTAGTCAGCTGCGAGTTCGCCCTCTTCCTCTAGGCGCGACAGCTCGTTGGACGTATCTTCGCTCATAGTATTTCCTCCATCAGGGGATGTTTGATGCCATGGGCATCGAGTGGTCTGTGGTGGCGCGATCAGCGCTTCTTCTTCTTTGCAGCGGCGCGACGAGCCTTGCGGCGCTCCTGGCGCTTGCGCTCAAGTTCGTCAGCGTCAACCGAGGAGTTCGGATTCTCCGTGGCCGCCTGTGCACGAGGCGAACGGGTACGTGCCTGACGTTGTGCTTCCTCACGCTTGGCCGCGGCCTCGCGACGGTCCGCTGCGCGTTCGGTTGCAACCTTGACACCGCGCATCCACACCTCATCGGGAAGGGTCGTCCATTCCTGCATCGAGAGGTTGCGGTAGATCGAAACAATCTCTCCCTCGCTCATCGCCTCGGGGAAATCAGAGGCAACCTTCTGGCGCTTCGCGCGGGCGCGCAGCTCCTTCAAAGTGGTCGAGTTCAAAGCCTTGAGTTCATTGGAACCATCAGCCAGAACGCGACGCTTCTCGTCGTAATCGGCAAAGAAGGGGCGAGCCCAGCTCTGGTAAGCGCTCTGACGCTTGGCCAAAAGCGCCTTGTAAGCAGCGGAGTTCGGGTTCGGCATGTTCTTGATCACCCACAGCATCTGCAGGTAACCCCAAATGCCCGCGGTCGTCGTATAGATCACGACACCCATCTGGAAGAACAGGCCCGAGAAGATGAACATGAAGGGCATGACGTACATCATCATGCGCTGCGAACGAACCATGGGGTTGTTCGGATCCTGATTCTGCGGCATGTTCTTCGTCATCGTCAGACGGATGGTCAAGAACTGCGTCGCAACCATGATGACGATGAACACAGCGAAGATCAGCGTCGGAAGCGAGGCGAAGGACGAGTCACGGATGGTGTGGGACAGCGGGACGCCGAAAACCTGCGAGGAATCGATTTCCGAAGCGACGGCCTGAGTGATCGGACCCAGGGAGTCCACGTGACGCGAACCAACCTGGTAGCTGCTTTCTGCAAGCGCGTGGATGGCGTAAATCGCGCGGTACATCGCAAAGAGAACCGGCAGCTGAACGAGCATCGGCAAGCACGAAGCGAAGGGGTTCACACCGTACTTCTTGTTGAGCTCGGAGATCTCCTGCTGCATGCGCTGGCGGGAGGCCATATCCGTCTTGCCCTTGTATTTGGCCTGAATCTTCTGCATCTGAGGCTGAACAATCGACGTGCCTCGCATGCTCTTGAGCTGCTTGAGGTACAGCGGGATGATCAGCACGCGCACCAAAATGGTCAGCAGAACGATGGACAGGACCCACGTGAATCCTGCACCGCTGTTCATACCAAGAAGCAGCAGCAGGTCGTGAATCCTGACCCAGAGCCAGGCGACCGCTACTGCAAAGGGATAGAGAATCGAATCCACAGGAGTCTCCTTATGATGCGCGGGGGACGCTCACTGCGTCCGTGTGGTGCTCGGCCCTCGCCGAGAAGTCTTCGAGAGTGTCGACCGATGTTTCGTCATCGGTGCGATCCATGCCCATGGGGGTTTGTGCCCATGGATCGTCGTAGCCGGCCCAGTCTTCGGGTGGCGTCCAGGCTTCGCTGGTCCACTTGCCGCGTGCGGGAACTTCATCGACCCCGCCGAGGCTCCAGGGGTTACAGCGAAGGATTCGCCAGATAGCTAATAGTGTTCCCTTGACGAGGCCGTGGGTACGCAATGCCCCGAGCGCGTAGCCGAGCAGGTGGGGTAGTAGCGGCAACGCGGCGCGAAAAGTGGGGAAATGAAACGCTGGTAGAAGCGAACGGGAATGATGGCGATATACGCAAAAGGAGAGCTCATGCGCGTCCCTCCAAAGATCGATCCCATTTCTTCCATGCCCTGGCCAAAACCTGATCTAATTCTTCACCCAATTGCGCGGAAGTGACACCCAATGCATCGGCCTTTACTCGGACGACGACGCGTGCGCCAGCAGGCTGTGCACTCAGGCGATCGGCCGCGAGATGGCGCAATTGACGCTTGACTCGGTTGCGTCCAACCGCTCGCTTGATCTGGCTCTTAGGTACGACGAAACCGACGAGGCGTGAATCACTTTCCTCGTCGGTTCGACAATGCACAATGAGCCTTTGCTGACCCGCGCGCGATCCGCTTCGGATTGCGAGGCGGAAGTCCGCTGGATTCACCATGCGGTTCGAGCGGGGCAACACCTCGCGAAAGCTCAGGCGGAGAGGCGGGCGCGGCCCTTGCGACGACGCGCAGCCAGAATCGCGCGGCCAGCGCGGGTGCTCATACGCAGGCGGAAGCCGTGCGTCTTGGAACGACGACGGTTGTTCGGCTGATAAGTCCGCTTGGTGGTCACTGATATCTCCTCGAATCGGTCATGGACGGTGTTTATCTCAACGACAAACACATACGAACCAACAGCCTAAGGGTTTTTCACCGTTCCGTCAACGAAAGAGCCACTTCATGAAGGTCATCCACACCTGTGGAAGGAGGTGTGGATATATAAGCGGCAAGTTATCCACATTGCAAGTTATCCACAAAGCTGTGGATAGAAGCATTTTCTTTGCCGCTCAACGGGGAGGTGTTGTAACTACACAAATGTCATTTGGGGATTAAATATCCACAGGTATATCCCCAGCTGTGGAAAACGTGGCATCATATTAGAGTTATCGGCGGAAGATGATTTCGACAGATATCATTTCTCGTGTCCTATCTCACGTCAGTTTCCGGAGGTTCCTGTGTCTATCGATGCCCTTACTCAGGCATGGTCTGAGGCACTTGCTCAAATCTCAGACCAATTAAGACCTGCAACCTTGTCTTTCCTACGCTCAGCAAAACCCCTGGGTGACATTGACGGAACCATCTTGATCGCTGTTCCCAACGATTTCACAAAGAAGTGGATCGAAAACAACGACGCGACTGATCTAACTGCTTCTCTGACCAGCATCCTTGGGCGAAGTGTTCGTCTAGCAGTCACCATTGACCCCTCTCTTGAACCCGAGCCCGAACATACCGAGCAAACCTCACCAGTCGCCTCGTCGGTGGAGGGCTCGGGCGAGATTCAACCAGGCGCCACCACGCACGACCGAGCCCCTGCGACTCAGGCAGCGCCGTCGAGTAGCCCGCAACTCGCAATCGACACCGCTAGTACCCACCTGAACCCGAAGCACACTTTCGATACTTTCGTTATCGGTCCCTCAAATCGCTTCGCCCACGCAGCAGCTTTTGCGGTCTCGGAAACTCCCGGGCGCGCCTACAACCCTCTCTTTATTCACGGTGATTCCGGTCTGGGCAAAACCCACCTCATTCACGCGATCGGCCACTACACCCTCTCGCTTTTCCCGCAGATGCGTGTGCGCTACGTGAATTCCGAGGAATTTACGAACGACTTCATTAATTCCGTTCGTGAGGAGAGCATCGAAGAGTTTCAGCGGCGATACCGCGAAGTCGATGTGCTTCTGATCGACGATATTCAGTTCATTCAAGGCAAAGAACGCACGGTTGAAGAGTTTTTCCACACCTTTTAATTCCCTCTATAACGCGGGAAAGCAGATCGTGTTGACCTCGGATGTTCCGCCTCGTGAACTCGATTTGGAGGACCGTATTCGTTCTCGCTTCGCTGCGGGTCTCTTGGTCGATGTCTTACCGCCTGATCTCGAAACGCGTATCGCGATTTTGCAAAAGAAGGCGAGTGCGGAAAACATCGAGGTTGATCCTCGTGTCTTGGAGTACATTGCTCAACGAATTTCTCTCGAATATTCGCGAACTTGAAGGTGCGCTCGTCCGCGTCGCAGCCTTTGAATCCCTGTCAAAGGAACCCGTGACCGTATCGATGGCGGAAATGCTCCTCAAGGACTTCGCTTCGGATCCCTCAAGACACCGAGGTAACGCCTACCTTGATCATGAGTCAGACTGCGACCTACTTCGGGGTAACCATCGATCAGCTTTCGTCTTCGGATCGCTCTCACGTGGTCGTTGAAGCGCGTCAGATTGCGATGTACTTGTGCCGAGAACTCACTGATTTGTCCCTGCCGAAGATCGGCGCAGCATTTGGTGGACGTGACCATACGACTGTCATGCACGCTAATAAGAAGATCGTCGGCTTGATGGCAGAAAAGAGGGAGACCTTTAACTACGTCACCGAATTGACGAACCGCATCAAACAGGCGGCGCGCGAGTCAGCAACACTGGGTTAAATGGCGGATTACTCCCATTTTCGGTGCAATCCACAGAAGCTGTGGAAACTATGGTGAAATCGCAGCTCGTGCATGTGTACAGAGAAAGGGAAGCTGTGGACCTTCGAGAATGACAAAAAATTCTTCCACAAAAAGATGTAGTTCGTTCACATCAGATACACATCTACGTCCACGATGAAATTCTTGTCATTAAGCGGAAAGAACCACTTATCCACACTATCCACATAGCCGATGACGACGACGAACTAAGTTCAAGACAAATAACAAAAATTCACCCGCATCACTCAAGCCCCTGGTGAACTCCACAGCGGCGAATTTTTCAGTTTCCTTGACGCCTACAGCCAGCTAAACTAATAAACGGTATTTCTTTATTCAGTTCCAAGGAGAATCCATGAAGTTCACCGTCGCCCGCGACGTGCTTGCTGAAGCTGTTTCATGGACAGCGCGTGTACTTCCTAGCCGTCCCGCAAGCCCCATCCTTGCCGGAATGCGTATTTCAGCCCAGGGTCAAGAGCTGACTCTGTCCTCCTTTGACTACGAAGTCTCGGGAAATTCACGAATTCCTGCATCCGTTGACGAGGAAGGCGAAGTCCTAGTTTCAGGTCGACTTCTTGCCGATATTTCAAAGTCACTGCCCAACAAGCCCGTCACCATCGAAGTCGACGGACAAAAGGTTTCACTTTCCTGCGGTTCTTCACACTTCACCTTGGCTGTCATGCCGATTGATGAATACCCTTGCTTCCCGGACAGCCCCAGGTTGCCGGATCTGTTGATTCGCAGGTTTTCGCCCAGGCCGTTGCTCAGGTGTCAATTGCCGCGTCACGCGATGAAACTCTTCCCCTGCTCACTGCAGTCCGCGTTGAAATCGATGGCGACAACATCACGCTTTTGGCAACCGACCGTTACCGCTTGGCTATGCGTGAGCTTCACTGGGATTCTGTTTCCAACATGTCCGAGGCCGCATTGGTGAAGGCTCGCATCCTCCAAGACGTTGCCAAGTCAATGACCAGCGGTGCAAAGGTTGACGTCGGTCTTTCTCAGGAATCTCAGCCCGGTGCTTCCTCACTCATTGGTTTCCAGGCCGGTGGACGACGCACGACCTCGACCCTCATGGATGGCGATTACCCGCCGGTCCGCAGGCTTTTCCCCGAAACCACAACAATTCAGGCGATCGTTGAGCGCCACACTCTGCTCGAAGCAGTCAAGCGCGTATCTTTGGTCGCCGAACGCAAGACCAGTGTTCGACTCTCCTTCTCCGATGGATCAACTTGTCCTCGAAGCCGGCCAAGGCGACAACGCCCAAGCTTCCGAAGTTGTTCCCGCGCAGCTCATGGGTGAGGACATCGCGACGGCATTTAACCCGCAGTACCTCAGCGAAGGTCTGTCGGTGATGGATACGGACTTCGTTCGTTTCGGTTTCACCCACCCGACGAAGCCCGCGGTCATCACGGGTCAAGAGAAGGCAGACGGCGGAGAATCAACCGATTTCCGCTACCTGCTCATGCCGATCCGCTACGGAATCTGATCTGGAGTTTGTGTGCGAGTTTCGCACGTTGCGCTGGATGACTTTCGTTCATATCGCCATGCGGTAGTGGAGTTTTCGCCCGGAACCACAGTGCTTTTGGGCGCTAATGGCCAAGGAAAAACCAACCTCGTCGAGGCGATTTCTTACCTTTCAGCTTTCTCGTCGCACCGCGTCAGTGCCGAGCAGGCGCTCGTGCGCCTCCCACTTACGGCAGATGAGCTCAACCCGGCGGTGCGGTTGTCAGAGTCAAACTCGTTACCGCCGGTGAGCGCGAAACTGTTATTGAGCTCGAAATTGTCCGCGGCAAGGCCAACCGTGCGAAGGTGAACCGTACTCAGGTGCGTCCAAGAGAAGTTCTGGGTCTGCTCAAAAGCGTGGTCTTTTTCACCCGAAGATCTTCAAATCGTTCGCGGTGACCCGCAGCTTCGTCGTCAATTTATGGACGATTTGCTCGTTCAGCAGCAGCCGCTGATCGCGCAGGTAAAGAACGATTTCGAGAAGGTCGCTCGCCAGAGGGCGGCGCTGATGAAGAGCGCGCAATCCCAACTGCGTAGGGGATATACCCCCGATTTTTCAACGATTGATGTGTGGGATGAAACCTTCGCTGAGCTTTCAGCCCGATTGAGCCTCGCCCGCGCCGGCCTCGTTGCCGAACTTCGTAGGCCCGCAGCAGATGCTTACGAAGAAATCGGCGGGTCGCCCCGGAAAATGGATATCGAATTCGTTCCTTCCCAGGGAAGTTGCCCGCCCGAGGCCAGTGGCGCGCAACTCAAAGAGGAACTCAAAGGATCTGCTCGCTGCTTCGCGCATGAAAGAAGCCGAACGTGGCGTCAATTTAGTCGGTGCACATCGAGACGACCTCAAGCTCTCCCTTGGTGGCATGCCGGTGAAAGGATATGCAAGCCACGGCGAGACATGGTCGGTTGCACTTTCACTGCGTTTGGGCGCTTTCGAGCTGCTTTCTGGCGATGGAGACACCCCGATTCTCATTCTTGACGATGTATTTGCAGAGCTAGACTCCTCCCGCCGAGCCGGTTTAACACGTATGATTACCGGAGCGGAACAGGTACTGATCACGGCAGCTGTCGCCGATGATGTTCCGCCAGAATTGCACGCTCAGACTCATGCTGTTCACTGGGATCCTGAGCTTGGAACGGTGGTCGGTGATGAGTGAATTTTCCGATTTTGAATATGCCTCTGCAGCACTACGGCGTGCACAAGCCAGAGCGCAGGCCCAGGGGCACTACCGCGTACCCTTGCGGACTCGACGCCGCTCGATCAGTGGCCAAAGTGAAGAGTTTGCCCAAGAAATTCTGCTCGACGATGAGCACGAACTTGATGATGTGAGCGTTGATTCCGCGGCTGATCCCCGATGGTGAATTCAGTGCGCTTTCGACCGTTGTCTCGCGGGCAGGGAAGTCGATGGATCAAAATGCCAGGAATGGCGCCACTGCGCCGAAAGTACCGTGAACCTAAGCGCCTTGGACTCACGGTTGATTCCCTCATCGCTCAGCGCGGTTGGCAAGAGCACACTCGCATGGGTGATCTCATGTCGAGGTGGAGCCAGATTGTCGGCGAGGAGATCGCTGCTCACTGCAAGATCGAAGCAATTGAAGACCGACGAGTCATTGTCCAGTGCGATTCGACGAACTGGTTTAAGAACGTTCAGCTCTTTCTTCCCCAGCTTGAGCGCAATATTGCCGAGGCCGTGGGTGAGGGTGTTGTGCAGCAGGTGATCTTGCGTCCACCGGCCTCTCCTTCGTGGAAAAAGGGCCGTTTATCGGTGCCTGGACGCGGTCCTCGAGATACCTACGCGTAGTTTCTGAACGTGTGACTCATCACAGCCTCAAAAACCGCTAGTTTTCGCGGATAATTCCTGTGAGTGATTACCCCTCATAGCGGTGTCAATCAGGGCTTTCCCCTTGCCTTTTCGGTAGAATAGGAACGGTTGTTTTATTGATACTGCGCCATTTTCGGGCGGTACGCACCCGTGTGGGTGAAGAATGAGGGGAGCCATTGGGTGGCTGAAACGCAAGAACCAACAGTCGATGACGGATCCGACGGCTACGGCGCGTCAGATATTACCGTCCTCGAAGGTTTGGAGGCGGTGCGTAAGCGCCCCGGTATGTACATTGGGTCAACCGGTGAGCGCGGCCTACACCACCTGGTGTACGAGGTTGTTGATAATTCCGTTGACGAGGCCTTGGCTGGCTACGCGGACCACATTGAGGTCACGATCCTGGCCGATGGCGGTATTCGCGTCGTCGATAACGGTCGCGGTATTCCCGTCGACGAACACCCACCGAGCACAAGCCCACGGTTGAGGTCGTCATGACGATCCTCCACGCTGGGCGGAAAGTTTGGCGGCGGCGGTTACGCCGTCTCTGGTGGTCTGCACGGTGTGGGTATCTCGGTTGTCAACGCGCTGTCAACGCGCGTTGACACGGTTATTCGTCGGCAGGGCTACGCATGGCGCATGTCTTTTTGCCAACGGTGGCCACCCGATCACCGAGCTCGTTCGTGGCGAAGAAACCAACGAAACCGGTACGACGCAAACCTTCTACCCGGATCCCGAAATTTTCGAGACGACCGTTTTCGATTTTGAGACCCTGCGTCAACGTTTCCAGCAGATGGCATTCCTCAACAAGGGACTGCGCATTACCTTGACCGATGAGCGCGAAAGCGCCACCGGCGAAGGCGACGAAATCGCGGGCGACGAGCAGGCCTCGGAAGAAAAGCACAAGGGATTCCGCCAGGTCTCCTACATGTACGAACACGGTCTGCGTGACTACGTGGAGTACCTGGATTCAGCGAAGAAGACCGAAGCGATTAACGCTGACATCATCGACTTCGAAGCGGAAAACGACGAGGGCACCATGAGTGTGGAAATCGCCATGCAGTGGACCACCTCGTATTCTTCTTCGGTTCACACCTTCGCGAACACGATCAACACCACCGAAGGTGGCATGCACGAAGAAGGCTTCCGTACGGCGCTGACTTCGCTGGTGAACCGCTATGGGCGCGAAAAGGGAATCATCCGCGACAAGGACGACAACCTCACCGGTGACGATGTGCGCGAAGGTCTCACCGCCGTCATCTCCATCAAGCTCACCGAGCCCCAGTTCGAAGGCCAGACGAAGACGAAGCTCGGAAACACCGAAGCTCGTACTTTCGTTCAGCAGCAGGTCTACTCCAAGCTCACCGACTGGTTCGACGCGCACCCCGCAGACGCGAAAGCCATTATTTCGAAGGGTCAGGCCGCCCAGGCCGCTCGCGTTGCCGCACGAAAGGCGCGTGAGGCTACCCGTCGTAAGGGTGTTTCTGGAATCGGCCTCGATGCCCGGAAAGCTGCGCGACTGCTCCTCGCGAGTGCCCTCAGAATGCGAAATCTTTCATCGTCGAGGGTGACTCCGCAGGCGGTTCGGCGGTCGGCGGACGTGACCCCGAACACCAGGCGATTTTGCCGATCCGAGGCAAGATTTTGAACGTGGAAAAGGCTCGCCTGGACCGTGCACTGAGCTCGGATACGATTCGCTCCCTGATCACCGCTTTTGGCACCGGAATTGGTGAGGATTTCGATCTGTCGAAGCTGCGCTACGGCAAGATTGTCATCATGGCAGATGCCGACGTGGACAGCCAGCACATTGCAACCTTGTTGCTCACGCTGCTCTTCCGCTACATGCGTCCCCTGGTCGAACAGGGACACACCTTCATCGCTATGCCTCCGTTGTACCGCATCAAGTGGTCGAATGCGGAGCACGAATTCGCCTACTCGGACAAGGAACGCGACGAGATGCTCGCTGCGGGGGCTGCTGCAAACCGTAGGCTTCCCAAGGAAGGCGGCATCCAGCGCTACAAGGGTCTGGGTGAGATGAATGATCACGAACTCTGGGAAACCACCATGGATCCTCAGCACCGCATCCTCAAGCAGGTCACTCTCGAAGATGCAGCAGATGCCGATGAAACCTTCACCATCTTGATGGGCGACGACGTCGAGAGGCGCCGCACGTTTATCCAGCGCAACGCCACCGACGTGCGCTTCCTCGACATCTAAAGCCCAGCGATGGGGTCGCGACGCACGCGCGGCCTCGTCAGTAGAAAACGAAACGAAGGACCAAAGTGAGCGACGAACAGACAGTCGATGCCGAACACATCCGCGACATCGAACGTATTCGCCAGGTCGACCTGCAAAAGGAAATGCAGCGCTCCTACCTCGACTACGCAATGAGCGTGATCGTCGGGCGTGCGCTGCCCGACGTTCGTGACGGACTCAAGCCCGTGCACCGCCGTATTCTCTACGCGATGTACGACGGTGGTTACCGTCCCACCTCTTCATTCTCCAAGTCATCGCGCATCGTCGGTGACGTCATGGGTAACTACCACCCGCACGGCGACGCGGCGATCTACGATGCGCTCGCACGCCTCGTGCAGCCCTGGTCGCTGCGTGCCCCGCTGGTGGCGGGCCAAGGTAACTTCGGAACCCCCGGTAACCTCGGCCCGGCAGCACCGCGTTACACCGAATGTAAGATGGCACCCCTGGCCATGGAAATGGTCCGCGATATCGACGAAGAATGCGTTGATTTCCAGGACAACTACGATGGCCGCAACCAGGAACCGACCATTCTTCCCTCCCGATTCCCCAACGTCTTGGTGAATGGTTCGGAAGGTATTGCGGTCGGTATGGCCACGCGAATCCCCCCGCACAACCTGCGTGAAGTTGCCCGCGGTGTGCAGTGGGCGCTGGACAACCCCGAGGCCTCGCGCGAAGAACTGCTTGACGCACTGATCAAGCTCATTCCCGGCCCCGATTTCCCAACCGGCGCAACGATTTTGGGTCACCGTGGAATTGAGGATGCCTACCGTACGGGACGCGGCTCCATCACTCAGCGAGCCGTTGTTAGCGTTGAAGAGATCCAGGGACGCCAGTGCTTGGTCGTCACAGAACTGCCCTATCAGGTCAACCCCGACAACCTCGCTGACAAGATTGCTCAGCTGGTTCGCGACGGTCAGATCCAGGGCATTGCGGATATTCGTGATGAGACCTCGGGACGCACCGGTCAGCGTTTGGTGATTGTCCTCAAGCGTGACGCGGTCGCGAAGGTTGTTTTGAACAACCTCTACAAGCGCACCTCCCTGCAGGAGAACTTCTCGGCGAACATGCTGGCGCTGGTCGACGGTGTTCCGCGAACTTTGTCGATTGACGGCTTCATCCGCCACTGGGTTGCTCACCAGATCGACGTAATTGTGCGCCGCACGCAGTTCCGCCTGCGCAAGGCTCAAGAGCGTCTGCACATCTTGGACGGTTACCTCAAGGCACTGGATGCATTGGATGAGGTCATTGCCCTGATTCGTCGCTCGCCCACGGTCGACGAGGCACGAAGCGGCTTGATGGAGTTGCTCGATGTTGATGAGATCCAGGCCGACGCGATCTTGGCTCTGCAGCTGCGCCGCCTGGCCGCTCTGGAACGTCAGAAGATTTTGAACGAGCACGCGGAACTGCGTGCACGCGTTGAAGATCTGCAGGATATCTTGGCTAAGCCCGAACGTCAGCGCGCGATTATCTCCGAAGAACTCGGTGAAATCGTTGAAAAGTATGGTGATGAGCGCCGCACGACCATCGTTCCCTTCGACGGGGAAATGTCGATGGAAGACCTCATCCCCGAAGAGGATGTTGTCGTCACCATCACTCGCGATGGCTTTGCAAAGCGCACCCGTACCGACAACTACCGTTCCCAGAAACGAGGCGGTAAGGGCGTTCGTGGAACCCAGTTGCGCGGCGATGACGTGGTGGAACACTTCTTCGTCACAACCACGCACCACTGGCTGCTGTTCTTTACGAACCTCGGTCGCGTCTACCGCGCGAAGGCTTACGAGATTCCCGAGGGCGGTCGCGATGCCAAGGGCCAGCACGTTGCAAACCTCCTGGCATTCCAACCTGAGGAGCGCATCGCACAGGTTTTGGCAATTCGCACTTACGAGGACGCACACTACTTGGTGCTGGCAACAAAGTCTGGCCTAGTGAAGAAGACCCCGCTGGAGATGTACAACTCTCCGCGAAGTGGTGGCATCATTGCCGTTAACCTGCGTGAGGACGAAGAGGGCAACCCCGATGAGTTGGTCTCCGCTCAGCTGGCTAACGCTGATGATGATCTGCTGCTGGTTTCGCGTGATGGTCAGGCCGTTCGCTTCGCGGCAACGGACGAGCAGTTGCGACCCATGGGCCGCTCGACTTCGGGTGTGCGCGGTATGAAGTTCCGCGACGACGATGAGCTCTTGACCATGGACGTCCCGCGTGAAGGCACGGATCTGCTCATTGCTGACGGAGTCCGGTTACGCCAAGCGCACTCCGATCGAGGAATATCCGACCAAGGGCCGTGGAACCATGGGTGTGCGCGTGGGTCGCCTTGTTGAAGAACGTGGCGGACTCATTGGCGCGCTGGTCGTGGATCCCGAAGAAGACATCATGGTTATCACCGAGTCCGGCAAGCTTGTCCAGGTCAATGCTTCCGATGTTCGCCCGACCGCTCGTAACACCATGGGCGTGATCTTTGCTCGTCCCGATGAGAATGACCGAATCATTGCAGTGACGCGCAATCCTGAGCGCGACATTGACGAGGAAGATGCTGAGCAGTCAACCTCCGAAGAGGAAAACTCTCAGGTGGGTGTCGGCGAAAATAGTGACGAAACCCCCGCACAGGATGTAGCGTCAGAGCATGACGACTCACAGGAGGTTCAGGGAATGAGTGATCACGCATCCAATGACCGCGATGATCTTCCCCGTCAGGTAGACCTCGCGATTGTGCGAGTGGACGCCTGGGGAGTCATGAAGGTGGCATTCCTTCTCAGTGTTGCACTGGGAATCGCCATGGTGGTCGCAGTGTTGATCTTGTGGCTCATGCTCAATGCGATGCACGTCTTCGCGTCGGCAGAGAGCTTCCTGCAGTCCATCGGAGCCTCGCAGATGGCCTCGCTCTTGGACTACGTCAGGCTTCCGAAGGTCATGGCCTACGCGACTTTGATTGCTGTGATGAATGTCGTCATGTTGACCGCTTTGTCGGCACTAGGCACATTCTTGTACAACCTGGTCGCTTCGCTCGTCGGTGGCATCAAGGTCACATTGATGGATGACTGATCGGGCATTCGAGCTCGTTGGCCCGGGGGTATTGATGGGGACATCAATACCCCCGGGCCCTGTGTTTCGCCTACTGCGGCGGCAGCCGCTAGGTCGAGCTTTGCACGTGCTTCTGGGTGATATGGGCATCTGCCAGTAATGAGTGGGCGACGTCACGATCAACAATTTGGCGCGAACGCCCGCCCGCATGTACTATTTAACGCGTGCCTCTCGGCATGGCAATGGGCCTATAGCTCAGTAGGTTAGAGCGCAGTCCTGATAAGACTGAGGTCGGTGGTTCGAGCCCACCTAGGCCCACCATCCGCAGGAACAATTGAGCGGAGGCTCCCATGAAGAAGTTTGTGAAGACTCTTTCGCTAGTGGCTTGTGTCGCTGCAGTGGGACTTGTGGTCCGGCAGATCTGCCAGGATCTCTCCGACAATGAGGAACTGTGGACATCCCTTACGGATGACGTCTCGCAGGCGTAAATCTGAGGGAACCCCTTTGGGGCTATGGCGCAATTGGTAGCGCACCTGCTTTGCAAGCAGGGGGTTACGGGTTCGAGTCCCGTTAGCTCCACCACCAAAGGTCCAGCTTCGGCTGGGCCTTTTTCTTGTCTACGGTGTCTAGCCTGGTATTCGGAAACCGCGCATGTAGTACCGCGTTTAACACCGCACGTGGATACGGCGCATAGCGCATAGCAGCGCATAGCTCGCCGCGAGATCACACGCACGTCACAGACGGTTTTAGCTCGTCCATTCCTGGTTTAGCTCACTCACCTACCGCCTTAAAACGGCAATAGGCCCGGAATGGGTGAGCTAAACCAGGAATGTGTGTGTGGGGATAGAGAGGTGGCCTTCAGCCGGTGCTTACCCGACAGTGTTCAGCCCGCGATTAACAGCGCGCCCTGGTCGATACGCACACCAACTTTGCGCGAGCGACCGATAGCATCGCCATCGACCTCAACAATGGCAGCCTGGTCCAAGGAAAGCTCGCCTTCCGTGAGCTGCCTAAATGACAATTCCGCGGGAGACGCGGGCATATTGACGGGTGGCAACCCCAAGCTCTGCCCAAAGACCTTCAAGGACAGGTGCGCCCAGCCGACAATACCAACCTGCGTATCCACAGCGATGACATCGACTAAACCGTCATGCAAGGAAGCTTCGGGAGCCAAGGTTACGACGGGCAAATCACCGCAGTTTGCAAAGAGAACACAACGGGCAGTGAATTGTGTCGACACATCACTCCCATCGGCCCCTTTCCCTTCAAGCGGGCACCCATGCGGGGCACATTGAGCGAGTTCACCGCTGAAATGACATACGCTGCCCAGCCAATAGTTTTCTTAAGCTCGGGGTCCGTCTTCGACATTGTTTCGCCGTCAAAGCCCATCCCAGCCAAGGTCACAAAGGGGAATTCATCGTCTAAGGCCAGCGCGGCCTCGTCAGTGGAACGACGGGAATCCGAAGTCAAAGCGGAGAGCAGCTTTCCCTCGCATGGAAGGGAAAAGCGCTCCTCGGGGTCAATCATGCGGAGCCATGCCAAATCAACGCTGCGGGTCGACTCACCCAAAGCAACAGCCAGAGCATCGAGGGAGAATCTAAGGGAAGCCCAAGATTGCGGGCCAAAACATTACCCGTGCCCTCGGGCAGGATGCCCATGCGAACCCCGGTATGAGCCAGACCGGCGGCCACCGCGCGGACAGTTCCATCGCCGCCGGCTGCGATCACATGTGTTGCACCTGCGCGCACGGCCTTTCGTGCCTGAGAGACACCGGGATCTTCAATAGTGGTCTCGAGGAAGTGAATGTCTCGCACGCCAAGAGCACGCGCATCCATGGTCACCGAATTGCGGAAAGCTTGGGGATCCTCGTGCTTGGAAGGATTAAAAACCACCCATGGGCGGATATTCTCAGCGATGCCCGGGGGAAGCGAAATCGCCGAACGATGCGCGCGGCGAGCACGAGATTGAATGAAGTATTTAGCACCAGCCGTCACGCCAGCGCCAGCGATTCCCGCAAGCGCAATCAAGTAGGGCGACGGTGGATGAAACTTACGCATACTGCAAGTGTAAAGGGCACATCGGTGCACGCGGTGATATTCGTCGGCACTGACACGGGTGCGTGAACTAAGATGGCCCCATGATTGATGTGCGTGCATTGCGTGAAAACCCTGAGCCCGCCCGCGCCTCACAGCGCGCTCGCGGAGCTGACCCCGCCCTTGTTGACCAGATCCTCGAAGCCGACGTCGCCCGCCGCGAAGCCTTGCAATCTTTCGAGGCCCTGCGTGCGACCCAGAAAGAGGTCTCCAAGTCCGTGGGTCGCGCCTCAGCGGAGGAACGCCCTGCGATCCTTGCACGCGCAAAGGAACTTGCCGATGAGGTGAAGGCTGCCGAGGCCACTGCCAATGCTGCCGACGCCGAGGCCGATCGCCTGGCTCGCCTGCTCCCGAACCTCGTCCTCGACGGAGTTCCCGTCGGTGGCGAGGAAGACTTCGTCGTCCTGCGTCACGAGGGCCCCGCGCCTCGTGATTTCGCAAGCGAAGGCTTTGAGCCCCAGGATCACCTGGCACTGGGTGAGGGCTTGGATGCCATCGACACTAGGCGCGGCGCGAAGGTGTCGGGTGCTCGCTTCTACTACCTCAAGGGTGTGGGCGCACGCCTCGAGCTCGCCCTCATGACCATGGCCATGGACCAGGCCGTTGCTAACGGTTTCGTGCCGATGATGACCCCGACCCTGGTGACCCCGCAGGTCATGGGTGGTACGGGCTTCCTCAACGAGCACTCTGAAGAGATCTACTACCTGCCTGCCGATGACCTGTACCTGACGGGTACCTCTGAGGTTGCGCTCGCCGGTTACCACGCTGATGAGATCCTCGACCTCAGCGCCGGCCCCAAGCGCTACATGGGTTGGTCGACCTGCTATCGTCGCGAGGCCGGTTCGGCTGGTAAGGATACGCGTGGCATTATTCGCGTCCACCAGTTCAACAAGGCTGAGATGTTCAGCTTCTGCCGTCCGGAAGATGCAGAAGAAGAGCACGCACGTTTCCTCGCGTGGGAAGAAGAGATGCTCGCTAAGGTCGAGCTGCCCTATCGCGTGATCGACACGGCCGCCGGTGACCTGGGCACTTCCGCTGCCCGCAAGTTCGACTGCGAGGCCTGGCTGCCCACTCAGGAGCGCTACATGGAGGTCACTTCGACCTCGAATTGCACGACTTTCCAGGCACGTCGCCTGGGTATTCGTGAGCGTCGCGAGGATGGCATGGCCGCCGTGGCCACGCTCAATGGCACTCTTGCCACCACCCGCTGGCTGGTTGCGATTCTTGAGAATCACCAGCAGGCCGATGGTTCGGTTCGCGTTCCCGAGGCCATGCGCCCCTATCTGGGTGGCCTCGAGGTTCTTGAGTCTGTTGCCGCAAAGTAACGAGGCTGCGTGACCAGCTATTTGACGGCGCCGCTGAGCGGTGAGGCTCCCCGTCCTTTCGAGGAGCTGGTGGAGGAGGCGCTCAATGCGCTTCCGTCCACTTTTCCCGCGTGATATCGCGCAGGCGATGGTCGCCCTTGACATCGATGGGACGATTTTGAGTCCCAGCGGTGCCAGCGCACAGGTCGTTGAATCGATCGCGGCGCTCAGCCGCGCCGGTGCGCAGGTCGTTATCGCGACCGGCCGCTCAATGGGTGCAGTCCTGCCCGTTCTCCCGCTACTGGGCTTCCGCCGCGGGTGGATCGTCGCGTCGAATGGTGCGATCCTTGCTCGCGTTCACGAGGCCGGCTACGAGATTGTGCATCGCCACGAGTTTTCCCCCGCCGAGGTGATCGACGAGGCGTTAAAGACTCTTCCACATGCGCGTTTCGCCGTCGAAGACCGCCGTTTGCGTTTGGTTTCAACTGGCTTCCCCGAGGGGGAAATCGTTGAAGACACCGAGTTGGTGAGCATCGATGAACTCAAAGCGATGCGCACGCCCAAGCTTGTCATTCGTGAACCTGCGCTGGACCGTGACACCTTTGAAGGTATCTTGTGTGCTTTACCCTTCGCGAAGACTCACGAGGTTTTCGTCGGTTGGACCTCCTGGGCTGATATCAGTTCACTCGGGGTGACGAAAGCCAGCGGACTTGATGAACTCCGACAGGATCTCTCGCTTCCCGTCGAAGGAAGTGTCGCCATTGGCGATGGCACGAACGACATTGCCATGATCGAGTGGGCGGCCTTCGGGGTTGCTATGGGCGGTGCCACCGAGGAATTCGCGTCCACAGCGATTTCGTTGCGGCAGCAGTCGAAAACGATGGTGCGGCCGCCGTCATGCAGGCGATTTTGCGCTGGTGCGCAGCCACGGCCTCGTGAATGCTAGGAAAACCGCTACGATAGCCCCATGGGAAAAGCCTCACGTCGTAAAAAAGTAGCAGTCAGCGCGGATCAACCGGCATACCGCCCCCCGATCCCCTTCGTGGAACGCCCCTTCGAAGGGCTACCCAACGAGGTTGAACTGGTCGCAATGCGCGAAATTATCCCCTGCGCAGTGCTGAGTGGGCGCACCACCGAAGAGCACGGCGGTGCAGAGTTCGACATCGTCACCCTTCTGCCCGACGGCCACCCCGCAATGATCCGTCCCGATGGACGTATCCTCGTTGGACTACAGACGCGCTCGAACTCGGGCGATCTCTCCCACGACGTTGCCGCAGCTCTTCTTGCTGCTCTCCAAGCACAGTCCGACGGTGTCGACGGCGTCATCGATATTGATGTGCGTGAGCCCGGCCCTCGCCTTCAGGACATTGTTGATCCGAAGGCGTTTAGCGACATGGAGATCACCGCCGACTTCGGCTACTGGTTCGATCCGAATCAGGAACTCACCCCCGAAATGCGCGACGCGCTCGAACAGAACCGCGCCGACGTTGTTCCCACCGTTGCAGTGCCCGGAACCGAGGGCATGTACTGGTGCGAAATGAACCGCAACTTCGTCCGCTACGTGTCTGCTGCCCCTGAGCACAAGCTTTTTGATGCACTTGCCCGCTTGCAGGCAGCAGGAAACGCACGCCTAGGTGAAGGTTCGCGCTTCGTCGGAGCTTTCCGCGCATGCGGCCTGGCGATCGGTTTTTCGAGCTCGCCGAAGGGGCTCCGCCGAAGACGTTGCTCAGAAGCGAAGGCTCTTGCGGAAAACGCTTGAAGGCGCTGGAGGACACCACACCGCTGAGTGCAGACGAACGTCGCGCGCGCCAGGGCCTCGTTTCGCGCCAGGTGACGATCCGCTAACCGATCGCGGGAAGGTCGGGATAAACTAGCAGGGTGACTCCCGCTCAATCCGTCGAACCCTCACCTTCCCAGAAGGTCGCGGCGATCATCTGCGCCCACAATGTCGGCCGCCAGATCGCCTCGACCGTGCGCGCATGCCGAGCAATCCCGGGCGTTGACCTGCTCATCGTCATCGATGATGGTTCCGATGATGAGACCGGGAAGTACGCGCGCGCCGCCGGTGCGGTTGTCGTCCGCCATTCCGTTCCCCGAGGCCGGGCCTCGGCACGCGAAACGGGTGTCAAGGTTGCCGCGATGCGCGACCGCGTGGACGCTCCTGGTCGGCACATTCTCTTTCTCTCGGGCGACCTGGGGGAGAGCGCCGTGGATGCGGCTTTCCTTGTCGAGGCCATTTCCAGTGGCCGTGCGGACCTTGCCTGCGCTGTTCCCGCGGGCCTCGGCAGCGAAGATCCGAGCAGTGCGCGCAAAGAGACCGCCGCGCAACGCCTCGCACACAATACGATTCGGCGCCAAACGGGTTGGGATTCTCAAGCACCCCTGTCCGAACAGCTGTGTATTACCCGCGAGGCGCTCAACGCGATCATGCCTTTCGCCAATGGCTACGGCCTCGAATTGGACATGAAGGTCCGCCTGCTCGCCTTGGGGATGACCGCTATCGAATTGCCCTGCGCTTTCGAGCACACGGGTGATGATCACAGCTTTGGTGAGCTCTCAACCGGCCGACAAGCCTGGCCGATGTCGCGTGGACCTCGACGATGCTTGCGCTGCGTAAAGTTCGCCTCCGTCGACGCTATCGCACTCCTGTTTCGGCCCAGCGCGTGGGCATTCCCTTCCCAGATCCCGAACACACTCCGGTTTCCCAATCACGTCCAGGAGAAGTCAGTTAATGTCTGAAAAAGGTACCCGTCGGCGCCCCTTAGAGCTGCTTTCGGCTTATCTTCCCGCGGCCCTGTCGGTCTTGCTCGGTGCCTGCTTATACATCACCTTCTCTGTGGGGCAGTGGCGCTCACTTGATGTCCCATCGTGGGATTTGGCAATTTTCACCGAGGCCGCGAAATCCTATAGTCACTTCCAGGCACCGATCGTTCCTGTCAAAGGACCCGGATACAACCTGCTGGGTGATCACTTCCACCCGATTTTGGTGCTTTTGGGGCCGATCTATCGCTTCTTCCCCTCAGGATTGACCCTGCTGGTTGTTCAAGATCTTCTGATTGCGGTTTCAGCGTGGCCGCTGGTTCGCCTCACGACAAAGCAGGCGGGATGGCTCCTCGCCTCGATTATCGGTATCGGCTACGTGACCGCATGGGGTTTCCAAGGCGCTGTCGCCTCTCAATTCCACGAAATCGCCTTCGCGCTCCCCATGCTTGCGTGGGCCTCGGCCGCTTTCGTTGAGGGCCGTTGGGTGGCAACGATGGCGTGGTCTGCGCCGCTTGTTCTGGTCAAGGAAGACCTTGGCCTCACCATCATGATGATCGGCTTGATTCTGTCGTGGCGAGGAAAGGACTCGATCAAGAGCTTTGCGTACCCGCTGTTCTTTGCGGCTTTCGGAGTTATCGCTTTTGTCGTGACGATTAAGCTCCTTCTGCCCGCTTTTAACGCTTCAGGAACCTGGGCTTACAGTCTCGATGGTTCGCAGGGCCGCGGAAACGTCACCATGATCGAGAGGGCTCTGTGGCCCTCACAAAAGTTCGGTGTGATTGCCATGGCTGTCTTGGGTGCGGGGATTATTGGTCTGGCCTCGCCCTGGTTCTGGGTGATCCTACCGACCATCGCATGGCGTTTCCTCGGTTCCGTCGACTACTACTGGGATTGGAAGCACTGGCACTACAACGCGATTTTGGTGCCGATCCTTCTGGGCGCGCTCTTGGACGCTCACCGCAGGTGGAGTGAGCGCGAGCAATCTGATATTTCACGAGGCCTGGGCTGGGTGATGAGCCGACAGCGTCCCTTCGTCGCCACGGTTGCCTTGGCGATTCCCTGTGCGGCAGCGCTCATCACTGCTCCGCAGCTTCCCATGTGGAAGATGACGAACCCCGGGTTTGGAGCAGTGAGCCCGAGGATGGCTCCAGGTCGAAGAGATCAATTCACTGATCCCGGAAAACGCTAATGTCGAAACAGATCTGACCCTGCTCGCCTATCTGATCCCCGATCATGAGGTCTACTGGGTGGGATCCGCGAAGGATGTTGCCGTGGATTACGTCGTTGTCGATCAGCGCGGTGCTGCGTGGGGAGAGCAGAAGAACGTTGAGGCGGTTTCCTATGCACAGGAGCACACCCCGGTTCCACCTATAAGTTGATTTACAACTCGGGCGGTTTCCAGGTCGCTCAGCGCGTTAACTAGAAATGCATTCACGCGAATTGATTGAGCGTCATATCAGTCAAGACACACGGTGCCCCCGCGAAAAATCGCGGGGGCACCTGCATGAGAGTGATACTTTTCAGTGTGCGCGACGCAGCCTCATGGAGTTGAGGACAACACACCGAGGACATGGCCATCGCAGCCGAAGCGAGCATCGGGTTGAGAAGTCCGAAGATCGCGAGCGGAATCATGATGACGTTGTAGAAGAAGGCCCAGAAGAGGTTTTCTTTGATGACCTTCAGTGTTGCGCGCGAGATACGAATCGCGGCGGCAGCCATCGTCGGATCCGAGCTCACCAGCGTCATGTCGGCGACAGCGATTGCACTATCGGCACCCGAGCCCATGGCAATACCCAAGCCCTGAGTCGAGGCCTGTGCCAGAGCGGCTGCGTCATTGACACCGTCACCGACCATGGCGACCTGGTGGCCCTCTTCTTGAAGGCGCATCACCGCATCGCGCTTATCTGCGGGAAGAACTCCTGCAATAACCGAGTCAATCCCCACCTGCGAGGCAACAAAACGTGCTGCAGATTCATGGTCGCCAGTGAGCAGAGTTGGAGTGATCCCCAAGGCCTTGAGCTGGGCAATCGCATCCTTCGACGACTCTTTGACAGTATCGCGAACAACAAAGGCACCCAGAAGTACCCCATTAAGGTGCCCGGGAAGTTCGCGCGTTTGGGGAGTGAGGGTTGCTGTGGGTGCTTGAGCGGAAGCAAGCCGACGCGAACGCACCTGTGGCTCGTATCCCGCTGCTTTGACGACCTCTTCAAGCTCAGCGTCGCTGTAATCGTGCTTGAGGGTGATTCGAGCACTCTCAGTTGCCAGATTAACCTGCGCATGAACACCATCGAGCTTGCCCAACTTGCGCTCAACCCTGCGCACGCAGGAGGCGCAGGTCATGCCGCCCACAGCCATATCGACGATGATTCCGCCATCCTCGTCCTCTTGCGTGGGCTCCGAAGCCTGCGTCGGGTTCGTATCACCAGCGGAAGAAGTTTCCTGCCACCCCTCAACGCGCGCGCTGGCCACAACGGTCGCTCCCGTGGCCTCGGCCTCGGAAATGGCGGAAAGCGCGGAGTGGGGAAGGGAAATACCCAGCTCACTCAGCCAGCTCACGCGGCCGGCCAGAAGGAGTGCGCCATCCTCGGCGAGCGCGGAAACCCCAAGTCCGGGGTGGTTGCGCAGCTCGCGAACCGGGTGCGAGGAAAGATCGCGCTCGCGAGCGGCGGCGGTCAGTGCACGGGCAATCGGGTGCTCCGAGGCCGACTCCAGCGAGGCGGTCACGCTGAGTGCATCCTCGCCAGCCTGGGCATCGGGGGAATTCGCGCTTCCATCGGGGAGGATCACGGATTCCAATGACATCGCACCCTTCGTTAAGGTGCCGGTCTTATCAAGGAGCATCGTGTCGATACTGCGCGTGCGCTCAAGGACCTCGGCGGAAGAAATGAGGATACCCATCTGCGCAGCCTTACCCGAACCCACAAGAAGTGCGGTTGGAGTGGCCAAACCAAGAGCGCAGGGGCAGGCAACAACCAGGACGGCAACGGCTGCAGTGATTGCGCTTTGAATACCGGCTCCGGCAAGGAGCCAGCCCGCCAAAGTCAGTAAGGAGAGGGCGATAATCATCGGAACGAAGACCGAAGAAATACGGTCGGCAAGACGTTGGACGGGAGCCTTCGTTGCCTGAGCCTCGGTAATCATCTGGCCAATGTGGGCCAGCTGGGTCTCTGAGCCGACGGCGGTCGCACGGACGATCAAAGCACCCGAGGTGTTGAGGGTGCCTCCCGTGACTGCGCTGCCGGGGGATACTTCGCGCGGGAGTGATTCGCCCGTCATCAGTGAGGTGTCCAGGGCGCTGGTGCCCCTCTTCGACGATGCCATCGGTTTGCAACCTTGTCTCCGGGGCGAACCTGGAAGAGGTTTCCGACGCGAAGTTCAGCTGCGGGGATGGTGCGGAACTGGCGATCCGCGCCGCTTCCTTCAACGAGGATTGCGTCCTTCGCACCAAGTTCTAGAAGGGAGCGCAGGGCATCACCGGAGTGGTAGCGCGTCCGTGCCTCCATCAGGCGGCCGGCAAGGAGGAAAGTGACGATTGCGCAGGCGCCCTCAAAGTAGATTTCCGCGTGCGTCGCGTGGCTGCGCGCGGGAATGAGCGACATCTGCATGCGCATGCCCAGCATTCCTGCACCGCCAAAAATGAGGGCGTACCACGACCATAGGCTCGATGCGATCACGCCGAGGGAGACCAGGGTATCCATGGTGGAAGAGCCGTGGCGGCCCGCTTGGAAGGCAGCGCGGTGGAAGGGGGCCGCACCCCAGATCACGACGGGTAGTGAGGCGAAAGCGACGACCCACTGCCAGCCGGGGAACTGAAGTGGAGGAACCATTGACAGGCCCAGAACGATGACGGTGAAGGGGAGTGTTACAAGGAAGCGGTTGCGCAAGTCCGCGGCGCGGCGCAGCAGGCCGTCTCCTAAGTGTTCGTTCTCGGTATCGTGTGATGTGCGGTGAGTTTCGGTAGTCATTCTGAGCGATTCTGTCGTGTCTGGTTCATGGGATATCCGGGGGCACCTGGCGGTGCCCCCGGATGGTTAGGGGTCAGAAGTCGCGAGTGATTCCGACCAATTCGAAGCCGGCCTCGGAGACGGCGTCGCGCAGGGCGTTGTCGTCGAGTTCGGTGTTGGTGACGACGGTCGCCTTCGAGGTCGCGCCGGAGTTAAGGATGACCTCAACATCGAGAACGCCGGGGACCTCCTTGAGTTCTTCGGTGACCGATGCGACGCAGTGTCCGCAGGTCATTCCGTTGATGGAGAGCTCAACAGTGCGATCAATTTCCTGTGCCATGATGGCGCCTTTCTTTGGTGGTGGAAACGGAGGAGAAAACGTGTGGTGTGCGCTTAGGACTTCACCAGTCGCGCGATTGCCTTTGTGGCTTCTTGGATCTTTTTCGCGTCCTTCTTCTTCGCTGTGTTGAGCGGCGTGAAGAACGCAGTGGTTCATGTGGTCTTCAAGGAGGCCCAGTGCGACGGAGTCCAGAGCGGACTGCACTGCAGAGATTTGCGTGAGGACATCAATGCAGTAGGTGTCCTCTGCAACCATGCGCTGCAGACCCCCTGAGCTGGCCTTCGATTCTGCGTAGGCGCTTGAGGTAATGCTCGGTTTCTTCGGTGTATCCGTGAGCCATAGTGATCCTCCTTATGTTTCGAAATATACCCCCGGGGGGTATATGCGTCAAGAGGGGAAAAATGTCTGTCCCCCCACTCCGAAGCGGTGCCGAAGTAGGGGGACAGTGACTTTGCTGAGTGCCGAGGCCGCGGGTGCCTCGTGCGCGCAATCAGTTATGCGCGCCGACGCGTCGTAGCAACGGTGGCCACACCTGCGAGGGCGAGCAGGCCGCCCAGCGGAAGGACGAAGTCAGCCACACCTGTGTGCGCCAAGGGGCTCTTCGGGTTCGTCGAAGGAGCTGTTGAGCCAGTGATGGAGGCAGGTGTCGTGGTCCCGTTAGGAGCCGGGGAAGGATTCTGCTTGATGGTCGGAGCCCACTTCGTGTTGTAGGTGACGCCACCGCAGGCGGACTGGGTGCGAGTCATACCTGCGTTTGCCTTCCAATCCCACTGAATATCAGCGGTGTCGACGACAGTCTTTGCCGGGTGAGGCAAGTCGGTGACGGGAGCAGATCCAATCGCGCCTTCTTGTGTGTACTCCATTGCGGTGATCTCCGCGGGAAGCGCATGTGCCGCATCATCGGAGGAATAGGTGACCGTGAGTGAGGGTTGCTGCCTGAGCTCGATGGTGACAGGAGCCCCCACACCGTTGGTGAAGTTCACGGGGCGCACGCCAGCGAGAAAGGAACCCGGGCAAGGGCGGGAATATCCAAGCTACCGGTGACGCTCGGAGAGGTTGCCTGAATCGATGAGCTTGCGGAGGCATTCATACGCGCTTGAGAAACTGTCAGGCTTCCTTCGAGGCTCGGGAAGTACACCTTGTTAGGACGCATGGACGCGTCTTCCAAGGCGCCGGCAGTGGTTCCATCGACCCAATTTCCGCTGGCATCTTGGTGCATGAGGCGGTAGGTCGCAGTGAAAGTTCCATTAACGACCGAAACGCTCTGGACGCGCATTGCCTTTGAGAAAGCCTCGCCAGTTGCGGCATTGGCCTTCTCGAACTGCTTCTGTACTGCCTCGACCGTGTAAGCGGCAGTGTCGATATCGACATCATTCGTGTCAACGGTCATGCTGGTCGTCCACTCACCAGTGATGACCAAACGGTTGAAAGCAGCGGGATTCGTGAGGCGGCCATAGGTAGCCATGTCTTCGTAATTTGTCCACACATCGGTCATATCGAGAACGCCCTGGAAGCCAATAGCGTAGCTGTCCTTGGGAGAAGCTCCACGGCAGACAAGGGCGGCAGGCTGTGCGGGATCAACATCGGCGGGTAGAGTCACGATGTCGCTTCCGGGAGTGTAGACCTCCCCCGAGACAGAAATCGGGATGTCAGTTGATGCCTGTGAACTGTGGAAACTGCCGCCGCCGACAAGAATTGCACCGGCGAGTACGGGAACGCTGCACAGTGCGAATACGCGGTATGACGAACGCTTCATGGAGGTCTTCTTTCTACGGGCTGCCAAATTTCGCGGAAAAGCGCGAGACACTCTGGAAAATTCTAACAGCGGATATGACTATGAATCCAGTAGCATGACCTCAAACTGTCCCCACCTGCACCCATGCGGGTTAGGCTATCGTGAAGGGATAGGAGGGATTCATGAAAACGCGACGCTATCGCAACTACTACGCACGCAGGCGTGCCCACCCTCACTCTCCTCCTTCTACCTGCGCGCGAAGCTGATCCCACTTGCCCCCAAACTCCCTTTTCAGCGCTCGCGGTTGGTGCGGCCTCGGCAATGGGATTTCTTCCCACGGATATCCGCAGCCGTTTGCGCATGCAATCTGACCGACTCGGCGAAGAAGTCTCGGAGCAATCTCAGTCGATCTTCTTCCGCGAACCCGGACTCGATGTTCTTTTCGTGCGCGTACTCGCGTCGATCGCAGGAACAGCCGGTGCGATCGTTCATGCGGCAGCCGCATTCGATGCGATCGTGGGATGGGATCGCAGTGGGAAGCTTCAGCGTCTTGCCCAAGTAACGCCCTCGAAATGGCTATGAAGCACTCATGGCAGGGATGCTTATTGCGGGAACATCCCTGGGACAGATGACGGGTGGAACCGCTCACGCGGATAAGTACTTTGACTCTGAAGTGGGACCGGAGATCATCGAATATCCCGGACATCCCACATCTTCGGCCCATCGCCTGTGGGCTCCGCACTCTCTTCAGGACATGGCAGCAGATATTGATGACCTGTACTGGGCGGGGAAACGTACGGTCAATCGATCAAAATCACCAGGGTCGGCGAAGGTGAGCAGCGGCGCTGGTTAGTGTCGATTCCGGGAACGAACCACTTTGATACGCCATCGACCCCTAACCCCGCGGATATGGAAACCAATATCCGCGAAGCTTTGGGACTGAGCTCATCGATGCGAATGGGCATTATTCGCGCTCTTCATCAAGCAATGAGTGAAGACGGCATCGATCCATCCGACTACGCAAGCGAGCCCATCATCATCGTTGCCCACTCGCAAGGCGGCCTCATTGCAGTCAATCTGGGAAGTTTGCCCCCAGAGGATGTCGGGGTCAAGGTCCAGGGGATTTTGGGGCTTGGGTCGCCGGGGCACCGGGCATGTCTGCGTTCCGATGTCGTCATGGTGGATGTCGCACACGATCAAGATGTTGTCCCATCGACTGATGGAGCTGGCGCACGTATCCGCGATCAACGGGTCATGGTTGGACGAAACCTGACTCAGCCGCGGATACAACCCCTGTACTATGCACACTCCTCGTCGACCTACACCGAGACGGTTGGCCGCTTGGAACGCAGGTCAGAGGTCACGCGATGGGACCGCGTGGGACAGGCGATCCGCGCACTGCAAGAAATGCTGCCCCGTGATGGCGAGCCCACGCGCGTTCGTCTCTATGACATTTGGCAAGAACTCGATGACCCGCACGGAAGTGTCTGGGCCAGGGTGAATGTCCCTTGACACCGCTCAATCGCAGGACACCGCAGCTGATGGTGACCACAATTCTCACGGGGGGAACTGATGGCGCAGAATCGTTCAATTGCGCGAATCCTTGGGATTGTCCAGCAAGGGGCAGAGCAGATTTCACTTCCTCGTATATCCAACCGACTCGGTCTTGCCGCCTTGGGTGTGGCAAGCCTCGGGGTGGGGGCGGCACTCACGCGCTTGCGTCCGACGGATCGAAGCGGGCGATCCGAACGTTTCCAAGCCTTGATCGAAGACGCGCTTGAACAAAGTACGCCGCAGTGGGTGTGTACAAGTTGCCAGGTTCAGGTCAACGAAGGTTTTGGGAAACCGACCATGGTGAGCTTTTCGATCAACATGGAAGAAAATCAGCCAATAGATGATGATCGCGTCGACTTTGCCCGGAAGCTCCTTGAGGCTGTGGTGCGCGCCGTGTGGAAGAACCCCGAAATTGCACCAATCGGCATCCAAGGACGCATGAGCGTCAATGGCGAAGACACAGTCGATATGCGGGACCTCGGCTACTCTGCGCTCCAGGTACGCCCCGAAGAACTCTTCGAACGACTCGGAGCCCCGGCTATCGACCGAGGATGGACACCCGCCTAAGCAAGCGGGAAGCGACTCTACTCGGCGCTGATCCACTCAACCATGTCTGGGGCGTACCCGGTATAAGTCGCGGGAGTGAGCTCCATCAGTCGGTCTTTTGCGTCCTGAGGAAGATCCAGCGATGAAACGAAATCGCGCAGGCGAGTGGCGTCGATATCGTGTCCGCGAGTCAGCTCCTTCATGCGCTCATAGGGGTTGTCCATCCCCTGACGTCCCTCAAGGGAAGCAAGACGCATCACCTGCTGAATGGCCTCGGAAATGACTTCCCAATGCTCACCGAGCTCGGCGGACATGATCTGGGCGTTCAACTCAATGCCCTCAAGGCCGCGGGTCAAATTATCGATTGCGACAAGAGAGTGGCCAAGGGCAACGCCGATATTACGCTGGGTAGACGAATCCGTGAGATCACGCTGAAGTCGCGAGGTCACCAGGGTCGCCGCAAGCGTCTCAAGAAGAGACGAGGCGATCTCAAAGTTAGCTTCAGCATTCTCGAAGCGAATCGGATTGACCTTGTGAGGCATCGTCGAAGAGCCCGTGGACCCCTGAGCACCCAACTTTTGGTGGAAGTAACCCATGGAAAATGTGGGTCCAGCAATCCGTTGCAAGGTTGTGGGCGATGCGGCCAAAGCGCGAAATATCGCTGTAGAGTTCGCTTTGCCAGTCATGGGACTCGATCTGAGTTGTCAGCGGATTCCACGACAGTCCCAGTCGCTCAACAAAGTCCTTCGTGAGCAGTGGCCACGGGACAGCGGGCAAGGCGACACGGTGCGCTGCCCAGGTGCCCGTCGCACCGTTCATCTTTCCCAGGTACTCAGTGTCTTCGATGCGTGAAATTTGGCGGGAAAGTCGGTAGACGAAGACAGCCAATTCCCTTTGCCGATCGTGACCGGAGTTGCCGGCTGACCGTGTGTTCGCGCAAGCATGGGGATACCGGCGCCGGCCTCGGCACAATCAAGTAAGCGTGCGAGAAGTCCACGTGCGCGCGGCAACCAGACCTGGCGGATTGCGGCTTGAATGTTCAGCGCGTGTGCAAGGTTATTGATGTCTTCGGAGGTTGCGAAGATGTGAACCAGAGGACGCAGCTGGGGAAGGACCGTATCGGGACCAAGGAGGGAACGCGCTTCTTCAAGTCGATTGTCGATGTAGTACTCGACTGCTTTGACGTCGTGACGGGTTTCGGCTTCGATTTGGGCGAGTTCGGCAATGGAATCAGCGTTGAATTCCCGCGGAAGCGCGTGCAAATAGTCAACCTCAGCGTCAGAGAGCAAGGGAGCGTGGGCGATGACCCCGCGGCGAAGGAGCTCAATCATCCACTCGATCTCAACGTAGATGCGGGTGCGGTTGAGCGCGGCCTCGGAGAGGTACTGGGTCAGTTCCTGAGTGTGCAGGCGATAGCGGCCATCGAGGGGCGACAAAGCTTGGCCTGCTGCTGCCAAGTCTGCATATCCGGTCTCGGGTGAAAACATGGATTCCTGCTGCGATGTCATGTCTTAATCATCTCAGACCTGCGGCATCGTGCCATGCGGGCGCTCGCGTCAGAGGGAAGGTCTATCCACAGGGATGCACCGTCATCGGCGTTTTCCACAGATTTTTGCTGCGCTCTGTGGGGGCGGGGTAGGCAATTTTAGGCTGAGCTCATGTGGTTCATTGCGGTGTGCCAGTCACTGAAGGTGATTGAAGACAATTGCGTTGCGATCAGCGAAGAACTGCGTGCTCACTCTTTTGATTCGTGGACGGGGCAGGGAAGTGAAGGGGCGCGCGCAGAAATTGAGCAGATTCGCAATGACTGTCGGGTGTGGGCGGCGCTGGCAATCGAAGCGCGCGACCTAGCCGAAATTGAGAGCGCGGCAGCGGGGGCTCAGACATGAGTGGGCAGTGCGTGTCATGGATGGTGGTTTCTTCGGATACAACGCGCATTGATACCGAGGCGCTTGTCGACGATGTTCTATTCCTGCGAAGGATTCGCGAGGCCCTTGATAGTCAGCTCGATGCGGCGCATTCGCTCAATCAGGAGTTGTGTGCACATCAGTGTGGGGGCGCTTTGCAACGTCTGTGTGCTCTGGGTGCACAACTGAGCGAGCAAATTGGTAGTTGCGCGGACAGGCTTGCTTACGTTGCGTCCATCCATGCCGCTGCCGAGGCCGACGCTGCTTCCTACCAGAAGACTGTGCGCAGGCTGGGCGGCAGTATGGGAGAGTTTTCGTGGGCGGGAGGATTGACGGTGTCGCGAAAGCTCGCGGGTCTGGGCAAATACGTCAATCCTTATGCTCCTTTCTTCTTTGCGCCGCTTGGTGTCTTTCATGGAATAGCAACGATTGGCACCCACGGATTGTCCTTTGTTCACCAACCATCGGATGCGTCTTTGGGGTTACGTACACAAATGGATGTTGCTGAACTATCGCGGCTGGTCAATGGGACTTCATCGCGTTCGGACGTTGAGGTTACTCGAGATGCTGCTGCACAGATGTCAACGCTGTATGCGGCAATGGGGTGGTTGATGTTTGGTCGGCACTCGGGGGTGAGGATTTCAGCGCAGAACCTTCCCGATGACGCGCCGTCTGGGCCGACAAGCCAAGTACTCTTGGGAGTTGCGCAGGGAGGGCGCCCGACGGAATATTGCGGTTCTTTCGGCGCGGTCGTCTATGCCGTTAACGCTGTAGCAGCTTATCCACCGCATACTCCCTCTCCTCAATCGCAGGTTTCGCGTCCTCAGGCGGGTGCCAAGCAGGAGAAGGTCGAAACCCCATTGAAGGCCTCGGAGGCATTGGAACGTATCGGGCAACTTCGCTCCAGTGCAGACGAGGGGCAAATTGAGATCCTTCAACACGTGACGGTGGACGCAGATGGGACTGAACACCGTGCGTGGTCGGTCATGATCAGAGGGACACAAAAGTGGGGGCCGGGCGAAGACAATCCCCAAGATATGCTGACGAATCTTCAAGCAGTTGGGCAATCCAATTCCGATCAGCTCAGGGCAGTAAAAACTTCCATGGAAATGGCGGGGATCAAAGCTGATGAGCCCGTTGAGTTTGTGGGTCACTCTCAAGGTGGGATTATTGCCGCACAGTTGGCCGCAGATCCGCAGGTGCGCTCGCACTACCGCGTTGCCTCGGTGCTGACCGCAGGGTCACCGGTCGCGGGATTCCATCCCGACTCAAGTGTTCCCATGCTGAATATGGAAAACACGCGTGACATTGTCCCCGCACTTGACGGCGGAGCGAATGCGAATCGCGGCCACGCATTGACCCTGCATTTTGACAGTGAGCACTTAGAAAGGAAACAAGGACAGGACAATCCCATTGCCGCTCACGATATTGCGACCTACACCGAAGCAATTCGAGAGTGCGAATCGGTGGACGCGAGCCGCTATCGCAATATCGAGGACGTGCTTCACTGGGAAGAGGAAAGAAGAACTCGGCTGGGTATCACCGAGGCGACGCGCACGCGTTCCTACATTTTTGATACCCGCCGAGTTTCTTAAGAAGTGGCTCGAGGCCAGACGGCACTGGTGAATTACTTCTTCTTAGCGCCCGTGAGTCCTCCAAAAAGCGAGGAGACAACAGCGGTAATGATGGCACCAATGACGGCCGCGCCAAGGCCGGAAACGGAGAAGGGCAGGCCCATGGAGTCTGCAATCGAACCCGCCACAAGGAAGCCAATGCCGTTTGTGATCAGGCGAAAAGGCCGAAGGTGAGGATATAGAGCGGGAAGGCAAGAACCTGAATGAGAGGTCGAACAATGGAGTTTACGACGGTGAATACCAGTGCAATCAACCCCAAAATGACAACGGTTTCCGTCATGGACGTACCGCGTGCAATGGTAATTCCCGGGACAAGAGCAGCTGAGACCCATAGGCCCAGCGCCGTTCCAATGAGACGCAGAATAAAGTTCATACGCCCCATTATCGCTGATCGGTCAATTGCCGACTAGCGGACGATTGCCAGGACCGCAGAAAAGAGACATGCACAGGAGACATATTCTCCAAGACCGATGACCAGGGGAGGAATCTTGAGGTGCCTGATCTTATGCAGTGCAGGGATAAGGATCGCGCGCAGGGCGATCACGACGAAAGCCAGAAGCACTCCGCCGGGAAGACCATGCGCGAGCACTCCGATCAGGCATGCGACCACAAGTGCCAAGTGCCAGCAAACGGAGACGATATACACCGATTTCTTATGTGCCCCTCGGATGAGGGAGCGGACGTAGACGATAGATCCCAGCATGTAGGCGGCGACGGCTACCGCTGCGCACCAGAGTTTGAACTGAGAATAGCTCTCTGAGGTAATCCAGATCGACAGGGGGGAGGGTGCACGAACTCGCAAGAACGCTCGACACGTGGGAAGCAATGGAACGGCGGCGCTTGCGGAAGGCCTCGTAAGTTGCAACTGCGCAAAACACGGTGATGGGAATGATGATCCGCGCGATGGCATGCGGATGCATGGCAATAACCGGAACCCCGCACACGACAGCTACGCCCGCCCAGGTGAGGAAAGCGGGAAGGTAGGTGCGGCGCCGCTTGGGAGAGGCCGCCCAATACAGGCTCAGGGCATGGAAGGCGCAGTAGGCGGCGGTCCATGCTGCAAGGAGTAGGAATTGAATGGGCTGAGGATGGACGGTGCATATTCCGACGGCGATCGGAAGAATTGTCATGACCCAGGCGCCGTGTTCGTTTGAGAGCCATCCGCGCCGGACCAAGCTTCGCATCTTCGAGCCACGTTGATTCATGGGCAACAGTGTAGTGTGCCTATTCACTTAGGGAAACCTAAGAAATGTGCGGAAAGTGTGCGAGCGCTCACCGATATCCCATGCTCTGAGATGAAATTTTCGCGAACTGAATTATCGGCGCAATGTTATAGGTATGTCAACAAACGATACACGCGAAGAAACCGTCCCATCCTCGGTTGCTGCTCAGCCCGAGCTCTCTCAAGAAGATCGTTCTGCCCGCATCGCGGTCACCGTATTTCCGCTCATTATTATTGCGGCATTCGCTCTGGGCCTGATTTTCCCGACCCATGCAGCAAAGCTCGCCTCAGGTGTGAATATTGGCCTGGGCATCATCATGTTCGGCATGGGCTTGACCCTGACCCTTCCTGACTTTGCCCTTGTCGTGAAGCGCCCCTTGCCCGTTATTGTCGGTGTTATCGCGCAGTACGTCATTATGCCTGGAGTTGCCTTCCTCCTGGCCAAGCTGCTCCACCTTGATCCCGCAATCGCAGCCGGCGTCATCCTGGTCGGTTGCGCTCCAGGTGGCACCGCCTCGAATGTCATCTCCTACCTGGCAAAGGGTGACGTTGCGCTCTCGGTGACCATGACATCGATTTCCACCCTGCTGGCACCCTTCATGACCCCCCTGCTGACCAAGTGGCTGGCCGGTCAGTACATGCCCGTTGATGCAAAGAGCATGGCGCTCGCAATTGTTCAGATCGTTCTGATCCCCGTCATCGCAGGCATCGTTGTCCGTATGCTTGCTGGGCGCTACGTTGAAAAGATCCTCCCGGCTCTTCCCTGGATCTCCGTCCTTGGCATCTCCTACGTGCTGGCAGCAGTCGTTGGCAAGTCCGCCGACAAGATCATGGAATCCGCACTCATCGTCTTCGCCGTGGTCATCCTCCACAACCTGCTGGGCTACTTCTTCGGATACTTCGCAGGCCGTATCTCAGGCGGCGATTACCGTGCAGCCCGTACGACCGCGATCGAAGTCGGCATGCAGAATTCGGGTCTGGCAGCCGGTTTGGCAACGAAGTACTTCAGCCCCGAGGCCGCGCTTCCTGGCGCAGTCTTCTCGGTTTGGCACAACCTCTCTGGTGCACTCTTAGCCATGTTCTTCCGCCGTTTCGGCAAGCAGGGCTGACCTAAGTCTCACCAAAAATCCCGCTCTTTGCGGGCATGAAAAAGTGGGCGACGCGCGCGAAATGCTGCGCCGCCCACTTTTTATTGTCTGCGTTTACTTCCGGTTTCCCGGACGAGGCGATCGTGCCCCTCCGTAGAGATCCCAGCTGTCACTTGCGGGGTAAGCGGGCGTCCAGCTGCGGTCTCAGCGCGCAAGTGAGTGACCACGGCCTCGAGGCTGCCACAGGCCTCGGCGACCGCTTTCTGACGCTGATAACCCACACCGATACTGCGCAGCGTGTGGATAAAGTCGAGCTCCTCTTGGCACTGAAGAGCATCAGCGATGGGTTCCAATTCGCGCACAGTCTCGTCAAGAAGATCATCGATATGCGCGTTCGTTGCCGTGGATGTCTTCGATGAGGACGGCATCCATTCCATATCGCGCCGCGCGCCACTTGTTTTCCGCGAGGAACCACGGCGATGTCTTGGGCAGTTCTTCACCGCGGTCCAAGATGCGCGAACCATATTCAACGAGGCAGTGGATCAGTGCAGTGATCGCGCCAATTTCGGCGACATTGGAGGCAGAGTCGCAGACGCGAACCTCGAGGGTTCCAAGCCTGGGCGAGGGGCGAATATCCCAGCGGATCTCATCAAACTTTGAGATGATTCCGGTCTTCTTCATGTCCTGGGTATAGCCCTCAAGCTCCTCCCACCTGGTGAAGAGCTGTGGAACCCCGGCGGTGGGCAGCTGCTGGAAGACCATCGCGCGGTTGTCGCAGTACCCCGTGTCCGTGCTCGCCCAGTAGGGCGACGAGGCCGAGAGCGCTTGGAGCCTGCCGAGGTGGGTTGCGAGAAACCCCAGCAGCGGAAGAACCTTTGAGCGGTCCTCGATCCCAACATGGACATGGGTGCCGAAGAGCAGCATTTGGCGACCCCAAAACTGCGTGCGATTGACGAGTTCGGCGTAGCGCTCGGAGTCGGAAACACGCTGATGGGCAGGATTGGCGAAGGGGTGCGAACCAGCGCCCGTGAGGTCCACGCGAAGTGCGGATGTGACGGGACGCAAGAGATCAAGGCCCTCATTGAGATCAGCAATTGCGTCCCTCACGCGGGTCTGTTTGCGCGAGACCAACTCGATCGTATTGCGCAGCATCTCCCCGTGGATCAAGGTGTCATTGGGATAGCGAGCCGAAATCTCACCGAGGATGGCTTCCGCACACTGGCGTAGATCTTCTGAATCGACATCGATCAGCTGGAGTTCCCATTCCACGCCCAAAGTTGAACGCTCGGACTGAGCAAAAGAAATGGCCATAGCTCCCCTCGTCAGGCTCGCTTGTAACGGTGGATAAACGATGCCAAAAGGTCGTGGGCGGGTTGTGTATCTGCCGCATCGCAGCGTGCAATAACGGCAGGCTTTTCTTCCGCAGGATAGTAGGTGTCCCCGTAGGTATCAATGCGAAGATGCATACCTTCACGCGTAATTTCGGGATGGAATTGAGTGCCGTAGACATTGTGGCCCCAACGCAAGATCTGAACGTGGCAACGTGAGCCCGTTGCCAAGAGCTCGGCGCCGGCGGGAATGGTACCGATGGCATCCGCGTGCCCGGTATACGCGTAGAAGGTGGGGGGAAGAGCGCCGGTGAGCGGATCTTCGCGCCCGGCCTCGGTCAAAAGTGATCTCAGGTGCTTGAAGATCTTCCGAAAAACCTTGAACGAGGGGGGCCCCTGAAGCACGCGCAAGGGATTGAATACCGAAGCAAATTCCAAAGGTCGGGAAATCGCGCTCGAGGAGGATGGCTGCAAGAGCGTCGATCCGTTCTTCCACGCGCAGGTGCTCGTCAGTCTTGTCCTCATGCGGGTGCTCGAATCCGAAGGGGGAACCCGTGATGATCACGCCCGAATACTGATCAAGATCAATGTCACTCGCCGGGTGGGGGGAGGCCGCGTCGACAAGGGGAAGAGCGTGAAGATCCCGATCGTCAAGACCGCCGATAGCCTTCATCGAGGCCAGTTCATCGCGCGCAAGAATGCCATCTGGACGGCAGACGGCCACCAGAAAGGGGCGGTGAGCTGGTTGAGAAGCGTTCATGGCGCCACGCTATCAGGGTAGGTGCCGCACGTGCGCGAACAATGAAGAAGTTGGGACTGTGTAACAGGTAAGAAAAAACCCGCAGCATCAAAAGATACTGCGGGAATCACGTCGGGGTGGCGGGATTTGAACCCACGGCCTCTTCGTCCCGAACGAAGCGCGCTACCAAGCTGCGCCACACCCCGTGACCGTATGAGTATAGCCGTCTGAAGCTATTGCGCCAAATTTACATGCGACGCCCGCGCCAAAAGAGCGCTTTCACCGTCGTTGCGTGGAGTGGAGGCGCTACCCGTCAGTCGTGAATCGTCAGAATCGATACTTCTGGACGCGTTGCAATCCGAACCTTGGCGTAGGGAGAGGTCCCAAGGCCTGCGGAAACATGCAGCCACGAACACTCATTGACTCCGGTTTCCCACACGTGTAATCCCTTGCCGAACTCGCGGGGAAGATCGCAATTCGTCACCAACGAGGTCACGCCCGGAAGACCAATCTGCCCACCGTGTGTGTGACCGGCAAGGATCAGTTCGGTCCCCAAGTGAGTCATTGAATCGAGGACACGCGTATAAGGAGCATGCGTGACGCCAATACGAATGGCATCGGGGCTCAGCCAGCGCTGTGAGAGTCCATTGATTGAGTCGCGATTGATATGCGGATCGTCAACGCCGAGGAGGGCAAGAGGAGCGGGAAGGGTGGCGGGAGATCGGCCTCGGTGATCCTTTCGTTTTCCGCCTGAAGATACGCCGAGGCGTTGGAGAGGTCCGCCCACCCCATCGAGCGCAGGTGCGCGGCAAGTTCCGTCCACGGCAAGTCCACTGCGCGGTCCACCTTCGCCGATTCCCGAGGCGTCAGGTAGCGCGTCCAGCTCTTGCGCTTGGGGGGAGTAGTAGTCATTCGACCCGAAAACGAAGGCTCCGGGGAAGTCGGCAAAAATCTCGTGTGCTTGGATAACCGCGCCAAGAGCATCGGGGCTTCCGAAATTATCGCCGGTGGAAATGACGTAATCGAATTCCTCGGTATCGCGGACTTGCTGTAGGAACTCAATGATGAATTCCTGACCGGGGAAGAGGTGAAGGTCCGAAAAGTGAAGCACTTTCGCCATGCGGGTATGAGAACGCAGCATGGGGGTCGACAGTGCGGACAAAGGAACGTCGAAGTGACGGACGATGGGACGGCGTCGCTCGACGCTCCCCCAGGCGAGAGCAGCGGTGCCGCCCAAAGCAAGGGCAGCTACGCCTCGGAAGGCGCCAGTGGCGAGGCGACGCTTACTCATCGCTCAGTCATCCCCTTCATCGTCATCGTCCCCAGGCCCATTGCCTTCTCCTTGGTTTTGGGGAGCAGCGGGCGTAGCGCTGGGAGTGGGTGCTTGGGTGGCCCGCGTGACCGTCTGAGGCGCGCCGATGTTTGCATTGGGCATGGGCTGATTGGGTGTTCCCTCCAGCGCCGTGCTCATGTACGGTGCCCAAATATTCTGGCCAACGAAGGTTTCACCGAAGATCTGCGAGTAATAGCGACCGTTAATGCGAACGTTTTGGACTGGGGTTGTCGAGGCGTTGCCGTGGCCAACCCACGCTGCGGTGGTGAGTTCGGCGGTCGATCCGGTCAGCCAGGTGTTTGCCGAGTAGTCGGTCGTACCAGACTTAGCGGCGAATTGGCGTCCGCCCGACAATCGCGTAGCGGTGTAGTACTGGCTTGCCGACTTCGTCAGCGTTGTTGCGACCTTTTGGGCAACCTGCGAATCGATGACCTGCTTGCAGTTTGCAGAACCTTCCTTGAGAACGTTCTCTTGGCGGTCAGTGACCTTGGCGATCGAGTAGGGCTGGCACATCTTGCCATCGTTGACGAAGGTCGCAAAAGCGCGGGCCATGGTCAGCGGCGAAGCAGAACCAGAACCCAAGATGTTACCGGGAACGGCCAAGATCGGTTCGCCGTTTCCGTCATCGATACCCATATCGGCCGCGACTTGGAAGATATTGCAGAAGTTGAGCTTGGACGCCATGTTGACGAAGGAGTGGTTCACTGAAAGACCGGTTGCGCCGATGACATTGAAAGCACCGTCTTTGCCCGCCAAGTCGACAACGTTCCAGCTTTCAGTGTGGACGGGCTCGCCATTACACTTGAAGGAACCGTTGGGGAAGTTGGTTCGCCCATCGATGGTTTCGTAGCCCGATCGACCTTCCTTATACCATTCGGCCAAGACAAAGACCTTGAAGGTTGATCCGACCTGGAATGAACCATCAGCCGAATAGTTCGACATAGTTTCGTCTTCACCCACGCCATACACGGTGTTTTGGGCCATGGCGACAACTTCGCCAGTCTGGGGGACCAGAGAGACTAAGGCATCGTCCAAACCGGAAGCATCGTTGGACGGAATGGTCTTCGTCAAGGATTCATAGGCCGCGTGCTGCTTCTTGGGATCCAGGGTTGTGCGGATGGTCAGACCGCCGGTCTTGAGCAGGCGCTCACGTTCAATAGAGGTCTTCCCAAAGGCTTCATCGGCGAGGAATTGGCGCACGGCATAGGAACAGAAGTAGGCGTTTTCATCCCCCGCACCCGAGCAGCCTTCACGGATTTGCGTGGGGTGAAGCATGTCGCTGACACTGACGGACTTAGCTTCGGCTTCTTCTTGCTCGGTGATAACGCCCTGATCAGCCATCACGGAAAGGACGATATCGCGGCGCTCCTGTGCGGCCTCGGGATGCTGAAGCGGGTTGTACTGCACCGGGGACTGCACGAGGCCGGCGAGGAGGGCCGCCTCGCCAGTGGAAAGTTCGCTGGCGGACTTGGAGAAGTAAAGCTTAGAGGCGGCTTCGACACCGTAGGTGATGGGGCCGAAGGGAGCGATATTCAAGTAGCCCGTCAGGATTTGATCTTTATCCATCTGCTTTTCGACGGCAAGTGCGTACTTGATTTCGCGTAGCTTACGTTCGGTGGTTTGCTCGGTTGCGGCTTCAACCTGGTCGGCATCGCCTTCCATATAGCCCTTTTCAGCCAAAGCATTACGCACATACTGCTGGGTAATGGTCGATGCGCCCTGCTTACCGCCATCATCACCGAGATTATTGACCATTGCGCGGGCAATACCCGTGGGGTCGACACCGTGGTGTTCGAAGAAGCGTCGGTCCTCAATGGCGACGATTGCCTTCTTCATGACGGGAGCGATTTTGTCCGAGGGGATCACAATGCGCTGCTTGTCGTAGAAACGGGCAATTACTTGGCCGTTCGTATCGAGCATGGTGGACTCGGTCGCGGGAGAGACGACTTGGATGTCGGTGGGGATCTCGTCGAAGATCTCCATCCCTGCCTTCGCTGTGATTGCGCCGGTTCCGACGGCTGGCACTAAGACGCCAGCACTGACCACGCCGACAAGCGCGGACGCGGCCAAAAAATGACAGCAAAAGCGCTACCAGCTGAGCGGGTCGAACGAAGCGTGTATGCGACTGAGCCATAGGTACAGGATACGTGTCCAGCGCGGTGAAGGGCAGAGGAAGACGGGCAATGCCTTGAATACCAAGGACAAGGAGGCAATTGGATTGAGATAGTCCCAATTTCACTTATGTGAATTTCATGTGTAGTCTCTTAAAGGGAGGTCAATGTTGACCGCAGATGTGGAGAGGGTGGAATCAATGATTGATGACCACAGCTGGGTGGAGTATGCATTGTGTGCCGAAAAAGAGCCCGATGCACTATTCGTACAGGGTGCGGCGCAAAGGCAAGTTCGGATGCGCTGCATGGAATGTCCAGTTCGCCTCGAATGTCTTGCTGATGCGCTGCAATCGCGAATGTCTTTTGGCGTGTGGGGAGGACTTACGGAACGCGAACGACGCATGATCTTGCGGGTGTACCCGAACGTTGATGATTGGTCGAAGTGGCTCAACTATTCTCCGGACCCCCTTGCCGCTGAGCTGCGTAAGCCTCGGGTCCCGCAGAGTCTGTCGATGAAGTCTATTCGAGCCTCAGCCAGGGTCCTCCGAGAAAGACCCATCCCCGTGCCCATTGGAGCATGAGGCTTTGGTGAAGGTGTCGTAGGATAGCGCTATGACTACTTGGGAATATGCAACAATTCCGCTTTTGACTCACGCGACAAAGGCAATCCTCGACCAGTGGGGCGCCGATGGTTGGGAGCTCGTCCAGGTTGTTCCCGGACCGACCGGTTCGGATAGCTTGGTGGCCTACTTGAAGCGACCGAAGAACGACTGATTCCGCTCAATTAAGCGGGCGATATAACGGTGGGCTGAGCAGGTGATGTACCTGCTCAGCCCACCGTTATACGTAATGCTGAATCAGCGCGCGCGGCGTGCTAGGCGATCAACGTCCAGCAAAGTGACGGCGCGGCCTTCCAGGCGGATCCATCCGCGGGAGACGAAGTCGGCCAGAGACTTGTTCACGGTTTCACGAGAAGCACCAACGAGCTGCGCAAGCTCTTCTTGGGTGAGGTCGTGAGGAACATGGATGCCCTTATCGGTTGCAGTGCCGAAGCGATCGGCAAGATCGAGGAGAGCCTTGGCGACGCGACCCGGGACATCGGAGAAAACCAGGTCCGACAGCGATTCATTCGTGCGGCGCAGACGCTGAGCCAGTGCACGAAGCATGTGCTTTGCAAGAGTCGGGTTTGCTTCGACGATTTCCATCAGGTCGGTGTGCTGCAGATGGAGGAGTGTTGCGGGAGAAACAGCGGTTGCGGTGGTTGAACGCGGGCCCGGATCGAAGAGGGTGAGTTCACCAAGAATCTCGCCGGGGCCGAGGACTGCAAGCAGAGACTCGCGGCCATCATTTGATGTGTGCCCCAGCTTCACCTTTCCTTCGGTGACGATGTAGAGGCGGTCGCCAAGATCGCCTTCGTCGAAGAGGGTCTCACCGCGGCGCAGCGTCGTTTGGCCCATCTTCTGCTGCAGTGATACCTGTTGGGCCTCATCAAGTCCGCTGAAAAGCGGCACTTGGTTGATGAAGTTTGCGTCTCCATACATAAAGCCGGAACTCCGTTCTTTTTGCGAGCGCCGCTAGCCAGCGCCGCCGACTCCTGAGCTGTCCTAATCCTGTAAGACGGCAGCCCAGCACGAAAGAGCCACCGTGTGATAGTCGTAACTATTATGCACGGTGAACGAGCTAAAACACAGATTTGCACACACTTTGCGTAAATTCGTAGCGATGCGTGCCACTTCTCTACTCCAGCGAGGCAGACTCGCGGATAAAAGGAAGGATCGCGGCAACGAGTGCGCGCGGATTTTCTTCCTGTGGGAAGTGGCCACTTTCAGAAAGCGCGCGCATGGTGAATTCGCCCGAAGTGGCCTGCACATCATCGGCAAAATCAATGTGTGACCACAGTCCGTCATTACGCGTTTGAATCGATAAAACCGGGACCTCGACCTTGCGCGTCAAAACATCCTTTGAGGCGAAGGACGGCCTAAAAGTCGCCTGAAGAGACTGCCACGCAGAGCGAATAGCGACATGACGCGAAAGCGCCTCACGGTACACACCCGCCTGCGAAAGCATGTGATCCTGCGTGAAAGGCGCCGCCCACTGCGAAATCGAGCGGTCCACCCACGCTGACTTCGGCGCAAGGAAAGTAAGGCGCGGCCGGCGTGAGAGCAGGGTTGAGAACCAGCGGCCTCGGCCTCGTGAAGAAAGCCCACGAAGGAAGTGCACACCCAGGGGGTGGGGCGCACACACGGGAACAATCGAGCGCAAACCAGCCGGCTCGAGGGAGCCGAGCATCCAGGCGATTACCCCGCCCATTCCGTTACCGACGACCGTGTAGGAAGAAATTCCCAGCGCCGAGGCCACGGCTGCCACATCCGATGCAAGCTGAGTGAGCTCGACTTCCCCGGGAGTAAGATCCGAGGTTCCAAAACCACGGATATCCATGGAAATCGTGCGGATTCCGGCCTCGGTGAATGCGGGATTACCTCGCGCCACGTCCACCACGTCATGGGGAAGGAATGGAGCAAGATGACGGCAAAAGCGGAATCCTCGGGACCCGCGTCGGCTACGTGGAAAGAAGCCCCTGATGCCGAAACGCGGCGGTGAACCCACGGGCCAGGCGCCTCGAGAAGGGTGCGAGAAACCTCGGGCTTCACCGCAGACCAGCTGCCTTTGCAGCGCGGCGACGCGCGCGGGCGGTGTAGTGTGCGCCCGTCGGATTCACGCGCTCAACCTGCTCGCGCATGGCTTCTTCCGCGCGCCCACGTCGACGTGCCGAGTGAGACAGCGAGGCTACGCCCATCAAAACAATGCCCAGGATCAGCAGGCGGCCTGAGTAGCCAGATGCCTGCAAATGGTGGGCAAGGTTCGAGCCGAAGGAGCCGGCGTTTTGCAGGAAATGCAGAAGTGAGACGGTGTGTGCGCTGGTGAAAGCCGGGGCAAAAACCCAAGGAATACCAGCGGCAAGGAAGCACAGTCCGGCGATCCATGCGCCCAAGGAGGAACGCTTGAATGCTTCAAAAAGCGCGATGATCGCGATGAAAAGCGATGGCCAGTTCCGTGATTGCCAGCCAGTTGATGACGCCGGTCGCAGCCGGATTGCCTTCTGGCAGGGTCATTCGGGCACCCGCGTCAGCGACGAGGTACCAGGTGATCGGCAGCGCAAGCATTCCCAAAACGAAGGAGAACAGGTGTGCACCGGTGCGTGAGGGCATTTCGGGAACGATGGAGGCGCCCTCGAAGAGAACATCATCGAGGCTCTCAGGGGTGTCCCTGAGGAACACTGCGCTCCGCGGCATCCTCGCGGGGCTTCCACGCGGCCTCGGTGACGGAGATTCCTCTTGCGGGGCAACGAAAGCGCGGCGACGAACGGTTGTACTTTCGAGTTCGTCTTCGTGGACGTCGTCGGCAACCTCAGGTTGGTCGCCAAAACGACGCGAAAGCGCATCGGGAACTTCACCGACGGGGGCCGAGGCTTCTTCCGCTTCGGCTGCTTCTTCGACCGCGTCGCTTGCGACGGGGATCGTCGTGGTCGTGTGAAGATCCTCGGCTGCTTCTTCGACGGGGGCTTCTTCGGGGGAATCCTGGGCAGTTTCTTCAACGAGCACTGCTTCTTCCGAGGCCGGGGCTTCCTCGTGTGAGGCCGAGGCGTCTTCGACATCGTGGGTTTCGGGTGCCTGGGTGGGGGTTTCCTCGAGCGGAGCATCCTCGTGCTCAACACTCACGGGCTCGCCGTTGCTCTCCGGCTCTTCGGGGGTGTCGCTTGCGGCCTCGACGCTCGCTTCGGCTTCTGCGGGCTCTTCGGCGGGAGAAGCTTCGTGCACGGGTTCTTCGGCACTGGCCTCACCCTGGGCCTCGTCGGAGGAAGACTCGGTTGACTCCTCTGCGGGCTGGTCTTCGGAAGCGCTGTCCTCAGGCTGTTCGTCTTGCGCGCGCGAGGCAAGAACATCGTCGAGGGAAGTGGGGGTGACGCCCATGTGAACCGGCTCAACCTGGCTGGTCTCAGTAACTGAAGCGCCGCCGATAATGTCTTCGGTAGCAGATGCTTCGCCCGGGAGAGTGACTTCTTCACCGGTCAGCGGCAATTCTTCGTTTTCGTTGCGGTGAATCGCTTCGTCCTTGACTTCTTCGGGCGATGCTTCGTTGTGTTCCTGGTCAGACATGAGGCCTCCTCTTCTCGTGCTGACGATAACGAGAAAACGCTCGGGATGGGGGATTACCCGCCGAGAAGCGCCACATTTAGCGAATTAATCGTTTGAAGATGAGTCGCTCGTAGCGTAGCGGCGCGCCCAATAGATTCCCAGAGTCGATGCCGCGAGGATCATTCCGTAGGCGGCGATCGTCGAAGCAGACATGAGGACCTGTGTCCCCAAAGAGGGACCCGGAGTGACAACGACGCCAGTGAGGGTCGTTCCCAGAGGGATCAACAAGAACCCGGGAATGATGTAGGTCCATGCGATGACTTGAGGGGCCGATCATTGACCAACGGGAAGCCAAAGCTACGAGGCCAAGAATTTCAGCGACCGCGGCGCTGAGGAATGGCTGGAGCGGAGTTTGTGCGACAACCCCGCTCAGGCCTCGTGCGGCCATAGGAAGAGAATCGGTAGGAGCGCAACGAATGAGCAGCGCCAGGGCGCCAATACCCAAGGGGAGGGAAGCAACAGCAACAGCAATACGTTCGCTTTGGTGGCGCTCGAAAGGCATGAGCTCCTCAGCCTCTGGGTTCTTCGCGCAGGCGCGGTGTGTCAGGGCCAACGCAACGCCCGAACCTAGAAGGATTGCGGCCACGCACACCGGGTAGAGATTCCAACGCTGAGCAGCGGACATGTCATCGGCTGAAAGGTTTGCCGCAACAAGGAAATGAATGCGGAAATAACCAAAAGTCTGCAGGAAACCGATAATAAGCGCCCAAGCGGCCGCGACGAACATTCCGATGGAATGACGCTCGCAGTTAATTGAAATCATGCCCAAAATGATGGCTGAAAACGCCATACCAATCATGCCCTCGACGGAGGCCAAGGGTACGCCGATAGCCGCACGTGCTTGAAGATCCGCAAGGGACATTCCCATGAGGATCAAAGCAACGGGCGCAAAGATGGCAGCGAAGAACGCTGAGCGCAGAGCGGAGCCGGGCGGCAAGGACAGTTTGGACATATGTCAAGTATGCCGCTATTTGCTGGGAATTGAGCGGCGTGCCCAATACCCGATTCCGATCCCACCCACGAGGGCCACTGGAATCATGGCAAGCGTCATGCGCGTGCGCTTTCGACTGCGAATCCGAACGGTCTGGGTGAAGGTATGGATGGGCCATTCGCGCTCGCGGGCGATTGCGGCAAGCGACCGATCAGGGTTGACGGCCTGGGGATGGCCGACAAGCTCAAGCATGGGCAGATCCGAAACGGAATCGGTGTAAGCGTAGGACTCGACTGAGATCCCACCCGCGTTCGTCGGCGAGTTTTCGACAGGCTTCGGCTTTTCCCTGCGCCGTGGTTGAAGTGAGTGATTGTCCCGTCGACCAGCCCGTCTTGTCCGCGTCCAACAATGGTGGATAGCGCATCGGGAATTGAGAGCAGGTGGGCGATCGGCCGGACTATCTCCATGGGCGAAGCGGAGGCGATGACAACGTGATGGCCCAGGAGCCGGTGGTGGTCGATGAGCGCAAGGGCTTGACGGTAGCACAGGGGCGCGATGCTTGAACTCGTGACACTGTTGACGATTTTCTCTACATATTGAGGGTCCCAGCCGCGAGTAGAGCTCACCGAGGGCATGCATCATCGATCGCATCCGGTCATCGTCCGCACCGGTGAAGAGGTAGGGGAGCTGGACGATGGTTGCCCGCAGGGAATCCCAGCGACTCATGACACCCGCGTGGACCAGTGGGCTGCTCAGCGCCATTGCCGAGGCCGTGGCCAAGATGGTCTTGTCGAGATCGAAAAATGCGGCGATGTGGCTATCTTCTGCGAGGGCTTGGTGATTTTTCCCCGGAAAAGGAGGTTTCGGGGAATCGATGTTTTCGTTGAGAGTGGACATCATCGGCACCTTTGATTGATGTGGATGCAACATTGCTATCCACAGAATTGGGATTACTCTAGTTTTCCACAGATTCAGATGGGGCACGTGCATTCTCTACAAGGAATATTCACGCTTGAAGAATGACACGAATGGGAATCGTTGCGTGGAGTGGGCTTGAAGGACGGGCAGTGGAATCGCTGCGTGCGGTGTGTGCTGTGCTTGGGATGAGCGTGTGGCAGGGGAGTCCCCATGATCTCAATGGCGCTCGAAAGGGATCCTCGCGCAGCAGTTCGCGCGAGGAGATCAACAGAATCGAGGACCTCGTCACTGTGGTCATTGCGGATTCATCGCAGCGTTCAGGCTGGGAACACTTGGGACTTCATGTCATCTGTGTGGGCGAGGGACTTCGACTTCCCGGTGGGGAAAAGCTCCTTGGCCAATTACTTGCGGCCGATATGGCTCGATGGATAGCTACTCAAGGTTCCGTGGCTGGCCGCATATGCGTGGGGATCGCGGGATGGAGTGGGGGAGCGGGCGTATCCACTCTCGCATGGGATCTGTGTCGCGATACTGGCAGTATTTGCGTCAATCTTTCTGGCCCCGGTCCTTTGTGCGCTTCACGCGGGTCGCTTCTTACTCCCCCTGCCGAGGCCGCAACCTGGTCCTCGATCAGTGTCCACGAACACTTCTTCCTTCCCTCACTGATCCGAGAGCTTCCGGTCAGTCGGGGAGTCCCCTATCTGGGAGGGGATGCACACGGTGGCGCATACGCAGATGATTCACGGGTTCCCGCAGTGATTTCAGCGCTGAAGGGCGAAAGAAGTATCGTCTGTGATTTGGGACTGTGGGGGCCAAGATGCGCCAGAATTAGTGAGGTCATCGATGTCCTCATCCTCCTTGGTCACGGTGACGCGCTTGGAGCTGCGCGCTTATGTGCGCTCAGTGCTGCCAATCCTCCACCTTTCCCAACGTATGCACTCATTGCTCCACGGGTAGCGGCTGTGGGGTTGAGTCGCGCAGCCAGTGTTGGCCTGATTTCGCCTTCACAAATCACACGCATCGTGCACACCAGGACCCGTCCGGTCTATGCGGCAGGGATGCGGCCTCGGCAGGGGAGGCGGGGAAGGAAAGCGCGCGCACAACTGTGGGAACGCATGGAGGCACCACAATGACTGTGACTGATGCGCTCTTGATGGCGAGCACTGCGGGAGAAGCCCTGGATGAAGCAATTGTCCGTCTTAAAGCCCCGGGGAAGGGCATTGAGGATGTGGGATCCGCGCTCGAAGAGCTCGATGCGCGCCTTAATGGACTTGGGGAAGTGCTCGCGCCCTTGCTTCATCTTCCAGGAATTACCGATATTTTGGTGAATTCCACGCGGGTCTGGGTCGATTGCGGGCAGGGCGTGGAGCCCATCGACAATGGGTTTTCTAGTGAGGAAGAAGTGCGCGCCCTGGCCATCACAATGGCGGCGATCTGCGGTAAGCGCCTCGATGATGCAGTGCCAATAGTCGATGGAATCTTGCCCATGGGGGTTCGCGTTCATGCGGTGATTCCGCCGCTTTCCGGCGAAGGAACGGTCATTTCTTTGCGTATCCCAGCCCGTGGTGGCCTCACTCTTGAACAGATGCGCGCGGGAGCGAGTATTGATGACACCACGCATCAAATTCTGAGTCGAATGCTTGATGTGCGTTGCAATGTCCTCATTTCCGGGGCGACGGGGAGCGGGAAAACAACGCTACTGTCTGCGCTTTTGAGCAGTATCGCAGCAAATGAGCGCTTGATCTGTATCGAGGAAATAAGCGAGCTGCACCCCGCTCACCCCCATGTCGTGCACCTTCAAGCGCGCCAGGCCAACACTCAAGGCCGAGGCGAAATCACTCTTTCCGAACTTGTGCGCGCTGCAATGCGAATGAGACCCGATCGCATTGTTTTGGGAGAGTGTCGGGGTAGGGAGGTGCGCGACATTATGAGCGCCCTCAATACCGGACACCGCGGTAGTTTTGCAACGATTCACGCCAATACTCCCGCGGAAGTTCCAGCCAGGCTCAGCGCTCTTGGTGCACTCGCGGGGATGAGCGCTGAGGCCACTCACGTGCAGGCCCGTGCCGCTTTTGACCTTGTCGTACACATGGAAAGGAGCGTGGGAAGTTCTGGAAATACTGGCCGGCGCGTTGCCCAGATTGGTGTTTTTGGAGTTGAGCGCGGGGAGCTCACCTGTGCGTGCGCCTATCGCATTGATCGCCGAGGCCGTGGTTCGACCGGTCCTGCCTGGGAAGAATTGCGTCGCGTGCTCAGTCGGGATTCGTAATGCGAGCGCGGCAGTTCACTCGCATTCAAGCCTGGGATCCGCACCCTGCGGAGAAAGTCGCGCGCTGGCCTCGTTCGGGAAGAAAGAAAGAGGGCGGCCAAAAGACATCCACTGACGCTGAAAAAGCTTGCGCAGAAACTTCGCAAAGTCAGTGCTTTGCTGCAGGTCGGCATTCCCGCGCAACAAGCGTGGCAGGAAGTGAGCCGAGTGAAAAGTTGCGGGGAAGGGGAGTTCGACGAGTGGGGAATTCCCGGGGAGATCATTACTCAAGCGGGCGAACACGCTCGGAGTATTCGTGCGGCCTGCGGGATCTCAGCAGTTCTTGGAGCTCCTCTTGCTCAGGTTTTGGATTGTCTTGCCGATAGTTTCGATGACCTTCACGAGGCGCAAGAAGCTCGAAGGATTGCGGGAGCCGGGCCCGCGCTCTCGGCAAAAATCCTCAACCTGCTTCCGATTGTGGCTCTGCTTGCGGTGAGCGTGATGGGAGTTAATCCTTTTCCTGTCCTTGCCGATGGAGGTGCAGGGACAGTGTGCGGTGGCGTCGGATTGGCGTTTTTACTTGCCGGACGGTGGGTATCGGTGTCGATGATCCGGACATCCCAGCGTAGATGGGATGAAGACGGAAGCGAGGACGCGGCGCTTGCGTGTGACCTCATGGCAGTAGCTTTGGATACGGGAGCCTCAATTCCAAGGGCTCTGGAATGTCTTGGACGCTGCTCGGACCGTGACGAGTTGCGTCTTGTCTCAAAGCGTTTGAGTGTGGGGCTCGAATGGGAACTGGCCTGGCAGGAATGTTCAGAGCAATACCTTGAGGTCGCTGAGATCCTTCGCGAGGCATGGATGCGGGGTGCTGCAGTAGATGAACAATTGCGTCGTTTCGGCGCAATGGCACGAAAGAAGCGTCTTGCAGATGCGCGGGCGGGTGCCGAAGAACTAGGGGTGAGGCTTGTTGTACCCCTTGGGCTTCTCATGTTGCCGGCATTTATCTGCCTAGGTGTCGTTCCCGTGTTGATCACGCTCGCTCACAGTGCAATCTGACAGTTTTCAAGGAAGTTTTCCACAGTATTCGCGTGCTGACGATTCATCCACAGATTCGTGAGGCAGAAGAGATAAGCAGGCTAAAAAAGGGGCACTCTCGAAGACGTGGGACAACACAGGAAGGAGACTCCCATGAATAAGAACATGACAACGCAGAGTGCTGACATGCGGGAAGAAAATTGCGACGCGGAAGAGGGCTCGACGACCGTTGAATACGCGATCGGTGCCCTTGCGACCGCTGGATTTGCCGGTTTGCTTCTCGTCGTTCTCAAATCCGGTGTCGTTCAGTCGGCGCTGGAGCACCTCATTTCAACGGCACTGAGTTTTTCATGAGTAGGCGCGCTCAGCTCACCGTGCCTTCGCCTGATCGAAAGGGAGATGAAGGCATGGTGAGCGTTGAAATTGCACTGGGAACGTTCTCAATCGTCGTCATGATCGCAATAGTCATTTCGGTGTTTGCGGCATCAATGACCACTCAGACATTGTGTTCTGCACTGGGAATTGGCGTGCGTGAAAGCGCTCGCGGAGGTAACGGCATACAAGCTGCCCAAGCAGTAGGCGCAGGACTGAGTAACCTTCACTTTGAATTCAGCAGCGATGAGCGCTGGATCTATGGCTCAGCTGAAAGTTCTTATCGGGGTCCTGCTGGAGTACTGGGCTTTCACGCGCACTGTCGCTACCAAGGTTTACGTGAGAGCACGCTTGTCGGCGGTGAAGACTGATGTCTGTGGTGGATCAATCTGGGGCCGATAGAACGAAAGGATGGAGCGCTGACCAGGGCTCGGGAACCGTGATGGTAATCGGAGTTGTCGCACTTGCCATGGTGCTCGCCTGTGCGGGAATTGTGTGCGCAGTTTTCCTTGTGTCCTTGAATCGGGCTCAAGATATCGCGGATCTGAGTGCCTTGGCAGGCGCGGACATTTCTGCGACTGCTCAGTGGGAGGACGTTGAGGACAAAGCGTGCCAAGTAGCGCAAGAAGTTGCAGAAAGCAATGGCGCGCAACTGAGCTCATGCCGGTGCGAGGGCGTCGATACCATCGTGAGGATTCGTCTTAAAGGTGCATGGGGATGGATGATTGGGCGCTCTGCACGGGCGGGTGTTGACCCCGTAGATGCACTTGAGGGGCCTGCCCCCCGGCTGGCCCCTCAAGTATCCCATCAACACAGTGCGAGTTTCCCGAAAAGTCTTTCGGTGTGGCATCCCCGCTTAAGCGGGGTCCAACTCTCGATGAATTAAATATAAGAAACCATGCTGTGCGGATACTATTTTGTATCTGGAAGTTTTCTGGGAATTTCTTCGAAGGGGGAATGCTCACAGAGGAACTCCAAGAGGCGACGCGCCCCTTCCTTCGACAGGGGTTCATTTCCGTTGCCGCATTTGGGAGATTGGATGCATCGCGGGCAGCCATCGTGACACTGGCACTCTGCGACAGCCTGGTAAGTGCGCTGAATCCACTCTCTGGCATGCTTAAACCCAAAATGTGCATAACCCGCGCCACCAGGATACGAATCGTGGACGAAAACCGTCGGCAAGTCCGTATCCGTGTGCAGATTTGTTGACAATCCACCCAAATCCCAACGATCGCAATTCGCACACAGCGGCAGTAGGGCGATAGATGCGTGCTCGGCAGCATGAAGAGCACCCAAGACACTACCTCGATCAATTCCTAAAGAAGCCATCGTTGATGGCGAGAGGGTGTACCAACACGCTTGGGTACGCAAAGTACGTTCGGGCATGGCAAGTTGAGTATTGGAAATGAACTCCAAACCGGGCAAGCGAAGCAGGTCAAAATCGGTGACCTGGCGAGTCACATCGACGCTCCCCCGGTACCAATGAACCAAACTGTCCCCGCTTACCCATTCCTCATCCACATCAACAATGCGAATGGAGACAGCGTCTTGTGCTCTGGTTCGTAAGGGGGTGCGAACTTCTTCAACGTATGCCAGCCTTGCGGGTCCCTCCTCAAGAGAAAGGACATGGAAAGTACGTCCCTGATGAACATAAATCGCATCGGGAAATACTTGAGAATCCGCAGAATCTTGAGGGACCGACCCGATAATGCTTCCACTTCGAGCATCAACGATTTGAACATCCCGACCACTGCCACGGATCTGAATTCGATCCCAGGGTTGCTCACCGGAGGTGATATTCCAGCGCCAGCCACCACTGCGGTTTACAAGCTGGCCTTCGGCGCCAAGCTGCGCTAAAAGTGCGGGCGCTCGCGGTCCAAATACTTCGGTGGCTTCCCTGTCAGAAAGAGGAATCTCTCCAGCTGCGGCGCACAGGTGATCGCGCAAAACCCAGGGGTTATCGGGGTCAAGAACTGCGGCCTCGACAGGGGAAAAGATCTCATCGCTGTGGTGCACAAGGAAAGAATCAAGCGGGTTATCACCAGCAATCAGAACGGAAATACCCTCCGCCCCGGCTCGTCCCGATCGACCAACCTGCTGCCAGAAAGATGCTCGTGTACCCGGCCAACCGGCAGTGATTGTGACATCCAAACCGGAAATATCAATCCCCATCTCCAAAGCGGAAGTGGTTGCCAGGGCTCGAAGCTGACCCGAGCGGAGCGCGGCTTCAAGGCGCGTCGCTCTTCGGGGAGAAAGCCTCCCCGGTATGCGGCAACTGTGGGAGGGCAAGCTCGGGACTGTCGTGGAGATTCTCGCGCGTTTGAGCAGCGACAGTTTCTGCACCGCCTCGAGAGCGGACAAAGGTCAATAGGCGGGCATTGTTGCGGACCAGCTCTGCCGACAACAAAGCGGCTTCGGTTTGCGCAGAAAGGCGCTGAGTCGGTGCCTCCAGAACAGCTTCTTCACCCGCCTCGGCGGCTTGCAGGGCAGAAAGGAAAGACTCAATTGAAACGTCATCTTCGCGAGGAACCTCGCGCCCCTCCCACATGAAAACGTGGTGAGTGCCGCGCCCCGATGTGTCTTCGGTGATGGCATCGATCTTCTCACGTCCGATCATCGTCTGCGCAACAGACTCTGGATCTGACAGGGTCGCCGACATCATGATCACCTGAACGCGTGCGCCAAGGTGTCGTGCAATACGCAAGAGTCTGCGCAAAACCAAGGAAATATGGCTTCCGCTCACTCCGCGCCACTGGTGCATCTCATCAACAATTACGTAACGCAAGGATGCCAACACACGCATCCACCGTTCGTGGTTTGGAAGCATGACGTAGTGCAGATAGTCCGGATTTGTTAGGACAATGTCGGCGTGAGCGCGCGCCCAATTCTTGGCCTCACGAGGAGTATCCCCATCAGCAAGCGCGACCAACAACTGCTCCGGGAGCGCGCCGATGAGCTCATTGAGCGCGTGGAGTTGATCCGCTGCCAGGGCCTTCGTCGGCGAGAGATATAGGCACGTGGGCCGATGGTGGATATCGGAAATGCGGCTCGAGACCTCGGCGTTGAGGAGGTCAGAGAGGATGGGTGTCCATGCGACCAGGGACTTACCTGAACCTGTGCCCGTCGCAATGACAACATCGTGACCGCGGTGAATTGCCTGGAGTGCTCGGAGTTGGTGAAGCCACGGAGAATCTACGCCCTGTTTCTTCCACGCAGAAACAAGAGAGGAGGGAGCCAATCAGGCCAGGAACCATACTCAGCCGCGCGCGGGGGAAGAAAACGGTAATCAACGAATTGACCGTTGTTTCCGCGAGCGCGAATGATGTCAAGAAGGGCCTGCGAGTGAGCGCTCATCCCAAGCCGAAAGCCGCACCGGAGCGGGCGGGTGGAGCGCCAGCCTCGTCAGTTTGAGAAGGGAAAGGCGCGTCAGTATCAGAGTGCGTATAGGAGCACTTTCGGGAGCGCTCCACCCAAGAGTCTGAGTTGCTGCCTCTTGCATGTAACGGATCGCGTCGATACCCGTGGAAATTCCGGCTCCCAGGTGGTCGGTCAATTGCTGATCCGACAATCCCGCGGAGGTATCAACGGCAAAATCTGCGCACACCTGAAGGGAACCCTCGGGGTCGAGCATCCAATACACGGTCGGGAAGTACTTCTCGCGATTCCAGGAGTCAGCCGCAGCGAAAAGCGGGTGTCCTGCGGTTTCGGCATCAAAATCCGTGTCCCACACCGCGCGGATTGACAAGAAACGCTCGGCAGAATCCATGCTCAGCAAGAAGGGAATACCGTCAAAAACTGCGCCGGCAGCACGGTTTTCAGCCAAAACATCGGCTTGGAACTGGAGATCGGCCAAAGCGCGCATCAGACGATCAAAAGTCACCTTGTACGGAGTCGTTGAATCGTTCGGAATAGCGAAGGGTCCTGGAAGAGTGCTCATTCGTGATCTCCCTCCTCGTTCCACGTAACAAAGTCGGAGAGAGTCTCCTCAAGGTCGGAGAAGAACCCCATCATCATCGACATTGAGGTTTCGAAAAACGCATCAAGCTGAGCCTCGGAAAGCCCATTCGTCGCCACAATGTCGCATTCGGCTATCAAGCCGTATCGGTGGCCGTCCTCGAAAGGAGCGAGATACGCCTTCGGGCCGGTTCGCGTTGAATTACAGCGTCGCACCTCTTCAACAAGGGAAGCGAACTGAGCGTCATCGGTTGCGATCCCACGCCAATGTGCGCGCAACTGAAGGATGTGGGGATTTGAGGTGTTCCAAAAATAGACGGCATTACGCGTCGGTACGGCGAGTTCCTCTTCCGAAGATTCTCCGAAATTCAGATCGTGGCCGTGGAGAACGGTGCGAATGCGGTCGGTGTTGACCGGTGAGAGCGACACGTAGCACCCCTGATCCGAGTCGTAAGGTAGCGTTTCGTCACCGTGACTCACGCTTGTTGACTTCTCCACTGTAACCGACGCGCGGGGTCAAAGCTCGAGATAAGGGACGGGAAAAATTAAGAAAGCTCATCCCGATCAACCAAGCGAAAACCAAGCATTCAGATAGATAAACCTCTGTATTGATGAGTAAAATAAAGCCTTCGAAGACGGTGTTGAGAGGGAAGGAGTAGCCGATGGCAGAGCGTCAGCCGCACCCTTCCGAATCTTCCTCCACCAACGATGAAACCGAAGTCTTTTCCTCACCTTCCCCCGGCGCGCCATCCGCAGGGGAGAGTGCAACGCGCACCCTTCCCGAGGCCTCGGCTCACCTTGAAGGATCCCGAGGCGCACGCCCTGCATTTCCGCGCGTGAACCGCCCGGCCTCGCCCGCGCCCGCAAGAACCGCTTCCCGACGCTACCGCCCTCGCCTTTTCCGGCGCATCAGTGCCGCAGCAGGGTGCGTGCTCCTCAGCGCCGTTATCGCTTTCCTCGCGATTTTTACCGTTAAGGGCCAAGCAATTGACACCTTGTCAATGGAAGCAGCAATGCGCTGGGCTGATCCGCTCGGTTCTCTTGGCCGCACGGTCACCCACATCATTTCTGTTCCGGCAATGGTCATCATCGGGGTAGTGGTTGTTGTTATTGCCTGGCTGCGCCGTCGCCCAACGCTTGCGGGTCGCGCGCTCGGAATGGTGATCGCAGCCAATACGACGACCCAGGTTGCCAAGCTTCTGATTGAGCGCCCGGACTACCATATGTCAGCTGCGACAGTGAATTCTCTTCCCTCCGGTCATACGACTGTTGCGATGTCCCTTGCCTTGGCCTTGGTGATGATTGCTCCTGAATGGTTCCGAGGCCCAGCAGCGTGGGTCGGGTACCTGTGGACGTCGCTTGTGGGTATTTCCGTCATGGTGTTTGGCTGGCATCGTCCCTCGGATGTGCTGGTCGCGATGGCCGTGTGCGGTTTTTTTGGGCGTTGATCCTGTGTCCTCTGGAAGACCGGCCCCGCCACGGGGTTCCCGTGCAAAAAGCGATGGTCGTTATTGCGCTTGCGAGTGCGATTGTCGCGGCTTTGGGCTTGGTGTACTCGTTGTGGGCATTGACTCCCAATGATTTGGCGCAGATGGGGTCCGGGGGCATTACCTACGCGGAGTTCTTGGATGCTTTGCCGCGCAGAGCGCATGTGCTTGCGGGGATTTCTTCTTTTGCGGTGATTGCAGTTGGTGGCCTCGTGATCCACGAGGTTGATCGCCTCTCAGGCGAGTAAAGACGAAAAACTTATTCACAGCCTGTTCAGGACTTTGATCCAGGCGCGCACCGTCGCGCGTAAATTGTGCATTTTGCGCGAGTCGCGACACTCCGCATGTCACCCCTGCCTCTCTGGTATTGCCACTAGATATTGTGGGATGCGTTCGTCTCAAGCACTAGATATTGTGCCCCCACAGCGATGATGCCAAGTAAGCCGGAAAGGTCAATCGTGACTACGTCTCCCACAACACGCTACGAAATCGACGCGATCTCAACGATCGAGGAATACCTCGACCGCTCTGACTGGCGCGTCAACGCAAATGCCAACCAGGGATACTCACTGGGTGGTCTGATCCTCAACTCCGCCGGAAAGATGATTGCGAACTACTGGCTGGAGCGCGTCTACTCTCCCGAAGCGGGCGTGGCACACCGCAACGGTGACATTCACATCCACGACCTCGATATGTTCGCTGGCTACTGCGCAGGATGGTCACTCAAGCGCCTCATTCAGGAGGGCTTCAACGGGGTCAGTGGCGCGATCGCCTCGGCACCCCCCGAAGCACTTCTCTTCCGCCTGCGGCCAGATCGTGAACTTCCTCGGCACGCTTCAGAACGAATGGGCCGGCGCCCAAGCCTTCTCCTCCTTCGATACCTACATGGCGCCTTTCGTTCGTCTGGACAATATGACCTACGACGAGATCCTTCAGTGCATGCAGGAACTGATCTACAACCTCAACGTGCCTTCGCGTTGGGGAAGCCAGTGCCCCTTTACAAACCTCACTTTCGACTGGACCTGCCCCGATGATCTGGTTGACGAGCACCCGCTGATCGGTGATGAGATCGTTGATTTCACCTACGGTGACCTCCAGAAGGAAATGGACCTTGTCAACCGTGCCTTCATCGAGGTTATGACCGGGGGAGACGCCGATGGCCGCGTCTTCACCTTCCCCATCCCGACCTACAACATCACTCCCGACTTCGATTGGGAGGGCGAAAACGTTGAGGCCCTTTTCGAAATGACCGCGAAATACGGTCTGCCCTATTTCCAGAACTTCATCAATTCTGACCTGGACCCGCACATGATCCGCTCAATGTGCTGCCGTCTCCAGCTGGATCTTCGCGAGCTGCTCAAGCGTGGAAACGGACTTTTCGGTTCAGCCGAACTGACCGGTTCCATCGGTGTCGTCACCATTAACATGGCGCGCCTGGGTTACCGTTTCGCGGGAGACATGGAGGGCCTCGTCAAGGAACTGGACCGACTGATCAACGTCGGCTCGAAAGCTTGGAAGCAAAGCGTGAAACGATTCAGTACCACATGGATCACGGTCTCTTCCCTTACTCGAAGCGCTACCTGGGCCACCTGAACAATCACTTCTCCACCATCGGCGTCAACGGCATGAACGAAATGGTCCGCAACTTCTCGGGCGATGCCTACGACATCACTGATCCCGCGGGCTTCGACATGTGCTGCGCAATCCTCGACCACATCCGTGAGCGGATGGTGGAACTCCAAGAAGCCACCGGCCACATGTACAACCTCGAGGCAACCCCAGCCGAAGGCACGACCTACCGCTTCGCAAAGGCAGACCGCCAGCACTACCCGGGAATCCTCCAGGCCGGAACCGAGGAACAGCCCTACTACACGAACTCCTCGCAGCTTCCCGTGGGTTACACCGACGATCCCTTCCAAGCTTTGGAAGATCAGGAAGTTTTACAGGGTAAGTACACGGGCGGCACGGTCTTGCACCTGTACATGGGCGAGCGCATGAGCTCGGGTGCGGCATGCAAGGAAATGATGCGTCGTTCACTCACCGCCTTCAAGGTCCCCTACATCACCATTACCCCGACCTTCTCGATTTGCCCCGTGCACGGCTACCTCGCTGGCGAACACTTCACCTGCGAAAAGTGCGCTCACGCTCACCCCGAGCGCGAGCCTCAAGAGTGCGAGGTCTGGACCCGCGTTATGGGCTACTTCCGCCCCGTGAAGTCCTTCAATATCGGCAAGAAGGGTGAGTACGCCGAGCGCACGATGTTCTCCGAGGCCGCGGCATCTGAGCACGGTGAATTGGTGAGCGCTTTCCCGCCCGTGGACCAGCGATGAACCTTGCAACCTTGACCGCCTCGGACCTGCAGATTGCGGGTCTGACCCCGATGTCCAGCGTGGACTGGCCGGGGAAGTTTGTGGCGACGGTGTTCGCCCAGGGGTGTCCTTGGGCGTGCCCGTACTGCCACAATCAGGCGATTATCGACCCGAAGATCCCGGGAGTGGTCTCGTGGGAGAGGGTCGAGGAACTGCTGGGTCGGCGTCGGGGCCTGCTCGATGGCGTGGTTTTTTCCGGTGGCGAGGCCACGCGCCAGTTGGCCGTCCTCCCGGCGATGAGCCGCGTACGTGAGCTTGGTTTCGAGGTCGGATTGCATACGGCGGGTCCTTATCCCGCGCGTCTGCATGAGATCCTTCGCACTGGCCTTGTGGATTGGGTCGGCATCGACATCAAGGCGATGCCCGGTCCTCATTACGAGGCCGTGGCGGGGCGTCCCAATGCGGGTCCGAAAGCGTGGGAGAGCTTGGGTGAAGTCCTCGATTCTGGGGTTTCCTACGAGGTGCGCCTGACGGTGTACCCCGATGGGCCTCGTGATGGTTACGAGGTTGCCTCTTGCGTGAAGGATTTGGGGGGCAACTCACTTCGCTTTGCAGCAGGCTCGCGCTTTGGGTACGGCGCAGGGGTTTAACGCGGGGGATGCTGCGTGGGACCTCGAGGTCCAATCCTTGGCGGATGATATTGAAAAACTTGGGTTTGAATCTTTTCAGTTCAGACCTGCCTAGAAAACGACGAGTTCGGTTGCTCCGTGTGTCATGGGGAGGAACCGAGCGTGTCAATAGCCGCGATGTGCACTGAAGTGGGGTTGAGTGCAGCGGCTATGGGTTGTCGGGAGTGCGTTCAGTCGCGCTCCCGACAACTGCTATCCGGCGTAGACTCGTTGAGTCTCAAACATCAACATGCGTGAGGAGCTTTCCCGATGATGATCGTCGCAATGGCTTTTGCCATTCTTTCCGCACTGCTCCACGTTTTCATCTTCTACATGGAGTCAATTTCCTGGACCTCCGAGCGCACCCGCGCGACCTTCAACATGAGTGAAGAGGCGGCTGAAAACACGAAAGAAATGGCCTTCAACCAGGGCTTTTACAACCTCTTCCTCGCGCTTGAGGTATTCGTAGGGGTCCTGGTTTACGTGTTCGCGTCCCCGGCCGTTGGCCTCGCCCTGATGCTCTTTGGGACCGGCTCGATGTTCGCTGCAGCACTGCTCCTCTTCATCACCTCGCCGGATAAGCGGAGCGCAGCCATTAAGCAGGGAGCTCTTCCGCTATTCGCTGTCATTGCGTTGGTTGCCACGATGACACTGATTTCCTGGTCTAATTCGTGCACAAAGTAGCGTCGGTGAAGTAGGTTAGTTCTGTGAGTGCACCGCAACCTCAACTGACCCGACGCGAGCTCTACCGCCGCGAACGCCAGCTCAAGCAGAACTCGATTTTCTCGATCGTGTTCTCAGTCATGGCTGGCGTCAGTGTGTTGAGCCTTTTGGTGCTGACGGGAATCCTTCCCATCCCCTTCCTCAACGGTTTTTCTGCGAAGGTCGAGTACGCCTCGGCGGGCGATATCCCCTGCCCCAGCGAAGAAACCCAGCCTCTTGCGGCCTCGGGAATCAAGGTTCAGGTACTGAACACGACTTCGCGTTCTGGGGTTGCGCGCGACGCCTCGGACATGCTGAAGACCGTCGGTTTCCAGGTCGCGGATCCCTCCAACTTCTCACCGGAGTACGCGGGATCGGCACAAATCCAAGCAGGACCGCAGTCAGTGGACCAGGCCTACACGGTGGCACGTTTCTTCCCCTCATCGCGAGTGACCCTGACTGACAACACCGAGCCCGGGGTGACGGTTCTTCTGGGGTCGCTCTACAACGGAGCCCTGACCGCCGAAGATCTGCAGCGCGTGCAGGAAAATCACGACAACCTCAAGGGACCCAGCACCTGCCTGCTGGTGAAGTCCACGAAGTAACAGTTGCCGGCACGCCGCTAAAAGCGGGCGTGTGAAAGGTCTGGAAGTGAATCTAGGTAGGCCAGAGCCGCGGAAATCAGTGCGCGACGTTCCTGGGTGGTCAGATCATAGGAATTGATGTGGTCGTGGACCCACAAACCATCGGCGATGATGTACAGCAGGTAAATGTCTGGATCTGCAAGGATTTCCTCACGCGGGAGCAACCACGGACCCAAAATGTCATCCCACACCTCGGCGCCTTCTTCGCTGGTGTGCGTATCCAGAGCAAGCTAAGAGGTCTGCGCGGGTTGCGTTCTGCGAGAGAACCTCGACGACGGCGCGCAGGCGCTCGCGGGGGGAAAGTTCTTCGGGTGGGGCGCCCGCGGCCTCGAGCAGGCTTGCCCGCCATGACGAGGCCAAGTGCTCGTTGAGCGCCAATAGCAGCGCCGCGCGCGAGGGGAAGTGGTAGAGCAGGCCGGACTTTGACATTCCTGAGGCCTTCGCCAGTGAATCGTAGGTCAGGGCGTCAAGGCTCTTCTTATCGATGATCTCGAGGGCGGCCTGAATGAGCAGGGACTTTTTACTCGTGCGCATACTTGGTCTCCTTCGGATTGTCTGTGAGAAGTGCGGCGGTGACGACGGCAGCGGTGAAAGAGACTGCAATCGCGATGCACAGCGTCCACGTGTAAGCGGTATCGATAGCGGAGGCGGCCATGGGGGCAAGAGCCGGATTATGAGCCGAGGTATCCATACTATGTGCAACTTCGGGTGCGGCGTTGATTGTGTAGAAAAGTGACATCAGCGAGCCGAGGATAGCAACCGAGAGCATGGTTCCAAATTCGTAAGAAACCGATTCAATTGCCGAGGCCATGCCAGTGCGGCGCGCGGGAGCGGAGCCGATGATCGCGGTTGAGGTGACGCTCATGGCCAGGCCGGTACCCGTACCAACGAGGACCAAGGCGCTCATGAAGAGCGGGAAGAGGTCTTCACGGATCGCAAAGACCGCAAGGATTCCAGCGATGGTCGCAATGACGTAGCCGCCCGAGATGACCGTCCGAAAGCCGATGCGGTCAACGTAGCGGCCACCAAAGATTGCGCCGGGGAAAGCAGCAATTGCGACTGCGCCGGTCACGAGGCCGGCTTGGAGCGGGGTGAACCCCGCGGAGAGTTGGAAGCGCTGGGTTGTGAGGATTTCGATTCCCGAGACGACGAACATTCCGAGAAATGCGCCGAGGAAACCAGCGGTGAAGAGGCGGCTCTTGAAGACGTCCAGGGTGAGGAGCGGAGTGTCAAGGAAGTGCTGGCGGTGGGCGAATAGGGCGAGACCGATCGCAAAGAGGACGACTCCCGTTGTCACCAAAGTGGTGTCGATGGGGGTGTGAGCCAGATTTTCGATGGTGAGAACGAGGCCAACCATGGTGACGGTTGCGTAGAGGGAGGACATGAAATCCCAATTGCGTTTCGGGTTAGGGAAATTGTCCGGTGCAATGAGGTAGGTGCCCGCAAGAGCGATGATGACGATCGGAATGTTAATAAGGAAGACTGCGCCCCACCAGGTGTGGGTCAAGAGGAAGCCGCCCAGGAGGGGCCCGACGGCGGAACCGACTGTCGCGACTGAGCCCCAGATTCCAATCGCAGTGTTGCGCTCGCGGGGCTCGAAGAAGGTCTGGCGGATGAGGGCGAGTGTGGAGGGCATGAGAACTGCTGCTCCGGCTCCGAGGAAAGCGCGAGCGCCGATGAGAACACCAACGTTGGGTGCGAATGCGGCGACCGCCGATGCGATGCCGAAAATTGTCAGGCCGATTACGAACATGCGACGGTGACCGATTTTGTCTCCGAGTGTTCCGGTTCCTAGGAGCAGGCCAGCAAGGACAAGGGGGTAGGCATTGATGATCCACAGGCCCTGTTGGTGGGTCGTGTGGAGTTCGGCTCGAAGGGTGGGGAGCGCAACGTAGAGGATCGAGTTATCTGCAGCAACGATGAATAACCCGAGGGAAATGATCAGCAAGAAGGCCCAACGAGCTCGGGCCGATTCGGAGCGCATGCGGAGATCGTAGCACATAACTGTAACGGACGTCCGGTTTAGTTACTGGCTGCGAACACGGGCCGTTGTGGGTAAAAGCCGGGGCCGGGGGTGTCCTTTCGAACACCCCCGGCCCCGAATGATCAGAGTCGATCAGGCTTGTGTCGAGCGATGCCTTGAAGCGTAGGGTTCGCTTTCGAGTTCGGATCCCGCGGGAGCCGAAGCGGGCGAGGCCTGCTCAAGGTTGGTTCCACGCAGCTTCGAGATGCCGCGCATGCCGTGGTAGACGATGATCGCAGCGCCGGTACCCAGGGCGATACCGCCGAAGGTCATGCCGCTGATGTCCCAGGTGAAGTCTGCGATTGCGACGATCAGTGCGATGGCAGCGGTATTGAGGTTGACCGGGTTGGCGAAGTCCACGCGGTTCTGGACCCAGATACGCACGCCGAGCATGCCGATCATGCCGTAGAGGACAGTACCGGCGCCGCCGAGGACACCGGAGGGAATCGTTGCGATGAGCGCACCGAACTTGGGCATGAGGGAGAGCAGGAAGGCGCAGCATGCTGCGACGATGTAGGCAGCCGTCGAGTAGACGCGGGTTGCGGCCATAACGCCAATGTTCTCGGCGTAGGTCGTCGTACCGGAACCGCCGCCCGCACCTGCGAGCATGGTGGAGACACCATCTGCGAAGAGGGCGCGTCCGGTCAGATCGTCAAGGTTCTCGCCGGTCATTGCGGACACGGACTTCACGTGGCCGACGTTTTCTGCGATGAGGACGAAGACCACGGGGATGAAGAGGCCCAGAGTGGAGACGGAGAAGGAGGGGGTGTGGAATTGCGGCAGACCGAACCATGCGGCCTCGCGAACGGCATCGAAGTTGACCTCGTGCTGGAAGACTGCAGCAACGTAGCCAATGAGGACACCGAAGAGGATGGAGAGGCGGCCGATGATGCCCTTGAAGAGGACCGTAATCAAGCAGATCGAGAGGATCGTGATGACGGCGGTGATCGGGCCGGTCTTGACCCAGTTCCATGCGGCGGGCGCAAGGTTCAGGCCGATGAGGGCGACGATTGCGCCGGTGACGGTCGGGGGCATGATGGCGTCAATCCAGCGCACACCTGCGAAGTGAACGATGATGCCGACAAGAGCCAGGGTTGCGCCGGTGGCAATGATGCCGCCCAGGGCGAAGCTCGGACCGAGATCCTTCGTTCCGGAGACCGCCAAGATTGGCGAAATTAAAGCGAAGGACGACCCCAAATAACTTGGGAGTCGTCCTGCAGTGATAAGGAAGAAGAGGAGCGTTCCGATTGCCGAGAAGAACAGCGTCGTTGACGGCGGGAATCCGGTGAGCAAGGGAACCAAAAAGTTGCCCCGAACATTGCAACGACGTGTTGTGCGCCAATTCCAATTGTTCGAGGCCAAGAAAGACGTTCGCCGGGAAGAACTACGTCCCCGGGAGCAATACTGGTGCCATCGCCATGAAGTTTCCAGCGGAAGAATCCAGATTGTGCAACAGACATGCTGTTAAATCTCCGATCAGTTAAAAGGTCTGGGCCGAAACCGGTCGGAACATCAGTATAGCCTTCTTTTGCGGTTGAACATAAAACCGCTCGCTATGTGGCGCCTCACATCAGATGCCCTCGATGTGGCATCCTTGAGGAAGGAAGAACATGAAGGGAGCCTGATGAGTGCATTAAACCCCTATGCTCCCGGCGGGAGTGGGATCAGCGGGCAGGGCGCGGCAGCTGCAAACAGCGCCGCTGGCCAAGCTGGCGTAAACGGTACCGTAACTCAGACGGCAACCGTTGGAATTGATGATCCCTATGGTCCAACCCCGCACCTTGAGACTCCAAGCCGCAGCAGACGCAAATGGTCTTTCCGGGTACCGATGATCCAGCGCTGCTGTACGTCTTTTCCTCGCCCGGTTATACCTCCCCCAAGCCTCAAGTGAATTCTGTTGCCACTGCTGCCGCATGGTGCGGGTGCTTCTCTTTGCTTTTTATTCCCGCATTCATCGCGGTTATTTTGGGGACGATCGGGCTTGTGCAGTCAACGTCGATGAACGGCGTAGGGCGCAAGGCCTCGACGGGGGCAATTGGTGCTGGAACCGTCGGCATTGTCTTCTGGGTTTTAGCCTGGATGCTTGCCTTTAGTGGGCTGAAGTAGGAAATTCACTCGCGTGGCATTCACCTATGGTGAGGGATTCCACGCCGGATATTGGCATCAAAATTTCGCGATTTCGGTGAATTCCGCTAGCATTACGGGGTGCGTGTTTCACGCTCCGGAGGATTCGCCTAGTGGCCTATGGCGCACGCTTGGAAAGCGTGTTGGGTGCAAGCCCTCGGGGGTTCGAATCCCCCATCCTCCGCAGTACGTCCCCGGGATCTCAACGGATCCCGGGGTTTTTCCTTTGTTTGCAACGTTTTTGGGCTGTGTGTATTGAAACCGATATATACCGATAGGTACCTTTGGGGGCGCTAAAAGTGGCCCCAATACGCCCCCATCAATTTGAGGTTCGGTTATCTTGCAGAAATTCCCTCCAGGGATCGAGAGGGACACAGTGTGTGAAAAATATAGGGCGAGCGCCTATGCCTTAATCAGATCCGTCAAAGACTCGACGTGCTTCCTGTCTGCCTTGGCTCGACGCTCCCACTGGCGGGCATGTACTTTCCAGTCTTCGGGAGCTTCGGCGTCGCCTGCCTGCGCAGGAGAGCGGGAGGCATGAGAAAACCCCACTCGCAAGTCGCGGCGGGGTTTATTTGTTTACTGAGACAGCGTGGTTACACTGCCGATTTTTGCTTGAGCGCGAGGCCTTCGCGAAGCTCAGCGAGTTCTTCGTCATAAAGTCCCGATGCGTTGACGTTGACTTCTTGCAGTCGCTCTACCCAGTCTGGGGAAACGATGTCAAAATCGATGAGTGAGGTCACGACTCCGTCGACATCAGGGCCGTCGCAATCGAGCATCATACGTAAAAACGCGACTGCTTCTTGCGCGCCAATCGCGTCAAGCGCCTCGATTGCGTCGAGCACGAACTGTGTTGTCGTATCTGCCGCCATGCGCCTACTCTACCTACTCTATGAGGCGCGGCTAGTGTTTTCGTCACTCCTTATTCGCGCAAAGCGTCTCTGCTGCCTGCAGGATATCTCTTTCCGTTCAGCTTCGCGGGAACTCTGTTCCGCCGAAACGCCGGCCGTAGCCGCGCGGGTTATAGTCTCGAAGCAGCGGATCGCTCTCGACTCGCATGCTCATAATGAGCACGAGCGCATTTGGAAAAGAGTTGAGCGATTGAAGAAAAAGCTCTAGCCAAGAAAATTTCGCCCGCCCGCAGTGTGCGGACGGGCGGAAAATCTATGTCGCCTTTGAAAATCAGGCGCGACGCTTGCGAGCAGTCACAGCAGCGCCGCCAGCAGTTGCTACAAGAGCGGCTGTAGCCAAAATTCCTGATTCGAAGCCAGTCTTTGCCAGTTCAGGCTTCTTTGGCGACTGAGTCGTCGGCTGGACAGGAGCAGGTGTGGTGGGAGTGGTCACCGACGGAGTCGGAGCCTCGGTCGTTGGAGTTGCGGGCTGAGTCGGAGCCGGAGGCTGAGACGTGGAGGGCGCGGGAGTCGGCGTTGCCGCGATCTGTCGGATCACGATGTCGGTATCGCGACCAACCGCGCCTGCGTCAGTCGGATTGTTTGGATCCACGGTCTGCGCGGCCTCGTTAAAGCCGAAGATCGACTGGCCGGGAACAATTTCGTAGCCGCTGGGAAGCTGGGGCAGAGCGGTCGACGCCGCACGAGAAGGATCCGCTTGATCATTGGCATAGACCGTCGAAGCTAAAACTTGGCCAGAAGGATCGACCAGACGGACTTGTCCGAGGTGTGAGTACCTGACCTCGCAGACAAAGTGAATTGCAGGATTGTCTGGATCGAAGTTCACGGCAGGTGCGGAGATCTGCAGCGTGTACGACCCCTGGACGACGGGGCTAGGGATTGAAGGGAGGTCGCCGAGCCCGGGCGGGCTGGTACTCCTGACGAGGCTCAAGAATGGTTTCGTTTTCGTCTGCGATGTAGCAGGTCGCGGGGCCCGCGACCTCGGCGGCCTGCGCCGACTGCTGAGCAAAGACGGGCAGTGCTGCGACGAAAAGTAGTGCGGTCGCTGCGCAAGTCAGTTTGGTTCGCATTGAAATTCCAACCAGCTTTCTTCCTCAATGTTTAAACGCGATGATGGGGATGCACTTATTCGATACAAGTTTATATCGAGTGGGTGAGCTGTCCAAATATGTGGCTTGCGAGGCCTAAGAAACTGGGAGGAAGACTGCATTTGTTACCACGGGTCGCCGCGAAAGCTTCGGTCCGTGTAAACTACTTTCGGATCCTCCGCGTGACGGTATCATCCGAACCTCCCCAGGGTCGGAAGGCAGCAAGGATAAGGGTGCGCTGCCGGGTACGCGGGGGGTTCTTTTATATTTCGGCGCCAAATGGCGATTTTTCCCCTGTGTAACTACACACATATGGTTGCGTAGTGACCTATCGGGAAGCTCGAAAAACTCATCACTTTTTCAGCTGAAGAGCCAATTTCTTCGCCCTCAAAATCCCGGTGTGTGTGCAGGTCAATAGCTATTTGTCGATACAAATTTGAATCCGCATATACGTATCACCTTATTACAAATAGAATCGACCTGATCCATCTCTACCTTCAACAGGAGAACACAGTGCATAACGTCGGTTCGCGCTCTATCTGGCGCCGCGCCGGTCAGATGCTGTCCATCTTGATCGTCGCAACCCTCGTGGTTTTTGGACTGGGTAATAACCCCAGCCGCGCCGCAACTCCCGTCCTCAACGTCAGCATTACCCCGGAAAAGACTTCCTACAATTCCGGCGATACCCAGAAGTACACCGTCTCATGGTCGTGTACCTCGGTGACTGAGGACTGTGTGGACTCAGTGATTAAGGTGCGCATTCCTCATGCTGTGAACCAGGCGGGCGATGCTGTCGATAAGGCAGTTGCAGCGAACCTTGCAGCAACTGCTGCTTCGGGAACACCTGCGGTGAGCGCGAATATCACTCAGGGAACAGCGACCACCGACGCTTACGTTACCTACAACATGGGACGTATCCCCGCAGGTAACTCCTACCAGGCTGTCATCACCTTCGAAATGCCGAACAGCTACACGCCTGATCAGTCGACAGTCTCACCCGAGGTTTCATTTACTTCGGCAGATACGACGGTAACCGACGATACGAAGGTTACTAACCATGCGGAAACAACTCTTGCTCTGACCAAGAAGAAGCCAACCGCAATCGGTCCGAAGGGCAGCAACGTTACCTATTCACTGACACCGACGATTACCTCCGGAACGCTTGGTCCGAACCGCGGCAAGCTCGCGGTTGTCAACACCAAGCTGGTCGATAAGCTGCCGAGTTGCGCTGTCTACGTCAGCGCAACTTCACAGGGCTCAACTGATGGATCTGAGTTCACTGGAGCAGAACCGACCTACGACGCGGCAACGCATTCCCTTACCTGGGATCTGGGAACGCTGGTTCCGAATGTCGTGACCCTCACGATTAACGTCACGCTGAACTACCCGACGACCTGTGCAGATACGACGGTTACCAACACAGCAACCGTTACGGGTAGCCCCTACGGCGATCCCACGAAGACCGCAGCCGCTAATTCCTCGGTCTCGCACGACTTTGCCGACAGGGTCACCTACGGCGGTACCTTCTCCAAGAATGCCCTGCAGCAGTTCAAGCGCGGTCAAAACGGCATGTGGCTGTACTGGTACAGCAATACCTCAAACATGCCGATTGTTCTTGAATACACCGACTACCTCAGCTGTGCACTGACCTCTCCTACCGATGGATCGACTGATTGTGCGAATCCGTTGATGTTCGCACGAGCAGCGGAACTCAACACGACTTCTCCGGTCGAATTCACTTACTGGACCAATAAGGGGAATACGGGCACGCAGACTCTTACTGCCTCGAAGAAGTTCGATTCAACTGTTCTGGCAACAGACGAATACATCACGAAGTTCCACTACAAGCAGACCCTGAACCCCTCGGAAACGGACGTTTCATCGTCCAGGGCCAGATCAACGCGAAGACTCCCACGACTGAAGCCGGAGCCGACTACGTACGCGCCGACACGAACTCAAATGCGTGGAAGGCCGGGACAGATCCCTCGTGGGTTCGCGTCCAGAACTGCGTGACCGACCTGTCGATGAAGTCCGAAGATGGGGCTCAGTCCATTGGTATTCCTGCGGATAACCTCTGTGACATCCTCCTGCTCGAGACCTCGCGTCCCTCGTACTACAACGCAAAGTCGACCATTGCGAACTCTCAGGCAGCCCCGGGACAGGAAGTGACCTTCTCCCTCGTTGCCAACAACCGGACGATGTCTGCGCCGGCTCAGCCGATCATTGCCGACCTCCTTCCCTGCGGCATGACCTATGTCGAGAACTCGGTTGCGGGTGGACCACGAGGCTTCAACGCAACCGTCGACTCCTCGCGCTGGGTCACGGACGCAAGCGGATGCTCTCGCCAATTGGTGACCATTACGTGGCCCGGCTTCAAGGGTGTTGACGCAACAAGCGTGACCTTGCGAGGCCTCGTCAGCAACAAGATGAAGCCCGGAACCTACACGAACCAGGCATTCATCTCTCCGGCAGAGCGCGAATACCAGAACGCCGATCCCTGCTTCTACTCGGGCACCACCGATATCTACGACATCAATGCCAATGGCTCTGTCACCGATAAGGTCTGCCCCGTAACCTCAGGCATGAGTGTCAACGAACTGGCAGCAGCAGGCGTTGTTCTTGAGAGCCTCGGCTCGGTTCCCGGATCGGTGTACATGAAGTACAACGATGGCACCTCCCTGATCCGTCAGGGTGAAAACGGAACCTTCCGCATCACCCCGACCAACACCGGTAACGCCAACCTGTCGGATATGACCGTCTACGGCACCCTGCCGCACGTCGGCGACACGGCAGTTCGCACCAGCGCCAGCCGCGGTTCCGAGTGGGCACCCATCATGACCGGACCGATCCAAGTCCAAGCCGGAAATGGAATTGACCCTCTCAGGTCAGCATCGAGTACTCGACCTCGTACAATCCTTGCCGCGGTGAGGTCATGGAACGCGGAAAGGCCAAGGCGGACGGACCCGCAGGATGCGATAACAACTGGACCTCGACCCCGGCTTCGTGGAGTGACGTCAAGTCCTACCGCATCTACATCAACGGCAAGACCACCCCGATCGAGGGCGGCGCATCGATCCCCCTGATCGTCCCAATCAAGGCTCCCGATAACGCTAATGGCGTAGCCTACGAATCGGTTGCAATCGCAGCAACCCAGGCCTCCTCGAACCAAGCGGTCTTCCCCAGCGAACCCTTCAAGGTCGCTATCGCCTCGGCCTTCGACGTGGCACTCAACAAGAGCGTCTACTCCGATGCCTCGGCGCTCTCGCCCGGCGACGAAGTAACCTTCCGCATCGACGCCGCAAACACGGGTCAGGGCTTGTCGGCGAACACCAAGGTTTTGGAGAAACTGCCTGACGGCGTCACCTTCGTGAAGTCCGAATCCTTCATGTGCCCCACCGGCTACGTGTCGGGTACCCCGGACGCGTGCGAGGCCGGCGCCGCTGCAGGCACCTACGATGCGAACAGTGGAGTGTGGACCAGTGGCGACCTGACCGCGGGAAGCCACGCCTCGCTGTACGTGACAGTTCGCTTGAACGATGGAACGGATGGCAAGACCATCACCAACAACGTCGAATTCAAGGATCTGCCTCCTTACGACGTCAACCTGAACAACAACAAGGCAAGCACGACGATCACCGTCAAGCACCGCCTCGCGGGTAAGGTCTACTTCGATAAGAACGACTCCTCGTCCTACACGGCCGGCGAAGAGGGCTTCAACGGTGTCACCGTGAACCTTGTGGACGCAGCCGGAGCAGTTGTTGCCACCACCACGACTGACGCGGATGGTAATTACTCATTCGCTAAGCTTGACGCAGGCACCTACACGGTCAAGGTCGTCAAGGATGGGGATCTCGCCAACCTGACTCAGACCGAAGACCCTGATGGCACGAAGGACAATGCCTCCGGTGCAATCACACTCAACACGGACAACCCCGTTCGTGAGAACGTGAACTTCGGTTACGTGAAGAAGCACGCGATCTCGGGCAACATCTACCAGGATGAAAACCGTGATAAGACGAAGAACGGGGATGACATCAACCTCTCCGGCGTGACTGTCACCCTAGTCGACGGCTCGGGCAACGTTGTCGCAACCACCACCACTGACGCCTCGGGAAATTACAACTTCCCCGGCCTGCTGGACGGTACCTACACGGTCAAGGTGGATACGACGGGCAAGCTCGCTGGCTTCGAGCAGACCGAAGACCCCAGCGGCGCGGCAAACTCGCAGTCCAACCCCATCACCTTCACGCGTAATGATCCCGATGTCACCGATGTGAACTTCGGTTACGCAAAGAATTACACCGTGACGGGTTCGGTCTACTACGACAAGGACCGTAACTCGTCGATGGGTGCGGGTGAACAGGGATTTCGGCGGGATCACCGTCAACCTGCTGGATAAGGATGGAAACGTCGCCGCTACTACCACGACTGCGGCCGATGGTTCTTACTCCTTCGGCAAGCTTCCTGCAGGAAAGTACTCTGTGGAGGTTGAGCAGTCTGACCTGCTCAAGAAGCTGGAGCAGACCCAGAACTCGACTGCACAGTTCACCCTGAACAACGCCAGTCCTTCCAAGGACAAGGTCGATTTCGGCTTCGCAACCAAACTACACCCTCAAGGGCACGGTTTACCGCGATGGCAACCGCTCCGAGGCGCTGGATGCCGGCGAGAAGCTCTACCAGGGCGTGACTGTCGAACTGCTGAACTCGACAGGTAACGTTGTGGCCACCACGACCACCGATGCGCAGGGCGCCTACAAGTTCCAGAACTTGGAAGCGGGCGACTACAAGGTCCGCGTTGTCAAGGATGGCGTGCTGGCTGACCTGGTACAGACCGAGGATCCGGATGGAACCGCGGACAATACCTCTGGCGTGTACACGCTCAAGCTTGAGGATCCGATCCACGAGAACATCAACTTCGGTTACGTTTCCAACAACACTATTGAGGGAAGCGTCTACCGCGATGACTCGCGCAACGGTAGCCAGAACGGCAATGAGCCCGGATACACCGGAGTCACCGTTCAGCTGCTGGATAAGGACGGTACCGTCATCTCGACCGTGACGACCGATGCCAACGGCCACTACTCCTTCTCCAACCTGCCCGATGGCGACTACTCCATCAAGGTTGTGAAGGATGGTGCGCTTGCGGATACCGAGCAGACTGAAGACCCCGACGCAACTAAGGACAACGCCTCGCAGAAAGATCACTCTGAACGAGGCCAACCCGAAGAAGTCCGGTGTGAATTTCGGTTACGTTCCGGATTACTCGATCGCCGGTAACATCTACCGCGATTCGAACCGCTCCGAATCCAAGGACGTAAGCGAGACCGTCTTCCAGGGTGTCACCGTCAACCTGGTTGATGCCTCGGGCAACATCGTTGCAACGACCACGACCGACGCTGACGGAAACTACTCCTTCTCCAAGCTGCCTGCCGGTGACTACACCGTGAAGGTCGTCAAGGATGGCGCCATCAAGGATATGGACCAGACCGAGGACCCGGACGGCACCAAAGACAACGCCTCGGGGAAGATCTCGATCGGTGCAGACAATCCGACCCAGACCGGTGTGAACTTCGGATACAACCCGAACAACATCATCAAGGGCGTTGTTTACCGCGACGATAACCGTTCCTCTTCGCTGAACTCCGGCGAGGAGGGATACGAAGGTCAGACCGTCCAGTTGCTCGATGAAAATGGCAACGTCATTGCGACGACTCAGACCGCCGCGGATGGCAGCTACTCCTTCGAGCACCTGCCCGATGGCACCTACTCGGTCAAGGTTGTGAAGGATGGCGCCCTTACGGACACCGAGCAGACCGAGGATCCCGGATGGCACGAAGGACAACGCCTCCGAGCCCATCACCCTAGATCCAACGCAGAGCGTGAAGGAAGGCGTCAACTTCGGTTACGTTCCGGACTACTCGCTCTCCGGCACGATTTACCGCGATGGAAACCGCAGTGAATCCCACGATGCCACCGAGAATCCCTACGCGGGTGTCACCGTGAACCTGCTCGATTCGGCGGGCAATGTTGTGGCAACAACGACGACGGATGCCAATGGCGCCTACAGCTTCTCCAAGCTGCCCGCCGGTGACTACCGTGTCAAGGTCGATACGACCGGAACGCTCAAGGGCCTGGACCAGACCGAGGATCCCGACGGCGTCGCGGATTCGACCTCTGGAACGATCTCCCTGAGCAACACGAACCGCACTCAAAGCGGTGTGAACTTCGGCTACATCGAGAACAACTCGATCAGCGGCACGATCTTCCGCGACGAGGGCCCGCAACGGCGTCAAGGATCCCAGCGATCCCGGCTTCCCCTCGGTGAAAGGTGACCTTGCTCGACGAGAACGGAAACGTCGTGGAGACCACGACCACGGATTCCAATGGTGCATACAAGTTCTTGCACCTGCCCGATGGCAAGTACCGCGTGAAGGTTGATACGACCGGTGTCTTGAACGGCCTGGAGGTCACTCTTGATCCCGATACGCTCAAGGATTCTCAGTCCGAGCTGATCGAACTTGGTGAGTCGAACCCGACCGTTGAGAACGTTGACTTCGGATACATGGAGAAGGAAGTTCCTCCGGCTCCGCAGCCCGCGAAGCGGTCGAACCCGAAGGCTGTGCCCTCGAAGTTGGCGCGTACCGGCACTGAGTCCGGGGTCCTGGGTGTGGGTGCTGCCGCGCTGATCGCCGGTGGCGTGCTCCTTATCCTCCGTCGCCGAGGCCGCATCTCCTAATGCGTGTTGCCGCCGCTGAGTCGGTGGCGTAGACGTGAGTGAGTGGAGGTCCAGGGGGAAACTGCTTGGACCTCCACTTTTATGATTTTTGCGCTGTTCTTGCGGCTTGGGGCGAAAACAGGACGCAAATGAGCGCGCAGGGCCGTAAAGTTCAAGTGTGACGACAGCTCTTTATCGCCGGTACAGGCCCGACACCTTCGAACAGGTCATCGGTCAGGAACACGTGACCGAGCCTCTTCGTGCGGCTCTTCGCGCCCACAGGGTGAATCATGCGTACTTGTTCTCTGGTCCTCGTGGGTGTGGCAAGACAACCTCTGCGCGCATTCTGGCGCGCTGTCTGAACTGTGCCGAAGGTCCAACGGACACTCCCTGTGGCCAGTGTGAATCCTGTCGTGAATTGGCAACCGGTGGCCCGGGTTCGCTTGATGTTGTCGAAATCGACGCCGCCTCCCACGGTGGTGTGGATGATGCGCGTGACCTACGTGAGCGAGCCACTTTTGCACCGGTGCGTGACCGCTACAAGGTCTTCATCATCGACGAAGCCCACATGGTCAGCCCCCAGGGCTTCAACGCTCTGCTCAAGCTTGTGGAAGAGCCGCCCGAGCACGTGAAGTTCATCTTCGCGACGACCGAACCTGAACGCGTCATTGGAACCATTCGTTCCCGCACGCATCACTATCCTTTCCGCCTGGTACCACCGGACATCTTGGAGCCCTACCTGCACACCCTGTGCGATGAGGAAAACATCCGCGTCGGCGAAGGCGTTTTACCTCTGGTTATTCGCGCCGGTGGTGGTTCTGTACGTGACTCGCTATCGGTCTTGGACCAGCTCATGGCTGGTGCTATTGAGGGCGAAATCGCGTATAAGACCGCAGTTGCGCTGCTCGGCTACACGGATACCGCGCTTTTGGATGAGAGCGTTGATGCTCTTGCCGGTGGCGACGGAAGCGCCGCGTATCGCGTCATTGAAAAGATGGTGTCCTCGGGGCATGATCCGCGTCGTTTTGTTGAGGATTTCCTCCAACGTCTGCGCGACCTGTTGATCATCGCTGTCGCGGGTGACGGGGCCAGTGATGTTCTGGTTGGCACCCCACACGATCAATTTGAACGCATGAGCATCCAGGCAAAGAACTGGGGGACTCAGGCGCTCTCGCGCGCCGCTGATCTGACCGATCAGGCTTTGCGTTCTATGACGGGTGCAACCTCGCCACGGCTTCAACTTGAACTCTTGATCGGCCGGATCTTGGTACCCGCCCCAAACGCACACTCTGACGCCGGATATGTCACTTCCACCCAGGACAGCCCGGTGGAGGCTCTGGTCCGCTTTCTGGCGGAGTTGGCCTCGTTGGGGAGGGGCGCCTGCGGAAAAAGCCTTCGGGCGCGGGTTCCTTTGGCGCTCGCCAAGCGCGCGAAGCCTTGGCTCGAAAGAAGTCCGAAAAGAATGGGAGCAGGGGTGCTCCTCAGAGCCAGGCTCAGCCCCAGATTCAGCTCCCAGTCCGTTTCCCCGAAGCTCGCGTGGAATCTCCTGCTTCTTCAACTGGGTGGGAAGTTGCTCAGCCGGCGCAGCGTGGGGAGACGACTCTGCTTCCACCCGGCACCAGGCATCTGCACCCGTCCAGGCCGAGGCCCCCGCACAGGCCTCTACGCCCACCCCGCCACTACTCCCCGCGCCGGCCCTCGAGCCACTCTGCTGGAGGGGCAGCAGGCGCTGACCTCATCCGCCAGCGTTGGGGCGATGTCGTTGAACGCCTCGCGACCCACAGCAGGGTTGTGTGGAGTTTGCTCTCGCAAAATGGGCAATTGGGTGCCGTCGATGGGGATCAATTGGTACTGCTCTTCCCCAGTCAGGGAATGGTTGCCAGCTTCACCAATGGTGGCCAGGGCCCAAATCGTTGAAGAAACAATCTATGACGTCCTCGGTATTCGCCTGCATGTTAGCGCACAGGTTGGACAAGCAGGTGGTGGCCCGGCGGTTTCAACGCCTTCAGCCAACGCGCATGCCGCAGCCGCGGCGCCCGCGCAGGGCGCCAGCCAACAGTCGGCACCCCAGCGCGGCGGGCAGCGCCGCGAAGCTGAGCATCACGCCGAAGCGCCACAGGAAGCACCCGTTTGGCAGGTTGCGACGCCTCCGGAGTCCCCAGAAACCAATGCCCCGGCCGAGCAGGGGTTTGCGTGTTCCGGCTCAGCCGATTGATGCAACGCAGCCCTATGACCCGCAATCCCCCGCGTCGTACGATTGGCGTACCCAGGAGCCGCCCCCTTTTGATCCCGGCGAAGACAGCAACGCAGAGCTTGAAGCGCCTGCTTCCTCGCAGCCAGTGCCGGAGCCAGCGCCAAAGCCAGCGGCCCCTCGGAATAGTGCACTCGATCAGCCTGAAGACGACGATGAAGACGAATCAGAGTGCGTTTACCCCGACCTCGGGATGGAGCGAGGCGGTCATTCAACCGCCCAGTTTTGATCCCGAAGAAGAGGAATCGCTGCCCCCGGTTCCTGCTTTTGCAGAGGTGACTCCCTTGCCCTCGCAGCGCTTTGCTGCACTTGCCGCGCGTGAGGAAACGGATGAGAGCGACGCGGAAGAGGCCTCGCCGGAAACAGAGGATGAACCCTTCGAGGTGCCCACTGTGTCCGCCGCGGAAGACGACAGCGCCAGCATCGATGATGAGGACATGTCCGAGTCGAATCTCTTCGGGATTCCCGCGGTTTTGGATATTCTGGGCGGAACCATCATTGAGCAGAAGACCGATGACCAGGGAGGGTGGTGACGCGTGTACGAAGGAGCTCTTCAAGATCTCATTGATGAACTTGGCCAGCTTCCCGGGGTTGGGCCAAAGAGCGCGCAACGCATGGCTTTGCACCTTCTCGAGGCCGAACCTGAGGACGTAGAGCGCTTGACCACCGCGATCAACGCGGTGCGAACCAGGTCAAGCATTGCTCGGTGTGTGGGAACCTCACAGAAGACGATGAATGCTCGATTTGTCGCGATCCTCGCCGCGATCCCAGCATTATTTGCGTCGTGCAGGAACCGAAGGATATTCAGGCGATTGAGAACTCTCGGGTTTTCCGCGGACGCTATCACGTGCTCGGTGGAGCCATTGACCCGATCCACGGAATTGGTCCCGATCAGCTCAGGATTCGCCAACTCTTGGGGCGTCTCTCTGACGGTGTCGTTCAGGAAATCATCATCGCAACGAATCCGAATATCGAAGGGGAAGCAACGGCCTCGTATCTGGCCAGAACCCTGTCCACCATTGGCGTGACAACAACGCGTCTGGCCATGGGGCTTCCCGTTGGCGGCGACCTTGAATACGCGGATTCCATTACCCTGGGCCGGGCAATGGAAGGCCGGCGCAATATGTCCTGAATGTCGACGGAAACTGTGAAAGGATCTCGACGTGAGTACAACAGAGTCCAACTTCATCCGCCCCGATGGGACGCCCGCGCGCATTCTTGTCGTCGACGATGAATCCGTCCTCGCTGAACTCTTAGGATCGGCCTTGAGGCACCAGGGCTGGGAGACAAAAACCGCCGCCAATGGCTGGGAAGCCTTGGATAAGGCCGATACTTTTGACCCCGATGTGGTCGTCTTGGATATCCAGATGCCCGGCCTCGACGGAATGGAAACCTTGGAACGCCTACGTAAGCGCAAGCCCCATCTTCCAGTCCTATTCTTGACGGCACGTGACGCGGTTGCGGATCGCGTTGCCGGACTGCGCGCCAGTGCCGATGACTACGTGACAAAGCCCTTTGATCTTGGATGAAGTCACCGCGCGTATCGACGCTCTGCTTCGCCGCTCTGGAATGGCTTCGGTTACCGCTGAACGTGTTCTGACCGTTGGTGACCTGACCCTAGACGAAGACTCGCATGACGTTGCTCGTGCTGGTGAAGCTATCACGCTCACGAACACCGAATTCGAGCTGCTGCGCTACTTCATGGAAAACCCGAACGTTGTCTTGTCGAAGTCGCAGATCCTCGACCGCGTGTGGTCCTATGATTTCGGCGGTCAGGCGAACATCGTCGAGCTCTACATTTCGTATTTGCGTAAGAAGATCGACGCTGGGCGTGACCCCATGATTCACACGGTCAGGGGAGCCGGTTATATCCTCAGGCCCGCCTCTTAGGATCGCCAATGACAAGCTCTGCCCCCCAAGCTTCGAATACCGAATCGCAGGCGCGCGCTCCCAAGCACAGTGCTCCCCAGCCAAAGCGCAAGCGATCTCGTCTTCTCACTGTTCGCCTGAGTCGTTTTCTTGCCGCAGCCGTCGCTTTAGCGTTGGTCACCATGCTTGCTGCCTCGGCGCTCGCAATGCATTCGTGGATGACTTCCAAGATCGATAGTTCGCTCGAATCCATGCTCAGCAGGCTTGAAAAGAACGCAGAGCTCAGCTTGCAGCAACCTGTTCCCCCACCCCCGCCTCCAACGGTCGGGTCACAGGACGACCAGGATGATCACGACGACCACGGTCCATCACAGTCGAATTCCCCAAGTTCCTCCGCTTCGCCAAGCGAACACGGACCGCGCGGCTTGCGAGGTCCAGGTTCTTCAGAAGGACAGTTGCAGCTCATCAAGGACGACGATGAGATCGTTTCGGGTGTCGTCAAGCAATTTGATGTGGTGGAGCTCGATAGTGCCGCTCAGCAGCAGATTCTCTCCTTGCGCTGTGATGGACATGGACACAATGTCAGCTTGCCGAATTTAGGTTCTTTCAGGGTTATGTGCGGTCAATCAGAGTCGGCAACACTGGTCGTCGGCCTGTCTTTGGCAGCCAATAACTCGACGCTGATTATGTTGGTGGCTCTTGAAGGCGTCATCGCTCTTGTCGTGATCGCAGGCGCGACTTTCATCGGCCGCAAGTGGATTCGCAAAGAAATGCTCCCCTTGGGTGAGGTAGCGGCGACTGCACGAAACATCGGTTCCAAGGACCTGATTGCCACACCAACGGTTGAGGATTTCCAACGCGTTGATTACTCCATCGCCCAGCCTGGTGATGAGGTCGGCGATGTTGGTTACGCACTCAATACGATGATCGACAACGTTGAAACGGCACTTCAGGCTCGTGCCGAATCCGAGCAGCGCCTGCGCCAGTTCGTTGCCGATGCCTCGCATGAGCTTCGCACTCCCTTGGCGTCGATTCAGGGCTACACGCAGCTTCTGCAGCGCGGGGCAACGGACCAAGAGCTTGCACTCGCGCGCATTGCCTCAGAGTCTGCCCGCATGTCTGGCTTGGTCGAAGACCTCCTGCTGTTGGCTCGCTTGGATGCGGGCCGAGAACTCGCCAATGATCCGGTCGATCTGATCCCCCTGGCGATTGATGCGGTTTCGGACGCACACGCAGCGGGTCCGGATCATGAGTGGGTCTTGGACCTTCCGCAGTTCGATGATGAGGATGACGTCTGCGTCGCCTGCACGGTTGCGGGTGATGAATCTGCACTTCGTCAAGTGTTCGCAAACCTGGTGAATAACGCGCGAATCCACACCCCAGCGGGCACACGCGTCAAAGTTGGGGTGCGATCGATTGCCGGCACAGCCCTCGACGCCGGGATTTGCGCGCATGAGTGTTGCCGACGACGGCCCGGGTATTCCGCCCGAGTTGCGCGCTACCGTCTTTGATCGTTTCGTCCGAGGAGACACTTCGCGCTCGCGTCAGGGCAAGGGATCGTCTGGCCTTGGTCTGTCGATCGTTTCTTCGATCGCCGAGGCCTTGGGCGGCCGGGTGGACGTCGATACCTCATGCGAAGGCGAGGGTGCACCCGGCGAACATGGGACGACCTTCTCAGTGATCCTGCCGGCGATCGGTGAGTGAGTTACTGAGTTTCAGCAAAAATCGCTGACAAGGGCTTCTTTCCAGATATTCTTGTGTTAATCGTTCAGCCCGCCTCAGCCAATATGGTTGAGAGTGGGCTGGATCTTTTTCTTCTTAAGAGACAGCGATCTCTTAGAACTCCACTTCGAGCGCGGTGCGCGCGCGGTAGCGCGCATCGCCCGGGTCAGCGGCCTCGACAACGGAAGCAGCAGCCAAGCGGCACTGTGCCAGGCTCACCTGAGCAAGCTGCGCACCGACCGAGGGGATAGCCAAGCGCGGCATCGACAGCGCAGGCACACCCATACCCGCGAAAACGCAGGCCAGCAGCGGGTCAGCCGCGGCCTCGCCACACACACTCACGCTCACCCCGTGCGCGAGGCCAGCGTGCGCAACCTGCGCAATCAAGCGCAAAGGCGCGGGTTGCCAAGGATCGGAATACTCGGCGAGGTCCGGTGAGAGGCGGTCCGAAGCCATCGTGTACTGGGTGAGGTCATTTGACCCAATCGACACGAAGTCCACGTGCTCCATGATTGAATCGATCATTAGCGCCGCTGCGGGAACCTCAATCATGACCCCAGCATGCAGCTCGACCTCGAAACGCTCGGAGAGCTGGCGAACCGACGAGGGCAAACCACTTGGCCTCGGCAGCTGTTGACACCATCGGCGCCATCACCGAAACCGAAGTCTCACGCTGACGCATCGCCGCAAAAGCAATCGCCTCGAGCTGGTTTTTGGAGAATCTGCGGATGCGGACCTGAGGTTCGGATCCCGCAAACCCCAAGAGCCGGGTTCTCCTCGCCGGGAATCGTCGCATGGGCCAGCGGCTTATCGAGCCCGCATCCAGCGTGCGCACGCACACTGAATACCCTGGAACTCTTGGAAAATATTCGAATAAAACTCGGTCTGTTCCTCAATGGAAGGCTCGGTTTGCGCGTTGAGGAAGGCAATTTCTGAACGGAAAAGCCCGATCGAATCGGCAAGTGGGGAACGGGCAGCAGCCTTCGCGCTAGCCAGGTCGTGGATATTTGCCAGCAAACGCACGGGATGATCATCCGAGGTGTGCGCGGGCGGTGCCCGCTGAGGGTGGCCTCGGCGCGGCGTCGATCGCGCTCCACGGCCTCGCGGGCCTCATTTTCGGGAACGCCAGTGGTCACGGAGCCCACAAAAGCATCCATGAGCACATACTCGCCCGTGCGGATTTCGTTGATGCGACGAGCCGCCACGATGCAGGGGATCCCCAGCTGGCGAGCGATGATCGAGGTGTGCGAGGTGGGGCCGCCCAGCTGGGTCACGATTCCCACGCAGTGCGCGGGGTTGAGATGCGCCGTGTCCGAAGGCGACAAATCCCGCGCGCAGAGAATATAGGGGCTTTCCGAGGCCGCCTGTACCTTCCGCGCATGCACGCGCGCATCGCTGGCCTCGTCACCTGAGGAAGCAGCTAAGTGGGCAAGAATTAGGTCGCGCACGTCCTTGAGGTCCGCCACGCGCTCGAGCATGAGTCCGCCCGAGCGCGGAAGACTTCAGTGAACTTTTCGGTTGCGCGAACAACCGCCTGGGGAGCGGGTACCCCGGAATAAATCCACGATTGTGCCTCCGCAATCCAGCTGGGATCGGTCGCTAGGGAAGCAGTCATCATGAGCACGTCGGAAACATCGCCGTAGGCCTGTTCGGATTGGGCGAAGAGGTCATCACCGACGCTTCGGCAGATCTCTTCCAAATGCGCGGCACATGCGGCGCGCTCCCTTGGGGAAGCTCGGTGAACTCTGTGGGGGGGAGAGGGTGACGTGATGTCCATACGATCGGTGCGTAGGACACTCCATGAACGACGGGAGTGCCGTAAACCGTGTGCGACATCGTGCGTTCCTTTCTTGGGAGCCGAGCTCACACTATTCTCCCATGCCCCGAAGGCTCCGGTATGTGCGGTAACTTACGTTTACAAATGGGCACATACGTTCACGTGTTGGTCAAAAGTCGCAGCAACCCCAAACTTTCGACACGATTAGGGAAGGAAACCAGAACACAGACAGTTAGGACTACTCGTGGCGCTCATCGTGCAAAAGTACGGAGGCTCGTCCGTCGCCGATGTCGAAGCGATCAAACGCGTTGCAAAACGCATCGTCGACACTCGAAACGCCGGACACAAGCTCGTCGTTGTCGTCTCCGCAATGGGCGATACAACTGACGACCTCTTGGACACGGCCGCTCAGATTACCGAGCATGCTCCCGAACGTGAAATGGATATTCTCCTCACCGCGGGCGAGCGTATTTCGATGGCCCTCCTGTCTATGGCGATTAACGAATTGGGTGTTGCCGCTCAGGCCTTCACCGGCGCACAGGCAGGCATTCACACGACCTCCGCCTACGGCCGCGCACAAATCACCGGCATGGTTCCTGGGCGCATTGCCCGCGCAATCTCGGAAGGGCAGGTCGCAATTGTCGCCGAGTTCCAAGGAATTTCCGATGACGAGGACGTGACGACCCTGGGCCGAGGTGGCTCCGATACGACCGCGGTCGCTCTCGCGGCTGCCCTCCACGCTGATGTCTGCGAGGATCTACACCGACGTTGATGGCCTTTTCTCTGCAGACCCGCGAATCGTAAAAAAGGCCCACCGCGTTCGCACTATCTCGACCGAAGAAACCCTGGAGCTGGCCGCTCACGGAGCGAAGATCCTCCACCTGCGCGCCGTTGAGTTTGCCCGCCGCTACAAGGTTCCCTTGCACGTGCGTTCTTCTTTCTCCGAGAAAGATGGAACCTGGATTTCCGACACCCTGCGTCCCCTCACTTAAAGGCCTGGTTCCCGAGGCCGCATTCCTTGACCGAAAGAAGGACAGATGGAACAGCCCATCATTTCTGGAATTGCCCATGACCGCGGCCAGGACAAGATCACTGTTGCCGGTGTCCCGAACCACCCCGGTCGCGCGGCGAGGTCCTTTAGACCATTGCTGCTGCGGGCGCCAATATTGACATGATCGTCCAGAACATCCCCGTCGGCGATCGCACTCGCGCGAACATCACCTTCACCATTCCCGAGGCCGACGCCCAGGTTGCTCTGGATGCTTTGGATGCCGCGAAGGAAGAGATTGGTTTCCAAGAGGTCCTCTACAACGCGAACATCGGCAAGCTTTCGCTGGTGGGTACTGGCATGCGCACCAACCCGGGTGTGGCCGCACGCCTGTTCGCTGCGCTGTCTGAGGCGGGAATCAACATCGATCTGATTTCTTCTTCCGAGATTCGTCTGTCGATCGTGACTCGATTGGAAGACCTGGACCGCGCGGTTGCAGTTGTTCACTCTGCTTTCGGCATGGACGCCGAAGTTTCCGAGGCCGTTGTCTACGCTGGCACGGGCCGCTGAGAACGCGTATTTACACAAAGAGAGGCTGAAAATGGCTGGTTTGACGGTTGCTGTTGTCGGTGCGACGGGCCAGGTTGGTCGCGTGATGCGCACAATCCTGGAAGAGCGAAACTTCCCGGTTGAAACGATTCGTTTCTTTGCCTCCGCTCGCTCGGCGGGTTCGACACTCCCGTGGAAGGGCACAGAGGTCGTCGTTGAAGACGTCGCGACCGCCGACTTCTCCGGGATCGACATCGCGATCTTCTCCGCGGGTGCAACGGCCTCGCGCGAGTACGCGCCGAAGTTTGCCGAGGCCGGCGCAGTAGTCGTCGACAACTCCTCCGCATGGCGCAAGGACCCCGAGGTCCCGCTGGTCGTCTCCGAAGTGAACGGTGCAGATATCGCCGATCGCCCCAAGGGCATCATTGCCAACCCGAACTGCACGACCATGGCCGTCATGCCTGCAATTAAGCCGCTTGCGCAAGCTGCTGGCGGTATTGAGCGTCTGACCGTGTCCTCTTACCAGGCCGTGTCTGGCTCGGGACTCAAGGGTGTTCGTGAGCTCCTCGATCAGGTTCGCGGCACCGTCGATCAGAACCTCGAGGGCCTGACCACCGACGGACATGCCGTTGATTTCGGTACTCCCCAGGTTTACGTTGCCCCCATCGCTTTCGATGTTGTGCCCTTGGCCGGCTCGATCGTCGACGATGGCAGCTTTGAGACCGACGAAGAGCAGAAGCTTCGTAACGAATCGCGTCGTATCCTGCATGCTCCCAATCTGCTTGTGAGTGGTACCTGCGTGCGCGTACCGGTCCTGACCGCACACACGATGACCGTCCACGCCGAGTTCCCCGCCTCGATTTCTCGCGACGAGGCCGTGGCCGCGCTCAACAGTGCTCCCGGAGTTCGCGTCGTCGATGTCCCGACCCCGCTTGAGGCTGCCGGTGAAGACGATGTCTTGGTCGGCCGTATTCGCCAGGATCAGGCCGTTCCGGATAACCGCGGAATTGTTTTTCGTGGTGAGCGGCGATAACCTGCGCAAGGGCGCAGCTCTGAATGCAATTCAGCTGGCTGAACTGGTTGCTGCTGAGCTACAGGGCTAGAGCATGTCGAACGAGCCGGGTTCTTGCGCGTACTGCGTGGGTGCCGCCTGAACGGATGCGCTCCTAGGTAAGCAATAAGTGGTGGGGACGGCTTGGCCGTCCCACCACTTATCTATCGTACGAAGTCAGTACTGAGTGAGGTCAGTCGTTCTGAGCTTCCTGCTTCGCGACCTCTGCGTGGACCTCTTCCATGTTGAGGGCCTGTGCCTGGGAAACCAGGTCGTCAATGGCTGCTCCGGGGATTGCGCCGGAGTTGCGGAAGATTAGGACGCCTTCGCGGAAGATCATCAGGGTCGGGATTGATGCGATCTCCAGTGCTGCGGCGATGTCCTGGTTGGCATCGGTATCGACCTTGGCGAAAAACAACATCTTCGTGACGCTCTGAGGCTGCTTCGAAGATCGGGCCGAACTGGCGGCAGGGGCCGCACCAGCTTGCCCAGAAATCCACCAGCACGATCTTGTCAGGTTGATGGTCTCGTTGAAGTTTTCCGAGGTGAGCGCGATCGTGCTCATGTGGGTACTCCTTTTTTCGGTGAGGGGCACACGCCCCGGGTTATGTTTAGCTCAACGGCGTGTGCCGGTCACTTATTCCACGATCCTATAGGGTTTGCGGGATCACAAATGCTCATGCGCTGACCGGGCAGCGCATGTAGGCGGTATCTCCAGCTGTTTCTCTGTCATCTGCACCGTCCTCTGAGGCGTTCTCAACCGAGGAGGGACGTTGCGCGGAGGAAGTAATGGGGATATCCGCGCCGATGCCTCGAAGAATGAAGGTTTGCACGGTGGTGATCGTCGCCTCGCGCTGCTGGGGATTTGCGGGAGGCGATTGCCTGCCATAGCATGAGTGGATCAGGGGATCAGTGCGTGAGGGATTTTGTTTGGGGATCGCGCCGCTTTCCATGCATCGGCCGAGGTTTCCAGGAGCCTGGTCGAGATGATTGTTGCGTGATCGTGCAGGTGCGTCGAGTTCTCGCGCGAAACCTGAGTGCGCAGGTTAAAAGTCGAATTCAGGTGGTAGCGGGTGGTCATCTCCAGGTGTGCGCGGATATAGATGCGCAATTGGGCCAGGGGATCGTTGAGCTGTGCAATCGCCTCTTCGAGGCGTTGCGAGAATGCAGGGTGACGCGACGCATGAACTCAAGGAGGAGGACTTCCTTGTCGGGGAAGTGGTTGTAGACCGCTGTGCGGCCAACTTTCGCGCGCGTGGCGATTTGGGACATCGAGATTGAATCGAAAGGCTGTTCGGCGAGCAGGCTGGCGAGCGCATCGAAAAGACGGTTGCGCGTGAGCTCCCGATGGTCGGCGAGCGAGTCCCCAATAATCTTCGGCATGTATCTATTCTGACAGAAAAAGCAGAAGTGTCTGAATCAAAATCGGGTGTGTGGACGATAGCCATCAACAGGTAGCCGCAGAAGAGTACTGCTCGATCGCAGCTTCAGACGATGGGAAGATCTGCGGGAATCCACGGAAGATCAAGGACCTCGTCAAAAGGAGTCCACCGCAGTTCCAGGTGGGAGCGACCCGGGAGTGAGCTGCTGGTCGGGGTTTGCAAGCGTGCATCCCCACACCGCCATGACGCGTCCAGCAAGGATTGGCCACCATGGTCCCTTGGGGGAGAGGACCGGCTGGTCGACCACCAGCGCGCACCCCAGCTCCTCGTCGATTTCGCGTACGAGGCCGCGCACGGGGTCTTCGCCTTCCTCAAGCTTTCCGCCGGGGAGCTCGAAGAGGCCTCGTAAATCTTCCGGATAGGAGCGCGAGGCGCACAAAAGCGCGCTTGGGTGGGGAGGCGATCAAAGATTGCAGCGGCAACGACGGGGCGCAGGGTTGGGTGAAGTCACGCCTTTAAGTCTAGAGGTCATGCTTTTGGACTGCAGGCAGGGGAGCCGCTATGATGAACGAGTTGTGCCGGTCATACCGATTGGTATCAGGCGCTTCGCGGGCGTAGTTCAATGGTAGAACTTCAGCTTCCCAAGCTGACAGCGCGGGTTCGATTCCCGTCGCCCGCTCCAGACTGTCCGTTGAAATAACGCCGTTTTCGAGAAATCGGAAGCGGCGCGTTCTGGTCGAAGGGTGCTTGCGGGCGAGCCTGTGCTAGCCTGGATGCCAACAGGATTCCCCGCACCTCTCCTCTGGATGTGTCCCAGGGGAGACGTTTTTTACCCGGGGTACTTCATAGACCTGAAGCTTTCGACGACGATCGCCGAATAACTTGTTCTGATCGAATGAGTATGAATGAGGTGCTCAGCGGCCCTTGGGTTGCGCGTTGATGGGGAGGCCACGGTGGGTTCGCGGTTAGGTGTTTTACTTAAGACCGATGCTGGGTGGGAGACCTACTACGACCACTGGGCAGCGCAAACGATTGGACGGGACATTGCGATCGACGGTATGGAAGCCACCATTCAGCGTGTGCGTTGTATGTCTCCTTTGGGTGTTGATGATCCGCATGCTTGGGAAGGGGCGACGTGGATTGAGGGCACGCTGCTGATCGATGAGACCAGGAAACTGGTGGTGTGGGCAGAGGAGAGCGAGGCGCTCTACATGCCTCGACTTATCAACTACCTCGTTGAGCACACTTGGCCTGGGTGGACGGCCGTCTGGTCAGCCGAAGGAACCAGGGGAACCCTTCGGGCTGCTGGCGTCGATCCGGCCACCATCTTCACACACCGTTCTGATCGTTTGCCATGCGATCGCGCGCCCGATCTAGAGCCATGGGATGAGTGGCACGGAGCTGATCCCATCACCGTGCGCATGGCAGACGGCACCTTGGTCACCTGGCGCGCTTACGGCTTCCTGGACGATGTTGTTGGATTCGGTCCTGAGAATTTCCTGGCTTTGGCTCGTGAGGTAGCCTCCCGACTACCGGATGAATCGAATGCGTGGGAGCCGACCATGGATGACGATGTTCCGACTACCGGGATATTCGTGGACTACCAAGCACGCTCGCTGCGTTGGTGGTCGCTCCAGGACGAGGACATGCACCTGGAGGATTTCACGGCGTTGTGGCCGGGATGGACACTCACCAGCACTTCCGACGACTACTCATGGCATCAAGAACTCGCCGGCGAGGTATTCCGTACTTGGACTAACGACGTAGACGAATGCCGCTCTTGGATCGCAAAGGCCATCGAGGAAGGCGCACGAGCCAACCCGCTCGTGAGTATGGCCATCGCCCTGTCAGGCCAGGGGCACGAGGTCAGCCCGTACGCCTCCGCCTTGGAATTCGTTCCCTCCAACCGCAAGGCCACGATGGAAAGCTTCGACCGGCTCCTCGATGCCGTGCGCGACGAACCATTGAAACCCGCACGAATGATCGACCGACACGGAACCATCACACCTCCGTTGAACGAGGAAGAGCGGACTTGCTGAGCCGCCCCTTGGTGCCTCACCAAGTCCCCAACCCGCCAACGCTTTGTCCTGAAGTCATACCCTTGCACACCTCCTGACACGTCCCAGGGCATCCCACCAGCCCGACAATGCATTTTGTTACTCGAAAGACGCAGCGAATGGGGGTCCGCATGAAGGCCGACCTAGATGATGAACAACTCTGGAAGGCTGTCGTCGACGCTGCGCTCGAGCTTCCCGCAAGCGAGCTTTATCCCTTTAACGAGGAGTGGGAGGTCGCTCGAGTATGCGGTAAATGGTTCATGATCTCAACTATCCGCGGGAAGCGGATGGTGAATCTCAAGGCGGATCCAGAGGAAGTCCGTGCGCTCTGTGAAAACTTTGAATCAATCACTCCGGGTTACCACATGAATAAGAAACACTGGATCACCGTCATACCGGGCCCGGGGATTAACGACGAGCTCATCCGCGAGCTTGTCATGGAGTCGTACCTGCTGGTAGTTGACGGGCTGCCGAAGTATCAACAGCCAGTTGATCCTGCACGCTATGGGCACCGCGACGACTGAGGCATTTGCTTTCAGCTAGGTGATGCTTTTCGTCGATTCGTCATCCAACGTAGGGGCAAGGACGTGCGGCGCCCAGCAGGCGGGACGCTCCTCGAGAAATCTCTGAAGGAGGGGATAGCATTGCTGTGAGAATGAGGTGCGCCCCACAATTGGGCAATGCCGTTCATCGAAGGAGACGCACGTGGCACAAAAGACCCGCACCGCCCAGGTGCTCGATGTTGTCAAGGTTCTTGCCTGGGTGGTAATCGCCGTGGCCTTGGTGAAGTTTGCGTTCTTCCGGCCGCGCAGGAAGCAGATGAGCGGCAGCGTGGATCCGGGCGGGTCCTTCGGGCAGATGACAATCTCCGTTGGGCGCGCAGATATCACCAATACGGTGATCCTGACGGGCACGATTCAGCCCGACGAGCCGGTTGTGGCCCGTGCGACCCTGGACGGCAACGTCGTGCGCACCTTCGTCAATGACGGTGACAAGGTTTCCAAGGGTGATGCGCTCCTCCAGATCCGCAAGGGAGATTCCCGGCGACACCCGGCGGGTGACCGACGAGGAGGGGCAACGTGAGCGTCGAGACCGCGGAGCCGACCTACAAGTACGAGACCGTCATGTCACCCGGCGATGGCACTGTTTCGACGGGTGTGCTCGTAGGCCAGCAGTTCGCGATTGGCGACACGGTTGCGACGATTGTCCCCCCGACCTTCTCCGCGGTCGCCTCCCTGAGCGCGGACCAGATGTACCGCATGCAGGACGCTCCTTCGACGGCGACCGTTACCATTAAGAACGGTCCCGCACCCTTCGAGTGCTCGGGTGTGAAGGTGGTGAGTTCGGCCCGGCAAGGCGCAGGGACTCGAAATCGAAACACCGGATCCGATAACGGGGCCTCGGCCTCGACGGACCTGAAGGCCCGCTGCGCGATCCCCTCCAACCAGAAGGTGTTCGCCGGCCTGCAGGTCACTCTCGAAATGACGGCCGGATCGGCGATGGGCGTCCTCGCGGTGCCGATCTCCGCGGTCGAGGGCCGCTACCAGTCCGGCTCCGTCTACCTGCCGACCTCCGACCCGACTAAGCCCGAGAAGCGCGCCGTCACCCTGGGCCTCACGGACGGCAAGATGGTCGAGATCAAGAAGGGGCTGACGGAGGGCGAGGAGATCCTCGAGTTCACCCCGACCTCGAACAAGGACAATCAGGACAGCCAGACCGGCCCCTACGGCGTATGGACTCCGGCGTGCCGAGGGCTCAGGCAACGCAGCGGACACGCAATGAGTCTCGTGTGCCTGCGCGGCGTGACCCGCACGGTCACCCCTGCCTGACGGGGAGGCCCTGCACATTCTGCGCGGTGTCGACCTGGACGTCGCCGCGGGCGAGCATGTGTCTATCGTGGGTCGATCGGGCACGGGTAAGTCTACGATGCTCAACATCATCGGCCTGCTCGATGTCCCCACGTCCGGCAGCTACGAACTCGACGGCGTGGATACGACGCGGCTTGGCGAAGGGCGCCGCGCTCGCATGCGCGGAGAAGACTTCGGCTTCGTCTTCCAGCAATTCAACATCTTCGCTGCACGCACGGCCTGCGAAAACGTCGAGGTCCCGCTCCTGTACGCGCCTAGCACGCAGCTGCTGCGCAGGCGCTCCATCGCCCTCGACATGCTCGGGCGTGTGGGTTTGGCGGATCGCGCGGATTCCTACCCGGGTGAGATGAGCGGCGGCGAGCAGCAGCGTATCGCGATCGCGCGCGCCCTTGTGCGTCGCCCACGCGTGATCCTGGCGGACGAGCCGACCGGTGCGCTCGACCCGGATACGGGGAGCGTCGTCATGAGCCTCCTCGAGGAGATCGCCCGCGAATCCAACTCGGCGCTCATCGTCATCACCCACGACATGGCCGTGGCCGCTCGAGCGCAGCGCGCCTACGAGCTCTACGACGGCACGCTGCACGAGGTTGAGGATCCCTCCACTCTTGCGCAGCGCGTGGAGGCTGGGCATTCGGGAAACGGGGTCGGGGCCGACCAGGCGTTGTCCCCCACGATGTTGCAGGAGGGTGAGTAGTGAACGCCGTTAGTCAGATCCTGGGCGCGCTCATCGAGGCCTGGGGCGAGGTCAAGGTCCAGAAGGCGCGCGTCGTCCTCTCCCTCGTGGGCGTGGTCGCGGCTGTGGCCGCCATGACGATCGTCATCGCGCTCGGCGACCTGCTCCTGCAGTCCTCGCGTGAATTGGCGGAACTCTACGAGGGGCGCTCCGTCACCCTGCGCCTGACCCCCGAAAGCTCCTCGGCCTCCTCGGATGGTTCGGCGGGCAGCGGCCCCTATCAGGACGTTTCCGGGGCGGGAACCGATGCCTCGCCTACCGGCGCGCAGATCGCGAAGCGACCCGACGAGAAGGACACACTCGGCGAAGCCATGGGCACCCTGGCCGAGCGCACGGACATCCGCTACTGGTCGCGCTTCTCCAGCGGCGGCGGCGACATCGTCGAAACTCGACAGGCGCGCTCCAGCGGGCAATTCCGCGGCTACCCGCTCACGAACATCTCCGACATGGTCGACGGCGTCGCGTTCCAGGGCGTGGACCCCTCCTACGAGGTCATCTTCCGCACGCGCATGCTCGCCGGCCGATGGGTCGTGAGCAGCGACGCCGACCAGCGCCTGGTCCCCGTCGTCATCTCCGAAAGCCTGTGGAACCAGCTGGGGCGCGCCCCCATCGACCAGGTTCCGATCGTCCTCCACACGAGTGATGGCACGGCGATGCGCGTCGTCAGCGTCACCAAGTCGAAGAGCTCCTTCGACATGCCGACTGTGTTCGCGCATTACGACGCGGCGCGCATCTCATTCCCGCAGATGGGTGCGCCGTCCATGTTCGCGTGGGTGGGCACCGAGAACGCGGATCAGGCCCGCGAGAACCTGCCGCGTGCCCTGGCCTCGATCCTCGGCGAAGGCTGGCAGGTCTCCGTCTCTGGCGGTGAGCACGAGGACATTGGCGTGGAGCAGCTGGGCACCATTTCCAACGTCATCATGGTCATCGGCGGCATCATCGTGTTCCTGGGCGCCCTCGGCCTGCTCAACGTTGCGATCGTGACCGTGCGCCAGCGCGTGCGCGAGATCGGCATCCGCCGGGCCGTCGGCGCCTCCGCGGCGCGCGTATTCTTCGCGGTCTTCATGGAGTCGGTCGTCGCGACCTTCGTCGCCGGCGTCATCGGCGTGGGCATCGCGGTCGTCGTCGTGCGTTTCCTGCCCCTGGAGGCGCTCAACATCACCCTGAGCGACACCCCGGCCTTCCCCGCCGGTGCCGCCATCGCGGGCGTCGCCATCTCCACGAGCATCGGCGCCCTGTGCGGCATCATCCCGGCGCTCGCGGCCGTGCGGATTAAGCCGATTGATGCGATCCGCTACTGATTGATCGGCGAGGTCAGGTCTCTCCAAGCGGGCCGCTTTTTGTTGCCCAAAAAGCGCGCCTTACTCCGCGTCTTCGTGCCAGATCTGACGGAGCTGAACGCCCATGGGGTAGGACTCCATCGTTCCGTCGGAAAAGTTCACTTCGACGCGTTCTTCATCGTCCTCGTCATCGGGGTCGCCCGCCCAGTCGACCCATTCGATCATCGGGGACAACTCGCCGTTATCCCTGACAATTCGATAGCCCTCGCCAAGCAGCTCAGACATGACGTTTTCGATCTTGCTCTCATCCATGACATCCTCCGTGATGATCAGAATGATTGAGTGTGTGGAGCGTACCCATAGATTAGCAGCAAACTTCCTGTATGCTTCCTGCATACGGAGCGGATGCTCATGGAGGAGAAGCAATGACCCCGTCGCGCCTTGCCGCGAATATTTCAGGTACGCCCTCAAAAGGACGTATCTACGCGCTTCACGGCGTGACCGACAATGCCGCATCCCTCAGTGATATCTCCGCTCGCTGGTCCAGCGACTATGAAGTCGTCTTGATCGACGCCCTCGGACACGGCTGTTCCCCGCGCTTTACTCCCACGCAGCTCGAGGACCCCTTCGACGCGCTCGTCAGCAGCGCGGCCTCGTTAATCAGCACAATCGAAGAATCCGCACCCGCACCCTTCGTCGCCCTCCTCGGCCACTCGATGGGTGGAGCGACCGCGACCGACGTCGTTTCACGAGGCCTCGCCCCCGTTGACGCCCTGGTGCTGGAAGACCCCGCACTTCTCACCCCCGACCAGCGCGAGCACTTCCGCGCAAGCGCCGAAGACCGTATCGCCCGCTGCGATGAAGTCACGCAGTGGATGGGGCGCGAAATCGACATCCTCCTCAAGGACTACCCCCAGTGGAGTCCTTCCGAGGCCGGCGGCTGGGCTCAAGGAAAAGCCCAAGTCGACCGCAACTTCCTTGCCCGTGGAGTCGTGAGTGGAAGCCGAAGTTGCGAAGAAATCCTCGCCCCAATTTCAGTACCAACCCTGCTCATGACCGGCGATGGCGACGACGTACTGATCGGGCCAGGCGGGATTGACGAGATCAATGCAATGGGGAACCCGTCTGTTGAAACTCTCCTCATTCCTGGCGCGCGCCACTGCGTGCGCCACTCGACCCCCGCCCCCTTCTATGCCGCCGTCGACGCATTCTTTATCCGAGTCGCACCGAGCAAGTGAGGAACGATGAGTACCTATCCCATCTACCTGCGTCCCGAACTCGCACCGATCATCGCTGAAACCCCCGAGCAAACAACGTGGGATCTGCCCGCCATGCGCGCTGGGGGAGATGCGCTTCTGGCAAACCCCCACGAAGCAGACAATAGAGTCGAAGTGACCGCGCGCGGGCGCACCTTCATTCCTGCCGATTTGGCTGAGGATGCCCCCTGATCATCTCGATCCACGGCGGCGGATACGTCGCGGGCCGCGCCGCTTTCGATGACGCGAAGAACGACGAGCTGGCCACGCGTTTCGGTGCGATCATCGTCTCTCCGGAGTACCGCCTCGCACCCGAATTTCCCTTCCCGATCCCCGTCGACGACTGCATTTCCGCGCTTGCCGAGGCCCTTGAGCGCTTCGGACACGAGCGTCCAACTTTCATCCTGGGGGATTCAGCGGGAGCAGGGCTGGCCTATTCCATGGTGAGTCGCCTGTGTGGGTTGGGTCTGCAAATGGCGCAAGACGAGGTAATCGCGGCTCGATACAAACGAATTGCATCCCTGATCAGGGGCATCATCTTGCTTGAGCCCTGTGTTGATCCGACCCTGTCGACCCCCTCAAGCAGGTTCTTCACTGAGGGTCCCGTGTGGACGCGTCGCGCGGCGGCTGGAGCCTGGCGTCACTACTTCGGTGTTCCTTTGGATGCAGAAGTAACAATTCCCCTGCGTCTGATCGAGGCGGCATTCCCGAAGCCGAGCGCAGAGTTCAGGGAAGAAGGCTTCCCACCCGCGCTCATCGTTGTCAACCCCGTCGATCCTCTTCGAGATGAGGGAATCGCGCTGGCAACAGGCCTCGTTGATGCCGGTTGCATCGCAGAAATGCATATGTTCGCTGGGACCTTCCACGGTTCTTTATCGATGCCGGGGTCGGTGACTTGGGGTGAGATTCAGCTGCTGATTGATCGTTTCGTGAAAGAAAACTCGGTAGCCCGTTAGCGCATTCATATACGCGTTGACCTGCGTTTATACATTTCAGTGCTCTTGATGGGCGCATCCAGCATCTTTTGTGCTCTTCGTAATCAAAGTGCAATCCATGGACTCCGGAATTGGCTTTCTACGTAGTAATACAGTTCACATAAGGACTTCCGTGTCAAAGGGGCATGAGGGGAGCAGGAATGGCGGTGTGGCCACCCGCCCGCCTACAGGAAGTCGCAGAACTATCAAAGGAGAGTTCAATGGCACGACGTGCACTCGCGGCTGTTGCCGTGGTCGGTATCGCAGCTGTGGGCCTGACCGCCTGCTCTGGATCCAAGGACAAGACGACATCTGGAAGCTCAGAAGGAAAGTCGCTTGTTGTCGCCTATTACAAGACTTCATCCTTCCCGCAGATGGACGAATTCATGAAGCGCGCAAAGGATGAATTCGAGTCCACTCACAAGGGATGTGACCATCGATCTTCAGCCCTGTTGGAAGCCGACGCCGACCAGTACATGACCAAGCTCGCGCTCATGAATAAGTCGAAGTCGAAGGCTCCTGACATCATCTGCGAAGACACCTTCCAGGTCATGAGCGACGCCGCCGCAGGCTACCTCGCTCCGATCGATGACTACGTCAAGAACTGGGACGAATGGAGCCAGTACCCCGAAAGCTCAATCCAGGGCGCAAAGGGCCTCGATGGCAAGATCTACGGCGTTCCCTTCGGAACCGATACCCGCGGCATCTACTACAACAAGAAGATTTTTCGAGCAGGCCGGACTGCCCACTGACTGGCAGCCCAAGAGCTGGGATGACCTGCTTTCTGCCGCGCGCACCATCAAGGAAAAGGTACCCGACGTTATCCCGATGAACATCTACGCGGGACGCGCAGGTGGCGAACAGACCAGCATGCAGGTTTCGAAATGCTGCTCTATGGCACCCAGGACACCCTCTACAACACCGGTACCAACAAGTGGGTCACGGGATCCCAGGGCTTTAAAGATGCCCTGACCTTCTACCAGACCGCATACTCGGAGGGCTTGACCCCTCCCAACGACATTGCACTGGATAAGGCTGTTGGAACCCGCGTCTCCACCGAGCTCCTGCCTAAGGGCAAGCTCGCCATCGATATCGACGGCTCCTGGCTGCCCTACATCTGGATGAAGGATGAGACCAAGTGGCCCGAATGGCAAGAAACCATTGGCCTTGCAAAGATGCCGACCCAGAAGGGACAGGCACCCGGATTCACCACTCTCTCCGGTGGCTGGGTCCTCTCCGTTGGATCTCAAACCAAGGATCCCGCACTTGCCGCCGACTTCGTCAAGACTGCGCTGAACAAGAAGGGCTCCCTGCAGTACTCGATCGCAACTTCCGCGATCGCCGTGCGCAAGGACATCGTCTCTGACCCCGAGTACCTCGCATCCAACCCGAGCTTCGGGTTCTTCGCAGGAATTGTTGAGTACACGCACTTCCGTCCCGCAACTCCTGACTACCCGCAGATTTCCACAAATATCCAGACGGCCACCGAATCCGTGGTGACGAAGGAGCAGACCCCCGAGCAGGCCGCGAAGGCCTACGACGAGGGCCTGGTGAAGATCGTCGGCGAAAAGAACGTCGAAGCGGCGAAGTAACATGTCCACCTCGGTTCGTGTGGGGACCGAGAGCACTGCGACCCCTGGCGGGCGGCGCGAGACACTACTTTCTCGCGCCGCCCGCCAGACGGGCCGAATGGGTCTTCTGTTTCCAGCAGTTGCCCTCATGGCGGTGTTCCTCGTAGGTCCCATTGCATATTCGGTGTATGGGTCTTTGACCAATGCCGCCCTCTCGGGATACAAAGCAGCAAATCCTGAATTTGTTGGCCTCGAGAACTACGCGGATCTGCTGTCCAGCGGAGCATTCTGGAAAGCGGTCCTGCTGACGATCATCTTCGTCGTCGCCTCGGCTGTGATCGGCCAAAATATCTTGGGACTTGCCCTTGCCATGCTCATGAGCAAAGCCCCCAAGATTCTCTCTACCCTGGTCGGTGGCGTCGTTGTCATCGCGTGGGTTATGCCGGAGATCGTCGCCGCTTTTGCGCTCTACGCTTTCTTCTCCACCGACGGAACGCTGAACACGCTGCTGAGCTACATCGGCCTCGGTCGGAACAACCTGGCTGCTGACCTTCCCCATGTTCTCTGTGATCATGGCGAATATCTGGCGCGGAACAGCCTTCTCGATGATGGTTTACTCCGCCGCGCTGGCCGAAGTTCCGCCTGAGATTCAAGAAGCAGCGAAGGTTGACGGCGCCCGAGGCTGGCAGCGATTCTGCTTCGTCACCCTGCCTATGATCAAGGGGTCTATCTCAACCAACCTCCTGTTGACAACCCTTCAGACCCTGGGCGTCTTCACCCTTCTCTGGGTTATGACGGGTGGCGGACCGGGCACTCAATCAACGACTCTCCCGGTCATGGCATACCAAGAAGCCTTTAAGAACTCCCTGATTGGCTACGGAACGGCTATTGCGACCGTGACCATTGTTCTGGGAGCACTCTTCGCTCTGGTCTACATCCGTGCTCTCAAGCCGGAGGTGGACTGATGGCTACCCAGCGCAAAGAAATCCCCTCCGTCGCGAACCCGCGAGAAAAGACCGTCCGTCTGATTTCGAGCACAATCCTTGCTCTGATCGGCATCTCCTTTGTCGTTCCACTGGCATGGGTTCTCTTCGCATCTTTCAATCCGACAGCGACGGTGTCCTTAAGTATCCCCGAGCACTTCACGACCTCGAATTACTCGGATATTGCGACATTTGATCGCACGTGGCTGCCGCTGTGGAACTCCGCGATTCTCTCCTTCGGCACGGCCATTTTGACCGTGTTCGTTGGCGCGCTCGCGGCTTATCCGCTTTCTCGCTACAAGAGTCGTTTTGCGCGCGGATTCATGTACACGATTCTTTTTGGAACCTGCCTTCCCATCACGGCGCTCATGGTTCCCGTGTATTCGCTCTTTGTCAGCATGGATTTGATCGATTCAATCCCGGGGATTATCTGCTTCATGACCGCAACCTCCCTGCCCATGGCAGTGTGGATGCTCAAAAACTTCATGGACTCCGTCCCCGTATCCCTCGAAGAAGCGGCCTGGGTCGACGGCGCCAGCGCGCTCAAAGCACTGCGCACCATCGTCCTACCGCTGATGAAGCCGGGCCTCTTGGTGGTCTTCATCTTCATCTTTCACCGCGACCTGGGGGAACTTCTTCGTCCCCTTCATCCTCACGACCGACCCGGACATCCAGCCCGCAGCCGTCGCCATCTACCAATTCTTTGGGACGCACGGCGCGGTCGTCTACGGAAAACTGGCCGCATTCGCAGTGATCTACTCCAGCCCGGCGTTGGTCCTCTACGCGATCATGCAAAAGGTCTCGGGAGGAAGCTTCGCCTTGGCTGGAGCTGTGAAGGGATAGGCCTCCCCTCCAAGGCCTCCCTTCTTCCTCACTCCCGAGGAAGTGTGATGCGCCTGGTTGTCGAATCTTCGGCAACCAGGCCATCGCTGATCAGTGCCTCAATGACCCGAGGCGCCTGCTCGGGATCCGCACCTTCCAAGCGTGCCGCAGCCACGGCCTCGTCAATGGAGATCCCCTCCGGAGAGCGCCGCAGTGCCGCCATTACCCGGCCGCGGGCTTGGCGATCCGTCCCCTTCCAGCTTTGCCCACGAGGCCGCACCTCGGCAGGCGGGAAACCGGCGTTTGCCCATGCGCAGTCCTTGCGCAGTGGACAATCCTGGCACTTGGGGGAGCGCTGCGTGCACACGAGCGCCCCGAACTCCATGATTGCCACATTCCAACGGGCGCAATCCGCACCATTTTCGGGCAACCAGTCAACTGCGGCCGCGAACTCGGCGCGCGAAGGCGCACTGCGCCGAGCAAACTCCACTCCGTCACGCACGCGTGCAAAAACTCGGCGAATATTCGTATCCAACACGGGAATGCGCTCGTGGAATTGGAAGGAGGCAAGAGCGCTCGCGGTGTAGGGGGCCGATCCCCAGGCAAAGGCCAGCAGGGGCCTCGTAGCTATCGGGAACTTCGCCACCCCACTCGCGCACAATCACCTGCGCGCACTCGCGAAGCCTCAGTGCCCGCGAGGGATAGCCAAGGTGTGCCCACTCGACCAAGGCCTCGGCGGGGGAAGCGGCAGCGAAATCTGCAGGAGTCGGCCACAGCCTCATCCACCGCTCCCAAATTGGCTGCACGCGCGGGATCGGGGTTTGCTGGCTCATCACCTCAAAGACCAAGGTTCCCCACGGTGAGACGTCGCTCGCACGCATGGGGAGCTCGCGGCGATGGAGCTCGTACCACGCGAGGATCGGGGCGCGAAGCATCTCGTAATTTGGGGTTGGCACAAGAGGTAGCTTAGCGGTCAGCAAACGCGCCCGCCGAGGCACAATAGGGAGCCGAAACTGTGCGAGAATGGCACCATGCTGCTCAGTGATCGCGATATTTCGGCAAGCCTCGATAGCGGACGAATCCAACTGGATCCGCTGGATCGCTCTCTGATTCAACCCGCAAGTATTGACGTGCGCTTGGATCGGCTTTTTCGGCTTTTTGACAACCATCGCTACTCGGTAATTGACCCCGCGGCCGACCAATCCGACCTCACCCACAGTGTCGATGTGGGGCCGGATGATCCCTTCGTCCTTCACCCCGGCGAATTCGTGCTGGGCGCGACCTACGAATTGGTCACCCTAGGCGACGATATTGCCGCGCGCTTGGAAGGTAAATCTTCGCTTGGACGCCTGGGCCTTCTCACTCACTCGACCGCTGGCTTCATCGATCCCGGCTTCTCAGGCCACGTGACCTTGGAGCTGTCGAATACTGCGACCATGCCGATCCTTCTCTACCCGGGAATGAAGATCGGCCAGCTGTGCTTCTTCGACCTGTCTTCTCCCGCCGAGCACCCCTACGGAAGTGAGGGTCTCGGCTCGCACTACCAGGGACAGCGCGGCCCCACGCCCTCGCGGACGCACCTGCGCTTTCACTCGTACACGTATCGAGCGCTAACCGTGGGACAGGAAGCCTCTCTGCCGCCTCGTCGCCGGTCGTTTCGCGAGCGAATGGACGCGGTCCCCGCTGGGGAAGCGCATGATTCTGCGCGTGGCCTCGGAGAACCCTCGCTGAGTGAGACTGCTTCGCATCCTTTGACGCAGACTTCGATGACTTCGGTCGGCGGGCTGCGTGCTTTCGATACTGCGCTGCGTGTGAACGATACCGGCGAAATTCGCATCGATGATCACGTGGCACGCGTATCTATGGGGGCGTCGGCGGGCGAGCGTGAGATTTTGCCGCTGCCCCTTGAGCTTGCTCAGGATCACCACCTTTTCTGCGTGGGCGCTTCCGTTGAGGATGATGAGCTTGAGGCTCTTGCCGTTTCCGCTTGGGACGAGGGCCCACTGGGTGGCTCCCGGACGTCTGCACCTTCGCGGGGGAGCGGGATTGTCCGGCCCTGGTCTCTTCCCGTTAATGTTCGAGGCGAACTTGGCTTGGGTGCGGATTTGACCAGCGCGTGGGTTTTGGAGTGCGAGCCGATGCGAGGCGCGCGCGTTCCCGAGGAATTGCGCGGCAGCGATCGCTGGGCTGAGGCCTTCCCTGAGGGACTGCCTTTCGGTATCGAATACCAGGTTTTGCTTGTGCTGGAGCGGATGGCTCGTCGCCTTGCGGGTGCGCTGCGCATCGCGGGCAGTGGCCGCATTATTCAGCCCGATCCTGATTCTGCGGTGTCCTTGGCGGTCTACACGCCGCGCTGGCTGGGTCCCGCTCAGCTTGCCGAGGCCTTGTCTTCTGCCTTCCCCGAGATCATCGATTCGCGTGAGCTCATTGGTCAGGATGCGCCTCCTCAGACGCGTCGCGAGGCCGCGGCAGAGAGGGAGCTTCGTTCGGTGGCTCCCGAGCTCAGTGATGAATTGCGCGAGGCGCTGGCTCGTGACCGTGAGCGTGCGGAGGCCGCGGAGCAGGTAGTTGATGGATATGCGCTGCTGGCTCCCATTGCCAATCAGTCGATGATGATGATCGAGGCGCACCAGGTTGAGCATGCTCCTCACGTACTGCGATGGGAACAGTGGGCGCAGGGGGCAGTGATTGAGTATCGATTGCGGTGGCTCCCGAAGGGGCAGGTTCAGATTCCTGAGGTGATCGTCACACGCAGTGAGCGCTTGGAACGGATGCGATCGATCCGCGATATTGAATCCGCCGCAACTATTATCCATGCGGTTACAGGCGGCGCCGTGGTTGATGAGGATGATTTTTTGGTCTCGCTGGATGATAGTATTGATGCTGGTCACAGCTAGTTCGTCTGAAAAAAGTCTATGAAATTCGTGCTCAGGTGCTGTATTCTTTAAGAGTATTTATTCACTCGTGAATTATGGAGTTTTGACTGTGTCAAACCTACGCACGAAACGCGCTGTGTCAGCGCTTGCAGCACTGACATTGGCGGTTGGTGGAATCGGGGCTGTTGAGGTTCTTTCCGATCACGCCCCCGCCGCGGTTGCAGCAAGCTGCCCCGCGCCCACAACCAATATCACGTCCAAAGTGACGATCAGTGACCCTGAGCTGACTGATCAAAACGGCACCCCGAAGACAAGTTTCACTGTCGCAGCGACCGTTGGTTTCAAGGTGAAGTGGTCGACCAGCTCGAAGGTTCACGCCGGCGAGTACTTCCAGTACAAGGTTTCGACTCAGTCAGCTAAGCCGATCATGCCCTTCAACTTCGACGTGAAGTCGTCGACGGGCACAGTCATTGGCTGTGGCACCTGGGATCAGGATGGTAACGTCAAGGTCGTCTTCAATGATGCGGCCGAAGGCGCAGCCTCTTGGGACGGTTGGGTGATCACTACGGCACAGCTGACCCTGTCCAAGAATGAGGTTGGTAAGAAGCAGCCTTTCAAGCTGACCGAGACGAAGTCGGTTGACGTCGATATTCAGCCTGGTATCGGCGTCGGCGTGGATTTCCGCAAGGATGGCTGGCTCTTCAACGTGTACAACAGGAACCGTACGCTTGCGTGGCGTATCACGGTTCCCGGTGGCGACACTGGTCTGAAAAATGTCAGCGTTGTTGACAACTCCGAAGACACGAAGTGGGACTTCAACTGCGATGACCTTGAACCGCTGTTGAAGAACAACGAAGCAAATCTCAAGCTCGTTGACTCGGTCGCTAACGGCTACAACGGGCCAGATGTGTCCGGCGGAGCCATTCGCCAGAACGCGACCATCAGCTGCTCGGCGAACAAGCTGGAAATCAAGCTTCCCGAGGTTCCCGCAAATAAGTTCGCGATCATTGTTCTGTACGGTCACACCCCCGAGGTTGTTTCCGGCCACTACTGGAACACCGCGACTATCACTGCGAATGACATGGAAACCCGCACGGTCTCTGCTCAGGACGTCGTCCTGGGTGCAGATGCAGGTGCAGCAGCACGTCAGGTCTTCTCCATTGCAAAGAAGGTCGATGATTCTGCCGCAGCGCTGACCGAGACCGGACTTCACTTTCGAGGTCACCCTGAAGGGCCCCGGTGTTGACAGGACTGAAACGGTCACTGTTAAGAAGGGACAGACCTACACCTACCCGGACAAGCTGCCTATCGGAACGAAGGTCAGCATCAAGGAAAAGAACCTTCCCGATGCAAGTGTTCTGTGGGATAACGCGACCTCCGGTGTCTTTGACCAGTCCGAGGCGTGACCTTGGGTGCAGACAAGAAGACTGCAACCCTGACGATTAATCCTGAAAAGGATTACACCGCAACGGTGACGAACGTGACCAAGCCGAAGCCGACGCCTTCGCCGACTCCGTCCACCACGACACCGACGCCTTCGCCGACACCTTCGACGACGACGCCAACCCCGTCTCCGACTCCGTCGACGACCACTCCGGTTCCGACCCCGAGCACCACCACCCCGGTGCCCACTCCGTCCACGACTACTCCGGTGCCGACGCCTTCCACAACGACGCCTGCACCGACTCCGTCGACGACCACTCCGGTTCCGACCCCGAGCACCACCACCCCGGTGCCGGCCCCGTCTACGACTACCCCGACTCCTGCAGTGAGCACGACGCCCACGCCTTCGCCGTCCACTTCGACGACGCCGAGCCCTTCAACGTCGACCACTGCCTCGGTGCCTCCGGCACCCTCAGAGTCGAATCCTCCCGCGGTTCCGCCGAGCACTCCCGATAAGCCGAAGAATCCCAAGTCTCCTCTGGCAAAGACCGGCGCAGACGGCGGAATCCTCCTGGGAGCTGGCCTAGCCGCTCTCCTTGCCGGTGGTGCGGCAGTCGCATCGCGTCGCAGGATGGGCTGACCATCTAGCGAGCTGACGCTCTAACGCACTGGTCCCGGTGGCGAGAATTCGCCACCGGGACTGTGTTTTATCCGGGTCAAGAGTGTGCTGGTGCTCCTTCAAGCCTTTAGAGGCTTATAAGCGCAAGACTTGGCTCCCCTACTATGCCACATAGAAGAAAGCCGTCAGAAGGGTATAGCAAACCCGTCTGACGGCGTTTCCGTATGTCTTAAAGCGGAAGAGCTCGGCTACTTTCGCGATTGCGAGGAAGGGGACGTCCAGTAATCTTCGTCATCCCAATGATCATCATCTGCAGATTGGTCATCTTCGGCGTAATCCGCGTAGCGCGCGTATAATCATCTTCGTCTGTCTGCTGCTCTTCGCTATGCGCCTCATGCCCGGCTGCAAGCTCCCTTTGGAGTGCATCCAGGTCGGTGTCAGGGCTGAAATACTTCAGCTTTCGTGCGACTTTCGTCTGCTTGGCCTTTTGACGGCCGCGCCCCATGGCGTCGACCCCTCTACGTCGGTCGGGTCCGCACAAGCGGTGCCCTAGGTGTTCAAAATGTTTCGTGGGAACATCATACCTAAAAACGATGCCCGATCCCCACCTGAAGTGCTAGGTGGAGCCAAAATTACGCGCTCAGCGCTAGAAGCTGCGCGAGACCTCTTGATGCGCGAAACGACTCTCCATGCGACAAGACCGATAACTGCAGCCGTGGAGCACGCAACAATTCCCAGAGTCTTGAGAGCTTCAGGATCGCCTTCGCGGGCTTGCTCGGTGATCAAACGGGCGCGCACTTTGAGCTCTTCGACCTTGAGGCGAGCCTTATTCTTGGCCTGCTCGATCTGGTAGGAAGGCTGAAGCTGGCCAACAAGCTGATCGACGGTCTGCGTCAGCTCTTCGCGGGTTGCCCGAAGCTGCGCATCGATTTCTGCAGCGCTGGGGGCGGGAGTTAGTGCCTGCTGATCATTGCTCATCTTTGTGAGCTCCCTTCTTCAAGGCATCCATGCTTTCCTTCAAGCCATCTTGAGGATGGGGAACATGTGCGCGCGACTTCTTGAGCTGTGAAACTCCAACAAGCGCAAGGATCAAGACGAAGAAGAAAATTCCGCCACATACGATCAAGGATGCCGCCCATGCGGGAAGGACTAAGGCCAGAGCCAGCTCAATGCTGTGGAAAATCCAGCCCAGACCGTAGAGTGCAAGAACGCCAGCAACGGCCAACGCGCCGATTCCTGCCTTCGTGTAGTTCAGGAACGTCATTGCCTGAGTCTTTGCCAGTGCAATTTCTCCGCGAATCAATGACGAAATCTGCCCCGTCATGCGGCCAAAAAGCTCGCCAATGCTGGGAGGCTGAGACCCGGAGGGAGCCTGCCCAAATGAGGGATGGTCGTTGCTCATACCTGCATCGCTTCCTATGAAGATGGGCACCGAAGTGCAGTCACCCTCTCATTTTGACACGAATTAGCCGCGAGTAGGACTCAAAGTCGCGAGTTAGTCACCCCTCGGCCGTTGAATCCTCGCTATCGGGGATGACCGATCCGGGCAGCTCGCCCAAAATCTTTTGCGCATGCTCAATCAGCGCCCGCTCTTCCGGGCTTGCTTCTGCAGCAGTGGGCAGGTCCTCGTTGAGCTGCTCCTTGAGCTCATCGCCCAGCGAAGCGCGAGCCTGCTCGATGCGATGGAAGCGGCGTGCTTGCTCGATTGCAGCTAACGCGATCTCCGCAGTTTCCGGGTTCTCTTCCCATTGCGAGAGCAGGGGAGTAGGTAAGGGGGAGTCCGCTGTGCGTATGACGCGGGTGCTCAGCGGGTGCCAATTCGGCGTCACTGTGCCCTTTTCGCTCATTGCCGAGGCGTGATCTTCAACTTCTCCGCCATCCGCGGTGTCGGAAACGGAGGTTTCGTCACCTTCCGAGGCCGCGGGCGTGACATTGCTGGACGCACTTTCCTCTGTGGGTGCTTTCGGTATCGTCGGCGGGGGTGTCTTCCTCCGAAGCGGGTACGGATGCATCGGAAGTCACCGGCTCGCCTGCGCGGGGAATGGGGCCGAGATAAGCGCTGGGATTCTCATTAATGGCATCGCAGGCCATGCGGATGAAGTGCGCATCAAGGTCAGCAGCGTCGGCGACGATCGCGCTATTGGCAACGATGAGCACACGCTGAGCCAAGGCAGCGGCCTCGGGACTGTCGGTGAAGAAGACGACGCACGTGCCACTGGCGCGAAGAAGCTCGCAGGCCTCGGAGAAATCCTTGAAGGAGGGCGCGTCTTCGGTCTGGATAGGGAAATCGCTGACAACTACCAAATCTGCACGGTAGATCAGTGCGCGAAGGACCTGGAACTTCAGGAGGTCGGTGGCGCTGACATCGCGCGCGATTCGATCAAGATCAACGCCAAGTCGCGTGGCCCGCCGGCGGATTTCACCCGGATCGACGATCTCTCCCATTGCGGCGCAGGGAACAATAAGGTTCTGGGACAGCGTCAGGGAGGGAATCAAAACCTCGTCCGGGGAAATCAGAACGCTGCGGCTGCGCGCTGGCATCCACACCGAGCCCGCGTCCAGCGGGCGCAGGCCGGCTAGGGCAAGGGCGATTGAGCGCCTACGCACTGCCTGCGGATCAAAAACCGCTACCGTCGATCCGGTGCGGAGCGCAAGATCGGTGTCTTCTAGGTAGTGCGCCTTGCTGACCGAGTCGATGATGCTGGCGCTGCGAGCGAAGTACATGACTCTTCCGCCGACACTGCCAGACGCCGTGCTCCTGCGGGTTCGCCACCAGCGACGCTTGGGTCGCGAGGCAACAAAGGCTGCGCGTTCTTCATCGGTGGGGGCGTGAGTTGTCATAGTGCAATTGTGCCAATAGCTGTGCTCAATTGCGGCGTGCGCACGCCGAAAAATGGCAGTTTACTGCGGAAGAAGAGAATCGAAGACGTCGTCGATGCGCTCTTGAATAAATGGGGTAAGGGTGGCGTGGATTCGTTGGCGCGGCATGCTTGCCAGGGGTTCCAAGGCAATGATGTAGCGCATGGTCACGACCCCGTAGAGCATCGACAAGAGCAGCTCAAGCATTTCCCCGAGGCGGCGCGCATCGGCGGGATCTGTGGCCAAATAGTCACTCACTTGCTCAAGGACATCCGTGCGTATGTAGGTGCGAAAACGCTGTGATGTTGAGGTGTCGGTGGTGAGAGCGCGCATGAGTGCGGTGAGCGTTTCTGAGGTGAGTTTGTGCTCATACAGATCGAGGATGTAATCCACGAGGCGTCGCGCTGCTTCTTTGGGGCCTGGCGTGAGGAGTGCGATGATTTCCGAGGCCGGATCGAGGGGGAGGTCCATGCAGGCTCGGAAGAGCTTTTGCTTGGTGTTGAAGTAGTAGGTGATCAAAGCGGGATCACAGCCTGCGCTACGGGCAACCGAGCGCATCGTCGTGTGATCGTAGCCCTGAGTAACGAACTCGCTGCGCGCAGCTTCGATGATGCGTTTTTTGATTTCTCCGCGGGAAGCGGAGGGACCTCGATGGATTTTTGAAAGAGGAGATGTTTCTTTATTCAATTCAGAAGTTTCAACATCTGATGAAACTTCTGAGAGCTCCTTCAGGGAATCCGAAGGCTCTTTTCGCTGTTTTGGCGCCTTTGTTGCCCGTGGTCGAGTCATGTCCTTAGTCTAATTTCAACAGTTTGGAAATTAGAAATCTGCGTCATAGTTTCGCAGCATGGATACGCAGATCATTGAAGGCTCACGTCTACACGCCGAAAGCACACCCGAGCACCCGTGCCAGCTCGGTATTGATGTGGGCTCAACGACGGTCAAAGCCGTTGTCTTAGACGGCAACCGCATCCTCTTCTCAGACTATCGCCGCCACAACGCAGATGTTCGCGCCGAACTCGGACACCTCCTCGAAGATATCGAGGACATCTACCCCGGACTGGTCGTTCAGGCGGCGATCACCGGCTCGGGCGGCTTGACGACAGCCCGCGCAATGGGCATCCCCTTTGTTCAGGAAGTCATCGCCGGAACGGAATCCACTCAGCGGCTCCACCCAGAAGTCGACGTCGTCATCGAATTGGGTGGTGAAGATGCAAAACTCACCTACCTTCACCCCACCCCCGAACAGCGAATGAACGGAACCTGTGCGGGTGGAACCGGAGCCTTCATCGACCAGATGGCCACGCTGCTCCACACCGACGCCTCGGGACTGAACGCGCTGGCCGAAGCGCACACTCAGCTCTACCCGATCGCCTCGCGCTGCGGTGTCTTCGCGAAATCGGATATCCAGCCACTGATCAACCAGGGCGCCGCTCACGAGGACCTCGCGGCCTCGATCTTCAGCGCGGTCGCAACCCAAACTATTGCGGGTCTTGCCTGCGGTCGCCCCATCCGCGGAAACGTCATGTTCCTTGGCGGACCCCTGCACTTCCTCCCTCAACTTCGCGAGGCCTACAAGACCCTGCTCCCCAAGGCAGACTCCTTCATCACCCCGGAAAACGCGCAACTGTACGTCGCGATCGGGGCCGCGCTCTTGGCCTCGAAAGAAGCAAAGAAACGAGGCGAAGAAGAAGGAAACGCGCTCGAGCAACTGATCGACCGCCTCGCCACCGCACACGTCGAAGCCGAATCCGCTCGCATGCGCGCCCTCTTCGCGACCCCGGAAGAAAAAGAAGAATTCGTCCAGCGCCACGCGCCAGAAGTCATCCCCGAAGGCCGATCTCTCTCAGGCTCGCGGGCGCTGCTGGCTCGGAATTGACGCCGGTTCAACCACCATCAAAGCCGTCGTCATCGACGAAGACGACCGGATCGTCTTCACCCACTATGCCTCCAACGAAGGTGACCCCGTCGCAGCGGCCGTCAACATCGTCCGCCGCGTTCGCTCGGAACTGCCCGAAGGTACCGTGATTGGTCGATCCTGCGCAACCGGATACGGCGAAGGTCTGGTCACCGCGGCCCTGACCATGGACGAGGGCGAAATCGAAACAATGGCGCACTACCGCGCCGCGGAATTCATCCAGCCCGGCGTCACCTCGGTCATCGATATCGGCGGCCAAGACATGAAATACCTGCGGATCAAAGATCACACAGTCGATTCAATTTCCGTCAACGAGGCCTGCTCCTCAGGGTTGCGGGTCCTTCCTGCAAACCTTCGCGCAGACCATGGGAACCGACGTGCGAAACTTCGCGCAGATGGCAATGGAATCGAGCAGCCCCGTCGACTTGGGAACGCGCTGCACGGTCTTCATGAATTCATCGGTCAAGCAGGCGCAAAAAGAAGGTGCGGATGTGCGCGATATCAGCGCCGGCCTGTCCTACTCGGTCGTGCGTAATGCCCTGTACAAGGTCATCAAGCTCAAGGACCCCTCGGATCTGGGCGAACGCGTCGTCGTCCAGGGGCGGAACCTTTCCTCAACGACTCCGTTCTTCGCGCATTCGAGCTGCTGACCGGCCGCGAGGTTGTTCGCCCCGATATCGCCGGACTCATGGGCGCTTACGGCGCGGCGCTCACTGCCCGCATGCACGACAGCGGCGAAGGTGAGTCGTCGCTTGCGCGCATCGAAGACCTCGAAGACTTCCAAGTCGAGACCACGCGCAAGACCTGCCGCCTATGCCAAAACCACTGCCAGATGACGATCTCGACCTTCTCCAACGGAGAAAGGCACGTATCGAGGGAACCGTTGCGAGCGCGGGGCGAAGCCTGAGAAGGTCCCACGCAAGTCGGACCCTACCCAACCTCTACGACTGGAAGTACAAGAGGATCTTTGGATACCGACGCCTCACCGAAGCCAAGGCGTTCCGCGGCGACATTGGTATTCCGCGAGTTCTGGGCATGTACGAGAACTACCCCTTCTGGTTCACCATGCTCACCGAGCTCGGCTTCCGCGTGATGATCTCAGGGCGAAGCAACCACGAGCTATTCGAACAGGGAATGGAATCGATCCCTTCCGAAAACGTGTGCTACCCAGCCAAGCTCGTCCACGGACACATCGAATCCCTGTTGGATAAGGGAATCACAACGATCTGGTACCCCTGCGTTGATTTCGAACAAAAGCTCACCGACGCGGATAACAACTTCAACTGCCCGGTCGTTGCAACCTACCCCGAAGTCATCCGCAACAACATGGAACGCTTGAATGAGCCGGGCGTGAAGTTCATCAGTCCCTTCATCAACTTCGGCAACCGCGACTACCTGCCCGCACACCTCGTGCGCACCTTCGCGCAGTATGGCTACGACATCAGCGTTGAAGAAATGACCCGCGCACTGGATAAGGCGTGGGAAGAAGACGCAGCAGTCAAGGCTGAAATCAAGGAAAAGGGCCGCGAAGCGCTCGAGTGGATGCGCGAACACGGAGTGCGTGGAATCGTCTTGGCGGGCCGCCCCTACCACCTCGACCCTGAAATCAACCACGGTATTCCCGAGGTCATCATTGGCCTGGGAATGGCCGTCCTCACCGAGGACTCCATCATTGACCAGCGCCTCGAGCGCCCCCTTCGCGTGCGCGATCAGTGGTCCTACCATTCGCGCCTATACGAGGCCGCCGCGCGCGTGGGCGATGAACCTGACCTTGAGATGGTCCAGCTCAACTCCTTCGGCTGCGGCGTTGACGCAATCACCGCCGACCAGGTTCAGGAAATCCTCGAGGGCCGCGGCGACGTGCACACGGTCCTCAAGATCGACGAAGTTTCGAACCTGGGTGCCGCAAAGATCCGCCTGCGTTCCCTAGAAGCGGCGGTTGCAGAGCGAGGAACCATGGCCTCGGGAACGATCGATACCGCGGTGCACGAGGACCCCGCATCTGTTGCCGCGCGCGAAGAATCCGAGCAGGTCAAGGCTGGACACATTGAAGCGCGGGCCGTCTTCACCGAGGAAATGCGCGATGCGGGATACGAAATTCTTGCCCCGCAGATGTCGCCGATCCACTTCCGTTTCCTGGAGCCGCTGTTCAGGCGCGCGGGGCTGAATGTTCGAGTCCTTGAGCACACGAGCCGCCAGACCATGGAAACGGGCCTGAAGTACGTCAACAATGACTCCTGCTACCCGGCGATCGTCGTCATCGGTCAGCTTATTGACGAATTCGTGTCGGGTCGAGCAGATCCCGATAAGACTGCAGTCGGCATCACGCAGACCGGCGGAATGTGCCGAGCAACGAACTACGCCGCACTGTTGCGTAAGGGTCTGCGCGATGCGGGGATATCCGCAGGTCCCGGTCATTGCACTTTCCGTTCAAGGATTGGAAGACAACCCCGGCTTTCAAGATCGGAATTCGCCATATCCACAAGGCGATTCAGTCCTTCGTCATCGGTGATGCGATCCAGTCCATGCTGCTTCGCGTGCGTCCTTACGAGGCCGTGCCGGGAAGTGCGATGGAACTGTACCGCCGCTGGGATCAGATCGTGCGCGAGTGGGTCGTCAGTGATCGCTCTGAAACTTTGGGACGTGTCGGTCCGACGGGTCTCCTGACGGGGCGCTTGCGCTATTCGACGCTGATCAAGCGCTGCGTTGCTGAGTTTGACGCTCTGGAATTGCGTGATATTCCGCGTAAGCCTCGCGTTGGTTTGGTGGGAGAGATCCTTGTGAAGTTCCACCCCGATGCGAAATAACCACGCGGTTGACGTCATCGAGGCTGAGGGGCTGTGAGGCTGAGCTTCCTGGCCTCATGCAGTTCTTCCACAATTCGGTTGCGACCGCGGAGTGGGACTACGAGAACCTGGGGTATCGACGGCAAAACAGCGCAAGATCTTGCCCATGGCTCTGTGGCTGCTCAAGAAGTATGAGGTTCCGGTCCATCGCGCCTTCGAAGAGACGAATGGGAAGTTTGAAGCCCATCGCGATATCGAAGAGATGATCTCGCGTTCGGAGGACATTGCACGCCTCGGGAACCAGGCTGGCGAAGGCTGGTACTTGACGGCTGAGATGGTCGACATGATCGAACACGGATGCCCGAACATCATCTGCGCGCAGCCATTTGCATGCCTACCGAACCACATCGTTGGAAAGGGCATGTTCCGCGCGCTGCGTAACCGTTACCCGCAAGCAAACATTGTCGCGGTCGACTACGACCCGGGCGCCTCGGAAGTCAATCAGCTCAACCGAATCAAGCTGATGCTGGCAACCGCTGTTCAACAGCACAATGCCACCGAGCGCGATGGTGAAGATGATGGCGTGCTGCAGCTGGTCGGGATTGATTTCGATTCCGAAGACCTGGGCGGCGAGGCCGTCGCTGGTCCCTCCTGCGGTGGTTGCGGGTGCGGATCCGGTGGTGGTTCCTCTGATGGCGAGGGACGCCGCGTGGTCGGTTTGGGTATGCCTGCGATGCCGCCGAGGCGTGGTGCCGCTTTCCGCTGAGGTGAGTGTTGGGGTGTTGGCTGGGTGGCGCATGGCTGAGTTCTGCGCGGACAATCGCTCGGCCGGCGCGCTCTTCTCTAGGGGAATATCCTCAGGAATAACCGTGTTTAAGTAGCGGATATTTTGTGAAATGGAAGGGTAACAATGCGCCTCTCAGCCCTGGAACAGGTTCCGCTTTTTGACGGATCGACTCCGCATCAGGCACTGGAAGACATGGTGTCTTTGGCTCGCGGGCTGGAAGAACTGGATTTCCATCGCTTTTTGGATCGCAGAGCACCACAACACACCGGTCTTTATGTCCTCTGCTCCCGAGCTGGTGATGGCTCACCTTCTGGATCGGACCTCGCGTATTCGCATTGGTTCGGGCGGCGTGATGGCCATGCACCAGGGCAGCTTGCAGATGGCGGAAAAGTTCTTCACTCTTGCCACCTTGTTCCCCGGACGCGTCGACATGGGATTGGGGGCGTGCCCCGGCGGTGACATGATCTCTGCCCGCGCGCTCAATCAGGGAGCAACGATCGATCCGGGATCGATCAATGCCTTGATCGATGAAACTCTGGCCTTTCATGCGAGGGAACCCTGCCCGGAGGGGACATCCCTACGCCTCTGTTGGTGTCTACCCGCGCCCCGATGAGCTTCCTGAACTGTGGTTGCTGGGTTCTTCAGGGCAGAGCGCAGCATGGGCGGGGACTCGAAACATGAACTACGCCTACGCGCAGTTCTTTAGCGGCCAACAACAGCCCGAGGTCATGGACCACTACCGCGCACCTGCCCGAAAACCTGAGTGAAGGCCAGGGACAGACCCTTTCCGCGCTCGCGGTGAGCGCTGCAAACTGAAGCGGAAGCCCTAGAACAGGCCCTTCCCGGCATTGAGCTTCCGCATGTGTTTGCGACTGGGACGTCCCGTGCGATTCCAGCGACCCCGAGCAGATGAGCGCCGAAGACCGAGAAGATGCACTGCGATGGGCACAACGCGATCGCTCGATCATCATCGGCACCTACGACCAGGTTGCTCAAACGATTGCAAACTTTGCGCGGAATCATCGCGTTGATGAAGTCATGCTGATCAGCTACATCGCTGATGTTTCAGCAAAAGCTTGCCCAGTATCAAGAACTCCAGACGCGCCTTGGATAACGTCTGTTGTAAGTTCTGAAATCTTGTCAGTGGAGAATGCCGTGGCCCCGCCTAAAGGCGGGGGCAACGTAGCTTTAGAAACAAATGAGCAGCGATCACAGGGCTGCTGCGAAACGCTGTGCGACGTTCTCCCAGTTCACAACGTTCCACCAGGCCTTGACGTAGTCGGCCTTGACGTTGAGGTAATCCAGGTAGAACGCGTGCTCCCACATATCCAGCATGAGCAGCGGAACAGTTGCAACGGGGATGTTGCCCTGCTGATCGGTCAGCTGGTAGGTCACGAGGCGCTTGCCCAGGGGTGTCCCATGCGAGAACGGCCCAGCCGGAGCCCTGAAGACCGAGGGCTGCAGCGGCGAACTGTGCCTGGAACTTCTCGAAGGAGCCGAAGAACTCGTTGATAGCGTCGGCCAGATTGCCTTCGGGGCGAGAGGCGCCGTCGCCGGTCATATTCGTCCAGAAGATCGAGTGGTTGGTGTGGCCACCCAGGTTGAAGGCCAGGTTCTTTTCCCACAGGTTGATCGCGGCAAAATCGCCAGCTTCGCGAGCTGCTTCCAGCTTCTCCAGTGCGGTGTTTGCGCCGGCCACGTAGTTGGCGTGGTGCTTGTCGTGGTGCAGCTCCATGATCTTTGCAGAGATGTGGGGCTCCAGTGCCGCGTAATCATAGGGAAGTTCGGGAAGGGTGTAAATGCTCATCGGGCTCTCCTTACACTTAGGGGTTGATACCCCAAGACTAGTACTTAAGTCCCTATGTGTGCAGGTGCATAGGTGGGCGAGTTCACTCAGCGCTCAACGCACCACGCAAAAGGGAGAGGGGGGAAAGGCTCAGTGGCCTCGGCCTCGGCGGAAAAGATGGGAAACCCCAACAGCAACTCCGGTGATCAGCGAGCCAAGCACAATGCCAAACACTGCCGCACACGCGGTCTCAACAAGCCAGCCAAGGAAACCACCGCCCGAAGCGAGCGCGTGCTCAATCGTCGACACGACGTTGTGGAAGAAGCCGACGCCCACCTTCGCAAGGTTCTCGATGACGAGGTGTCCGCCACCCACAGCATCGCAATCGTTCCAACGACGCCGATTGCGTTGAAAACCTTGGGCATCACGCGCACAATCCCACGGCCGATATTATCCCCGGGACCGGGGCGGTTATCGTCCGGATGCGTCGCGCCCTTGGCCAAGCGAAGCCCGAAAATCATCCATGCGTACCAGGACAGCGACGATTCCGTAGACAAAGAAAGTCATGAAGAAAGCGACCGCGATCAAGACCGCGACCCGGATCGACATGGACTCGGCGTTCAGTCCGTCCATGGAGACCAGCATGATTTCCGCCGAAAGAATAAGGTCGGTGCGTGAGGCTGAAGAAACGATGCTATTTTTCGAGGTCTTCCGCGCTTTGAGGGGCCGTATCTTCGGCTGAGTCTTCGTGTTCGGGAAGCCAGTGCAGGGCCTCGAGAACCTTCTCTCCGCCCTCAAAACACAGGTAAGCGCCGCCCGCAATGAGGAGGAAAGGCAGGACTTGCGGCGCAAACCACGTGAGCAGCAGCGCGACCGGCAGAATAACGACCAGCTTGTTGATTAACGAGGCCTTGGCGATTTTCCCGATAATCGGCAGCTCGCGCTTGGGGGACAGCCCGGAGACGTACTGCGGAGTAACAGCGGTGTCGTCGATGACGACACCAACCGCTTTGGCCGATACTTTCACTGCGCTCGATGCGACATCGTCGATAGACGAAGCCGTTGCTTTTGCCAGAGTCGCAATATCGTCCAATAACGCTACCAGTCCGCCAGACATCCACTCATCCTTTTCCTTGGGGACACAGGCATTCTAATGGGCGAGCGGGACGGCCTGCGCGGTGGGGGAGCTCGTGGGAATATGTGCCTGAGAACTTGCGTGAATAAGTCGACGCAGATGCAGGTCAGGCGTGAGAAAGTAATGCTATGACGGAATCACTGATTGACACTCTTCCCAGTCCGACACCGGGATTGGAACCGGGATTGATCGCGCGCTTGGCAGCCGATCTGGGTAGCGCCGGGTGGAGCGTTGACGCGATGGAAACCATGATCAGCCCGACGGCGCGTGCTGCGCTCATGCGTAATCAAAGGGTTCCGGCCATTCGCGAACTTCAGCGGAAAGACTCTGCGGCAGCTGTGTTGACGCGCTTCTTTGTCTTGGGCTGCGCGGAAAGTGGGGATGTTCTTGCGCAGGCTCTGCCCACTCTTGAGGGTCCACGGCGCGGTCGACTTGGGATTGATTTTTCCTGCACTCGATGCGGAATCGCCTTCCGGCCAGCAACTTTTCAAAGCAAATTACGACCTGCGTCCTCACGCGGCACAGCTTCACGGCGGCCTCAAAAACTGGTGGATCTTTATCGGACCTGGGTGAAGATGTGACGGGTGAACCCATTCGCCCAGACCACGTTCTGGGAATCGGCGGCGCAACGACCTCGCTCTTGAAGGCAACACTTCGAACTCCTGTCGAATCCGCCTTGGATCTGGGGTGTGGATGCGGAATCCAAGCCTTGTATTTGGCCACACACGCTACTCGCGTTGTTGCGACCGACCTGTCGTCGCGAGCCTGTGAGATCACGCGCTTCAATGCCGCACTCAATGGTGTCGAATTGGATGTTCGCCAAGGCTCTCTGTTTGAACCGGTCGAAGGCGATGAATTTGATCTGATCGCCTCGAACCCGCCCTTTGTTATCACCCCAGACTCGCTTCGAAGCTCAGGGGTTCTGGAATACCGCGACGGCGGAATGAGTCGCGATCATCTGGTGCGCACGGTGATCCGGGAAAGCCCGAAGTACCTCAAGCCCGGCGGTGTTGTGCAACTCCTTGCGAATTGGGAGATTCCCGGACGCTTGGGGCACCCTGATGACTGGGAGAGTGTCGTGCGCTCGTGGGTTGAAGGTCTTCCCGTTGACGCATGGATTGTGCAGCGCGACCGGCTTGATCCCGCGCACTACGTTGAAATGTGGCTTCGTGACTCCGGTCAGCAATTGCACCAGCGCGAAGACTACGAACGCGAATACGTCCAGTGGCTTGAAGACTTCGTCCGGGCAGGAGTCGTCGAAATTGGCATGGGCATGGTCGCCCTGCGAAAGCTCGATACGCCGCGCCCGGGCGTGTGCGAATGCGATGAACTCGAAGGGGGAGAATCCCCATCCGGCGAAGACGTCCAGCGTGCGCTTGCGTCCTGCGGCTTCCCGATGATCTCGGTGATCTTCACCTGTACTTTGCTTCCAACGTGACGGAAGAACGGCATTTCCTGCCCGGAGCACAAGATCCCTCCGCCTTGGTTCTTCACCAAGGTGGTGGGCTTGGACAATCGGTTGCCTCGACCACTGCTTTGAGCGCCTTGGTTGGTGCATCGGATGGCGAACTCAGCGTGGGGCAGATCTGCGGGGCTCTTGCAGCCCTTCTGGAATGCGACTCTGCGCAGCTTCAGGAAAGAACTCTTTCCCGCAGGTGCGCACCTTAATTCGCTGGGGGATTCCTTCGGCTCGAATCGGATCAGGGAGTAACTGCGATGCCCCTCCCCGCGCCTCTGACCCATCAGCCGCCCCTGTGGGTGTGGTTCCTTGTCGGCACATGTGAATTAGTGATCCGACTGGTTGCGTTGGGCGTAGTTCCGAAGCGGAGGCGCGCATCCACGTCTACCGCGTGGCTTCTGCTCATTTTCTTATGGCCAGTTGTTGGCGTTCCGCTCTATCTGATCTTCGGATCTTGGTGGGCAATGGGAAAGTCTCTGCGCTCTGATCCAAAGGCGCATCAATTGGTTAAGCGCATTCTGAGCGCGGCTTCTCACAAAGCTCACAGTGGCGGAAACCCAGAAGGATCCGCGGAAATTGACGAAGGCAGCAGCGCTCTGCCTGAGCGAACGGCCTCGCTAATGCAGCTCAATAGGAAGCAGACCTCCTTCCCTGTTAGCAGCGGAGAAGTGGTTCAACTTCTCAATGACACCGACGAGACCTTCAAGGCAATGGCCCGTGAGGTCGATCGGGCGCAACACCACGTCAATGTCCTGTACTTCCAAACCTCATGGGATCAGTCCACTGATCCGCTCTACAAAGCCCTGGTTCGTGCCTGCGCTCGCGGCGTGAGCGTGCGTTTGCTGGTGGATCATCACGGGGTGCGAACAATTCCGGGTTGGCGCGACTTTTGCCGAGTCTTGGACGAATCCGGCATCCAATGGCACATCATGCTTCCCTTCAATCTGTTCAAGGGGGAAATTCGACGGCCAGACCTACGGAACCACCGCAAACTTCTGCTGATTGACGGTGAATTCGGTTTCATCGGTTCGCACAATATGGTGGCCGCGGACTATGACACTCCCGCCTATCAAAAAGCGGGGATTGAATACCACGACACTTCGGTTGAAGTGCGTGGCGAAATTGTTCGCCAGATGGAGGCAGTGTTCGCGGCGGACTGGTACTACGCCTCGGGCGAAGAGCTGACTGCCGACGATCTTAACCTTGACCAGGCAGAGCCAACCGCGGGCAAGCCGATGCAGATCATCCCCTCAGGGCCGGCTTACCCGACAGAGCCGAACCTGCGGATGTTCGTTTCGATGATCTCGCAGGCGCATACGCATGTATCTATCGCCAGCCCGTACTTCATTCCGGATGAACCACTCCTGACGGCATTAACAAAGTGCGGCGATGTCGGGGGTTGACGTCCATCTCTATGTCTCCGAGCAATTCGATCAGTTCTTGGTGGGGCACGCGCAGCGCAGCTACTACGGTTTTCTTTTGAAAGCCGGGGTAAAGGTTCACCTCTACGCTCTGCCCAATATGCTGCACTCAAAGTACGTCGTGGTTGATGGGGAACTTGCAGCAATCGGATCATCCAACATGGATTACCGTTCCTTCGGCTTGAACTACGAAGTCATGCTGCTTGCCCATGACTCGCATCTTGTTGATCTTCTCCTGGAAAACGACCAGCGCATCATTGCGCGATCTCGTTTGCTTACCATCGACGAGTGGGAAGCGCTTCCCTGGTACAAGCATTACATCGATAACATCTGCCGCCTGGGTAGTGCACTGCTCTAAAACCGCGGAGCTACTGGCCGTAATGGTAGCGGCAGGAGATAATCCAGAGGGTTTTACCGTCGTCGCTGATCTGGTAGATCAGGCGGTGACGTGAGTCGATCCGGCGCGACCAGTACCCTGAGAACTCGTAACGGAGGGGTTCAGGTTTGCCGATACCCTCGTTCCCGTTGCGCTGAATGTCCTTGATGAGTGCGTTGATGCGCTTGAGGGTCTTGCGGTCCTCAAACTGCCACCAGACATAGTCGTTCCAGGCTTCTCGTCCCATGTGATGTGCACGGGTCAGTTCTCGTCGAGATCAACGAGGGTCGTGGACGACGCACCAGCGCGGTGACGGGCGATCGATTCACGCAGGTGGCGGGCATTCGCTGGGGGACTGTACATGAGGTAGACGGTCTCCATGAGGGACTCGTACTCGTCAAGCGCCATGATGACGGCGCTCTCGTGGCCCTGGCGGGTGATGATGATTTCCTCGCGGTCGTTGACGACCTGGTCGAGGACCTCGGCGTAGCGTGCGCGCGACTCGCTGTAGGTCATGGTCTTCATGGAGGCTCCTCCCATCGTCACGTATGTACAGAACATTGTACAGGAGCAGTTACTGTGTCTCCAGTCGGCTTGCCGCCGATGGATATGGGTGCACGCTTGCACGCAAGACGCCACCCAGGCCTCGGGAATTATCCACAAAAGACGCGCGGAAAAGCACATCGGTTCCCGGAAAGCCCCGTAACGCGGTAAGGTCCTACCCAGTGGTACTCCGGCGGCGCTCGCCATCGGAGGACCAGCAAAGAGTGCTACAAATACGAGGTAGCAACGGAAGGGACAAACAATGGCAGCGACCAAGCTGGTGATCGTGGAGTCTCCCGCCAAGGCGGCGACGATCGAAGGATACTTGGGACCCGACTACCATGTGACCGCCTCGATCGGTCACATTCGCGACCTGCCACAGCCCTCGGAGCTGCCCGCCGACATGAAGAAGGGCCCCTACGGGCGCTTCGCCGTCGACGTCGAGGACGGCTTCACCCCTTATTACGTCGTCAATCCCGACAAGAAGAAAAAGGTCACCGAGCTCAAGAAGCTCCTGAAAGAGTCCGACGAACTCTTCCTGGCAACTGATGAGGACCGCGAAGGTGAGGCTATCGCTTGGCACCTTCTCCAAGTCCTCAAGCCCAAGGTTCCCGTGCGCCGCATGGTCTTCCACGAAATCACGAAGGAAGCGATCCAACGCGCACTGGAAAATACTCGCGAGCTCGACACAGACCTTGTTGACGCCCAAGAAACTCGCCGAATCCTTGACCGTCTTTACGGTTACGAAGTCTCGCCGCTGCTCTGGCGTAAGATTCGCCCCTCCCTGTCCGCGGGCCGCGTGCAGTCGGTCGCAACGCGCTTGGTTGTTGATCGCGAGCGCGACCGCATGTCGCATGTGAGTGCAGAGTACTGGTCGATCGATACCCAGTTTGCCGCTTCGGGTCAGTCTTTTGGCGCAAAGGTTTCGCACATCGATGATCGTCCCGTCGCAACCGGTTCCGATTTCGATGAAAACGGTCGCCTTTCCGCGAAGGCTACAAAGAACGAGGCCTTCCACCTGGATGCCCATTTTCGCGCCGCTCTTCGCCGCAGCGCTCGAGGCCGCGCGTGATTCCGCAATCGATTCTGTTCAGCAGAAGCCCTACCGCCGCCGCCCGGCAGCGTCCCTTCACGACGTCGACGCTGCAGCAGGAAGCGTCGCGCAAGCTCCACTGGAATGCTTCCTCAACGATGCGCACCGCTCAGTCCCTGTACGAATCGGGTTTCATCACCTACATGCGTACCGACTCTACGGCCCTGTCCTCGCAGGCCATCAAGGCTGCCCGCCAGCAGGCTACGGAACTTTATGGGGCCGAGGCCGTGGCTGAGAAGCCGCGCATCTACGGCACCACCTCTAAGGGTGCGCAAGAAGCTCACGAGGCCATTCGCCCCGCCGGGGATCACTTCCGCACCCCCGCGCAAGTCGCCTCGGTTTTGAATCGTCAGCAGCTCGCCCTTTTATGACTTGATCTGGAAGCGAACCGTCGCTTCGCAGATGGCAGATGCCCTTGGCTTTTACCGCAACCATCCGCGTGCGGACCGATGTTGAGGTCGAAGGTCAGCCTCACGCAGTGCTCTCCAGCGCCTCGGGAACGGTGATCACGTCCCCCGGGTTCAGGTTGGCCTACCAAGAAGGCCAGGACAAGGGACGCTACGACGCGGAAACGACTGATGCTGAGAAGACCCTTCCCCAGGTGAGCGAAGGAGAAGTCGCGCTGCTTGAAGAGGCGCAGGCGCAGGGACACCAGACTCAGCCCCCGGGTCGCTACACCGAAGCGACCTTGGTGAAGACCATGGAAGAGCTCGGAATTGGTCGCCCCTCGACCTATGCGGCAACGATTCAAACCATTGGCGATCGCGGCTACGTCACTCACCGAGGCCAGTACTTGGTTCCGACTTGGCTTGCCTTCTCGGTCACGCGACTGATGGAAGAGAATCTGTCGAACCTGGTCGACTACGACTTCACGGCATCGATGGAAAACGATCTGGACCAGATCGCTGCGGGAAGCGAGGACCGCCACGAGTTCTTGAGCACCTTCTATTTTGGTGCAGACGGTAAGGGTGACGCTGACGGCCTGAAGTTCCAGGTTGAATCCCTGGGAGACGATATTGATGCTCGTGCGGTGAACTCCATTGACATGGGAAATGGCGTCACCTTGCGAGTGGGTCGGTACGGACCCTACATGGAGAAGGCCGATGGGACGCGCGCAAATGTACCGCCCGAGGTCGCTCCCGATGAGTTGACGGAAGAGAAGATCGCGGAACTTTTCGCGCTTGCTGCAGATGATGGACGCGAGCTGGGAATCGATCCCGCAAGCGGGCACATGCTGGTTGCAAAGAACGGCCGCTACGGTCCCTACGTGACGGAAATTCTGCCCGAAGAGACCGAGGAAGCGGAAGCTTCTGAAGACGGGAAGCCCGCGAAGAAGACGCGAAAGAAGGCTGCGGCAAAACCGCGCACGGCCTCGTTGTTCAAGTCGATGGATCTGGCGACGATCACGCTGGAGGATGCACTTGCGCTGCTTTCGCTTCCGCGCGAGGTTGGTGTTGATCCCTCTGACGGTGAGGTCATTACCGCGCAAAACGGTCGCTACGGCCCGTACCTGAAGAAGGGCAGCGATTCGCGGACCCTTCCCAGTGAGGATCAGCTTCTGACGATCACCTTGGACGAGGCGCTGGAGATCTACTCTCAGCCCAAGCAACGAGGCCGCGGGGCAGCAAAGCCCCCGCTGCGTGAGTTTGGCGAGGACCCGGTGTCGGGCAAGAAGGTCACCGTCAAGGACGGTCGTTTCGGTCCCTACATCACCGATGGTGAAACCAACGTGACCGTTCCGCGCGCCGAGACCGTCGAGGATCTGACCGCTGAACGCGCGTATGAGCTGCTTGCAGACAAGCGCGCGAAGGGCCCGGCTCCCAAGCGCACCCGTAAGACGACTGCGAAGAAGACAACGACTCGACGCACGGCGAAGAAGTCTTCGGCAAAGAAGTAAATATTCTTTCGCCCACCGGTCCAAAATGGACGCAAATGCCGGTGGGCACTGTCAAGATAGAGACATGAGATCAATGGGTAGTGGTGCACAGGCGGGGCGCGGACTCTTCATCACCTTCGAAGGGGGAGATGGAACCGGCAAAAGTACCCAGATTGACCGGGTACGGCGCTGGTTTGAAGAACGCGGTCAGCAAGTCGTCGTGACGCGTGAACCCGGTGGAACGGAACTGGGAACAACTTTGCGTCAATTGGTGCAGAACGGACCAGACGACGTTGACCCTCGCACCGAAGCACTGCTGTATGCCGCTGATCGCGCCTACCATGTCGCGACATTGATTCGTCCTGCGCTCGAACGCGGCGAAATTGTGCTTGCTGATCGCTACATTGACTCATCTCTGGCATATCAGGGTGCAGCGCGAAGCCTAGGCGTTGATGAAATCCGTAGCCTGTCCATGTGGGCAACGGAAAGTCTGCTCCCAGATCTCACACTGCTTATTGATGTTCCACCAGAAGTTGCCGCTAGGCGTCGCGGCGGCGAACCGGACCGAATGGAACGCGAATCCATGGAATTCCATGAGCGCGTTCGGCACCAGTACTTAGCGCTTGCGGATTCTGAAGCAGACCGCATCGTTGTCATCGACGGTGTGGGAACTGAAGATCAAGTCTTCAGTGAAATTCGTGGAGTCCTTGAAGAACGCGTTGATGCAGCATTCCAGGGATTGCCCGAAGAAGCTGCAAAAGATACCAAGCCCGTTGAATCTCAGGCCACGCTCTGGGCCCTATTGGATGAGGACGGCATTCTCCTGTGAGTGTCTGGGACGAAGTGGTTGGCCAGGAACATGCCCTGGCAGTATTGCGACAGGCTGCTGACGCTGCCCGAGCAATTGTCGGCCGCGCGTCCCAAGGAATTGCCGTTGATGATGCAGCGCGCTCCATGACCCATGCGTGGCTCATCACCGGACCTCCCGGCTCAGGTCGATCCGTTGCTGCCATGGCTTTTGCAGCCTCCTTGCAGTGCACGGGGGATGTCCCAGGGTGTGGTCACTGTTCGGGATGCGTCACAACTCTGGCTCGGACAAATGGGGACGTGACAATCCTCAGCACCGAATCGACCCAGATTCGTATCGATGAAGTGCGACAAATCGTCGTGCGCGCGCAGACCGCTCCTTCGCAGGGGCGCTGGCGAGTCATTGTCATTGAAGATGCGGACCGCATGATGGAACGCACCGCGAATGTTCTTCTCAAGGCAGTTGAGGAACCTCCCGAACGCACCGTGTGGCTGCTGTGTGCGCCCAGTGCGGAAGACATGATTACAACGATTCGTTCACGATGCCGCCACTTGGGGTTGCGAATCCCAGATCCGCACGCAGTCGCAGAGCTCCTTGTTCGTCGTGACGGGGTTGAACCCGCGGATGCCCTTTCTGCTGCCCGCGCAGCCCAATCGCATATCGGCTTGGCTCGGGCGCTCGCCAAAGACCCACAGATGCGCCAGCGTCGTCGGTCAATCATTACTGCCCCAGCACAGGTGCGTTCCGTTGGTGAAGCTGTTTTTGCCGCCGAAGACCTGCATTCTATTGCGAAAGGCTCAGGCAGAATCTCAATCCGAAGAACGTAATGCTCGCGAAAAAGCTGAACTCATGCACCAGCTCGGAATGGAGGAAGGCCAGACCCCGGCCTCGCACCAGCGCGCACGCATTCGCGAGCTCGAGGACGAACAGAAACGGCGCTCGAAGCGCGCGATTCAAGACGCGCTTGATCGTGCGCTTGTTGATCTTCTTGGGATTTACCGTGATGTCCTCATGCGTCAACTGGGAAGCGATCAAGAACCTATTAACGATGACTGCGTGGACCTCATCGAAGAACTGGCTACGCACTCAACACCGCAGCAGACCATGACCCGCGTCCAAGCGATCGAGGAAGCTCGAAAGCGGCTGACAACAAACATGTCAGTCCCTCTGATTTTGGAAGCGATGACGCTCTCGCTTCGACCGCAGGTCTAAACATCTAATAGGGTAGGGGCATGAACTCACGCTCTCGCTTGATTGTCGCCGTCCTCGTGGTGCTTGCGCTCGCATCGAATTTCGGTGTTGCGTACTACTTGAAGGGCTCGATCGATAGCTTTGCAGAGGCTGCTGCTGCCGTCAGCCCGAACAATCAGAACAAGGTGACGGTTGCACACAGTGCCGATCCTCTTCCCGGGAAGCCGACGAAGGATCAGTTCTATTCTCAGCCCCTCAATTGGCGACAGTGTGAGGTTTCGGAAATCACCAGCAACGGCGTCGCTGCGCCGCGCGATATTGACAAGTATCAGTGCGCATCGCTGACCGCACCTCTGGACTGGGAGAAACCTTGACGGGAATCAAATCACTCTTGCCCTGGCAATCCACCGCGCCGATCAGAGCGACGGCAAAGCTCTTTTCTTCAATCTCGGTGGTCCCGGCGGAGCAGCCGTGTCCTCGATTACCTCACAAGTCAACAGCTCCTTAGGGACTGGGCTTGTTGGGGCATTCGACATCGTCGCTCTGGACCCCCGAGGGGTCGGTGCGTCTACTCCCGATTCGCTGCACGAGCGACGAAGACCGCGATAAAGCGGGCAGCTGGCACAGGCAGTGATAAAGACCCGAATGCTACTCCCGCTCAGCTTATTGAACAGGCAAAGAAAGATTCTGCTGACCTTGCCAAGGGATGCCAGGACCTGAGCGGAAACCTATATAAGCATGTTGACACGGTCAATGCGGCGAAGGACTTTGACATGGTCCGCGCGCTGCTGGACCAAGATAAGTTCAACTACCTGGGTTACTCCTATGGAACATTCCTCGGTGCAACCTACGCAGGACTTTTCCCAACAAACGTTGGACACATGGTCCTTGATGGTGCAGTTGATCCTGCGGTACAAGGCGATGACCTCGCGGCCATGCAGATGCGCGGTTTCGAGGCCTCTCTCCGTCACTGGGTCGAAGACTGCCAGGCCGGGCGTAATTGCCCGCTCACTGGTGATGCAGACGCGGGAATGCGAAAGATGAAGGCCTTCTTCGATAGCTTGGAGAATTCGCCGCTTGAGACCTCAGATGCGAATCGCCCTCTGACGCGCAATCTGGCAATGAGTGCCGTTATCGGACTGCTGTACTCGACTGAGACCTACTCCATTTTGACGCAGGCCATGACCTCGGCCCTCAATTCGAACGACGGCTCCATGTTGCTCTTCGTGGCTGACCTCCTCAATGAACGCAACAAGGACGGCTCATACGCCTCGAACTCGATGGATGCGATTGTTGCGATCAACTCGCTGGACTACTCGCCTGTCGGAAACGCGGATCAGTGGACAAAAGGTTACGAAACCCTCAAGAGCGAATTACTGGTCTTTGGTGAAGAAGCTGGTTTCACTTCAGCCGGTCTGGAGGGATGGCCCACCTCGCACGCGAAACGCCAGCCGATTAGCGCGCAAGGCGCGCCTCCCATCATGGTCGTCGGAACGACTCACGATCCTGCAACGCCCTACGTCATGTCACAGAACCTGGCGAAGGAACTGTCCTCGGGCGTATTGGTGACGTGGGATGGATGGAACCACACCGCTTACTCAAAGAGCGGCAGCAAGTGCGTGGCGACAGCCGTCGAAGGATACTTCCTGCGAAACGTCGTTCCCACCACCGATGTTCAGTGTGGCGCTGACTCCTAATGCGCTTCCGGCTGTGGAGATGACTCAATACCTCCGCAAAATGTTCCTAGATCTTGGCAGTTGGGCTGCGGCTCGCTAACGTTGAGGTATGGACTTCTTCGGCGATGACGAATCAGAAACCCCAGGCCAGAACACGGACAGCGTTGAAGCTGAGGTGCTCGTTGACACCACCATCGAAAATGCATGGGCTCTGGTTTCCGAACCGGGCTGGTGGATTAACGATGGTCCTCTGGGTGACCATGAGGTTGAACGCGACGATAACGGCGTGTACCACATCACCGATCCAGAAGCCGGGACGTGGCTCGTCGAGAAGGTTGACGAAGACCCCATGGACGTTGTGACCTTCCGCTGGTACCCGCTGGCTAGTGACGAGTTCCCCGAGGAATCCCTGACCACCGTTGAGGTTTCTTTATCCGAAGAAAAGGGTAAGGTCGCACTTCACGTTGAAGAATTCGGAATCTCTGCCCTCAGCGATGACGAAGACGAGGCCTATCAGCTTTGGGAAAATGAGGCCGGCCTGTGGGATCAGGCCGTTGATAGCGCGAAGGATTACCTCGAGACAGCGCTGATTCTCCGTGGCGACCTGCTAGGTCTGCACTGGCAAGTGACGCTTGCTCATTTTTCGCTAGGATCTGTTTTTTCTTCTATCGATCAGGCGCAGCGCGTGCTAGCGTGTAAAGCTCAGCTAGGAGAATGGACCAACATGAGTACCAGCGGACATGCTGAGGAGAACAGTGGTGGGGCCTCGGGCCGCGAGCTCCAGCGCCATCTGACCAATCGCCACATCCAGCTCATGGCTATTGGCGGGCAATCGGTACCGGTCTGTTTATGGGCTCCGGAAAGACCATTGCCACGGCTGGTCCCTCCATCTTGCTCGTCTACTTGATCATCGGAAGTGCGCTCTTCCTGTTCATGCGAGCCATGGGGGAGCTTCTTCTCTCTGATCAAAGCTATGGGACTTTCGCGGATATTGTTCGTGACTTTTTAGGGCCAACCATGGGCTTCGTCGTGGGCTGGACCTATTGGCTGTGTTGGGTTGTTACAGGTATCGCCGACGTCGTTGCAATCACTGGATACGTGCACTTCTGGTGGCCTGACCTTCCCTCATGGATTCCTGTCGTCGCGACAGCGCTACTTCTTTTTGCCCTCAATGCGATGACCGTCAAGGCTTTCGGCGAAACCGAATTCTGGTTCGCCATGATCAAGATCGTCGCCATTGTTGCCCTGATTGTCGTCGGCGTCATCATGGTAGCGATCGGCATGCAAGACAACGCGGGAACAACAGCCGCGGTTTCGAACCTATGGGTGCACGGAGGAATATTCCCCACCGGCTTTATGGGATTCTTAGGCGGTTTCCAAATCGCGATCTTCGCCTTTGTAGGTATCGAACTTGTGGGGACGACGGTTGCAGAAACCGCCAATCCAGAGAAAACTCTGCCCAAGGCAATCAACTCGATTCCCGTGCGCGTGGTGATCTTTCTACATCTGTGCGCTTGCGGTGATCATGATGGTGACGCCATGGAACCAAATCGATAAGTCTCAATCCCCGTTCGTCACGATGTTTTTCGATGACCGGTCTGGGAATGGCAGCATCGTTGGTGAATCTTGTTGTTCTCACCTCTGCTGCTTCTTCGGCAAATTCGGGAATCTACTCCACTTCGAGGATGCTCTTCTCGCTGTCGATCCAAGGAGACGCCGCGCCCTTCTTCGGCCGTCTCTCAAAGCGCCACATTCCCCAAAACGCACTCTTCCTTTCATGCGTCTTCCTTCTGTCGGGCGCGGTTCTTTTTGGCATTTGAGGGATTCGATCCTCAGCGTCTTCACCGTGGTGACAGCAACTTCGGCGACGCTCTTCATGGTCGTATGGATTTTTGGTGGTTATTTTCTACCTGGTTTTACGTGCGTAAGTACCCTGAACGACACAAAGCAACCATCTTTCCCCCTGCCCGGCGGTGTCTTCTCGGCCTGGCTGTTCATTGTTTTCATTGCTGTGATGACGGTCGTTCTCTCGCTCGAGACAGAGAGCCTGCAAGGGCTGCTGATGTCGGCTGCGTGGATGGTCATTATTACCGTGGTCGGTGTTGTACGTCGTCATCGTGCTCTTGATCGCCGAGGCCGTGCTTCGCTCTCCGCGTGACCTCGCTGCGCCGCTTCCCCGTGTGATAGTGGCGTCTTTTCCAGCCGGAGCTGCGCAATCTCTGGGCGCTGCCTTGTCGCGATGCGCTATGCTGACCGGGTAAGACAGGGGAGCCCACAGCGGGCTGAGAGTGCGAATGCAGACCCTTACACCCTGATCCGGATTATGCCGGCGTAGGAAGTCGCAATCTCCGGACTGCCCTCACCCCGAGGCGGTCCAGCCCTCCCACCTGAGCGGAGGAAACAATGTCTACTTTTTCGGCGCACCGTCGCGCTCGTTTCATCGCGTCAAGCGCGATTCTTTTCATTGGAGCCACTTCTGTTGCAGCTTGCTCATCAAGCGCAAAGGATTCTTCGACAAGCCAAGGCAGCGCGGCCTCGTCAAGCGGTGAACAAACGGTCACGGTTCTTGCCTACGATTCATTCGATTTCCCGCAAGAACTCCTCGACAAGTTCCGCGAACAGACCGGAATCACCGTCAAGATCCAAGCGATTGGCAACGGCGGCGAGCTAGCCAACCAACTCGTCCTCACGAAAGATGCCCCGCTGGGAGACGCGGTATTCGGCCTCGACAATACGGTATCGACGCGCATTGTCGGGCAAGGCGTCATTGCGGACGCATCGATCACCTCGCCCAACTCTGCAGATAACTTTGCGGGAGAACCGGGACTGGTCCCCATCGATCGCGGTGACGTGTGCGTCAACTACGACAAGACCTGGTTTAAGGAACACCAACTCACTCCTCCCGCAAGCTTTGAGGATCTGGCGAAGCCCGAATACAAGAACATGCTCGTCGCCATGAATCCGGCTTCTTCGACTCCCGGAATGGCCTTCATGCTGGCCACCATTGCCAAGTACGGTCCCGATGGCTACGCGAACTACTGGAAGTCCCTCAAGGACAACGGCGTGAAGATCACCGAAGGCTGGTCTCAGGCCTTCAACGTTGACTACAGTGCGGGTGAAGGCAAGGGTAGCTACCCGATGATGGTGTCTTACGGTTCTTCTCCCGCTTACGCGGTCAACGATGCGGGAACTGAGTCTTCGACCGGTGTCATTACCGACACCTGCTTCCGCCAGATCGAATATGCCGGTGTCCTCGCTGGCGCAAAGAACGCGGAGGGACGCGAAGAAGTTCATCGAATTCCTCCTCTCCGACGAGGTGCAGAGCGCGATCTCCAAGGCAACCTACATGCACCCCTACGCGGGGAAGGCTCCCGAGGCACTGGAGAAGTTCGGTCCCCCTGGCTGAAAACCCCGCACGTGTTGATCCCCAAGAGATTCAGAAGAACTCTGCAAACTGGCTCAAGACCTGGCAAGAAACGGTTCTTGGGTGAAAAACCTACGACAGCGTGTAGCGAGGGTGGGCGCCGGGGCCGTTGGCCTGGGCGTCCCCCTGGCTTTTCTCACGCTGTTTTTCGCGTGGCCCGCGGCGACGCTCATCGCGAAAGGGTTTCGTAGCGCCCGGTGGGGGAGCTTGACCTCTCGGGGCTCGGCGAACTGCTTTCCACGCCGCGCACGTGGCGCGTCATTGCTCGCACTCTCTGGATGGCTCTCCTGGGTACCTGTGTTTCACTGCTTGTGGGCCTACCCGGCGCCTACGCGCTTTACTGCTGTCGCTTCCCCGGTCAGCGCGCTCTACGTGCGCTCATCTCCGTTCCCTTCGTTCTCCCAACGGTCGTTGTCTGGTGTTGCCTTCCGTTCCTCCTCGCTCCCCAAGGCTGGTTGGGCTTCCTGAACCTCGATGGGACGCCGACAGCGGTCATCGCGGCCATGGTCTTCTTCAATTACTCGCTGGTCGTTCGCAATGTCGGTAGTTTTTGGGCGCAAATCGATGGTCGCCGCGCACAGGTCGCGGCCTGTCTCGGAGCGCGCCCCCTGCGAGTATTTCCCACCGTTACTTTCCCGACCTTGCTTCCCGCGATCGCCTCGGCAGCCTCGCTGGTTTTCTTGTATTGCGCTACTTCCTTTGGAATCGTGCTGATTTTGGGCGGTTCGAAAGCTCACGACCGTCGAGTCCGAGATCTACATGCTCACGACCCAGTACCTGGATCTGCGTAGCGCCTCGGTCTTATCGATCGTCCAGCTTGTCGTGATCGCTGTGTCTCTGATTGTCGCCGAGGCCGCGCGCCGCCGTGGTACTCGAGCAGTCGCCTTAAGGTCCTCGCAAGCGGGGCATCGCGTCCGCCGAGGCGATGTGTGGACGCTTGCTGTGAGCGCCGGCGTGGTCCTTGTGCTGGTCGTGCTTCCCCTTGCTGCGCTTGTGTGGCGTTCCCTCCACCAACGAGGCCGCTTTACCTTCGAGCACTACCTTAAGTTGGCCGATTCCTCCTTCACTCCCGCACTGCGCGTTTCACCCCTCCAAGCGCTGGGGCACTCGCTTCTTGTCGCTCTGGTTGCAATGATGATTGCTTTGAGCGTGGGTGTTTGCGTCGTCCTTCTTGTGACTCGCCATCCGCGTTCGCGGGCGGGGCGCGTGGCTCTTTCTCTGGTCGAGAGTGCCTTCATGCTGCCCCTGGGAGTCTCTGCAGTCACGGTGGGTTTTGGCTTTCTCATCACCATGAATCGCCCGCCCCTTGACCTGCGGAGCTCGTGGATTCTTGTTCCCTTGTGCGCAAGCAGTAGTCGCGCTTCCCTTAGTTGTTCGCTTGATCGCGCCCTCGCTGCGTGCCATTAACCCGCGTTTGCGCGAGGCTGCGGCAAGCCTCGGCGCTAGTGAAGCACGCATTCTGGCGACAATTGATGGCCCCGTGCTTCTTCGTAGCGTCGGCATCGCCGCAGGTTTTGCGGCTGCGACATCGCTGGGCGAATTTGGTGCGACTTCCTTCCTGGCCAAGGGCGATTCGGTGACGCTCCCGGTCGTGATATATCGATTAATTTCGCGTCCCGATGCACTGGACCAAGGGGTCGCAATGGCCTCGTGTGTACTTCTTGCGCTCGTGTGTGCGCTGCTCATCACGTGTATGGAGTGGCTGCGTCCCGCTGAGATTGGAGAGACAGTATGAGTGAAAACGTGGCCTTGAGCTGTACGAAGGTCAGTGTTGATTACGGGTCTTTTCGCGCACTCGATGAAGTGTCTTTCGATGTAAAACCCGGCCAGATTACCGCGCTCCTTGGCCCCAGCGGCTGCGGAAAATCCACGCTCTTACGTGCAATTGCGGGCCTTGAACGACCCAGCGACGGGGACATTCGGTGGGAAGGTGAATCGGTCCTTGACACCCCCACCTATCAGCGCGGTTTCGGGCTGATGTTCCAAGATGGGCAGCTTTTTCCCCATCGAAATGTTGAGGGAAATATCGCTTACGGCCTGCGTCATCTTCCACGTGATCAGCGTGAGCGCAGAGTCGCCGAAGTCCTTGCAATCGTTGGTCTGGAGGGAGTTTGCTTCGCGCAGTATTGAATCCTTGTCGGGAGGGACAGGCGCAGCGAGTAGCTCTCGCCCGCGCACTCGCGCCACGGCCTCGTCTTCTCCTTCTTGACGAACCACTATCCGCGCTTGACCGCACCATGCGCGAGAGCCTCTCAGTCGAGTTGCGCGAGATCATTACCGGCGAGGGAATTACGAGTATCTACGTCACTCACGACCAAGACGAGGGCCTTCGCCGTCGCCGACCAAATCGGAGTGATGATTCAGGGCAGCCTGCGCCGCATCGACACTCCTGAGGCCGTGTGGGCAAACCCCGGGGGATGCAGAAGTCGCGCGTTTCTTGGGTTTTGCGAGCATCGAACTCGAGGGGAAGGCAGGCGCGGATGAGGTCTGGATTGAGATCACCGGAGGGGTATCGCGCCGCGCTCGCGGGTACTATGAAGTGCCCGCTCGCCTCGAAAAATCGAGGCTGATGGTGAGGCGCGCATAGTGAGGATTCCTTTGGCAGCCGCGATCCCCGCGGTGGGCGAGCGAGTCAAGGCTCGGGCATCACACGGCATCATCCACTAGGCTTCACTCGTGACCAATCCCTTCCGTCTTGCGACTGACTCCTATGGAGCGGTGCGTCCCAAGCTACCCGCGCGCGGCAGTCGAGAAGATCGTGGAAGGGGCCGAGGCCTCGACACTCACGATTGCAGACGTGGGAGCGGGGACGGGTAAACTGACCGCCGCACTCCTTTCTCGCGGGGTGAAGGTCACGGCCATCGAGCCTGCCCCAGCGATGCGCGACCAGATGAGGCAGCTTCTGGGAGAGGATGCGAATCTGAGAATTGTCGACGCATACGGGGAGTCAACGGGGCTTGCTGACTCCAGCGTTGACCGCGCGGTTTTCGCTCAATCGTGGCATTGGATGGATGCGGAAGCTACCTGCACAGAAATGCACCGAATTGTGCGCCCCGGCGGGAAGCTCATGATCGTGTGGAATCAGCTCGATGTCACGATTCCTTGGGTACACAGGCTCACGCGCATCATGCGCTCGGGAGATATTCATCGTCCTGATCGGCCGCCCCTTTTGAGTTCGCAGTGGTCGCAGCCGGTCTTGGAACGTTTCGATTGGGAAGACGAAACGACTCCCGAGGAGATTCTTGAATTGGGGACAACGCGCTCCTCGTATTTGCGCTCGACCGCCGCAGGCAGGGAAAAGATGCAGGCAAACCTGCGCTGGTACCTGTATGAGCATCTGGGATTTGCGCCGCATTCCACTGTGATCCTGCCGTACTTCACTCTTGTATGGACGGCAGATCGGGCACAATAGACAGGTAGGACAAGAGGGGGGTGACATCATCGATATTTCATTGCTCGGCCTGATCGGCGCGCTGGTCATGTACGGAGTCTCCGTCTCTCCTCTCTTCTTGCTCGCTCGTGGCAGTGGCACGCGGTAGCTTCCGGTGTTCTCACAGCTGCTGGTTACATCCTCGGCCTGACCCTTCAACGCCTGTACGCGATTGTTGTCTCCCCGATTGGGAGTTCAGATCACTGCTCCGCCCACGGTGGCGCTCGCTTTTAGAGTCATTCTCTTCTTTGGTTTCTACCTGTGGCTGATTCGCTGGTTGATCCATTCCTATCGAGAACGTAGGCGAGCCGATGTTCTGGTTGGAATGTCCCGGTGAGAACTTGGGCCAGTACCTTCTGGGCACTGCCGGAGCTTTCGTCCTCACCCTTGTCCTTCTTGCCATCGCTTCTGGACTGCAGTGGATTGGGCGCGCTCTTCTTGCTTTCTTCAGTCAGTGGCTGCACTACGTTCTTGCACTGTCCATTACTTTGGCGCTCCTCGTCATCATCGTTTACGGATTGACCTCGCAGGTCATCATCAAGCTGGGCATTAACTTCTTCACTCGTCACGCGCGTCGCATGAACAATCGGACCGCTAAGGGAATCGTGCAGCCCCAGGTCAAGGAACGGTCGGGCTCGCCTTCGTCCTACTCGAGCTGGGAGTCCGTCGGTGGGCAGGGACGCGTGTTCCTTGGGCCGCGGTCCCAGTCGCGCAGATATCGAGGCCGTCGCCGGGTGCGCCGCCCAAGAACCGATCCGCGTCTACGCGGGAATGCCAGCAGAAGGGCAAAGCCTCCAGAGTGCAGCTGATCTAGTAGTACGCGAACTTCACCGAAGCGGGGCATTTGAACGTGCAGTTATTTTGATTGCAACATCGACCGGATCGGGATGGGTTGACGAATGGCAAGTCCAACCCTTGGAATACCTCACCTTGGGAAACTGTGCGACGGCGTCCATGCAGTATTCCTTTGTCCCCTCCTCGATTAACTTCCTGACAGATCTGGACGTCTCAGAGGAAGCCGCGGTCATTCTTTTCGAGACGATTCGCCGCGCGGTTGACGAACTCCCCGAAGAGTCGCGACCCGCACTCTTCGTATGCGGGGAATCCTTGGGTGCCTACGCCTCGCAACATGTCTTTTCAGGGATCGTCGATGTTTTGAACCGGACTGACGGTGCGCTGTGGGTCGGAACCCCCGCCTTCACTCCCATGCATGCCGAACTCACCCAAGTGCGTCACCGAGGAAGCCCCCAGGTTGCTCCCCGTTGTCGCCAACGGCCGTCACGTTCGTTTTGTCAATGTTCCGGAGAACTTGTGGGCGGACGTGTATGGGCGCTGAACTTGGGCGATGGAACTTCCCGAGAATCGTCTACGCACAGCACCCTTCCGATCCTGTGGTCTGGTGGAATTCGCAGCTTGCGTGGAACAAGCCCGACTGGATTTCTGAACGTGTCGACGGGGACGTGAGTCCACAGATGGTCTACACGCGCCTGGCAACCTACATCCAGGTTCTCGTCGATATGCCCGTTGCGGGCACGGCTCCGGGCGGACACGGACACACCTACCACGAGGAGCTCATCCCACTGTGGGAAGCAATCCTCGGCCTGCGAAAGAACAGTGAGCATATGGGTTCTCGCTTTGGACTGGATTCGACGTGGATTCAGGCCGACACTCTTGGACGCATCGGTCAGGCAATTAGCGACAATCTGGCCAAATCGGAACGCCAATAGGGACGCGAAAGGACGCGCGCGACCCCGGACAAGTGTTGCCGGGCCTCGCTGCAAATTTTTAGTGCACTGAATTTTGGTGATACTGTGACCGCGACCGCGTCGATGCGGTCGCAACAACAATCTATGGTTTTAACGATGACGACGTCCCCGCCCGCATGGATGCCTGCGCGGATGTGCGGAAAGAAGACGAACGATGAGTATTGACATCAATCAGATCATCGATATGAGGGTCAACCACCCCGAGCAAATCGGTTTCGTGATGCGTGACCGCGGAATGAGGGATCCGTCCCAACGCGAAATTTCCTCATGATCGCTGCCGACGACCCCGCGCGTGGAAACTTGGCGGCTGGAGGCAACCCTCGGGCACTGGAAGACCGATGGGATCTGCTCGACCGTCTGTGCCAGGCCTTCGCCATCGAAGGAGTCAAGGGGTGCGTGGGTGCAGCTGATCTTGTCGAAGACCTGACGATCGCGGGAGTGCTCAAGGAAAAGTTCGTCATCGGCTCCATGAACCGAGGTGGCCTCGCTGAGGCGTCCTTCGAATTGGACGACGTCATGAGCGGCTACGACATCGCAGGAATCCATGAGTCTCGCTTGGACGGCGGCAAGATGCTGCTCCGCTTGGACTACAGCGATGAGGGCTCGTCCCATACCCTGTCTCGCTGCGCTCGCGGGGTATGCGCGCTCAATGCCTCGGGTCGAATTGCCCTGCTTGAAGCGGTGATCTCAAGTCGCGACGAATCCGGCCGCGTCCGCACCCACTTCGATATGGATTCCATCTGCCTAGCGACTGCGATCGCATCGGGTCTGGGAACAACCTCGGGACTGACATGGCTCATGCTCCCGCTGTGCGAGGACGTGAAGCGTCTTGCCCATGCGACCACTCTTCCCATCGTTTTGCGAGTCGACTTCAGCGCGGGCGTGGACGCGGTTCGTGAACGCGTTCAAGAAGCATTGTCGTACCCGAACATCATTGGGATCATGGCGGATACTTCGCTTGTGTACCCCAGCGAGGGGAGCGTTGAAGATGCGGTGAAGGCGGCTCTGGAGCTGATCGCCTAACTGCGGCTGCGGCCTCGCACCCCTTGCGAGGCCCCTCAGATCAGGTTCCGCTTCTGCATGATCTTGAGCGCGACCCAACCGAAGGGTGCGCGGCCATAGAAAGTCACGAGGCGGTAGATGATCGCGGTTGGCAATGCGATCGACACTGCGATACCGGCCACCTGCAAACCACCGGTGAGCGCGGCCTCGACAGGACCGATACCGCCGGGGGAAGGGACGACCGAACCCAGGGAGTTCGATGCCAAGTAGGTAATCGAGAGAGTCACAAGGTTCAGCGACCCGCCCATGGCCTTGAGTGATGCCCAGAACGCGCCGACGAAACCGATGTTCATGAGCATGTTCCCCGCAAGAACCGCAAGGAGGCGCTGGGGCTGACCGGCAACCCACATGAGGCGCGGATAGACCTGCTTCCACGTGGGTTCGATCTTCGACCAAATGAACTTTCGGATCTTCGGGATAGAAATGCAGATAATCACCACAAGGGCGACAACTGCGACACCGGCGATGATCGCACCATAAGGCAGCGATACAGACAGTGAGGATCCGGAGAAGAACAAAACGGTGACGAGCAGTGAGATAGTCACGAGGAACTGTGAAATCTGCTGAAGAGTCACGGTTGTAACCGCAGCGGCTGTACTCATCTTCTGCTTGGTCAGGAAGCGCAGGTTGAGCGCGGCGGGTCCAATTCCAGCAGGTGCGACCAGAGTGACAATCGAGGCGGCGACCTGGGCAAGAATCGAGTCGCCGAACTTGACCTTCTCTTGGCTGAAAGCAACCAGAGGAACTGCGCCGCCAACCCACGTTGCAGCTGCGAAAGCAAAAGCGATGGCAATCCAGATCGGGTTGGCCTGCTTGACTGCTGCGACGATATCGGAGAAGTTCAAGGAACCCATCAAGATGATTGCGGCGAGCGCAAGAACTGCGAAGGTGATCATCGTCTTGGGGGCGAAACGTTGCAAATTAGCCGGTTGGATAGATTCTTGAGGAGTATCGGCAACGATTCCTTCGCGGAGTTTGTCAAGCAGATCGCTGCGTCGAAGGCTTGCAGTCACCTCCGAAGGCAGGACAGCCTTTTGCAGCACCGGCGCACAACCGACCAGGGCTTCTTCGGAAAGATTTCGTTGCGCCGAGGCCAGCGCCCGATCCTTTCCGACATAGATCGCAAGCAGAGTGAGCATCTGGGCGACATCGATGCGCTGATTGAGCTCGTTCGTTGCAACCTCACCCTCCTCCCAGTGGATCAGCCACACCTGGGAGGACTCATCCACAACCAGGGAAGAGGGGGCGATGCGGCGGTGGCTGATCGCATGGGCGTGCGCAAAGACCAACTGCTTCCAGGCCTCGTCAAGGATCTCATCGGTGAGTGCATCTGCCTCGGCAAGATCCTTCAAGGACGCGGTCGGTGGAAGCACGCGCATGACGGTCATGATGGAGTCGCCCGCCTGTGCAAGCCCCATGGGTTCAGGTAGGTGTACGCCCGCGCGCTTGGCGGAAATGGTGGTCAGCATGGAACGCTCGGCAGCGGCCTTCACAGAGGGGGAAACCCAGCGGGAAAGGCCGCGAAGGCGGACGTTATTCCACACTTCCAAAAGGGTCCCAGTCATTCCGCGCCCCGGGTCGAGCATGGTGATCTCGTAGGGCACACCGTAGATATCCCACACCTGATAGTGGCGATTGCCATCAACGGGGGGACGGCGAGGAATCGTGTATTCAGCTGAATCGGATGCGTGGGGTTCCGCGTGGAAATGGCCGTGTTCTGATTCGGTGACCAGCCATGTTTCCAGGTTGACCCCTGCGGGAAGAAGATCTGTGCGAATGATGCGTTGGGGTGTGATTCGGATGGAGAGAAGCGCACGAACAATCTGACCGCCCGAAGCGCTGCGGTCCTGGAATCCCAAGACAAAGCGCGAGGCCGACCCAAAAGTGCGTCCCAAGAGCACGGAGAATACCGCCGAGGGAAGCGTAAGCTGGCCGCGCAAGACCCAAATGACGATGATGACGGCGAGTGCCCAGTACGACCAGCGAATCGTGCGCATGGCCTCGGCCTCGCCTGCCGCAGTGAAGAGCGCGATGAGCGCGACGGCGACCAAGTTAATTGCAATGTACGAGGCCGTTTGTCCGTTTTCCGAATAGGTGACGCTCAGTGGGCCGGTCGCGGTTTTGGGAAGTTGGCGCAGGAGAAGCAGGATTGCGTACGAGGCGACGCCTGCGATCACGCTTGTTGTCAGTGCTTCGATTGCTGTGGAGACTTGGCGGCGGAAGAGCAGCATGCCGATCACAGCGATCGGGGTGACAAGAATGGTTAAGCCCTCGACCAGAGACAAAGGCATAAGCAGCAGATCGCGAATGACTGTCACGCGGAGGACGTCTTGGGCAACGCCTTCGGTTGTTGAGGAGGCGACGAAACCCAGCCCCCACGCCAAGGCGATACCGAGGAGGCAGAAGATGGCCTCGACAAGGTCGGAGCGGCGGCGTCGACGGTAATGAACCCGATCGGCGAAAAAGACCGCCTCGGGAAGTCTTGACTGGCGCGTAGGAGCGTGATCGGGTGTGTTTTCTTCCGCCTGCTCGGACGCGGGCGCAGGGGGCTGCGGGGCGTCAGAGGCCTCGGACGTGATCAGTTCCTCGGAATTCTCCATGGATGACATCCTATCTGTCTTCTAAAGACCGGTAGGGTTGACTTCGTAACATGCCGTGCGCTCTTAAGTGAACGGCGCCCGAGTTTAAGGAAATCTGCATGCTTGCTGCCGTCATGGTCAATGCCCTCAGGTCTGGATACCTTCATCAACTGGTTCAAGGACCCCGAAAGCCTGCTGGTCGCTATGGGACCGTGGGTTTTTGTGGGGAACAATGCTCATTGTCCTCATCGAATCCGGTGTTCTCTTCCCGGTTCTTCCCGGCGAATCGCTGCTGTTCACTGCAGGTTTGCTCCACGATCGACTGGGGCTACACCTGCCGACACTGATCATCTATGGTTGTTGTTGCGGCCTTCATTTGGCGCGCAGATCGGCTACTTCCTCGGCGCAAAGTGGGGACGCAGGTTCTTCAAGCCGGATGCTCGAATCTTGAAGACCGAGCACTTGGAGAAGGCCGAACGATACTTCCGTGACTACGGCGGGCGTTCCCTGGTCATTGGTCGTTTCATCCCCTTCGTTCGTACCTTCATTCCGATCGCGGCGGGAATGGCACGCTACCCCTACGTGAAGTTCTTGATCTTCAACACCCTGGGTGCCTTGATCTGGGGTGCGGGATTCATCCTCGTTGGCTCACTGCTGGGTAATGTTCCCTTCGTGCATGACAATCTGACCTTGATCCTGGGTGTGATCATCCTCGTCTCGGTTCTGCCCGTGATCATTGAGATCGTCGGAAAGAAGCGTTCAGGCGAGCATGCTGAGGCCGGTGAAGCCGAGGCCCTCACGCAGCAGGAGCACGCCGAGTGAGCAAGCTGCGTATCGCATTCCTAGGGCCCTTCGGGACTTTCACCGAGCAAGCTCTGCGCCAGGTTGCCCCGGAAAACGCTGAGCTTATTCCCCTGACTTCCCCGCCGCTGGCAATGAAAGCGGTACGTGAAGGAAAGGCCGATTGGGCGGTTGTCCCAATCGAGAATTCCATCGAGGGTGGGGTCAATGCGACGCTCGATGCGCTTGCGGACTACCCGCAGCTGGTGATTCGCGCGGAAATGCTGGTTCCCATTACTTTCCACTTTGGCTGTTCGCCCCTGGGACGCGCGCGGAAGATATCCGCAAGATCGGGACGCACCCGCACGCGTGGGCGCAGTGCCGAAACCGGCCGAGGAGACCTTCCGGGTGTTGTCCACGTTCCCGCGACTTCCAACCGCTGCAGCGGCTGAGACTTTGGGGGCGAGCGAGGGCATTTGACGCGGTCTTGTGCAATGCGACCTCGGTTGAACGCTACGGTTTGGAATCGCTGTTCACGGATGTTGCGGATAATCCGGGTGCGATTACGCGTTTTGTGTGCGTGAGAAGGCCGATTGAAGGGTCCTTGACTGCGCCGACTGGACACGATAAGACGACGATTCAAGTCGCGCTGCCGGTGAACCAAGCGGGTTCGCTCATGCGTCTCCTTGAGCAGTTTTCGGTGCACGACGTAGACCTGTCGCGAATTGAATCACGGCCCAGCGGTGATGGCCTGGGTGCCTACACTTTCTCGATCGATATGGTTGGGCACATTACTCAAGAGCACATTCAGGCTGCTTTGCGAGGCCTGTACCGAGTTTCTCCCGGACGTGCGCTTCATGGGGTCCTACCCCAGCTCAACGGTCAATAGCGCGGATGTTCCTCAAGATGACGAGGACTATCGCCGTGCGCGGACGTGGGTTCGTGAACTCATTGCCGGGGTCTCACAGGACTGAACGACTGATTTGTGAGGCCGGTTGGCGCTTGAGGCGTCAGCCGGCCTCACAGTTTGGCAAGCAAGGTACGCATTGCGCCTGCTTTGCGCATGAGGTGGGCTAGGCCTCGGCTGGTAAAACAAAAGGACCCAGCTTTCGCTGGGTCCTTACTACGTGCGCGAGGGGGGAGTTGAACCCCCACCCCATCACGGGCACACGGACCTGAACCGTGCGCGTCTGCCTATTCCGCCACTCGCGCGTACGTGGAAACTTTAGGGAATGAGAAACGATAAGTCAAACTGAATGATGAAAGGCGGCGAGCATCACCTTGAGACGCACTGAGACACCCTCGCGCAGCTGGTCGCCGGCTGCGCGAGCTGGCTGCTTCTGTTCTATTCACTTCGCGAGGAAGCGCTGGACGAAAACTTTCAGGGTAGATACAGGTATTTTTCTGCACATGCCCCGATGAAGGTCTCGAAGTCGATCTCTGGATTGCTGAAAAGCTCGTGAAGTTGGGGATTGTCACCCTGGGTAATCGGGACCGAATTCTCCGGTGGGTAAGCAGTAGAAGATATCGCGACTGATCGCGTAGCCGTTGTTCTTGCCGAATTCTTCCATGACCGCGAAGCGCATGTAGTCGGCCATCTGGAGTATCTGTCGTGAGATGTCCTCCGGATCGATGGGCGCATAGAGCAGGACGGAGCGCTGCGGAATGGCGAAGAACAATCCGTGGGGGGCATTAATTTGGAGATTGCTTACCAACGCACCAATGTTTGCCGCCTTGCCGGCGATGAATGGTGATTCTCCCAGCAGTTCGGTGAAGGGACCCACCTGTTGCTTCGTATCGATTGGCTCGTTATCGGTGTTGATCTGGCCGTAGTGGAAGAGCTCGTCGACCGAAAGTGGGTATCGAGCAAGACTTTGATCCGTTACCAATGACACGCTGTTTGGGAAATCCAGGTAGAGCGCTGTGGCTAATCCGGCGGTGAATGGACGAATGTAGGTGATGGGGAGATCTGAGCTCTGTCCCGCTCCGGATGATGCGTGTGCGGATTCGCTTGCGAAGCTCATCGGGATCACTGATCGAGTACTCGGGCATTCGCAGAGTTTCAATCATGAAGGCAACCCAGCGCTCGATTCGTTCTTGGTGCTGGGCCTGGTCGATGCGCGACAGATCTGACAGAAGGTTTTCAACGTTGAAGCGCATGGTGTCGACGGTCAGAATGTAGCCGTTTGTTTGCGGATCGACCTGGGGAGTGGCATCAATGCCAGCGTCTTCCAAGCGCTTCAAAAGATAGGGAAACGTGCGTTGAATCAGTTCATTGCGGTCCATGTGCGTGAGTTTAGCGTTTTTCATATTTGAAAGAGCTGGATTGAGGCTGGATGGGGACTTTGATGAGGGCTTCTTCTGAGGGTAAATTTGTCTGATGAATATGCTGCGTTTTGCGGCTTGACCTGTCAGACTTATACATGCATGTCCCAACGACGGCGACATTCACGGAAGGATGAGCACAATGACAATCCCATTCATTATCGGAGCCTACGCCTCGCATCCCGCACCGGAACTGCAAGAGGAGTATTACAAACTTCTCGCACAGCAGCCGTGGATCAATGGCCTCGAAATGCCCTATCCCGGACAGATCGCCACCGACAATGAACTTCTCGCCGGCCTACTCGCCGCGAACTGGGATTTCAACACCATCACCGCCATCCCCGGCACCATGCAAAACGTCGGAAAAGACGCGAACTTCGGCTTGGCCTCGCCAGATAGGGACGGTCGCGAGGCCGCGCTGGCTTTCACCCGCCAGCTGCGCGAGGACGTGGGCAAGTTGAGCGAGCACGCCGATCGTCATGTGGTGACGCGCATTGAAGTGCACTCGGCACCCACTCGGACAGCGGAAGGGGACGCATTCAGGCGATCTCTGGAAGTTCTGCGCGAATGGGACTGGTACGGTGCGAAGCTCGTGATTGAGCATTGCGACCGTTTTATCTCCGAGCAAAAGCCGGAAAAGGGATTCCTCTTGATCGACGAAGAAATCCAGATCGCTGCCGAATTTGAGGTCGGTGTCCTGATTAACTGGGGACGCTCCGTTCTAGAAGAACGCAGTGCCGATGCTGCCTACGATCACATCGTTGCGGCCGGGAAACGCGGGGTTCTAGACGGCGTCGTCTTCTCGGGAGCGGGTCCGGAAGAAACCCAGTATGGCTATGCCTGGATTGATGGGCACCTGCCCGGTCAGACCGATGAGCCGGCATCGCTCATGAGTAATGCAGAAATTAAGCACTGTGCACGCGCCGCGATCGAGGGCGGATGCGCCTATCTGGGTGCGAAGATGTGCGTGCCCAAGGACGCAACCTTAGAGGAGCGCCTCGCGATGCTGACCCACGTCTACAAGGCTTGCGAGCTCCAATAACTGTGCTTACGTAAGCGCTCGTTGTATATCCGCTCTAGGGGTATCCGCCGCCGGAGTATGCCCCCCTCGGAATATCCGCCTGAATGTCCTCCGGAATATCCGTCCGCGGACAAAGTGCGTCAATGTGCGGGCATAGCGCAGCTGTTTCGCGCCTATCCTTCGAGCTATGACGCACTTTGTCCGCTGGGAGACTGCTCAAAGCGGAAAACGAGGTTCGTCTGCCTCGCGCTGAAGTCGCAGCCGCTGCCTCGTGCTGAGGTCGCACCGCGCAGCCGGTCCTACTCCACGGTGACTGACTTAGCGAGGTTTCGAGGCTGAGTCGACATCCAGCCCCTTCACCGCAGCAAGCTCACACGCAAAAATCTGCAGCGGAACAATTGTCAGCAGCGGTGCATACAGCGTCGGAACGGGAGGCACGCGGAAGACAACTTCAGCGAACTCGTCGACCGATGCGTCGCCTTCTTCTGCAATGACAATGGTTCGTGCTCCGCGCGCACGGACCTCTTGGATGTTCGCCAGGACCTTCGCATGCAGTTCCGGGACGGCGCGGAGTTGGCACAATGACGACGACCGGCTGACCTTCATCCACCAGGGCGATCGGCCCGTGCTTGAGCTCGCCGGCCGCAAAACCCTCCGCGTGGATGTAGCAGATTTCCTTGAGTTTGAGCGCGCCTTCAAGAGCGACGGGGTAGCCCACGTGCCGCCCCAAGTAGATCACCGAGGTCGCATCTTTCATGGTGCGGGCGAATTGGCGAACTGTCTCTCCGCTATCCAAAACCTTCTGAATCGCCTCGGGAAGGCGCGCAAGTTTCTCCATGTAGTCGGTGATTTCGTCGGCGTACTTGTTCCCGCGAACCTGCGCCAGGTACAGGCCGAGGATGTAGCACGCTGTCACCTGTGAAGTGAAGGCCTTCGTGGAAGCGACCGCAATTTCGGGCCCTGCATGGGTGAGGATGACGGCATCGGATTCGCGTGAAATGGTCGAACCGGGAGTATTGACAATCGCGACGACCTTCGCGCCCTGTTCGCGGGCGTGGCGGATCGCCTGGATCGTATCCATGGTTTCGCCGCTCTGAGAAATCGCAACAACCAGGGTCTTCTCTCCAACAACCGGGTCTCGGTAGCGGAATTCGCTGGATAGTTCGACCTCGACGGGGATACGGCACCAGTGCTCAATCGCGTAACGGGCGACTTGCCCCGCATAAGAGGCGGTTCCGCAACCAATCATGATGATTTTGTCGATCCCACGCAGGACGTGCTCGGGGATGCGGATCTCATCCAAAGCCAAGTGCTCATGCGAGTCCATTCGATCGGCAAGAGTCTCAGCCACGCCCCGAGGGCTGTTCGTGGATTTCCTTCTCCATGAAGGTCGGCCATCCGCCCTTGGTCGCGCGATCCGCCGAAAAATCGACTTCGTATTCCTTCAGGGGAACCGGGTGCCCATCCGCACCGATGACCGTTACAGCGGAAGCGCTCACGACAACCAGCTGGTCTTGCCCAATTTCCACCGCGCGGCTCGTGTGCTCGATGAAGGCAAGGACATCTGAACCCAGGAAGTTTTCTCCTTCGCCGAGGCCAATAACCAGCGGCGATGACCTGCGCGCGGCAACGATGACCTTGGGAGATTCAGCGGACAATGCGAGCAGAGTAAAAGTTCCCTCGAGCTCGGCGGTTACTTCCCGCATGGCGACGACCAATCGGCGTGCGACGGCCTCGTCGGTGCCGCTCAGCCCTGCAACTTCTTCCGTGTACGAGGCCGCATCCGCCTGATCGTAGGCGCGCGCAAGCAGGTGCACGACCACTTCCGTATCGGTTTCCGAGGCGAAAACCGCACCTTGTGCGCGCAGTCGGGTGCGCAGTTTGTCCGCGTTTTCGATGATTCCATTGTGGACAAGTGCGAAGCGCCCATCTGGGCTGACGTGGGGGTGAGCGTTTGCTACCGTGGGGACGCCCGTGAGTTGCCCAACGGGTATGCCCGATCCGGCGTAAGCATCGGCTGGTGCATCCTGATCAACAGCCTCACGCAGGTTGACCAGCTTGCCGACGGCCTTGATGACGTCCAGTTCTCCCGGATACGCCAATGCGATTCCTGCAGAATCATATCCGCGATATTCCAGGCGTGAAAGTCCATCAAGAACGACCTGACGGCTTCGCTGAGAGGCCTGGCATGCAACGTGTCCAACAATTCCGCACATGTTCTCATTGCAACACAGGAGCCTTGTCTATCGCTTGCCGGGCAGCTATGTAGCGCCTGTAGAATCCTGCCTAGAATGCGCCGTCTTTCCAGTGAATCGGATCGTCCAAAATTCTCTCGAGAATCTGGAAAGCCCCACCGCGCAGGGAAAGGTCCTCGGATGAGGGAAGGATATCGATAGCGGGCGCATACCAGGGCGCTTGGAGGACTCGAGTTTCCAATTCCTCGTGCAGCGTTGGCAGCAGGTAGGGTGCGATCTCGGCGACGAGGCCGCCCAAATAGACCTGAGAAATATCGACGGTGTTGACGACGCCTGCTAGGGCTTGCCCCAGTGCATGACCGGCATTGGCAAGAGCATCTTGAGCCTGTGCACTGTGTCCGGCAAGCTGGGTAAGCTCGCGCGCGCTAGCCCCGTCTCCCAAGCCCGCTGCTCGGCACAGCGCCTTGAGTCCAGCAATGGTTTCCAGGCATCCGCGTGCTCCACAGGAGCAGACGTTTCCTTGAGGGTTCAACGCAAATATGCCCGATTTCACCCGACCAGCCGTGAGCTCCGCCCAGCGGTTGATGGTTGATGACGAGGCCGCCGCCGATGCCAACTTCCCCGGAGACATAGATGAAAGATGCGGGTCCCTCGGGAACGCCTGGGGCGGGGATGGGCGACCGCAAAGGCTGCCAAGTCGGCCTCGTTCGCAATGAGGGTGACGTGGAGGTCGTGGAGGGGTGGGTGAGTTCGTCGAAGGGGATGTTCTTCCAGCCGAGGTTTGGAGCGGTGACGAGGGTGTCGCCAGAGACGAGGCCGGGGAAGGCAAGCGCGCTGCCGAGGAAAACCGTGCTTTCTTCGCGTCCTGCGTGTAGGACGCGTCTTCCCATTCGAGCCAGTTTGCAGGATCGTCAGTGGATCTGAGCCGGAGAAATCGCCGTCCTGTGTCTCTCGAGCGAGGACATTGCCGCTCAGGTCGACAAGGTATGCGCCAAGAACGGAGATATTCACCTGCAGTCCCAGTGCGATGACCGTTCCCGAGGCGGGGGAGAGGACGCTTGTGGGTCGGCCTCGTCCGCCAGTGGCGAGTTTATCGTCGCTTTCTTCGACGAGGTCGGTGGCAATGAGTTCATCGACCAGACGTGACATTGTTGCGCGTGAAATTCCGGTTTGAGCAGCGATTCCCGCGCGGTTGATTGCGCCAGGATTGGCCAGGATGTGGCGCAATGCCAGCGAAAGATTGTGTGCACGCAGATTTTGGTTCGTGGCGCCAGAATGTGGGCTTTGCGTGCGAACTGTGTTGGCCATGTCTTGACTCTATCGCATTTTTTGGATTATGTTATGAGACATAACAAAACCGTGCATACTTTTGCACCGATTAAAAATCTGGAAGGTCATGCTATGGCGCATACACCTCGACCCGAAGATCGCTTCTCTTTCGGCCTGTGGACCGTGGGATGGAATGCGGTTGATCCCTTTGGAACCGGCACCCGAGCCGTCCTCGATCCGTGGGAATACACGGCGAAACTCGCAGAAATCGGCGCCTGGGGTATTACATTCCACGACAATGATGTCTTCGACTTCGATGCCTCGGACTCAGAGCGTCATGAGCGAGTCATGCGCGTCAAGGAAGTTGCCGACGCAGCCGGACTCGTCATCGAAATGGTGACAACCAATACCTTCACCCACCCGGTGTTTAAAGACGGCGGATTAACGAATAATGACCGTGAGATCCGCCGTTTCGGCCTGCGCAAGATCTTGCGTAACGTCGACCTTGCGGCGGAACTTGGCGCGACAACCTTCGTCATGTGGGGCGGGCGCGAAGGCGCAGAATACGACTCCTCCAAGGATCTCAATGCCGCATTCGATCGCTACCGCGAAGGCCTCGATACCGTCGCCGCCTACATTGAGTCCCGCGGCTACGACCTCCCGGATCGGTCTGGAACCCAAGCCTAATGAACCTCGAGGCGATATCTTCCTTCCCACCGTCGGTCACGCCTTGGCCCTGATCGCCCAGCTCGACAACGGCGACGTCGTCGGATTGAACCCCGAAACCGGACACGAACAAATGGCCGGCCTGAACTACACGCACGCATTGGCTCAGGCGCTCAACGCCGGAAAGCTCTTCCACATCGACCTCAATGGTCAATCCGGCCTGAAGTACGACCAAGATAAGGCATTCGGACACGGCGACCTTGCCAGCGCTTTCTTCACCGTCGATCTGCTTGAGAACGGCTTCCCCGGGGGAGGACCTCGCTACGAAGGGCCTCGTCACTTCGACTACAAGCCCAGCCGAACCGAGGGCATGGAAGGCGTGTGGGAATCCGTGCGTGCAAACATGGAGATGTACTTGAGGCTGGCCGAAAAGGCTCGCGAATTCCGCGCCGATCCGCTCACCCAAGAACTCATGGAGGCGGCATCTGTCGCCGAGCTGGCAACTCCCACGCTCGCACCCGGTGAAAGCATTGACGACTTCCTTGCTGACCGCAGTGCCTTCGAGGATTTCGACGCCGAAGCAAAGGGCGCTCGTGAGTACCACTACGTCGAGCTCTACCAGCAGGCCATGCGCCACCTGATCGGCTGAGACCATGAGTGAGAGCAGGCCATTCGTCGCTGGAGTCGACTCCTCCACGCAATCGTGCAAAGTTGTCATCTGCGATCCGGTCAGCGGCAGGATCGTCCGCGAAGGTCGCGCCTCGCACCCAGAGGGAAGTGAAGTTGACCCTCAGGCGTGGTGGGATGCTTTCCTCGAGGCCGTGCGCGCGGCTGGCGGGTTGGACGACGTGCGTGCGCTCAGCGTGGGCGGGCAACAACACGGAATGGTCTGCTTGGACTCGCAAGGCGAGGTCATCCGCCCGGCGCTTTTGTGGAACGATACCCGAAGCGCCGGTGCGGCCGAGGAACTCACCTGCGAACGAGGCGATGGTGACCTTGAGCGCGGTGCTCGCTGGTGGGCGCAGGCCACGGGACTCGTTCCCGTTGCCTCTTTTACGGTCACGAAACTGCGTTGGGTCGCAGACAATGAACCGGAAAATGCGCGAAAGATTGCGGCAATCTGCCTGCCTCACGACTGGCTGAGTTGGAAAATCCGCGGCGGTTTTGACGCTGTCGGATTGGAAGGATTGTGCACCGACCGTTCCGACGCCTCGGGAACGGGCTACATGGACCGGGCTGATGCAGTCTACAGGCGCGAAATCTTGGCTCAGGCCCTAAGAATCTCGGTGGAAGAAGCCGAGGGAATCATCCTGCCGAAGATCTGCGAACCTGTGGAAGCCATGGGGTGTGGGATCCAGCGCAAGGATGGGGAGAAATCGCCATCGGCCCAGGGTGTGGGGACAATGCCGGGGCTGCGCTCGGTGTTGGCCTCCGGTGTCGGACAGGCGTTGCTCTCGTTGGGAACCTCCGGGTGTTGCTGTTGTGAGTGAAACTCCCGTCGAAGACCCCAGTGGTCAAGTCGCCGGTTTTGCTGACGCCAGTGGCATTGGCTTCCCCTCGCGTGCACGCTCAACGCCTCGCGAATCCTCGACGCGGTCGGCGCGATGAGCGGCCTCGGCTATGAGGAACTAGACGAAGCGGCACTGTCGGTTCCCGACGCGGGAGGGCTGCGCCTCGTTCCGTATTTTGAAGGCGAACGCACGCCGAACCTGCCCGATGCCACTGCCCGATTGGAGGAATGACGCTCAAGAATTCGACGCGCGCGCACCTTGCTCGGGCCGGTGTCGAGGGGCTGCTTTCCCACATGCGTTTCGCGCTCGAATGCGTGCGTGAGCTGGGAGTTCCGATCGAGAAAGTGCTCGTTGTCGGCGGTGGAGCGCGCTCGCGGGCAGTGCAGAGCTTGGCACCCGAATTCTTAGGGGTGCCCGTTGAATTTCCCGAGGCGGCAGAGTACGTCGCCCTGGGGGCCGCGAGGCAGGCGGGATGTTACATCCGCCCACGATATGAACACGCCGTGCGCGGCCCACGTCTGGGCCATAGCATGAGGCTATGTTCCAACGAATGCGTAGCTGACCCACGCGTCAGCTTTTGACCAGACCTACTGATGGCTAGAGATTACTCGCCCGGGTCGTACGTCTTTGCGTTGGAAACTGCCGCAATCGCCGAATCGTGAGCGCAGCGGCTCGACCCCTTCAGCCATCGCCTCTCCTCACGTCACAAGAATCAAAAACGTGAACACAAGGAGAGATAACAATGGGCGCAATTGAGGCAACGGACACCGACTACCAGAACTCTTGGGCATTTGAGACCAAGCAAATTCACGCGGGTTGGGACCGTGATCCCCAGACCGGTGCAACTTCCATCCCGATTCTTCAAACAACCTCATTCGCTTTTGACTCCGTGGAACGAGCCGCAGCCCGCTTCGCCCTGCAAGAGCTTGGCCCCATCTACACTCGCCTGGGCAACCCGACCAATGATTACGTCGAGGCCCGAATCGCTGCCCTCGAAGGTGGCGTCGGCGCGCTCCTGACATCCTCAGGCCAGTCCGCAATTGCCCTTGCGGTCCTCAACCTGGCATCTGCGGGGAACAACATCGTTGCTTCGCCTTCGCTTTACGGCGGTTCAACCTCGCTGCTCAACAACACCCTGCGTCGCCTCGGAATCGATGCCCGCTTTGTTCGCGATCCCTACGATGTTGAGGAATGGCTGTCTCTGGCCGATGAAAACACCGTTGCCTTCTACGGCGAAACCATCCCCAACCCCAAGGGCGACATCTTCGATATCGAGAAGATCGCGCAGGCCGCACACTCCGTTGGCGTTCCGCTTATCGTCGACAACACTGTCGCCACCCCCTACCTGACCAGGCCAATCGAATGGGGCGCCGACATCGTCATCCACTCGGCCACGAAGTACCTGGGCGGCCATGGCACCGCGATCTCGGGCGTGATCGTCGATGCCGGTAACTTCGACTACACGAAGGACCCCAAGCGTTTCCCCGGTTTCAATGAACCCGAATCCTCCTACGCGGGCCTCGTTTTCGGACATGACCTGAGCGCCGAGAAGCTCGGAGCAAACCTCTCCTACATCATTCGCGCACGTGGAATTGGCCTGCGAGATGTCGGCTGTGCACCCTCGCCCTTCAACTCCTTCCTCATCGAGCAGGGGATCCAGACCCTCTCACTTCGCGTCGAGCGCCACGTTGACAACGCGCTGAAAGTTGCGAAGTTCCTCGAGGCCCACCCGCAGGTCGAGTCCGTCAACTACGCGGGCCTCGAGTCCTCGCCCTACTACGAGCTCCACCAGAAGTACAACCCTCGCGGTGCCGGTGGCCTCCTCTCCTTCGTCATCAAGGGCGGCCTCGAAGCAGGAACCTCATTTGCGACCTCGCTCAAGCTTCTCCCGACCGTCGCCAATATCGGTGACGCAAAGTCCTTGGTCATTCACCCCGCATCCACCACGCACTCCCAACTCAGTGAGTCCCAGCTGCGCGCCGCGGGAATTGAACCCGGAACCGTCCGCCTGTCCATTGGCATTGAGAACGTTAACGACATCATTGCCGACCTTGTCCAAGGATTCGAGGCCGTCGCCCACCTGGCCTGAAACTGGCCAGCCCGCGCAATCTCGAGGTAAGTGAGGAAGAGACCATGAGCCGACGTGAACTTGGACCGATCCCCGTCAGCGGTGCCTGGACGCCTAATGACCCCGTCGCATTCCGTAAGTTTGCGCACTTGGGGCCCCTCCGCCTCGAAAATGGTTCATTCCTGCCGGAAGTGACCCTGGCCTACGAGACCTTGGGCACGCTCAACGAGGACCGATCGAATGCGATCCTCGTGCTGCACGCACTCACGGGCGACGCCCACATCTCGGGGCCGGCGGCTCCCGGTCAGGTCACTGCGGGCTGGTGGGAAGAGGCCGTCGGACCGGGCAAACCCTTGGATCCCGAGCGCTACTTCCTCGTCGTTCCCAACGTTCTCGGTGGCTGTCAGGGAAGCACCGGCCCGGCCTCGGCAGCGCCTGACGGGCAGCCGTGGGGCTCGCGTTTCCCCGTCATCTCAACGCGCGACCAGGTTCAGGCCGAGGCGCGGCTGGCGGATTACCTCGGGATTCCCACGTGGAACACGGTCATCGGCGCCTCCCTGGGAGGACACCGCGCGCTCGAGTGGGGAGTGACCTTCCCGCTGCGCTGCGAGCGTTTGGTCGTCGTGGCCTCGGCGGCATGCACGAACGCGGAACGTGCCGCTTGGGCGCACACTCAAATCCGCGCCATTGAACTGGACCCCAACTGGCGAGGCGGAGACTACTACGACCAGGAAGAAGGCCCTCACGCGGGACTCAACCTCGCGCGACAAATCGCTCACGCCACCTACCGCTGCCCCGATGAGCTGGACGCGCGCTTCGGGCGCGCGCCCCAGGACCGCGAGGACGTGTTAAGCGGCGGCCGTCTGGCTGTCCAGTCCTACTTGGACTACCACGGGGCAAAGCTCGTGCGTCGTTTCGACGCGGGCTTCTACGTTTCCTTGTGCCGCACGATGCTGAGCTACGACATCGGTCGCGATCGCGGGGGAATTACCGAGGCGCTGCGGCAGATCACCGCGCGAACGCTGGTCATTTCGGTGGACTCGGACCGACTGTTTTTCGCAAAGGAAGGACTCCAAGGTCGCCGAGGGAATTCCCGGCGCGCAATACGCGTGCCTGTCGTCTCCGCACGGTCATGACGGCTTCCTCATCGAATACGAACAACTCAATCGAGTCCTCGAGGATTTCCTGGAAAATCAACCCTCTTTCATTGATTCTTCGGCACTGTAAAGGCGCAATTTTTCTTTCTTATGTGAGGCCTGAGCTAGGCACAGCTCATTCATAGAGTTAGCTGGCTCAATTGGATCATCACGATCCACGAAAGGACCTCACATGAAAACGCCAGCTTCGACTCTTGTACGGTTATCAGCCGTAGCCGCGGTCGGCGCGCTCGCACTGAGCGCCTGCTCCTCGACTTCCGGCACCGCATCGGCCTCGTCGGCCGTCAGCGCGAAGGCCGCCTCAAGCTCATCGGTTTCCGCGGAATCCGGGACTGTGATTGCTCCTCCGACCGCTGCCGAGGCCCTGGCTGCGAACGCGAAAGCCTCCTACGTTGAGGACAGTGCGTGGGATGCTTCTTCGGCTCAGGCCATTACTTTGAACGGAAGCAGCGCGAGTACCTCAGCATCTGGAGTGAAGGTCGAGGGTTCCACGGTGACGATCACCCAGGCTGGCGTATACAAACTTTCTGGAACGCTCAATGGCCAGGTCAAGGTCGAGGCCGGGACCGATGCCCAGGTCGTCTTGATCCTTGATGGCGCGACAATCACGAACTCTTCGGGTAGCGCCATTAATGTGGTCTCTGCGGATGATGTTGTGCTGTCCTTGAATGGTTCAAACACTGTCACTGACGGCACGCCTTCGGATACGAATGCTGAGGACAACGCGGCGATTTACTCTGATGCAGATCTCACAATTACGGGTAGCGGGTCACTGACGGTTAATGCCAACTACAACGACGGCATTACCAGCAAGGACGACCTCTACATTCTGTCGGGTAACATCACGGTCACCTCGAAGGACGATGCGCTACGTGGCAAGGACTCTCTGACCGTTGCTGGCGGAACTATCAAGGTCACTTCAGGAGGGGACGGCCTGAAGTCAGACCAAGATAGCGACACCACTAAGGGCTACGTCAATATCACCGGCGGCACCATCGAAATCACTTCGACGGGTGACGGTATCCAGGGTGAAACTGACGTCATCATCACCGGCGGTGATACGACGATCATTGCCGGTGGAGGCGCTTCATCTGGAAAGGACTCCAACAATTCCACCAAGGGAATTAAAGCCGGTGTCTTCCTGATTGAAGACGGTGGTGAAGTCACGATTGACTCCGGTGACGATGGTTTGCACTCCGATGGTGCAATCCGACTGACCTCCGGAACGATCGTTGCTTCGACTGCTGATGATGGTATCCACGCTGAGGGTGCGGCCGTTCTTGACGGTGCGAAGGTCACTGTTGAGCAGTCCAGCGAAGCCCTTGAAGGTGGTTTGATCACCATCTCCAATGGCGAGGTTAATCTGACCTCCAGTGACGACGGTATCAACGGCTCCGGTTCGACTACTGTTGCAGCAGTTGAAGCGGCAAAGACCGCGACCAAGACGACCACGACCAACAACGGACCCGGTGGCGGTGGCTCCATGCAGGACACCGGTGAGAAGATCCTGATCTCGGGCGGCACCATCACGGTGAACGCCGGCGGTGACGGCATCGACTCCAATGGTTCAGTGGAGATTAGCGGCGGTAACACGATCGTTTACGGTCCCACGGATGGCGGGAACGGCGCACTGGATTCGAACGGTGAATTCTTGGTCAGTGGTGGAACGCTTCTTGCCATTGGTTCTTCCGGAATGGCTGAATCGCCTTCGACCAGCTCTTCACAGGGATGGCTGCAGGCTTCGGCTTCCGGGAACGCGAACTCGACCGTGACCATCAGGACTCCAGCGGAAAGGTTTTGGCCAACATCAAGGCAGCAAAGACCTTCCAGAATGTGGTCTTCTCCTCTGCGGATGTGTCGAATGGCCAGAGCTACACGGTGAGTGTGGATTCGAATTCGACCTCTGTCACTGCCGGTCAGGCGACCGGCAGTCAGGGCGGTCCCGGTGGGGGAGCGCCCGGTCAGGAGGCGCTCCTGGTGGACAAGGCGGAAACCGTCAGGGCGGCCGCTGAGTGAAAGAGTGGGGGATGCGACTTCGGTCGCATCCCCCACTACGTTTTCTCTACTTGGTTGTTCTACTAACCTGTTCGGTTAAAAGGCGGGTGGTTAACTCACGGCCCCACCCCCGTGATGCCCACCCCGCGGATCCACCCCACCCCGCGGACAAAGTGCGTCTGAACGAGAAGCTCGTGAGCGTATATGGCCGGAATCGGTCGAGCAATGACGCACTTTGTCCGGGCACGTGTACGCAAGAAACGATCTTTTTCGATCTGTGGGTGTCTCAGGGCGCTTTGTCCGGGTGTCCTAGCCTCGAGTATGACCAAGGCGCCCCCAAAGTGCATGGCTGGGTCAAGTTTCGCACATAGCTCATTCATAGACTCCACTGGCTCAATAGTTACGTCACGCACGAAACAACCTTGAGGAGCATCAAATGACTGCACTCACCACAGCGATGGTTCTGCCGATCATCATTGACCTCTTCGCAATGTTGATCCTGGTTGGAGCCCTCTACTACCCCCGCCACCGGCGCGCCGATCTCGTCGTTGCATTCTTCGTTGTCAACATCGGCGTCCTTGCGGTCGCAAGCGTCATGGCAAACTCAACGATCTCCGCAGGCCTAGGACTTGGCCTCTTCGGTGTCTTGTCGATCATCCGACTGCGCTCCGACGAAATCAGCCAGCGAGAAATCGCCTACTACTTTGCTTCCCTTGCCATTGGCCTGCTCCTTGGCATGAGCACCGCGATCTACTCCTACGCAATGGTCGCTCTGGTCCTAGCTACCCTCGCCATCGGTGACTCGACCTTGCTCCTGGCCGTTCGGGCTCGCAGCAAGTCCAATTCGACCGCGCAATCGCGGACGAGCAAGAACTTCGCCAAGCGCTTGAGGCTCGCATGGGTGTCAAGGTGACCGGAGTCAAGGTCATCAAACTCGACATGGTCAACGATCTCACCTTGGTTGACGTTCGCTACCGGGTCCCGGCCAGGCGCTGAGCCTGCACGAAAGACCACCCCGGCCTCGGCCTCGTGAAAGAACTGGAGGACACCATGACGCACGAACTACACAACCTGACGAACCTCGAAGGAATCAGCCTCGATGACATGAACGCACGCGCCGCGATGCTCACGCGAGTCGACCGCAAGTACGTCGTGCCCACGGATCGCTTTGGATGAGTTGCTCGCGCTCATGAACCCCGCAACGCAGATCCTTGAAATCGGGGGGAAGAATGAGCAGCGATATGCCTCGTGCTACTTCGATACTCCCGAGCTGCACTCCTTCATGGACACCGCGCACAAGCGCCGCCGCCGCTACAAGGTCGTACGCGCTCTTACCTTGATTCGGAGCTGGCCTTCCTTGAAGTTAAGACCCGAGGCCCGCGCGGGCACACCGTCAAGAAGCGCTTGGCCTACGACTTCGCTCAGGCTGCGCGGATGGAACTGAGTTGCGAGGGCAGGTTTTGGGTGGCCGAAAGGCTCGAGGCCGCTCAGTGCTTTGACGGCGTTGGTCGGGTTGAGTCACTGATCCCCGTGCTCTCAGGAACCTACACGCGTTCAACGCTTCTCATGGCAGGCGGCCAGGGGCGCGCGACGATTGACACCGATCTGAACTGGGACTCATGGGGTCGTGAGCTTCAGGCTCCCCACATTGCGATTATCGAAACCAAATCTGGCGCAGCTCCGTCTGAGCTGGACCGATTGCTGTGGGCAAACAGGATCCGGCCGTCGCGTATCTCGAAGTACGCGACTGCGATGGCTCTGCTGGCTCCGGACTTGCAGACAAATCGGTGGACTCGCGTGATTGATCGTTTCTTCACGATGAGGCCGACGGTCCAGCAGGCGCTTGCCGCATGAGCCGACCGCGGGATTGATCCCGCACACAAGCTGTCCCGCGAAGTGTGCGTGATGACCCAGAGGTGCTGCGCGGGACTAGGGCTGGGGGTGTGGAAATTCCACGCCCCCCAGTTCTGATGCGATCGTGAGGAAAGAATGACACTGCCTTCGGAGAAACTTGCTGAGCTTGGCCTTGAACTACCTGAGGTTGCCAAGCCTGTTGCCGCCTATGTTCCTCGCCATTGAGGATCGCGGTGTTGTGCGCACCTCCGGTCAGCTTCCCTTGGAAAATGGCGAGTTGGCTTGCATTGGTGCGGTTGGTGAAGATGGTGCGGATCCCGAAGACGCGTACGAGGCCGCGCGGATTTGTGCGTTGAATGCGATGGCGGCTGCAGCTGCAGTTGCTGGTGGTGTGGATCGTCTGGCCTCGGTGGTTAAGGTGACTGCCTTTGTTGCGTCCTTGCCGAATTTCTATGGGCAGGCTGCTGTGGTCAATGGCGCGTCTGAACTGCTGGGTGAGGTTTTTGGCTCTCAGCACGCGCGTTCAGCTGTGGGCGTTGCGGCCTTGCCGCTGAATGCCTCGGTCGAGGTCGAGGTGGAGTTCGCACTCCGTTCCGAGTGAGTGGGATCGCTCAGCGCTCTATTTAGCAAGGATTTAAACTGAAATAAAGGTCTGTGTGCGGGCGTTCCTGTGAGTGCCCGCTGGTTTACAGCTTTATTCCAAGGAAGAGGACAAAATGGCAGAGACTTTGCCCGAGGCAGCAGCGCCGGGAACTGGACAGCAATTCAAGCTGGTCGATGTGTCGACCACCCCCTCTGAGGGCGGTTGCGGTTGCGGTTGTGGCGGCCACGGAAAGAAGGAACAGGCTGCTCCTGCAGCAACTGCACCCGAGTCGCACGGAGGCTGTGGCTGCGGTGGGCACGGACATAAGGCTGAGGCCGCACCTGCCCGTGAATCACACGGCGGTTGTGGTTGTGGCGGACATGGACACGGTGCTCAGGAAGCTCCAAAGGCTGAGGCACCTGCTCACGGTGGTTGCGGTTGCGGTGATCACGGCCAGGGAACAGCGCACGTCGTTTCGCAGGATCCCGCCGTTCGTGAGGACGAGCTTGTTATTCATTCCCCTGCCCTAAGGTTGTTCGCCATGCTCTGCTCTTTGCTGCGATGGATAACCTGCCGCTTGGCGCATCGCTGATTGTTGTGGCACCGCATCAGCCGGCTCCGCTCTTCAACTACCTGCAGGAAAGCGAATCGCACTACCGTGTCGAGACCATCGAGACCGGCCCGGTCGACTGGCGCTACCGCATTACGCGTCTGTCCTAGTTTTCTGAGGCTCAATGCCCGCGAGCTCTGCGCTCGCGGGCATTTCTGTGTCTGGTGTCTCCGAGTTTTATATCGCCACTTCAATTCCGTTTTGCCTCCGCGGACAAAGTGCGTCTGAATGGGGGAGGCTTTGGTGATTTTCCCCGATAACCCGAAAGTAATGACGCACTTTGTCCGATGTGACGGGTCGGCGGTGCCCTTAAAGAAGCCGAGCTGCCAATGATCGTCTACTCTCGGGCAGGGGCGCTCAGGACAAACTGCGTCTGTGTGGGGAGGCTTTGGTGATTTTCCCCGATAACCCAGAAGCAATGACGCACTTTGTCCGATGTGCCGAGGTGACGAGCAACCTCACGACGCCCTCGCTCAAGTGCCTCACTCGCTTCGCTGTCAGCGGCCGAGCAAGTCCTGTCGCTGGCCGAGCCGCCCCGCTGCGTGGCCGAGCCCGCGCAGCCGACTGACTAAGCGACGCCCCGTCAGGTGACCGCGTGTCCAGTCTCAATAAGAAAACCCGAAATACCAGCGAAAGTCTCGCTGGTATTTCGGGTTGTTCTGAAACCGCCTGTGGGAATCGAACCCACGACCTATTCATTACGAGTGAATCGCTCTGCCGACTGAGCTAAGGCGGCCGGGCAAATCCTCACTTCCGAAGGGAAGTGCAGAAAAGCTACCGGAAGTACTTTAGCGGTATCCGCTTCGGAGAAGCAAACGTTGTGCTGCTGTGATGGTGTGTGATTGCCAGCACGCACTCTTGCTCACGCCTGCCACTACCTGCGCGTTCCTCAGGTGTTACCCTGAATTGTGTTGACAGAACATGACGAAAAGTCAGAAAACCCAGCGGAGACGCCCGTCGTCCTTCTTGTAAATCTAGGGACTCCCGAATCGCCCAGCCCCAGCGATATCCGCCGTTTTTTGCGTGAATTTCTGAGTGATCGTCGAGTAATTGAACTTCATCCTCTGATCTGGAAGCCAGTCCTTGAAGGCGTGATTCTTCCTTTCCGCCCCTCTCGAGTCGCACCAAACTATCGTTCGATTTGGACTGAGCATGGTTCGCCGCTCATGGCGTATTCCATCGCCCAAGCCGAATCTCTTTCAGAGCTGCTTGGCGGTCAGGCGAAAGTTGTGCTCGCTATGCGCTACGGAAAGCCCTCTATTGAGAGCGTCCTTGATGATGTGTTCGCGAAGGGGCATCGCCGCGTCCTTCTACTTCCTGCCTATCCGCAATATGCCGCGTCATCTGCGGGAACAGTCACTGACGCATTAGCGCGCTACATCCTGAAACGTCGCAATCATATGGAAGTGCGCACGATCCGTTCGTTCCCTACGGAACCCGCCTATATTGAAGCCCTAGCCTGCGCTATCGAGGAAGATTGGGCACGCCGAGGTCGCCCTGATTTCGCATCTGGAGACCAGCTCCTTGCGTCTTTCCATTCCATCCCTCAGAAAATGCACGATGCGGGTGATCCCTACAAGCATGAGTGTATGGCGACGGCAAATGCACTCCGAGCGCGCTTAAATCTCGACGAAGACCAGCTTCTAGTCACTTTCCAATCGGTTTTTGGGCCCGCGAAATGGTTGGGGCCGGCGACCATCGATACCGTTGCTGAGCTTGCTCGTCACGGGACCCGGCGTCTTGATGTGATTTGCCCTGGCTTTATGACGGATTGCCTAGAAACCGTCGATGAGATTGCTCAACTGAACCGGGAGACTTTCCTGGAAGCGGGCGGCTCAGAGTTCAACTACATCCCGTGGGGAAATGCCTCGCGCGGTGCCGTCGAGACTTTGGAGGCCCTCGCCCGGCGCGGGCTTGCGGGTTGGATTGATTGACGAGGCCGTGGGGGAGTTATAGGAAACGCCTCGTGCATTGGTGCTCGCTGACGAGGTCGCGCCAAGAAACCCGCTAGGCTTCGGTTCGGTGAGTGCGCAGTTGCGTCCAGAGGCGCGAGGCGCCGACACCTAGTCCGAGCGCGATCGTGGTTGGAACCAAGAGCGTCGCGCCTCGGTGTGTAAATTCAATGACCAAGCACAGTGCGGTCAGAGGGGCACTCATTGATGTGCCGAGGAAAACAACAGCGCCAATGAAGGCGAAACAAACAATGGCTGTCGTGTCGCCGGGGCAAAGATGTGCGACCAGATGACACCGAAGACCGCCCTGCAGGAACCGCCAAGCGCGAGTCCTGGCGTTAGTGTGCCGCCCCATGCACCCGAGCGAATAGTTGCAAGTGTCCCGACGAGCTTGGTTATCCCATCGATAAACAAAGAAACAAGAAGTGCCAGGCCGATTCCAGATGCCGCGCGTGCTCCTTCGCCCAGAATCGCGCCGTCAAATGCTAACTGTGCGGTGGACTGACCATTCCCAGCAATCGATGGGACCCAGATGGTGATGACCCCGATGAGCGTGAAGGTGGGGATCATCCACACGAGCAGTTTCCAGCCGGTGGGTCGCGCGGCAGAATAGGATTTAACCGCGCTCTTGAAAAGGGTACCCAGAACGCCAAGAAGGGGCCCGACGATGACGGCCCACAGGGTGAGGGAAGCAGTTGGGACAAGCTGCGCGGCCTCGGGAAGAGAATAGAAAGGATCGGTGCGCACCCAGCCGTGTGCAACCAAAACCGCGCAGCCGCTAATGACTAAGGCAGGCCAGACGGTGCTTGCGTTTACTTCAAGAAGAAGAATCTCGAGTGCAAACACGGCACCCGAGAGAGGAAGTGAATAGACAGCGGCGAGGCCGGCACCGGCTGCGCAGCCGACAATGATCCGGCGTTGTGGGGGAGTCAGTCCGAGTAGATCAGAAATTTTTCCACCGAGGGACGCACTGATTTCGCGGGGAGCGACTTCTCGTCCGATGGAAGCACCCATCCCCACAATGAGGATTTGATTCAGTGAGTGCCAGAGCGTGAGCCAAAAAGGCATCTTCTGGCCATCAACTGCTTTTGGAAGAGAGACAGGCTTCCCGCCCATGCGGGAGTAGAGGTACCAGGACAATGCGCCGAGAATTCCCGCTCCACTTAAAGCAAGGACACGGTGCCACCAGGGAACTAAGGAGATCGCCTGAAGAAGTGTGCCATCAAAGTGGCCGAAAACAAGGTGCTCGATGATGTGGAGAAGATGCGAACACCCGGCGCCCACAAGCCCTGCAGCAACTGCGGTAATCGCAACCGCGAGCCCCATTCGAAGGCGGGGAGACCGTGCAGAGATTGGGAAACCGGGTGTACTCACATTTCTTGAGACTAGTGACGTTTCTCGACTTCGTCCAAACGCGTATTCACATCTGAGCTCACGCGAATGATCACGCTGAGGTCTTCGTCGGAAATGTCATCGCTGATGATGTCGCGAAGAAGAGCTCGCTCAACGCGCTGCGCCTTGGTGAGGAGTTCCTTGCCCGAGTCTGTGATCGTGATTGTTCCGCCGCGACGGTCGAACTCGTAGGGCGTGCGCACAACGAGGTTGCGGCTGGCAAGGCGGCGATAGGTGTGGGTCAATCGCGAAGGACTAAAAATGACCGATTGGGCAAGTTCTCCCCATCCGGATTCCGATTTCACCGGTTGATGCGACCTCGTCAGGACGCGGTACTCGCCGAGCGACAGTCCGAAATCGCGCTTGAGTGCAACCTCAAGAGCCGCGGAAGCCCTAGTAATAGTAATGAAAAACTGTTCGATCTCGCGAGCACGCTTTTCTTGGTTCACGTCCCTTCTCCGTTTTGCGTTCAACACCGAGGATTCTCTAACAAAAGGACAGTTTATAGACTTTGGCCAGGCCCTTCAACGCTCAAAAGCGAAATTGAGACAGCAAAATTGGCCCCTTCAGCGGATTATTAGTCCCCACATAGAATGTGATAACTTTTGATTAAATGTGCATTGCTTGATTCAAGAGGAACTATTTCTCTCCCAAGCTGATGAGTTTTCGAAAGGTGAAAACTGTGCAGAAAAAAGTTGTTGTATTAGTCGATGACCGTGACGGCTCAGTTGCCGAACAAACCATTTCTTTTGCCTTCAAAGGTGTATCGTACGAGATTGACCTTTCGAACGAAAACGCCGAAGAGTTTGAGCGAGTACTCTCCCCTTGGATCTCAGCCGCCCGTAGGGTTGGTGGGCGATTGAATAGTCGTCGTGCGGGTCAGTCTGCTGCCCCTGAATCAAAGAGTTCACAGGTGCGACGCTGGGCACGCGAAAAAGGAATTTCTTTGAGTGAACGCGGACGTATTCCGACGGCAATTGTTGAGCAATTCGAAAAAGAGAATCGCTGAGTTTTCTTAAGGAAAACTTGTCTTTATGCGGGGTGTTTTAAAACAGAACACCCCGCATTTATTTGTGTATCCAATACGTTTTGTATTGAGTGGTCAGTTTTTGAAGCTGCTTACGGAGCGCCTGTTGATTGGGCAAACGTGCAGCTCAACTAGGCAATAGCTGGGAGATTGACCTCTCCGGCAATAGACCGGTTCATCCACTGCGCGAACTGATCACCACGAATTTCCTGTGAAAGCAAGAAGATTGTCTTTGCGTAGAGAGCTTCCAATGTCATGTCGTGAGCGCTGATGGCCCCTAAACGTGCCAAGGCGTTACCAGCCTCGTAGTGTCCCAGAACCACTTCGGATTGGTAACACTGGGAAGCCACGATCAGTGGAACATCCTGTGCGCGAAGCCCTGCAAGAACATCGACAATTCCCGGATCTGAAGCCGGGATATTGCCCACGCCGTAGGCGCGAATAATGACAGCTTCGGGTGCGGGAGTCAGCATTGCGCGCAGCGCGTGGCGGATAGTCCCGGAACAATATCGATGACCGCTACGTCGTGACGGGTATAGGGGGCGGGCTCGGCCCAGCCCTCACCCGCCTCGATGCCGTGGTACCACTGCCACGGAGCACCGGTGCGCGCGACCGGCAAAGTCGAAGGGAATCAAAGCCGGCGAAAAGCCCATGACGAGGTCTTTGTCGCGCGATTGCCCGCCAAAAGCGTGGCCAAAGAACAGCGTGACACCTCGAACTGCAGGCTTCCAACGGCGCGCAAAGCCCCCGTGACATTCGCCGATGCGTCCGTACCCACTACCCCCAGCGGATACTGTGAGCCCGTGAAGACAATCGGCTTCTCAAAATCGGCCAGGGCGTAGGAGAGTGCAGCTGAGGTATAAGCCATCGTGTCTGTGCCGTGTAAAACGATAAAAGCATCCGCACTATCGGCGTGAGAACGAACGTCGTCGATAATCATCTGCCAGTGGATAGGCGTTGTCTCAGAAGAATCAACTAAAGGAGAGAGCTGAGAAAGAGAAACCTGTCCTGAGAGCTCAATACCGTCCAATTGCGTATTGACCCACGAGGCCAAGTCAGCGCCCGGACGCAAACCATCCGAGAATCAACCATTCCGATGGTGCCCCCGGCGTAGGTTACGTGGATCCTCATGATGGTCCTCTTCTGTTGCGTGGACGATTGGTGGTGAAGCGAAGCGCCAGATGAAAGCGAATGGCCGGCTCGGCCTCGTCAATCGAAGAAAATCTATCGCGAATGGATGGCTGCGTGCACGCCATTAAGCGGAAGTTCTCATCAAAGATGCCGGACGCTCGCGCATACGGAGAAGGGGCCAGGACGCCTGACGCATCCCAGCCCCCTCTGCAAACTACAGAGACTCAGCCCTTGGAGACCGAGTTGTTGGCACCCGTATCGGCAACATTGGGGTTGCCCGAGGAGTAGGTGACTTTGTTGCTCGAGCCGCTGATGCTCACGCGGTTCACGGAAGCGAGGGTGACAGTGTTGTCGCTGCCGCCGATCGTGAGGGACTCGATTGCGTGGGTCGAGGTCAGCTTGACGTCCGAACCGAAGATCACCACGTGGGCGACGCCCTCGGGAACGGTGACAACAACGTCAGAATCTACGATAGTCTGAGTGCTTCCGGTGACGCCCTGTGCCGTTTCCTTTGCGTTATTAGCGGCAGAAGAGGCGGTTGCCTGCGCTGCGGAGACGGTCGCAGACGCGCTGACCAGGCCGGCCGATGCGGCGGTCGAGGCCTCGGCAGCGGCGCTCTGGAGAGTTGCCTTCGCGGAGGCCAGCTGCTCGGAAGCGCCCTGATTGTTGGTCTGGCTACAGGCGCTGATGCCCATAGCGAGGCCACGGTCGTGGTGACCGCGAAAGCGGCCAGAGAACGAGGGATGAACGAATAGTCATCGTGAATCCTTGAAAATGATCAGAAAGCGGGAATGAAGATTTCAACTCGGCGGTTCGCCTGGCGGCCTGCCGGGTTGTCGGAGCCATCGGCGTTCGTGTTCGGAGCAACAGGCTTGCTCTCGCCGAAGCCCTGAGAATCCAGGGTTGCCGTGACGCCATCCTTCTTCAGCTCGCTCACGACGGCGGCTGCGCGCTCCTCGGAGAGCGTCTGGTTCGATGCGTCATCACCGATTGAATCGGTGTGGCCATAGATGTGTGCAAGCGGGACCTTCGCATTGGTCAGAACCTCAGCGAGATTCTTCAGGGTTGCCGCTGCCTCGGGCGAATATCGGACTTGCCGAAGTCGAAGAGGACGCCGTCCTCAAGGGTGATGGTGGTGCCGCAGCTCTCGATGGGCTTGAGGCTGTCGACCTTGGGGAACTTGCCGACCTTGCCAGCAGTCGGAGCCTTGTCGGCCTTGATCTGTTGTCCGTTGACCTGCGCGGTGCCATCGCCATTGTTGATGATGTTGAGGTTCGGGTCGGTGTAGACACCGCCACCCTTGCCATCAAGGTTGTAGTTCACGGAGGTCTTGGTGTTGCTGTAGGTGCCCGAGCCGTCAGCGCTGATGACGATGCTTTCGCCCGTCTCGGAGTTGTTGTAGGTGCCCGAGCCATCGGGGCTGATGACAATGTTCAGGGTGTTGGAGTTGTAGGTGCCCGAGCCGTCGGCGCTGATGACAATGTTCAGACCGGTGGATGAATCGTTGTAGACACCGCCGCCCGTACCGTCGACAACGATGCTCACGGGGCCCTCGTTGATGACGCCGGAGCCGTCACCATTGTTCACAACCTGCTTATCGCCGTTGTTGGAAACACCAGAGCCGTCACCGCCAAGGACGGTGTTTCCACCGTTGGTAACGAGACCGGAGCCGTCACACACGGCGGGAGCAACTGTCACGCCGGGAACGGAGGAAATCTTTGAGGTCGCGTCGATAACAGCCTTGTCCGCGTTGGAAGCGAAGACGCCGATCGGGGGAACCTTGAAGAGAGGAATCGGCGGGATCTCGCCGGGCTTGTAACCTGCGACAGCCGGCACTGCGGTGGCCGTCGTGGCGGAGGCCTCGGGAGCTTGCGTCGTCTCGGTTGTCGTTGAAGTAGAAGGCGTGCTCTGGGAGCATGCACTTAGAGAAAAGAGTGCGGCCATTGCGGTCAATGCGGTCGCCGTATGGAAAAAGTGGCGCTTTGTTGTTGTGTCACTCATGCGGAAAGTTTAAAGGAATGTCGCTGGGTGCTTACTGGGCGGGTACTCGATATGGACTGATCATGGTTGATTTGTTTGCGAGTGCATGTGAAATAGATGATGCATGACACACGTCCTGACACATATGGAAAAAGGGTGAAAGAATAGGAGCATGACCTACAAACTGGTGCTGCTCCGCCACGGCGAGAGCGAATGGAATGCAAAGAACCTCTTCACCGGTTGGGTGGATGTTCCGCTGTCGGACAAGGGCCGCGCGGAAGCAACCCACGGTGGTGAGCTCCTCAAGGAGTCCGGTGTTCTTCCGGATCTCCTGTTCACGTCGATGTTGCGTCGCGCGATCATGACCGCGAACCTGGCTCTCGACGCCGCTGACCGTCACTGGATCCCCGTTGAGCGCAACTGGCGTCTCAACGAGCGTCACTACGGTGCGCTCCAGGGTAAGAACAAGAAGGAAATCCGCGACGAATACGGCGAAGAGCAGTTCATGCTGTGGCGCCGTTCCTTCGACGTGGCTCCGCCCGCCATCGAGGCTGGCTCCGAGTTCTCGCAGGATCAGGATCCCCGTTACGCCGGCGAGCCCGTTCCCATGAGCGAATGCCTCAAGGACGTCATCGCACGCCTGCTGCCCTACTGGGATGAGACCATCGTTCCCGCGATCAAGACTGGAAAGACCGTGATGATTGCCGCGCACGGCAACTCCCTGCGCGCCATCGTCAAGCACCTGGATGAGATCTCCGACGAGGATATCGCCGGCGTGAACATCCCCACCGGTATTCCGCTGGTGTACGAGCTTGATGAAGAGACCCTCAAGCCCATCAAGAAGGGCGGCACCTACCTGGATCCTGAGGCCGAGGCGAAGATCGCCGCGGTCGCTAACCAGGGCAAGTGATCTGAGCGGAGTCCCGGCATCGCCTTTCAGGCGATGCCGGGGCTCCGCTATATCTGCTGCGGGGTTCTGTTTATTGACGCCAAGCGGTCTATGCGGATACGACCGCGGTCTTCGCGAACGCTTATGCGGCTTATAGGGATTCGTATTTTGGTAACAACGCGCCGATGTTCTGCGCAGGTGCTTTGCGTGAAGCCGCTTATGTTGTCTGCGCTGATGCTGTTGCGACGCGTGTAGTTCCTGCGCCGATGCTGTTACGACGCATCAGCCCGGACAAAGTGCGTCAGAGCCTCAACCGATTCGCAGTATTTGTACCTTTGCCTCCGCATCCAGACGCACTTTGTCCGGTTGTATGGAGATTTGGACGCGCTAGGTGCGATCGCAAGGGTGGGCCATTTGAGTAGCTGCTGTACGGGGTGGTTTGGGTCTGTTTGGGATGAAACTGTGCCGGTGACTGCGACTTTGTCCGACGAGATGAGGGCTTAGGCTGAGGCACGCACGTTGATTCCAACCTTGGGTCACTTTGTGGCCGTACGAGCGGTTCGGTTTCGGGCCTGAAGTGCAGTGATTGCGTATCCACAGTGTTGTGTTTGAGCTGAGTTATCCACAGATTGCGTAACTGTTTCGCCCGTTGAACTCGCAGCACGCATCCTTGTTTATAGATGAACAGTGTTTATCGGGTGCAGATCCGAAAGAGGAGGGTGCGATGAAGATCGATATTGAGCCACGTCTCATCTCCTCGATTATTCGGAGTGTGTCCCAGGCGATGCTCTACTCGTCCAGAAGTAACAGACGCGTTCTTGCCAATCGCTGTCGATTCGGTGAAATTGTTCGGATCATCAGAGGAAGTTATCTTCCCTCATCTGTCCTCCGATCGGCTTGTCATCAAGGGCTGGTGAATGGTCAATTCGTGGTCCTGGTCGCACGAGCTCTGGCGGCGATCCACCGACGTCCCTATCTCGTGCTTGATTCTCGTGTGTCACTCTTTATCTATGGCTACACGCACGACTTTGCCCTCGCTCCGGATTTGTGTCACGGCAAAGATCACAGCCTTCGTCCTCTGCATTTCCCAGCAGTTGCTCTCGATCAGCACGTCGTCGCAGCTGCGATCAGCGTCCGCCCGCGTCATTGTGATGGGCGTGCGGGTCTTAAGACTGTTTCAGGACTGCGTTTCTTAGATCAAGAATCTCTCCTCATCCGCTGCGTGACGCGTGCACCTCGCCACGTGCACTTGGCTGATCTTTTTTGCCCAGATCAACATGATTTTTGCGGCCATCGTCAACTTCAATCGTTTCAGGCAAGGGGGTTTCTCGCGCCCGGGAACGCTCAGTTCGAGAGAATCTTCAACTCATTCATGCGAGCCTTGCCCGCAATATTCGTAACGCCGCCAAGCTTCGATCCTTGATCCCCAGACTTGATGCAGGCTGCGAATCTCCCGGCGAATCTCGTCTCCTGTTCATTTTGCAATCTGCCAGGGCTCCTCAAATGCAGACCCAATATGAAGTCATTGCTGTCGGTCGGCAGTGTTTCGTCGATATTGCTTTTCCAAGGCACAAAATTGCATATGAATTTGATGGCCGCCAGAAATATGGGGATACCGTCGATCAGGTTCATTCGGTGATTGAAGATGAGCAAGATCGCCAGCGTCGTCTCGAGGCTGAGGGCTGGAAAGTCGTTCGTCTGCGGTGGAGTGCGCTGGCCGAACCATCCCTCGTTCTGAGACAGCTTTCCGAGATTCTTCTCTGGCAAGCGAGGCGACGAAAACGACTCAGAGTCCGATCTAATGGCTAGGGATCGCTTGCGCGTCGAGAGAAACCCGAGACTCATTTCGGTAGATGGAAGCGGGCCCCGGGGCCACTTGTACGCGGAGGGAAACGGGAAGGAAGAGCGCGTCCGACTTTGAAGTTTCGGTAACTGCTGGGCTGCAGGGAGAACTGCTACCTTCCCGCGGAAAGACTTCAGGCAGCAAAGCTCTGTGAATCCTCAGGAAAAAGCGAGTTCTCGTCCCGGGCACACAAAGGGCACGAACTGATAGAATATAAACCGCAGTTCAGCTGGAGTGCAGGAGTTTCTTCTATGTCATTTGAGATCGGTCAGACCGTTGTTTACCCTCACCACGGTGCCGCCAAGATTGAGGAAATCTCCACCCGCATGATTCGCGGAGAAGAGAAGATCTACCTAACTCTTCGCGTGAGCCAGGGAGATCTTACTATTCAGGTTCCCGCCGAAAACGTTGACCTTGTTGGGGTTCGTGACGTTGTGGACGAAGACGGGCTTGAAACCGTTCTCTCGGTTCTTCGCGCACCCTATATTGAGGAACCGACGAACTGGTCTCGTCGTTTCAAGGCAAACCAAGAGAAAATTGCGACCGGTGACATTGTGAAGGTCGCCGAGGTTGTCCGCGATCTTACTCGTCGCGATGATCAAAAGAAGCTCTCGACGGGCGAGAAGCGCATGCTGACGAAAGCGCGTCAGATCCTCAGTTCAGAACTTGCTCTTGCCCGCGGCATCGATAAGTCCGCTGCTGCTGCTCGCCTCGATGAGGTCCTTGCCGAGGGCTACGACTCCTCCCTTGCTATCGCAGACGACCTCCCGGAAGACGATTCGGAAGAGTGACACAGACTCATTCCGATCGAGTTTTTGCGGTAATCACTGCCGCAGGATCGGGTAGTCGGCTGGGCTCCGATTGCCCTAAAGCCTTGGTCGATCTTGAGGGTATGTCTCTTGTTGAGCGTGCTCTGCGTAATCTCCACGCGGGTGGCGTTGGCTTTTCGATCATTACGGCCCCTCCCGCTCACCTTGACGAATTCAACGAGGCCCTTTCCTCGCCGGAATTACGTGCAATCTCGCGTGTTGTCCCCGGTTCTCCTCTATCGCGTCAAGCCTCTGTTGCGGCAGGCTTGGACGCGCTTGCAGAAATCTTGGGAGAAGAGGACGCTGCCCCAAAGTGCGCCATTTCTGTATCGGATCCCACGGCCTCGGCAGTGGGGAGGATACGCCGGTGCTGATTCACGATGCTGCGCGCCCCCTGGTGTCTGCGCAGCTGGTTCGGCGGGTCATCGAAGCCCTCCGATCTGGTGAGAAGGCTGTCATTCCTGGGCTTCCGGTTGCCGATACCTTGAAGAGTTTCCGCCTGATTGACGAGGCCTCGGCGGGGGAATCCTCGAGCGCGCGCTATGTCGATGCGACCGTTGATCGTAGTGGACTGGTTGCTGTCCAAACTCCTCAGGGATTTCCGTGGTCGGTGATTCGGGAACTGCATAGGGGTGCCGCGTCCTTTGGAAACAGTGAGGAAACAGCGCTTACTGATGATGCAGGCTTAGCTCAGAGCGCGGGATTCCCGTTCGGATCGTCCCGGGTGAGGGGCGTGCACTCAAGATTACGACCCCAATTGATCTGGTTTTTGCTCGTGCGATCCTAGCCGGGGGCGCTCAAGCTTGACGACCATCACATCTATTTTTTCTTTTTCTGAACTGTGCCGTGCTAGGTTCACTTGTAGGCCTAAGGTCGTAGGCGCATAAGGAGTGAGTATGAGTGAAACGACGACCCCTCAGTCGATGAATGCTTCGTCGAAGAAGAAATCATCGATCCTGACGAAGCCCGTCATTGAGTGGGCAATGTGGGACTGGGGATCGGCAGCGTTCAACGCAGTTGCAACGACTTTCGTCTTTTCGGTGTACCTGACACACGATGGCACTTTCACTGACAAGGGAACTGCCAGTGATTACCTCTCGTGGGGTCTTTTCGCCGCGGGAATCATCATCGCACTCTTGGCCCCGATTACCGGACAGAGGGCAGACCGCCGTGGAAAAGGTGGCGTCGCGCTCTCAATCTTCACGGTTCTTGTGGTGATCTGCCTGGCGTTGATGTTCTTCGTTGCGCCGCAGGGACCCCTGGGGCCGCGTGGGGGATTGCTGTTGGGTATCGGCCTGCTTGGTGTGGGAAATATTTTCTTCGAGTTCGCCTCGGTGAACTACAACGCGATGCTGAACCACCTGTCAACGAAGGACAACATGGGCCGTATTTCGGGCCTTGGATGGGGTTCGGGTTACGTTGGTGGAATTGTTCTGCTCCTTATTCTGTACGTCGGCCTCATTAACCCCGAGGTCGGTTGGTTTGGAATCACCCACGAGAATGGGCTGAATATTCGAGTTTCGATGGTCATTGCCGCGCTGTGGATGCTGCTGTCCTCTTTGCCGTTGATGTTCCACCCGGTTAAGCCCAAGCACATTGACGAAAAGCACGGCGAGCACGAGACCCTATGGGATTCCTATCGCAAGCTGGGAAGTACGGTGAAGTCCCTGGCTAGGGACACTCCGCACACCCTGTTCTTCCTGATCGCTTCGGCGGTCTTCCGTGACGGGACTCGCTGGTGTTTTCACCTTCGGCGCGATCTTGGCGGGTACCGCTTTCGGCTTCACATCGGGTGAAGTAATTATCTTCGCGATCGCCGCGAATATCGTTGCAGGAATTGCCACAATTGCGATGGGCACCTTGGATGACGTCATTGTCCCGAAGCAGCTCATTGTGCTGTCACTGAGCTGCATGGTGGTTGCGGGAATGAGCGTCTTCTTCCTGCACAACGGCGGAAAGATCATTTTCTGGACTTTTGGTTTGGCGCTGTGCGTTTTCGTCGGGCCGACTCAGTCTGCATCTCGGTCTTTCCTGGGACGCATGATTCCCGAAGGTCGTGAAGGCGAGGTCTTCGGGCTCTACGCGACGACAGGACGAGCAGTGTCCTTCTTGGCCCCCGCGATGTACGCGGTGTTCTTGAACCTTGGCCGCAGGTGGACGCCGGCTGGCCACGACTACACCTACTGGGGAATTCTGGGCATCATTTTGATCTTGGCTCTGGGCTTGATCTTGACGCTCTTCGTTCACCCGGCGAAGGCGCGGCTCGATAGCCTGCAGTAGTTTGGGGCGGTAGCCTCGACTGGGCCAAAGTTGCCTGGCCTGCAGTAACCAGTGGGGGCTTGGGGCATCCGCATAGCCCCTACGCGCGCCATGGTCGTTGATAAGGTGGCCGTTACCTCGAAGAGTCCGTGGTCCTTGCGCCTTCGTGCGACCCCTTAGGCGCTCGTACGCCCCTACGCGCGGAAAATCAATGCTGTTGCGCTTGCTGCGATTCCTTCCCCCTTCCGGTGAAACCGAGGCCGTCAGTCGTTGTAGCTGAAACTGACACTGGAGCCCCCAGAATCTGGCTCATCTTTTCTGAGGCTTCGGGTAGTCGCTTCATCATTCGCGGCCGTTTTGCGATTACCTGACGGTGACGTTTCCAATCGTCCATCCGGCTTCGGAGAGCATTCGCCTAACTTCCGTGAGGAACGCTTGCCCAGAGGCGCCCGACCATTCGGGGCGATCCGTTCCGAAGTTCGTTCCCAGATCTCCGAGGCCGGCAGCAGCGAGAAGCGCGTCGCAGGCCGCGTGGGCAGCGGCATCCCCATCAGAGTGCCCTTCAAGAGGGGTTTCCCCCGGCCATTCCAGGCAGGCAAGCATCAGCGTTTTCCCGTCATGGGGCGAAACGGATGAAGCAAAGGCGTGGACGTCGATTGCGTGTCCGACACGAAAAGGGGAAGACATTTCACTCATGCCAGTAGCCTAAATGTCCTCGCCGGCATTTGCGTACAGTTTTTCTCAACTCAGGCAAAGCGTCTCAGATGAATCGATTCACCCCGCTGCCTGCCTGTGCTCACGGTAGGGTGAGACCGTGCGTTACATTTCGACCAGAGACACCAAGGCCACTTCCGCGCCCTTCTGCGATATTTTGCTCGCTGGACTTGCGCCTGATGGCGGCCTGTACCTGCCCGAAAGCTACCCATCGCTCAGCAGTAATCAGTTGAGCGAGTGGCGAGACACTGCTCAAAGAACGCGGTTACGCCGCCCTTGCAGCTCGAGTTCTTGAGCTGTTTATCGACGATATTCCCCGCTCAGATATTGAAGCCATCTGCGCTCGTGCCTACCGCACCCCGGTCTTTTCCGACCCCGAAATTGTCCCCGTAACCTGCCTGAGCCAGGAAGAAAACCTCTGGCTTGCGCACCTGTCCAACGGCCCCACAGCCGCATTCAAGGACATGGCCATGCAGCTGCTCGGCGAACTTTTCGAGTATGAACTTGAGCGCCGCGGAGATTGGCTCACCATCGTCGGTGCGACCTCGGGTGATACGGGAAGCGCCGCCGAGTACGCCCTCCGTGGACGCAAGGGCCTGAGCGTTGTCATGTTGACGCCCGCGGGTCGCATGACACCTTTCCAACGCGCACAAATGTTCTCTCTCCTCGATGAGAACATCGTTAACGTGGCTGTTGATGGAGTTTTCGACGACTGCCAAGATCTTGTTAAAGCCGTCAACATCGATGCCGACTTCAAACAGCAGTGGCATATTGGTGCGGTTAACTCCATCAACTGGGCACGCCTGTTGGCCCAGGTTGTCTACTACATCGCGACATGGTTGCGCCTGAGTGAGCGCCTTGGTGAAGACGCGCGCGTGAACGTGTGCGTTCCCTCCGGCAACTTCGGCAATATCTGCGCTGCGCACATTGCCCGCCAAATGGGGCTGCCCTTGGGCGCCTTGGTCGTTGCGACAAACGAAAATAACGTTCTTGAGGAGTTCTTCCGAACGGGCGTCTACCGGGTTCGAAGCAGTGAAGATACTCTTGCGACTTCCTCGCCTTCGATGGATATTTCAAAGGCTTCGAACTTTGAACGATTCATCTTCGATCTTGTGGGCCGAGATGCCGCGCGCACGCGTGAACTCTTCACTCAGGTCGCAACTCAGGGCTACTTTGATCTCTCGCAAACCGAAGAATTCGCAAAACTTCAGCAGAACTTCGGCTTCTGCGCGGCCTCGTCCACGCACGCAGATCGCCTCGCCCAAATCCGCCGCACCTGGGAGGAATCGCACTACCTCGTGGATCCCACACCGCCGACGGTGTGCAGGTTGCCCGCCAGGTCGCTGGGCAGCTGGACGGCCCCGTCGTGGTGATGGAGACTGCGCTTCCCGTGAAGTTTGAGGAAACGATTGCCGAGGCCGTGGGCTTTGTTCCTCCGGTTCCGCTGCGTTTTGCGGATATTGAGGGGCATGAACAGAAGGTCGTTGCGTTGCCTCGCGATGTTGATGCTCTTAAGGAACTGATTCGCACGCGCGTGCAGCCGGGAAGGTAATTTCTCTGCGTTTACACGGTCCCGGGAACTGAACTGGTCTCCAGATGCAGGTAGCACCGTTTACCATGAGAGCATGAGCCTTCATCTGTACGATTCGAAAACTGCTCGTCTGAAGCCGCTGGAACCGGTGATTCCCGGACACGTGGGAATCTACCTGTGTGGTGCGACTGTTCAGGGGTCCCCTCACGTCGGCCACTTTGCGCTCGGCGGTTGCTTTCGATTCACTGATCCGCTGGCTCAAGCGCGCAGGTCTGGAAGTGACCTACATTCGCAATGTCACTGATATTGACGACAAGATCCTGAATAAGTCTGCCCAGGCCGGGGTTCCCGTGGTGGGCGTGGGCGCAGCGCTATGAGCGCGAGTTCACCGCCGCATACCAAAAGCTTGGCGTTCTAGAACCTACCTACGAACCTCGCGCGACGGGTCATATTCCCGAGCAAATTGCACTGGTGCAGCGGCTGGTGACCGCGGCCACGCATACAGCGATGGCGCGGGAAACGTGTACTTCAGCGTGAGTTCTCAGGAAGACTACGGTTCCCTCACTCACCAGCGACTGGAAGATATGCGAACGACGGAAGATGAATCGCAGATCGATTCGGCAACCGAGGCTGGGAAGAAGGACCCGCGCGACTTCGCGCTTTGGAAGGCTGCAAAGCCCGAAGAACCAGCCACGGCCTCGTGGGATTCCCCTTGGGGAAGGGACGTCCCGGCTGGCACCTCGAATGCTCGGCTATGTCGTACCGCTACTTGGGTGAGACTTTCGATATTCACGGCGGCGGAATCGACCTGCGCTTCCCTCACCACGAAAACGAGCAGGCCCAGTCTCACGGAGCCGGCTGGGACTTCGCGCGCCTGTGGGTCCACAACGCATGGGTGACCACCAAGGGCGAAAAAATGTCGAAGTCCTTGGGAAATGTGCTCTCGATCGACACCCTCACGGAGGATTTCCCAGCAGCTGCGGTGCGTTGGGCTCTCTCGACCGTGCACTACCGCAGCGCTATCGAGTGGGGGCCGGATACCCTCCTGGATGCGAACGCAGCATGGGAAAAGTTCTCGACTTTTGTCACTCGCTCGATCGAGGCCGTCGGTGAAGCAAGCCCGGAGGAACTGTTCTTGAGCCCCGAAGAACTCCCCGAAGCCTTCACTCAGGCAATGAATGACGACCTCAATGTTGCGGGCGCCCTTGCCGCAGTCCACGAACAACTCAAGCTGGGCAATATTGCCCTGGCAGATGGTGATTCCCAGGCCATTAAACGCCAGCAAATCCTGGTTCGCTCCATGCTTGATGTGCTCGGTTTGGACCCGGCCTCGCCGCAGTGGGCACACGCAGGCGCGGGTGCGTCGGCCTCGGGAAACACCGGGGATGACCCGCAAAAGCATGCGCTTGATGTGCTGGTTGGTGCTCTCCTCGAGCAGCGTGCCCAGGCGCGCGCCGACAAAGACTGGGCAACAGCTGACCAGATTCGTGATCGCCTCGCAGAAGCGGGAGTCCAGGTCGCCGACGGGAAAGAGGGAGCAACCTGGAGCATCGGATAGACCAGGTAGTGTGCAGACGGGTAGGAATGATGGAGTATGTAGCGTTACTGCGCGGCATCAACGTCGGTGGTAAGAACAAGGTCGTCATGAGCGAACTGCGTGAGCAAATCGCGTGTGAAGGCTTTGTGGAAAGTACGCTCATACATCAACAGCGGGAACCTTGTTTTTATAGCCGATGCTACGCATGAAGAAGTGGCTCGTAGCGTCGAGTCTGTCCTAGATCGATACTATTCCTTCCCGATTCGCTTGGCTCTCCTGTCTGGGCAGGAATACCTTATGGAATTGTCTGATCTACCCCACTGGTGGCATGGGGACGCCGCTCGACGCGACGTTCTTTTCTACACACGCGGGTTAGAGCAGGACCACGTACGCGAGCGCATCGAAGCAATGGTGCTGGGAGATGAATCCGTCCACTTTGGCAAGCATGCCGTGTTCTGGGCAAAATTCGACGAGGCCTCGTTCCTCAAGACCGCCTACCACAAGTACCTGATGCGCGAGGACTTTTATCGCCAGGTGACAATCCGCAGCGGTGCGACGGTTGAACGGATCGCTGCAATGCTCTCGCGGGACTGATCCCTCTAGTGTGATATTTGCCCACACGCGCCCTTGAGGCCCCTACGCGACTTGAACGCCGTATGCTTGTGTCAGTTCACGACAAAACAAGGAGACACGATGGCTGGAAATGACGGACGTCGCGGTGCCGTAAGAAAACCGGGTTCGAAGAAGGGTCCAAAGGTCGGCACTGGCGGTCACTCGCGCCGTCGCCTTGAAGGTAAAGGACCGACCCCCAAGGCCGAGGATCGCACCTACCACCCAGCATTTAAGCGCAAGAAAGCCCGCGAAGCCCGGGAGGCTCAGGAAGCCGCCATCGCGCGTGCTCGAGCCAAGTCTTCGATCAAGATCGCTGAGGGCCACGAGCTGATAGCCGGCCGCAATCCCGTTGCCGAGGCCGCGCGCGCGGGAGTGCCCATCGAACGTGTCTTTGTCCTTGACAACGTGAAGGACGACCGCGTTGAAGAAGTTGTCCGCCTGGCCTCGGGAATGGGAGCGCCGGTCTACGAGGTCACGCGCCGCGACCTCGACGTCGCAACTGACGGTGCGGTCCACCAGGGCGTCGCCATTGAAGTGCGCGGATACGAATACCGCGACGTCGAGGATCTTATTGCGGAGTCTTTGCAGCAGCTGGATATCCCGCTCTTGGTAGCCCTTGATCAGGTCACTGACCCGCATAACCTTGGCGCTGTCTTGCGTAGTTCTGGGGCTTTTGGCGCGGACGGTGTGATTATCCCCGAGCGCCGCAGTGCAGGCGTCAACACCACCGCGTGGAAGGTGTCAGCAGGAGCGGCGGCACGCGTGCCTGTTGCGCGTGCGACAAACCTTGTGCGAGCGCTCGAAGACTGCAAGAAGGCCGGTTTCTTCGTTGTCGGCCTCGATGGGGGCGGCGACACCGAATTGCGCGATCTCAAGCTTGCCGACGGCCCGCTGGTCGTCGTCACTGGAGCTGAAGGAAGTGGCCTGTCTCGTTTGGTTCGTCAGACCTGCGATCAGATCGTGTCGATCCCGATCGCCTCGGCGGTGGAGTCACTCAACGCAGCGGTCGCCACGGGAATTGCCCTCTATGAGGTCGATTCGCTCCGTCGCGCACGCGCAGAAAAGTAGCGAGAGTCGCGCTCATTGCGAATAATGCCCCCTGCCTACGCAGGGGGCATTTCCTTAAATCTTGCCTTTGCGGCGGCGCTTGACATCTCTGTGGATGCAGTAGATGTTTTGCGTCTCTAAGAAATGGTCTTTCGGCAGGTCGTCGGCGTAGAAATACGTTGCACCCCCGCGCAAGAGACCAGTGTTTCGGTATTCCTCTTCGAACTGGTGCAGTGTCTCGTATAAAACATCGTTCAGAATCGAGTCGTTATTCGCGATGATGTCGCTTGGAGTGCAGTAAAGCTCAGTAAAGAACTCTCCTTCTGCGGACGCGCGGCGCGCGGCAACCAGCACCCGGTTCCTCCCGAGCATCGAACGCTTGAGCTTTTGCGGGAATAAACGCGGCGCAAGGTTCACCCAATCATCAGAAATTCCCGACCATAGCAACTCTTTGAGGTCCGAGCCGATAATGATCTCGGTGCCCGTCCACCCGTGAAGGGCAAGCTCCTCCCTGTATCCGGGAGTCTCGCCGCGTGCGCCGAAACGATTCCAAAAATCAAGGCAGCGTCCCACAGCGTGCTCGGGCGATTCATTGACCGGGTACATTGCTGAATAGCGAGCGACCGACGTTGTAAGAAAACCGGGATGTTTATTGGGATCTCGGTGTTTAATGAAACCCATCGTTCACTCCTTTGCTGCAGGGATGTGCTTTGGCACCTTATTGTGTCTTTTATTGTGGGTGCAAATCAAAGCCGAATAAGGCCGAAATCAGGACTGAGTAGCGTCATAATTACTCACTGAAAAATTTCAGATTCAAGGGTGTTATGATCCGATCATGAGTTTAATCGGTCTAATCATCATCGGCTTGGTCATTCTCGTCGGCATCATCGGTGCAGTCGTTCAAGTTTGGCCATCCTCGCCTTTCATTGGCGGAGCAATCTTTGTCTGGGCGTGGATGACGGGGACGGGAATTGCCTGGACTGTTTTCGCGATCGCTGCGGTTCTTCTGGGAATTGCTGCGATTCTTAAATATGTGATCCCCGCGCGAAAGATCGCCAACGCAGGAATCCCCAAATCAACACTGGTCTGGGGTGCTTTCGGTGGCCTCGTGGGATGGTTCCTCTCTGCGCTGACGGGACTTGTTGCCGCATTCCCGCTTCGGATTGCTCATCGGAATGGTCGCGGCTACCTACATTGCTGAATACCTTCGTGCCACGGACAAGCAGACAGCAACGGCCTCGACGCTCCAAGTTCTGAAAGCGTTCGGGTGGTCTGTTGCTATCGAGCTCTTCGCAGCGCTCTCTTCCGCAACGGCGTGGCTTGCCATTGTCATCGTCGGAGCCAGGTGACGTATCACCACTGATCTTGTGCCTGCGCGTGGGTGTCCTGCCCGCGCGCAGGCCTTTTTATTGTGGAATCAGCGGACATGCGGAATGCTGCCTCCCGACCGCCAACGATCCACAATGCGACGACGCAAAGGTCAGTAGCACCTGCTTGGCGACAACAAAGTTCACTCAACCCGGCCTCGGCAATCCTCGGCTAAACTATGCCCTGTTGCGCCTTCGCTGACGCGATCACTTCATATACCCGCTCAACGCATTGAATAACGGAGAAAACATGCCCGCCGTCATCGTTCTCGGCGCCCAATGGGGCGACGAAGGCAAGGGAAAAGCAACCGACCAGCTGGGACAACACACTGACTACGTCGTCAAATTCAACGGCGGCAACAACGCGGGGCACACGGTCGTCATCGATGGCGAAAAGTACGCCCTCCACCTCCTGCCCGCAGGCATCCTCTCCGAAGGCGTTACCCCGATCATCGGTAACGGCGTCGTCGTTGACCTCGACGTTCTTTTTGATGAAATTGAGACCATCACAGCCCGAGGCGTGGACTGCTCGCGCCTCTTGATCTCGGCAAACGCACACATCATCCCCGCCTACAACCGCCTCATGGACCAAGCCAACGAGCGCGCCCGCGGCAATAACCAGATCGGCACGACCGGACGCGGCATTGGCCCGACGTACGCGGACAAGATGAACCGCATCGGCCTGCGCATCCAGGACCTCTTCCACCCCGAGACGCTGCGCGCCAAGGTCGAGGCCGCGCTTGCCCCTAAGAACACGATTTTCGAGGCCGTGGGCCTACCTATCCTGGATCCCGCCGAGGTGAGCGACCACCTCCTGTCCTTCGCCGATCGTATTGAGCCGATGATGTGCGATGTATCCTTGGTCGTCAATGATGCGCTTGACCGCGGCGATACCGTTCTTTTTGAGGGCGGTCAGGCGACCATGCTCGATATCGATCACGGCACCTATCCTTTTCGTCACCTCATCGAACCCGACGGCCGGTGGTGCGCTCGCGGGCGCGGGCGTTGGCCCGACTCGAATCAATTGCGTCGTCGGTGTTGCAAAGGCCTACACGACTCGCGTGGGAGAGGGCCCCTTCCCGACTGAGCTCACCGACGAGGTCGGCGACGACCTGCGCACGCGCGGCGGAGAATTTGGCGTCACCACTGGGCGTCCGCGTCGTACCGGTTGGTTCGATGCCGTTGTTGTTCGCTATGCAACGCGCGTCAACGGATTGACCGACCTGTGCCTGACCAAGCTCGACGTTCTCACCGGTTACAAGGAAATTCCCGTCTGCGTCGGCTACGAGCTTGATGGCGTTGTCGTTGACGAAATGCCCCCCGGATCAGGTCGATTTCGCGCGCGCTACCCCCGTCTACGAGATGCTCGAGGGCTGGAGTGAGGACATCACCGGCTGCCGGAGCTTTGATGAGTTCCCCGAGGCCGCGCAGAAGTACATCCTTCGCCTCGAAGAGCTTGTGAACTGCAGGATTTCGTCGATTGGTGTTGGTCCCGGTCGCGAGGCAACGGTCATTCGTTTCCCGCTGCTGGGGGAGTAATCCTCCGACGCCACGTGATTTTTTAAGGCCGGCGCCGCGTTTCCCTGTTGAAGGGAGCGCGGCGTTGGTGCATGTGAGCGCCATTTGCGCATAAAAAAGCGCGCACCGAGCCGAAAGCGCCTGTCGGCGCGAAGGCCGCTCGTAGCGGCAGAAGTTGGAGCCCGGGGCTTAACAACTCGGTACGCATGCAAGAGCATAGAACACGAGCGTGCCATGCGCATGATGGGGCTCCGCGCTGGGATTAAGACCCCGGAGGCATCCATGTGGGACTATAGAGGAATGGAGCACCTCGAGCCATCCCGTCCGAAACTACCCTCGCGCCGCGAACGCCAGCGTGAACTCGCTGCTCAACGCGCGGTGGAAGAACCCGCGCAAGAAAGCCCCAGCCAGGTTTCGCGTAGTGTTCTCGAGTATGACGACACGATTGAACCCGTGACACTGAGCACAGGTATCATTCGTGTTCGCCACGGTATTCGAGCGGGAGAACTCGCGCTTGCGGCTGAAGGCCGCCACTCGAGCACGCATTCGCACGAACATCGGCCCATTAAACCCGAGCTTCGTCGTGGCCTCCACACATCCGCGTTGACGGTTCTCCTCCTCTCCGCCGCGACTTGCGCACTCTGGTTCACTCCATGGGAATCTTGGGCGTGCGCGGTTGTCGTCGCCTTGGCCTCGTGCCTGTTGGCGGCGGGCTGGCCATCGTTGACGAACACAAAGGTCACGGTCCCAGCCCAGGTCGCGGTCGGCCTCGCAGGTTGTGTTTCCGCGGGTGTCGTAACTTTCACCGCCGACCTTATGGCGGCCACCGCCGTCATGGGTTTGGGAACGGTTGGTCTTGTGATTGTCGAGGTTTTTACGGCTTCAACACCGCGTGATTATTCGAAGAGCGGGCGGGTCGTGTGGGCGGCGCGCTCGACGACTTCTTCGCTGATGAGCTCGATGACCGCGCTGCTCCTGGTTGTTTCCGCGTCTTCATGGGTGACCCTTGCCTCCTCGCAGGGATGGAGGATCGCGGTTCCGATCGCTTGCGTGATTGTCTCGTGCACGGTGTGGGGCGATCAGATTGGTGCGAGTTTCCGTTCACAGTCTTTTGGCGCGCTTGGTGCGGCGCTCCTTTCGGGCGTTCTTGCCTCCGTCGCCGTGTGGAAGCTCGGCCAAAGCGCGGACCTGAGTCCGATTGTTCTGCCCGGCCTGGCGGCCTATTCGGGGCTGACGACGGCTGTCGTGATTTTGGGCGTGTTTACGGGAATTGCGGTTGCCCTGGTTGTCATTGTTTTGGATGGTTTCATGGGGGACACCGAGTGGGCGCGGCCGACGATGGGCGCGATTGCGCGTGGGAGCGCGAAGTTCCTGCTCGCCGCCTTGCCCGTGTATATCATGTTCCGGATCGGCGGGATTTAGCCGATTTCCGAGGCCGTGGCTGGGCGAGTAGCGCCCGATACGGGAGTCTTACGGAGCGCTGGGCGACGTCATCCCTGTGTGAGACGGTTCGTTTGGGCCCCCGCTTTGCATAAAGCTTAGGGAGAGCCGCAGCCTTGAGACCCGGTTGATGTGGGGAGCGTGCGGGGATGAGGCTTGGTGACCAATTTCGGTTCGCAGATGAAGGTGGGGCCGCTTAGGCTGGATGCATGATGGTCATTCCAGAAAATCTGCCCACTGAAATCGCTCCCTTGGCTTGGATGCTCGGCCAATGGAAAGGCTGGGGGATGCTCAGCGTCGATGAAGGCGAGATCAGCCGATCTATGAAGAGGTCGAAGGCCTGATCAGTGGCGTTCAGATGAAGCTCGTGACAAGGATTTACTCTGCGAGCGCGCGTGAGTCGATCGATCCCGTCTGGGATGCCGCCACGGGCGTAGCGGCCCTCGAAATTGGCGATCTGATGCGCGAAGAAACGCTCTATGTTTCCCTGCTTCCCGGATCTGGAGTACTGCCTGAACCCGGCCAGTTTGAGACCCGTGAAATGGTCGCGCAGGGTGCGCAAAGTGACGGTTATAGCGCTCGCTGGGTGGGGCGCTCCATGGGGCCACGTGTTCAGATGGAAACAGATGCCCTGATTTGTGATCCCGCGGCAACTGTCTACCAACGTTTTTCGCGAATGTACGGCCTCGTTGCCGGCGAAATGCTGTGGGCGAACTGAGAAGCAGCTTGACGGTGAAGAAGACCAGGTTGAATTGTCGGGACGTCTCATGCGCCTCAATGACGAAGCTGGTGAAGAGTAAGTGACGCTGGTCGGAGAAGGTTTCTCTTTGGATGCCAGGGGAACCGGCCTCGGTGATGGCGGAAGGACCAATGAAGCGCAGTGGGTGTCTCCGCTGGCGGAACTTCCCGGCGCTGTTGTGCTCGATGATCTTGACGCTGATCAGACAGGGGAAGGAAACTTCGATGAAGCGCCTGGCGGTGTGGAGAAGGCAGCACAGGAATCCGAGGCTGCCCACTATGGCGCTATCGCGCACTACGGGGATCCTTCCGGAGAACAGTGGGCTTTAGAAGCTGGCCGCGCGCTGGTTGATCGTCCCGATCTTGCCATCGTCGAAGTTCGTGGACCAGATCGCTTGACCTGGCTCACCTCGATTTCCAGTCAAGTCCTCACCGGAATCGAAGCGGGGGAATCGCGGGAGCTCTTAATCCTCGACCCGCAGGGCCACATTGAATACGCGGCCGGCGCGATCGATGATAGGGGAAATTCTCTACCTCGTGACGGAACGTAGCAGCGCACAGGGCCTTGCGGATTGGCTGAACTCCATGCGTTTTGCCCTCCGCGTTGAAATCACTCTCTCCCAACGTTGGTGGATCCTTGGAAGCGTTGGAAATAGTGGTGTTTCTGACTATGAACAGGTCGAGATGACCTGGAATGACCCATGGCCAGGCGTGGTCGATGGGGGAGCGGAGTACTTCCGCGGCTCGCACCCGGGAAAGAACGTCTCCTTCCATGTTCACCTGATTCCCAAGGAAAAAGCGCGCGAGTTCTGGCAGGCGTGGAGCAATGACCAGCCCAAGCGCCGCGCGGCGGGAATGAACGCATGGGAAGCGGTGCGCATCGCAGCGTGGCGGCCTCGTCTGGGATACGAAACCGACGGACGTTCCATGCCCGCGGAACTGGACTGGCTGCGAACCGCAGTGCACACGAATAAGGGCTGCTACCGAGGGCAAGAAGCCGTCGCGCGAATCTTGAATCTGGGGAGGCCTGCACGCCGATTGGTTTTCCTCCAACTGGACGGATCCAGGGGCGACATCCCCCAGCGGGGACAATTCATTGAGCTCAACGGTCGTCGCGTGGGAATGGTGACCTCGGTTGCAAGGCACGCAGATATGGGGCCGATTGCGCTGGCACTGGTTTCGCGCGCCCTTCCGCCCCAGGTCGTGCTGGATTTGGATGGAATTGCAGCTGCGCAAGAGCTGATCGTACCGGTCGACGGGAAATCCTCGGTATCGCCGAAGGAACGTCCGGGGCTGGGACTGCATAATCCCGAATTGCGCCGTCCGGATATTCCGGCGCTTGGAGGGAAGTCAATAGGTAGCCGGTAAGGGCTCACTGTTGCCCGGATGATTGCCTCGCTGGTAACTATGGGATGGCACAGCTACAAGCGGATGATGAACTTAGGAGCCAAGGAGCACTCCCATGCGTGGAATTTTGCAGCGCGTTACTCGCGCATCAGTGTCGGTCGATGGTCAGGTTATTGGAGCATTCGACGGTCCGGGAGCCGTTGTCCTTGTTGGAGTGACTCATGATGACACGGTCGAGAATGCGAAGACCTTGGCCCGCAAGATCGCGGAACTGCGCATCTTCGAGGATGAGACCTCTATTCAGGACAGCGGGGCATCCGTACTGATCGTTTCCCAATTCACTCTCTATGGCGATGTGCGCAAGGGGCGCCGCCCATCATGGTCAAAAGCTGCACCTGGACCTGTGGCAGAGCCTTTGGTTGATTCTGTTGTCGATGAGCTGCGTGCGCGCGGAATCCATGTTGAAACGGGGCGTTTTGGCGCCATGATGTCGGTGGATCTGGTCAATGACGGGCCCTACACCTTGGTTATTGAGGTCTAGCAGAACGTTGTTTGATGGAGGCCGGAGCTGGTGAAAGCTCCGGCTTTTGTCAGTTTTCGGTGGTTTTGCTGCGCCGGGGCTGTCTCCTCTTCCCGGACACAATCATCCCCACCTCCAGCCCTGTTCTCTATTCCCTCTGCCCACTTCCAGCCCCTTCCCCGCCCGCACTCCGGCCCTGCCCCCGTTCCTCCTATTCCAGCCAGGCACTCTATTAGGCCGCCCCCGGACAAAGTGCGTCATAACGAAGGTGTTTAGTCCAGATCATGTTCTTTCCTCGCACACTCTGACGCACTTTGTCCGAAGGTGGGCACGGGATCGGGCCCGGAATACTCTCCGAGGCTCCGTAAAACCCATCTGCCCTCGGTGAACAAACGCGCGCGCGGCCTGAGTTCCCCGTAGTGTGGGAGTCAGTGAAAACCAGGTCGCCTGCGCCTCGCTGCGATCTGAACAAAAGGGAGAAACGATGTTTGAACGCTTTACGGACCGGGCCCGACGGGTCGTGGTCCTCGCGCAGGACGAAGCGCGCAGCCTCAATCACAATTACATCGGGACAGAGCACCTGCTGCTCGGTTTGATCACCGAAGGTGAAGGCGTGGCAGCCAAGGCGCTCGAAAGCCTTGACATCAACAAGGACGCCGTTCGCTCAGCCGTCATCGACATCATCGGCGAAGGTGAAAAGCCCGTCGAGGGACACATCCCCTTCACCCCCCGCGCCAAGCGCGTCTTTGAGCTGAGCCTGCGTGAGGCGCTGCAGCTTGGCCACAACTACATCGGCACCGAACACCTCCTCCTCGGCCTGCTCAAGGAAGGCGAAGGCGTTGCCTCGCAGGTCCTCATCAAGCTCGGCGCAGACCTTGGCAAGGTCCGCCAGACCGTGATCGAGCTCCTCTCTGGCTACCAGCGCAATGGCGACGACGGGCGCGAAAGCGTTGGCGTCGGCGCTTCCTCAAGCGGAAGCGGCCAAACAAACTCCGCGATCCTCGAGCAATTTGGCCGCAACCTCACCCAGGCTGCCCGCGAAAACAAGCTCGACCCGGTGATTGGCCGCCGCACCGAAATGCAGCGCGTCATGCAGATCCTCTCGCGCCGCACGAAGAACAACCCCGTTCTGGTTGGCGAACCGGGCGTTGGTAAGACCGCCGTTGTTGAAGGCCTCGCCCAGGCAATCGTTGCCGGCGACGTGCCCGAAACCATCAAGGACAAGCAGATCTACAGCCTCGATATGGGCGCGCTGGTCGCCGGTTCGCGCTACCGTGGCGACTTCGAAGAACGCCTCAAGAAGATCCTCAAAGGAGATCCGCACTCGCGGCGACATCATCCTCTTCATCGACGAGATTCACACCCTGGTTGGTGCGGGCGCTGCGGAAGGCTCCATCGACGCCTCGCAGATGCTCAAGCCCATGCTTGCGCGCGGCGAACTGCAGACGATCGGTGCAACCACCAACGACGAATACCGCAAGTACATCGAAAAGGACGCGGCTCTTGAGCGCCGTTTCCAGCCGGTGAAGGTTGACGAGCCCACCGTCGAAGAGACCGTGGGCATCCTCAAGGGCCTGCGTGATCGCTACGAGGCCCACCACCGCGTGATCATCACCGACGCTGCGATCCAGGCCGCCGCCGAGCTGGCCGACCGCTACGTCTCTGATCGTTTCCTTCCCGATAAGGCCATTGACCTGATGGACGAGGCCGGTGCCCGCCTGCGCATTTCCCGCATGACCGCGCCGCCGGAGTTGCGTGAGCTCGACGAGAAGATCGCCGAAGTGAAGCGCAATAAGGAGTCCGCGATCGACGATCAGGACTTCGAGAAGGCTGCGGCTCTTCGCGATGAAGAGCAGAAGCTGACCGAAGAGCGCAAGCAGAAGGAATCCAGCTGGCGCGATGGCTCGCGTGACTCAATCGCCGAGGTCGGCGAGGACGATATCGCCGAGGTTCTGGCTATGTCGACGGGTATCCCGGTCTTCAAGCTCACTCAGACCGAGTCCGCGAAGCTGCTCAAGATGGAAGACGAGCTGCACAAGCGCGTCATCGGTCAAGATGCCGCGGTTAAGGCTCTGGCTCAGTCGATCCGTCGTACTCGAAGCGGCCTGAAGGACCCGAAGCGTCCCGGTGGCTCCTTCATCTTCGCCGGCCCGACCGGTGTGGGTAAGACGGAGCTCGCGAAGGCCCTGGCTGAATTCCTCTTCGGTGATGAGGACGCGCTGATCCAGCTCGATATGTCCGAGTTCTCTGAGAAGCACACCTCCTCGCGTCTCTTCGGTGCTCCTCCCGGCTACGTCGGCTACGACGAGGGCGGCGAGCTCACGGAAAAGGTCCGTCGTCGTCCCTTCTCTGTCGTCCTCTTCGATGAGGTTGAGAAGGCTCACCCGGATATCTTCAACTCCCTGCTGCAGATTCTGGAAGAAGGCCGCCTGACCGATTCGCAGGGCCGCAAGGTTGACTTCAAGAACACGGTGATCATCATGACCACCAACCTTGGCACGCGCGATATTAATAAGGGCGTGCTCACGGGCTTCCAGTCCACCGAGAACATCACCCACGATTACTCGCGCATGAAGGCCAAGGTGAACGAAGAGCTCAAGCAGCACTTCCGTCCCGAGTTCCTCAACCGCGTGGACGAGGTCGTTGTCTTCCCGCCGCTGGACAAGGAACAGATCAAGCAGATCGTGGATCTGATGATCGCCAACCTTGCCAAGCGCATGGAGGCTCAGGATATGAAGCTCCAGATCACCGACGAGGCGCGCGAGCTGCTTGCCGACCGCGGTTTCGATCCGGTTCTGGGCGCTCGCCCGCTGCGTCGAGCGATTCAGCGCGATATCGAGGACGCGCTTTCCGAGCGCATTCTCTTTGGGGACATCCTTCCGGGGCAGGTTGTCACTGTTGGCGTGAAGGGCGAAGGAGAAGAACGAGAGTTCACCTTCAACGGCCAGTGAGGCCGCAAGCGGTGGACGTCCTTGGGTAGTTCCCCTTGAGTTCGCCGTGACTTGTTGTACGAGGCCGGGCGGGGGTCTGCGAGAATTGTTGCGCAGGCCCCCGCCCGGTTTGTGTGCGTCTTATCCACAGCACTCAATACGTACATGAATGTAATTTCTGCGAAATTTTTCGCGAGATTCCGGGAAAAAGCTCGAAGTGACCTGTGTGAAATTGAACTTCAGTTCCTCAAATGAGGGCAGTGCATGGGACACTAAAAGAGGTCAACTTTAAGAATCGACACCTCTATCCTGTGCAAGAGTGGTGAGAAGTAAATGAAGCAGAAGAATAGTGTTCAGCGAAAGCGCATGAACCGACGCCGGATTCCCGGCTGCGTTGGTTGCGGCTTTCACTGTCACTGTTTCGACTCTTGCCATTCTTCACCAGGGCGTTACGACCGCTGAAGTCGACGTCGATGACGGCGGCATTTGGGTGACGAATTCTTCGAAGAAACTCGTTGGCCACCTGAACTATGATTCCCGAATTCTCGATGGCGCTTTCCGAGCAAATACCACGGAATTTGATATCGGGCAGTCCGGAAACGATGTGACTTTTACCGATAAGACCGCTCACTCGGTTGCCCCGGTTGATGTTGCTCAGGTGTCACTGGGTGCTGCAACGTCTCTGCCCGAAAACGCGTCGCGTTGTTCAGGGCGGCTCGCGCTTGGCAGTCATGGATGCTTCAGGGGGACAGGTCTGGCTTTCCCAGGTATCGAGCCCTTCATCAACCGCCTACACGGATGAGGGCGCAGTTGCCACCGACATGGATCAAGGCGTTGCGACTGTTTCCCAAAAAGGCACTCTTTTTGCAATCTCCCCGCGCGCTGGACGACGAATCAGTGTGACTCGCGAGGGACAGCTTGACCGTCTCAAGTCCACCGACATTAAGGGACTATCGGCTAACGCTGAATTGATGCTGACCGCTGTTGGCGAACAGCCCGTCGCCTTGGATACTCGCAACAGGGTTCTGGTTCTTCCCGATGGTTCCCTGCGCAATCTTGCAGATGATGGGATTAGCGCTTCCGTTACCCTCCAGGACGTCGGCCCGGATTCCTCTTCGGTTCTTCTTGCAACCGATCGGGAACTGATCTCGGTCCCGCTCAAGGGCGGTGCGGTCACGAAGATCCCGGCATCAAGTGACGGGTTCTTCAGGAACTCCCGCGCGTCCCGTCTTTTCATAAGGGATGCGCGTATGGGGCGTGGGCAAAATCAGGCGCATATGTCCGTAACTGCACCGATCCCAGCTTGAATAACCAGATGATCGTTGACTCCTTGAAGAAGGCAACGACGATCGTCTTTAGAACAAATCGCACTCGAATCGTCCTGAATGACACCACCTCGGGATCCGTATGGCTGCCCGAGCACAACATGGTCCTGATGGATGATTGGGATAAGCAGGACTCGAATCTTGATAAGAAGGAGAAGGAAGAAGATTCTCCTCAGATCACCGACCAGATTGCTGATCCCTCAAAGACAAGATCACAACACTCCTCCCGACGCGGTCGATGATGAGTTTGGTATTCGCCCGGGACGCACAACTACTCTTCCTGTTCTGAACAACGATCTCAGACGCAGACGGCGATGTTCTGACTGCTCGTCCAGTGACCGATCCCCAATTTGGTAAGGTCACGCGCACTCGTGGCGGCCGAGCGCTGCAGATTACGGATATTAGTGATACCCAGACGGGAAGTACCTCCTTCACCTACGAGGCCTCCGACGGTCAGGCAGTTGCTACCGCGAAGGTGACGGTGACCGTTCACCCGTGGGATATGAATTCTGGTCCCAAGCAGCTGCGCGATCCCGGTATCGCCTTGGGACACCGTGCGCAGATTGAATACAACGTTTTGACGGATTGGCAGGATCCGGACGGCGACCCGATCTTCTTGTCCAATGCGCGTGCCCCTGAAGGGATCGAGCTGCAGTTCCGTGAAGAAGGAACCCTGCAGATTCGTGACCTGGGCGCCAGCGTTGGAGTCCACACGATCGCTTTGGAAGTTTCTGACGGTCGCGCGACCACTTCGGGGACCTTGACCGTCAATGTGCAAAATCCCGGTAACCTTCCCCCGGTCGCCAACGCGGACTTCTATGTCGCGCGTGCTGGCGAAATCACGACGATTTCTCCCTTGGCAAATGACACCGATCCCAACGGTGACAACCTCTCATTGGTTGCACTTTCCGTTGCTCCTGCCGGTAGTCAGATCACCCCGGATCTTGAGCTGGGAACCGTCAACTTTGTCGCACAGGCCCCTGGTTCTTATCAGTTCACCTACACGGTGAGTGATGGCCCCGCGACCGCTTTGGGCGTGGTCCGAGTCGATGTTGTCCAAGTTGATGAACAGGCAGTTCCCGTCGCCGAGGACGACTTGGCAGTTCTTCCTGCGGGTGGTTCTGCCCTTGTCGCTCCGCTGAACAATGACTCCGATCCTGCTGGTGGCGTGTTGGTCGTTCAGCAGGTTGAGGTTCCTGATGGCCTCGGACTGGAAGTCACCCTGGTAGATCGACACCTCTTGCGCATCACTGCGCCCGCAGGTCTGGATTCGTCAGTTTCCTTTGACTACGTGGTTTCCAACGGAACGAATACGGCTCGTGCACGTGTGACCGTTGTTCCCACGACTGCGGAAGATACGAAACTCCCGCCCGATCTCCAGCCTGACCGCACTCGCGTGCGCGTGGGAGATATCGCCTCGGTACCGGTGCTTGCCAATGACCGTTCTCCTTCAGGATTGAGTCTGAAGGTTGACCCGAGTCTTCAGTACACCCCGAACGAGGCCGTGGGCACGCCTTTCGTGACCGGTAACTTGGTCCGCCTCGAAGCCGGTAACACCCCCGGTGTCATGCACGTGGCCTACACGGTTCGCGATAGCGCCGGAAACATGGCAACGTCAACGGTTACTTTCGAGGTTCTGGAGAAGAACGGAACGAATGCTCAGCCTCAGCCGAAGGCATTGACTGCGTGGGCAGTCAGCGGTGAAACAACGCGAATTTCCGTGCCTTTGAACGGTATCGATCCCGACGGTGACTCGGTGACTCTTGTTGGAATCGAGCAATCCCCGACCAAGGGCACCGTTGAGCTCGGCGTCGATTGGCTGGAGTACACTCCTGCCCCGAATACCATTGGAACCGATATCTTCACCTACATCGTTGAAGACCGTCAGGGCAAGCAGGCCTCGGCGCGAGTCCGCGTTGGTATCGCGCCTCCGGCTACCTTGAACCAGCCGCCAACGGCAGTACCGGACACGGTTCTTACCCGTCCTAATAGGCAGCTCGGCGTCGCTGTGCTTACCAATGACATCGATCCCGATGGCGATACGATTTCGCTTGTTCCGGGTTCTTTGCAGACCTCGACGGAAGAGCTCAAGCCCGAAATTCACGGTAACTCCATCTTCCTGACGACTCCTGCCGCGGACGGCTCCCTACTTGAGTGTCCCTACCAGGTCACGGATAATCGCGGCGGTGTTTCACGTGGCACATTGACCATTAACGTCGCCAGTGATGCTCAACTTCAACCGCCCATCGCGCGCGATGACGTCGTCTCGACCTCGCAGCTTCCCGCCAAGGGCGGAACTCTAAAGGTCTCGGTTTTTGGCCAACGACGAGGATCCCGATGGGGATGTCAATAACCTCCGCGTCACGACGAAGGCTGAAGGTGTCGAGGTTTCTGGCTCTGACCTGGTGATTACTCCGAAGGAAGAGCGCATGCTGATCGTCTACACGATCACTGACGCTGATGGTTTAAGTTCCTCGGCGGTTGTGTCCGTCCCCGGACTGGAACGCAATCACCCGGCTATTGACACCACCAAGGTTCCCGTCAAGGTACGAGCCGGCGAAGATGTCTCCTTGGATATCGCCGACTACGTCATTGTTCGTGATGGTCGCAGCCCACGCATTACCAACGCCGCGACACTGCGTCCCTCCGCTGGCATCGATGAGGGAATGACGCTCAGCGATGACCGCCACGTTCACTTCCACGTGAATTCCGAGTGGTCTGGTAAGTCCTCCTTCTCCTTCGAAGTCTCCGATGGAGCGGCAGGGGATGACTCGGCGTTGACCTCGACACTGACTCTTCCCCTGAAGGTCGAGGCGACCCAAAACCAGCCTGTCACTTTCGTTCCGACCGGGGTCAGGGTCGCTGCAGGTGAAGAAGCCACCGCAGTTGATCTGGCACAGATGGTGCGTGACCCGGAAGGCGCGGATCCTGCTGGCTTCAAGTACGAGATTTCGAACCTCCCCGAGGGCGTGGCAATTAGCCTTGACGGACACACCTTGCTGGTGCGCGCCGATGTCGATCGCGCCAAGGGCCCGGTTGGCATGGTGACCGTCAGCGTTGATGATGGCGCCGGTGCGGTCAGCGGTCAGCTGCCCATCACGGTTGTCGCATCGACCCGCCCCTCATCCAGGTTTCTGATGCACTCTTTGGAGACAGCACGATCGGGCGGACTCGAAGTCGTCGATCTGACTCGTTACACGATCAATCCCCTTCCCGGGAACGCCCATTCGCGTCGTCGGTGCCTCCATCCAAATCGGTGAAGGAACCGTTGATCCGCAGGGAACGAACCTGAATATCACTCCCGCTGTTGGATTCCGCGGGCAGATGACGGTCAGGTACCGTTTGATGGATGCGACTGGTGATCCGGATCGTATCGTTGAAGGCAAGGTCCGCCTCGTTGTCCGTGACCGTCCCGATGCTCCGACGAGATGTCTCGGTCACGGCGACCGGCCCCGGTTCTGCTCTGGTGACTTTCCAAGCAGGAGCAGATAACGGTGCGACCATTACAGGATTCACGGCGACGGACCGTGCAACCGGCCGCAGCTATTCCTGCGAGTCTGGCTCATGTCAGTTGAATGGCCTTGAGAACGGTGTTCGCCACTCCTTCACGGTTGTCGCACACAACGCGGTTGGTACCTCCGATCCCTTCGGCTGCTTCGGCTGAAGTTCTCATTGATATGCGTCCTGAAGCGCCGCTTCCTCCGACCGTCGAGCCTGAAAACGGTGCAATTATCGTGCGTTGGAGGCCCCCGACGAACCAGGGATCGGCAATCAAGAGCTACACGCTTTACGTCTACGAGAACGGTGGTGCGCGCCAGATTGAGGTCCCCGGAAATGTGACCGAATACCGAGTCGATGGTCTGCGCAACGGTCAGACCTACTCGGTTGCGATCTCGGCGCGTAACGGTGCAGAAGAGCCTTCGCCGACGTCACAGAACTCGCAGAAGGTCGTTCCCTTCGGACCGCCTGAGCGTACCGACGGTATTCGCGTCGAGAACCTCGGTGGTTCAGGTGACCGCGGACGTGTCCGCTTCACGTGGCCGACCCCCAACGCGAATGGCGCGGAAATCACGCGTTACACCATCGAGGTGAACGGTCGCTCCGTTGGTGAAGTTGGTGGAGATAAGAACGAGTACACTGCGGAACTCGCCACCGGTGAGAACTACCATGTGAAGATCCGGGCCTACAACTGGCGCGATCAAAGCTCGGATTCATCTGAGGTTGCCTTCCAGGTCTACACCTCGCCTCTGAACCCGAATGTGTCGTCCTTCTCTTCAACCGCAACGGGCGAGCACGGAATGACCAAGGTGAACGGCCTCGCTGTCGTACCCGGTCAGGGCTTCAATAACCGCAACCTGCACTTGGAGTGGTCGCGAAGCTCTGGCGGAAATGGGCAGTGGAATTCTGTGACCAGCGGCGAAACCATCAACGTCGGAGCTGATGGCGACATTCAGATTTTCATCCGCCAGGTTGGAAATGTGAACGGCCAAGATGTGCCCGGTAACGCTGTGCCCGTCACGGTAAAGGCAAACTCGAAGCCGGCACCTCCCACGTACAGCATGGTTCTGAACGGTACCTCAGTCGTCGTTAGCTGGGATGCAACCCCGCCTGCTGGCTACCTTGCCCCAGATGAAGTCATCCTCTGGTACAAGGACTCATCAGGCCCTGCCAGCCCCACGCAGGGCAAGGTCCTGCAGGAAGCGCAACTTTGAACCCAAGTGGTGGGCAGGTCCTCGAGGTTTCTGTCGGTTCTCAAAACTCTTTGGGAACGACTTGGGGTCGTCTCTCGGGAACCAACATTGAGACCGCAAAGATTAACATTCCCGGTACATTCAGCGGTTCGACATCTCAATGCACCGCCGCGAATGCTCGTGGGGCAGAGCTAGCGGAATGCCAGATGGTCAGCATTACATTGCCCTCGACATGGGCAAGTGACGCGGTGCCACTGCGATGCTCGATGTGGGATGACTTCTCGCAGAGCTACGCGACCTTCACTCCTCGAGGAGGACCAAATTCCACCTTCGAAACGGGCGTTCGACTCAGTAAGGCAAATTCGGGTAATCTTCCGATTTTGCTCAGCCGAGTCACATGCGCAGTTGCGAGGTAGCCGTGACGCCACCTCTCTCCGCCCCGCGCGGGGCACCGAGTCCCGCCACCCACAATCAATATGCACATCACTCGACACTGAAAGATGAATGGAGTCCCTCCCATGGCGCTTAGCACGCAAGATGCCCAGCGTTTCGCAGAAACCTTCGCTGGCCTCGTCGGCGGTATTTCTCAGGCGCTTCTGGATAAAGAACCAGTGATCCGCCTGGCACTGACAACCATGTTCGCCGGGGGACACCTCCTTCTGGAAGATGCGCCGGGTACAGGAAAGACCGCTCTTGCTCGCGCGATTGCTGCGACCATTGCGGGTACTCATTCGCGTATTCAGTTCACGCCCGACATGCTCCCCAGTGACATCACCGGCGTGAATGTCTACGATCAGAAGAACAACGAGTGGCATTTCCGCTCGGGCCCGATCTTCGCTTCTATCGTCTTGGCTGACGAAATCAACCGTGCTTCGCCCAAGACTCAGTCCGCTCTCCTGGAAGTCATGGAAGAAGCGCAGGTCACCGTCGATGGCGTGACTCACGCTGCGCCTCGCCCCTTCATGGTGATCGCAACGCAGAACCCTGTGGAGCAGGCGGGAACGTACCCGCTCCCCGAAGCTCAGCTTGACCGTTTCTTGATGAAGGCCTCGGTTGGCTACCCTTCGCGTGCAGCGATGGCGGAAATCCTCGACGGTTCGGCGGCCCCGGACCGCTCCAAGCGCCTTAAGCCCCTGTTGGATAGTGGGCAGGTTGTGCGCTTGGCGGATTTGGCCGCACAGACCTACACCGAGCGCGCCGTGCTCGAGTACGTTGCTGCCCTTGCCGAGGCCACGCGCGAAGACGATAGCGCAACCTTGGGTGTGTCGACCCGTGGCGCCATCGGCATGGTCCGGTGCGCGCGAGTGTGGGCCGCTGCTCAGGGCCGCCACTTCGTCCTCCCCGATGACATCAAGGCGCTCGCTGCACCCGTGTGGGCGCACCGTATCGTTGTTGACCCGGATGCGGCCTTCTCGGGAGCGACCGCGCAGGGCGTGATTGCTCGCGCACTGTCTTCGGTTCCCGCCCCGGCGGTGAGCGCCTGACAATGCGCGTATCGCTGCAGTATCGAGTAAAGGTGGGTGATCGTGGGTAAGCACTCTTCTGGTAAGCGTGCTGAGAAGCGCTCATCCTTGGCCTCGGCGCGCGCAAATCTGCGTGAATCTCTGAGCGGGCTCCGCCAGGCATTGCTCGTTTTGCGCACTCTGTCGCCTCGGCTCCGGGCATGAAGTACTTGCGCCATGGCGCGCGTTCGGTGACTTCTGTCGGTTGGGCTGTTGGTGCCTCGGTGCTCCTTGCTGCACTCGTCTCATACCTGTGGGGTTGGGTCGAAGCATTCTTCATCGGCTGCGCAGGTGCGGGTGCTCTCTTGATTGCCATCATCTGGGTGATTGTTCCTTCCCCTCACAAGGTCTCGATTCGTCTTCCGCGTCAGCGCATTGTTGCCGGGCAGACGGCCGTCGGCGAAATTACCGCAGAAAACACCTCGGATCGCCGTGCGCGCAGCGGTCTGATCGAGCTTCCTATCGCGTCCTCGGCTTTGCAGTTCTTGGTCCCGCCTTTGGGTGGTCGTGAGGTATGGAGTGAGGTTTTTCTCGGTCGTTACTCACCGCCGTGGCGTTGTCACCGTCGGTCCCGCTCGCGCGCTTCGAGCCGATCCCTTGGGTTTGATTCGTCGTATCGGCACCTGGTCTAAGCCTGTGATTTTGTACGTTCACCCCAAGACGATCCGTATTCCTTTCGATGCCACGGGTATTCACGCGGACGTCGAAGGCGTGACAACCGCGAAACTATCCTCGTCGGATGTGTCTTTCCATGCCTTGCGCGATTACGTTCCCGGTGATGACCGGCGTAATGTGCACTGGCCGATGAGCGCACACACGGGCCGCTTGGTTGTTCGCCAATTCGAGGAAACGCGTCGTTCTCACCACCTGATCATTTTGGATACCCGTCTTGGGCAGTGGAGTGACCGAGATTCCTTCGAAAATGCGGTGTCGGTTGCGGCTTCGCTTGCTGTTGCAGATATGGCTGCCTCTCGAAATGTGTCACTATCGACCGTCACCGATTGGGTGACAACGACTGCCGCGACGCGCATGTTGGATGCCCTGTGTGCGATTCAGGATTCTGGGGAGGAAGACCTGATGGCTCGCCTGCGCGAGGCCATCGCGAAGCGCCCGGGGCTTTCCGTCGTCACCGTCGTTGTCGCCCCGACTGTCGATGACAATCAGGCGTCGCAGTTACTCAACGCGATTCCGATCGACGTGCGCAGTGCGGTTGTCCGAGTTCGCCCGGGACACCCGAAGATGCGTCGTTTGAGTCATGGAACTTTGGCGGATTGTCCTACGCTTGACGATCTGCCTCGACTGGTAGCCGCGGGGGGTCTGTCCTGATGACAACATCGACACAAGGCCTTCATCTTGATGCACGCGCGGGCTTCCAAGTATCGCGCGCCGGTTTGCCCGCCTGGTTCCTCATCGGCTTGGTTGCGCTGTTCCTTCCAACAATCTGGATTCACGAGGCCGTATTCGGTTCGTGGGCTGGATTGCGTGCCGCCGGCGCTGGCGTTGCTGCGGGACTTTTCGTTGCGTGGGTCTCGTCCTTCTGGCGTTGGGATACGATCTCTTCGATTGCGGGGCTCATTGCGACCCACTTCCTTATTGGTGGAGTGGCTGCTTATCCCTCGACGACTTTCTATGGCCTTCCGACCGCCCGGACCCTGCAGCTCTTGGTTTTACAGGTCGTGTATTCGTGGAAAGACCTGTTAACTGTTACCCCTCCGGCCTCGGCGTACATCGGTCCCACGATGGTTCCGTGGCTGACGGGACTCCTGTGTTCTTTCATCGCAGCTCTCCTTGTCCTGCGGTCAGGGCGCGCCATCGCGGCGGTTCTTCCTGTTGCGATCATGGGCATTGTTGGCATCGCGTGGGGTAAAGGTGGAACTTTCCCGAATATCTACCTGGTCGCTGTGTGGTGGGCGCTTGCCTTGGGCTGGTGCGCCTGGGCAGGACAGTATCGTCGCCTCGAGGCCGGTCTAGACGTTCGCGTCGGAGGAGCGATCGATGCCGATGCGGCAACGACCCTGGGTGAAACAACTCGGGGAGGGTCGCAGGGCACGATCCACGTGGGACGCCAAATTGCGGGCGGGCTCTTGGTTATCGCCCTGGTTGCGGGCGCAGCTGTTCCACTGACGAACCTTTACGGTCCATGGTATTCGCGTATCGTTCTGCGTGATGTCGTTCAACCCCCGTTGGATGCTCGCCAATATCCTTCGCCTCTGTCTGCTTTCCGCCACTACAACGTGGACCTCAAAGAAGACACATTGATTCACGTGGATGGTTTGCCCGAGGGAGCGCGCGTGCGTATCGGTGTCATGGATAGCTACGACGGCACCACGATGACCATGTTGTCTCCGGGTAAGGGACCGTCAAACGGCTATATCCATGTGGGATCGACTTTGCCCCAGCACAAGCCTGTTGAGGGTAGCTCAAGCGCCCAGATGTCCTTGAAGACCTCGCAGCTTTTGGGGCCGTGGGTCCCCATCGTGGGAACCCCCTCGACTATGGTCTTCAACCAGGACGCATCTGCCTCGGGTACTCAAGCTACCGCGCAAGCGACGACTCTTCAGGATGGTCTTTACTACGATGCGTGGGCTAATGCCGCGCTGTCGACCACGAAGAATGTCCAGGGCGGGAACATGGAGTACTCCACGGAGTCGATGATCGTTCCGATCTGGTCTGATGGTCAGCTTTCCGGAACTCACGCCGTGCCCTATACCGGTGGAGACACCAGTGTCCCGGACGAAGTTCGTGAGTTCGCGACCCAGAAGTCTGCTGCCGAGCAGGGAGACCTCGCTAAAGCTCGCGCGATCGAACGTCACCTGAAGGAGAAGGGCTTCTACGAGAACGCCGATGATCCCTAAGTCCCGCCCGGGTAGCCGCGCGGACCGTTTGACTCGCATGCTCGAGAGCGAGCAGATGATCGGTGACGATGAGCAGTACTCCGTGCTCATGGCCCTCATGCTGCACAGCTTGGGCATGAACGCTCGCGTTGTCATGGGCGCCTACCCGAATGACTCGAAGGGCGGAGACATCGACCTGCGTGGTTCAGATATGCACGCGTGGGTTGAGGTTGAATTCCAGGGTGTCGGCTGGGCTATTTTTGACCCGACTCCGCCCAGGGATCAGAAGCCGATTGCAGAGGAAACCCGTCCTCGCTCGGTCCCGCGTCCCCAGGTGCTCCAACCCCCGGAGCCTCCCGAGGAACCGGCAGATCTTCCGCCTTCCACGTCGGATCGTGGTTCGGATTCGAATGATGATTCTCGCTTGAAGATTCCGTGGGGAGCTATTGCAACCTGTGGCGGTGTTCTTGCCTTGCTGACGGTTCCGCTGCTTGCCATTCTTGTGGCGAAGAGTCGTCGCCGTAAGAAGCGTCGAGGGGCTGTGCCTTCACGTGCGCTTACGGGTTCGTGGGATGAGGTCGTTGATCTTGCGCGCGATGCGGGCGTTGTCGTTCCCACCGATATGACTCGCCAGGAAGCCGCGTGGATGCTCACGTCTTCGCCTTTGTGGCCGGCGAGTGCCGCGAAGCCAGGATCAATGTCGAACGCGCAGTGGTACCAGTTTGGTGAGGAATTGCCCAGACCAGTACGTGTTGCACGTGCGGCTGATACCGCGGACTTCTCCGGCGACGAGGCCCTCGCACAGCAGGCCGATGAATCGTGGCAAATCGTTGATGAACTCAGCAGCGAGCTGAAATCGAATGCGACTCGTTGGACCAGAATTCGTCGCGCCCCTATCTGTGACCTCCTTGAGCGCACGCTACCGCCAAAAGCATGGAGCATCTCCGCTTGGGGTGCTTCGTCGACGCCTCCGCCATCCTTTTTAGAGGACACCAGTCATGACGCCTTCGGTTCCAGCACGTCGCCTTCCTCCTCCTGAACTGCCCGGTCACACCTGGCTGCGTTCGCTTGGTTCGGGTGGTTTCGCGGACGTGCACCTGTATCGCCAAGAACAGCCTGCGCGTGAAGTCGCCGTGAAGGTTGCGCGCTCGGTGGGCGATCAGGTGGAGTACGCGCAGATTCGCCACGAGGCCGATGTGATGACCTCCATCGCCGGCCATCCCGCCGTGGTGGAGTTGTATTCCATTGGAACCTCTCCGGATGGTCGCCCCTATCTGGAGATGGAGTTTTGCCCAGTAGCAAATGTGGCCGAGCAGGTGCGGCGAATGCCCTTGGCTGTGGATCGCGCGCTCGACGTCGTGATCAGGCTGTGCGGCGGCGTTGAAATGCTGCACCGCAATGGCTACGTTCATCGCGATATCAAGCCCGCGAACGTCATGTTCGATTCCTACTCCTACCCGGTGCTGGGCGACTTTGGTGTTGCTGCTCGCATCGGCGCTCTGGAGAAGGGAAGCTTGGACGGTTTTTCTGTTCTTTGGGCGCCTCCGGAACAGCACAATCGTTCGACTCATGCGCATCCGACCCAGGACGTGTGGGCGCTCGCAACGACGCTGTGGACTTTCCTGAGCGGTCGTAGTCCTTTCGAGGACCCGGTTGGTGACAATAGTGCCGCTTCTGTTGCTGCCCGCGTGTACGAGGGACGAATTCGTGGTCTTTCGCGCCCTGATGCCCCGAAGGAACTCGAGCGGGTCTTGCGCCACGCGATGCAATTGGATCCGCGAAAGCGAACCTCTTCTGCCGCCGAGTTAGGCCGTCAGCTCCAAGAAATTCAGACGCTCATGGGGCGTCCTGTGACGAAGATGGAGTTGCGCGATGGAAATGCGCTCTCCAGTTTTGGTGGGCAGTCTGCATCGGGGTCTTCGGCGGACTCTTCTGCGTCATGGAATGCGGACCAGTCGGATCAATTTTCCGGGGGAGCTGCTCAAGACGAGGCAACGCGTCTTCGTGCGATGCCATCGATTGATGCAGAGCGTACGCGCCTGCGTCCATCTTCTGTGGATCTTCACCCCTCTTCGGCCCCGATTATTCCTTTGCTTCGCCCGCACCTACCGGGGGGCCTGTCTGACGGCGATGATTTTCTGCCAGCCCGGCCTCGGCCTCGGGATCAATGCAGCTCAGGAGGGTGCTTCAGGTGTGGCGCCAACGCAAGCTGGCGGCACCGAACTTGGGGGATCCTTCCGCAGTCGATCCGCAGATGGGCCAGGCGCCTGCACCTGGGGAGGGGCGAGCGAGGCGTTTGGGGCGGGCTATGCGCCTGCGCCGGACTCGTGGCGAGCTCCAGGGCATACGACTGAGAATACTTTCGATACCTCGCATCCCTTGGGATATCTGCCAGATGGTCGATCTTCGGGCCCGAAGAGAATCATCACGATCGTTGCGCTTGTTGTCCTGGGAATGGTTGTTTTAGGCGCGGTTATTGTCGCAATGCTCACGGGTGGCGGGAAGATTGTCGGTGTCGGCGATACGACCCCGACTCCCTCCGCAAGCGTAACGACAAGCGCTCAAGGAGAGGACCCTGTTTCGGTTCCTCCGCCGGCGGTCGAGCAGCTCGTTGCCCGCGTGAATGGGGACAACATTCAGTGGAGTTGGACGGATCCCGCGGCTGCTTCCTCTCGGCTGGGCCGCAGGCGCTACGTTTACACGGTGAGTAAGCCCGGCCAGGATGATGTCGTCGCGGATACTCGTCAGAATGCGGTTTCCGTGAAAACTGTTCCCGGTGACGTGTGCATCGAGGTTGTTTCGGTGGCGGAAAATGGCCGTTCTTCACAGCCGACGAAGGCTTGCGTGAAGATCGGGGACAATGGGCAGCTGATCGAGCAGCCCACTCCGAGCCAAAGCGCACAAAAGAGCACTCAACCGAGCACTCCATCTCCCACACAATCCAGCGCTCACTAGGCGGGCGGGAAGGCGACCGGGGCCGTCGGATGAGCGGGGGACTCCGCGAAGAATAACCGGACCGGCCGCTTTACTTGTCTTTCACACATTCCGACCGCTCGCGGCGTTTCCGACCCGTCGCATACCCTACTCGTCTTTCGAGCGGAGGCGGCGGATCAGCAGGACTGCAATGACAATTGTCAGTCCCGCACCGGAAATTCCGAGTGCCCACAGCCTGCGCGGAGTCGTCGTATCAACGGGGAGATCCGGTTTAACCATGACTGGGTTCGCGGTTTTTTTGGATCGGCGGGTAGATCGGGTTTTGGGGACCGGGCATGGTCCCATCGTTGACAAAATTGAGCGCATTGAAGGGGCGACGATTCCCACCCTTCCTCGGTGGTGCGCTGCGAAGGCGAGCTGCGCAAGGCGGTTGCGAGGAGCCGGTACTTCCACTGGTCTGGCGTTTCATCGGGATAGCGTGCTGCGATCAGCGCGGTGATTGCGCCCACGTATCCCGTTGCGTATGAGGTCGATGCTCCTTGGGCGGCGAACATGCAGTCGCCGTTGGCGAAGAAGGTGGTTGCGATCTGTGCGCCTGGTGCTGCGATTTCAACGTGCGTTCCGTGGACGACAGAATCAGTCGGATTTCCAGCGGCATCCACCGCCGTCACCGAGAGAGCCTGTTGATAGCCGGCAGGGAAACGTACTGCGGTGTCTTGAGAGCCATTGGGAGTTTGCTCAACATTTCCAGCTGAAGCGACAACGAGCGCTCCCTTTGCGTGGGCGTATTCGGTCGCCCCGCGTAGGGCTGCGTCGTCAGAGGCTAGGGATTGAGGGACGACGATGACTCGGATTCCCTGGTCCGCTGCCCAACGGATTCCTTCGGCTGTTCGCGTAGCTGTTGGACCTTTACCAGCGCGCTTGCTGTCATCGCTCGCGTCAATGTAAACCCGCACAGGAACTATTGTTGATTGGGGAGCAAAGCCAACGACTCCGGAATTAGGGACTTCGCGCGCTGCAATCTGTCCTGCTATCGCGGTCCCGTGTCCAGAAACATCCTTTCTGCCATCACCGGATTCGACAAGATCAACACCGGGTTCGACTGCACCCTGAAAATGCGCGTTTCCCGCAGCGACTCCGGAATCGACGCAGTGCAACGCGGACGTTTCCGCGGGATAACTCCAAGGCATCCTTCATGCCGAGGAACGCATACGCGGAGGGGCATTTGTGTCAGCCATTTGTCAACGCCGATTTGGCATGCTTCTTCCGGTCTTTTCGAGGCTGAAGCGCCTTTATGTTGTGAGTTGCCTTGCTCCGATCCTCTGCGTATTCCCGGGAGTTGGAGTGTCGGCATAGCTTGTCGGGACTGCTGTTATAGCGCAAAAGAAGGATAGCTGTACATGAAGCGAAGAGAGTGCTCTTGCCTTGTTTCACTGAGCACCTACCGTTTCCCAAGCTGCGCTGGTGGTCAGTTCTTGCCCTTCGGGGACGAGAGCAAGCCACGCAGCAGGAAGAGGAGAAACCGCTGTCTCCGGAAGGCCGAGGTGGGCTAAGGAATCCGAAGGATTAGGTCCGAGTCCGTGGGCCTTCCCAAGGTCAGAAATAAAATGATTGGTCCACCTGAACCACCTGAAGAAGCACGCACCAGTGCTCCGGATCCGCCACGGACGTTAACTTCACGTGCTTTTTGCTGAGTGATTTGAGTAGTTGGAAGCGATACGAGGACTGTAGACGCCCTGGAGTGGCTGATCGTGAGCTGCGCGCAGGGGAGCGACATCGGGTCCGAGGACATCACCAACTTGTGTTGGCCAGTCTGCAGGGACGATACCCTGGGTAACAACGGTCAATGATGCGAGCTCTGAGAGGTCAATCATCAGGTTTTTGGGGCTTCCTCGATCCGCCCACGAGGCCTGGTAGAGCTTGTAAGAAAAGTCGGTGAGCGGGGTGATAGTTCCGTCACCTGTGATTACGTAGCGCCGGGGGCACCTGATTCATCAACCTCAATAGGTTCCGATTTGTGCTGCGGTGATGCGTGTGGGACATGCCTGACACGGGGCGTCCGACGTTAGGAATTTCGAGCGGCTCAACATTGAACCCTTCGGTAAATAAGTTCAACCAGTTTGCGGTAACAGGGAGTAATCGTCCGTCCCAGAAAGATCAAGAACGTTCACAACAGCTTGAGCGTGCGCAATATCGATGGGGTAACGGACTCCTCCAGTAACGAGATATAGACGTCCCTCATTCGAGACCAAAGCCGTCGAAGCGCTTTCCAATCCCTTTGGGTTACCAGCAACCCAAGTTTTGATTCCTGAGGTTGTAGCGCACGAGGTCCACTCGTAGGAGTGAGTTGGTTAGCTGCGGAATATCGTCCGGAACGTCCGCCAGTCCAATTGACTACCGCGGGGAATCCTTCAAGCGAAGATGTTGAGACCGACGAAGTCACGAGCTTTCCGGTTTCGCTCAGAAGCTTTGCTGAGGTGACGTTCGAGATGGGGCGTAGAGTACCTTCGATCGAGTAGTATCTTGCACCTTCGCCTTTAGTCATGATGAGATGCGAGTTTTCCCAACCTGAAGGCAAAGTCGGTAAAAATCGACCGATTGCTACAGCAATGAGAAGGACGACTGCGGCTACGGAAGCTCCGACAATCAGCGGACGGGTGGTTGATTTTGACTCGAGCTCCTTACCTCCGCGCGTGCCCGAGGTGAAGGCAGTGACAAGTCTACGGCGGTTAAAGCGCTGGGCTTCCAGAATATCCTTATTAGAAGGCATTAGAAAACCCCCCACACGAGCGTTGTGATTGGGACAAGCGCTAGCAAACTAACTAGGGAGAGGGTATCGGCGATTCGCGTAACCCAAGGACGCATCTTGGGATCGATAACCGTCAGTGCAAGTACCAAGCCCGTTGCAAGGAAGAGCAACAAAACAATGGGGATCAGTGCTTGAGGCATGAGAACTGCACTGCCAATCGCGCCACTGAGAATTAGGACAATACCTAGTAGAGCTCCAATAAGAACTTCAATACGCGAACGTAGCGATCGCGTTGAGAGGAGCAAGGCGATACCCGCGCAAATTATAAGGAGCAGTGAGTAGCGCGTATCCAGAAGTAAAGGAACGCACAAAAGGCTTCCCAGTGAAGCACCAGTTTTAAGGGAAACGGTCAGAATATGACCCTCATTTACCTTACGAACAACCTCGTAGGGATCGATGGTTTCCTGGATTCCTGTCACTCGTACAGGAATCTGAGCCATAGCAAACCAGGGGCGATCAAAATAAGCACTATTAATAAGGTATAGATCGAACTTGCTGCACGTTGTGTGGAAAGATGGGCAAAGCCGGTCAGGAAGCCAACTGTAGCGGCCGAAAACCCGTAGGTGAGTGGAGCAGTGATAGAGCCATGCAGTGGTTTCGGAAGAATAATGAGGAGAAATGCAGAGCATACGATTGCTGCAGATTCCAAAGCCTGCAAGGGGAAGAGCTGACCAGTGGCCCGGAATTACACTCATAACTGCGCTGCCCGCAAGGATGGGAATTGAGTGCGCAGTGAGAGTGGAGCGAGTGCGGTTTGAGCTGCGTGCAATGATCGCGAAGCAAGCGCAGCGAGGGCAGTTCCGGACAACCCGACGATTAGACCCAAGTAACTTCCGCGCCCACTGGTAAAGATGAGAACAGCCGCCGTGAGGACCAAAAGCGCAGATGCATGTGTGCTAAGATCGACCGAATTGTCAGAATTCCATGGCGCCTGGTCGTTTTCAACCGCGGTTCCCTACGGCTTCTACCAGATCGTCATAGCGTAAATCCTGTGTGCTGTCACCAATTTTTCGACAGAATAAGAACGGATCCGGCTTGGATGCCCTGATTGATTAGTGTTTGGCTCTGATCGAGAATCTGGCCCTGAGAATTCGTAATTCTGTATCCCTGGGAGGCGGAACTCGCAGATAATTGCGTGATTTGCGTCACAATATTCGGTGCAAATTCAGCGAGTGCGACGTTCGTCGGGACCGTCATATCGACGGTGTTCTCACCCATGCGAATGCTAACGGGCATAAGGGCTGGAGGCCTAGATGCGGTAGTGCTTGCCATGAGGTTCCTTTGCTCAAGTGTCCTGCTCTAAGCCTAGCCGTTTTCATGAAACCTGTATTTGCATTCCCAGATCGCTTCGATAATGTAATACCCGACATCGCGATTGTGCCTCCGTTACAAGGGTTCAATCACAACGAACTTCGGGGGAACCCGAACGGAAACTTAGGAGGGTGAACTATTGAGCAACGCAAACATCTCTGCGGAACAAGCTAGTTATGATGCCATTCGTAGTGCGGTCACTAATCTGCAGGGCTTTCTGCAGGGACTGAACTCAAAGGTCAAGGGTCAGGTCGCCACTGTCATCGGTGGATGGCAGGGTGGAGCCGCACAGGCGTTCAACTCGGTTATGGAGCAGTGGGACGCTGGGTCGAACAAGACCACCCAGGCACTGAGCGACTTCGAGAGCGCACTTGCCTCTGTTGGCGCCCAGGTGACGCAGAGCGAACAAGAAAATCAGCAGACTGTCGCCAAGACCGGCGCAGCTATGCTCAACCTGTGAGTAGATCGACGGGAAAATGACCTAGCGGAGACTTTCGCGTAACCCCTCAGCTGCTGCAGCAGACCTCTACTGATATGCGCGCGCAGGCCGCAGAACTGCTCAGCCAGCTTGAAAGCTTTAACAAGGATGTCCAGGCTCGTAGCGCCACATGGGAAGGTAGCTGCAAAGGAATCCTACTCGGAGAAGCACGCCCAGTGGACCGACGGTATGCCACTCAGATGCAGCAGGGTTTCAGGCTCATGGTCCTCGTTGATGAGCTGGCAAGCAACTACATCACGACCGACCAGGCTGGATCGCAGACGTTCAGCGCCCTGTCGACCGGACGCTGATTTTTCAACTGCACGATGCCGCTAAGTGTCGTGCGCGTACGGAGTGTGGGTGAGCAGCGCAATATGCTCACCCACACCCATAATTTCTTCAATTTGTTCAGTCCTTGAGGGCTGATCTTTTCTGTCACATTCCTCCAGGGGGGGTTGAGCATGAGTCTCGTCAATGTCGTCGCCGGTGAATACGGAGCGACATCCGATGCCTTGAGCCAGGTGTCGAGTGAAATTCAAGGCGCGAAGATCGACGATCTTTCACATGCCGTGCAAGGATCAGCAACTGCGCGCTCAATTCTGCGGCGGTAAGCGTTCAGTCACGTGTCGCATCTCTGTTGCAAACCGAGTCGCAAGCTCCGCAAGCGCTTGCGGTTGCAACGCTAAAAGTTGGTGCCGAACTGGAAAAGGCAGAAGTTGAAAACCAGAAGCGTGTGAAGAGCAAGGTGATGCGGCACTGAACGGTACTGCGGCGCGTTCAGGCAGCTCGCGTGCTGGCTCGTCGGCAGCGAAGAAGGCCGCCTCTGTGCTCAACGGTGGTGGCAGTGGCGAAGGTCTGCGCGGGGCCGCAAAGGCACCCGCGGTGTTGGCCGGGCAGCACACTCACCCAACTACCCCGAGATGGTGGACAGGGCTAGTGCTCCTATCCGTCGTCCTGATCTCGCAACGCCTCCATTTTGTTCCCCAGGTAACGACCAGCCAGCAATGGGGCCTTCCCAATAGCGGCAATGGCGTGAATATTCGTTGGGGTGCAGACGGAGCAAATCTTGATTTCGGATTTGGGGGCGAGGATTTCCGGGTTCAAGGATCGGTTGATCTTGACTCGCTTTTCAATCACGATAAAGCCCCGGAGATTCCGGATGTTCAACTTCCAACCGAACAACCTGAGATTCCTTCGGTTGCGAAAATCCTTGTGCCCCCAACTGATCTACCGAGTCTGATGCCTCTGCAGAAGTGGCAGCCACCGGAGAAGAGCAAGGCCAGGCAATGGCTGGCAATGCTTCGGAGCAGTCCCGACCCGCCGGTGCGACTGTTAGCGCGTGAACTGACGAGCAAAAGGAATAAATAATGTCTTTAACATGGAGCCAGATCAAGACGTGGACTTCGTCTGGGCTAAGTAGCTACGCAGGTGTTTTGGCTACGAAACGAGCGCTTAATGAAACCCAATCTGCCACCGTTTCGCAGCGCATTTCATCTTTCCAGGGGCAGGGGCGGCTGCTGGTTTCGCGAGAGCAGATGATCACCGCTAAGAACAAGTTGGATGACGTGCGAAGAACTCGCGACAGATTCGTTCTGCTGTTACAGGTGCGGCAGTAGTGTCGGTACGCATGAAGTTGCAGTTATGTTACGCTTGCGACTGCCACGGCGATGCAGTGCTCTATTTCTCCGATAGGAAAGTCAACCTGCCATATTCCCCCCAGCCCGTACACTGAAGCCTATCGGCGTATGGCGGAAATGACTGTGGATCTGCTTTCGTTAAGAAAGCGGTAATGCTTGCTACTACCGCTGATACCACATTTAGCGCGGCTCTGCGGTCGGCTGGTATGCCGGGTCTCGCAAAGACGGCGGCTTCGTCAAAGTCGTCAAAGACGCACGATTTGTCGCCTACAGAGCAAGCTCGCTTCAAGAACATGACGCCCGAGGAGCGAGCGAAGTACTGGTCTGAGCAGTCTGAAGATCAGAAGCGTCACCTGTGTGATCGTTACCCAGAAATGATCGGGAATGCCGATGGTGTCGAGGCCTGGGCACGTGATCGCTCAAACAGACTGAACCTTGGCAAGAAGATGGGAGCTGCTCGGGTGGAAGTCGACAAGTACCGGGAGCAGTACGAAAATGCCTGGCCTTGGGAGAAGAGGTGATTAAGGAAAAACTTGATCATGCTCGGGAGGCCCTAGCTAGCTACGAGAAGATTCATGAAGCCTTTAAAGAACGGTGTGAGTCTTGAGGACTATCAGCATGGGAAGAAGGGTGAACCGATTTCGCTTCTGACTTTGCAAGATGATGGTCTGCGTGTGAAGGCTGCGGTTGCGCAGGGTGATGTTGATAATGCGAAGCACGTTGCAACCTTCGTGCCAGGTATCTCGACCACCGTCAATGGCAGCCTCCATGACTACATCCGTCAAACTGGAAACTTGCGTCAAGCCGCTATAAACCAGGGCGGGCTCCAGGCAAAGGATGTAGCTACGATTGCGTGGCTTGGTTACGATGCCCCGGGCGAAGCAAGCTTGGGTAATGCAAAGGACATTGCTTCGCCGAAGATGGCGCAGGCCGGCTCCGATCGTTTGGCTGGATTCATGAATGGATTGCAGGCTTCCGTGACTACGGTGCCGGGGATGCGCACATGACCTTGGTCGGCCACTCTTATGGTTCGACGACTTCAGGTATGGCTTCAACAAAAGTCAATTCAGGCGTGATTGATGATCTAGTTCTCTGCGGTTCTCCGGGAATGGGAACATATAACACATCGGACATTAATGTTGATGAGTCACACCGCTGGGTGTCTGGTGTTCCTAGGGGAGACAGTGTCCAAGGAATGGGATCAGTTCTTCCAGGCAGTAAGATTGGTTTCGGCCACCTTGGGAAGAATCCGCTGGACGAGGATTCGAGCTTTACGCATCTGTCCAGCGATGCAACAGGTTCGCCGCTATATGATCCCACTGCGCCGGCAAGCAAACCGCACAACTTTAACCCCGACAACCACGCATTTTATCTGGAAAATGGCACAGAGACTCTGCAAGACTTCGGTCGTGTTGTCGCAGGAGTGAAATAATAGTGCGGCGTGTACTGGTACTGGGTGCCGTAGCAGCACTCACACTCTGCGCCTGTTCGCCGGGTGTGCACGATACGACGGATAATAGAACAGCGTCGACTTCAGGATCGTCGGCTTCGGCGAAGGGAAAGGTTAAGAAAGTGAATTATTGGGATGGAGATCTTCCCCTAGAGGAACGTCAGTCTGTTCAGGCTTTCCAGCGTGATGCAGAACCGACGATTCTTGCGTTCCGTAATCGCCTTGCCGAAGTTGGTGGCGGTTCATGGGAAGCCCGTGACTTTGGATCGTCGATTTCGCAGTGGGACGATAATTCGGCTGGTTTTCGATCAGAAAGCATGGGAATTAGTTGGACGGACCGTCGCAGGTCCGTATGTTCCTGTTGAAGAGGTCGAGGAAAGATTGGCCGCGAATTTTTGCTGAGCTTTACGCAGAGTATGAACTAGGGTTCGGACAAAGAGTGGGGTGCGCCAGCTCTCGTGGAGTGATTCCGCAAACGGCGGCTTCTTATACGTGACTGTCCATCAAGATAAGTCGACCTATCTGCGTTAGCAGACGGGCCTCCGCCCTTCTGATGGGACGACAGAGAGTCCGCGTAGTTCGTATCTGGTCGCGTAGAGATCGATATTCCGGAAGAGTGATTTCACCGGCTTGAGCTGATTGGGGTCTGAACACCGTCGTGTTTCAGACCCCAACTTTTCCGGTTCAGCGAGTGGATTTTGTATCCGCGTCAAATACTTAAAACGATAACTTTGATCGGCCATTATCGGCTAACCGATAGTTTGCGTTCACCCAGCGGGAGTAGGGTTCCTGCGGCAGCTTTACAGTTGCCCGCGGGGGCGAAATGACTGGGTTGAACCGTCTGCCGCCTGCAGGTGCGTCCCATTCGCTGAGAAAGTATCCTCGACCCACATCATTTCGCCCTCGGCCGGCGCGACGCGCAGGTGCGTGCGTGACAGCGAACGTGTGGAATCTGCAATTGCTACAGCTCGTGCGTCTGCGGGAGTCTTCTCGGGTGCGCGTCCTAGGACAATCTGAGCATTGACTTCAATGCGCTGTCCATCGTCGACGATAAGTGTAAGGGCTCGTGTTTGCGTGAAAAAGGATCCCGAGCCGCTCTGCTGCGGTGTGCTTACTTGTGGAGCTGGTGCTTGGGGAACCTTCGGCAGTGCCGAGGCTACGCTCTGGCGTACAGGTGCAGCAACACTGGGTGCAACGGGAGCCTGCATTGAAGGAACGGGCTGAACCTGGAGCTGTGCCTGGGTTTGTGGCTTGGTCTGAGGCTGCGATTGAACCGTTGGCTGAGACGTAGGATGCGCGGCTGACCGGTTGCTGGGCAGGAATGTCGACAGATGCCGAAGCAACGGTAGTTGTCACAGCCGGTGAAATGACTGGTGCGTCCGTCGGTGCTGGCATTGAGGAAAACGGTAGAGAGTGAATTGGCGCCGAAGAGGGTGGTGCTACCTGCGGTTCCGCAGTAAGAAGATCTGGAAAAAGCGCTTGGCCCTGCCCATTGGTGGGCATGACGATAGCCGCCTCGTCAAATGCTTGGTTTTTCGATTCCCGGAAGATCAGATTCAACGAGCGGGGATGCGGTGCCAGAAACTTGCGAAGCAAAGGCTGTGTATCTTGACTCGTGCAAGGCTTGCTCGAATGTCAGGTTCGCTGTCCCGCAGATGCGATCGACCCACGTGCGACCATTGTGTGGAACTGCCCAAGTCACGATAGGGCCGATTGCCGTGGCGTGAAGAAGCAGCATGATTAAACTGTGAGCACTTTGGCGAGCAAGGCCAGGGGCATGGTCTTGCTCTAAACCGTTGCTCGTAGGAGTCGCTTGTGCTGAAACTGCAGCGACTTGCATGACGAAAGCCCCAGGGGTTCTACCCGAGCGCGCACGGATGAGCGTGCCGATGATCCACACTTCTGCAATGACGATCAGCGAAATCAGCCATGAAGGATAGATCCACCAGGTGAGCAGCAATGCCGCCACAAGAAGAGCCATATCGATGACGTATGCAGCCACCAATGCACCACCCGTTGCGGGCGCAGAGTAGACGCGCTCATGGTGCATTTGTGCAGTCATAGGCGGCATAGCGCTGGGCTGAGGGGTGAATTGAGCGTGCTCTCCAGCGCCAAATAGCGCATCAGGATCAAGGCCTTTTGCTTGGGAAACGGGAACTTGGACCGGAGTAATACGAAGTTCACTCATGATGCCACCTGTCGAACAAGGTCAAAGAGATCCGCAGCGAAGAAAGAGGCGGGAAAAATAATGGTCAATGAAAGCGCTTGGAGAATGTCAGTAAGTCGGCCAATCAATGGGGAGTGCTCTTTTTCTACACGCATGCGAGTCCAAAGAACAGAGATGCAGCCCAGCGCGACTAAAGCGGCAGCTGCATAAGTGTTGCCTACTAGGCTTCGAGAAGCCGGAGAAATGAGCAAAGTTGCAAGTAAGATTAGGGCTCCCACGCGGGGAACCACGCGAGAGGACGCCCAGCGACGTTCGCGGGGAACAACTAGTAGTGCAATGATCGAGGCGCAGACCAGTGCGGAGGATGCGATTTGCTGAGTGGAGTGGATCCCGACCATTGAATAGATGACGGGAGCGCCTAAAACGATCAATCCCAAACCGACGTATTGCACGAGGCGAGTGCGTGAGGTTGCATCGATGACCGTGCGGTTGATGCGGCGCCCGGTAATTCGTGAGGGAGAAGGAACCTCGGGGGAGCGGACAGTCGGCGCGGAAGTCGTCACAAGTGGCATATCGAGTAGCTGGGTTGCGGGGATACGAACCGACAGACTCGGAGAAGCGGTAATTGCACACATTGCAGAATGCAATTGCAAAAGGAGCAATGCGCGCGATGGGAGCATTGATGAAAGTCAGTACCGTTGCACAGGCGGTAAGAATTCCCCAGCTCAAGGCATGTGCGGTAGTGAGAGGAACGCTGCGCCACAACCACAGGCCCAATGCAACTCCGGTTGCCCCCCACAGTGGGAACAAGAGGGCAGTCACTTGTGACATCGTTGCGACTTGCAAAGCGTCGGTGTAGATGCCAGCTCCACCCAGTACGGGTAGTACTCCTAGGAAAGAAATACCTGCGCTTAATGTCCATGCGCATAACAGACCTGCGTTGGTGTGAACACGTCGTTGGTAGAGCATGACTAAGCACAAGCGCCAAGGACAGTGCTCCAACCGTGAGCGTTGCCCACCAGGGAAGGGAAAACTTTGCCGCAAAACGGGGAGCAATGAGTGCACAAAAGATCAGGAGCGCATCCATGGCACATGCAAGAAGTGCACAGATACTCAAAACCAGCGAGGGGCGGAACCAAGGGTCAGAGGTTCTTTCAATAGCACGTTGTTCTTGGCGAAGTCGCTCGCGTCCTGAAGTGATGGAAATTAGGACTCCCTGGGGAAGATCCTTCCTAGAACCGCTCCCAGATTCAAAGGCCGACCGTCAGCGCCAGTGATCTGAGAAGACTAGGATCGGTCGAATCGATATCAAGCATGGACAGAAGGCCAGTGAGTGTTGTTCCCAAAGGAACTACCACATCTTGGGTACCGGAAGCATCGGTGACAGTGACTGCTGCCTGTTTAAGAGTCACGCCCTCTCCTTCACCTGTGATGCCCCTCGAGTCTGCGGACATTTCTGTTCAAAAGTCATCATTCAGACTACCTGACGTTACAAGCACCGTGCCACGCCGTACTACGGTCTGCTGAGCTACAAGCTAGGATACATACAGATGTGAACGAAAACGGGAGATTGCACTCCAGGAGACTGTATGGCCGTCAATGAGCAAACGGAAGCCCCCGAGCTCCCCAGCGGTGAAATCGCTGTTGAAAAGCCGCCAAGCCAGGTCGAGGCTGGTGGAATGGGATCAATCCTCGCGACCGCGATTCCCATGATGGGCTCGATGGGCGTCATGGTGATCATGGCACTCACACAAGGGCAGAACACGCGCATGCTCTTAATGGCCGGCGGTATGGTCTTCATGATGTTGTCGATGGTAGGTTTCAACATTTACCGCCAGGTCTCGCAATACCGCAATAAAGTGAATTCACAGCGCCGCGAGTATCTTTCCTACCTATCTGAGACGCGTACCAGCGTGCGTAATATTGCCGCGAAACAGCGCATCTTTATGCAGTGGTACCTTCCCGAACCTGACGCACTGGTGCTCTTGGCTGAAGAAGGTTCCCGCTTGTGGGAGCGTGAACTGGGAGATGATACGGCGGTCTCTACCCGCGTGGGTACGTCAGATCAGGAACTTGCAATGAGGGCTGGTTGAGCCGGATATTCCGCAGATGGCTAATCCTGATGTGGTGTGTCATTCAGCGATGCGTCGTTTCTTGGATGTTCACCAGACTGTTGAGGATCTTCCCTTTAGTTTGGATCTCGGCCAGTTCTCACATATTGAAGTGGCCGGCGATGCCGATCTCGCTCGCGGAGAAGTGCGTTCACTTATCTGTCACTTGGCGGTTATGACTCCAGATACCGTGCTGAAGATCGCGGTGTTGACGACACCGGAGAATCTGCCCCATTGGGAGTGGATGAAGTGGCTCCTCATATTTCGCTCTGCTGAAGTGACTGATGCTTTGGGTGGTGCGCGCATGGTCTGTACCAGTTATACGGACCTTGAAAGTCTCTTGGGCGAAGAACTGACGACGCGAGGCCATTTCCAACCTCGAAATGACGCGAGTCCCTGGCCGCACTTGCTTGTCGTGACTGACGGTCAGAACTTCCTTTGGACCTCACTTGGAGCTCTATCGAGGGATCTGCAGGTGTCACGATTGTCAAAGTCTTGACGACCTGGGGATGTTCAATTCCCCCAACCGGTGTTCGTCTGCTGCTTCACCCGCCGTCGGATGATCGTACGCCTATGGAAATCCTCCTTTTGGAAAACGAAGCCGGTGCTTGCAAACGCTGACTATATGGGGATCCCTCAGGCCGAGGCCGTGGCGCGTCGATTGACTCGCTTCCTGACGGCGGGTGGTCGAGATGCGGCAACTCCTGTAGGCAAGCCTGACCCCAAACGTTCCCAAGACCTTATGGAATTGCTTAATATCGGCGACGTTCGTGATTTTGATGCGGAACGCCAGTGGAAAGCGCAGGGTTGGTCGTGACCGCTTGCGCGTGCCTTTTTGCGGTGACGCCGGAGAGGCATCCCGTGGTTTTGGACATTAAGGAAGCTGCACAGCAGGGTATGGGTCCCCATGGTCTGCTTATTGGTGCAACTGGTTCAGGTCAAGTCCGAAGTGTTGCGTACCTTGGTATTGGCATTGGCGCTTACGCATTCGCCCGAACAACTCAACTTCGTTCTGGTCGACTTCAAGGGTGGCGCAACCTTCGCGGGCATGTCTGATTTGGCCCCACGTCTCGGCCATGATTTCAGAACCTGGAATCAGATTATCCCTGGTTGATCGTATGGAGGACGCTCTCCATGGCGAAATGGTTCGTCGTCAGGAGATCCTTCGCGACGCGGGTAACTACGCCAACGTTACTGACTATGAAGAAGACCGTTTGGCTGAAAACACGATTTTTCCTGTCATTCCAGCGCTGTTTATTATTCTGGACGAATTCTCTGAACTGCTTACTGCTAAGCCTGACTTTGGTGAACTCTTCATGGCGATTGGTCGTCTGGGACGTTCGCTCTCTATTCACATTCTGCTTTCGTCACAGCGATTGGAATCGGGCAAGCTCAAGGGCTTGGATTCGCACCTTTCGTATCGCATTGGTTTGAAGACCTTCTCGGCGTCTGAATCTCGAGAAGTTCTGGGCGTGACTGGCGCGTACGATCTTCCCTCCTTTACCCAGGTTCAGGCTTCCTTCAGCCTGGTACGGATCAGCTGATTCGTTTCCGCGCTTCTTATGTTGCAGCTCCACCACCGCCTCGTAGCGCACTTCCTAATGCACAGACTGAGGCTGCACGCATTCGTCTGCTGCCCTTCTCTTTGGGGGAGGTACTGGACGACACTCCTGATGAGGAAATTCCCGAGGGCGGTCTTGTTGCTCCCGGCGATGAACTCTGGGAGGGAATGACAGAGATTGATATCGCCGTTGCGCGAATGAAGGGCAAGGGAATGCCTGCTCACCAGGTATGGTTGCCGCCCCTGGATGTCCCGGACACCATGGATTCGCTCATGCCAGACTTGGCTGTTGATCCAGAGCTCGGTCTTATTTCTCGCGAGTGGCGTTCGAAGGGCCCGCTGCGTATTCCCTGGGTATTGTCGATCTTCCTCACGAGCAGCGTCGAGAGATCTTGGAATACGATTTCTCCGGAGCGGGTGGACATATGTCGATCTTGGGCGGGCCTCTCTCCGGTAAGTCGACTGCGTTGCGTTCGGTGGTCATGGCACTGTCCTTGACTCATACTCCGAAGGAAGTTCAGTTCTTTGTCATTGACTTCTCCGGAACCTTCGCTTCGTTCGAAGGCGCGGCGCATATTGCTGGTGTTGCTTCTCGTGAAGATGAGGATATCTTGAATCGTATGGTGTCTGAAATTGAAGGCATCATCGAAGACCGTTCGGCTTACTTCCGCGCGAACCGTATCGACTCTATGGCGACCTATCGCCGCGGCCGCGCACAGGGGCGTTTTTGACGATGGGTACGGAGACATCTTCTGATCGTCGACGGTTGGGGAACTCACGGAGTGATTTCTCTGATGCTGAAGACCGCATCCGTCTCTTGGCTGAGACGCGCTTTGTCCTTCGGTGTCCACTTCATTGCAACTGCACTGCGAAAGATGGACTTCCGCATTCAGATGCAAGACATTTTCGGTTCGCGTCTTGAGCTCCGCATGGGTGATCCTTCGGACTCAGAATTTAGGCGTGAAGTGGGCAGTAAGGTTCCTGAAGGACGCCCGGGCCGTGGTCTGTCGATGACTGGACATCACACATGGTTGCTCTTCCTCGCGCGGATGGTATTCACGATCCAGCAACGATAGGTGAAGGTGTCGAAGAGACGCTGGTCCGGGTGCAGAATCGACAGAGACCGGCCCGCGTCTGCGTCTGCTGCCTGAGAAATTCTGCTGCGCAGATTGAGGCGAGCCGTGGGGAACAGAAGAAGATTGTTCTTGGTCTGGAAGAACGGCGTTTGGGGCCGTGGACTTTCGATCCCGAAAAGCGAGCTCACATGTATGTCTTTGGCGACGCGAAGTGTGGAAAGACCGCTTTCTTGCGCAACCTGGGCAATCAGGTCTTGGCCAAGCCTGGAAGCCGCAGCAATGCTCGTTGTCGTCGACGTGCGACGCACTCTACTGGGTGAGTGGAGTGACGAAGATATGCCGATGTATATCTCGAACCGAGATGAGATCTTGGGAAGTATGGAGGCGGTTGCCGAGCAGCTGCGTATGCGCCTTGCAGGGCCCTGACGTGACACTCGAACAGTTGCGTAAGCGCAACTGGTGGAAGGGGGCCGAAGCTTGGGTTCTCGTTGATGACTATGACCTGATCTCAACGGGTGGTTTGAGTGGCTCGCCGCTGCAGCCGCTGCAACCTCTCTTGTCTCAGGCACAAGATATCGAGCTTCCATTTGGTGATCACGCGCCGCATGGGTGGTGCCTCGCGCGCTGCCTACGAACCGATTTTGCAGTCCCTGGCTGAACTTTCAGCTACTGGAATCATGATGTCGGGTAACCCTTCGGAGGGGATGGTCATTGGTCGCGAGCGTCCTCGTGCGTTGGCTAAGGGCCGAGGCCTAGTGATTTCTCGAGATCAGGGCACCTTCTTGGCACAGATGGCGTGGAGTGAATCCAAGGTTCAGTAGTAGCGACACTACGATCAAATCTTAAAGCTCGGAATTCCCAGGGAATTTAATGCTTAAGATGGTAAATTGTCGGCTGATAAGTTCGCTGATCGGCCCGGATTTGTGCGTAGTCTGTGTTGGTTTGCCGGTCACAACGGAAAGAAGTGAACTGTGGCAGATAAGATCACTTTCGATCGCGAGGCAATCGGAGTTGTCGAGAAAAAACAGTGGCAGGATGCTGAGTCTCTGGGGCAGATTGGCGCCTCTGCGGGCCGTATTTCCTCAGCGGGTGTAGCCGTGCCTCTTCCTGGTCCTGGTGGCTCGGGTCCGCAGGAGCTTACGTCTGCTGTGGATGCCTTCAATAAGGCAATGTCCATGGTCATTCTGGAGTATTCGGATGCGGCGTCAAGCCTTGGATCGGCTACAAAGAGTGCCTCAGCAAACTTTGACAGCACCGAGAAGTACAACCAGGAGCGCGCGGCTAAGCTCGGAGTGGAGTGGAATAAATGAGTATTGATCTTCGCCCGGGTGCGACTGCCCTTGAAGAACCGAAACCTGTGCCGATGGCGGCCGAGGTTGCGTCCCGTTGGACTGCAATTGGTTCGGCCTTAACGCAGACTCAGGCTGTCCAGAATGCGTCGATTCCTCCTGAATCTTGGACGGGCGTGGCTGCAGATGCTGCTTCGGCTGAGATTCAGAAACTCGGTGGGAAGCTTTCAGATCTTTCTGCAGCCTTCCCGGGTCCTGCGAGTGCACTCAACACTTGGGACGAACGGAATACACAGGGGATTAAGAGAGTTCGACACCTCCAACAGCAGTGGGACGAGGCTATTGCAGTCTATAAACGCCGAATGGCTGAGATCGCTGCGCGTGCTGCGGCGGATAAGGACTATAACCCCGCGCCGGATCGTAAGGCTGCACGTGAGACGTTGTCTTCCGCCCAAGCTCCGCTGAAAAAGTCTTATGATGATGAGATTCATCAGCTTGATGATGCTGCGAAGAAGGCTGCAACTGAAATTAGAAAAGCGTCAGATGATAAGATTTCGCCTGATGCGGTGAAGGGCGGGCGTGCCGCGGTCGGTGCTGCACTTTTTGGTACTGATATGCCTATTTCCGATGGTGCAGCGGAGTGGGAGTATGCTCGCGATCAGGCGCCCAAGATGCGCGATGATATTGAGAAGGCAGCAAATTCTGGTAAGCCTTTGACCGAGGAAGAGGTCAAGAAGCTTCAAGAAAAATGGGGCGATAAGCTGCAGAATCCTTACTGGGTCCAAGCCTTGGCTGACTCTTACCGTGCGAAACACGGTAAAGATGCAAACTTTTCCGACGTGCTCAATAGGTTGGCGATTAATGCGGCGGGCACACCGCAAGATGAGCACGACTCGGGTGGAACACGTAACCAACTGATGGCATCAGTTGGCAGCGCAATGGTTCTTGCGACCGGTGGTGTCGATGCAAGTGCAGGTGCTATTAATACTAATGCGGCCTACCAGACAGTAAGAGCTGGTCTCCGTGGCGTTGATGGTACGACTACGATTGCGCAGATTGAAGCGAACAATATTGCTGACTTCAAGGAGACCGGAAGTCAGTCTTATGAGCGCTTCCCGGGGCAAGGAGCCACAGCGCAGTTCAACGGCTTTGACGTATTTTCCCAATTGACGGGGTATGCTGCGGCGAAGAATCCGGATCTCACTTTGGGCGCCGGGGTTTACCATGCTGCACCCGGTGAGACTTCTCTTGCATCCGACATTATGGCCTATGATCATCAGGCTCAACGCGGCTATAACTCCCTGTATGGGGGCGTTGTCGACGACGTTTCTCGTTATTCATTGATTGCGATGACGAAGGATGACGTTACTGCTCGAGGCTATGCTCTAGACCCGATGCAGGGACTGTATATGTTGTCGGATACTCCCGATGCATTGCAGGATGGGGCGGGGCCCGCATCTATGCAAAAGGCTGAGACTAACCGGTTGATGTATTTGCGAAGTTTCCTCGATGGGGATACGCCCTTCGATGTTGATCTTCCTGATGGTGCGGGTAAAGATGGGCTCGATTAATGTCGCTCGTTATCTGACTGGTAATCGAAATCAGGGTGGACCTGGGGCGTTCCTTGGAACCGTCGATGGGGGCGATGCGCTTGGCAGCATGCTGAACGACGCCTCTAATCCTCACACTGCTAGTGCAGCTGAGCCCGTGGCCGGTGATTTCCCTGACGACCCGGATCAGAAACGAGTTTGAGGCTGCTCACGATGTTGGGAACGTGACTCTCGTGCGCGACCGACGATCGCGGCGAATACTATGGCCGGTTATCAGGATGGCCTATCTCGCGATAACTCTGGTGGATGGGGTAGCGGGGTCGAAGATAAGACCAAGCAAGGTGAAGACATTTACGGCAACCACAATTCGCGCTTGCGTTCGTGGATGGGATCGATTATTTTCACCTTGCAGCTGATTTGGCCGATCAGATGCACGATAACTCATCGCCTGGAATGCAGGCTGGATCCCGAATGGGTGAGAATCACACGGCGCATATGCGTTTCAGTCGAGACATGGTCGATCGCTTTAAAGGACCGGGTGGTTTGCTCCAAGACCTTGCCTTCGACCAGCCGGAAGTCATCAAGGATAGCCATTACGATAACGGTAACCCCCTGGATGCATAGGTATGAGGGCGGGCGGATGCCGGCCTGAAGGCAGTTCAGGCAGCCGCTACACTGGTTACATGGACGGTGCTGCCTGCAGCGATGGAAGAGCCAGACTATGGCGTTCGTATGTCAGTTAACCGCACGCGACATCTGGACTGAGCTGATCCAGGAAACCTTCGATGCGCGCTCAGATAAAGAACGTGGAAGTCGCACGCGCACTTGATAAGTCAAACGAAGAAGCGCGTAAGATTGTCGATGTTCATTGTCGACAAAGGGACCGACTATACGGTAGTAAGGTTCCCGTTGGTGAGACTTGCTGCAGCATGCGATCAAGTCTGCTGCAGGTGCAGGTGAAGACGCATAGATTGCCGATCGACAATGAGTCAAAGGTCTGGGATGCGGGGCGCCGACGCACAAACAAAATCGGCACACGAACTCATAGCCGCGCGGTCGACGCGTGTGATGTACGATCGCCGTATTGGACTGAGCGTGGAGGCACGGTGGATGTCGCCTGTAGCCAGGGCTGGCAAATAAGGGCTTCTCATCTCGTCAATCAGGACGGCACTATCAAGCCTTATGACTCGTTAACTGACGACGAGCGCAACAGTTGATGGTTACTTTCAAGGGAATCAATAGTGATTTTTCGATGATGTTCTGATCATCGGTATCAAGCGCAACAGGATGCGGAACATGATGGGAATCCTGTCCGCCCGAAGGGAAAATAGGGTGAGCTAGCCGCCACTAGACTGTGTGAATTCTAGTTGGTATTGCCTGCGGGAATTTCCCACAGGCAATACTTTTTTAATATCTGTTAAGGTTGAAATATTGTTCTTCAACGGTGATATGCACGCCGACGGTGATCCGCGCTTGGCATGCTCAGAGCATTGAGAGGTTCAAATGACAGAAATTAGCTTCGATCGTGAGGCAATTGGAATTGTTGAGAAGGCTCAATGGACCGATGCCGAGGACTTAGGACAGGTTGGCGCAGCTGTCAGTAGGCTGGATAAGTACGATGTAGCGCTGCCTCTTCCGAAGGATCCAACTGATGGTGTCACAGCCCTCGCGACTGCAGTGAATGAATTTGCGTACTACGTGGGCTGTGCGGTTTATGAGTATTCTGACGCATGCGCTGAATTAGGCTCAGGTATCGCGGACTATACGCAAGATGCAGATAGTTCTGAGAAGTACAGACGCTAAGGCCCGTGCAGCCGCCGCTGCGGTAGGGGAGAAACTCTGAAATGGCAGATATGAGGAGCGGCGCGGATGCGCTGCCGCAGATTCCGGATGTTTCTGGAAAGGCTGAGGAAGCAAGGGCTGAAATTGCGAGATTGGGTACGGCAATTGGAAATACCCAAGTTGCACAAAATAAATCCTTACCCCCGGAGGAATGGACTGGTGCTGCCGCAGATGCAGCTTCCTCCGAGATTAAAGTACTCGGCGAGAAGACGGCAAATCTAGCAGGCATTTTCCCGCGTGCAGCTGCGGCCCTATCTTCATGGTCAAGTGCGGTATCAGACTCGAGCAGTACGATTGTGACCCTGCAACGGCGCTGGGATGCTGAGGTTTCAGCATATAAAGAAAGCGTAGCCAATATTGAGGCGCAGTATTCCCAGGGAGATCCATCTAGAAGAATTCAACTGGGAATAGCTAGGGATCAATTGGAGAGCGCGCAGAAAGTCATTCAAGCCAAATATGATAGCGTAATTGTAACTCTAAACGAGTTGGCAAAGTCGGCTGCTTCCGAAGTAGATGGTGCGCGCCAAGAGATAGTCCCGGATAACCTGAAAAAACAAGGACGTGGAGCTCTTGCGGCCGCGCTGTTCGGTTCAGATACGCCTATTCTTGACGGTGCTGCTGGTGGTCAGCTGCGCAAGATAGTGCCAAAGAGATGCTTCGGATCTCGAGGAAGCCGCAAATTCGAAGGAACCCCTGACTGCAGAGCAAGTGCAAGCTCTCCAGGATAAATGGGGGGAAAAACTTAAGAATCCCTACTATGTTCAGGCAGTAGCAGCGGAATCGCGCCGTAAGCATAGCGGTGACGGAGTCTTTTCTGACATGCTGAATAAGCTAGCGATTAATGCTGCGGGGGACCAGGTTCGATGAAGATGAACGGGCAACAAAGAGATTCGCTCACGAATAGTCTTGGTACGGCCATGGTTTTGTCTACTGGTGGAGTTGATGCATCCGCTGCGGGCCTTGAAACCTCCGAGAGTTATGCAAAAGTCAAGGACGCACTGTTATGGGGCGACGGAAAGACTACGGTTTCACAGATCGAGCAGGCGAATATTGCAGATTTTATAGCTACAGGTGAGAAAGAGTACAAGCGTTTTAATGTTATGGGATCTCCTATCATTCGTGGCTACGATATCTTGACTCAAGCTACAGGCTATGCGGCTGCGAAGAATCCTGATTTGGCATTTGGGCGGGCGGTTTATGAAGGTGGTGATGACTCGCTCGCTGCGAAACTTGTTAAGTACGATTACGACTATAGGCGCGGATTAGCTACACAGATCCCTGCTGCTCAAGCGAATATGTTTTCGATCGTAAATTACACCAATGAGGACCAGCTTGCGTTCGACCACTGTAGGGATCCTCTGCAGGCGCTTTATGAACTTTCAGATACTCCAGATAGTATGCAAGCTCCATGGTGCATTCGAGAGAGCATCCCGAATTAGCGATTGCCGAGCAGGATCGTTTCTGGGTTCGGTACGAAACTTTGTGATGCAGGACACTTTGAGTTGAAGGGAGACTGGGATCGTAATGGATCCTCGAGTACGGAAAAGATATCGATGGTGCGCTATCTGACGGGGAACCGCGGAGATGCTGATTATCGTGGCTTTATCGATGGGGGTGACTCCTTTGGAAAAATGATTGAGGATATGGACCTCTCCTCTCGATGGAGACATAGACTCTGCTGGGGATCCTCGTTGGAGAAAGCGGCTGTACACAGGCTTCTATTGTCTAGTAACTATGTCGCTGGTTATCAAGACGGTTTGGATCTTGACGGCGAAAAGGTTGGGGATGAGGATGCCTATGGTGCGAAGAATCCGAAGCTGAGGTCTCATACCGGTATGATTTTGGGTAAATGGGCGGAGAGTCTTGCCTTAATGGATGACGATGCCGCAAATCCAACGACGACGGCTGCAGGGAGCGTGAGAGAAGGTCGTGTAAGTTCAGCAACAGGACAAGCAACATTTTCACTCGCCCCGGTTTGCGTGATTCTCTTCTACAAAACTGGTGGACTTCTCAATGATCTTGCCTATGACAATCCCGAACAAATTGCTGGTAAGGATACTCCGTATACTTGGGATGATAAGTTCGTGGATGGTCGGCCACCGGCATTGAACGCCCTCCAGGCCGGTGCTTATGGTGGTTTTAAGGAAGACCTACAGCGTGGCTTCGCTGGTACGATGCTGCCTGGAGAGAGTGCTTCGGACAATATTACTGCTAGCGTTAACAGTAGGGGCATTTGATAGCTCAGATCGAAAGTGCATCAGCCGATAAAACGATTGCGCACCATGCGACACTTACAAGTCGAAATGAGATGATTCGTCAAGGTATTGATGTCTTAGCAGACGCTGTTCCTTTTGGTAAGCTTCCTGGACCGAAGATCGTCGAAGCGATGGCCTCGGGAGCATTTGACGGTACTAAGAACACAGTTTTGGATTCCATTCTTTCCACAGATTTCTCTCAGGAGGATCTGAAGGCGCAAGTGAATAGCAATTACTCGACGGGCGAACGCTCTCATGTAGGATACCCTTGCAGAGGAGTTCGAAAGGCATTCAGATTGGCCGAATGCCCTTGGGAAGACGAAAGAGGAACTCATCTCGGAATTTATGGAGGAAGAGGCACCGCATCGTGACGGTGTGAAGCTTACTTCAGATGGAAAGTTTCCTCCGTACAGATCGTTGACCGAAGAACAGCGAGTGCGATTTAGAGATTTTCTGAGTGATAAAACCCAAGCACGTGAAGGGCTTCGGGCTGCGAAGGAAACCACGTGGGAAGCCTTCCTGGATAAGCAATACAAACTGTGAGCGACTGGTTTTTGCTGTCACTTGTAGCAGTCTTTGTTTATCTAAGTGTTGGTGCTACTGGTTATTTAGTTGTGGGTTGAGGGAATTGTCTGATACCCCAACCCACAACTTTTTAGATGCGTATCTACCCTTCTACCGAAATACTCCCAATCACGGGGTTCCACTCGCGGGGGATACGCTCGGCAATGAAACCGGCCTGATTAAACGGGTCGGCCTCTAGGAGTCTCAGAGCACCGGCAGCATCTTCCCGCGCACGATGATCAACGCGTCGCGAGTGCCGGTGTAGGGGCCTGCCGCAATCAGACTGCCCTTGGCTGCAAGCTCGCCGTTAAACGCGCGGTGCGTGGGGCGGACCTCGGCCATCTCCTCGTCACGGTCAGTAACATAGTGGTATTCGACAGTGAAAACCTTCATTTTTCCTCCTCCATAGGGAAACACACTTCACGATATACCGACGAAGTTCTCGACGGGAAATGAAAAGGGCACGAGACTTCAGTCTCGTGCCCCTCACGATTTATTCTCTACCACTGATCACCCTGGTCGCGTACGGCAGCCGGCTTCATTGCATCAGCGCTGCCAGCGGAGAAAGTCCAGCAGCCATCGGAATCTGCTCTTCAACGCCGTCAACACGAACAGCCTTCAGGCCAGCAAAGAGCTCGACGCTGCGCGTTCCTTGTCTTCCTTCGAAGCTGCGCCGGCAACAGTACCCACAGGGCCTCGTCACGGCCGACGACTGCTGCGCGGGCAGTCGAACCTGCAGCACCAGCACTCCGCAGCGCCCTTAGCGCTCGTTGTGGAAGAGCGACGACGTGGCCTTTTGTGCTTCCTGCAGTGCCCTTAGCTGAGGCAGCAGTAGCAGACTTCAGGGTAGAAGAAGCGGCAGTCTTTGGCGATGCAGCGCCCTTCGCTCCCGTTGTGGCCTTAGCGGCACCAGCCGCCGGTGCACCAGCAGGACGAATGCTAGCGGCGGCACGCGCGCGAGCCGACATCGCCGAACCTCGACCCGCAGAGGTGGAGCCTGCCGCCTTGCCAGAAGCCGTTCCACCGGCAGCGGGAGCTCCCATGCCGCGGGGGAAACCGCTGCCAGCGCGAGCCGCATTTGCTCCGGTTGCAGATGGAGAAGCGGTGTTTGCCATGCGGGCGGCGCTACCCCAGTTTCCGGCCTGTGCAGTACCGCGGGGTGTGAGTGCACCATTCTCAAAGTTGTTCATGACGCGTGAGATAGCATTCGACGATGCGAGACGCGAAGCCGTCGAAGGAGCAAAAGATCCACCCGCAGGAACCGTACCAAACTGTGCGCTAGCGGCGCGTGAAGCCAAAGTTCCCCATCGAACTAGCGATCGAAGACATGCTGAGTCGTCATACGCCCCAAACCGGCTAAAAGCGCCACCGGTAGTCAGAGCGCCGCCAGCAATTGCCAAGCCCTTCGATTGTGAAGAAACATCAAAAGAAGGACGGTAGTCAGGATGCCAGCGTGGATCATTTGCATCCGTAACGGGAGCGGGATGTGTCCACCAACAGGGCCATCGGCGGTCATGTAGCCACCGATGGGCATAGTTGTGACGTCCACACCTGCCAAAATCGAAGATGAGGGTGAAACCGAAGGAAGAAGACTCAGTCCTCCAATAGGCGCATGCTTTAGCTTAGTGAGCTTCTACCAATAGTGGCACCGAGTGATCCGCCAATTGCGGCCGTCAAGGCAGTTAAACCAAGCTTCTTAAGGTCACTCAAGCTGTCCATAGAGAAGCCAACGGAAGCCGTAGAAACACCAGTGTTCATGGATACTAGGGTGGCGCTTTGCAACAGCTTCGCGTTGTGCATTTCGCTGGATTGCCAAATTACTTAGATACTCTTCCTCAAGCCGGCGAGCATGTTTTTGAACCGCGGAACATTCGTGCAGCAGCGGAGTAGTCCGCCGGGTGAAGAAGACTCAGGGCTGAGCGTCCCATGCACCCGCTTTGCGGCCTCCATCATGCCACGTGTACCGGCATGAACTTCGCCTACGCACTCAAGCCGATCCTGCAGTTTTGTGAGTTTGCCTTCAAATTCGAGAGCAGGCGGCCATAGCGTTATTTGTGTTTCCAGAGACTCCGGTATTACCGGAGAAAGAACTGCATGCTTGCTTTAAGACACCGATCTGTTCGCGCAGCTCACTGAGCATCCTGGAATCGGGATCCGAATAGTCAAGATGAGCCACGTTTGTGAGTCGGCCGTAGAACGGCGACGCGGGCATTACAACTACCATGAGAAGTCTTTCTGGACGGCGGGAAAGTTGAACGAATTAAGCTTTCTTTGACTGTGCGGCAGCTTGCAGGGGGGCCAAAACTCCCAAGAGTGACGATGCGAATTTGCCAACCGTTTTGCCTTCTGGACTCAAACTCTGCTCGAGTGCGCGACAAGCCGCGCATTGCTTCAAACTGCTCGGTTAAATACTGAACTTGGTCGAGGTTAGCAGCTTCGTCGCCCTTGAACTTCCTCTGTGTCGCATCTACAGCCATAAGGAAAGCGATAAGCTCCGCGTTGTGGTCGATTAACTCGGAGCGAATATCGTCGATCGATGATGAATACTGACGGCGTGCCAAAAGGGGGCCAACTTCAATTCCCCATTTTGCCGAGTTCTGAACATCCCTAAGTGCGCTTGCTTGCTGGGGTGCGGCGTGGGAGAACTCGCCTCGAGTGTTCTCCAACTGCTTTTGTGCGGCATCCAAGGCGGCGTGTGATACTCAAATACTCCCTGCATAGGATCCTCTTTCTCCCATGTGCAACCCTGTTATCGAGAAGCTTAACAGTGTCCCTTTTGCCTTTGAAAATGTGCAATCCCGTTCAAAGGTGCACAAGTCCTTCGATATATGGGATTATTTTCGCGTAAAAGAGAACGTACGTCAAAGGAGGTTGCACTGTGGACCTTCCTCTCTGTGGGACCGTGATCCGCACCGCGTGGGGTGCGACCAGTGACATTGGTCCCGTGCGTTCCTCGAACCAAGACTCCTGGCTCGTCCAAGAGCCCCTCTTTCGCCGTCGCAGACGGAATGAGCGGAAACACCGAGGGCGAACTCGCCTCGACAACCGCGCTGGAAGTTCTCTCCACCGCACTCAGCCCCGAGGCCCTCTCCGCTATCGACCCCAACCCCGCCGAGCTGGTCGACGCGATCCGCGACGCAGCCCAGGCTGTGGCCTCGTTAGGGCAGGAGGGAGACCCAGCCGCCCCAGGGACCACGCTGTGCGGGACTCTCACCATCGACCAAGACGGCCCCCAGTGGTTGACCTTTAATATTGGCGATTCGCGCGCCTACCTGATCGCCCAGGGCAGCATCGTTCAGCTCACGACGGACCACTCGGCCCTTCAAGAGCCAAAAGAATTCGCGCAGCGCACAGGCGCAGACCTTGTTCTTCCTCCTTCGAATGTCATCACTCGAGCGCTCGGCGCCGCAATGCCCGAGCTCCCGCAGGCCGACTACGTCCTCACTCCCATGTGCGAAGGCGACCTTGTCCTAGTCTGCTCCGATGGAGTCCACGGAGTTTCTGAGCAACGAAGACATCCTCGCCGCGGTCAGCGACAATGCTTCCCCGCAAGAGATCGCAAACACCTTGGTTGACCAGGCCTTGGCTGCGGGCACGCGCGATAACGCAACCGCTCTTGTCGTCCGTGCACAATCGGTTGTGGGAAGCCGCTACGATGGAGACATACGCGCGAGCGTGCGTCCACGTATCCCAGTGAGGCCCCTCCCGGTCACGACGGCGCGCCGCGCCCGATAAGAGAAAAGAGTTTTTCCATGCTGCAATTGGGCCGCCATGCAGTTCGCGGCAACGGTGGGTTCATCGTTGCCGGACCCCTCGGCTTTGCCTTGGTTCCCGCTGAGCTCGCCGATTCCGCTCAGCGCCTTGTCAACGATTTAAACGAGGACTTGGCAACGTGGGTGAATCACGCTGCCAGCACCGGACTGCCTTTTGCACACATGGATCTGCGCGGCGCGGTGCCGCTGCTCTCCCTTGGCGGAAGCGCGAACGTACGCGCCGTTGCCCCCGGTTACGAAACCCCCTTCACCTGGGGCGGCCCGCTATCCATGTGGGAGTTCGTCCCCGGCGAGTGGACCATCATGGACATCGCCTTGTCCTCCTTCGACGATTCTCAGCAGTGGGTGCACTTTCGCCGATACGGCAGCCGAGGCCAGCCAGGTCCGCGTCGGTTACCCCGTCGAGCCTGAACTCTCCGCAGCCCCCGCCTCCACTCACGAGGCCGCGCCCGAGTCTGTCGAAGAAGCTCCGCAGGTGCAAGAGGATTCCGTTGAGCCCGCCGCGACTCCCGAGCCCGAGGCCCAGCAGAGTGTGTGGGAACCCATCGCTGAGCCCGTCGTGGAAACCCCCGTTGAGGAGCCCGCAAACGAACCGGCCCCGCAGTACCTGTGGGCACCCGAACCCGAAGCGGATAACGCCCAGAGCGAGGACGCCTCGGACTTTGCAGCCGGTGCTCAAGTCGCCGCGACGCAAGCTGTGCTCTCTCCCGCAGCTGCACCCGCCTACACCAGCCCCGAGGCCCTAGAAGCAACCATCACTTCTGAAGCTTTCGCCGCAATGCAAGACGCTGCAGCGCAGGAGGCACCTGCTCAGAGCCCGCCGGCGCCGAAACCTACGCGGATGCTCCGCAAGTGGAAGAGGCTGCTGAATCCTACGAGGCGGCTCAGTCGTTTGAACAGGCTCCCGAATCAGTCGACTCGAAGGTTCCCCAGGAATTCCCGGTCGCTGAAGAGGAACAAGCCCCGGTGGCTAGCGAAATGCCGGCGCAGGTTGAAGCAGAGCCTCAGGTGGAAGTGGCGGAAGTGACGGATCTCACCCCGCAGGAAGCCCCGGTTGTTGAGGAAAGCCAAGATGCGGCCTCGGCAGTCGAAGAAAGCACGCCGGCGGGGCCGCTCGCACCCGCCTTCGAACTCGACAACGCGGACACAGGCGCAACCGTCCTGCGCCGCGTGAGCGACGACTCCGCTCACACGAGCGTCGGATACCTGGTCTACGCGGGCGCCGCGCCCGTCGAACTCACCCACGATGTCATCTTGGGCCGCGACCCCAACGCGCGCGTCCTCACCGGTCGCCCCGCCGCAACCGTGATGCGCGTGCCCAGCCCCGCGAACGAAATCTCGCGCTCGCACGCGGCCGTTATGCCCAGCGGATTTGGTTCTTGGATGCTCATGGACCTGGGAAGCGCCAATGGGACGCTCCTTCGCAGCTCAAACGGCAACGTTCAAGATGTGCCTCCGCGCGTCACCGTGGCGCTCAACGATGGCGACGTTATTGATCTGGGAGAGAACGTCCTGGTCGAATTCATCGTCCGATAAACCCTGACCATATTCTGAACGGGCCACCCCGCGGGATTCCGCGGCGTGGCCCGTATCATTTGGAGGGCACTTTTCCATTAGTTACTATGTGAATACACAGGGACCCGAGGACGGGTATCCCCCCAAAACAACGGAAGTTGAGGGACCAGATGGTCAAGTATGATATGACTTCTCCGAGGGCGACAAGTCAATGAAGGACTTGCTCGGAGGCAAGGGTGCGAACCTGGCGGAAATGACGAAGCTCGGTCTGCCCGTTCCTCCCGGTTTTACTATCACCACCGAAGCGTGCCGCGTCTACCTGCACGACGGTACTGCCCCTGAGATCTCGATACTGAAGTGACCGTCGCCCTTCGCAAGGTCGAAGAAGAAATGGGCCGCAAGCTGGGCGATCCCAAGGATCCCGCTCCTTGTCTCCGTCCGCTCCGGCGCGAAAGTTCTCCATGCCCGGTATGATGGAAACCGTCCTCAACATCGGCCTGAACGACGAATCCGTCCACGGCCTGGCCGAAGTTTCCGGCAACGAGCGTTTCGCGTGGGACTCCTACCGTCGCCTCGTCCAGATGTTCGGTAAGACCGTTCTGGACATCGATGGAGACCTCTTCTCTGACGCGCTGGACAACATGAAGAAGGAACGCGGCGTTAAGGGCGATACCGAGCTCAACGCTGAGGACCTCAAGAACCTGGTCGATATCTTCAAGACCATCGTCTACGAGCAGACCGGCGAAGAATTCCCGCAGGATCCTCGCACTCAGATGGACATGGCCATCGAGGCCGTTTTCCGCTCCTGGAACACCGAGCGTGCTCGCATCTACCGTCGTCGTGAGCGCATCCCCCACGACCTGGGCACCGCAGTCAACATCTGCACCATGGTGTTTGGCAACATGGGCGAAAACTCCGGCACCGGCGTGTGCTTCACCCGCGACCCCTCCACCGGCCACTCCGGTGTGTACGGCGACTACCTCGAGAACGCTCAGGGCGAAGACGTCGTTGCAGGGTATCCGCAACACCCTGTCCCTGGCCGACCTTGAGAAGATCAACAAGCCGGTCTACGACGAGCTGCGCGGAATCATGCACAAGCTCGAAACCCACTACCGCGACCTGTGCGACATCGAATTCACCATCGAGCGCGGCAAGCTGTGGATGCTCCAGACCCGCGTCGGCAAGCGCACCGCTGCCGCCGCCTTCCGCGTCGCCGTCCAGCTGGTCGACGAAAAGCTCATCACCCGCGACGAGGCCCTGGGCCGCGTGACCGGGTGACCAGCTCACCCAGCTGATGTTCCCGCAGTTTGACTCTTCTGCTTCAAAGGGCTCATCGCTCGCGGTATGGCTGCCTCCCCGGGCGCAGCCGTTGGCCGCATCGTCTTCAACAACGCTCAGGCTGAGGCCTCGGCAGCAGCGGGCGTCAAGTGCGTGCTGGTCCGCCGCGAAACCAACCCCGACGACCTGCCCGGTATGGTCGCAGCCGAGGGCGTTCTGACCGCCCGCGGTGGCAAGACCTCGCACGCCGCTGTCGTCGCGCGCGGCATGGGCAAGACCTGTGTCTGTGGCGCTGAAGCGCTCGAGATCGACGCCGAGGCCGGAACCGTCACCGTCGCAGGCCGCGTCCTGACCGGTGAAGACGTTATCGCCATCGACGGCCAGACCGGTGAAATCTTCCTGGGCGAGGTCCCCGTGACCGACTCCCCGGTGACCACCTACCTGAGCCACGGCCTCGAAGCTGGCCTGGCTGCGGCAGCTGGCGACCCCGGCACCTCCGAACTGATCGAGGCCGTCCACCGCATTCTCACCCACGCCGACGAGGTGCGTCGCCTGCAGGTTCGCGCCAACGCCGACACCCCCGAGGACTCGCAGCGTGCGCTGGAGTTCGGTGCGCAGGGCATCGGCCTGTGCCGTACCGAGCACATGTTCCTGGGTTCGCGTCGTCCGCTGGTTGAGCGCGTCATTTTGTCTGAGGAAGGCTCCGCTGAGCGTCAGGAAGCATTCGACGCCCTGGAGAAGCTGCAGAAGGAAGACTTCCTGGCAATGCTCGAGGTCATGGACGGCAAGTCGATGACCGTGCGTCTGATCGACCCGCCGCTGCACGAGTTCCTGCCCCAGCTCACCGAGCTCGAGGTCAAGGTTGCCTTGGCGAAGGCCGCTGGCACCGTTGATCCCGCGGACGAGGAAATGCTGGTCACCGTGCGTCGCTTCCACGAGCAGAACCCCATGCTGGGCCTGCGCGGCGTGCGTCTGGGTATCTACCTGCCCGGCCTCTTCGCCCTGCAGATGCGCGCACTGTGCGAGGCCGCTGCTGAGCTGGTTGCCCGTGGCAAGGATCCGCGTCCCGAAATCATGGTTCCGCTGGTTGGCTCCGTGCGTGAGCTGCAGCTGATCCGCGAGGAAGGCGAGCAGATTATCGCCTCGGTTGCCGCTGACAAGGGCGTTGACCTGTCCGGCGTCACCATCGGCGCAATGATCGAGCTGCCGCGTGCGGCTATGACCGCCGAGGACCTGGCTGAGGAAGCCGACTTCTTCAGCTTCGGTACGAACGACCTGACCCAGACCGTGTGGGGCTTCTCGCGCGACGACGTCGAAGGTGTGTTCTTCCCGCAGTACATCGAGGCTGGCATCTTTGGTGTCTCGCCCTTCGAATCGATCGATGTTCACGGCGTCGGCACGGTTGTGGCCGAGGGCGTGCGTCGCGCACGTTCCACCAAGCCGGACATCAAGCTCGGTGTCTGTGGTGAGCACGGTGGCGATCCTGCATCGATCCACTTCTTCCACCAGGTCGGACTCAACTACGTGTCCTGCTCGCCGTTCCGCGTGCCCGTGGCGCGTCTGGAGGCCGGTCGTGCAGCCGTCGAGGATCACATCGCACTGTGATGTCTCGAGATGAACTGACACTGTTCTGAGCCTGTCCGCCTCGCACGTGTTTGGCGTGCGAGGGCGGATGTTTTTGGCCGGTGGATGAACTTTTGCTGCTAGGTGGATGGGTTTTGTGTCGAATGCCGTAGCTCCGCCAGCTTGCGCTGGCGGGGCCTTGTGCGTGTTATGGACGGTGTCTCAGTACTTCTTCGGTCCCGAGTTTGCGCCAGGTTGCGCAGAGAAAGTGGTCGGTGGTGTGTGCAGGGGTGCTGGGCCAGACGCGGGAGCGGCTGTCGGGGCTTGTGGTGTATACGGTGACGCGGGCATCGCGCTAGTGCTCTCCACAACCATCACATTGCCGTTGGTGGGCACGATATTGGCAGGGGAGTGCAGACGAGCCATAGCTGTTTGCCGTTTACGCCATGCAAAAACGGCAATGATGATGGCAAACACAATATAAATTGCGTGTTCGACGGTTGGATCATCTGCAAGGTTGGGCGCAACTTCTTCTGCAAGCTTCAGGGCGAAGTTCAGCATGAGGATCAGGCTTGATACGACCACAATTGGGAAACTGACAATCGCGTAGATGCGTTGAGAGACCGAGTACAGCAGGTGATTGAGCTTGTGATACGCGAATCCAACAACAACCATCGCGAGAACTGCCCAAATGAAGTGGGCCTTTTCTGAGGATGTCAACCAGCCCATGTGATCCGCCGTGAAAATGCCGGACAAACCCTATGACAAGCAGATAGTCGGGGGAGAAGAGCATCCACAGAAGCATTCCCATGTAGAAGAAGATCACGACGATGAATAAGAGCACGAGCAAAAGAGCGACCAACACCTTGTTGTCACCGTAACAATGTGAAATTTGTGCTAGCTGATACCTTCCTGAACGTCATCGATGGTCTCTGCGTCGTCCTTCAGTGCATTTCTTCGTCAGATGTTGAGGGGCTTTGATGCTTGGGTTGCGGGGTGTGCAGGGATAGTCAAAAATGTGACGAGCGGCATTTTTATAGAGGTGATGTCATAGATGCGGCCGCCTGCACTTATGTGCAGATGGGTCTGCACATAAGTGCAGGGGCTTGTAGGGGTCATGGTCAATTTTGATCAAAGAGCTTCTGACCTGCTAAGATGATCTAAATAACAGGGTGTCACCTTGAGAAATAAGGTCCAATTCTGTGTCCTACTGCACACATAACCGGGTGACACGAAAAATGACGCGTTTCATAATTAACAACGGAGATCGGACATTGATTGGTCCGATTTTTGATTTTGTCCACCCTCGACAAGGAAGTCAGTGAACTGACTATGGAACGTCGCATTTTTGCACACCGCGGTCTGAACCGTGTCGCACCCGAGAACACTCTTGCAGCTTTCGAAAAGACTGCAGACGCTGGACTCACCTGGATTGAGACTGACGTCGACATCCTGGGCGATGGCACTCCGATCGTCATCCATGACACGTCATTGGATCGCACCACGAATCGCCGTGGCTCCTACTACGGCTTGGAGAAGTCCGACCTTGCATCGATCGATGCAGGCGCATGGTTCTCTCCCGAGTTCGCCGGGCAGCCCCTGCCGACTCTTGAGCAGCTCATCGAGCTCCTCAATCGTCGTGGTCTGAATGCGAACATTGAGATTAAGTCGAACGAGGCAGGCGGAGCCATGTCGATGCGTCTCATCGATTCCATCCTCGATGCACTGACCGGCCTGGATCCCGAGCGCGAAGTTTTCTTCTCCTCCTTCAACCACGTGCTGTTGGCGAAGATCAAGGAACGCGCTCCCCAGTACGAGGTCGGCTGCCTCTACGAGACGGTTGCCCTCTACGACGACTGGAAGTCCATGCTTGAGCTTGTCGGCGCATCGTACATTCACCCCGAGGATCGCGGTCTGACCAAGTCCAAGGTCGAGGCATTCCGCGAGGCGGGCTTCGGAGTGAACGTGTGGACTGTGAATTCAATTGATCGAGCACACGAGCTCTTCAATTGGGGCGCAACCGGTGTCTTCACCGATGTTGCAGACTCTTTTGCCCATCTTCAGTGAGTAAAACTCGAAAGGTAAATTGAACAACATGTCGGAAACCTCAGTAGGCGCAAAGTCGCGCCTTCCTAAGTTCATGCAGAAGGGCCGCATCGGCGGCTTCCTCACTGTCGTGTTGACCGGCCAGCTGGTCTACGTCTCCTTCGAGGCGTTCAAGGGATCTCTGCTGATCCCTGTGACCAATGCTCTTGGCATCACGGTCGCCGACTTCGGTACCATCATGGGCTGGCTCGGCATCGCCATGTTCATGTACGTGCCCGCCGGCTGGGTGAACAACCGTTTCCCCATCCGTAACATTCTGATCGCCTTCGCCTCTTGGCGACTGCTGACCTTCCTGTTCCTGTGGCTCTCCCCGGTCTTGGGCTACCACCTGAACATTAAGATGCTTGTTGGCATTGCAATTACGTGGGCAATTTGGGACGCCATCGGTTGGCCCGCCGTCGTCAACGGCGTTTCCTTCATGGCATCTGACTCTGACTCCAAGGGTCGTGGCCTCGCAATGGGCCTTCTCGAGTCGATCCGCCGTGGCGTTGAGTTCTGCATGAACCTGATCGTCATCGGCTGCATGGCCATTTTCCCGACCCACGCAAACGGCATCATGATCGGCTTCGGTCTTGCTTACTCGCTGCTGCTGATCCCGAACATCATCGCCATCCTGCGCTTCGTTCCCGCCAACGCTGTTGCCGAGTCCGAAGGCCACTCCAAGAACACCGCGGCTCTCATGGGTCTGCTCAAGGTTCTGGCACAGCCCGGTGTTTGGTTCGCAGGTATCGCCGGCATGTGTGTGTACTGGTGCTACGTCAACCTGATCTACTCCTCGGCTCCTTACCTGAAGCTGGTCTTCCATGCATCTGACGCTGCCTCCGGTGCATTCGGTATCTTCTCCACCGGTTTCGTTGGCATCATCGCCGGCTTGGTTGCAGGTATGCTCGCTGACTACGTCTTCAAGTCCTCGACCACCATGGTTGCAGTCGCTCTGACCGTTATCGCCATCGGCGTTGGTCTGAGTCTACCTGCTGCCCGCATCCGACTCGATGATGTGGCCTGCAATGGTCCTGCTGGTCGTCATGGCATTCGGTGTCTTCCTTGGTAAGTCCGTGCTGCTTGCTCCTATCGCCGAGCTGCACCTGCCCGAGGAAATCAACGGCTCCGCAATGTCGGTCGGTTCCTTCCTGGTCTACGCTTCCATCCTTTGGGGCAACCCGACCACCGCTGGAATCATCACCGCTCACGAGGCCAACCCCTACGATGGCTACCGCATCATCTTCCTGATCACGCTCTGCGTGGCACTCGTTGGTGCTGCTTGCGCCTACGCACTGGTGTTCTCGAACCGTCGCAAGAAGGCTCTGATCGCTGAGGTTGAGTGATCCTTTCACGGATACTCTCCACTGAATCCAATTCAGTTGGCCTCTCGAGGCTGAACTGACTGAGGCGGGTCCTCATCGTCCCAGGTACTTCGGTACCGGACCTAGACGATGAGGACCCGCCTTTTACATGTCTTCAAGCCCTTGCTTCCCTGTCACCACTCTCAACTTCTCCGGCCCGTCTTCGTCCACGCCTCGGCGTGATTGTGAAACAATAAGACCAGATCGCATCTATTCATTCATCAACACACATCTGCCGGCTGGGCATGAGGGGTTGGAGGCTTCATGGCTCTCTTTGAATTCGACGAGGGGCGTTTGATCCCCGCCCAATTCGGCCGCTCTGTTTCCGGTGGCCTTACCCCCGAAGTTGTTGACGCTGTGTGCAATCAGGTCCTCGAGATTGTTTCGCGTCCATCTTTTCCTATTACCTGGCGTGATATTTCGCCCTTCGAAGCACAGGCTTTCATTGATGAAAGCTCTCCCGAAAACGAGGCTCCGCGCCTGACTGCTTTGGACCCCTCCGGTCAGGTTGTCTCTGTTGAAATTCTGACTTTTTGGACTCCGATACTCTGATTCAATCCCTTTCACGCCTTGCGGGCACTGCCGCCTTGTCGTGGTCTGATTTGGCCCGTGAGTATCCCGGTGGTGTTGCAGCTTTCAAGTCCGGATGGTTGCATTTCCGCGATTCCATGCCGCCGTCGCCCGGCGCCGGCCCGCGCCTCGTCATGGTTGTTGGGAGCATCGACCCGGCCGTGCGTCCCGCACTCGAAGTCCTCGCTGCCTCGGGCGTTGAGGTCCACGAGATGAGCCTGCGCGAAATGAGCAATGGGCGTTCCTTCCTCGAAGTACACGCCGTTGGTCCGCGCACCTACGCCCACGCCCCCCACCTGCTCGCCGGCCGCTCCGAGGACGTGCCCGCGATCGCCTCGTCAATCCCGGAAGTAACCGTCACAAGCGTGCACTCGGTCGCCCAGGCCCAGGTTGAGGCCTCCGAAGAAGCTGAGTCCGCGCTGCGGGAGGCAGACTTTTGAGTCCGCCGAGCATTCGGCGGCGGGCGATGTCGAACTCTACTCCGACGAAGTATTCGAGTATGGCGCAGACGCTGAAAATGCCATCGAGCGCGAGGGGGAGGATCCCCATCACCACGCGGCACCGCAGGTGAATGAGGAAGCCGGCACCGGCCTCGTCAGTGAAGAAGAATCCGAAGAACTTGCTCGCGCACGCGAGGCGGGAATCCCCGTTCTTGCGCGCGATGCGGCCGCGCTGCGTGTCCTGGGGCAGATCATCGCCGAGGACGTGCCCGCGATCCTGCTCGAGGCTCCGCAGGCGAATTGCGAGTTCACGGCCGATGGACTCCTGCGTGCGGGAGAGCAAACCTGGACTGATCCGCAAGAAGCCTTAGTGCACTTTCAAGTCGGCGGAGACGCTTGGGCGCTGTGGCACCTGGGCGGCGAAGAAGGGCCGACCTTGGGAGAGTCGCTAGCCGAGGTCAATCGCGAGATTATCCGCGAATATTCGCGCGAAGGCTAAACGTCGGTCTTTGAGGGGGCTATGCTCTTCGTTCAGTTTCCCGTGAGTTAGATAAACGCGCCGATCCAACGATTCATCGTGTTGTAAACTTCTGCGCGCACCTGCGGGTCCGACAGCAGCAAGTCATGCTTACCGGGGAAGCTCGCCACTGTCACCAGCGGGCCAAGTCGCGCGGAACGCTCAAGGATGACCTCGCGATCCAAAACGACATCGCTGGAGAAAACTGCCTCGGTGAACTCTTCGCCGAAATAGCTCGACGTTGACATCATTGAAAGCACGGGGATGTCCAGGTGTACTGAGTTCGCGACGTTTTCGTGGCCATCCAGGATTGCCTCAAGCCACGCAGCGTAGGCCGGGTAAGAGCCAGGGGCGCTTCCACTCAAGGGCATAACTCCATCCCTTGACCGCAGGATCATCCGGGTAAGCGGCAAGCGAGTCAGGCAGGCGCGTCAAGTGCGTTCCGCCCCTCACGCAAGGAACGGCCGTAGTGGTCGGGGCCGTCTCCTCCGGGCACCGCCCACATGGGATTGCGTGAAGCAATGCGTTCGAGGATTGGTGCAACGGCTGAACGCATCGAAGCCATGGTCTGCATTTCAAGCCAGGCAGAATTCAAGATCAAGCCATCGAGTGCGCCCGGGTGACGGTTTCGCCCACAAGGTCGCCAAGAGTCCGCCCGTCGAGTGCCCCATAAGGACAAGTGGCAGATCGGGGTAGTCCTCGCGAATCAGGTCGAGAGCTTCGCAAATGTCCTCGTCGTAGAGGCTGAGGTTTGAAACGAAACCCATGCGTTGACCAGGGCGCAGTGAACGCCCATAGCGGCGCAGATCGAGCGCGTAGAACGCTCCGCCGCATCCTGCGATGTCTTCGGCGAGCTCGCGTTGGAAGAAGTAGTCGTTTCGACCGTGGATATAAAGGAGTACGAAGCGCGGGGCCTGCGGTGTAGCTCCGCTGCGCGTGGAGTGTGCGTCGGTAGGCGAAAGTGCGGGCGCAGCAGGGGAGGAGGCGTGCGTCGAGGAAGCGTGGCCTCGGTAGCGAACAAGGGTCGCGACAACGGGGCCCGCATCATCGTCCATCAGAGGAATGGTCCGAGATTCATAGTCTGCGCCGAGCACGTCTTGGCGCCAGTGGTCGCTTGGTGCGGGGCCTGCTTCTCCCCAGGGAGCAAGAACCTTCTCATCGACGAGGCCGTTGAAGCTTTCGGGAGAGGTCGGAGTGTCGGGGAGTTCAATGTCGTCCATGATTCTTGCTCCTGCTGATGATGGGTTGTGTATCGATTTTATGCGGAAAACTCGGGGGTGGGAGAGATCTTTGTGACTAATGTTGCGATTGTTGCGATCGTGATTTCTGTGGCTTCGGTTAAATATTGTTGCGTATGGTGCCGAAGTGAACTACCCTCAAATCCTGTATAAGAAGAGACGAACGCCCTTATCCCGGCGTGCAACGACAGGTGGACCAGTGAGAATTGAGACAAAGCGTCGCGGCCTACGCGCATTGAGCGTGACCGTGCTATTTGCTTCACTCGCTGCAGCAACTCCCGGCATTGCTCTTGCAACTCCCAGTGAAGATGACATTGCACGAGCTCGTGAAGCTGAAGACGCAGCAAAGATGTCGGTCGCTCAGATTGAGGTTGAACTGGCAAGCGTGAAGACCGAAGCCGAGCTCGCGCTTCAAAAAGCGCAAAGTGCTGCGGAAGAACTCAACGGTGCGCGCTACGCACTCGATCAGGCTACACAAACCGCACGCCAGGCACAGGCCGATGCAGACAAGGCCAAGGCCGACTATGAGGCAGGGAAGAAGGAAATCGCTTCCATCGCCCAGACTGCCTACCGCGACGGCGGCTCTTCACTCGATTCTCTTGCACCGTACCTTTCCGCCGACGGACTGCGCACGGTCGAAACGAAACAAACAACGCTCAACTCCTTCTCGGCCTCGGCAAACGTCAAAATGCAAAAGGTCGCAGCTTTGGAGCAGGTTGCCAATGTCATGAATGACGCGGCCGTCCAAGCGCAGGCCAAGCAGGCCGCGGCAACCGCAGAGGTTGAGGCTCGCACCGCCGAAGCGCAGAGCGCGGCAAGTGCAGCGGCAAGCGCGCAGACCATGACCGCGGCGCGTCGTGATGCGCTGGTCCAGGAGCTGGCACGCAAGCAAAATACGACGGTTGAACTGATTAACCAGCGCGAGGCCGACCTCGAGGCTCAGCGTCAGGCAGCGGCTGCCGAAGCTGCACGCCAGGCTGCCGCTGCGGAAGCGGCACGTCAAGCCGCTGCTGCCGAGGCCGCTCGCCAAGCGCAGTCGCAGCGCCAGCAAAACTCGTACGTCGCTCCCGCTCCCGCAGCGCCGAGCTACAGCGAGCCCTCGTACTCCGGCGGCGGCGGAGGAAACTCAGATGCCGCAGCGGGTGCAATCGCGTGGGCAAAGTCCAAGCTCGGTGCTCCCTACGTGTGGGCGGGCGAAGGCCCGGGCTACGACTGTTCCGGTTTGGTCACCATGGCCTACCGGTCGCAGGGCATCTATCTGACCCACTGGTCGCAGGCGCAGTACTCCGAGGGAACGCGCGTGCCCGTCAGCCAGGCGCAGCCCGGAGACTTGATCTTCTGGAACTGGGACGGCGGCAATATCGACCACGTCGCGATCTATCTGGGCAACAACCAGATCATCGAGGCACCGACCTTCGGTGTTCCAGTTCGAATCACTTCGATCTATGGTTGGAGCTCAGTGCTGCCATACGCGGTTCGCGTCGCGTGATGGCGTGAGCGGGGGGTGGGCTTCGGCTTGGCTCGCTTCGCGTTCGCTGCTCCGCTCCGCTAATTCGCACACGAAGTCGGTGAATGTCATGCGTTATAGCCTGTGTCATTTCGTGACTTCGTGTGGAGGCTGGGCAAGTGGCTTGGTGGGTCAGCATAAGGGCTGGCCTGGGAAAGCGCTCGTCCGGCAAACGAGCTCGGCCCAGCAAAAGACACACGAAGTTAGAGAAAGACATGCGTTATAGCCTGTGACATTTAGCTACAACGTGTGGAGGGTGGCTGTGCAACAGGCCCGGGCGTTTGGGGAAGACGCCCGGGCTGGGTTTATCTATCCCCGTTACAGTCATGATGCGCCTGACGCATCGCTGTGCCCCGGCCTTACGCTGTCGGCGTGTCAATCCGCTGACGCATCGCTGTGAACCGGCGCTACGCGGCCCCCAGCGCTGCTTGTGATGCTCTTGTCGTTTCCGCAACAGGGCGTTCGTTTGCTGCTGTCACATGAAGTTGGTGAATGACATGCGCTATAGCCTGTGGCATTTGCTGACTTCGCGTGGAGGTAGCTAGACGGGTGGCGCGGAGCAGGACTCTTGCGTCGAGGTAGCCGCAGATCCGTTTGTGACCTGTCTCAAATTGGCAAGAAACAGAAATAACTTGCTCTGGCCATTCGTTCCTACCGATGACACCGCAAAATGGCAGTCACGCGTCGGACTCGCTTCGTTGCGAAGAGGAACATCATGATCACATTCGACACTGTTTCAAAGACATATCCGCCTGACACGCGAGCAGTTGAAGATTTTTCTCTAACGATTGCCCCGCATACAACAACAGTGTTCCTCGGGACTTCAGGATGCGGCAAGACCACGCTCATGCGGATGGTCAACCGCATGGTCACTCCAACATCTGGGACCGTTACCGTCCGAGGCCGAAACGTCGCTGATGAAGATCCTGTCGCTCTTCGCCGCTCCATCGGCTACGTCCTCCAAGACGGGGGCCTCTTCCCGCATCGAACAATCGTTGACAACATTGCAACCGTTCCAGTTCTCGAAGGCGCTTCAAAGGCAAGCGCGCGAGCAGATGCGCTCAAACTCATGGAGCTCGTCGGCCTCGATCCCTCAATGGCAAAGCGCTATCCCGCGCAGCTTTCTGGCGGCCAGCGCCAACGCGTCGGTGTCGCGCGAGCCCTGGCAAACCGTGCCGACATCCTCCTCATGGATGAACCCTTCGGCGCCCTCGACCCTCTGGTCCGAGCCGACCTCCAGCGCCAACTTCGTCGCATTCAAAAATCCCTAGGCACCACGATCCTCTTCGTTACCCACGACATCGACGAGGCCATCTTGCTGGGTGACCGCATCGCCCTCCTGCGCGAGGGGGCTCAGATTGCCCAAGAAGGTACTCCGCGCGATCTTCTCTTAAATCCAGCCAATGACTTTGTTCGCGAGTTCCTTGGAACGTCTGCAATCAGCGAGCGTGAACGAATTTTGGAGGGCGCACCCGGTGGATCTCAAGCGGGCAAACCCGGCTTGGCCTCGGCAAACGACGCACAGGGAGAGCGCGTGAACTGGCTGTCGAGCGAGTTGGGCGCTCATCGGAGAACTTACCGCCGCGCACCTCGCGATCGCGCTGCCCGCCATCTGCGCCTCGATCCTCATTGCGGTGCCGATCGGCGCGTGGGCGCAGCGCTCGAAGAAACTGGGCAGCGCGGTTCTTTCCTTCCTCTCGGTTCTCTACGCAGTTCCCTCCCTGCCGCTATTGGTTGTCGTGCCGGTGATTGTGGGGATCGCGCTGCGCTCGCGGATGAATATGGTCATCGTCCTGACGATCTACGGGGTGGCGGTCCTTATTCGTCAGTGTGCCGAGGCCTTTGCCGCGCTTCCCGGAGATGTCATCGAGTCCGCGGATGCAGTGGGAATGTCGCCCATGAGGCGTTTCTTTACCGTCGAGCTCCCGCTGGCCGTTCCCGTGATTGTTTCGGGAACTCGGGTGGTTATTACCTCGACCGTTTCTTTGGTTACGGTCGGTGCCTTCATCGGTGTGCGCTCGCTGGGAACCCTGTTCACCGATGGTTTCCAACGCGGTTTGACCGTTGAGGTGGTGGCCGGGCTGGTGATGACGATTGCCTTGGCTGTCGTGCTTGACCTGCTTGTTGTCGGCGTGGGTGCTCTTTTGACTCCGTGGAGGCGAGCGCGATGAATCTGATTCTTGAAGCTCTGAGCTGGCTTGGTCGGAGTGAGAACTGGCTAGGCCACTCGGGCATATTCTTTCGGGCCGGCCAGCATCTCCTCTTTGTTTTTCCTCGTCGTTGGGGATTTCTGCTGCGTTGCTCTCCCGATTGGCCTGTTCATCGGCCACACGGGAAAGTGGAAGAACCTGGTTTTGAGCGCGACAGGTGCTGCGCGTGCGGTGCCCACTCTCGGCGTGCTCACTCTTGCAGGATTGTGGTTGGGCATTGGCTGGCAGGCGCCTCTCCTCGCCCTTGTTGCACTAGCGATTCCACCGATTCTTGCGGGCGCCTACTCGGGGGTGATTTCCGCTCAGGGGACGACTGTCGAGGCCGCGCGCGCGATTGGTCTGACCGAGAAACAGATCCTTACTCAGCTGGAGATTCCGGTAGGGGCACCCCTCATTCTTGCGGGGCTACGTTCTGCACTTCTTCAGGTGATCGCGACTGCCACTTTGGCTGCATACACGGCGAATCTGGGCTTGGGGCGGTTCTTGTACGCGGGTTTGAAGACCCGAGAGTACGGCCAGATGATTGGCGGCGCCTTGATCGTTGTCGCACTGGCGCTTGTGTGCGATCTTGCATTGGGGGCTGTGCAGGAGCGAGTGAGTCGTCGCCTGGGTGCGCAGAAAGCGAGTGTGCTATGAAGCCTTTTCTGTCCTTTTTTCATTCCCGAGGCCGTCGCCGCGCTGGTGCGATAGGCGCTGGGCTTATCTGTGCGCTCGTGGGCGTAGCTGGCTGCGGGTCGAGTGAGACCTTTGAGGGACGTACATCTGGCGATGCCATTGTTGTTGGAAGCCAGGATTACTACTCCAATGAAATTCTGGCTGAAACATACGCGCAGGCGCTTGAAGCTTCGGGGTACACGGTTGAACGTGAATTCCGGATTGGGCAGCGCGAGGTCTATATGCCCGAGATCGCATCGGGGGCAATTGATGTTTTCCCTGAATATACGGGGTCTTTGCTTCAATATCTCAATCCTGCTGCGACGCAAACTCAGGCAGACGAGGTGTATCACGCTCTCGCATCGGTCATGCCCGACGGCTTGAGTGTTGCCGATCAGGCCGAAGCTGCCGATCAAGACTCCTATGTCGTTACTCAAGAGATGGCCGAGCGATACGAACTTAAGGAAATCGGCGATCTTGCGCGTGTTAATCCGTTGGTTTTGGGTGGGAATTCGGAACTCGAGACCCGTCCCTATGGGCCGAAGGGATTGGAATCTGTGTACGGGGTAAAAGTCGGCTTTACGCCGATCGAAGATTCAGGTGGTGCGCTAACGGTTAAGGCTCTTGAGAATAATCAGGTTCAGTTGGTTGATCTTTATTCTTCTGACCCGGTGCTGGCCAATGGAAAGTTAAAGGTTCTTAATGACCCGAAAGGGTTGATTTTGGCTTCTCGAGTTGTGCCGGTCCTCTCGCAGCGTATCGATAGTCGTGCGCGCGATGTCATCAATCGCGTCTCGAAAGAACTGGGTCCGCGCGACTTAGTTGAAATGAACCGACGTTCGACGGCTGAAGCGATGTCGGCCTCGGCGATTGCGTCGCAGTGGCTGGAGGAGAAGGGGCTGCCGCACAAGTAAATGAGGGTGCGCTTGTGTGGTGTCGAGTGCCGCCAGCTCATCCCTAAATGTCACACGAAGTCGGTATGCTTGCCCTCTATTTCTCACACGAAGTCGGCATGCTTGCCCTCCATTTCTCACACGAAGTCGGTGAATGTCACGAGAAACGACCTGTGGCATTCTCCAACAACGTGTGAGGTTGAGTGAGCGCAGAGCTTTCGTGTGGGTACCGGGCGCTGCTCGTGATGCTCTCGCCGCTTTCGCAACAAGCTGTTCGTTCTCCGCTGCCACAGGAAGTCGGCGAATGTCATGCGCTATAGCCTGTGACATTTGGCGACAACGTATGGAGGTTGGGTGAGTGCAGCGACCTCGCGCGGAGAATGTGGAAGACCATCGAGAGACGCGTCAGGTGAAAGACGCTGGTACTCAATCGATATACCCCTTGTCCCATAGCTGGCTCGAGGTCGTTGGTATGGCCTCGAGCAAAATCGAGCCGTTGGGCAAGATCGATCTGAAGGCGAGGCAGGGTCTTTAGCTGCTCCCACGTGTATCGAATGACATTCCATCCGCAGTCGCGCAGGTTCTGTTCTCTACGAATCCATCGTTGTTTTGCGCGGTAGAGGTCCTCATTTGTGCTTCCCAGTTTGCTCATTCCGTCAAATTCGATCGCCACGCGTTTCTCTGGAAGAGCGAAATCGATGAAATATCTTCCTGTACTACCGTTCATCTCGAACTGTGTCAGTACAGGACCGCTATAGATGCTGCGGATCGCGTAGAGCATTGCCGCTTCGGCGGGGTTATCGCATCCTGCATCTGCGTTCTTCACAATGAGCTTCGCGGTAGAAATTCCATATTTCCAGCCGTTTTCCTGAGCAACAGACAATCGTCGAGTAAGTTCCTCGCGCAGGTTGTTTTCACGCATCCTTGAGTCCCCGATGCGCTGTAGCGAGAATTCCGATTCGGTGTGCAACATCATGCACATGGCGACAAAAGCCTCAAAGTGTTGCGGCCCCTATTGCAAGACGAAGAGCTGCATCCAATTTGTCTTCTACTTGAATGCCTTTCTCTGTTAACCGGTGATCTGTCAGCGGAGGTCTGCGCAACTTTCGAACCTTCACACGTGGAATGGTGAAACCCGAGTAGTGCACCGATGGGAGCGTGGAATTTGGATAGGGCTGAGGACACCAAAAAGTGATGTCGTGATTCGATGACCACAGCGGAACTCCCTGGACACAAAGCGAGGCTGGTTCCAACGAATACGATCCGCGGATCTCGTGATTGTGCGAGAGAAGCAATACGTGCACGATCAATGTGTTGTAACTTCCCACCGAGGTAGTCCCGACGAAATGGTCAGCATAAATCCGCGTTTTATCCTGACTTGTGAGTGAGAACTTCCGTCTATTGGTGCTAAATAAACTTCTCGTGTTGATCGGGAGAGTACGCACCCTTCTATCTCTTCTTCGTCCATCTAGTGTCGTGTGTCACATGCGTTCAAACCAGTGGGAGGCTTTGCATTAATCTGTGGAAAAGCGCCGATTGTGTGTACACCCCTATGGATAACTCTTGGCTGCTTGGTGTGAGTGGCGCTGAGTGGCTCAGCTGCTCCCGTTCGCCTTCTCAGAAAAGTCACATGAAGTCGCTAAATGCTCACGGGTTATAGCCTGTGTCATTTACCGACTTCGTGTGGAATGAGGGGACGAGGCAACGTGAAGGCAGCTGGGCAGCAGGGAGCCAATCAGCCGGGCCGGGGTTGAGTGGTAGGGGACGTGAAGACGAGGCCGGGGTTGGGTGGTGGGGACGTGAGGAGCAGGCCGGTGCTGGGTGGTGAGGCGGCGTGGAAAGCCGGGACAGGCGTGGGTGTAAGCGGCTCGACACATGTTGTCGGCGAGATGTCACGCGTTATAGCCTGTGTCATTTGCCGACTTCGTGATGGAGGAGCCAGCCAGACAGTCGAGCAAAGGCAGCCAGCCCAGCCCGGCAGTGTCGCAAACAGAAAAGGGCTGGTGCCCTAGTGAACACCAGCCCCGATCCCGTTGGGAGAACGATGAAACCCTCAGTGAGCGTTGAAGCCTTCTGTCTCTGCGCGCTCGAAGGAACGGCGGATTTCTTCTTCTGCTTCTTCTCGGCCCACCCAGTGCGCACCTTCGACGCTCTTGCCGGGCTCGAGGTCCTTGTAGACCTCGAAGAAGTGCTGGATTTCCAGGCGGTGGAACTCCGAGACATCTTCGATGTCGGTACGCCACGCGGCGCGCTGGTCCGAAGCGGGCACGCACAGGACCTTATCGTCACCGCCCTTTTCGTCGCGCATGCGGAACATTCCAAGGGCGCGGCAGCGAATCACGCAGCCGGGGAAAGTGGGTTCTTCGAGGAGAACAAGAGCATCCAAAGGATCCCCGTCCTCGCCCAGCGTGTCATCGATAAAACCGTAGTCGTCAGGGTATCGAGTCGAGGTGAAGAGCATACGGTCCAAGCGGATGCGTCCAGTCTCGTGATCGATCTCGTACTTGTTACGGTTCCCCTTGGGAATCTCGATGGTCACGTCGAATTCCATTCGAGCCCTCCTGAGTCGTTGATCCACCACGTGGATGTCGATTACGTATTCTTACCCCCCGAAGCATTAGGGTGTTCCTAGGTCATTGACGGAAGGACAACCCCTACATGCGACGTGGGACTACTGCTGCGATTGTAGGCGCATCAAGCGCCGCAGTGCTGATCGCAGCCTATTTTGTAGCAGATGTGCAGGATGCCGCACCAGGCATCTTCACACTTTCTCAAGCACCCGCACCATCTGCTGCCCCCACAGCGTCAGCTGTGCCCGCTCCGACACTGAATGTTCCACAGGGACAGGGGGATAGTCAAGCCCCCACGAGCCGCGAGCTCGAAGAAGCATGGGCTCCTGCCGTTGCCGCCGCGCAGGAAGGCGGCTGGAACGCGTGGGCAATGGTCGTTGATGCTCGAAGCGGGAACACTCTCTACGAGTACAACGCGAATAGCGCCCACACCCCGGCTTCGATCACCAAGATCCTCACCGCCTACACCGCACTGTCCCATCTTGACCCGAATTCGCACCTGACGACCTCAGTCGCGCAGGACAATGACAATATCTACCTCGAGGGCGAGGGCGACCTTCTTCTGGGCGAGGGAAGCAATTCCATCGAGGTCAGCGGTCGCGCGGGCCTCGAAACCCTGGCAAAAGATACCGCGAGTTCCCTAATGTCGAAGGGCATTTCGCATGTCGAATTGCACGCGGCCCCCGCGCTTTTTGCGGATTCCGCGCGCCCGGCCTCGTGGAGTGAACAGCAGGTTGCGGGCTACGAAGGCCAGCTCGCCCCCTACGCGATCGACGCGGGCCGCACCTATCCCAAATCGAATGAGTTCTATGCGGACTCGATTTCGAATGTCTCTGAGGTTTTCGCGCAGAAGCTTCGCGCGCAGGGAATCGATGTTGATTTCGGGGTCCGAGGCGCAGCCCCCCAAGGCGCAACCCGGATCGCTTCCGTGCAATCCGCGAGCGTCGATGAGCAGATTCGCTGGATGCTTTATCACTCGGATAACACCCTGGCTGACCAGTACTGCCACTTCGCCGCGCGTCAATCCGGTGGAGAAGCAAGTTTCGCCGGGTCGGTCCAGACCCTCGAAAAGACGCTGAACGAGCGCGGGATCCCGACCGATCAGCTTTCTTTGGAAGACTGCTCGGGGCTTTCCTCGAACGATCGGATTCACCCGAAGACTTTGGCGACCATCCTTTCTCAAGGCTTCGACGCCACCCAACCCGTCGCGCCGCGCGTCGTGCGCAATCTCCCGTGGGCGGGAGTCCAGGGGACTTTGGCGAATCGCCTCACCGATGACATGGTCGCGGGCAATGTTCAGGCGAAAACGGGATCTTTGGCGGAAGTGTCCTCACTCGCGGGAGTCGTCTCGACCTCGAAGGGGCACCCGGTGATCTTCGTTATCGGCTTTGACAAGGTTCCCGATGATGGCGCGTATGCTACTCGCGGTTATCTGGATAGTTTTGTCACCGCAATCGCCGAAATGTGACGGGCCGATTCGATAGCATAGAGACATGCCGATCTATCCCACTCTGACACAAATCGCGCAGCTCTCTGCTTTGGGCATTTTCTCGGGCCCCCAGGCGTCTTTCGCTTCGGCGCAGGCGATAGTTTCCCGTTTGAAGCGCGGCCAGGAGTGGGCGAACAAGCGCCTTCCCGGCGTCATTGGCCGTTTTGCAGAGTTCTCGCCGGTTGAGGTCTCTCTTCCTCTCGTCGAGCGCCGCTCATCGATGCGTCTGTGGGCGCAATTCGCCGAGGACTGGGGAGTGCCGCTGCAAAGCGCACCTAGGATCCTCACCGCCCGGGGCGCTCTCGGAGTTCTCGCGAGGCGTTCTCTGAGCGTGAGTGGTCCCGATGGTGGAGCCGCCTGCATTGTCGCTCCGAATGTTCTCGAGGCCGGCATCCGCGGAAAGTTCGACTTGGGAGACTGGGCAGAAGTGGGTTTGCTTTGCGCGCAGCTGTTGACACGTGGCTTTCTTCGCGTACGCCTTTCTTTGAGGAATACTGTCGCGAACTCGTTCCGGTTGCCTCGATTGACCCGATTGATGCGCAGGAGCTTTCTCGTCAGCTTCTTGTCCGTGACTGCATCATTGATGTTTTTATGGATTCACTGACTCCGAAGGACCTGTCTTCCGTTAAATGGATCGACGCGCACCGCCCGGCTGATTTCATGGTGGATGGAGCACTTGTCACCCTTTTTGGGCGGGCTTGTCCCGCAGGGCGTCATCCAGGCTCGCCGCGAGATGGCGAGCTACGTCCGCGAGGTTGTTGCGGGCCCCGGTCTTGAATCGATTCTGAGCTCCGCGGATGTGGCCGAGCTTCCAGTGAAATCTATTCCGCAAACCCCACGGGGGATGTGCGACGTCTCTCTCTGGCCGTGCGCGAGCACGTGCACTGGGCACTTGCCAATTGCGACGCGATTCTGATCGCAGTATCGGGCGGCGCAGATTCCACAGCTCTCGCAGCGGTCGTCATCGACCATTGCCTACGCGCTGGATCCACCCCTCATACCCTCAGCGTCGATCACGGGATCCGTCGGGTTCGGATCGCGAGGCCCAAGAAAACATGCAAAGTGATGGCCTCCTTGCGTGCGCAGAGTTCGTGGGTGAGCGTCACCGTCGACGCCCCTGGTGGTCCCGAGGCCTCGGCGCGCGTGGCCCGCCGGAGTGCACTTGCCGAGCACGCCCAGACTTTGGGCGAGCGGGTCGCCGTCTTCTTAGGGCACACGATGGACGATCAGGCTGAGACTGTTCTTTTGCGACTTGCACGAGGCTCTGGAGTTGGCTCTCTGCGATGCGATGAGTGTTCGCGATGACGCCGGGAGCATCGTGTGGATGCGGCCCCTGATGAATTGCCGCCGCTAGTGAGACTCTTAGGTGCATGCCGCCAGCTTGAGCTTCCTTGGGTCGATGACCCCTCGAACAAGATGGACGGTCCGTGGCGGGCTGCTGATGGGAGTGCGCTGCGCCGGAGCGCCGTGCGCGAGCAGGCGATCCCCAGCCTCGCGCATAGCCTCGGGATGGACCCGGTTCCTTCCCTTGCCCGCACGGCTGAGCTTTCCGCTGCAGATGACGATGCCCTCAACGAGTGGGCAGAGCAAGTTTGGCAGCGCGCGTGGGAGTGTGCGGCCGAGGAAACGCGATCAGGGCCAGACGTGCCGGCGGCGGCCGAGGCGGCCTCGGGAATCGGGGCACTTCGGGTCGCCGAACTCAAAGAAATCCCCCAAGCGGTTCGCATGCGCGTTCTTCACCGCTATCTCAGCGCAGTGGGAGCACCCTCCCTGGCTCACCTCGAACAAGCCGATGCGCTCATCACTCGCTGGAGCGGGCAAGGCCCTCTCTCGATTCCCAAAGGAACCCTCACGCGCGTCGGAAAAGGAAAAGACGCGATGCTCATCTTGCAACCATTGCGCCTAGAGCGAGAAAGACCGCGTCACTGAGCAGCCCGTAGGGCACATGTGGCACTCTTAATTATCTGGACTAGCAGTCGAAAGGACATGGAACTGTGGACGCACAGGACATGGGAGATGCGCTCGAGCGCATTCTGGTTACCGAGGATGAACTATCTCGCCGAATGCGTGAACTCGCTGCGCAAATCGACGCGGATTATCAGGGCAAAGAGCTTCTTTTAGTGGGCGTTCTCAAGGGCGCTCTCATGGTGATGGCCGATTTGTCGCGTAATCTTCACACGCCTCTGGCAATGGACTGGATGGCGGTGTCTTCCTATGGGACCGGCACGAAGTCTTCTGGCGTGGTTCGCATCCTCAAGGATCTCGACGCAGATGTGCATGGTCGGGATGTCCTGATTGTCGAAGACATTATCGACTCGGGTCTGACGCTGTCGTGGCTCCGTGAGAATCTATTGACTCGCGGCGCAGCATCGGTCGAAATTGCTGCGGCCCTGCGCAAGCCTGAAGCTGCAAAGGTCCATGTTGACGTCAAGTACGTCGGTTTTGATATCCCCAACGAATTCGTCGTGGGCTACGGCCTCGACTATGCAGAGCGCTACCGTCATCTTCCCTTCGTCGGGACCTTGGCGCCGCATGTTTATGGCGGCTGAAAGGGGCTTCCATGGCAAATAACACCCAGAGCAAGAAAAAGAAGAACGCCTGGGGGCTTGCAGCAATTCCCGTTCTGCCCCTCGTCATCGCGCTGTTCTTCTTGTGGACGTGGTTCCAGCCCCAGTCGGTGGATACCTCCGAAGGCCTTCAGATCCTGAAGGAAGCCCAGATTGAGCGCGTGACCGTCAATGACGGCACGCAGCAGGTCAACCTGATGCTGAAGGACCCGTGGACGCACAAGGCGGCCGGGGCCAATGATCGTGAGCGCAGCCTTGGACGTTCGGTCTCCTTCACCTACGCGCGCACGCAGTCGCAGACTATCGTCGATGCCGTAGAGAAGGCCTCGCCAACAACCGGGTGGAACGCCTACTATCCGCAGTCTTCGCTTCTGGGTTCGACCTTGGTCATGGTCTTGCCGCTGCTTATCGTCATGGGCCTCTTCTGGTTCTTCATGGGTCGAATTGGTGGCGGACGGATGATGGGCCCCTTCAGCCAGAGCCGCACGAAGGAATTTAACCAAGAACGTCCGAATGTCACCTTTCGCTGATGTCGCGGGTGAAGATGAGGCCGTTGAAGAGCTCGAAGAGGTTCGCGAGTTCCTCATTGCTCCCGAAAAGTTCCACAAGGTTGGAGCCCGCATTCCCCGAGGCGTCCTGCTTTACGGTCCTCCCGGAACGGGTAAGACTTTGCTGGCAAAGGCAGTTGCGGGAGAGGCCGATGCCCCTTCTTCTCCATTGCCGGTTCCGAGTTCCTCGAAATGTACGTCGGTGTTGGCGCCTCACGCGTGCGCGACTTTGGTCGCCCGTGCCAAGAAGGTTGCCCCCGCGATTATCTTCGTCGACGAAATCGACTCCATCGGTCGCCACCGTGGTTCGGGATATGGCGGCGGCTCCGATGAGCGCGACCAGACTCTGAACCAGCTCCTGGTTGAGATGGATGGTTTTGACGATTCCTCGAATTTGATCTTCATCGCCGCAACGAACCGCCCCGATATTCTTGATCCGGCGCTGCTGCGTCCGGGACGCTTTGACCGTCAGATCGCGGTTGAAGCTCCTGATCTCAAGGGGCGCGAGGCCATCTTGCGTGTTCACGCCGAAGGCAAGCCGCTGACCAATGACGTCAACCTCCACACGATCGCGAAGCGCACCCTGGCTTCACCGGCGCCGACCTCGCCAATGTTTTTGAACGAGGGCCGCGCTGCTGACCGCTCGCTCAACGCTGACCCTCATCGATAACCGAGCCATTGGTGGGGCCATTGACCGCGTCATCGCCGGCCCGCAGAAGCGCACTCGCGTGATGAACGATCACGACAAACTGGTGACCGCCTATCACGAGGGCGGCCACGCCCTGTGTGCCGCTGCTCTTCGATACACGGACCCGGTCACGAAGGTGACGATTCTTCCGCGGGGTCGCGCTCTGGGTTACACCATGGTGCTCCCGACCGAGGATCGTTACTCTAAGACCAGGAACCAGATCCTCGATGATCTGGTCTACGCGATGGGTGGCCGCGTCGCCGAAGAACTCGTCTTCCGCGATCCTTCCACTGGCGCCTCGAACGATATCCAGAAGGCCAGCGCACAGGCACGTGCTTTGGTCACCGAATACGGTATGTCCGATCGCATCGGTAATGTGCGATTGAGCGCGGACGAATCCGATCCCATGACCGGGTATGGAATGGGCCGCGGGAATGAGCGCGCATACTCAGACGAATTGGCATCCATCGTGGATGAGGAAATTCGCAAGTTTATGGACGCGGCAACCCGCGAAGCGTGGGAGATCCTGACGAAGAATCGTCACGTCTTGGACCGTCTCGCTCAGCGTCTTCTTGAAGAAGAGACCCTGGACGAAGCTCCAGCTGGCTGAGATCTTCGCCGATGTCATCAAGCAAGATGAGCGTCCCGTGTGGAACTATGGTGAAGAGGCTGCCATTGAAGGTGCAGTCATGGGCAACCCGATCGAGATGCCCGGTGGTGACCGCGCGAAGTTTGATCCGAATTCGGATCCCAGCGAGGCAGCGGCCGAGCCGGCGATGACGCTTGATGATCCCGCCGGGGGAGTGCAACCCGAGGAGAATGCTCAGTGACCTACGATCAGCACGGCGTTGAAGATGCTTCCCGCGCTCTTCTTGAGGCAGTGGGAGAGGACACTCACGCGCGAAGGCCTGCGTGATACTCCTTCGCGAATGGGGCGTGCGTGGCGCGAGCTGCTCAGCGGTTTGGAAGAGGATCCCCGCGATCACCTGAAGACCACCTTCGAAGTGGGGACGGACGAAATCGTCATGGTCCGCGATATCCCCTTCTATTCCGTGTGTGAGCATCACCTTCTGCCTTTCTACGGACACGCGCACGTCGGTTACATCCCGAAGGGTGGTCGCGTGACGGGGCTTTCGAAGCTCGCGCGCGTTGTCGAGGGCTATGCTCGTCGTCCCCAGGTCCAAGAGCGCCTCACCGCGCAGATCGCGGACGCGATTGATGAGGGTTCTTGCCCCGCAGGGCGTCATCGTGGTTGTCGAGGCCGAGCACATGTGCATGACCATGCGCGGTATCTCCAAGCCCGGCTCCTCAACGGTAACTTCCGCTCTGCGCGGGATCGTCAAGCGCGATGCAACTCGGGCGGAAATGATGTCTTTGGCCTTGGGAGGGGTTCGTCGATGACCTCTCACGAGGCCGCCTCCGCTTGGGCGCTCGCGGGCGGTGCGCGTCCGCCTCGTCTTCCCAAGGGAATCACGCTTCCTACTGACCGGATGCTGGTCATGGGAATCCTCAACGTGACTCCGGATTCCTTCTCCGATGGGGGACGTTTCTTTGATCCGGGTGCTGCCTTTGAGCACGCGCTTCAGATGGTTGAAGCCGGCGCCGATCTTGTTGATCTTGGCGGCGAGTCGACGCGTCCGAATTCTCAGCGCATCAGCGAGGACGAGGAGTGGGAACGTATTGGCGCGACCATCCAGCGCCTGACTGAGGCGGGGATCGTCGTTTCGGTTGATACTCTTCACGCGATCACTGCTCGCCGAGCCGCAGATGCTGGCGCCGCAATCATCAATGACGTCAGTGGGGGGCGCTGGGATCCGCAGATGAACGCTGCGGTTGCCAAGACCTCGTGCGCCTACGTGATCCAGCACTACCGCGCGCTTCCGGGTATGCCCGAAGAATCCTTCGATTACGGGGACCAGCCGATTGCCGTGGCGCTGCGTGAGCGCGTGGGAAGCCAGGTTCGCGATGCTCTCGAGGCCGGTGTTGAGCCTGAGCGAATCATCGTCGACCCGGGACTGGGTTTTTCACTTAATAACGAACAATGCTGGTCTCTCGTCGCGTCGCTCCGGATTTTTGCGGAGCTTGGGTACCCTGTTCTTATAGGTGCGTCCCGGAAACGCTTCCTCGGTCAGTCCCCCTTTTCGGACCGAGACGAAGCAACTCTCGATATTTCTCGGCGCGCGCTTTCAGACGGGATGTGGGCTGTCAGGGTCCATGCCATAGACCAACAAGCGAGGCTTGTGCGTGCAGGGAGGTGAGGGCACGGTGGGACAGCTCGATGTCATCGCATTACGCGGCATTTCAGCGCAGGCTGTCCACGGAGTCCTCACGAAGGAGTGGAATGCTCCTCAATCTTTCTCGGCTGACATCCTCCTGTGGGTCGACACCGATCAAGCAGCGCTCAGTGACGATATTGCCGACACCGTCTCCTATGCGGAAATCGCTGAAAAAGCACACGCAATCCTCAGAGGTCCTTCGGTTCGCCTCATCGAAACGCTGGGACATCGAATTGCGGACGTCGCAATGGAAGATGAGCGAGTGCGCGGCGTTGAGGTCACCATTCACAAGCCCGATGCTCCCATCGATGTTCCTTTCGCCGATGTCTCGGTGACAATCCGTAAGGGAAATATCCCTCTACCTTTCGTTGCGGCATCTCATGATCTTCCTTTCGATGGGCCGACCTCGGAAGAAGACAAGCCGGCGCAGCCCAGTGGCCCGATTGCGCCTGAGACTGGCGCGGATGAAGAGTGTGATACCCCGAGCGTTGGTGTTGAAACGGTTGCGGCCCCCGCCTCGGAGTCAGACGCTGTCACGCCAAGCGAAGCTGCCCCGGAAATTGAACTCCCGGCGGAGTCTGTCAAGCACTCGCATCGCGGTGCCTACGCTGTCGATGATCGTCCTCCGACGTGTGACGTGGTCCTAGCCTTTGGCGGAAATCTGGGGAATGTTCCCGTCACTTTGAAGAATGCCATCGAGGAAATCTCCCAGTGGGACAACGTTGATATCACCACTGTCTCTCCGCTGGTACGTACCCGTGCGGTATTGCGGCCGGGTCAAGACGCCCAGCCGGATTATTGGAATGCCGTTGCTCTGGGAACAGTTTTCTCTTGCCCCTCTGGATCTTCTTGATCGCATCCACGAACTCGAGGCGCGCCTGGGACGCGTGCGCCACGAGGTATGGGGCGCGCGCACCATCGATATCGACGTCATCGATATCAAGGGAGTGACCTCGGATGATCCGCGCCTGACGCTACCTCATCCTCGGGCACACGAGCGAGCTTTTGTCCTTTCCCCGTGGCTCATGGCAGACGAGAATGCGGAGCTTTCGGGACACGGCCCCCTTGCAGATCTCATTGTCCAGGCGCCCGACCGAGGTGGAATCCTCGATGCGGTTGCTGACTGGATGGAAGATCCCGAGTCGGTCATCGCTGATTCAGACAAATTACTCGAAGAATTGCGTCTGCCCCGTCTGGAACAGGCCGAAAAAGCTTCGCCCCCTCAAGCTTGAGACGAATGGTATGTCAGCACGTCCCAGTCGTTTGGACATGCTTCCCGAGGCCTCTCGTTCCGATCTGGCTCCCGACGATGAAGGGACGGATTTCGTCTGGAAACAGCTGTGGAACCGTTGGAGTTCCCCGGTGGATTCGGTCGAGTCTCGACATGTTGAGCTGTCAAAGCCTGCAGCCTCGCAGCCTTCGGCAACGTCCGCCCCCGCGGCTGCAGCGTCTTTCGAGCCCACAACCGGTGGTCGCCCATCGCAAGAAACTGATTCACCGTTCCGCCCAGCGCAGCTTCATCGAATGAAGCGCCTATTCAGCTTGCGAGCCGCCAGGTTCCGGCTCCCGCACCGCTGAACGTCCCTCCGCTGAAGCTTTCTCGTCTTTCCGCTCAGGCAGATAGCTCCGCGTCGACTGAGCTCACTGAGGGAATGGTCTCTTTGGCGCCTCGTCGCCCCATTCCAACGGTTCGGGTTGAACAACCCACGGTGGTTCGCCGTCCCCTCTTCGAGCGCGTGCAGAGCCGCGAGTTCGAGATCCCCAGTGCTTCTCTTGAGGTCGCCACTGAAACTCCCATGATTCAAAGTGCGGAGCCGCTGGAAGAGTCTGCTCCCTCAACCTCGCCGATTACCGCAGAAGTTCCCCTGAGTCGCAGGAAGCGCCGTCCTCGGTGGCGTCCTGTGACCGAGGAAGGAACTGGTATTTCCACAGCTAATTTCCCGCGTCCTTTCCGTGCTCGCACGGATCGTTTAGCCGCCCAATCGCATCGCGCCAAGCCCTCGCACCGCGCGCCCGAGTCCCCGGATTCACCATCGAAGGCTGCTCAGCAGACTCCATCCGTCTCCAAGGCCAACGCTCCGCAACCCCGCCGAAGCTCACTTTTCTCCCGCCGACCCGAACAGGCCTCGGCGCAAGAGAAGGCACAGGCACAGGGGGAGGCTCAAGCGAAGGGAGCTGCAGCCTCGCACCGTAACCCTGCAACGCGCGCGCTTCCGGGCTGGACTTTCTCTGAGGACGTTCGCGTGGTGGATGATTCCAGTGCGCTGACCCCTCGCGAGGCGACTTCGGCCCCTCAGCCCAGTCTTCCCCCGCGCTACAGCCACGTGCTGGATCCCAAACTTGCCGATACCATCGATCAGGGGCCGGCACAGGAAACGGGACCACAGACTCCCTCCTCAAGTGTTCGTCGCAATGTGACGATCCGTCCCAGTGTGACCGGCCAGATTCCTGTCTTCCGTCGTCGCCCTGAGGACTCATGAAACCGCTGAGTATTGTTCTTCTTGTCGCCGAGGCAGCTGCTGCCTCGGCGCTTGCAGCTGCAGCCACTGCTGTTGCAATTCGCTTGGGACAAGGCCCCTGGATCATTCACCCAGCACTCGCATTGGTTTTTCTTATCGTTGCGGGAATCCTCGTATGGCTTGGCCTGCAGGTTCGCCGTTTCCGCGCTCACAAGACCACGTGGATTGATGCCGTTGCAGCCTTGAGAATCGCGATGTTCGCGCGGGCGAGCGCTCTGGTAGGTATTCTTAGCAACGCAATTATGGTCGGAATGTCTCTTGCCTTCTTCACGCGCTGGGAGGCTCAAGCGAGCGTTTATGCGGCAATTTGTGGCCTGATTTGTGCCCTTGGTGCCCTTGCGTGGGGAATTGCCGGGATCGTTGTTGAGCGCTGGTGTGTCATCGACCCCAAGGACGACGCCAAGGAAGGCGAACAACGAGCGCACGGAGCCAAGGGAACAGTAGGGGCTTCGAGTCGTGTAGGTGCAGGTAACGGAAAGTCGCAGGGGGCACTCTAATGGCACGGCGTTCTGGACCGTCCTCGTCGAAGCCCCCGCGTCCTTCGGGTCGTACCCCCTCCCAGCAGGGGAAGAAACGAACTACTGTCCGACCTGCGCAGGTTCCAGCCTCGTTATGGGTGAGAAGAATTGTCACGGGACTTGGCTTACTTCTCATCGTTGCGCTTCTTATCTGGGGGATTGCAAAGGGAGTTTCGGCACTGACGAAGTCCAAGGAGGCAGAGCCTCAACCGCAGCCCACCAGCGCGCAGCCTACCCCTACAGCAACAGCGACGGGTGCGGCCGCGTTGAAAGACGGAGAAACTGCAAGCAGTGATGGGATCGTTGATGCTGATGGACGTGTCCGGATCCCTGCGTGTGCACCGGCGGATCTGACGGTCCGTCCGTCTGTATCAGACACCTTGGTTGGGCAAACCCAAAATGTTTCTGTCGCAATCGAAAATCGCGCGGGGGTTGCCTGCTCCTTTGAATTTGGACAGATCGATCTGAAGATTCTCAGCGGCGACGAGACTGTTTATGACGGATCAAAGTGCCAGCGTGATCGCGAGAGTGCTACTTTGCTCTTAGTTCCGGGGGATACCTGGAATGGCGGTTTGAGCTGGGATGGAGGACTCTACTCGGGGTGCACTCCTCGCGATGGAAACTCTGATGGCGCGACCGATCCGGCACAGGCCGGAACCTACCGTGTGCAATTGATGCTCGACGGGAAGACCGTTGGAGACGAGAGAGTCTTCACGATTACGCAGCCCGCGCCAGCCACTACCGAGGCGACACCGATGCCTTCCGAATCAGCGCAATCGCAGGGCGACTCGCAGCAGGGCGAACACGAGTAAGGGCCCGCTTTTTACCAGCCGACGATTCCCGTCGCCGCCATTGAGAACTGATTCTCTAGAGTTTCACGGATGAGCTTTGCTCGGTAGGGGCCAATTCCTTCGATCTGTTGGAGGTCTTCGACGCTGGCTTCGCGCAGGTCTGCAAGATTCTCCCAGTGGCTGGTGATTTCCTTGATGACATTCCACGGCAGGCGGGGAACCAGGGACAGAGCCCGGACGCCTCGGGGTTGGGTCATGCGGTCCAGATCGGAAGGATCGTAGACGCCAAGCCCCAGAACGTTTGCGATAGCCGCAAGATCGACAAGACGGTCACTGGCGAGCTCAGATAAAGCAGCTTCGGCGGTCGCCACGGCAGATGAATCCCTGATGTAATCACGAAGGACCAGAGCACGTTCCGATCCGGCTCCGCGAACCAGATCATCAACCTGCAGAGCGAGAAGGCGGCCTTCGGAACCGAGCTCTTCAAGGTACTCGTTAATTTCAGACGTGATGCGGCGGATCATTTCCATTCGCTGCATGACGGTTGCAACGTCACGAATGGTCGCCGAATCGCGCATTTCGAGGATTGTGAGAGTCTGCAAGACTTCATCGAGACGTTGGCTGTAACGGTCAGGTGTCGACCGCGAGATTTGCACGCGAGAGCAAAGCTTCCAGGTTCTTCGACAATGTGGTGGTATTTACCGACGTAGATCGAGATCAAGCGCATGGATGCGGAAACCGAAAGAACGGGAAGGTGCGTTTGATAGGCAGTACGCTGCGCAGTGCGGTGACGCATTCCCGATTCGTCGGTCGGAATGGATTGGTCGGGGAAAAGCTGGACGTTTGCCTTGCGGATTCGCCAATTCGTTGGGTCGATGATGACCGCGCCATCCATCTTGCACAATTCACGCAGGCGAGAGGCGGTGAATTCCACGTCCAAATCGAAGCCGCCCGAACACAGCTCTTGGAGTTCAGGAGAAAAGCCGAGGACGATCAGTGCGCCCGTGTGGGAGCGCTGAATGCGTTCGAGGCCCTCTCTCAGCGCAGTTCCGGGCGCGATGTCCTGCAATGCGCTGCGCAAGAGTGCGGCATCTGATGTCATGAATCCAGCCTTTCGATGCGTGATCCCTGCTCTAAGTGTATTAGACGGGTTCTTGCAATGAGCGAAGAAACTCAGCGGATTGCGGCTCGTAGTGCACTTGCAAGATCAGAAATGGGCAAGACGGTGATGCCATCGACTCCCATTGCTTCTTCGCATCCCTGCGCGGGGATAATCGCGGTTGTAAAACCCAAGCGGGCGGCTTCTTGAACGCGCCGTTTCACTCCCGTACAGGCCCGTACTTCACCGGTCAAACCAACTTCACCGAAAGCGATGAGTGCGCTGCGAGTAGGAATCCCCCTGACTGCCGAGACAATGCCGATGGCAGTAGCAAGATCCGCAGCGGGTTCGCTGATTCGCGCCCCTCCGACCGTCGAGGCGTAGACATCACAATCAGAAGTATCAATTCCGAGCCGCGCCTGCAGCACTGCCAAGATCATGGCCACGCGCGAAGTGATCAACACCAACCGTTGTTCGACGCGGGGAGCCGGCCGAAGTATGGGCCACGAGTGCTTGAATTTCAGTGGGGAGAGGACGACGTCCCTCCAAAGTGACAGTGACGCAAGAGCCTGGAACGGCAGATTGCGACTGTGAGAGGAACAATCCAGAAGGATCTGTTAGCCCGATAATGCCGGTGTCGCTGAGTTCGAAACAACCTACTTCATCGGTGGGACCATAGCGGTTCTTGACCGCCCGAAGCAGTCTCAAACGCGTGTGGCGATCGCCTTCGAATTGGCAGACGACATCAACGAGGTGCTCTAACAAACGGGGCCCTGCGATGCCGCCGTCCTTGGTGACATGACCGACCAAAAGGATCGGGATGGAGCGTTCCTTGGCAACACGGATCAACGCGCTGGCAACAGCCCTGACTTGCGCTACACTTCCCGCACCGCCATCAAGCTGGTCTGATTGCAGCGTTTGGACAGAGTCAACAATGACGAGGGAAGGGTTTGTTGCTTCGATGTGGCCAAGGGCCGTGGATAGTGATGTCTCATCAGCGAGGAAAAGCTGAGGGTGGAGTGCGCCGATACGCTCAGCACGGCCTCTCACCTGTGAGGCAGATTCTTCCCCCGTGATGTAGAGGACCGGGGCCGCACCAGCACAGGTTGAGGCAACCTCTAAAGAGAAGCGTCGACTTGCCAACGCCCGGTTCTCCGGCCAGAAGAATTACCGCTCCGGGGACAATCCCGCCTCCGAGGACGCGGTCAAATTCCCCGATACCGGTGGCTTTGCTGCGTGCCTTCTCTGCACTGATGTCATTGATGGGCAGTGCGGGCTGGCGCGGGGTAGTGGCAAGAGTTGCTCCGGGAGCTTGGACACTAGGACCGGATTCTTCCATCGAGTTCCACTGGTGGCACTCGCGGCACTGTCCGACCCATTTGGGTGAGGTCCACCCGCATTCGCTGCACCGGTAAACGCTTTTCTCTTTAGCCATGTCCCTACGCTAAACCACGCCGGGTGCATCTGCGTCCAGTTGTGGACGCAGACAGAAAAACTACTTGGCGCAATAGATCACGGACGATTGGCGAAGTACTCCAGCAGGCGCGTATCGCCCGAGACAACGATGACGTCTTCTCGATTAATGCGCGTCGTGGAATCCGCATACTCGAAAGGCGCGCCGGGACGAAGGATACCCAAACACGTTGACGCCGTAGCGGCCTCGTAGATCAAGTTCACTCAAGGTGAAGCCACAAACTTCTTTGTGGGGACGCAGCTTCATGATCGCGAAGCCGTCCTTATCCATTTCGATGTAGTCGATCATGCGTCCACCCACGAGGTGAGCGGTGCGCTGACCAGCGTCGAATTCGGGGGCAACAACGTGGTGTGCGCCGATGCGACGCAAGATACGGCTGTGCTCGCGCGAGATTGCCTTCGCCCAGATGTTTGTCATGCCCAGGTCGACAAGGTTTGCGGTGATGAGCACGGAAGCTTCCAGAAGGAACCGATACCACGACCGCGGAATGAAAGTCATGCGCACCCAACTGGTTGAGTGCTTCCATTGAGGATGCGTCGGCCTCGACAACGGGAATGCGACCGGAAAACTGCTGGACGCGGCGAGAGTCTTTTTCGACCGCCAATACCTCGTATCCGAGCTTTTCTAGGGTCAGTGCGACGGCTGAACCGAAGCGTCCCAAGCCAATAACGAGGGTTCCCGATGAGAGGTCCTTATCTTCTGCCATAGTCGTATTCTCCCATGCGCGTGCAGTTTTGGTTGGAGTCAATAGGGGACGAGGCCGGGCTGGGGCTAGCCGATGAGGGGAGCTTCTGCGGGGAAGCGAATGGCACGAGGCCGATCGCGCAGGGCGAGCGCGGCCGCGAGGTCATTGTTCCGGTACGTCCGGCGAACATGAGTGCAGCCAGTACGTACTTTGCCAGTGCCGGGAGCGCGGGGGTGATCCCCGTTGAAAGCCCCACTGTCGCAAAGGCAGATATCGATTCAAAGAGGACGACATCCAAGGTGTAACCGGTCAGTGAGAGCAGGATGACCGTCGAGAGGCCGACAAGGAGAGAACCCATGAGAGTGACCGCAACCGCGAGGCGAAGAACACCGTGGGAAATGCGGCGGCCGAAGACCTCGATGTCGCGATCGCCTCGTGCCTCTGCAGCAGCAGCGAGCAAAAAGAACCACGAAGGTGGTGACCTTGATGCCGCCTGCCGTCGACACGGAGCCGCCACCGATCATCATGAGCACGTCTTGGATGAAGTGGGTCTGGGGGCGCATCTGACCGACGTCGAGAGCGGAGAGCCGGATGAACGAGCGTTCACTCCGCCCAGAAGCGCGTTGAGAAGCTTCGAGGAGACATCGAGGTCACCCAGCGTTGAGGGGTTGGTCCACTCTGTGATTGCAAGGGTGATGGTCCCGAAGAAGGTCAGAAGAATGTAGGTCGAAAGTGTGAGCTTTGTGTGGAGCGCCCACTTCGACGGGTGCGCAATGCTGCGAAAGATCAAGGATCACCGGGAAGCCAATAGCGCCCACGAAGGTCCCCAGAATAATCGGTCCGAGCATCCACCAGTCATTGTGATAGGGGCTGAGGCCGCCACTGAGAATCACAAAACCAGCGTTATTGAAAACCGAAATTGCCATGAACATTGCGTGGAAGAAAGATTCCACAAGTGTGTCGTGGCCAAGAGTGATGAAGCGTGGGAGGAAGGCGAAGGTCAGAACGATCTGCGCGCTTAAGGAGGTAAAGATGACAGCTTTGAGGAGCGCTGTCAGTTGCCCCATGCCACTTGATTTTGTTTCGACTGTCGCGAGCATGCGCTGGGTGAGGCCGAGCTGGCGTGACACTGCGTAGCCCAAAATGGTCGCGAGGGTGACGACCCCCAAGCCGCCGATGAAGATACCCAGCGCGATGACCGAGTGGCCAAAGGGTGACCAATATGTTGCGGTATCGACGACGGTTAAGCCAGTGACGCAGACGGCAGAAATTGCCGTAAAGAGAATATCGATGAAGGGTGCGCGTTCCGTCGAGGCTGTTGCAATGGGGAGCGCAAGAAGCGAAGTAATAAAGGCAATGAGCATGACGAAGACGATCAATGCCAGCCGAGCGGGAGAATAACGAGCTTGACGAGCAAACCATACGCGGAAGCGCATCCATGGTCCCGAGTCTTCAAGAACCCGAGGACTCACTCCACGCGGGTAACAACGGCGGGAGAGGGACGATCTTCGGAAGCAAGTGGCGCGGTCGAATAGTCACTCGAACGGTGCTCAAGAGCCCGAGCATGGGAGCTAGGAGAATGTCGACGGGGTATCCCGCGACGCACGCCTCGGCGTCGGTTAGAACGAGCCATGTCACCTCCCGTTTTCACTCGTTAACACTCATCCTAGTGCCCCAAAAGTCTAACGCCTGAAACGTTTGTGAATAACGTGACACAGGTGGCTGAAGTAATTACATGAAATTGAAGTGGAGAAAGTTGCATTTTGGGGGAGTGAATCACGTATCATAGGACGGAAATAATCTTTGCACGTCTGGGAGTCATCAATGGATCAGCACTCTGCCCCGCGTTTTATGACGGTATCTGAGGTGGCGGACATTATGCGCGTCTCGAAGATGACTGTTTATCGTTTGATTCACAGTGGAGAGATGCCGGCAATTCGCGTAGGCAAGAGCTTCCGCGTTCCCGAATCAGCTGTGGGACAGCTGATCCGTGCCGGTCTGACTGATCACATCGATGAACGCGTTGCGGGGGATTAACGGGTAATATAAACCTGCTGTGCCTTTTGGCACCTGACGTCAGGCGGTAGTCACCTCTGCCGCACCTACACACTCGAGGGAGGAACCCCATGGGCTCCGTCATTAAGAAGCGCCGCAAGCGCATGGCGAAGAAGAAGCACCGCAAGCTGCTGCGCAAGACGCGTCACCAGCGTCGCAACAAGAAGTGATCTTCTTGAAGGGTCCCTCCACAGGTGGGGCCCTTCGGCATATCCCCTCCATTCCCTCCTCTTCTCGCGTTTTGCTCGCGCGTCGATGATGGGAGCCACGAAAGGCACTGATATGAAAACCGTCATTCACGTGATGCGCCACGGCGAAGTCGACAATCCCGAAGGTATTTTGTATGGCCGCCTTCCCGGCTATGGCCTTACCGATCTTGGTCACCAAATGGCTGAAGCCGTCGCCGACTACTTGGTGGATACCAATGCGGATATCACCCACGTCGTCGCCTCGCCCCTGCTGCGCGCACAACTCTCAGCCGCGCCCACGGCCTCAGCCTACGATCTCGAAATCGAACACGATCACCGCCTGATCGAAGCAGAATCGGTTTTCGAGGGCGTCGCGGTGAACGCAAACCGGTGGATTTTGGCGCAACCGCAATACTGGCGCTACTACGTCAATCCTCTGCGTCCATCGTGGGGAGAATCCTACGCTCACGCCGCACAGCGCATGACCCGCGCGGTCGCCCGTGCACTGCGTGAAGCTCGCGGCCACGAGGCCCTGCTGGTGTCCCACCAGATGCCGATTGTTTCGCTTCAGCGTTTAATCCGCCACCAGCCTTTAGGACACTCGCCGCTGTCTCGTCAGTGCTCTCTTGCCTCGCTGACATCACTGATTTTCGACGACGACGTGCTGGTTGGGATGACCTACACGGAGCCCGCTGCGCACCTGCTTTCCCAGGCCTCGGACATGGTTCCGGGAGTATCTGAGGCTCAGCTCAAGCGCTAGGTGTCGGGCCTTCTTCCGCACCGGAATCAGAATCCTCTCCATCGGCTGCGGTGGAGGGGTTTTCTGTATTTTTCTTCTCTTCTTCGCGCTTGCGTTTCATCTGGAGATCGCGTTCGAGGCGGAAGAGGAACTCGGGATCATCATCGGGCGCTGCTGGAGCTTTTGGAGAGCCCTGTTCCTGACGTTGTTCTGCATTCGCAACAGCCTTGAGGACAATCCACGCCAGCGCTCCCAAAGAAAGGAAAGGAACCGTGACGACCAAGATGATGAGCCAGGTCATTCGCGGCAGATTCAAGGGCATGCGGTCCGCAGGAGTTGTCGCCCAGTCCGAAATTGCATAGACGGATGCAGCAAACCAGGCGATAACAAAAAGAACGCGAACCATGCTTCGAGTCTAAAGCAGGCGCTCACACAAATGTACTGGAGACCAAAAGGGCGCTCACGAAGATGGCCCAGCCCAAGGTCAAGAAACCCGTGTGTTTAAGGACCATGATGAGTCCCTTCCCACGCAGGTCGCTGAGGACCAGATACGCGGGCTGAGTAATCGCCAAAAGCCACGTGATCGAGGCCAGAATGCACACGATCACAGGAGTGCCAACGGCTTGGGGAAGAGCGGTAAAAACTGTGATGGGGAAGAGAAGACACAGCGCATAAATCCAGCGTGAGGCCCGCTGCCCCAAACGCACCGCAAGAGTCTTCTTTCCGCTCGCACTGTCTGTTGGGATATCGCGGATATTGTTGACCATGAGCATGGCAACCGAGAGCAGTCCCAGGCACGAGGCCATGAGCCACAGCCACCAGGGAGCCTGAGGGTTGTGCGTCCAGGTCGTTCCAACCGTTGCCATCAGACCGAAGAAGACGAAGACGAAGAGTTCGGATAGCCCGATGCCCATGTAGCCGTAGGGATGCTTTGCCTCCCGGTGTGAGAACCAGGCTGCGGCAACGGCTGCGATGCCGGCGGCAATGAGGATCCATGCTGCGCTAAGCGCGACCAGGATCAACCCGAGTACTCCGGCTGCCGCAAAGCATCCAAGTGCTGCGCTCAGAACAGCTTCGAGGCCGAGCAAGCCCCGACCCGGTGAGGCGCTGAGGACCGCTGCGCTGATCATCCGTCCCGCGGATCCCGTCGGAGTAGTCGTTAGAGTAATTGACACCAATTTGGAGGAGCAGGGCAACGCTGAGCGCGAGGACGGAGCGGAGCGGGTGGAAACTGCCCCCAAAGCGTATGCTGCGGCAACACCAACAAAGACCGGGGCTGCGGCTGCGGGAAGAGTACGCAGACGTGCGCCTTCAATCCAATCTTTCACAGTGGCCTTAGGCTGCGCATTTTCGCTCATCGACGCCACTCTGAGTCAGTTCCGGTGAGAGATTCCGCTAGGGCGCGTGCAGCAAGGCGATTGACCTTGCCGGACGAGAGCTGGGGAATCTCAGGAACAAAAATAATACGATGCGGTGCCTGCGGCCGACCGATCTGGTTGGCGACGGCCTCGCGGATCGTGTGGCCCCAGTGCTCAACGAATTGTGCAGGGGAGGGAAGGACGTCATGTCCTCAGGGACAATCAGGCAGGAAAGAACTTGACCCCACTTCTCGTCATCAAGTCCCACTGACCAAGCATCCTTGACTCCGGGGACGTTCTTAAGAGCGTCATCAACGCGAATCGGCGGAATATTGAGGCCTCCGGAGATGATCATGTCATCGGCACGTCCCATGACCTTAAGGCGGCCTCCTGCGTCAATCAAGCCAGTGTCACCACTGATAAACCAGCGCGTGCCTGCCTCGTCGTGGAATGTGGAGTCCTGGTCGAGGTATCTCTGTCAGAAGAACTGGGCCGGCGATTGCGACGCGTTCTGCGCCATCCCATTCGAGGGTGCGGACCATGATGCCGGGAAGCGGAATGCCGTCGTAGACGCATCCGCCGCAGGTTTCGGTCATGCCAAATGACTCAACGATCGTCAATCCGGCTTCTTCTGCGCGAGCACGCAGAGCAGGATCGAGGCGCGAACCACCGATGAGAATGGTGTGAAGTTTCGCCATTGCCGCAAGGACCTCGCCTCCAGCATCGAGGCACGTTGCCAGCTGTGTGGGAACCAAAGAAAGGTAGCCCGGTAGCTCAGGGTCGGAAGTAGCACCTGCAATGGCTGGAAGCAGGTCTTGCGGGTTGAACCCGTGGGTGCAATCGACAATTTGAGGAGAAATCTCTGTGGCTGCCGCACGCATGAGGACTTGGGCGCCCGCAATGTGGTGCGAGGCAAGAGCGAGGATCCAGCGTCCGGGGCCGTCCAGAACCGAATGTGTTGCCTTCACTGAGGCAAGCAGCGCTTCGATGGACAATCCGACAAGGTGCGGTTCCCCGGAGGATCCCGATGACGCTAAAACAAGATCGATCCCGTCAAAGAGGTTGGGATCGTCGATGCGGTCGGCGAGTTCGGGATAGAGCTCGGGCGGGAAGGCTTCACGAGGCGTAGTCACGGCTGCGCGCAGGCTTGACGGAGGCACCTGAGCAGGGTCGCGGATCACGACGACGGTGCGCGGAGCGGGGTGGTTGGGATCAGCCTGACGTTCTTCATGCAGCTCAACGAGCTTGTGCAAGGAAGCGTGCGCCATAGCTACAGATGCCGGGGAGGTGCCCCCCGGAACAACAAGAAGACGAAGGTCACTCACTTTTTTACCTCCCCGGTACCGCCTTCTTTAACAGTACGCCTGACCAGCGGAAATAGGGTACCAGGAAACAATCAGCTACGCGCGCGAAGACTTTGTGGGCATGAAACTGTGAGTTTATCGCAAAAATAATGTGAAATCGGTAGGATAGGGACGATGACTGAACATACTTCTTCCCGATCGCGCAAGCCTCTGATCCTTGGCGTCTCGCTTGGGTTTTTCTTTGTTGCGCTGATTGCAGTGGCTGTCGCTTACGCAGTGCATTACTCGGCGCGTGCTCTGCCTAATGTGACCGTGGCGGGACAATCCGTTTCGGGAATGACTCGCGATGAAATTGTCTCCATGGTCGATGAGCGCGCCGCCGGGATGAAGGTCAACCTCAAGGTTGAAGGGCATTCGACTGAACTCGCGCTTGCTGACATGGGCATGACCGTTGATTCTCAGGGGAGTGCTGAGCAAGCGCTTGCTCCGAATAAGAGCATCTTGGAACGTTTTAAGGCGCTCGCAGTTCATCACGATGTCCCCGCTGCAGTCACAGTCGACGACGTCAAGCTGAGGGATCTGTCGAATAAGGTTGCCTCTTCCCTGGGAACCCCGGTCGTTGATGCCAGCGTGCATCCTGCAGAAGACCAGGAATCCTTCGTGGCCACTTCTTCACAGGCCGGCCGAGGAGTTGCCTACGAAGAACTTCGTTCAGCCCTTGGTGAGGCTGCCCGTACGTTGCGTGGAGGAGACATCGAACTTACGGCCTCGAATCTGTCTCCCGTCGTTGACGACCACACAGCACAGGGGATCGCCGAGAGTGCAAATAAGCTGGCGCAGATCCCTGTTGCGATCTCCGACGGTGAGGACGTGATCGAGGCCGACGCGAAGGCTCGCGTTGGCTGGGTCAAGATCTCGACCGCCGAAAACGGCACTTTGAATGAGCCGACGATTGACGATGAACGCGTACGTGAGTGGGTTCGTACTCAGGGTGAAAAGCACTAATCGTGAGCCTGTGAATGGTCGTCATGATGTGAATTCCGCTGGCGATATTGTTCAAACCCCGAAGAAGGCGGTTGATGGCCGCAGGTGAAGGACCTCGATGCTCTCTCGGCTTCTTATTGAATCGCTCAAAGCCAATCGCGAATTTAAAGGTGAGTTCAGCTACGAGACGACTCCCGCGACGTATGAGCGCAAACTGATCGCAGATGGTGCCGAAAAACTGAGTGTATCAAGCGGCTCCCGGCGAAAAATGGCTTAGAGATTAACCTCGAAATAATTCTGTCACCGCCTATGAAGGCGCGACAGTGGTCCATGGTCCGGTCGCAATTGTGCCGGGTTCTCCTGGCCACGAGACGGTGACAGGTCTGTACAACGTTTACCTCAAGTACCAAGCACAAGACATGGGCTGCACTCCGGATTGGCCGTACTGCGCGAAGGGTGTTCCGTGGGTCACCTATTGGACGGGTTCTTACGCGTTCCACGGTGCTCCTTGGCAGCACTCCTTTGGATGGAGTGGCCCGGGAGGCTCGCACGGCTGCATTAATATGCCCGTCGATGAAGCGCGCTGGGTCTATCAGTGGTCGGAGATCGGGACTCCGGTCATGTCACACTACTGAGCCGCAAATCCGCGTGAGTCCTTTTCGACTGGGGAATATGTCACGAAAAGATCGCGCGATGGGGCCAATAGTCCGGTGATCTTCGCGCGCAAATGTGGGAGAATAATCCCTGACAGATGTTGTCATCAATTAGGAGGCTCCTGTGCCCATCGCAACCCCTGAGGTTTACAACGAAATGCTCAACCGTGCGCGTGACGGAAAGTTCGCGTACCCGGCAATTAACGTGACCTCTTCTCAGACTCTGAGCGCTGCACTTCGCGGTTTCGCTGATGCCGAATCCGATGGCATCATCCAGGTTTCCGTGGGTGGCGCTGAATACTGGTCAGGTTCCACCGTCAAGGACCGTATCGCCGGCTCTCTGGCAATGGCTGCCTACGCGCGTGAGGTCGCAAAGAACTACGACGTCACCATCGCTCTGCACACCGACCACTGCGCAAAGCAGAACCTGGATTCCTGGACCGAGCAGCTCATGCACATGGAGGCCGAGGAAGTTAAGGCAGGTCGTCTGCCCTGGTTCCAGTCCCACATGTGGGATGGTTCCGCTATCGCCCTCGATGAGAACCTGGAAATCGCCAAGCGCCTGCTCCAGCTCGCAGTTGACTCCCGCACCGTCCTCGAGATCGAAGTTGGCGCCGTGGGTGGCGAAGAAGACGGCGTCGTTGGTGAAATCAACGAGAAGCTCTACACCTCGACCGCAGATGCCATCAAGACCGTTGAGGCTCTGGGCCTGGGCGAGAATGGCCGTTACATCACCGCTCTGACCTTCGGCAACGTGCACGGTGCGTACAAGCCCGGCCACGTCAAGCTGCGTCCCGAGCTCCTGGGCACCATCCAGGAAGAGGTCGCCGCTCACTACGGTCTGGATCACCGTCCCTTCGACCTGGTCATGCACGGCGGCTCCGGCTCGACCGACGAAGAAATCGCACTGGCAGTTGCCAACGGCGTCATCAAGATGAACGTTGACACCGACACCCAGTACGCCTTCACCCGCCCGGTCGTCGACTGGATGATGACCAACTACGAAGGTGTCCTCAAGATTGACGGTGAGGTCGGCAACAAGAAGAAGTACGACCCCCGCGCATGGGGCAAGGAAGCGGAAGCCGGTATGGCTGCACGCGTCGTCGAAGCTGCTGAGCGCCTCGGCTCGGTCGGCACCAAGATGCGCTGATCGCTTCTGAGTAAGCATTTATGGTGGGGGTACCTCAAGGGTGCCCCCACCTCGCTTTTTGTCTTGAATGCGGCGACTCAAATTTCGTGAAAAAGTGTGTCCATCCCAATTCGAAGAGCTACAGTCAACTTCGAAGAACAGAGACGCTAGACTTGAACCAAGTCGAAGGACCACCGAGGGTCTGACGGAAGGAAGACAAAGATGACTGATGCACCATGGACCCGCGTTGAGGGCATGATGATCGCTTCCCAGCTTGATCCCGCCGAGGTTGCCCAGGCACTTCGCGAAAAGGATGTTCTGGTCCAGCTTGAATGGTTTGAAGCCACCCCACAGCTTCTAGGACTCAACGTCGCCGTAGCAGACGGGTGTGTCGCAACTGTTACTGAAGGATCAAGCGAGGCTCGGCCAGGTCTTACGCTTACCGAGCTTGCCCAGGATCTTGCCCAGCGCTTCAACGCTGAAGTTCGTTTGGGATCTGAACACGCTGACGCACTTTCTCAGGATGAGAGCCCGCTCGCTGATTTCCTCCCCGACGAGGCCGAGGATACTGAAACTCCGGTCCGCATTGTCGAGATCGGCTCGCACCCCGCTTCGTCAGTGCCTTTACTTGCAGCCCTTGAAGGTGTTGACGTTGCCGATATTGAGCTCGAGGATGGCTATCGTGCTCTCCTTGCTGAGATTCCGGAAGAGAAGTCCGGATGGAACTTCGGGGATCTCCCCTTGGTCTCCCTGACCATGACCGACGGTGATTTGCATCTCTACCTTGTCACTGACGATCACTTCGAGCACGTGCTCACCTACAACTGGGGAATGACGGTTCGCATCGTTGTTGGTTCTTCCTCTGTCGAGGCCGTTGATCCCGCCGTTGTTGACTTGGTAGGGGATCGCCCCGCATTGCGCGAGATCGCAGCCCACGTTCCCGGAGCCGATGTTGACGCACTCTTGGCAGCCCAAGAACTTCGCGGTGCGGAAGCAATCACCGGGGTCGTCCGGGCTCTCGCTCTCCCTCGCGGTATCGCCGAGTTCCTCTCGGGGACCATCGAAGCAAGCGATGTTGAAGGCGCGGTCCTGCATGCCGCTCGCGGAATTTCGAATGCGATCGGACGAAGTGTTGACATCATGATGACCAGCACTGAGGATGCGCGAACAGCGATTCAAAAGGCCTATATGGCGGTTGTTTCTGAGCGTCCGTGGATTATCTCAACGCTTGCCAGCTTGGAAGCAGCTGTTGGTGCGTCCATGCTTGTCTCGACACTGAAAACCCCCAAGCCTCGCTCTGGCTGGAGGATTTTTGCGGGAGTCTTTGGCGGAGCCATGCTTGTGGATGCATTTGCTGAGATCGCTCTCGCGCGCGTGATGCGTTCGAAGTTCCACCGTCGTTGAGCCTGCGAATCTGATAAAACAATGCCGTCCATGCCTCTGATGAGGTGTGGACGGCAGTTCTTATCCCCCGGATCGGATGAGGAAAAGTTTCTGGGTTACTTCCCCTTGTGGAAAGTTGCCAGGGCCCCGGCCGCAGCAGTGACAAGAAGTGCGGCAACCGCGACAGCACTGTTTGCCTCTACATCGCTCATGAGGCCGCCGCGGCGTCCATCGGCGTTGAATGCGTAGCTGGACGGGGGATTTACTGCGTCGGCGTCAGCGGAAGTAGACGCGGCAGAAGCCGAAGGAGCAACAGTTGCGGGACTGATCGGTGCGATCGGAGCATTTGTACTGCGCTGGGCCGCACGGTTGCTGTTCTGCTGGGGAGCTTGCGAGCGGTTCGCAGCGGCCCCGTTGTTTCGCGAAGAATTTTGAGCGCTAGGACGGTTCGGTGACTGCGGTGAGTACACTCGAACGACGCGGGCGGGAGCCGGAGTGCGGTGGTCCGCATTCGGGCGAGGCCTGGGCTGGACGATCACACGCCCCGGATTCTGATGAGTCGGGGAAGCTGTTGCTGGAACGCGCGTATTCGGGGAGGCGGTGGGTGTTGCCTTCCTGGTCGGCGTTGCGGTCGGTGTGGGCGCCGACGTGCTTACAGATGCAGAGGGAGACGGAGTCGGAGTCGGCGTCGTTGAAGGTGTGGCCGCCGGGCAGCTGAGCTGCCCGCTGAGTTCTAGCTCGGTCCAACGCGATTCGTCACTACTCAGACGCTTCCAGTGGAACTTAGTGGTTGTTTCGCTAGGCGAACTTGGCGAGCAGCTGGGCGCGCTCTGGCGAATGCGTGCGACGATCGAAATCTTAGAATCGCGAGGCATATTGACCACCGAGTGGAAGAGAGGAACTTCCTTATCGGAGGTGAAAGCAGCGGAACGCTCATCCGTGAAGTTCGGGCAGCTTGCTCCGCCATCCGTCGTGCATTCAAGGGTCCATGTCAAGGTCTGGGCGCCCGGTGCTTTACTGGAGAAAACGCCTTCGATTTCGAGCTCGCGCACGTCGTTGCCGACATTGCTGAGTTCAAATGTCATTGTCCGAATCTCACCCGAAGCGACGAGAATTTCGGGAGTCGAAAGGCTGGAGTCGATCGTGGGGATGGAATTCAGCTCGTCGATTTCTTTGATGGAGGTCGCATTAGCTGAAGGAATTGCATGGGACTCGACCCAAGTCTGGCCTTCATGTCCGGTGAAATCTCCAACAGAAGGATCGCCTTGCGGGGTCGGCTCGGGGTCGAGCTCGTCCAAAGTCACCGCGGGAGTCTGGTTCGGAAGCTTTTCTTCGGGGGCAAACTCGGCGCCCTCGACAACGATCTCCGCCTTTTCGTAGGGAGTGCGTGCGAATCTCTTCCCGAGTTCAGAATCTCCGTCCAAGACAATGGCGTCGGAAGAAGCTCCGATAGAAACAGTGCGCGAAGTCTGAGCCGGCTCTGTTGAATCAGCTGAAGGGGCGGCAGCGTAGACCTCATCGGTCTTGTCTGCGTTCATATGCCCATTTCCAGGAGCTACTGAGACGGTTGTTGAGGGAAAGAGATCAACATCTGCAAGGGCCGGCGCCCACGGCAGGGACATGATCGTGAAAGATGAACCGATTGCTGCCGATGTGAGGAGAATGAGGGTGCGCGAAGCCCGGGGAGCCTGTCGATACGACGGCGCCCTGTGGGAGGATCGCGTTCCTAAGTGAATTCTCACATAGGCCCTTTCGTTCTAAGTGGAATGCACGATGGGGAGTGTGCACCACTAACACGCACTGTATGTTAACGGCAGTACTAGTTTATAGGGTTTGTCAAGGTTTTGGGATACACAAGTGTATCAGAGCTGTAACGTTCCCTGAAAATCAGCTAAAAATGTCATGGATTGCAACCCCTGTCTTAGATTTACAGACCCTGAAGAGGTACTGAATAATTAGTCTTATTAGAAATAGTAAGGATAGGGCGACCAATCTGGCGCGCGGTGCTCAATGAAGGCATCTCGGCCTTCCTGAGCCTCGTCAGTCATGTACGCCATGCGTGTGGCCTCTCCTGCAAAGACCTGCTGTCCTGCCAACCCGTCATCGGCAAGATTAAAAGCGAATTTCAGCATTCGGATGGCCTGGGGGGATTTTGTCGAAATGATGCGAGCCCACTCGAGTGCGGTTTCTTCCAGCTGTGCATGGGGAACCGCTTCGTTGACGACGCCCCATTGTGCAGCCGTATCCGCATCGTAGCGTCGAGCAAGGAAGAAGATCTCGCGAGCTCGTTTATCTCCCACCTGACGTGCTAAGAGAGCTGAACCATAACCGGCATCAAAAGACCCAACATTTGCATCGGTCTGCATGAAGGCCGCATGCTCACGCGAGGCAAGGGAGAGATCGCAGACGACATTGAGACTGTGCCCACCTCCCGCTGCCCACCCGGGGATGGCAGCAATAACAACCTTGGGCATCGTGCGAATCAGGCGTTGAACCTCGAGGATGTGGAGTCTTCCCGCCCGCGCGGGATCAATCTGTTCCCTTCTCTTTTCTACCTGTGCCGAGGCCTCGCTTCCCTCAACTTCATAGCGGTAGCCATCCTTGCCGCGGATGCGCTGGTCGCCTCCCGAACAAAACGAATAGCCGCCGTCGCGAGGGGAGGGGCCGTTCCCCGTCAAAATGACGGCGGCAACGTCACTGGTCATTCGCGCGTGATCAAGGCAACGGTAGAGTTCATCAACCGTATGTGGGCGGAATGCATTGCGAATTTCAGGACGATCGAAGGCAATGCGAACGACGGGCAGATCCGCGCCTTTGGGGGCGCCGTCGATAGGGCCTCGGGAAATCCCCCGATGGTAGGTCATATCGGTGAGCTCGAAGCCCTCAACCTCGCGCCAGCGCGTGGGGTCAAAGGTGTCAGAAACAAAATCCAGTGCACTCATACAGCCAAGAATACCGACCCGCTACCACTTGGTCCCGGCACGTTTTAGGATAGGGGGGTTCACATATTATGCGTCCGCCTAAAGGAGCCCATTGATGTCCTCCTCTTTGTCCGTAATTCCCGGACTTGTCCCTCTTCCAGTCTTCATTGAAGAAGCACAACCCCACCCCGCTGATGCAACATGGGCAGAAATTAGCCCCTCGGTTGTCCTGTGTACCGAAGAAGAATTCGAGGCCGCAGTCGCCCCCTGCGAGCTCCCAGCCGGCTGGCAGCGCAGCGAGGCCTACCTCTTGAACCTGTCCAACGGTGCGGCGCAGGTGAGTGCGATCAGCGAACTTGGACTTTCGCGAGGCCTAAGAAGGCTGAATACCTTGGCGATCGCCAATCATCACCACGAGCCCGTCGCTGTGAAAATTTTTGACTACCCCGCATACAAGCATCGCGGCCTGCATATTGATGTCTCTCGCCATTTCTTTGGTGTTCCCACGATCGTGCGTGTCATGGATGCGATGAGCGAGCTGGGGCTAAATATCTTGCATCTGCACCTCAGTGACGATCAGGGCTGGCGTATTGAAATTCCACAGTTCCCCGAGCTCATCGAGCGCTCTTCTGATTGTGCGGTTGGCGGGGAAGAAGGCGGATACTACAGCCTCGAGGACTATCAAACGTTGGTCGAAGAAGCGCGCTCGCGGATGATTGCGATTATTCCCGAGATCGATATCCCGGGGCACGTCAACGCAGCACTTCACGCTATTGAAGGTCTTAACTCCGACGGCGTATGCCCCCCACTCTATGAGGGCACAGAAGTAGGCTTTTCGACGCTGTCTACCAAGGCCCCGGCGACGCAAGCATTCCTCGAAGCGATCGTCCAGACCCTTGCTCCCTTCTCTCCCGCGGGAATTCACATCGGTGGGGATGAGTCCTTCTCGACCGCAGAGGGCGATTACCCGATTATCGTTGGCAGCCAGATTGAACGCATCCATGCATTGGGCAAGCGCGCTTTGGCATGGGAGGAAGCAGCGGATCTTTTGGGCGAGGGAGACCTCGTACAGGTCTGGCATGATGACCTCGAAGGCGACTCTATCGCTCGCGCGGTTGCGCGCGGCGTGCGTGCGGTTATGTCTCCCGGCCCCAAGGCCTACTTCGATATGAAGGAATACCCCGAGCAGAAGCTCGGTATCACCTGGGCCGGCATTCTTCCCCTGAAGAATGCGTGGGATTGGGATCCGGAAAAGATCTGTGAAGGCGTGGATCGCGAAGGGATTGAAGGCGTTGAGGCCTGTTTGTGGAGTGAAACCCTCCGTCGCGAAAAAGATGTGTGGGAAATGCTTCTGCCGCGTTTAGCCGGCCTTGCTGAGGTCGCCTGGGCTGGCGGGCCCGTAGGGAGCTGGGAAGACTTCCTCGAGCGTCTCGCAGGCCTTGAGGGGCTGTGGCGAGGCCGCGGGTGGTACATCAAGTAGCAATAAGGTGATGCCCTCCCCGATTCGGGGAGGGCATCGTCGTCTACCGCACGCGCATTCCAAACGTTGGGCGGCGAGGAAAAGTGCTCAGTTATTAAACCTGGGCGTACAAGCGCATGAGGCGCTCGACTTCTTCTTGGACCAAGCGGGTTGCCGGACCAACGTACTTGCGCGGATCAACCAAGGAGGGATTCTCGTTGAGGATTTCGCGAACTCCCGCGGTGAAAACAACATTCAAGTGCGTGGAGACGTTGATCTTTGTCATACCTGAACGAATGGCCTGAACCATGCCTTCGTCGGGTACACCCGAAGAACCATGCAGCACCAAGGGAACCGGAACTGCCTGGTGAAGTGCGGAAATCAGACCGTTATCAAGGACTGCCTCTCGAGTTGCCATGGCGTGTGAGGATCCCACAGCGACAGCAAGAAGATCGACGCCGGTGTCGGCAACAAACTGTGCCGCGTCGTGGGGATCGGTGCGTGCCGAGGGATCGTGGACACCGTTCTTGCCGCCCACTTCACCGAGCTCCGCTTCAACGCTCACGCCGTGCTCGTGCGCAAAGGCCGTAATTTCAGCGGTGGTTTCACGGTTTTGGGCATCGGGAAGCTTTGAACCGTCATACATGATCGAGGTGAATCCCAGTTCGATCGCTTCGCGGCAGAGGTCGGTGTCTTCCGCATGGTCCAGGTGCACTGAAACCTGCGCGCTGGACGCATCTGCGAGTTCAAGGAGAGCCCTGCCCAAGGGACGCAGACGGCCACCGTGATACTTCACAGCGTTTTGCGACAGCTGCAGGACCAGCGGCAGACCGGTGTTTTCAGCGGCCTGAACGAAGGCCTCGGCGTGGTCGAGAAGGACCACATTGAAAGCGGCAAGGCCAACCTTGCGCGCGGCGCACTCGCGTGCGAGTACAGCGGTATCAGCAAGCATCGTGACCTACTTTCTTGTGAATTTAAGACAAACGGATGGGGGAGTAATACGTGCGAGCAATTCCTCGCGAAGTGGGAGATCAACTCGCCAGCGACCGGCATAGTCACCGCAGCAGCCGAGGTAGCGACGGCCTCGGCAATCGCGGTGGAAATGATGGATTCAAGGTCATCCCCGGCCTGAGCAAGCGAACGCGCCAAGGAGGCAACGCAGGCATCACCCGCACCAGTCGGATTTCCTTCAAGGACAACGCCCGCCTCGGCATGCCAGTGGCTGTGGGCGGAGAAAAGGTCCATCCCTTCTTCTCCACGTGAGACACACACCCATGTGGGGCCAAGCTCGAGCAAGGTGCGTGCCCCTTCCTCAATGGAAAACGCGCCGGTCGCATCAAGGAGCTCGTGGTGGTTGGGCTTTAAAACATCAGCCCAGTGTGCGCACTGAACCAAAGAAGGCCCCGAGGTGTCCAAGATGATCCGGCATCCGCGCTCGCGGGCAGACTCAAGAATTGGCTCAAGAGACTCAAAACCTGTGTTCCCGGGAAGAGAACCGGAAACAACCAGAACATCCGAGGCGCCTAAGGAAGCATTCAAAAGCTCGCGCATCTCTTCCCAGGAATGAGGAGGAAGCGAAAAACCTGACTCGTTGTACACCGTCGCTTCGCCGTCGATCATGGCGATTGACCGGCGCGTTTGAACGGGAACATCGACCCAGTGCGTCGTGACCTGAGTGGTCATTTCCTCCATTAACGAGGCGATGGCTTGTCCCGTAGCTCCCCCGAGGAAGCCCGTCGCATGGTTGGGTACAGCAAGCTGCTCCAAAACGCGAGAGACATTCAGTCCCTTGCCTCCAGGACGCTGGGAATACTCGGTAATGCGATGAACCTGTCCCCGAGTCTGATCGGGGGCCTGCCACGTAATGTCCAATGCCGGATTCGGTGTGAAAGTCCAGATCATGATTCAACCTCGATTCCGTGGCTTTGGAAGGCAAGCGCCGCGGCGCCCAGTGCCTGCGAGGAGGAGCCAAGTGCTGCAGTGAGAACCGGGGGAGCGGGCATCACGGTGCAGCCTTTGTCCAGAGCACTGCGCAGCGGATCGTAGACAAGGGACCCGCCGCGGCACAGTCCGCCGCCAAGGACGACGGGAATCGCCCCAACCTGGTGACATACCGTTGCCAGAACCTCACCCAGAAGGCTCATCGAGGTTGAAAGAATCTCTTGGGCAAGGTGAGAAGAATCCTCATGGGAGTTGGCGAGTTCTTCGACCTCGCGCGCGCCCGAGCCCCGGGGAAGGATTCCTGCCTCGATTGCACGTCGCGCAATCCCCGAAGCTGAGGCAACGCGCTCGAGGGGGACAATTTCTGAAGGATTGTCCGGGTGGGGGACAGGGATCTGACCGATTTCTCCTGCCCATGGGGCGCCAGGAGCCAGACGAGAATTGATAACAAGTCCCGAGGCGATCCCTGTTCCCACCGCAACGTAGAGGCATGAGGAACAGCGAACTCCCCACAGTGCCTCGGCCAAAGCGCCCGAACGCACGTCATGTCCCAGGGGGACAAAAGAACCCAGGGCCTGGGAGAGCATCTCGCTCAGTGGGGCATCTTTCCACCCTAGGTTGGCGGAAAAAATACCGATCCCGTGTTCTTCGTCAATAATCCCGGGGACGCATGCGCCTACCGGCGCCTCGGGCGAATCCTCGCGCAGGGTGCGGGCCAGTCGCGCGGCTGCGGCAACGACGTCTTCGGCACCGGTGCGCGGAGTAGCGACGGCCTCGGAAGTGGCAATGATGTTGCCTCGGGTGTCGGCGAGCACCCCCTTAATAGTGGTGCCGCCGACATCGATCCCGATGGCCAGCTGCTGGTCCGCAGTGTTCACTTGAGGATCACCGAGCGGGTCAGGTGGCGCGGAGTATCGGGGTTCAGGCCTCGAGCCTCGGCGCGAGCAACTGCCAGGCGCTGGGCAACGACCAAATGAGCCATAGGATCGCCATCGAAGGTCACCAATTCAGCGCCGGTTGCAGCAACCTGATCGGCCATTCCTTCGGGAACAGGGCCGAAAACCCAGGTGAGACGGCCGGGCTGTGCGATCGAAATGGGGCCGTGGCGGTATTCCATGGCCGGGTAAACCTCGGTCCACGACTGCGAGGCTTCACGCAGCTTGAGGCCCGCCTCGTTGGCCAGGCCAATGGTCCACGCGGTGCCCAGGAAGGTGATCTGCTCGGCATCCACCCAGCGCTGGGGGATTTCGCACTCGAGTGCGCGCTGAGCGTCATCTGCGGCGCTCGCAATATCGTCTCCGAGGCTGTGGCGGAAGTAGGCCAAAGCGGTGGTGGCAAAACGAGTCTGGACGACGGACTCTTCGTCTGCGAAGTCCAAAACGACCTCTTCGTCAGCGAAGGGGGTTGCCGGACCGTTGCCAACAGCGGTGATCAAGACGTTGGGAACACCGCGTTCTTTTGAGTCCGCGCAGAATGTCGATGATTTCGGTTGTCGTGCCTGAACGAGACAGGCAGACGACTCGATCGTAGGAACGATCCCAGGGGAATTCGGTTGCAGTGAAGGCATCCGAGAGTCCCTTGCCCTGGCGCTCACGAGCAACGGTGTAGGCCTGGGCGATGAACCATGAGGTTCCGCATCCGATCACCGCAATTGATTCGCCATCTTTGGGAAGAGCATCGGTGGGAACTTCGCAAACTCGACGCCACAGCTCGGGCTGGCTGTTAATTTCTTCTGAGGTAAGGGACATCGGTGTCTCCAGTGTGTAGAGGATGTGCATCACCACGCCGGTGTGCTTGTAATATCGTACCAAGAAGGAGATAACTTGGGACTGGCTGAAAAAGTCCGCAAAGTTGTTCCCTGGGTGCAAAGAGGCTAGATATCAACACAACGGAGTGACAATGACTGACAAAACGACGCGACTGGGCCGCCTGACTCTTCCGATCGAACGAGGAATTGACGAAGAGGTTTGCTCCCTCGTTGAGCGGCTTGGCGCCGACGCTGTCCGTAATTCAGATGGAACCGAATTGCCCGAATGGGTTGATCGCGCCTTTGCCAAGGTTTACAGCACGTACTTCCCTGCTCGCGGCGACGAAGAGTGGGCAGACCAAAGTGAAGGCGAACGCATTCACCAATATTTGTCCTCGAATGCCCATACTGCGCCGGAAAGTGGCCCTTTGTGTATCGACGTGATGGAGGGCTGGTTCCAGGCTCAGTTCCGTCCGGATACTCAGTGTGATACCTCACGTTGGTGGCAGGTGATTGACCGAACCAGCGGTGAGGTTGTCGATCCTTCACAGTGGAGCGTTGAAGATGTTCCGGCCCAGCCGATCGTCGATCCTGTCCCGATCGTCGGGGATCTGCCCAAGAACGCCGGAAGCGCCGTTGTTACGATTCATTCCCCCAAGCCTTTCCACGTCTACACCGTGAGCTTCTTCGCAGTGCAAGTTTGGGATTCGACCCAGATGTACAACTATTTGACGAATGACTGGGCGCTTGAGGAAGGGCGCGTCAAAGAACGTCCCTTCGATGTGGCATTCCCGCGCACCTGGGAGCATGTCAAGGATGCCTTGGCGATCTGGCTTAAGGCCAACCCCCAGGTGGACGTGGTTCGTTTCACGACCTTCTTCTATCACTTCACTTTGGCCTTTGATTCCCGAGGCCGTGAACGCTACGTCGATTGGTTCGGCTACTCCGCCTCGGTTTCGATCCCGGCAATGGAAGAATTTGAAGAGGAATACGGCTACGCGCTAACCCCCGAGGATTTCGTTGACGGCGGCTGGTACAACTGTCCTTTCCGCACTCCCACTCCGGTCTTCAAAGACTGGATCGATTTCACTTCCAAGCGAGTTGCCCAAAAGGCCGGTGAACTGGTTCGTCAGGTCCACGAGGAGGGCCGCGAGGCCATGATGTTCCTTGGCGATAACTGGATCGGCATGGAGCCCTACGGCCCCTACTTCCCCTCGATCAAGATGGATGCGGTTGTCGGATCCGTCGGCTCGGCCGCGACTTGCCGCATGATCTCGGATATCCCCGGTGTGCGCTACACCGAGGGACGCTTCCTTCCCTACTTCTTCCCCGATGTCTTCCGTGAGGGTGGGGACCCCCTGGGTGAGGCCAACGAATCGTGGCGCACCGCTCGTCGCGCTATTGTCCGCAGTCCCCTAGACCGCATGGGCTACGGCGGTTACCTCTCCTTGGCGCTCAAGTTCCCCGAGTTCATCGACCGCGTGGAGGAAATCCTTGGAGAGTTCCGTTCCCTTCACGAGGCCACGGGAGGGGAGAAGCCTGCATGTGCACCCGTGCGCGTTGCCGTCTTGAATGCGTGGGGTAAGTTGCGTACCTGGCAGACCCACATGGTCGCCCACGCCCTGTGGTACAAGCAGATTCACACCTACCTTGGGGTGATTGAAGCCCTTGCTGGTTTGCCCTTCGATGTGCGTTTCATGTCCTTCGACGAAGTCATTGAAGGCGGAATGGGGGCACTCGAAGACGTGGATGTCGTCATTAATGCGGGCGCTGCCAACACTTCCTTCTCAGGCGGGCAGGTCTGGGAGGATCTTCGTCTCCAAGACGCTTTACGACGCTTCGTTGCTCGCGGTGGCGGTTTCATTGGTATTGGCCAGCCCACGGCCTCGGTAGGGACGCAGGGAAATGCTGATCGCGGAGGAATCTGCCGCGGAAGCATCTTCGCGCTCTCTGACGTTTTGGGCGTTGATCAGGAGATCTCGTGGTCGCTGTCCAAGGACCACTACGAGGAGCCGGTGAGCGAGCACTTCATCACCGCTGATCTGGATGGGGACTACATCTTTGGTGAAGATCCCGGTGATGTTGTCGTTACCGACTCTGCAACTGACGTTTTGGTAATGGATCACGGCAGTGTTCGTGCCTCGGCTCATGACTTCTGCGGCGGACGCGGTGTGTATCTTGCGGGTCTGACATGGTCGACTGCGAATAGTCGTTTGCTTCACCGCGCGATCATGTGGGCAGCCCATGCTGAGGATCAATGGGAGAGCGTTCTGTCCTCATCGAACCCGGATATTGAAGTTGCCTGGTATCCAGAATCAGCACTCGCATTCGTTTATAACGATGCAGATGCCCCCGTTCGAGTGAGATTGCTGGCCAGGGCGGACAAATCCTCGTTGAATTGGCTGCAGGTGAAGGACGCTGGGTTGACTGGGGAAAAGGTCAGCTTCTTTAGTTATCAAATCGTAATCAACTAATTGCATAGTCACAGGTTAAAAATGTGTCAGACATCTTCTCTGTGAGTTAGCATAAGAGAGCAATGGATGAAGCTGACAAAAGGTGTCAACTTTATAAACGTCCCACGATGGAGAGGGAACAACATGCACATGTCACGCCGTTCCATGAGCGTCGTCGCGCTCATGTCAGTCGCTGCGATGGGTCTGACTGCGTGCTCAGGTTCGGGCACGAAGACGGATACCACCGCAAGCTCTTCGGCATCTGCTGATAAGGCAGCGACCATCACCTACCTGCACCGTCTGCCCGACGGTGAAGGAATGACCAAGGTGTCCTCGCTGGTTGAACAGTGGAACAAGGAACACCCTGACACTCAGGTTCAGGCGGTCAAGTTCGATGGCAAGGCCAACGAAATGATCAAGAAGCTTGAAACTGACGTCAAGGCGGGCTCCGGACCTTGCTTGGCGCAGATCGGCTACGGCGAACTCCCCGAGATGTTCACCAAGGGTCTGCTCGAAGACGTCACTGAGTACGCCAACCAGTACAAGACCAACTACTCTGCCGGCGCATTCTCGCAGGTAGGCGTTGGTGGCAAGTACTTCGGCCTGCCCCAGGACACCGGCCCGCTTGTTTACTACTACAACAAGGCAGAGTTCGACAAGCTGGGAATCAAGGTTCCCACCAACCTCGATGAGTTCAAGGCCGCTGCCAAGACCGCAGCTGCTTCGGGCAAGTACATCTCCGCCTTCGAGACCGATGAAGCACAGTACAGCCTGTCCGCACAGGCAGCTGCAGCTGGCGGCGTCTGGTACAAGGCTGCAAACGACAAGTGGACCGTCAAGATCGACGATGCTTCCGCCAAGACCGTTGCAGACTTCTGGCAGTCGATGCTCGATGACAAGACCACCTTCGTCACCGAGCGTTGGGGCGATTCCTTCACCAAGGCCCTGACCGACAAGACCCTGATCGGCACGATCGGCGCCGCTTGGGAAGCACCGCTCATCTCCGGTGACCTGGCGAAGACCGATAACAAGGGCGAATGGGCAGTTGCTCAGCTCCCTGATTTCGGCAAGGGCGCCCTCACCGGCCCCGACGGTGGTTCCGGCGTTGCAGTCATGAAGGGCTGCGCGAACCCCAAGGGCGCAATGGAGTTCAACAACTGGCTGAACACCCAGGTCGACGCTCTGGTTTCCCAGGGCCTCGTCGTTGCAACCACGACCGGCACCATGAAGACCCCGGATTCGGTCAAGGAGTTCTACGGCGGACAGGATGTCTTCGCTGAACTGTCGAAGGCAAACGCCAACCTGGCACCTGACTTCCCGTACATCCCCTTCTTCTCGAGCGTCGGCGCTCCGATGACCAAGGCCGCTACCGCAGCTGGTGACGGTTCCGGAAAGGTGATCGACATCTTCAAGGCTGCTCAGGAGCAGTCCGTGAAGTCGCTCAAGGACGGAAACCTCCCCGTCGCCGAGTAATCATTGATCGCGGAGGGGTGTGGTTTCTCCGCGGAGAAACCACACCCCTTTACGTATTCCCCGTCATATAACCCAATAATTCTGCGAACAATCGAAGGTGATTGATAGATGCAGTCCCAGACTCAAAACCGGCGCATTAGAGAGCGGCACGATGCGCGTACCGGGTGGGCGTTTATGGCCCCCTTCTTCATCATGTTCCTCTTGGTTTTTGCCGTTCCGATTTGCGTGGCAATCTACCAATCCTTCTTCCGTCAGGTTGCAAGCGGCGGTGGCCTCTATGGCGGCGGCGAACTTGAAAATCAATTCGTCGGCTTCGATAACTTCGCTATGGTCATCACTTCCGCCGACTTCTGGACGGGCATGGGACGAGTCGTGATCTACGCGGCCTTCCAGATCCCCTTCATGATCATTTCGGCTCTTGTCCTTGCCCTTGTTCTGGACTCCTTCTTGGTCCGCCGCGCAGGCTTTTTCCGACTAACCTACTTCCTGCCTTTCGCCATCCCCGGCATCGTCGCCGCAATGGTCTGGCTCTACATCTACACACCTGAGCTTTCCCCGATCGTCAAGTTCTTCGATTCCCTTGGTCTTCACGTCGACTTCATGGCTCCTGGAGCGCCCATTCTGGCCTCGATGGCAAATATGACCACGTGGACCTACACCGGCTACAACATGCTGATCTTCTTGGCCGCGCTCCAGGCAATTCCCCACGAGCTCTACGAGGCCGCGCGCTTGGATGGCGCTTCTTCCTGGCAGATCGTTCGCAGCATCAAGATCCCCATGGTCTCTTCCGCAGCGCTGCTGGCAGTGCTGCTCTCAATCATCGGCACGATTCAGCTCTTCAACGAGCCCGCGGTCATGTACTCGTCCAATAGGTGGATGGGCAATGCTTACACGCCCATGATGATGGCCTACAACACCATGTTTGGTCAGATCTCACCCGGTGGTGATGGTCCGGCCTCGGCAATCTCAATCGTTATGGCGCTGGTTGCGGGCGGACTTGCCGTGATCTACGCACTCTTGCAAAGGAAGACCGTCCGATGAGTACCACCATGCGCACACTGCCCGATGGACGTCACTACACCCCCTCTCTCGAGGGAATGCCCCCGCGTTCACTTGCTCCCTCCAAGCTCGCTCGAATCGTTACGATCGTTGCTCTGACCTTCACCATGCTCTACTTCGTTCTGCCGATCATCTGGGTGATGTTCTCCTCAACGAAGTCGAATGCCGATCTTGTTTCCACCAACGGCTTCTGGTTTGGTCACTTTGAGCTGGCGAGACAACTACACGAAGCTCATGGGGTGGACTCAGGGCCTGTTCTGGCGCTGGGTGCTCAACTCCCTCTTCTACTCAACAACAGCAGGGATCATCGGAACTTTGATTTCGGTCGCAGCGGGTTACGCAATGGCGAAATTCGTTTTCCCCGGGCGAAATGTCTCCATGGCCATGATCATGGCAGGCCTGCTCATGCCGGTCGCCCTGCTCACGATTCCCCTGTACGTGGTCTTCCATAACCTGGGTCTGACCGATACGGTCTGGGCGATCCTCATTCCCAGCTGCGTGTCTCCCTTCGGCGTGTTCCTTGGCCGGGTCTATGCGGATTCTTCGGTTCCGACAGAGCTCATCGAGGCCGCGCGCATCGATGGGGCCTCAGAAGCTCGAGTCTTTTTCACGATTGTCTTGCGCCTACTGGCGCCGGCAATGGTAACGATCTTCCTCTTCATCTTCGTGGCAACCTGGAACAACTTCCTCTTGCCCTTGATGATGGTATCCACTCCCGAACTCAAGCCCGTCACACTGGGCTTGTACGGAATGATGAGTTACTTTGCTCCTCAAAAGGGCGCAGTCATGCTGGGCGCGCTCTTGGGCGTTTTGCCACTCATCGTGCTATTCCTTGGCTTGCAGAAGTACTGGCAATCGGGCCTGGCTGCCGGCTCCGTCAAGGGATAGTCAGCCCGCTGTTGAGCAACCTTGAGGTGCTGGGAAGGATACGGAAGTGGACGCGATTGCCTACGGCGGCGATTGGAACCCTGAACAGTGGGACCGCGAAACCAATCTGACGCGATATCGAACGTATGGTTCGTGCCGGCGTCAATCTAATCTCCCTGGGGATCTTTTCCTGGGCATCTCTTGAACCCGAAGAAGGTCACTACGATCTGGAGTGGTTGGCGGATCTCATTGATCAGCTCCACAGTGCTGGAATTGGCGTGGACTTGGCCAATGGGACCGCTTCCCCTCCGGCGTGGATGGCTCAGCGCTACCCCCAAACCCTTCCCGTTGATTCTCGAGGCGTGCGTTTAGGATTTGGCTCGCGCCAGCAGTACAACCCCTCAAGCGAGCTTTTTTGCCGTAAAGCCTGCGAGTTGACCGAGGCCATGGCACGCCGTTTTCGTGACCATCCCGGCGTCGTCATGTGGCACATTTCGAACGAATACGCCTGTCACACCGGAGAGCTTCGACGATGAGTCCGCTGCGAGCATTTTCGACGCTGGCTCGCTGGAGCGCTACGGGGACTATTCGAGGCGATCAATCGGGCCTGGGGAACTGCATTTTGGTCCCAAACCTATAGGGATATTGCGCAGAAATTCAGCCTCCCGCGTGCAATGCCCACCTTCTACAACCCGTCGCAGATGCTGGATTGGCGTCGCTCAGTGACTACGCTCTGCGTACCCAGATGGATACGTGAACGAGACGTGATTCGTCGCTATTCGGACCGACCAATCACGACGAACTTTTTATGGGGACCTTCCCGCTTCTCGACTACCGCAAGTGGGCACCATTCGTGTGACATCATCTCTGATGATTCCTACCCGGACCCTGCGGATCCCCCAGGGCTGCGCACGAGATCGCCTGGCAGGGTGACGTCATGCGAGGCCTCGGCTGATGGTGCTCCTGGCTGCTGATGGAGCAGAGCCCCGGCGCGGTGCAGTGGCGTCCCAGAAACTCTCCCCAAAGCGGCCCCGGACAGTTCCTTTCTGTGGACCATCGCAAGGCTCGCTCACGGAGCGGATGGAATCCTCCAATTCCAGTGGCGTCAATCCGCAAAAGGGGCTCGGAGACCTTCCATGCTGGGATGGTGCCCGCACTCTGGCGAGAATTCGCCGATCTGGAGGGATGTTGTGAGCACCGGTCAAGCTCTCAAGCGTCTTTGGCAGCCTGTGGCGGGACTCGCGTGAGTGCCTCCCGCGCCGCTGTCATTGACTGGGAGAGCGAGTGGGCGCACTAGGCGACCGGTCCGATTAGGGTCTGATACATCGCACACGATTCTGCTCGGGGGAACTTCGCGTCCCGCTCGAGCCTGGCACCAAAGCCTGTGGGAAGCGGGAATCGCGACCGATGTCGTGGGTGTCGATAACGACTTCACTTCCTACGATCTCATTGTTGTGCCGGCAGTCTTCATCGACTACCCCCAGATGGCGCAGTCTTTGCGCGTTGCCGCCGAGCGCGGCGCGCAGGTAGTTATCACCGCCCCGAGCGCCGTTGTGGACAGCCAGTGCGGCGCTATTTTGGGCGGGTACTTGGGCTCTCTTGCAGACCTTACCGGAGTGAAGGTTGTCGAACACTCGACCTTGACCGGCCCCTCTCAGGGGCGCACTTACGATGTTCGCGAGAGCACTGCTTACAGGATTTCCGGTGCCGTAGAAACTCCCGCTGCCCTGAACTGGTGCGGAATCGATACCGACAACGAGGCTCTCAAGCGAACCATCGAGCTGGTTGGAGACGTTGCCAAAGACCTGCGCTCGGGACGCTGGGCCGAAAAGATCGTTCCTGCCGGCGAACATGAGTGGCGAGGCCTCGGCGAAGGAAATTCCTCGGCCGGCGTTGAGTGCGTGGCCTACTTTGATGGCCGAGGCGGCGGAGTCGACCTTGCGGGAGCGTGCGCACTGAGCAGAAACCGAGTTGGGCAGGGCTCGGTGTGGTATGCCGCAGCCGACTTCGATGCACTCTCGCGATCGGTCCTTGTACGCATGTGGGCGAGCTACGCGCGAATTCTCCCTGTGTTCCCCGATCTTCCTCGAGGAGTTGAGGCACAGGAACGCGAGGGTTTCCTCTTCCTCCTCAACCATTCCGATCGTGCAGTTGAACTGAGCGGGATTGTGGGCAAAGATCTTCTCAGCGGAAGTGAATGCACGGGACACGTGGTCCTGGCTCCGCGTTCAGCAATAGTCGTTGAGAGATAAGGGATCACATAGTGGAGAAGACGCATGCGGATGCTTCGCCCCTCCGTCTGCACGAACTCTCTCTTGATCAACTGCCTTCCGATACGCGACGCGTACTCGAGGGGATTGATCGAGTGCTCGTCTATTCAATCCCCATGCGCGTGCGTTTTCGAGGGATTGATGTGCGCGAAGGCCTTCTCCTCCATGGCGAAGAGGGCTGGGGAGAGTGCGCCCCGTTTTGGGATTACGACCCCCAGGAATCTGCTGCTTTGGCTTGCCAGCGCATTGGAGGCTGCGCGCATTGCCTCTCCGCCGCCTCGTCGATCAAAGGTCCCCCTCAATGTGACGATTCCCGTGATCGCAGCCGATGCTGCACGCCAGAGGATACTCGACGCTCCTCAATGGACGAGTGCGAAAGTGAAGGTTGCCGATGCGCGTTCCGACCTTGAGCGTGATTGCAGGCGCGTTGAGGCAGTCGCCGAGGCGCTAGCTGAACGACACGGGTCATTCGCGCGGGTGCGTGTCGATGCCAATGGGCGCATGGGACCGGGAGAGTGCTCTCACGTGGATTGCGCGTTTGAATCGTGCAGCCGGGGCAGTGGGCGGACTTGAGTACGTTGAACAACCCTGCATGGCAGTTGAAGACCTCGCATGGGTGCGTCGAAAACAAGACGTTCCCATCGCTGCAGATGAATCGATTCGTCGCGCGGAAGACCCCCTCAAACGTCGCGCGTCTTGGAGCAGCGGATGTGGCCGTCATCAAGGTCGCACCCTGGGCGGAGGGACGTGCGGTTACTCGCCTTGTTGAAGAACTCCCCATGCCAGTGGTGATCTCTTCGGCACTCGAGACCAGCTTTGGCTTGGATTACGCGGCGCGAGTGGCATGTGCTCTGGATCAGGAACCACGTGCGTGCGGGCTGGGGACCGCTAATCTGCTAGCAGCAGACACTGCGCTCACCCCCACGCTCATCCAAGACGGGTGCATGATTCCATCCGAACTTTCCTTGAACGAAGCTTTGGTGAGCGAAGCACCTACTGACAACCGCCTGACTCAGTCCTGGGCTGAGCGCCTGATTGAAATGGCGCACTATCACTAGAAGAAAAGATATGTTCCCATCACAAGCTCTAGCGCACGGCATCATTGACTCCCTCATCGCGGGCGGAGTCCGCGACTTCGTGTACTGTCCTGGATCGCGAAATGCTCCTTTCGCCTATGCTCTTGCGCGCCTAGAAGCCCAAGCCGAGAGTTCGATTCGAGTTCACGTCAGGCTCGACGAACGCTCCGCGGCCTTCTTCGCCTTGGGATTGAACCTTGATGCGAGTGCTTCGCAGCGACGGGGCCATGCGCGAGCCTGCGTCATCACGACCTCGGGAAGTGCAGTTGCCGAGCTCTATCCCGCGATTGTCGAGGCCCGCTACTCCCGTGTCCCGCTGCTGGCCATCAGTGCCGATCGCCCCGTCGACCTGCACGGAGTCGGGGCCTCGCAAACTATGACGCAGCAGGGGCTTTTCTCGCCTCACATCGTGGGGGTGGAACTTTTCGACCGCGGCAGAAGAAATAGGGAATATTCCCGATCGCATCTGCCGGGCTCTTGCGGCGAGTGCTGGTTTGCCGAGTGGAACGCCCGGTCCCGTTCATATCAATTGTGAATTCCGCGATCCGTTGATTCCCGAAGAATCCCAGAGTGAGAGTGCGTGCGAGGCCGTTGAAGGAAAGCGACGCGCGGGGGTATCGGTCTATCCCGCGCATTTCCTTCGCGATCCCCTCAGTGAGAACATTCTTGAACCAGAGCGAGCGACCGTCGTCATTGCGGGACAGGGAGCTGAGGAAGCAGTGCTTGAGTGGGCCGCTCGCTCGCGGGTTCCGGTTTTCGCCGAGCCAATGGTGACCGGGGTTCCTGAAGATGTGCGCATTCCTTTCCAACAGACGCTTCTTGGCGATGAAAAGGTCACGGGGCTTTTTGAGCAGATCATTGTGACCGGACGGCCCACGTTGTCACGTCCGGTTCAGGCCGTGTGTGCCTCCGGTAAACGAGTTGTGGTCGTTGCTTCCTACGGTGAGTGGCCCGATCTGCATGGAAGCGCATCATGTGTTGTGCCATCTCTTCATGACAGTGATTGCGTGGACGAGGCCCGCCAACTTCTGTTATTTGAGGCGCTGCGTGAACGCGTGAAAGAAGTGCGCGCGGGGATCGAGGAGATGATTGCCTCTTATGGGGATACCCCGAGCGCGCTTGGAGTGATGGATATGGTGTGGCAGCTGTGTCCGAGGGTTTTCCTCGGGGCTTCCAACCCGGTTCGTATCGCTGACCTCATCGCGCATCACCACGAAAATGCCAGTGGCCCTACCCAGGTCTGGTCGAATCGAGGACTGGCGGGAATCGATGGCAATACCTCAACCGCTCTTGGGTGGGCGAGCGCGTGCGCGCGCCTCGAAGGCGCAGATTACTCGGCGGTGACTGCGGTGATGGGGGACCTGACTTTCTTACACGACGCCTCTGGTTTGGGACTGCCTCGCGGTGAAGAGTTTCCGTCTCTTCGAGTAATCGTTCTTGATGATTCCGGTGGCTCAATCTTTGAGAGTCTTGAGCACGGGCGCACAGCGCCTGTGGAAATGTATGAGCGTTATTTCGGGGTCTCACAGCGCGCGGATATCTCCGAACTTGGCGCGGCATACGGCGTAAAAACCCGCACTATTTCCTCGCTTACCCAGCTTCGCGAGATCCTTACGTCACCAGTTGAAGGACTGGAAATTCTTCATCTTCCTGTTTCGCGACCGACGAAAGATATTGCGCATCTGCGATCCTTGTAGCATGCTAATGTAACAAATTGATAACGATTGAAATGGGTTGGCGATGAATACTAACGAAAACACACCCGAAGACGGCGCACGCTTCCAACCGCAGATGAATGAAACACCCGAGCAAAACGCCTCGGAAACTCCTAGCACTGTCCTTCCAACTCCCGCAGCTCCGGATGCTAGTGACGCAAGCTTTTCGCAGAGTACGCCGGTCGCCTCGGCAGAGGAAACCGGCGCAGAAACTGTAGAGGCAGCACCGGTTGCCGTTGCGCTCACTCCGGTCAAGCGCGGCCCGGGCTGGGGAGCCCTCTTCCTCGCCATGGTCTGCAGTATCGGAATGGCAACCGGTGGAACCCTGGTACTTGGCCAGAATCTGCGTTCCTCTGTTACCACCCCCTTGGTCAGCCAGACTTCCGCCCCTGCACAAGCAAACTCTGCTGGAACTGCGGTCGATTGGGAGGCGGTTTCGGCAACCGTGTCTCCCGCGGTCGTGACAATCAACGTCTCTGGGCAAAACTCTTCCGGCGTCGGATCAGGCGCGATCGTTGATTCCTCCGGCAACATCGTCACCAACTACCACGTCATCTCCTCGGTCGTCGACGGAAGCGGAAGAATCCAAGTCACCCTGACCGACGGGCGAATCTACGAAGCAAAAATCGTTGGAACTGACCAAAGCACAGACCTCGCAGTGATTCGCCTGGTCAACCCGCCTTCGGATCTGGTCGCCGCGCAATTTGGTCAATCTTCCGACCTCAAGGTCGGTCAGCCCGTCATGGCGATCGGTTCACCCCTGGGCCTATCAAATACCGTAACGACTGGAATTATCTCGGCGCTCAACCGTCCCGTCCAGGTGCAGGCCTCCGAATCGAATGACCAGGGCAATTCGAAAGACCCCTTCAATCAGCTTCAACAGCAAAACAACCAGGCGGTGACGACGAACGCAATTCAGGTCGACGCCTCGATCAACCCCGGTAACTCTGGCGGTCCTCTCTTCAACGAGCACGGGCAAGTGATCGGAATTAACTCCTCGATTGCCTCGCTGTCCTCGTCATCGAGTTCTCAAGCGGGATCAATTGGTCTAGGCTTTGCGATTCCCTCGGACCTGGTCGTTTCCGTTGTCAATCAGCTCATCCAAAATGGCACGGTCGACCACGCCCGGCTGGGAGTTTCCATTACGACGGGTGCCGCGCGAGTTGGAAACGATACTCGCGCGGGAGCGCAGATCTCCGCAGTGACTCAGGGGCTCGGGCGCAGAAGCCGCTGGATTGAGGGCCGGGGACGTCATCACGGCTGTCGACGACAACACTGTTTCATCGGCGCAATCCCTGGTCGGATACGTGCGGCGCTACATGGGTGGCCAGGAAGTCAAGGTGACCTACGTGCGTGACGGCGTTGAGAACACCGTCCACGTAAAACTCCAGTCGGAGAACTAGGCTAGACGCCTAAAACCTCAAGAATCGGCCGCATCTTGGTCTGAGTCTCTTCAAATTCGCTGCTTGACAGTGAATCTGGCATGATTCCGCAGCCGGCGAAGACTCGCAAGGTGCGGCCGTGATCTTCAAGTTGACCGCAACGAAGAGCAATCCCAAACTCGCCATTACCGGCGCCGTCAATCCAGCCCACAGGCCCCGAGTAACGGCCTCGTTCGATGCGCTCGTGAGCGTGAATGAGATCGAGAGCATCATCAAGGGGGGTGCCGCATACCGCAGCCGTTGGATGCAACTGTGCGACAGCATCGAGAACAGAGCCTTCGGGAAAAGATGCGTCAACATCGGAACACAAGTGAGCGATATTGGGGAGTACGAGGACCTCGGGACGTGCGGGTGCGCGTACGTCCTGGGCAATGGGCAGTAGAGCTGCGACAACCGATTCAAGGGCGAAAAGATGTTCGGAGCGATCTTTCAAAGATAGCGGGAGCTTTTTCGCATCTTCGGGACGGCAGCTTCCTGCTAGGACCCGCGAGTGGAGGTGCCCGTCTTTCAAGGAAACCAACATTTCCGGGGTTGCGCCGATCAATCCGTCAACGGAAAAAGTCCAGGTTTGCGGGTAGCGCTCATGAAGACTCTCAACGAGGGCAGCCTCGTTAATTTCGCCGTCGCTGCTGATTGTAAGGTCGCGCGCCATCACAACTTTTGCGGCCTCTTCATTGCGCAGTGCGTCAATCACCTCGTCAACAGCCCCGCGCCACTGGTCCTCGCTCATCGCGCCGGGGCACTGCTCGACATGTGAAGGAAGCGTGTGCTGGCGGATCGGCGGCGCAAATTCGGGTTTCACGTGAGAGTCAGTCGAGGCGGCGATGACAAAGCGCTGCGAACCGGAGGTGATGACTGTCAATTCCGGAACGATGAGGGTGCGCTCACCATCGTCTTCAAATGCACAGGATACAAAGGCAAAGGGAAGAGTAGGGAGGCTTTTTCCCCAAGCAACGCGTGCCCCCTCACCCCAATGAACTTGGGCTTTTTCCCGCAGGAGATCCCACACGCGAGCGGCCTCGGTGATCGCAGCATTTTCCCCGGCCTCAACCAGAGGAGGGCGATCCTTCCCCCGCTTCCAGCTCCAGGCTTTCCCCCAACCGACCATGGCCTCGTCGCGGATCCACGCGCATACTCCGGAAGAGGGAAGCAAAGAGAAGATCGACGCGCGCCCATACTCGCTGGAAGGGTCAAGAAGATCAACCCAGCAATACAGCGTCGGGATCGTCGAGAAATGTCGAGAGGGCATGAGTCAATGCTAATTCCCTGGGCGTCGATGAGCGATTGAGTGTGCCTAAAACACGCACAAATGGGAAAATAGATACATGAGTGCACACACTTCCTCTCAGCCGCGCCGCGCCGATCTTGGAAAGTCTCAAGACGAAGTAGCTGCGATGTTCGACGACGTCTCCCAGCGCTACGACGTGATGAACGCTCTGCTCAGTGGCGGGATGAATTTTGTGTGGATGAAGGCGCTGACCGCGGCACTCAAACCCTAAGCCCTCCGACTACATTTTGGACCTTGCCGCTGGGACCGGTGCGTCATCGGTGGCGATCGCGCGCAGTGGTGCTCGCGTTGTGGCATGCGATCTCTCGGCCGGAATGATTGAAGTGGGACGCGCTCGCCACCCCGAGGTTGATTTCGTTCAGGGCGATGCCATGAACCTTCCCTTCGACGACAATACTTTCGACGCGGTCACAATTTCCTACGGGCTGCGAAATGTACCCGATCCGAAGCGCGCCTTGGAAGAAATGTCTCGCGTGACGCGTCCGGGTGGGCGTTTGCTTGTCTGCGAGTTTTCAACGCCAACATCGGCGCTTCTGCGTGCGGGTTACTCGCTGCACCTTCGGTATGTATGATGCCGCTGGTTGCGCGCTTTGCGTCCTCAGACGATGTTGCCTACGACTACTTGGCTGAGTCGATCCTTGACTGGCCGGGTGCACCCGAAGTTGCAACCTTGATTGCCGAGGCCGGGTGGAGCGATGTGCACTACCGCTACCTCACGGGCGGGATCGTTGCGCTTCATCGAGCGGTCAAGGCCTGAGGGGCGCGGAAGACTTCCGGTCGTTTGCAGAGTGTGGACTGCAGGCGGCCGGATCCTTTTATGGGCCCTCACGCGGAGCGCATAATGGGGGAGTCAAAGAAGACTGTGTGAATGGAGCCTTCATGTCCACACCATTGCGCGTCGGAATCATCGGATTGGGAGCGCGATGCACCATCGCCAAGAACTGTCAGGATTCCACAGTGCACGCTGAGCTCGTCGGCGGGTGTGATCCCAACCCCGTAATGCGAGCGCGCTCGTGAAATCCTTGGCGACCATCCGTGGATGGAAAATCTGGAAGAGCTTCTTCGCCTGGGAATCGATGCAGCAATCGTCACCAGCCCCGATGACACGCACGAAGACATCACATGCCAGCTGCTAGAAGCCGGGGTTGGAGTCTACTTGGAAAAGCCCATCGCCATCACTATTGAAGGTGCCGATCGCGTCCTTGAGACCGCGTTTCGCACAAAGACACCACTGTACGTTGGACACAATATGCGCCATATGGCCGTTGTCCGAATCCTGCGCCAAGTTATTCGCGATGGGTTGATCGGCGAGGTCCGTGCGATCTGGTGCCGGCACTTCGTGGGAAACGGCGGCGACTACTACTTCAAGGATTGGCACGCTGAGCGCAGCCGTACGACAGGCTTGCTGCTCCGAAAGCTGCCCGATGACATCGATGTCATGAATTGGCTCTCCGATTCTGTGCCCGAGCGGGTCGTCGGAATGGGGGAGCTCATGGTCTACGGAAAGCTCACAGATCGCGGTGGCCAGCGCCGCGATCGCGTCATGAGTGACTGGTTTTCCTATGAAAACTGGCCGCCGGAATCCCTCACGGGACTCAACCCCGTCATTGACGTTGAAGACCTCTCGATGTTCATGATGAGACAGGTCTCAGGAACCATGATTTCCTACGAGCAGTGCCACTTCACTCCGGATTACTGGAGAAACTACACCGTCATTGGAACCCGAGGGCGCGCAGAGAACTTCGGCGACGGTGACGGCGGAGTGGTGCGAGTGTGGAAGCACCGGAGTCGCTGGGAGCCTCAAGGCGACATTGAAATTCCGATCGGTGATGCTCGTGGTCACGATGATGCCGACGTCGCAACAATGGACGAATTCTTACGTTTTGTTGCTCACGGAGATCAAACAGATACGACCCCTTTGGGTGCGCGCGAGGCCGTTGCTGCAGGGGTCCTTGCAACGAAGTCGCTACGCGAGGGCAATATTCCCTTCGATATACCGCGGGTGGCCCCGCACATTGCTGCCTATTTTGAGGGCAATCAAGAGCGAGGCCACCGGTGAAGACCGCGTGATCTGCGGTTTTTGGCTGGAAAAGAACTGTGAGGAATCTACGGCGAAGAGCAGGTGGTTGGAGGCTTCCCTGAGTTGTTGCTGGACGTACTCTCAAGAGCTTTGAGAGTCGCTGTTTTCTCCCGATCTAGCTCTTCGGATCATTAACGCAACGTGCATGTGCGTAAATTAAATAAGGGTGTGCGCTCGCTCACGGCCCCAAAGTGTTGTGCTCACGGACTTTTTGGCGTTCTTCAGCCCTTTGTGGACGCTATAGACTATCCGTCGTCTAATGGACCCTGATTGCATTCAGGTGCTTTATGGAGCGTTCAGGAGGGTGGTGAGCCAGCAGGCCCAGGACATGAGTGCCGACGTCGTCGTAGTCGGCGCGGCCCCGGCGTGCATCGACCGCTTACCATCTGGCGACCCTTGGGTTGATGTCCTCCTTGTCGACGAGGCGCGTTTCCCGCGTGACAAAGATCTGCGGTGATGGGCTGACTCCCGCTGCCGTTCAAGAGCTCGGCATCCTCGCGGTGTTGATACTTCTGGTTGGGCGCGAAACCGCGGTCTGACGGTCATTGGAGGCGGCCACACAATCCACATGGAGTGGCCCGATCAGGCCTCGCTTCCCGGATACGGAATGACGCGCGCGCGCATGGACCTTGACCACGCGCTGGTTCCAGCGTGCACAGGTGCGGGAGCTCGCCTCGAAGAAGAACTGAGCCGTCACCGAGGGTGATCCAAGATTCTGCCCACCGGGTGTGTGGCGTTCGTGCACGCCGAGGCCGCGGCAAAACTCTAGAAGAAGTGACCATCCGCGCCAAGCTGGTCGTCGACGCCGGGGGAGTATCCGCAAAGGTCGCCACCCGCCTCGGAATTGAAAAGAACCCCAAGCGTCCCATGGGAGTTGCCGCGCGCACCTACTTCCGTAGCCCTCGTGGAAATGAAGAGTGGATGGAATCCCACCTGGAACTGTGGGCCGGAGAACCCGGACACTCTGATCTTCTGCCCGGATACGGGTGGATTTTCCCCATGGGGGACGGAATCGTCAACGTTGGACTGGGGTCGGTAGCTTCAACGGCCAGCGCAACAAGCCTGCCCTATCGCCAGGTTTTTGAACAGTGGGTTGCCAACCTCCCCGAGGAATGGGAATTCACCCCCGAAAACCAGATCGGCCAGCTCCGTAGTGCAGCGCTTCCCATGAGCTTGAACCGCAAGCCTCACTACACCAACGGTTTCCTTCTTGTTGGGGACGCCGGTGGAATGGTTTCTCCCTTTAACGGTGAGGGAATCGCACCTGCGATGAAGGCGGGGCGCTACGCTGCCGAAGCGATGGCTCAGGCTCTTTCGCGGACTCACCGGGCAGGAGTAGACCGCGCGATGAGCGCCTACCCGCAGCGAGTTCGCGACGAGTACGGCGGCTACTACCAGCTTGGGCGCATCTTTGTTCGACTCATTGAAAACCCCAAGATCATGCGTCTGTGCACGACCTACGGTCTGCCCATCCCGCGCCTGATGACACTGGTTCACAAGCTTCTGTCGGATGGATTCGAACGCCAAGGCGGCGACTTCGACGACCGACTGATTACGACCCTATCCAAGATGGTGCCATCAGCATGATGGCCACGAAGGTACACCCGATGTGGGAGGAACGATGACCAATCCCTATGTTCCGCTGCTGATCATGGCCGCAGCCGCCATGGTCCTTGCGCTTGGCGGGCTGGGCGCATCCGCAATTCTGGGGCCAACACGGAAGAACCGGACGAAGGCCGACAACTACGAATGCGGTATCGACCCCACCGAACAGCACCTGGAACGCGGACGCTTCCCCGTTCGCTACTACCTGGTCGCTATGACATTCATTGTCTTCGACATCGAAGTGGTGTTCATGTACCCGTGGGCCGTCAGCTTCAACCAGCTGGGACTCTTCGGATTGGTCGCCATGCTGACCTTCATCGCGGTGATCACCGTCCCCTATATCTACGAATGGCGCCGCGGCGGACTGGATTACTGAGGTAAGAGGAAAACAATGGGAATTGAAGAAAGCCTGCCTGCAGGCATTGCCCTGGCAAGCATGGAGAAAATCCTCGGTCTTGCTCGAAAGCACAGCCAGTGGCCGGTCACCATGGGCTTGGCGTGCTGCGCAATTGAAATGATGGCAGCCGGAACTCCCCGTTTCGACATGTCGCGTTTCGGCCTGGAAGTTTTCCGCGCCTCGCCGCGTCACTCCGACCTCATGATCGTCTCCGGACGAGTCTCCCACAAGATGGCCCCGGTTATTCGCCGTGTCTATGACTCAATGGCTGACCCCAAGTGGGTCATCTCCATGGGAGCTTGCGCGTCTTCGGGCGGCATGTTCAATAACTACGCCGTCGTCCAGGGATGCGACCACATTGTTCCGGTCGATGTGTACCTTCCCGGCTGCCCGCCTCGTCCCGAGGCGCTGATTCACGCAATCCTCACCCTGCGTGAGCAGATCGGCAGCGAGCCCGCTGGGGCGCACCGTCGCGAAATCGCACGCAAGGCTGAGGCTGCAGCGCTTGCGGCAACCCCCACTCACGACATGAAGGGATTGCTGGCATGAGCGAAGAAATCAGCCGTTTTGGCGCAGCAGAACCCTCGGTGATCAAGAGCCGTCAGGGAATGTTCGGTGTTGCCGACCAGGGCGATACCACGGGCTTTTCTGAGCTCGAAACCGTTGCTCTGAGCGCCCCGGCCGCCACTCGTCCCTACGGTTCCTACTTTGACCAGATCATTGACGTCCTCGAGGAACTCATCGAAGCCGATGGATTGGTCGTCACCGATGTCATCGAGAAGGTCGTCATCGAACACGGTGAACTCAGCATCTTCATTCCGCGCGAGCACATTCGCCGCGTTGTGCGCTACCTGCGCGATGACCAAGATCTGCGTTTCGAGATGTGCTAGGGAACCAACGGCGTGAACTACTCCCGAAGATCGCGGCCGCGAGCTTCACGCCATTTACCCCTTCATGTCGATCACGCACAATCGCATGATTCGCTTGGAAGTCACCTGCCCGGACGCGGATCCGCACATTCCCTCGATCGTCGATATCTACCCGGCGAACGACTGGCAAGAACGTGAGACTTGGGACCTGATGGGCATCGTCTTCGATGGGCACCCCTCGCTGACGCGCACCGCTCTTCCCGACGACTGGGTAGGACACCCCCAACGCAAGGACTACCCCCTGGGTGGTATTCCCGTGGAATTCAAGGGCGCAGTCAATGCCCCTGCCGACACCGGAGGTCGTACAACTAATGACTACTCCTTCACTGCATGCGGCAGCATCAAGTGCGGGCCTGGACATTGAAGATGTCCCCGAGGTCCTGGCTCAAGGCGGCGACTGGGATGACGTCATCGCCGAGATTGAGCGCATCAACCACGAGCGCGTCGTTCTCAACATGGGTCCCGTTCACCCCTCAACCCACGGCGTTCTTCGCCTGATCCTCGAGCTGGATGGCGAAACCGTTCGCGAGACTCGCGTCGATACCGGATACCTGCACACGGGTATTGAAAAGACCATGGAATACCGCACCTGGACACAGGGCGTGACACTGTGCACCCGCATGGACTACGTCGCTCCCTTCTTCCAGGAAGTCGGGTACTGCTGGCGGTCGAAAAACTTCTTGGCATTACGAATGATGTTCCTGAGCGCGCGAACTTGGTTCGTATTCTCCTCATGGAGCTCAACCGTATTGCCTCGCACATCGTTGCTATCGGTACCGGTGGTAACGAGCTGGGCGCGACGACCATGATGACCATCGCATTCAGGGGCCGCGAAGAAATCCTGCGAATCTTCGAGCGCATCACTGGTCTTCGTATGAATCACGCATTCGTGCGCCCCGGTGGAATTGCTCGAGGACCTGCCCAGCGGTATGGTTCCTATATCCGCAGAGCTCCCCAAGGTCCGCCACGACATCGGCGAGCTTCAGGACCTGGTTTTGGCTAACCCCATTTTTAAGCAGCGTTTCATTGGCGTCGGCTACATGCCCCTTTCCGCGATGATGGCCCTGGGATTGACCGGCCCCTTCCTGCGAGCAGCGGGTCTGCCTCAAGACTTGCGTAAGGACCAGCCCTACTGCGGTTACGAGAACTTCGAATTCGATGTCCCGACCTATGACTCGAATGATGCCTATAACCGCGTGCGCGTCCGCTTCGACGAGTGCTACCAGTCTCTGCGCATCGTCGAGCAGGTCCTGCGCCGCCTCGAAGAAACCGAAGGCCAGCCCGTTATGGTTTCTGACCCGCACATCAAGTGGCCCGCACAGCTCTCGGTCGCAACGGACGGCCAGGGTAACTCCGCGGAACACATCGCGAAGGTCATGGGAAGCTCGATGGAATCCCTGATTCACCACTTCAAGCTGGTCACCGAAGGCTTCAAGGTTCCCGCCGGTCAGGTCTACCAGACCGTCGAACACGCCAAGGGCATCTTGGGTGTCCACCTGGTCTCTGCTGGTGGAACCCGCCCCTTCCGCGCACACTTCCGCGACCCTTCATTCGCAAATCTGCAGTCTCTGGCCATGATGACGGAAGGCGGACAGCTCGCCGATGTCGTTGTTTCACTGGCCACTATCGACCCCGTTCTGGGAGGCGTTGATCGATGAGCTATCCCGTGGAAACCTGAGCGCCTAGCAGGCGAGGCACGCGAAATCATCGCGCGCTACCCGCAGGGCCACTCTCGCTCCGCACTGCTTCCCATGCTTCACCTGGTCCAGTCTGAAGACGGCTACGTGAGCGCCAACGGAATCGCACTGTGCGCCGAGCTTCTGGGCATCACTCGCGCAGAAGTCTCGGCAGTTGCGACCTTCTACACCCAGTACAAGCGTCACCCCACCGGCGAATACCTCGTGGGCGTGTGCACCAATGCCCTGTGCGCTGTCAGCGGCGGCGATGAAATCTGGGAGGCCGTCAGCGAAAAGGTCGGCGTCGGAACCGACGAAACTAACGAGGCCGGAACCATCACCCTTGAACGCCTCGAATGCAACGCGGCCTGCGATTACGCGCCCGTCGTCATGGTGAACTGGGAATTCTTCGACAACCAGACCCCTGAGTCGGCGTGTGCCCTCATCGATGACATCGAGGCCGGTAAGCCCCTGCACCCCACGCGCGGAAGTGCTGTGCTACCGACCTTCAAGGAAACCGAGCACGTTCTTGCCGGCTTCCTTGACGGACACGAACACGAAGGACCCAGCGCAGGCGAGGCCTCGACACTGGGACTGAGGATTGCCGAAGAACGCGGCTGGAGCGCTCCGGCTGACGTTCCCGCGGAAGAAGGAAAGGAGACGGAAGGTGAGTGAAGCAACCGTGGCACTGACCCCGATTCTGACCCGCGGATGGGGAAGCGATCGCTCGTGGACTTTGGAGTCTTACCTGAGCCGAGGCGGCTATGAGGGCCTGAAGAAGGCCAAGACCATGGAGCCCGCCGAGATCGTTGAGACTGTTAAGGCCTCTGGCTTGCGAGGCCGTGGTGGCGCTGGATTCCCCACGGGTCTCAAGTGGTCTTTCCTTCCGCCCGATGACGGTCTTCCTCGCTACCTGGTGGTCAACGCCGATGAATCGGAACCGGGAACCCTGTAAGGACATCCGACGATTATGGCGAACCCTCACGTACTGATTGAAGGCATTGCGATTACCTCGCGCGCCATCAATTGCAACCACGCTTTCGTCTACCTGCGCGGCGAAGTCGTTCACGTCTACCGCCGCCTGATGAATGCGGTGAAGGAAGCCACTGAAGCCGGGCTTCTGGGTGATCTGCGCATCACCGCTCACGCCGGCGCCGGCGCATACATCTGTGGTGAAGAAACCGCTCTTCTGGATTCTTTGGAAGGCTTCCGCGGTCACCCGCGTCTCAAGCCCCCCTTCCCGGCTGTTGCGGGTCTGTACGCTCGCCCGACCGTTATTAATAACGTTGAGTCGATCAGCCAGGTGGCGGGAATTTTCCAAAACTCCGCGCAGTGGTACGCCTCGATGGGAACGGAAAAGTCCAAGGGACACGGTCTGTTCTCGATCTCAGGTCACGTGAAGAACCCGGGCCAATTTGAAGCTCCCTTCGGAATCACCATGCGTGAGCTCGTCGAGCTTGCCGGCGGTAGTCGCGAAGGACACCAGCTGAAGTTCTGGACTCCCGGTGGTTCCTCGACCCCGATCTTCACTGAAGCAGAACTGGACACTCCTTTGGATTACGAGTCCGTCGGTGCTGCCGGTTCAATGCTCGGTACCCGAGCCCTTCAGGTCTTCGATGAAACAACCTCTGTGGTTCGCGTGATCACCCGCTGGATTGAGTTCTACCAGCACGAATCCTGTGGTAAGTGCACGCCCTGTCGTGAAGGAACCTACTGGCTTAAGCAGATCATGCTCCGCCTTGAGGCTGGAAAGGGGCCAGGAAGGCGATATCGATCTGTTGGACGAGATCGCACACAATATTTTTTTGGCCGAAGCTTCTGCGCCCTGGGCGATGCGGCAGCAACCCCGATCATGTCGGGGAATTAAAGTTCCGCGAAGAATTCGAGGCCGGGCTGACGACGCCCGCGCGCGAATTGTTCCCCTACGAGGCCTCGAGCAACTTTGCCAAGGGAGGAGTTCGATGAGCGAGAACCTAGTAAAGGTCACAATCGACGACGTCGAATTGGACGTTCCCGCAGGCACCCTGGTGATCCGCGCGGCCGAGAAGGCCGGAATCCGTATCCCGCGGTTCTGTGATCACCCGCTGCTTGAGCCCGTCGCCGCATGCCGTCAGTGCTTGGTTGAGGTCGGAATGCCCGATCGCAATACGGGCGAGCTGCGTTTCATGCCCAAGCCTCAGCCTTCATGTGCTCAGACTGTCACCCCCGGCATGGTCGTCAAGACCCAGCACACCTCCGAGGTTGCCCGTCGCGCCCAGGAAGGCGTGATGGAATTCCTGCTGATCAACCACCCGCTTGATTGCCCGATCTGCGATAAGGGCGGCGAATGCCCCCTGCAGAACCAAGCAATGAGCGAAGGTCGCGAGAGCTCGCGCTTCATTGACGCAAAGCGCACCTACCGCAAGCCTTTGAAGCTGACCTCGCAGATCCTGCTCGATCGCGAGCGCTGCATCCTGTGCCAGCGCTGCGTGCGCTTCGGTAAGGAAATCGCGGGCGACGTGTTCCTGGACCTTCAGGGACGAGGCGGCGGCACAGCGCCGACCGAACACCACCACTTCATGGGTGAGCAGGTCGGCTCCTTCGATACCGCGGTCTTGGATTACTTCAACCCGCAGGAAAAGGACAATGTCCAGGCGGGAATTTCGGGCCCTTACGGCCAAGAAGGCATCATTGGCTCCCTCAATGAGGGCGATCTTGCCCCCAATGATCGTGATGTCTCGGGCCGCGCATTCGCCTCGTACTTCTCGGGAAATATCATCCAGATCTGCCCGGTTGGCGCTCTGACCTCTAATGATTACCGCTTCCGTGCACGCCCCTTCGACTTGGTCTCGACCGCTTCGGTGACCGAGCACGATGCCTCCGGTAGCGCGATCCGCGTGGATATTCGCCGCGGTGAAGTTGTGCGACGCCTCGCCGGAAATGACCCCGAGGTCAACGAAGAGTGGATCACCGACAAGGATCGTTTTGCCTTCAGGTGGTCGGGCGCCCAGCGCCTTAATACTCCTTTCGTTCGCGAGAACGGTCAGCTTGTCCCGACCTCGTGGTCGGATGCCTTGGACCGTGTCCACCGCGCACTTGCCGGCCTTTCCGGTGATCAGGTTGGTTTCCTTCCCGGCGGTCGCCTGAGCTTCGAAGATGCCTGGGCATGGTCGAAGTTCGCACGCACCGTCGTGGGATCTGATTCCATCGACATGCGTTCGCGAAGCCACAGTGAAGAAGAGCGTTCATTCCTTGCCGCCCACGTGGCAGGCAGCGGTTTGGGCGTCACCTACTCGCAGCTTGAGAGTGCCGGCCAGGTCCTCCTGGTTGGGCTTGAGCCCGAGGACGAGTGCGGCGCGCTCTTCCTGCGGATGCGTAAGGCCACTCGCAAGGGCAAGCTCCGCGTTGCTTCTTTGGCCCCCATGACTTCCCGAGGCCTCGCCAAGCTTTCTGGAGAGCTGCTGCGTTGCGCTCCGGGTACCGAGGTTGAGGTTGCTGCAGCGATCGCTCCCGAAGGCGAATACGCCGAGCTTGCTGGGCGCCTCGAGGGTGGAGTCATCCTCGTTGGTGAACGAGCCAGCCGCACCCCCGGACTTCTCAGCGAAGTTGTCCGTCTCGCCCAGCGCTGCAAGGCACGCATCCAGTGGGTGCCTCGTCGTGCGGGTGAACGCGGTGGCCTCGAGGCCGGACTTCTTCCCGGCCTCCTGCCCTTCGGGCGTCCGGTGTCTGGCGCAGATGCGCGTGAAAGCCTTGCGTGGGGCGAAATCCCCGCAACTCGCGGACTCGACGCTTCGCAGATGCTGGAAGCTGCAACTGACGGCCGCGTGAAGGCCCTCGTCGTCGGTGGCGTTGACCTGCGCGATTTCGACGATCCGGCCGCTGCGCGAAAGGCGCTTGATCAGGTTGATTTCATGGTGAGCCTTGAAGTTCGCCGCAGCGAGGTAACTGATCGTGCAGATGTGATCTTGCCGGTCGCTCCGCCGCTTGAAAAGAACGGCACCTTCATCAACTGGGAAGGACGCCTGCGTCCCTTCGGTCAGGCAATCGCTTCTCGTGCACAGACCGACCGCCTTGTTTTCGATGCTCTTGCTCGCGAATTCGGCGCTGATCTTGGTCTTTCCGATCTGGTGAGCCTTTACGACCAGGTCAACCCGCTCATGAACTGGAGGGGTGAGCGCGAAGAATTCGCTCCTGCTCAAGCCTCGCCGCTCGTTGAGCTCGCACAGGGACAGGCACTCCTCGCCACCCATAAGCCGATGCTCGATGCTGGTCGCCTGCAAGATGGCGCACACATGCTGGCAGGGAGCGCACGTCGCCCCGTCGTCTTCGCGGCGCGCGCGACGGTGGCGGGCCTCGGCCTCGACGAAGGGGAACTGCTCACGCTGAGCAGCCCGCGCGGAAGCGTGACACTTCCCCTGCAATTTGCTGATCTTCCGGAAGGAGTTGTCTGGGTGCCCGAGTGCTCCCAAGGCTCCCTCGTCCATGAATCACTGGGGAACTTCGGTTCTTCTGTCACCCTGAGCGCAAAGGGGGAGGTGGCCCGATGAACATGATCCCCATGGAAGTTCCCAACTATTCTCCCGCGGACTTCTCGCAGGAAACCTGGTGGTTGACAGTCCTCAAGGCCGTTTTCATCATTGTTTTCCTGATCCTCAACGTTTTGCTCGCACTGTGGGTTGAACGTCGAACGATCGGACGCATGCAGACTCGTCCCGGCCCGAATGTCGCCGGTCCCTTCGGCTTGTTCCAAGCAATTGCCGACGCCGTGAAGCTGCTCTTCAAGGAAGACATGTGGACGCGCAAGTCCGAGAAGTTCATCTACCTGCTCGCGCCTTCGATCTCCGCATTCGCAGCCTTCAGTATCTTCGCCGTCATTCCGATGGGCCCGAATGTCTCGATTTTTCGGCCACTCAACGCCCCTGCAGCTGGCAGATATGCCGGTCGCTGCCCTGTACATCCTTGCGATTTCTTCGCTGGGCTTATACGGCATCGTTCTGGGTGGTTGGTCCGCATCCTCAACCCTTCCGCTCTACGGCGCGGTGCGTTCCTCGGCGCAGGTGATCTCATACGAACTGTCGATGGGAATGTCCCTGGTTGCGGTCTTCCTTATGGCCGGCTCGATGTCGACCTCGCAGATCGTTGCATCCCAGGCGCAAACCTGGTGGTTCCTGCCCTTAGCACCCGGCCTTCGTCATCTACCTGATCTCGATGGTCGGCGAAGTGAACCGTCTTCCCTTCGACCTTCCCGAAGCTGAAGGTGAATTGGTCGCCGGTCACATGACCGAGTACTCCTCGATGAAGTTCGGTTGGTTCTACCTGTCTGAATACGTCAACATGTTCAACGTTTCAGCGGTGGCAACGACCATGTTCTTCGGCGGATGGCACGCTCCGTGGCCGCTGTCGCACATCGAGTTCCTCAATAGCGGCTGGTTCGGCATGCTGTGGTTCTTCCTCAAGATGTGGTTCTTCATGATCCTCATGATCTGGACACGAAGCACCCTCCCTGCGTTTCCGCTACGACCAGTTCATGCAGCTGGGCTGGAAGCGCCTCATCCCGATTTCCTTGGCGTGGCTCGTCATGGTCGCCATCATTCGCGCCGTGACTCAGTGGGTCTCCCTCACCCTGCCTCAGCTCATCGGCGCGGTCGCCGGCATCTTCGTTGTCGCGCTGATCATCATGTGGTTCGCAGATTCTGCCGATGCCCGTAAGGAAGCCGCGAAGGAAGAAGAAGCGCGCACGCCTCGAGAACTTCGATCCGATGGCCGACGGCTTCCCGGTACCTCCGCTTCCCGGACAAAAGCTCCCCGCCCTCGCCGCGCGCTTCCCGCGTGGTCAACGCAGTAATGGAGGAGACGAATGACTGAGCAGAACCAAAGCGAGAACCTGCGCTACGAGCAGGATCCCAAGGGGCCGATCGGTCAGTTCTTCGCGCCCTTCGCCGGGTACGGAGTGACCCTGTCCTCCTTCTTCCGCCCGACCGTTACCGAGCAGTACCCCTTCGAGGGGCCCTTCGTTGAACCGCGTTTCCACGGACGCCACCAGCTCAATCGCTACGCCGACGGCCTCGAAAAGTGCGTCGGTTGCGAATTGGTGTGCGTGGGCGTGCCCCGCGGATGCGATCTATGTCGAGGCCGCATCCAACACTCCCGAGGAACAGTACAGTCCCGGGGAACGCTACGGCCGCGTCTACCAGATCAACTACCTACGTTGCATTTTCTGCGGTTACTGCATCGAGGCCTGCCCGACTCGTGCGCTCACAATGGGCCACGACTTCGAGCTGGCTGAATATACTCGCGCAGACGATATCTACGAGAAGGATCAGCTCCTGGTTCCCCTCTCCGAGGGAATGCTCCAGCCTCCTCACCCGCAGGTCGAAGGCTTCTCCGACGGTGACTATTACCGAGGCGAAGTCCACGGCCCCACGCAGGCACAGATCGACTGGGTGCGCGAGCGCCGCCCCGATGATCCTTCCCTTGCTACTGCACGTCCCGTCTACGAGGAGGCACGTCAGTCATGATCCCTCATGAATTGGCCCGAAATGGCATCAACAGGGGAGGCGATCCTCTTTGGCTGCGTGGCAGTGTTCATGATTGCCTGCGCCCTGGGCGTGCTCTTCTTTAAGAAAGCTGTCCACTGCGCGATTTGCATGGTCGGAGTCATGCTTGGCTTGGCCGTCCTCTACCTGATGCACGGAGCAGCTTTCTTGGGAACTGTCCAGGTTGTCGTTTACACCGGCGCCATTATGGTTCTCTTCCTCTTCGTCATCATGATGATTGGTCTGGGAGCATCCGACAATTACGCGCAGCAATCGCGCGGACGCATCATCACTTCGGTGCTCATCGCTCTGGGCTTAGCAGCTGTCGTTATCGGAGCTGTTGCCCGCTCGCGTGCAACGGGTTCCTCTGATTCCTTGAGCTCTGAGCCCTACTCGAACGCTCCGATCACCGACTTGGCAGCGACGCTGTTCTCGCGCTACTGGTTCTCAATGGAACTTGCGGGAATCTTGCTCATCACCGCGGCCATCGGCGCGATGCTGCTCACTCACTCCGATCAGCTCGGCCCGGTTCTCACCCAGCGCACAACTGCAGAAGCGAAGATGCGTGCCTTTAAGGCCTCGGGACGCAGGATCGGTCAGCTTCCCGCCCCTGGTGTGTACGCACACTCCAACGCGGTCGATGTTCCTGCAATCTCTGGCGAAACGCACGGCCCAGTCGAGGCCTCGGTCCCCAGGGTGCTGCGCATGCGCGGCTTGGAGCGTGTCGTTGGGCAGGTCGAACCCGAGGTCGCGCAGTCTCTGGCGCTTGCCAAGAGCGGCGCTCTTGAGGACACGATCTTCGATCCCACACGCGCAGACTCGTCAGCGTTCGCGAGGCTTGGGGTATGCCCGGTGCGCCCGCCCCGAGCGGCTTGAACCAGCCCCTTGCCAGCGATAGCAGTGAAGAAGGGAAGGAAGAAGAATGAGCCTTGCAGCCTACCTCGTGCTCTCGGGGATCCTCTTTGCGATCGGTGCAGCGATTGTTCTGGTCCGTCGCAGCGCAGTGATCTCCTTGATGGGAGTCGAGCTCATGCTCAACTCCGCCAATCTTGCCTTCGTAACCTTCGCGCGAATCCACGGAAACGTCAGTGGAGAAATCATGGCCTTCTTCGTCATGGTTGTTGCTGCGGCTGAAGTCGTGGTCGGACTGGCAATCGTTGTGTCCATCTTCAAGTCACGCGTTACCACCAACGTTGACGACCTCGATCTTCTGAAGAACTGAGGAGTAAGCCGGAATGACCTTTACACTGCTGAATGCTGTGGCCCAAGCCGCAGCTCCAGTCGAGGCTACGGGAGTCTTCTCCTGGGCTTGGCTGATGATCGCAATTCCAGCTGCCTCCAGTGCGATTCTTCTTGTGCTGGGACGCCGCAGCGATCGCTGGGGTCACCTGCTGGCAACCTTGGCATCATGGGCCGCCTTCGCGGTGGGCGTGGCGGTTATTGCCACAATGCTCTCCCTTCCGCTCAAGGACGGCGAATCGCGCTTCCCCTGTTCTCGTGGATTCCCGCGGGAGACTTCTCCGTTGACTTCGGATTGATGCTCGACCCGCTGTCGATGACCTTCGTCATGCTGGTCACCTTCGTTGGCTCTCTCATCCACGTCTACGCGATCCGCGTACATCGGAGCACGACACGGATCGTCGTCGCTTCTTCGCCTACCTCAACCTCTTCATCGCCGCGATGCTCATCCTGGTTCTGGCGGACTCCTACGCGGGTCTCTTCGTCGGCTGGGAAGGCGTGGGCTTGGCCTCGTACCTCCTCATTGGATTCTGGAACCACGTTCCCGCCAATGCGGTTGCTGCAAAGAAGGCCTTCGTCATGAACCGAGTGGGCGATATGGGCCTGCTCATCGCCATGATGGCAATGGTCGCGAATTTCTCGACCGTCAACATGGAGAAGGTCAATTCGATGGTCGTCTCGATCTCGCCGGTGCAAGCAACCATCATTGGTTTCTTCCTCCTGGTGGGTGCTTGCGGTAAGTCCGCTCAGTTCCCGCTGCAGGCGTGGCTCGGCGATGCGATGGCTGGCCCGACCCCCGTGTCCGCGCTTATCCACGCGGCAACGATGGTCACCGCCGGTGTCTATCTCATTGTTCGCTCGGGTGCGATCTTCCAGGCTTCGCCCGTTGCTGCGACCGCGGTTGTTATCGTCGGTGCAATCACACTGCTCTTCGGCGCGATCGTCGGCTGCGCGAAGGACGATATGAAGAAGGTGCTCGCAGCATCCACTATGAGCCAGATCGGCTACATGATGCTCGGCGCAGGTCTTGGTCCCATCGGTTGGGCCTTTGCGATCTTCCACCTCTTCACCCACGGCTTCTTCAAGGCCCTCATGTTCCTTGGCGCGGGTTCGGTGATGCACGGCATGAACGACCAAGTCAATATGCGTCGCTTCGGCGCACTGCGCACCGCCATGAAGGTCACGTGGATCACCTTCGCATTCGGCTGGCTTGCGATCTTGGGCGTCCCGCCCTTCTCGGGCTTCTTCTCCAAGGACAAGATCATCGAAGCGGCTTTCGGGGCTACCACCTTTGCGGGCCACGAGGCCGTCTGGGCCGGTTGGGTCTTCGGTATCGTGACCATGGTCGGCGCTGGAATCACCGCCTTCTACGTCGCGACGTTCTTTATGACCTTCCACGGCACCGCTCGTTGGACGACCGAAGCTGAAGGCTCGGGCGTGCATCCGCACGAATCCTCTCCTTTGATGACCGTCCCGATGATCATTCTGGCGATCGCGGCCGCCGCTATCGGTGGAGTTCTCTCAATCGGAAACGCTTTTACGACGTGGCTCCAGCCTTCGCTGGGCGAGGTTGAGCACGCTCATCCCGTTGCCCCAGAAATCGCAATTCAGGTCGTCACCTTGCTTCTGGTGCTTGCGGGCGCTGGCCTTGCGTGGATGATGTACGGACGTCGTGAGGTTCCCACCGCAATTCCTGCGGGTAATGCGCTCACGCGTGCTGCTCGCCAGGATCTCTACCAGGATTCGGTGAATGAGGCACTCTTCATGACTCCGGGTATTGCTCTGGTTAAGGCCGCAACTCTTGGCGATGACAAGGCGATTGACGGCATCGTTCACGTGGTGGAAAAGGCATCAGCGGGTGCTGGACGCGCGGTGGGTGCTACCCAGTCCGGACGCGTTCGTACCTATGCCTCCTACATTCTTGGCGGGGTAGTCCTTGCCCTGGCCGCCGTCTTGGCATTCACGCTGTGAGGAAGTAAGAGTTATGCAGATTTCTCAAATGACTCAGCGCGCCACTTCCGTGGCTGTCGATTCTTGTCGCGCTTCCCGCGCTGGGTGCCTTGATGCTTGCGGTGGTCCCCGCCCTGCGTCGCGCCGGGCGTACCTTCGCCCTGATCTTGTCGGTGTGTGAACTTGCCGCGGCCATCGTGGCGTCTGTCAGCGCCTTCGATTGGTCGTCGTCTTCCAGCTATCAGCTTTCGAGGCCTACTCCTGGATTCCCCAGATCGGCCTGAGTTGGGCGGTGGCCGTGAATGCACTGGGCGCAGTGATGATTCTTCTTGCTGTCGCCTTGGTTCCCCTGGTCGTCTTGGCCGGCTGGAACGACGATGAAGACGAGGCAAAGGCAGGGGCTTATTTCGGATGGGTGCTGCTTCTTGAAGCCTTCATGGTGCTGATCTTTGCGGCTTCCGATGTCCTGCTCTTCTACCTGGCCTTCGAAGGAATGCTCGTTCCGCTCTTCGTCATGATCGGTCGTTACGGAGTCGGCGAAAAGAAGGCTCGTCAGCGTGCTGCGATGAAGTTCCTTCTCTTCTCTCTGGCCGGTGGTCTGGTGATGCTCGGTGGCCTCGTTGCCATCTGGGCGCTGGCTGCTCGCCGCGGAGATACCCTCTTCCGCCTCGATATGCTGGCTTCGGGGACGGTGAATCTCCCTGTGGGAATTCAGGTCGGTCTCTTCCTGACCTTCTTCATTGCCTTTGCGATTAAGGCCCCCATGGTTCCGGTTCACACCTGGCTTCCCGATACTGCTCAGAATGCTCGCCCGGGCACCTCGGTGCTCCTTGTTGGCGTTCTCGATAAGGTCGGAACCTTCGGCATGATCACCCTGTGCTTGCGCTTGTTCCCGCTCGGAGCGGCCAGCCTGCAGTGGTGGATCTGCGGCTTCGCGGTGGCCTCGATTTTGTGGGGTGGCCTGGCTGCCATCGGACAAAACGACATCATGCGTCTGGTGTCCTACACCTCGGTCTCGCACTTCGGCTTCATGGTCCTCGGTATCTTCATCGGCTCGCAGATCGCACTGACCGGCGCCATGGTTTACATGGTCGCTCACGGTGTGTCGATCGCAGCGATGTTCCTCCTTTCCGGTTGGCTTTCCGCACGAGGCGGCACCCAGGACATGCGCGAGTACGGCGGTATGCAGCGCGTGAGCCCGGTCCTGGCAGGCTTGTGGCTCTTCTCGGGTCTGGCTTCAGTCGCGCTTCCCGGCCTGTCCGGATTCGTCCCCGAGTACCTGGTTCTCATGGGAACGTGGAAGGTCTCGACGATGCTCGCGCTCTTCGCAGTACTCGGCGTGATTCTGGCCGCGCTGTACATGCTGATGCCTTACCAGCGGGTCTTCACCGGTCCGCCGCGAGCTGGAAAGGATCAGATTGCTGATCTGAATGGACGTGAGAAGACCGTTATGACCCCGCTGGTCATTGCGATGCTCGTCTTGGGTATCTGGGCGGCGCCTCTGGTTTCTGCTCTGACGCCGATTGCGACGCAGGGCGAACAGCTGATGACCGCTGCGAGTGCAAGTTTTGAGTGAAGGGAGCGCACAGTGAATTCTGTGGCAACAGCCGTGACGTTCACGGTCCCCGAGATTTCCTGGGCTGCACTTGCGCCCATCCTGTGCGTCCTTGGTGGCGGTATCCTCGCGGTTCTCGCTGAGTCTTTCGTGCCGGTGCGTGCGCGCCGCTCGAGCGTCATTGGAATCGCTCTTGTTGCGCTCATTGCTTCAGCAGTTGCCCTGGTCATGCGCTGGGCAGTGGTGACAGTGACCCCCTCGTCACTGGGGAGTACATTGACGATCCTCTGACGATCGCCGCGCAGGGCATCCTTGTCCTGATTGCCTTCTTTGCGGTCCTTGTCATTGCGGACCGTTCCGAGGCCGGCGACGGCGCCTTTGCCGGACAGCCTTCGGACCGCCCCGGTTCCTCTGATGAGGAGCGCTCGGACGCGAAGGGCTACCAGCGTTCTGAAATGTTTGCTCTGGTTCTTTTTCTCAACCGGCGGCATGATGATCTTCCCGGCAGCGAATTCCTATATTGCACTTTTCGTTGCTCTGGAAGTGATGTCTCTTCCTTTGTACATCCTGGCCGCGACCGCGCGTCGGCGTCGTCAGCTCTCGCAGGAAGCTGCGCTGAAGTACTTCATTCTTGGTGCGTTCTCCTCGGGCTTCATGCTCATGGGTTCTGCTTTCCTCTACGGTTACTCCGGTTCGCTCATCATCTCCGATGCAGCTACCCCGACCCCGCAGACGGCTGGAATGCACGTGCTCTTGCTGATGGGCACTGTCATGGTGATGGTCGGCTTGCTCTTCAAGGTCGGCGCAGCTCCCTTCCACGCGTGGACTCCCGATGTCTACACCGGTGCTCCAACTCCCGTGACGGGCTTCATGGCTGCCGCGGTTAAGCTCGCAGCCTTCGGCGCAATGCTTCGTTTCTTCCAGGTTGTGGCAGCTCCCCTGCAGTGGAGCCTGATTCCGATCGTTGTCGTTGTCGTTGTCTTTACCATGCTGGTTGGAACTTTCGCCGGCCTCGTGCAAATGGACGTCAAGCGCATGCTTGCCTACTCGTCGATCGCTCACGCGGGCTTCATCCTCTTGGGTATTCTCTCGCTGGTGCGCTACTCAGCTGGTCACGTACTCTTCTATGTCTTGGCCTACGCGGTGGCGACCGTTGGAGCCTTCGGCGTGATCACCCTGGTTCGTTCAAGTGACGACGAGGGAAATATCGGCGGTGAAGTGACGGATCTGCGCCGCTGGGCGGGACTGGGGAAGACCAACCCCGGCTTGGCCTCGGCAATGCTGATCTTCCTGCTCTCCTTTGCGGGTATTCCTTTCACGGGCGGCTTCATTGCGAAGTTCGTCGTCTTCTCGGATGCTTTCGCGGGCGGATACGTCTGGCTGGTCGCGCTCGCTCTTGCCTGCTCGGCTGTCACAGCCTTCTTCTACTTCCGTCTGGTTCGCGTGATGTTCTTCATGCAGCCGCGTGAGGACGTTGCGGTCGTTCGCTCTGAAGGTTTCGCTGGTGTTGCGATCACCGTGTGTGCTGTGGGTACGATTGCCCTTGGACTCTTCCCGAGTCCGGTTCTGTCTCTACTCAATCAGGTGGTTGTGCTTCTCCCGTGAGCGCCGTAATCGATTTACACGTTCCTGATCTCGAGGCCCGAATTCTTCCGGGCCTCGAGGCCGTTGAGGACCGTTTGCACCGTTCCGTCAGTGATTCCAGGGACTTGGTCACTGAACTCACCAGTCATTTGGCTCAAGCCGGTGGCAAGCGCATGCGTCCCTTGCTCACGCTGGTTGCAGCGCAATTCGGCGACCCCCAGCGCGCTCTGAGCGATGAGGTCCTTACCGCAGCAACCGGCATTGAACTCACGCACTTGGCATCGCTCTACCACGACGATGTCATGGATTCTGCTCCCACCCGCCGTGGAGTTCCCTCGGCTCAACACCTGTGGGGCAATAACCGCGCGATCTTGGCCGGCGATATTCTTTTTCGCTCGTGCCTCTGCGATGATCGCGACTTTGGGTGATGAAACGGTTCGCCACCATGCCGTCACTTTCGAGCGCCTGTGCATGGGCCAGCTCAATGAGACTTTCGGTCCCGAAGAGGGCGATGACCCGCTGACTTTCTATCTCCAGGTTCTTGCCGATAAGACCGGTTCCTTGGTGGCATCTGCTGCTGCTTTCGGCGCGATGCACGCGGGCGCAGATGAAGCGACCATCGAAGCACTCACGCAGTTCGGAGAGCGCCTAGGCGTCGCCTTCCAGATCGCGGATGACGTCATCGACCTGGGCCCTGCAGAAGGGCAGTCAGGCAAGACCCTGGAACGGATCTTCGCGAAGGCGTGGATATCCCTTCCTGTGCTGCTGCTTCGCCGCGCACAGTCCAACGGAAATCTGGATCCCGAAGGCCAGAAGATCTTGTCGATGCTGAGTGGGGATTTGTCCTCGGACGAGGCTTTGGCTGCTGTGGTTGCGCGGCTGCGTGAGCACCAGGTCGTCACCCAGACCCGTGAGCTTGCTCATGAGTGGTGCGAAAGCGCATTGGAATGCATCGCCGATCTTCCCGAGGGGGAAGCAAAGCAGGCGCTGATTGCCTTTGCGCACTTGATGGTCGATCGCGTCGCCTAAGTCCTCTCGGCTGCTCCTGAGGTCGTGCTTGTAGGATTGGAGCAGGATAAGGGCTGCGCGTGGGCGCAGCCGGAGAAGAGGATCACGCGTGAGCACCTACAACGTTGCCGTTATCGGCGCAGGCCCTGCGGGCATTTATGCATCTGACATTCTGTCCAAGTCCGGTTTGGACGTGAATATCGATCTGTTCGAACGCCTTCCCGCCCCCTACGGCTTGGTGCGCTACGGCGTTGCCCCGGACCACCCGCGAATCAAGCAGATTATCGTCGCCCTCTACAAGATTCTTCAGCGCGGCGATATCCGTCTGCTGGGTATGTTGAGGTTGGCCGCGATATCACCATCGAGGATCTCCACGCCCACTACGATGCGATCATCATTGCCACGGGCGCTGATCGCGATGCTCCACTGAATATCCCGGGCGTTGACCTTCCGCAGTCCTACGGCGCTGCCGATTTCGTCTCTTGGTACGACGGGCATCCGGATTACCCCCGTACGTGGCCTCTTGAAGCAAAGTCCGTTGCGGTGCTGGGCGTCGGAAATGTTGCACTGGATGTTTCGCGTGTCTTGGCCAAGCACGTTGAGGACATGCTGGTCACTGAGATCCCTGAGAACGTTGCCAAGGGCTTGGCTGAAAACCCGGTTACTGACGTGCATGTCTTTGGTCGTCGAGGCCCCGCGCAGGTGAAGTTCACCCCCTTGGAATTGCGCGAATTGGGACACGTCCCCGATGTTGACATCATTGTCTCCGAGGATGATTTTGACTTCGATGAAGGCTCTGAGGAAGCTCTGCGCGCCTCGAACCAGCAGCGTCAGGTCGTCAAGACCTTGACCAACTACGCGATGGAGGATCCCGAATCGCACACTGCCTCGCGTCGCATCCACATTCACCTTTTCCAGTCTCCGGTCGAGATCCTTGCCGATGAGGACGGAAATGTCAGCGCAATTCGCACCGAGCGCACTGAGCTCACGGGGGATGGTTCCGTACGCGGAACCGGTGTCATCACCACCTGGCCCGTTCAGGCGGTTTATCGCGCAATTGGCTACTATTCTTCGCCGGTCCCAGGACTGCCTTTCGACAAGCGTGCAGGGGTTGTTCCCAACGTCGAGGGACGCGTCATCGATTCGGACACAACACAAGACCCCAATGCGCCGGTGGTCCAGGGCGTGTACGCGACCGGTTGGATTAGGCGTGGCCCTGTTGGCCTGATCGGTTCGACGAAGTCGGATGCTCAGCAGACTATTTCTCACCTCGTTGAGGACGCGGAGGCGGGTCGCCTTCACGCGACTTCTTCTGAGGTCGGTCACGAGGCCATGGTTGCTCTGCTTCGTGAGCGTGGCGTGGAGTTCACTACCTGGGAGGGATGGGAGCTTCTTGATGCGTACGAGGCCGCGCTGGGTGAGAAGTACGGTGAGCTTCCCGGTGGCCGCGGCGTGCGTGAACGCATCAAGGTTGTCTCGCGTCGCGCGATGACCGATGTGTCTTTGGGTAAGGATCAGGTCCACGAGGACCTCATCGGTCAGATGGGGGAGATGGGAGTTCCTTCTGCCCCCGAGCGTTTCGAGGATTACTCGGGTCCCAGCCGCATCTAGCGGGTCAGTCGCGCAAAGGAGGATTATGCGCACGCGTCACTATCACAACGGTTTCAAGACCGCCCTGCTCCTTGGGGGAATGTGGGCTCTGCTCTTGCTCATCGGCTCGGGCATCGCCTATGGAACCGGTCGCGCGGTGTGGATTTTCATCTTCGCAGGAATCGGCTTGGTTCAGACGGCATGGTCCTATTGGAATTCGGCGACCATGGCCCTGCGTTCGATGAACGCATACCCGGTTACCGAAGCTCAGCAACCGGCGATGTATCGCATTGTCCGCGAGCTTTCTCAAACGGCTGGGCAGCCAATGCCGACGCTGTGGGTCGCGCCGACCATGACTCCCAATGCTTTTGCGACAGGACGTAACCCTGCTAATGCTGCAGTGTGCTGCACGGAGGGAATCCTGCAGCTACTGAACGAGCGCGAGTTGCGTGAGTACTGGGACACGAACTCATGCACGTCTACAACCGTGACATTCTGACCTCCTCCGTTGCGGCAGCGATGGCGGGTGTGGTGACCTCGATTGCTCAATTCCTGATGTTTTTCGGTGGTGGTAATCGTCGTGATCGTGAGGGCGGGGGACTGGCTCTGATTGGCTCGCTTGTCCTTGCCTTGGTTGCGCCTTTTGCTGCGACACTCATCCAGTTTTCTCTCTCGCGTACGCGCGAATTTGATGCCGATGAAGATGGTGCTCTTCTGACGCAAGACCCCTTGGCGCTCGCTTCTGCATTGAAGAAGCTTGAGAGTGGAAACTCACAGTATCCCCTAGCGGCCACCCCACAGACGCAGAATGTCTCGGCGATGATGATTGCCAATCCCTTCAGGGGAGGGGGAATTCGTAATCTCTTCTCGACGCACCCGCCGATGGATCAGAGAATCGCACGCCTCGAGCAGATTGCGGGTTACTAAGTCGCGCGCGAGTGCGTGAATGATAGCGGTGGGGCTGAGCGAGTATGCTCGGCCCCCACCGCTTTTCGTTTCTTTCAGTTGCTCAGCGATAGTTCACGAACTGAAGAGCTACGTCAAGCTTTTCTCCGAAGGGCCCTTGAGAAGGGCTATCACTGCCTGAAGGTCATCGCGTGACTTGGAGGAAACGCGGATTTCATCTCCTTGGATTTGTGCCTTCACTCCCTTGGGGCCCTCGTCGCGAATCAGTTTTGTGATCTTCTTCGCAACATCCTGCTCGATCCCTTCGCGCAGAGGGGCAACGAGGCGGTAGATCTTGCCCTGTGCCTTAGGCTCACGATCCTTGAGATCAAGCGCCTTTAAGTGAAACTCCGCGGCGAATAAGCTTTGTCTGCAAGACGTCAACAATAGCCATGACGCGCTCAGGGGTGTTCGCCTCCATTTCGATGGCGTCACCAACCAGTCGAATCGAAGCGTCAACATTGCGGAAATCGTAGCGAGTTGAGACCTCTTTTGCGGCTTGATTGACCGCATTATCGACTTCCTGGCGGTCCAATTTGGAAACGATGTCAAACGATGAATCTGCCATGATCATCCTTTCTTTGTGCGTTGTGGCGCACTTCGGTCACTTTGATTGGCGCAGTGCCGGGTCATTCTGCTATTCTTCCACAGCACCGATTTTTTCGGCGCATGGCAGGTTTCCAGAGCGGCCAAATGGATCTGACTGTAAATCAGACGCTTCGTGCTTCGGGGGTTCGAATCCTCACCTGCCACGGTCTCTTCGAGACTCGTTGTGATGTCATTCTCAATCACAGGAATTGCATTGTGGTTCCATTTTGAGTTAGGCTTCTCGGCGTTGCCCCGATAGCTCAGTCGGCAGAGCGTCTCCATGGTAAGGAGAAGGTCAAGGGTTCGATTCCCTTTCGGGGCTCAGGTCGCGGCTACAGCCGCAGCCGCTGCGGCGGGGTAGCTCAGCTGGTCAGAGCGCACGACTCATAATCGTGAGGTCGCGGGTTCTGAGCCCCGCCCCGCTACCAGACCAACGAAGAGTCGCACGCCGACATAAGCAAAAGCAAAAGGGGAATCACCGTGGCAAGCAAGTCTCAGGACGTTCGCCCCAAGATCACTCTGGCATGCTCGGAGTGCAAGGAGCGCAACTACATCACCAAGAAGAACCGTCGTAACACGCCGGATCGTCTTGAACTGCAGAAGTTCTGCCCGCGTTGCCGCAAGTCTACGCTTCACCGCGAGACCCGCTGACGGCATCGCGCTCACCCCGAGGAACGTAAGGTCCTCGGGGATTTTTGTTATCTCGGTGGTGTTGGGTGGGTTTATTCTTTCTCCTATGACTACTCGTGGTGAACCCCGTCAGATCCTTGTTCCTATCGGCTCAGGTGAGGTGCGTATTCCGGCGATTGTTACTGTGGCCAGCGGGCGCACAATTCTCTTTTATGACGAACGCCCAGCCCCGGCCTCGGGAAATGGATCGGACTTCAACGGGCTCACTATGGCCTCGGACCTGCCCAACCCGAACAAAATTCGCTGGATGGAACGCACTGCGGCGGGGGAGTGGTCGACTCCTCGAGATCTTCCCGCGACGCTGCCCGCGATTACCTCAGATGCCTGCGTGGGAGTAGATGGCGACGGTTTCTTGCACCTTGCATGCGCATCAAGCGATGGTCGAGTCGGCTACATGGACTCGCGTGCCGATGGTGATCGTCTACAGGCGATCCTTGCCTGGGGATCTTCCCCGGAGGACCTGCGTGTGACGGATCTGACGGATGAGCTTTACCGGGAGAGCGGAGCGGATGCACTCTTCGCGACCTCTGGGTCAACAGTGAGTTTCGATGGCGCAGTACTGATTCCTTATGTTGTGCGCGTTGGGAAGGAGACTCATATTCGAGTTGTTGCCCTTCGAGCAGGGAGCATTGAATGGATTTCAGATCCCCTTGTGGGGCCTGAGGGTGTCCTGCTCGACGAAACAACGCTCACGGTGTGGGATGGGCGCGTTGTGGCAAATTGTCGCCTCCAAGGATTTGAAGGACGAGGCGCAGGCGGGCGCTACCTGGCCTGGGGGGATGGCCGCAGCTGGGCTGACGGGCACCTGTGGGAGTGCGAGGACCCCGGGTGCAACGCGAAGGCAATGGGCGATCTCTTTGTCCACCCCCATTCGCTTTCGGCGCGCGAACGTGGCACGCTCCTTCGCCTGACGCCTCCGTGGGAAGGTACGGTGCATGCGGATTGCATTGCTTCTCTTGGGTTTGGGGGTTTTGGCTACAGTGATGCCTTGCTCTCCGGTAACGAGGCCGTGGTTGTTTTTGAGCGCGATTGCGGCTTGTGGGAGGCGGTTGTGTGCGTGAGTGAAGCACCTGTTTCCTGAGCTTTCTGCGAGTGTTTGCGCACGTCTTCGGAGTTTTTTGACGAATGTTGATTTACCCCTTGCGGAAATTTGTCAGACAACATATGCTTGCTTCAGCGGGCGTGATTCACGGACCGCACATCCCATTTCTCGAAGATGAGGAGCGAGAACATGCGTATGCGCAAACACTTCGCAACCGGTGCTGCAATGGCAGCAGCGGCAACCATGGTCCTGACCGCCTGTGGCGGCGGATCTTCCACTTCACCATCAACCAGCAGCGGTAGCTCAGACTCAGGCGCACCCAAGGGAACCATCAACGTGGGTTCCGCCTACGAGACCACTGACTACAGCCCGATCACCACCTCGGCACTCGGCATGGGCGCAAACTGGCAGGTCCTCGAAGGCCTGTACCGCTTCGACATGTCCGACTACTCGGTCAGCCCCGCGCTGGCTGCCGGTGACCCCGTGAAGGTCTCCGACACCGAGTACGAGATCGCCCTGCGCGACGGAGCCAAGTTCTCTGACGGCACCGATGTCAAGGCAGCAGACGTTGTGAGCTCCTACGAGCGCACCACTGGCGACAAGTCCATCTTCCGTCAGTTCTTCACCTTCGTGGATTCCGTTTCCGCGAAGGATGACAAGACCATCACCGTCAAGCTGAAGTACCCCCTTCTCCAACCTGAAGGAGCGCTTCGTCAACGTTCACGTCGTTCCTTCGAGCATGAGCGAAGACGCACTCAAGGCCAAGCCCGTTGGCACCGGCCCCTACAAGTACGAGGCAATCTCGGCGACCGAAATCACCGCTGTTCCCAACGAGCACTACAACGGCAAGACCCCCGCGAAGGCAGCCACCCTCAAGTGGAGCGCACTCAAGGACGACGCAGCACGCCTCTCCGCCGCCCTCGGTGGCAGCATTGACGTGATGGAAGCCGTTCCCGCCGCAGCGCAGGATCAGCTCAAGGCAGCAGGCTGGAACGTCGAAGCCAAGCCCGGCTACGGCAACCCCTTCATGATGTTCAACACTCAGAAGGCTCCTTTCGACAAGCCTGAGGTGCGCCGCGCATTCATCAAGGCCATCGACAAGCAGAAGCTGATCTCTTCGGCTCTGAACGGTCAGGCTGTGGAAGCCAAGTCCTTCCTGCCCGAAGCAAACCCGGCCTACAAGAAGCCCGCAACCGACCTGTCCTACGACAAGGACGCAGCTAAGGAGCTGCTTGCCGATGCCGGCGCTTCCGATATGACGGTCAACCTGGTGACGACGGACCACCCGTGGGTTCTCTCCCTGGTTCCCCAGATCAAGTCCGATCTCGAGGCACTGGGCCTGAAGGTCAACCACCAGCAGATGGCTTCCTCGGCTCTCTACTCGACCGTGACCGACGTTGACAACCCGACCTACGATGTCGTCCTGGCCCCCGGTGACCCCTCGGTCTTCGGCACCGACCCCGGCATCATCGTTTCCTGGTGGAACGGTGACAACGTGTGGACCAAGAAGCGTGACGGCTGGCAGGTTTCGGATCCTGAATCCTTCAAGAAGCTGCAGGGCCTCATGGATGAGGCTGTTCAGCTCGACGGTGATGCTGCCAAGGCTAAGTGGGGCGAGGTTCAGGATCTGCTCGCCGAGCAGACTGTGATCTACCCGCTGGTCTTCCGCAACATGATCACCGCCTCCAACCCCAAGAAGGTTGACGGATTCAAGGCGATTTCCTCCACCGGCCTGCAGCTGCTTGGAGTAAGCGCGAAGTAAAGCCCTAGCAGGCTTTCGACGAAAGGAGGGGTGGGATGCCCACCTTGGGCTAATGCCACAGTGGGACCCCACCCTCCTTCATTTTGCTCAATTCCGCTTGACATGGAGGTCTAGCAGTGAATAACCTTCTGCGCCTTATCGCGCGACGACTGGTGGCGCTGCCGATCATGGTGGTCGGCGTGTCATTCCTCGTCTTCTTCATCATGTCGCTGTCTCCCATTGACCCCGCCTACTCGGCACTGGGCGAGACAGCCACTCCCGAAGCTCTCGAAGCGTACCGCGTTGAACGCGGACTCAACGAGCCCTTCTTCACCCAATACGGAACGTATCTGTGGAACATGCTTCACGGTGATCTCGGTCTGTACGCAACCGGCACGGATTACCACGTGAGTGATCTGGTCGCACAGGCGCTGCCCGTCACCCTTCAACTCACCTTCTTGGGTCTGTTCTTCGCAGTCGTTATCGCTTTCCCCTCGGCGTCATTGCTGCTCTCTACCGCGATCGCTGGCCCGATCAGCTGATCCGCGTGATCTCGGTGATCTGCATTGGTACCCCTTCCTTCTGGCTGGCAGCGCTGCTGGTCTTGGCTTTCGTCGGTGGTTCCATCCCGGTTTCCGGTCCTATTCCTGCATTCGGCGTCGATCCCGCGGGTTGGTTCCTCCGATTACTTCTTCCCGCTATCGCATTGGCTGTCCCTGTGATCGGACAAATGACCCGCGTCGTGCGTACCTCAATGGTTGAGGAACTCGACCGCGACTACGTCCGTACCGCAATCGGTGCAGGCATTCCCAAGCGTGTTGTCGTTGCCCGCAACGTTTTGCGCAACGCGCTCATCACTCCCGTGACTGTTCTCGGTCTGCGTATCGGCTACCTCATGGGTGGTGCCGTCGTCATTGAAATCATCTTCGCCATTGATGGCATGGGTAAGCTCGTGCTCCTCAAGGGCATCCAAGAGAACTGGGTGACCCTGGTGCAAGGTGGCGCCTTGGTCGTCGCAATCGCCTTCATCATCGTCAACATCATCGTTGACATGCTCTACCTGCTCATCAACCCGCGTATTAGGTCGGTGTGAGTCATGAACCAAAAAGCAAAACTCGCAAAGGTCACCGCGAAGGGTGCGCATTTCTCACGCATTAGCGCGATGTCTTTGGGATCCAAGATCGCAATCGGTGTTTTGGCACTGGTCGTTCTTGTATCAATCCTCGCGCCCTTCGTGGCACCCTATTCGCCCGAATTCATCGATACGCCGTGGCAGGGGCCGTCGTCGGCTCACCTCTTTGGTACTGACCACGCGGGTCGAGACATTCTTTCTCGCGTCCTCTTCGGTGGTCGCTACTCGCTGCTCATCGGCCTGTGCTCAACCGTGATCGCACTCTTCTTCGGCGCCATCATCGGATCGATCGCAGCTGTGACGCGCAAGGCCATCTCCGAGACCATCATGCGCATCCTGGACATCATCATGGCTGTCCCCGGTATCGCAATGGCGGCTGTTACGGTTCTGGTCTTCGGACGCACACTTGCCCAGTCCGACAACAAGATGGGCATTGTCTTCGTCATTATCTTCTCGATCGCATTCGTCTACATCCCGCAGCTGGCACGTATTGTTCGCGCAAACGTGATGGCCGCATACGGTGAAGACTACGTGCGTGCAGTGATCGTCTCCGGTGCCCGTGCACCGTGGATCCTCATCAAGCACGTCATGCGTAACACTGCTGCCCGGTTCTGGTCTTCGCCACGGTTTTGGTCGCAGATGCGATCATCCTCGAGGCCTCGCTGACCTTCATCGGTTCAGGCCTTCCTGCAACCATGGTTCCCACCTGGGGCAATATCTTGTCCGAGGCCTCGTCCTACCTCTCGGTCCTGCTGGGCTACTGGTGGACCGCCTTCTTCCCCGGCCTGTTCATCATGATCACCGTCTTGTGTTTGAACATCCTCTCGGAAGGCATCACGGACGCGATGGTCGCGGCTCCCTCCACGGCAGCTGTTGCCCAGGTCGACAAGAACTCTGAGCGAAGCCGACCGTATCCTTCTCGATCCTCGCCGCGCCTACGCCGAGCAGGCAGAATCCCTGCAGGCACGCCTCGACGATCTGGAATCTGTCGAAGGCAAGCGCACCGACCGTTTCGACGATGACTTTCACCGGAGAGCCCCTCCTGGAGGTCAAGGATCTGTGCATCAAGTTCGAGCGCCACGGTGATGTCAACGTCGTCGATCACGTGTCCTTCAAGGTTCGCGCTGGCGAAACCATGGGTCTTGTCGGTGAGTCCGGCTGTGGTAAGTCGATCACGGCTCTGACCATCATGGGCTTGATCGATCCCCAAGGCAGAGATCACCGGCGAAATTCTCTACGAAGGCAAGAACCTCCTGGAGATGAAGCCTGAAGAGCGTCGTGCGCTTCTGGGCCACGAGATGGCAATGATCTACCAGGATGCGCTTTCCTCGCTGAACCCGGCCATGCTCATCAAGGCACAGATGAAGCAGCTGACCAAGCGCGGCGGAACCCGCAGCGCAGAGGAACTCCTCGAACTGGTGGGCCTGGATCCCAAGCGCACCCTCGAGTCCTACCCGCACGAGCTTTCCGGCGGCCAGCGTCAGCGCGTTCTCATCGCTATGGCTCTGACCCGCGACCCGAAGCTCATCATCGCGGACGAACCGACCACCGCTCTGGACGTGACCGTTCAAAAGCAGGTCATCGACCTGCTCAACGAGCTGCGTGAGAAGCTCGGCTTTCGCAAATGATCTTCGTCTCCCACGATTTGGCGCTTGTCGCCGAGGTGGCTCACAAGATCACCGTCATGTACGCCGGTCAGGTCATCGAGCAGGCGCCGACCAAGGAACTGCTCAGCACCCTGACCCACGAGTACACTCGCGGCCTGCTGGGCGCAGTGCTTTCGATCGAAGCCGGATCCGGACGCTCCACCAGGTTCCCGGAACTGTTCCCTCGCCTCGAGATTTCCCGAAGGGCGACCGCTTCGCCCTCGTTCCTCGCACCCCGACTACGGCCTCGACATCCGTCCGGTCCTCACCGAGGTTGGGCCCCTGAGCACGTGTATGCGGCACTGCCGCCTCGCGAGGAGGTTCTGTCGTAAGCGAGACCGTCGTCACTGAAGAAGGTCAGGAGGAAAACTGATGAGTACCGAAACCTGATTGTCGAAACCGAGACGGTGATCGCTACACCCGAACCTCCGATCATCGAGCTCAAAGACGTTGAGGTGACCTTCAACTCCCGCACTGGCTCACTGTTCCGCCCCCACAAGGTGCACGCGGTTCGCGGTGTCAACATGCGCATTGAGCGCGGACAGACGCTGGGTATCGTCGGCGAATCGGGCTGTGGCAAGTCCACGACCGCGAACGTCATGTGCGGATTGCAGATGGCGACGAAGGGCAAGGTGTTCTTCAACGGTGAGGAAGTCACAAAGCGTGGCGCAGATGCGCGTAGGCGCATCGGACGCGTCGTCTCGGTGGTCTTCCAAGATCCGGCGACCGCGCTGAACCCGCGTATGCACGTTGCCGATCAGCTTGCTGATCCGCTGCGCGTGCACGGTATTGGTGACGAGGCCTCGCGCGCCAAGCGCGTGCAAGAACTGATCTCTTTGGTGGGTCTGCCTTCAAGCGCCTTGGATGCGCTCCCCGGTCAGCTCTCCGGCGGTCAGCGTCAGCGCGTTGCAATTGCTCGCGCACTGTCCATCGGCCCCGATGCGATCATCGCTGACGAGCCCACGAGCGCACTGGACGTTTCGGTGCGTGCACAGATCCTGAACCTGCTCACGGACCTCAAGAGTGAACTGGGCCTGGCGATGGTCTTCATCTCACACGACATTCAGACGGTTCGTTACGTTTCGGACCGCATCGCCGTCATGAACGGCGGGAAGGTCGTTGAAGAAGGGCCTGCTGCGCAACTGCTTGCTGACCCGAAGGATCCCTACACTCGCAAGCTGCTGGGGGCTGCGCCCTCACTGCTGCACCCAACACTCGAAGGAGAGAACTGATGACTTCGCAGATTCGTGGCGTTGTCCCGCCCCTTGCTATCCCGCTGAAGGATGGCGAGCTGGATGTTGTGTCGCTGGAGCGTCATATCAATCGCATGATTGGCGCGGGGCTTAACGGCCTCTTCGTCTCCGGCTCAACCGGTGAGGTCGCTTTCTCGACCTCCGAGCGTCGTCAGCAGATCCAGCGCGAGGTTGTTCGCATCGTCGACGGCCGCGTCCCGCTCCTAGTCGGCGTCATCGACACCGAAACTGAGCGTGTCATTGAGAACATCAAGGCTGTCGAGGAAATCGGCGGTGCACGTGGTGTGGTCGCAACCGCTCCTTTCTACGCACTGGGCGGCCAGGCTGAGATCGAGAAGCACTTCCGCATCCTCAAGGAGAACACCAACCTTGAGCTGTGGGCCTACGACATCCCCGTGTGCGTGCACACCAAGCTGCAGAACGACCTTGTTCTTCGCCTGGGCAAGGACGGCGTCCTTGACGGCGTGAAGGACTCTTCGGGTGACGATGTGGGCTTCCGCTGGCTTTCTCGCGCTAACGAGGCCGCTGGCCACCCGCTGCAGTTGCTGACCGGCCACGAAGTGGTTGTTGACGGCGCCTACATGTCGGGTGCGGATGGTTCCGTCCCCGGTCTGGCAAACGTTGACCCCGAGGGCTACGTCCGTCAGTGGCAGGCCTTCGAGCGCGGTGACTGGGAAGCCGTGCGCACTGAACAGGACCGCCTCGCGGACCTCATGCGCATCGTCCAGGTCAGTGGCGTTCAGGGCTTCGGCGCTGGCGTTGGTGCTTCAAGGCTGCTCTGCACCTCCTTGGTGTTTTTGATTCCCCCGAGATGCCTCGCCCCGTGAAGGCTCTTGAGGGTGCAAACGTTGAGCATGTCGCCTCCGTCCTTCGTGAGGCCGGTCTGCTCTCCTGATCATCAGCGAGGCCGAGGCGGTACTTCCTCTCGCGTACGCGCGAGCGTGCGCCCGCCTTGGCCTCGCTGATTAGTCTTCTCTTCCGTTGCCTTTTGGAGAATTTTCATGACTACGCTCCTTGCTCTTGATATCGGTGGAACGAAGATCGGTTGGGGTATTGTCGAGGCCGAAGACAGCTTCACCGTTACCGAACGTGGCTCAATCCCTACCTTGGCCGCTCAGGGTGGCGCCGATGTTGCTGCGCGAATCTGCACACTGGCCTCGGAGCTGATCGAGTCGCACCCGGCGATTGCGGGTATCGCAGTTGCGAGCGCCGGAGTTGTCGATCCCGCGACCGGTACGATCGTGTCTGCAACGGACATCATGCCCGGTTGGGCGGGGACCAAACTCGGTGACCTCCTTTCCGCGCACACGCAGCTCCCGGTTCGTGTCCTCAACGATGTGCACGCGCACGGGCTTGGAGAGGCCACTTTGGGTGCAGGGCGGCCCTATCGCAGCGTTCTATCTATCGCCGTGGGAACGGGGATCGGCGGCGCCTTCGTCGAAGACGGTCGTGTTGCCTTCGGTTCTCGCGGCATTGCGGGACATGTGGGCCACGTTCACCACCATTTCGCACCCGATATGGTCTGTTCGTGTGGGCGCCTGGGACACATCGAGTCTTTCTGCTCCGGGTCGGGAATTACCACCTGGTATAACTCGCTGCGTCCTCAAGACAAGCCGGAAGTTGACGGCGGACGCGCACTCCAAGAGCTCGCCGATTCTGGCGACCCCCTTGCACAAGCGTGCTTCGCGCGCTCCGCGTACGCCCTTGGCGAGGCCACGGCCTCGTTAGTGAACTGTATGGATCCCGCCGTCGTCATTATCTCCGGTTCGATGACTCGCTCGGGGGATATCTGGTGGGATGGTCTGAACGAAGGTTTTTCAGCCAGCGCGATGACGCCCGTTGCGACGACCCCCATTCTTGTTGGTTCCCTTGGTGGCAATGCACCGCTGCTCGGGGCTGTTTCTTTCTTCCTCAACGCATAGGAGTTCACCATGCATCCGCTTATTGCCGGTCTTAAAGGAAAGCTCATCGTTTCCGTTCAGGCTTACCCGGGGGAGCCCATGCGCCACCCCGAGACTATGGCTCAGATTGCGCGTGCCGCTGAAATCGGCGGCGCTGCGGCGATCCGTTGTCAGGGACTGTCGGATATCTCCGCGATCAAGGGACGTGTCGATGTCCCGGTGATTGGTCTGTGGAAGGAAGGGCACGAAGGCGTCTACATCACCCCTTCGCTGCGTCACGCGCGCGCCTGCGTCATGGCCGGTGCCGATATCGTGGCTCTTGATGCGACGGGTCGTCCGCGCCTTGATGGTCGCAGCTTTGCTGAAACCGTTGCGGCTTTGCGCGAAGAAGAGACACTAGTGATGGCTGACTGTGGTTCTTTTGAAGATGCGCAGCGGGCTGTTGATGCCGGTGTCGATATTGTTTCAACGACTCTTGCTGGCTACACCGGAGATCGCCCGAAGACCGATGGCCCTGACTTAGAACTTCTCGAGCAGACAGTTCAGGCATTCCCAGGTGTGCCCGTGATCTGTGAAGGGCGTATTCACACTCCGGAGCATGCTGCAGCTGCCATGAAACTCGGTGCTTTCGCAGTGATCGTGGGTACCGCGATTACTCATCCGACGTCGGTTACCGGTTGGTTTAAGGCCGCCGTCGAAAACTAACTTTTCTTTCGAATATCAATCGGTGTCCGTGTGGAGCTATTTCACACGGACACCTCTTTTTGCGGCCTTTAACCACGGGCCTATCGGCGAGTAAAATTGCGAACCGTGTCTATTCCCTCATCGCCTGCTCACAGTGCCCTTCGTGCAACCTTTGTGGTCTACGCAGGCCTAGGTTTTGCAACCTCAGCGTGGCTCTCACGTCTACCCGATGTGCGTGATCACCTGGGATTGACCCCGGGAACCATCGGCATGATGCTGCTGATTGCCTCCCTGGGTTCTTTGTTGACCCTTCCCACTTCGGGTCCGATCGTCATGAAGATCGGTGCACGGTGGGCTGGGCGAATCGGCGTATTCATTTGGGCATTGGGCATTGTCGGAGCAGCGACGGGAACGCTCGCGAATTCTCTCGTGCTCTTCACCGGTTCCCTTGTTTTCATGTCTGCCGGGGCGGGCCTGTGGGGATCGAGCATGAACATCGAGGCTGGTTTGGTCCAAGCTGCTGTGAGGCGCCTTGTCGTTCCAGTGATTCAAGCGATGTACGCGGTCGGCATGCTCGGCGGTGCATTACTTGGAGCGCTTGCCTCGCGAGTCGGAGTTCCACTCGGAGCGCACCTATACGGTCTGGCTGCTCTCGAGCTTATTGTGTGCGGTGTTTCCATTGGTTTCTACCTCAGCCAAGACGAGGTCGCCGCTCTTGAACCCGCAAAGGACAGCCTCGTGGGTGAAGGGGAGGAGGCCTCGGCAGGCAATGCGAAGAAGGGCCTGACCCGCTTGGCGTGGCGCGAGCGCCGCACGGTTCTGATCGCGCTCATGGTGATGAGTGGCGGACTCCGGAAGGCGCCGCTAACGACTGGCTGAACCTGTCGATGGTCGACGGTTATGGTTTTGCGACCTCGACGGCGTCGGCGATCTTCGCTTTCTTCTTGCTGATGATGACAATCATGCGTTTCGGATCTCCGCGTTTAGAGAGGCGTTTTGGGGGCGCCGCATCTGCTTCGATTGACCATGGGATGCGCGATCGTTGGCCTGATGCTTGTTGCCTTTGCGCCGCATCATATTCTTGCGGTTATCGGTGTTGCCTTGTGGGGTATCGGTGCATCCCTTGGTGTTCCCCCTGGGTATTTCCGCCCTGAGCGTTGATCCCGTGATGACGCCTGCGCGAGTATCGGTCCTCTCGACCGTGAATTACGGTTCGGCGCTCATCGGACCGCCGATTTTAGGTCTTATTGCAGATCACGTCGGCTACCACCGTGCGCTCATTTTCGTCGTGCTCCCCGGTGTGTCTGGCGATCGTTTTGGCCGGCCAGGTTCCGGACCAGCTGGGGCGCGTGCGAGCCGTTACACCTCTTGACGATTAATCTTGAGTCATGACGACTCTTGCTGAATTGACGACCTTTCGCGTGGGCGGAGAGGTTTCTCGCCTTGTGCGCGCAACTTCCAGTGAGGAATTGGTTGCTGCCGTTCGCGCGGCCGATGAGGAGCAACGCCAGCTTCTAGTTCTGGGCGGCGGATCGAATCTGCTCGCATCGGATGCTCCATTTGATGGAACTGTCGTCGCTGTACGTCCGGGTGCAGAGATTGCGCGCATAGTTGAAGAGGATGCGGCTGACTCGGTGATTGTCCGTGTGTGGGCCGGCACGATCTGGGATGACTTTGTTGCGTGGAGCGTCGAAGAACAGTTGTCCGGTATCGAGGCTTTGTCGGGGATCCCCGGAAGCGCGGGAGCATCCCCGGTACAGAACGTGGGCGCCTACGGACACGAGGTCGCTGAAACAATCCACAGCGTCGAGGCTCTACGACCGCCTCGAGCAGCGTATTGTCCGTCTGCTCTCCTCTGATCTTGGCTTTGCCTACCGTTCCTCCGCGATCAAGCACAGCATCGGTCAGCCCGGTCTTCCCGGTCGCGTCTGGGGGCCGACGGGGCGTTGGGTCGTGTTGAGCGTCGACTTCCGCCTCGAGCGCTCATCCCTGAGTGCCCCCGTCATGTACTCCGAACTCGCACGGCGCCTCGGAGTGGAGGCTGGAGAGCGTGCCGAGGCATCCTTGGTCCGTTCGACCGTACTTGAGTTGCGCGCGGGGAAGGGCATGGTCTTAAACCCTGAGGACCACGATACGTGGAGCGCGGGATCTTTCTTCACCAACCCCATCCTTCCCGAGGCCGTGGCTGCTGCGCTCCCAGAAGAGGCTCCTCGTTTCCCGGCGGGGGAGGGGCTCGTGAAGACTAGTGCTGCGTGGCTCATCGACCATGCAGGCTGCTCCAAGGGCTTCCATCTTCTAGAGGCTGGTGACCCGCCTCGTGCATCCTTGTCGACCAAGCACGTGCTCGCGCTGACAAACCGCGGGGGTGCAAGTGGTGCAGATATCGAGGCTTTGGCGCGCGCTGTGCGCGAGCGTGTCTTTGATGCCTATGGCGTGACTCTTGTTCCTGAGCCTGTTGCCATCGGTATTGAGTGGTAGTTCGGACTACCTTCAACGAGCTGAAGGAGGACCGTTGTGAACGAGTACCTTGCGAGCTTGGAAAGAGACCTTTCCCCGATCGGGGGAGGCTTCAAAGAGGAAGAGCGACGGGCACACCGCGACTACGACTCTCATGGTCGTGAACAGGCTTTGGAAATTGCCTATTGCGCATACCGCTCCGACGTTTACCAGGTGCGAATGTACGCGGTTTTCCTTTTCGGATATCTCTCACAGGATCAGGAAGTGCTTACTTTCTTGAGGGAAAATGTTGCCCAGGATGACAACTGGAGAGTTCAAGAAATCCTGGCGAAGGCTTTTGACGTTTTCTGCGCCACTACGGGGTATGAGCACTCTCTTTCAGTGATCGACGAGTGGCTGGTTCATTCCAATCCGAATGTTCGTAGAGCTGTCACTGAAGGACTACGGATATGGACCAGTCGGCCCTATTTTAAAGAGCACCCATGTGAGGCAATCAAGAGGCTTTCGGCACTTCGAAATGACCCGAGCGAGTACGTCAGAAAATCTGTGGGAAACGCTCTACGCGACATCAGTAAGAGATTCCCGGACCTGATTGCAACCGAATTAAGCGCGTGGGATCTGGAAAGCAAGGAAACTCGACAGGTCCACAAACTAGCGGGCAAATTCATTGAACGGGATGCCGCTCACGCCGCGGGCGGGGCTGCAAGCCACTGATCGATTTCCGTTTTCCACACGCGTTTCGAGGCCTCGCTGGCCAAGGAAGCATCAATCGATTGACGGGCCAAATCTGCCAGCTGAACGTCAGAGAGGCCGAAAACATCACGTGCGGCCTCGTACTGGGCAACCACACGCGAATGGAACAACAAGGGGTCGTCAGCCGAAAGAGCAACGCGAGCGCCGGCCTCGATAAAGCGCATGAGTGGAACCGATGCGAAATCTGGGAAGACCCCCAGGTGAATATTCGAGGTCGGACACACTTCGAAAGAAATATCCGCGTCAATCAAACGCCGCAGCAAATCGGGATCTTCACTGGTGCGTACGCCGTGACCCAAACGCGTCGGGTGTAGGGCTGAAACAACATTCATCACAGATTCCGGGCCCAAAAGCTCCCCGCCGTGAGGAACCGAGGCCAAACCGCCATCACGGGCAATGCGGAAGGCAGGCGCAAAAGCTGAGGTGTCGCCAACGCGCTCATCATTGGACAGACCAAAGCCCACAACCTGTCCGGGGCCATCGCCGGCATACTGAACCGCCAGACGCGCCAGCGTGCGTGCGTCAAGAGGATGGCGAATTCGCGAGGCCGCAACGATCAGTGCAACTTCAACGCCCGTGCGCTTCCCTGCAGCAATCGCCTCGTCAATGATGATCTCCAAAGCTGGCGTAATCCCGCCAACCCAAGGTGCATAAGACGTGGGGTCGACCTGCATCTCGAGGCGACGCGAGCCTTCGGCCGCATCATCTTCCGCGGCCTCGGCAACGATTCGTCGCATCGCGGCTTCGGAACGGACCAAAGCTCGCGCGGCATCGTAGGAGCGCTGGAAACGGAACCAACCGCGGGCGTCCGCGGGCACGGTTAAGGGGTCCAAGTCCAACAGGTGAGGAGGAAGGCGAGTGCCTTTTTCCTGCGCCATATCCACCAGCGTTTGTGGACGCATCGCGCCTGTGAAGTGCAGGTGAAGATGCGCTTTGGGGAGCGTGGACAGCGGCCGACGCCCGGGGGGAGTCGGTGCTGGAACCGTTAACGAAAGCTGGCGAGATGCTTGACGCTGCTCCATCAGTGCTTCTCGACCCACAGGAGCAAGTCGCGCAGGACCATGGCCTTCTCAGGCTCGTTGAGAACCTCGTGACAGGCCCCATCGATGACACGCAGGTGAATATCCGCACCGGGTGAGCCTCGAGCACGCGCGCAACAAACTCTGCAGACCCCTCCGGCGAGGTGAGTTCATCGGGCGCTGCCGTGGAAAAATCAGCGTGGGGCAGGTCAGGCGATCTGCGTGCTCGAGCGCCTTCTTGCCTTGAATCACCATGGTCGAGGCCGTCAGAAGCGGGGGAGCACCGTGGTAGTTGAGCGGATCGGCGTCGAAGGCCTCCTGAACGCTGGGATCGCGCGAAAGCAAAGAATGCTCGGGCGTGGACTGGGCCGCCGGAACCTGCACTCCCGGCAGGTAGCGAGCGAGTTTCCCGAGGCCACCAACCACCGGCGCGGGAAGCTGAGGAAGTGGATGAAAAGGGGATCCAGTGAGGACCATGCAGCGAATGCCCTCGCTGTAGATCAGCGCCGAGGCCGCAGCTGATCGAGACCACCCATTGAATGCCCGAAAAGAATGAGCTCATTGAAACGGGAATCGGCCAAAACTTCTTGGCGAGCACTGATGTGGTCCTTGATCAACGCACCGACGTCGACCTGGGCGCGAGGACCTGGGGAAGTGCCGTGGCCGTAGTGGTCGTAGGTTGACACATCGTAGCCAGCCTGGAGAAGCGCATTGATCAGCCCTTCAAAACGTCCCGAATGCTCGCCATAACCGTGGGCGACAAGGACGTGTCCATTGGGTTGGTCGAGGTGTGTCTCGCCGCGTCGAAAGGTCCATATGTCAATTGTAGACAGCTCGATGGCATGCTTTGGGTAGCGATATTGGGGTGTGACTTGACGAAGAGTAAGAAAAATCCCGCACGGCTAGCAATGTGCCTACCGCGCGGGATTTCATAGTGGAACCCTGAGTCAGCGAGCCTCGGAGAGAAGCTCCTGAATTCGTCCCACGCCCTCGACCAAATCGTCATCGGACAAGGCATAGGAGAGGCGAATGAAGCCTGAGGGGCCGAAGGCTTCGCCCGGGACAACTGCGACCTCAACCTCATCGAGGATCAGGTCAGCGAGCTCGCCCGACGTGTTGGCCACGCGGCCTCGGAACGCACGAGGTGACGCGCAGCATCGTAGGAGCGCTGGAAACGGAACCAACCGCGGGCGTCCGCGGGCACGGTTAAGGGGTCCAAGTCCAACAGGTGAGGAGGAAGGCGAGTGCCTTTCGTGCGCGCCATATCCACCAGCGTGTGTGGACGCATCGCACCCGTGAAGTGCAGGTGCAGGTGCGCCTTTGGGAGCGTGAACAGCGGTCGTCGCCCGGGGGAGTCGGCGCTGGAAACCGGTAACGAGAAGCTAGGCGAGGAATAGAGGCTCGATCCCATCAGTGCTCTCGAGCCCACAGGAGCAGGTCGCGCAGGATTACATCCTCTCAGGCTCATTGAAGACCTCGTGGTAGGCCCCATCGATGACACGCAGGTGAATATCCGCGCCGGGGTGCGCTTCGACGCACGCGTCAACAAACTCTGCAGAGCCCTCCGGCGAGGTGAGCTCATCGGCGCCACCGTGGAAAATCAGCGTGGGGCAGGTCAGGCGATCCGCGTGCTCGAGCGCCTTCTGCCCTGAATCACCATGGTCGAGAGCCGTCAGACGCGGGGAGCGCCCGTGGTAGTTGAGTGGATCGGCGTCGAAAGCTTCCTGAACGCTGGGATCGCGCGAAAGTACGGAATGTCTCGGGCATGGACTGGGCTGCCGGAGTCTGCACTCCCGGCAGGTAGCGAGCCAGTTTCCCCGAGGCCGCCAACCACCGGGCGCAGGGAAGCTGAGGAGCGGGAATGAAAGCGGGACCAGTGAGGACCATGCAGCGAGATGCCTCGCTGGTGAGATCAGCGCAGAAGCCGCAGCTGATGAGACCACCCATCGAATGCCCAAAGAGGATCAGTCTCATTGCAGCGTGAATCGCGAAGAGCCTGTTGGCGAGCAGCGATGGTCCTTGATCAGCGCACCGACATCGACCTGGGCGCGAGGGCCTGGGAAGTGCCGTGGCCGTAGTGGTCGTAGGTTGACACATCGTAGCCAGCCTGGAGAAGCGCATTGATCAGACCTTCAAAACGTCCCGAATGCTCAGCCATAACCGTGGGCGACAAGGACATGTCCATTGGGTTGGTCGAGGTGTGTTCGCCGCGTCGAAAGGTCCATATGTCAATTGTGACAGCTCAAGGCGTCATTTGGGTAGCGATATTGGGGTGTGACTTGACGAAGAGTAAGAAAAATCCCGCACGGCTAGCAATGTGCCTACCGCGCGGGATTTCATAGTGGAACACTCAGTCAGCGAGCCTCGTGAGAAGCTCCTGAATTCGTCCCACGCCCTCGACCAAATCGTCATCGGACAAGGCATAGGAGAGGCGAATGAAGCCCTGAGGGACCGAAGGCTTCGCCCGGGACAACGGCGACCTCAACCTCATCGAGGATCAGATCTGCCAACTCTGAAGAGGTCGTCGGAACCTTTGCCGCGAATCTGAACGGCCAAGAAGCCCACTCACGCTGGGATAGGCGTAGAACGCCCCACGCGGAGTTGGCACCTCAAGTCCGTCGATCTCGCGAAGCATCTTCACCATGGTCTGACGGCGGCGATCGAAAGCCTCGCGCATGTGCTCAACCACATCAAGCGGACCGTTGAGGGCAGCAATTGCCGCACACTGAGCAATATTGTTGACATTTGACGTCAGGTGCGATTGGAAGGACGTCGCAGCGCGAATGATATCGCGAGGACCAATCATCCAACCCACACGCCAACCGGTCATCGCATAGGTCTTCGCAACACCGTTCAACACGATGGTCTGGTCGGCAAGTTCGGGAACCTCGGCAACGATGTGCGCGCTTTGCGCACCGTCGTAGAGCAGGTGCTCGTAGATCTCATCGGTGATCACCCACACGCCGTGCTTGAGTGCCCACTGACCGATCGAACGGACCTCCTCGCGGGTGTAGACGCTGCCCGTCGGGTTTGGACGGCGAGCACAGAGGAGGAGCTCGTGCGAGGCGTGCGTGCGGCCTCGAGCTGGTCGACGGTGACCTTGTAGTCCTGGTCGGCGCCCGCGAAAACCCTCGACGGGAGTCGCGCCCGGCGAGCTTGATCGACCTCGGGGTACGTGGTCCAGTAGGGGGTCGGGCAGGATCGCCTCGTCCCCGGGGTTCAGCAGCGACGCGAAGGCCTGGAAGACGGCCTGCTTTGCCGCCGTTGGTGACGAGACTGGTCGGCGGGGAGACCTCGTAGCCGGAGTCGCGCAGAGTCTTTTGCTGCGATGGCTTCGCGCTGAGCGCCGGGAGGCCGGCGGCGGGCGTGTAGCGGTGCATCGCGGGGTTGCGCGCGGCCTTGACGGCGGCCTCGACAATGTAATCGGGGGTGGCGAAATCAGGTTCGCCCGCACCGAAACCAACGACGGGGCGTCCCTGGGCCTTCAGTGCCTTGGCCTTAGCGTCGACGGCAAGGGTCGCTGAGGGAGTGATATTTGCGAAGCGCGTTGAGACGCGGGAGGCTGATTGAGTATCCACGCGAACATTGTGGCATGGATAGATCCATTTATTGGTGTGAGTCACAATTTGAGCGCTTATGAGGCGAACGCATCGCGGTGAGTTGGACAGGAGGCCTCTTCTCCCCTAAACTCAACCGAGCAAGTCTTTTTCGGAAGAGTTGCAGTAGGGCAGTGGCGCAATTGGTAGCGCACCGGTCTCCAAAACCGGCGGTTGTGGGTTCGAGTCCCGCCTGCCCTGCCACTCAGGTGCATAACTATTGGAGGAACGATGAGCGAATCCCAGGCTCGCCGTGAAGAATCCCCGCGGGTGGATCGCACGAAGAAGCGTGCAACCCCCTCGCGCGATGGCGCACCTCAAACCAAGGAAAAGCGCCCGAATATTTTCAAGCGTATGGTGATCTTTGTCTCTCAGGTGATCTCTGAGATGAAGAAAGTCATCTATCCCAGCGGTTCTGAGACCTGGACGTACTTCCTGGTCGTCATTGTGTTTGTTGCCGCAATTATGGCTTTCACTGGCCTTCTTGATTTCTTATTCGGTAGACTGAACTCATTGGTATTTGGCTGAAACCGTTAACCCGCCCGCAGGAATGCAGGCGGGTTTCTTCTAGGGCTCGGCCGCGAACACCGCGTGAGCGTTAAGCACAGGAGGAAAACCCGTGAGCCTAGACAATATCGAAGAGGCCCCGATCGACACCTTTGACGGTGGAATCGCGCCCGAAGCTGATCTGGAAACTGCCGCACAGCGCGAAGACGAGGTCGCAGAGCGCCTTGAAGATACTCCCGTCGAGCGCGAGGAAGCACGTGAAGAAGGCGAAGCGGAAGCTGGCGTTGAAGAAGCAGCTGAGCAGGCGGCCTCGTCAGAAGATGATCCGGTAGAAAAGCTGCGCCGCGAACTCTACATGTCTCCCGGCGACTGGTACGTCATTCACACCTACTCCGGTCACGAGCGCAAGGTGAAGGCAAACCTCGAGCAGCGTATTACCAACCAGAACATGGAAGACTCGATTTTCCAGGTCGAGGTTCCCGATGAGTACGTCATGGAGTACCGCGGAAATGCGAAGAAGCGCGTTCGTCGCGTGCGCATTCCCGGCTACGTCATCGTCTGCATGGACTTCAACGAAGACTCCTACCGTGTGGTGAAGGAAACCCCCGCAGTCACCGGCTTCGTGGGTGACCAGCACAACCCGGTCCCGCTTTCGATCGACGAGGTCGTGATGCTGCTGACCCCGAATGTTCTCGAGGCCGCGGCTGCAGAAGAGAAGAGCGCTCCCGCCCCCGTCCAGGAAGTTCAGACCCAGTTCGAGGTCGGCGAGGTTGTCACAGTTATCGACGGCGCATTCGCCACCATGAGCGCTGTGATTTCTAGATCATGCCTGAAACCCAGCGTCTGAAGGTCCTCCTGACCATCTTCGAGCGTGAGACCCCCATGGAGCTCACCTTCGATCAGGTTGAGAAGATCGAAGAGTAAACGCCTCGTGGCGTGACCTCGAGCACCAAGACTTGGGGGAGCGCCGACATCGCGTTATGATGTAGATTCGTGCGTCTGGGTGGACTATGTCCGCAGGTTGCTCTTCCTGTGGGCGCCACGTGGATGCATGCCGCGGTAGTCTCCGCGGCCCAGTAAGAAATAGAAAGACCCGAAATATGGCACCGAAGAAGAAGAAGGTCACCGGCCTCATTAAGCTGCAGATCGCTGCAGGCGCCGCGACCCCTGCTCCGCCCGTTGGTCCCGCACTGGGCCAGCACGGCGTTAACATCGTCGAATTCACGAAGGCATACAACGCTGCAACTGAGTCGCAGCGCGGTTCGATCGTCCCGGTTGAAATCACCGTTTACGAAGATCGCTCCTTCACCTTCGTCCTCAAGACCCCTCCGGCCTCCGAGATGATCAAGAAGGCTGCAGGTGTTGCAAAGGGTTCGGGTACCCCGAACACCGCCAAGGTTGGATCGATCACCATGGACCAGGTGCGCGAAATCGCCCAGGCCAAGATGGTTGACCTCAACGCCAATGACATTGATGCCGCTTCCAAGATCGTCGCGGGCACCGCGCGTTCCATGGGCATCACTGTTCAGGACTGACCCTTTATTACCTCGTGGTAGGGCAGGCGCTGCCCGACACCCACACCTGCAAGGAGAAGAAGCAGAATGACGAAGCGCTCTAAGAGCTACCGCGCAGCGGCGGAGAAGATCCACGCTGGCGAACTGTACAGCCCCCTGGCCGCAATGCGTTTGGCCAAGGAAACCTCGGTCACCAAGTTCGATTCAACCGTCGAGGTTGTTATGCGACTGGGTGTTGATCCCCGCAAGGCGGATCAGATGGTCCGAGGCACCGTTTTCCCTGCCGCACGGCACCGGCAAGACCGCTCGGGTCTTGGTCTTCGCCGTTGGCGAGCGCGCACAGGAAGCACTCGACGCTGGAGCCGACGAGGTCGGCGGCGACGAGCTCATCGAAAAGGTTGCCAAAGGGCTACACCGACTTTGATGTCGCCGTTGCAACCCCGGACCTCATGGGCAAGGTCGGCCGTCTGGGCCGCGTCCTGGGTCCCGTGGCCTCATGCCGAACCCAAGACCGGCACCGTGACCATGGACGTCGCCAAGGCTGTCCGTGAGATCAAGGGTGGTCGTATCGAGTTCCGTGTCGACAAGCACGCAAACCTGGCTTTCATCGTCGGTAAGGCTTCCTTCACCGCCGAGCAGCTCGTTGAGAACTACGCAGTTGTTCTCGATGAGATCCTGCGTCTGAAGCCGGCTTCCGCAAAGGGCCGTTACATCATCAAGGCCACGGTCGCCACGACCATGGGCCCCGGTATCCCCTTGGATGCCACCAAGACTCGCGCCCTGACCTCCGAGGATGCTTCCTGAAGCACTAGAGGTTAACGGCAGATAGTCGTTTTCTAAGGCCCCCACGAGCAGCGCTCGTGGGGGCCTTTGTGTTATTCCAATTGGGCACAAGGTCTTACAAGCCTACATAAAGATAGGCTATCCTTAGATTTATTCAATAAACCTCACTATCGTCAAAGGTTGCGATCATGTCTCAGGTTTCAAACTCGGGCGTGACAAAGGCACGCTCGGCTGTCACCATCGGCGCATTTACCGCCGTCTATTTCATTCTCATGTGGTGCTCGGGAATGCTCGGCTTCTTCGGCCCAGCATTCATGTTCGTTGGCTGGATTGTCGGTCTCCTCCTGAACGGGCCGGTCGTTATGTTGATGATGGTGCGCTCGCGCATGTTTGGCACGGTCACGATCATGGCGGGCATCGTCGCCTTCCTCATGGTCGTGACAGGACATGCGTGGGTCACCGCACCGGTCGCTCTTGTTCTCGGTTTCCTAGCTGACCTCATCGCTCGCAGCGGTGGATATCTGAGCGCCCCTCGAAACATCGCAGCGTACATGCTGTTCTCCCTGTGGATGATCGGCCCGCTTGCTCCGATTTTCTTTGCTCCAGACGCTTACTACGCGGATGTCGCGTCCCAGATGGGCCAGGACTACGCGGACGGAATGCGTGCCCTCTTTAGCCCCGCGGTCATCAGCGTGTGGGTCATTGTTGCGATGATCGTTGCCTGCATCGGTGGACCTCATCGGGCGCTTCCCTGCTTCGCAAGCACTTCGCAAAGGCCGGCGTTGCCTGAGATCTCGCCGGCCGAATCGGCTCCCGGTGAGTCGTCGAGCAGGCTGGACCCACGCACGAAGCTCTTAGCACTTCTCGTGCTCAATGCAGTCGTGATGCGCGCGAGTCCCACGACAACCCTTGTTGCCGTTCAGGTCTTGGTAGTGGTTGCCCTCGCGTGGGAGGTGAGCGCTCGGTCCGCGCTGCACACGGGGTTCGGTTGCTTCATCTGCGACGTCGTCACCCTTGGTTCCCCTTTTCTCATCGCTTGGATGCAGTCGATCGGCTGGCCTCGGAGCATCGTTCTCATCGTCGGAACCTGCAGCGCGATCATGTACTGGTTTGCTCGCTTTTTTGCCGGCTTTGGCCTTGCACTCTACGTGTATCGCACAACCAGGATCGGCCAGATGAAAGCCGCTTTGCGTGCCGTGCACCTGCCGCGGGTCTTCGTCGACGCCCCTCGTGGTGGCCTTCCGCGTCATCCCGACCGTAGGGGGCTGAGGCGGTCGCCATCCGCGAGGCTATGGAGATGCGCGGCGTCGACCTCAGGGCGCGCGGGGTGCTGCGGCACCCACTCGTGATCGCGGAGCGCTTCTTGGTCCCGCTGTTGTCGTCGATTGCGCGCGTCGCCGACGACCTGGCGGCCTCCAGCGTGGTCCGAGGCCCAGGCGGGGACACGCGCCCGACCTCCCTGACGCTTCTGCGTGCAAGCGCTTTGGGACGCGCTCGCCCTCGCGTGCGTAGCCCCTTGTCCTCGTGCTTGAGTTCTTCTGCTACCTGGGAGTCCTCCCGTGATTGATGTTGAGTCCCTGGCTTTTTCCTATGTCAGCGAGCTGACGGGAGACCATGTTGATGCTCTGCGTGGGTCAACCTGTCTCGCCCATCCGGGTACCCCTCACTCGTGTGTGGTTCCTCCGGCTGCGGTAAGTCGACGCTCATGCGTACGCTCACTGGCCTCGTCCCGCAGATGACTCCGGGAGAGCTGGAAGGTGCGGTGCGGATCGACGGGCGCGATCTGGCAGAGGTTCCCCTGACTGAGGTCGGTCATCTGTGTTCCTCTGTTTTTCAGAATCCACGCACTCAATTTTTCTGCGACACCGTTGCAGAGGAACTCGCATTCTGCGGTGAAAACTATGGCCGAGACCGTACGGATTTGATCGAGAGCAGTGAACGCGCCGCAAAGCTCATGGGGATCTACGCCCTCATGGATCGCAAGCTGTCAACGCTGTCTGGCGGACAGCTTCAGAAGGTAGCTCTTGCGTGCGCGCTGGCATCTGGTGCTCCGGTCCTCCTCGCCGATGAACCGACATCAAACCTCGATCCCGCAGCAATCGCTGATGTGCGACGCGCCCTCGAGCTCCTCAAAGAACAGCGGATGACGATCGTTGTCGTCGAGCATCGCCTCCACTTCCTGAGGGGACTTGCCGACCAGGTTCTCCTCATGGAGGCTGGAGCGGTGACGAGGCGCTGGAGCGGCGAGGAGTTCTATTCCATGACGGATGAGGAACGCTGCTCTCTTGGCTTGCGTACCCTCGTTGATCCTGGACCGCCCGAGGCCCTGGGTGGCCTCGCGGGGGAGCGGGGAAGCAGCCGCGGGCGCTGAGGCTCCCCGGTTATCGTGCCGCAACTTGAGCTTTTCCCTATGGTCGCACCCAGTTTTTCAGGGCTTTAATGCGGATTTTCATTCTGGAGAAATTACCTGCATCGCCGGGGCCAATGGCGTCGGCAAGACGACTCTTGTCCGTATGCTGTGCGGATTGGCGGCCCCGAACTCTGGAGAGATCTCCTTGGACGGTGTGACTAGCTCGCGCAGGCACAGGCGCGCGGCGTGCGCACTCGTCATGCAGGACACCGGGCGTCAACTCTTTTCCGACACACTTAGCGGCGAACTAACCATTGGTGCCTCGGATGCCGGCGGAGAAGCCGGAGAAAAACTCTTGGCCGACTTCGACCTCGCAAACCTAGGTGATCGCCACCCCCTGAGCCTCTCGGGAGGGCAGAAACAACGCCTCGTCATTGCTGCCGCACGCGCAGCGAGGCGCCCCATCGTCATCCTCGACGAGCCAACCTCGGGAGTCGATGCCAGACACCTTGATTCAATTACCGCCACCCTGCGACGCATTGCCGACGAAGGCGCCGCCGTCATCGTTGTCACCCACGACGGTGAGTTTGCCTCGGCGTGCGCAGATCGGCTCATCACACTCAGCCCGTTAGGTGAAACCTGTGCTTGCGAAGGAGACCACTAATGACTGTCACTGATCAGGAGAGGAAAGCCCGCATGGGAGAGCGCGGTTCATCCACTAGCGATGTGCAAATCGACGACCCGCGCGCTGCACATAAGGCTGGGCAAAAGGCGTTCAAAGAGCTGACTTCTCCCATCCGTATGGCCATGACCGTGGCGCAGATACTGGGCGTCCTCTACGGTGCGCTTGCAGTCGCTCCTTATGTCATTCTCGTCCAGCTAGGTGAGGTGCTTCTTGCTGCGGCGCGTTCGGGGGTCTCACCTGAGCGCGGTGAGGTTATCAATCTGCTCATGTGGCTCATTGGCGCATTTGGCATGCGCTATGGGATCTATTTTGTCGCCTTGAGCGTCACCCATTTCGCGGACGTGCGTTTCGGTCATCTTGTCCGCATGCGCATGGTGAAAGTTCTCGCTTCAGCGCCCCTCGCGTGGTTCACCTCGACGAACTCGGGGGCTGTACGCAAGGCGATCCAGGACGACACCCACGATGTTCATACGGTCATCGCCCATGCGCCAGTTGAATCTGCTGCTGCGGTGAGCGCGCCTCTCTCCTTGTTGATCTACTCGTTTATCATCGACTGGCGCCTAGGCCTGCTCTCAATCGCCACCTTGCCGATCTACGCCCTCATTAATGCCTGGATGATGCGGGACATGGGCGAGAAAACTGCCGAAATGGACCGGTACCTCACGCGTGTCTCGGCAACCATGGTCGAGTTTGTTTCCGGTATTAGCGTCGTAAAAGCATTTGGTACTGTCGGGCGCGCACATGAACGCTTCAGTCACGCGGCTGAAGATTTTGCGCGCTTCTACGTTGCGTGGTGTGGACCATTGCTCAAAGGGTCCGCGCTGGGGCAGGCTGCTGTTTCGCCCTCGATGATTCTATTGATATCGACAGCGGGAGGCTCGGCGCTGGCAGCTACTGGGATCGTGAGTCCCGTTCAAGTCATTACCTGCGCGTTGATCGCCCCTTGTCATTCCGGCCGCAATCGAGGTACTGGGTTCGACGGTTTGGTCCTATCAGATCGCTGGAGCTGCCGCACTGCGCATTGTTGACCTTCTTTCCGTTGCCCCTCTATCGACGGATGGAAGTGAAGAACCGGTGGGCGCAGATGTCGAGGTTGACAAAGTGTCCTTCTCTTATGGTTCTACACGTGCCCTAGACGAGGTCAGTCTGACAGTTCCCGAAGGAACAGTGACCGCGCTCATCGGCCCATCCGGTTCTGGAAAAGTCCACCCTCGCAACCTTGGTTGCCCGCTTTGCTGATCCAGACCAGGGCAGTGTGCGTATCGGAGGCGTTGATGTGCGAGCCATTGCTCCCGACGTCCTCTACCGGCACGTGTCTTTTGTTCTCCAAGATCCGCAGCTTCTTGATATATCCGTGCGTGAAAACATTGCGCTGGGCAGGCCAGATGCCAAGGACGAGGCAATCTGGGCAGCTGCTACCGCTGCCCGCATTGACGACTACGTACGTTCCCTTCCACGAGGCCTCGATTCCGTCATAGGAGAAGACGCCCATCCCTCGGGCGGGCAGGCCCAGCGCATTGCGATTGCGCGCGCACTGCTTGTCGACGCGCCAATCCTTGTGCTCGACGAGGCCACCGCCTTCACAGACCCCGAAGCCGAGGCCGAGATCCAGGCGGCTCTCACCCGCCTCGTTCAAGGAAAAACAGTTCTGGTGATCGCCCACCGGGCTGCGTCGATTATCGGTGTTGATCAAATCGCCATCCTCGAGGCAGGTCGTCTCATCGCGCGGGGCACGCCCGAAGAACTCGCGGACCACCCGTATATGCGTGAGCTTTCTGCGCCCGTGAAAGGACACTGACATGTTCGAGCTGATCTCCAGGCTGCGTGAGCCTCTCTCTTCTGAGGGGCGCACCGGATTCTCCCACGTTATGCTACCCTGTCCTGCATTGTCGGACTTGTTCGGGGTTTTTTCCTGATTTCATTCATTCCGGCGGCGATTGCGCTGACATCAGGACAACCCGCGTGGGGTATGGGCTTACGTGGGTGGCTCATCGCGCTCGCCGTGTGTGCAGTGGCCTCGTTTATCTTGGAGTACTTTCTAGCCATCCGCTCCTACGTGGTGGCCTTCGATTTCCTTACGAATATGCATCGCGCGATCGGAGATAAGATCGCTTCTCCGCCTCTTGGTGCTTTCCGCGCGGACACGGCCGGGAAGACCTCGCGCCTTGTCTCTCGCGAACTCATGATGCTCGGCGAGATCTTTGCCCATATGTACTCGCCTTTGATTGCCGCGATCGTCACCTCGTTGACAATGCTGGTAGGGATTACGGTCTTTTCCCCAATGCTTGGTATCGCATGCCTAGCTGCGATCCCCATTGTTGGCGGGGGAGTGTGGGTTGCGCGTCGGTGCCTACTTTCAGGCTCTGCGTTAAAAGAACCTCCTGCCCAAGAGCTATCTCACCGCATTGTCGAATATGCGACGAAACAGGGAGCCTTGCGCGCTTGTGGGCGCTCCGCCTTCTATGAGCCGCTTCAGCAGGCTGAAAAATCCTATGGAGTGGCTGCTAGACGTTCTCTAATTAGAGAGACGCTGGGACAAATCGCCAACGGCATGGCTGCACAGCTTGTTGTTGTTTCTCTGATTAGCGCGATCGGTGTGCTTGCTGTTTGGGGAAGCGTGAGTCCAATTGAGGCAGTCGTTGCAATCGGTTTGCTTCTGCGATTTACACAGATCCTCGTCGATATCGGCGCGCTTGCCTCCGCCTTTGAGACGCGTCGCCCGGTTCTTGATCTAGCTCATGAAATCCTTTCCGCCCCAGAACTTCCTGTCCTCATCGGATGATTCGGGCAGTGAGCGTCCAGTCCGCGTCGAATTCGTCCGTTGCGCTTGAGGACGTTGTTTTCTCCTACGAGGCCGATCAACCCGTCTTACGAGGTGTGTCCTTCCGCGTTGAGCCGGGAACGATGACCGCGATTGTCGGTCCTTCAGGGCTGCGGGAAAGACGACAATTGCCCGTCTCATCGCGCGTTTCTATGACGTGGACAGTGGCGTTGTCAGTGTGGGGAATCGAGATGTTCGTAACTGGGATACTGGGAAACTCATGTCCCAGCTCTCTTTGGTTTTCCAAGACGTCTATTTGTTTGACGATACCCTCGAGGCGAATGTTCGTGTCGGTCGCTCCGATGCAAGTGTCGCCGAGCTGGATGAAGCCGCGCGCCTGAGCGGTGTCGACGAAATCGTCGCGCGCCTACCACTAGGGTGGGACACTCGCGTGGGAGAAGGAGGACGTGCTCTCTCCGGTGGTGAACGCCAACGTGTGTCCATCGCCCGAGCGCTCTTGAAGGATTCTCCCATTGTTCTTTTTGATGAGGCCACCAGCGCCCTTGATCCCGAGAATGAACACCGCGTGACTGCGGCTATGGATGCATTGCATCGTAGCGCGACCCTCATCGTTATTGCTCCACAAGCTTGATACGATCACGGCGGCTGACCAGATTGTCGTCCTTGATGAAAATGGGCGTGTTACGCAAATTGGTACTCATGCGCAGCTCTTCGCGGATGCTGAGGGGCAATACCGAGGATTCTGGGAGGCTCGCTCACGGGCTGCGGGATGGCGCCTCGTCTGAGGTAGGCGGTTGGTGCTCGTCCGCCTCGTCCATGAGGTGTGCTGATCCACATTTGCCAGGGTGGATTCATGCGTGCGGGCGTGTTAGTCTATTCGTTGCCGAAGACCGTCGGTCATCCACCTCGGTGGATTCCAAGTGCGAAAGCATCCGACGCAGGTGAGTGACTTCTTTCGAAGTGGGTTTTATTGAGCCCGGCCGCTTTCCTGCGTGCCGGGCTTTTTTGCGCGTCCGGCGGCGAAGTTTTGAAAGGAGGACCATGGCGAAGTCCGACAAGGTAGCAGCAGTTGCTGAGCTCGTGGAGCGTTTCCGCGGAGCTGACGCTGTCCTGCTGACCGAGTACCGCGGCCTGACCGTTGGCCAGCTCAAGCAGCTGCGTCGCGGCCTGGGCGAGAATGCGACCTACGCCGTGGCAAAGAACACGCTGGCGATCCTGGCGGCTCGCGAAGTTGGTCTCGATTTCCTCGAGGCCGACCTGAAGGGCCCGACCGCTATCGCTTTCGTCACCGGTGAGCCCGTTGAGGCTGCCAAGACGCTGCGTGATTTTGCCAAGGAGAATCCTCAGCTGGTACTGAAGTCCGGTGCTATGGAGGGTGCACAGCTCTCCGCTGAGGCAGTCAAGAAGCTTGCCGATCTCGAGTCTCGCGAGGTCCTGCTGGCCAAGGCCGCAGGCGCCCTCAAGGCGAAGATCTCTCAGGCGGCATACGCCTTCAACGCGCTCCCGTCCAAGACGGTGCGCACCATCGATGCTCTGCGTGAAAAGCAGGGCGAAGCGGCCTGACGTGACAGGCCCGCAAAGGCAACCGCCTTTGCGATCACATCCACAATCTGCTCACGTAGCAGGCCAAAATCGAAAGGATGCCAATCATGGCTAAGCTCTCCAACGACGAGCTCATCGAAGCTTTCAAGGAAATGTCCCTCATCGAGCTCTCCGACTTCGTGAAGCTCTTCGAAGAGACCTTCGACGTCACCGCTGCTGCTCCCGCAGCCGTTGCCGTTGCTGCTCCCGCCGCAGGCGATGCCCCCGCAGACGAAGAGAAGGACGAGTTCGAGGTTGTCCTCGAGTCCGCAGGCGACAAGAAGATCGCCGTCGTCAAGGCCGTCAAGGCTCTGACCGGCCTGGGCCTCAAGGAAGCCAAGGACCTGGTTGACGGCGCCCCCTCGACCATCTTCGAGAACGCCAAGAAGGAAGACGCCGAGAAGGCTAAGGCTGAGATCGAAGAGGCCGGCGGCAAGGTCACCCCTTTAAGTGACTTTTCCCCGTCTGATTCATTCAGACTTTCGCCCGTCATGGGCTGTGAAACCCCGTTCTGCTACGGCAGGGCGGGGTTTCCGCTTTGCGCGCGACGGTTTGTCCAAGCATCAACCTCGACCGGGTGCGCCGGCCCGCCCGCTCGCCTGCCGCGCTGCGCTGCTCGAGCCCGGCAGCCCCGCCGTCGCGCCCGGCCAGCCAGCGACGGCCCTGCCCGCTTAGCGTCGGCAGCCGCGTGCGAGGAGCGCGTGCTGCGACGCCCGCTCACCGTCCGCGCCGCGAGCTTTCGCTCGGCGCGTCGGCTCGAAGCCCGGCCAGGCCCTGCCGCCGCACCCGGCCACGCAATCAAGCCACGTGCGCACTCGACTTGACCATGACGTGACGTGAGACTTCACAATGATTGACATGAGCGATGACAAGAATCTCTACACCGTTGGTGAGGTCGCTGAGCGCTTTTCGGTGACTGTACGAACGCTTCACCACTGGGAGGCACAGGGGCTCCTCGTGCCTGTCGAACGGAGCTGGTCAAACTACCGGCTCTACTCGGTCGAGGACTGTGCTCGGGTCCAAAGGATCATCATCTATCGAGCGACGGGAATGAAACTGATGGATATCAAGGAGCTTCTTGATTCCGATGACTCTGCGATTGTGCACCTCAAACGTCAGCGAGAGAGCCTTATTGCCCATCGCCACCAGACGGACAAGATGATTGCAGCAATCGATACCTTATTGGAGGATGCAATGAACGAAAATTCTCTCAGCGTGGAAGAAGTTGGGGCAATCCTTGGGGATGCTGACTTTGCCGCGCATCAGGAGGAAGCTGAACAACTCTACGGTGACAGTGCAGACTGGCAGGAATCTCAGCACCGCACTGCGTCGTGGAGTGCGAAGGACTGGCAGGGAAATGCTGACCGTTTTCAGCAGGTCGAGAAGGACATGATCGCAGCCATCCGCAAGGGCGTTGCCCCCGATAGTGATGAGGCGGCAGCTCTTGTTGCCTCGCATCGGGAATTGCTCAGCGAGTTCTTCCCGGTGACCCCTGCGAAGCACTATATGATTTCTCGTTCCTACATTCACGACGAGCGTTTCCGCTCGCACTACGACTCGCAACTCGACGGTTTTGCTCAATGGCTCGCGTCTGCAATTGAGTGCGCTGCTCGCGATAGTGGTGTGGACATCGACAATCCCGAGTGGGTGTGATTGGTGTGTGAGGCAGGCCATGAGTGAATGCCCTTTTCGGATTTGCTCTTGGCCCACTTCATCGGTACTATTTCTTCTTGTCGCTTTCCCGCGTAGCTCAACGGCAGAGCATCCGACTGTTAATCGGACGGTTACTGGTTCGAATCCAGTCGCGGGAGCTTCTCCCCGGTACTTGGTACCGGGGTTTTTCTTTATCAGTGAACTCATCTCGCCCGTCTTGCACTCTGAGGCTGAGAGTGCCAGACTTGGAGTTAGCACTCGGGAGTGCCGAGTGATAAGCACTAAGGCCGGTGAGGCTCTGGAGGAACCTGAGTCGTCCGTCGCGGGCATCGGTCCAATCCGCATCGCGGAAGGATAGAAGAACATGACAAAGCTCATTCACTTCGATGAGGAGGCACGCCGCGGCATGGAGCGCGGTCTGAACCTCCTCGCCGACACCGTTAAGGTCACCCTGGGCCCCAAGGGCCGCAATGTCGTTCTCGACAAGAAGTGGGGCGCCCCCATCATCACCAAGGATGGCGTTTCCGTTGCTAAGGAAATCGACCTCGAAGATCCCTTCGAGCGCATCGGCGCCGAACTGGTGAAGGAAGTTGCGAAGAAGACTGATGACGTCGCAGGTGACGGCACCACCACCGCAACTGTCCTCGCTCAGGCTCTGGTTCGCGAAGGCCTGCGTAACGTTGCAGCCGGCTCGAACCCCATCGCCCTCGCGCGGCATCGACGCAGCTGTCGAGGCTATCGTCGCCCAGCTGCACAAGGACTCCAAGCCCGTTGAGACCACCGAGCAGATCGCAGCGACCGCATCGATCTCCGCAAACGATCCCGAAATCGGCAAGCTCATTGCTCAGGCATTCGAGAAGGTCGGCTCCGAAGGCGTCGTGACCGTTGAAGAGACCAACTCTTCGACACCACCCTTGAGACCACCGAAGGCATGCGCTTCGAGCGCGGCTTCCTCTCCGCATACTTCGTCAACGACGCAGAGCGCCAAGAGGCCGTCCTCGAGGATCCCTACGTCCTCCTGGTCGACACCAAGGTCACCAACGCCAAGGAACTGCTGCCCGTCCTCGAGAAGGTCATGCAGACCGGCAAGCCCCTCTTCATCATCGCTGAAGACGTCGAGGGCGAAGCACTGGCAACCCTGGTTGTCAACAACATTCGTGGCACCTTCAAGTCCGTCGCCATCAAGGCCCCCGGCTTCGGCGACCGTCGCAAGGCAATCCTCAAGGATGTTGCAATCCTGACCGCCGGTGAAGTTGTCTCCGAGACCGTTGGCCTCTCCCTTGAGAACGCCACCCTCGAAGACCTCGGCCGCGCACGCAAGGTCATCGTCTCCAAGGACGAGACCACCATCGTTGACGGTCTTGGTGCAAAGGAAGATATCCAGGCTCGCATTCGCCAGCTGCGCAAGGAAATCGAAACCACCGATTCCGACTACGACCGCGAGAAGCTCCAGGAACGCCTGGCAAAGCTCTCCGGCGGCGTTGCCGTCATCAAGTCCGGCGCCGCAACCGAGGTTGAGCTCAAGGAACGTAAGCACCGCATCGAAGATGCTATCCGTAACGCCCGCGCAGCCTCCGAAGAGGGCCTGGTCGCAGGTGGCGGTGTTGCACTGATCCAGGCTGCTTCCTCCGCTCTGGGCTCGCTGGACTCTCCGGCGACGAAGCAACCGGTGTCAACATCGTTCGCGAAGCAATCTCCGCACCTCTCAAGCAGATCGCAGAGAACGCTGGCCTTGAAGGTGGCGTTGTCGCCGACCGCGTTGCTCAGATGGAGCCCGGATTCGGCCTGAACGCTGCAACCGGCGAGTACGGCGACCTCATGACCCAGGGCATCTCCGATCCGGTCAAGGTTACCCGCTCTGCTCTGCAGAACGCAGCCTCGATCGCCGGAATGTTCCTGACCACCGAAGCTGTCGTTGCTGACAAGCCTGAGCCTCCGGCACCGGTTGCAGCACCTGCTGACGGCGGAATGGGCGGAATGTACTGATCCGCTAAGGATTCAGACACCATTTCTGAAAGTACGTTCAGAGGGCGGCTGCGGCGCGCCCCCAACGGCTTTTTAATGTGCAAAGAGCCCCATACTTTGCGCTTCGGCATCCGCATAGACTTGTGCGGCATGCGAAAGCGAGGTCGATATTTGATCCAAGGATGTTTCGACCTGTGCTTGGGTGGTTTGCCATGACGAGACAGACTCTGAGAACTGCGCTGAGGCAGCTCCTTGCCACGAGTCTTTCAGGGCAAGGAGTTCATGCATCAAAGCAGAAACCTCCCCGCGAATACTGTCGCAGGTCACCTGGATACGAGAGGCACAGGATGCGACCTGGCCAGAGTCAACCGAATAGACGGTCATAATTCCTCCTAGCGTGAGAAAAATAGTGCTCACAGCCTAGGAAAGCTCAGTGCTTCGCCACCGATCACATACTGCAAACTGTGGATAAAAGGATTAATCCGCACACTGTGGACAAATACAAGGATTCAGAGCCCTAAATCCAATTCGCTAGATGCAGAATAAGAAAACGCTCAGGACAACGGCGGGGGTGCAGGAATATCGAGGTCCTCAATAGCGGATTCCCAAAGAAGAAGTATCATCCTCGTCCGCTACGCTCTTCTGAGCCCTCTCAGAGCCCGTTGATGGAGGCGTCGACACCAAGGGCCGTTCCACTGTGGGAACCCCGGCAAGAGGCGTTGCGCTTGCTTCAGGGGCGTCATCTTGTGTGCTGCTGACGGCCGCGGAGCTGACAACCGCATCGCCCGCAAGTGTGGTATCCGTCGGCGTAACGGCCGCAGGGAGAGTATCCGCAGGAGTATCACTCAGTGGAGAAACACCACCAAGCTCACTGCTCGGCTGCACCTGAGGATTTTCCTGCGAGGGGCCTCGTCAGTGGAAAGATCCTCAGAGGTCAGGGCAATCTTTGACTCCGGCAACTCAACAACTGCGTAAGGCAGACTAGGAGCGGAAAGCCCCTCATCAACGCGGTCAAAAGGCTGAGTGTGGTTCTTGATATTGAGGTGGCGGCGCCTAATGATCATCGTCCCCGAGGCGGGAGTGTCAAGGGAAGTCTCCTGCGGGCCGTCCTCGACGTCGAAGTCGTCGTCGCTATCGGTGATCTCACCGGCGGCCTCGGCGTCCTTCAGAAGGCGCGTCAGCTTCGTGCTTTCAGCCTCAAGATTGGCGCGCGCCGTTTCTTCCCAGCCGGTGGCCAGAGGGGAGTGGAAAATTTGCTCGCGCTTCAAGATCTTACGAATTGCTAACCGGCGCGCACGAAGAACTCAAGATCGCACAAGTCTGTACATTCTGGCGCAAGGCCTCGCGGAAACGCTTGAAATCCTGCGTGGGCTTGCGGCAAGCATTCCCAAATCCGCATCGATAAGGACTTGAGCGTCCATATCGGAAGGATCCGCGCGATGAGTGAACAGGGCCATCATGAGCTCTTGGATACGCGAGATCACATCCTCGCTCACTCCCAGAGTCTCCATGCGCGAACGCGCGTGATACAGCGACGCAAACTCTTGCTCGTCGCCCGTTTCGCCGCGGCGGAAGATGTCAAAACTACGATTGAGTACTGCCCCCTGGTACCACAGAGCAACTCGAAGTACGTCGATCGTGCGCGGTTGAAGCGATCTCGTCAATACGCGACAGGGTCTTCAGCAGGTGACGGGTGTTGTGAAGAAAACGTCCTTGGGCATTCCACCGAGAAATTAAGTCACGCGCTTCAGCCTCAAGAACAGGAATCGGGGCGCTCGCCCCGATGTCTTGCATCGCGTCCACAAAGGAACTAAAAAGCCACTGAGTGCATCGGCACCCATGAGCGTTCACTCCTAGTCTGACAATGTTACTTTGCCATGCTAGCCACTTTCGTGGCACTTGGCACGGCCGTGATCTTAACGCGAGAAAACTCGCAGAGGCAACACAGCGCCCGCCCGGTTATCTCCCAGCACTTTTATGCATCGGGCTGTGTGTTAATGCGGTCCTTGGATTGCACAATCGGCATAGTAATGCGGACGGTTAGTCCTCCGCCTGGCGTCTTAGCAAGTTCGGCGTGCCCGCCGTGGGCTGAGACAATCGAGGAGACGATCGACAAGCCAAGACCCGAACCACCGAGGGATCGCGCGGGAATTCTCAGTTCGGTAGAAGCGCTGGAAGACCTTTTCGAAGTCTTCCTTTGCGATACCCGGACCGTGATCTCTGAACTCGATGAGAACGTTGGAGGGGCGCTGCGCGACGGCAATCTCAACCGGGGAAGAACGAGGCGTGTAGCGCACGATATTGCCGATAACGTTGGTCAGTACCTGCTGAAGTCGATCGCGATCGGCTTGAATCCACACGGATTGAGGGAGGCCTTGCGAGTCAAAGCCCTCAATCTCAACCTGACGGGTGGGGTCAAGAGCCGTCAAATCGAAACGAGCATTGCGCAGCATGGCGATCACGTCGACGTCAACGATTTCCAGTGGACGTCCCTCATCGAGGCGCGCCAAAGTTAAGAGGTCCTCGACCAAGGAACTCATACGCGTTGACTCGGAGCGAATGCGCCCCATGACTTCACCCGTGCGTTCGCTGGGGACTCCACCCATCGAGTACAGCTCGCAGTAGCCGGAGATCGCGGCAAGGGGAGTGCGCAATTCGTGCGAGGCATCGGAGACGAAGCGTCTGATCTTCCGTTCCGATTCTTCGCGTGCGGCGAAAGATTGCTCAAGCTGGGAGAGCATGGAGTTCAAGGACTTGGAGAGTGATCCGACTTCGGTAGAGGGAGGCGCGAAAGGAACGCGCTGGGTGAGGTCTCCAGCGGCGATCTCACCCGCTGTCGTCTCAATACCGCGCAGTGGAGATAGTGCTCGCCTCACAAGATAGGTTGCCAATCCCGTTCCAATCGCAATGATCGCAATCGCCGTTGTGGCAACGTATCCCGCCATATTTTGGATCGTGAACTGGACATCGTTGAGTGGCAGAGCGACGGTGAGCGTTCCCGATGGGGTGGTTTCTCCCTTGCGCGTGATGGGAACGATGACGGCTCGCCACATCGAGCCCTTCTTTGTCGATTCGACGGTGATGGGGTCGGTCCATCCGCTAGCTGTATTCGCGGTTTCCCCGGGCTCGAGAAGGTCGGGGACCAACGGCTTACCCGCGTGGTCGCGCGTCGAGGCCGAGAGTAAGGTGACATCCTCTTCCGAGTCCCGGTGGATGTTCAAGTAGTAGAGAGTCGGAAGACTGGGCTCTTTCGCGAGTTCCTCCGGTGTTTCGATGACTTTCGAGGACAGTGATAGAACTGTTGACGAGAGAGTTCATCGTCAACCTGTGCAACTAGATGGCGTTGCAAAAGCCCGATCATCACCGTTGCAGAAAGGGAAAGACCAAGCGTTAAAAGAAGCGCGGTAAGCGCAACAATTCTGGCCGTCAACGAACGTGACGACCAGAATTTGTATACGACTCCGCGAGAATACATCTCTTAGTTTTCGTCTCGTAGGATGTATCCAACGCCTCGCTTGGTGTGAATCAGCTCGCCGCTTGCGCCTTCGACGGCAAGCTTGCGACGCAGGTAGGAGATGTAGGATTCGACGATCGCAACTTCGCCGTCCCAGTCGTATTCCCACACGTGATCGAGGATCTGCATCTTGGAAACGACGCGTCCCTGATTGATCATCAGGTAGCGCAAAAGCTTGAACTCGGTGGGGGAGAGATCGATCGGCACACCGGCGCGGGTCACTTCGTGAGCGTCCTCATCGATGACGAGGTCTGCGACGCGGAGCTTGCCATCATCGCCGCTTTCGCCGAGGGTGCGGCGCAGAATTGCGCGAATGCGCGCAACAACTTCTTCGAGGCCGAAGGGCTTGGTGACGTAGTCGTCGCCGCCGACCGTGAGGCCCTGGATCTTGTCACGCATATCGTCGCGAGCAGTCAGGAACAAAACAGGGATGGTGATTCCAGCGTCGCGCAGGCGGCGGGTCACGGTGAAACCGTCCATGTCGGGAAGCATGACGTCCAAGACGATCAGGTCAGGGCGTTCTTCCTGCGCCTGATGGTATGCCGAGGCGCCGTCTTCTGCCGTAATGACATCGAAACCTGCAAATCGCAGAGACGAGGCCAGAAGATCTCGGATATTGGGTTCATCGTCAACGACGAGAAGTCGTGCTTCTCCATTGTTCTCAAATTCCGTCATAGTGAACATTTTTGAGTGAATTTTCTGGACAAAGCCTGAATGTCCACTGTGTGAAATTTTATTTGTGAGATTGCCGGAGACGACGGAGTCTTCTCGTATTATTTCTGTATGAGCAAAAACTCCTCCCGTGCCCTCTTTGAACCGCAGGGCGTGATCTTTAACCCCGTCAAACGCGCGCTGGCAACCGTTCGTCGGATTTCCCTGACGATTCTCTTCCTCATCGTTGCGGCCCCCCTTATTGTCATGACACAGATCTTGGAGGACTTCCCGCAGCCACTGCTTTATGCAGCACTTGCTTGCGTCGGCCTCGTCTGGCTCTATTTCCTGTGGCTGATTGGACGCCAAGTTCGCAACCTCGCATGGGCGCAAGCAGAACACGACTTCCTCATTCGCCGAGGCGCGTTCTTCCGATCAATGACGATTGTCCCGTATGGCCGCATCCAGTATGTCGACATCTCGGAGGGCCCGATTGCGCGTATGTTCGGAATTTCCTCGATCGTGATTCACACGGCATCGACCCAGACATCCGCTCACCTCCACGGCATTCCTTCCGAACAAGCCGCCCAACTCCGAGACCACCTTGCGCAGCGCGGGAGCGCTGAGATGGCGGGGCTGTGATCATGAATTCTGCGCAGCGAACGTTTGCAGCAGATCAAGGAGTGGACCCCTCACTGTGGAGACGTGTCCACATCATCACTCCTCTTCTCGAGGTGTGGCAGATCATTGTTGCCCTTATTGCCTTCGCTACCCTGCGAAACCTCAACGAACTCCAAGAGGCGATGAGTGCCGGGCTTGGAAACGCCATTATGGACAGGCTTTTCCTTGTCGCGCTGGTGTCTGTTCTTGTCATCGCGTTTCTTTTTCTCTACACCTTCCTTCAATGGCGAGTGACGGCCTACGCGCTCACCGATTCAGCTCTGTGGTTCCGCAAAGGAATCCTGAACCGGAATCAACGTCACGCCCGGCTTGATCGCATCCAAGCGGTGGACATTACTCAGCCGGTCCTCGCGCGCCTTGTCGGACTGGGGAAACTCGACGTTGAGGTTGCTGGTGGCGCGGATTCGAATATCACCATCGGCTTCCTCAAGGTCTCTGAATTAGAAGCCTTGCGCGGTGAAATTCTTGCTCGCGCGGCAGGACTGAAGATGAGCGGGCAAAGCCCGGCCCAGGCCTCGGCAATGGGAGGTCAAGGGTACGCGGCACCGTATGGAGCGCCCCAGGCTACATCCCCCTACGCTCCCGTTCCGCAAGGTCAATACCCGCAAGCCCCGGCAATGCCCACGCAACCGGGCGCGATGCCTCAGCCCGCAAACTTCAGCTACACGGGTGAAGTCTTTGCACCATCCACAATCCCGGTTGCGCCCGAACGTGAACTGTATCAAGTGCCAATGGGGCGTCTCCTAGCCTCGCAGCTTCTGTCGATGAGCGCGCTCTTCTCTGTTCTGGCATTGATCGTGATCATTGTTATCGGCGCCGCAAGTATTCCCTATACCGGCCTAGCGGGAATCACCGCTTCGCTCAGTGGTGTGGCAATGGTGGGTCTGTCCGTGGCGAGCTTCCATTGGAATCGCTTTGCTTCCGAGGCCAACTTCCGCCTTGCGATTTCCCCGGACGGACTTCTGCCTGCGTCGCGGGCTCTTGAGTACACGTTCGCAGACCATTCCCCCAGGCGAATTCACGCGATTGAGATCCAGCAGCCTCTCTGTGGCGTTTCTTCGGGTGGTATCGCGTGCTGATTTTGCAGGCAGGTTACGGGGCAAAAGGACACGGAGCAAAATAAACAACAGAGCTCTCATGTCCTTATTCCCGTGGGAACACGCCAAGACGTCAACTTTGCGCTGTGGGCGGTCATCGAGGACCTCGGGGTCGATGACATCCCCGCTTTCGTTGACGCTGCGCTCTACGGAACAGGCAGCGGCAACGGTTTTGTCCGCATGTCCGCGCGCGCCTTCATTCTGGATCCATTCCTCTTCAAGCGTCGTGCCCGCGCAATTACTCGGACAACTTTCGTTGTCCGAGACGGGTGGCTTACTCGCAAGAGCTTCTGGGCGCCTATCGCCCGCCTGCAGTCCGTCAGTGCGCAGGCCGGTCCTCTGGAACGCGCGCTGGGCGTTGCAACCCTTCACATGCACTTGGTTCCCGGGCCCTTCTCCATGAAAGCAGAACATCAGGACGCCACGCAGGTGAGTGCGGACCTCGAAACCCTGCTCCGCCTCGGGCATGTCACGCGAGCAAGCGAGCCTCCCGAAAAGTGGATGCTCCGCATGGAAAATGGTGTGCGATCAGGCTTTGAGACATCACCAATGACACAGTAAGGCTCAACATGCGTGGTGGACGCCTAGATATCGGCATTATCGGCATGGGGCACGTTGGCCCGGTCCTCGGATCGGCCCTACGTGCAGTTGGACATAAGCTCGTGGGGGTCAGTGCTTCCTCTGAAGAGTCGAAAGAACGCGCCGATGCGCTACTCCCGGGAATCCCCGTCCTGCCCGTAGAAGAGATCGTTCACAGCTGCGAAATGGTTCTCCTGACTGTTCCGGACGATCAACCTGCGGGATTGGTGTCCGGCCTTGGGGAACTTGGCGCGTGGAGGGCCTCGCAGCTGGTCGTTCACACCTCGGGAGCGCACGGGATTGAGGTCCTTGAACCCGCAACCCGTGCGGGTGCAATTCCGCTGGCAATTCACCCCGCGATGACCTTCACGGGCACGTCCGTGGATATTCCTCGCCTGATCGGCACTCCCTTTGCTGTGACTGCTCCGGCCATCGCGCTTCCTATTGCGCAGGCGCTTGTCGTTGAGATGGGCGGGGAACCCTTTGAAGTTGCCGAAGAAGACCGCGGCGTTTACCACGCTGCCTTGAACCACGGGGCAAATTTCCTTGCCACTGTAGTCGCGCAGTCTAAGCAGATCCTTCCACCGTTGGAATTGAGGATCCGGGAACTTTCTTGCGTCCCCTGTGCGAGGCCGCACTAGATCGCGCGCTGCGAGCGGGAGACCGCGGGGTTTCTGGCCCCATCCCGCGGGGCGATGTCGGAACAATTCGTGAGCACCTGAGCGTTCTAGAAATCAAAGCCAAGGAAGAAAACTTGGCGGGGGAGGGCCAGTGGGCACACCGCCTCGAGGATGCACGCTCGACCTACGCGGCAATGACTCTTCACACTGTCGACCTGCTGGAATTTGAGGGACGAATCAGCTCTCAGGTGGCCTCGGAAATACGCGCAGCCGTGCGCGAAATGGGTGAAAAGTGATCCGTTAGACCCCCACGAAATGGCGCTTCGGGGGCCTTTCGAGCGAAAATAAGTCATATGAACTCTACGCCTCAGTTGACGCATACCCGAGAAGAACTTGCGCAAGCACTATCCCAACTTGAGGGGACGCGCGCGCTGGTCATGACAATGGGAGCGCTCCACCGAGGACACCTCGAGCTTGTCCGGCAGGCACAGGAGCTTGCCGATCATGTCATCGTCACAATCTTCGTGAACCCCACCCAGTTTGCTCCGGGCGAGGACTACGATGCCTACCCGCGCACATTGGATGCCGATATGGAGGCACTGTCAACGGTGGGTGCTGATCTTGTATGGGCTCCTTCCGTTACCGATGCTTACCCAACTCCTGCAACTACCCGTATGGACGCTGGTCCGGTTGCTCACATACTTGAAGGTGCAACCCGCCCGACGCACTTTGCCGGCGTTGCTTTGGTCGTCTCAAAGGCAATGAATCTGATCCGTCCTGATGTTGCGCTCTTTGGTCAAAAAGATGCCCAACAGCTGGCAGTTATTCGCACTTTTGTTCGTGACTTGGATATGCCCGTACGCATTCAGGCCGTTGAGATTGTTCGCGATAGCGATGGTGTTGCGCTCTCTTCGCGTAATCAGTACCTCAGTGAGGAAGAACGCGTGCACGCGCGTTCCCTGTCGCGTGCGATTGACGAGGCCCGCGCTGCAGCGGCTTTGGGTGTTCCTCTTGACGAGGTTTTGCGTGCTGCATCCTCCGTTCTCGAGGCCGAAGAGGGAGTCGTTCCCGATTACGTTGCGATCGTGGATGATGACGATTTCACCCTGCTTGCGGGGACGGGAAGCGCTGCAGAGCAAGTGGATAAGGATAGCCGTGAAAATGCGCTGGAAGCTGCAGCAACGCAGGGGAGCCTGCGCGCTCGAATTCTTCTTGCTGCGCGGGTCGGAGTGACTCGCTTGATCGATAACGCGGATGTCGTTATTTCTGCTGCCGGAGGCGCACGTCATGAGTGAAATGACTCGGACCATGGTGATTGGAAAGATTCACCGTGCACGAGTAACTGGAGCCGATTTGCATTATGTTGGCTCGATTACCATCGACGAAGACCTCTTGGATGCGGCCAATATTGTTCCGGGCCAAAAAGTAGATATTGCGGATGTGAACAACGGATCACGCCTATCGACGTACACAATCGCTGGTCAGCGCGGAAGTGGTGTCATTCAGCTCAATGGAGCCGCGGCGCATCTGGTGAACCTGGATGATTTGGTCATCATCATGGCCTATGCCCAGGTCCCCGAATCCCAGGTTCGCTCTGTAACGCCCAGTGTCGTTTTCGTTGATGCGCAGAATCGAATTATCGAAGAGGGGAGTGCTCTGGGACAGGTCCCTGAGTCTTCGCCCCACGCCCAAAGCTTGGGCTTGAAAAGTTCGGGTGTGTGAATTTCAATCCGCTCATACGCGCGGGCGTGACTAATCGCTGGCTTTCGCTACCATTGAAGTCATGACTGATTCGCCTGTTGACGATACCCCTGAACAAGTACAAATTCGCGCTGCCAAGCGTGCACGCCTCATGGAGGCAGGGATTCCCGCCTACCCTGTGAAGCTTCCTATCACCACGACCATCGCAAAGGTCCGTGAAAAGTACAGCCATCTGGAAGCTGGTGAAGAGACCGACGATATCGTTGCTCTCTCTGGCCGTGTGGTTTTGGCACGTAACGGTGGAAAGCTCTGCTTTGCAACCCTCATGGATGGCGCGGGCAACAAGATCCAGTGATGCTCTCTGCCGCCTCGGTTGGTGTAGAGTCGCTGGCTCAGTACAAAAACGACGTTGACTTGGGTGACTTCCTTTATGTTCACGGTCGCGTGATTTCTTCCAAGCGCGGCGAACTGTCAATCTTCGCTACCCCGGCTGAAGTGACTCCCGAGGCCCAAGCTGCTTACGACGCGGCCCCGACTGCACTTCCCGCTCCTGACGCCTCGTGGGCGATTGCCTCAAAGGCCCTACGTCCTTTGCCGAAGACATGGACGACCGCGGAGGGTGAAGAAGTTACTCTTTCGGAAGACCAGCGAATCCGTCGCCGCGAGCTCGACCTGATCACCCGTCCTGCTGCGCGCAATATGATCCGTATCCGCGCTGCGGTGAACCGTTCCATTCGTGAGAACTTCTTCCGCCGTGAATACATTGAGCTCGAGACTCCGATGCTCCAAGTCATCCACGGTGGCGCTTCGGCACGTCCCTTCATCACGCATATGAATGCGCTGGATATGGACCTCTATCTGCGTATTGCAACCGAGATCTACCTCAAGCGCGCAGTCGTCGGTGGCGTGGATCGCGTCTTCGAGATGAACCGTAACTTCCGTAACGAAGGCATGGATTCCTCTCACAGCCCCGAATTCACCTCGCTGGAGGCCTACGAGGCCTATTCCGACTACAACGGAATGGCTGCTCTGACCCGAAACCTTATCCAGCAGGCTGCTCGTGATGCCTTTGATCTTCCCGAAGGTCAGGAAATTGTCACTCTTGCTGATGGCACCGAGTATGACCTTTCGGGCGATTGGGACCACATCGACCTGTATGGCTCGACCTCAGAAGCTTTGGGTGAAGAGATCACGGTGGATACGCCTCGTGAGAAGCTGCTTAAGTACGCCGATCAGATCGGTATTGAGGTTGATGATTACGCAGTCAACGGCAAGATCGTCGAGGATATCTTCGAAGAGCTCGTTGCCTCGAAGCTGTGGGCACCGACCTTCGTCTACGACTTCCCCGAGGATACTTCTCCGCTGACCCGTTACCACCGTTCGCGTCCGGGGTTGACTGAGAAGTGGGACCTGTATGTTCGTGGTTTTGAGACCGCAACGGCATACTCCGAGCTCGCTGATCCCGTCGTTCAGCGTCAGCGTTTTGAAGCGCAGGCTCTGGCAGCTGCCAATGGTGATCCCGAAGCCATGGTTTTGGATGAGGACTTCCTTATTGCCATGGAGCAGGGCTTCCCGCCCTGCGGTGGCATGGGCATGGGAATTGACCGCCTGCTGATGGTGCTGACCGGACAGGGAATCCGTGAAACGATCCCCTTCCCCTTGGTGAAGCGCTTGGGCTGAGTACGTAAAGGCGGCCGGCTTTCGTCAATTGACGAGGCCGGCCGCCTTTGTATGTAGAGAGTGCACCTAAGCGCTGGTGGGTACTATCTGAAGACGCAGCGATAAAGCGTCACGGGTGCGGCTTAGGCGTGCATGCGGTGGCGGATCAGGTCAAGAAGCTCTCGCGCAGCGCCGTCATCCAAGACAAGATCGGTGATGACTCCCGCGCGTAGAGCTCCCAGAAGTGGGAGAGCCTTCGAAGCGCCCGCAACGACGGCAAGACGCCTCGGAATCTTCTTCAAGGTTTCAGGGAAAGGACCCGAAGCACGACGGTTTAAGTCCATATCGGTTGAACCGTCCTCGCGAATGAGGACCGTGCACACGTCGCCCACGACGCCATCTTCTTGCGCCTGAGCGATTTCATCAGCATCAAGGAATCCGCCGGAGTACACGCGGGAAGGGAGACGCGCGGAAAGAGAACCGACACCGAAGAGAGCGACATTTGCCGAATCGATCGTTGCAAGTACGGAGGTAATCGAGCGTTCTCTCCACAATGCTTCTTTAGTTTCTGGGAAATCAAAGAATGCGGGAACAGGGAAGTGAACCATGCGTGCGCCAAGTGCGGTCGCAGCGCGTGAAATAATTGCGTCGGCGTAGGGAACGCCGGATTCTGTTGCTGTTGCTGCGCCGTTGAGCTGGACAACCGTAGACCCCGGAAGGTTGACTCGAGGTAGACACCGTGTGACCTCGGATGTCGTGTTACCCCAGGCGATTCCTAAAGTGTCACCGGGCTTTAAGAGATCAACTAGTCGTTCTGCAGCGACGCGAGCAACGTTGTGGAGGCGATTGACTTCGGTGTGAATATCGTGGACGGGAACAACCGAAGTGTGGACTCCGAAAATCTCGTTGATCTGCCCTGATAGCGAACCCCGGTTCCCGGGAGTCGCGGCGACAGAAATACGGACCAAGCCCGAATTGCGTGCGTAGGTCAGTAAGCGGGAGACGGATGAACGTGACACACCGAGGTGGCGGGCGATGGTTTCCATCGTCTGCCCCTGGAGGTAGTACATCGAGGCTGCTTCATGCGCCTGTTCGTCACGTATCGTCACATTTCCTAGTATGCCATGCACAAGCGTGCAGCGGGATATATTTCATGAATCGCGTGTTTACGCCAAAAGTGAGCATGTGAACCTCGTCAATTCGTGAATGGGGGATCCTCAGGCCTGAACAAACGTTCATTGAAATTATGGTGCGTAGGCAATGAATGAGATACTAGAAGGATTCTTGGATCGCGCTTCGTTGCGCGGTGTTCCTCGTGTTTGGGGCACATCGTCATCGCTGCCGCAATCTACTTTCTCGCTTGCGCCCGAGTAGTGCACAACGACGTGACAACAATTCTGAAAGGACATTCATGACTACCGAAAAATTTGTCATGGCGATCGACCAAGGAACAACCTCCACACGAGCGATCATCTTCAATCACTCCGGTGAGATTGTCTCCGTTGGGCAGAAGGAATTCACTCAGATTTTCCCCAATCCAGGATGGGTAGAGCACGACCCGATGGAAATTTGGGGTTCTGTGCGAACAGTTGTTGCCGAAGCCTTGCAAAAGGCAGAAATTAACCGTCACTCTCTTGCGGCTGTTGGAATTACAAACCAGCGAGAGACCACCGTGGTGTGGGATAAGAACACCGGAGAGCCGGTCTACAACGCAATCGTCTGGCAAGACATGCGGACCTCCGACATCGTAAAAGAACTCGAGGGGGAGGAAGGACCTGATCGCTTCCGCCAGATCTGCGGCCTCGGGCTCTCACCCTATTTCTCAGGCTCAAAGATTAAGTGGATTCTCGACAACGTCGAGGGAGCACGTCAGCGTGCCGAGGCCGGGGACCTCCTCTTCGGCAACACCGACTGCTGGGTATTGTGGAATCTGACGGGCGGGGTCAATGGCGGTGTGCACTGCACCGATGTCACCAACGCCTCGCGCACGATGCTTATGGATATCCGTACGCTTCAGTGGCGTCAGGACGTCTGTGAGATCTTCGGGATCCCCATGTCGATGCTCCCCGAAATCAAGTCGTCTTCTGAGATCTACGGTTATGGACGGAAAAATGGCTTGCTCATCGATACCCCGATCTCGGGCATCCTCGGTGATCAGCAAGCTGCAACCTTCGGCCAGGCCTGCTTTGAAAAGGGCATGGCGAAGAACACCTACGGAACCGGCTGCTTCATGCTGATGAACACCGGAACTGAACCGGTCTTTTTCTGAAAACGGTCTACTCACAACGAGTCGCTTACAAGATCGGCGACCAGGATCCGGTCTACGCCCTTGAAGGCTCGATCGCCATTGCCGGTTCGCTCACCCAATGGATGCGCGACAACCTGGGACTCATTGAAGAATCGAAGGATATTCAGGCACTTGCTCAGACCGTTGACGATAACGGGGGAGTCTACTTCGTCCCGGCATTCTCAGGACTCTTCGCCCCCTACTGGCGTTCGGATGCGCGCGGGGCAATTGTGGGACTGACACGCTATGTCACCGCGGACACTCGCCCGCGCCGTCGAAGAGTCGACGGCGTTCCAAAGCGCCGAAGTCCTCGACGCAATGAACGCGGATGCGGGAGTGCCACTCAAGGAACTTAAAGTTGACGGTGGAATGACGCATGACAACCTCGTCATGCAGTTCCAAGCCGACCTATGCGGTGTAGACGTTGTTCGCCCGAAAGTCATTGAAACGACTGCGCTGGGCGCGGCCTACGCGGCTGGAATTGCTGTTGGTTACTGGTCAGGAACCGAAGACATCGTGGCCAACTGGCAGGAAGGAAAACACTGGACTCCCACGATGGATGCCGCCGAGCGTGATCGCACCTACCGTCTGTGGAAGAAGGCCGTGACCAGAACTTTTGATTGGGTCGAAGAAGACTAGGTGACGGGGCGCGCGTAAAAACACTCAACGGGATCCTAAGGGCAATATAGGATTGCTCTATGGATCCCGTTGACGTCGAAGAGACCTACCTCCTGATCGATGGCGAAAATATTGACGCCACCCTTGGCCTATCCGTTTTAGAGCGCCGCCCCACTCCCGAAGAACGCCCCCGTTGGGATCGTATTCGCGAGGCGACTGAACAGCTCTGGGACCAGCACGTGCGTGGCCTGTTCTTCCTGAACGGGAGCTCCGGTTATTTGCCCATGGGCTTTATTCAAGCTCTACATGCGATGGGCTATCGTGCGCTGCCCCTTTGGCAGGGTCCCGAGGATATGAAAGTTGTTGACGTTGGTATCCAACGCACTCTCGAGGCGATCGCCCACAAGGGCGTGGGGTCAGTCATTTTGGCCTCACACGATGCGGATTTCCTTCCCCAAATTCAAGAACTCCTTGAGAATGGGCATCGCGTCAGGATCATGTGCTTCAAAGGAATTCCTTTCGAGCCAATTCCGATGAACTTGAGGACATGGGACTCGAAATTATCGACCTCGAATACGACGCGCATGCCTTCCAAGTTCAGCTTCCGCGCATTCACATCATCGACATTGACGCCTTCGATCCCTTCGATTACATCTAAAACGCAAAGTGTGGGCCCTGGAATCCAGGACCCACACTTTTTATGTGATGAATCAGTTCTGCTGCTTCAGCGCTGCAAGACGAGCTTCAATTTCGACCTGCGAAGCATCGGTCTCGAGCTCGGCAAACTGAGCGTCCAGCGAAGATGCGGCGACCTCTGCCTTGCCCTGTGCGAGTGCCTCGGTGTGACGAACCTTGTCTTCGAAGCGAGAGAGTTCGGAGGAAGGATCGAGGATATTGATCGAGGAAACAGCATCGGTAACCTGTGCCTGAGCCTCGGCTGCCTTCTGGCGGGCAACAAGCTGATCGCGCTTGATCTTGAGCTCTCCGAGCTTGTCCTTCATCTGCGTCAGACCGGTCTTGAGCTTCTCGACAACTTCGCGCTGCGAGGCGATGATCGGCTCAGCGGTCTTTGCTTCGCCTTCGAACTGGATCTGCTTGCCGATGGCGACGCGTGCGAGGTCGTCCCACTTCTGTGCGCCAGCCTGATCACCGGCCGCGCGCAGTTCCTCAGCCTTTGCCGAGGCTGCGGCTGCCTGCGTCCCCAGTCTGCAGCGACTGCGACGTCTTCTTCGTAATCCTTTTCAGCCAAGCGGAGGTTGCCGACAGTCTGTGCGACTGCGGTTTCTGCCTCTGCAATGGAGTTCGTGTAGTCACGAATGAGCTGGTCGAGCATCTTCTGCGGGTCTTCAGCGCGGTCGAGGAGCGCGTTGATGTTGGCCTTGGCCAGCTGAGAGATGCGTCCGAGAATGGTCTGCTTTTCCGCCATTGTTTTCTCCTTGGGATGCGGGAAAGGGATGTTGGTTGAACTATACCTTAATTAGAACGAATCGGTGTGACCTGATCCACTGGAGCCGCCAAAGCCTCCTGAGGATCCGCCAAAACCACCGAAACTGCCACTATTGCTGGAGCCTCCGCCACCCCAACTTGATCCGCCCCAACCGCTATCCCACGAACGACGGTGTGAGCCGCCCGAGGAAAGGATGCTGTCGAGAACCGACCAGACCAGGGCTCCGGTGAGGCCATCCGCAATACGGCTTCCGGATGACTGCTGGGGAGTAGTGAGCGGGGCTGTGATCGCTGCCTGTGCGTAGGTAATTGCTGTGCGCGCCTGGGTTGCAGCACTCTCGTCGTTGCCCTGGTTGTGGAATGAGTGCGCATTTTGGAGTGCGGAGCGAGCAAAAGAGAGTTGGGAACGCGCATCGAATCCGACCAAGGATCCGTGGCTTGTGATGTGCTGGTTCGCGCGTGCAACCTCAGAATCTGCCTGCGAAAGGAGCGCGTCGATTCCTGACTGAGCACGCTGGGCGCGTTCTTCGGCGCTACGCAGGGGAGCCAAGGCCTCGTCAAGCGAAGCCTCCGCAAGACGCAAGGATTCAAGGGCAGCAAGGGGATCGCCCTGGCCGTTTTGGGCTGCGTGGCCGCCGCTAATGGCAGCCTGAGCTGAATCCACCAAGGGCTTGAAGGCGACCGGATCGGCCTTCAATCGAGTGACATCAGAAATATCGGAAGTGATCGAACCGATCGCAGCGGTCAGAAGCTCGGAAGAACGAGCAAGCTGGTCGGGTGCTTGGGTAATCGATTTAAGCTGGTGGCGAGCAAGAGCCAGAGCACGGCGTGCAACTTCTAAAGTCTCGTAGGCATTTTGTCCGGACTGCTGAGCTGCGAGGGCTTCCTTTGCGCTTGTCTCAGCTTGATCAAGAGCGCGCGGGCTTGGTCAGGGCGACCGATTAAGGAAGCGATGGCCTCGGCAGAATACGCAAGCTTGAGGGTCTGCAGATCCATCTGCGCCTGCGAAATCTGGTTGCGGGTCTGCGCAATCGACTCGAGAAGATCACTGACCTGCTGGCCGATATTTGCTTCCTTATTACGGCGCTCAGTGAAGGTTTGCTTTTCTTGAACAGAGCTGGTTCATTGCCGCGTTGAGGCGGTTGATGAAGTCATTCATTTCCTGGGTAGAAACGGGATTCGATCCGTCCTCATTTCCGCGTTGCAGGGCGAATCCACGGCTGACCAGGGCTCGCGCGTTGTCAATTGCACTGGAGAAGGAAGCAACGGCATCGGGGCCGAATTGAGCGCGAGCAAATTCGATCTCGTCCTCGGCTGCGCGCACGACATCGTCGGCGTCAAGAAGCATGCGTGCAAGGTCCAGGGTCGACTGGACCCTTTGCTGTTCCTGCGTGCCGACAACGGTCTTTCGTGTCTTGCGCTGCGAACGCGCGATGGCGGTGATGAGGATAATTGGCAGGAGGATCAAGAAGAAGACAAAGAGAATAATGGAACTTAGGGGGAAGGCTGAACTACCGCTTGTGCTGGTAGTCGAACGCGTAGCTGCACTTGTTGCCCTTGTCTTTATTGTTGTGGATCCGCTGGACTGGGCGGCCTTCAAGCTCGAAGAGTAGGCCTGAATTGCCGAAACGACAGTGTCTGCATCAAGCGGATTTGCTTTCCCAAGCTCCGTCTTCGCGGCAGCGAAGGCGCTGACCACCGCGGAGTCAGCGATTCCCTTCTGATCGGTGTTTCCGCAGGTCGCGGCAACGCGCTGCTCTGTGGCGATGACAAGGACAAGAGAAGAATTCGACAAACCGGATTTGGTTCCCGCGGCCTCGCACCACTTCACCGGCGCCTGATCCGAAAAGTCAGTAACCAAGACGACGTAGGCGTCGAGGCCACCCGACTTAAGCTTGCTGAGGCTTTGGCTGGCAGACTGTGCCTGAGAATCAGATAGGAAAGAATGCGGGTCTGTGACAGTCGAGGTGATGGTCACGGGCGAATCGGCGTACGCCATGCCAATTGGCATGCATACGAACGCAATCGCAGTGAAGAGCGCAATACACCGGGAGCGAAAACCGTGGTAAAACATAGCCACTAGCTTACGACGATGCGGCGGCTGAGTGGAGAGCCATCTATGATGGTGGTTACGTCGTAAACCAAATGACAAAGGAAGGAGTGCGGAAATGCCCACTGGTAAGGTGAAGTTTTTTGATGCCGAGCGCGGTTTTGGCTTCATTACAGGAGAAGACGGTGAACAGGTTTTTCTGCACTCGTCAGCTCTTCCTGAAGGATGATTCCTCGTCCCGGGACTCGTGTCGAGTACGGAATCGCTGACGGACGCAAAGGTCCTCAGGCTCTATCTGTTCGTGTAATCGCTGCGCCGCACTCTGTTGCGCGTGCACAGCGTCGCAAGCCTGAAGCAATGGTTTCCGTCGTCGAAGACTTGATTAAGCTGCTCGATGCCTCTTCGGAGTCTTTGCGCCGTGGCCACTAGCCGGAAAACGCTGCGAAGATCGCGAAGGTCATGCGAGCCGTTGCAGAGGATTTTGATGCCTGAAAAGAACACTTCCGCTCATAACCGCGTGGATGCTCAACTAGCCCAAGCGGTTGATTTCGCGCGCGAAAACGCCCTCGAAATAGCGGGAGAATCTTCACTCGGTGAATATCTATCGTTTGAGATGAACGCAGAACGTCTGGGTACGCACTACTTTGCGTGTACGGACGCGGGTTACGTGGGGTGGCGCTGGGCCGTGACCGTGACGCGAGTTCCTCGCTCGCGTAAGATCACCGTTTGTGAAGTCGATCTGGTTCCTGGCGAGGGATCGCTTTTGGCCTCGAATGGGTTCCCTGGGAAGAACGCCTTCAGCCCGGTGACGTGAGTCGCGATGATGTCTTGCCCTATCGTGATGATGACGATCGTTTGGAATCGGGTTTGGAAGACAGTGGTGAGTATCCGGATCTTCCCACCGATCGTGAACTCGGTTTGGGCGCGTTCGCGTGCTTTCTGCGAAAGGACACGATCAGGCCGCCCAGCGCTGGTACGAATCAGAGCGAGGCCCCAAGCGTGGGCGTCGTCCGAAGCAGACCTGCTCGACCTGCGGCTTCTTGATGAAGATGGCCGGTTCCATGCGCCTGGCCTTCGGAGTATGTGCAAATGAATGGGCTCCGGATGATGGCTGCGTCGTCAGTTTGGATCACGCCTGCGGTGCGCACTCGGAAACGGATGTCCCCAATAACGGGACAGATTGGCCGGTTCGGCCCTCACGCGTCAACGACTTCCTTGTCGAGTCTGAACGCATTGACGCTTAAACAACCTGAACTGGTTCTAAACAAGAACTATAAGCAGGTCAGAGCTTCAAATCAAAACTGGTCTCGCCAGGTGAAGAACGCTTCACTTTGAGGGCTCAGCGAAAATTTGGGAGTGAGCACACAAGAAAAAGCGCCCACGAGCGCGAAGCCACTAAATTCCCTTGACGCTTTCTTCCACATTTCCGAACGTGGATCCACTGTTGGCCGTGAAATTCGAGGTGGCGTGGTCACCTTCTTCGCAATGGCCTACATCCTTGTTGTTAACCCTCTGATTCTTTCTGCTGCCCTGCCCGAGGGTAGCTCCATCACTGCCCCTGGAATTGCTGCCGGCACCGCTTTGGTTGCCGGCATCGCGACTATTCTCATGGGTCTGGTCGCAAACTACCCGCTGGCTCTGGCCGCAGGCATGGGCTTGAACGCCATCGTTGCTTTCACACTTGTTCTGGGAGCAAAACTCACCTTCCAAGAGGCCATGGGCCTGATTTTCTGGGAAGGCATTCTCATTACGGTCTTGGTTCTGACAGGATTCCGCGAGGCCGTTTTCCGCGCGGTTCCCTACCAGCTCAAGACCGCGATCTCCGTTGGTATCGGCCTCTTCGTGTCCTTGGTTGGTCTGATTAACGCGGGCATCATTCGCTGCAGGTTCAACCCCCGGTTCAGCTCGAGCATCAATGGCTCTCTCGATGGCTGGCCAACTCTGGTCTTCGTTTTCGGCTTGGTTGTCACCATCATCTTGTATGTCCGCAAGGTAAAGGGCTGCATGCTGATCGGCCTGCTCTCCTCGACCGTCTTGGCCGTCATCTTGCAGGCAATCCTCCACCTTCCCGCGAAGAGCGAGACCACGCCTACCGGCTGGGGACAAACTATTCCCTCCCTGAGCGGTTCGCCCATCTCGATTCCTTCCTTCAACTCCCTGTTCCAGATTGACTTCATTGGGGCTTTTTGGCAAAGCTCGGCGCCGTCTCGGTGGTCCTGCTGATCTTCTCCTGATGCTCGCGGACTTCTTCGACACCATGGGAACCATGGTTGCCGTGGGTGCTGAAGGCGACCTCTTGGATAAGGGTGGAAACCCCTCACTCCAGCCGCATCCTCCTCATCGACTCTCTGGCTGCCGCTGCCGGTGGCATTGGGAGGTGTTTCCTCAAACACTTCCTACATTGAGTCGACCTCAGGTGTGGGTGAAGGTGCGCGTACGGGTTTGGCCTCGGTTGTCACCGGTGTCCTCTTCCTGCTGTCGACCTTCCTTTCGCCTCTCGTTCAGCTCGTCCCGACTGAGGCCGCTTCGACCGCTTTGGTCTTCGTTGGCTTCTTGATGATGGCTCAGGTTCTGGAAGTCGATTGGAAGGATCCGGAGTTCGCAATTCCCGGATTCCTCACCATCGCTTTCATGCCTTTCGCCTACTCGATCTCGGCGGGTATCGGTGTTGGCTTCATTGCCTACACGGTCATCCAGATTGCCGTTGGTAAGGCGCGCAATATTCATCCGCTGATGTGGCTGGCGTCGATTCTCTTCGTCATCTACTTCCTCTTGGGTCCGATCCAAGCGGCCCTGGGAGCCTGATCCTGATCCTTCCTCGCGTGGGGGTGAGATACGAGTGATCGTATCTTGCCCCCACATGTTTATTCCAAGAGATTTCTCCCTTGTGGCGTATTCTCAAATGAAGACGAAACGAAAGTAGGGGAGTTCGTGTCAACGACGTTTCAATCCATGCAATACCGAAGCTTTCGGCATTGGTTCATTGCCAATACCCTTGCGGCTTCGGCTCAGTGGATGCAACGCGTTGCCCAGGACTGGCTGGTTCTCACGGTCCTGACCCATAATTCGTCGTTTCAAGTCGGTATCGTTACGGCCTTGCAGTTTCTGCCGCTCTTACTCTTCAGCCCGTACGCGGGCGTTGTCGTTGATCGCGTGGACCGTAAGACAATCATCCAGATCACTCAATGTTCTTTTGGAGTTTTTCGGTCTTTTGCTGGGAGGTCATGGTCTTCACAGGCCATGCGAGCTTGTGGCTGGTCTACCTTCTTGCGTTTGGCGGGGACTTGCGGCGGCTTTCGATTCACCGGCTCGCCAGGCTTTTGTTTCAGAGCTTGTCCCTGCAAGGTCGATCAGCAACGCAGTCGCGCTGAACTCTGTTGCCTTTTTAACTTCGCTCGCCTGATTGGCCCGGCGATCTCGGGTTTGATGATTGATTGGGTTGGCGAGGCCTGGGTCTTTTTCGTGAACACCGGGATCTTCCTTGTTGCGGCGATGTTTACGACCTCGATCCGTCATCGCGATCTGGTTCCGCGTCGGCCGGTTCCTCGCAAGAAAGGGCAGTTGCGTGAGGGCTTGGTCTATCTGCGAGGCCGCCCTGACCTTTTGTTGATCATCCTTGTCGTTGGCGTTGCCTCGGCTCTGACACTCAACCAGCAATTAACGACCGCCGTCATGGCGACAAGCGTGTTCCATAAGGGCGCGGGACAATACGGTATTTTGGGAACGCTGATCGCGGTTGGTTCTTTGTCTGGTGCTCTCTTTGCTGCTAGGCGTAAGCTGCCTCGTTTGCGTTTGGTTATGGGATCGACGATCGCTCTCAGCATTGTCTCAACGATTCTGGCATTTATGCCAACCTACGAAACCTACGCGCTGATGTGTATTCCGAATGGCTTTGCCATGATCACGATGCTGACCGCTGCGAATGCCACAGTGCAGACAACCACTATCGAAGAAATGCGTGGACGTGTCTTGGCCCTCTACGGCATGGTTGTTATGGGGTCGACCCCCATCGGTTCGCCTTTCGTCGGATGGATTGGTGAAGTGATCGATGCTCGTGCTTCGATCTGGGTCGGTTCGGTTGTTACTTTGATTGTTGCTGTTAGTGCGACGGCCTGGAGCATGAAACGGTGGAATGTAAGCGTTCATCTTCACGCCAGCGCGCATCCCATTGAGATCGACAACCCGCATGCTCACCATGGTGAAGGCGAAGGGAATTGATAACACTCGCCTATCCCAATTAGGGGTTTGAGTGGTACCCATGACACCCTTAAACACGCGGTTTTGTGCGCTTGAACACGCGTAGCCGGTAGAAGTATGTACCCTTGGGGGCAGTACCTAGCCATGGAGGAAACCGTGAGCGACCTGATCGATACCACCGAAATGTATCTCAAGACAATCTTCGAGCTCGAAGAAGATGGAGTGACGCCTCTGCGTGCCCGCATTGTTGAGCGCTTGGGGCACTCTGGCCCCACGGTCTCGCAGACGGTGGGACGAATGGAACGCGACGGCCTCGTCCATGTGATGGGGGATCGAAGGCTGGAACTGACAGACTTGGGACGCGAAAAGGCAGTCGAGGTGGTTCGCAGGCACCGCCTCGCAGAGCGCTCGCTAACCGACGTCATTGGTTTGGACTGGGCGTGCACGCACGAGGAGGCCTGCCGCTGGGAACATGTCATGTCGGACCAGGTTGAAAAGCGCCTCGGCGAAATTCTCAATAACCCGACGACGGATCCCTACGGAAACCCCATTCCTGGTACTGATGCCACGTCTACGGGTATTTCAATGGAGCTCGCACTGCGGATGGGTGGTGCAAATTCTGCGGTCGTTACCCGAATTGGGGAGCCCATTCAAGCAGATACCGAGCTCTTGGCTGACTTTGCCCGTCTCGGGGTTGTTCCGGGGGCGGAAATTGCCTTTGAAGCGGATGCTCGCCAAGTTCTTCTTGAGGTCACTCGCGCTGCGGATGGGAGTTCGGTAACACAAACCGGTGCGGTTCAGCTTCCGCTCGCACTTTCTCCGCATTTGTTCGTCGATCTGAATTGACCCCTGATCAGCGTTTCTGGAAACTGCCTGTAAAACCTTAAGAAAACCTGTAATATGTTCGTCATCCTTTCGTTACATTCGCGTGACATTTCGAGGATGCTACGCTAGACTGAAACAAGGCGAAAAAGCCGACCGCTCTTCGTTCACCGAGGTTGAACCGCGAAGAGATTGGGAAACTGAGGTTCAACGCGGAAACCAATTCCGACCCTTGGGGGTCTTGGGGTGAAGCTTGGAAACCAAGCCGGGCACTCCGCCCGAACCCGACAGCTCACCTCGCAGGTCTAAGAGGAGAAAATTGTGACAACAGTAAAGCCTGCCCCGCGGCACCGCAAGGCCCGCCGCCCGATGGCCCCTGTTTTTCGACCTGGCTGACACTCTCACGTCGTTCAAGACTCCGCTTCGTGGCACTGCCGTTGCGTCAGCTGCTGGACTTGCACTGACTGCTGTCGTCGGTGGAGCTGCAACTGCAGCCCCTACCGCTCATGAAGCTGCGGTCGATACTTCCACAAACACCGCGACCGTTCTGCCTACGACTGTTTCGGTCCCGGATATCGCCTGGTCTGCTAGTGACGAAGTTTCCGCTTCGGCTGAAGCCCCGGCCGCTGTTGCAACGACGAATGCTGCTTCGCGTGATTACACTCGCGCGGATCTTGGCGCTTCTGCCACTTCGTCTGCTGCAGTGAACCCTTCGGGCTCTGACATCGTCTCGATCGCGATGTCTCTTACTGGCATTCCTTACGTTTACGGTGGCTCAACCCCCGCGGGCTTCGACTGCTCGGGCTTCACCCAGTACGTCTACGCCCGGGCTGGTATCTCCATTCCCCGTACTTCCGGCGCATAGGGTGCAGCAGGCACCTTTGTCTCGGCTTCCGAGGCTCGCCCCGGTGACTTGGTGTGGCACGCCTACGGACACGTGGGCATCTACGCCGGTAACGGAATGGTTATCGAAGCAACGACTCCCGGCTCTGTGACGAAGATCCAGCCGCTGTGGGGCAACTACAGCTTCGTGCGCTACTGAGTTTTCCTGTGTAAGTGAAGGGGTCGCTTCTGCGGCCCCTTCACTATTTCTCTGGGGATATCCTGAACCCCTGACATTTCACCGTGAAATAGGGCAAAATAGAGGCGACGGCAATCACGAGGAGGTAGTCATGGGGACATCAGAAGTGATTTTGGTCGGAGTCGATGGCTCAAAGGAGAGCTACGCAGCAGTTAAGTGGGCAGCTGAGCGTTCAAAGGTACGTGACTGCCGCCTTCACATCATTTGTACCTACGCGGTCGCGTCCTATGCAGCAGCAACTCTCGATGGGGGTTATGCGGTTCTTGATGATGCGGCTCTTAAGGAAGGTGCATCGCAAATCGTTCAGCAAGGCGTCGATCTTGCGCGTGAAATCGGTGCAACGAGCGTGCATGGAGTTGTCGAGGCCGGAGATCCCGCGGGTATCCTCATCGACATGTCCAAGGAAGTCGACCTGATTGTCGTGGGATCGCGCGGCGGGGGAGGTTTCGCGGACCGTCTGCTGGGAACGGTCTCCTCTGCTCTTCCTGCACACGCGAAGTGTCCGGTTGTTATCGTTCCGCGTCATACCTCCGGTAAGGGATTCACACCGGTTGAGAGAATCGTTGTTGGTTCCGATGGCTCGGAGGGTGCAACCTCTGCTCTGAAGCGGGCAATCGACGAGGCCGAGCTATGGGATGCTCGCCTGACGGCGGTCGCAGCAGTGCCGATGGCAACGGGGACGGCCATGATGGCGTGGCTTCCCGCAAATATTGACCGCGATGCCATGCTGAAGGACGTCAAGGAAGGCCTTGACGCGGCTGTTGATCAAGCTCTGGACGGACGCTTGCGCAAGGTCGCGCGACATGCGCTTGATGGGTCTCCCTCGTCACTGCTCATCGAGTTCTCGACCGCAGTTGATCTTGTTGTCGTGGGGACCCGAGGCCGTGGCGGCTTTGCCGGGATTTTGTTGGGATCAACCTCGCAGACGGTGATCGCGCATTCGACCTGCCCAGTCATGGTTGTTCCTTCGAAGCATCACGACGTGCTGCCTGATCCCGCACAAGAGTGGACAAGGCGCTAAACACTCCCGAGCCTTGGCGTTTCGGTCGCCTCTGAGAAAGAGCTGCGCGAAATGGTAGTCTATGGGGGTGCGCCCTCGTAGCTCAGGGGATAGAGCACCGCTCTCCTAAAGCGGGTGTCGGACGTTCGAATCGTCTCGGGGGCACAGAAAATACAAAAACGGCTTGTTTTCACGCCGTTTTTGTATTTTCTATTCGGAGAGGACTCCCCAGATTTGCGCGGTTGCACCATCGGGGTAGTGAAGAAATAACGCAAAAGCAGCATGGGGAGAAGTGAACAGGGCGATTGGGCGGTTGCTGAGCCATCCTCTCACGCGAAACTCCGCTTTCATGCACCTGTGGGCCGGCCAGACCGCAGCCGAGTTCGGTTTCCAGGTAGCCACTCTTGCAACCTCTGCAATCGCTATCTCTCTATTGCACGCCACGGAGTCTGAAATCGGTGTTCTCACCGGTTTGCAGACACTCGCATTTCTCCTGATCGGCCTCCCCGCGGGTGCGTGGGTTGATCGCTGGCGTAAACGCCGGGTCATGATTGTTTCTGATCTTGCGCGGGTTTTTGCACTCATTTCGATTCCGATCGCCTATGAGTGGTTTACGCTTACACTCACGCACCTGATGATCGTTGCTACGCTCTTAGGGCTTGCGACAGTCTTCTTCGATGTTGCCTATCAGTCCTACGTTCCGGCAATCGCATCCACACGGTATATCGCAGCTGCGAATGGGCGGCTCGAGGCCTCGTACCAGGTTGGTGCTGCGGGTGGCCCTGGTTTAGGTGGCTGGCTTTTGGGGGTCTTTGCGCCCCCCTTGGCCTACGTATTTACCGCAGCAACTTACGTGTTTTCGACGGTGGCGATTTGGCGAATTCGAACACCTGAGCCTAAACCCGAGCGCCCTAGTGCTTCGTTGTTTGCGCAAATCCGCGAGGGGTTGAGCTTCGTTCGACACGAGCGTCTGCTTTTTCCCCTGTTCTTGTGTATCTCCTTTGCTGCTTTTACGGGTTCAGGGTTGCGAGTTCTCTTGCCGATTTTGGTGCTTCGACCACTGGGCATGAATGCGACGCAACTAGGGGTACTTCTGAGTGCGGGAGCGATTGGCGGCATTTTTGGCGCGATGACTCGTTCCCTGTGGCTTGGGCGCCTAGGGATCGGGCGTTGCATTGTGATCACTTACGTCATTGGAGTCTCGATCCTTGTCTTGCAGCCGGTAGCGCTTCACGTGCCCGAGATCGCTGGCTGGGTGATTGCCGGTGCGGGAGTGGTTTACTCGTACTTCATTACCATCTACAACGTGACGCAGATGAGTTTGCGGCAGGAAATCTGTCCCAAGTGGATGCTTGGGCGCATGAATGCGACCTTCCGTTTCGCGGTGTGGGGAGTGATGCCCCTGGGATCGGTCGCTGCTGGTCTTCTTGCGTCTGTTGTGGGTGTCGAAGCTGCAATGTATGTCTTTGTCGCTCTATCGGTTCTGGCTGGGATTGCGATGAGCTTTACTCCCGCCGCTCGCATTCGCGGGGTCAGTGCTGCTGAAGACCTCTCCTGAACCCGTGGGGTTTCGCATAGTGGGATTTTCTTCTAGAGATTTCAAGCTGAATTTTAACTGGAAGTAGTTTTGGGACTATCGAGTCAAAAACCTGTGAGTGGGTCGAATAAGTTCGGCTATATCGGGGCAATAATGATGTTTCACTCAAGAAAAGCTGGGTTGCGGCTGATTGTTGCAGTGATAGCATTCAGATAACTGTCGCTCAATGACACCTCCTGAAGAAAGCTGTTGCCATCATGGATCTTGACGTTATGAGCGTGAGGACGCGCCGTGTCCCGCTTGCGACTGTAGTTGCCTGCTCGCTTGTGGGGTAGGTGCGCTGACAGGGATTGCTTCTCTTGCTGCGCCCGCGCAAGCTGCAGAGATCAATGCCATCACGAACGCGACGATTCGAAATAGGTCCACGCCCGCTGGCCCGAACTATGTCTATGACAATTACAATCTGACTTTCGCCTTTGATACGACTGGTAAGACTGTCGCTGAAAAATGACACTTTGAGCATTCAGCTGCCCAGTGAGCTTCGCACTCGAGCCGCATCTTTCAATGTGACAGATCGGGACACTGGGGGAGTGGCGCTCACATGTTCGATTCCAGCAGGTGAGGGTCAAGTCTTAAGCTGTGCCTTCACTGACTATGTGACGACGCACGACAATGCCAGGGGTGATATTCACGTTGTGGCAGATATGGTTCGTCAAACGACTACTGATACTTTCAGCTTCACGATTAACCACAGTGTTGAGATTGATGCGACCGTTCCAAACGGAAATATCGTCAAGAATCCGAATGGCTACGCTCCTGAGACCGCGTACAAAAATGGATGGCAATTGCATGAAGGTCACACAGAGCGTTTTACGTGGGAAGTCTCTATTCCTGAGCGTCAGATCAATCGGACACCATCAGCGTCACTGACACCTTTGATACCTGCCCATGGCGGCTACAAACTATTCAATGAGCCCGGAGCAAATGCCTGGCAGCGGACGCGTCTGTATAAGTGGAATTCTCTTGATGACTTTAAAGCTGATCCCGAGCATCAGAACTATGCCGAAAGCATTAAAGTCAATGGCTCGGTTAATGGCGGTACATTCACTCTGACTGAAACTTCTGAAGGATTCGTAGCCTCATTCCCGAACTCAAAGAACGATGCGTACTACCTGCTCAAGTACTACAGAACTGAATGTTCCCGCTAACGCAACAATCGGAAGTACCTTCAAGAACACTGCAGTCGTGAACGGGCAGGTTACCGAAAAGACGATTGCGATTGAAACAGTTGGGTGGGGAGACGTTGATGGAGAGCTGAAGGCTACGCCAACGCCTACCCCGACGCCTACCCCTACACCGACACCGACGACGAGTACACCGTCGCCGACGACGAGTACACCGTCGCCGACTCGAGTGTGACAACCTCTACGCCGGCCCCTTCGCCAAAGCACTTCTAGCCCGACCCCATCGGTGAGTACCTCTACTCCGACCCCGTCAGCGACGACTCCGCAAACGAGCTCGCCAACCCCCTCGCCTTCGACCACTATGGCTACACCTGCTCCTCGCCTCAGCACTCCGCCTCGTCCGCAGGAAGCGCTTGCGCATACCGGAGTCAACTCTGGGATGCTGCTGGGCAGTGTAGCGTTGCTGCTGGTGTTTGGAATGTCTCTGCGTCAAGGTCGCAGCAGGCTCTAAGTCAAGACGCTTAGTCTGCCCTTGGAGACTCATTTGTGGAGCTGTGTCACTCTCCTCGATGGGGCTCGAGTTTTACGGTGAACAATTTGCGAAAAGTTAAAACTGGGATTTCCCTATGAGCATTTACACATGAATTGCGTATTGTTCCCGAAAACTCGGCAGAATGCTCGCGTCTTGGCCCTGAATAATTATTGTTTCCGCAATTTAGTCTGGGGTAATGCTGAAGGGCTAGCGTGCTAACCTGTTGATATCTGGTCACGTGAGTGACGCTTCTTGAGAAAGATTTAAGTTCATGATTTTCAATGCTTCAGGCGCGCGTCTCCGCCGTGCCTCGGTGGCAGGTGCGCTGATCTGCGCACTCTCCGGTGCTGGTGCGATGACGGTGATGACCGCGTCTCCATCTCGCGCGGATCACGTGCCCGTCGAGGTCAACCATGTCGTCAAGAACGTCGTAATGAAGAACCGTTCAACTCCGAATGGCCCCAACTATGTGTGGGATAACTTCACGATGGACTTCAGCTTCGATACGACTGGTACGGATGTTTCCGAAACGGATACTGTCACCATCCAGTTGCCCAGCGAGCTGCGCACCCGCGAAGCCTACTTTGATGTCACCGACAAGAACACCGGTGGTGTCGCAATGAAGTGCGTGATCCCGGCCGGCGTCGGCCAGACCCTCCACTGTGCGTTCACTGATTACGCCGATGAGCATGTCAATATGAAGGGCGACATTCACGTCCTCGCCGATATGACTCGCGCGACCACCTCAACGCACTTTGAGTTCACGATCGGCCATGACATCGTCCTGCCTGCGGACATTGAAAACGGCAACGTCATTCCGAACGCGAACGGCTACGCGCCCGATACTCCGTGGAAGTATGGCTGGCAGCTGCACGAGGGACACAAAGAACGTTTCACCTGGGAGGTCTACATCCCAGAACGCAACATTCACTCGGGCACCATTTCAGTGACTGACACCTTCAACACTGCCAATGGCGGTTACAAGCTGTTCAATGACCCCTCAACGGATCCGAATGCCTGGCAGCGAACGCGCTTGCTCAAGTGGAACTCTCTTGACGACTTCAAGGCTGACCCGAGTCACCAGAACTACGTTGAGAGTATTCCCGTTGGCGGAGCGGTCAATGGTGGCACCTTCACCATGACCGAGACTTCGACCGGCTTCGTTGCTTCTTTCCCGAACTCCAACAGCGACGCGTACTACATGATCAAGTACTACACCGTGCTGAATATTCCCGAGAATGCAAAGCCTGGAAACGTCTTCAATAACAAGGCCGATGTCAACGGCATGACTGCTGAGCGCAACATCGCGATTGAAACAGTTGGCTGGGGTGACCTCGAGTCTGATCGTCGTCCCACCCCTCCGACGTCCACAACCTCGACACCTCCGGCAACCACGGTGACCCCCTCGCCTTCTGAGTCCACTACCGAGGCCGCACCCTCCCCGAGCATCGACTAACCCTTCGCCAAAGACCTCCCTGGCCCACACCGGTGCTATGACCGCTCCCGCAATTGGGGTTGGAGCAGTGGGACTGGCCCTGGGCGTCGCGCTCACGCGTCGTCGCGAGCAAGCCTCGGCCTCAGGCGAGTAAGCATCTTCGTGTAGAAACGAAAGTATGATCATGGGCCCCATCCGAAAGGATGGGGCCCATGGTTTTACCGAAAATGAGCGGTGATCAGGGGCTATTTGTCTGAATATGTGCTGTTGGTCAGTTCAAGCTCCTTGGAAAGCTGAGGGTTCAAGCAGTCTCGCTTCTGTCAAGATGTTAATTTTTTACGCTCTGTCAGAAACTGAGACTTCTTGAAGAATATTCAGGAATGTACCGGGGAGGATTTTCGGTTTGGCTGCAAAGAACGTTGGAATTACGCGGATTTAGGGGGTTAAAAATTGTTGTTTAGGCAATGGAGGCTGAATTGAAGCTGAATGTGGCCGTGTTAGCCTGAGGATGTCGAGTCACGTAAGTGACATCCCTCCAGAAAGACAAGAATGTGATGAATAACGATGCTACGCGTGCACAGATGCTGCGTGCTTCAATCGCTGGCACAATTGCCTGTGCATTTGTGGGAGCGGGAGCTCTCACTGTGTTCTCTCCGACGTTACCCGCTGCTCAGGCAGTAGAGGTTGATGTTGTGACTGGCATGACGATGACGAATAGCTCGCATCCGCATGGGCCAAACTACGTCTGGGATAACTACGTCATGGATTTCTCTTTCGATACAAGCGCTAAGGCTGTGACCGAAGGGGATACGATTACTATTCAGCTGCCTAGTGAACTGCGTACTCGCGCTACCCGCTTTAATGTTGATGATAAGAATGGCGGTGGAACTGCGCTTAATTGTGCAATTCCGGCAGGCGAGGGGCAATCGCTTAGCTGTGTCTTTACCGACTATGCAAAGCGACATGTGAATATGAAGGGCGATATTCATGTTCTTGCGGATATGACTCGCGAATCAGCTTCTGATTCCTTTAGCTTCACAATTAATCACACTGTTACGCTGACGACGACTGTGCCCAATGGCAATATCGTGAGGAATACAACCGGGTATGCACCTGTTGATCCCTACAAGTACGGTTGGCAGCTGCATGATGGCCACAACGATCGTTTTACATGGGAGATTTACCTCCCCGAACGTAATATCACTTCGAATACCATCAACATTACTGATACTTTTGACACCTCCCACGGTGGCTACAAGCTAGTTAACGATCCTGCGCCTAATGCTTGGCAGCAAACGCGCTTGTACAAGTGGAATTCATTGGCTGATTTCAAGGCTGATGTGAACCATCAACATCCCGCACAAAGCGTCAAAGTCGGCGGCGCTGTCAATGGTGGAACCTTCACTTTGACTGAGACTGCGGATGGCTTTGTTGCTTCTTTCCCGAACTCAAATAGCGATGCCTACTACTTGCTCAAGTACTACACAGAGCTCAAGATTCCCGGTTCGGCAACCGTTGGCACCAGCTTCAAGAACACTGCAGTAGTTAACGGGAAATCAACCGAACGCACTATTGCTATCGAAACTGTTGGATGGGGGGAGCTTGAGGGACAGTTGAAGACAACTCCTCCGACGCCCTCTGTGACTACTCCTCCCACGACTGTGCCTTCTCCTTCTGAGTCAACGACTGTTCCCTCGCCGAGCGTGAGCACGACGGTTCCTCCGAAGAAGAGTCTTGCGCACACTGGTGTGAATGCTGCTCCGGTGATCGGTCTGGGTGCTCTCGGCCTTGCTCTTGGTGTGGCCTTGATGCGTCGACGTCAGCAGGCGTGAGCGTTCTTATTGCTCTGGCCTCGTGCTTCCTGCGCTGACTGAAGCAGTTGAGTTTCTGGGTATCTGAGCTTCTAAAATAGAGCGAAAACTGTGGCCCCCACCCAAAGGTGGGGGCCACTCAGAACATATTAGTGTTGTTTTTGCAGTTCAGAGCGGGTGTTAGTTGGTGAATATTCCCGTGTGGTCAGTTGGCGTTCCGCGAAAACTGATTAATTTTGCTGTGTGTGGATTCTTCATTGATACCAATTCTTTACGTGTAGTCAGAAACTGGGACTTTGATAAGAAAATTTACACGTAAATTACGTGTTTTAATATAAAAAACTTGGGTATTTCGTCGAAAACTCACGGTTTTCTCGTTGGGAATATTCGCATTTTTGCGCAGAAAAGCTGAAATCAGACTGGAAAATAACGTGCTAGCCTCTTGGTGTCACGTCACGGAAGTGACCACCCTCCAGAAAGACGGAATGTCATGAATATCGATGCAACGCGCGAAGGACTGAGTCGTGCTTCGCTCGTTACTGCCCTTACATGTGCACTTGTCGGTGCGGGCGCACTGAGTACTTTTGGACCAGGCGTTCCCACGGCCTCGGCAGTGGAAGTCAACAACGTTGTCACCAGCGTAACGATGACAAATGAATCCAGTCCCAACGGTCCCAATACGATTTGGGATGAGTTTTCAGCGGATCTCACTTTTGATACGACGGGAAAGAATGTCTCTGAAGGCGACACTCTGACAATCCAGCTTCCGCAAGAACTACGTACTCGTAATGCTGATTTCGATGTGATCGATAAGAACGGTGGCGGTGTTGCGTTGAAATGCTCCCTACCGTTCGGTACTGGACAGACCGTAAGCTGTGTCTTCACCAGCTACGTGAATACGCATGTCAACGCTAAGGGCGATATCCACGTGCGAGCCGACATGGCCACAACCACGGCGACAAATCGCTTTGAGCTTTACCATCGGCCACTCGGTGACCCTCGAAGCTGAGATCGATCGCTGGCAACGTGATCTCAAATCAATACAGCTGGGTTCCCTCAGCAGCCATGGAAGTACGGGTGGCAACTTCGAGGGGCATAACGAGACGCTTTGCCCGGGAAATCCATATTCCTGCGCAATCGATTCAAGCGCCGGTTATCTCCATTACTGATACCTTCGACACCTCCAATGGGGGCTACAAACTTTTCAATGATGGAGTGAGGAACCAGCAGGCGCGCCTGCTCAAGTGGAATACGACTGCGGCCTATCGGAACGATCCTTACCACCAGCATCCGAGCGAACTCGTATGGGTTGGCGATTCCATTAACGGTGGTACCTTCACGATGACCGAAACTGCTGATGGTTTTGTTGCTTCTTTCCCGAACTCGAATGACGATGCGATCTACGAGCTCAAGTACTACACCGAACTCAAGAGTCCCGAGGGCCTGAAGGTCGGCAACGTTTTCAATAACACCGCAAATGTCAACGGCCAGACCGCGACTAAGACCGTCGCCATCGAAACCGTCGGTTGGGGAAATGTTGAAAGCCAGTTGCGCACGACCCCTCCGACGCCCTCTGTGACTACTCCTCCCACGACTGTGCCTTCTCCTTCTGAGTCAACGACTGTTCCCTCGCCAAGTGTAGGCGACGCGTTCCTCCAAGAAGAGTCTTGCGCACACTGGTGTGAATGCTGCTCCGGCGATCGGTCTGGGTGCTCTCAGCCTTGCTCTTGGTGTGGCCTTGATGCGTCGACGTCAGCAGGCGTGAGTGTTCCGTTTGCCTCGACCTCGAGCTTAGGTTCGAGCGCGTGAGGTAGCAGAGTTTCTGAGGTAACCGAAGCTCCGAGAAAGAGGAATTCTCGAGGAATAGGCTCTCACTGAAATATACAGGTGGGTCCCGTCCATTTGGATGGGACCAACCTGCAGTTTATGTTTGAAGTGCTGCTGGGTTTCTTATCTCGTACCGCGGTCGTTTGCGCTCTTGCCGCTTGCCGATTGCGCGCTCGCCACGTGCCGTTTGTACCTGTCGATCGGGGTTTCTGCCGTGCCCGCTGTGTGCTGCGTTAGCCGTGCCAAGCCCTCACTATTGACACACGAAGTCGCGGAAAAGCGCAGGTTATAGCCTGTGTCATTTGCCGGCTTCGTGTGTTGAGGCTAACAGTAGCCTACCCGTTGCCTTGGAGTAGATGCGGCCTCGCCCCTAATTCATAGCTCTCCCACACGAAGTCAGGGGAATGTCACAGCTTATTTCATATGTCATTTACCGACTTCGTGTGGAGCAGAAAAACGGATTGGGCGGCTGGCCGCTCAGCGTTTAAACCTGCTTCGACGCGTTGTTCCCGTCGCCAGCCTCCACAGGAAGTTTGGGAATGCACAGCTTATATCGTGTGTCTTTCGCCGACTTCGTGTGTCTTATCGCGGTCGAGGTGATTCGCGTGTCGGGGCGTGGGGCTTCGCGTGTGTCGGGGCGTGGGGGCTTCGCGTGTGCGCAGGGGCGTGGGGCTTCGCGTGTATGGTGGATGAGTGGAACAGTAAAAACCGTGCACGAGGCCGTGGCGGGGTTGTGCGAAGAAGTGCACGGTACCCAGCCACGGCCTCGGCAAGGAAAAGAGGGCGCTTTGAGGGAACTCAGGAAGCGCCTCTCAGACCTACAAGCGAGGGATGTTGCGCATATTCGACGTTGCCATCGAAACGACCTCGCCAGCGCCACGGTTCAAGACGATCTTGCTCATCGCAGTTGCGAAACCAATCACCTGGCCCGAACGGATCTCAGGAGGAAGCGAAAGCGCATTCGGATCGGTCATGACTTCAACCAGGGCCGGGCCGTCGAAAGCGAAGGCTTCCTCGAGAGCCGCGCGCAGACGCGTTGGCTCCGTGACGCGCTCGCCGTGGAAGCCGACCGCAGAAGCAACATCAGCGTAGTTGACATCGTGGACATCGGTGCCGTAATCGGGAAGACCGTTGACCAGCATCTCCAGCTTGACCATGCCCAGCGTCGAGTTATTGAAGACAACAACCTTGATGGGCAAATCATGCATGCGCGCGGTGACCAATTCGCCCAAGAGCATTGCGAGGCCACCGTCACCCGAGACCGAGACAACCTGACGATTCGGGTATGCGACCTGGGCGCCAATAGCCATCGGGAGAGCATTCGCCATCGAACCGTGGAGCAACGAGCCAATCAGGCGACGGCTCCCAAGGGGATCGATGTAACGCGCAGTCCACACGTTACACATACCGGTGTCGGCAGTGAAGACTGCATCCTTTGCAGCAACCTCGTTGAGGATGTGTGCCGCATACTCGGGATGGATCGGCTTCATGTGCTCCGCATTGCGCGTGTAAGCGCCGACGGGGGAGTGCATGATCTTCGAGTGCCTCTTCACCTTTGCCTTGAGGAAAGCATCCGAACGATCGCGATCAAGCAACGGCAAGAGCGCTGCGATCAGGGTTTGACATCACTGTGAATGGGAAGCGAAACATCGGTACGACGGCCCAGCTTTTCGGGACGGTTCTCAACCTGAACGGTGAACGTATTGGGCAGGAACTGATCGTAGGGGAAGTCGGTACCCAGCATGATCAGAACATCGGCATCGTTCATGCCTTCAGCAGCGGCACCATAACCCAGCAGGCCGGTCATACCGACATCAAAGGGGTTGTTGTACTGGATAAATCCTTACCGCGCAAAGTATGGCCGATTGGGGCCTTCAAAACATCAGCGAGTTCGATGACCTCATCGTGTGCGCCCTCAACACCGGCACCGGCAAAGATTGCAACCTTCTTTGCACGGTTGAGGACGTCTGCGAGCTGGCGGACATCCTCCTCATTCGGGTGAGCACAGACGGCGGGAGGAACGTACTTCGGTGAAGGCGAGCTTGCCTTCGAGATCAGAGACATCGCCAGGAAGACTGATGACCGAGACTCCAGAAAGCTCAACGGCATGGCGGATCGCGGCGTTGACGACGCGGGGTGCCTGCTCGGCGCTGGAAATCATCTCGTTGTATACCGAGCATTCATTAAACAAGCGATCGGGGTGGGTCTCCTGGAAGTACATCTGACCGATCTGGACGCTGGGGATGTGTGAGGCGATAGCCAAGACGGGTGCGCCCGAGCGCTGGGCGTCATAGAGGCCATTGATGAGGTGGAGGTTTCCTGGGCCGCATGAACCTGCGCAGACAGCGAGCTTGCCGGTGAGCTGAGCTTCGGCTGCTGCGGCGAAGGCAGCGGCTTCCTCGTGGCGGACGTGGATCAATCGATTCCGCCCTTCTTGCTGCCGCCAGACTTGCGGATTGCGTCGACAACGGGGTTGAGTGAATCTCCAACGATGCCATAGACGCGGTGGACGCCGGCGTCGATGAGTTGGGCAACAAGCTGCTCTGCAACGTTCATAGTCGCTCCTTGGTTAAAGTGTGCACGCCCCGCAAGGTATCAATCATCAAGCGAATACTTACGGTTCGCGCCGAACAAAACTAGTGTAATGCGACGAAAGTCCTAGTGATTCGTTAGCGTGAGGGCGAGGAACGTTTGCACGAGCGATTCGCGCTTATCGCCTTCCTCGCCGTTTAGCTGCTTCTCGATATCGCGAGCAAAGAGCGCGAAGTTTGCTCCCGCTGGAGTGAGCCTTCTTCGCAGTCTCGTTGATCTCGGTGACCAGGTCACGCAGTGCATCCGTATCGCCAAGTTGGGTGTAGCAGTCGGCCAATGCAGAAAGTGGGAAGGGGTAGTTCTGGCTATCCTTAATCTCTTTTGCATCTCGTGGGACTGCCTCAAAATCGGGATGGCGGTCTCAGGCTCGTTCCGCTTCATATAGACCCATCCCCGGATGTACTCGATACCCGCCCGAAGGAAAATAAGCTCCTCGGGAATCGATGGTTTCGCTATGAGAATCCAGCCACGAAACGCCAGCTTCTGCTGCCCGCAGTGCCCTGATCTTTATCATCGTCCGAAGGAGCACCAGAAGGAACGCTCAGGTAGACATTCGCCTGCATGCGACGTAGGGCAATGACGGAAGAATGATCGTTCATACGCTCGGCAACGTTGAGTGCGTTTGTGATAGCCGTCAAGCGAAGCGAACGATCGCCCAGTTCCTCTGCTGCTTTATTCGCAATCTCGCCTGCGCGCGAGAGGCAGTGGGGAAGCAACCGCATTCGATCAGTCCCGGAATTGCCGCTGTTGCCGTATCAAAGCTTCCTGATCGTTGTCAATGTTCAGGTAATACTCTGCTAGCCCTGTGCTCAACAAGGCGGCCATCGTTTGGCCAAACCAAGATCCCGTGCAGGACAGAATCGCCTGCTCAAGGATTTCGATTGCTTCCTCGCGTCGCCTCACCGCGACAAAAGCATCCGTGATGAACTTGGTTGAGGCCAGTCCAAGAGAACGCAGAGGTGTACGCGAAATGATCTCGTTCATTCGCGTTGCCTGGGAAGCTGCCTCAGCTGATTCACCGGACTTCAGACTTGCGACACAAATGATCAAGCGCGCGATGAAAGCCGTGTAGGGGTCCTGCGTCGTCGAGCGTAGGACTTGGTCAGCTGTCTGGGCTGCGTGTCGAAAAATCCTGTGCCTCAAGAGCAAGTTCGGCGCGTTCCAAAAGGATTGTGCGTTCGAAGGCTACTGACTTGGTACCCGCTGTGCGGGCAAGCGGGCTTCAGGGATTCGAAGATATCAAGGCTATGCATTGCCTTCTCAATATCGCCGCATTCGAGATAGTTTTCGCCGCAGGTCGAGAGGCTATCCTCGATGGTGGACAGATCGAATGCGCTGATCTTTCCGCGGTTGATCGTCGGCACCATTTGGGCAATCTGACTCGTGAAGCGATCAAGGAATTCACGTACGCTTGTGCGGAAATCGGCAGAGACTTCTTCACCTTGCCCGACAAACGACTGAACTCGCAGGAATGCTGAGGAGCTCAAGCTGCGAGCTAAACAATTCCTTGCGGCTCATGATTGTGTCGGCTCGCCCGAAAACCTTTGCAAAGAAACCGGGAATAGCTACTGGGGCATCATCGCTCATTGAGGCGATCACCGGTGCGACGCGCGCATAGATACCTTCGAAAGCGCTGTATTGTTTGCCCAATGTCATGAGCGTCTTTGCGAAGTTAGCAAAGAGCAGAGCCTCTTCAGGATTGCTGGTATCGAAGTCCAGGTCTGCGATGTTTTCGGATGAAGCTAAGGCCCAGTCGGTTAGAACATTGCTTTCAACACTGTAACCAATGGCATCGCCAATTGCGATATAGCGCTCAAAAGCTTCGCGCATCGAGGCCGGAGGCTTCGGAACGCTGTAATCAACGGCCGGATAGGGGTCTGTCTCATCAATCGTTTCGCTCTTGCCGCGGGAAGAGCGCGAGGGAAGAATCGGGCGGGCGTCTTGTCCCTCAACTGTCGAAATTGGCTCCGGCATACTCTCGCGTTCGCCAACGAGTTCAAAGCGCCACTCACTATTCGCGCGCTTTTCGGCCTCGTCGTCGATGGTGCCAGCTTCAATAATTTCACGAGTAAGCACAGTGCAGTAGTCGTTCCCGTTGCGCTTATCGAAGAGCGCAGCAACATCAAGAGCCCACCCGCTCAGTCGATCGGCAACCTCAGACAGAGGCGTATTGGCGTCAAGTCGTGGGCCTTCGCACCACTGGGAGTGCCCCGTGCACAGCGCTCCCAAGGGATCCTCTCCCTTACCGCGCCTAGCGGCCTCGCGCGCGGTCAGTGCAGCGCTTCGAAGATAATCCATGAGCAGCGAGGCGTTCTCCGCCTGAGAAGTCAAAGCGATGCTGTCGCGCAAGATATCGAGCGCGCGTTGCCACCTACCTGAGCGCACAAGAAACTCCATGTGCGTGCCCAGAAGATCCATTGCGTTAGCAGAGCCTCGGTGGTGGTTGTACGAACGCACGTGTGCTTCCCAAGCGGTGTCGGGACGACCAGACATCAGGAGGGGAATCATTGCATGAGCGCGAATACTGTAAGGCTGAGCGGCGCACGCCCCCTCCTCGTCGAAGAGTGGCATGGCTGTGGCAACCGCACGCTCCCAGTCCTTGCGGGCCGTGGCCTCGGCAATCTGCTTCTCAGGATCGCAGCCAGCGCAGTCACAGATCTCATCGCGAGGGGTTGCGCGCCACAAGGTCAGCGCCTCCCGGGCCTCGTCAAGGTCCCCCCTTGCCAGGGCAAGCATGACGCGCACCCCGTGGACAACATGCATGGAAAAGCCCTGTTCAGAGACAAATTGCGCCAAACCGGTCGTCAGTTCCTCGAGCTGCTCGCGGGAAACAGCGGGGTTGCGCCCCGCGGCCGACACGGTCCCTTGTAGAGCCATGCAAGTTCCTCGATCTGCTCGGCATCAAAATCTGTCGGATTCTTCTCAAACATGTTCAGGAGGGTTGACAGAGGCGCCAAAGCCTTCCACTCTTCATTTCCCTGCTGATAGGACATGGTGAGTTCGAGGTAGGCATCGATCTTCAGATCGGTTTCGCCCTCGAGGGCGTCTGCCCACATCGCTGCTTGCGCGATCTGCGCGCTTCGAGAGGGAGCCCAGGGGAGCTGTGAGGCGTACTCGAGGAGATCGCGAACTTCTTGTGCGTTTGGCATGGCTGGAGGGTCCTTTGAAGAGGAGGGGTCGATCAGTTGGAGGTGTCGTCGAGTGCGGAATCAAGCAGGGAACCAAGGAGCTGCGCAGCCCATGCGCGTTCCTTGGGTCCCAAAGTTTGGCGTCCCGCCAAGAGGCTCTGGACGTAGAGTCCGCGCAGAACATTCGAGGCCGTCTGCGGGACACTGCTTGCGTGGATCAGTCGCGTGATCAGCGAATTTGAACGGTTCAGTACCAAGCGGGGTGGCTTAGAATTCGCGAAAGGATCGCTGACCCCCATGATCCCCGCCCACATCTTCGAGGCCTGCGCCTGAGAATTGCGCTGGACGTGGCGTCCCGCGAAATCTGGGTCTGGCAGATAGAGCGCGGGAAGAGTCAGAGGGTAAAGCGGCGAAGGACAACTTCGCAATCCGAGGGGTCAATCGCCTGGGCGGCAATAAGCATGAGGTCCATGGCCTCGGCTTGCTCGGACAAGGTGCATTCTTCGAAAGCGTCAAGAAGCTCAGAGGGATCGACCAAGCGAATCTTCTGAGCGATCGAAGAATAGCGCGGATCGGTGAGCAGTGCGTTAATGAGTTCTTCGTCGTAGGCATAGCCCGCGTTGACAAGGACCATTGATTGCGATGCTGCAACATCTGCCAAGGCGCGATACTGGTCGACCGTGCGCGTGTAACGAATCGACTCGTGCGAAGCCAGCAGATCGAGGAGCGGGAATGAACCCACAGTGCTCTCGAGGGGAACGTAGCGCGCGGTGAGGTCAAGCATGTAAGGATCACGAACGGCGACCGCGCGCAGACCCATCGCGTGGATCGAAATAAAGTCATTGAAACGACTGGGGGAGTGCTCCGCCATATCTTCAAGCCACTGACGAATTGACGAACCAATTGCTTGGCGAGTGTTCTCCAAAAGTTCATCATCGCTGAGCTGCTCGCGCGAAGCGGTCAGGCGCAGGTAGTTCGAATTTCCAATGAAGCGAACGAAATATGCCCACTGGGGGACGATCCCTTCGCATGCGCGTGAGACCAACATCTTCTTTGCGTAGACCGTGTGGTGATCGGAAGAAAGTGCGTTGGGGCGCTGGGAAACGATCGCGATGCCCTTCACTCCTGCTGCGGGGACGTCGATCGGAATGATGTCCATTCCCGCTGAGCCCAAGTGCTCGTCGCACCACTGTTGTTGTGCGGCAGGCTCGAGTTCCCACACGGGCGTTTCATTGCCGTGGAAAGTTGCGGCCGAATCGGAGCGGACTTCGATGGAAATCGGAAGAAGCGAGGCGGAATTCGTCGACGAGTGCGCGGACTGTATCGGGGTCAATCCATGGCTCCCCGGGGTGAGCCTCCAAGACGACCTCGGTTCCGGGTTCACCCAAATTATGGGGATCGCCGGGGCTGAGCGGCTGAGTCGTGTAGGTGCCCTCCGTTTTTCCTTCCCAAATGACGGTGGGGGAATTGGCGGACTTTGCCGAGCGCGAGTAGACGGTGATCGAATCGGAGATCATGAAGCAGGAGAGCATACCGATGCCGAATTGGCCGAGGAAGTCACTGCGAGCCATTCCAAGTTCGTCGCGCTTGGAGGAAGCGCCGATTGTCGAGAGGAGGCCGGCGGCTTCTTCTTCGGTGAGGCCAACTCCGCTGTCACGGCACTTGAGGGTGCGCCCTTCGATGGTGATAGTGACGCGGCGGGGACACCCGAGGGTCGAGTGCGCTGCGGGCTTCGATGGCGTCGAGGCCGTTTTGGAGAGTTCACGGATGTAGACGCGTGGGCCGGAGTACAGATTGCGAGAGAAGATCGACCATTCCTCTCAGGTCCACTTGGAAAGTTGACATCCCTGTCCCTTCTTAATGACGGCCGGAACGCTGGCGAAGACGCTTGCGCTCGTGGTTGTTTGATCGCTTCAAAGAAATAAGATCTTTGAGGACTGACAATGATAACGCCCGCAAGGATGAGGGCCATTCCTGAAAATGTCGAGCAGCGTGAAGTGCGTACCGACAAGGAGGAAAGAGAAGAAAGCTGCCGAGATTGGTTGAAGGCAGGAGATCAGGCTTGCGCGGACCGGACCGATATCGCCGACTCCTTGCAAGAACAAGCTGAAGGCGAAGGTTGTCCCGATGATGACCAATCCGGCCATGGCAAGGATCGACATGAAGTCCCAGGTGATGGAGAAATTCCATACCCGTACGATGAGTCCCAAGATGATGCCGCCGATGATGAATCCGTAAGCAACGACTAATTCGCTCCCGTAACGGCGAATGAGCTTGACGGGAATAAGGGTGTACAAGGCGAAACCAATCGCACTTGCGAGGCCCCAATTCAGGGCTTGAGTTGAAATCACCAAGGAATCGATCTTGCCGTGCGTTGCCAAGATAAATGTTCCGAAGAGGGCAAAGAAAATTGAAAAAAGTTCGGTGTATTTGGGGAGCCTGCGCGCAGTAATGCAGACGAAGAGAACGATGAGGATAGGGCCGAGGAACTCGATGACTGTTGCCGTACCCGCATTGGAATAGCCAATGGCTACCACGTAAGTCAGTTGGCTGGCTGCAAGCCCGAAGACGGAATAGATAACCATGGGAAGATAGCTCCTGCGGTTGTGGAGCAGCTTCTTGTGGAGCTCAGAGATTCCACGGTCTTTGATCAGGAGAAAGACCATTGTCGTTGGTGCAGCAAGGAGCATGCGGATGGCCGTGAGCCAATAGGGATCGGCCTGGTACTCCTTCATGAGGAACTCGCTACAGACCCCTGAGAAGCCCCATGCGATCGAGGCAAAAATAGTAATAACGTACCCGCGGGCTCGCTTGTTCATGGTCTTCCTCAACGTACAGTGCCAGCCACATCAGTCTAGTGTGTTTTTGATACATCTGTACCACGAAGGGCGATGCGGACAGGGGGCCAGTACGTGAAAGTACTGGCCCCCGTATTGCGTTTTCCGCTTATTAGCCTTCTGAATCCTCGCGAGGTTCTTCGGCATCGATCATTTCCTGAATAGTGCGGATCAAAGAGCGAAGCCTTGTTCCTTTGATCGTTGCAAGCTTGTTGACTTCGGTGGTTTCTGCGATGCACTCGCGTAATCCGTCAAAGTTTCCCATTGTGAGATAGCACTGAGCCAAGGCGTGCATGGGGTACCCAAAACCGTCGTACTCTCCGAGTTCTCGGTATTCGTCAAGAGCCAATCGCAGGTGTTCGATAGCGCCAACTGGATCGCCGCAGTTCAAGGTGACCCATCCTTGCGTGTAGTTCACATCAGCCCTGAGAACTCTCAGCCGACGAGTGATGTCCTCGCCGGGAGCTGGTGCAATGAGTTCTCGAGCGCGATCCAAAACCTGGTTTGCGCGTCTTTCGTCGTCCTCGCTGACGCGGCCAGGCGTTCCAACGATTACGGCAGCTTCTTGGCGGAGCCAGCGGCACTCCTCGTCGACGTCTTCTAAGTCATGGCAGATCTCAGCGGCCATATGCGCGGCAGTGGCTTTTGCCAAACGGTCATCCATTTCTCGGGCCGCATGGAAGGCCGTTTCAGTCAGGCTCAGTGCGAACAGAGGATAGTCGCGCTCGCGCAAGGATCGTGCCTCTGTGACTGCCAGATCGTAGGCGTCTTGGAATTCGTTGAGACGCCAGTAGATCTGTGCCAATGACGGAGCCAGTTCACCCCGTCGTGCTTGGAAATAAGGCGAATCTTCGAGCGCGCCCATGGCTTCTTCAAAGATTTCGACAGCCTCTGAGATGCGGTCCTTGTGAACAAGGGCATTGGCGAATATGGGGCCAGCAAGAGGGATATACACCCGGGTTGGGAAAGAATGAACAATCTCGCTCAATCGTCGTCCCTGCGCAAGTGCCTCGTCATAGTGCCCTGCGGCGATAGACCCGGCACAAATGATCGCGCGACCGATGATGGCAGTGTAGGGATCGCACATTGGGCTCACCCGCATGGCCTTATCGGCATATTGACATGCCTTCATGTACTCATCTCGTTCGCGCTCCATCTGTGCCCGTTCTAGGAGCACATTGATGGTGACGCGGTCAGGAGAAGTTGCATGGCGGTTGAAAGCGCGTTCGAGACTTTCGTACAGATCGTAACCGGCGGTTGCTTCCTCGTACTTCCTGCAGCTACTGCACATCGTCGCTGCGGTTGCGATCGATGAACTGATGATGTCAAGGTCGCGGGCCTGGCCAGCACCTCTATTCAGCTGGTTCACTACTCCTGAAATGAGGAGCCGATGCTTGCGGGCAGCCTCAACGGCGCGTGTCTTGATGTCGTCCGGGACCGCTTGGTTGCGAATGTAGTAGTAGTCGACCTCGATGTAGCAGCGTCTGATTTCGAGCAGGCTCTCGTAAAGTTGCTTGCGTCCAAGCGACGCGTTCTTTCCCGTGAGCTTGGAGAAGAATCCGGAAACAATGTCGGGATCATCGGGAAGCTGCGAAATGATTTCTGATACCCGAGAGACGATTTTCTTTGCATTGTCGTACTCGCGGCGCATGATCAAAGCAGCGCAGGCGAACTGGCTGAAGAATATCGCATCCTCATCTGCGTACTGGATATCCATAACCGACTCATCCATGCAGATGACGCGGTCAATAATGAACTGGCGCTCGACATCGAAACCAGTTACTCCGCAGCGCTTGAGGAAACGATCGTAGCCTTCTTGCACTGTTGCTGGAACAGGGAAAGGCGTGAAATCGACGGGTGGATAGGGATCCGTATCGTCGGTGGTGCGAACCTTGTCTTGACGAATGAGATGGGTTGCGTACTTTCTGGGTTTATCAACATCGCTCGTCGAAATTCCTTCGGGAAGAGCCTCTCGTTCCCCTGCGATTTCGAAGGTCCAGGTCTTCGTCGCGAGTTCTTCCGCCTCATCATCGAAAGTATGCGCATCAAGAACTTCTTTCGCGCTGGCGGCGAAGAAGTCATTCCCGTTGCGCGTGTCAAAAAGCTTAGCGACCGCTAGAAGCCAATCAGCGAGCTTTTCAGCAACCTCGGATAGGGGAGTATTTGCATCGAGGCGTGGCCCCTCGCACCACTGAGACTGGCCTGTGCACAGCGCACGGAAGGATTCTTGTCCGCGGCCGCGATCGCTGGCCTCGCGAGCAGCCAAAGCCGCTCCCTTAAGGTAATCAAACAAAAGTGCGCAGCTTTCGGCCTGAGAAGTCAAGGCAATGGAATCGCGCAAGATTTCAAGGGCGCGCTGCCAGCGTCCCGAACGCACGAGAAACTCCATGTGCGTTCCCAAAATGTCCATGTACATGGCCGAGCGTCGGTGATGACGATAGGAACGCACGTGTGATTCCCACGCGGCGGCAGGGCGCCCGGACATGAGGAGGGGAATCATCGAAGCAGCTTGGATTCCCGCAGGCTGATTCCCGCAGCCTTCAGTGGTATCAAGCAAAGGAACCGCAGTGGCAACTGCACGTTCCCAATCTTTCGTCACCGTGGCCTCGGTAATCTGGCGTTCGGGATCGCACAGCGCGCAATCGGAGACGGAATCACGCGGGGTGGCGCGCCATTGAACGAGCTCTTCGTGTGCTTTTTCCGGATCGCCCATGCCCAGTGCCAGGGTAAAGCGGCTTCCATGCACAGAATGCATAGAAAAACCCTGATCTTGGAAGAAACGTCCCAGGCCTTCGGAGAGTTCAAGAGCCTGCTCGCGCGAAACTGCGGGATTTCGGCCGGCAGCGGTGACGGCGTTCTTGTAGAGCCATGCGAGGTCATGGACTTGGTCAGCGTCGAAAGCTGCGGGGTTTTCTTCGAATCTTGTCAGGCACCAGGCAGTAGGTGCGAGTGCTTTCCACTCTTCGTTCCCCTGCTGGTAGCACAGCGCAAGTTCAAGATAGACCTCGAGCTGCAAGGCATCTTCGCCTTCAAGGGCATCTGCCAGAACGGCAGCCTGTGCAACTTCCGCACTTCGGGTTGGCCCCCAGGGCATGCTTGAGGTGCGTTTCAGGATATCTTTGACTTCTTGAATACTCATGGCCGTATCGGTTCCTAACCGTTGACGAAAAGATCAGGGCGCGCAGTGCGACTTGGAGTCAATACTAGCTGGGAGTTGTCAGAAGGCTAAAAGTGCTCTCTTTGGATATTGTGAAGCGATTGTGCGGAAGTTAGTCGCGCAATAAGCGCGCAATTTTTGTTTGCAGGACAAAGGTGTCACTTGCGTGGGTAACGCTTGCCTAACCTTGGTATATGCAACTATCACAATTCCCTTTGCGGACTCGGGCGCGTCTGGGAAATATGGACGTTCCGTCAGAACACCGACTCCGCCTATATGAACTTGGAGTTCGCCCCGGAAGCGAATTCTTCATCGTGAACAAGGCTGCTTTCGGTGGCCTCGTCGTCAATAGTGCTGGCGCGCGCGTCGCAGTTGATCGTCGCAGCGCCCGAGCGATCGAAGTGGAGGAAATCGCATGAGTTGCCCACACTGCTCGCCTGCAGCCGAGGTCGCAGTACTTGATACTCCGACCTCAAGCGGTGGCGAAACAACGATCGTCCTAGTCGGAAATCCGAACGTTGGGAAATCAACACTCTTTCAACGCGATTACCGGTGCGCGCCAGCACGTTGTCAACGCCCCCGGCACTACCGTTGAAATGAAGCGCGGAGTCTGGAAAGCCCTTGGCGCCAACCTTATTGACCTGCCCGGAACATACTCCTTGATTGCTTCTTCGCCCGACGAGCAGGTCGTGACCGATACTCTCAGCGGCGCACCGGGGTCCTTCACTGATCCTCGGACCGGACGCAAGGTCGATCTTGCCGTTGTTTTGCTTGATGCAAGCGCAATGACGCGTTCGCTGTACCTGCTGGGGCAGGTCGCTCAAGCAGGGCACCCCGTTGTCGCACTTGCAACCATGGTTGATGTCTCTGAAAAGGACGGCCAGAAGTACCCCGTTGACAAGCTCGCAGAGGAATTGGGAATCCCCCGTTCTGGCCGTAGACCCGCGCCACTTGGATAACTCCGATCTCATCGAGGGTGTGATCCGCAATTCCTTGGCTCATCCGGCACGTCCGAAGGGGCTGCCTGTCAACGCTGCAGATGGAAGCTGTACCTGCGGATGCGGTGGACTGACCCAAGCAGATGAACTCTTCGCGTGGGTTGATCGCGTCGAAACTGCAGTGGTCGGAAAAGCTGAAGGCGACCCCATCCTCTCGATCTCTGACAAGATCGACCGGGTCCTGCTCAACCCCTGGATCGGCATCCCGATCTTCTTCGTCCTCATGTGGTTCCTTTTCAAAATCGCAGGAGAGTGGGTTAGCCCCGTCCAGGACTTCTTCGACCACATCTTCTCTTCAACGGATGAAGGCTTCCCCTCTCTGGCGAATGGAATTACCTACCTCCTCACGCTCGGTGGACTTCAAGACGGTTGGCTTCACAGTTTCCTCATTGGTGGTGTATGCACCGGTTTGGGTGTGGTTTCTTCCTTCATTCCCCTGATGTTCATCATCTTCTTGATGATTTCCATCCTGGAAGACTCCGGTTACATGGCACGCGCGGCCTTCCTTGGTGACCGCGTGATGCGTGCGATCGGCCTGGATGGCCGCGTGATCTTGCCGCTCATCATGGGATTTGGCTGCAATCTGCCGTCTCTGGCGGCTACGCGTACGCTTCCCAATACCGCCCAGCGAATCGTCACGACCATCATTACGCCCTACACCTCGTGTGCAGCGCGATTGACCATCTACCTGATGATCGCCAGGATCTTCTTCCCCGATAACGCTGGAACAGTGATCTTCTCTCTCTATGTTCTCTCGCTCATCATGGTGATCTTGGGTGCGCTTGTTCTCAAGCCGTTCTTCACGAAGAAGACTACGGACTCTCCACTGTTCCTCGTGCTTCCCGCGTACCAGGTTCCGCGTGTTTTCGTGATCTTGCGGACTACGTGGCTGCGTGCGTGGGCCTTCGTGAAGGGCGCCGGCAAGATTATCTTGGCGATGACCTTTGTTGTGTGGCTCATGGGTGCAATTCCCATGGCGGGGAACTACTCTTTCGCGGATTCCGAGCTGCCTATGGAAGATTCTCTCTACGGACGCACCGCCCAGGTGCTTGAGCCTGTCTTCAAGCCTGCTGGTTTTGGTGAGTGGCACATGACCGGTGCTCTCATGACCGGCTTCGTTGCGAAGGAAACGGTGATTTCCTCGATCGTCACTTCCTACAATATGGATCCCGAAACAGAAGGTGGAGATGCCGAGGACGGTGGCGATGATCTTGGTTCGCTGCCCCAGCTGGTTACTGAATCTTTCGAAAAGTCCGCGGGAGATGCAGCACCGGTTGCCGCCTACGCCTTCTTGGTCTTCGTCCTCACCTACACCCCGTGTATGGCAACGGTCGCCGAGCAAGCGCGCCAGATTGGCGGCAAGCTCACTGCAGCGGCGGTTGGTGTCCAACTCGTGAGTGCATGGATCCTTGCTGTAGCCGTCTTCCAGATCGGACGCCTGATCCTGTGACTGCGTCATTTGTCTCCCCAACCCAGCGTCTCAAAGAGGCGCTGGCGCGGGGCTGCACTCTCGAGGCCGCCGCTCAGCGTGCGAGAGTATCGCTCGCTTTTGCGACCGTGGTCGTCGAAGATATGCAGCGCCGAGGCCAAGCGGCCAGCGCGCAATCGCTGTGTGCTTCCGGGCTGGGGGCGTGCCACGGGAATAAGGCTCCCGAGGTGATGCTTCACTGTTCGGGATGCCCTCTGGTCATCTAGTATCCGCCCGAGCTCAATCAACAAGAAGGCTCCCTGTCGACCTGCATGAAGCAGTGATCGACAGGGAGCCTTCTGATCAGCTGTTTTAGGCTTACTTCACCCCGGTGATTTCACCGTCAGCGGTCAGTTCGATGCGCTCTGCTGCGGGGTGAGCAGACAGCCCCGGCATGGTCGACAAGGTTCCCTGAGATCGCGTAGACGTAACCCGCACCCGCTGCAAGACGGACTTCACGGATTGGAAGCGTCCACCCGGTAGAGCGCCCTTTTAGCTTGAGGATCGGCGCTGAGCGACATTGGAGTCTTAGCAACGACGACCTTCAAGTTCCCATAGCCCGCCTCTTGATATTCCTTGAGGCGCTTGGCTGCCGCAGGCGTGTAATCAACACCCGCAGCGCCGTACATCGCAGCAACCTTCGCGATCTTTTCCTTCAAGGAATCCTCATCCTCATAGAGGGGGTGGACTGCGGAAGGATCGGATTCTTCACAGGCTGCTTGGACTTCGCGTGCCAAGGCGCGGGCGCCTTCCCCGCCTTCGACAACGCCCAAGGAACGCGCCACGCGCACCCCGGCCTCGGAGCAGATCGCCTCGATCTCAGCCAACTCGGCCTCGTGATCGGTGGGGAAGACATTGATGGCAATCACGGGGTTGAGCCCAAAACCGCGAACGATTTCGATGTGCTTGAGAAGGTTTGCGCTTCCCACGCGTACTTCCTCAACGTTTTCTTCCAGCATTGCCTCGGGAAGAGCCTTCCCCGGGGCAAGCTTGTAGTGACCCGAGTGAGACTTGAGCGCGCGAACCGTCGTGACAATCACTGCACAATCGGGACGCAAGCCACCGAGTGGGCACTTGATGTTGAAGAAACGTTCAGCGCCCATATCTGCGCCAAATCCTGCTTCAGTCACAACGAAGTCGCTGTGCTGGCCGGCAAGAAGGTCTGCGATCACCGAGGAACAGCCCGTCGCAATATTTCCAAACGGACCGGTGTGCACCAAAACGGGGCTCCCCTCGGTGGTGCGCAAAAGATTCGGGCTCAGCGCATCACGCAGAAGTGCCGCCATCGCGCCCGCGGCCTTGAGGTCCTCTGCGGTGATGTATTCGCCGGCCTCGTTTTGGCCAATAACGATGCGGCCAAGGCGCTCACGCAGGTCACGATAAGAGGTCGCCAAGGACATGATGACCATGACTTCGCTGGCTGCAGTGATATCGAAAGAAGCTTGGCGAGTCACACCGTCGATCGCACCACCCAAGCCGGTTACGACGTGGCGAAGAGATCGATCATTGACATCAAGGACACGGGGCCATGTGATTGAACGCTCCTTGAGATGCAATTCGTTTCCTTGGTGGAGGTGATTGTCAATCATTGCGGACAGTAGATTGTGTGCCGCGGTGATTGCGTGGAAATCTCCAGTTAGGTGTAGGTTCATCCGTTCGAAGGGAAGAACCTGGCTCTTACCACTGCCGGCTGCTCCTCCCTTGACACCGAAAGTTGGGCCCATTGAGGGCTGGCGAATAGTCAGGGTTGCCGAGGCCCCTTCTAGGGCAAGACCCTGAACCAAGCCGATTGCAGTCGTCGTCTTCCCCTCACCATAGGGGGTCGGGGAGGTAGCAGTGACGACAACATAGTGGGCACGCTGAGGAGCAGAAGTGTCGAGTGCCTCGAGATCGACCTTCGCAAGGTCAAAACCGTAGGGACGCAGGTGCTCGCTGGGGATCCCAGCTCGTTCGCCCAGCTCCACCAGTGGAGCTAATTTGGACGCAAAATCAGTTGCAACAGTGCTCATGGGGATAGCTTAAAGCACCGACTCTCTTGGGACCGGACAGCCCAAGTGCTGGGAAAATGTTCCCTTACGGCGCTTTGTCCCCGGCGAGCTCAGCCTTTTCTATTACGGTGGTTTTGTGGCCGTAAATTTCTTTTCTCGATCGACGCAAGATTCCCGCGGGAGCGGTGCAGACCTCTTCCGAAATGCCGAGTGCACCCAGCGACCATGTTGTCCAAGAATGGCGTGCACAATTGCGTCAAATTACCTCAGAAGAAGGCGGAAACACCTTCCCGCGATTGACCGTATCTGAGGCTCATCCTGGCGGTTTGGCTCAACTGTATGCGGGGCGGCCCACGAAACTCTCCAGCCTCATCCGAGAAAGTGCTGCGCACAAGCGCGCCTTGGAACGCGCGCGTTCCCTGGTTTCCTTCGCCCACGAAATGGCGATGCGTCACGGAGTAGCTCCCGTCCACATCGCGATCGGGCACGCGCAGTGGGGGGAAGACGAGGCCCGCACCAGCGCACCGGTTTTCTTGCGTCCCCTGCGCCTGAGTCTTGAAGGCGACGATGTCGTCATCACCTTGCGTCACGGGATGGAACTATCGGCCGCATTCGAAGACGCACTCGCGGAAAAAGAATGTCACATTGACATGGACGAGGTCGCGCACCTGTCCACCCAGACCCACGGTTTCTCGGCCTCGGTTGTCTTGGACCACGCGCGTCAAGCTGCCTCGGTTCTGGACAACTTTGATGTGCGTGAAGAACTGACCATCGGTATTTTTGAGCACCCGGCTGCCCTTCTACTTCGCGAACTTGATCGTCCCGCACACTTGATGAAGAACCGTATTATTCGCGCTCTGGCTGGGGATGCGGCTGCGCGCAGCGCCATTTCGGGGTCCCTTCCCGAATCGAACCCAGTGATCGCGACCCCGATGAGGAACGCGGTGTGGGTGACCTAACTCGAAGCAACAAGATGTTGTCGAGGCCGTTGCGGGTGGTTATTCCTTCATCGTTGACGCGCCCTCGGGGGCAGACGACGCTTCTTTGATCGCGGCGATTATTGCCGATAGCGCCGCGAATGGCCGCAGTGTGGTCCACATTGCTGGTTCCCCCTCACGCACCTTGGCCGTGCACGGTCGCCTTCGTGATTTGGGCGTGGACGAGGCCGCGGTTCGTATTGACGGTTCTAACGCCTCTGATGCGACGCTGGGTCTTCAGCTCATTCATGCTTCGCAAGATCTGACCTCGGTTGAGGACAGTGCAGAGGTTGCGAAGATGCGCGCTCGTTTGCGTAGCGTTCGCCAGACGCTTTCGTCCTACACGACCTACTTGCATCGTCCCTTCAAGCAGTTTGGGGTCAGCGCATTCGATGCCCTCCAGGTCCTCACGGACCTGACGGCGACCAAGCCGGCGCCGCGTACTCGTGTGCGTTTGAGCGAAGAGATCCTCATTGAGATCGCTTCTGACCAAGGAGCGCGTGCCCGCGAGCTCCTCCACGAGGCCTCGTCCTTGGGAGTGTTCTCGCGCAATGCCCAGGTGGGTCCGTGGAAGGGGATCGTCATCGGTTCCCAGGAACAGGTTCCCGACGTTCTTGAGCGCGTGAATCGTCTTGCGAAGGAAACTTTGCCCGAGCTTCGCGTACTGATTGCATCTGTTGCCGGAGAGACTGGGATTTCCTCGGCGGTCAATATGCGCCAGTGGTACGACCAACTTGCTATGTTCGAGGGGGTTCGTGAGGTTCTCGACGTTTTCCAACCGCGGGTCTTTGAGCGTTCCGCAGCCGATATGGTCATTGCGACGGCCTCGAAGAAGTGGCGTCAAGAGCACGGTATTTCCATGCCCCGCTCACAGCGTGTCCGATTGGTCAAGCAGGCGCAGGACATGCTGCGTCCGGGAAGCCATGTTGAGGATTTGCACCGTGCGCTCTTGACTGTTCAGGAACGTCGCGATGTGTGGCGTCAGCATTGCGATAGCGACGGCTGGCCGAAGCTGCCATCGAACTTGGCCCAGGCCGCTGCTCTCACTCACGAGGTTGCGGATGATCTCGAGCACCTGAACCCCATGTTTGTTACTGCTCATGGCGATCTGGACATGATGCCAATCGTTGATTTGGCCAAGCTCTGCGAGCGCCTGAACGCTGATCCTGAGGGTGGCTATGAATTGCCGCGTCGCGTCGCGGTTTTGAAAGAACTGGCCGAGTTGGGGTTGGAGCCCTTGACGCGTGATCTTCGTGGCCGCCACGTTGATGACGACCAGCTGGACGCTGAACTCGATCTTGCATGGTGGGCTTCCATCCTTGGCCTCATGCTGGCGACGGATTCTCGTTTGGGTGGTTTTGATCCCGCGGTTCTTGAGCAGGCTCTGACTGAAGGGCGCGAGCTGGATCGCCAGCAGGTCGCCTCCTTGGTTCCGCAAGTGATTTCACGCCTTCGCCGAGGCCGAACCCAAGCCGTTGCGAATGATCCTCAAGCTTTGAGCGCGCTTGAATTGGCTGTCAATGACCAGCATGCGCTGACCTCGTTGTACGCGCAGTTCCCCTTGGCGTGGGACTTGATTCCGGCGGTCTTGACGGTTCCGACTCTTGTCCCGCAGATCTTGCCGGAGGGCCATCAGGTCGATGTTGTCATCTTGGATGACGTTGATGCGCTGCCTTTGGCGGAGCTTGTTCCGATCATTTCTCGTGCTTCTCAGGTCGTTCTTTTCGCTGATCTTGCCCAAGAACACGTTGATGATTCTGTCGCGGCGCTCGCTGAGGTTCTTCCTCACCTGCGCATGGAAGTGCGTCCGACTCGTTTGAACGATCAGATGGCGCTCTTCTGCGCGTTACCGCGTTGATCACACTGGGCGTTCCGGTTCCGTGGACCTCGGCCAGCTGCTCCCTGTAACAGCGATTTGGACCGAGGGAACGGGTATGCCGACCCCGGTAGTGAGGGCTGTTGAATCGACCGCGGTGGAAGTGGACGCCGTCGTTGAAGCTGTTCTCGAACATGCGACAACTACTCCTGAGCGTTCCCTCGCAGTGGTCGCCCTGAATTCGCAGCACGCTGAGAGGATCCGCAGCCAGCTTATGCGGACGATTGGCGCAGAGCCCGGCTTGGCCTCGTTCTTCGATCCCGCACGCGTGGAGCCCTTCGTGGTTGTCGACCCCGATGGTGCACGAGGCCTGGGCCGCGACCACATTATTATTGCTGTTGGTTTTGCGAAGACCCCGCACGGTCGCGTGATCCACCACTTCGGTGTCTTTTCTTCCCCCGCGGGAGCGGGCGCGATGGCCGATGTCTTGCGTTCTGTGCGCGGAGACCTCACCGTCGTGTCCTCGATTCGCCCCGAAGAAATCGATACGTCCCGCCTGTCCCAGCGTGGTGCGCTGATGCTCGTCGATCTCCTTGAGATTGCCCGAGGCCAATCCGGGGTTGGTATTGATTCGTGGCCTACTTTGGATATTGAACCCGATCGAGCTGCTCATTGATCTTGCGGATCGACTCTACGGCCTAGGCCTTGAAGTCGTGGCAAACATTGGGATTCCAGGTGGATTGCGGATTCCGCTGGCGATCGGGCATCCCGAGGTGCCGGGGCGTCTGCTCCTTGCAGTGCTCACCGATGATGACGAATACGTCGCGCAGCCCTCGCTGCGTGTACGCGATCGGCTGTGGCCCGCAATGCTTGAAGCACAGGGCTGGAAGGTCCACATTGCCTTGTCGATGGCGGTGTTTCATCGATCCAGCGAAGGAAACAGATCGAATCGTCCAGCTGGTTTTGGATGCCGTCGACGAGATCAACGGTCCCGCTGTTCCCGTGATGGAGCTTCCTGAGAATCCGGATGCTGAGTTCGGCGCGAGTGCTTCTGAGGATGCTGATCTAGCGCCTATGTCTGAAGAAGATGCAGCAGATGATCATGCTGGCGAGGCACGTCAGCGTCGCGATGAGTGGGTTGAAGATACTCAGGGTGGGGAGGGCGACCTTCTTGCAAGCGATATCGAGGCCGAGAGTGCACGCGGCGAGCGTCCTGCGATTGCTCGTGGGCTTCCCCTTGCTGCCTACAGCGATGATCAATTGGATGAGATCGCGCAGTGGGTTGCCTCTGATGGAGTAGAACGCAGCGAGGAAGAATCGGTCGATGAGCTTTGGCACGCTCTCGGTCTGACGCGCCGTGGTGCCCAAACTGATGCTGTCTTGCGTCACGTTGTTCGTAGGAATACGAGCGCAAAGTAATAGGGCAGCTGAAGAATGAGGTGAAACCGGTCGGGGAGTGCGCGGCGGCGAGTACGCAGGCGTGCTCTACGTCAACGAGGTGGATGTGCGCTTGAGCGACCGGGGATCCCCACTCTCTTGAGGAGCGGGTGAGTGATCAGGAGCGGCAAGACGCTGCCGATAAGGCTCATCTTGTTGGCGAAGCTGATCAGTCGAATACTCGGCGGTTGAAAGAGAACGTGCCTCCGCACGCGCAAGCACGGATCTAAGCGGCGCTTTGGGCATAAAAACGGTGGTGGCAACCAAATGGTTGCCACCACCGTGACGTTTTCAGGCGAACAATCAGTTGTTGTTCTGAGCCTTAAGCAGGTCGCGGATCTCCGAGAGCAGCTGAACATCTTCGCTGACCTCGGGGGTCTCCGCAGCTTCTTCCTTCTTGCGGCGAGCTGCCAGCGCGTTCATCGGCAAGACGATGAAGAGTACAGAGCGAAGGCAACGAGCAGGAAGTTCACGAGCGCAGTGATGACGGTACCGGGCTTAACGGTTGCTGTGCCAACGGCGAACTTGAAGACATCATCGAAGTTCTGCTCGCCAAAAAGACCACCGATGAGGGGGTTGATGACGTTGGTGACCAGTGCGGTGACGACTGCGGTGAAGGCAGCACCGATCACCATACCGACGGCAAGATCAATGGCGTTTCCGCGGGAAATGAATTCCTTGAAGCCCTTAAGCATGGATTTCTCCTTGAGTTGTATTTTCAGCTCTGAGTCCAGCAGGTTTCACCGAACTCGCACGTGTTGCGTGACGCGTATGCGTCAACCAAGGGAAAAGCCTAGCGAGAAAAAGAACGCCGAGGGAAGCCCCTAAACAAGCAGTTTTCCTCACAAAATGCGGCACTGTTTTGCAGGAGTTACTCATTGCGCTTTCAGATTAATAAAACGCGTGGGCGTGAGAACCCCATCGACGGCCTTATCGTGTGCTTCATGGGGAAGTAGCTCCTCCGTGTATTCCCAGTCAAAAACGCAAGCAATTACAGGAGTCTTAGCTGATATGAACCGCAGAGCACGGTCGTACCACCCGCCCCCTTGTCCCAGTCGAGTCCCCGCGCGGTCGACTGCAAGCCCGGCGATCAAAACGACGGATGCTAGAGCAAGGGCCTCGGGTCCGCGAAGCTCTGCGGAACTTTGCGCAGGAAAACGAGGATTCGGGCGAATGAGCGAATCCTCTTCTGTGTGGAGCGACCACGCCACTTCTTTCAGAAGGCGCCCATCGCTCTGGCATAAAAACAGGCAGGAGGATCGGGTTGTGCGCGCCCACAATGCCGGTGACATCCGGTTCTTTCTCCATGGGGTAGAAAGCTGCAACTGGGTGTTGGGGACTTGGGTGAAGATCGAATTCAGTCAGTGCCCGTTGCCAATTACGCAACAAATGTTCACCTTCGTGCGCGCGGCCTCGCTGATCACAATACGCGTCGCGGCGGGCGCGAATCTTGCGGCGAATTGAGTCTTTATGCACGGTAATGTCGCTCATGCGCCCTTTCCTCCGCTACTGTGGTCATCATGACAGATCGAAATGTACCTGTGCGTCACGCGGTCGTCCCGGCCGCCGGACGCGGCACCCGTTTCCTGCCGATCACAAAGTCTGTGCCCAAGGAAATGCTGCCTGTTGTTGACCGCCCTTCAATTGAATATATCGCTCGTGAGGCAACGGATGCCGGCATCGAGGATATGCTCTTCGTTACTCGAACCGGTAAGGAATCCATCGAAGCCTACTTCGATGCCGATCCCGGCCTCGAGCATGAACTGGAGAAGGCAGGCAAGGATGAACTTCTTGCCCTCTCGTGAATACCTCCAGCTTTGCGCGCATGCACTCCGTGCGTCAGGGACACCTGGGATTGGGACATGCAGTTTTGCAGGCTCGCCAGCATGTCGGTGATGCTCCCTTCGCTGTGATGCTTCCCGATGACCTCATGCACCCCAACTCCACCTTGCTCAAGCACATGATCGATGTGCGCCACGCTCTGGGTGGTTCGGTTGTTGCCCTCCTTCGTGTGACTCCCGAGCAGGCGACGGCATGCGCCTCGACCTCAGTCACCCCCTGGCAATCCCCGAGGGCGTCTCCCTCAACGAGGGTGAGCTCATGCGCATCGACCGCGTTGTCGAGAAGCCCCCGCTCGAAGAAGTCATGAGCGAATACGCAGTTGTCGGCCGCTACGTCTTCGACCCCGCAATCTTCGAAGAGCTCACAAAGATTGAGCCCGGTCGCGGCGGCGAATACCAGTTGACCGACGGTTTTGCCCGACTGATCGATCGCGATCCGGCAGATGGCGGCGGGCTGTACGGCGTTGTCGTCAACGATCGCCGCTTCGACACTGGCGACAAGCTGGGCTACCTCGAGGCCAACATTGCCTTGGCTTTGGAAGATCCTAAGCTTGGCCCGCAGCTCTCGGACTTCCTTGTCCACGAGGCTGGATCGCAGATTAAGGATCGCCTCGCGAAGGTTCTGGGTCTGTAATGCGCTCGGTCGCTGACTTCTATCAAGACTGCATTTCCGCTGTTGGCCAGCAACCTCCTCTGGATGTTCAGCTTCCCGATGCGGTGGGTTGCGTCCTAGCAGAGGACGTCCAAGCTCCTTTCAACCTCCCGGTTGCAGATCTTGCCGCATGCGATGGCTATGCGGTTGCTGCTGCCGATCTCGAAGGTGCTCGCCCGGACGCCCCGGTTGTTTTACCGGTAACGGAAGAAATCCGCGCGGGAGATATTCACCCCGGCAGCCCTCATTCGCGGTCGCGCAATCCGAATCGCTTCGGTGCGCCCATGCCGCAGGGCGCGGATGCAGTTCTTGCTCTGGAATTCAGCGACCACGGTGTCGCTAAGGTTTCCGCAAAGACTCAGCCTGCGGTGGGCGAAAATATCCGCCGCAAAGCTGAGGACGTGGAAGAAGGAACCGTTGTTCTCCGTTCGGGAACCCGCGTGGGAGCACGTCAGGTTGCTCTTCTTGCCGGCGTTGGTCGTTCGCGAGTGCTGGTCCACCCGCGTCCCTCGAGTCGTGATCTTTGTCGATCGGTGATGAAATCGTTGAACCGGGACGCGAGGCGCGTCCGGGAACGGTTTTTGACGCCAATGGTCACGCGCTCTCAACGGCTATTGCTGACGCGGGAGCCCAGACTTTCCGCGTGTCTGCGGTCCCCGACGAGCGCTCGGTCCTGCGTGAAACGATCGAAGACCAGCTGGTGCGTGCTGACCTGATTTTGACGACCGGAGGTATTTCTTACGGCAGTGGCGATACTGTGCGCGAAGTTCTCTCCGCACTGGGCACGGTTCGCTTTGATTCCGTTGCGGCTTGGCCCGGGCACATCCTCGGTGTTGGTACCGTTGGTGGAGATGACCAGGGCCGTGCGGGAACGCCTATTTTCTGCCTCCCCGGTGACCCGGTTTCTGCCCAGGTATGTTTCGAGGTCTATGTGCGTCCCGCTCTGCGTCACATGCAGGGCTGGACTGTACTCAATCGTCCCAGCGTTCAAGCTCGAGTGGACCGCTCGTGGTACTCGCCTCGCGGACGCCGTGAATTTGTGCGCGTGCGCCTGGTGGGTGACCCCCACAGTGGCTATCAGGCGAAGGTCATGGGGGCCCCGGCCTCGTTGCTGCTGTCTGCATTGGCCGACTCCAACGCTCTCGCGGTTGTCCCCGAAGACGTGACGAATGTGCGCGTTGGGGATACCTTGCGCTGCATGGTTTTGGACTAATAGGGACCGCAGATGAATCTGCGTTCGCTTTTTACGCCGACTCAGGTGTGGGGCCGCGACCCTTCATTTTTCAGCGTCCAGATTTCGGATCCGGTCGAAGAGGGCTTTCTCCATGAGAATCCTGACGCGCCCAACCGACCAAAAATTGCGACGATCCGCCCACTTTTGGGTCATGATCATTCACGCGTCGATACTGTGCGCCGGGCCAACGCTCCGTGGCTAACCCCGTGGGATGCGACCTTGCCTGCGGGCGCCCGGGAAGAATTGCCGACACTGTGGGAGTACATGCGTCGCGCGGACCGAGACCAGCGCGAGGGGCATTCTTTGATTTTGATGCCCGAATTCGATGGGCGCCCGGTTGGTCAATTCACGCTTTCTCAAGTTCAGTGGGGCGCGATGAGTCAGGGGGTCCTGGGGTACTGGGTTGCTCAGGAAGCATCGCGTATGGGTCTTGCGTCTTTGGTTGTCTCCTACATGATGGACCTCGTGATCGGTGAACTGGGATTGCACCGCATTGAGGTCAATGTGCGCCCTGAAAATGAGCGTTCTTTGGGCTTGTGCCGCAAATTAGGTTTGCGCGAAGAGGGCTATCGCGAGCGCTATATGAATATCGCGGGTGTGTGGGCCGACCACGTGAGTTTTGCAATGGATGCTGAATCTCTTCCCGAGGGTGGCATGCTTCTGTCCTTATATGGCAAGGGTCTTCGCTAGCTGACACTGGGGCAGGTGTGACAACTGTGAATAGTGTTGCGATCTTCAGGATTTCTTCTGCTATCGATTAAAGACACGCGCCCGCTCTAGCCGCTGATTGTAGCCTCGACGTTTTAGCGTGGGGGAGTGGTGTATGGCGGAGTTTTAGTTGCGATAGCAGTCTTGTGAGCGTAGCGACCCTTCCATACCTCATTGCTCGTCGAAGCGCGATGATGCAGTCCCGAGAGAACGATCGCTTCTCTCCCAGCTTGCGTCTTGTCGAATCGACTAGCGTCACTTCTATCGATCATTGCGCCTCCGAGTCGCCCAGACTTCTCAGTGGCACACGTCCCGTTCAACGAAGGAGCTCACCAGTGGCACACAATGCTCCAGTCATTTCCGTCGAGGCCGCCCGTGCAGCAGCCGCGGAGTGCGTGAGATTTCTGCGTTGCGTGCGCGTCGTGCCGCTCGCTTGAGTGCCGAGGCCGCAGCCGCCAGGCGCCGAATGCTTCTTGTTGCGGTGGCGGGGCTTGCGACCTTGATTCTTGCGGGTTCAGCCGCTGCGACTTCGCTGTCGTGGATCTGGCCAGTTGTTCCTTTTACTCTGGGGCTTGCGACGATTGCTTTCTCGCGCGCATGTGCTGTGCGTTCGCAGCGGATGGGTGAAGAAGAAGTTGCCCAGCTCCACCGCCTGCGCGATCAGCTCTCACGTTCGACGAGCGAACCCAAGGTAAGCGTTCAGGTCGAGGCCGCGGAAGCCAAGCAAGACGCCGAGGCTGAGGCTACCGATTTTCTTGAGTGCGAGGAACCCGCTGCAGAGGTTTCTGCTGGAGGCTCCCGCGCAGGAAAGCACTGAGTCTCAGGTGAGTGTTGCTCGAAATTCAAGAAGAGGTTCCCGCGCCGGTTGAGCGTCGCATGGACGGCTGCGATCCCGCTCCGACCTATGCGATGCGCGCTCGTTTGAGCGGCCGGTGTCCACCCCGATACGGATATCCGCGGGAATTCCACGAGTAGACGCTCGTATCCCTGCTCGTCCGATTGCAGCTGGTCCTGTGGCGCAGGATGCACGCTCGACTGAAGAAGTTGTCGCCTTCGAGTCGGTCGTGCTGGACGTCGAGGCTGCACTGGATTCTCGCATCGCGCAGTAGTCGCGCCCTGGGGCTTTTCGTGGGCTCCGTTTGGCCAAATAGACTTCTCCCGCTATGATGGTGAGATCCTTGGGGCTATGGCGCAGTTGGTAGCGCGTCTCGTTCGCAATGAGAAGGTCAGGGGTTCGAATCCCCTTAGCTCCACAAGTTGGGCCGGGTTTTAAACCCGGCCCTTTTTGTATGTGCCGTGCAAGCGTGTTCAGCTGTGATGATCAAGATGGTGTCGGCTTGCTTCGTACTGATAAAAAGTCTCGGCCGCCTCCTGAGGAAGCGGCCGAGACCCTGACTAATTTCGAGAGCGTGGAATCAGTCCCTGCCAGTAATCCAGTTTCTGGGTGATTCCAATGGTGGAGGCCCGGAAGCTGGGGTTAAGTCCCTGCTTGCGCTGCATCTGGTAGTCCTTTGCGCATCGAATTGCCTTATCGCCCAAGATCACGATGACGGGCAGGTTAATGAGAGCCATCAACCCCATGAGGATGTCGCCGATGTTCCATGCGACCGAGAACTCCAAGAGTGCGCCAGCAAAAACCAGCAACGAGGCCACCGCGCGGAAGATCGTGAGCACCCAGTGCGGGGTGGGCTTGTCGCCGAAGAGGAAGCGCAAGTTGACCTCGGCGTAGTAGAAGTTGCCGACCAGGGTGGTGAAGCCGAAGAGCAAGAGGGCGAAGGTCGTGAAGGGGCCTGCGAAGGAACCGATTGTCGTCGCCATTGCGTTTTGGACCAGCGGTGCGCCCTTCAGGTCACCCGTAATCTCAATGTTCGACGAAAGAATCACGAAAGCAGTGATCGTGCAGATCACCATGGTGTCGATGAAGACCGAGAGCATCTGGACGAGGCCCTGCTTTGTCGGGTGAGAAACCGAAGCGGAAGCCGCAGCGTTCGGGGCAGAACCGACACCGGCCTCGTTCGAGTACAAACCACGCTTAATACCGAGCATGATGGCGGAGCCAGCGAAGCCGGAGAAGATTGCCTTGAAGTCGAAGGCGCTAGCGAAGATCGACTCGAACATCGCGGGGATGTTGCGCCAATTCAACGCGATGACGACGATGCCGACGGCCAGATAGATGATTGCCATGATCGGCACGAGGACGCCGGTGATATCAGAGAGGCGACGAGTTCCGCCGAAAATTGAGCCGGCCATGGCCAGGCCGAGCAGGCCACCAATGATGTAGGGCGTGTAGCTGGCGTCGTACCAGCTGTATGCGCTGAAAGCCTGATTCACGTTGAAGGAAGCGAGGAGGTTGAATCCCCCATGTAGGTGACGATCAATGCGACGGCGAAGATGATAGCGAGGGTCTTGCTGCGAAGCGCATCCTTGATGTAGTACGCGGGGCCACCGAAAGAGTGGCCGTGCGGGGAGCGGTGCTTATAAATCTGTGCAAGCGTTGATTCAATAAATGCGGATGCGGCGCCCACCGTTGCGATAACCCACATCCAGAAGACCGCGCCTGCACCGCCCAGTGCGATTGCGGTTGCGACACCGGCGATGTTGCCGACGCCCACTCGCGAGGCCGTGGAGACCATGAGTGCGCGGAATGAAGAGAAGTCGCTTCCCTTCTCAGGCTTCTCCATGACGACGCGAATGGATTCGCCGAACATGCGCAGGGGGAGTGCCTTGGTGCGGATAAAGAAGTACAAGCCCAACACCGATCAGAAGAATGATCAGGATGTAGCTATACAGCGCAGTAGATATACGCATCCAAAATCGCCGACATGAAAGCTCCTCAAACTAGCTAAAAGCGCAGTACCAAGCCGTTTTCTGGCCTTGTGCAGGCGCTGCGAAGTGAATGAGATAAGGGTATAGCAAAGGTAAAGAAATAGCAATGCCAGTAAAACTTCGTTCAATAAAACTGAGATGTGCTGGTTCACGTGGTTTTGGTTTGACGTGGGGGGTGGTGGGTGTGTAGATTTTTCTCTTGTCGCCGCGGCCTTGTGGTTGTGGTGGTGGCCTTCTTTCTTGGCTTTTCCTGCTGGTTTTGGTGGGTTTGGTTGGGATTGTGGGGGTGTTGTTTGTGAACTCGATAGTGTGTTTGTTTTTTGTTTTTATGCCTGTTTTTTGTTTTTGAGTATTTTTTTGGTTGGGATTGCTTGCCACGGTTTTTTTGTGGTGGGTTTTCCGGGCTTATTGTTTTTACAGTTTTGTTCGGAGAGTTTGATCCTGGCTCAGGACGAACGCTGGCGGCGTGCTTAACACATGCAAGTCGAACGCTGAAGGCTCAGCTTGCTGGGCTGGATGAGTGGCGAACGGGTGAGTAACACGTGAGTAACCTGCCCTCTTCTTTGGGATAACGGTCGGAAACGGCTGCTAATACCGGGTATTCACTGTCCTTCGCATGGGGGGTGGTGGAAAGGTTTTTTCTGGTGGGGGATGGGCTCGCGGCCTATCAGCTTGTTGGTGGGGTGATGGCTTACCAAGGCTTTGACGGGTAACCGGCCTGAGAGGGTGACCGGTCACATTGGGACTGAGATACGGCCCAGACTCCTACGGGAGGCAGCAGTGGGGAATATTGCACAATGGGCGAAAGCCTGATGCAGCGACGCCGCGTGAGGGATGAAGGCCTTCGGGTTGTAAACCTCTTTCGCTCATGGTCAAGCCGCAACTATGGTTGTGGTGAGGGTAGTGGGTAAAGAAGCACCGGCTAACTACGTGCCAGCAGCCGCGGTAATACGTAGGGTGCGAGCGTTGTCCGGAATTATTGGGCGTAAAGGGCTTGTAGGCGGTTTGTCGCGTCTGCCGTGAAATCCTCTGGCTTAACTGGGGGCGTGCGGTGGGTACGGGCAGACTTGAGTGCGGTAGGGGAGACTGGAACTCCTGGTGTAGCGGTGGAATGCGCAGATATCAGGAAGAACACCGGTGGCGAAGGCGGGTCTCTGGGCCGTTACTGACGCTGAGGAGCGAAAGCGTGGGGAGCGAACAGGATTAGATACCCTGGTAGTCCACGCTGTAAACGTTGGGCACTAGGTGTGGGGGCCACCCGTGGTTTCTGCGCCGTAGCTAACGCTTTAAGTGCCCCGCCTGGGGAGTACGGCCGCAAGGCTAAAACTCAAAGGAATTGACGGGGGCCCGCACAAGCGGCGGAGCATGCGGATTAATTCGATGCAACGCGAAGAACCTTACCAAGGCTTGACATGCACGGCGGCACTGCAGAGATGTGGTGGCATTTAGTTGGTCGTGTGCAGGTGGTGCATGGTTGTCGTCAGCTCGTGTCGTGAGATGTTGGGTTAAGTCCCGCAACGAGCGCAACCCTTGCCCTATGTTGCCAGCACGTTATGGTGGGGACTCGTGGGGGACTGCCGGGGTTAACTCGGAGGAAGGTGGGGATGACGTCAAATCATCATGCCCCTTATGTCTTGGGCTTCACGCATGCTACAATGGCTGGTACAGAGGGTTGCGATACTGTGAGGTGGAGCGAATCCCTTAAAGCCGGTCTCAGTTCGGATTGGGGTCTGCAACTCGACCCCATGAAGGTGGAGTCGCTAGTAATCGCAGATCAGCAACGCTGCGGTGAATACGTTCTCGGGCCTTGTACACACCGCCCGTCACGTCACGAAAGTTGGTAACACCCGAAGCCCATGGCCTAACCGTTTGGGGGGAGTGGTCGAAGGTGGGATTGGCGATTGGGACGAAGTCGTAACAAGGTAGCCGTACCGGAAGGTGCGGCTGGATCACCTCCTTTCTAGGGAGCCCATTTTTAGGGGATGCGCACTTAGCTTTTGCGGTTGGGTGTGTGTTTCTTGTGCCTGCATTAGGACGCTGCCCGTTTGGGTGGTGGGTGTGGGTGCGTTTTTGGGTTGGGCATAAATGTTATGCAAGAGGCAAGCATGCTGTCGGGTTCACGTTCAACACCTGTTGGGCGATAAGCCCACGACTGTTGGCACCAGGGTTTGTTTGGTGTTGGTGGTTGTGTGGTGTGTTGTTTGTGATCTGTATAGTGGTTGATGAGCATCTTTATTGCAATTGAAACCTGTTCTCTAAAATTTTTTTTGTTTTAGGGTTTTGTTTCTTTTTTGTTTTTTTGTGTCTGTGGTTTTGTTTAGTTTTTGTGGGCATTCGGTGGATGCCTTGGCACTCAGAGCTGATGAAGGACGTGGCGGTCTGCGATATGCCTTAGGGAGTTGACGAGCGAGCGTTGATCTAAGGATTTCCGAATGGGGGAACCTAGCTGGTGTTATGGCCAGTTACCATCACTTGAATGAAATAGGGTGGTGGGGGGAACGCGGGGAAGTGAAACATCTCAGTACCCGTAGGAGAAGATATTCCGTGAGTAGTGGCGAGCGAAAGCGGAGGAGGCTAAACCTTGTGCGTGTGATAGGCGGCGGCCGTTGCGCATGGGGTGTTGTGGGGCATGATCGTTCGCCTTCTGCCGGGGGTGGGCATGGTGTGTTGTTGGTGGTTGAACCTCTTGGGATGGGGGACCGTAGTGCGTGATAGTCGCGTAGGCCAGCCGGTGGCATGTTGTGTGGGTTGTGTTCCCGAGTAGTGCGGGACTCGTGAAATCTCGTGTGAATCTGCCAGGACCACCTGGTAAGCCTAAATACTACTGAGTGACCGATAGTGCATAGTACCGTGAGGGAATGGTGAAAAGTACCCCGGGAGGGGAGTGAAATAGTACCTGAAACCGGATGCTTTTAAGCCGTCAGAGCCTTGTGGGGTGATGGCGTGCCTTTTGAAGAATGAGCCTGCGAGTCAGTGGCATGTGGCGTGCTTAACCCGTGTGGGGTATGCGTAGCGAAAGCGAGTCTGAAATATGGCGTTTGTCGCGTGTTCTGGACCCGAAGCGGGGTGATCTACCCATGGCCAGGTTGAAGCAAGGGTAAGACTTTGTGGAGGACCGAACCCACCAGGGTTGAAAACCTGGGGGATGAGCTGTGGGTAGGGGTGAAAGGCCAATCAAACTCCGTGATAGCTGGTTCTCCCCGAAATGCATTTAGGTGCAGCGTTGTGTGGTTCCTGTTGGAGGTAGAGCTACTGGATGGCCGATGGGCCCTGTGGGTTACTGACGTCAGCCAAACTCCGAATGCCAATAGGGTTGAGCATGGCAGTGAGACTGCGGGGGATAAGCTTCGTAGTCGAGAGGGAAACAGCCCAGATCATCAGCTAAGGCCCCTAAGTGTGCGCTAAGTGGGAAAGGATGTGGAGTCGCGGTGACAACCAGGAGGTTGGCTTAGAAGCAGCCATCCTTGAAAGAGTGCGTAATAGCTCACTGGTCAAGTGATTTCGCGCCGACAATGTAGCGGGGCTTAAGCGTACCGCCGAAGCTGTGGCAGCAACACGTATAGCTGGCGTCATTGAATGATTGTTGGTGTGTTGTTGGGTAGGGGAGCGTCCTGCATGAGGTGAAGCCTGGGGGGAACCTCTGGTGGATTGTGTGGGAGTGAGAATGCAGGCATGAGTAGCGAATCTGCGGTGAGAATCCGCAGCGCCGATTGACTAAGGGTTCCAGGGCTAGGTTTATCCGCCCTGGGTTAGTCGGGTCCTAAGGCGAGGCCGACAGGCGTAGTCGATGGATAACCAGTTGATATTCTGGTACCGCCTAGCAACCGTCCAATACCGAGATCATCATGCTAACCAATTTTGCCGGCCAATACTCGTATCCTTCGGGGTGTGGGTGGAGGTTGGTCTTGGGACCCGGTGGTGGAGGTAAGCGTATTAACAGGGGTGACGCAGAAAGGTAGCTGCAGTGCGCCGGTGGTTTGGCGTATTTAAGGTTGTGGCCCGTCTCCTAGGTAAATCCGGGAGACACTGTGGGTGAGAACTGATGAGGGACGCACGTGTGTGTGGACTTGTGGTGATCCTATGCTGCCGAGAAAAGCCTCGACGCGAGGGGGCAAGGCGCCCGTACCCTAAACCGACTCAGGTGGTCAGGTAGAGTATACCGAGGCGTTCGAGTGAATCATGGTCAAGGAACTCGGCAAAATTCCTCCGTAACTTCGGGAGAAGGAGGACCCTTTAGCTTCCCTGCGCCGCGCGTGCGGGTGGGGCCGGGGGGTCGCAGAGAATAGGGAGAAGCGACTGTTTATCAAAAACACAGGTGCGTGCGAAGCCGTAAGGCGATGTATACGCACTGACGCCTGCCCGGTGCTGGAAGGTTAAGAGGAACCGTCAACGCCCTTTGGGGTGTGAAGCGGTGAATTTAAGCCCCAGTAAACGGCGGTGGTAACTATAACCATCCTAAGGTAGCGAAATTCCTTGTCGGGTAAGTTCCGACCTGCACGAATGGCGTAACGACTTCTCCGCTGTCTCGACCGTGAACTCGGCGAAATTGCAGTACGAGTAAAGATGCTCGTTTCGCGCAGAAGGACGGAAAGACCCCGGGACCTTTACTATAGCTTGGTATTGGTGTTCGCTTGTGCTTGTGTAGGATAGGTGGGAGACTGTGAAGCTGCGGCGCCAGCCGTGGTGGAGTCGTCGTTGAAATACCATTCTGGTTCAAGCGGTCACCTCAACCTTGGCCCGTGATCCGGGTTGGGGACAGTGCCTGGTGGGTAGTTTAACTGGGGCGGTTGCCTCCTAAAATGTAACGGAGGCGCTCAAAGGTTCCCTCAGCCTGGTTGGTAATCAGGTGGCGAGTGCAAGTGTACAAGGGAGCTTGACTGTGAGACCGACGGGTCGAGCAGGTGCGAAAGCAGGAACTAGTGATCCGGCCATGGCACGTGGGTGCGTGGTCGCTCAACGGATAAAAGGTACCCCGGGGATAACAGGCTGATCTTGCCCAAGAGTCCATATCGACGGCATGGTTTGGCACCTCGATGTCGGCTCGTCGCATCCTGGGGCTGGAGTTGGTCCCAAGGGTTGGGCTGTTCGCCCATTAAAGCGGTACGCGAGCTGGGTTCAGAACGTCGTGAGACAGTTCGGTCCCCTATCCTCTGTGCGCGCAGGAAACTTGAGAAAGGGCCGTCCCTAGTACGAGAGGACCGGGATGGACGAACCTCTGGTGTGCCAGTTGTACCGCCAGGTGCATGGCTGGTTGGCTACGTTCGGGAAAGATAACCGCTGAAAGCATCTAAGCGGGAAACTTGCTTTGAGATGAGGTTTCCGCACCCCCGTGGGGTGGGAAGGCCCCCGCAGACTACCGGGTTGATAGGCCAGAGGTGGAAGCACCGCGAGGTGCTCGTGAGCCGACTGGTACTAATGGGCCGACACTAAACACACACATCAACCACAAAAGGTTGACAGACATCCAAGGATGCTCGTCGCCACTATACGGATCACAACCAACACAAACCCCCAACCGCACGCTTTACGCGCGGCACACACACTGGGGGCATTCAAGAGAATATGGTTGAACCATCTTGTGGTGGTCATAGCCGCGGGGAAACGCCCAGCATCCATTCCGAACCTGGAAGCTAAGCCCGCAAGCGCCGATGGTACTGCACCTGGGAGGGTGTGGGAGAGTAGGACACCGCCACAACACACGTAAGACGTTTGGCCCCGGAACCCACACGGTCCCGGGGCCAAACCTCTAGCGGTGGGGTCTTGGAACACAGTCTTCCAAGACCCCACCGCTTTGTCATACTCCACAACACGACACCGGCCGTGCTACCGCCAGCCGCCCGCGGCTATTCAACTGATCGCAGCCGCTTAAACGGGGACGCGTAGGCAAGGTTCTCGCAAGAAAGAGCGAAGCGCACCGTCTTCCCAGGCAATATTATTAACACCTGAGAACCCCAAGAATGACTTTTGCCGGGCAGTTTGAGAAGCGATGTACGCATGAGCGCAGGTATACGTTTCGTATCTACAAAGACGTAGGCACTGCAAGCGGCACTGAGTCGCTGAGCTAGTTTGTGCCTTCGGGTCGAGCAGACGATGTGTGCTGGCCAAATACATGCCGTGATGCGCTTTCAGCGATGGAATGAGAAGTGCCCGCGAACGGAAGTTCGCGGGCACGATGGCATCTACCAATGCCGACAGATCACGTTAGATCCACGTTGGGAACCACATGTGGAAGTGCCAGAAGTTGTACGAGATGAGATCTCCTCGCCAGAGAGGCATGAAGAACACCGCGGAAGCGGTGATAAGTGCGGTCAACACCAGAGCTCCTAGCGCCCAGCGTTGACGAATGCGGACATCGGCGCCCATCCAGCGGTAATCGCCGGGCTCAAGCGACTCAGAGTCATACATGCGGTCTGGATCAACCCAGGTGCGCGTCTGATCCAACATATAACCGAGTAGCCAGGCAACGCTCAAACACACGAAGGGGACGAATGCGATCGTATAGAAGTTGAAAATCGTGCGATTCGCATTGAGATACCACGGGAAGTAGAGCGCCAGGTAACCGCAGACAACGAATCCAGTGCGCCAGTTGCGATCTCGCAGTGTTACAAAGAGAAGGATAAAGAAGGCGACGGCCCCGACCCACCATAGGAGTGGATTACCCAAAGCTAAAACCGCGTGGACGCAGTCTGACTTGTCACAGGCACCAGATGCGACCTTGTCCCACGCAAAAGACGTCGGACGTGCCTGAACGAACCACTGCGCCGGGTGCGCCTGATAGGTGTGAGGCGTCGTCAGCCCAGTGTGGAACTTGAACATTCCCACGTGGTAATCCCACAAGTCCTGGAAGGCTCCAGCAATGCCGTGATTGCGGTGACCATACGCATTCCAATGAGTAAACCAGCCGAACCACGAGGCGATATAGGTGATGATTGCCGGGGGAACCATTGCCAAAAATGCGACTGAAGTGTCGTTGATGAGCGTTGCCGAAAAAGCGCGAGGATGACCCACTCGCCTGCGAGTCATCCAGTCGCGGACGGCAACAAAAAACCGAGAACAGCCAGGACATAGAGGCCCGACCACTTCACCGACATCGCCAAGCCGCTCAAAATACCGGCTGCAAGGAGCCACCAACGAGAGCCTGCGTGAGGTCCCAATTCTCTTGGGGTCATCGGGATCGGGCGTCCAATCGGAGAGCCGAGAGACCAAGCGCGGATGCGTAATCTCTTGGTCTTTGAGTACCGCCAGGAAAGCTGCTGCGGCGAACATCGCCAAAAAGACATCCAGCAGGCCCGTTCGTGACAAAACAATCGCAATACCATCGGTATGCCGTGAAGAACCCAGCAAGCGCAGTAATCGCCGAGGGAACGGAACAGGTGCTGTGCAATACGAGCAGTCAAGAAGACCAAAATGATACCTGCGATCGCGGCGCTGATGCGCCAACCGACAGGATTCGTCGGACCGAATACGCGCATCCCCAGTCCGATCAGCCACTTTCCAACCGAAGGGTGAACGACGTAACCCCCTCGGCAGAAAGCCCTGAAAAATCGCCTGAAATAAACGCGGGATCGGTATCTTTCGCCCAACTTCCCTCATATCCCAAAGCGATTTGAGAGTAGGCATCCTTGACGTAGTAGGTCTCGTCGAAAAATGAGCGTTCGGATAGTTCCAAGTCCCGGAAGACGAATAAAAGCGGCAAGAATCGTCATCACCCACGTAGCGATCCAACCCGCACGCGCAGACATGGGCAGCTGTGCCCAGCGGGGGATAGCGACGGGCGTCCACCTGCGCGCCTCGGCCTCGCTGAGGTCTTCAGAAGACTCAACCTCTGCAGATTCTTCCCCGCTCTCCGAGGCCGACTCCTCGTCGTCTCCATCAACCGTCGTCCCGGCATCCGCAGCTCGCGCATCAGTGCCGGATTCGGGCCCTTCCTGAGCCACGGCCTTGGGAGGAGCGCAGACGCCATCTTCACGCTGCGCGAGATCTTCCGTGTGCGCATCGCCAGCCGTCGCCTCGGCTTCAGGGATATCTGAATTGGAAAGAGTTTCGTCGTTCACCACATCAGTCTACCGATGCCCACCCTCAACTGGAGTACTACACCCAAAGGTGGGACGATTGGTCCGTGAGTGAAGACCAGGATTTTATTCAGGCCCCCGCCTCGATTCTTCTTGCAGCAACCCCCATCGGCGACGTACGCGATGCCTCTTCGCGTCTGGCCCCAGCGCTCGAGCAAGCCGACATCATCGCCGCAGAAGACACGCGCCGCCTCCTCGCCCTGGCCTCGAGAATGGGAATCCATCTGAGCGCGAAACTCATCAGCCTCCACGACCACAATGAATCCGCCAAGGCCTCGGCAGTCGTCGAACAAGCGCGGGCAGGTGCGCGTGTCGTCATGGTCTCCGATGCGGGAATGCCCACCGTCTCCGACCCCGGGTTCCGCCTCGTTCACGAGGCCACTGCCGCTGGGGTTCACGTCAGCGCGCTCCCCGGTCCCTCCGCGCCGGTCACTGCGCTCGCGGTTTCAGGACTGCCTTCCGACCGCTTTGCTTTTGAAGGTTTCCTCCCGCGCAAGACGGGGGAAGCGACGCGCTACCTGAAGGCGCTCGCCGCCGACCCGCATACCCCTGATCTTTTTCGAATCCCCGAAGCGGGTTCACGAGACCCCATTACCCTTATGGCTGAAGTTTTCGGCGCAGACCGCGAGGGCCGCGCTATGCCGGGAGCTCACGAAGACCTATGAAGAGGTGATTCGTGGGAGCCTTGCGGAACTGGTTGAAGCCACCGAAGGAGAGGTCCTCGGGGAGATCACCTTGGTCGTTGCTCCCCGGACATGCGCAGGGCAATGCGGATGACCACGTCGAGGCCGTGCTGGCCTTTGGCAGCAGAGGTATGCGGCTTAAGGACGCTGCGGCGGAAGTCGCAGAAGCGACCGGATTACGCAAGAACGAGCTGTACCGGGCAGCGCTCGCCCGCACGAACTAGGGGAGTGCGGTAGGCGAATCAGGCCTGCGAGGGGACGAGCTCAACTCCGGCCTCGGCCATGCGATGCGGCGGCGAGCTCACCCAACTCGGGGCTGACGGGCTCGGTGAGATCGGTGAAAACCCGCACTTTAAAACCGTCCTTTACGCCGTCCAGCGCGGTTTTCACACGCAGTGGGATTGAGCAAGGCCAACGACGTCCAGAGAATCGATGCCTTTGTCGCGAAGGAGCTCAAGCAAGGGGCGTTTCGTTGCTACGTCCTCGCCATCGAAGGCAGAGTAGGCGGCCTCGTACATGCCCTTGTGGATGGTGACATCCGCGTGGAGGTCGGCAAGAGCGGGGTGAAGCTCAGCCTCGGCGGTACCCGCAACGCCGTGCGGGGGCCACGTGTCAACGAAATCGGGATTGTCAGAGAAATGCGAACCCGGATCGATGTGCCAATCCTGCGAGGTCACGATGCAGTCGTAATCCGCTGCGTGAGCGGCAACGAAATCAGCGACGCGCTGAGCGCAGGCATTCCCACCTTCAACAGGAAGAGCACCGCCCTCGCAAAAAAAGTAGGTTGAACATCGACAATGACAAGCGCGCGGGGCATTGGACCCTCCCGAAAAATATAGCGGCAGATATCTTGAGAATAGGGCAGAGACGACTCGAGCGCCAATAGGCACTAGACTAGGGGACCATGAGTCGTATTTTGTCTGCCGTTGCATGGCCCTATGCCAACGGCCCTCGCCACATTGGTCACGTTGCCGGTTTCGGAGTTCCCTCCGATGTTTTCTCTCGCTACATGCGAATGGCCGGGCACGACGTGCTGATGGTGTCCGGAACCGACGAACACGGAACCCCCATTCTGGTTGCCGCCGATGGCGCGGGAATCAGTGCTCGCGAGCTGGCCGACCAGAATAATCGACTCATCGTCGAAGACCTGGTCCAGCTGGGCCTGTCCTACGACCTCTTTACACGCACGACCGCTGGAAATCACTACCGCGTTGTCCAGGACATGTTCCGGACCGTCCGCGATAACGGTTACATGATCGAACAGGTCACCCGCGCGGCGATCTCGCCTTCGACCGGACGCACTCTTCCCGACCGTTACATCGAAGGTACCTGTCCGATTTGCGGTGCCGAAGGCGCTCGCGGTGATCAGTGCGATAACTGTGGTAACCAGCTTGATCCCACTGATCTGATCAATCCTCATTCGCGAATCAACGGTGAGACCCCCGAATTCGTGGAGTCCACGCATTACTTCTTGGATCTGCCCGCACTGGCCGACGCGCTTTCCGCGTGGCTGGATGACCGCGACCGCTCGGGCACATGGCGTCCCAACGTCATCAAGTTCTCGAAGAACTTCCTTGAGGATATTCGCCCGCGTGCAATGACACGCGATATTGACTGGGGCATCCCGGTCCCCGGTTGGGAAGACCAGCCCGGTAAGCGCCTCTACGTCTGGTTTCGACGCGGTGATTGGCTACCTGAGCGCTTCGATTGAATGGGCGCGCCGCACGGGGGATCCCGAAGCGTGGCGCCAGTGGTGGAATGATCCGGAAGCCCTGACCTACTACTTCATGGGTAAGGACAACATCGTCTTCCACTCGCAGATCTGGCCTGCTGAGCTGCTGGGTTATAACGGTCAAGGAGCAAAGGGCGGTCAGCCCGGTGACCTTGGTGTTCTCAACCTGCCCACCGAGGTTGTCTCTTCAGAGTTCCTCACCATGGAGGGCAAGAAGTTCTCTTCTTCGCACGGCATCGTCATCTACGTGCGTGACATGCTCAGCCGCTATCAGGCCGATGCACTGCGTTACTTTATTTCTGCGGCTGGGTCCCGAGTCCTCTGATGCGGACTTTACCTGGGCGGAATTCGTGCGCCGCACGAACGGCGAGTTGGTGGCAGGTTGGGGCAACCTGGTCAATCGCACCGCCTCGATGATCCACAAGAAGTTCGGCGAAATTCCGGCGCCGGGCGAACTCCAAGAGATTGATCGTGCGCTGCTGGATGCCATCGCCGCGGGTTTTGACGAGGTCGGGAGACCTGATCCGTCACCACCGCCAGAAAGCTGCTCTTGCCGCTGCGATGCGTCTGGTTGGCGAGGCTAACAAGTACGTTGCCGATACCGAGCCCTTCAAGCTCAAGGCCCCCGAAGAGCGTGAGCGTTTGGCGACCGTGCTGTGGACGCTTGCACAAGCTGTGGCTGACCTCAACCTCATGCTTTCGCCCTTCCTGCCCCACGCAGCAAATGATGTGGATCGCGTCATGGGTGGCGCGGGCGAGATCGCTCCCATGCCCCTACATCAAGGAAGTTGAGGAGCTGGACCCCGAGGTTCTTCCCTCAGACTTCGAAGGCCGTACGGGATACCCGGTCATTACCGGCGACTACACGAATGTTCCCACCTGGGAGCGTCACGATATCGTCGTTGGTACTCCGATCGAGAAGCCGACCCCGGTCTTCCAGAAGCTCGACGAGGCCATTGTCGAGGAAGAACTTGCGCGCTACGCGGAGTCTCGCCCCTGATGATGTGACAGGAGCGTGACTGAGGGCTTCGATCGAGTCACTCGATCTGACTAAGAGTTGGCGCCAAGCAGACGGTGTATTCCGCCGCTTGGCGCCAACTCTTTAGCGTCGAGAAGTCCTTGAAGAGCATTCGCTCCCTACTTGCTTGACCCGCTTCTTTCGCGACGTAAACGAACTCACTCCCGCAATTGTCATGAGTAGAACGCCCAAGACAGCCAGGGTGGAGATCGCGATCAGAGCGAAGTCCATCATTCGCGCAAATGCCAGTGCGATGAGGACAACGCCTGTGAAAATGACGATGCATGCCCACACCAGCTGCCCGATGCGTACCCGCGATAGGGCGCTTCCTTGAGTTCCTCCGCAGACCAGACTCGGGTGGGAGGAATGACACCTGAGTGAGGCGCTGAGGTGGTGCCTGTGTTTGGCTGCGCTGTTGCTCATGCCGCTGCCCATGCCGCAGCTTGCGGGTAGCGTGCGCCGACGTCTCGCCTGAAGATGCGTGAGGCGCGCTCTCAGCTGGCGGAACAGCAGAGGGCGCCGAGACACTTTCAGTGTCGGCCTCGGATCTGTTCAGCGGAAGAGGGGTCCGCGTCCTCGGTCACTGGAAGTTCCCGTGTTTCGGGGACAAGGCCGGAGGGAAGCGTTGCGGTCTCATCCGAGGCGCTGGCGGGCTGGGGGACCTCGGGAGCATCATTTCCCACGGGAAGCGGGGTCGTTTCTTCCCCGTTTGTGGGCAGGGGAACGGTCTGATCAAAGTCGTTGACACTCATGTCGGATCCTTTCATTGCAGAGCCTGCGGCGGACCCAGAGGCGTTAGGGGAAGCGGAAGGGCGTTGGGCTTGCCTCTTGCCCAGCTGATGCGCTTGGTGAAGGCGTCGCTGGTGAAGGTGAAGGCGTTCCAGATGGCCAGGGATCGCGATTGGCGGACCTCCCCGTTTCCTCAACGTTCACGTTGAGGATCTGTGGGGCATCGAGGTAAACCGTGATTCCTTCGCCTTCTTTCCAGGTCGGAGACTTGAGAATTGTTGGGCGTGGAATCATTGAATCCTTGCCAATCCGCATCTCCATTCATGTCCAGAGTGACGCTCAGGGGACGATTCTGTGCGACCACCCGTACCGGCTGGTCTTGACGCGCTTGGATATTCGCAGAGGGGATGAGATTTCCGCGGACGTGGATATCCTTCGTCAGTCCATCAGGCGCATGGGTGAGATCCAAGTCAAGAACGACGACCTGAGAACCGTTTTGGCCAGCGATCTCGTCAGACTTCCACGTTGCATCGTAACTGGACGTTGAAACATTTCCCCAGTGCCAGCCGTCTGTAGTGGTGACGGCCGCGTAGCCAATTCCGCCCAGACCTGCGGGGATAGCTAAGAAGATACCGATGGTTGATAGAGCGCTGAGTGCTGCGGAGGAGCGGTCGCGAATCGCTGCAACCAGGTGAGCAAAACCGACGATGAGAAGGCAGATGCCACCGCCAATTAATCCGATTTGCACCCAACTGTCAGCCGCACTTGTTGTCTTTAGGCCATTGCGGTACATGAGCCAGAAGGTTCCAGCGAGCACCAACATGACCAGCCCGTAGATGCTCAAGACCGCTGCGCGTGAAAGACGGCGAGGAAGGAGCGGGGCTTGGGTGGGGAAGGGAGTAAAACGCGTTCCGGCACTTTGAGGAACTGTGTGTCCCGAGGACGCGTTCGAGGCATTCCATTGTTGTCTCCATTGATCCCCTGCATCTGGGGGCCAGGAGCATCTGAGGCAGGGAGGAGGATAGGTGCCCTGCAGATGAGGCGCTAAAAAGGGGAGGACGTCGGTGGAGGCTGCCTCTGGCGAAGGCTGGGATCCCGGGAATTGCCTCAGGGCCCCCTTGGGTTCGCCAGTCGGGAGTTGATTGAGGCATGGTGTTTCCTTGGAAAGTCCAATTTGATTTCGATAGCAAGATGGCGATGATGACGATGGCCGCGGGGAGCATGAGGAAGAAAGGCACCCTGAAGAAGACCGTCGTGATACCCAAAGCACCGCCGCCGAAGATCGCCATGAAGGCAGCGCCGACGATCGCCATATCGAAACGCCCCTGAGCATTTCATCGACATGGATTCGACCATCGCGAGCCTCAGGCAAGAAGACCCATGCGAATGCATAGAAAATGCACACGACAGGGAAAAAGTGAAGGCGAGGACAACGATGAGGATCCGCACCTGAGTTCACGTCCCATCCCGTAGCGTTGTGCCAGACCTTGACACACGCCGCCGATGACGCGAGGCTCACCACGGAAGAAACCGGAGTATCGCAATGTGTTCATGAATCCTTTATCCATGCTTCAACTCTGCCCAAAGATGCTACGAAGAAGATATAGGGGGATGCCCTGATCTATCCCTCGATTTGTCGCTTCTCTTTCCCCGAATCGCAGAAAACGTGTGAAGATAAACGGGTGAGTCACGTGCAGGACAATACCGATGCGCCTCAAGGCAGGCAGACAGGGGTACGAGTGGACCCCGCCTCAAATCGTGCCGCCTCAGCGCGCCCTGCGACGCTCCTGCGCACACTCGACGGATATGCCTCTTCCCTGGATCGGGGGCGTGTGCGCGGGAATCTCCTCGATGCTCGGTATCTCAGTGCGCGTCGTACGTTTCGCCTTCCTCATCGCACTCCCCGCCTACGGGCTCTCTCTCATCGTCTACCTCTGGCTCTGGCTCACTGTTCCCGAGGACTCAGGTGGCGAACAAAGCGGGACTGGTCGCCTGCACTCGCCCCTGGCCTCGGCAGACGAAATCGCCAGACGTGAAAGCCAACAGCGCAATCTGCGCATGCTCCTGGTGGGCCTCGGTTCACTCGGCCTCGCTCTAGCGATCGCCTACCTGCTCTTTGCGGGGATTGCGGGCCTGCGCGACATCGCCTCCGCGATTTTGGTCATCGGCGGAATCTCCGCGGTGTGGACCCAAAGCACGCGCGCACACAGCTGGAAGAGTCCTCTGTTTATCCTCATCACTTTCGCGGGGATGCTCTTGGTCGCCGCGGGCTTGGCCTTGGCCTTCTTCCGCGGGCAATCGCCCTGGGATCTTGCCCGAGGTGCGATCTTGGGTGCCTCCCTGATCCTTGCCTTGGGGGTGGCCATCATTCCCTTGTGGGTGCGCACCTCCCAAGACAGTGCGCGCAGCAAGGAACGTGAAAAGCGCGAGGCCGAGCGTGCGGATATGGCCGCGCACCTGCACGATTCCGTTCTTCAGACCCTCACATTGATCCGCAACAACGCTGACAATCCAACGTCAGTGCGCGCTCTGGCGCTTGGGCAAGAGCGCGAGTTGCGCTCGTGGCTGTACACCGGACGCGAAGAAGCCGCGGACTCTCTTGCCGAGGCCCTGCGCGAGGCAGTCGTCTCAGCCCTTGGAAACCACCTTTCTGGGGTGGAAGTGGGCGTCGTGACCGTCTCTGATACGCGTCCAGGTCCCGGCGAACTTGCGATGGTCGCTGCCGCATCGGAAGCAGTCTCAAACGCGATTCGCCACGCGAAGCCTCCCCTGAGTGTTTACCTGGAAGTCGGGCCGGGCGGATCCGATATCTACGTCAAAGACTGTGGCGACGGCTTTGACCTCTCGCAAAATTCCCGAAGATCGGCACGGGGTTCGTAACTCGATCATTGGCCGCATGGAACGCGCAGGCGGGAAAGCCTCGATCCGCCATCTTCCCAGTGGAACCGAAGTTCACCTCTCCATGCCCCGCAGCTACACTGGAATAAGCGCACTTCACGAAGGAGAACACCGTCACGACGATCCGGATTCTGGTCATTGATGATCACGCACTGTGCGCGCAGGAGTGCGTAGTGAATTGAATCCAGCGGCGCCGACCTCGAAATCGTTGGCGAGGCCAGTGACGTCGAAGGCGCATCGCCGCCTGCCACGCGCTCCATCCCGATGTTGCACTCCTCGACGTTCACCTTCCCGGAGGAATGGGTGGAGGAGGCGCTGAAGTTGCGGCCTCGTGCGCGGATGTTGAAGGGCTGCGATTCCTTGCACTCTCCGTTTCGGATTCCCCGAAGACGTCGTCTCGGTCATCCGCGCGGGTGCTCGCGGCTACGTCACCAAGTCAATTTCGACCCCTGAACTGGTCGAGGCCATTGCCGCGTTGCAGCGGGGACGCGGCCTTCTCGCCGCGCCTCGCGGGTTTCGTGCTCGATGCTTTCGGCGGCGGAAATGCCCCGATTGCTGCCCACGACGATGAACTGGACCTTTTGTCCGCGCGCGAGCAAGAAGTGATGCGTTTGATCGCTCGCGGTTACCCCTACAAAGAGGTCGCATCCGAGCTCTTTATTTCGATTAAAACCGTTGAAACGCACGTGTCTGCGGTGCTGCGCAAGCTTCAGCTATCGAATCGAAATGAGCTCACGCACTGGGCGATGCAGAGGCACATTATCTAGGGTTGCGGTGCAATTCACCTCGGCTCTGGCGCGCTCCAGTGGGAGTTGAGTGTCAACGGCGATACCATGAGAAGTCCCCAGAACTCGATGCCCAGGGAGTGGCGTTCATGCACAAGATTGGTTTCAATCGCGATCAGTATCTGGCCCTTCAATCCGAGCATATTGCGCAGCGCCGTCAGCAGTTCGGAGGAACCCTTTACCTAGAGTTCGGCGGGAAACTCGTCGACGATATGCACGCTTCCCGCGTGCTCCCGGCTTTCACCCCGACAACAAGATCGTCATGCTGGCCGAGCTTGCTGAAGAGGCCGAAATTGTCGTCGCCGTTAACGCACTGGACTTCCAGCGCCGCAAGATGCGTGAAGACCTGGGAATCACCTACGAAGACGACGTCTTCCGCCACATCGATATGTTCCGCGAATACGGGCTCTACGTCGGCAACGTTGTGATCACCCGTTGGAGCGACTCAAATGAGCAGGCATCACGCCTTCAAAGCGCAAGCTCGAAGCCCGCGGTATCAAGGTCGCACGCCACTATCCCATCGAGGGCTACCCCGAACAATATCGACCTGATCGTCTCCTGATCGAAGGCCTGGGCCGCAACGAATATGTCCACACGACTCGTCCCGCTGGTGATTGTCACCGCTCCCGGCCCTGGATCAGGCAAGCTCGCAACCTGCCTCTCCCAGCTCTACCACGATCACAAGCGCGGAATGACCTCAGGATACGCAAAGTTCGAGACCTTCCCGATCTGGAATCTTCCCTTAGACCACCCCGTGAATGTCGCCTACGAGGCGGCAACCGTGGACCTGGACGATGTCAACATGATTGACCACTTCCACTTGAAGGCTCATGGCGAAACGACGGTCAACTACAACCGCGATATCGAGGCCTTCCCGGTTTTGCGTCGCCTCCTTGAAAAGATCATGGGAACTTCCCCCTACCAGTCGCCCACCGACATGGGTGTCAATATGGCCGGTTTTTGCATAAGCGACGACGAGGCCTGCCGCGAAGCCTCCAAGCAGGAAATCATTCGCCGCTGGTACAAGGCTTTGGCGCTGGAGGCTCGTGAAGACTTGCCTCCTGTCCAATCTGAGCGCGCAGCGCGCCTGATGACAGCCATGAACCTGACCAGCGAGGATCGCCCCGTCGTCGCGCCCGCCCTGAAGCGTGCGCAAGAGACCGGCTACCCGGCAGCTGCAATGGAACTGGCCGATGGGCGCATTGTCACTGAAAGACCTCGGACCTGCTGGGGCCATGCTCTGCGATGCTCTTGAACGCGATGAAGCTTCTTGCCGGAATTGACGATGATGAGAAGTTGCTCGCCCCCGAACAGATTGAGCCTATCCAAAAGCTCAAGACCGAGCACCTGGGCAGCCGTAATCCTCGCCTGCACACCGATGAGGTGCTGATCGCTTTGGCTGGATCCGCGCGCTCCAATGAACGGGCAGCTGCGGCCTTGAACCAACTGTCGAAGCTGACTGGCTGCGATGTTCACTCTCAGTTCTGTTGGGCAGCGTTGACGAGGGAATCTTTGCGCCAACTCGGCATGAATGTCACTGCTGAACCCGTTCACGCGACCAAGGGCGTCTACCACAAGCACTGAAAATGGATCAGGAACACTCACTTCCCAATCTTGGCTCTTTCCTCGATTTCGGCAGCGATTCCCAGGAAGACCTGCCCCTGTACGACCCAACTTCTCAGGTGGCGGGAAACTGGGGTTCTGCTGTCGATAGCCGAGGCCGCGGCAGCGATAGCGATCCCCTGAGCACCGGCGCGCCGTGGGCAGCGGCCTCGTCGCCGCAGAAAGACCCCGAAAGCTTGCTTGCGGGACTCAACGATCAACAGCGCGCAGCGGTCGAGCACCGCGGAGTACCGCTGCTGATCATGGCCGGTGCGGGCTCGGGAAAGACTCGCGTCCTCACGCATCGAATCGTGCTACCTTTTGGCAACCGGCCAGGCTCGCGCCGGCGAGATTTTAGCGATTACCTTCACCAATAAGGCAGCCGCCGAAATGCGTGAGCGTGTTGAGGCCCTGGTGGGTCGGGGAGCGGCACGCAGGATGTGGGTGTCCACCTTCCACTCGGCGTGTGTGCGAGTACTGCGTGCGGAATACCGCGCAGCCGGATTGAGATCGACTTTCAGCATTTATGATTCGCAGGATTCTCAGCGCCTGATTCAGATGGTGCTAAAAGCAGCAGATGTGGATATTAAACGATTCACTCCTAAGCTTGTGGCCGCGCGTATTTCCGACCTGAAGAACGAGCTCGTCACGTGGCAGGAATACTGGGATATCGCGCCGAATGATCCGATTTCGCGCGTCGTCGCCTCAGCCTACGAGGAATGCGAAAAGCGCCTGTCGCAGGCTAAACGCCCCTGGACTTCGACGACCTCATTGCACGCACGGTTCGACTGCTCAAAGACAATCCGGCGATCGCCGAGCACTACCACCGGCGCTTCCGCCACATCCTGGTCGATGAGTATCAAGACACGAACCACGCGCAGTACGTTCTGGTGCGCGAACTGTGGGCACTGGGGACGATGGAGTGGAACCTGGACAGCTCACGGTTGTCGGCGACTCGGATCAATCGATCTATGCATTCGCGGTGCGACGATTCGCAATATTGAAGAATTTGAGCGAGATTTTCCGGCAGCGCGAACCATTTTGCTGGAACAGAACTACCGCTCCACCCAAAAACTATTTTTGTCCGCAGCGAATGCCGTCATTGCTCGAAATGAGGGGCGTCGCGCAAAGAATTTGTGGACTGCGTCGGGGGATGGCGCACTCATCACTGTCGATGCAGCAGATTCGGATCGTGACGAGGCGCGATTCATCGTCTCCGAAATGGAAAAACTCTCTGCGGCCGGGACCCGGTGGGCAGATATTGCCGTCTTCTACCGGACGAACTCGCAATCACGAGCAATTGAAGAACTCTTGGTCCGCCAAGGCATTCCCTACCGAGTCGTCGGAGGCACTCGCTTCTACGAGCGCGCGGAAATCAAAGACGCCTTGGCTTACCTTCAAGTGATCTCGAACCCTGACGACACCGTTGCACTGCGTCGCGTCCTGAACACTCCCCGCCGCGGAATCGGCCCGAAGGCTGAAGCTGACCTCATTGCGCACAGTGATCGCTATGGGATTTCTATGGGTGCGGCCGCCAGGGACTGCTGGATTTCTCAGGGCCGAGGCCTCGGAGAAGCAGAAGGAACCGGCCTGAGTCTCGCGGAGCTTCCCACGGAAGAAACTGAGGAAGCACGAGGCGGTGGCTGGGCTGAGCCCGCGCGGCCTCGGCAATCGCAGATTTTCTGGGGACTGATCGAGGCCATGCGCCGCGCGGAACAAGCCGGTGCGAATGCCGCGGAGATCCTCGAAGGAGTTCTTGACCGCACGGGATACTTGGCGACTCTGCGACGCTCCCAGGACCCGCAGGATGCCTCGCGAGTGGAAAACCTTGCCGAATTGCACGCGGTCGCACTTGACTTCGCAACGACCAGCGGGGAGGTCGGGCTCGCGGGATTCCTTGAGCGCGTCGCCTTGGTCGCAGATTCCGACCAGCTTCCCGAGGAAGAAAGCGGGAGCGGTCAGGTCACCCTCATGACGGTTCACACCGCAAAGGGCCTGGAATTCCCGGTCGTCTTTGTGACCGGCATGGAGATGGGACCTTCCCGCACCAGCGTTCGCTGGGTGAGGTTGAGGAACTCGCGGAAGAACGCCGCCTTGCCTATGTCGCCATTACGCGCGCTCGCAAGCAGTTGTACTTGACGCGGGCCGCTGTTCGAAGCGCGTGGGGAGCGCCCCAGGAGATGCCGCCCTCGCGATTTTTTTGGATGATATTCCCTGCGGAATTGCTTGACGTACGTCGCTCGAGTACTTCCATGGAACGCCTGCGCGGTGGCTATGGCGCGGGTTCGAGCTGGCGGCGGATATCCGGGTGGTTCCGGATACGGCAGCGATTACGGGTACTCGCGTCGGCGAGACGATGACGGTGGATACGTTTTTCGGCGGTCGCTTCGGCGGTTCCGGCGCGGGTAGCGACGGTGGTCCCCTTTGCGGGCCGAGGGCCTCGGCGGATCGCGCGGAACGCCAGCCCCGCGCACGACGGTTTCGCGTCCGACCGGTGCAAGCACCCCAAGCAGACCCTCAAGCCTGAAGAAACCCGGGTTGGGGATCGCGTGCGTCACGCAACCCTTGGGAAGGCGTGATTATTGGCTTCGGAAGGAGCCGGTGAGCGAACCATCGCGGAAGTTGCCTTTGCGTCAGCTAAAAACGCCTGTTGTTGCGGATGGCCCCGATGGAAAAAGATCTGAGGCGCTGTAGGCTTAAGACAGTAGCGCGAACGAGTTGCCGCGCGTACAAACGCCCCTCGGGCACAAAGTGAAGGGACACAATGGATCTCTACGAATACCAAGCACGGGAGTTGTTCGCTGCTCACGGCGTCCCCGTGCTCGCGGGAATCGTTGCAAGCACGCCAGACGAGGCTTTCGAAGCTGCACAGAAGCTGCTTGGAGAAAATGACCTCCTTGTCGTCAAGGCACAGGTCAAGATCGGCGGACGCGGAAAAGCCGGGCGGAGTAAAACTTGCTCGCACCGCTGAAGAAGCGCGTCAAAAGGCCGAAGAAATCCTTGAATGGACATCAAGGGACACACTGTCCACAAGGTCCTCATCGCTGCGGGCGCCGATATCGCCGAAGAGTATTACTTCTCAATCCTCTTGGACCGCTCGGGACGCCGCGAGCTGGCCATGTGCTCCGCTCAGGGTGGTATGGACATTGAAACCTTGGCCCGCGAACACCCCGAGGCCCTGGCTCGCGTGGGGCTGGATCCGAAGGTCGGAATCGACGAGGACGTTGCAGCACAGGTCCTGGGGCAGGCTGGTTTCTCCCGCTCGATGATTGACAAGCTTTCCCCGGTGCTCATCGGGCTGTGGGATACCTACCGAGGCGAAGACGCCACCCTGGTTGAAGTCAACCCCCTGGTCCTCACCGAGCAGGGCGATGTTCTGGCACTGGATGGCAAGGTGTCGTTGGATAACAACGCCGCTTTCCGTCACCCCGAACATGCCGCATACGCCGATAAGTCCGCGCAGGATCCGCGCGAGGCCATGGCGAAGGAAGCCGGACTGAACTACGTGCGCTTGGAGGGGCAAGTGGGCGTGATTGGCAACGGCGCAGGCTTGGTCATGTCGACCTTGGACGTTGTGGCACTGGCGGGTGAAGAGTGGGGCGTCAAGCCCGCGAACTTCCTCGATATCGGCGGCGGCGCCTCGGCAGAAGTTATGGCCAAGGGACTGGACGTGATCTTGGGGGATGAGCAGGTTCGCTCCGTATTCGTCAACGTTTTCGGCGGAATCACCGCGTGCGATCAGGTTGCTCGCGGCATCGTTGGTGCCCTTGAGACCTTGGGAGATGCTGCTTCCAAGCCTCTGGTGGTGCGCTTGGATGGCAACAAGGTTGAGGAGGGCCGCGCGATCTTGCGCGAGGCCGCACATCCCCTGGTGCACCTGGAAGAAACAATGGATGGCGCTGCTCGCCGCGCAGCCGAGCTGGCCGCGAACGCCTGAGACGGGACGGAACTGACTCATGACAATTTTTATTGATTCCACTTCGCGCGTCATCGTTCAGGGAATGACCGGTTCCGAGGGACAGAAGCACACCGCTCGCATGCTCGCTGCCGGTACGAAGATCGTCGGTGGTGTGAACCCTCGCAAGGCCGGAACCACCGTGACTTTCAACGTCGAACCCTACGGGCCTGGCGCGGAGGAACGCGCTGCCGGTGGCCAGATCGAGGTCCCGGTTTTCGGCTCGGTTGCACACGCTCGCGAAGAAACCGGTGCGAATGTCTCGGTCATCTTCGTGCCCCCGGCATACGCCAAGGACGCGGCAATTGAAGCAATCGACGCAGGAATTGAAACCCTGGTCGTCATCACCGAAGGTATCCCCGTTCAGGATTCAACCGCCTTCGTTGACTATGCGCTTGAGCGTGGCGTGCGCCTGATTGGCCTGAATTGCCCGGGATTATCAGCCCCCGGACAGTGCAACGTCGGCATTACTCCGCCGATATCACTGGTCCGGCTACGCCTGGGTTAGTGTCCAAGTCGGGCACCCTCACCTACCAGCTCATGTACGAGCTGCGCGACCTGGGTTTCACGACCTGCATCGGTATCGGCGGCGACCCGGTTCTGGGAACCACTCACATCGACGCGTTGAAGCTTTTGAAAACGACCCCGACACGGACCTCGTCGTCATGATCGGTGAGATTGGCGGCGACGCCGAAGAACGCGCCGCAGCCTGGATCAGCGAGCACATGACCAAGCCGGTCGTCGCCTACATTGCGGGCTTCACCGCCCCCGAAGGCAAGACCATGGGCCACGCGGGTGCGATCGTGTCGGGTAGCTCCGGCACGGCCTCGGCAAAGGCAAAGGCACTGGAAGCGGTCGGCGTGAAGGTCGGTCGCACTCCCTCGCAGACTGCGCTTCTTGCGCGTGAGGCGCTGGCTGCTCGATGAGCGAAGCACACCACCGCAGCAGAGCGAACCACGGTCACAACGGTCTCGGCTCGCCCGACGATCCGCGTTGCCCTCCCGCAGGGGTGGGCGCGGCAGTGCTCTCGGGAATCGAGGCCGCACTGCTCGGGTGGGCACTGGTCGTTGTCCCCACCTTGATCGCATATGCTGCGGTGGCGTCGAACCAATGGCTGGTGTCGACAACCTGGGAAGACGCCTTCCATTTCGCCTCGGACCTGTGGGGCGCTGCCCTTGGGGCGCAGGTGGTTTCGACGAGGTTTTCCTATCGAGCAGTGGCTCTGCTGTTTGTTCTGTCCTGATTGGTCTGGACCAAGCTGCTTTCTGCTGCAGGGGCGGCGTTTTCCCGCGGCAGCGCAGTGGATGGCGATTCCCGGTTTTTGCCGTGCACCGCGCTGCTTTTTGGCCGGCGGCATTGGGACGCACGTGCGCGTCTTGGGTGCATTCCCGCTGGCCATCGCGATCCCGCTCATTGCGGCCGCGTGGGAAGTCGCCCTAGCTCCTCACAGCCTGGAATTGCGGCTCGAAATGCCACAGTGGTTGAGTTCGGGCGTACGCATAGGCTGGCGCGCCTCGTGGGTTTTTGGCCGCTTACGGCGGACTCTTCCTGCTGATTTCGGTGACGTGTCCTGGTCGCGGATTCGTGGAATTCACGAGCTTTTGCTGCCGACATCGACGGTTGATTCGACAATGATCACGCTCGCGCAGGTCCTCTTTCATACCCAACGCGATTGTGTGGGCGCTGTCCCGGCTTGCCGGGCCTGGTTTCTCTCATGGGGAGCGATGCTCGCATTCGCCGGCCTCCGCACCGACCATGCCGATCCCCGCGATCCCACTCTTTGGTGCGACTCCCGTGAGTGCTCCCGGCACCTGCGTGATTCTGCGCTGATCGTGTTTCGGCGTAGCGACTGGCGTGTACCCTGCGTCTGCGGAAGGGCAGTGAATCGCTTCTGATGATCTGGTACCAGGCGGATACGCAGCTGTGGTGGTTGCAGCCGTTTACTTGGTGACTTCTTGGGCTCGGCCGTGGTTTTGGGAAAATGGTACGCCTGGCTCCTTGGGCCCCTGCATGTCGCTTTCTGCACTGTGGCTCTTTTGCCGAGGTGGCGCTGGGGATCCTGCTGACCGTGACGCTCGCACCCGGTGAGTGTGGTGTGGGCGCGTGAGCTCAGGGCGCTGGGAAAGCTCGTTCGTGAGCATCGCCATCACGAGGCCGCAGCTGGGGCACGTGTGAACTTGAGCCGAGGTTCCCCGTGAGACGTGCCCCGATGAGGACGCTGGCGTTCGCTGAGAAGCTCGCTGACGAAACTCAGGTCGCGGAGACCTCAGGATGACGCCGATGCGGCTCAGGCCTCGGAAGAAGAGGACGCAACCCCGCAACTAAACCAACCCGGTGTGGGGAGCGCTCGTGACTTGGCCTCTGTCGAAGAGGCCACGAAGCAGGTAGCATGGTGGGGTGACTTCAGCCGATCTTCATCCCGTCCTTGTTGTCGATTTTGGCGCGCAGTACGCTCCCAGCTCATTGCCTCAGTCGCGTGCGCGAAGCCAGCGTCTATTCGGAAATCGTCCCGCACACCATGCCGGTCGCCGAAATGCTCGCGAAAGAACCCGCGGCAATCATCTTGTCTGGGTGGTCCCTCGTCCGTGTATGAAGAGGGCGCTCCGTCGATTGATCCTTCGATCTTTCGCCGCGGGCGTGCCCGTCTCTGGGAATCTGCTACGGCTTCAGACCATCGGGCCCACGCGTTGGGCGGAACTGTGGGACGCACGGGAACCCGCGAATACGGACACACCGAGGCTTCTGTTTCCGGTGATCCTGCCTGTTTGACGGGAACCTCGAAAGGCGCAGGTCGTGGATGAGCCACGGCGATGCCGTTCAGGGCGCTCCGGAAGGTCTTCACCGTCACCGCATCGACTGCAGAGACCCCGGTCGCAGCTCGAATCCAGTGAGCGTCGCCTCTACGGCCTGCAGTGGCATCCCCGAGGTTGGCCACTCACAGTTCGGCCAGGACGCTCTGAAGAACTTCCCTGCTGGGGCGCGGGAATTGAGTCCCACGTGGACGCCCGGGCTCGATCGTTGACGAGCAGGTCGCGAAGATCCGCGAGACAGATCGGTGACGCGCAGGTGATTTGCGCGCTTTCCGGCGGCGTGGACTCTTCCGTGGCCGCGGCCCTGGTTCATAAGGCCGTTGGCGATCAGCTCACCTGCTTCTTCATTGACCACGGCCTGCTGCGTGCGGGCGAGCGCGAGCAGGTCGAAAACGACTATGCGCGCGGCATGGGCATCCGCGTCATCACCTGTGACGAGTCCGAGCGTTTCTTGTCTGCTCTGGCGGGCGTCACCGATCCTGAAACCAAGCGCAAGATCATCGGCCGCGAGTTCATTCGCTCTTTCGAGGCCGCCCAGAAGCAGGTCATCGAAGAGGGTCGCCGCCGGTGGCGAGGTGAAGTTCCTGGTTCAGGGCACCTTGTACCTGGACGTTGTTGAGTCTGGCGGCGGCGAGGGTGCAGCGAACATCAAGAGCCACCACAATGTGGGCGGTCTGCCCGAGGACATGACTTTCGAGCTGGTTGAGCCTCTGCGCACCCTGTTCAAGGACGAGGTTCGTGCGGTTGGTCGCGAGCTGGGCTTGCCCGATTACCTGGTGAACCGTCAGCCCTTCCCGGGTCCTGGCCTGGGTATTCGCATCATCGGCGAGGTGACGCGTGAGCGCCTGGATATCCTGCGCGCCGCGGACCCTGATCGCCCGCGAGGAGCTCACGGCGGCCGGCCTGATCAAGAGATCTGGCAGTGCCCGGTTGTCCTGCTTGCCGACGTTCGATCCGTGGGCGTTCAGGGCGATGGCCGCACCTATGGCCACCCGATCGTGCTGCGTCCTGTGTCCTCTGAGGACGCGATGACGGCCGATTGGACGCGCCTGCCTTACGACGTTCTGGCTCGAATCTCCACGCGCATCACGAACTCTGCTGCCGAGGTCAACCGCGGGAGCTCTTTTGATGACGTCCAAGCCGCCGGGCAAACCATTGAGTGGGAGAGACGACAGGGTTCTGACCTGCGATTTTGAGTGCCGCACTATGCCGTGCTGAGTTTCGTTTCGTACGAGAGTCATGACAAAGCCACCAGCGACGGAGATGAGTAAAGCGGATTAAAGAGCCTCCAGCTCCCTGCGTTGGGACGGAGGCTCTTTTCTTTGCCGTTTTACCTTGTTCCTCCGTTCGGGATTATTTTCTTGCTCATTTAGGCCATCTCGCGCTGAAAGACGTTTGACTAGCTTGGCGTCCTTTATTCTGGTAGACAATGTCTGCGACGTTCTCGACCAGCCTCTTATCGTGGGAGACGAACACCATCGTTCCTCCGGCATAGCGCGTCATCATCTGCTCTTGAGGGCTTCGGCGCTCTTTGACGTCCAGGTAATTTCGCAGGCTCCGTCCATGAGCAAGATAAGTTGTATCTGCCCAGCAGCATCTTCGCGAGTAGCAGCTGACGACTTTCGCCTCCCGAGAGAACGCCGCCGTCCTTTTGGTCAGCCGTCGCGCGGTCCGATCCCCACAGATAGGCGAGGACGCCCTCGAATTTCGGTCATGCTGTACTCGCAAACCATCCCGCACGAACGAGATCGGTGACTGACGGGCGTCGAAACTTGCAGCCGCTTTGCTCGAAGTAACCGGATCTCGCCTTTGGGAGAGATGTTGATACCGTCGGCGCGTCGAGCGACGTGCCTTCAGCAGGCTGGTCTTTCCTGTACCGTTGCCACCGGTGATGGCCACTTCGGCACCGAGCGGCATCTCGAATGTCGCGTGGCTGGCAGAGTCACGCAGCTGCCGAAGCTCAAGCTGAAATCGTCTGCCGAGATGGGAAATTTACTATGCAGTTCCAGGGCCTGCTCTGGCGGAACCGCACGGCGCGAATGCTGGCCTGGGGCTCCTCAACTCCTCTCGAGCGCTTCGCGCGCTTTCTCCATGTCCCAGCCGCCTGGCAGTACATCCTCTCTGTTTGGTGCCGCTGCTTTCTGATGCCCCAATCGACCCGCATACTCTTTTGCTTTTCGCAGCCTTCCGCTTGGCGTCGACCTGCCGTGCTTGCGTTGTTTTCTCGATGGCGCTGAGGCGATCGCGCTTCGCGCATCGCCCTCTTCGTATCGAGTCGCCTGAGCTGCGCTTCTTCTTCTCGTCGCAGATAGTCGGAGTGAAGTCACCCCAGAATTCGGAAATACCGCGTCTTTGAGCTCCCAGATCTTGTCTACCACCTGGTCGAGAAAATGACGGTCATGTGGCTCACGATGGCAGAGCCCCATCAGATGCCTTGAGCTGCCCGACGAGTAGGCGGATGTCGTCTGGTCGAGGTGGCTCGCAGGCTCGTCGGACGAAGATCGCGCTTGCATGCTGGGAGAGCAGAGGCACCTCTGGCGCGTGTTTCTCCCGCCGCTCATCGTCCCTGCGCCACTCGGCGACGTTGAGACGGGAGAGCATCTCACCAATGTCCTGAGCCGCACCAAGGTCGATGCCCATGGAGTTGGCCGATGAGGCAATGCTGCCGAAGCGTGCCTGACGTCGGCGTCCGCAATGGCGATCGCCGCTCAGAATTTTAAGCGGCTGGTTTTGCTCTGCCATTGTCTCACCGCCGATGCGATGCAGTGGAGTAGATTTCCAACCTCTTCGATATCCAGGATGCGCACGGCATATTCCAAAAGATGTCTTTAGCTTTGACTATGAGTTCCATAGGTTGAACCGCCTCGTGTGTAGTAGCCTTTTACCGGAAGCGCAGCCACGCCAAAAGATTGCTCGTCGATTTTTCGCCTTTGCCCAATTGCCGGCGCGAGCGTTTTGACCTGCGCAAGCCGGCAAATCCGAAAATGATAGTTGGCGACGAATAAGGAGCGCGATGTGGGATGTCGGCGCACACCTCGTCGTCGCAAGGGCTTGAAGGCTGACGCGTGAACCGATGGCTGCCGCCTCTTTTTCGAATACTTGGGCTATTGAATCCGCCCGGTATCTCTTTTCCCCACGTTTCGGACGCTCGAGCAGCAGCATAGCCATCGCAAGCAGTACCATGGTCGCCCAGAGCCGACGAACCATAACGGAGCTCAAGCAGATCCGCAAAAACGGAGGGGGCCGCGAGGCTATGGCGCATAGCCCACGCCATGATGGTTCCGTAGAGGCCGAAAAACGCGGCTCTAGGGTACTCAGGAGGTATCTGCTCCTGCATAAGGGCAGTCTGGGTTCCCGCGTACAACGGGGAGCATGCGCCCATAAGAAAGCTCGCCGGTAGGAAAGACGGCGAACAGCGACGGGCCGATCAATCCGGATGCGATTGCGACGACGCCGAAGCCGGCGATCGCGGCGACCATGGTGAGCGACCCTATTGCGGAACCCTCCCGTGGCCGCCAAAATGCCGGACCCAGCCAGCATGCCTGCGGAGAAAAGGACCTCCACCAAAGCAGCATCCCATGCTACCGCCAAAATGTCCCAAGGTCATTAGTGGGAACAATGCCGCGAGTGGGGAGAACGCGAAAGCGAAGACGAACCGCACCAAAGAAGGGCGAACAGCCCCCTGTATCCCCTGATCAGCTTGTAGCCGTCCGAAATCTCAGAGAAAAAGTTCTCGAACTTTATTGAAAAAGGACGAGCTGCGGTCGGCTTCGTCGAGGTCCTCCGCGTCTATCTGAGCGGCGAGGACAGCTAGAAGCAGCGCCCACAGCACGTCGAGGGCAATCATGGCGGTATGCCCGCCACAGGATAAATCATCGCCGCGAGCGCGGCGCCAAGAATGTATCCGGCGGACTGAATCGTCCCGCATCACTCCCGATAGGCGAACGAGATGCTCTGGCGGGGCGAGATGGGGCGTGAGGGATTGGGAGGCCGGCGTGTAGAACGAAGTGCCAGCTGCGCGGAGAAACAGGGCGATGAGTATTGACCACGCAGGTGGCTGCCGGCCAACGAGGCAATCGCCAAGGCGGCGCCCACCGCGGCAACGAAGAGGTCGGCGCCGATGAGAACACGTTTCAAAGGCAGCCTGTCGACAACGGCGCCCGCAAGGACCTGAACAAAGCAATCGGCAGAAAGCCCGCATAACGATGCCAGGGAGAGGAGGAGATGATTCTGTCGTGAGGGCGATATGCCAAATGAGACCCATTTGGAGAATCAAGCTCGTCAATGTCGACACGAGCTCCCCGCCCCATACGAAACAAATTCAAATTGCCATGAATGGCACAGCGAAACAGACCTGTGCCGAGAGGGTTTCAAATATCATGGTTATGTCCAATCGTGAAATGGCGGCAGAAAACAACGCGACGCCCAACAGCGCTGCTTTCAGGCGCTCATCCACGTGCGGAACAGACCAACCACGACACACTCTCCTTTGTTACCCGGTCTGGCAAAACCATGTAATATTAACGAGGCTTGAGTTTTGCTCTGTCAAGAATCGACCACCGGAAAGCGCAATCCTCTCTGGCCATTCGATTCCTTTTGTATCTTTTGGTTGCATAGGTGACCCGCCAGGGCTATTACGCGTGGAAGAGGCGCCTGCCGAGCTGGCCGATGAGGCGCTGAAGATGGGCCCTGGTCAGGCGAAACGATCCCAAGGGATGCGTACATCATTCGGATAGTAAGAATGTTGCCAGCAGGTTTTGCGGCAACCGCAGGAGCCGTATCCTGCAGCTGGAATCACGTTGCAGCATCCTGACCCGCATTCCGATTGGCGGACGGCCCGCTTCGGCATCCTGACCAGCACAGCGATCGAGCCTTGTCATTCCTTGGATATGCCGGTTGCTCGGGCGGTCCCGACGGAGGCCCTCGCCTCCCCGGGTCCGTGACCCAAGAAGGGCACATGCGTGATCTGCATGGCTGGTTCCTCCTTTATGTAGACGACCATGCAAAAGAAGGGACAACCGAGGAGGCAGGTTACTGATGCGGGCTCTCGCACGCCCATGACTCACCCTGACGGGCTGTTTTTCATCTCCGATGCCCGCATTGCAGCACATGAACGAATGTGCCCGACATCTCTGCTGGCATGGTACGACTGGGATCGCACCTCGACGCATCCTTGCGCATACTGCCTTCCAAGTTTCGAAACCGGAAGGAAAGTGTATGTGAGCGACGATATCGGCGCCGATTCGACGCTCGAGAGGAGATTGCGCTGATTCTATCCATCGGGGATGCATTCCTCGAAGATTCTCATCACTCGCACGAGGCATGAGCCCCATACCCGGGAGTGGCGTGTCGTGCTGAATTTCGCGAGGTGGCTGCTTGGCGGTAGGGTTCTGAACGTCGCATTGGGATATCGCGCGACAGGGCACGCAGGGCTGTTTGTGCCCGCACGGGAAACGCCGTCGCCATGCGGGCGGCCTGTCGTCCGATTAGCCTTTTGCTAAACAGGCTTACGCCAACTCATGGGCAAGCCACCTGAGACTATTCACTTGCTTATCGTTGACAAAAGACCTGTGGCCTGCGGTTTTGTGAACGGCTCCGTAAGCCACCCGCGTCGACTCACTTACTGCGTTGAAGCTGGTGGTTTGCAGGCTCAAAGGCGGCTGAGTTTCAAAACGGGCGTTTTCGGCGATATCGAGCCTCCAAGGCGGCTCTCCGTGCCCCTTTTGGGGACATAAAAACTCAATACTCTGAGTTTGAAAATGGTTTTTGAAGTTGTCCCAGCTTTTGTCCCCGAAGCCGATGAAACGCGACGTCGCGTCATTCAGCGGCACTCACTTCGAGATGCCGCCGAAAACTGGGTGCAACTGCGACGAGACGGCAAAACCATAACCACCGAGTGGGAGTAATACTTTCCGCGTTGGTTTAAACGCGTGGGTCCGGGAGCACTCTGTGAGCGTTCTCGGGCCCAATTCTCTTCTTCAAGCTCTTTTGTGCAAGTTTATTGCTCAATCATCGAAAAGTGTACATCTATGCTTAATATGCAGTAATATTCAGCACAGATGTACGAGCAAAGAAGAGGCGATTATGACCTTAATTGAGATTGCGAAAGTGCAGAACGGCTACGTGTCCGCATCGCAGGCAACTGCAGCTGGCATTCCCAGAAGGAAGCTCACCGAGGCAGTTGATAAGGGAGAGCTTGTTCAAGCTGGACGCGGCCTCTACGCTCTTCCGGAGACATGGGAGGACCCATACTTTGTTGCCCAGCACCGATTCTCGCGCGGTGTATTTTCCGATGAAACGGCGCTCTTCCTGCATGGTATGACCGATCGTGCCCCCTTTTCTCTCACCATGACCTTTCCTAGAACCTACAATGCCACACCCGCCAGAGAGTCGGGGATAGTCTGCCGTTCCTGTGCCGATGAGGTACTCGAGCTTGGGTTGGCAGAAGTGACTACCCAGCACGGCAACGTAGTCAGAGCGTATGACCTAGAGAGAACACTTTGTGACCTGGTTAGGGGACAGCGTATGGTCGACGCGCAGATAGTTACCCCGGCGATGCAGACTTATGTCAGAAGCTCAAAGAGAGATTTTGTGAAGCTCATCGAGTATGCACGCAAGCTCGGCGTCGAGAGGAAGATCCGGAACTACTTGGAGGTGCTGCTGTGAAGACAAAGAATACAACGCAGCTTAAGGCGCGCGTGAATAGCATGGCCAAGGAGGCGGGTATCCCTGCGCAAGCGCTCATGCAGAGCTACCTCCTCGAGAGGTTGCTCGAGCGCCTCTCGAGATCGAAGTGGAGGAATAACGTCATCATCAAGGGAGGCGTGCTCATCTCTCCTCTTGTCGGCGTCAGGTCAAGGACCACAATGGACCTGGATACGACGGTCAGAGGGTTCGCCCTTACTCACGAATCCGCAGAAAGAGCATTCCGTGACATTGTGACGGTGCAAGCAGACGATGACTGGAAGTTCGAGTTTGACAGGACAGAGGACATTCGAGAGAGCGATGAGTACACGGGTATTCGTGTGCACCTGAAGGGGATCTACGCGCCCATGGTGGTCCCACTGACAGTGGACGTTACCACTGGTGACCGGATTACACCGGACGCGGTGGAATATAGCTACCCGCTCCTCTTTGATGAGGGTGATATCAGCCTCATGGCCTACCCGATTGAGACGGTGCTTGCTGAGAAACTTGAGACCGTGGTATCCCGTGGCGTTGCCAACACCCGTCCGCGAGACTTCTATGACATCCATGTCCTGCTGGGAGTCAAAAGAAGTGATATCGATATGGGAATGTTGAGAAACGCCTTGGCGTCGACGTGCGAGAAAAGGAATAGTCAAGCCGCCATTGAACGCTGGGCAGAGGTGCTTGACGATGTTGCCGGCGACGCAGTCATGCAAGCGCAGTGGGTGAAGTATGTGAGGAAGAATCCGTTCGCAAAAGGAATTTCGCTTCAAGAGTGCTGCAAGACAGCAAAGGCCGTTCTCGAAGAGTTGACCAATATTGGCAGTTAAGCTCTACGGGCAAATAGTAGAAGAACTGAAATGGCAAGGTGTTTGACTTAGCGTTCGTCTGGGTTATGCTGCGGCGCGTTGTGTTCCAAGGGGCAAATGTGAATGGCAATGAAATTAAGAATGAGGCGTCGGCCGGAATGAAACAGCTGGCTGAAGAAATTAACGAGTGCATCGAATCTATTCGAAGATACATTCAAATTGATCGACAAGAGATATTACTACTGGCCGTTAGCGATATCGCGACTCTTCAGCAATCCTATCCCTGAAGGTGATGTCCTCTTCTACAGGCAAGATGATGTGCCATCCCGCCCCGTCGAATACCTGCAAAGTCTCATCGCTGCAACGGATAACACAATCTGCACCCATGTCTCTGATGAAGATATTGGCCGACTAGCGCATAGGTATGTTTATGACCAAAAGATACTGTTTTTGAAGTCGCTAAAATACTTGTTTTACCGATACCGGGAGCTCGGAGATGACAGTGAAACAAGTCAGCTGGCCTTCGAAGCTCAATTAATGCATATGGTTAGAGGGAATAGATATCGCTTCCCTTCAGATCGATTATCTTCGGCCACTTGTGCTCGCTCACGATGATGAATTTCAAAAATTGTTCGATGTGACGGCAAATGAAGTGGTCGCTGGATATGAAAAAATTGAAATAGCGTTGTTAAACGGCCGACTTGAAGGCTTGGATGCTTTGAGGAAGCTTTGTGACAAGGCAAGATTGGCTGACGACTTCGATATTTCGAGTATTCCTGACGAGGATGTGAAAGCAGTTGAAGACGCGTTCTCCGTGAGCCTTTTCAATGTCACTAGGATTACTGGTTGGCCCGAGGCTTTTGTCGATGCCCTGTCGTTTGCTCCGGGTGAGGCTTGTTTCTTCGAAGAAGGAGAAATGCAGTATTGGCCGATAGTACGCTTCCGATCGTAGAACGGCCATTCATCAAGATAGGCGGAGACAGCTACTGCTTCGACTACTACGCGCTTACCGATAATTTTCTATAGGGGCAATCCAGAAATTAATTCTGCGTACCGATTTCGACTATTCGAGCGATGGCAGCAAAGGCAAAAAGAGGCTAGTGAAAGAATGGTCGAATCGGTTTTCAAGGAGATGCTTCCAGGGTGCTCCACACATAGGGATAACTATTACGGAAGTAAGAAGCATCGAAGTGAAAACGACCTTCTGATTAGGTATAGAGATGCGTTGTTGGTGATCGAAGTTAAAGCTGGCAGCTTTACTGATGCTCCGCCGGTGTCAGGTTATGCTTCGCACGTCAATCGCTATAAAGAGCTGATAGGAAAAGCGAATAGTCAATGTGCTCAGATGAGAGACTATATTCGCCGCTCCAACACTAACTTGGTCCCTCTACGACGAGCACATGCAGCCGAAGGAAGTACTTGATATCTCGGATATCAAGAGCATCTTCTGCCTCTCGGTAACGGTAGACAACATTAACACTTATGCGGCTTGTGCCGAGAAACTTGGTTTTTTAGACCTTGAAGAAGGCGTGTCTTGTCTCGCAATTGATGACCTCATGACTTACAGGGAATACTTTGATAATCCGCTAGAATTCCTCCACTTCCTCAAACAGAGAGAAATTGCGGCCCTCAATGAGAGGCTCATCCTCAAAGACGAACTCGACCACCTTGGCATGTACATTGCGCATAATTGTTATTCCCTAGAAGTCGACAGCATCGCGAAAGATAAGACCATTTATGTGTCAGGTTACAGAGAGGAATTGGACGAGTATTTTCGAGCGGCTTGGCACTCCTTCACCCCAGCTTCAGAAGCCTCGGCAAAGTATGCCCTAAGCGCTTTCGTGAAATAACATTGACGTGTTGCTCAGCTCTGGCAATCTCTCAAGCTGTTCACGTTTCCTCATACCCTGCTTGATTTCTCCAGCGAAGCACGTGAGCAACTATCTGACGGCATTGAAATGTCTCTGGAGACAAGCCGCAACTGGCAGACAGGTCGTTCTTTTCGTTCTCAGGCACCGGAATTCACTTCGTCTGAGCGTGTTTTCGTGTTTCAAGATGAGATTGTCTGACGTCATGTCTGATCAAGAAATGTTCGACTATGTTGCAACCATCCTTCTTGCGAACAAAGAAGACGAACGCATGTTGTTGTCGTTTAGATTCGATACGAGCCGAGCCCTCCAAACGGTTGATATGCGAACAATCACCCTTTTCTCAGATCCCTTCATCTCGGTTTGATGAACTGAGAAAACGCGGCGAGCGAATGGGTGATTTTCGAGTCGCCAAGTATGTAGAACAGTATGGAAGAATCGCGAGGAATCAGCCCTGTCCATGCGGAAGCGGAATGAAGTACGGGAGATGCCATGGGCGAGGCAAATAGTTAGCGCTCGGAAGCGGGTGCTTCGTTGTCAGAGAATCTACAATTGACTGCCAAGTGCCACAATGAACCAACAGATCTGTGCGTAGATCAAAGCGCGTGTTGAGCTCGCGGATCCTTGAGTAGAGTAGCGTTCGTTGTAATGTACCCGCTTGGCCGTTCAAGGAGGAACCCTCATGAATTTACTTGAGTACATGCGTGCGAAAGACCGCATGACACAGGCGGAATGGGAGTGTACTTTTCAGGACGACGAACGCGAGATTCTTGTTGTCCTTGCTGAGGGACAGGGAGCCAACAAGAGGAACGGATTTTGGGAAGTTTCCGTTGATTTTCTTGCGCACGTAGAGTGCGAGACCGGTACTTTGTTCCCAAATGAAGGGCGCTTGGTCTATCCCGCCACTGATGAGGACCATGATACGGGAGATATATTTTCTCGCTTTAAAGAGCGGACGATTTATCGCGTGAAGGTACGCAAGAAGATCCCCGAAGAAGTACCTGAGATTGTTACTGCTTCCTCGCAGAATCAGTTTCGAGTTGTCGAGGTTTGTGAAGAGAACCCGCCGTGTCCAGAGTTGGAAGAGATTCTGGCTGAATATTGCAGGCCAATCATCTTGAATGACGAGGTCCCTAGGAGAGCTAACCCTGGATAAGACCCTGGGGGTCTTTGAGGGGAAAGCTCAGTGGCGCCGCGCGTCAATCGACATTTCGTTGGAGGTTAACCCGGCTCAAAAGGCGAGCTGGACGAAAGCCAGGAAAGCGATGAAGAGCCTGCTCGAAGGTCAAGAACAATGGGACCGCGACATGCGTGCCTGCGCGGCGCGCTCATTGACCGCGAGCGCTCGTGATTGGCAGGAATCTGGGGACGACGAGGCTCCAGAAATTACACAAGAGAGTTTTGCTCAGCGAATTGAGCTCAGCAGCATCTCAGTGAGCGCAGGCGGCTCATTCACCGCCTATTTCGACGATGATCAGATGTTCTTCGGACACTGCATCATGGTGCGAGAACTTAAAGAAAGGCGCCGTGTCGGCACATATGGTGGGTGAGTACCGACTGCGCACTCTCAGTTTTTGTGTGCGGTGATCGCAAACTGAAGGGCAGGCGCTCAGGGGTGCTCTCGAAGATGCCAGCCTCCAGTGGAATCTTGTTCCATGAGTTCGAGCCACGGGCACCATGCGGCGCGCGGGGTCTCCTCAAGCTCATCGATCACCAGCCCCGCGTTGATAAGGGCCGTGACGATCTGTCCGAGGGAATGATTCCACTGGTGGTTCGTCGTGTGAGTAATCCGCGGTGCGCCGGGGGAATCCACGTAGCTTGAATCGTCATCCCACGTCATTGGAGCATCCTGCTCGAAGTATGGCTGTTCAATCTTGAGCCCGTCGGAAATGTCCTCCCCGATTGTCATGAACATCGGGTGATCGTCGCGGATGAAGAAAGTGCCGCCCGGTTTGAGCAGGGAAGCGACGACCCGTGCCCACTGGGCGATATCGGGCAGCCAACACAGAACACCAATCGAGGTGCTACACCAGATCGAAGTCGCCGGAGACTACTTCGCGAGCGTCGTACACGTTCGCGTGAATGAACTCGACGTCAGCGCCCGCGCGCTCGGCGATGCTGCGCGCGTGGGCAAGCGAGGCCTCGGACAGATCGAGGCCAATGACGCGCGAGGCCCCGCGGCGCGCAAACCCGATCGTGTCGGTTCCGACGTGGCACTGCAAGTGGATGACCTCTTTGCCAGTGAGGTCGCCGAATCTTTCGATATCTTGGGCCAGTTCGGCACTGATGGCCGTTGGGTCCTCGAGAAGGCGCTGGTAGTCGCAGTAGTTGCCAGCCATGTGCAGCTCGGCGCGGTCGTCCCAGTTGCGTTCGTTATCGGAAAACCATTGCGCTCGTCTGCTTGTTTCAGTCATTGGGTCATTGTACGTCGGCGGGATGTCGGGGCGGGGCGGCTGCCGAGGCCTCGGCACTGGCTTGGCGCGCCTTGTCCGCTCTGCGCAGCTGCAGGTAGAGGACAGCGGCGGAAAAGAAGTCTGCGACGGCGAAGAAGTGCAGTGCTATGTGGATCGCCGCGAGGGAGCTGGGGAGTAGACCGCGTTTTGCAGCGCGAAGCGAGGCCGCGAAACCGTAGGAGGACGTCGCGAGCATGAGGAGGTAGGACATTGCGAGCAAGGGAACCACAACGAAAGGCGCTGCAAGAAAAAGCCCGGGGATGACAAACATGATCGTCGCGATGCCCGTGGCGTAAAGGAAGATCAGTGTGTAGAAGGGGATCATGCAGAGCTTGAGGGCCAGATCCCAAAACGCAAGTCTGCGGGGGGCTTCTGTAGCCGCGGTCGATGCACGCGCAGAGGATATTTGCGATCCCTGCAATTAGTAGGAGAGTGCCCCAGGTGGGCCAGTTGGTGCCCCAGCCGAAGATGTCATAAAAGGGTCCGCCGCTGTAGACCGCAACGATGAAAAGAAGCGGCAAGGCGGTGCGCACGACTTTGTACACGGCGAGCTCTCTTTCTGGTGAAAACTTGCACTACTGGCGAGGATATCACCGTGAAAAGTGCTCCTCTACAATCCCATCGAGTTGTGCGCGGATCTCCTGAAAAGGCCTGTTGAGATCGAGCGTCCTCACAGTTATCGCATTCCCGCTCATCTGATACACGCCATCGGGGTAGACCTCTTCATCGGTCTTCGCATACAAGAGCATTCCTGATACCCTGTGTGCCTCACCGCTATGCGCGGCCTCCATATTCTTCACATACGTGAAGATCTGATAGAGGTTCCCCCCGAATGCAGGCTCCGCGTGCCAAACCGCTCCTGCGTGGCGTGTGCATAGTACTTCGCGTCAATAATGAGCACCGTGTCCCCGCGCCGCAGCGTCACATCGGATCGCATCGTCGGCAGCATGTCATCGAAACCATCATCAAGCGCCCACGCAATATGCGGCGCACTCGCCTGAATCTCTGGATGCTCCTGGCGGTAGTACTCCAAAATAAACTTCTCGTACAAGCGACACATGTTCTGCTCGTCCAGGAACTCGGCGAGCCGAGTCTCTCCGCCTTCATTGGTGTGCAAAAGCCCCGAGTAAATCAGCCAACAGACATTGAGCAACATACGATAGGTCTGATTATTGCGATCAAAACGCATACGCCAGTTCGCCGCACCGAGCTCGATATCCGACACCTCCGCGAAGAAGGGGAGCAGCCTGCGCAGTTCTTTCTTCCGAGGCCTCGAGATCCGTGAGCGAAGCAAGGCCGTGCACGTTGCCTTGATGATCTGGTTCACCTGCGTGTCGAGTGAAAACTCGTCGTAACTGCACACCAACTGCCGACGCAGAATTGAGCGCGTTTTGAGGGACTCCGTAACCTCGATTTTTCCGCGCAGAGACGACAGTGGCTCCGTAACGTCGACATAGGAGCGTCCGAGGCCTCGCTTGAGTTGGGAGCGCACGCCACGGATCAGGATCTCCGCCAAGAGCTCCGCAGTGGAAGCAAATTCCTCGGTCGCTATCTCGCGATACCCCTGCTGGCGTAGCACCTGGAAGGCGTACGCGAGCATGTAATAGGTGTTACGAATCGGAATCATTGAATCGAGCGGCGAAGAGCCTCACTCCAGAGGCGGACCTTCTCCTGGTCGTCGAACCAGTACTCGCCAAGCATGGGAATGAGCTCGTATTCAACGATCGCTGAAAGGCTGGCGTGATTGGCTGTTCCTCCGACAAATCCACAGAAGTAGCTGTGTCCGATCATGAAGCCTTCACCAAGAGACTCGTCGCTCGCGATCTCGGTGTTCAGCCTGGCCACGCACGAAACCAAATTGTCGAAAGCAGCACCGCCCGCGGCCTCGCGATAGCGCGTGAAACCAGCGGAAGAAAAAGCCCGGGTTGAGGGTGAAGAATGCAAATCGGCGACGCAGTGCATAGTCCAGCAGAGCAAGGGAACGATCCGCAGTGTTCATCAATCCGATCAGGTACACATTGTTTGGCACACAGAAACGCTCGCGCGAATAGAGCAGCTGGAGTTTGTTCTTCTCACCGCGCTTATCGTTCTCGATAAGCATGAAGAGCTCACCGAAGATCTTTGAAAGATTTCCGCGGTTGATCTCGTCGATGATGAAGAAATAATCGCGCTCATTGTCCTCGGCTGCCTGCTTGCAGAATGTGTAGAACGCGCCTTTGGAAAGCTCGAAACCTTCCGCGCTGGGGCGGTAGCCCTCGATGAAGTCTTCGTAGGAGTAGCTTTTGGTGGAATTGCACCATCATGACGCGTTTGGCGTCTTTCACGCCCATCATCGAATACGCGAGTCGTTTGGCCGCAAAAGTCTTACCGACGCCGGGTGCGCCTTGCAAAATGACGTTCTTCTTCGCGCGGAGTAGCCCGGTGAGAGTGTCGTATTGCTGTTCGGACATAAAAACTTCCGAGAGGAAATCTTCCTTGTCATATGCGGGGTATTCGATCGCAGGCTGGTCGTCGATGACCTCATCGGCCTCGACCTCGAAAAGAGTTTCAATGGCTGCGACAAGCGTTGTGTCATCCGTGATGTCAGTCAGCGTTTTCGTTGGGAGTATGCGATCAGCTGCCCACTCGCCCTTGTGTGTCCACTCAACGCTGCGGAGGTTGGGGAAGTGTCCCTGGGCCTCGTCGTATTCGTAGTCTCCGGTGACGAGGCCGCGCCCGAGGATCTTCCCTCGGCCTCCCTTTACGAAAACGACGTCGCCGGGCTTGAGGTCGTTGGCGAACTGCCAGAGCGCGTAGGCGTCGTTGCGAGGGTTGGTCGTTCCGCTGCTTGAGTCGACCAGCGCGAGGCGGATCGCTTCTTTGCTTGCGTACGCGGAAAGGTCGCCAGCTTCTTCCCAGGCAAGTCCCATCACTCCCTGGCTATAGAAGTCCTCCCACATGCTCGCGCCCTTGCCTGGAGCATAGAGCCAGTAGTGAGTCGTTTCAACATCAGCGTCGCCGAGGGAGTTGTCGGAGGGCTCGGCCTCCTGAAGTGTCTTTTGTTCTTTACGCTCTGCATTCACTTTTTAGCGTCGTAAATGCTGCATGGGCGATCTCAGGGAATGAAGTGAATGGATATTTTGCGCTTTCGCATGTGGAAGCAACTAGATCGCGGATCTTTAAGTATGTAGCGCCTGTAATGAGTTCTTTTTCTTTCTCGGGAGGAACAAGGTTTGCGACCTCTGTCCCGCAGGCTCCTTTGGGAGTGCAGAAACCAACGGTTACGGCTGTCCAGATTGATGAAGAACCGTGGTCGAATCCAATACAGTCCTGTCGTGAGTTTCTGTCCTAAACCACGCTGGGCCCAGTAGTCGCGTCAAAAGCGACCGTAAAATCAGCGCGATTATCCGGAGAATCGTTGTCGGCGAGCGCGATCCCGGCTTTAAAGACGCGCCAGAGGTTTTCGATATCCTGCGTGCGAGTTTCGCCATCGAAGGCGTTAAATGCCGCCGCGAGGTTGTTGATTCTGGGGACTCCGTTGAATGTGACCGGCCGTAGTTGCAGTGATGCCAAATTCCTGTGCCAATGCGTCCAAGAACTACGACGCGTTTTTCGTTGGTGATTCCTCGTGTAAAGAGGCCGAACACTGTGAATGGGTCGATGTCCTCGGGAGTACTTGTGCGGTCGATCGTCGGTAAGGGAATCCCTGCTTGGGAATATGCATGCGACAGATGCCTGAGTAGTGCCTGTCGATTGTTCGCGTATCCGAGCAGGGTGTCGGCGAGTTCCTCATAGAACTCAACCAAGCGAATTGACCCATGTCGATAGCGTCCTTCCTTGAACGCGCTTGTATACCTGGGTCTAATGCTAGTTTGCGTTGGGGCGTTATTGGCGCAAGCGCTTGGCCTCGGCTCCAAAGATCAGTAGCCCTGCGACAATAGACGTCCCGATCGCGCTTGCGAAGGCGACATTCGAGTCGAGCTTGAGCGCCGGAATTCCCATGAGCATCCCGCATACGTAGGGCACGAGCCACACCAGCCACACGCCAATGCTCAGGCGGTGGAAGCGTGAAAGCGTTTCGGGGTTCTTCTTCGCGTAGGCGATGGTTGCCCACGCGGCATGGATGATCATGAGGATGATCGCGAGCAATCCGGTGGTGGCGTGCGCAAGATTCGCCGAGTTGCCTCGCGCGATTACAGACATGACAGCAGTTCCAGCGGTGTCAAAGACCAGGCCCATGTAGAAGAAGATGATGTGTCCGAGCTTGAGCGTGCCCGCGCGGCGCTCGGCAAAGACGCCGATCGTGTAGAAAACAAGTGCCAGAGTGATAGCCGTCGAGGCGATTGCGATCATGATTGTCCCGTTCCGTTGATTGATGGATCTGCAATCCATGCTAGGAACGCATGCGTGAACAACAATCCCTCTGTGTTCACGCGAGGCTTTTATTTGCGTCGTAGAGTCCTCGCTCGAGGAAAGCCAGCAAAAGCTCGCAGTCTTCGTCCCCCTTCTCAAGGGAGGTGAGCAGTGATCGCATGGTGAATTCTGCGATTGCCGAGGCTGCAGTTCCTTGGGGGAGTAGCGCCCAGTTAATGCGCGTGTCCTGCTCGAGGACGCTTTCGAGCTGAGCGCGCGCGTGTGCGAGGACGGACCCCATGACCTCGTGCGCGGCTAAAAGGTCCTGTTTGGGCAGCTCTTCGTGGTCGCGGAGCCACTCGCGGTGGAAGGACGCAAAGGCTCCTTTCGTCTGGTCCCAGAGTCTGCGGCAAAACTGCACGAAGGACTCATTGCTCTCGATTCGGCACAGTTCTTGCGAGAGTGAGAACTCAAAGTAGCGTCGCGCGGCGGCGACCATGATGTCGGTCTTGGAGGGGAAGACTTTGTAGAGGTATCCGACGGAAACTCCCGCGTCCTCGGCGACCGCTCGGGCGGAGATCGCGGCAAGGCCGCCCCTGGCGCCGATTGTGTAGGCGGCTTGGATGATGCGCTCTTTGTGGTCGAGAGTACTCACTTGTGGGTTCCTCGCCTGACGTGTTGGGGATGGGATGTGTCTATACTGAACACTGTTCATTATAGGGTGAAACCGGCGAGAGGAGGAGTTTCGTGCCCAAGCAGGTCATCGACAAAGACAAACTCATCGACCAAGCGTATTCGATTGCCGCGCGCGAAGGAATCTCCGCCCTCTCCGTGCGAAAACTGGCCGCGGCATGCGGAATCGCCGTCGGCTCGGTCTACATGTACTTCCCGACAAAAGCGGACCTAACGGCCGCAGTATTCACGCGGTTCTTTGGCCAGCGCTCTTCGAGGAATGCTGCCGAGTTGACGGGCGTGAGAGTTTCACTGACTACGTCCGGAAATTGCGTGGTGCTTTGGGCGCGGCTTTGGCGCAGATGGACGTTGATTGGTTTGCCGAGATGCGCCGCCTTCCCCGCAGTGAGCACGAGGCCTTGGAGGCTGCGCGCGGACCGATGTTGGCTCACATGGAACAGGGACTCCAGCATGTGTTGGATGCGGATTCAGCGGTCGTGCGCTCAAGGCTGGTTGGCGCCCTGAGCCCCGAGAAACTATGTCCTTTTGTTCTGGCAACTATTTTTACTTCCCTCATGGAGGGCTCTGATTGTGAGGCCCTTTTCGCTCTTTCTTGATACCAGCTTGTACGAGGGCGTGGCTGAGAGTCGTGCTTCAGAAAAGCGTTGCCGCGTCCGATTGAAAAGAAAGATTGTTGATGACACTGTTTAAAATGAAAAAGAAAACCTGATTACCGTGGCCGGAGTTGTTTGGCTGCTGGCGGGTATGCGAACGTCGCGCTGATTGGCGTGCGTTCGGCCGTTGAGATGAGCGGTGCGGCTGTCGGTGTTGTCGTTGCTTTGGTTGTTGGTGCTGTCTGCTTTCTTTTGCCTTCCACGCAATGTTCGGCAAGATCGTCCCTGAAGAATGCCTCGAGGATCTGAGGCCTCAGACGCGAGAACGTCTGAACTTCCCTGCGTTTCTTGGACCTCAAGGGCTACCCTGATCATGGCCTTCATGATGTCCTTCGGCTTCGGGCTGCGCCTAGCGGCCTCATCCCTACCTGGTTCTTCGCATTCTTCTACACGGGACTGATGTGCTCTGACCTTGGCGGGGCTAGCTTCCTGCTGACAGGGCGTCTGGTGAGGCTGGACTTTTCATTCCCCGAGGTGGACAGGGATGCTGTTTGTCGCGAGGAGAGGATTTCTTAGCGTTGCTAGCCTCGGATGGCTAATGGAGGCTTTAAAGGGGAATATGTTCTTGACCGGTGTGCGGCGGTAATTCGTTTGCCGAGCTTGTTACTGGCGTGCGTGGGCGAAGGGAGCCGACGCCATGTCGGGCTGTTCCGATCAGCCCGTGGATATATCTACCGTCAAGAAGAACGCCGAGGTTCATGGCTACACATATCTGAGGCCACTGACGAATCCCAGCTTGAAGGATGATCCTCACGCCACGCGCGAGGGTGGCGCGCACGATCTCGTAAAATCCGTACCAATACACATTCGCCTGCTTTCCCGAAACTCTGGACATGGCGACAAACGGGCTGGCGATGGCGGCACCGGTGGTGGGGTGTCTGCCGAGTAGGCCGAACGTGAGATCGCCTGCTCGCACTGCAGCATACCGGGCAAACGCCTGCGCATACACCTCAATCAGGCGAGGCGCCACGAATTGGGAACAGCCACGTTGATCGAGCCGCTGCCACGTCTCCCGATAGACGAGGTCAGCGCCAAGCGGTTTGCCGTCACGCTGAATCTCCGACAGATAGTCCGATGGTTCGGGCATCGTCTCCCCGGCAAGCATCGCACCGTCGCAATTGTCATTACCCGCGAAGTCGAAGGGTTCGATTGAGCGGGTCTTCCGGGCGGTGGCGGGGCGTCCGGCGACGAGTTTCGCCCAGCGGGGCCGGGCTTCGCGCCTGCACGCACGCGGCGTCCGCCCCCCCCTGTTGGTGCCGTCTTTGGCCATGGGTCGCCTCCCCGCCGTAGAATCGTCATGGTTTCGGTGCTGAAGTCCATGGGAGGTGTGAGTGGTTGAGTCTTTAAAACTATTCGTTCGGACCTACGTGTATTGGGTAGGGCTCATCCTCAGCTTCGCGATAGTGCCCGGTTCTCTGCTCTTCACTGCTGAAGTCGCCCCGGTGAACACTCCATTGTGGCTTGCACCTTTCGCCGGGCTGCTGCTTTTTGTCATTGATCGGCCATCAACATGGGAGCCGCCGCTCTGGCGAGCATTACTGATCCGAGTATTGGGTGCAGGATTTGCAGCCACCATGCTCATCGCGTTTGATGCAGTTGCTTCCACCCACTATGGATCTCAACACTGGAGTGAGACGCTCCTATCTTTCGGTCTCCGGTTGGATTGTCTTCACGGTGGTGGCAGGACACATGCTCATGAGCAGCTCCGCCCGATTTGGCGCACCTGCTCGCACGATCAGGGACGCGATCCGTACCTACACGACATGGATAGGAATCTGCTTCGGGATTTTCTATATCCCCGCCGCAGGACTCTCCGCAGCTGACACTCTTTTGATGGTTCTTCCGCTTTATGGAACGTTCCTTACCGGCCTGGTTCTTTTGATAGTTGACCCGCCACGACGATGGCCGCAACCGCGAGTGAAGGCACTGTGGATACGACTCTTGTCAAGCGGGGCAGCAGCATTACTACTTGTTGTCACGAACTCGTTCTATCGCAGTACTCGCACACACGAGATTTTCGTCGGGGACTGGCAGGAAAACCTGGTCTTCTTCGTGGGTGCTTGGGCACTTTATGCCGCAGTGGCTGGGGCCAGGTATCTTACGCCTGGCCACAGCCACGAAGCGGATGACAAACTCAGTAGATGAATTCAGCTAGAGCTTGACATGCTGTCCTCTTGGTTTCTTCGCTAGGCTCAACGCCCGAGTGGCCGTATGCCCCAGCCGCATTTTCCCAATTCACGCCATCACTCCCGTGCCACCAGTTCAAGGGATACGACAGGCTCTGCCTCAGGTCACCGGTGTCGCGTTCCAGTGGAGGAGTGAATGAACGCAGAAAACCGGGATGCCCTGGTGTCTCGAGAATCCCGCAGATCCCCAGAGTCTCAACGATCCCAACGGCCTCGGCCTGGTTGCAGGGAAGCAACTTCGCGGTACGGATCGCGGTCGCCAAGGCTGTACCGCTGGCCTCGTCGTCTATGGAATCAGCCAGCTCCAAGATCGACCTCAAAATCTCCACATCAGCATCGCTCGCTGCCCGACGCTCCATTGATACGAACTGCTCCAAGTAAAAGATCGGCTTCCCGATTGTTCCCCAAATGCCGCCGCCCTTATGTTTCACCCAGTTAAAGAAGGTGCCCGTTAGCTTCTGCGGAACCTCCTGAGTCTGGCCTCGGTCAAAAGAAAACCAACTGCGCGCATACACGTAGGACGCCAAAATATAGCGGTAATCCACATCGCGTGAGGACAAACTATATAAGAACGCCTGCGCCGCATCCTCTAAAGACACAGCCTCAAAGACCCGCTTCAAGAGATCAAGCGACTGATCGAGAGTAATAGGCCGGTCCTCAACAACGACGCCCATCTTCCGGGCATAAGCAAGCTCCTCAGCGCTCACTGATTGCTTCTTCTGATCGTCCATCAAACGATTCAGAATCTGAACAGCCTTCTTCTCCACGCTTACCCGCCCTTCGAAGCTGCACCTGGAGTGCTAGCAAAACCCTCAGAACCCCAGCAGCCTGCGATAAATCGCCTCGTCCTCATCCGAGAACACATCAAACACAACGATCATGGGGGACTGAGTCGCCGTCAGCCACTGATTGACCACATCCACCGCGACCTCAGCAGCGTCCTGCTTCGGGTAGCCAAAAACGCCCGTCGAAATACAGCAGAACGCAAGCGAGCCCATCCCGCTCTCCTGCGCCAAATCCAGGCAATTCAGGTACGAGCTCATCAACTCGAAACGGTACATGTCAGCGCTCTCGCCAGTCGGCACAATCGGCCCGACCGTGTGAATCACGCGCTGCGAAGGCAAGTTATAGGCACCCGTAATCTTCGCCCTACCCGTCGGCTCCTCGTGGCCCTGCTCCTCCATGAGCTGCGCGCACTCCAAGCGCAACTGGACGCCCGCAAACGTATGAATCGCGTTATCAATACACGAGTGCCCGGGCTCCCAGCACCCCAGCATCTGCGAGTTCGCCGCGTTCACAATCGCATCCGCCGCGAGCCTCGTAATGTCACCGCGCCACGAGCGAATATTCGGGTGCAGGGGCGCGACCTCGGCCTCGTCAATGGAAACAACGCCATCCCCGGCAATCAACTCACTGAGCAGCTGATCCTGCAAAGCCAGCCACTGCGGCGAGGCGGGCATGGGCGGGCGCGTATTGACCAACGCGCGGAACTGCTTCCACATCTCATCGACCCCGGTCGGCGCGGGCACTGGTATACCGCGCTCCTCGCACAGCCCCGCAATCAGCTGGGGTTAACAACTCAAGCATCCGGCTGGGCCACATAAGCATTCCTTTCCCAAAAGACGAGGGGTGACAACAGTGTAAATCCGACGGCGGTGATAGGCTAACGCTGTTTCAGCAGCATGTACATAAACCCGGAAAGCGCATGGGTTTTACGCTCTGGCAGCCATCAGTACCGCCCGATTACCGCCAGTGGCGGTATAAATTGGCGGTAATCAGTCAGCGGAGGGCGCCCAGCTTCTCACTGACTCGTTCGTGCGTGTTACTTGTGCGTTCCTATTGCTACATTGAGCGATGAGAATTGGGGCTGAATTCCAGGCAGACAAGGAGTCTGACAATGAGGTACGCCAAGACGGTGATGTTGGAGGGCGAGGTGGAACTCCTCGTGAGGAACGCCGTCGCCTCGGACGCCCGCGCGCTGCGGAAACTACGCAACGCACCCATGCGGAGACCGACTACCTGCTGTCCTACCCGGATGAGCAGAACATCGACGACGAGCAGAAGCTCGTTCCCTAGAAGAAACAGAACGCAGCGGCAATGAGGTCGAGCTCTGCGCGTCATCGATGGGCAGATCGTTGGAAGCGCAGGAGTCTCAGCAGTGCGCAGTCGGCGCAAGGTCGCGCACCGGGCGCGTTTCGGGATCAGTATCCTCAAGGAGTTCTGGGGATGGGGATCGGTCGGGTGCTGATGGACGCGAGCATTGACTGTGCTCGGCGGGCGGGCTACACCCAGCTCGAACTCGAAGTGGTGGCGGATAACGAGCGGGCAGTGTCTCTGTATCAGCGCGGGATTCGAAGAGTATGGACGCAATCCCCGGGGCTACCGGTCCGCGTCTGCGGGATACCAGGAGCTCGTGTATATGAGGCTGGAACTGTAGATTTTTAGATGTGGTGACCTACCGGTCCGACAATGCTTGATCGGGTCTAACTTCAAACGATGAATCTGTGCGCCACGGAGGAGGCGCGCTCCGGCCTGTCCTCGAGACCATTAGGCTCTTGGGCTAGAACACTAAACAGTTAGTTGTCGCACAGCTAACGATGGAGTTTAGAACCGTAACCATTATCCGATTGAATGTTCTTGAGGCGAGGTAAAACAAAGCTGGCCGGCTAATTCTTCAAAAAAGAAGCTCAAGAATGAGTGGGAATTTTGACAAAATCTCTAATTTTGAGAGTAGAATCCTAGTCTGTTGGCAATAATACAGCGATCTCTCAGGGTAAAAAGCAGGAATAAAGTTGTTCTAGGTCGCACGCTATTCGTTGGTGAATAGAGGGGCGGTCGCGCTTTCCTGAAATGAGGGCTGGTTATTTGTTGTCTGCGTTTTTATTGGAGAAGTTCATAGTTGAACGATGAGACTCAAGGAAGAGTGCCAATGGTCCCCTCAGAGTGATTCTGAAGAAGCAACAAACAAAAGAAACAGTGAAGCCTCTGACGCGGCGGCTGGTTTATATCGCGATCGCCGTCCTCGTTGTAATCGTGTTTTTCTGGCTACCTGTTTATCGTTGCGCCTCATAATCGAGCAATGCGTGAGTTTTCAGGATGCTGCTTCTGTTGTCCAACAGGAGAATGCTGAACTGCAGGAGAAGATTGAAGCAGGCCAGCAGGCATTGGATACAGGAGAAACGCCCTTTGATATTGCGACAAAAGATAGTCTTACGGTTCTGATTATGAACTCGAAACAAGAGTTGCGCCAAATTCCCTAGTGATTTGCCATATATGGCAAGCGAAATTGACAAGAAGACAGAAGAACTTCGACAGCCACTTGACTTCGCTCAGGATATTCAAAAACTTCAGGAAGCAAAAGAAGGATTTGAGAAGAGCGTTCGCCAACTGAAACAAGTTACTGCACCGACTCAAGACTTCGTCGTATCGCGTCTAGGTCAAGTTGCCGACGTCTCGGATCTTGCGCCAGTGACTGAAGAGAATGATCCTAATCATCATCTCAATAAACCTCGTGGTTATACCGCTGCTATTTTCTTTAGCTACAGCAAGGTCAAGGATCAGTATGGTCAGTATGCGGGGAAAAACTCAATCGAAAAAGGTACGGCTGGTGGCGGCTGTATTGAAGTGTTTGCAAATGCTGAAGACGCGAATGCACGAAACGATTATCTGTCCTCGTTTGATGGCAACGGATTTTTCGATTCTGGTTCGCATGAAGTCGTTGGTACCGTACTGAGTTCGAACTTCGCATAATCTGACGGGAACTCAACAAAAAGAGCTGACTGCAGAGATTAAATCAGCGCTAACCACAGTCCAATAAGATCGCGGAATGACCCATCTGTAATTGGCCGGATCTGATCTCTAAGAGAATGGATCCGGCCAATTGGTGCATTGTCTAATGGAGAGCCATCGTGGGAGTGATCGGTAGTCTTCCGTCCAGAGGGTACCCTTAAACCGTGAAAATCCTTGTCGTCCCCATGCTGGCCCGCTCGCAGATGGGCGGTCCGTGGTCGCGGGCGCAGCAGATCGCCCGCGCGTTCCTCAGTCGCGGCCACGAGGTCACGCTCGGGCGGGAGATGACGGCAACTGTGTCGATCCGGTCGCCCCGACATTTGAAATTCCGTTCCCTCGCCCCTTGGCCTTCCCGAGGCGATTGCCCGTCACACCTTTCCGCTGGCGTCGCGCTTGGGGCTGATGGGTCGCAAGCCCGTCCATAGTTTCGAAGAAGTGCTGTGGTTAACAGGCTCTTTGGATTATCGCTACAGCTGCGCGGTAGTCGAGAAGCTCTGTGAATTCATACGGACATGGCGCCCCTGACGTTGTCTACTCGGAATTCAACCTCGCCGCCGTCATCGCCGCCCGCGCCGAGGGCATCCCCTGCGTGGGCAGCGGTTCGCAGCCGACGACCGCCTCCTACGCTTCCAACCCGCGCAAATCCGCAGGAATTCGACGCCTGCTGCACGAGATGGGAATGCCCGCCCCGGCCTCGTCGCTCACCATCCTGAGGGATGAAACGCCGCTTCATCCCCAGCTGCCCCTCGCTAGAACCGGATGCCGGGAAACAGGCGATCTACTGCGGTTTTCTTGGCGAGATGTCGACGGTGGATAGTCGCAGCACCGATCGCGATTGCGCGGTGGTCTACCTCGGCTCAGGCAGTGTCCCCGCGGGAGTTGCCGTGCGAGTTGGCCGGAAGATCTCGAGCGCGCTTGGCTGCGATGTGTACGTCGCAGGTGTGCCCGAAGCGGTATACGCCGCAGCTGGCCACAAAGTGCACTGCGCGCCTCGCTTAAACTTTGCCGAGCTCATCCCTCGCGCCCGCGTCATGGTCCACCATGGCGGGCAAAACTCGATGATGGACGCGCTGGTTTACCAGGCGCCACAAGTTGTCGTACCCGGTCGGGTTTTCGAGCGTCAATTCAACGCCGATGCCGTCGAGCGTACGCGCTGCGGCCTGAGCGTGCGCGCACCCAAGCCCGCTCTTATTGCCGAGGCTGCGCTACGCCTCGTCAATGAAACTTCCCTGAGCGCTGGGCTTCCAAAGCTGCGCGACGAACTGTCGTCACTGGGTGGAACTGAGCGGATTGTCCGTGAGGTTGAGGAGACTCGCTACTTGTAGGATCTGCCCCGTGGCCGATGCTGGAGCCTAGTGGGCCTGAGTGGAAGCTTTCTTGCTTGAACTGCGCTATTCCCTAGACTCATTGGCGCCGTTTGGAGGCATTGACACCAGTTGGAGCTTTGAATGAGTGGTTTTTGGGGTATGCGATGCCGCCAAGTGGTGCCAATCGCGCCGAGTAGTGTCGATCCGACCTAGCGGTGTCGATCCCAGCCAAAGCAGTGATGCGAGATAGCAGTGATCTGGCCTAAGAGTGTCAATCCCACGTAGTAGCGCCGGGTGAGTAGCCCCGGCCAGGCCGTCTAAACCGACGCTGCGACAGGAGGTCCCCGCAGGCGCTTTCAGTTCCACCCGCGCAGGATTGCCTCGAGGCCTCGCTCAAACTGGGTGACGAAATCGTAGCGATCCTCAAGGAGATCCTGGATAAGTGGTCGCAGCGCCTGTGCATCTTCCGGGCTCAATGCGGCGCTCGCGGCCTGCAAATCGACGGGCTGCTCAGTGGTGCCGCCCACGGGCGGAACGACCTCGGCAGCAACGAAAGCCGTTGTGTAGATCGACACGGCGTTGACCAATCCGAGCATGTCCGCGTTCGGAGTGAAACCTCGCCGGGCGAGTGCCACGAACACGCGCGCGAGCTGAGAAAGCTGCTCGGGAGTCGACATCGGGTGAGTGAGCAGCAACATGACCGTGCCCGGGTGCGCGCGAAGTGTGGCGGCCAGGCAGTGCGCGTACTCGCGCATGTAGGCCAGCAGTGGCGAGGCCGAGGCAGCCTGGGGTGCTCCTGGCGCGGCGGGCGTCGCCTCGGACGAAGCTGCGGACTCAGAGCGTCCCGGTAGGTCCACTTTCCCGCCCTCAACTCGAGCCAAGAATGAGTCGAAAGTCAGGCGCCAAACCTGTTCCGAAATGCCCTCCAACAGAGCAGCTTTGTCGGGAATATGGCGATAAAACGCGGCCTGGGAGACGCCTAAGCGCTTTCCCAAAGACCGCAGAGATAGGGCGGAGAGCCCCTCCTCATCAACCAATTCGAGCGCAGTAGACAAGATAATGTCTCGCGATAGCGCGCGTGGCTTTGATGATGGCATGGACTCTCCGCTCAGGTGGATTACTCCTTGTGATAACGAAACTTTATCAGTGCAAGTGCGGCGAACGCGGCGAAGAATCCCAACAGTGCGCCGATTTGTGGGGCGATATCAGCGAATCCAAGTCCGTCCAAGCTCACCTTGTTGATTGCGGCGTTGGCCCAGTAAGCAGGGGAGAGGCGTGCGGCGTGCTGCGCCCAGTCGGGGAAAGAAGAGACTGTGCAGAATGCTCCACCGATTCCGGCTGCGAGCATGCCCACGATGTTCGACATGGACAGTGCGGCATCTCGGCTGTGTGACCACAGGGCAATTGCAACACCCAGGGCCGATAGGACCGCCGAAAAACTCAGCAATACCGCCATCAGTGCAAGTAAAGAGCCCTTCGGACGATACCCGAAAATCGCAGCGCCGAGCACAAGTACGACCGTGATCTGCACGGTCTGCATGATGTAGGCAACCAACGCTTTGCCGGTCAGGATGGATGCGCGTGAGGTCGGAGATGCCTCGAGGCGCTCCCATGTTCCCCAGGAATGCTCGTTGAAAAAAGAGCCAATGATGTTCTGGACGGCGAGGAAAGAAAACAAAATCGCCATCGAGGGAACCGCCTGTTCAGCGCCGGTGGCTCCCGTGTATCCATCGGCCAAGAGCATTGACTTGAACGCTGGCATCATGAAAGGAATCAAGACAAGCGGGATCACCGTCAGGATGAGCGTCGGTGCCGGGTCGGTGAGTTGGAGGCGGATATTCAAGCGGGTCATTGCCCACAGCTGCTTAAGCTGCGACATGGTCACTCTCCTCGATGATGTGCAGGTATGCGTTATGCAGGCTCGGTTGGTCGATCTTCACATCGACGAGGCGTACTCCCGCCAGGGCTGGCGAGGCCAAAACTTCGCCGATACGCGAGCCCGGGTCGGCCTCGTCCCCGCTGTGGCGCAGTACGTTACCGTCGGCGCTCCACCCCTCGAGTGGGGGAACGGTGCGGTCGAAGGTGAGCGTGACCTCGGCGCTGCCGTGGGCGGAAATGATCTCCTCAAGGCTTCCGCGGGCAACGATTCGCCCCTCGCTCAGGATTGCGATGTCAGAGCCAAGCTCCTCGAACTCCGCGAGGTAGTGCGAGGTGTAGACGACGGCTGCGCCCTCTTCGGCCAGTTGATGGACCGCGCTCAGGATCTGGCTGCGCGCTTCAACATCCGCCCCAACTGTGGGCTCGTCCATGAAGATCAGTCGAGGCTTGTGCATGATCGCCATGCCCGCGTGGAGTCTGCGCTGCTGGCCACCCTGAGAGATGCGAGGCGCGTTGGTCTGCGTTTTTCACTCAGGCCAAGCAGGTCCATGACCTCGCCGGCGCGCACGACGGCTTCGCGGCGGCCAAGGCCGTGTAGCTCTCCGAAAGCGGTGAGATTCTGGGCGACGCTCAGGTCTGGGTAGATGCCGAGTTCCTGTGGCGCATATCCGAGCAGCTGGCCGATGTTGTGCGTTGCAGGATTCTTTCCGCAGATGCGAACGCTGTCGGCGTCTGCTCGCTTTAGCCCGCACAAAATAGTGATGAGCGTCGATTTTCCGGCGCCATTTCGTCCGGAGCAGTCCAAGGATTTGTCCTGGTTCGACGCGAAGGTCGACTCGCGCAGAACTTTGTGGGTGCCGTAGCTCTTGTAGATTCCCTGAGCTTCTAGGGCGGGTGAGTGTGGTTGTGACACGGTCATTCTCCCATCGGTTAACAGTGTTAACTTTGTGTCGAGATAGAGGTTAACACTGTTAACTTACGGGCGCAATGCGATCCGAAAAGTAAAGGGAGAGGATTAGTGGCGCGGGAAAAACAAAACGTAGTTAGCAATAAAGCGGATACGCGGAAGGGCCCTATTTCCCAGGGAAAAGCAACGGCAGTGCGTGGCTGAGCTGGCGCGAAACCGAGGCTAGGGAATGTGTCCCGTCCTCATCGATCCACACCTGTAAGCTCTGGGGTGTCATCAGCATCGGATATTTGCGGTAAAACTCGCCGAGCTGCGGATTCATGTCGTCTAATGCTGGATCGTCTGAACCGACGCTGGCGATAATGCGGAAATCCTGTGGCCGCATGTTGCGGCTGCGCACACCCAAAGTCACTTCGTCAGCAATCTGGGGTAGCGGTGCGTCATGATCGCGGCCAATCCACGACTCCCCGGCCATTGGCAAATAGCCGTAGAAATAGTCCGGGTTCAGGGCGAAAACATCCCAGGTCGTAATCCCGCCCATGGAAAAACCGCCGAACACGCGGTGCATACGGCTAGCTTTTAAGGATTCATCCGTGGTGTCGCCGCCCGCGTAGGTTGAGTAGCGCGACTCGACTGTGTCAATAAGAGTGTTGATCTCGCTGGTCGCAAAGAAGCGGTTGAGCTGATAATCCGTTTCAAAATCATCATTCACGAAGGAGCGATGAGGGTAATACGTCGCAAAAACGACGATTGTTGGGGAGATGCTGCCGCTGCGCTCCAGGTCATCAATCGCCGGCGAGACCTCATCCGCCATCTCCTCCGCGCTGCTCATCCACCCGTGAGTTAGGTACGCGATATTGGCCGGTGTCCCCTGTACGTATGTTGCCGGAAGGTAGACCAGAGCCTGCTTCTTATAGACCACTCCCTGATATTCCTGTTGATAATCCACGGTGTCGATCCGCCCGTGCAGGGGAATCGGATCCTCCGAGGCCGCAGGAATGATTACAGTTGTTCCGTCCGCCTTCTCGTGGTGAGTAACTGCGGGGGAAGGGGTGGAGGCGTGATAGACCTCGTATCCTGCTGTGCTGACTAAGCCAGTTGCTGCCACTAGCGTGCCCACGGCAAGCGCGATCGTCCCCTTGCGGTCACGAGGCCGCGGCTGGCGCACCTGCACTTCCGCGGTTTTGGGCACGGGTGAGGTCGGAGTACTCATCGGTAAAGTTCCGTGTAGTTCGTGTGCGTTGACCTCATATGGTCGATTTTAGGTCCGTGGGTGTGGCGGTGCGAATGCGCCTAAGCTGCTAGCGGAGCTGACAACGGAATGCTCGCAGCAATCGCCACGAGCACCGCCGTTGAGGTGTGAGCGTATTTATTAAGTAAATCCCTCGCACTTCAGGCGCCGTTTCGCGGTTCGAGGGTGGGGATAATTCTTGCTACTTCCTTGATTTACCCTGAGAACTCTGTAAAATCGCACAGTATTCAATCCTGTATCAACAAGCAATGGTGGTTGTGTCATGGCGAAACTTCGCGGTTTAGTTCGAGTGCTGGGTGCTCTTTTGTCGTTATTGCCCTGGTCTTCCTCGGCGGAATGAAAATGGCCCCCTACCTGGGATTCTTGGGATTCAACTCCAAGAAGGTCACGACCGACACCACGACCATCACCAACTCTTTCTCTGATATCGCGGAGCTTGCGACTGAGTCCTACATCTTCACTGAGGTTGGCAAATACTCCGAACAGGGGACGCAGATTTTTGGCCTGAGGTTCCCGGAACAGGAGCGTCATTCCTCATCATCTACTCGGGTGAAGTCAAGCCGGCATCACCGATATCAGCGCGATCAAGGTTGAACGGGATGAGAGCAAGAAGACCATTAAGGTCACTGTTCCGGCGGCCCAGGTGATCTCGACCAAAATCGATCCCTCGTCAGTCAAGACCTACGACCAGACCTTTAGCTTGGCGAACCGCCTCGAAGTCAATGAAGTGACTGGTTTCCTTGCAAACGAGGAGAAGCGCGCATCCGAGGACGCTGTGAAGCGTGGCCTGCTTGAAAAGGCACAAAAGCGTCAGACGAGATCATCACCGGCCACGTCAAGGCAGTCTTGGGTGACGAGGCCAAAGACTATGAGGTGAGCGTAAGCGTCGCCGAGGCGAAGAACTGATTGCCGAGGCCGGGGCTAGCTTTCGGGAGAAGAACTCCGGTCTGCATCTGCCTCAGGCAGAGCCGGGAGGGATCGGTATCGGCAGTGAGTGCCGCGCAGGTCGTCTTAAGTAGCGACGCCAGTTCTTGCGCAGCTTCGCGCCCAACGCTAGGGAAGCACCACTCAAAGTGACACTGTTCATGGTGACATGCAGCTGCGCAAGAGAATCCTGCTCGTTGAGAAAATCCCACGTGAGTTCTGCAAGCGGGTAACTGCCCGTGACTGTGCTCTGAATGAAATCCTGAGGGAGCGAATCACTCGTCGATTTGTTACGGCCACCATTTCCGGTGCAACAACTGAACGTTGAGCTGCCCGTCGGAGGAATCCCGCAGCTTGTCCGGGCTTACGAATGCCAGGCGCCTGTGCTGTCTTCACGTTGGGGCAAGCCTGCCCAAGCGATTTCTATCGCCTCGGCAAAAGGAGAAGAAGCTTTTGCAAGAAGCCGGTGCGACAGGCGATCAACGGGGAATGCCAACGCGTGCAATTCTTCGCCTTCGTCGAGGAACCATCGGAGAGTGTCGGTGTATGCGCTCGTATCGTAATCTTCAGGAGCGCATGTAACTGTGGGCTCTGGTTGCGGGTTCTCGCGGATGCCGAGCTGGCGGGCAAGGCCGTCAAGTGCCTCGAGCAGCTTTCGCGCGGTCTCCTGTGAGATCTTTGAATCTCCACGTTTCTGCGTCAGTGGAATGGTCCATTTCCCAGCTGTATCGGCGGTGACATGAAAGTTCATGAATGAGCGCATACAGTAGTTCACGCTGAGTTTGAAGATCCGTTTCAATTTCCTGTTGGATCTCAGGAAGATCGCGGGTTAACGGTTCGCCGTTTGCCAGTTCATGACTGCGCTTGAGAATTGAGAGGCAAACCCATGCTTGTAACGTTTCGAAAGCCGCGCATGCATCGATAATGATGTTCTGTGCATTGACCCGCAGATAGTTCCGTCTTGCACAGACATCGCTTTGGGCTTTTCGCAGTGAATCGGTGTGTTCGTGAATTCGCTCCTTATAGTGATTCCGGTGCGATCTCAGTTCGTGGAAGAGCGACTGACTGTATCCCAATTCGAGTCCGAAACTTTGCCTTGTTTGACGCTGAAGCGGTAGACCTCGGTGATTGTTTCATCAGACGCCCTGGTGAGTCAGCTTTTCGTGAGCTTGTAAGAATTTGGAGCGTTTCCTCAGAGAGCTGTTGGACGCTGCGTATTTGCTTTGAAATATTACTGAGCTGCATCTGAAGTGCAATTGTTGCAATTGCGGGTCCGATGTGCAGCAAGAACGCCGGAGAGCCGAGCGCCAGAAACTGAAAGTAGACGTGCATTTTCGAACAAACTGTCCATTTGAACCGCGGATTACTCCAAGTACGCCGCCTCAGCCGTTGTGTGAGTGTTGCGCCATTAGCGAGGAGAGCCTGTGAGGCAGCATCGAGCCTGTGAGGCCGAAGCTTGAATGAACGCGTCTCGCTGCGGAAGCCGCACCGCCACCCACTGCCGCGATCTCACCGACTGAAGCAACAAGATCGTTGAGGGAATTGCCAAGAACAAGCTGGTCGGTAATCTTTTCAAGTCCTTCGGTGTGAGGGCCGATCACGATCGCAAGAGTGTCTTCAAGGGATAGAAGGGGTTTCTCCAGTCTTCTGGCGAGATATTGCAATTGCGTGTTCTGAGTTGCGTCGTCCATGACTCCACCCTGTTTATTGCTGTTCTCCCCACCCTGGGAAATAGGACGAGGTGAATTTTATGCTATCACGCAGCTTAGGTTCAGTTTTTGCTTCCCCCGCGTCTCCACTGAACGTAGTCGTGGTGGATGTACTTGTGTGCCCATGCGGGATCAACGGGCGTGAACTCGCTGAGGTGGCCACACACCCGTCGATAGGTCATCGGCAATTTCAACAATGGCCTCGTGCAATTCAAGAGGCTCAACGAAAACGACGCGGAATCGCTTCGTAACCAATCTGCGCGCCGACGATCGTGCCCGCGAGCGCGGCCGTTGAATCGCTATCGCCGTTGTGGTTCGAGGCCGCGGCGATTGCCCCCGCGAAATCTTCCTGATGGCGCAGCGCACACAGACCCCAATCGCCAAGGTCTCTTCTGCAACCCAGCCCTCGCCAAGCTCATGAATCGCGTCCAGGTCACTGAGCCCAGAAGAGCCAGCGAAACCGCGCGCTCCATGATTTCTTGCAAAGCGCCGACCATCCGTGCTTCGGGGAATGCCTCGGGAAGGGTTGCGCTCGCGGCAGCGATGGCCTCGGGAAGGGAGAATCCTCGTGGACGATCATCGATACGATCTGCGCGAAGGCTCCGGCGGGAAGCCAACCCAGCTCGTGCCCATGGGTGAGGGCCGCAATTTCCGCGCCCTGGAGCTGGATATCGGCGTAGGTCATGTGGCGAGTCATGTTTGAAAAACTCTTTGAGTAAAAGAGGCCGACCGGTGCAACGCGCATGATCCCACCGCAGCCCTTTGAATCGTTGATCGGGGACTCGAGAGTTCCGTTAGCTCCCGCGGCGCATGCCGTCATGCAGGTCGTGCCGGGTGCGCGACGTGCGAAAAGCTCGGGGAATCCACTGACCCAAGCGCAGCGCCTGCGTTCGCTAAATTCCTCGGTTTGTGTCCGATACCAGTCCTGATACATGAAGGACATAGTAGTCGCTGATCGACGCCTATAATGCCGCGCAAAGGCCCCGCGGGTATGTGCAAGAAGCAAACCTTCCGCGGTGTAGAGGGTCATCTGCGTGTCATCAGAAAAACGCGCAACGCTCTGCTCATCAAGGACGTAATCAGTAATTCCAGCCGGGCCAAAGCGCTGGAAAATCTGGGGTTCGCGGAGGAACTCAACGGTATAGCCCAATGCGTCTCCGGCTGCCTCGCCAATGAGCGCGCCGCGGTAGCGATCGCGAATGTCCATGAGTCCCTCCTAAAGTTGCTGGTTATTCAATATTCTAGGCATCAATGGGCGCGACTTTCTGCTACTGATGCCTGCACCCTGAAAAACACGAGACGAACCAACTGCACATGCAATCGAGGAGCTGACCGTGACTCTTCCCGAAGGCCTCGTTTCCTGCGAAGACGGCCTTGTCCGCCCGACCTGGGCTGCGACTGACCTGCTCTTACGCGACTACTACGACACCGAGTGGGGAAGTCCGGTCACCTCCGAGCAGAGGCGTCTTTCGAGCGCCTCGTCCTCGAGAGCTTCCAATCCGGGCCTCTCGTGGTCGACGATCCTCAAGAAACGCGAAGCCTTCCGCCGCCTTTTGCATCCTTTCATTCCCGAGGCCGTCGCCGCGTTCACCGATCAAAGACCGTGAGCGTTTAATGCAGGACGCGGGCATCGTGCGGAAATAAGCGGAAGATCGACGCGGCCATCACCAACGCGCAGTGCAGTCATCGCGCTTCGCGGTGCTCTAGCTGCCAGCGGACGCACACCGCACCGGGCGGATGGAGGCGCCGCTTTCAGGCACCTGCTACGGCCTCGACAATCCTACCCACGCCACTTGGGTGAGCTTCGCCTGGCTCTACCAACCCAGCCAGCAACCTCGGCCGAGTGTGCACAGGAAGTGCCGCGCAGACCGAAGAACTCGCGCCCTTTCGCTCGAGCTCAAACGCCGAGGCTTTCGTCTTCGTTGGCCCGGTCACCGCATTGGCCCTGATGAGGCGCGATTGGCATTACGAACACCGACATCTATGGCACGTGGAAGCGGCCGCTGACTGAATCAACCAAGCTTCCTTGAGGTCGCTGCGGTCAAATAGGAACGGGTCTAGAGTGGGAATATGACTCCAGAGATTACTGATCCGAGGTTTAAAGCAATCGCAGAGGAAATCCGGAAGGACCCGGAAAATGCCTCGTTCACATAGCGTGGGATCGACCCGCTCTTCTTCGCAGGGCCCGAATGTCGGATCGCGATCGTCGGCCAAGCTCCTGGCCGCGTCGCCGAGGAAAGCGGCATCGTCTGGAACGACCGTAGTGGTGACCGTCTGCGCGATTGGATGGGAATCGACCGCGATACCTTCTACAACTCTGGGAAACTAGCCATTGTCCCCATGGACTTCTACTTCCCGGGCACCGGAAAGAGCGGTGACCTTCCCCCGCGCAAAGACTTCGCGGACAAGTGGCACCCGCGTCTGCTTGAGCTCATGCCCGATCTGAAGCTCACTATTCTGGTGGGCTCCTACGCGACAAAGCGCTATCTGCAGCTCAAATCTTCGGCCCTCTCACGCAGGTCGTCAGGGACTACCGCGACTACCTACCCGAGTTTTTCCCGCTGGTGCACCCATCGCCTCGTAACCAAATTTGGATGAAGAAGAGACCCCTGGTTTGACCAGACTGTCATTCCGGATCTGCAAAGAGCTCGTCGCTCGAGGTCATGAGGTAAGTTCCGCGAGTTTTGTTTCCCCTGAAGGCAGGCACGTCTTCGGGGAAATCTCTATTCCCGCTTGTTACTCCCACTCGCTTCCGTCAGTGCGCCAGCCAATGAAGGTCCAGACAACGGGGAGCGGGTAATTCAAAACCCACTGTGTCTGAGGCGAATCGCTGTGATCGTTAGAAAGACCGTTCGCAGGCTGCACCGCTGGAACCTCAATGAAATGATCGCGTGCATGGGCATCGAACAAACGTTGTTCACGCGCAGTGAAAGGCTCGGGGCGTGCCAAGCGACGCAAATCAGCCCTGGCCTCGTCAAAGGAATTGAAGCGCATCGGCCGATAGGTGTTCGTCGTTGCAGTGACTGGAATGCGGCCGAGGTAGACGCAGCGCGCAAGACCTCGGGGACGGTACTAGGGCGCTTCGCTTTGCGACCCAGGTAGGGTCAAGAGCCTGGGATCCGACGATGGCGGAAGGCTATTCGGGACGACTACTGCGGCTTTGACTCTCGCTGTGGCGTCAAGCTTTGAGATGCGGCTGAGAGTGTGATCGCTCATCAGGGAGCGTGAGGCGAAAGCGCAGTCGACGCTGTTCTCTCCCAAACCGGCCCGACTCCAGTCCTCATCCCAAGCAAGCAGATGTGAGGTAATAGGAAGATTCTCGGCGGCGGCGCGCTGATCGAGGATAGCCAGCATGGCCTCGGCAAAGTCGCAGGCGTGGACGTGGTGGCCGGCCCTCGCAGAGGAAGCGCAAGTGTGCCCGTCGCACAGCCCATGTCCAAGATCGTCTCGCCCTTCGCGGGAGAGTAAGTCCATGAGCCAGAGTTCGTAGTCCTCGGTCGCGTAACGGGTAAAAGTCGCCGCGCGTTTGTTCCAGTAGTCTTTGGAATCTCGGTTGATCGAAGCGGGATGCGGACTGTTGTCATGTGGCATGATTAGTGTCCTTTAGCGGTCTGGCGGCATCATTACCTTTTCACCATGATAGGTGTGGTGTGTGCTCGGCGTGTTATTTCCAAAGTAAAAAGCGTGCCATAATTGTGCAATGACTAATCCAGCTGTAATCCCGAATTTCTCCAGTGACTATCAAGAGGGTGCGCGTCAAGAGGTCATCGATGCCCTGGTCGCCACCAACATGGAGCAAACAAGCGGTTACGGTACCGACGAGCACTGCGAGCGTGCGCGCGATCTGATCCGAAAGGCCTGCGACGCCCTAATGCGGACGTTCACTTTCTAGTCGGCGGAACCCAAACAAACGCCACCGTCATTGACGCGATCTTGCTGCCGTGGCAGGGCGTGATTGCGCCTCACACCGGACACATCAATATGCACGAGGCAGGCATCGTTGAACGTGGCGGTCACAAGATCCTCGACATTCCCGCGAAAGAAGGCAAGATCACGGCCGCAAACGTCATTCGTGTGTGCGACGCATGGGAAGGCGATGGCGCGCGCGACCATATGATCGCCCCGGCGCTGGTCTACATTTCCCAGCCCACTGAGTACGGGACCCTGTACTCGCTTCAAGAGCTCGAGGACATTTCCGCCGCTTGTCGCGAGCGTGGCTTGAAGCTTTTCGTCGACGGCGCCCGTTTGGCGTATTCCCTAGCCTCTCCGGCAAATGACGTCTCGCTCGCGGACCTTGCGCGTCTGTCGGACGTGTTCTACATCGGCGGCACCAAGTGCGGCACCCTTTTCGGTGAGGCTGTCGTCATCCCCGACGGTGGGTCGATTCGCCAATTCGTCACGCAGATGAAGCAGCACGGTGCGCTGCTTGCGAAGGGGCGTCTCTTGGGCGTCCAGTTCGAGGCCTTGTTTGAGGATGACCTCTACCTGACTTTGGGTGCTCCCGGCGTTGCTGCCACTAAGCGAATCCGCGAGGCTCTGATCCGCGCTGGATATGTCGTCACGATGGACTCGCCGACGAATCTGACCTTTGTTGCTTTGGATCAGGCCGGACACGAGCGTCTCTCGCGCAAGGTGCAATACGGCATTTGGGGAGACCACTGCCTGATGGTCGCCTCTTGGCGCGCTTCTGCACTTCGTGGGGAACCCCCGAAGAGGACATCAAGGCTTTCGAGGCCGCGCTAGCCTAAGCGCTCCCTCTACATGAAGCTGCGCTCGGCACGAAGCTGCGCTCGGCACCGCTCCCTCCACTTGAAGTCGGTAAATGTCATGCGTTATAGCGTGTGTCTTTTCGTGACTTCGTGTGTTAGGCGGGATGAGGTTGCCCAGCTGATCTGACTGCCGGCTCGTTTCCACTCCCTCCACATGCAGTTTGGCCCTGTGCCATGCCTGTTGTGCTTCCCCCACATGAAGTCGGTAAATGTCATGGCTTATAACGCATGTCTTTTCACGACTTCGTGTGACAAAGAGGGCTGGGAATGCGCGGGAGCATCGCGTGGACCGAGCTCCCATCGAGACAGGCAGCAAACGGAACGAACTCGCATCGAAACAGGCTCCAACTGAGCACAAGCACGCTACGCTTGAACAGTGACAACCGACGCTACCAATTTCACTGCCCCTGACTTCTCCGCGCTCGCGGCCTCGCGCCGCTCAATCCGCGCATACACGGATCAGCAGATTCCGCAGGACATCTTGGACGCGATCCTCAAGGACGCGACAACAGCCCCCAGCTGGTCCAACACTCGTGCCTTCCGCGTTGCATTGGCAACAGGGGAGCGCGCCGATCGCCTGCGCAAAGAATATGTGCGACGTTTCGACCAGACCCTGGATATCCAGCACCACAAACGCTTTGCAACGATCAAAACTGCACTCAAGCGCGAACTTCCCGATGGCGATTTCCCGTCTGGAAGCCCCTATCCGAAGGAGCTTCGAGCCCCTCAGGTCGAGGTCGCGAAAATGGTCTACGGAGCATACGGCGTTGAGCGCCGCGACTACGAGGGGCGTGACAACGCGAACCGCCGCAACGTCTCCGCTTTCAACGCCCCCGTCATGGGCTTCGTTTTTGTTCACGAAAACATGCTCCCGTGGAGCGCAATGGACGCCGGTCTCATGCTGCAAACACTCTTTCTTTCAGCGAAAGCTCACGGCATCGACTCGTGTGCAATCGGTGTGCTCTCGGCTTGGCGCGGCCCGGTCGAGCAGGAATTTGAGATTCCCCAGCACTACAAACTGATCACCGGTTTCTGCTTGGGCTACGCAGATAGCGAGGCCCCGATCAACCACGTGAACGCGCCCCGCCCGCCGATCCAGCTCCTCGAAGGGAAGTAAGCATGCCCAAACAGTACCTCTCGGTGGCTTTTGCATATGTGGGAGTGATAGTCGGCGCAGGTTTGGCCAGCGGCCAAGATCTCCTGCAATATTTCCTTGCTTTTGGCGCCAAGGGTTTGATCGGAATCGTAGCCTTGGGTGTGCTGAACGTAATTTTCGGCGTCGTTGCCCTGCAGCTTGGCTCGTACTTTCGCTCAGACAATCACGACGAGGTCTTCGAACGCATCACTCATCCCGTTTTGCGTCGCGTCATTGATGTGGTGCTGATTTTCTCTGCCTTCACTACGGGCTTCGTGATGCTGGCAGGGGCCGGTGCGAACCTCCAGCAGCAATTCGGAGTGCCTACTTGGGCGGGCAGCTTACTGTGTGCCCTGCTTGTCATTCTTACGGCTTTCCTGGACTTCGACCGGATTATGAATGTGATCGGGGTGTTCACGCCCATCATTATGATTGCGATTGCCGTTTTGACCATTTATTCATTGGTGACTCCGCATGCGGGCATTGCTGAACTTGACGCTGCCGCGCGTAATGTCACTCCCGCACTGCCGAATCTGTGGCTGGCGACGATTAACTATTTCGCGCTGTGTGTTGTCTGTGGTATTGCAATGGCCTTCGTCCTCGGTGGCTCAATCTTGCGCATTGGTGAGGCGCGTCGTGCCGGTCGTATCGGTGGCTTGCTGATCGCCCTTGTCCTCGGTGCGGATGCGCTTGCTCTGTATCTGAACGTGGATCGTATCTGGGATGTAAACGTCCCGGCTCTTGAGATAGCACGCTCGATTCATCCGCTATTCGCTTTCGGATATACCCTTGTGATTTTTGCGCTGATCTACAACACCGCATTTTCCCTGTTCTATTCGACAGCTCGTCGTTTTTCTGGCGGGTCGACCTCACGAATGCGTCTGGTGCTCATCGGAGTAGTAGCAGCGGGCTACGCGGCTTCGTTCATGGGATTCAAGAAGCTGATCGGGATTATGTATCCGGTCATCGGTTGGTTGGGTGTTGTTCTGCTAATTATTTTGGCAGTCGGCTGGCTGCGCGAGCGTTCTGCAGTCCTGCGCGAGGAAAACCTGCGCCGCAAGCTTATTCGCCTTCTTGTCCGAAAGCATGCTGATGATCTCGAGTTCACGGACGAGGACCGGTTAGAGGCCCGTACGCTTGCGCGCGCTTCCGTCGTTGACGGTGTCGAGTGCGCCGTGATGCCAGTTCGGCTGCTGAGGAAATTGTCGATGCCCAAGATGATGCCGCCGCCTATGCGCGCACTCAGCTTCCCGTCGACGAGGACTTGGTTGCGCAGCAGATTGCCGAGGCCTTACCGGACTCTACCGAGAACAAGTAGTTTCGTCTTGGGCTGGCTTTAGATGTGCTAGTCGCGGGCTTGGTGAGCGTCGCTCAGTGCCCGCGCGCCTTCCTGAGCCTCCTGTGTGGAAGTAATTGTCCCCAAGGCGGCCTCGGCCTCCTCAAAGTTCCCTATGGCGGCTAGCCAACGCACCAGAGTGAGCCGGCTTTGGGGGGATTGGAGTTCCTGGTCAAGACGTTCCGCGCGGGCGACCCATTCGATGATGTCTTTGGAGGGAAGAAGATCTGCCCCTTTCGCGGCTTTTGCAAGGAGATTCAGGCGTGCCGAGGAAATCCCCTCCACATCACACACTTTGATTTCGATCGCCTCGCGCGCGGTGCTGGGGAGTGCCATCATCGGCTCCGCGTCCCCCTGTGCAGCCGATGCGAGTGCATCTTCGACCGCCCCAAGCAATTCAAACGAGGAAGAGGCGGTCAGTCCTTCGGTGCCAAACCATGTCTCAAGGAAAATCACGATGCGAGGCAATAAAAGCGTGTCCGAATCCTTGAGCTGAAGAATGATCCGGGTAAGAGGGTCTACGAAGTCGTAGTAGCTACGGCGCTGGTCAAGTAGATCCGTGAAAACAGTAGAAACGGTTTTCGTCCACCCTCGTTCGCTGAGGTCGCTCACCGCTTTAGCCACAGAGCGCTGTTCTGCACCCACACGCTCAGCAAGATCTTTAACTGGGAGCGGACGGTTGGCTGCGGCAAGCTCAGCGATCACGAGGCGCTGTAACGGAGAGAGCTGAGCCAGTTGCTCGTAGTAATAGGGTGTGAAGCTGTCAAGACATGTAAGAAGTAAAGTTTTCCGATCGGTAAAACCTGCGGTGTTCAGCGCATTTCCCAGCACTGCCCACACTCGAGGCGTGCCGCCCGTGAGGTGTGTGATTGCGTGGATGCTAGCCATTGCTTCAGTGGATGAAAGATGATCGGCTAGTTCCGAATTGTCTGATTCTCGCGCCAAAGAAGTGAGCATTTCGCGCGCGTCTTCAGGGGAGAAGGGTGCGAGCCGAATCGTGTCGAAGAATCCGAAGAAAGGTGAAGCGGACTCAGAAAGACTGCGATCGAGACGAGCGACGCTTCCAATGATGAGGATTCTCGTCTCGGTTTGAAGAAAGCTTCGCAGTTTTTGCTGTCCATCTTCTCCAAGAGCAACAAAGATATGGTCAACGTTTTCAGCGAAGACCACAATAGGTCCGTAGGTTCGCAGGGCGTCGCGAAGCTGTGCTTCTAGGGTTGACTCATCCGTGTTTCTCGTAGCGGCGGGGGAAACCCGATCGAGAATCGCAGCAAGAAAGCGCCCATATGACGTGATCGTCCATGGGGCCTCGGGAAGGCGAGCGATACGGACAGAAGGATCATTTTGGCTGGCAATGAGCCGTGTGCAGCGGTGATAAGCCAAGGAAATGACGTGCGTTTTGCCCACTCCGTGAGGGCCAACGAGAAGAGTGTGGTTGGGGCTCGGTGTGTGTCCAAGCTTTTTCACGCGCTTCTCGAGGGTCTTGAGAACCGGTTCACGTGCGACACACACGCGCTCGAGAACCTCCCTCAGGCATGAGTGAGGGAGTAAAGCAGGCAAGCGGAACGGTACTCATCGGCGGTCCCATACCCCTTCTTACGCGCCCAAATGTATTGGAGTGCGGGATAACGCCAACGAACTGAGCGGCCTCGGCGCTCCAAATAGTGATCCTTGATGAGATCTTCAATGACGTCGGCTACCTCCTCACCTGGAGTCAAAGAATCGATGGGGACCCACTCATTCGTCTCAGACAGAGTCTCTTGCAGAATCTGATCCGCGATGCGTGCTCGCTCACCGTAATGCGGTGCGACGCGAGTGAGATAGTGCTCGAACCAACGGAATTCGTCGGGGTCATCAATGAAATCTTCGAAGCATACGCGGACATCGCTGGGCGTAAATGTGGCATAGCGACCGTGCGCGAGCGCTCCCACGAGCTTATGTAGGAGGAATGGAATTCCTCCGCTTACCGCGACGAGCTCAGTAACGACATCATCGAGGGGCTCATGTCCAACTCCTAGGAGCAGGCGGCGTGCAAGTTCGTCGGCCTCGTCATGGGTGAGCGGACCCAGTGGTAATGATTCAAGATCGTTCAAGACTCCCTGGGTCATGTTGGCTTTACTGAGGACGTGATGGAAGCCGATCGATCCTGTGACAATCCATCGGACTCGTGTGGTCTTTTGACGAAGTGCGCGCAGGGTTTGGAGGATTTCTTCGGCAGCTCCTACTCCTTCGCGCTCGGCAATGTTATTCACCGCCATGGGGACTTCATCCATCATGACCAGTGGAATAATGTCGTTTTCTTCCCCGTCGAGGGTACTGAGAATGTCGGTGAGTAGGACGTGTGGAGATGTTTGACGGTGATAGCTCTTAATGGTGATGGGGCTTGAGATCTCGATATCGCAGTTATCGAAGATGGTTTTAAGTTTTTGGAATGCCCGTGAGGGAAGCTTTCCGCCCTGAATGAGTGCATCGGCGGTGCGGATCAGGAAGTCGTTGACCGTGAATACGCCTTCGTAGTCGATGAAGTAGCAGTGGAAGCGCTTTTCTTGTGCGGCGAAAGCGTGCATCCAGAAGGTCTTGCCCATGCGCCTTGGGTCTGTGAGGAGGAGGTTTGCTCCTACTTGGAGGCGTTGGCGCGCTCGGGTACTCACCTCGTGACGGCCGACGAAGTTGGCCGGGTCTCGGTCGCTGCCGGGCTGTGGTTCGATAGGCTTGAGCGCCATGACACCCTCCAAAGTACGTGAAATCTTACGTGTAATTATACGTAGATTCTTACGTACGTCAATGATGGCTGTTTAATATACCTCCGCCCGACTCCAGTGAGAGCAAGTAAAGCTTGCGCGCCGGTCCTCCTCCGTAGTGGACCTGGCCCGAGGCCGAGGCCACGCGGTGACAGGGGACGATGAGCGAGAGTGGGTTGTGCCCAACCGCGCTCCCAACCGCCTGGTACGCGCGCGGTGAGCCGACCTTTCGCGCGAGATCCGCGTAGGGTGACGCACTCTCCGTAGGGGATATCCAGAAGTGCATTCCACACACGCAGTTGGAAGTCCGTTCCGTAGGTGGCCAAGAGAATCGCAGAATGATCGGGGTTCATGCCCGCGAGAAAGTCCTGCGTCCACTGATAAGCCTGTTCCAAGACGGACGCGTTCTGATCGCTCACTGTGCTCTCGTTTGGGGTCCACGCGTGCAAGGCGGCCGCGGAGGAAAGGTGAGCGGGGGAGGAGGCCTCGGCCTCGGAAATCCCAAAAGGATAACCAAAGAAGCGCTGCCCACTCATCCATAGTGCACTCAGGGCCCCATTGGAAGCGGCGCAGGTGATGATCCCCAACTCGCTGGCAAACGAACACAGAGCCAGCGTGGAGTCCTTCGGGATGCTCGCGATACGCATAGGTTCAGATTGGCATAGCGATGATGAATATGCACGCCCCAGACATATGCATGCGTCCCCCGTAAACTATATGTATGGAACCGTTGATGATCGCGCTGTTGGGGATGCTCATTATTGTGGCCTCGCAGTTTATTGCCCCCAAAGTTGGCGTCGCATCACCACTGATCCTGCTCGGCGTTGGACTTGCAATCGGTTTCCTCCCACAGGTTGGTGCAATCGAAATTGCGCCGCACATCATCTTAGAGATCGTGCTTCCGCCGCTGCTGTTTTCAGCGGCTGTGCGTATGCCAACGATGGATTTCCGCCGAGAAATGCAAGCCGTGGCAATGCTTGCTATTCCGCTGGTGTTTATCTCCTCATTCGCCATTGGTTTCCTCATCAACTGGATGGTTCCGCAGATTTCACTGGCGTGGGGCGTGGCGCTGGGAGCTGTTTTATCTCCCACCGACGCGGTCGCCATCACCATTGCCAAGCGCAGCGGCGTCTCGCACCGCATCATTACAGTGCTTGAAGGCGAAGGCCTTTTCAATGACGCCACTTCACTGGTGCTTCTTGCTGCGGCGATGAACGCTGGGCTTGCCGCCGATAACGGTGCCCTCAATCCCGCACTGCTCACGGGTCGTGTCCTCATTGCTCTTGGAATCGCCATTGTGGTCGGCTTAATCGTCGGTGAAGTGGGGGTTCGGATTCGTTCGATCATCAAAGATCCGTCGACGGATACGGTCTTTTCCTTTGCAATGCCTTTCATTGCTTCGATCCCTGCCGAGCATGTGGGTGGCTCGGGATTGGTTGCTGCGGTCGTTGCCGGTCTTGTTGTTTCTGGCCGTCGCGCAGGCATGATTTCCGCGCAAAATAGGCGTTTTTCGCAGCAAAATTGGTCAACCATGACTCTCATGCTTGAGAGTGGGATCTTCTTGGCTATGGGACTTCAAGCTTTTGGCATCGTCGAAGACGCCGATGGAGATGGCGGCGGATTGGCGCGAGCCGCCGTGATTGCCGTCATTGCGGGCAGTCTCATTATGCTGATCCGTGCACTCTTTCATCGCACTCATGCTCACTTGGCTCGACCACCGCAGCAAGCACCGTAAGAGGCGCTACGAGGCCGAGGCTGGGCGCCTCGAAGCCTTCGAGCAGCGAATGGCGCAGGCCTGCACCGTGGACAGCGAGGTTCTGGCAAGCCGAAACCTCAGTGAAGAACAGTGGATCAAAACCATTGCCCGCTGGCGGCGCCGCCTCAAAATTGCCGAGCGGCAACACGCAGTGCGCCGATCCGACATCGATTACTTTGAAAAAGAGCCGCTTGGGCCGCGTGAAGCCAGTGTCATTATCTGGTCCGGAATGCGCGGAGCCATCACTCTTGCGGCGGCACAAACAATTTCCGCCGCAGCGCCCATGCGTTCCTTCCTTCTGACGATCGCTCTCTTCATCGCATCTGGTGCGCTTGTTATTCAAGGGCTTTCGCTGCCGTGGCTAATCCGCTTGATCAAGCCCAAGATGGCCTCAGCCGATATCAGTGAAGAAGAACGCGAAGAACTTCGACAGGTCATGAGTTCCGCACTCGTGGATACGGCTCTGGCCCAGGCAATCAAGGAAGTTGATGCTCAGACACTATTGTCTGCTGGAGTTTCGCGAACCCTGTCACGCCTGGGCAATGTTGTCGACCTGCAATCTTCTCCTTCTTCGGGGGCCGTGAGCGAGCCTCTCCCAGACATCGACGGGGAAAACGAGGCCACTCCCGTGGAAATGAGCGAAGAGGAAGTTGAGCGCTCCTTCACTCGCGATCAGATTCGCGAGCTGGCACTCGAGGCCATTCACGCTCAGCGTGATGCTCTTCTTCAGGCTCGCGACGAAGGGATCTTCTCTTCCGCGGCCCTCGAGGGCGCTCTTGCCCGCCTCGATAATGAAGAGATCCTCTTGGTTTCGGGTAAGCCCAGCGACCACTAGCCCCGAGTTTCCCTTACGGTCAACCAGGGGAATCCCCGATGTCGCCCCAGCAGTGATTTTGTTAGCCTTAAAAAGGTCAGCAACTAACGGTCGAAGGAATCCCAGTGCTTGAGCTGCGAAATATCGTCAAGATCTACGAAACCGCAAACCTGCGCCAGGTTGCGCTCAATGACGTTTCGGTTGCCTTCCGAGATAGCGAATTCGTCGCAGTTCTGGGCCAGTCGGGTTCGGGTAAAACGACAATGCTCAACGTCGTTGGCGGCCTGGATCGCTTCCAGAGCGGCGACCTGGTCATCGACGGAATCTCGACGCAGGACTACAAAGCGCGCGATTGGGACGCCTACCGCAACAACCGCATTGGCTTCGTTTTCCAGTCCTACAACCTGATCCCGCACCAGACCATCTTGTCCAACGTCGAGTTGGCGCTGACCCTCTCCGGTGTCTCTCGAGGCGAACGCCGCAAGCGGGCGATGGAAGCCTTGGAACACGTCGGGCTTGCCGAGCACGTCGGGAAGAAACCCTCACAGCTTTCTGGTGGCCAGATGCAGCGCGTCGCTAGTGCTCGAGCGCTCATCAACGATCCTGAAATCCTCTTGGCCGATGAACCGACCGGCGCTCTTGACTCCAAGACCAGTGTCCAGGTCATGGACCTCCTCCGCGATGTCGCCCAGGACCGTTTGGTCATTATGGTGACCCACAACCCGGAGCTTGCGCACCAATACGCGACCCGCATTGTCGAGCTCGCGGATGGTGAAGTGATCGCCGACTCGCGTCCTTTCATCCCGGGTACCGAAGAAGTTCGCGAGGCCAAGCCGGTGCGCCGCACCTCTATGGGATTCCTGACCGCGCTTTCCCTGTCCTTCAATAACTTGATGACGAAAAAGGGCCGTACCCTGATGACCTCTTTCGCGGGGTCTATTGGAATCATTGGTATCGCCGCGATCTTGGCCCTTGCGAACGGCACGAACGCATACATCGCCCAAACAGAAGAAGAAACCTTGGGCGCATACCCGCTGACCATTCAAAAGAGCGGGATGGACATGTCCAGTGCCCTGTCTGCGCAAGTGGAAGCCGCTAGCAGTGAGAAGCCAAGCGACGGCAAAGTCGGTGTCTCCAAACTGAGGACCCTTGCAGACAATATTCGCGACGCGAAGACGAATGACTTGGCCTCGCTGAAGGCTTTCCTCGATGGGAACGGCGGGAATGTCAACTCTTTCGTCAATGCCATCGAATACGACTACGATGTGACGCCACAGATATTCCAGGCAGACACCTCAAAGGACAATATTCAGGTCAGCCCTGACCAAGCGATGAGTCGAATGGAAACGGGCATGCGCGGAAGTCCTATGTCCTCGATGATGGCCACCAACGCCTTCTATCAAATGCCGCAGGAGTCCTCGCTTTACACCTCCTCCTACGATGTTCTTGCTGGCCACTGGCCAACTTCCGCGTCTGAAGTCGTCCTTGTTATTGATGAAGACGGCAATATGTCGAACCTGATGGAATATGTCCTCGGGCTGAAGGATCACAAAGAATCTGACGAACTGATGCGTCAGTACTACTCGGGGACCATCGGCGAGAAGAACTCAGCCACCCCGACTCCCTCGCCTTCTGCGAGCGACGCGCCCGCGGCCTCGTACGATTACGACAAGATTTTGGGGATTAAGTACAAGCGCATCAACGCCGCCGCAAAGTACACGTGGGACGAAAACTACAAGGTCTGGTCGGATCACTCTTCCGATAAAGAATTCATGAAGAAACTGATCGACCAGGGCCAAGAGCTGCGCATTAGCGCAATCGTGAAGCCGAATTCCCTCGCATGGGGAGCGCTGCGCCAGGGTCATCGCCTACACCCCTGAGCTGACCCGCCAGATCATTCGCGAGGCCGAGGATAGTCAGATCGTCAAGGATCAGCGGGCGAACCCGAAGACCGACGTGTTCACGGGTAAGACTTTCCAAGAACTTGCGGATTCCTCGAAGGACCGTTCCAGTGGTTTTTGATATGTCCAGCTTGTTTACGGTCGATCAAAACAAGCTTTCTGCGGCTTTCTCTATCGACCCCTCGGCCATGCAAATGGACCTCTCGGGCCTAGATTTCAGTGGAATGGATCTGTCCAGCCTTGACTTCTCAAACCTTGATCTGTCGGGCATGGACCTGTCGAATATTGATCTTTCGAAGCTTGTTCCCGCCGACGGTTCGGCTGTACAGATCGATCCGTCAAAGCTCAACCTGGGCGAGCTCAGCAAGAGCGTTCCTCAGCTGCAAAATGTTGACTTCCCTGCGATTATCCGTAAGACGCTGGCAGACGGCGCTGTGAAGGACACGGCAGGAACGTACTTAAGTTCGCAGGCGAGCCAGATCCTTCAGGGCTTCCAGGACTACGCACAAAACCAGATTGCTGCGGGTGGCTCCACGGACTTTTCCACGCTGGTCTCTGAGTACTTCTCTCAGCCCTCGGTCATTCAACAGATCAATACCGCCGTCTCTTCTGACCAGGTCGTTGATCGCGACAAGCTGATGTCGAACTTGCAAGCGGCACTTGGGGATGACCCGGCGCTCGCCTCTGTTGCCTCTCAAGTGTCAACGGAACTTGCGAACCAGATTTCGGCTCAGATCGCCGCGCAGCTCGGTGGCAATCTGATGCGCGGAGTATCTGCGGCGATCGGCCAGGTCTTGCAAGAGACCATGGCGACTGCCATGACCCAGATGATGACTCAGCTTTCGGAGACAATTGGCCAGCAGATCAGTGCGACAATGAGCCAATTCGCAACGAATATGAGCAGTGCCTTCCACTTCGATCCCGAGGCCATGGCATCGGCGTTCTCGTCGAATCTTGATGAGAAGTCCCTCGCCGCGTTGATGGCGACGATGTTCTCAACGAACGTCCCCACGCTTGAGACCAACCTGCGCGATCTGGGGTGGGCTGACCTGAAGTCCCCCAGCAGCATCTCGATTTACCCGAAGTCCTTCAAGGATAAGGATTCCGTTAAGGCTGTCTTGGACCAGTACAACACTGACAAGGAGAGTGCGGGCAAGTCTGATCAGGTCATCACCTACACCGATATCATGGGCGTACTCATGAGCTCAGTGACGAAGATCGTCAACGTGATCTCGTGGCTCCTCATCGCCTTCGTGTCGATTTCGCTCGTTGTGTCCTCGATCATGATCGCGATCATCACCTATATTTCAGTTCTTGAACGCAAGAAAGAAATCGGTATCCTTCGATCGATCGGCGCTTCAAAGGGCAATGTTTCTGCGGTGTTCAACGCGGAAACCTTTATCGAAGGCCTGATCGCAGGCATCATCGGTGTTGCTGTCACCTACGGGATCTGTGGCCTGGTCAATGCGATCGCCGAGCAGGGGTTCCAGGTGAGCAATATTGCTCAGCTATCCCCGCTTACTGCGGCAATCTTGATTGCGATCTCGGTCGGTTTGACCGTTATCGCTGGCTTGATTCCGGCCTCGAGGGCATCTCGCCAAGACCCTGTCGAAGCCCTCGCGCTCAGAGTAGCCGGACTGCGCCGGCGTGCGTCTGCGTTACCCCTGAAGGTAGTGCAGTGCGCGTGCCGCGCGTCAGGCTGCCCATCTGAGGAGGACTTATGCCAACGCCTACCACCCTTTCGACCACCGACACTGTCGCCGTTCTACTGGCGACCGGATTCGAGGAAGTCGAAGCCCCTTTGCGGTTGTCGATGCTCTCATCGTGCGGGGATTCGGGCGGACCTCATTTCAATTGAAAACGAGCGTCACGTCGCAAGCTCGCATGGTATCAAGCTCGTCGCAGATCTCATGCTCGACGACGCAGATTTGGCATCGTACACGGTGGTCTTCCTGCCCGGTGGAATGCCGGGAACCTTGAGGCTCAAAGAGAATGCGCAGGTACGCGCCGAGGTAGTCCGCCGCGCCGAGGCCTCGCTCAAGCTTGCCGCGATCTGTGCAGCTCCCTCGATTCTGGCTGAACTTGGAGTGCTTGAAGGACGTCGCGCAACGGCGAACCCCGGTTTCATGGATGCCCTGAGCGCGGGAGGTGCACAGGCTCAGTCTGAGTGCGTCGTCGTTGATGGGAACATCGTGACCAGCAGGGGAGCGGGAACTGCTCTGGAACTTGGCCTCGAGCTGGTTCGTCAGCTTCTGGGTGACGAGGCGGCGCAGCAGGTCCGCGAATCCATCGTGTGGCAGCACTGAGGAGGCACCGTGGGTAAGCGAAAGCCACGTCCTTGGCCGGATACTCCCGAGCCTTTGGCCTCGTCGGTTATCGATAACCACACGCATCTTCCCGTCCACGAGGGAGAGATCCCCCGCGCAGACGGTGTGAAGATGCCTCTTGAGGAGCAATTGGAGCGCGCGCGTCAGGTAGGCGTGACGCGGATGATTTCCAGCGCCTGCGAACTGCCCTATTTCGATCCGATGCTTGAGCTTGCCCGGGCGCATGAGGGAGTGCGCGTTGCCCTTGCGATCCACCCGAACGAGGCCGCGCTGCACGCTGGGTGCGCTGATCCGTCCCCCGATGGGCTGACTCCGCAGCTGCGCGAGCATCACATTCCCCTTGACGAGGCCTTGTCCGCTGTGGAGGAGCGCCTGGGTGACCCGATGGTGGTCGCAGTGGGGGAGAGTGGCTTGGATTATTTCCGTACTGCTGATCCCGGTCGCGAGGCCCAGAAGGAATCTTTCCGCGCGCATATCGAAATGGCTGCTCGCCATGATTTGCCGCTGCAGATTCATGATCGTGAGGCACACGAGGACTCCATCGAGCTTTTGCGTGAGTGTGCGGCTTCCGGATCAGCGCATTGTTTTCCATTGTTTTTCAGGGGATGCGGCAATGGCATCTGTTTTGTTGAACATGGGTGGTATGCGTCTTTTGCCGGTCCTATCAGCTATCCAGCGAACGAGGACCTTCGTCAAGCCTTTGCGGTTCTTCCCCCCGAACTGATCTTGGTTGAAACAGATGCGCCCTATTTGACTCCGCTGCCGTGGCGAGGCTGCCCGAATGCCTCCTACGTGATGGCGCATACTGTTCGCTTTATCGCTGATCTGTGGGGTGTTTCGGAAGAGGACGCGTGCACGCAGCTTCGTGAGAACACTGAAAGGGTCTACGGGAGCTGGTAAACAGTCGAGGTAACGGGAGAGTGTGCGTGAATGCTCGCGCACATGCCGTGAATGCTTGCGTTTAGGTTGAAACACAGTGGTGGGGCCTCCCTGTCGGGAGGCCCCACCAGTCATATGTAGACCTGATCTCCTTAGAGGATCTTCTTCAGTGCAGGATCCTTCCAGGTACGCTGCTTAGTGAGGAGCGGGGAGTTGTTATCGATCATCAGGTAGCGAGTTTCAATCGCTTCTTGACGAGAGTCTCCTCCGTCATTCCAGGTAACGTCCACCGTCTTCCAGGTGCCGTTGATCTTGACCTGGTTCCACGCATGTCCGATGCTACTGCCATCGGAATAAGTAACATCACCAGTGACCACTACTGAGGTAACACCCGACTTGGTCGCGAGAAGTTGGAATGTGTTTGCGTAGCCCCTCGCACACGGTCGTTCCTTGAAGAAAAATACCACCTGAATCGTGGTCGGGGAAAAGATCGTGAGTTAAGCGGTGCTTCTTCCGGTCAGGATCTTTCCACAACTCTACCATCTTATCCAATCCGGCATAGTTGTAGGTTGTGTGCTCGATCATCCACGAGTTGATTGCTCGTACCTTGGCTGCATCATCCATGCCCGGCTTGATGATGTCGGCAACAACCTTGTCCGCTGCCGAGTTGATTTGAGAGGTGTAGTCCTTGGGGGAAAGATGCTGCTCAATGGCATCCTCGGTGCCGTATTCGACATGGAGGATCTTTCCATCTTCAGAAAGAGAAGGGTAACCCCAAGGCACGAGACCATTTTGATTCTTCGCTTCCCAGAATGCCGTCTGGATTTGAGTGGTCGTTGCCGCGTCATCCTTGAACTGTGAGATATCGATGTCTGCTGCGCCGTTCATCATATTGGCAGCAAGGTACTTTGACAGTGCAGTTGTGCCAAGGACCTGCATAGGAGTATCCGGGAAGGTGCGTGCAATCTTATCATCAGGTGCTGTGGACTTTGTCGTTGTCTGCTTGGAGTAAGTCAGATCGGGGGCAATGTAGCCGGTCTGTGTCTTCTCTTGCTCTTCCTTCATCTTTGTCAGATCGTTGAGATACGTCGAAGGATCGAAATTGTGGACGATGAAAGTATCCGTGAAACGGCTGTGTCCGACGTGATAGGACACGTGCAAGCTCGCCTGCGGATTTTGCGTAGTGCGGGGGTTGCTCGTTTCGATCCAACTGCGCTCAGGGTCGACAATGATCGGAAGAACGCGGGTGTGTCCATCCGCCATGACCATAGGAATCTGGGTTGGTATTTCGCTCAGACTTTGGAAAACCGAGTTGTTCGGATTCAACTGGAGCCACGCGTTCGATGCGATCTTGATGGGGGTGTTTCCCATCGTTCCTTCGATGTCGAGCAAATCGGACATCTTGGAAACCTTCACGCCCTTCTTGGCGATGACAGCGATCTGATCGCCTTTGCCATTGAGCATGGCATCGAGCTGTTCATCGGTGAAACCACCGGATGATTCCAATCCTTTGAAGTCTTCTTCGGTGAAGAAATCTTTGAGCGCGGTGTTGAGCTGCCTGTCAAGCTTCCGTTCCCCTTCCTCGCGCTGATCGGAGTTCCATGAAGTGGCTGAAGTTTCCGCCATTAACTTGGGATTGAGGCGAGTAACTCCCTTGTCATCTGTGCTATTGAGATGAACCAGGTAGTAGCCTCGGCACCTTCGACCGGGTCCCACGACACGGTAAAAGTTCCGTTGTTTTCCTCATCGACGTCCACATTTTGGGGACGCGGGAGGAAACCTTCGTCACTGACGCGGATACGACGAACAATCGGGCGTTCTAGAAGTTTGCCTGTGTCAAGGTCGTTGTATTGGACCAGGTAGTACATGGGGAGAAGTCCCCAGCCGGAGTTTCCGGTGATATCCGCCAAAGGGCTGGCCTGGGAGCGGGTCATGAGGGGGATCGGGTTAGGAGCGATTGCCAAGCCCTGAGAGCCATAGCTCGCTACGCTGAAACCCAGATCGACGGTGAGTGTTGCATCGGAATAAACAGAGAAAGGTGGAGTGTATTGCGCACCTTGTCCTGAGGGGGCAATATCCTTACGGATCTCAAAGTTTTTGAGCGACACCTGGGTCGGGACGATCAATCTATCGCCCTGATTGACCTCTTGAACTCCCTCGGCCCACTCGTAAGCTGAAGGATTGGTCTTCTTGAGTTGGTCAACGCTGTCGTCCGCATGAGCTGCGGCGGGAATGACAAAAGAAACCACCGTAACAATGCCAAGCGCAGCAATGGCGCGACTGAATGTATGTGCGAGTCTCATTGAAGCGATCCTTCCAGCGGTTGCTCGACACGGCAGTAAATATCTGCGGTCAGGCCCTTCCCATTTGTGCATGCCACAAAGTTCAAACTCACTGAACTGAGGTCACTCGGGGCAAGGAAGAGGGAAGAATATACGGTTTGTTGTTCTTCTCTCGAGAGGTCGTAGTAGTTCCCGACAGGCTCGCCTGCAGCCTTCACCTGAGCGTCATCGGAGGTGAATTGGCTGGTGTCGGGAGCTTTCAGTAGCTGTGATTCGACGTCAGTGAGCTTAAAAATCGTCAACTGATCTGGATCATCGATGGTGTGGGCAGCGTATTGCTTGGCAATGTCAGTGCCCGGAAGCGGAGAAGAAGCCATATAGAACACCCAACGCAGGGCATTGTCGGGAGTCTCTTTCTTCTGCGAATTGTTCTGCATGGTGTAATCAACCTTGATGATCTTGTGCCCATCTTGAGTTGTCTGCGGCAATACCGTTACGCCTTTAAAAGTGAATGTGAAGGAACCGCGATCGGTCGTTGCCCACAGTGTGTGCTGTCTTTTTGTTGTAGCGCAGCTGGTAGCGGTTGAGGAAGAGTTTTGAATCTTCGGGGCTGAATGTTTCCTTGCCTTCCGGCTGAGGAGAGCCAGAACTCAAATCGCTGAGATCTTGGTTCGGGTTCTGTTGAGAAGAAGACCGTTTTTTTATAACCAGGTTCTGAGCCGTCCCCCTGGATATATCCGTTGGACGAGGATCCACATGCCGCCATGGACACTCCCAAGGCGATGCACGTTACAAGTGCGTAGATCCCGCGTTGGCGTGACTTCATTATTCACGGTCCCTTCTTTGCAGCGGTGACAATCTGCCCCCCATCCTAGTGTTCGTCCCTGAATAAATGCCAATTTGACTTATCAATCTCTCATTCAGCTGCTGTTACAGGTGTGACAACTGTGATTTATGTGGCTTATGTGTATGTTCCGTATCACTATCGCTCGCCTGGACTTCAATTTCCCCGTAGCGTGTGAAGTGTCCGTTCGCCGCAGGCTCGCATGCGAGCCGCATTTCTTCGTAGAAACTGCCAGGGCGAAACCTCCGAAGTTTGGAGCTATATGAACATTCAACACCCCTCGCGCAAGGCTGTTATCGCTAGCGCTGCAGTTGCTGCCATGACCGTCACCGGAATCGCCGGTACTGCCGTCGCCTCGTCCTTCCATGATGTCACTCTGGAAGTTGATGGCGTATCTATCCCCGTTTCAGGGTTTATGGGCAAGGTCTCAGACGTTTTAGCAACCGCGGGTGTTGAAGTTTCTTCGCACGACCTTGTCGCGCCTTCACTCCATGAACGAGTGAGTAACGGACAGACCATCCTTGTTCGCCGCGCTCAGCAGTACATGGTCGATATCGATGGCGTCTCCACTCCCACGTGGTCGACCGCAACCGACATTGATGACTTGCTGGGACAAGTCGGCACGAAGGGCGCCATTATCGCCGCTGATCGTTCGACCTCTCGCGCAGAGCTTCCCGCCCTAACAGCGAGCGGTTCTATCCGCGTCGTTGCGGACGGACAGACCCACACGGTTGACGCGCGCCAAGGTGCAAGTGCCGCCGATCTTCTTTCCCAAGCCGGTGTTGACGTTTCCTTCCTCGATCGCGTCGTCTTCACCAGCGATGAGCAGGGAAGCTTCCTTCGAGTGATCCGTGTTCAGCGCGGCGTTGAAGAACGTGAAGAAACTTTGACGAAGGAAGTCGAAGAACAAGAAGACTCCACCTTGGCAAAGGGAACCCGCAAGGTTGCTCAAGAGGGCTCCGATGGGTCCATCAAGAGGAGCGTCTACGTTGAGCGTCGCGATGGTCAAGAAATCGTCAGCCAGGTAGTGTCCGAGAACCGCACCGAACCGGTCAAGCAGATCGTCAAGATCGGAACGAAAGAAGCGGCGGCGGCCTCGTCATCTTCTGCCGCATCGGCCTCATCGGGCTCGTCTGCAACCGTGACAGGCAACGACGTCTGGGCCGCTCTCGCACGCTGCGAATCCGGCGGTAACCCTGCAACGAATACCGGTAACGGCTACTACGGTCTCTACCAGTTCTCTGCTTCTACGTGGCGCGCAATGGGCGGTACCGGACTGCCTTCCGAGGCCTCGGCAGCTGAGCAGACCCAGCGCGCCCAGGCTCTCCAGGCCCGCTCCGGATGGGGGCAGTGGCCGGCCTGCGCTCGATCGCTAGGACTTCTGTGACCACATCCGCACGCCACTCCCGTCCCCGCGCCCACTCCTGGGAACCATCGAAGCAAGCTGTCCTCGTCACTGCGAGCGCAGCTGGCTTCGTGCTGTGCGGGATCGCGGGGATTGGCATCGCCCACGAGCACTCGACGGTCAATATCGAAGTTGACGGAGTGATCCGCCCCGTTTCGACGTGGGCGCACTCGGTTTCCGGCGTCTTGAACGAGGCCGGAGTTGAGGTGGCAGAACACGACCTCGTCCAGCCGTCAATTCACCAACAGGTCGGTGACGGGACAAACCATCGTTGTGCGTACTGCGAAGCCCTACACGCTCAGTATTGACGGCTCGCGCAAAACGCTGTGGTCCACAGCTCCTTCTGCAGAAGGAGTACTGGCAGATATGGGAGTGGATTCCGGGAAAGCAGTTCTTGCAGTTGATCGTTCCCAGTCGCGTTCGAGCCTGACCCCGCTGGTTTCGCAGACCCGACAAGTCAAGGTCATCGTTGACGGAAATACGCGAACGATTACCGCACGAGAAGGCATGGATACCCGTTCGATCCTGGAAAAAGAGGAATCACCCTCAGTCCCCTTGATCGAGTCGAGGTGAAGTCCACTGCCGAGGGACTCTCGATCGATATTCACAAGGTGACGCGCTCACTTGCTCCTCGCAAGGTCGCCATTCCCTTTGAAGAACACCGCCAAGATTCCGACCAGCTTTTCGCCGGCGAAGAACAGGTGACGACCAAGGGTGTTGAAGGCGAAGCCGAAGAGATGACCTGGAGCGAAAACGTTGACGGCGGTGAACGCTTCGAGGCGCCGCTCAACTCAAAGGTGGTTCGCGAGCCCAGTGCGCAAATCCGCTCGATCGGAACCAAAGAGGTCACCCCGAAGGCTCTGATCGAGGCCGGACTTGACCCCAAGGCAACTCTTGAAGAGAAGACCGAAGAGGATGGCACCCGCTCCATTCGCTACCGCGCAAAGCTCGGCACCCTCTCAAGTGCAGCCGAAATTACCGCTGCTGGTGGTAACTCCGCCGAAGTGGCACAGGCCATGGTCGCGGCCAATATTCCGCTGACCTATTCGGGTGAAGACCCGCGGAGCCTCGCCAAACCTTTGGTTGCTGCCCGAGGCTGGGGAGATTCCGAGTTCCAGTGCCTCGTTGCCCTGTGGAACCGCGAATCGCATTGGAATCCCTACGCGAAGAATGCCTCCTCCGGTGCCTACGGTATTCCGCAGGCTCTCCCGGGAAGCAAGATGGCCTCGGCTGGGGCGGATTGGCAGACCAACCCCGTCACTCAGATCAACTGGGGTCTGGGCTACATTGCGGGTCGCTACGGCAGGCCGTGTTCGGCGCTCGCGCATTCAAACTCCGTCGGTTGGTACTGATCAATTAGGATGGGTGCGTGAGTTCAACCCGTCGTTATTCCACCCCGCGTCTGCCCAATGACGCGCAGCCCAGCAGAGCGGGCTCCTTGGCCCCATCGAAGTGCACGCAATCTGTGAAGCGCTGGGAGTTCGCCCCACGAAAACCCTGGGACAGAACTTCGTTCACGACGCTGGAACCGTCCGCCGTATCGTTCGAGATGCGGGGATCGGTGAGGGAACTCAGGTCGTTGAGGTTGGGCCGGGCCTCGGTTCCTTAACTCTTGGACTTCTCGAGGCCGGTGCGTGGGTTCGGGCGATCGAAATTGACCCCGTTTTAGCTCGCGCCCTGCCCGTGACCGTTGCTCAGCGCATGCCTGATGCAGCCCAGCGCCTCCACGTTGTTAATCGTGACGCCGTGCAAATCGAAGGCTTGGCGGACTTTGGGGTTGACTGGGATGCGCCAACGCACTTGGTCGCAAATCTTCCCTATAACGTTGCGGTGCCTTTGCTGCTGTCGATGATGGAGTCTTTCCCTTCGCTTGACTATGCCCTGGTCATGGTTCAAGCCGAGGTCGCAGATCGTTTGGCTGCAGAGCCGGGTTCGCGAACCTATGGCGTTCCCTCGGTCAAGGCTGCCTGGTACGGGAATACGAACCGCGCCGGAACCATCGGACGTTCCGTGTTTTGGCCCATTCCCAACGTCGATTCCGCGCTGGTATCCCTGCGTCGCTTGGAGACCCCGCGCGGAGACACCGCCTTGCGTCTTGCGACTTTCGAGGCCTGCGACACCGCCTTCTCGCAACGGCGCAAGACCCTGCGCCGCCTTGAAGAATTGGGCGGGAGGCGCAGACACCGCCCAAGAGCTGTGCGATCGCGCCCAGGTGGATTCTTCTATTCGAGGCGAAAAGCTCGGGATTGAGGACTATGTGCGGCTCGGTCATGCTCTCCTTGAAATGAGAGCCGAAGGAACAATTCCACTACCTGCTCAAGATCGTTACGCGAAGGAACGCCAGGCGGAGTCGCCCAGTGCGTGAGGTACATGCATCCGCACCGGGGAAAGTGAACCTGATCCTGCGCGTTGGTCAGCCGGATGCGCAGGGCTACCACGGCCTCGTCACTGTATTCGAATGCTTGAATATCCGCGAGCACGTCAGCGTGCGCACGGCCAAGTCGCCGGGGATTCACATCGAAACCCATGCATACGCAGCAGACGGAAGCATTGACCAGGGGGCGACCCAGCTCATGACCGAGCTAGATCCCACATCGCACCTGGCTTACCGCTCGGCGAAAGTCCTTCAAAAGCTCGCAGCCACGGGCCCCTGGGCGCAAACCAGCGCGGGAGTGTCAATCCGCGTGGACAAACACATTCCCATCGCTGGAGGAATGGCCGGGGGATCGGCAGATGCAGCAGCTGCATTGGTTGCATGCAACCGTTTATGGGAGCTGGGACTGAGCCTCGAGCAGTTGTGCCAGATCGGGCGCGGGCTTGGTGCAGATGTTCCCGCCTGCATCATGGGTGGCATGAGCGTAGGGGAGGGACGCGGAGACCTTCTGACCCCATTACTTGGCTCTGATGTCTCGACGTGGCCGCACCATCACTGGGTCATGGTCCGCGCGCACCGGGGACTCTCGACTCCCGAGGTCTTTAAAACACTGGATGCTTTGAGAGAAGCGGAAAATAACGCTACAGGAATAGAACCTGCGCCTTTGAGTCAAGAAGATCAGAGTGCGTTGCTGGGGGATGCAACAAGCATGGCACCGGCGTTGAGTAATGACTTAACCGCGCCCGCGCTCCATCTGTATCCCGAGCTTGCCGAAACGATTCGCGATGCACGGGCAGCTGGTGCCTGCGCGGCGATACTATCCGGCTCTGGACCAACGATTGCAGTGCTCGCCCGCGACAAGAACCACTCCGACGAGCTTGCGGAGACCTTTGGCACACAGCCCTCGAAGTGAGTGCAACCCTGCCCACCTCGGGTCCCGTGCGCGGCGCGATTGTCGAAGAAGAGGAAAGCTAGGTGGCACATCTACATAGGCACACAATCTCTGGGAGCACTCGCGGGTTCGCGTCAGCTCTTGGCCGATGTTGATATTAGCGTTGAAGATACGTCGCGAATCGGAATCTTGGAGCCCAACGGTGCCGGAAAATCCACGCTTTTGCGCCTTGTTGCAGGGATACAGCAACCCGACGACGGGCAAGTGATCACTCGCGATGGTTTGCGTGTGGTCATGCTCGAGCAGGCAGATCACCTTGATGACAATGCCCGAGTGATGGATGCTGTTCACCCGGGACTCGAAGAATACGAGTGGGCTTCGCAGAGTTCAATCCGCGATATTCACGCGGGTCTCTTGGCTGATATCGACCTGCATGCTCTGGTTGGAACGCTCTCTGGTGGGCAGCGTCGCCGCGTTGACCTTGCACGGGTGCTTGCGCTTCCCTCTGATGTCGTTTGCTTGGATGAACCAACGAACCACCTTGATGTGGAAGGCGTGGCGTGGCTCGCTCGCCACTTGAACGCGCGTTTTGCGCGCCCAGGTGCAAGTGGTGCACTGATTGCTGTCACCCACGATCGTTGGTTCTTGGACGCAGTGTGCGAGACCATTTGGGAAGTCGTTCCCGGGATCGACCCGGGCGGTTCTCGTCCTCAGATTCCAGGCCGCGTAGAAATCTATGATGGCTCCTACGCTGCGTACACTTTGACGCGAGCCGAGCGTGTTCGCCAGGCCGATGTCGCCGCTAAGAAGCGCGCGAATCTCTTGACGAAAGAACTCGCCTGGCTTCGTCGTGGAGCTCCTGCGCGCACATCGAAGCCGAAGTTCCACATCGCTGCGGCCGAGGCCTTGATCGCTGACGTTCCCCCGCCCAGGGATAGCGTCGAATTGGTCAAGATGGCGACCGCACGCCTCGGGAAAGACGTTGTTGATCTTGAAGAGGTGAGCGTTTCTTTCGATACTCCTAACGGTGGTCGGCGCACGATCCTTGACCACGTGACGTGGCGCTTGGCTCCGGGGGAGCGAGTGGGAATCGTCGGCGTGAACGGAGCAGGTAAAACGACGATCCTTAATCTTCTTCGTGGTGATCTGGAGCCAACAAGCGGCCGGGTGAAGCGCGGAAAGACCGTTCAGATTGCAACCCTTTCGCAGGATACTCACGAGCTTGACGAGCTCAGTGATCTTCGCGTTGTCGAGGCCGTGGACGCCGTCGCCCACAGCGTGATCGTTGACGGTAAGGAAGTTTCCGCTTCGCAGATGACGGAGAGAATGGGGTTTACTCGCGAGCGCGCGTGGACGCGGGTTAGTGAGATCTCCGGCGGTGAGCGGCGTCGGCTTCAGCTTATGCGCCTGCTCATGGCCGAGCCTAATGTTCTTCTTCTCGATGAGCCGACGAACGATCTTGACACGGATACCCTAGCTGCAATGGAAGACCTCCTTGATGCCTTCCCGGGAACCTTGGTTGTTGTCAGTCACGATCGCTATCTTCTTGAACGCGCGACCGATCACCAGGTTGCGCTCTTGGGGGATGGAAGCCTTCGCGCCCTTCCCGGGGGAGTCGAAGAGTACTTGAGTATTCGCGAGGCCAGTGGTGCCCAATCTCCTGATGCTCGCGAAAGCGCGGCAGGGCCTCGTCAATCTGGAAATGCGGCGGGGGAGGAATCTTTCGCAGGTGCCACAGGCTCGGGGATGACGGATTCTGCTGCACGTCGAGCAGCGAAGAAAGAAAGCGCAAGGCTTGAGCGAAAGATCGATACCTTGCGCACGCGCCTTGAGAAGGTCGAAGAAAAACTCGCTGAATGTGCTGCGCGTATTGCTGAGGATCAAAGTGCCTTGGAAGAGATGACGGATTTGTCTGCGCAGTCAACTCAGATTCGCCAGGAAATTGACGAGTTGGAAGAAGCTTGGCTCCTGAACGCGGAGCTTCTTGACGAGTAGAACTCGCAGTGCCATACCTTGTGTAGCGCAGCCTAACCTGAGGCAAATAGCCGGTTGGACTTTATCGAAAATACGTGAACAATCTTCGGAAGTGACACTCAGTTTTCATTGATATTCCGCGGAAATGAAGCCGCTATACGTTTTTCGAAATAAAACATGCATTCTTGAGGGGTCTTAACAATTTGTGTCGACTCTTCAAGGAGAACATCATGACGACCATCGACCTTCCCCTGGTCCAGGACTGCTCCGTTTCGGAGTGTTCGTACAACAACAACGGCTGCGCTGCTGGCGCCGTAACCATCGGCTACGGACGTACCTGCGCCACCTTCGTTCCGCTCTCGGTTCGCGGCGGCCTCGAGCGCAAGAGCCCGGTTGTTGGCGCCTGCCAGAAGGCAGACTGCTCCTTCAACACCGGTCTGGAGTGCACCGCTTCGGCGATTCGCGTGGGATCTGCCGGCGCTGACTGCCTGACCTACCAGGCTCGCTGAACACATCGCGTATAACAGGTGTGGCCCGCAGGAATTCCTGCGGGCCACACCCATATGTAAGACGGTGGAAAACGAGGCTTCTAGTTTCCCGCCCATGACTTCATTGTTGTCAGCATCTCGACCTTGTAGCGGTCCCACAAGCGTCCGCCCCACACCACTGAAATTGCGATGACGGCCACGCTCCAGGCCAAAGACACGACCACAGCAATAATGAAGGGGATTCCTGTGCCGGTGGTAAAGATCAAGGCAAGCCAGCCGGGCAAAGCGACCAACAAACCGCCCAGCATGGCAGCAGAGGTCGCCCACATCGCCACCATTCCAGCCCCTGCGCCTCGCGTCGACAGAGGCGATGCGCCAGGTTGCTGAACGGGGTAGACCCAGCGGCTTCCGACAACCGTTGCGATTCCTGATGAAGCAGTCAGGAAGAGAATGCACAAGCACAGTGTGTAGACGATATCAAGCACGCTCTTGCCCATAATGACGCATGCTGCTCCCGAGGCCACAAGGATGACCGGGGTAACAATAGCGAGTGACCCCAAGAGGCGGCCTAAACGATCTTCGCGCCCGGTCATTCCGGCAGCAATCGGCACCCATGCGCCCGTGGAATCATATTGCATATTCGCACCGATATTTGCGCCGATGACGATCGGAGCAAGGTACAGGAAAAAGCCGAAAGTGAAAGGCATGAATTCACGCACGTCACTGTCAATCATGTAGTCCATGAGAACGGCCATCACCGGGAAGAGGATCGTCGAACCCAAGGAAACCGACAGTCGAGAATCGTGAAGCCAGTAGTAAGCCGTCTTCGTCGCCATCGCAGCCGAGCGGCCCGAAAGCCCGAGCACCCTGCCAGCGTTGAACGCGCTTGAGTCCTGCTGAACGTGAATCCGAGCGCTGCTTTTGTCAATTCAGCCTCGGCGCGTGCCTCATCAACGTGATAGCGGCCAGCCTCAATGGCCTCACGCGCTTTGGCAGAAACACGGTTTGCGCTGCCGTACATCGACGGCTTTAATACGCGGATCCAGAGGACCCAACCTAGTGCGAGAGTCGCAAGACCGATTGCACAGCGAATTCCCGCAAGGAGGTAGTCCCCTTGCCTCAAGGATTCAAGTACCCCGAAAAAAGCACCAAAAGGTGTCGTGTAGACCTTGGAAGCGAAGGCAAGAACTGCGTCGTAGGAAAAATTGCGAATAAGAAACTGCATCCAGATTCCCATCGGCGCGAAAACTGCAACGAAAATCATCGAACCGATAAAAAGACGCAAAAATTCTTACGTTCTGAGTTTTTCAAAACTTGGTTTCCCGCCCACGTGGTTACGGACTTTGCCCAAATGACCGCAGTGAGGAGGGTGAGAACAGCAGCGCAAGTTGCGCCAAGTGAGAGCAGTAATTCACCGCGAGTGAGGAAAAACCACGCGGGTACAAGGAAGAGAAGTAATGAAAAATCCCGCCAATTCCAAGCGCTGACGCCGCCACAAGAGCAAAGGCAAGCTTGGGTGAGGGCGCAATGAAAGGGGAGAGGCGGCGTGGTTCCAGGGTGTTATCCATCGTCGAGAACAATAATGGCAGGATCAGCCACCCGAGGAAAAACCAAGGGGCCGATGAGCATGATGAACTCCGGCGGGATAGATTCGCTTAAAAGCCCCGACGCCAACGTACAGAGCGCCAACCATTGCCCAAACCATACAGTAGCGCCATGAGTGACAGGAGCAGGACGACGACTTGTTTGCACATCACGTTCCACATGATGCGCAGCTTCAAACGAATCAGTTGGCCAACCATGACAGCCCTTCGCTCGTGTGCAAGCCGCCCACCAACTGAGCAAAACGCTCGTCCAAGGACATGTCGCCCGCCACTTCTGCAGTCGTTCCAGAAGCCAAAACCTGTCCGTGATTAATCACAGCAACGTGGGTGCACAGCTGCTGGACGGTCGCCATGACGTGGCTGGACAAAATGACCGTTCCGCCCCGGTGAGTGAAATCGATGAGGATCTGGCGGATATTCGCTGCCGAAACCGGGTCGACCGCTTCGAAGGGCTCATCAAGGACCAAGACCGAGGGAGCATGGATGAGGGCTGCAGCAAGGGAGATCTTCTTCGTCATACCCGCCGAGTAGTCGGAGATGAGCTTCTTACCTGCATCCACGAGGTCCAAAGTCGCCAGCAACTGCTGCGTGCGCTCGCGAGCCGTTTCGCGAGGTAAACCGCGCAGCATTCCGACGTGAACCAAGAAATCAGGGCCGGAAAGGCGGTCGAGCAGACGCATCCCATCGGGCATGACGCCAAGCTGTGCGCGGGCAGCAAGATTATCGGCCCACTACATCGATTCCGTTGACGAAAGCAGTTCCAGAATCCGGGGTAAGTAAACCGGTCGCCATGTTGAGGGTTGTTGACTTGCTCTGCACCGTTGGGGCCGACGAAGCCGTAGAAGGATCCCTTTGGGGATGTCCAGGTTGAGGTTTGCCACCGCAACCAAGTTTCCGAAGATCTTCACGAGGCCGCGCATCGCGAGTGCGCATTCGCCGGGTTCGCCCAGAGGCTGCGTGGGCATAAAAGCAGGGAACGTGGCTGCGGGAGGTTGTTGGGCCGCTGGACCCGCTTGGAACTGTTGAGCGCTTGCGGGTCCGGGCTGGAACTGTTGAGGATTTACCGGAGCCTGTTGGAAACCGGGGGCTTGCTGGTATTGCTGCGCAACGAAAGCGGCTTGCCCGTACTGCTGTCCAGGTTCGGGTGGTGGAGGAACGATCGATCGCCTCTTTGGTTGAGACTGCTCCGGCTGCCCGGGAGTCACTGCCGGCTGCCCCGGCTGGAAAGGCTGTCCGGGAGGCGGAACTGGAGGAGTCGGAGGGAGCGGGGGTTGAGACATCGTCGATATTCCTTCCTGAAATGTCCTAATGGGTCCAGATTAGTCGCTGCGGACTTGTTGAGTCGAAGCTTCTCACGTGAGACCGTGCGAGGGGAGAAAAACCACTTATATCGTGCGAAAACTGTAAACTCAGCTGTGGGTTTGCTGATGATTTTCGGGAGTGATTCTGGGATATTCGAAAATCGTACTTTTGTGTCCTTTGAGCTTGCTACTCTTTTGAGTGACTGGAGGTTACAGCTCGGAGGGTGCTCCAGCTGGCCCCGGGTGCCGCGACTGTCGCGGGTGCCCGTGCATTTTGATCGTGCACCTTGAGAGGAAGCTGCACATGCTGCGTGTGAAGAAGCGAACTGTGATCGGTGCTCTGGCAGCCTTTTCCCTTTTTGGAATGCCGCTAGCTGCCTACGCGGATCCCAGCGAAGACCCGACATCGGGAAACGAAACTCAGGCCTCGACGTCCACACCCAGCGTCGAGGCCTCGGCACATGTTCGGCAGACGCGCGCGGTGAGTGCCCTGGTCTCGATCCCGGATATTCAGACCACGGGCGATGGCGATGACTCCCAGCTGATCAATCAGACGGTCGAAACCAAAGGCGTTGTAACTGCGGCTCACCCCAAGGAGAGAACGCAAACCTCAAGGGCCTTGAGGGCTTTACCATCCAAACCCCCGGAACAGGCGGAACCTGGGACCCTGCGCGAACCGCCTCTGACGGCCTCTTCGTCTTCATGGGGAAATCTTCTGCGATGATGCCCTCCATTGGTGACTGCGTCGTTGTCAAAGGCAAGGTCGCTGAGTATTCAGGCGTGAAAAATGCAACCGCCGCAACCCAGAGCCTGACCCAATTGCTTCCCGCAAAGTATTACCGCTGCTACTGATTGTGATCCCGTCAAGCCAACGGAACTGAGCGGTGTGCCCACTCAAGACCAGATGGAAGCACTTGAGTCCATGCTGGTCCTGCCCAAGGACACGTGGACGATCACCGATAACTATCAAGACCAACCGCTACGGGACGCTTTCGCTCACCCCCGGAACTGAGGTTTTGCGGACCGCGACCGACGTTGTCGCCCCTGGCGCTGCAGCTCAAGCCTACGAGGCTGAAAACGCCGCCAAGACCATCGACCTGGACGATGCCTCGACCACGGACCCTAACGAACTTCAAGCAAAACGGGCACAAAGAACGCTACGCCTACCTGGCCAACGGAGCCCCTGCTCGCGTGGGCTACCACGTGACCTTCACGAAACCCGTTGTCTTGGAATCACGCTTCGGGAGCTTTGTTTTCCAACCCACGCAGATGACCGCTGGAAATCCTGATCGCTCGCCGGTGACCATCACGGGGGAGCGGCCCGCTGCTCCGACAGTGAGCGGGGATACGAAGGTCGCAACCTTCAACGTCCTCAACTACTTCTCTGACCTAGGGCGAAAATGAACCCGGATGCAAGGGATACGAGGACCGCGACCACAAGTATGTGACCGATAAGAACTGCAAGCTCCGCGGCGCTTGGTCCTCACAGGCTTTCGCGAACCAGCAGACCAAGATCGTTCAGGCGATTAATACGATTGATGCCGACGTCGTGGCATTGGAAGAAATCGAAAACCCTGTGGCATCGGGTGTCAGCAGCGACCGTGACGGTGCGCTCAAGAGCCTCGTCAATGCGCTCAATGCAGCTGCAGGATCCGAGGTTTGGGCCTATGTCCCCAGTCCCTCAACCGTTCCCGCAAACGAGGACGTCATCCGCATCGCTTTCATCTACAAGAAGGCAACAATTACCCCGGTCGGTGACTCTGTCATTTACGATGATCCGGCGTACACGGGCCTTGCGCGTCAGCCGCTGGCTCAAGAATTCAAGCCGATTACTGATGCAAACCACGAAGGCAAGAACTTCGTTGTCATTGCCAACCACTTCAAGTCCAAGGGATCTGCACCCAAGAACTTGTCCGGCGCGGAAGCAGCAGCCAACACTGACAACGGTGATGGTCAGGGGAACTCGAATGGAGTCCGCGTCAAGCAAGCCCGCGCACTTGCCACCTTCGCACAGCGTTTCAACGGAACCCCCTGACACTGCTTTGTTGGTGACTTCAACGCCTACACGATGGAAGACCCTCTGAAAGTCCCTGACCGATGCGGGCTGGGCCCACGAGTCAGGGCTCACGGTGATTCCTCCTACGTGTATGGCGGTCGCTCGAGATCGATGGACCACGTCTTCGCGAACTCTGCAGCGCACCCGCTGATCACCGAGGTGAAGTCGTGGGCGGTGAACGCTCAAGAGAGCATCGCCTTCGAATACTCGCGCGCAAACTACAACGCTTACCTGGCTTTCGAGGCCGACAACCCCTACCGCGCCTCTGACCACAATCCTGAGATCATCGGACTGAATCTCATCACCCCTGATCGCCCAGCCGCCGGTTGGCCCCTCGGCCCAGCTTCCTCGACTAACCCCGGCGCCCCCTGCAGGTACCCCTGAACAGTCTGCCTCGGCAACAAAAAGCCAGCACAAGCGCACTAAGCTGGCCTCGACCGGCGTGAACGAAAACCATTCCACTGGCCCTGGGAGCCCTGGTGCTGGGCGTGGCAGCCTGCGCCATGCGCCGCCGGACCCTCTGACCTTCACCCAACCATCATGAGAGGAAACAATATGCTCACTCGAACCCGAAGGGCGGTGATTGCGACCGGTGCAGCCCTCGCGCTCTTCGCAACGCCTCTTGCCGCCTTCGCAGACCCCGCTGGCGAGGCAACCCGACGACGGAGGCGAGCCCCGAGGCTACCGCAGCTGCCCCCGCCGCCGAAGCCACGGCCTCGGCAAACCAGACGACTCCCGCCCCGGCCCTGCAGTGGGCACGGATCGCGGCGCATCCGATATCGTCACCCTGGACCTGTACAACCTCACCGATGTGCACGGCCACATCGAGATGCAAAAGGACCGCAAGAGCCGCAAGGTCGTCGAGGCGGGTCTTCCTGCGATGAATTGCTACCTCAAGCGAGCAAGCGCAACGAACCCTGAACTCAAAGCTTCACCCTGCTCGGCGACAACATTGGCGCCTCTCCCTACACCTCGGGTGCGCTGAAGGATAACCCGACCATTGAAGCGCTCAACACGATGCATCCCTTGGGCTCGACCATGGGTAACCACGAGTTGGATATGGGCCAAGCCGTCTTCAAGCAGCGCGTCGATGGCTCAAACCCCTCCGAATTTGTTCAAACGAACTTCCCCTACCTTGCAGCAAACGTTGAAGGAATGGGAACGTGGGGAGCGGGCACTCCTTACCTGGGAGAGTACGCTGTGGACCTCTCCTTCGGGAGTGACGGTCGCGTTCATCGGTGCGATTGCCGAGGACGTTCCCTACAAGCTCAGCCCCGGAACCACTCAAGGCCTGACTTTCAAGGATCCAATCGCCAAGATCAACACCCTGGCGAAGCAGCTCAAGCAGGATGGAACCGCGCAGATCGTCATCGCCATGCTTGATGATGACGTGAAGAACAACTACCCGAAGATGGGTCCTGATGTCTGACGGCCTCATGGGTGGCGACACGCACGTTCCTTACGAGTTTGACCACGTCGATTCGGCGGTCGAACTCACCTCTCAGAACCCCCTTCTGGCGGGTGTTGCCTCCGGTTCTTACACGGATAACCTGGGCCTGATTCAGATCTCCTACGATACGGCGACCGGAAAGGTCGTTAAAGCTGACACTAAGCTGATCCCCGCTGCGACCGTTTACGAGTGTGGTGAAGATCCCCAGACGAAGGCAGTTGTTACCCGCGCACAGCAGGCCTCGGCCGTTGCCGGTGCCCAAGTTGTGGCACGGGGATGCACCGAGAGCTTCCACCGTGGCATTTTTCGAGGCGCCCGATGGAAGCATCGAAAAGGGCGGTAACCGCGGTATCGAGTCGACTCTGGGCAACCTGGCTGCTGACGCGATGCGCGAAACGATCCGTACACCCGATGGGAACCCCGTTGATATCGGCATGATCAATGCTGGCGGTCTGCGTGCAGATCTTGAACCCGGTAGCGATGGCACCATCACCTACAAGCAGAGCTACGACGTCATGCCCTTCTCGAACGAGCTGGGATACGTGACCATCAAGGGCTCTGATGTGAAGGACGCTCTGGAAGAACAGTGGAAGACGAACCTGAACTCTCAGAACTCGCGCCCGCTGCTCAAGCTTGGTCTGTCGAAAGAATGTCCAGTACACCTACGATCCTTCCAAGCCCTACGGTGAGCGCATTACCTCACTGCTCGTCAATGGTGCGCCCATCGATATGAACAAGAACTACACGGTTGGGTCGGTGACCTTCCTCCTTGCTGGAGGCGACACCTTCCCAGCACTCACCCGTGGAACGAAGACGGTTCTGGGCAACCTCGACCGCGATAAGTTCAACGAGTATCTGGCTGCACACAATGGCATCAAGGCTGCGACCTCTCAAGCAGGCAATCGGTGTGACGCTCCCGAGCGATCCGGTGACTCCCGATCAGGAATTCACCGTGCCTTTGCGCGGCCTGTCCTTCTCTGAGGGCCCCGGCAAGACCCAAAATGTCAAGTCTCCTCGGATCGGTAGCTGTCAATGCAAGCGTCAACAACTCGCTGCGCGAAGAGCACGCATCCGATGAGGCCTCGATTATCACAACCGACGGCGCTGGCCAGGCAACTCTGAAGGCCTCGCTGCCGATGTCGGTGTGCGCTGCCAAGCCCGAAGGGGGAGTGCTCTCGCTTCCCGTCACCGTTGAGACCGACTTTGGCACCGTCGTTCCCGAGGCCTCGGGACTGACTGTTCAGGTCACCCTGCCCGGTTGCGGCACAACAGCCCGGTGCTGCGGCAACGAACGCAAAGGGCGTCGCGGGCAAGAAGCTGGCACGTACCGGTTCCGAGGCCGCGCTGGTCGCTTTGGCCGCTCTCGGTATGGGTGGACTCGGCTTGGTGATGCGTCGCAAGTTTGCATGATAGGAACTCGGTATTCGCCGGGATATGCCGGTGGAAAGCCCGAGTGACCTGCGCCTGTGGGCGGTGGGATGAAGAAATCCTGCCGCCCACAGGCGTATGCATGGACGGAAAATATAACTTTTATCGATTCGTTATCGCGCTGAGGCCGATTCGCCTTGACGCGTCCGAACGTGATGGGAGAAACTCTAAAAGGGCGTCAACGCAGCACACGTATGCGTTCTCGCAAGCGGTGGTGCGCGTGTCTTCCAAGTGGTTGATTCGCGCTGTCGCAACCAACCTACTGTGTATCAACACAATCTACTTGGAGGAATAACGGCATGAAGACCCTCACAAGAATCGTTGCAGTCGCTGGCGTTGCTACGCTCGCACTGACCGCGTGCTCGTCCGGTTCGAAGCCCTCTTCGGATTCCGGCTCGACCTCGAGCGCATCTTCCAATGGCGCAAGCTTCAAGGCTTGCGCCGTTTCTGATGCTGGCGGTTGGGACGACAAGTCCTTCAACGAATCCGCATACAACGGCCTGAAGGCCGCACAGTCGAAGCTCGGCATTCAGATCAACACGGCAGAGTCCTCCTCTTCGTCGGACTTCGTACCCAACACTGAATCAATGGTCTCCGACGGCTGCAACCTGATCATCGGCGTTGGCTTCAACTTGGAGAAGGCACTGCACGCCTCTGCAAACGACAACAAGGACGTCCACTACGCACTTGTTGACTCTTCCTTCTCGGACGACTCCAACAAGACCGTAACCGTTGAGAACGCACGTCCTCTGCTCTTCAACACCGCTGAAGCTGCTTACCTGGCTGGTTACGCCGCAGCGGGAATGAGCAAGACCGGCAAGGTCGCCACCTTCGGTGGCATCCAGATTCCTTCGGTTACCGTCTTCATGGACGGCTTCGCCGATGGTGTCGCAGCCTACAACAAGGCAAAGGGCACGAACGTCCAGGTTCTCGGCTGGGACAAGGCAACCCAGAACGGCTCCTTCACCCAGTCCTTCGATGACCAGGCACTGGGCAAGCAGCAGGCACAGCAGTTCATCGACCAGGGCGCTGACATCATCATGCCCGTCGCTGGTCCTGTGGGCCTGGGCGCAGCTGCTGCTGCAAAGGCCGATGGCAAGACCTACATCATTGGTGTTGACTCCGACTGGTACGAATCTGCCCCCGACTACAAGTCGATCATTCTGACCTCGGTCATGAAGAAATCCGGTGCTTCAGTTGAGCAGGCCATCACGGACTCTGTGAATGGCAAGTTCAGTGCGACTCCTTACGTGGGTACTCTGGAAAACGGTGGTGTCTCCATCGCTCCCTTCCACGAATTCGATTCCAAGGTTCCTCAGGATCTGAAGGATGAGCTCACCAAACTCACCGATCAGATCAAGAAGGGCGAACTGAAGGTTGAGTCCGCAAACTCCCCGAAGTGATTCGTGAACACTAAGTGAAGGCGCGGTGGTCTCTCCACCGCGCCTTCGCTGTATCAGCTATCCTGAAACTGAAACTCAACCGCGCAGAAGGGCGGAGTTACAGTGAAGTTGGAACTCAAGGGGATCACCAAACGTTTCGGTCCTCTGGTCGCAAATAATGACATCAACCTCACCATCGAAGAAGGGCATATTCACGCGCTTCTTGGTGAAAACGGAGCCGGTAAATCAACGCTGATGAATGTGCTTTACGGCCTTCACCAGCCCGATGAAGGAGAAATCCTCATCGATGGGAATCCGGTCCGCTTCAACGGTCCCGGTGATGCGGTTGCCGCGGGGATTGGAATGGTGCACCAGCACTTCATGCTGATCCCGGTCTTTACCGTCGCAGAATCGATCGCCCTCGGTTTTGAACCGACAAAAGCAAGCGGGTTGATTGATCTTGCGCAGGCGCGACGCACTGTTGAAGAAGTCTCTGCGCGCTTTGGTTTCGATCTTGATCCCGATGCCCTCATCGAAGACCTTTCTGTTGGTGCCCAGCAGCGAGTCGAAATCGTTAAGGCCCTCTCGCGTCAAGCAAAGGTCCTTATCCTTGATGAGCCAACGGCAGTTTTGACTCCCCAGGAAACCGATGAACTCATGGCGATCATGCGTCAACTTGCTGATGCGGGAACGTCCATCGTCTTCATTACCCACAAACTGCGCGAGGTCCGCGCCGTCGCAGATGAAATCACCGTCATTCGACGCGGAACCGTCGTCGGTGAGGCATCTCCGCAGGACTCCGAATCCGAGCTGGCCAATAAGATGGTCGGCCGGTCGGTCATGATGCGCGTTGACAAAGCTGATGCACATCCAAAGGGTGGGGGATTGGAGTTCAAGGAGATCTCCATGCTCTCTCCTACGGGCTTGCCTCTCCTCGACCACGTATCTTTCGCTGTTGAACGCGGTGAAATTGTTGCGGTTGCTGGTGTTCAAGGTAACGGTCAGACCGAACTTGCGCAGACCATTTTGGGCCTAGCAACCCCGAATTCCGGTGAGATCCTCCTTGAAGGAATTGACATTACACACGCTGGCCCCCGCAAGTCTTTGGACGCGGGAATCGGCTTCATTCCCGAGGACCGTTCGACCGATGGCATTATTTCCTCTTTCTCGATCGCTGAAAACCTGGTCCTGGACCAGTACAAGGACTCGCGTTTCGCGGCTGGTCCCATGCTTAAGCTCGGAATCATCGCTCAAAATGCGCGGGCTAAGGAGGAAGAGTTCGACATTCGCCTGACCTCGATCAGTGATCCGATTTCCTCTCTTTCGGGCGGAAATCAGCAAAAGGTCGTTGTCGCGCGCGAAATGTCGAAGGACCTCAACCTGCTTGTTGCGAACCAGCCAACTCGTGGCGTGGACGTGGGCTCGATCGAGTTCATCCACAAGCGCATCGTCGAGGTTCGCGACCAGAACATTCCCGTTCTGTTGATTTCATCAGAGTTGGATGAAGTGATTTCGCTGGCCGATCGCATCGTCGTGATGTATCGAGGCCGTGTGATGGGTATCGTTCCTGCAAATACCCCGCGTGATGTGCTCGGTTTGATGATGGCCGGCGTTCCCTATGACGAGGCTGTGGCGGGCGAGCAGGAAAACGCTGAGGTTTCGGATTCACACGAGGAGAGAAGTGATGACCCAGGCAAAACGTCCTTCGAAGACACTGGTTGTGTGTCGTCACATCTTGGGATCGCGGTGGTTCGTTTCCATCCTCGCGGTTCTCATTGCTTTGCTCTAGGTGCGATTTTGATCGCGATGACCGGCGCATCGGTACTCGATGCCTATTACGCGATGTTCCGCGGGGCAATCTTTGACCCCAGCGCACGCAGCTTCCAACGTCAGATCAAGCCGCTGACAGATTCTCTGTTCTTCTCAATCCCCCTGGTACTGGGCGGTTTGGGTCTTGCTCTGGGTTTCCGCGCAGGGTTGTTCAACATCGGCGGTAAAGGCCAGATTATTTTCGGTGCTCTTGCCGCTGTGTGGGTTGGCTTCGCAATGAACTTGCCTCCCGTTATTCACACCCTTGTTGCTCTTCTTGCCGCGATGGTCGCCGGTGCTTTTTACGCCGGAATCGCCGGTGTGCTCAAAGCAAAGACCGGAGCTAACGAAGTCATCGTTACCATCATGTTGAACTCGATTGCCACCCTGGCGCTGGGCTACATCCTTTCGAAGCAATCGTGGCAGGTCCCGGGTTCTAATCAGCCTCAAACTCCGAAGGTTTCGGATTCAGCCGCTTTCGCTCGCATCCTCGATGCGCCCTTCAAGATTCACATGGGTGTTTTCGTCGCGCTCCTTGCGGTCATCGTTTTCTGGTGGCTCATTGAGCGTTCGACCTTGGGCTTTGAAATCCGAGCTGTTGGCGCCAATCCCGAGGCCGCCCGTACCGCCGGAATTTCGGTTGGGAAGATTACCACAATCACCATGGCCATCTCAGGTGCCTTCCTCGGCCTTGCGGGTGCAAACGAGGCCTTGGGCACCGTTGGTTATGTCTCGCGCGATATCACTGGCACCATCGGCTTTGATGCCATCACGGTTGCTCTTTTGGGGCGGAACAAGCCACTGGGCACTCTGGGCGCAGGTATTCTCTTTGGTGCGTTTAAAGCAGGTGGCTACACCATGCAGGCGAAGGGCGTCCCAATCGATATGATCTTGATTCTCCAGTCAGTGATCGTCCTGCTCATTGCAGCCCCCATGCTTGTTCGCTGGCTCTTCCACCTGCCCAAGGAAACCAAGAAGAGCTTGCGCGCTGAGCTCGCTGAACTCAGCGATGAACCCGCTGAAGAGGACGGGAAGAGCCCGGCCGCGGCCTCGGCAGTGAAGGAAAACATAGCGTCTGAGGGCGGCGATGCCGTCGTCGATGGCGCCTCCACCGATTCGGAAGGAGAGGCACGATGAGCCAGACGCAAGCAATGAATGACGTTCAGCTCAAGCGTTCATGGAAGATGCCAGTCGTCTACGTTCTGGCAGCGCTCCTGCAAATTCTTTTCACGATCAAGGTCAGCGGCGACGTCACCATCCGCCTCAATGACAAGTCCCAGAGCCTCAATATCGACGATATCGTCACCCCGGGCGTCCCATCCTCCTGGTACTGACAGCGCTGACTCTTGTGGTGGCCGTGTGGTCGATCTACTCGGTGTGGGCACGTCGGCAGGACCCGCGCTGGTTCAACGTCACCATGATGATCACAGCCGGAGTCGCAACGGTCTTCGGATTCCTGATCTATGCAGGTTCGGGTTCGAGCGGTGTCGTGACACTCACCTCGACCCTGTATTCGACCGTCGCAATTTCAACGCCTCTGATCTTCGGTTCGCTTTCGGGCGTTGTTTCGGAACGTGTTGGCGTTGTCAATATCGCCATTGAAGGTGACCTTCTCCTGGGAGCTTTCGCGCGTCATGGCTGCCTCGTACTTCCAGACTTCATGGGCCGGCCTGATCGCAGCGCCGATCGCGGGCGCCTTCCTTGGCTGCCTCTTGGCGCTCTTCTCGGTCAAGTACGGCGTGGATCAGATCATCGTCGGTGTGGTCTTGAACGTCTTGGCAGCGGGTCTGACGACTTTCTTCTACGGAACGTGGATGACGAAGAAGGCAGAACTCTTCAATACGAATAGGTTCTCGCTCTCTCGATATCAGATTCTGATCCTGGGAGAAATCCCGGTTATTGGCCCGATGCTCTTCAACCACAACATCTTGGTCTACTTGATGTACGCCACGGTGATTTTCTTGGCGATCTACCTGTACCGTTCGCGTTGGGGCTTGCGTCTTCGCGCCTGTGGTGAGCACCCGCGAGCAGCCGATACCGTTGGCATTAACGTCAATCGCACGCGAACCCTCAACGCCATCCTCGCTTCTAGTTTTGCGGGATTGGGCGGTGCATTCTTCACCATCGGTTCGGGACCGTCCTTCACTGACAATATCTCCGCGGGCAATGGCTACATCGCCTTGGCCGAATGATCTTTGGGTAAGTGGCACCCGATCGGCGCCATGGGTGCTGCACTGATGTTCGAGGGTTTTGCTCAGGGCGCTCGCGCGCCTGCTGCCGAACCTGGAGCAGTCCATTCCTTCAGACCTGATCTCGATGATCCCCTACATCGTGACCATCATCGCGGTCGCCGGATTCGTCGGGAAGTCGCGTCCGCCGGCAGCTGAGAACATTCCCTACACGAAGTGATCGACTGCTAGGAAGAAGGAACGCCTCATGGACATCAACTGGGAAGATCTTCAGGATCTTGCTATCTCGGCAATGGAACAGGCCTACTGCCCATACAGCGGATTTCCCGTTGGCGCAGCTGGACTGACGACAGACGGGCAAACCCTATTCGGGATGCAACGTAGAGAATGCCGGTTACGGTGTCACACTGTGCGCTGAATGCGGAATGGTTTCGCAGATGGTGCGCTCCGGTGGCGGTCGCCTCGCGGCGGTCGTTGCGGTGAACGGGAATTGTGAGCCGGTTGCTCCCTGTGGTCGTTGCCGTCAGCTCATTTTTGAGCACGGCGGCAATGACTGCTTGGTTTTGATGCCCGAGGGCGTCATGACCATGAAACAGGTGCTACCGGGAGCTTTTGGCCCCCACGACCTGACCGAAGTGCCTTCAGCACGATTCAACGAAGACTAATGACTATGGCGGGCGTGCGCGTGAACTGATCGTGCGCGCCCGCCAGACATTGTCCGAAACAACACCCAGGAAGGACATCATGAAACAGTTTGATGCCGTCGACGTCATTCGCGTGAAGCGTGATGGCGGGAAACTGTCCACTGAAGAGATTCAATGGACCATTGATGCCTACACGCGCGGGGTGATGAAAGACGAGCAAATGGCCGCCCTGGCCATGGCTGTTTTCCTGCGCGGAATGGACCGTGAAGAAATCGTGACGTGGACTCAGGCCATGATTGATTCCGGCGAGCGCATGGATTTCGCACGTATTTCCCGCGTAACCGCTGATAAGCATTCGACCGGTGGCGTGGGCGATAAGATCACCCTTCCGCTTGCCCCACTTGTTGCTGTCTTCGGAGTTGCAGTCCCGCAGCTTTCCGGTCGAGGCCTCGGTCACACGGGCGGAACCCTCGACAAACTCGAGGCCATTCCCGGCTGGCGTGCATCTTTGTCCAACGACGAGATCTACCACCAATTGGGCGAGGGATGCGGAGCGGTGATTTGCGCCGCTGGAGCGGGCTTGGCTCCTGCAGATAAGAAGCTGTATGCGCTGCGTGACATCACTTCGACCGTGGATTGCATTCCCCTCATTGCTTCTTCGATCATGTCGAAGAAAATCGCCGAGGGAACCGACTCCTTGGTTCTGGACGTCAAGGTTGGCAGCGGTGCTTTCATGAAGGACATTGATCACGCTCGCGAGCTGGCGCGCACCATGGTGGACCTGGGCCGCGATGCCGGTGTAAAGACTCAGGCGCTTCTCACCGATATGTCCACTCCGCTGGGACTCAAGGTCGGTAACGCCCTTGAAGTTGAAGAATCCGTTGAGGTTCTTGCCGGTGGTGGTCCCGCGGACGTCGTCGAATTGACCGTTGAACTTGCTCGCGCCATGCTCACCATGGCAGGACGCCCCGATGCCGATGTGGAAGCAGCGCTGAAGGACGGTCGCGCCATGGATGTGTGGCGCGCGATGATCCGTGAACAGGGTGGAGACCCCGACGCAGCTTTGCCGACCTCCGCGCTAACCCACACGGTCACTGCCGAGGCCGATGGCTTTTATTTCCGAAATGGATGCACTCAGCGTGGGCGTGGCCTCGTGGAGGCTGGGCGCGGGCCGTGCAGTCAAAGACGATCCGGTGCAGGCGGGAGCGGGAATTGAAATTCACGCCAAGCCGGGGGAACTCGTGCGCAAGGGAGACGCGCTCTTCACCCTGCACACCGACGATGAGTGGCGTATTCCCTCGTGCTCTCGAAGCACTGGATGGGAGTGCGCATCAGCGATACTGCCCCGGCTGCTCGCAGCATCATTTTGGACCGCGTGGGCTAAGAAGACAGACACCTAGAAGTGCCTCTGCGAGGCAATGACCGACTGACAGAACAACAACCGCATTGGAGTGGACAACCATGAAATCAACGCCGCACATTGACCCGAAGGCTCCTATCGCCCCGACTATCTTGCTGCCCGGAGATCCGCTCCGCGCCAAGTTCATCGCGGAAACCTACCTAGAGGATGCGCAGCAGTTTAACTCGGTGCGTAACATGCTGGGCTTCACCGGCACCTACCAGGGCACTCCCGTGTCCGTCATGGGTTCGGGAATGGGCATTCCCTCAATCTCGCTGTACGCCTGGGAGCTCATCCACGTCTTTGGCTGCACGAAGCTCATCCGAGTCGGTACCTGTGGTGCACTGCAAGAAGGCATCAACCTCTACGACGTTGTCATCGCTCAGGGCGCATGCACGAACTCGAACTTCCTCGATCAGTACAACGTGCCCGGAACCTACGCTCCGATCGGTTCCTACCGCCTGATTGAGGCAGTCCGCCAGAATGCTAAGGAACTGGGAGTGACCACACACGTTGGTAACATCCTTTCTTCTGACACCTTCTACAACGCAGATCCGACTTTCAATGATCGTTGGAAGAAGATGGGAATCATGGCCATCGAGATGGAAACTGCTGGCCTGTACGCGACCGCTGCCGAGGCCGGGGTGGAAGCGCTGGGTCTCTTCACTGTTTCTGACTCCATCGTGACCGGCGAAGAAACGACCGCGGAAGAACGCCAGACTGCCTTTACTCAAATGATGGAGATCGCGCTTCCTCTGGCCCAGATCTGAGGAAAGACGAGGAATCAATATGAAGAAAACTGACGTTGCACGGATCATTGATCACACGATCCTCAAGCCCGAGGCAACTCACCAAGACGTCGCGCGAATCGTTGAAGAAGGCGCACGTTTTGGCACCTACTCGGTGTGCGTGTCTCCTTCCATGCTTCCCCTTGACGTTCCTGAGAGACTGAAAGTGGCGTGCGTGGTGGGATTCCCCTCGGGTGCGGTGAAGGCGAATGTGAAGGCTTTCGAGGCCAAGCAAGCGATCGCTGACGGCGCCGACGAGATCGATGTGGTCATCAATATTGCCCTCGCAAAGGAAGCAAAATTCGATCAAGTCGAAGATGAGATCCGCGCAGTCTGCGCTGAGATTCCCTGCTGGCAAGATCTTGAAGGTCATCATCGAATCTGCGGCGCTCACCGATGAAGAGATCGTTGCCGTGTGCCGCGCGGCCGTTGCTGCGGGTGCTGATTTCGTCAAGACCTCGACCGGTTTCCACCCCGCGGGTGGGGCCTCGGTTCACGCCGTTGAACTGATGCGTCAAACCGTGGGGGAGAACGTGGGAGTTAAGGCGTCTGGCGGCATTCGCGACGCCCAAACGGCTATCGCAATGATCGAGGCGGGCGCGAATCGTCTGGGCGTTTCTGCAACCGCGGCGATTCTTGCTGGTCTTGAAGACTAATTCAGGGGGAAAAATGAACGTTATTGAACGAGCTCAACAGTGGGTGGACCACGATCCGGATCCGGCAACCGCGGCTGAACTCGCCTCTGCCGTTGAAGCGGCGCGCGCAGGAGACGAGAGCGCGCTTGCCGAACTGGACCGCGCCATGAATGGCCCCCTGCAGTTCGGTACTGCAGGCCTCCGCGGTGAAAATTGGCCCGGGCGAATCCCGAATGAATCTCTCGGTCGTCATCCGTGCAACCGCCGGCTTGTGCGCGGTTCTCCTCAAGCATGCAACGCGCGCTCCGCGCGTTGTCATCGGCTGCGACGCCCGCTACGGATCAGTTGATTTTGCTCACGCAGCTGCACGCGTGGCCTCGGCAGCAGGATGCGAAGTGCTCTTGCTCCCGCTGAAGAACCCCACCCCGCTCACTGCATTTTCGGTGCGCGAGCTGGATGCCGATGCGGGCATCATGGTCACCGCATCGCACAACCCGCCTCGCGATAATGGCTACAAGGTCTACCTGGGTGGAACCGTCGTGACCGGTGCCGGTCAGGGCGTCCAGATCGTTTCTCCCTTCGATGCCGAGATCGCTTCTGCGATTGCTTCGGCTCCTTTCGCTGATCAGATCGCCCAGAACGACGAACTGATCGTCAATGTGGATCCTCGCGAGGACTACATTGCTCGTGCTTCTTCGCTGGCGCAGGGAAGCCCGGAAATCAAGGAAGATCTGGCCATCACCTTGACCGCTATGCACGGTGTGGGCGCAGCCCTGACCCAGCAGGTGCTCAACGAGGCCGGCTTTAGCAAGGTCAGCCTCGTTGCAGAGCAAGTGGAACCGGACCCCTGACTTCCCGACGGTGTCCTTCCCGAACCCCGAGGAGCCCGGCGCTCTGGATCTGGCAATCGCACACGCGCGTGCAAATGGTTCAGACCTCATCATCGCGGTTGACCCAGATGCTGACCGCTGTGCGCTCGCGGTTCCCGATGAGGCCTCGTCGACCGGTTGGCGTCAGCTTTCCGGTGATGAAACGGGCTGCTGCTGGGCGAGTTCCTTTGCGGGAAGCGCCCCGAGGATGCGGTTTTTCGCGAACTCGATCGTTTCCTCGCGTTTGCTGGGCAAGATTGCTCAGGACACGGCCTCAGTACCAGCACACACTCACCGGCTTCAAGTGGATCGCACGCGTCCCGGGTCTCTACTTCGGCTATGAAGAAGCCATCGGTTTTTGCCCCGATCCCACGCGTGTGCGCGATAAGGACGGCATCGCCACCTCGGTTGTTGCCGCTTCCTTGTTCGCCATGCTCAAGAGCCAAGGACGCACGGCAAAGGACGAACTTGAGCGCATGGCAAGGCTCTATGGCCTGCATGTGACCGCTCCGCTGACCTTCCGCGTCGATCGCCTCGAGTTGATCGTCAGAGGGCATGCAGCGCCTGTTCTCAGCCCCCGACAACTCTTGCCGGCGCTGAGGTTGAAGGAGTCGTGGACCTGTCGAAGGGATGGGATGGCCTGCCGGGGACGGATGCACTCATGGTCACCACTACTGCCGGTGACCGCGTGATTGCTCGTCCGTCTGGCACAGAACCCAAGCTCAAGTGCTACCTCGAAGTCGTAATCCCCGTGGAAGATGGCGCAGAGGTCCCCTGGGCGCAGGCTCGCGAGCGCTTGGAGACGATTAAGTCCGAATTCGGCGCCGCGATTGGGATCTGAGTGATTCCCGAGGCCTCGCATGCTGTGGAATGCATACAGTAGTCGCGGCTTGGAACTTCTGGTGGGTGTCTCCTTCGGGTGACACCCACCAGCTGCATCCGACTCCTCCCATGGGGCTACTCACTCTGTGGCGCACCATCATGTGCTTCTCTATGAAGAGCTACGCGTGGTTGACTCGCGGCAATCTATCGAGGCTGGCAGGATAAAAGAGTGAGCGAAGAACACACCTCATCCAATACACAGCCTCAAGATTTTCACGATCATCTGCTTTTACAGGCATTCGCGTGGGATTTGCCCGCTGATCAGAGCTTGTGGAGGACGATTGCTGCTACGGCGCACGACCTTGCGGATCTGGGGATTGAAGGCGTCTGGCTTCCACCCGCGTACAAGGGCTATAAGGGATCTGAGGATGTTGGATACGGCGTCTACGACATGTATGACCTGGGCGAGTTCGATCAAAAAGGAAGCATCGCCACAAAGTACGGCACGAAGGATGAATACCTCGCGGCTATCGATGCGCTCCACGAGGCCGGGATTCACGTCATCGCCGATATCGTCTTGAACCATCGTCTTGGCGGTGATGAGACTGAGGAAGTTCGAGCGCGCAGGGTTGATCCGGGGAACCGAATGCAGGTGATCTCCGACGAAGAAACAATCCGTGCGTGGACCCGTTTCACCTTCCCAGGCCGGGCAGGAACCTACTCCGATTTCCAGTGGAATTCGCAGTGTTTCAAAGGTATCGACTGGGATGAAAACACCAAGACCAATGCCGTGTGGCTTTTTGATGGCAAAGAATGGGATCCAACAGCGGGCGAGGAGCTGGGCAACTACGACTATCTCATGGGTTGTGATGTCGACGTATCCTCCCCGCAGGTTAATGAAGAATTGGACCGTTGGGGTCGCTGGTACGTTGAGACCACGGGAGTCGATGCCCTGCGCTTGGATGCCGTCAAACACATCGGTTCAGATTTCTTCCTGCGTTGGCTGAAAGATCTTCGCGCCGCAACAGGGAAGTCTCTACCGGTTGTTGGCGAATACTGGAGTTATGACGTGGGACAGCTGTGTTCCTACCTTGATCGAGTGCCTCAAATTGGCTTATTCGACGTCCCCTTGCACTTCCACTTTCACGAGGCCTCCGTCTCAGATGGCAACTTTGATCTTTCACAGCTCTACGCGAATACCTTGGTTGCTGTGCGTCCCCAAAATGCGGTGACTTTCGTTGAAAACCATGACACTCAACCGGGACAATCACTGGAATCGACCGTTGCACCCTGGTTCAAGCTCTCTGCTTATGCTTTGATTCTTTTCCGCGATAGCGGGTTCCCTGCGTTTTCTGGGAGATCTTTTTGGGCAGTGGGGATAGGCTCCCCGCAGTGCGCGAGCTTCCCTTCCTCATGCAAGCCCGAAAGACCGCGGCTCAAGGCCCGCAATTTGATGCTTTCGATAATCCCGACGTGGTTGGTTTTGCTCGACAGGGCATTGAAGGGGACCCCTCGACAGGCTGTGCAGTTGTTCTATCGGATCGTCTTGCTGGTGAGAAACGTTTGTTCCTTGGAAAGTGGCGCGCCGGCGAAAACTGGGTGTGCGCGGTCGGTGAACACCCCTTCGTTGTCATCGACGAGGACGGGTGGGCAACCTTCCCCGTCTCCGATGGAGGCCTTTCTGTCTACTTTCCCGAGGCCGCGCATCTTTAGCCTCCCAGCCCGCCACCCGGGTAGAGGAGAAAACAAGGAGAACCTACTTGGCCTCGTCAGCGGAGGTGAGGAGGACGGGGGAGGGACGCAGGTTCCGCATCCCATTCCACACGAGGTTGACGACGTGAGAAGCGACGTCTTCCTTACTCATCCGGCGCTCATCAAGCCACCATTGGCCCACTTGCGCTATCAACCCCACGAGCATCTGCGCATACAAGGGAGCCCATTTGGGATTCATATTCGCCTGAGAAAACTGGTTGGCAAGCAGGTGCTCGACCTTGATCGCGATGTCACCCATGAGGGATGAAAACGATCCAGAAGTGGAATTTTGTGGTGCATCGCGCACAAGAATTCGAAAACCATCCGAATTCGATTCGATGTAGGTCAGTAGTGCAAGTGCGGAGTCTTCGAGGATCATCCGCGGTCGTTTCGAGGAGTCAAGAGCGGCTTCAGGGGCACTCATGAGGGCATGAACCTCGCGGTCGACAATGACGGCGTACAGGCCTTCTTTTCCGCCGAAATGCTCATAAATAACGGGCTTGGAGATCTTCGCTTGAGAGGCAATTTCTTCGACGCTTGTCCCGTCGAATCCCTTTGATGCAAAGGTCTTTCGCCCGACAGTAACAAGTTGCTCTCGGCGCGCAAAACCGCTCATGCGCATTCGTTTCTCGGCCATGTCTTAACCGTACACGCTCGAGTCGCCCGGGGTTCTAGATGCCAAGACGGGTGTGTTTATGGCACAATCTATGTGTCCTTCCGCCTTGGTGTAACGGCAGCACAGAGGTTTTTGGTGCCTTTAGTCTAGGTTCGAATCCTAGGGGCGGAGCTCAATGTGAGCGCGCGTGAAAGGGCGACATGACTACTCCCACTGCAGTGATTGTTCTGGCCGCAGGCGCTGGGACACGCATGAAGTCCTCTCTTCCCAAAGTTGTTCACCCCGTCATGGGACTGTCGATGATTGGTCACGCCCTCCGTGCAGGAGCTGGCACGCACCCCGATCACCTGGTTGCAGTCGTTCGCCACCAGCGCGACCTCGTTGCTGATGAAATCCTGCGTAATAACCCCGATGCCATCATTGCGGATCAAGATGAGATTCCTGGAACCGGGCGTGCAGTTCAATGCGCATTGGATGAACTTCTGAGGCGCGGCCACAGTCTCAAGGGGACGGTTCTTGTCACATATGGCGATGTTCCCATGCTTGATGCGGCCACGCTCAATGACCTCGTTGCCTCCCATGATGAACGCGGCGCAACTGTTTCTGTGCTCACGACGATTGTCGAAGATCCGACTGGCTATGGCCGCATTGTACGAGACGACGCAAGCGGTGATGTCTGCCGCATCGTCGAGCAAAAAGATGCCACAGACGAAGAACGTGCCATCCATGAGATCAATGCGGGAATTTATGCTTTCGATGGTGAATTCCTACGCGATGCCCTCATGCACGTGGGGACGAATAACAAGCAAGGCGAGGTCTATCTTACCGATGTTCTTGCACAGGCCTACCAGGCTGATTGCACGACAAACGGCGTTGTTCTTGACGACCAATGGATGGCGCAGGGCTGCAATGACCGTGTTCAGCTTGCGGAATTGGCTGCGGAGATGAACCGTCGAATTTGTCGCGAGCACATGCGTGCGGGAGTATCCATCGTGGATCCCGCCTCGACATGGATCGAATGCGATGTCCGCATTGAAGCGGATACAACGATCTACCCACATACTGTTCTTCGCGGTCAGACAAGGATCGCGTCGGGCTGTGAAATCGGCCCGGGAACAACGCTGACAAATGCGCAGGTCGGTCCGGGCTGCCGGGTCCCTTCGTCATGGGTCAGTGACACACACCTTGAAGGGGATACCATAGTAACGCCTTTCACTTTGATCGAACGGTGAACAGGAAACTGCTCGACGAGTGAGGTCCGTATAAACGGGGAGGACAAACCGCATGACGGGGCTGGTGACCAGCGGAGAAAAGCGTCTGGTTCTTGTATCAGGTCGAGCACACATGGAGCTCGCTCAACAAGTTGGCGAAGAATTGCACTGCGGAGTTTCTCCAACGACCGCGTATGACTTTGCCAGCGGTGAAACCTACGTTCGGTTCAACGAATCGGTGCGCGGTGCGGATGTTTTTCGTCTTGCAGTCACACACCGGTGAAGTCAATAAGTGGCTGATGGAACAGCTTTTGATGATCGATGCAGCCAAGCGAGCATCAGCAAAGCGTATTACTGCAGTTGCTCCCTATTACCCCTACGCGCGCCAGGATAAGAAACACCTGGGGCGCGAACCTATTTCTGCACGCTTGATCGCAGACCTCTTCAAGACCGCTGGTGCAGACCGTGTGATGAGCGTCGACCTACACGCCTCGCAGGAGCAGGGCTTCTTTGACGGCCCCGTCGACCACCTGTGGGCAATGCCCGTGTTGGTTGAGTACGTGCGTTCCCGCGTTGACCTGAGCAATGTCTGTATGGTCTCCCCGGATGCTGGTCGAATTCGCGTTGCTGAGAAATGGTCTGCGAAGCTGGGCGGTTGCCCGCTGGCCTTTGTCCACAAGACTCGTGACACCACCCGCCCCAATGTTGCCGTCGCTAACCGCGTCGTTGGCGATGTTGCGGGTAAGCAGTGCGTGATGGTCGACGACATGATCGACACGGCGGGCACCATTTCCGAGGCCGTCAAGGTCGTCATGAATGCGGGGGCTTCTTCCGTCATTGTTGCTGCAACGCACGGTATTTTGTCCGATCCGGCCGCACAGCGTCTCTCCGAGTGTGGTGCGAGCGAAGTGATCGTCACCGATACTTTGCCGATTGCTCCGGAAAAGCGTTTCGATAAGTTGACCATTTTGCCCATTGCTCCGCTTCTTGCGCGTGCAATTCGCGAAGTTTTCGACGACGGATCGGTCACATCTTTGTTCGACGGGGTCGCCTGAAACCGTTAAACGCGCTATCCTGACTAGGTTGCTCCGGCGAGGGCGTGAAAGCGCCGTTATCGACAGGGCTTTCTGTAGGATTCCTCCTTCAGATTCCTAGCGCCGGTGCGTGGAATGAACTATTTGAAGGAGGCTCTCATGAGCAACCCCACGCTGGTCGCACAGACCCGTAGCGAATTTGGTAAGGGTGCAGCACGTCGCGCACGTCGCGCTGGCTTGGTTCCCGGTGTTCTTTACGGACACGGCGATGCCCCCCTTCACGTTGATCTCCCCGGTCACGAGCTCTTCCTGGCCGTCCGTGGCCAGAAGAACGCTCTGGTCGAGCTGGTCATCGAAGGCAAGAAGCACCTTGCTCTGGTGAAGGAAGTTCAGCGTCACCCCGTTTCCCGCAACCTGCTCCACGCAGACTTCCTGGCCGTTAAGGCTGGCGAGCTCGTCGACGTCGAGGTTCCGGTTTCCATCATTGGCGAGTCCGCCCCCGGCACCCAGCACACTCAGGAAGAGTTCGCTCTGCTGGTCAAGGCTCCCGCCACCTCCATCCCCGAGTCCATCGAGGTCGACATCACCGGTGTCGAGGCCGGTACCGCAGTTCGCGTTGCAGACGTGACCTTCCCCAAGGGCGTCGTCTCCGAGCTCGATCCCGAGGACCGTCGTTGTCACGGTCAGCGAAGAGGTTGTCGAAGAGGAAGAGGAAGCTCCCGCCGAGGAAGCAGCCGAATCTGCCGAGTGATCTCACTGTGATTTCGGGAGGCTCGCCCCTAGGGGCGAGCCTCCCGTTTATTACACTGAATGGTATGAAGCGCGTGCACGTTATTATTCCCGCGGGTGGAGTGGGCTCTAGGCTGTGGCCCCTCTCGCGTAAAGACCGACCGAAGTTCCTTCTTGACCTTCGAATGAGCGGGAAGAGCCTCCTGCAAGAAACTATTGATCGCCTCGATCCTGTGGCGCAGTCTTTTACGATCGTCACTGGTAAAGGCGCACGAAGAAGCAGTACGTCTCTCAGATTCCCCAGGGACGTGATGTCACTGTCTTGGTTGAGCCCCAAGGGCGAGATTCCATGCCCGCCATTGGCTTTGCTGCCTACATTATTCGCCAGCGTTTTGGTGATGACGCTCCTATTGCTTCCTTTGCGGCCGACCATGCGATCACTCATCCCGATGTTCTTCTCGCCTGTGTGAGGCGCGCCCTCGATTGTGCTGAGCGTGGTTACGTTGTCACTGTTGGTCTTTCTCCCTCTAGCCCCTCAACAGCCTACGGTTACATAGCTCCCGGCGATCCTTTCTGATCAGGATCAACCAGAAAACGGAGCTATTGTCGGTTCTTTCGTCGAAAAGCCCGATGAGCGAACCGCTCGCGCCTACGTTGAAGCGGGGTACCTGTGGAATGCGGGAATGTTCATCACGACTGCCGGGACTCTTGCATGTCGTCTCGCTCAGTTCCATCCGGATATGGACCTCCGCCTCAGCAAGATTGCCGAGGCGTGGGGGAGTGCGGACTTTGACGCGACTGGATGAGCACTGGCCACTGCTGACGAAAATCGCCATCGATCATGCGATTGCCGAGCCTTTATCGCTCGAGGGGGGCGTTGCCGTTGTTCCAGCTCTCGACATGGGCTGGACAGACGTCGGTGATTTTGATGCCCTCGCCGATATCAGTCCCCAGGGTGAGGCTCTGCGTATTGATTCTCCTCAGACCTTTGTTCGCTCTTTGACCGGACAAAGATCGTTCTGGTTGGTGCTGAGAATCTTGCCGTGATTGCAACGCAGGATGCGATCCTTGTCGTTGACCGAGATTGCGCTCAGGACGTGAAGAAAGCTGTCGATTTCTTGGCGGGCAGTGGGGAAGTTAATCTCCTTTAAGATGAAAGACATGACCAGATACTCCTCAGCGCGTCTCCTGGCCGCGACCACTGTGGTTCTTCTTCTTGGAGCCTGCTCGGCGCAGTCCACCCCCTCATCGGCTTCGCCGAAGATCTGCGGGATCTCTGATGCTCCCTGGCTGGGACTCTCACGCCTCGCAAACTCCCGCTAAGCGGGCAATCGCACAGGCGGCCTCGGAAATCGGAGGAGAAACGAAACTGGCGACGGGCGCTGGGGAACTGAAAGGACTCCTTGAGGACGGCTGCACGATCATCGTTTCAGAAGGCCAAGGGGTTGCTGAGGCCACGACTGAGGCTGCGCGCAAGTACTCGAAAGTGCGCTTCATTACCGTCGATTCGGACTTCGTAGCTGGCGGAAAAGCGCAGAAGTGAGCAATGGTAAGGTTGTCGCCTCGAAAGCAACACAGGGGGCCTATCTTGCGGGCTACGCGACGGCTGGAATGACGACAACGGGAACGATTGCCGGCTTTGGTGGAGTCGAAACCAGTGAGCGTCAAGCACTGATGGATGCTTTCATGCAGGAATCGACGCCTACAACCAGGCGTATGGAACCTCAATTCGCTTTCTCGGATGGGATCCAACGCGCCTGAAAGGGACATTCACTGGAAGCGATGAGGAATCCAGCATCAAAGATGCGGCCACGAAAGCCTTGAGTGGCGGCGCGGATATTCTTGTTCCTTTTGCCGACGCAGGGAATCAAGGGGCTCTTCGCGCTCTTGAGGAGGCGGGAAATAACTCTGCCCAAAGGCTTGTCTGGATGGGGGATGGGGCCCCAACGAATTCAGCCCAGATCATCACCGCTGTGTCGACGCTGACCAAGGACCACCTGAGCGAGGCAATTACGGCCGCACGCGGAAGCGAATTTTCCTCTCAGACGGTCATTGATTCTCTTGATAATATCGGGGTTGTTCTGGCGCCATTTGCCGCCCACGAGGCGCTCATGACTCCAGAACTGAAGGACGCTCTTGCTACCATGCGCCAGCAGCTGATCACTGGCGAGCTTGTCGTTTCCACTCCTTTCGATCCACTTATTTTCGCCCAGAAAAAGTAGAGGACACTATGGATACTCCTAGTTCGCAGACTTCCTATCGCCGAGGCCCCGTGATCCTTCGCGGAGGAAAGATCCCTCACGAAACATCCGATGCCGGGCTTTTGCGGAGCCAATCTTCCGCGGATTGGCTGCACGAAGACCCGTGGCGGGTTCTGCGTATCCAATCTGAGTTCGTCGAAGGCTTTGGGGCGCTTGCTGATTTAGGTCCAGCGGTGTCGGTTTTTCGGATCGGCTCGCACCCCCGCGGACAGTGGAGATTGGGAGAAGGCACGCACCATTGGTTCGCTCCTCGTTCGCTCTGGCTACGCGGTCATTACAGGTGGCGGCCCGGGGATCATGGAGGCCGCAAACCGTGGAGCTTGGGAAGCTGGCGGAAGCTCTGTGGGTCTTGGAATTGAGCTTCCTCATGAGCAGGGAATGAACGAATGGGTCAATATCGGCGTGAACTTCCGATATTTCTTCGCCCGCAAGACCATGTTCATGAAGTACTCGTTGGGCTTCATCGTCATGCCCGGAGGCTTTTGGAACAATGGATGAGCTTTTCGAAGCCGCGACCCTGGTACAGACGGGAAAGGTCAAGTCCTTCCCGATTGTTTTGGTCGGTCGAGACTACTGGGGCGGGCTGGTTGAATGGATTAATTCAACGATGCGTGCGTCGGGAATGCTCTCCGATGAAGACCCAGAACTGCTCCACGTCGTAGATAGCGCCGAAGAAGCAGTGGAAAGAGTAGTTGGACACGAGTAGTTCACATCCCTACTAAAAATAGGTCGTCACCGGTAGAATATAAGTGTTTAAATACCGATCCTTCGGAAGGGAAACGGACATGGCAGCTATGAAGCCGCGAACCGGCGACGGTCCTTTAGAGGCAGAAAAAGAAGGTCGTGGGATTGTCATGCGTATTCCCAGCGAAGGCGGCGGACGCCTCGTGATTGAACTCAGTGCAGATGAAGCGAAGGAACTCGCCGAAGCCCTAGCAAACGCTCTGTGAGACCTCCAGGGCCTGCGCCAAACTTAAACTTCCCACATACAGTGCTTTTCAACGATTGCGCCCTCGACATAGCCCTCGCGTGTGAGGGTACGGATATCGTCTAAGTGGCGGATTCCGCCCGAAGCAACAAGATCAGCACGTGTTCTCGCCCGTAGATCTCTCAGGAGTTCTACGGGCGGTCCCATAAGCGCTCCATCCCTTTTCTTCTCAGTAACGATGTAGCGCCTTGCTCCGGCGCGCTCAAGGCGGGCTCACACACTCCACACGTCTCCCCACATCGCCTTCGCAAGCGCGCGGACGAATACGCCCCTCTTCGACGTCGATGCAGATGTTGAGACGCTCCCCAAAGTGAGCGATGAGCGTGGCAACTTCATCAAGATCGGCCAGGGCCTGCGAGGCCAGATTGACTCGATCGGCTCCTGCGCTTAGCGCACTTTCGATATCCTCCCCGTCTTTAACTCCACCAGACCATTCAATACAGCACGGATTTTGGGCGCTCCACCGCTGAACCTGTGCAATGAGATCGCCCAGTACCTCAGCATTATTTCCGCGCCCGAAAGCCGCATCAATATCAACGAGGTGGATCCAGCGCGCCCCGCAATCGATGAACTCGCGGGCGATACAAATTGGATCTACACCGGCCGCCCCCTCACGTCCATCCGCATTGCGGTGAGTGAGGACGAGGCCGGATGCAATATCCAGGGCGGGAAGGATATCCATGACTAGCGCACGCCCCCGCGTGCGGTCGCTTCACGCATGGGCGCAAAGAAATCACGAAGCTCTGAAAGGAGAGCATTCATCGCGGGAGAAGAGTCTTGACCTTCCTGCGCGATGACCTCGGTCGCATGCTGGGCAATAATGCGAACGATCGCGGAACCAGAAATCGCTCCATCGGCTCCCGCTTCAATTGCGGCGCGCACGTGTTCGGGGCGGGAAATCCCAAATCCTAGCAGCACCGGCGCTGCGGCCTGTTCGCGCAAGGTCGCTACGGCCTCGTGGAGGCCGACGGTCGAGGCCTCATGATCAGCGCCGGTTACTCCCACGCGCGAAACCGCATACACATACCCGCGGGCCGAACGCGCGACATCGCTGAGGGTACGTGAGGAGGCCGAAGGCGGCGCAATGTAGACGCTATCGACGCCGCAGGCAAAGGCCGCCTTGCTGAAAGGATCGCCCTCGCGGATTGGCACATCGGGGATGAGGACCGAATCCACTCCGACCTCGGCGCAGCGTGCATAGAAACGCTCGATACCGATGGAGAAAGGAACATTCGCGTAGACGAGCAAGCCGATAGGAAGCTCAGGGGTGAGCTGCGCGAATACGGCCCAAGATCGCGAAAGACTCCTCGAAGCCGATTCCGGCATTGAGAGCACGCAGGTGAGCTTCCTGGATGACGACACCATCAGCGACCGGATCGGAGAAAGGAATACCTAATTCCAAAGCGTCCGCGCCATCGGCAATGAGGGCCTCGATAATTGCTTCGCAGGCGCTAGCCGTGGGATCTCCCAGCATCACGAAGGGGACGATGGCCCCGCGCCCCTCAGCCGCGCAGCGCTCGAACATGGATTCGTAGCGGGTCATCGCTCCTCCTTGGGGGTCGAAAGGTCGTAGGAATGAGTCCTGTGGGTTCCCGAGCCTGCTCGCGCCTGCGCGACCAATTCAGCGGCGCGTGCAACCGCGCCATCGCGCGAGAAAGAACCACCAAGGCGCTCGCGCACCTGATCGAGGTCCTTATCGCCGCGACCAGATAGGCACACGAGAAGCCGCGGAGTGTGGCCTTTGGGGACATCCAGTCCAGCAGTTGTCCCCTTGGCTTCAAGGTCTGCAGCCATCTTCAAGGCGTAAGCCAGAGCGTGCGAGGACTCCATTGCTGGGATAATTCCCTCGTGGCGCGACAAAGCAATGAAAGCTTCGACCGCTTCCTCATCGGTAATCCCCACGTAGTTCGCGCGTCCGCTTGCCGACAGGTAAGCATGTTGGGGACCAACTCCCGGGTAATCGAGGCCCGCCGAAATTGAGTAGGACTCTTCGACTTGGCCCTCATCGGTACGCATGAGGTAGGAACGCGCACCGTGGAGGACGCCAACCTTACCTTCGTGGATTGCTGCCCCGTGGTGGCCGCTATCCAGTCCCTCACCCGCGGGTTCGACACCGTAGAGGGCAACGGAGGGATCATCGATGAAATCGGCGAACATTCCGATCGCATTGGAACCACCGCCGACGCAGGCGATGACGGCGTCGGGAAGCCCACCGGTCATGGCGAGCATCTGCGCGCGCGCCTCGGTGGAAATAATGCGGTGGAATTCGCGAACGATCGTGGGGAAGGGTGCGGGCCGGCCGCGGTTCCCAAGAGATAGTGGGAGGTCGCAAAAGTCGCTGTCCAGTCGCGCAGGGCCTCGTTGACGGCGTCCTTGAGGGTGCCGCTGCCGGCAGTGACCGGGACGACGGTGGCGCCCATGAGTTCCATTCGTTCAACATTGGGTGCTTGTCGAACAACGTCAACCGCGCCCATGTAGATCGTGCATTCCAGGCCGAGGAGCGCGCAGACCATTGCGGTTGCGGTGCCGTGCTGGCCAGCACCTGTCTCGGCGATGATGCGTGTCTTTCCCATGCGCTTGGCAAGCAATGCCTGGCCGAGGACCTGGTTGCCCTTGTGTGCGCCGCCGTGGACGAGGTCTTCTCGCTTGAGGAAGATCCGTGCTGCTCCGCCGGAGAGGTTACGCAGTTCCGTGACCGGAGTGGGGCGGCCAAGGAAGTGACGCAACAGAGTGTTGATCTCTTTGATGAAGCTCGGATCATCGATTGCTTCGATGAAGGCTTCTTCGAGTTGGTCAAGAGCTGGGATGAGGAGCTCGGGGACGTACTGTCCGCCGAAATCTCCGAAGTAGGGGGAAAGCTTGGTTGGGTGCTCTCCCGAGGCCGTGGCCGCGCCTTCGCCAGCGCCGAGGCGTTCGCTTGAGTACGGTTCCCATGACGTTGAGCGTGCCTGGGCTTCGTAGTATGCCTGGCCAGCGCTTGGAACGCCGTCCGTGATCTCCCACGCCGCGTGAGCGGGATCGTCAGAACCAGAAAGGTGAGAACCAACCAGCAGGGCATCAACGTAAGGGGCAAGATCGTCAACATCACTGCGAGAGCTCACACCCGACTCGCCAACAACGACCGCCCCAGCGGGAGCGAGGGGAGCAAGCGCGCGAGTACGAGCCTTATCAATAGTGAGGGTGCGCAGATCCCGATTGTTGATACCGATAATTCGCGCTCCCAATAGCTGGGCGCGACGCATATCGTCTTCGGTGTCGACCTCGGTGAGTACATCCATTCCCAAGCGAAGCGCGGCCAAAGAAAGCTCGCGATAGGCCTCGTCATCAAGAACGCTCAGCATGAGCAAGATGGCGTCCGCGCCGTGCACGCGTGCCGCAGTGATCTGGATGGGATCGATGACGAAGTCCTTGCACAAGACCGGCTGAGTGGCCTCGGCGCGCACCTCGTCGATGTCCTCGAAGCGACCGTTGAAACGATCGGGCTCGGTCAGCACGCTGATCGCCGCAGCGTAGGGAGCATAGGCGCGAGCCAGGAGGCGCGGAGAATATGTCCCCTCGATGATTGTCCCCAGGGTCGGGGAAGCAGACTTGCACTCCATGATGATTGCGGGACCGGTGGCGCGCGACTCGATGCCGTTTTCACCCGGGGTGCGGGTGCGGAGGGCATCTTCGAAAGAGCGCTCGGATCGAGGCAGAGTCAGGGGATCAATGTCCCCGTAGGGCCTCGTGAGAGTTCGGGAAGGCGCGTGCGTCGCGCTGCAACCAAGGAATCAAGGACTGTTCCCGTGGCGCGCAGGCGCTGTGACATCGGGGAGAAAGTGTGCTGGCTCATTGTTGCTCCTGCGTCTTCAATTCTTGTGCGGTTGAAGCAATTGTCTGAAGGTGCTCGGCAACTGCGCCGCTGGCGAGCTGGGCGAGCGCAGCGGTGGTTCCTTCAACCAAGGAGGGAACCTTTCCACCCAGATAGAGCATGGCTCCCGTCGTTGCGGCAATCGCGTCGCGCTGAGCAGCAACGCCCGAACCGTTGAAAACATCAGTGATGAGGCGAAGATTATCGCTCGCATCTCCACCAATCAGATCCGATAAAGGCGCCGGAGTGATCCCCAGTTCTTCGGGGGTGCAAGTGAAGGCGGAGATCCCTTCACGAGTGATTTCACGGACTTCAGTTTGCCCGTGGACGGCGAACTCGTCGGTCCCACTTCCATGGACAACCAGAGCATGTTCGAGTCCAAGGGAAGCCAGAGCCTGCGCGACATCGTCGAGGAGTTCGTGCTTGCCCACGCCCAGAACCTGATAGGACAGGTGGGCGGGGTTCACCAAGGGGCCGATGAGATTAAAGATCGTCGGGTTCTTGAGCGCTGCACGCACCGGGGCGACGAAACGCATTGCCGGGTGGTACTTCTGTGCGAAGAGGAAACAAAAGCCTGTGCGCTCAAGGAGCTGGGCAGAAGATACGGGGGAGAGATCTAGCGGAATTCCCGCAGCCTCGATGAGGTCGGCTGCTCCCGCCTTCGAGGACACTGCACGGTTGCCGTGCTTGGCGACCTTCAAACCCATCGATGCTGCGACGAAGGCCGAGGCCGTGGAGACGTTGATCGTGCCCACGCCGTCACCTCCCGTGCCCACCACGTCGATGATGCCGGTGGCGTCGGTGGTCAAGCTTTGCGCTGCTTGTCGGAAGGCCTCGGCGGCACCCGCGATTTCACTGGGCTGCTCGCCACGGGCGTGAAGCGCCCCCAAGAACGCCGCGATTTCAATATCACTGAGCTCGCCGCGTGACATCTGCTCGAATACGCTTCGAGCCTGTTCTTGGTCCAAAACAGCACCATTGAGCGCGTGGCGCAGGTAAGACTCACTCATGAGAACTCCTTGAAATCGAGGGGGAAAGTGTCAAATCAGCCAAAAGCCCGCGCAAAAGGATCGGTCCGGCGGGGGTCAGAATAGATTCGGGATGAAATTGCAGGCCGATGCACGGAGCGCTGCGGTGACGCGCGGCCATGACGATTCCATCGTGGGTATGAGCCAGTGAAATCAAAGATTCGGGAAGGCTCCTGGTTCCCAGCGAGTGATAGCGGGCAATCGAGATGTAGCCGTGCGTGGCCTCGTCGCCGGGGCGGGGCGCTTCAGCGATAGCAGAAAATGACGGGTCTTCGATCCCGGCCTCGGTGAGTTCTACGCGGTCAGTGCGCCCGTGGGTTGCGCCAACCGGAGCGACGACTCCGCCACAGGCCTCGACCATTGCCTGGAATCCGGGCAAATGCCCAGGTTGGGATTTTCTCTGCAGAGCCACGTTAAGGATTTCCATCATGTGGCCGGCCTGGCGCGGGTGTCCCGGTCCGGGGGAGAGAATCAAGAGCGGGCGTTCGCCCGCAGCGCGTTCTTCGGCGGTTGGCTCAAGAGCATCACGCAGCGTGGCTACAGGAGTTGTATTGCGGAAGACCTGTACTCCGGCCTCGCGAGCCGTCAGGTCAACCAGGTTGTAGACGAAAGAATCGCGGTTATCTACGAAAATGACGCGCACTTTAGAACTCACCTTCCTCTGCGCTCGCGGCAATCACCAGCGGACGGTGTGCCGAGGCAGCTAGGGCGCGCAAAACTGCGCTTGCCTTGTGGACGGTTTCTTCGGCCTCGCGTGCCGGGACGGAATCTGCAACGACGCCGGCGCCGGCCTGAACGATCGCGCGTCCGTCTTTGACGAAAGCCGAACGGATGACGATGCAGGTATCGAGTTCGCCGTCGCCGCGAAGATACCCGACTGCCCCGCCGTAAGAACCTCGCCTCAGTCCTTCGTAGGTGCGAATAAGCTCAGCAGCGCGAAGCTTGGGGGCACCGGTTAGCGTTCCCATGGTCATGGACGCACGGAAAGCATCGAGGGGATGAAGATCCTCGGCCAGGTGCCGCTTACTTCGGAGACCAAATGCATGACGCGCGAGTATCGATCCACGCGCAGAAGCTGTTCAACCCTACGGCTCCCGCGCTTGGAAACTCGGGCAACGTCATTTCGTGCAAGATCGACCAACATGACGTGCTCTGCAACTTCTTTCGCATCCGATCGAAGCTCAAGTTCCAGTCGGATATCGAGTTCGTGATCGATGCTGCCATCGGGAGCAAAACCCACGCGGACGCGTGCCTGCGATTGGGCGAATGGCGACGGTGTGGGTCTTTGCCGAATGCAGGAGCGAGGACTCGGGGAAGCTCCGAAAAGTTCGAAGTCTTCAGTCCCGATATAGAACATGTAGGGACTGGGGTTCTCATCGCGTAAGAAACGATAGCTGGTCAGTGCGTCGGAGCATTCAGCGATGAAACCGCGCGAGGGAACAACCTGATAGATATCGCCTGCGGCAATGTGTTCTTGCATGACGGTGACGAGCTCGGCGAAGTCGCTATCGGAGATCGTTGGGCGGGCAATGAGGGGCTCTGCGCCTTCTTCCTCAATTTCCGAGGCCGTGGATTCCATCGCGCTTTCGGGTGCGGCGTCGATCGCCTCGGCAAGCGCGTTCATGCGCTGCTCAAGGGAAATGGAATCGAGGGAAGCGCCAACTAACTGGGCACTTTGAGAGGGGTGATCAACCACCAAAATGATGCGTGATAAGTAGAAGAGATAGTCGGGGCAGGAGTTGAAACCGTGGGCGACCTCGGGCAAGGACTCATAGGTTGCCAGGTAATCAAAGGCGACAGCCCCCGCGACCAAAGGAAGGTGCGGATGATCGATGGGAGTATCGGTCAGGATACGCAAGGGTTCCATGGTTGCGCGCTGCTTGAGGCGGGTCTCCTCGTCGGCCTCGTCTTCGCGAAGAGAAGGCAAGTTAAACAAGGCTTCGGTCTCGGTGCGCTCGAGAAGTGCCTGGGGGAGAGCCTCGCATACACTCGGATTGCAGCGGGGCCGTCGATGGGATGCATCGAGGTCACGCGGACCTGATCGCCATCGCATTGGATAGATGCGCTGGCTTCAAGTAGAGCAATCGTTGTCAAGTGCTGCTTGGAGGCGATGTCAGCACTGTCGAGTAAGACAACCTTCGTCGGGTGCCCCGAGGCTGCGCGAGGAAGCAAGCCCTGGTTGCATAGATCAGCAAGAAGCTTGCCGCCGTCGCTGTGATAGCGCACCTCACGTGTGATCACGTGTGGCGTGTCCGCGTGTGTCATTTCCGTCCTTATCTTTTGCCCCCGGTGGGCCCACAAGACAAAGAAAAAGGCCCGCCGCATGGGCGAGCCTGATGAGTTTTAAGGTACATCAACGGAGGCCCACCCTTAGGAGAGCCACCACCACATCTGGTTTGCTGAAGTACCGAACATGTTTTTCATACTAGCGTGACAACCCGCATATGCGCGAAAGATGTCACCCAATGAGACTTAGCGAGTAAGACTCAGATGCGCTTAACTGCTGCAAGCAGTCCATCGCCGACGGGAAGCATTGCCGGAACAAACTGCTCCGAAGACGCAAGAACCTTTGCCAGCTCCCGCATCATGACCGTCTGTTCATCGCGCTGGGCAGGGTCCGCAACTTGGTCGTGCCACAGAGCATGAACGATCACAATGAGTCCGCCGGGGCGCAGGACTCGGAGTGCATGATCGAGGTAGTCCGGAATTTCATCTGCAGGAGCATCGATCACCATCATGTCATCAGCCGCGTGCGGCCATGCGGGGAAGAACATCCAAAGCTCGACCCGCGATGAGGCGGGTGCGTTGGGAGGGAATGCCTGCTGCTGTGAATGCGCGACGTGCGTACTTGTGGAACTCGACCTCGTGGTCGATCGTGGTCAAGACACCGTCGGCCGACATGCCCTGGAGGAGCCACAGGCCAGATACTCCCGCTCCGGTTCCGATTTCGAGGACGGCTTTTGCCCCGCAGGTTGCGGCAAGGAGACGGAGGGTAGCGCCGACTCCGGTTGAAACGGGCTCAGCACCCTAAATCGGTGGCAGTCTCGCGAGCTTGGGCGAGGATGTCGTTTTCCTCGACAAACTCTTCTGCAAATACCCAGCTCAGAGCCTTATCTGATGCCATTATGTCCTCCGCGGTAGTAAACCTTTGCTTCAAGGTTACGCAAAAACCCCGCCACTGGGGCGACTACGCGCCCAATGACGGGGTTTTATTCGTTGAATTAGATGGTCTTATTCAGGGGAGCGACACCCAGGGGACGCCCGGCGAGGCCTCGCGAGGCGTGAGAGAGAGTGCGGGCAAGTTCCTGGAGAACTTGAGCGGCCTCTCCTTCGTGCACGGAAACAGGGTCTCCTGCGTCTCCGCCTTCGCGCAGAGCAATATCCAAAGGAACTTGGGCGAGGAGTGGAACATCGTAGCCAAGCTGAGTGCTCAGGCGATCTGAGACAGATTGCCCGCCGCCGCTGCCGAAAATCTCAAGCTTCGAGCCATCCTCCTGAGGCAGGTAGGACATGTTCTCGATGACGCCGATGACCTTCTGGTTGGTCTGCGACGCGATCGAACCTGCACGCTCAGCGACTTCGGCTGCAGCAACCTGCGGGGTTGTCACGACAAGAATTTCAGCGTTGGGGAGGAGCTGAGAAATTGAGATTGCAACGTCTCCGGTTCCGGGAGGCATATCGATGAGCAGAACGTCCAGATCTCCCCAGAAAACATCTGCCAAGAACTGCTGAAGTGCACGGTGGAGCATCGGGCCGCGCCAAATCACGGGCTGACCGTCGGGAACGAACATGCCAATGGAGACGACTTTGACGCCCTGGGCGCCAAGCGGGGGAATGATCATTCCGTCGATCACCTGGGGATCGTGGGCGACACCCAGCATGCGGGGAATCGAGAAGCCGTAAATGTCCGCGTCCATGACGCCGACCTTCAGGCCCGAACGAGCCAGTGCGGCTGCAAGATTCGCCGTCATTGAAGATTTGCCGACACCGCCCTTACCGGAGGTCACCGCAATAACACGCGTCAGGGAATCGGGACGCGCGAAGAGAATTTCGCGCTCGGGGCGTCCGCCGTTGAGCTTTTCGCGCAGAGCCTTCTTCTGCTCATCATTCATGACATCCATGGTCACCTTGACATCGGTGATGCCATCGAGTGCGCGAAGGACCTTGTGAACGTCCTCGGAAATTGTGTTTCGCAGCGGACATCCTGCAGTCGTCAGAAGGATTGTTACCGAGACGGTAGAGCCATCGATCACGACCCTCATCAACCATATTGAGATCGGTGATCGGACGACGAATTTCCGGATCGATAACGGCCGACAGGGCATCAAGAACGTTCTGCGAAGTCAAAGTCATGGTGTCAATCCTATGACCCCAGCCGCTCTTGTGCGCAGCGGTTTAGCTCTCAGTGGTGCGAGGAGTTGAAAGATCTGCGGGGATTGTCGTTGTCGATCGGCTCTGCTTTTTCATCGCGAGCATCGAGTTCCTCGCGAAGGTCAGCCATCATGTCGCGCAGTTCCGATCGAACGAAGTCTCGGGTTGCCACGTCTTGAAGAGCAATACGCAAAGCTGCAATTTCGCGGGTTAAATACTCGGTGTCAGCGAGGTTGCGTTCAGCGCGCTGACGGTCTTGTTCTGCTTGCACGCGGTCGCGGTCATCTTGACGATTCTGTGCAAGAAGAATGAGAGGTGCAGAGTAGGACGCCTGCGTGGAGAAAGCCAGGTTGAGCAGGATGAAGGGGTAGGGGTCCCAGGCGTACTTCTCTGAAACCTTGTACAGAATGACGTTTGCAGCGATCCATGTCACGACGAAGATCGTCATGTACAAGATGAACTTCGGCGAACCCATAAAACGGGCCGTGGCCTCGGCGAACTGGCCGAAACCATCACCGGAGGAACGGCGACGGAAAAGCTTAAACTTCCGCTCGCTTGGGGTATCAAGACGATCAGCCATCAATACTCCTTGCCATTACTCGGTCGGTGACATCGTCATCCCAGTCGCGCCAGTCGCGGGGAGAAGCTCATCCAAGACGTCGTCAACAGACACGGCGCCCAAGAGGTGCCCATCTTCGTCAACAACGGGAAGAACGGTCAGATTGTACGTTGCGAGCAGACGCGTCACGGTCGCAACGTGCGCATTCGGAGAGAGCTTGTCCAAATCCGTATCCATGATGGTTCCCAAGAGAGTATTGGGAGGTTCGCGAAGAGCGCGTTGGAAATGGACAGCACCAAGATATTGCCCGGTTGGGGTCTCTAAGGGAGGGCGCGCAATGAAGGTTGCTGCAGCCAAAGAAACAGGGAGGTCAGATCGTCGAATCGAGGCCAGCATTTGAGCCACGGTCGCGTCGGGTCCGAGAATCACCGGTTCGGTTGTCATCAGCGAACCCGCCGTTGATTCCTTGTACGCCATCAATCGGCGAACGTCCGCGGCCTCATCCGGTTCCATCAAGGACAGAAGGGATTGAGCCGTTTCAACCGGGAGCTCGGCGACAAGGTCGGCTGCGTCGTCAGGCTGCATGACGTCCAAAACATCGGCGGCTCGACTTGCTTCCAACTGGGACAGGATCGACACTCGGTCGTCATCGCCCAGTTCCTCAAGGACGTCGGCTAGACGTGAGTCGGGGAGTTCGGCGGCGACTGCCAGCTGGCGATCAGCGGGAAGATCGTGGATGAAGTCCGCAAGGTCCGCGGGCTTCATGCGTCTTCGGTTTGCTGAATAAGCGCTGTTGCGGCCTGGTTTGAGTCGGTCTTGAGGAGCGAAGAAACTTCATCCACTCCAACAGTCATGGTGGTTCCGCCGCGCTTGAAGCCCAAAGCGGTCGTGCGGATACGTTGGACGTGGAGGGTGAGAGATGATCCAGTCACGAGGCCTGCGCTGCTGCATTGCGACATCAAGGATCTTGACAGTGCCGCTTCCGTCATTCATGGTCACTTCGCGGTCGAAGAGCTCTGTAATCACCAGGGTTTCGACGGGGCGCTGGGTGAAGGAACGAATATTGAGCAAGCCGGTGGTGATCACCGAGCCTGCTTCGATTGCAGTGACTCGCGTAAAGGGAAGGAATACGCGCTTTCGGGGGCCGACCTCGACAACGAAGCCAATGACATTCGCGGTTGAGTGCAATCGGAAAGTCACCACGACGTCATGAATGACTCCCACTTTTTCGCCCAGGGGGTCAAAGACGCTCGTTCCGGCAAGTTTGCCGATAAAGATACGACGTCCTGCTGTTCCGACGTTTAAAGGTGCACTGCTCACTGGGCCAGTTTATCCCCACAGCGAACTTCTTACCCGCTCATCCATCTTGAGTTCTCGCTACGATGGCAGCACGAGGAAAGGGAAAACATGAGCGTACCTGTCAATGGAGTTGTACGGAGAAACGGTGGCGGACGGCTACCCGATGGCACGGAGGTTGCCTCCTACGGCTCATATGAAGAAGCCCTTGCTGCGCTTGAGGTTCTTGCCAGCAACGATTTCGAAGTCGAACAGGTCAGCGTCGTTGGAACCGACTTGTATTCGGTAGAACGAATCATGGGACGCGTCACCTGGGCGCGTGCAGTCTCTTCCGCAGTGATGAATGGTGCACTCTGGGGTGCAATGATCGGCATCGTGCTCTCAATCAACCAGGGAAACACCATGGTGTGGGTGGGGGCGTGCATGCTTGCCGGTGCCTGCATGACCGCGTGCCTGAGCACTTCCCTTTTCTTCATGCGCAGGCGCCGACGCGATTTTTACTCTCAATCCCAAGTGGTTGCTGGGCGTTACGCAGTCATCATCGCTAAGGCTGCGGGTGCGGATCGCATTCGTGAGGCCTTTGAGCTATTGCAAAAGACTCAGGGCAATCAGATGCGTCCGCGTCGGGCGCGCGCGACCCTTGAAAGCAGCGGTCCTACAGAGTATGGATCGCGCCCAGATGAACAGCCGCGCTTTGGGGTGCGTCTTTCTCAAGCTGTGGATGCTCCGCAGGAGCAGGCACAGCCCACGGCCTCGTCAGACCAGAGCAAAGCAGAGGGTGCTCCCTCAGATTCCTCTGAAGAAGCACCCCGGCCGGATTCTCAGGACTGAAAGCTAGGCGCGCTGCTGTGCCTGGCGAATCCACTCCTCAACATCGGCAATCTTTCGAGGAATATCCTCTGACATCCGGGTGACACTTCCATCGGCGTTGACCAGAACATCGTCTTCAATGCGCACGCCGATTCCGCGGAATTCCTCGGGGATGGCCATGTCGTCGGCGCGGAAGTACAGGCCGGGCTCAATCGTGAAGCACATTCCCGGCTGCAAGAACGCATCCTGGTACATTTCGCGGCGTGCCTGAGCGCAGTCGTGAACGTCCAATCCCAGGTGGTGGCTGGTGCCGTGGGGCATCCAACGACGGTGCTGTTGGCCTTCGGGGGAGAGTGATTCTTCAGCGCTCACAGGCAGAAGTCCCCACCCTCAAGGCGTCCGGCAATGACCTTCATTGCGGCATCGTGAACATCGCGGAAGCGCGTTCCCGGCTGGTTCGCGCGTTCGAGTGCGGCCTCGCAGGCATCCAGAACCGCCTGATAGACCTTTGCCTGAGTGGGGGAGAAGCTTCCATTGACGGGGAGCGTGCGGGTGATATCTGCGGTGTAAAGAGAATCGACCTCGACGCCAGCATCGACCAGAACCAAGTCGCCTTCGTTCACTGGGCCGTCGTTATCGATCCAGTGGAGTGTATTCGCGTGGTTTCCCGAGGCCGCAATGGTGTCGTAGCCCAGACCGTTGCCTTCTTCGCGCGCGACCGCTCCGAAAGCACCTTCGATCACGCGCTCGCCGCGATGGTGTCCCACGGCGCGGGGGAGGGCCCGCAAGATGTCTTCAAAACCGGCCTTCGTGATCTCGATTGCGCGACGAAGTTCAGAAATTTCGAACTCATCCTTGCACAAGCGAATCTCGGAGAGGCGTTCCTCAAGTGCATCATCGCTTTCAGCTGCATCTCCGCCGAAGGGGAGGCCTGCCTGGAGGCGCACTTCGTTGACCATCGCTTCGACGGCCTCGTCAACGTTACGGACCACGCGAAGACGAACGCTTCCCGCATCCTTAGCCAGCGCATCACGAAGGGTGTCGATGTGCTCGCAGCGCAGACCGGTTTCGGTTGCGACTTCCTCAAGCGAGGGGCGCGCGCCCACCCAGAACTCGCCGTAGCGCGAGTCAGAGTAGAACTCCTGTGAGGAACGCGAGGTGCGGGGTTTGAAGAAGAGCACTGCTTCGTGGCCGCCGGAGGAGGGGTTCCAAAACGATCACGGAATCGGGTTCACGTTCTTGGCCCAGACCCGACAGGTGCGCGAAAGCAGAGTACGCGCGGAAACGATAGGGTGCAGTCGTTCGAGCGGACCTTGTAGGTGCCCGCGGGGATGACGAGGCGTTCGCCGGGGAAAGGCTCTCCCGCTGCTACAGCGCGCGCGGGAAGATAGTCGGCGACGGGTGCTCGCGTGATCCCTGCGTCGGGACGCGGGACCCCAGTTTGAGCCCATGAACTCGCGGAAAGCGTCCGATGAAGGACGGCGTGAACGATTGTTCACGCGCTCGGCCAAGGTGTCGGCCGATTCTTGGTTAGAAGTGGTATCACTCGTATTCATGGTGCCATGGTCTCACTTTCACAGCGGGACGTGCTAGGGGGACCGTATCCTAAAAGCATGAGCAGGATCGATCTTCACACGCATAGTGCATATTCGGATGGAACCGATAGCCCGGAAGAACTGATGCACAAGGCCCGCGAGGCGGGCTTTGGACGTCGTCGGTCTGACCGATCACGATACCTACGCGGGCTGGGACGAGGCCGCCGCTTGCGTTGAGTCCACTGGGGTTGCGTTGGTTCGAGGCGTCGAATTGTCGTGCGCGCGCGAGGGAATCACTGTCCACCTCTTGGGCTACCTTCCCGATCCTACGAACGAGGCCTTGCTTGCCGTCCAGCGCCGCGCTACTGAGTCGCGCCTGACACGCGCGCAAAGAATGGTCGAGAGAATTTCGAAAGACTACCCGATCACCTGGGAACAAGTTCAGGCTTTGGCGCCGGATGGGGGCCGGTTGGACGTCCACACATTGCTGATGCCCTTGTCGCCATCGGTGCTTTCCCCGATCGTAGTGCAGTTTTTGTCAAGGCCCTGCATCCTTCCAGCCCCTATTTCGTCATGCATTGGGCTCCCGATCCGGTTGACGCGGTTGAACTGGTGCGCGCTGCTGGAGGCGTTCCGGTTTTGGCTCATCCTCGAGCCCGGGCACGCCAGCGACTCTTGCCCGAAGAAGTCATTGACATGATGAAAGAAACGGGCCTGTTCGGTATTGAACGTGATCACCGAGATCACGGGGATGAGGATCGTGCAGATGTCGATAGAATTGCCCATCGTTTGAAGCTGGAAGTCTTCGGCTCATCTGACTACCATGGGCGAGGCAAACCGAATCGGCTAGGAGAAAACCTTACGGATCAGTCGGTTCTGAACAAACTCGAAGAGGAAGCATTTTTAGAGGTCTTGCGCCCATGAATATTGGCTCTGTTGTGGACGTTACGGTACTGCTGACGACTTTTGCGACCCTGATTGTCATTTTGGACCCCGATGGGCTTGATGCCCGTGTTCTTGGCATTGACGTCAAAGTTTTTCCCCTAAAGCGCAGCGTAAGGCAGCTATCCAGGCATCCCTGGTGTCTTTCGGCGTGATTTTTGGCTTTTTGCTTTCTTGGGGCAGCAGATTCTTCGAGCCCTGCAGATCTCGATGGAGTCCTTGAAACTCTCCGGAGGTGTGCTCCTCTCTGGTCGCAATGGAACTGTTGACCTCGAGCGATATGGACCAGCCGGACACTGGCGATGACGCTGTGAACGTGGCTCTTGTTCCCCCAGGCATTCCTCTGCTTGCTGGCCCCGGTGCGATCGTCGCCGTCATGGTGTCCATGGCTCAGGCACATACGACGGGATCCATTGTTGCTGTGGTTCTGGCAGTGGTTGCAACCCACGTCGTCATCTGGGCATCGATGCGCTTCTCCCTTGAGCTTTCTCGTCTTCTGAGAACCGGTGGAATCCTCTTGTTGACCAAGATCTCCGGTGTGCTTCTTGCCGCAATCGCAACCGAACTGGTCATGGGTGGAGTCTTCGACTTCATTAAGAATGCTGGGATTGTCAAGTAGGGGCGGTTGACACTCACCAGAGGACTTTAATCTCGCTACCACGCGAAAGCCTGCAGTAGGCTTAACTCAGTGCTACCGGTAGTACTGAGTCAATCGCAAGGAGAGATTTTTATGAGCCGGTCCCCTAGAGGAACAGCTAAAGTCGCAGGTTCGAGCGGTCTCTGGACGCCCTGAACGCGTCTCAACCGAGATGGAAGCATGGCAGGGCCTATCTGCAGCGATCATCGATCGCATCGCTGACCGCTGGCATGCAACAGAGCGCACCTACGCAGTGGGGCGCATGGAACACTACTTTTCAGCAGAATTCCTGATGGGGCGGGCGCTCTTAAATAATCTTTCCAACCTTGGAATGGTTGACGAGGCCCGTGAGGCCTTGGCAGCACTGGGCAAGGACCTGTCCGTGGTCTTGGAAGAAGAGCCCGATGCAGCACTGGGGAACGGTGGCCTTGGTCGACTGGCTGCGTGCTTCCTGGATTCGTGCGCAACCTTGGATCTGCCGGTTGCTGGCTACGGTATTTTGTACCGCTACGGTCTGTTCAAGCAGCTTTTTCGATAACGGCTTCCAGACTGAGCATCCCGACCCCTGGATGGAAGAGGGTTACCCCTTCGTCATTCGCCGCGAGGAAGAACAGCGCATTGTTCGCTACGCGGATCTGACTGTCCGCGCCGTTCCCTATGACATGCCGATTACCGGCTACGGCACGAAGAACGTCAATACGCTGCGCCTGTGGAAGGCTGAACCCATGGAGGACTTCGACTACGATGCCTTCAACTCTCAGCGCTTTCACCGACGCGATCGTTGATCGCGAACGCACCATGGATATTTCCCGCGTGCTGTACCCCCAACGATACGACCTTCGAAGGTAAGGTTCTGCGCGTGCGCCAGCAGTACTTCTTCTGCTCGGCTTCTCTGCAGGCAATCGTTGATAACTACGTCGCAGAACACGGCGATGATCTGCGCGGCTTTGCGCAGTTCAATGCCGTTCAGCTCAATGACACGCACCCGGTTTTGGCTATCCCGGAACTCATGCGCATCCTCGATGGATGAGCACGGCCTCGGCTGGAAGAAGCATGGGAAGTTGTCTCACATACTTTCGCGTACACGAACCACACGGTCTTGGCTGAGGCTCTGGAGACCTGGGACATCCACATCTTTGATCGTCTCTTCCCCCGTATTTCTGAAATCGTTCGAGAGATCGATCGTCGTTTCCGCCTGGACATGTCCGAGCGCGGCGTTGATGGCGCAACCATCGACTACATGGCTCCCGTCTCGGGTAACACTGTCCGTATGGCGTGGATTGCCTGCTACGCCTCGTACTCGATCAACGGCGTGGCTGCACTGCACACTGAAATTATCAAGCGTGAGACGCTCAAAGAGTGGTATGCGATTTGGCCCGAGCGCTTTAATAACAAGACCAATGGCGTGACTCCGCGTCGTTGGCTCAAGCAGTGCAACCCGCGTTTGGCGGCCCTCCTGACGAGGTCACCGGATCGGATCGCTGGGTGACCGATCTTGATGAGCTTGCGAAGTTCACAGATGCCGGAAATTCTGATCTGTATGCGCGTTTGTCTCAGATCAAGCATGCGAACAAGGTTGATTTTGCCGCCTGGGTGAAGGCTCGCGAGGGTGTCGAGATTGATCCCGATGCGATCTTCGATGTTCAGATCAAGCGTCTGCACGAGTACAAGCGTCAGCTGCTTAACGCGTTCTACGTCTTGGATCTGTACTTCCGCATCAAGGACAACCCTGCTCTGGATGTTCCCAAGCGCGTATTCGTTTTCGGTGCGAAGGCTGCCCCCGGCTACATTCGCGCGAAGGCGATTATCAAGCTGATTAACACCATTGCTGACCTGGTCAATAACGATCCGGACATCAATGGCCGCATCAAGGTCGTTTTTGTTCACAACTACAATGTCTCGCCCGCAGAGCACATCATTCCTGCTGCGGATGTTTCCGAGCAGATCTCGATGGCCGGAAAGGAAGCCTCGGGCACGTCCAACATGAAGTTCATGATGAACGGTGCGCTGACCTTGGGAACCTTGGATGGTGCGAACGTTGAGATTCTCGAGGCCGTGGGAGAAGAGAACGCGTACATCTTCGGTGCAACCGATGATGAGCTTCCCGAGCTTCGTCGCCATTACGATCCTCGCTGGCACTACGAGAACGTGCCTGGCTTGAAGCGCGTGATCGATGCTTTGACCGATGGAACCTTGAATGATTCCAACTCCGGTTGGTTCCATGATCTGCGTTGGTCGCTTCTGGAATCGGGATATGAGCCTGCTGACGTCTACTACGTCTTGGGTGACTTCGCTTCCTACCGTGAGACGAAGGACCGTATGGCACAGGATTACCGTGACCAAGAGGCTTGGGCGCGCAAGGCTTGGGTCAATATCACGCGTTCCGGTCGTTTCTCCTCTGACCGAACCATCAGCGATTACGCTCGCGAGGTTTGGCACATCAGCGCCGAGCCGATTGCGTGAATGCGTAACATGCGGCCTTTTTGAGGCTAAGTGCACGGCTTAATGCCGTAACGCCCCGTTGGGATTTTCCCAACGGGGCGTTACTTGTCGTACGTTTTCAGATCAAACTGTATTACTGTGTTGACACAGTTTCGATAGTGTGGCACTGTATTAGTGTATTAATACAGATAGACAGGAGGGATACATCGATGCGCATCGATGACACCCGTCCAATCTGGATCCAATTAGCTGATTCATTCCGCGGTCGTATTACCGACGGTACGTGGAAACCTGGCGAAAAGATCCCCTCCGTGCGTGATCTCGCGATCGAGGCAGGCACCAATCCCAATACCGTTCAGCGAGCCCTGAGTGCACTTGACGAAGAAGGGCTGACGGTCCCGAAGCGGACCGCAGGACGCTTCGTCGCAACTGATGAGCGCGCTCTGCATGCTCTGCGAAAGAATGACGCGCATCTTGCGGCAGATGCCTACATTCGCGCATGTCGTTCACTGGGAATCGACCTGGAAGGTGCTCGGGCTCTGATTGATCAACGTTGGGATGTCACGGAGAAGTAGCCAAGGAGGCAAACTCATGACCACACAAACTGAGCGGTCAAGGTGTGCGGGGCACGGCCTCGTCCACGTGGACCACCTCACGAAGCATTACCGGAAAACGCCGGCACTACGGGACTACTCGCTCTCACTGGATGCCGGACACATCGTCGGTCTTATGGGTCCCAATGGGTGTGGGAAAACGACGCTCCTGAAAATCCTTGCAGGCGTATTGAATGATTACCAAGGGCAGGTGAGTATCGATGGGCACAAACCTGGAATCGATACAAAAGCCATCGTGTCCTACTTGCCTTCGGTAGCATTCCTCAACGGTGAATGGACCGTGGAGCGTGCCATCAATATCTACTCGCGTTTTCTTTGCTGATTTCGAGCCAGAAAGAGCGCGAACCATGGTTGATTTCTTTAAACTCCCCTGAGGGCGGCTGCTCAGTGAGATGAGTAAGGGAATGGGGAGAAGCTTCAAATCAGCCTGATCATGGCGCGCAAAGCCAAGGTTTTCTTGTTGGATGAGCCGATCAGTGGGGTAGATCCGGCAACACGCGACATTATCCTCGAGGGTATTTTGCGTGAGTTTGATCCCGAGTCGCTGCTCATTATGTCAACCCACCTGATTTCGGATATCGAGCATTTCGTTGACTATGCGCTCTTCATGAAGGAAGGACAAGTTCTCCTGCAAGGCGACGCCGATGACCTGCGCGCTACGCACGGTGATTCGCTCGACGCCATCTTCCGGAAGGAGTACCGCTGATGTTTGGGAAAATGCTGTCTTATGAAATCGGTAGTCGCATGCGCGCTGATCTTCGCGAAATGGGGACTGTGCTTGCGATCCTCGTTGTGACGATCGGTGTCGTTGCAAGCGGAGTCCCCGGGCTGAGCGGGACAATGACTATGTTTGGCTACCTGATGTGCGTAGCGATTCCTGTGGGTATAGCGATCAGTGGAATGAGTGATTACTGGAAGACTCTGTATGGACAACAGGGGTACTTCACCATGACTCTGCCCGTGTCAGGCGCCGTGATCTACTGGGCAAAGGTCAGTCGAATGATCATCGAATTCCTCGTCGCACTTGCCTTAGCCATCGGCGGAGGCATTGCAGTTGCGTGGGCGGCGGCATGGAGTCAGGGCATCACTCTCGCCGACTACACTGCTGGTCCGCGTTCGCTATTTGCGCCTTTTTCGACTCTGGTGCTTGTGGTTTTGTTTATTACCTGGATCGTTTCGTGTATTGCGCTGATTCCTCAGGTCTGTGCGGTCATGACTCTTGCAGCCGAAGGGCGCTTCAACCACATGGGCTTCGGTGCGGTGGCTATCGGATTGGTCCTGCTCTACATCGTTGACCAGGTTTTGAGCGGAGTTGGAACCTTCTTCATGCCCTTCTCAATGACTCCCGACGGCCATTTCAGTACCGAGGTCATGTGGACGTCATATCGCGCGACTTTAGGCACCGATGGCCACCCCAATGTTTGGGGAATGGGCGCATGCATTTTGGTCCCTCTCTTTGCACTATTCCTAGCAGCCTGGGCTTCGCGCTCGATTGAAAAACACACATCGTTGCGATGAACTGATCGCGCGTCCTGCCCTTCCCATGGGGTGTCACATCTGATTATTCGGAGCTGTATCCGCATCCAAGCGGTACAGCGCTCGCGAAATGGGTGTGGCACCCCTTTGCGTATGAGGACGGCTAAGCGCGATGGGTGGCCTGTATCCTTGAAAGCAGACTGCGCGCGATTGTTGGAGGCTGCGATGATATTCACGACTGTTATCTCGTCTTTTGTTCAGCTCTCACTCGCACTTGTTATTCCGGTTGCATGGTGGGCTGTCACAACGCGCAGGCGTGTCGAGTTCGCAACGTGGATTGGCCTCGTCGTGCCCGAGTGGAAAGCAGCGCGCCAGCGTCTTGTGCTTGCGCTCATGGTATGGGCCGCTGTCGCCGTGCTTTCAGTCGCGCTTCTTTCCTCGACTGCTGGCGGGACCGCATCCTCACGCTTCGCAGGCAGTGGGATCTATGGAGCGATAGCGGTCCTCTTCTACGCCTTCATTCAGACCGGCCTATCGGAAGAGATCCTCTTTCGAGGGTTCCTTGGAAAGAAGCTGAGCGAAAAGTTCGGATTCAGAGTTGGAAACACTGTGCAGGCCGTGGTCTTCGGTCTTGTACATGTGGTTCTGCTTTCCTCAGCGTTCACCCTGCTCCCACTTATTGGCGTGGGAGTGCTAACTGCGGTCAGTGGCTGGATTATGGGCTGGGTGAACGAAGAGGCGGCAGGTGGTTCCATTCTTCCCAGTTGGATGATGCATTCCCTTGCCAACCTCCTCGTTGGTTGGGGAGCGGTCTTCGGGTTTCTTGCCTAAGGGATAATTCTGTGGATACCGCTGCGCTTTTCCGCGGGCGACTGGGTACCGTTAAACCTAGATGACACTCCTTCTATCGCCGCGAGGTGCAGGCGAAATGCTCAAAGGAAGCCGAATGATCGTTGACATGAATACGGGGCAGCCGAACTTCTCCGCGACTCCTCAAAACCCTGATTTGCTCAGATGGGTTGGGATTCAAGTCGCAGTTGTCGTGCTTGCCTGGCTCATTGGCATGATTGTTCGCCGTTTCCTTGCTTCGCGAATGACGATGTCCACTGCCTCAGCAACCTTGACCGGCATGCTTGGTATATGGACAGGCCTTCTCTTTGCCGGCTGGATTTTCTCAAGCTCTGATATGTGGCGCCCGGCCATGATTGCCGTCGCGGCCGTGGTTTCCCTCCTTGTCGTCACTGTCTGCGCTCTCATCGTCGCCTATCTGCACCCGCGTCCCGGCCTCGATCCGATTGCTGACGTTGCCGCGCGAGGCGAATCCGATACGCGCGAATTCAAGTCCAGCGCACGCTGGAATATGCGTACCCAGCAACGGGATGATGCGATGGAGACCGTCATTGCCAAGACTGTTGCTGCCTTCATGAATTCCGGCGGAGGAACGCTCCTCATCGGTGTTGATGATGATGGAAAGCTCATCGGTTTAGGCCCGGACTATGCGACATTGAAGAGTCCTGACGCTGATCGTTTTGAACTGTGGATTCGCGACCTGTGGGGGCAACGCCTCGGAACTAACGCGGCTGCGCTGCCAAGCATCGATTTCGCTCCAGCCACGGATCCCCAAGAAGGCTACGAGGCCCAGGAAGTCTGCCGCGTGACCGTTCCTCCCAGCCCGAGGCCGGTGTACCTCCTCGGCCCGAAGGGAAAGGGCGCGCCGGAGCTGTGGGTTCGCGTGGGTAACTCAACGCGGCGCCTCGAGGTTTCCGACGCGGTTGAGTACATTACCCATCGTTGGCCTTCCAGCGTGCGCACGACCTTGTGGGGGCGTATTCGCATGTTCTTCTTCACTAGGGGAGGGCGCCGTGAGCGTCCCGCCGCTCTTCCGCGTTTTGTCCAGCGTGTGTTGACGGATTCGGAGGAGTAAGACTCCTCAAAGGGCAGCTTTAATAAAAACGTATAGACTATGTTTTATTAGAAGCCGTTGCTCAGGCGTTAATGACACTCGCCGAGGCCCGACGAGAGGAAACTCATGATCGAACCCATTCTGACCTGCCCGAATTTGACCTCCGCGATGTTTCCGCCGAAAAGGCGCAGGAGCCTGCTCAGAACTCCGGTGGATGCGGTTGCGGTTGCGATCATGGTGCTCAGCTTCCGCGCTTGGATGCGCGTCCCTTCCCGCCTCGCTTGCGTCACCCCGCAATCCCTAGGTGCGGTGTCTTCTTTGAACGTTGGCGAGGCCATGGAGCTGGTTGCGCCTCACGTGCCAACGCCCCTACTCAACCAGATTGACATGATGCTGGAAGGCGAGTTTGCCTACGAGCTGCTTGCCGTTAGCGATGAAGGTGCGATCGTTAAGATCACCCGCGTTGGCTGAGCAGAATATATAAACTACTCGCCCCGATGGCCTGCGTTTATTCCTCAGTGCGGATCGCGCAGGCCTGTCAGGGGAGAGGGGTCCTTCAAGACGCTATTCTTGAAGAATAACGTTCACTTGGAGGTCCGAATGCGCAAAACTCTCCCCAACGACATCAAAGAAATCCTCGCAAGCGGGGACGTTGAGGCCGTGGCTGAGGCAGTGAAAAACTGCGAGATTGGCGCATACCTGCGGAGCGAATACGGAAAGCCCAAGCTCTTGCACCTCCTCTGCTCGCAAGAGATCGTCGAGTTCTTGGTCGCTCGAGGCGAGGACATCAACTGTCGCAACGAACGAGGACAAACCCCCATTCACTGCCGAGTCAAGCAACGTCGACCCGATCTGATCCCCGGTCTCATTGCCCTTGGTGGCGATATCAATGCCCGAGATAACACGGACCAAACTCCGTTGTTCGGCGCTGTCGAACGCCTAGACGCGCCCGAGGTGGAACAGATGATCCAATGGGGCGCTGACCCTACTCTTGATGCGCATTCAAAAATCTATGGGGACTACACGCTGACGAAGTACGCGCTCAGTTGGTACAACTTGTTTGATTCCCCCAGAATCTTGCGTGTTTTCAGGTTTTACGTACTCATGGCGCACACCCAAGCGGCGAGGAATACAAGGCTCTTCAAGCCATGGATAAAGATCGCTGCTCGATCATCGCACACAGCCCCGAAGACGCTAACAATCCCCGCTTCCTCGAAGCCGCGGAAGCCTTGCGGCAGCTGTGTGAAATGTTTGGCGTCGCTCAGCAAGTTGCACGTCCGGCACCAAGCGTTGGAGAAAAGCTTGAGCTCGATCCTTCAAAGAGCTGGAAGAAGCTTTCGGGCGAACTCTGGGACTTGCTCGTTCCACTTGATAATCAGGCCGAGACACCCAAGGCGAAGCCATCCGGATCACGGGCAAGGTTGCCTACGAGGTCTACGACAACGGCGGCATTAACTGGGAACCGACTTTTAACGCGCTCCTCAAGCAATTCCTCGAGATCATTTCCTCTCAGGTCCCCCTCAGTGCAGACGAGCTTGCGCGCGCCAAGAAAGCAGTGGGGGATCTTCGCGGTGGAAAATCAACCGAGGCCAGTGACGTTTTACGCGAAGCCGCTGTTCACTGGGTGCTTGCCAATCCTGTCTTGCGCGCAAACACCTTGCCTTTCCTCGGCCGGTAAACGCGCGCCTTACTCCTCGCTGCCCTTACGGCGACGCACCCGCTTACGCGGTGCAGGCGAGTGCTCACCGCGACCACGGCCCTTCGTTCCGCGGTCGGAGCGCCCCTGCTTTCCAGGATTCATCGTCTGATCGCCATCCTTACGGCCGCGGCGCCTACTTCGGCTACCTTCGCCAGAGCGGGAGGATGCGCGAGTGCCTGGGCGGCCTCGGCCTCGTCCACGGCGGGAAGGCGCCCCCAAATCCTCAAGCTTTTCGGCGCCAAGTCCCTCGCGCGTACGCTTCGCACGAGGCAGACGCCCGGTGACGTCCTCGGGAATATCCAAGTCCGTGTACAGGTGCGGCGAGGTGTGGTAGGTCTCCAGAGGTTCGGGAACTCCCAATCCCAGCGCCTTCGAAATCAATGACCAGCGCGGGACATCGTCCCAATCCACGAAGGTTACGGCTGTGCCAGAATTCCCCGCGCGACCGGTGCGACCAATGCGGTGGATGTAGACCTTCTCGTCCTCGGGGCACTGGTAGTTGATGACGTGGGTGACATCGTCAACGTCGATGCCACGCGCGGCAACATCGGTTGCAACCAAAACATCGACCTTGCCATTACGGAAAGCGCGCAGAGCCTGCTCACGCGCACCCTGACCGAGGTCGCCGTGAAGGGCAGCAACCGCGAAACCGCGCTCGCTAAGCTCGTCGGCAACGCGCGCAGCCGCACGCTTAGTACGACAGAAAATCACAGCGCGACCGCGGCCTCGTGCCTGCAAGATACGCGCAACGATCTCAGTCTTGTTCATGGCGTGAGCGCGGTAGATCACCTGCTGGACCGTGTTGACGGTCTGTCCCTGATCGTCAGGATCTTGCGCGCGGATGTGGGTCGGCTGGGTCATAAACTTACGAGCCAGCGTGATCACCGGGCCGGGCATGGTTGCCGAGAAAAAGCATCATGTGACGGTCCGCGGGAATGCGCGAAAGCAGGGTTTCCCACGTCCGGGAGGAAGCCGTCAAGCATCTCGTCGGCCTCGTCAAGGACAACGTTCTCCACGCCGTTGAGGTGCAGCACGCCTTGACGGAGCAAATCGATCAAGCGGCCGGGGGTGCCGACGACGATATCCGCGCCTCGCTTGAGTGCCTCAATCTGGGGTTCAAACGCGACACCACCGTAGATGTCAACGATGCGCGTCGATAGGTGCGAGGCGGCTGCCCGGAGGTCCTCGGCCACCCTGCTTGGTGAGCTCGCGGGTCGGCAAATGATGAGTGCCTGCGGCATATTCGGGTTGAGAAGGTCCTCGTAGCCCTCTTCATCCGGGGCGATGACGTCTTCCAGTACGGGGATGCCGAATCCCAGAGTCTTACCGGTACCGGTCTTGGCTTGACCAATGATGTCGTGGCGATCCAGTGCGACGGGAAGAGTCAGGGCCTGGATGGGGGAAGGGTGGGTGATGCCGCGTTCTTCGAGCGCATCAACGATGGGGTCACTGACCCCCGAAATCAGCGAAAGATTTCGCTTCGAAAGTTTCATTTCGAGTTTGTAATGTCGGGGGTGGTCTCTTCTTCAGTGGAGGGTGGCAATCGCGCCAAGGCGAACAACGCCGGCGGAGTACTCAGAAGGTGAAGTCACAATCAACCTGTCCTGGGGAAAACCCCGTTGAGAATTGCAGCCGATCGCGGTCTTCTTGTGGGCGCAGGCCCTGGGAACTTTTCTCGCGTGCGATCGGTCAGCACTGTCTTTTTCATTGTACGAGGTTGACAAGGTTTGTCCGAAGAGGAACCCGTCACGTTTGTGTGATGTAGTGTTATGCCATGGAACGCACCTATGAACCTGTGGCGGACAGCGACGCGGAAGTCGTCGGTCTGATCGCGTATTCGATTTTGGCTGCAATGACTCGCCTGGCAAAGGATAGTGACCAGGCTCCGACCTTCGAGGCGAAGGTTGAGCATGCGCGTATGGCGACGCGTGTTTTCGAGACTTTTACTCAGGTTGAGACGTGGTGTACTCACCGTGGTATGGATTTGTCTGCGTATGCGCGAGCCTACGACGGGCTCTATGACGACCTCGATGCCCGCACGCGTCCGACGACGTGGTACGAGCGTTCCATTAAAACCTATGTGACTTTGGGCGTCCTCGGTGGTTTCTTGCGCGAGATCGCTTCGCGGAAGAGCCTTTTCCCCGGTGCGAATTGGGATCTTGAGCAGGGGGAGTGGGTGCGCGAGAACCTTGCCCCCATTTTCGAGGCCGACGAGCAGCTTGCCGCGAGGCTGTCCTTGTGGGCACGCCGAGTTGCCGGAGAAGTCTTGGGTTTGGTGCGTTCGACGATGTTTATGCACCCGGACTTATCGCTGTCCCCCGAAGACTCGGACGCCATTGCTGAAGTGCTCAGTAGTGAACACGCTGAGCGAATGAAGGAAATCCACCTGCGCGGCTAGCGCAACAGGTGGACTTGTGAAGCGCTGTGCGCGCGGCTTCTCAGTGGATGGCGAAGCCGACGCGGTGGCTCTGTTGCGCCGTGACGCGCACGAAGGAAATCGCCTGCGCGGGGATGAGTGTCTTCTCTCCCTTAGTGTCGGTGAGAAGCAGCGGCGTTTGAGCGCGGAGGGCTTCGCTTACTTGAGCGAAGAACTCATCTTCGCTGAGGTTTATCTCTAGGTCGAGCTCGCGCGGGCTTGCCTTGATACCGATCGTAATGTTCACTGCGACTCCCAGATGTCATGGATCGAATGGTCTTCTGTGTCCTCATAGTACGTGCAGCCGGGGGAGCGGGCCTGCTATTTCTGCAAGAGCGTAATTGTGGGGTCGGTCGAAGCGTTGTCGCGGTTTAGTATCTAAGTGGTTAGTATGTGGGGTTGTGTTGAAAATAGTGCGAGAAGCGGCAGCTATCGGGTTGTGTTGACGAGTTGTTTTGTGTTCTGGCGGTAAAGCTTAAAGTTGAATCTACTCGAAAGGTGAACGATGTCTTTTCCTCCTTATCCTCAGGAAATGCCCGTTGAGGGGGTTTATTCGACTGTCCCTCCTCAAGGACAATTTGGAGTAGCAACTGTAGTTAAACCCTTATCTCCCCTTGCTATCACCGCACTCGTGTTGGGAATTATTTCTCTTCTCCTGTTCTGGGTTCCGGCTCTTCATAATCTAATTCTTATTCTGGCCCTTATTGCTACAGTCGTGGCGATTTTCGCTGTCGTTCAGACACGCCCGGATACGACTCACCGTGGCTCCGGTATGGCGATCACCTCACTGGTGATTTCGACTCTCACTATTGTTGCTGTTTTGGGAGGCCAAGCTATGTATTCGAAGGTTAATGGTGAGGCCTTCGGGGCAGCTTCTGTATCGCCTCAAGCTTCCAAAGGTGCGGCGACCTCGGATGTTGTTCAGCTGGAGAACGGTAAAGTCACGATTGAGGTGAAGAAGGTCGAGGAGTCGGTAGATGATCGGGAAGGTCAGCCAACGGTCGCTGTGACATTAAAGATCACAAATAATGACACAAGTAGTTTGAATCCTTTTGCATACTATGTTGAGGTATCCCAAAAACAAGGCTGAGCTCGATAGTGCAATTTATTCCGATGATCTAATGCCTGAAGGATACGAGCCTTTCGCGGACTTGGAAGAGGTCCCAGCTGGTAAAAGCATGACCCTTGTGGAAGGGTATGTTCTTCGCGATGCAGCTGCTCCAGTTACGCTGATGATTGACAGCACTATCTCTTCAACAAAGGCATTCAAAAAGGAATATTCACTTCAGTAAAGGGTTAAGCCCCCACCTTGAGTAGGACTGCCAGAATGTGCCCCCGAAGCAGCAGCTTCGGGGGCACACTTTTCTCAATTTCGCTTCGAAGCCAAAAGTTGACTCCAAATGCACATGGCCTCTGTCAGAATCACTATATGGGTAACAAACAGGTACGGATAGAGATTGGCTCCGGATTTGCGGGCCTTCCTCACCTCGATGATCATCAGCGTGCACTTCTTCAACGCATGATGACTTCCGACGCTGTACTTCGCGGTGCCCCTGGAAGCGGAAAGACCACACTCCTGCTCAGCGCAGTCGCAGAGCTCGTTCGACAGGGACGCAGCTTTTTTGTACTTACTCCTGACCGTTCGCGGGCCGACGCACTGATGCCAGCTGTCCAAAGTATGGCTCCCGATGCTGTTCGTCCTGTACGCACGCCCACAGCTTGGGCGTATTCCATCGTTTCTCAGTGGCGCAATACGCGTGACGAACCTCTGGGGGACGTTGAACTGCTCACCGGTGCAAGCACCGATCGTCTGATCACGCAGCTTCTTGAGACAACGACCCCCAACTGGCCAGAAGATCTTTCTCAAACTATTCAAGCGCTGCCCGCTTTTAAAATGGAGCTGCGCTATCTCATCGATCTTGCTGCCGAGGTAGGGCTTGCCCCCGACCGCCTTTCAGAACTTGCAAATATCCATTCAATCCCGCAATGGGAGACTGTCGCATTCCTCCTGCGCAAATGGCAAGAGATCCCCGAACTTGCAGTCGAATACCGTGGAACAATGCAAGCTCACGGTGCTGCCCTTGGTCGCAGTGCAGCGCGACTGCTTTTGCGCTGGGATCAAGACATTGAAACTTTGCGGCTCCGCAGCGAAATACCACTACCGCAGTGCATCCTCATTGATGATCTGCAGGATTGCACGCCTTCGCTTCTCCCACTGCTTCAAAGCGCACGCCAATACGGCACCCAGATCATTGCTTTTTCCAATCCGGACGTATCTGTGACCTCGTATAAGCGCGGTTACGCAAACCTCGACCTCGACCTCGCCAAAGTTCTGGGCGTCGACATTGACGATTGCGGCGGAAGTTATCATTCAACTCCGCAACTGCACGAATTGAATCTCCAGATCAGTTCGCATATCACCCAATCCGGTCCAATTTCTCGGCGTTTGGCCCCATTCCTCGGAAGAACAACAGATACAGAAACTCCGGTACGAATCCACTCGTGCGCAAGTTCAGCACAGATGGGGGCGGCAATCGGCTACGCCCTGCGATCCCACCATCTTCACGACGATATTCCCTGGTCCCGCCAACTTGTTCTTGTCCGCTCTCAGTCCCTCATTCAGCAGGCGCGAAGAGCCCTCAAGCGGAGCTATATTCCTCTCGCCGGAGGACAACAAGCCTTCAATTTTGCCGCCAACTCGATGACATCGGCACTACTGACAGCGCTCATTCCGCACAGTGATAGCGCGGCTCAGCTCATCGACCTGTGGCTTCGCTCCGACCTGATTTCAATCGATACGCTTCACGTCAGATCAGCAATTCAGAACTACGTGTGGGCGCACAGTGAAACTGTCCGCGATGGAGCTCTCTCGCAGCATTTAACAACAGAGATGCTTTCTCGAATCCTCGCGGATTCCGATTCTTTACCACAACATGTCGAAACAGAGCTACGCAAACTACTTACGGCCTCGTCCCTGTGGAAAGAAAGCACAGGACTGAGCGCAGAAGAAGGCCTATGGAAGGCATGGAGACGGCAGATGTCGCCCAAACCTTGAGCGATCGAGCGCTCGCCCAAGACGCCGATTCCGACTATTACGACGACGTGCTTGACGCGGTGATTGCGCTTTTCCGTGTCGCAGACATCTGGCAGCAGCGCAATCCTCAAGGAAATGCTGCAGACTTCGCAGCCGAGCTGCTCCAATCGGACGTTCCCATCGACACAATCGCACGAACAGCACTTCGCCGTGAAGGTGTTCACGTGCTGACCCCAGAACAAGCAATGGGGAAACACTGGGACACTGTTGTAATCTACGGACTCAAGATGGCTCATGGCCGGATCTACGCCTCGGGCACCGGCTGTTGCGGGTGACCTCCTCACGGACATTCTCCGCCTCGAGTCGCAGGGGAGTGACTGCACCCCAAGCGAAACAACACCTCTTGATGATCCACGCATTCAACGTCGAGCCATTCTGGACAACGAACTGCGCCGCTTGCTTGCCGCAACATCACGGGCAACGCGCTTCCTCCACATCGGCGTCGTCTCGAATGAGGACCAAGCTCCTTCACAATTCATCGAGCTCATCGCGAAAGCAAGTGGAATCGAGATCCCTGAAGAAGGATTTGCGCCCGAGGAAGTTCCTCCGTCTCTAGACCTATCGGGCCACGTTGCGCGACTGCGATTCCTTGCAACTCAAGAAGACGACCAAACTCGTGAACTCGCGGCCAATCTTCTTGCTCTACTCGCCCAGCGCGGCGTTCACAGCGCTCAGCCGGACAAATGGATCGGTGCAGGGGGAATCAGCTCCGATAGCGCAATTTATGGACACCAGAACGTCTCCATCAGCCCCTCCAGCTTCGACACTGCGCGTGCGTGTATTTTGCGTTGGTTCTTCTCGGCAAACAGTGGTTCATCTGTGCCCACACAAAGCGCCGCCGATGGGACACTCATCCACAGCCTCGCCGAGCGGTTCCCGCACGGACCCAAACAAGCCGTTGTCCAGGCTCTCGAAGAAGAAATCCAGGCGATGGATCTGGATGAAGAACCTGCAGCAACCAAGATTCATCTCAACCATCTCCGTGACATGGCTTCAGCGCTGGGGGAGTACCTAGAAGGGAACACAGACGAAGTACGCGTGGAAGTCCCCTTCGACGTTCCCGTATCAAGCGTGAACATACGTGGCCGGATGGACCGACTAGAAGTCAGCGGTGAAAGCGTGCGGATCATCGACTTCAAGACCGGGAAAAAGGGCGCAAAAGGCAAAATCAAAACCGATCCCGACCACCCGCAACTGGCTCTATATCAATTGGCCGCAGAAGAACTCGGCTACACGGTCATCGACGCTGAACTGAAATACCTCGGATACGGAGATGTTCGGACAATCCTCCAAGAGCCACTCGATGACGACACTAAAAATGACTGGATCAGCCAGCTCGACGAGGTTGCTTCTGCGATGCGAGGCCCGCACTTTATAGCCACACCATCTGACGAAGCATGCAGATACTGCGAATTCACCAGATCTTGCCCGGCGAAGGATCAAGGCAAAAGGAGCGTTGAGTAAAAATGGACCTCAGCAAACTGGACGTCGACGAGATTCTTCGCATGGCGACTCCTCGCTCCAAGCCCTTCCTTGCACCCACGGAAGAACAACGCGCGGTTATTCAAGCCCCTCTTGAGCCACTTCTTGTCGTTGCAGGGGCAGGAGCCGGAAAAACAACCACGATGTCGCAGCGCGTACTCTACATGGTCGCCCACCACGGCATCGATCCCGAGCGCATCCTTGGCTTGACCTTCACGCGAAAAGCCGCCGGTGAGCTCGGGCTGAAAATGCGCCAAGACCTCGCCACCCTTGCCTCGAACAGCGGGCAGGAATTTGTTGGAGAGCCGACCGCTCTCACCTACAACTCTTTTGCCGCGCGGATCCTCGGAGAATACGGCGCAACAATCGGCGTTGATCCAAACTCTCGACTCATCGGACAGGCGCAACAAGTCCAAGTGCTCAGTGCCATCGTCGAAAACTGGAGGGGCGAATACCCCCAAAGCGATGAGCAATACAAGCCGACCGCTACCATCGTTGCTGCCGTCCTGTCTCTTTGTCTGGGCATATCGCCGAGCAGAATATGACGCTGGACGAAGGGCGAATAGCTCTGAGTGCATTTCAAAAAGAACTTGAAGAAGTCGCTGCAATCTCCGGAAAAGATCCGACGGGGAATCTTAAGAAAATGATTGAGGCGAATCGTAATCGCCTGCTCCTTCTTGATATCGCAGAAGCCTTCGAAAGCTATAAGCGTGCCCACGGTCTCATCGATTTTTCTGATCAACTTCTCCTGGCCACACAAATCGTTACCTCAAACAAAGACGTCGTGCGCCAAGTTCGAAGCGACTATCAGGCCGTTCTTCTTGACGAATTTCAAGACACCTCGGTCATCCAGATGGTCTTCTTGTCTGCTCTCTTTGCAGACCACCCAACTACCGCTGTCGGCGACCCCAGTCAGGCAATCTATGGTTGGCGCGGAGCCTCGGCCTCTGCCCTCAGTGATTTCCTCACTCGCTTTTCTCCGCGCTACGACGCGGCGCAATTGGTTCTCTCAACAGCTTGGCGAAATGACCAGACAATCCTTGATGCCGCAAATGCGATCGCTCAGCCCCTGCGTGACAGGCGCGCATTGGCAATGCCGGCAACGCCCCTACTCGCGAATCACAACCACAACGAATTACAGTTCCAGTTCTTGCTCCACGTCCAAACGCTGGTCCGGGACAAGTTCGCACCGACCTATCCCCTTACCTACGATGAACAACTCCAAGCGGTCGTAGATTTCGCTCGACAACATCGAGTCCAAGACGAACGCGGGAAGTGGAATACCTGTGCAGTACTCTCCCGGCGGCGCTCGGACTTTCCCGCTATAGAACGAGCGCTTAAAGACGCTGATATTCCCGTGCAAGTCGTCGGACTCGGCGGACTTCTCGACCAAGCAGCGGTCAGTGATGTTCGAGCCGCACTCGATCTTGCAGCAGACCCCGCGAATGCCCCCGCTCTCATGCGCCTCGTCACTGCTATGGACATTGGCGCATCCGATCTGTTGGTTCTTAATCAGTACGCAAAACAACAGGCACATCAAAAAACGCACGGCCTTGTCGCGCATCCAGAGTTCAGTTTGATCGAGGCAATTGACCAGCTTCCCCCAATTGGTTGGCACTCCTCGTCAGGAGGACCAGAATTTAGCGAGGTCGCCCATCAACGTCTGTCTCTCCTTGCCAGGCGCCTTCAAGTCATACGACAAGGGATGGGGCGCGCGCTCGATGAACAAGCTGAACGCGCCATATCCATCCTGGGACTTCGCGAGGCAATCATGGCTGATCCCCTTGGAGATCAGGGCATGGAGATGCTCGATGCATTTGTCGACATCGCAGCGGAGTATGAAGCGCAAGTATCTGGCGCAGACCTGCCTGGATTCCTCGCATGGCTCCAAGTCGCTGAAGACGAAGAAAAAGGCCTCGCAATCCCCGTGAGCGCGACTCGACCTGACGCCGTTCAACTGCTGACCATCCACTCGGCAAAAGGACTGGAATGGGATTCAGTCGTTGTTTTTGGCCTGCAAGATTCAGTCTTTCCCGATCACAAGTCAAAGCCACGAGACTGGAAGCAAGATTCGCCGGGAACAACAGAATGGTTCTCCGCGATCGAAGAACTCCCGTATCCCGTGCGGAGAGACTATGCCGACCTGCCGCAGATGGTTCCTGAAGAATACGGATCTATGGGAATTGTCGATTACTTTGATCTTCTCGCCCAAGAAGCAGAGAGAAAAACGACTACTCCCATGAGCATCTTCAACAAGCATGTTGCCTCAAGTAAAGATGCGAGTCAGACAGTGGATACCGTCCACAGTCGGCAGGGAATTCACCATGAACTCGAAGAACGACGCCTTGCCTATGTTGCATGGACGCGTGCCCGTCACGACCTGCTGTTACTTGGATCATGGATCGGGGCAACCAGTGTGACTCCACGCGACCCTTCGCGTTACCTCATGGAAACCGTGAATGCTCTTGGTCTTGATGAAGACACTATCGCAGCTCGTCCTGAGGAAGATATTGCGGATCAATCCCTGGTAGAGATCGACCCCAGACTTCGGCAATATCCGATTCTTCCTGGGCGCTCGCGTCAGCTCGTCAACGCAAGTGCAACGCGCGTTCAAGAGCTTATCGATACCCCGACACCGCTCCTTGAAGAAACACTGAAAACCCAGCTCGATAACCCTCTTTGTCCGCGATACTTTCTTGCTCATTGCAGAGCGCGAACGTGCGCGCCAAGACGCGACTGAGATTCGAATTGACCGTGTTCCCGCAACCAGTATTTCAACCCTGATTGATGACGGTGACTCCTGGGTGCGTCGTCTCAGGCGCCCGTTGCCGACCCCACCCCAGCGCAGCTCCCTCCTAGGCACTATTTTCCACATGTGGGTTGAAAAACAACTCCACCTGACAACCGGTGAGCTCTGGGATGATCCCGTCGTCGGTCTTGAATCCCTCAGCACAAGGGAACAGGAAAGACTTTCCCTCATGCAAGAGAACTTCCGCTCTCTCGATTTGAGTTCTCTTGTTCCTGTTGCCATCGAAGAACCCTTCGCTCTGAACTATTCAGGAGTATCCGTTCAAGGTCGTATTGACGCTGTCTTTCGTGACTCGGATGGCAACGACATTGTCATCGATTGGAAGACATCCCAAGTGCCCGGCCCCACCACCAGCATCGAGAAATGGGAATACTACGCACGCCAGCTCCAGCTCTATCGGGTTGCATGGGCGAATAAACGCGGTGTTGCGCCAGAACAGGTGCAGGCACGTGTCTACTTCATTGGCGGGCCCGTGGACTTCTCTCTCGAAGACATCGCGAAAATTACCAGCAAACCAGTCGATCGACTGGAAAGCGACCTCGCCCGCGCACTGAGTGAACTCGTTGTGAATAACCCAAAGATCTAAACAAAGAGGTGGTCCCGCAAAGCGCGGACCACCAATAGGTCTACTCGTGCGTCGGCAAAATAACACTCATATCAAGGTGCTCTGTTGATCCCTCGATCGCATCCGTGTGCCCCGCCTCGATCCTCAACCTCACCAGAAGGAGGAAGCTCTGCTTCGGCGTGCGCATCCTGAACTGGGTGCGCGGCCTGAGCCGCGCGCACGTTCTGGGCTGTACGAGCGGCCTCGGGCGATTCCGAATGCGCCGGCGCAACAGCCGCTTCCTCGTGGCGCTTTGCGGAAGGCGCCTCGCCGATGCTCGCCGACAAATCGGCCAGCATCGCCCGGGCCTCGTCAACGATTTCTGAATCATCACTATGCAGGCCATGGACCAGCCAACGCACCACAGCGAGCTCGGACAAAAGCTCCGCGCGCTCAAGCAGATGCAAGTCCTTCTCGGAACGCGTCTGCTGGTAGGCCTCGTGGAAACGCTCCAAAAACTCATCGGAAGCGCGAGCAAAAACCCACGCAATATCAACAGCTGGATCTCCCACGTGTGCGGAAGAAAAACCAGTCAGCGCGCAGACTCGACCGTGATCGACATGGATCGATGTCTCGGACAGATCACCGTGGATAGGGGAGGGGAGGAAGCGCCACAGGGACAAATTCTCCAAGGACTCTTCCCAGCGGTCCCACAAGTTCGCAGGAATAACGACTTCCTGCGCGGCCTCGTCCAAGACCGCCTGATGGCGATCGCGACACTCGATAGCTGAATACGCGGGGAGATTAACCCCCGTGTAGATGAGCTCAGGAAGATTGTGTAGGGCTGCCAGCGCGTTCCCCAAAGACGCGGGAAGCAAATGAGGATCGTCGAAATCCGAGGTTTCCATGACTCGACCGCCAAGATCGCGGTGAACCATGACTCGATCGCCCTCTGGGGTGCAAACCAGCCGGACGCGGAATTTCAAAAGGGATCTTTGAAAAATCGTGAGCTTTTCCAAGGCGCTCTAAGACGGCGTTTTGGGCCTCCATGTCCAAACCGCCAACCGTGTCATGTGGACATACGACCATCCAGCGGTCGCCCGAAGTGTCGATGAGACCGGTGACCGAGAGGACTTCATCGCTGAACTGCGGGGGACGCAGTCCGGCAACTTCAAGGCGGGGGACCGCCACTGTCGCAAGGGCAGCAAGTTCGTAGGGGGTCTTTGATCGAGTCACATTCTTGACCTTAGCGGCAGCATTCGCGCCAATACAGCAGGCGCAGCGATCATCAGTAAATTCATAACGTGATGAGGATCTAAGCAATGGGGAGTCCATATATTGGAAAAGAGAGTAAATGAAAACCAACGGTGGAATGATCAGAGACATGAGCGAAAAGTTTGATACATCTCGACTTCCCCGCGAGCTCTCCTCTGTTTTTGAGGAATTGGTTGCTCGCGATCCGTACCAGCTTGAGTTCCATCAGGCTGTTTATGAGGTTCTCATGACCCTCACGCCTCTGGTTACACGCAAGCCTGAATACCAAGATCTGGCTATTTTTGAACGAATTACAGAACCTGAGCGCCAAGTGATGTTCCGTGTGCCTTGGAGCGATGATCAAGGACAGATCCACGTCAACCGCGGATTCCGTGTTCAATTCAATTCGGCTCTCGGCCCCTACAAGGGCGGTCTGCGCTTCCACCCTTCGGTGAACCTATCCATTATTAAGTTCTTGGGTTTTGAGCAGATCTTTAAGAACTCTTTTGACCGGCCTGCCCATGGGTGGCGCAAAGGGCGGTGCGAACTTCAACCCCAAGGGCAAGTCTGACGCTGAAATCATGCGTTTTTGCCAGTCCTTCATGACCGAGCTCCAGCGTCACATTGGTCCCGATACTGACGTTCCTGCGGGCGATATTGGTGTTGGCGGCCGCGAGATCGGTTACCTTTTCGGTCAGTACCGTCGTCTGCGCAACAGCTTCGATGCCGGTGTCCTCACTCGGCAAAGGGCTGACCTGGGGAGGTTCCTTCGCGCGAACCGAGGCAACCGGTTACGGCCTCGTCTACTTTGCCGAGGAAATGCTCCGCGCTCGCGGCACTCCCTTTTGATGGCAAGCGTCGTTGTTTCCGGTTCCGGAAACGTTGCAATCTACGCGACTGAAAAGGCTCAAGAACTCGGCGCAACGGTTGTTGCAGTCTCTGACTCCTCCGGTTTCGTTGTTGACGAGGCAGGCATTGATGTTGAACTGCTCAAGGACGTGAAGGAACGCCGTCGTGGACGCGTCAGCGACTACGCAAACCAGCGTTCAAGCGCTCGCTTCAGTGCTGAGGGCTCGATCTGGGAAGTTCCTGTGACGTCGCACTTCCGTGTGCAACTCAAAATGAGCTCCCCCTTGAGGGCGTCCAGGCTTTGATCCGTAACGGCGTGCAGATGGTTGCGGAGGGCGCAAACATGCCCACCACTCCCGAGGCCATTGATGAGCTGCGTAGTGCCGGTGTCCTTTACGCGCCGGGTAAGGCATCCAATGCTGGCGGTGTTGCGACTTCCGGTCTTGAGATGCAGCAGAACTCGGGTCGAACCCAGTGGCCTTTCGAGGAAACTGACGCGAAGCTGCACCAGATCATGGTGGGAATCCATGAGAACTGCTTGGCTACCGCGGACGAATATGGGGTGCCCGGAGACTATGTGGCCGGTGCAAACCTTGCTGGTTTCATCAAGGTTGCAGATGCAATGGTCGCTCAGGGCCTGATCTAATTGCGGAGCTGTTTCAGGGGCTTCACGCCGGTGGGCGTGAGCCCCCTTTCTAAGGCGGGAGGGGAGTGCGCTCAATGAAACAGAGGGACTTTCCTTTGGGGCTAGTGCGAAATGCAGGCGCGCGTAGCATTTTCGATATCGCAATGATGCGGGCAATGGACACGCGGAGGTTCAGTGATGTTCTGGGATCGGGTTGCGCCCCTTTATGACTTCTTTGAAAACACATTCAATCGCGGCGTGTACGACGGAACAGGCATCGCCGTCGCTCAGTTGGTTGGCCTCGAAGACGAGGTCCTTGAATGCGCCTGCGGAACCGGTGCAATCAGCACCTTCCTTGCGCCGATGTGCAAGAAGCTGGTTGCTACCGACTTTTCTGAGGGAATGCTCAAACAAGCACGGAAGAAACTTGCGAAATATCGCAATGTTACGGTCGAAAGAGCTGACATCACAAAGTTGCATTACGCCGGACGATTCCTTCGACATCGTCATCGCAGGTAATGTCATCCATCTGCTTCCAGATCCTGGTGCTGTCATGAGGGAACTTGAACGAGTCGTCCGCGCCGGAGGCACTATCGTCGTCCCGACTTACGTCAAGCGTCGGCCAAGCAAACAAGGAATAATCCCGAAGATCCTTGCGAAGCTCGGCGCTGACTTCAAGGAACAATTCGATGTGGATTCCTATCAAGCTTTCTTTGAACAGTTGGGATATCGCGACGTTACCTACACCGTTATTGACGGCCGTATTCCTTGTGTGATCGCTTCCTTACCTGTGACAAAGAGTCTCGTTAGCGGTTAGCTAATAAGTGCTGAGAGCTTGAGATGTTAGGTGTCTTTTTGCAGCCTTTTCGCTCGCCTTTCTTGACGGTGTGGGCATAATGGTGAGAGCGCGATGGGGAGGTGAAGAAACCGATGTGGATAGTGGCCGTAGTGGTGCTGGTCGTCTCGTGGAGCTTGGCTTTTCTCATGCTTGCCCTGCTTGTGCGTGCTCAGCATGAGCTCAAACGAGTTCTTGCAGAAAAAGAACAATTGCGTCAAATGCATCAGGACTACATTGCCGGTCCCCGCGGTTCTTTCACACGAATTGCGCACCCCTTTGACTGTTGTTCGTGGAGCAGCTGAATTACTCGCCGATGGTTCTGCTGGTCCCCATGAACGAGATGCAATTGAAATTCGCCAAGACGATCGCCGAGAACTCCAGCAAGTCATCGAGATGGCGGAGGACATGCTTGCAGAAATCCGTATGGAATCGGATCTGTTTAATCTTCGCTTGAAACGGGTTGAAATGCGTGAACTTGTTCGACACAATGTTGCGCAACTTCGTCGCTTCCATTCGGCACCGATCCGCCTTGAAAATCATGGGGCTCCCATCCACATGTCCGTTGACCCGCGTTTGATGGGGCAGGCGATTGCTAATGTCATTAACAACGCTGCGCGTCACGCGGGCGATGGCGTCTCGATCCTCGTGAGCGTCCAAGACTCCGATGAAGATGTGACAATCGCAGTTGTTGATGATGGGCGTGAATGACACCTGAAGAAAAAGAGCGCCTCTTCATTCCCTTCGATACCGGAGGATCCTTGCGTCCTGGAACGGGACTTGGAATGATGCTCACGCAAAAGATCCTGAGGTTGCACGGGGACAATCCTTGTCGATACGATTGCTTCTAAAGGAACGACGTTTTATCTGACGATCCCGCGATCGCAGCGCAGCGCAACGGTGCCAAAGGAGGGGCAATGACGACAACCGCTTTAGTTGTTGATGATGAACCTCAGATTTTGATGATCATCAAGTTTGCCCTTGAAACCGCGGGTATTACCGTAGAGACCGCCAGTGATGGTGGGCGTGCATGGGATAAATTCACGAAGAAGTACTACGACCTCGTCGTGCTCGACTTAATGATTCCCGTGATCTCTGGAATCTCGCTTGCTCAACGAATCCGTGCAATGAGTGACGTTCCGATCATCATGATTACTGCTTTGTCAGAAGAACATGACCGGATCAAAGGGCTCGAAAGCGGTGCGGACGACTACATCACCAAACCGTTTAGTCCCAAAGAGTTGACCTTGCGCGCGCAATCTCTTCTGCGTCGTTCAAAGGGGCTGACATCTGAGGTAGTGACGAACGGTCCTTTGCGTGTTGATATGCGTCAGCACAAGGCGTTTGTTTTTGGTGTCCCCGTTGTCCTCTCAAGCATCGAGAGGCGTTTCCTCGAAGTGCTTGTGCAAAATCTTGGCGAGCCGTCACCTATCGCGAACTGCTGAATTCCGTATGGGAAACGCAGGATGAGTCTGGCGGAAAAGACATGATCAAGATGACGGCGTATCGTCTGCGGGGATCATTAGGCCCAGAAGGGGCCGCCCTCGTTCAATCGGTTCGCTCCGTCGGCTACATGATGCCCGAACTTTAGTAACACCTTAGTTACCAGCCGTTACCGCAGTGCCGCTATCGGGTGCATTCGACGAGCCACAATGGACCTGAGAGAGCACGCCTGCGAAGTCGATGCTCCTCACAGATTCCTCGATTCAAAGGAGAATCCGATGAAGAAGAACTCATCTCCCTGATTGCACTCGGCGCAGTCGGAGCCTTCACCCTGTCCGGATGCATCGTCAACGAGACAGGGCAGCGACAACAACGGCGGAAACGGATCCGAGCAGTCTTTGACCATCGCGTGTGGCGCAATGGAAGATCTCTGCCAGAAGTGGACCGAGACTTTCACCGCGCAGACCGGAATCAAGACGAGCTACGTTCGCCTGTCTTCGGGTGAAACCGTCGCACGTCTGGACTCGGCCAAGGACAACCCCGAATTCGACGTCTGGCACGGCGGCCCCGTGGACGGCTATGGTGCAGCAGTCGAAAAGGGGCCTGATCGAGGCCTACGATTCCCCGACCGCAAAGGGAAATCCCGGACAAGTACAAGGACCCGAACCACAACTGGACCGGTGTCTACGTGGGTGTTCTGGGCTTCTGCTCGAACAAGAAGGTCCTGGACGAAAAGGGCTTGGCCGTTCCCGAATCGTGGAGCGACCTCCTCAAAGCCTGAGCTCAAGGGGCCAGGTCTCGACCGCACACCCCTCGACCTCGGGTACTGCGTTCACGACACTGTGGACCCAGGTTGTTCTTGGTGGCAGCGAGAATGCCGGCATCGACTACATGAAGAAGATGCACGCAAACGTCCTGCAGTACACCAAGTCCGGTACTGCCCCCGGCCAGATCGCCGGTCGCGGTGAGGTCGCAGTTGGCCTCGTCTTCTCGCACGACTGCGTGAAGTACCATGACGAGGGCATGAAGGATCTCGTTGTCTCCTTCCCGAAGGAAGGCACCGGCTACGAGATCGGTGGAGTTGCTCTGATTAAGAACTCGAAGCACTCCGAAGCCGCGAAGAAGTACATCGACTGGGCAATTTCTGCTGACGCTCAGAACATCGGTCAGACGGTTGGATCGAACCAGATTCTCACCAACCCGAATGCTAAGACCAATGACAAGATGGCCAAGCTCGACGAAATCAACTTGATCGACTACGACTTTGCTGCCGCCGCGGCTGCAAAGCCTGAACTGACCAAGCGCTTCGACGAAGAGGTTGCCGCTAAGCCGCGCGAGTAATTCGCGCTTCAGCGGGAGGGGGCAGCGCTCACCATGTCCCTGCGTTGTCCCCTCCCTTCTCTCTTTCTTGATCTGTGCGCCCGCTGACGGGTGCGCCCAATGCAGGGAAAATCCGCCTCAAAGATGTGTGGATATCCCGTAAAGATTGGATTTTTAATGTCTGTGGAGACAAGTGCACCACCGAGCGTTGACGCGCGGGGGGAGGAAAACCCTGAAAAGCGCGCAGTGGCCTCGGGAAAGAAAAAACGAACAAAGGTTCGTCGTGATCCGGTGACTGTCGCGATCGTTGCGATCATTTCGGCGGTGTTAGTACTGCTGGTGCTGTTGCCTCTGGTCACGATTTTGGCTCGCGCATTTTCTGGCGAAGGAATGAAGGTTCTGACCTCCTTCGTCTCCTCGAAGACCAACCGTACGATCGCCCTGAACACGATTGTCTTGGGCTTGGTTGTCGGTCTTGTCGGAACTCTGGTTGGTTTCTTCTTCGCTTACATTCAGGCTCGCGTGAAGATCCCCGGCAAGAAGATCCTGCACCTCATCTGCCTGATCCCGATCGTTTCCCCGCCCTTCGCTGTGGCAACGTCCGCGATCACTCTGTTTGGACGCAACGGAATTATTTCCACTCAGCTGCTTGGTCAGCAGTGGAACATCTACGGTCTGTCTGGCCTGACTCTGGTTCTTTCTCTCTCCTTCTTCCCTGTTGCGTACATGAACATGCTCGGCATGCTCAAGAATCTGGATCCCGCAATGGAAGAGGCCGCGGCCTCCCTGGGTGCATCCTCGTGGAAGATTTTCCGCACGGTTACCCTCCCCATGCTGATCCCCGGCTTCGCAGCCTCTTTCCTCCTCCTCTTCGTTGAGGCGATCGCTGACCTCGCGAACCCCCTGGTCATCGGCGGTGACTTCACGGTCTTGGCCTCGCGCGCATACATCGCGGTCAACGGTGAGTACAACACTGCTGCCGGTTCGGCTTACTCGCTGATTCTCTTGGTTCCGGCGCTCTTGGTCTTTCTTCTGCAGCGTTACTGGTCGGGTCGTTCTTCAGCGGTGACCGTGACCGGTAAGCCCGCGGGTCGCATGCGCATGGTGACTTCTCTGGCTGCTCGTATTCCTTTGGGCGCAGCGACCGCCGCTTTGGCGCTTTTCGTTGTGACGATTTACGCGACGGTTATTGTGGGTGCCTTTGTCTCGATCTTGGGCGTTGACAATACCTTCACTCTCAAGAACTTCAAGTACGTGCTCTCGGGTATCGGTAACGATGCGATGGTGGATACGACCATCCTGGCACTGATTGCTACGCCTATTGCTGGCGTGCTCGGCATGATCGTTGCCTGGTTGGTTGTCGTACGTTTGAAGGCTTCCTCGGGCTTCATGGACTTCCTCGGTATGCTCGAGCCTATCTGTGCCCGGTACCGTCTTGGGTATTGGTTACCTCATCACCTACAACAAGCCGATCATCATCTTTGGGAAGCTCCAGCTGATGCCTGCGCTCGCGGGTGGTTCTGCGGTCTTCGGCGGCGCGCTGGCGATCATCATGGTGTATATCGCGCGTTCGATGCCCTCTGGTCAGCGTTCGGGTATTGCTTCCCTCCACCAGATCGATCATTCGATTGACGAGGCCTCAACCTCCTTGGGTGCTTCGGGCTTGGTGACTTTCATGAAGGTGACGCTTCCCTGATTCGTCCTGCGTTCATCGCTGGTTTGACCTACGCCTTCGCGCGTTCGATGACCACGCTGTCGCCAATCATTTTCATCACGACTCCTAAGACCAAGATCATGACCTCGCAGATTCTGTCTGAGGTTGATGCGGGGCGTTTCGGTAATGCTTTCGCCTTCTGCACGATCTTGATCGTCATTGTCATGGCTGTTATCGGCCTGACGAATGTCCTCGTGCGAGATAAATCTGTCACCGCCTCCAATGGCGCGGGCATGTAATTGTTGACAAAGGAAAGCCTCATGTCGAATACAAATGACACTAATGCTCCCGGCCGCCTGTCCTTGGTGGAACTGACGAAGACCTTCTCCAATACGGTCTCTGATGTGACTGCGGTCGACCACATCAATCTGGATATTCGCCCCGGTGAGTTCATCACCTTGCTTGGTCCCTCTGGATGCGGCAAGACCACGACCCTGCGCATGATCGCAGGTTTCGAGGATGCCACTTCGGGCCAGGTCATGCTGGATGGCGAGAACATGGTTGTTGTCCCGCCGAACAAGCGCCCCATGTCGATGGTGTTCCAGTCCTATGCTCTTTTCCCGCACTTGAGCGTGCGCGAAAACGTTGCCTATGGCTTGCGTCTGCGCAAGAAGAGTGCAGAGGAAATCAAGGAAGAAGTCGACATTGCTCTTGCTGCGATGAACCTGACTGCGATGGCCGATCGTGCGCCGTCTCAGCTCTCGGGTGGTCAGCAGCAGCGTGTGGCACTGGCACGCGCGATGGTTGTGCGCCCCAAGGTTTTGCTCTTCGATGAGCCCTTGTCGAACCTGGATGCGAAGCTACGCGTCAAGATGCGCGTGGAGATCCGCCGGATGCAAAAGCGTCTGGGTATCTCTTCCGTTTACGTCACCCACGATCAGTCCGAAGCTATGGCGATGTCGGACCGGATTGTCGTCATGAACTCCGGTCGCATTGAGCAGGTTGATACTCCCGAGGAGATCTACCTTCACCCCGCCAGCGTTTTCGTTGCGGACTTCGTGGGACGCGCGAACTTTGTGCCTGCTCAGGCGCAGGAAGTCGGCGAAGATGGCATGGTCGAGATTGAGGCCTTGGGCCAGAAGATTCGCGTTCACTCTTCTGAGGGTGCGAAGGAAGCTGTGCGTGAGGGTAAGGAAACCGTGGTCTTGGTTCGCCCCGAGTCCATGAGGATCCAGCCGACCGACGAGAAGCCCGCAACACTGACGGGTTCTTTGGGTCAGGTCGTTACCTCGATCTTCTACGGCGAAACGGTCGAATACGAAATCGAGACCGAGTTCGGTTCGCTCGTCTGTGTCGTTTCTGATCCGCGTGCCGAGGACCTCCTTGAAGAAGGTCAATACGTTCGCCTGGGTATCGAGGCCGAGAAGGCGTGGCTCTTGCCTTCGGGGCAGCTCGCATCGGCGTAACTGTTGTGTGGGTCTTGAGTGAGTGATCAGGGCCGCCGGTCGGGGCCGGGAGAGGGGAGTGATTATCCCTCTCTCGGCCCCGACCTCGTCAATAGGCAAATGAATCCGCTACTCTGGTGACGTGGCCATTGAGTTTTCTGAAGAGATCGAGTCCTGCGCACAACCATGGAGAATATCTCCCGCAGTTGTGCAGCCCGAGCGATCTTCGCGCGCAGATCGAGGAGTTGTCGCAGCAGGCGGCTGCTCCGGACCTGTGGGATGACCCCTCGCACGCTCAGGAAGTAACCTCGCAGCTGTCTCACCGTCAGAGCGAGCTCGATCGCGTGCTGGCCGTGGAAGAACGCATTGATGATCTCGAGGCCATTGTCGATATGGCGCGCGAAACTGCGGAAAGCGATCCCTCGGAGGCTGAAGTTATTTTCGCCGAGGCCGAAGCTGATTTGGGTGCTCTCAAGGACGACATGTCTGCTCTTGAGATCCGTACCCTTCTTGATGGTGAATACGATGAGCGCAACGCGGTTATTACTATTCGAAGCGGTGCCGGCGGCGTGGATGCTGCTGATTTTGCTGAGATCCTCTTGCGCATGTACCTGCGTTGGGCCGAGCGTCATGGTTATCCGACGAAGGTCATGGATACGTCCTACGCGGAAGAAGCTGGTCTGAAGTCGGCGACACTTTCGAGGTTCAGGCGCCCCTACGCCTATGGCACTCTTTTCGGTCGAGGCCGGTACCCACCGCCTCGTGCGCATTAGTCCCTTCGATAACCAGGGACGCCGCCAGACTTCTTTCGCGGCCGTTGAGGTTATTCCTCTGATTGAATCGACGGACCATATTGAGATTCCCGAATCCGAACTCAAGGTTGATGTCTTCCGTTCCTCGGGTCCCGGTGGGCAGTCGGTGAACACGACGGACTCTGCGGTTCGAATGACCCACATTCCCACGGGCATTGTTGTCTCGATGCAGGATGAGAAGTCCCAGATTCAAAACCGTGCGGCTGCCCTGCGAGTTCTGCAGTCTCGCCTCTTGGTTCTTCGTCATGAGGAAGAGCAGGCCAAGAAGAAGGAGCTTGCTGGGGACGTGAAGGCCTCGTGGGGCGACCAGATGCGCTCGTATGTTCTTCAGCCCTACCAGATGGTGAAGGACCTGCGAACCGAGTACGAGTCTGGGAATCCGCAAAACGTTTTCGATGGCGACATCGATGGCTTTTATCAATGCGGGAATCCGTTGGCGTAAGAACCAGCAGAACGCTGAGTAAAGTGAAAAGCCCGGGCGAAGGCCCGGGCTTTTGCGCGTGTCGCCGGTGCAGCGAGCCGCTGAATGCATAGGGTAAAAGGGACCATAACCCCGATCAGAGACGGCTCATGATTCGATTTGATCACGTGACCATGGTGTATCAGCCTGGTGCACGTCCGGCATTAGACGATGTTTCCCTCGAAGTGAAGCGCGGAGAGTTCGTCTTCCTCGTAGGTAAATCCGGCTCAGGTAAGTCCACGTTCCTGCAGCTCACCATGCGGGAGATTCGCGCGACTTCGGGAACCGTGTGGGTTCTCGGCCACGACGTGGGCAAGCTTTCTCGCTGGTCGGTTCCAAAACTCCGTCGCCAGGTGGGAACCGTCTTCCAGGATTTCCGCCTACTGCCCTCGAAGAGCGTTTACGAAAACGTTGCATTGGCTATGCAAGTGATCGGTAAGCCTCGTCACGCGATTGAAACCAAGTTCCCGAGGTGCTGGAACTGGTGGGCTTGGCTGGCAAGGAAAAGCGCTTGCCCCACGAGCTCTCCGGCGGCGAAGAACAGCGCGTTGCTATCGCCAGAGCGATGGTGAACCGCCCCGAATTGCTGTTGGCCGACGAGCCGACTGGAAACTTGGACCCGGATACGTCCTTGGGAATTATGCGTCTTTTGGACCGCATTAACCGCAATGGGACGACGGTCGTTATGGCTACTCACGATGCAGCAATCGTGAATCAGATGCGTATGCGCGTGATCGAATTGCACGATGGAACAGTTGCGCGTGATCAGGACAGCGGCGTGTATGGGGCGGTGAAGTAATGAAGTTACGTTTTATTCTTTTCCGAGGTTGGTAAGGGCCTGTCGCGCAACCGTGCGATGTCCGTTGCCGTTGTTATCGTGACCTTCGTGTCCCTTCTTTTCGTTGGCATTGCCGGGCTTTCTCAGATGCAGGTTTCGCGTATGAAGAGCCAGTGGTACGACAAGATCGAAGTGTCGGTCTACATGTGCGCCACCAATGATCAGACGCCGAGCTGCAATAACGAAGAAGCAACCGAGGCTCAGATTGGAGCTGTTCGCGACAAGCTTGCCTCTGCTGAGCTTGCTCCCTATGTGAAGGAAGTTTTCGAGGAATCGAAGGCGGAAGCCTATAAGAACTTCATTCAGATTTACGGGAATTCTTCGCTGGGACAGTGGACGACCGAAGACATGATGCAAGTCTCCTTCCGCGTCAAGCTGGTCAATCCCGAGCAATTCAGCATTATTCGCGACGAACTCACGGGATCTCCCGGTGTATCCGTGGTGAAGGACCAGCGCGAGATCGTCGAGCCCTTGTTCCAGGTTCTTGGCAAGGCCCGAGGCCTGTCGCTGGGCTTGGCGGGCGTCATGATCATCGCCGCGGTCCTGCTCATTACGACCACTATTCGCCTGTCCGCAATGAGTCGTGAACGTGAAACCTCCATCATGCGTCTGGTGGGTGCGTCGAACTTGTTCATCCAGGCTCCCTTCATGATTGAGGTGCGATCGCCGCCGTGGTGGGCGCACTCCTTGCTGTTGGAACGCTCTTTGTGGGCGTGCATGTTCTGGTCAACCAGTGGCTTGCACAGGCTTTCCGCTGGACGAACTTTATCGGCATGCGTGAGGTTTGGATCATGTCTCCGATCCTCATCATCGCGGCTGTTCTCCTGGCGCTGTCCGCCTCTGCTTTCTCCTTAGCGAAGTACACAAAGATCTGATCTATGAAGCTCCCACGTTTTCCACGGTCTGTCCAAGCAGAATGACCAGTGCTGCGGCACTGCTCATTGTTCTTGCCCCCATCAGCTTTGCGCCCCCGGCCTTGGCTGATGAGGACCGTGATCGCGTAGCCGAGGCGCAGCGTCAGTCCGCGCAACATGTTCAAGAACTGCGCAACAACCTTGAGGGCTTAGATTCGTCTCTTGCTCAGGTCTATGTGGATCTTGAAACCGCGAACGCACAAATTCCCGTCGCCCAGGCTGAACTCGATACGGCGAATGAACGATATGAGGGGGCAAAGCGGGAACACGATGTTGCCCAGGCGCAATTGGATGCCGCTCAAGCGGAAGCGAACCGTCTGAGTGGCGAAATGACAAAGGCACGCAAGCAACAGGAGGCTGCAGAAAAAGCAGTAGGGTTCACTTGCGCGCGAGATGTATCAGTCGGGGGGAACCAGTTCTCCCTTGCTCATTGCTTTGTCCTCTTCCGGGACCGAAGAGATTGCTGATCGCGCAGCCGCGGCTGATGCTCTCACTCGCGCCCAGGACAGCGCCTTGAGTCAAGCACAAGGGGTTCAGGCTTCCACTCGCAATCAGCAAAGTCGACAGAGCGCTGTAACCGCGCGTATCTCTGCGCTTGAGGAAAAAGCGCGCAAGGCCTCGGAAGAAGCAGAAAGTGCAAAGAACACTGCGGAAACGAAGCTTCGCGAGCTCGACGAACTGAAGAGGACCTCGGAAGAAAAGCGCGCCCAGTGGGATGCACAGAAAGCCCAGGCTGAAGAACAGCTCGGTCAGTGGCAGCGTGAATACCAGGAGGCAACATCGAAGCTCGCTGCGATTGATGAAGAAAATCGCCGCCAGAATAGGCGCTATACCTCGTCCTCGAACTTCTCCAGTCCTCTTCCGGTTCCGCTGGTCGTGACCTCTCCCTTCGGGTGGCGCGTCCACCCCGTTCTTGGGATTTCGCGCTATCACAATGGAACAGACTTCGCGGCGAACTGCGGTACTGAAATTTATCCGGTTGCCGAAGGCGTTGTCACCGCTGTGACCGTTGAAACTGCTGGCGGAAATGTTGTGTACGTGAACCACGGCATGATGAATGGCGCCTCGATGTCGACCGCCTACGTCCACATGCAATCAACGAATGTTCATGTGGGCCAGCAGGTTGGGCGCGACACTGTTTTGGGTTGGGTTGGAGCGACCGGCTATGCCACTGGCTGCCACCTCCACCTATCTGTCATGCGCAATGGCGCTGATGTTGAACCTCTTGATTACTTGTAGGACAATAGATCTTCCGTAATTACTGGCCGAGGGAGGTGTTTTATGCCAAAGGAATGGAAAAAGCCAAAGCCTACCGAATCCGAGAGGCGTAAGGCCGCTTCGGACGCGAAGAAAACAATTGCGCGCAACTAGAAGGCTCGCCACGACTATCTCATCGAAGATACGTGGGAGGCCGGCATGGTGCTTTCGGGTACCGAAGTGAAAGCCCTGCGTATGGGGCGCGCGTCGCTTGTTGATGCGTGGGTAGAGATTAAGAACGGCGAGGCTTGGCTGTATGGGGCGAATATCCCCATGTATGCCCAGGGCTCGTGGACGAACCATGCTCCTACGCGCAAGAGGAAGCTCTTACTGCATAGCAGCGAGATTTCCACTCTGGCCGATAGGTCTTCTGTCAAGGGTTACACCATTGTTCCCCTTGAGCTGTACTTTCATTGGTGGTCGCGCGAAGGTAGAGATTGCCCGCTTGCTCGCGGTAAACAAGAGTGGGATAAAGCGTCAGGGCCCTGCGCGAAAAACAGGACCAGCGTGAGGGCAGAGCGCGCGATGCGTCGCTATGTCAAACAAGCACGTCGCTGATCGGTGGCGTGTTCACGAGGAAGTGCTGTGTACCCTCCATACGGAAGGTACACAGCCTGTTCTGTTTGAGGAGCGTTTATGAGGCCCGTTGTGCGATCACTCAAGCGGGATATTCGGCGCATGGTGACTGTGCCCGCCGCGTGGATTGTCATCATCGGCCTTCTATTTGTCCCAGCACTGTATGCCTGGTTTAACATCGTCGGCTTTTGGGATCCCTATTCGAATACCTCGAAGATCCGCGTCGCAGTTGCCAATGAAGACCAGGGGGCGACGAAAGATGCAATCGGTTTCGTCAACGTCGGCACTATGTTGGAGTCGAAGCTGCGCGAAAACGATCAACTCGGATGGCATTTCGTCTCAGCAGAGCAGGCAAAGAAAGAAGTTGAACGCGGGGAATCCTATGCCGCTTTCATCATTCCGTCCGATTTCTCCACGCGCCTCACAGGTATTGTCGACGGCACCTATACCAAGCCCGATGTTCAGTACTACGTCAATGAGAAGAACAATGCCGTCGCTCCGAAAATCACCGGAGCAGGCGCGTCTTCCTTAGACCAACAGATTAACTCGGCTTTCGTCTCGACCGTCGCGCAGACTCTTTCGGAGAAGATCACGGCCACGGGAAAGTCGATCTCTGAAGTTCTCCAAAACGGACGCTCAGACATCAGCGAGAAAGTAAAAGCTGCAAGCGAGCAATTGGGGCAGGCCGAAGAGTCCCTCAATGCAATGGGGGAGAAGCTCGATTCAGCCAAGGATAAGGTCAGCGGCGCGCGACGCTCAATGACGAGCGCCGACTCAGCGTTAAGTGATCTCAACGAGGCCTTGTCCCAAGCAGATCAACTTGTCTCCAATACCCGCTCTAGCATCTCGCAGTTCAGTGCGAATATGTCGACTTCTCTGGACGGGCTTTCGACACACGCCTCCTCAGCAGTAGCCAAAGCCTCAAGCGCTGGGGAACTCTCAACGGGAGCGTGCAGGGGGCAACGACTTCAATCGGTGGCGTACTCACCGAGGGACAATCCATCAACCAAGCCAACGGTGAGATCCTTCGCGGTCTACAGGGTCTTGGGATCGCGAATCTGCCCACGGCCTCGCAAGCACTACAGGACTTGAGCACGCAAAATGCGCAGGTCGGGCAGACTCTGACGAATCTATCGGCGCTCAATGGGAATCTTTCCTCAACCTCAGCGTCGATCGCTCAGGCGCTCAACTCACTGAACTCCGCCAGCCAATCTCTGAGTGATGCTGCCGCGCAGGCGCGCTCAGGCGTGACAAATCGGCTTCCGCTCATCGCCGGCGCCTTGGACCAAATGTCCTCTGCCTCAGCGGATCTTCGCTCCGCGATCGGCGTCCTCCAAGGGCAACGTGAGCAGATTTCGGGCCTTCTGGACCAGCTCGATACCTGCTTGATTCAACGAAGACAACGCTTGCACAGTCTACGGCGAATATTGCCTCTCTCAAGTCCGATCTAGACAGCGCCAAGGGTGATATTCAGGCGATTTCCTCGTCCAATGCACTCCAGTCACTTGCGGGCTCGATGAATCTCAACCCTGAGAAAATCGCAGAATTCATGGCTGCCCCGACATCGATTACAACCCAGACTGTTTTCCCGGTTGCTACATATGGTTCCGCAATGGCACCGCTCTTCACGAACCTTTCTCTGTGGATTGGTGCCTTCGCTCTCGTGATCATTCTCAAACTTGAGGTCGATGAAGAGGGCGTCGGTTCCATGACCTCGGCGCAAAAGTACACGTCACGTTGGATGCTCTTGGCTCTATTCGCGATTGGGCAAGCTCTGGTCGTCTCCATCGGTGATCTGGTGATCGGGGTCCAAACGGTCTCGAAACTGGCCTTTGTGGGGACTGCTGTCCTTGTTTCTTTGGTGTTCCTTTCCGTGATCTACATGTTGGCGACCTGCTTCCAACATATCGGTAAGGGCCTGTGTGTCATCATTGTGGTCCTTCAGATCCCCGGAGCGGCGGGCTTGTATCCCATCGAGATGATGCCCTCCTTCTTCCGTTTCCTCCATCCGCTTTTCCCCTTTACTTATGGGATTAACGCGATGCGTGAGACCGTTGGCGGCTTCTACGGGCACCGCGTACCTGAGAGCGATTGCAGTTTTGGGTATTCACGTGGTTATCGCGCTTTGCCGTGGGGCTTGTTGAGTACGGCCTTTCTTGGTCAACCTCAATGCGATGGTGAGCCGAGATCTGTCTCGTTCGGGATTGTTCCTTGCCGAGGCCACGCATCTTCCGTCCTCGCGTTACCGTCTTTCTCAGATCGTTGCCGTCCTTGCCGATCACGATGGGTATTCGCGTTCGGTGACCCGTCGTGCGCGTAATTTTTGAACGGCGCTATCCGAAGATTCGCCGGGCGGCTCTAGTTGTGGGAATCGTGATTCCTGCGGTCCTTGCAGTTCTCTCCGTTGCGAGCGTTGCCGAAGTCCCACTCCTTCTGGGGCTTTGGATTATCTGGATTCTTGTGATTATCACTTTCCTTATTGCCCTGGAATACATTCGTGAGTCGTTGGCGCGTCAGCAGCTGCTCACCTCGATGGAAGATTCCGATGTGCGCTCTTTGTTGCGTCGCAGACTCCACGGAGTGAGGGCTTCCGCTGCACAGCTGGGGAAGCACCGCCTCGGCAATGAGGAGGATACGGAAGAAGGGAGCGAAAAGTGAAAGCTGTGTGGCGGATTTTCCGCGCCGATCTCCATCGTGCTCATCGCTCGATCATCTCCATGGTTGTTGTCTTGGGCTTGATCGTTCTTCCGTCGATTTTTGCGTGGTTCAACATTGCGGCCTCGTGGGCTCCTTTCGCGAATACGAAGAATCTTCGAATCGCAATTGCCAATAGCGATGAGGGGTATAAGTCGGATCTGGTGCCTTTGAAGATCAATATTGGTGATCAGGTTGTTGCAGCGTTGCGTGCGAATGAGGATTTCGACTGGGTTGTTGATAGTGAAGCGCAGGCAGTTGAGAGGACGCGGTCGGGCGAGTATTACGCGGCGGTCGTGATTCCTCAGGATTTTTCGCGCGAAATGATGACTTTCTTTTCCTCGGATGCGCACAGCACCCCGCTGACCTACTACATCAACGAGAAGAAGAACGGTTTGAGTCCGAAGATTGCGGGGCAGGGAGCCGAGCACGTTTCCACACAGATCAATCAGGCTTTTGCTCAGACTTTGGCTGAGATCGCTGTCGATACTGCCTCCTCGCTTTCCGATTCGCTTTCCGACCCCAGTAACCTTCGGGGGATTCAGGCGCTCAATTCGCGTCTGGAGACGACCTCGACACGTCTTGCGAATGCGGCAGCGAGCGCGGATGCCTATGCGGGGCTTATCGGCTCGTCCATTCAGCTTGTGGATCCACGCAGACGATGATTAATAATGCCGCGCAGGCGAAAGATCCGCTTTCCAATGCAGGGAAACACGGCTTCTTCTTCGATTGCGCAGATTTTCTTCTGGTGCCTCGCAGGCTGCTTCAGCTCTTTCTTCAGCGGTGAGCGCGTCGGCTGGTTCCCTTGGACGCCTTGGCTTCGTCGATTGATGCTGTTTATTCCCGAGGCGGGAGCAGCGTGAGTTCGGCGGTGGCGACCTTGCGCTCTCAGGCCGAGGCGGTGGGGAACCAGGCGGTTCAGTATCTTCACGTGAAAGAGACTCTTTCGCAGCTTCCGGGTTCTCCATTTCTCAAGATGTGTTGAATCGTCTGCAGGCTTCTGCTGATCGCCTGAGTGCACTTCAAAGCGCGATCAATGCGGCTGCGGATGACTTGGAAAAGAATGGGGCAGCGGCAGCCGCGAATCATCAAGACGTGAAGAGCCTCATCGAACAGGCGAAAACGGCCGTTGGAACCCTCAAGTCTGATGTTGAATCGACGTTGCGCCCACAGTTGGAGCAGCTTTCACAAACGATGAATTCTGCGACCTCATCGATGGCCTCGCTTCGCAATCAGCTTTCCGCAGCGAGCTCTCAAGTCGGTGACGGTTCAACGGGAGTGCGCGAGGGACTGACAAAACTTCAATCCACCTTCAGCAATATCGGGACCAACCTGCGCGAGGCCTCGGAAAAGCTGTCGACGATCCACACCAAGCTCACAGACGCGCTCAACGGTGGGAATCTTGCCCAGGTGCGAACGATCATCGGTTCGGATCCCCAAGCGCTTGCAATAGCGCTAGCAGCGCCGGTGGGGATCGAGACAATTCCGGTGTATCCGGTGGAGAACTTTGGCTCGCAGATGGCGCCTTTGTACACCGCGTTGGCGCTGTGGGTCGGCTCGGTGCTGATGATTGTTGCTCTGCGCAGTGACGTCACTGCCGAGAATGTTGCAGACGGGCTTGAAGAGACGCACCCGACGGCGCTCTATTTCAAGGGCCGTGAGGTGAAGCTGTGGGAAGGTTTCCTAGGACGCTACCTTATTTTTGGGCTAATCGCGCTTATCCAAGCAACGATTTTGTGCCTAGGTGAGCTGTTCTTCCTGAAAGTTCAACACACTCACCCGTGGGAGTTCATGTGTGCGGGATGGCTCATGGCTTTCGTGTTCTCCTTCCTTCTCTATACCTTCATTGCGACTTTCGGGAACGCGGGAAAGGCACTGGGCGTGCTGTTTTTAGTGCTCCAGATTTCGGCTTCCGGTGGTGCGTTCCCTCTGGATATCCTGCCGAGTTTCTTCCGGTCGATTTCGCCGTATCTTCCCGCAACGCATGGGATCACGGCGCTGCGCGCTTCGATTGCGGGGTATTCGGGTCATGAATATCTTGACGCAATGCTGTTACTGGGTGCCTTTGCCCTGTTTGCGGCGGTCTTGGGATTGGGGCTTCGTCCCTTTCTCATCAAGAAGAACCGACTCTTGGTTGAGAAGCTGGAGTCCACAAAGCTCATGTAGAGCCTCCATGGGTTTCTCTTGCCAGGTCTGCTGCGGGGACGTATGATTTCAAGTCCGGTGTTCGTGCTGCTGCTGTGGTTGCGGGCGCCGGTGAGTGAAGAACTCAATAGGGGATGATCGGTTTCGACAGCGGTCGTCGATCGAGGGGAAGCGAGCCGAGGAGGCATGCTCTACTCGTTAACGATGTGTGCAAACAAATAGGTGCCGAACAGAATCGCACCGACTACGTTCTCGCCGCCTGATTGCCGCGTGAACCTTTAGTCCGTCAGCCCGGAAGGTGCTTCCGGTCCGGTGTCTGGCGTCGTCTAGGAAGCCACTGGGTGCCGTTCGTGTTGGTAGGACGGCTCCGACACTTAATCAACTGAGCCTATCTGGTAGCAGGTCTGCATGATGCCAGGGGCTGAGAAATAACTCGCAGACTGCGCTCGGAGAAGACCTCGGGGTCGGCTGTTGGACGGGGGTTCGATTCCCCCCATCTCCACTGAGTAGCCTCGGAACTCGTTGAAGTTCCGGGGTTTTTCCTTGTTTCAACGGTTTCGCGGGATTGGTGTTGAGTGCAGGAGTGAGCAGGAGTTAGCATAAGTGAGCACGAAAAAGCCCCCAATACGCCCCCACCAACGCCCCCCACCAACGCCCCCACCCAAGGAGACCCGATGGCGAAAAACTACCCGCTGGAATCGAATGGGACTCGACTCGATCAAAATACAGAGTCACGGTCTATGTGAACGGCAAGCGATATCGTCTAGGCCGTTTCGATACTTTGACGGACGCGAAAGCCGCTGTGACGATCGCGAAGGCTGACATCGCTCGAGGAATCTTTATCCCGCCTTCTCAGCGTAGGGGCTGACGCGAAGCTGCAGGCCGTCGAGACAGGCAAAGACCCTAATCACTGTCTCTCAGCTCGCCGATGACTGGATGAGGGATCTAGCCGAGCAGGTAGAGTCCGGGATGAGGAAGCAATCGACGCTGCGAGAATATAAGAGCGTCCTCGATCTCCACGTCCTCCCTGCGCTTGGTTCGCGTCGCGTCCGCGACCTCACGCCCCAAGACGTACAGGCCCTCGCGGACAAAGCGCGCACGCCTGCGGTTAGGACGAAGATTATTGCGAATCTTCGGCGCTTGTCTAATCTTTGCGATCGAGCGTGAGATTATCGCTGTCTCGCCTGTCAAGCTCAAGCAGTCTAAGCCAAAGCCGTCGGCGCTTGGGGTAGGGCAGATTGCGTCGCCTCAGCAGGTCGCTGCCCTGGCAGAAGCGATGCCAGTGCAGCTCCGTCTTTCCGTGCTTTTAGCGGCTTGGTGCTCTTTGCGACAGGGGGAGACTCTTGGTCTCCAGCGAGGAGACTTCATAGACCTCGAGGGGAAGAATCCTCGTCTTCGTGTGGCGAGGCAGTGGAACCAGAAGACCACGCCTCCCGGATACACGTCCCCGAAGAATGGGCAAGCACGCATGGTCGCTCTGCCTCATGCTTTGATCCCCGCGATCCGCGAGCATCTCGATATGTATGTGGGGAAGAAAGCGTCCGCACCTGTCTTCCCCTCTCCCTACGATCCGGGAAAGCCTCTCTCTCAGACGAATCATAATCTCGTCTGGCACCGCGCCCGCGAAGCCGTGGGCCTGCCGAATTTCCGCTTTCACGACCTACGGCACACCGGCCTCACGCTGTACGCCCAGCAGGGAGCGACCCTCGCCGAGATCATGGAGCGCGGCGGGCACAGCGACGTCGAGGTAGCTATGCGCTACCAACATGCAGCCTCTGAGCGTGCTCGAGCGCTCGCAGACGCGCTTCCCGTGCAGGTGTAGATTGCGCACGGGAAGCCGCTAGGCGTGCGAAAAAGGCTTTGGCTGAGAGTGGCATATTCCATGCAAAAGGAGGAAAAATCCTCGAAATATCCCTAAAAGCGATATACTATAGATGTGTAGGTGTAGTTGAGCTTTGTGGAGGATGAAGATGTTCCCACTAAACCTCACTTCCAAGCTGACGGGTGTAACCCCTTCCCAGCTCCGCTCATGGAGCAGGTCTGGTCTTCTTGTGCCCGAAATCAGAGCCAAGCGTCCCCCCATATATTCTTTCCGCGATCTGGTAGCTCTGCGCTCCATTGCTTTTTCTGCGTTCTGAAACCTCGCTACAAAAATCCACAAAGCGTTTGGCACTCTGAACGTTCTGCACATGGTCGAACACCCCTCTGAGTACTCCTTCGGCACTGACGGAAAGACTATTTTCGTACAAGGACCATACGATGAAGCAATCGACCTGGTGGGATCTCCTGGCGCACGTACCCTGTTCACTTTTGAGGAAATGAACGAGGCTTTCATCAACTTCCGAAAGCAAGAAGTCCCTTCATTCACTGCGCCAGCTCCACACATTTGCGTTGACCCCGCGCGCATCGGCGGCTGGCCTGCAATTGAGGGAACGCGTATCGGCTACGACGTCATTGCCGATCTTGCCGGAACGCAAGATCCTGATGTGGATTACGTCCGTGAATACTACCCATACCTCACTACATCAGCTGTTGAAAGCGCTATCGAATTCAACAGGCAAGTCGAAGCTATTGCCTGACCAATGTCCCGTAACTCCGACTCCCGCTGCTTTTGCGTTGATGAAAACATCAGCCATGTTATCGCGAAAGCTCTCGATAAGATATATAAGCAGCATAGAATAACAAGCGTGGTCGCATTGGAGCTTAACGGGGCAAAAGACACAGAACTCATCCCCGAGCTCGCGCAGCGCGGCGTACATGTTCTCATCACGCAGGATCGGCGGCAGCTCTTAAATAAAGAGGAGACGCAAGCTCTTATCGATCATGGAATCCATTGGGCAGGCTTCCCTCTTCCCGATGATCCCCCAAAGGGGACAGTACCTGCCTATCAGGCAGAATGTGTGCTTACGCTCATCCCTTACATCATCCACCACTGGGAAAATCTTCCCAGTGCTTATCTCTATGTTCCACAGAAGAAAAAACAAATAACCGTAGCCGCCCTGGGTTCCCAGGGCGGCTGGTAGATGCAGGCTCCTATGAGGGAGAGTTTTTAAGCGCTCCGCTCTCGAAGCGTAGGGCAGACAGCAAGGAAGGGCACCGGTGGGAATTGCCGCCGGTGCCCCTCATTACGTCTGTGTGTCTATTTGTGGGGCACGCGGTCGCAGGCATCGAGACCCCACGACGCCAAATCGACATCCGCACCTAAAATGTCAGCTAGCTCGCTCAAAGATGAGCAGCACGCGCGCTCGCGGCTGATAGTGTCGGGGTCAAGAAGCAGGCGTGCAGCCAATCGGTTAGCGCGCAGCTCTCCACGTGCGTCTTGACAGGGATGTGTGGCCGAGCAGGATGTGGGCTAACTCGTGAGCGAGCGTCGATCTTTCGACCGAAGGCCTCAGTCCGGCTCTGATCCAGATATGCCTCCCGTCGGTCGCTCCCAGTGCTCCAGTAAGGTCTCTCGTATAGGACACAGGGGTCCCTATAGTCTCGGCGAGCAGGTAGGGATCTACGGGGCCTTGTAGATTCTTCGCGCCCGCCTCAAGCGCGTTCCTCCACTCCTCTTCATTGAATCGTTTCAGCACACGTTGAGGATAAGCTCAGGCAAGGTCGTTTCCAGAAAGATTCCTGAACAACAAACGTGGTGTCACCCACACGCTGTGCCTACTCCTGAGCCTCCTCGCCAAGAGAATCAAGAAAAGCGTCTTCTCGCGCCTCCGGAGAATTCTCTACGCGACGCGCTGCGAGAGTGATCTCCCAATCGTCAGGCAAAGGGACGCTCACATCTGAGTCTGCAGCTGCGCGCGCCTCAGCCTCGGCAGCCAACCGACGCCCCGCCAAGCGCTCCGCGAGCGCAGCATCCGCCTCTTCGTAGGGGCGACCTGTCTGTATTGCAAAAAGACCTTCCAGCTTTCCAGCCCGAGTGCAGACGAAATACGCTCGATGTCCGTGACTGTAATCGATGTCTCACCGCGCAGTATGCGGTCGAGACGAGATCGCGAGACTCCTGATGTGTCCGCTAAAGATCGGACAGTACCGCCGCGCGCGCGGTTCTTTGCGGTAATAAGTTTTGCGAATTGGGCCTCAAAAGTGCCTATTTCCAGCGGTTTTTGTCCCATGTCCTGAATCTTATGTCCTTATTTAGCGACACGTCTAGTTTCCAACGCTTGCATTTGTCCCGTATTGGGGACATACTTGCTTCTGTCCCCAATACGGGACATGGAAGAAAGTGAGAAAACGGTGGAAACCATCGGTGAAATCATCCGCGAGGCAATGGCGGATCGCGGGTTTTCCATAGCTGAAGTCGCCAGTCGAATCGGAATTGGTCGGCAAACCTTCTCCAGGAAGCTGAACGGGCATGTGGATTTTTCGGCGTCTGAAATCACGTCTCTAGGTGAGGTCATAGGTGTCCCCGAGTGGGAGCTGTTATACCGAGCCCGCGTAAGAGCAGAAGAACACGCGCTCGCGGCTTCTGAGGGCGAGGTGGAGTGATGCGTATCTTCGATGGTGAACGCTTTATCTACAGAGTGCGAGGATCTAGTCACTTTAGCGGCACTACGACAGGAGATGACACCCCTCGTACACGCAGCCTCACTTCATCTCTGGGGAACCCCCAGGCCCCCGCCAAATACACGCGAAGCGAAGCGCTAGGGGCGAGAGGGACGGGGAGGTCAGGTTCGACACCTAAAAGTAGGTCGGGGTTAGCGAAGGTGACGGCTTCCACTACGCACGCTTCGGATGCATGGTTCCGTAAAACAAATAGCGCACCGCCTTCTTGGGTGGCTCGAATGTCAATCCTCGGGCTGGCGATCTCGTCGATGACGTGGATACTTAGGTCTTCTGTAGCCCTGGTATCCGCCGCGTCACCGTCACGGATAGCGTTAGCCGCTAACGTGGTATCGGCTTTTGCGGCGATCTCGTGGGTGTCTTTAGCATCCGTCTTGATCGTGCGGCGCTTCCTCAGCCAGATAACGGCAGAACCTACTCCGGCAAAAACAGGTACGAGTGCTTGTATCCAGGCGGGTATGCCTGAAATCAGCCATTCCTTCAATTCATCCTCCCCGTTAGGTGACGGCGGTTCAGCTACGCCGGCTGGTGACTGTGGTGGGTCTCAGCCTACCGGGGAGGAGCCTACCTCCGAAGAAGCCATGCTCACTGGCGAAAACGAGGGGGCGTGATGGGCGTGAACAAGGTGACCAATACGCATGCGTCAGATCTTCGCGACGAAGTCCCCAAGATCATCGAGACCGACAGCCCGCGCGATCTCATCGAGGCGTCCTCGCGATGTGCATCCAGCACGTGACAGTGACCATCGGCCTGTTGGGATCCCCCGTCGCGGTGATGACACTGCCCTCCACTCTTATCCAATCCACACAGAAACAGCTTCTCGAAGCCCAACTCGCGCTAGTCGCCGAACTGCAAAACCTCACGCAGCGCGCAGCAAACGGACTGACCACACGCAGCGACAACTCCAAGGGAGCCTCAAAATGACCTCCAAATACGTCTCACCGCAGCAAGCCGCCGAACTGACATCGCTGTCAGTCTGGACCATCCGTCGCCGCATTGCAGATGGCCAGATCCGCAACTGCCGCCGAAGCGGCAACCGCATCCTCATCCCCATCGACCAACTCGAACGTATCGGACGCCCAATGGCGACGGCACAATCCCTGAGAGGAGCCACAGCATGACCCTCCCAATCCCCAACTGCGAAACCGCCAACCTCGACACACAAGACCTCGGCGACGACTACGCGATCCAAGACACAGACAGCGGCGTCATCATCCTCATGGCCTCCCACGTAGATCTGGAGAAGTGACCTCATGAAACCACAGCTCTCACAATTCGCGCAGCACATGCGCCTCTCCTTTGCGATCGTGCTCCTCATAATCTCACTCCTCCTATCCCTCGCACTCTGGGCACCAGACCACCAAGACAGCATCTCCCCGTGGTGGGCGCTCGGGGCCCTTGCGTCGGCTGTGCAGGCATCGCTCATGCTGCGTGCTCATTTTGTCGAGACGGATATTCGAGGAGGTCGCCGATGACCCCTCAAGAAGTTCTTTCGATTCTTGTCCGCGATTGGATGAAGCGTCAGAAGCTCAGCACGCGAGCCGCTGCGAAGCGCCCTCGGAATGGCCGAGATGAGTCTGTGGCGTCGCATCCACGGTCACCGCCAGTGGCGTGCAGACGAGCTGATAAGGCTCAGTGATGAGGGGATCCGCGTCTCTAGCGAGCTTTTCCACGCTCTCGTCGACGAGGAGGAGATCTCAGCATGAGCGAGCAGACGAGCGTCGGGGAGTGGCGAGAAGACGCGCTCTGCAGGCGTCTCGGCCTGCCGACGGACATTTTTTTCGAGGGGCCGATGTACGAGCCGATCACTGCAATGCAGGCGTGCAGGAATTGCCCTGTCCGTCGCGAGTGCCTCGAGGACCAGCTTAGGTATGAGGCGCGCGGTACTGCGCAGACTGCGGGGATTTTTCGAGGCCTGACAGCTGTCCAGCGAGGCCCGCTGCGTAAGCAGCTTCGGAAAGCAATGAAAGACGCCAGAAAGGAAAAGCGCTCATGAGCCGCGGGAAAGTCTACATCTCAGGACCTATCACAGGGGTCGATTTCGGGAATCGATTTGCTTTCTCGTGCGCACGAAGCGCGCTGGAGCTGTGTGGATACGATGCCGTCGACCCCTAGCGAGGTCCAGCTCGATGATGCAGCGACGTGGGCTGATTACATGCGTGCGGATCTGAAGTTTGCTTCGACTGCGACTTTATCTACATGCTCGAGGGCTGGGAAGACTCCAAGGGCGCGCGCCTCGAGCGCGAGCTCGCAGAGAATCTCGGGATCAAGGAAATTGACCTCGACCAAGAGTGTGAGCGCGCCAAGCAGCGCGCGGGTGAAGACCTCGACGTCGATGAGTATTACGACCTGCAGATCACGATGGGATTCGCCGATGTCGCGAAGCGCCTCGCTGCAGCAATCTCTCGCCTTGAGGAGGGGGAAGCCCGATGAGCGGAGAAACCGTCATCACAATCGTCGGCATTGACCGCCGATCCGAACTGCGTTGGACGCAGAGCGGAAGCCCAGTTGCGTCATTCACGATCGCGTCTACACCGCGTTCTTTCGACCGCCAGTCGGGCGAATGGAAGGACGGGGAGACCCTGTTCATGCGCTGCACCGCATGGCGCGAGATGGCCGAAAACATCGCCGAAAGCCTGCGGAAAGGCTCTCGCACTATGGTCCGTGGACGCCCTCGTTCAGCGCTCTTTCGAGACTCGCGAGGGCGATCGTCGCACTGTCGTCGAGCTGCAGGCCGACGAGGTGGGCGTCTCGCTGCGTCAGCGCGCGGGCACAGGTCACGCGCACAGGCGGTCAAGGCCAACAGGGACAGTCCGCAGCTGGATCGGCCTTCGCTACCGCGTCTGCTCCTGCGGGAAGGAATCGTCTACCGGCTCGGATCCGTGGGCAGACACTCTCATGCCCTCTGACCCTCCTTTCTAAGCGCGAAGGAGCGCACGAAATGATTGAGACCCTTTATCTAGTGATCCCTAAATCTCAGTGGATTACCGCGAATCTCCGGCTTCATCCGATGGCTCGGGCGAAGCGCGTGCGCGCTGCGCCGCCGTACAGCGATCGAAGCGCAGAAAGCAGCGATCTTCTCTTTCAAAGGAAAAGTCCGGATCACGGCGAAGATCTACGCGCGCGGTCCTCGCGTCGATTCGACCCCAATAACGCTGCGGATACAACCAAAGCGATGGTCGACGGTCTGCGCGATGCGGGCGTCCTCGTCGATGACGATCACACTCACGTGATCGGGCCGGATCACCGCTGGGCGGGAGTCGATCGTGATCTCCCTGTCGGTGCTCATGCTGTCGAGCTGATTATCACCGAGGCAGGCACCGATGACTAGCAAGACCGGGAGGACCTGCCTGGAGTGCGGAGAAAAGGTCGGCGCGGGGATCGTCCGGCACCAACGGTGCTTCCAAGAAGCGCTGGAGAAGCGCCTCGGGCCTGCTCCTAAAGCGAAGCTCGTCCCCGGGCAGATGTACCTGCTGAACGGCGGGAGGAGGTGAAGACATGGAAGTCAAGCGCGATCCCCACGCTCCCAAGATCTGTGAATCGTGCGGAGGCGTGATCAATCCAGCGACAGGCGAATGCCGATGCAGCGACTAGAAGACAGACCCAAAAAAAGAAAGGAGGAGGCCAGATGTCATGGGTACGAGTCAGCGACGACGCGATGTCTCATCCGCGTCTTATCGACGTGTATGAGGTAGAGGAAGCGTCGCAGACGAATCGACTTGAGATCTTTGGCTTCCTCATGGGTCTAGCGACGTACTCTGCGAAGCAGTTGACCGACGGGATCGTCGGTAGGGGCGTGGCCTACAGCCTCGCTTCTCCCGACCGCGCCGATCTGCTCCTGCGCGTCTGTGAGGCCCCTCGATCTGATCGAGTGGGTAGAGATCGGCGGGCAGAAGAAGATCAAGATCTTCACCTCCGAAGATTTCATCCACCTACTGTCTAAAGCCGAGGTGGAAGCTCGTCGCAATCGCAGTCGTGAGAATCGCGATCCGAAGCTCAAGAGCGCGGTCATCTTCCGCGACGGCGACCTTTGCCGTTACTGCGGCGTTCCAGTCCGCTGGACAGGGCCGATCGGCTTCAGCTCCGGCACTCTCGATCACGTCGACCCGACGTCAGTCGGCTCTGCCACCGTCGACAAGCTCGTCGTTGCCTGCCATCAGTGCAATAGCTCGAGGCAGGACGCGCGAGCCGAATTCGACGAAGCTCATCCGCTTCGCGATGTCCCCGCCGATCCCTATTACAGTCAGTGGTCGGCAGAGTTCCTCAATCGCAACGGCTATGAGGTCCAGTCTTCCCTTGGAACCGCCGAAGCAAGTCTCCTCAGATGCGCAGACGACCTGCGTTGTCCCGGGAGAAGCTTCGAGCGTTGATCCGGAAGACCATGAGCGCGCACAAGCAAAGCGCAGGGTCGATCCCGGCGAGACTGATCATCTCGCGTCCGCGGATCCTCACGCCAAGCTATGCAGCGCTCCCTCAGCCGCCGAGGTAGATCCCGGCGAGATCGATCATCTCGCGTCCGCGGATCCCTCACGCGAACCAAGGAAGATTCTGCCACCACCGACTGCGAGTCCGAAACTCGAGTCGGACTCGGTCGAACTCAGTCCGAACTCTAGTTCAACCGTGAGGGGTATCAAAGCGAATTCTCTCGGGTCGGGTCGGGTCGGGTCGGATAGAGGTCGGGTAGAGGCCGGGCAGGGAACCGGGCAGGAACCGGGCAGGAGCAGGGCCGGGCAGAGACCGGGTAGGGGAAGCCCAGCCTTCTCCACAGGGCAAGTCAAGACGCAGACGTAAGAGGAAGTGACCTCATGGGTGAATTCTGCCCAATTACAGGAGAGCCTCTGCAGCCAGGGCAATCGGTTAGCAGGGGAGCAGTCCGGAAATTCCACACACATACATCAAGACACTCCCTTCCCTTATGGCTGACGTTGATTACGCGATCTCAGCAGCCCGAGGAGACGGAGGAGGAATACAGGCATGCATGCCCAAAGCGCCGATTAATCTCGCTCTTCTCGACGAAGCAGCAGAGATGACCGACGCGATCAACACATGGGCAGTTGAATGGCTGACACACCTGTCGGGGGGAGGCTCCTCGGATCTTCATCGCAGGGGATTGGACCTTCATCTCGAGGATCTTCTCCTGCCAAGAAGGGAAGTTCTCACGCTGGGATGACGCTCCTGCCTGTATCGACGAGATTATCTACGTCCTCGATCGTCTCGAGTACTTGATCTCGAAGCCTTCGCCGACAGAGAAGATCATGATCCGCTGCGGAGCCTGCCAGCTCTTCTACTCCGTACCGACGTCGAAGCTCGCGAGCCGATGCCCATCCTGCGGGACGCAAGTAGATACAGAGGAAGGTCGTGATCGCTGTCTCGAAGCCCTCTACGACGTCCCCGTATCTCTCGGAGAAGCGGTACTCGCATGCCGCTTGTACGGGGTCTTCCTGAAAATCGAGACTGTCCGTTCATGGGTCAAGCGAGGGCACCTAGCCGCGAGCGCGGAGATCGTGACCGGCAGGGGTTGTTTACTCCGCGTTCGGTTGTCGAGGCTTCTTTGGTGCGGGGTCGTTGAAATGGAGCATGGGGAGCGTGATCTTCTGCAGGAGCAGGGGCCGATTATTCCTTTGCGTTTTTCTTATGCGGTGGAGCATCCGGGCGGGGATGTGGTCGAGTGGTTTTGGGAGGGGCCGATGGTTCATGGGCGCGAATTTGATCTCTTGGATCAGCTCTGGGCGTTTGAGATGGCTGTCAGGTATGAGGCTCGGCGGGTTGCTTCGGTGGAGCCGCGCGAGTTTAAGAGATTCCAGAAGGTTGTGAAGACATGGTAGATATGATGGCTTGGGCTGAGCTTCGTGAGTCTCTTCGTGAGGCTTTGGATGCTTTGGAGAATTCTAAGGAGCTGATCCCTTGGGAGGACGCGCACCTTTGCCCGGAGAGGGTATCGCTGCGTTTGCGCAGCGCGTCGGGGCAAGTACGAGAAGCGTTCGCGCTCGTTGGGGGATGCTCTGAGGGGAGGCGATGAGGAGTGAGTCCAGATGCCGAACAGTTTGCTGGCCCGGGCGGCTGGGTCAAGTTTTTTAGAGTCTTTGGTTGGCCGGGATGGGGAGCCGCTGTTTCATATTCTCGTGCCTCCGAAGAAGAGAGCTGAGGAGGGGTCTTCTAATCTGCGCGGAACGGATCTGTCCCTTGAGTCGGTTTGTGAGGTAGGTGAGCTGGGTTGAAGGCTAATTTCAAGGTCTTTATGCGGATGGGCAGGGCGTTCGCGGAGGCGTGGTTCCGCTTTTGGGATCGTATGGATGATCTCATTGATCTCGTCGCTGACGTTTGCGACGCGGGGCTGGAGAGGATCCGCGACGGTATTGATGCGATGACTGATGCGATCGCTCAGGCAGGTTTAGCGGTTGGGGCGCTCAGTGTGGATTTAGCGCGAGCAGCGTGGAAATTGGCGCGTTTAAGGATTGACAAACCTGATGCACCGCGCTAGTTTGATAGGGTAGCGTTACAGTTGTGGAAGGGTCGTCTCGAGAGATAACGAGACGACCTTTTTCTCATACCCTCCGGGGTCCCTCCATATATATGGGGGAGGGTCTTTGGGTAGGGGTCTTAGAAACAATACCCTCGGGGGCTGACGCTGCGTTAGACGCCCGCCGACGCGCGGGCTCGCAAGCCACGCAATCGAAGCCAAGCCTTCCGACAAGCGACGGGAGGGCCGGGGATGTCGCGCACGGGGACAGCTCAATACTTCCACTGGCGGAAGCGGGTCCTCACCGAGGCGAAGAATCGCGGAGTCACGCACCGTCCGTTCTGTCATTGCCTTCTGGATTACGAGCGGACGCGGCTTCCGAATTCCGCTGAGCCTGATCACATTCTCCCGGTGCGTTGGGGCGGTAAAAATATCTCGATAATGGCCGCGTGATCTGCCGCAGGTGCAACCAGTCGCGCGGATCTAACGTTTCGCCGAAGCTTTCGCGCCTCGGCGATCGTCGGTTGATGTCGATTGGTAGTCGATTTTTGAGGCTTTTTAGGGCTTTTCGCCGAAAACGGCCTTGTTGGAAACGTTGGAATTTCGCGGTTTTGGGGCACCACCCCCTCCCCCACTCGGACCAGCGCCCACGAGGTATAGCGAGATACCCCTCGTTATTTCGGGCCTTGACCTCGAAAACCGCTCGAGGGGTCTGAACGGTCGGGACGTGGTCGCGTGGGGCGTCTGCGGGTATCTCAGGTTAGCGCTCGCGGCCTTTTGGCTTATTTATTGGGTTTTGGGGGTGTTTGGCGTTGGCGAAGAAGAAAAAGACTGAAGACTCTAAGCCAGCTTTCGACCCTCAAGAGGCGCGCCTTCGCCTCCTCGAAACAACCCTCGTATCGATCGAGTATGCCGACGCGGGCCAGCGTGCGCCTTTTGGTTCGTGAGGCCAGGGCGCTCATCACCGACATTGCTGGAGTGCAGAAACCAAAGGTAGAGGCGGAAGCAGTGGAGGGGCAGCGCTGTTGTCAACTTCCAAGAACGATTGGCGAAACAGCGATCAGGATCCGCGTCTCCGCGTCGCCGCCGATCGTCGGGCTAAAAGCTTCGGGCAACTCGCGGGGGATTTCGCCTCGCAATTCGGATTGACGCCTGATGTGTGGCAGGATCTCGTCCTCGAGGATTGGCTCGCAGCCAATGGCCGAGACGAATGGAAACATCCGATCGCTGGCCTGTCGCTGTCTCGTCAAAACGGGAAGAACGCGCCCTTGAGATGCGCGAATTGTTCGGCCTCGTCTTGCTCGGCGAAAATATCCTCCACTCGGCTCACGAGGTCAAGACAGCTCAAGCCCACTACCGGCGCTTCAAAGAATTTTTCGGCGTCAAAGCCAACGATGAGAATGCCCGGTATCCCGAGTTGAACGCGATGGTTGAGCAGGTGCGCAACGTCAACGGGCAAGAAGCGATCATCTTGAAGAATGATCCGGAGAAGGGCTGGCACGGGGAAGCCTCCGAGTCATTGCCCGGTCCAAGTCGTCTGGTCGTGGTTTTACAGCCGACCTCATCGTCCTTGACGAGGCGCAGGAGCTGACGGAAGACGCGCTAGAAGCTTTGACGTCGACCGGCTCTGCCGGTCACCTTGGAAATTCGCAGGTCATCTACACAGGTACTGTCCCCGGACCCACTGCGAATGGTGCGATTTTCGCGCGCATCCGCGACCAAGCTTTGTCGGATCATCCCGGCGCGATGTGCTGGCATGAATGGAGTCCCGACCCGGATGCTCCGGTGAATCTGGACGATGTCGAGCTGTGGAAGGCCACGAATCCCGGCTTCGTCGCAGGCCGCATCAAGAAGGCTTTCATCGAGCTTGAACGCCAGACCCTAAGCGATGAGGGCTTTGCTCGCGAGCGTTTGGGCATGTGGCCTGCGCATGCTGGCGCGTCGCGGGCGATCGACCCGACGACGTGGACAGCGTCCACAGCTGACGCTCCGGCAGATGGCATCCGCAGTTTCGCTGTGGCTTTCAGCGCGGACGGTAAGCGACAGGCCCTCGCAGGAGCACTCAAAACCGGCAAGGGCCTCGACACAAAATTCCATATCAACGTGATCGATACGTTTACCGGGGCAACAGATGACGGCGTATCAGCTGTGGCCTCGTGGCTCGCCGATCGTAAGGATCGGGCGGCGCAAATCAACATTGTCGGCGGCTCCGGAGCGCTTGCCTTGGCGGATGCTTTGGAGGCTCGAGGCGTCTCGAAACGCCTCGTCCACATCATGACAACCAAAGAGTATTTCCAGTCTTGCTCGCTGCTTTTCGAGGGGCTGCGGGATGGTCGGATTACTCATCCCGAGGGCGACCCAGAAGACGCTCTCAGCAGCTCAGTGGCCGTGTGCGATAAGAAGATTCGTTCGCGCGATGGCTCGTGGGGATGGGAAGCATCCACTCCAGACGGCGACGACACACCTCTCGAGGCAGCATCTGCAGCCGTTCTAGCAGCAAAGACAACCAAGCGTCGACCCGGTAAGAAAGCGAGGGCACTTTGACCGCGAAGAAATTCATGATCGCGACTCCCGTCGCTTTCCCCACACCGAACGTGCTAGGGCTCACGGGACCGGAACTCGAAGCTCTCGGACAGCTGATCGAGCTTTGGCGCGTGAAGCAACCTCGAAACCGGCTCCGGCAGGCGTATTTGGACGGGATCGTGCGTCCGGACAATCTGAATATTGCTGTGCCCGACGACATGGTCGAGCAGCTCGGCGCTGTCATCGGATGGCCGCGGAAAGTCGTCTTCGGTCTCTCTGACCTCCTCATCTGGGACGGAGTCACCGCTGCAGGCGGCGAGGAGAATCCTTTCGGGATCAATGATCTACTCGCGGAGACGAGCTTCGACCTGGAAATCGCGCAGACGATCCCCTCGAGCCTCACGCACTCCGTCGCTTTCCTCACGCTGCGCCAGGGCGTAGGACCGGGAGAGCCTCCTGTGATCATTCAGGGGCACTCGGCAGACTGGGCGACGGGTCTCTGGGATCGGGTACGTCGACGTCTCTCCTACGGTCTGACGATTGATGATGTCGATGATGCGGGCCGACCAACGCGCATGACGCTTTATACGGTTGATTCGACCTACGTCATCGTGCCCTTCCCTGCGGGTCATTGGGAGGTTGTACACGCCGAGCTTCATGGCATCGGCGCGCCAATGATGGAGGCTCTGCCTTTCGAGCCGTCCCTCGATCGACCTCTTGGGCGCTCGCGGATCTCCCGCGACGTTATGAGTATTACGCAGCGGGCGATGCGCACTGTTCTGCGTGAGGAGTTGGCGACGGAGCTTTTCACGGCTCCCGGAATCCTCCTCTCCGGCGTCGACTCCGATCTCATCGACGATTTGCGATCGTGGGACTGGAAGCTCGGAACCGTCAAGACCATCTCCAACGGCGAGGAACCCGAGGGGCCGAAGGTCACTGTGCTTCCGCAGCAGTCGTCGCAGCCTTTCACCGAGCAAATGCGCGCGCTGGCGACTGAACTCGCGGGCGTCTCCTGCCTCCCGGTGTCGTCTCTTGGCGTCGTCCAAGACAATCCCTCCTCAGCCGAGGCTTTGTACGCAGCTAAAGAAGAGCTGGTCATCAAAGCGAAGAATGCGCAGCGTGTGTATGACGGAGCTTTGAGCCGTATTTATATGCACGCAGTGATGCTCCGTGACGGCCTCGACGAGGCACCCGACGGCATCCGCACTTTGGCGACGCGCTGGGGGGATCCGGCGCATCCGTCGATCGTCTCCCAATCCGACGCGATCGTGAAGCAAGTGGCCGCGATGCCCTGGCTCGCCTCCTCGCCAGTAATCCTCGAGGAGCTGGGATACAGCTCATCTCAGATCGCGCGCCTCATGTCGGACAAGCGTCGGGCTGAGGCCTCGGGCCTGCTCGAGCGCCTCCAAAGCTCGCGGCCTGTGCAAGCGACCGAAGCGCCTGCTCCTGCGGTCGAGGCTCCTGCTCCAGTCTCGGGGGGGGGCACTAACCACCGAGCAGGCTAAATCCGCTTTCGACGCTCTCGGCGTCGCGGTGCGCGCTGGCGTCGATCCGAATTCCGCCTCGAGGTCCTCGGAATCCCCCGGCGTCAAGCTCACCGGAGCAGTGCCTGTATCTCTGCGTCTTCCCGAGGCGGATACGAAGAATCTCGAAGACAAGTAAAAGAGGAGTGAGGCGCTGTGGATTTCCTCGACGTCCAGAAACTAGCCGACGCGAACCGCAGCGCCTCGCGCCTCGCTTCCAGTCGCGTCGCAGAGCTGTGGGAAAGTCTCGACGGCCTCGACGAGGACATGCTGCGCGACGTCCTAGACGAGCTTTTCCCGCGGCTCGTCGAAGAACAAGCCCAACTCGCGGCCTCAGCGACGCTTGAGTGGTATGAGGACGCGCGATCGGCTGCAGGCATCAAGGAAGCTTACTCTCCGGAGATGCCCGCAGAGCTAATCGATTACTCGAGGACTAGCAAGGTCGTCGAGGAGGCAGTCTCGGCGATCGCGCAGCGCGGACGCCTCGCAGCGGTCGGCATCCTGCAGCGGCGAGCCAAGCAGCTCGTCAGCTCCGCAGCGCGCGAAACCGGACTGCACGCAGCGCGCCACGACCCAGCGAAACCTCGATATGCCCGCGTCCCAGCGGGAGCGACAACCTGCGCATGGTGTCTCATGTGGGCGGGGCGTGGCTTCGTCTACAAGAGCGAAGAGACAGCGCAAATTCACGCGCTCCCACGCCGACTGCGACTGCCAAATCGTCCCCGCATGGTCCAATAAACCAATCATCCACGGATACGACCCGAGCGAATTTGAGGCCATGTACAAGGCCGCCCGCGATGAACTAATCGATCAAGGCTTTGCTGCCCTCACAGATGATGTGCACTCTCTTACCGCTGCTATTCGCCTTCTTTACGGCGATAGCGTTAGCGATGGCTATAAGAAGCCATGTATTAGCGAAAACGGGTTCTATCGCCTCGCAGACGGAAGCGAGCTGAAGCTTGGTCCACGAGACGTGAGAACAACGCAGGCGGTGATTGATCACATTCTCCAAGGGACAACAAAAGCAAATGGGAAGCGCACGGGCGGACACTCATACAGGCAGGTCAAGCGCGAAATGAGGCCAGGACAAATCGCCTTCCCAAGAACCTGGAGCGACACAGACATTATCAGGGCCGCGTTTCTAACAATTACCAATCCGACGTCTCTTAGGGTCACGCAACAAGGGCGCCGAATTTACGCATACAGCACAGTTAATGGAGTGCAAGTGGCTACGCAGATAAGCGTGAAAGGCAAACACGCGACAAAAGGTGCAATAATTACTACACATCCAATTAGAGGCGTAGGCGTACTTCGCGCGTCAAATGGTAAGCTGACACCAGTTGAGTGAGGGGAGTGATCATGACTGAGGCAATGTATACGGTCGAAGACCTTATCAAATATGCAGACAGCATCCTTCCTGCTCCCGTCCTCGAAGATGAGGAGAGTAAGTTCCTTCTTGAAATAGGCGAGGACGAATCGCTCACGATGAAAATCATCGGAGACCTCACTATTTATGGAGCAGACATCCCGGAAAATCTAATCGACGGCCTTGTAAAGGGGTACGACGAAGAACTGATCCGGGAGTACTGGGAGGACTGCCTGTACGACAGGCAGCACGCTTAATTCTCTCTTCCCCCTAGACTAAAACCCCACCGTAACTTACGAGTGGGGTTTTCTCATGCCACCCGCACCCTGCATAGGAGCGGGTTTTCTTATACCCATCCGCATGGAAGGAAAGCAAAATGTTCGTAGGAACCACAGCCCAAGGGCCTGCAGATGAAAAGATCTGTCGAAGCTGCGCAGGCAGCTGCCGACACCGAATCTACGCAGGCCGCAGACTCTCGGAAACCGATGCGAAGGCTGAAGCCTCGGCCTCGGCAGAAGCACCGGCAGACGATGCCGAAGCTCCCGAAGAAGGCTGGAAGGCTCACTCCCGACAGTGGGAGCGACGAGCTAAGGCAGATCGCAAGCAAGTCGAATCGTTGACCGATGCGATCAACGGCAAGGATGTAACGATCGAGGATTTGCGCGCGCAGGTCGCGGATCTCCAGCGTGCTGCCGAGCGCGCCGAGAAGATCGCAGCAGCCTCCGCTGAATATGGAGTCCCTGCTGATTTGATCCGCGGGGATACGGACGAGGAGATCGCGGAGTATGCGAAGCGCCTCGCCGAGTGGCGCGGGGAATCAGCCGCGCCTGTGGTTCCGAAGCTTTCAGACTCCGGCGCAGGGGCTTTCCCCGCGCGCCCGGCGAATCTCTCGATCGATGATCAGATTCTTGCCGCGCAGCAGACCGGAGATTTCAAGCTGTCGTCCCGCTTGAAGGCAATCAAGCTCGCTCAACTGGGACGCGGTTAACCACCCACCAACACGCACTCTCTTCTCTTTTAAGGAGTTCCTTTCATGGCAACCATCACTGGAATTGCAACCACATACAATTGCCCGAACTACGTTGGCGAATTGTTCGCGGCTTCCCCCGAGGACACGCCTTTCCTGTCCGCGATCGGCGGTCTGACCGGCGGAGAATCCGTCGGCTCCTCCGTCATCCAGTGGGAAGGCTACGACCTGCGAGACGCCGATGACTCCCGTCAGCGCACCGAAGGTGCAGACGCAACCGCTCTCGAAGCCCGCGCTCGCTTCTCAGCCTCCAACGTCCTCGAGATCCATCAGGAAGCCGTCGCGGTCTCCTACACCAAGCTTGGCGCGACCCGTCAGGTAGGATCCGGCACCGGCGCAACGCAGGTGACCGCAGATACCGTGCCCGCAGACGAGCTGGCATGGCAGGTCGAGCAGAAGCTCAAGGAAGTCGCCCGAGACATCGAGAAGGCCTTCCTCACCGGCGTCTTCTCACAGCCCACCACCAACGCCACGCCTCGCAAGACCCGCGGCCTCATCAACGCGATCACCACCAACACGGCGACCACGACTCACAAGGCAGGCGAGCTGACCGAGGACGAAAATCCTCGACCTCATGCAAAAGGTCTGGACCGCGGGCGGAATGCGCGAATCCGAGACCCGCACCATCATCGTCAACGCCACGCTCAAGCGCGCGCTCTCCCGCATCTTCCTCAAGGACGCAGGCTACCGTCACACAGATCGCAATGTCGGTGGCGTCAACCTCCAGACAATCGAGACCGATTTCGGAACCTGCAACATCATGCTCAGCGGCTTGATGCCGGTCGACAAGCTCGTCGTCGCATCCCTCGAGCAGATCAAGCCTGCCTTCCTCGAGGTCCCCGGCAAGGGTCACCTTTTCGCCGAGCCTCTCTCCAAGACCGGCGCAGCCGAAAAGGTCCAGCTCTACTGCGAGACGGGTCTGATCTACGGAAACGAAAAGGCACACGGCGTCTTGACCGTTGCCAAGGGCTGAGAAAGGAACCAACCACATGGCTAAGAAGGCACCAATGACCACACTCACCTGTGAAGCTCATCCCGAGCTGCTCGTCACCTACCCGCGCGTCGAATTCCACGACGGCCTCGCCGAAACCGACGAGGCAACCGCCCAAACCGTCATCGACGAACTCGGCGACGACTACGGAATCGCGCTCGCGGCTGAGGCTCCGGCTGAAGGCTAGTAGATAGGAGGGAGGCAAATTGCCTAGTCCAGAAAATCAATCTGTGGAGGCGTTTGCCTCCCTCACCGACTACGAGGCCATGTACGGGCAGGTGCCTGCATCGGATCGTCAGACAATCACCGCGCAGCTCCAACGCGCCTCGCGGATCGTCCGCGACGAGCTGGCATATGCCGGTATCGACGTCTACGTCGAGCGCGCTGCTGGGAAAATCCGCGCCGACACGCTGACCGATGTGGTCTGCGACATGGTGAATTACTCGGCGCGTCAGCAGGCAGGCGGCGTCATCCCTGGCGTCACGCAGGCGACCATGACCGGCGGTCCATACTCGCAGTCGTACACGCTCTCCAGCCCGGCTGGAAGCCTGTCTTTCACCCGGCTTCATCGAAAACGACTCGGCATCCATTCGAGTCGCTTCGTCTCGGTCGACACGATCGGCGGGAAGCGATGATCCACGGCGAGCGAGTAACGATTTTCGCGCAGGTCAAAGGATCTGAGGACTCATACGGAGTACCGAGCGTCGAATACCGCGCACAGCGCGCCATCGAAAACGTTCTAGTCGCTCCGTCTGGGACTACAGACCTCGAGCCGGGCATGCGCGCGGATGGCGATTCGGTCACTCTGACTCTTCATTTCCCGAAGACGTTTACAGGCTCTCTGCGATCGGCCCGCCTAACTGTCCGCGGAGTGATGTATGAGGTCGTCGGTGACCCGCAACCGTACACCGAGCAGAACATTCCCGGGCCGTGGAATCGCCCGGTGACTGTCCGTCTCGTAGAGGGGTGACGCTGTGGGTAATCAGGTGAAGATCGAGCTGAATAACGCCGCTTTGCGTGAGCTCGCGACTCCCGCAGTCGTCCGCGCAGGCGAGGCGATCGCCAGGGCAGCAGGCCCGGGCTTTGAATTCGACCTCAAGCAAGGCAAGCGGCGACCTCACGGGGTCGTCAAGGCTAAGACTTTCGAGGCACGACGACGCAACCGGAAAGAGAACACTCTCTTGAAGGCTGTCGGAGCAGGGAGGCTGTGACAAATGGACTCCACTGCTCTCCTGCGGGAGATGCTGACGCATCTCTACCCAGTGAAAGCGTTCGTACAGGTCCCGGCCTCGCGGCCTGAAAAATTCGTGACCATCGAGCGCACCGGCGGCAAGATCGACGCTTTCTCTGACTCTCCGACGTTCGCTGTGCAAGCGTGGGCACCGACTAAGGCTGAAGCTGCGGCCCTCGCCACCCAGGCTGCGATCGCAATCGACAGCTGGCCGAAGACAGCTCCAGAGGTCGCCGACGCGACTGTCGAATCGATGTATGACTTCGCGGATCCCGACAGCCGGAGTCAGCGATTCCAGCTCACCGTGCATGTCGTCATTTTCAATACGGCACAGTCGTCGGCTGCGCCTCCTCCTCCTATTCCGGAGGGATGGGATGAACTCTGATCCCCATCTCTCACACAGTTTTCCCCTTTTAGAAAGGAACCCATCACATGGCACAGTCAACTCCAGGTCTCGTCACTACTGCGAAGCCTCAGAAGGGCGGGGCGGTATCGTCTGCTCCTCTCGGCACTGCGATCCCTGCTGACGCGGCAGCAACGCTGAATGCAGCTTTCGTCAAGCTCGGATACGTCTCAGAAGACGGCCTCACGAACGGCAACGAAAAGGACTCCGAGGATATTAAGGAATGGGGCGGAGACACCGTCCTCACAGTCGGCACTGGCCGCAAGGAAACCTTCCAGCTGACCTTCATCCAGTCTCTTGATCCTGACGTCCTCAAGGAGGTCTACGGACAGGAGAACGTCAAGATCGCGTCCGGTAACAAGCTCGTCACCGTCGATCACAACGCGAAGGATATGCCTCACCGTGTCTTCGTGATCGAGATGATCATGGCAGGCGGTTACATCAAGCGCATCGTCATCCCCGACGGTCAGGTCACTGAAGTCGGTGACGTCGTCTACAAGGCAGGCGAGGCCGTCGGATACGAGACCACGATCACCGCGTATCCGTCGGCTGCGATCGACGGATCCACTGCGCGCGAGTACATCGCGTCGGTCTCCGGCGGCGTTCTTCCGGCCTGATCCAGCACACATCATTTCTGATTAATCCCCCGCACACAGAAAGACGTACACACAATGGCAGTACACACGATCAAGGGCGTCAAGCTCAATCTCGGTCCTCAGCAATTCGACGACATGGAGCTTCTCGAGCAGCTCAGCGAGATCCAAGACGGGAATCCGCTCGTCTTCCCGAAGGTCATGCTCCGGCTGGCCGGAGGCTCTCAGAAGAAGCGCGACGAGATCTATGACGCCCTGCGAAATAAAGATGGTCGAGTCTCAATCGAGGCAGCGCAAGAATTCTTCATGAAGGCGATGCAGGCTGTTGCCCCAAAATCGCAGTCTTCGCAGGACTAGTCCTCAACTATCCGGATGAGCTGGAGGCGGATTTCATCCGCTATTTCCAGAAGTCTTGGAGGGCTTTCGACTATGAGACTGCGGTCAGGCTGGCGAGTGTAATTGCTCGCCAGCCTGAATCGTGGACACACCGCGCGGCCAATCCAGATTGGGAGTGGGGCGTCTCAGAGCACCTCGAGGCACACCAAGCCGACGTGCTTATGACTCTTCTTTGGTCGAAGACGAAGGACGCGGCCACGGGACGGAATGCTCCGAAACCGATTCCGCGCCCGCACGTCGGCGAGCGTGAAATATCTGAGGCTGTCGAGGAGGTCTCTCCGGAGGCCATCGACGCCTATCTGTCTCTCCCACGCACCGCGGTCGACCCGGAAGAGACGAACGTGAAAATCTAAATACAGAGAGGGTGGATCCCAGTGGCAGAAGCCGGAGCCGATCTCGGAAGCGCATGGCTAAACGTCGTACCTTCATTCAACGGAATGAAACGCGAAATCGCCAAAGAGCTAGGCGGCGTCGACGTCACTGGATCCACCTCTTCGTGGGGCTCGCGCCTCGGCGAATCCCTCACTCGCGGGGTCGGCGGTGCTCTGGAGACGATCGGGAAGATCGGCCTCGGCGCGACAGCTGCAGCCGTCGGCGGAATCGGCGCTGCCCTTGGAGCCTACATTCCGGAGGCTATCAAGGCCTCGGACGCTACCGATAAATTCCAGAACACGCTGCGATTTGCTGGCGTGGATCCGGGGAAGATTAAGGATCTGACTGCTGCAGCGCAGACCTACGCAGATAAGACGATCTATGATCTGCAGGATATCCAGTCGATGACGTCGAAGCTGGCCGCGAACGGCGTAAAAGGCTTCGATAAATTGGCCGAGGCTGCGGGTAACCTCACCGCGGCAGCGGGCGGCGGCAAGAACGAATTCGCGGCCTTCGGTTACGCGATGGTTCAGGTCAACGCTGCCGGGCGTCTGATGACGCAGGACTGGAATCAAATCGCGAACGCCATCCCCGGTGGCGCGGGCAAGATCATGCAAGCCCTCAAAGATATGGGCGCATATACAGGTGATTTCCGCGACGCGATGGCTAAAGGGAAGATCTCTGCCGAGGATTTCAACAAGGCGATCACTCAGCTCGGCTTTGACGAGGTTGCTATTCAGGCGGCTCAGTCGGCAACGACTTTCGAGGGCGCGTGGGGCAACCTAGAAGCCTCCCTCAATAAGGAATTGACTGGCTCGCTTCGCGAGGTCAAGAAGCCGATGACCGAGCTAATCAACGCGGTCGCCGATGGTCTCGTCCCTCAGCTGGGGAGAAGTTGGCTCCTGCAGCGCAGAGCGCTGCGGGCTGGATCCAGCGTCTCGCGGACTCGGTCAAGAGCGGCGAGACCAACATTAAGAGCCTTAAGGGTCAGCTCGAGGCCGTCACTGGTGGCTTCGGTGCGATGCTCGCTGCTGGCGCGGGCTTGAAGAATTTCCAGCAGATCGCGGGCTTCTTCGGAGGCCTTGATGGTGCCCTGGGTAAGGCCTCCGGGTCTGTGGTCGATTTCGCAAAGGGATGCCCGAAGCAGGCAAGTCTCTCGCCTCGCTGAAGAATCTTCCCGGTGAGGTGACTGGTGCTTTCGGACAGATGTCCAAGCGGGTCTCGGCGGCTCGCTTTGAGCTGACCGGCGTATCCGACGGATTCTTTGACACTCTGTTTGGGGGCACGCGCCTCGGCAGCGCACTCTCCGCGGCTAATGGGAAGCTCAGCTCCGGCATGGGCGTGCTTAAAGGCACTGTCTCGCAGTCCGCGTCTTTCGTGGGCCGTGGCTTTGAGGGCATCGCCGAGCGGATGGCACCTGCGGTCTCCCGGATCGGTGGGGTCGCGTCGTCAATCGGCGGGAAGATTACCGGCCCGCTCGCGCCGATCGGCGCGCGCTGTGCATGGAGCTTTCGCGCCTCTTGGCGCTGCTTTTGACGGATTCGGAGAGAAGCTGTCGGGCCTCGCGCCGAAGGCCAGCCAGTCGCTCGGCAAGCTCGGCGGGCTTTTCGCTCCCCGGTCGAATGTTGAAATTCCTGTCGTTCGGTGGCCTCGCTGCCGCTGCGTTTTGCTGGTATCGGTGCGATCGTCCAGCAGGGCGGAGTCGAGCTGATCGGCCAGATCAGCCAGACATTACAAGCTCTGCCAGGGCAAATCGCGCTCTACGGAGAAAAAGATCGCGCAGGCCCTCCCCGAAGCACTTGCCACGGGTACGAATGTCGTCACGATGGTGATCAACGCTGTGACGCAGTCGATGCCTCAGCTCTCGAATGCTTTCGGCAAGATCGTTCCGGCCCTCGTCAAGGGGCTGTCTGACGCGCTGCCGGTTCTTCTGCCTGCTGTGGCTCAGATGCTCACAGCGATCACGACAGCTCTCGTAGAGAATGCGCCGATGCTCATCGAGTCCGGCCTCCAGCTCCTGCAGGGCCTCGTCGACGGCATCTTCGCAGCCCTCCCCGTACTGATCTCGGCGCTCCCGCAGATCATCCAAACCTTCATGAATGGTCTCTTGCAGGGGCTACCGCGCATCCTTGAGATGGGCACGAAGCTGCTCCAGTCAATCATCGACGGTATCCTGCAGACGCTGCCTGCTCTGATCGCGATGCTACCCCAGATCATCACGACCATCATCAATGGCTTGGTGCAGGCACTCCCGCAGATCATCCAGGCAGGCGTCGGCATGCTCAACGCCCTGATCAATGGGCTGATCCAAGCAATCCCGATGCTCATCGAAGCACTCCCGACGATCATCACGACGATCGTGGACACGCTCCTCGCTAATCTCCCGATGATTATCGAGGCAGGCATCCAGCTCCTCATCGGCGTCATCACCGGTATCGTGCAAGCCATCCCGCAGCTGATCGCAATGCTCCCGCAGATCATCGTCACGATCGTCACGACCCTCGTGCAGAACATCCCGAAGATCATCTCCGCGGGCATCCAAATCCTCGTCGGACTCGTCACGGGCATCGTGCAAGCGATACCGCAGATCGGCGGAGCCATCGCACAGGTCGGCTCGAGCATCATGAGCGCTGTCGCGGGCTTCCCGCGCATGCTTTTCGAGTCAGGCAAGAAGATCATCGGAGGCCTCATCGACGGCATCGAGAGCATGTTCGCAAGCGCGAAAAACGCTGTCAGCGGCTTGCTCTCCGGTATCCGTAACCTCCTGCCCTTCTCACCTGCAAAAGAGGGGCCTTTCTCCGGAAAGGGCTGGACGCTCTACTCAGGCCAATCCATCGTCGAAGCGCTCGCGGATGGCGCACTCCAAAAGCAGCACCTTTTTAAGGCAGCGATCGCGGAGACGATGGCTGCGGGGCAGCGCAGATTCGGGATCTCGAGGCCGGACAGGTCAACGCTCTCGGCGCTTACAGCCGCGCTTCGATGATGTCGGATTGGACTCTCGGCAAGACGCAGTCGGCTCGCGAGCTGGTCGTCCGTGACGTCAATGATCAGCTAGTCGGTCGGATGCGCGTAGAAGCATACGGAGTCACGGGGGATGCTCTCGGCAGCGTCTCTCGTGGATCGCTTCGTGAGCGTATCGGAGTCAGCCGCTAATCCCCGAACAACTTATACCTATATATAAGGAGTAAATCGCTATGACGTGGTGGTCCGGATCTTCTGGCTATCTGATGGTCGGAATCGATATCTATCAGCACGGGGATCCGAATTCTGGATCGATCGAGCTGGAGATTGTCTACCGCGTCAAGGCTGATGGCTACGGCCATAACTGGAGCAACGTGCTCCATCGCTGGGGCGAGGTCTCCGGCGACGTAGGTTTCTCCTTCTCGTCGGGTCGCGGGGGATACGACGAGAAGGAGATCTCACGAGAGCGACGCACCTACACAACCGAATACGGCCACGGGCGGCACGTGGAATTCTCTGCGTCGATCGGCCCGATTTGGAATGGTGGCGCTCCGCAGCTGACTGTCGGTTGGGACATTCCCGCGAAATCGTGGGGGAACCCACCGACACCGAGTAATTTCACCGCGTCTTCTCGCGCGGATGGCACTGTCCTCGTCACGTGGGATATGGCGAATGATCCGAATGCTCCGGCTGATTGGCTCGGGGTCGATCGCTGGGATGCCTCTTCTGCGCAGTATCGTCGGCTCGCTAATCTGCCCGCGTCGGCTCGTAGCTGGGTCGATAAGAATGTGCCTGCGAATGATCAGTATCGCTGGCGCATACACGCTTGGCGTAATGACGGCTCCGAGTCTGGATGGGTCGAGAATAAAGCCGGGTCAGCGAATACGACCGTGCCCGGCGATCTCTACTCGACGCCCGGAGCGCCGAAAGACGTCAAAGCATCGAAGATTACCGGCGGCGCGATCCGCATCACGTGGACCAAGACGACTCCGTATCGTGATCGGTGGGGCGTCGAAATCTGGGACGGAGACACCAAAGTCGGAACCGCGCCCGCAGGCGCGACGTCTTGGACTCACTCGTCTTTCAACCCATCCGTTACCCATCAGTATCGCGTCCGTCAGCTAGCCCGGGAGGTCTCGTCTCCCCATACAGCGAGACGTCTAATAGCGTCTACGTCCTCTCCGTACCGGGCACTCCGGGTGGCCTCAAGCCTCAAGGGTCGACGATCCCGATGGGCGAGGGCCTCCTCGAGTGGATCCACGCAACCCAAGACACGACCGCCCAGACCAAGGCTCAAATCCGGCTCCGCGCTCGCGGCGCTTCTGACTGGTCTACCTATACGGTCACCGGCGACTCGCAGCAATACAGTCTCGCGGCCTTCGGCGAAGGCACCTACGAGTGGCAGGTGCGCACATGGGGCATGTACAAGCCCACCGAGGAGGCGGGCGCATCTCCGTGGAGCGCGGTCTCGAGCTTCCTGATCTCCTCGCGTCCAGTCGTCGGAATCCTCACACCTCAAACGACGATCGACACGAGCGCGCCTCTCTGTCTCATGGTCCTATAGTCAGCAGGGCGGGGCGAAGCAGGTCTTAGCGCGAGTTCGAGTCACAGACGCGACAGAGAATCGCGTCGTCGCCGACGAGACGATCCAGGGCACAACAACCTCATATAAAGTCGCCGAGCGCGCAGCAAACGGCCACGAATACATCGTCGTGGTCTCCGCGCTATCAGACGAGGGCCTCAGCTCCACCGAAGCCACACGCCGAGCAAAAAGTCCGATACGCACCGCCCGAGGCACCGAAGGTCACGACTCAGTGGGATGACTCCACCGGCGTCGTCTCCATCGGCATCACCAATCCTCCCCAAAGCGGGAAAGACAGTCGCAGCCATCTCCAACCAAGTCGACCGATCACAAGACGACGGGCAGACATGGGAAACGATCGCGTCTTATCTCCCGATCGACGTGACCTTCAAGACCGCGAAGCACCATCCGGCGGAAAGGTCCTCTACCGGGTCACGGCCTCCAGCGTCACTCCCTCATCCGAGTCGACGACAGTCACCATTACCGCTGCCAGTCGCCAAGTCTGGATCAGCGGAGGCCCGGGATACCGGACCTGCGTCGGCTTCAAGTACGAGCCAGAAGTCACCGTCACACCCAGCCTCCCTACACCGAGAGGTCAAACATTTCGCGGGGCGCGCTCGCGGCGTTGAAGTGACAGGTACGGCTGTGCAGCGCTCGATCGCGATTAGCGCTGTCCTCACCGACGCCGAATACGAATCCCACGTGCGTCAGCTCGAGCAACTCGCGGTCCTCCCGGCTCCTTTCTTGTATCGCGACCCTCTAGGGGCGTCGAATCTACTGCAGCTTGTCGTCGATTTCGGCTCCGCGGAGCGTCGGTGGCATCTGGAAAGTCTCGCTGGAGCTTGAGGAGGTGGAGGCGTGAGCCTGACAGGTCATCGGCAGGCGTCTATCGAGGTGATTCTTCTCGACTCTAATGAGCGTGAGAAGGGGCGTCTCGATGGGGTCGAGGGAGGCGAGGTGTCGATGAGCGCGGGCTCGCGTCTGCGCACCTCGGGGACACTGAATCTGACCGATCGCGGTCAGGAGATTGATTGGGCTAAAGACCGAGTGAAGATCGTCTACAAGCTCGCGTCCGGCGAGTCGTGGCCTCTCGGTGTCTTTCTTTTCGCCTCGCCGAAGCTCCTCGTACAGCGAGGGAGGATCTAGTCTGCAGGTCGAGCTGATCTCGAAACTGTCGCTCTTGGACGGAGACGCTTTCGTCGCGGCGTATCAGACGGTCCCGTCTAACCATCCTCTTGCTCACGTCCGGCACCTCCTAACAGACGTGTCCCCGGTGAATATCAGCGACGGCGGGCCGATGCTTTCGTCGTCGATGGTATGGGACGCGGGCACTCCGAAACTGACCGCGATTAATGACATTCTCCAAGCGATTGGATTCTGGTCGCTGACGGTCGGCGCCTCTGGCGCTTTCGAGGCCTCCCCATACGTCGAGCCGCTTCGGCGCGCGAAAGTCTGGGATTTCGTCGAGGGCGAGAACGCGATTCACCTCGCGGACTTCACACGCGAGCAAGACCTAGCAGCTATTCCAAATCGTTATATCTGCGTGTCCCAGGGCAGCGGGGACAAAGCCGGATTTGTTGGATACGCCGAGAATCGCGATCCTGCGTCGCCCGCGTCCTATCAGGCTCGAGGACGCTGGGTCTCGAAAGTGGAGACAGGGGTCGAAGCCGCGAATCAGCAGGTCATCACTGATCTTGCTAAGCGTCGCCTTGCGGCAGCTTCTGGAGCGGTCGGGAAGATTGAGATTCAGCATCTGCCTTTGCCTCTGGCTCCTAATGATTTGGTCGGGTATCGGTCGGGTGGCGTGAGCGTGCTTGCGACTGTGCAGGAGACGCGGATTCAGCTTGAGCCGACAGCGCTGCAGACGACGACCTTGAAGGAGGTAGGGCGTTGGTAGAGGACCTCACAGCGTTTCTAGCTGAGCAGCTTGAGGCTGTCGCGGGGATCGCAGGCGAAAAGGTCTCTCTCCGGTGGGGGACGATCTCGGCTGTCAATCCTGTCTCGGTGATCCTCGATGGACAGTCTGCAGCGCTGACGAGTATTGACGTTGTCGGCTCTCCGGTGCAGGGGCAGCGCGTTCCGGTGCTTCTGGCTGCGCGTCGTGCTCTAGTCCTTGCATCCGGCAGCGCGGCAGCAGTGCAGACGAGTCCAGCAGTCCCCGTGGGCACTGTTATTGATTTCGCTGGCTCCAGCGCTCCGGAGGATTACCTTCTCTGCGATGGGGCGACGTATCCAGTCGTGCAGTATCCGCAGCTCGCGCAAGTCCTCGGCGGTCGCTTCCGCTTCGGCGATATGTTCCGAGTCCCGGATCTGCGAGGCCGCGTTGCTGTCATGGCCGATGGCTCCGGGGAATTCTCCTCGATCGGCCAGACCGGAGGCGAAAAGCGTCATCAGATCACGATCGGTGAAATGCCAGCGCACCGGCACGCGGGCAACGATCGCGGCTGGCACGATCGCCAGAAACGCAACGCGGGCCGTCAGTCTTTTATCTCGCTGAATCAAAACGGCGGCTCGTGGATCGGCACGATGGCTAACGATGGCTTGACCCCGGGGGGATACCGAGACGGGGCAGACAGGTGGAAGCCAGTCGATGAGTCTTCTCCAGCCTTACTACACAGTGCAGAAGATTATCCGCGCCAAATAAAGGAGAAGTGCCTAGATGGCTAATTTCACGGACTCAATAACCAAGGCAACGATCGACCTTGCGACCCTCACGGATCGTGATCTCGCTGAGCTGCAGACGATGGCTGAGTGGGAGATTCACCGTCGATCTGTGATCGCTGAGTCTCCCGAAAAGCTCAAGAGCCTTTTCGAGGAATACGAAGCCGCAGGAGGCACTCGCGGTCTCCTGCTCGATCGCGTGGATCCGTCGCTTCGCGCTCCCGATCCGTCGACGCTCCCTCCTGCGGTTGACGAGCCTCTCTGATCCCCCTCCCGATCCCGCATCATCCCATCCGATTACTTTCTATCCCATCGAAAGAAGGAAATTCACAGTGCTAGATCACGACAACGAAGAGCGCGCGTCCGTCAAATGCCCGAATTCGGCGACGGACCTGCAGACCCGAACACCGGAAACGAGGAGGCCTGACCAATGGCAGACGCACAGCAAGTTTTGGACATTGCAGGATCCCAGGTCGGCTACACCCGCTGGGATGACCCGGAAGAAGGCAGCAAATATGGCCGCTGGTACGCTGGAAAGACTGGCTCAGGGTATTTCGGCGCTTCGGGCGTGCCTTTCTGCGCTATGGGCGTGTCATGGGTCCTCGATCAGGCAGGCACGAGCCTTCTCGGAGATGGACGCTTGTACGCTTATGTGCCTTGGATGGTCCGCGACGCTTCACAAGTCGGTCGTCTAGTCGGCTTCTACGACATTCAGCCGGGCGACGTGCTCTGCTTCGACTGGGACGGCGACGGCCTCGCAGATCACACCGGCTTCGCCGACTACCGCTCCGGTGAATACGTCCACACGGTCGAATTCAATACCTCGAATGGTGCGGGCTCGCAGTCCAACGGAGGCGGAGTCTACCGCCGAGTACGTGCCCACGACGATATCTGCGCTGTCATCCGACCCGCATACGCTCCAGCTCCTGCCGGTGACGGCACTCTTACCGTCGATGGCTACTGGGGCGCCGATACGACACGGAAGCTCCAAGAGATCCTCGGAACGACCGTCGACGGCATCGTCTCCAGTCAAGACGAGGATTACGAGGATGACAATCCCGGCCTCACAACCGGCTGGGAATGGGTCGCGACGCCCGAGGGTAGTGCAGTGATCGAAGCGCTGCAGGCCACTCTCGGTGTCGAGCAGGACGGCATCTTCGGACCCGAGACAATCCACGCTCTCGAAGCTCATTACGGATTCGAGCCGGACGAGGGACTCGACGCTCCGTCTAACACCATCCGTGCCCTTCAGCAGGCCCTCAACAACGACGCAATCTAGGAGCTTAAGATGACACCCGAAATCGTAACAATCGCATCAATCCCAGCCATCCTCGCACTCACCAACCTCGCCAAGGCCCTCGGCCTGTCGGGTAAGGTCTCGGCCCTCCTCGCTGTCGTCCTCGGCGTTGCGCTCGCGGTCGGCCAGTATGAACTCGCGGGCTTTGGCTGGTATCAGGCAGCTGCTCAGGGCATGATTCTCGGTCTGTCTGCCGCGGGCCTTTATGACGTGTCAAAGCCGCGAGTTACCGGCTCGGATTCTTACGAGCCTATGCATAGTGCGGAATCGCGGTGAGGCTGGTTGCTTCCTTCTGCGATTACTGACTTTTTCAGTGCGGATCTTGTCGCTGCGATCTCCTCCCTCCTAGTGATGGGGATTGGCGTCGTGATCGCGTATCTGAAGGTCGTCCAAAGTAAGATCAACGCGCAATTGAAAGACCTTCATCGAGGCGTTAGCGAGGTCGGCACTGTCGTTGAGTCTGTGAAAGATCAGACTCATAATGATCACTCGACGAATCTTCGCGATGATATCGACGCTCTCGGCGGGAAGCTGGACGATGTCAGCGAGCTTCTCGCCGACGTTGCGCAAACCCAGCAGCTGCAGGGTCAAGAGATTAGTGCTCACGGTAAAGTCCTCGCGCAGCTTCAAGCTGCACAGCAGCAGGATCGCGCCGAGCGCATGGCGCTCGACTCGCACGCTCACGATGAGCACGAGCGGATCTGGCAGGAGCTGGATCGGATCAAGAAAAAGCTCTGAGCGGGAAAACAGCCCTCTATCTCCGAGAAATCGGGGGTAGAGGGCGTTTTTTCGTACGCTCAGGAGAAAATATTCTGTGAGCGGTCTATTCTCGATAAAAAATATCGATTTCGAGACACTCAGCAGTTCGCGGCATCCGCGAGTGCTGAGGCGCCCCCATTGCGCCCCCAAGTTTTTATCTGAGTGTGTTTGTGCAGGTCAGAGCTGGTTGTTTATTGTTTCCCCCCATCTCCACCTGAGGGGGAAGTGTCGAACTCTCGCTTTCGAGCGTAGGTTCGCACCTCCCCCGCTCTGTGTCCGCTGGTGAGCGCTTCTTCTAGCTCCTCGAACTCGATGGGCGCTGCGCTGTCATGGAAATAGGACGCGATGATGATCTGCTCGCGCCCGATGAATACCTTATCCACGAAGTACTCGAAGAGCTGGTCGCGGGTCTCGGGTGTGTCAATGGTGGCCTCTGCCCCGGGAGTGGGGGTCACGGCCTCGGCTATCGCCGTCGATATCACGACCTTCCTGGCCGCTGCGACGCGCCTCGTTGCACACACGGCCGCTTACTACGGCTACGACTCGGAGGACCCCACGGAGCGACTCTTCTCCACGATGGTGCTCTCGCAGGCGATCGACCCGACGGGCAGCGGCCACGATTTCGTCGTCGAAAAGCAGACGACGATGCTGGCCTTCAACAAGGTGATGCGTGGCCTTGCCCGGCGCGGTTCGCTCGACGGCCTCGGCGGCAACGTGGTCGTGAGCGCGATGAACTCCCTCTTCAGCGCAATGGGCGTACGTCTGGCGTCTCGCAAGCTCGCGCAGATCGTCCCTGTCGCGGGAGTCGTCGTGAGCGCCGGGCTCAATGCCGCCCTCATGCGCACCATCGGCGAGACCGCCGATCACCTGTACCGCGAGCGCTTCCTCGCCGAACGCTACGGTCGCGTGGAGACCTCCGATGGCGCCTCGACGGACCTGGCGAGGTCTGCCGACAGCCAGGAGCTGAGCGCAGACATCGCGCGCTACGTGGAGATCGCGGAGGCCGAGAGTCGCCCGTAGGAGAGCGGCAATCCCGCTCGCTCTGTGGTGTGGGCCGCTTTATCTGGCCGGGTAGGCTTTGGGGTATGACAGATCAGCCGGTGGAAGAGAACAACGCACGCGACGATGTTCGGCAGCGCATGACCGACGACGATCGTGCGCAGTGGGATGCGATCCAGGAATGGAAGGCCGCTCAGGTCAACCCTCGCAGTCCTCGCGTCATCACCAGCGCATCCGTTCGTACGTGCTCACCCCTTTGAAAAAGTGGTTGGCCTCGCGGCAAGATGCCCGGCGTCGCTGCGGTTGCCGGCTGGATCTCATCGGCTGTCCTGGGGCTCGTCGAGAAGGCGACATCAGCCGCCGAATCATCGGTTCGACGCGAACGAATCGTGAAGGCGTATCGCAGGGCAGGCAACGACGTGGAGTGTCTCGAAGACATCCGAAACCTGAACCTGGCAGAGATCCAATTGGTCAGGCCCCACCTGAAGGTGGGATATGCCGTCGTTACCGCGACGGAAGGAGCGGTGAGCAGCATATTCGCGACGGAGGGCGGTTGCGGCTCTCCTTGGCCTGGGCATCGCTTCGGCACCGGTATCGGCGTGATCATGGGGGCAATCGGCCCTCGATATCGCGACGTTCTTGGCCTCCTCTGCGCGCCTCGTGTCGCACACGGCTGCGTACTACGGGTATGACACGGAGGATCCAGCGGAAAAGCTGTTCTCCACGATGGTTTTATCCCAGGCGATCGCCCCGCGAAGCAAGGCTGATGACCATGCCGTCGAGAAGGCGACCTCGATGCGTGTGTTTAACAAGGTGGTGCGCAAGCTCACCAAACGCGGATCGATGGAGAGCGTCGGGACCAACGCGCTGACCGCATCCGTGAACTCCTTGTTCGCGGCCCTGGGAACGCGTCTCGTCGGCATGAAGATGGCGCAGATCCTGCCGATTATCGGCATCATCGTCGGCATGGCCCTCAACGTGTCCCTCATCCGTACCATCGGGGTGACAGCGGACAACCTCTACCGAGAGCGCCTCCTGTTGGAACGCTACGGGCAGGAGGAATCAGACGCAGAGGCTGAGGCTCGGTCCGACGGGACGGATGATGTGGACGATCTGGACGAGGAGCTCGCGCGCTACGTCGAGCTTGCTGAGGCCGAGAGTCGCCTGTAGGCGCACCCCGGCGCTCGCTTAGCTGCGCGAGTTCCTTCGTCCGCAGATCAAAGATCCCGTTTGCCAGAGCCACGGCATCACCGTCCTCCGAGGGCTCCAGCATCGGCACCGAGTCCTCCAGACGACGCAGCACCTCGTCGAGATCACGGCTAGTCGCGCTGACGTTGTACGCGACTGCCGCCTGTCGAATGAGGAACTCGGCGGGGACGTACAACCCCTCGTCCGGGCCTTGCTCGCTGTACGGATAGAGCCTCGCCGTTTCGCGCGATTCACCGATCAGACCCAGATGAGAGTGGTCCCGCTCCAGGACGCACGCGGCGATGACGAACGGTGGGAGGACCTTGAGCGAGCGATAGGCCAGCGCCCCCTTGAGGCCGCCCTGGGCGTTCTTGGTGAGGATCCGCGTGTTGATGGCGTGAAGCAGCTTCGACTCCACCTGCTCGGGCGTGTACCTCGTCTGATCGGCCCTGAAGAAGAGCTCCACCTCGTCGGAGATGAGCTGGTTGATCGGCGGAACGTTCGGGTAGTGCCTCACGGGAGAGTTTGCAGTAGACTGACTTTCACGAACAACAGTTGCCTCGGTGCCCTCAGCGGTTCCGGGGCGATTTCTTTGAGTGCTCATCGTGCCTCACCTCCGGTGGAGATGGGCTCGCCGATGTATCGGGCAAGAGCCTCGGCAGTGACTTTCAGACGGCCTCCGACGCGGACGGCATCTAGACGTCCCTCGCGAATAGCGCGGCGGAGCGTAGCAATTGAGCCGTATCCGGCTTCAGACAGTGTTCTCAGCGAATACAGCTGAGGTAGGGCAGTTTTGGCAATCGCAGCCATTTTGAACCTCACAGAGTGGTGGCATCGTTGCCCACCACTTGCATCAGGTGAGACCCGTCCTGATGTCTCCGGGGTACATCTCCCCGATAAGGTCCCTCACGTCCGGTCCTCATCTCGCTCAGGCGAGATCGGCGGCTGCGCCTCCCCGCGTGGGCTCCATGCGGGGCACTTTTATTTTATCGCGAATCCAGTGATTTAACCACATTTACACGGGGCTTTCTGGTTCTGCTCGTGTATGAGCGGAAATGAGCGCTCCTCACGCTGCCATGGCCACCAACAAAAGGTGATCGCGAGTCTGGACGAGTTCGACATGTGCCCCCTGAGCTCCACTTATGCCTCGGGATTCCTATGGAATCCCGAGGTTTTCCTTTGTTATCAAGGCTTTTGTGGGAATATCGCTTGAGTGTAAGAGTGGCTAGAAAGAGTGAATGTGAGTGTTTTCGCCCCCAATACGCCCCCAGCGGCGCCCCCACGGCCTCGGGAAAAGAAATCCATTGCGCTTCTTTCAGAAAAATTTTTCGATCAATGCGCAATAGTGGTAATAAAATCCAACAGAACATATAGCAAGAGCGTGTGAAGCTCTCATTTTATAAGGCTTATGAGCCTTGGAATCCTGCGCTTTGATGCGCATGTGTGTGCGAAATAAAACCGCTCGCGATGCGCATCAAAATGTATAAGAAAGCTACAAGAATAGTCGCAGAAATCTTGTAGCTGATGAATAGCTTCGTTAAAGAATCTTTTATTTATGTTCACACCTTGAGTTTTTAGTGTTGAGGATCAATAGGCCCACTCCCTTCCGATCAGCGAAAACATTGTGGGTCTGGCCTATCTCACGTACTGACAAGGAAGATCCTCCGCTATGAAACGCAGATACCTCGTGGGAAGCGTCGGCGCCGCTGCGGCAATCGTGCTCCTTCCCTCCCTGAGCACCACCCATACCGCCATCGCTGCCGATGGCGACACGACCTATGGTGCCTCTTTTCCCTACACGCGTTACGAGGCCGAGCGGGGCCGACTTGACCGCGCACACGTCGTCTCGCTCGACGAGAGCCTGACTGTTGACAAAATGCTCGACTCGACGGCGATTGAAGCCGGAGAACAGTCCTACGTTGAACTCGAAGGCAAGGGATCTTCCGTGAGCTTCACTGCTGAAGTTCCCGGGAATGCAATTGATCTTCGATTCCTCTTCCCTGACCACAGAGCTGGAAGCGTTGATATTCGTATTAACGGAGAAAAAGGCCGCTACTTTTAATCTCTCGTCAGAAACTGCGTATCAGTATGTTCAAAAGAGCAAGGTCTTTGACGAAAAGAAAGACAAGTTTGCAGGCGAAGGGCCTGCGCATGCGCGCTTCCAATTTGATGAGGTCCATACTCTGCTCAATCGCCAAGTAAACCCGGGAGACACGGTCAGTGTCGTTCGAACGGGGAGTGAAGGTTATACCTATGGCATTGACTTTATTGAACTTGAACAGGCCCTTCCTGAGATTCCGCGCCCCGATAATTCGGTGAGCATTACCGATGATGACTTGACGGTTACGGAAGAAGTGAAACCGGGAGAATTCCAGACTCGTCCGGTTCACGCATGGGCCAATGACGGAAAGGATGACTCCGAAGCTTTCCTCGCAGCCCTTAAGCGCGCATCGGATGAGAAGAAGACCCTGTACATTCCGCGTGGAACCTTCGAGTTTGACAGCCAGCTTGTGGTTCGGCATTCTCCGGATGATAACCACCAGCTGATGATCCAAGGTGCAGGTATCTGGTACTCGAATCTCTTCTTCCGTAACCCGAACAAGGCCAGTGGTGGAATTGTTCTTGAACATACCAGCCATGACCTGCAGTTCCGTGACTTCTACATGTCGACTAATCTCAAGTCCCGTTACGACGAAGGGGCAAACTATAAGGGATTCCAAGGCGTCACCAAGAATTCACAGTTTGTGAACCTGTGGATCGAACACTTCGAGTGTGGCTTCTGGATGGGTGACTATGTCAATCAAATAGACATGCAGTACACCGAAAATATGCTGGTCGATCACTCCCGTATTCGCAATAACTTTGCTGATGGCCTGAACTATTCGCAGGGCAGCCGGGATTCGGCCGTTCGCAATTCCAATGTTCGTGGAAACGGCGATGATGGTCTTGCCTCCTGGTCAAGCCACGCAGAGTCAAAGCCGGGCGATCCCGTTCAATACGTATCGAATGCTCGTCACACCGACAATATTGAGTTCACGCACAACACGATCGAGCTCGGATGGCGCGCAGGTGGAATCGGTTTCTTTGGTGGATCCGGGCAAAAAGCAGAGAACAACCTCATCACGGGGAATTTTGAAGGCGCAGGTATCCGTCTCAATACGGTGTTTGGTGGCCACAACTTCGATTGGAACTTGACCTTGAACAAGAGGGCCAGCATTCAGCGTAACAAGATTGTTCGTAGTGGCACTCAAGATGACTACTATGGCGGCTCCCGTGGTGCGATTGACTTCCAGGAGATGTTCGGCCGCATTGCTGGCGTTGATCTTTACGACAACATCATCGTGCGACCTTTTGCAGAGGACATTCGTTCGGACTTCGCCTTCACTGACAAAGAGAAGAAGCTTCGCGGCATGAGCATTGGTGACAACCCGCGCAGAGACTGGGATGGTTACGAGCCTCAGCATCTGGTAGTGAACTACGCTCGAGTCAATGGCAAGGTTGACCGCGGTATCCCTGAAGACGCGAACTACAGCCTCTACTGGTGGGACGGAGATCGGGTGAATCCGGTTGACGGCAAGACCCATCGTTACTGGATCCCCAAGGCTGATGGTGTCCAGATCGATGATGGTATGGAATTCTCGTGGGAAGGCAACAAGAAGGTCTACAACTTCACCCTTGCCGATAATCCTCAGTACCTGCCCATATCTTCCACTCGCTTCTTCGATGACTACAGCTACCAAGGCGAGATGGCTCGTTCCTTCCAGGATCTCAACCAGCCTCAGACAGTCATTCGTTTCTGGTCGCATCGATAAAACCAGCGGCTGCCGCCGCAATCGGTGAAACTCCGGTGCCCGCGCTGCCCCAGCGCGGGCACCTTCCCGTTCTTCCTGCCCTCTTTCGAGGGCACTTCCCGCTCCAAGCACTGACTGTTGTTTGAGCACAAAAGTTATCCACAGCGTCGAGGGAATCGCGAGTTATCCACAGAATAGGCGCCCTCAAACACTTCTTCTCGTTCCCGCTCTTACTCTCGCTTCAAGCGGAGAAGAATTCTCCGGAGACTGTGAAAGGAAGAACCATGATCGGGAGGCAAGGATATACGCCTGCTGCAAGAAGGGTGGGGCTTGGAAAAATGACGCGGCTCCTCGTCTATATGGCGGGGGTCGCAACGGTGAGTGCACTCGCAATGAGCCCGCAACCAGCACATGCGCTATTCGAGGGCAACGGTCTCTACGTCAAAGGCGTCGGAGCGCAATCAGTCGGCGGATTTTGGCTGGGGGCGTACACGGCGCCTCACAACGTTGAAACTCGCTACCCCGTCTGGTGCACGCACATGTGGCGAGCAAATCCGAAACCTCAAGACACCGCCTCAATCAGCGACCTCGGAGAATCAAAACGCTGGGGGCCAGATGAAATTGACCTCTCCACTGCGCAAATGGCGTGGCTCCTTGATCGCTATCAAGGAGACCGTCACCCAGAAAATCGTGCAGCACTTTCCTTCCTCATCCACGCAAATTTTGAGGGTGATCAAGCGGGGAAGAACACTCAGGATTCAGTCAACACACTGGTCGATCGCGTTCGCGAGCAACTCCCTCAGGTCTACGAGAAGGCAAAAGACTACGTGCGTCAGGCGCAAAAGGCAGCTGTGACGACCTCATGAGAACGGAAGTGTCGAGTCACGCACGCCTCGCAATGGTTTGCTCAAAGACCTGGGTGTGAAGAATGAGAAAGGGGAGTGGATCTCGGGCCTCAAACTGAAATTGATGCTCATTGGGCCTGCGCGCTTCACATCGACGGGTACCTCCCAATGGGAAGGGACCACAAAAGAGACCGGAGTGAGCCTGGAGTGGGAAGCAACAGGAAACGGAAGCGTGAAATGGGAAGGGACATACGTCAACCCCGTTCGAACGACGCTCACGCGCTACGGTGTTCGCGCCGCAACGCAAGACACGGCCTCGTACGGGAATAGGCCCGAGGGTGACAAGGAAGAAAAGCGTCTTAAAGGGGGAGAGTGGAAAGTCCTCATGGATTTTCAACCGATGCTCCGCTCGAAGGTCGAAGAATCGAGTATTACCGGTCACCATCTTGCTGACACGATCACTGCTTTTGCAGACCCGAACTATGGGGACGGAAGTTGGCTTCATGACGAGCACGGGCCTATTCCCGTAACTTTTGATGGAATCGCCTATGACTTAGGAGAAGAGCCTCCGCCGTCGCCAGTTGATGGACGTTTGATCCCGCAAGACGCTCCGGTTATCGGGTACGCTTCAGCGGTTTTCGCTGGGGAAGGAACACAAACTGTAACAATCGATGTTCCTGAATCGGTGCATAAGCCCGGTTTCGTTTCTTGGGTGTGGAAAGTACGAAAGGATCATCAGGGGCAGTACGCTCCGTTGATCCATTCAGACTGGTCGGACCAGCTTGCCTTATCAACGCAAACCAGCGTCACTCCATGGAAAGTTCAGATCTACTCTGCAGCTCAGGTCAAAGAAACCCGTGGTGGAACGTATCTCATCGATGACCTGTGGGTGAGCGGTTTTCCGCAGTCTCATCCAGGTTGGGTGGGGCGAGAGCCTTTCGGAGCAGACGCGCCACGAATGCGCCACCGTCTTCTCTTCTTCCCTCAAGGACTTGAGGTCGCAGAAGAAAATCGCGATAGAGCAGAGGAAATCGGAAGCGTTGAGATTCCAGCGCGAAACGGCTACTTCCCTTCGCTAGGCGACCTCACCTTCCGCGTGCAGCCAGAGCGAGTGGGGACCTACGTGTTTACTACCGAGTTTGATGGGGACAGTAGGGTAGCGGCGTATCGCTCTCCGGTTGATGACCCGAATGAACAGTACACGCGCAAGGAAGGCCAGCCGATTGCGATCTCGACGCATGCGCGCGATGGCGCAGATTCAGACCAGATCGTTGCGGGCAGCGGTCCAGTGAGCATCGTCGATAGCGTGTGCTACGAAGGCGTCGAGGCCGGGCGTGAATACGCCCTCAACGCAACCCTTGTTGATCGCGAAAGCGGAGTGCCCTTGTCGGACGAACACGGATTGGTTAGCGCGCGCACGGAGTTTCGTGCTGACTCCTCAAAAGGGTGCGCTGAGGTTGTCTTCCATACGCAAGGAGAACAGCTTCGAGGAAAACAACTTGTTGTCTTTGAAGATTTCTATCAAGGAAATGAAAGAGTCGCTTTTCATCGAGATATCAATTCGCGTGATCAAAGCGTGAAGGGGGAAGAACCGAAGAAACCTCGTATGGCGCGAACCGGGGCAGTCAGTAACTCGCTTGCGGCGATGGGTCTCCTCTTAGCTGGAATGGGGCTGGCCGTGCACCGGGTATCGCGACGCTGCGACTCGTAGGGGCAGGGAATTCTTCTTCAATAAGCGCCCGCAAGGCAATACAAATGGGTGGTGGCGAAAACTTGAGTTTTCGCCACCACCCATTGATGTAGGCAAAGATCAGGACATGCGACGTGCGCGAGCCGCGCGGCGCTTGAGGGAGCGACGCTCTTCTTCACTCATTCCGCCCCACACTCCGGAATCCTGATTGTTCTCTAGGGCCCACTGCAGGCAGATCGCTTGAACTTCACACTCGCGACACACTGCCTTGGCTTCGGCCGCCTGTGCGATGGCTGGCCCCGTATTCCCAATAGGGAAGAAGAGCTCTGGGTCAACGCTGAGGCACGCGGCTTTACTCCGCCAATCCATTATGGGTACTCCTTTAAGAGCGTAAGCGCGGGCATTGAATGCCCGCGCCGAACAAAAACAACAGTCTTTAGTTTCGGGGATTCAAAGTTGTATATCAAGAGTTACGAGACGATTAAATGGCAGAATGGATGTGCAAGGGATCACTCTATTTAAAACTCAGGACGAAACGCCTAGTGGCGCCACGATGAATAATTACCCCCGAATAAGAATTCCAAGAATGCGCATATAAGGAACTGGGAAACTCCTGGCAACTTTGGGCAATGAAGCGCAGTGCATCGCCGGAAGGATTTGGGAAGAACAATAAATCGTGAGGCGTGCTCAGCGCCTTTAACCAGTATGTTTGCTCAAAGTAATCAATAGAGCAACTCGGATTTATTTCCCTCAGAACGCTTGCGAGAATAGAATTCTCCTCTCCGATTAATATGCATTTGCGCTCTGAAAATAGAAATCGTTTTAAGTGCGATCCATAACGAATTTCAATGCCCGAAATATGCATGTCAACGTCGATTCTCCTGTGAGATGCATCCGTCGTTTTCTTACTGAGCGGCGTCCTGGGGAAACTCTGAATATATGGAGAGGAGAGCCCTCTCCTCGTCGTCATGCTTGAGTCTGGCCTTAGAGGCGTACCTATCGTAGTCGCTCCGGAAATTTCGATGCTGCGCTGCAGCATCGTGTCCCATGAGCGCAGGTGCATGATGAGTTTCGGTTCGGAGTGCTCCACAGGCAGAGCCATCATTGTCTCTTGGGCAGAGTTCCACAAATGCCCCGGTTGATTCGTTAGTTGAGCCTGCCCGATAAGCCCAGAATTGGAAGCAATGTCGCGAGAAGGAATGTCGTACCAATTGTGTTCGAAAGAACCGTAGCGCGAGCGATGGGCAAAAGTCCCTGAACCCTCGCTTGCTACCAAAATGACCTCAGTTCCATCGCACGCGCGTGTGAATTGCCCCCACATCTGATGAGCACGTAAAACTCCGAAGCACTCTTCCATCGAGTGAAGAACGTTGTCGATGTTCTCAATCCATAGAACGCAAGGGGAGTAGTCCGTGATTGCTTCGCAGAAAACGCCGCAATCAAGGACATTTCGGATGAGGAATGGATAAGACTTGCTTCTCGGTCCGCTTGGTTGCGTTCCAGCGCTTTCCGCTTCCAAGGACATTCCGTATACGGGCAATCCAAGCACATCACTGAGTGCAAAGGCGCATGAACGTGCAATGCGTCCAAGCTTGAGGCGAGCTTCCCACGCCACTGAGCAAAAATATTTCCGTGTTTCCATACAAGTGGACTATGCATGCCCGTATCGATTCCATCTCGCAGCCCAAGAACGACACCTTCACACCCAGCTGTATTCATGTCCTTCAACTGAGTAGGGGAATATGCGAGGGAAGCGGAGGGCACCACAGGGGAGTGCGCCGCCTCGTCAAATTCCCGCACTCATCCGCGAAGCTGTGATCCCTGATTTCCCCAATGGCGTCTTCAACATCGTGGCAGTATGCAAATTGCACTTCGTGGCCAGATCCGATGAATGCGCGTCCGGGAATTCGAGGAATACGTGCTGCAGCGCCGCTACCGATAATGTCCAGTGATTCGGCCTCGGTAATGGTTCTTAAAGCGATTCGCAGCTCGGTGTTGGCACGCATTGTCGTATTGACTGCGCCACTGGGGTGCTGGGTTGCATAAAGGAGATGGAGTCCCAAGGAACGACCTTGGGATGCAAGGCGAGAGAATATCTCCAGAGTCGTGGGATGAAGGTCTGCAAGTACACGAAACTCATCGACAACGATCAGGATCCGGGGAGGGGGAAGTGGCGCTTTGCCCTGGCGATAGTGCTCGTACCACTGCTGGAGATCTTTGACCTGCACTTGGGCGAAATCAGCCTCCCGCTGAGCCAAACAAGAAGCTAAACCACGTAGCGCGCGAGCGGAGTGCCCGGGATCAAGATCAGTGAGGACCGCCTCGGTGTGAGGGAGGCGAGCTAAGGGTGCAAGAGCCGAACCTCCTTTATAGTCAACCAAAACAAGACGGAGGCGAGCCGGTGAGTAGCGAGCGCATAAACCAAGAAGCCACGTGCGAAGTGCTTCTGATTTTCCGCTTCCCGTCGTCCCTGCAATAAGCGCGTGTGGCCCTTCGCTCACCAGATCGATGCTGACTTCTCCGGCGAGTCCTGACCAATGGAAGTCCTTAGTGAGTCATTCGTATCGATTCCATCCCAGGAAAGCTCTGTGAAATCGCAGTCGTGTGGAATGCTCGCGCACGAGCGGGCATGTGTGATCATCTGCCACCATGCCAGTGAAACCGGTGTTTGGTCTGCTGGTGATTACGGCTTCGCACCAGGTGGGGAGCTGCGCGTAGCTGTATGCCCACGCGGGTGAATTTCTTCCTTGACGCGCTTAGTTTCCGCGTCATGCGCTTGCCCCTGTGGTTTCCATTCATCTCCGAGGCCGTGGAGAAAAATGTGCACCGAGTCGGCTCCCGCTGTGCCAAGAATGAGGGGTGGAGAGCCAGCGAAGTGAAGATGAGCACCTCCTGCTTTGCGTTGCGATTTGCGACGCAAACCAAAAAGCCATGAGCTGGGATTGCGAGGCCGAGTGCTGCGTAATAGTGGTGCGATAAGGGGCTCTTCTGTAAACGGATGTAGCCTGCCTGTTGCGGATTGAGAAGGAGTGGCCTCGGGGGCATCTGAAGGCTCAAGAAGCCAGGGTTTTCCACGTCCAACTAAAGAGGGATAAAGAGCGAATGGTCGAGAAGATCTGGCCGCGGATACGCGAAGGACTAAAGCCACGGCTGCGGCGTCGAGGCGTTTCACTTGAGAGACTTGGTGAAAATGCCGAAGCCCAAAGGAGAACAGAATAACGGCCAGGGGAAGCGCAGCAAGAATGAGATAACTCCCGTTTCCCGCTCCCATCGCGCTTATACGCAGTCCCATGAACACGGCGATCGGAAGAAACCCGATGAAAGACGCCGCCGGAAGAACGAAGCCTCTTCGCTGCGCAGCACGAGGGAAAGAGAGGACGCTCGGGCGAGTGCGATACGCGTAGTAGTCTCTCGAGCGTGAAAATTTGACTCTAACTTTCAGCGCTGGACCGACGCGATAGGTGCGGGTGGGGCAGACATGTCTCCAGATCCCTAATCGCCATGCTTTCACTGAAATATGGCTCGATTCATCGCGAGGTATGAGCCGTATCCGTTGGCCGCGTGAGGAATCGCTGAGAGTTTCGCACTCGGCTGGGAATTGAGGAGGTGTATTTCCTGGCAGGGCAACGATGCCTTGATGGGGACCTCGAATGCATGCAAGATGCCATGGGGCACGCAGCGCAGCTTCTGGAAGAGAAGCAAGCTGTTCAGAATCGGATTGTGAACCAGACACTCTCGCTCAACTCTCTTTCCCAGGACCCTTCTGCTTCTCATCGCAGCATCTCAGGTGATCTGCGTGTTGTCGCAAATTGCCCTTGTTCTGTGGAAAACGCCGATACCGCGTCCGATCTGTGGAAAGTGGGCGCGCGCATTTGAAACGGGGAAATGACACAATGGCGTCTATGAGCGAAGAGGAACGTCAGGTCTTAGATCACTACCGTCAACTCATTGCAGCCGTCGAAGATGCTCGAGCCGCATATTACGATCGCGATGCGCCGGTGCTCTCGGATGCGGACTATGACCAGCTCTACCGTCAGCTCGAAGAATTTGAAGCGAAATATCCGCAGTACCGCAGCTCTGACTCTCCGACGACACGTGTGGGAGGAGCAGCCTCCGATGCTTTTGCCCCCGTTCGTCACCTCCAGCAGATGACAAGTTTGGACGATGTTTTTCCCTTGAAGAACTTGCCGCGTGGGAATTGCGCATGGCGAATGACACTGGCAGAGATGACTTGGACATGCTCACCGAGGTCAAGATCGACGGTCTTGCAGTGAATCTGCTCTACGAAAATGGCGTGCTGGTGCGCGCTGCAACTCGTGGAGACGGATGGGTTGGTGAAGATGTCACCGCGAACGTTCTGACGATTTCTTCTATCCCGCACCGCCTCAGTGGCCTCGTTCCTGCGCGCGTGGAAATTCGCGGAGAGGTCTATTTCCCGACAAAGGATTTTGAAGCCTTCAACGCGGAACGCGTGCGCGCTGGCGAGCCTCCCTTCGTCAATGCTCGCAACGCTGCTGCCGGGTCCTTGCGTCAGAAAGACCCACGAAAGACGGCCGAACGCCCTCTTGCCATGCTTGCCCACGGAATCGGAGCTGTCGAGGTTGGAGATACTTCTTTCGAGGCGCCCGAGACTCTTTCAGGATGGTTCTCCTGTCTGAAGGAATGGGGAATGCCTGTTTCCCCCTACACCAAACTTCTGCGCGGACGCACCGCGATCGAGCAGCGAATCGCTGAGCTAGGAGCGCAGCGTCATTCTCTTGAACACGAAATCGATGGCGTCGTCGTCAAAATTAACGATCGCGCTATTCAGGCCTCCTTGGGCACAACCTCGCGTACTCCTCGCTGGGCCGCGGCCTATAAATTCCCTCCCGAAGAAGTCAACACGCGCCTCCTTGATATCCGAGTCCAAGTCGGACGCACCGGACGCGTCACCCCCTACGGCGTCATGGAGCGAATTCTTGTTGCCGGATCACACGTTTCTCGGGCGACCTTGCACAATGCTAGCGAAGTCGAACGCAAGGGCGTTCTCATTGGTGACCTTGTCGTCTTGCGTAAAGCCGGCGATGTGATCCCTGAGATCGTCGCTCCGGTTGTTGCCGCACGTGATGGGAGTGAGTATCCCTTCGTGATGCCTGAGGTGTGTCCTTCGTGTGGGACTTTGCTCGCTCCGCAAAAAGAGGGTGATGTGGACTTGCGTTGTCCCAACCAAGCGGGTTGTCCGGCACAAATTACCGAGAGAATTGCGCACTTGGGTGCGCGTTCGGCCTTGGATATTGAGGGCTGGGCGACGAGGCCGCGCTTGCCCTCACCCAGCCGGAAAACAACCGCGACGAGGTCGCTGCTGCGCTCGCGGGTGGTGACATGGTCCTCCTTGAAGACGGAACACAATTGCGTCTTGCAGGAGTAGAGCACCTCACTCATGCAGAGCTCATCGCCGACGCTGAGGCCCTCCTTCCCGCCCCTCAAACCCCGGTTCTTTCCTCTGAGAGCCAGGTGTTCAATCTTGACGCAGAACAACTTCGTGACGTCATGGTCTGGAAACCTGTCACTTCGGAAGGCGAAGCGACAGGGGAGTGGATGCAAGTGCGCTACTTCTGGACAAAAGCAGTGGGGCGAAAAGCATCTGTTCCGTCAAAGAATACGATGATGATGCTCGATCAAATCGAGCAGGCAAAACAGCGACCCTTGGCGCGAATCCTGGTCGCTCTGTCAATTCGTCACGTTGGCCCCACAGCTGCTGCGGCGCTTGCTGCCACCTTCCCCTCAATGGAGTTGCTCTCCAAGGCCTCGGTAGAAGAACTTGCCGAAGTTGAGGGTGTTGGCGCTGTTATCGCTCAGTCGCTCGTTGACTGGCTGGCGGTTCCTTGGCACCAAGATATTGTCCGCGCATGGGCGCAGGCGGGTGTGCGCATGGAAGATGAGAAACGCGATGACGTTGAGCAGGTTCTCGAGGGGCTGACCATTGTCGTTTCCGGTTCAATGCCCGGATACACGCGAGAAGGTGCAAAGGAAGCAATTGTCGCCCGCGGAGGTAGGGCCTCGGGATCAGTATCCAAAAAGACGTCGCTGGTGATTGCAGGACCCGGATCGGGTTCCAAGGTTGCCAAAGCTGAGTCCCTGGGGGTTCCAGTGGTTGATGAAAGCTAGCTTTCGAACGGGTTCTGAGCGACGGTCTTGCCGCGCTCGACGACCAGGCGCCGCAGGGAGAAACTCTCAGACGAGGAATTCAAAAGGATGCAGGAGACGCTCCAGCACTTTGGTGAGCAGTGAGCGTTCCTCCCATTCCTCAAAAGAGAGACGACGTGCATTCGTCAGATCAAGTTCGAAGATCTTGTCCATTGTCTGCGCGAACTTATTCGAGCGGAATTGAACATTGACCTCGTAGTTTCCCTTGAGAGACAAGCGGTCAATATTTGCCGTTCCAACGGTTGACCATGCTCCATCGATCGTCATGGTCTTCGAATGGATCATGGCGTCCTCGTAGAGCCAGATTTCAACACCTTCTTTAAGAAGCGGACCGTGGTAGGGGCGAGCAACCCAGTCGGCAAGAATGTGGTTAGAGTACTCGGGAATCAGAATCTGGACGCGAACCCCGCGCCGCGCAGCGTGAACCAAGGCCTCGAAAATCTCACGATCGGGGATGAAATAGGCGCTGGTAATACGGATTGACGAACGCGCGCGATCGATTGCGTCAATGTAGAGGCCGCGGACGGGGTAAAGCAGACGAGAAGGCTGATTGAAAGCGAGGGAGACCTCGGAATCCCAACGCGGAGCCCGGGTACGCGCAATCGAGGGCTGGCCGTGCCGCTTGAAGTGGTTCCAGAAATCAATGAAGCCGTATTTGAGCTCTGATACGGCGTCTCCCGTGACGCGTACATGAGTGTCGCGCCATTCCAGAGCGAAGGGATCGCCAATGTTGTAACCACCGACGAAAGCGACCTTGTCGTCAACGACGAGGATCTTTCGGTGATCGCGTCCGGTTTTGCGCAGGTTCATCGTGAACATTCCCGAACGGATTTCGGGGAAACGACGAATATATAGATGCGGTGTCTTGGGGAAAACGTAGAAGAACGGATCTTGATTGAGAACGGCGAAACCGTCGTAAACGATATGGACGTCGACTCCACGTTTCGCGGCGCTGAGCAAAGCCGATTTGAAGCGTTTTCCCCACGCATCCGCACGCCAGATATACGATTCAAAGAAAACGTAGTCTTTCGCCGAGGTAATCGCCTCGAGCATGTCCTCGTACAGGGACGTTCCCTCCGTGTACGTGCGAACCTCAGTTCCCTCAACCTGGGTGTCAAGAGGAGGGAAAGTGGGGAAACCACCCGCGACGTGAGGGACGCGTTCTTTGCGGAGCTTGTCGACGATATGAACTCCGACAAGCGCTGCCGCCTGCGCTCCGAGCACAGTTAAGCCAGCGATCTTGAGTGCCCTGATGGTTTGCGACGAAAAAGACGGACGGCGATGAGACATAGTTTAAGGGTACTCAAAACTACGCCGAGCTGGGCACAGTATGAGAGGCGCGGCCCATACGGGTATCATCCTTTTTATGGCAAGGATCAGTACTGACGAGGTCGCCCGCGTCGCGGGCTTGGCTCGAATCGCACTTACACCCGAAGAAATCACCAGAATCGCTGGTGAACTGATGTTATTACCGAGGCCGTTGCAAAGGTTTCCGAGGTCGCTACCCCGGACGTGCCTGCGACTTCCCACCCCATTCCGTTGTCGAACGTGTGGCGTGAAGATGAAGTTGGTCCGACGTTGGACCGCGATGAGGTCCTGGCGCAGGCCCCCGCACAGCAGGACGGAATGTTCTTGGTTCCGCAGATTTTGGAGGAGGACTGATGAATCCTTTGCTGAAGAAATCAGCATGCGAGCTTGCTGAGCTGCTGCGAAGCGGAGAGATCACCTCGGTTGAACTCACTCAAGCATGCCTCGACCGTATTGATGCGATCGATTCCAAGGTCCACGCTTTTCTCTACGTTGATCGTGAAGGCGCACTTGCGACTGCAGCCGAGGTCGATGCTCGTCGAGCAGCGGGTGAAGAACTCCCGCGCCTGGCCGGCGTTCCGATCGCCGTGTAAGGACAATATGGTGACCCTGAGGCCTGCCGACGACCTGTGCATCGAAGATCCTTGAAGGTTGGTTGCCTCCCTACGACGCAACCGTTGTGGAGCGTCTGCACCAGGCAGGGATGCCCATTGTCGGTAAGACGAACATGGATGAGTTCGCGATGGGTTCCTCGACCGAACACTCTGCTTTCGGTCGCACGGGTAACCCCTGGGATTTGGACCGCATCCCAGGTGGCTCGGGCGGCGGTTCTGCGGCAGCAGTTGGCGCTACATGGTGCCTCTCGCCCTGGGGTCTGACACCGGTGGTTCTATTCGCCAGCCCGGAGCGGTCACGGGAACCGTTGGCGCCAAGCCCACGTACGGCGCAGTGTCACGTTACGGATTGATCGCCATGGCCTCGTCGCTGGACCAGATTGGTCCCGTGACCCGCACTGTGGCCGACGCGGCCGCACTGACCGAGGTCATCGGTGGCTTCGATCCCCACGATTCCACCTCGCTCAACGAGCCGGTTCCCCGCACTGAGCGCGGGAGTGGAGTCCGTCGCGCGCGCAGGAAAGATCGAGGGACTTCGCGTTGGTGTCGTCCGTGAGCTTTCCGGCGAGGGCTACCAGGAAGACGTGAGCGCAGCGTTCAACGCTACTGTTGACAAACTGCGTGATGCAGGCGCTGAAATTGTCGAGGTTTCCTGCCCGAGTTTTGAATATGCGCTTGCTGCCTACTACCTGATCATGCCCGCTGAGGTTTCCTCGAACCTCGCACGTTTTGACGGAATGCGCTACGGCATCCGCGTCGAGCCCAGCGAGGGCCCCGTCACCGCCGAACGCGTGATGGCAGCGACCCGCGAGGCCGGTTTCGGCGACGAAGTGAAGCGCCGCATTATTTTGGGTACTCATGTTTTTGTCCGCGGGCTTCTTTCGACGCCTACTACGGAAATGCGCAGAAGGTTCGAACCCTCATCCAGCGCGACTTTGCTCGTGTCTTCGATGAGGTCGACGTTCTGGTATCATCCCACCTGCCCCACGACGGCCTTCCGTTTCGGGGAAAAGATGGATGATCCCATGGCGATGTACCTCAACGACATTGCGACGATTCCGGCGAATCTTGCAGGAATCCCCGCAATGAACGTTCCCAATGCGGTGAGCTCTGAGGGGCTTCCCGTCGGATTCCAGATTCTCGCCCCGGCTCACCACGACCTGAAGATGTACGAGGTCGCAAGCTTGGTTGAGCAGCTCAGTGGCGATATTGCGGGCAACTGCCCGGCAGCGCAGTGGGAGGAAAAGTGATGAGTGAACTGATGGACTACCAGGAAGCAACAGCTTCCTTCGATCCGGTCCTCGGAATCGAAGTACACGTCGAATTGGGTACCGCCACAAAGATGTTCGATGTTGCTCCCAACGCCTTTGGCGGGGACCCGAACACCTACGTGACGCCTGTGTCCTTGGGACTGCCCGGCTCCTTGCCCGTGGTTAATCACAAGGCAGTGGAGTATGCCATCAAGATTGGTCTGGCACTGAACTGCTCGATCGCGAAGAGCTGCCGCTTTGCACGTAAGAACTACTTCTACCCGGACCTCACGAAGGCTTTCCAGACCTCACAGTCCGATGAGCCCATCGCTTATGACGGTTATGTTGACGTCGAGCTGGAAGATGGAACCATGTTCCGCGTTCAGATTGAGCGCGCACACATGGAAGAGGACGCCGGTAAGAACACCCACATCGGTGGCGCTGACGGACGAATTCAGGGCGCAGACCACTCGTTGGTTGACTACAACCGTGCGGGCGTTCCCTTGGTTGAGATCGTGACGCGCCCCATCGAGGGTGCGGGGGAGCGAGCCCCCGAGGTTGCTGCTGCCTACGTCCAGGCTCTTCGCGATATCTTCCGCACTTTGGGAGTATCTGAGGCGCGTATGGAGCGCGGAAATGTGCGAGCAGACATCAACGTTTCACTGCGCCCCCACTCCGACTTCTCCTTTGGGAACTCGCACCGAAACCAAGAACGTCAACTCCTTCAGGGGGATTGCAAACGCGGTTCGCTATGAGATCCAGCGTCAGGCTCAGATCCTGAGCGAAGGCGGAAGTATTCTGCAGGAAACCCGTCACTTCCACGAAGAGACGGTTCTACTTCCTCAGGGTCGTAAAAGTCCGATGCAGAAGATTACCGTTACTTCCCTGAGCCGGACCTTGTCCCGGTCGTTCCCTCTGAGGAATGGGTGGAATCCTGCGATGCGAGCCTTCCCGAGCTTCCCGTTGCTAGAGGCGCCGCTTGCGCGAGCAGTGGGGCTTCGCCGATAAGGAAATGCGCGACGTGATCAATGCCGGCGCACTTGAACTCATCGAGGCGACGGTTCTCGCGGGAACCGATCCCAACGCTGCCCGAAAGTGGTGGATGGGCGAATTGGCGCGCTACGCCAAGGACAATCAGCTTCCCCTGGAGGAATTGCCCGTTACTCCCGCTCAGATCGCTCAGCTTCAGGCCCTGGTCGATGACGGTCGCCTGACGGATAAACTGGCCCGCCAAGTCCTCGAAGGAGTTCTTGCCGGCGAAGGTGATCCCGAGCAGGTGGTCGCTGCGCGTGGCCTCGAGGTCGTCTCCGATGAAGGCGCGCTCACCGCTGCAGTCCAGGAAGCACTGGACGCAAACCCTGATGTCGTCGAAAAGATTAAGGGCGGCAGGGTCCAAGCCGCCGGCGCTTTGGTCGGTGCCGTCATGAAGGCCACTCGCGGTCAAGCCGATGCTGCACGTGTTCGCGAACTCATTATGGAAATGGTTGGCGCCTGAGCTCGTTTTGAGTTCACGCCCGGGGCCCGGTCCTGAAGGACCGGGCCCCTTCCTCATGTAAGGACACTGGGGGAGTGGTGGAGTATTCCTGTGCGTCAAATGCCTTGTTGCAACGTCAATTTTGCGTAATGTGGGACAATACTGCACCCCTGCAGTTACGCGGCTACGATGAGGTCAGAGCCCGGTGGGCTCGCCCCGTAAAATTCGGAAATGCAAAGGTGACCAATGCGTACTTCTCCGTCATACACCGCGTCCTACCGTCTGGAGATCGATGAGTCGACTCTCTCGATCGCGCAGATTGTGGATGCTGTATCTTCTACTGGCGCACAGATCAAGGGCCTTGACGTCGCCGATTCTGATCGTGGACATATCGTCATTGACCTCACCTGCGACATGCGTGATTCTGACCATCGTCGTGAGGTGCGCCAGATTCTGGATGGTATTGAAGGCGTGCATACCTCCTCTGTTTGCAGACCAGACCTTCATGGCTCACGTCGGTGGCAAGATTGAAGTGCATCCTAAGGTTCCGCTTCGTAACCGCGATGATCTCTCTCGCGCATACACTCCGGGTGTTGCCCGCGTGTGCACCGCAATCCATGACATGCCCGAGAAGGCTCACCTGCTGACGATGAAGGCCAACTCGGTTGCGGTTGTTTCTGATGGTACTGCTGTTTTGGGCCTGGGCGACATTGGCCCCGAGGCCGCTCTTCCCGTTATGGAAGGTAAGGCTGTTCTCTTCAAAGCAGTTCGGTGATGTTGATGCGTGGCCGGTTGTCTTGGATACGAAGGACACTGAAGAGATCATCTCTATTGTGAAGGCGATTGCCCCGCATACGGCGGCATTAACCTTGAAGACATCTCCGCACCTCGCTGCTTCGAAATCGAAAGAGCGACTGCGTGCCGAACTCCGATATTCCGTCTTCCACGATGACCAGCACGGCACCGCAATCGTGGTTCTGGCCGCGCTGATCAATGCCCTCAAGCTGGTGAACAAGAAGATTGAGGATGTTCGCATCGTTGTTTCCGGTGTGGGTGCTGCGGGTTCCGCGATCATCAAGCTTCTGTTGGCACAGGGTGCGCGCGACATCGTTGGCTATGGTCGTACGGGTGCGCTGGCAGGAGACGACGTCGAGGGCATGCACCCCTCGCGTGCATGGCTGGCTCAAAACACCAACCCGCGCATGGTTCACGGTTCCCTCAGGAAGGCATTGCCGATGCTGACGTCTTCATTGGCGTCTCTCACGGCAATATTTTTGGAGCCTTCGGACATTGCAAAAGATGGCTCCCGGTGCAATTGTTTTCGCCCTCGCGAACCCGACTCCCTCGAGGTTGATCCCATCGCTGCTGCAGAGCATACGCAGCAATGTGGCAACCGGCCGTAGCGACTCACCCGAACCAGATCAACAATGTTCTGGCCTTCCCGGGTTTGTTCCGCGGTCTGCTGGATGCGAAGGTCAAGGAAATCACGACCGAGGTGCTGCGCGTTGCTGCAAACGCAATTGCCAATGTGATCTCTGAAGATGAACTCTCTCGAACTACATCATTCCAGGTGTCTTTAATGAGGCAGTTCCCGGTGCCGTGTCGAAGGCTGTTCGCCATGCGGTCCATGATCTGCCGACGATTAATATCCCGGTTCAAGAAGACATGGATCTTCACTGATTCGAGCGTGCCTAGCGTCGTTCTTTTGCGGGACCTGCTTCCTTGTGAGGCAGGTCCCGCTTTAGTTGATTTGCGCGAATAAATTGGTGCTATTCTGCGGAAAAGTCACTCCTCTTCTCCACTTCAATTGCCGAGGCCGCACCGATTTTGCCGCTTTGTGTGCTGGTTCACGTGGTTTTGGTTTGACGTGGGGGGTGGTGGGTGTGTAGATTTTTCTCTTGTCGCCGCGGCCTTGTGGTCGTGGTGGTGGCCTTCTTTCTTGGCTTTTCCTGCTGGTTTTGGTGGGTTTGGTTGGGATTGTGGGGGTGTTGTTTGTGAACTCGATAGTGTGTTTGTTTTTTGGTTTTATGCCTGTTTTTTGTTTTTGAGTATTTTTTTTGGTTGGGATTGCTTGCCACGGTTTTTTTGTGGTGGGTTTTCCGGGCTTATTGTTTTTACAGTTTTGTTCGGAGAGTTTGATCCTGGCTCAGGACGAACGCTGGCGGCGTGCTTAACACATGCAAGTCGAACGCTGAAGGCTCAGCTTGCTGGGCTGGATGAGTGGCGAACGGGTGAGTAACACGTGAGTAACCTGCCCTCTTCTTTGGGATAACGGTCGGAAACGGCTGCTAATACCGGGTATTCACTGTCCTTCGCATGGGGGTGGTGGAAAGGTTTTTCTGGTGGGGATGGGCTCGCGGCCTATCAGCTTGTTGTGGGGTGATGGCTACCAAGTTGCTTTGACGGGTAACCGGCCTGAGAGGGTGACCGGTCACATTGGGACTGAGATACGGCCCAGACTCCTACAGGGAGGCAGCAGTGGGGAATATTGCACAATGGGCGAAAGCCTGATGCAGCGACGCCGCGTGAGGGATGAAGGCCTTCGGGTTGTAAACCTCTTTCGCTCATGGTCAAGCCGCAACTCAAGGTTGTGGTGAGGGTAGTGGGTAAAGAAGCACCGGCTAACTACGTGCCAGCAGCCGCGGTAATACGTAGGGCGCGAGCGTTGTCCGGAATTATTGGGCGTAAAGGGCTTGTAGGCGGTTGGTCGCGTCTGCCGTGAAATCCTCTGGCTTAACTGGGGGCGTGCGGTGGGTACGGGCTGACTTGAGTGCGGTAGGGGAGACTGGAACTCCTGGTGTAGCGGTGGAATGCGCAGATATCAGGAAGAACACCGGTGGCGAAGGCGGGTCTCTGGGCCGTTACTGACGCTGAGGAGCGAAAGCGTGGGGAGCGAACAGGATTAGATACCCTGGTAGTCCACGCTGTAAACGTTGGGCACTAGGTGTGGGGGCCACCCGTGGTTTCTGCGCCGTAGCTAACGCTTTAAGTGCCCGCCACGAGAGTACGGCCGCAAGGCTAAAACTCAAAGGAATTGACGGGGGCCCGCACAAGCGGCGGAGCATGCGGATTAATTCGATGCAACGCGAAGAACCTTACCAAGGCTTGACATGCACGGCGGCACTGCAGAGATGTGGTGGCATTTAGTTGGTCGTGTGCAGGTGGTGCATGGTTGTCGTCAGCTCGTGTCGTGAGATGTTGGGTTAAGTCCTGCAACGAGCGCAACCCTTGCCCCTATGTTGCCAGCACGTTATGGTGGGGACTCGTGGGGACTGCCGGGGTTAACTCGGAGGAAGGTGGGGATGACGTCAAATCATCATGCCCCTTATGTCTTGGGCTTCACGCATGCTACAATGGCTGGTACAGAGGGTTGCGATACTGTGAGGTGGAGCGAATCCCTTAAAGCCGGTCTCAGTTCGGATTGGGGTCTGCAACTCGACCCCATGAAGGTGGAGTCGCTAGTAATCGCAGATCAGCAACGCTGCGGTGAATACGTTCTCGGGCCTTGTACACACCGCCCGTCACGTCACGAAAGTTGGTAACACCCGAAGCCCATGGCCTAACCGGTTGGGGGGAGTGGTCGAAGGTGGGATTGGCGATTGGGACGAAGTCGTAACAAGGTAGCCGTACCGGAAGGTGCGGCTGGATCACCTCCTTTCTAGGGAGCCCATTTTAGGGGATGCGCACTTAGCTTTTGCGGTTGGGTGTGTGTTTCTTGTGCCTGCATTAAGTCACTGCCCACCTGGGTGGTGGGTGTGGGTGCGTTTTGGGTTGGGCATAAATTGTTGTGCAAGAGGCAAGCATGCTGTCGGGTTCACGTTCAACACCTGTTGGGCGAGTAGCCCATGACTGTTGGCACCGGGTTTTTTGGTGTTGGTGGTTGTGTGGTGTGTTGTTTGTGATCTGTATAGTGGTTGATGAGCATCTTTATTGCAATTGAAACCTGTTCTCTAAAATTTTTTTTGTTTTAGGGTTTTGTTTCTTTTTTTGTGTCTGTGGTTTTGTTTAGTTTTTGTGGGCATTCGGTGGATGCCTTGGCACTCAGAGCTGATGAAGGACGTGGCGGTCTGCGATATGCCTTAGGGAGTTGACGAGCGAGCGTTGATCTAAGGATTTCCGAATGGGGGAACCTAGCTGGTGTTATGGCCAGTTACCATCACTTGAATGAAATAGGGTGGTGGGGGGAACGCGGGGAAGTGAAACATCTCAGTACCCGTAGGAGAAGATATTCCGTGAGTAGTGGCGAGCGAAAGCGGAGGAGGCTAAACCTTGTGCGTGTGATAGGCGGCGGCCGTTGCGCATGGGGTGTTGTGGGGCATGATCGTTCGCCTTCTGCCGGGGGTGGGCATGGTGTGTTGTTGGTGGTTGAACCTCTTGGGATGGGGGACCGTAGTGCGTGATAGTCGCGTAGGCCAGCCGGTGGCGCATTGTGTGGGTTGTGTTCCCGAGTAGTGCGGGACTCGTGAAATCTCGTGTGAATCTGCCAGGACCACCTGGTAAGCCTAAATACTACTGAGTGACCGATGGTGCATAGTACCGTGAGGGAATGGTGAAAAGTACCCGGGAGGGGTGAAATAGTACCTGAAACCGGATGCTTTTAAGCCGTCAGAGCCTTGTGGGGTGATGGCGTGCCTTTTGAAGAATGAGCCTGCGAGTCAGTGGCATGTGGCGTGCTTAACCCGTGTGGGGTATGCGTAGCAAAGCGAGTCTGAAATATGGCGTTTGTCGCGTGTTCTGGACCCGAAGCGGGGTGATCTACCCATGGCCAGGTTGAAGCAAGGGTAAGACTTTGTGGAGGACCGAACCCACCAGGGTTGAAAACCTGGGGATGAGCTGTGGGTAGGGGTGAAAGGCCAATCAAACTCCGTGATAGCTGGTTCTCCCGAAATGCATTTAGGTGCAGCGTTGTGTGGTTCCTGTTGGAGGTAGAGCTACTGGATGGCCCGATGGGCCCTGTGGAGTTACTGACGTCAGCCAAACTCCGAATGCCAATAGGGTTGAGCATGGCGGTGAGACTGCGGGGGATAAGCTTCGTAGTCGAGAGGAAACAGCCCAGATCATCAGCTAAGGCCCTAAATTGTGTAGCTAAGTGGGAAAAGGATGTGAGTCGCAGTGACAACCAGGAGGTTGGCTTAGAAGCAACCATCCTTGAAAGAGTGCGTAATAGCTCACTGGTCAAGTGATTTCGCGCCGACAATGTAGCGGGGCTTAAGCGTACCGCCGAAGCTGTGGCAGCAACACATATAGCTGGCGTCATTGAATGATTGTTGGTGTGTTGTTGGGTAGGGGAGCGTCCTGCATGAGGTGAAGCCTGGGGGAACCTCTGGTGGATTGTGTGGGAGTGAGAATGCAGGCATGAGTGGCAGATCTGCGGTGAGAATCCGCAGCGCCGATTGACTAAGGGTTCCAGGGCTGGGTTTATCCGCCCTGGGTTGAGTCAGGTCTAAGGCGAGGCCGACAGGCGTAGTCGATGGATAACCAGTTGATATTCTGGTACCGCCTAGCAACCGTCCAATACCGAGATCATCATGCTAACCAATTTTGCCGGCCAATACTCGTATCCTTCGGGGTATGTTTTGCGGTTGGTCTTGGGACCCGGTGGTGGAGGTAAGCGTATTAACAGGGGTGACGCAGAAAGGTAGCTGCAGTGCGCCGGTGGTTTGGCGTATTTAAGGTTGCGGCCCGTCTTCTAGGTAAATCCGGGAGACACTGTGGGTGAGAACTGATGAGGGACGCACGTGTGTGTGGACTTGTGGTGATCCTATGCTGCCGAGAAAAGCCTCGACGCGAGGGGGCAAGGCGCCCGTACCCTAAACCGACTCAGGTGGTCAGGTAGAGTATACCGAGGGCGTTCCGGTGAATCATGGTCAAGGAACTCGGCAAAATTCCTCCGTAACTTCGGGAGAAGGAGGACCCTTTAGCTTCCCTGCGCCGCGCGTGCGGGTAGAGACCGGGGGTCGCAGAGAATAGGGAGAAGCGACTGTTTATCAAAAACACAGGTGCGTGCGAAGCCGTAAGGCGATGTATACGCGCTGACGCCTGCCCGGTGCTGGAAGGTTGAGAGGAACCGTCAACGCCGCTTCGGGTGTGAAGCGGTGAATTTAAGCCCCAGTAAACGGCGGTGGTAACTATAACCATCCTAAGGTAGCGAAATTCCTTGTCGGGTAAGTTCCGACCTGCACGAATGGCGTAACGACTTCTCCGCTGTCTCGACCGTGAACTCGGCGAAATTGCAGTACAGTAAAGATGCTCGTTTCGCGCAGAAAGGACGGAAGAGACCCCGGGACGCTTTACTATAACGGTATTGGTGTTCGCTTGTGCTTAGTAGGGATGAGGTGGGAGACTGTGAAGCTGCGGCGCCAGCCGTGGTGCGAGTCGTCGTTGAAATACCATTCTGGTTCAAGCGGTCACCTCAGCATGGCCCGTGATCCGGGTTGGGGACAGTGCCTGGTGGGTAGTTTAACTGGGGCGGTTGCCTCCTAAAATGTAACGGAGGCGCTCAAGGTTCCCTCAGCCTGGTTGGTAATCAGGTGGCGAGTGCAAGTGTACAAGGGCTTGACTGTGAGACCGACGGGTCGAGCAGGGTGCAAAAGCAGGAACTAGTGATCCGGCCATGGCACGTGGGTGCGTGGTCGCTCAACGGATAAAAAGGTACGGGGATAACAGGCTGATCTTGCCCAAGAGTCCATATCGACGGCATGGTTTGGCACCTCGATGTCGGCTCGTCGCATCCTGGGGCTGGAGTTGGTCCCCAAGGGTTGGGCTGTTCGCCCATTAAAAGCGGTACGCAGAGCTGGGTTCAGAACGTCAGTGAGACGGTTCGGTCCCTATCCTCTGTGCGCGTAGGAAACTTGAAAAGGGCCGTCCCTAGTACGAGAGGACCGGGATGGACGAACCTCTGGTGTGCCAGTTGTACCGCCAGGTGCATGGCTGGTTGGCTACGTTCGGGAAAGATAACCGCTGAAAGCATCTAAGCGGGAAACTTGCTTTGAGATGAGGTTTCCACACCCCCTGTGGGTGGAAGGCCCCCGGCAGACTACCGGGTTGATAGGCCAGAGGTGGAAGCACCGCGAGGTGCTCGTGAGCCGACTGGTACTAATGGGCCGACACTAAACACACACATCAACCACAACCGGTTGACAGACATCCAAGGATGCTCGTCGCCACTATGCGGATCACAACCAACACAAACCCCCACCCGCACACACACGCGCGGCACACACACTGGGGGCATTCAAGAGAATATGGTTGAACCATCTTGTGGTGGTCATAGCCGCGGGGAAACGCCCAGCCTCCATTCCGAACCTGGAAGCTAAGCCCGCAAGCGCCGATGGTACTGCACCTGGGAGGGTGTGGGAGAGTAGGACACCGCCACAACACACCTCGCGGTGGGGTCTTGGAACACGGTTCCAAGACCCCACCGCATTGTCATACCCACAACACACGCGCCCACGCAAGCACGACTTGCTCTCTCAGCAGCATTTCTGCTCCAGCGTTAAAGTCGAGGTATGAGTGAAGTTTCGGAATCCTTAAGCGCTATGTCGCAGTTCCGTGATCAGTTGAATGCGCGCGAAGTTCTCGCTGAACTTTTCACTGACGCGCACACCGCATACACCTTTACTGATGAACCGGTTACGGATGAGCAGCTTCGTGCCGCTTACGATTTGGCTAAGTGGGCACCGACTGGAGTGAACGGCCAGCCGCTTCGCGTCGCAATCGTTCGTGCTGGAGCAGCGAAACAACATCTGCTCAATGCTCTTCCCCGCGGGAACAAGGAGCAAGCTTGTGGTGCGCCTTTGGTATTGGTGTGCGGTGCAAAAATGGATTTCTATCACGATCTTCCCGCACTGCATCCACGTGGTGAAACACTATGAAAAGCTCTTGATGGCCAATGAGAAGATGCGCACGCTTATGGCCCATACATCAGCCACGATTCAAGTTGCTTATTTGATTCTGGCTCTTCGAGCACAGGGCTTGGAAACCGGCCCCATGAACCCAGATGACGCGCAACTTCTTCATGACTACTTCTTCCCCGGAGAGGATATCAAGCCTATTTTGGTGATTAATGTGGGCCACGCGGGTGCGAATGCATACCAGGAACGCGGGCCACGGGTGGGGTACGATGAGGTGTTTCGCGAACCGTAGGTTAACGCCCGAAGCCACGAGGAGGACGCCATGGCTGATGAAGCACGAGTTCGAAAAGTTCAAGATCGCATCCAAGAGACAGTCGCTTCCCTTTTTGGGGCGTAGGATCAAGGATCCGCGTCTAGGCTTTGTGACGATCACTGACGTTCGCGTGACCGGAGATCTCCAACACGCCTCGATTTTCTACACGGTGCTGGGAAATGAAGACGACCGTGCAGGTACTGCTCGCGCTTTCGAATCAGCAAAAGGCCTCATTCGTAGCGAGGTCGGCAAGGCTCTCGGTATTCGGCTCACTCCTAGCCTGGAGTTTATTCCGGATGCTTTGCCAGAGACGGTGGCCTCGCTCGAGACCGCACTCGCATCAGCGCGTGCACACGATGAAGAGGTTTCGCGTCTTGCTGTCGGTGCAAGCTATGCTGGCGATGAGGACCCCTATCGCAAGGCTGATGACGAAGAAGACGAGCAGGACGAGCTTTAATGTCTGCTCCTTCTGGTGAGCTCGGGGCTTTTGATCGTTGATAAACCCCAGGGAATCACGAGTCATGATGTCGTCTCGCGCGTTCGACGCCTCGCGCATACGCGCCGTGTTGGTCACGCTGGAACACTTGACCCAATGGCAACCGGCGTCTTGGTCCTTGGAATTAACAAAGCAACCCGGCTTCTCACGTGGATCACTGACCATTCAAAGCGTTACGAAGCCCGCTTGCGCCTCGGGGTTGAGACGACAACTGAGGACGCGGAAGGGGAAGTGACGCTCGCGCGAGGGTGCACCTGCCTCGATAGTGAAGAATTTGCGCGCACGCTGGAGCACTTTCGCGGGGTAATCTCGCAAGTCCCCTCAGCAGTCAGTGCGATTAAAGTTGACGGAAAGAGGGCTTACGCGCGTGTTCGCGCCGGAGAAGAAGTGAAGCTCAAGCCTCGGCAGGTGCAAATTTCCCTACTCGAGGTCAAGGGCGAAGCACACCCTCACAGCGTTGCTTACGATGTTGAAGGGGAAGAACGCCTTATCTCCCGCGTGGATGTTGACCTTGTTGTTGAATGTTCGGCTGGAACGTATATTCGCGCTCTCGCCCGCGATATCGGTCATGCGCTTGGCTGCGGCGCGCATTTGGTTGCGCTGCGGCGCACTCGAGTCGGTGATTTTTCTCCTTGACGGCGCGCATACTCTTGATTCTCTTTTCGAGGCCGCACAGTGCGATGCGGGCGAGCAGACGGACACCGACGCACCTTCGCTTCCGTTGACATCGCTCAGCCAGGCAGCACGTGCAATGTTTCCCGCGCTGGAACTGACTCAAGCCGAGGCCGGCGCTTTCGCTCATGGGCAGGCGCCTCGCCGCCCTGCCCGTGAAGTTGGCGATTTCGCTGAACAATGCGGGGAAAGGGAAAGTGCTTCGACCTGCGGTCCCATTGCCGCCATTAATGGTGAAGGAGTAGTCGGGCTTCTTGAGATTCGTGATTCTCGTTTGAAGACAATACTTGTTTTTTAGAAAGTGACCACTGTGAAGATTTGGCGTTCGATTGAAGAAATCCCGAACGAGATGACGTCGGTGGTGACAATCGGCAATTTCGATGGGATGCACGAGGGACATCGTCAGGTGATTGCGACGGCTGTCGCTCGGGCAAGAAGCAGGGGAGTGAAGGCTGTTGCTTGTACTTTTGATCCCCATCCACGCATCGTTCATAATCCCGACACTGCGCTCAAACTCATATCTCCACTGCGTGATCGTTTAGACGCGATGGCCGCAACCGGTTTGGACGCGACTTTTGTTATTCACTACGACGCTTCGGTCTATTCGCTTACCCCTCGAGAGTTCGTTGAGAAATACCTCGTTCAGGCGCTGGGAGCAGTTGAAGTTGTCGTCGGTAAAGACTTCCGTTTTGGCCGTGAGAATTCGGCGATCTTGCGACTTTGAGGCAGCTGGGCCAAGAATTTGGTTTTACTGTCGAGTCGGTTGAGGACGTTGAAGCTCCTGAAGGGCGACGCTGGTCTTCATCTTGGGTGCGAGAACTCCTTGAAGAAGGCGACGTTTCTGGTGCGGCGCGTGTGCTTGGCCATCTTCACCGTATCCGCGGCACGGTCGAGCATGGGTATAAACGAGGCCGTGAGCTGGGTTTCCCCACCGCGAACCTGTGCAATGACATTGAAGGCGTTGTTCCAGGAGATGGTGTCTACGCTGGATGGCTTGTCAGGCACGTTGGGGACAGTGGCGCGGCAGAGTTTCTTCCCGCTGCAATTTCTGTGGGGACGAATCCTCAATTTGAGGGTGAAGTGCGTACTGTTGAAGCGCATGTTCTGGGCAGGAGCGACCTGAATCTCTACGGAGAGAATGTATCGATTATGTTCGTGAGTCGCATTCGAGCGATGGAATCTTTTGATTCCTTGGATGCTCTGCTGTGTCGTATGGATGAGGACCTTCGGAGTTTACTGCGTATGTTCTCGGTGTTGGTGTGCCAACGCGTGTTGATCCGCAGGCAGTGACTGCGCGTTGAATTGTGCCATAGGCCCTGATCTCGGTTGACGCTCGTGCTACAGATCACGACAAAAGCTTTGAGATGAGATGCTAAACTTACCTATGCCGTCATGTCGGCCACGGATAGTATGCGCAGGGGATGGCCCTGTGGCTCCGTGCAACAAGTATGAAGGAGAAGCCTGTGCCACTGAGCAAGGACGTCAAGGATCAGATCATCGCCGAGTACGCTACCCACGAGGGTGACACCGGCTCCCCCGAGGTTCAGATTGCGCTGCTGACCCAGCGAATCAAGGATCTGACCGAGCACTTCAAGACCCACAAGCACGATCACCACTCACGTCGTGGTCTGCTGCTGCTGGTTGGTCGTCGTCGTCGCCTCCTCGGCTACCTCGCTGAGATCGACATTGAGCGTTACCGCTCGCTGATCGAACGACTGGGCCTGCGTCGCTGATTGTCATCCGGCTCGATTCCCCGTTGGAATCAGGCCGGATCTACGTGTGGGCAAGGTGCTCGCGCAATAACTCAATAGTTTGATAGGGCGTGAACGTGCGCGGTTTTCGACAGTGGTTTACGGCTTCTCTGGCGCCCAAAGCGATATGGGAAGAGCCGGATCAAAGCCGTGGACTTCGATCGAAGGCCGATACGAACGCCCAAGTAGTGTGAAACACGTAAATTCAAGGAGAACACACATATGATGGAAGGCGAAGATATCGTCTCTGCAGGGCGATCATCGACAATGGTCGTTTCGGTAAGCGCGTTGTCCGCTTTGAAACTGGCCGCCTCGCCAAGCAGGCCGCAGGTGCGGCCATGGCCTATCTTGATGACGAAACTGCGATTCTTTCCGCAACCACCGCGGGCAAGCAGCCCAAGGACCAGTTCGACTTTTTCCCGCTGACCGTTGACGTTGAGGAACGTTCCTACGCTGCGGGTCGTATCCGGATCCTTCTTCCGCCGTGAAGGTCGTCCCGGAACCGAAGCAATTCTTGCGGCTCGTCTGATCGACCGCCCGCTGCGCCCGGATTCAAGAAGGGCCTGCGCAACGAGGTCCAGGTTGTCGCAACCGTCCTGGCTGCACACCCGAACGACGCCTACGACGTGCTGGCGATCAACGCGGCCTCCATGTCGACCCAGATTGCTGGTCTGCCCTTCTCCGGCCCCATCGCCGGTACCCGTCTAGCTCTCATCGACGGTCAGTGGGTGGCATTCCCGCGCTGGTCGGAGATGGAGCGCTCTGTCTTCAACATTGTTGTCGCAGGCCGTATCGTTACCACTGAAGATGGTGGCGAAGACGTTGCGATCATGATGGTCGAAGCCGGCGGCGGCGAAAATGAATGGGACCTGATTCAGGCAGGCGCCGTTGCTCCTACCGAAGATGTGGTCGCCGACGGCCTCGAAGCTGCTAAGCCCTTCATTCGTGCGCTGTGCGAAGCCCAGATGAGGGTCGCTGCTGTCGCTTCGAAGGAAACCACTGAATTCCCGATCTTCCTCGACTACACGGATGAGCAGTACGCCGCTGTCGAGCAGTGGGTTGGCGACAAGCTCGCCAAGGCACTTCTTACCGAGGGCAAGCTTGCTCGCGAAGAAGCTGTGGACGCTGTCAAGGCTGAGATGCTTGAAGCTTTGGCAGAAGACTGGCCCGAAGCTGAGAAGGAACTCAAGGCAGCTTTCCGCTCCCTCGAGAAGCAGACCATTCGTAACCGCACTCTGCGCGAAGAAATCCGCATGGACGGTCGCTCGCTGCGCACCATCCGTTCTCTGAGCGCAGAGGTTGAGGTTCTGCCTCGCGTTCACGGCTCTGCCCTCTTCCAGCGCGGTGAAACCCAGATCCTGGGCGTGACGACGCTGGCCATGCTCCGCATGGAACAGCAGCTCGATAACCTTTCGCCCATCACGGCGAAGCGTTACATGCACCAGTACAACTTCCCGCCTTACTCGACCGGCGAAACCGGCCGCGTGGGTTCGCCCAAGCGCCGCGAAATTGGCCACGGTGACCTTGCGGAGCGCGCTCTCAAGCCCGTGATTCCTTCGCGCGAAGAGTTCCCCTACGCAATCCGTCAGGTCTCTGAGACCATGGGATCCAACGGCTCTTCTTCGATGGGTTCTGTGTGTGCATCGACCCTGTCGCTGCTCCAGGCTGGCGTGCCGCTGCGCGCCCCCGTCGCCGGCATCGCAATGGGTCTCATGACCGGTGAAGTTGATGGCAAGCAGAAGGCCGTCACCCTGACCGATATCCTCGGCGCTGAAGACGGCTTCGGTGACATGGACTTCAAGGTCGCCGGTACCCGCGAGTTCATTACCGCATTGCAGCTGGATACCAAGCTCGATGGCATTGATTCTCAGGTTCTGCGTGGCGCGCTGGCACAAGCCCGCGATGCGCGCCTGCAGATCCTTGACCTGATGGAACAGGCAATCGACGCTCCCGATGAGATGAGCCCCTACGCTCCTCGCATCATCACCGTCCAGGTTCCTGTCGACAAGATTGGCGAGGTCATTGGCCCCAAGGGCAAGATGATCAACCAGATCCAGGAAGATACTGGCGCGGAACTCACCATTGAAGACGATGGAACCGTTTACATCGGTGCATCGACCGGTGAGGCTGCAGAAGCTGCACGTGCAATGGTCAACCAGATCGCTAATCCGCAGATGCCTGAGGTGGGGGAGCGCTTCGTGGGAACCGTCGTCAAGACGACCTCCTTCGGCGCCTTTGTTTCCCTGACCCCCGGCAAGGATGGTCTCCTGCACATCTCGCAGGTCCGTCGCTTGGTCGGCGGCAAGCGCATTGATTCGGTTGAAGACGTGCTTCAAGTCGGCCAGCAAGTCGAGGTCGAGATTCACGAGATCGGTGACCGCGGTAAGCTCAGCCTGTACGCCGTCGTTGATGGCGAAACCGGTGAGCTCGAGGCCAGCGATGAGCAGCCTCGTCGCCGCGAGCGTTCAGAGCGTCCCGAGCGCCGTGAGCGTCGCGAGCGTCGTCCGCGCACCCGCACCCGTCGTCGCCGCGAAGATGACGAGGCCGCAGCAGAAGGCTCCGACGAGGAGTGAGACTGCTGTGAGGGCGCTGTCCTAGGGACGCGTTGACGAAACCTTAAACCTTGTGTGGGGCGAAGGAATTCCTTCGCCCCACACGGCATATTTCAAGGTGTCATCCCAGCTATCTGAAAAAGCAGTAATTATCGACGAATACCGTCGGAAAAAATTAAATTCTTTGGGCCTAAAGACCCCTCGTTTTCATGTGAAGCCATTGATAGCGTTGAGGACGTGGCAGCGAGTATTGCCTGCGACATATCGTGTTCTGACACTGATCTGTGCTCGCAGAAATTCACCGTCCCCAGTGGCGGGATGCTGCACGAACAAGCCGCAATTATGGACGAATGTAGTCCAGGATATGCGCGATCTCACCCTAGTCCGATGAACTCTATTCTTCAGTGATCGAAAGGTCTGTCACATGTTGGGTTCTGCAGAGAGGAAAGCGAGCGACCTGAGCGCGGGTCACCGCATCTTCCTTCTGATCTTGGTCTCGATCGGTAGCTCGATCATTTACACTCCCGCCTATCTTCAGTACGTCTTCGAAGAACCGCTGGGTAAGGCCCTCATCGCCTCGGGTGGTGCTACGCCCGAAAACGTTGCCACCACGCTGGGTACGCTTCTGAGCGCATACGCTATGACCGCGCTTGTGTGCTATCTGCCCTCCGGTATTGTGGCGGATATTGTTCGCGTTCGTACCCTTTCGTGGGTCGGTTTCGGTCTGACTGCATTGCTCACCTTCTGGTACGCAATGTTCCCCTCGCTGACCACGATTCGCTTCCTTTTTGTCGCGATGGGCGTTACAACAATCCTCATTTGGTGGGGTATTCGTTACAAGCTTGTGCGCCTGATCTCTGATGAAAATGGCTACTCGCGAAACATTGGTCTTTCTTATGCCTTCTATGGCCTCGCCGGTCTAATCCTGGGCTTCTTCAACTCATGGCTGGTTGCCCACCTCGCATCGCGTGGTGACATCATTCCATGCGTACCCCTGCTCTTCATCCTGGGTGGCCTGATCATGGTTCTTGCCGTTCTTTCCTTCTTCTTCATCCCGAAGTTCGAAGGTGAAATCGGCTCCACTGAAGGCGGTTTCTCGGTGAAGCAAATCGGACAGGTTTTGGCGAACCCGGTCGTCTGGCTGGCAGCTGCCACCCTTGTTCTTCGTCTACTTCTTCTACACCGGCGTAAACCAGACCACCGGCTACATGAACAAGGTCATGATGCTTGCTCCCGCAGTGGTCACCATGGTCGCAACCGTTCGTACCTACGGTATTTCGCTGGTCTCGGCTCCCTTCTTCGGATGGGTTGCTGAGAAGGTCGGCTCTCCTTCGCGTGTCATTGCAGCTGCTTCACTGTTGGTTGCAGTGCTCTTCGCTGGATTCGCCGTCCTGCCCTCGGGTGCAAACGCTATCCTCACTGCTGGATTGGTGATCCTCTTGGCGTTTATTGCCAACGGCGTCTTCGGCATTGTTTCCTCGCAGCTCACTGAAGGTAAAGGTCGCTCCCGCGGTCTTTGGTACAGCATCGGGTCTGCTCTCGGTCATCGGCTTCCTTCCGATACCTTCTCCTACACCTGGTTTGGTTCAATTCGTGATGCCGCAGGTGACGCACAAGAATCTGCGTTCCATCAGATCTTCATGATCCTTGGCGGCGCAGCCCTTCTGGCAGCAGTTTGTGCGATCGCGCTGGTTCTCGTGATTCGTATTCGCGAGAAGAAGAACGTCCAGGCCTGAAAACCACGTACTGAGGAAGGAGGACGTAGTGGCACATAAGCTTGATGTTCCCAGCATGTGGAGCGAACAGATGGGCGCCGTCGTTGCCAAGCAAAACGAGCTGGCAAAAGACGCGTACTCGACCGATCAGAGCATTGAAGAGATGCGACAGGCCTATCGCAGTGAACGCCGTTTCTGGAACGAGGGCGGTCCGCATGTGGAAAGCGCGGAAGACCGAATGGTCCCAACGCGCCACGGGAGTATCCCGGTGCGCCGCTACGTCCCCCAGGCCTCGGAAGAAGAAAACAACGAATCTGCTCGTCCCCTGATTGTTTATATTCACGGTGGCGGCTGGTTGATCGGCGATGTCGATACCCACGATCGCATCACGCGCACAATTGCCTCGCTCACGGGAGCCATCGTCGTTTCGGTGGGCTACGCTTTCTCCGGAAGCACAATACCCGCAGCCGATCGAAGAAATTTCCGACGTCACCGACTACATCGTCCAGCACGCTCAGGAGTGGGGAATTGATCCTCAGGATGTCTCCTTCTCGGGGGACAGCGCAGGTGCAAATATGGCATTCGGTGCGCTGCTCTACCTTCGTGATCACGACAAAGCTGTGAACGCGCGGAGCATGCTGCTCTTCTACGGAGCATACGGGTTGCGTGACTCTCGATCGATGCGACTGCTGGGCGGTCCTTGGGATGGTCTCACCGAAGCCGATTACGAGTACTATCTCAAGGCCTACCTTGGAGATCTTGAAAAGATTCGCGAACCATACGTGAATATTTTTTGGATAACGATCTGTCTTCGGCAGTCCCTCCCTGTTTCATCGTGGCCGCAGGCTTGGATCCCCTCAAAGATGATTCCGAGGCGCTCCACGAACTGCTTGATATCGCGGGAGTGGATAACGAATTCGTTGTCTATCCGAAGGTTATCCATGCATTCCTTCATCACTCTCGGATGTTGGATGACACGATGGATGCAATGCGGCGGGCAGCTGACTTCTTCCACAACCACAAAATCTAGAAACCCACAGATTTCATATCACCGACGATAGGAAGTAAAAATGGACTTTTCACTGAGCGAAGACCAGCAATTGATGGTCGATGGGTTCACCGAATTGATGGAGTCGCGTAACTGGGAGAAATACTTCCAGGAATGCGATGAACGCTCCGAATACCCTCAGGAATGGGTTTCGGCAATTTGCGAGCTCGGCTTTGACCAGATCCTCCTTCCTGAGGAGAATGGCGGTCTGGGTGCCGATTGGGTGACGCTTACCGCCGCTTACGAGGCCCTGGGTCGCGCCGGTGGCCCCACCTACGTTCTCTACCAGCTTCCCTGCTGGGATACCGTTCTGCGTGAGGGCACCGAGGAACAGAAGGAAAAGATCCCTTTCCTTCGTGGGCACCGGTAAGCAAATGCTCAACTACGCAATGACCGAGCCGAGTGCAGGATCCTCATGGGATGATATGCGCACGACCTACACCCGTAAGGACGGCAAGGTCTACCTGAACGGTCACAAGACCTTTATTACTTCTTCTAAGTACGTGCCCTACCTAGTTGTTATGGCTCGAGATGGCGACAATATGGACACCTACACCGAGTGGTTTGTCGATATGTCCCTGCCGGGTATTACCAAGGAACCCCTGCACAAGCTGGGACTGCGCATGGACTCCTGCTGCGATATCTACTTCGATAACGTTGAACTTCGTGAAGAAGACCTCTTCGGAACCGAAGGAAATGGATTCCGCCGCGGAGTTGCCGACTTCGATCTCGAGCGTTTCCTTGTTGCTCTGACCAACTACGGCCAGGCTTACTGCGCCTTCGAAGACGCCGCGCGCTACGCCAACCAGCGTGTCCAGGGTGGACAGGCAATTGCCCGTCACCAGCTCATCCAGCTCAAGTTTGCGGACATGAAGGTTGCGCTCACCAATATGCGCAACATGCTCTACGAAATCGCGTGGAAGCACGATAACGGTCTGCTCGGCCGTGGTGATTGCTCCATGGCGAAGTACTACTGCGCACACGCAGCATTTGAGGTCGTCGACAATGCCCTGCAGGTTCTGGCAGGCGTCGGTATTACCGGTGAACACCGTGTCCAGCGTATGTTCCGCGACCTGCGTGTTGACCGCGTCAGCGGTGGTACTGACGAAATGATGATCCTCACCGCAGGCCGTGCAGCTCTGAAGGAATACCGCTGATCGGCGGGAGGTTTATCTGATGTCATTACCCGTTGATAAGCCGTCCTACGGCAACCTTGACGGCCTGAAAGTCGTTTACTCAGCAGTGGAAATTGCTGTTCCTACCGCATGCGAAATCATGTCGGAGTGGGGTGCCGATATCACCTGGATTGAGAACACCTACAGTGGCGACTCTGTGCGTGATACCGAGTTCGTCAAGGAAATGGAACGACGCAATCAGCGCTCCATCTCGATGAATCCTTTCACGGATGAAGGAAAAGAGATTATCCGCGCGCTCGTCAAGGATGCGGATATCTTCATTGAGTCCTCGAAGGGCCCTGTGTGGGCACGAAAGGGAATCACCGATGAGTTCCTGTGGGAGGTCAACCCCCGTCTGGTCATTGTGCACGTTTCTGGTTTCGGCCACGTTGGTGATCCCAAGCGTGTTCACTCCGCGGCATATGACCCGACCGTCCAGGATTATTCGGGTTACGTGACCAAAACGGTACCCCTGAAGAAGCAATGACGGCAGCTCCCTACACAGGCGACTACTTCAACTCGCTCATGGTGATTTCTTCTGCCTTGGCTGCGGTCTTCCGCGCCCAGCGCACCGGAGAAGGTGAGTCGATCGACGTCGCAATGTATGAAACGATGCTGCGCGTCGGCGCCTACTACATGATCGACTACATGAATAAGGGCGTGCTCTACCCGAGTGCGGGCGCACGCCATCAGAACCTGTGCGCGATCGGCCAGTACAAGACCAAGGATGGAATCCTGGGCCTGTGCTGCTACGGCGTTCCTCAGAACAAAGTACCTGCTCGAGGTGATTGGTCTGGGGGATCTGTGGGGAACAGAAGAATATCCCGAGGACACCTCAGCGCTGTGGCTTGACGGCCCCAAGGCCTCGTTAATCGAACAAAAACTGGAAGAGTACCTGCTCACCCAGAATGTTGACGATGTCGAGGCAGATTTTGTTGCCCACAAGATCGCGGCTCAGAAGTGCTTGGATTTCGACGACCTCTTGGCCGAAGAACACACTAAACTGCGTGGAAACTTCATGGAGTGGGAGAACCGCGAAGGGGAGACGATCAAGGGCCTGAATACGGTTCCTCGTTTTGCGCATCGCCCCGGTGGTTTCTGGCGTCCGATGCCCGCATTGGGTGAAGACACTCGAGATGTCCTCCAGCGCAGTGGTTTCTCGGATGAGGATATCGAGCGTTTCAAGGCATCCGGTTCCATCAAGTTCGCCGAAGAGGACTGATTCGTGACCATTCGGGATGAGATTCACTCGCGCACTAATCTGCGCGTCATCTGGGAGGATGCAGTTAATGCAGCCCCAGAACGCAGCTTCCTCATTTTTGAGGATGTGTGCGCTGGTGTGCGTGTGGAACGCTCCTACCGTCAGACAGATGAACAGTGAATCGATATGCGAATGCCCTTCTTGTTGGGCTTTCGCAGCGGTGACCGCATCGCACTTTACCTGCCAAATAGCATCGAGTTCATCGAATGCTTTTTGGCGATTGCGAAGATCGGTGCGGTCATCGTTCCCTTGGACACGAAGGGGACTTCTTTTGAGCTTGCGGGGCTGATTGATGCCAGTGGTGCTCGCGCGGTGATTTGTACGCGAGGGTGCTCGCTGACCCTCGACGAGGCCGTGTTGGCCTCGGAAGCTCAGGTGCTCTTGGTAGGCAGTGATGCAGGTGAGGGGGAGTCTTCTCTATCTGCTCTCAGTCGGACCTGCTCACCGCAGCTGGATTATGATCCGCACCTTGAAGCGCTGAGTCTTCTGGAAATTATGTTCACCTCCGGGACGACCTCGTCTCCTAAAGGTGTCATGATCACTCATGCTAACGCCGTGTTTTCAGGAAAATATGTCAACTGGGAACTGGCGATGACCAGTGATGATCGCTATGCGACATCCATGGTCGCCAGTCACGTGAACTTCCAGCTCTCGGCTTTCATTCCAGTCATTACCGCCGGCGCAACTCTGATTCTTCTGAGTCGTTACAGTGCGCATCGTTTCTGGAAATCGGTGTGTCAGACCCGAGCGACTTTGGTTCAGGGGATGGCATTGATTGTCATGACCTTGCTTGCTCAACCCGTGGATCCAGAAGAACAGAACCACTGCGTGCGTCAGATGCACTATTTCCTCATCTTGTCTGATGAAGATAAAGAACGCTTTGAAAAGCGTTTTTGCCGTTCCACTACTCAATAACTATGGGGTCGACTGAGACCTTGGTTGGAGTTATCACCGATCCCCCGTGGGGAGAGGCGCTGGCCTTCGGTGGGACAGGTTGGTCCGGACTACGAGCTCAAGATTTGTGATCAGTCTGGAGCAGAAGTACCGCAGGGACGCAATGGTGAAATCTGCATTCGTGGCGAGAAGGGAATCTCGCTCATGCAGGGGTACTGGAAGCGCCCCGATGCGACTGGGGAGGCAGTTATCGATGGGTGGTATCACACCGGTGACTGGGGATACATTGACCCTGATGGATGGCTTTTCTTCGTCGATCGGCGGCACGACCTCATCAAGCGCAACGGTGAGTCGGTGACCTCGGGAGAAATCGAAAACCTTCTACGTCAAATCCCCGAAGTCAGCGACGCGGCGGTCGTTGGAGTTCGCAACCCCATTCGCGGGCAAGATATTCATGCCTTCCTTACCCTCCACCCGGGTAAGAGCCTGAGCCCTGACAGTGTGTTGGAGTTTTGCCGCCAACGACTGTCCTCCTTCAAAGTTCCCAACGAGGTACGAATCATTGATGAGCTGCCTCGCGGTGAATACGGCAAAGTCAATAAAGAATTACTCAAAACCCTGTGAAAGGAACAGGCATGGCAATCAATACGGATATGGTCGGACAGACCTTCGGTCCTTTTCGTCCGTGACTACACTTTCCGTGATCTTGAGCTGTTTGCTCTTGGCTGCGGTGCAGGTATCGATGGCAAGGATGGCCTCGAATACCTCAACGAGCACGATGAACGTAATCCTCAGCTCAAGGTTCTGCCCATGTTTGGTGCGATGCTCATCGTGGATTCCGAGGTCACTCGTACCATCGACTACGGCTACAACTATGCGGGCTCCCTGCACTGGGGCTTCGATATCCGCTTCCATCAGCCGATCACCAAGATGAGCGATCACTTGGAGACCATGGTTCGCCTTGAAGGCCTCTATGACCGTGGTGAGGGTCGTGGCCTGCTCGCTCAGCATATTGGTGACACCTACGATTCGGACGGCAACCTGCTTTTCACGAATGAATCCTGGGACTGCCTGATTTACGACGGCGGTTGGGGTGGGCCCAAGCCTCCCAAGGACATCGTTGAAATGCCGGAGCGCGAGGCTGACGTCGAGGTTGTTGAGCGTATTCCTGAGAACCAGGCCTTGATCTACCGTCTGTCAGGCGACTATCACCCGCAGCACATCGACTGGGATTATGCAGCTGAGAACGGTGAGCCTCGTCCCATTCTTCACGCGATCTCTTACGCGGGTGTTGTTATGCGTCATGCAATCAACGCTTTTGTTCCCGGAGAACCCGAACGCATCACCCGTTTCAAGACCCGCATTACTTCGCCGGTTCTGCCTGGTAGCACTCTGAAGACGAAGCTGTGGAAGGTCGGAGAAGGCGAGCTCCGTTTCCAGCTGGTAGACGAAGATGCCGATGTCACCGGTGCAAAGCCTCATCTGAACTGGGGGATTATCGAATACCGCTGAAGTAACCTGAAAGCATTGATGCGTGATTACACGATGATCCGCAGCTTTGCTATCGAGGCGTTAGAGGAGATACACGCAGTGAAAAAGGAAGTAACAGATCTCGAAGATCTGGATATGTCAGGTGTGCTCTGGCGCATCATCGCATTTTCCAGTGGCGGTCCATTCCTTGAAGGCTATGTTCTAGGAATTATCGGCGTGGCGCTTTCACGTCTGGGTACCGATATCGAGATCAGTAATTCCATGTCGGGCTTGCTGGGAATCGCCGCATTGGTCGGTCTTTTCTTGGGAGCCGCAGTCGGAGGATGGCTGACCGATCTCATTGGTCGTCACAAGATGTTCATTCTCGACCTGATCGTCATTGTCGTTTTGTCGGCACTGTGTGCCGTCGTTACGTCTCCTCTGCAATTAGTGGCTCTGCGCTTCCTCATCGGTGTGGCAATCGGCGCCGATTATCCGATTGCCACATCGATGATCGCGGAGTTTTCACCCCGCAAACATCGTGCAATGTCGATGGGCATGATCGCTGCCGCATGGTACCTTGGCGCCAATGTCGCGGCTCTTGTTGGGTACGCTCTTTACGAGACTCCTCACGGCTGGCGGTGGATGCTGGCGTCGTCTGCGATTCCCGCAGTACTCATCCTTATCGGACGGTGGGATATCCCCGAATCTCCCAGGTGGTTGGCATCGAAGGGTCGTCAAGAAGAGGCCGATCGCGTTGTCATGAAACTCTTCGGTGAAAATGTCCGCCTTCCTGCGCAAGAGGTTGCTGAAAAAAACAGAGTTTAAGAAGATCTTCAGCGGTGTTTATCTGCGTCGCGTGGTCTTCGTTGGTGTGATTTGGCTCTGCCAGGCAATTCCGATGTTTGCGCTCTACACCTATGGCCCCACAATCGTTGGTTCCATTGGCCTCGGAGAGGGGCGCAATTCGCTGATCGGCGAACTTGTTATCGGCACCTTCTTCATGCTCGGTACATTCCCCGCAATGTACTTGGCTGAACGCGTGGGGCGTCGCCCGCTCATCATCTGGTGTTTCTTCGGCATGACGATTGCACTTGGCCTGATTGGTTTCTTCCCGCAGGGGGGAATCGTCCTGATTTCCATCTGCTTCATCGCCTACGCACTTCTTGCTGGCGGTCCGGGCAATCTCGAGTGGCTCTATCCCAACGAGCTCTTCCCAACCTCAATTCGCGCCTCGGCAATGGGCGTTGCTATGGCTCTGAGCCGAATTGGCACCGTCTACTCAATGTTCGTCCTTCCGGCATTTTATCGCCGATTACGGGATCTCTGCGACCATGCTTGCCGGTGCCCTCATTTCAGCTCTTGGATTTGGTGTTTCCTTCGTTTGGGCCCCCGAAACCAAGGGCCTGAGCTTGGACGTTACAGGATCAGCGGACTTCAAGGGGCGCTAAACGATGTATCGCATTGATTCAGTGGTTGTGAGCGCGTACCGCACGAATTGTTACGCGCTAACGAATGAAGGCGGGACGATTATTGTCGACCCGGGCGACCAGGCGAGCTTCCTTCAGCAATGGACGCAGGACCTGGACGTCATCGGTATCGTGCTCACCCACTGTCATTGCGACCACATCGGGGCAGTCAATGAGCTTGTCGCTCAACACGGGTGCTGGGTTGCCTGTGGAGCTGCAGATGTCGCTGGAACGCGAGACTTACACCTGTCTGGATTCGACGCCGAAGGCATCGACTATGTCGTGGATCATGTTGATCGGTCTTTGAAGGAAGGCGATGTCATTGAGTGGGGGAGCGACCGCCTTGAGGTGATTGATACCCCGGGACACACTCAGGGACATATCTGCCTGATTGATTGCGCCAACTCGATCCTGTTCAGTGGTGACATGCTATTTGCTGGAACCATTGGGCGGACTGATTTCCCGGGGGGAGACCAGGCACTGATGGCCTCTTCCTGCGCGAAGCTCGCAGAGGTTACTCAGGATCTTCGCGTGCTTCCCTGGGCACGGTCCAGCCACCACTTTGGCAGCAGAAAAGTCGCAGCTCAGGCACCGGGCACGCGTTCTTTGCCCGCGTGAATTGGCTCAGGATACTGCGCGTAATGACGAATTGAGATTGCCATGAAGCTGATCGTCAATCAAAGCTTCAAGGTAACGCGGAACCTTCAGCATGAAGCAGTCGATGTAGTCATCGGGCAGGCAGAAGGTACGCATCAGAACCGAGCCTTCAACCGCGTCAAGCAGGCGGGTAACCGACAGGGTGTCCTTAATCTGCCCCGCGCTCTTGAACTCCCACAAGCGCGTGCGAATCGCACCCAAAGGGGTAATGAAGATCTGGTTGTGAATCAGCGCGATCGTCGGATCGTTTGTTTCACCGGCCTCGACGAACAGGCGACGAACTGCCCGACGATTCGGGCCAAGGTACTCGCGAAGGCGGAACTCGGCCTCGTTCATCAAAACTTCCCGCGCGCTATTCCCGCGTGGGCCAGGGCAACGAACCAATCGCGCGAAGGCGTCCTTCAGGAGGTCATCGCGGGTTTCCCAGCGTGTGTAAATGCTGGATTTGCCCACTCCGGCAGCGCTGGCGACCTTGGTCAGGTTGAAAGCGGCCCAGCCGACCTCTCCGTAGAGTGTCAGGGCACTTTCGATGATCTTGGTTTCGACCACTTCATCGCGCGGTCGACCAACTTTGGGCGCGTCTTGTCGAGGATTCGGCACGACTTGCACCTTTCTTTCATAGCTGCTGGTAAGCGCCATATTACTCGCACCTTGCGGGTTAATGCGTGCGCTTTTCGGGAGCTGAGGAAAATTGGGGAGTCTTCCCTGTATCTATCCGAAAACAACACTCAAGAGAGAAGGACACGATGAGTATCGTTGTCGCGTATAAGTACGCTGCGAACCCGCAGGATACAACCGTGGGTTCTGATGGTGTCGTTGACTGGTCGCGTGCGAAGGCCACGGTGAGTGAATACGACCCGGTTGCCATTCAGGTGGCACGCGCTGTCGCAGATGCTAAGGGCGAAGAGCTCGTTGGCATTTCCGTAGGAGACGCACAGGTGTCCTCCTCAATGGCAAAAAAGGCTGCTCTTTCGCGCGGATTCGACCGTGCGTTGGTCGTCGCCGATGATGCCGTTCGTGATCTGAACGCCACTGCAGTTGCAGGAGCGCTTGCCAATCTGGTTCACAAGGTCGAAGGCGCGAATATCCTCTTGACGGGTGATTCTTCGATTGACGAGTCCGCCAAGATGATGTCTGCTCTGGTCGCCGGTTACCTGGGATGGCCCTGCTTCCAGGAGGTTTCCGCGGTCGAGGCCAACGGAGATGGGTGGACCATCACGCAGGCTACCGCCTCTGGAACTCGAACGATTAATGTCGATGGCCCCGTCGTCGTTGCCGTGACGACAGATGCTGCGACCGTCAAGGTTCCCGGCATGAAGGATGTTCTGCAGGCTGGAAAGAAGCCGATGGACACCGTTGCTCTTGCTGATCTGGGTGTCGAGCCGATTTCCGTTGAGGTCACCGGCCGTCTGCGCCCGGTTGCTCAGGAACGTAAGAAGGAAATTCTCAGTGGTGACGACGCCGCTGTGAAGCTGGTTGAGGCGCTTCGTAGCGCTGGTGTGCTCTGAGAAAGGACTTGGACAATGACTCAACGCATGGATCATTACGACATCGAATCAGATTGCGTCCCTCGTCGAGGCCGCACGCGCAATCGGTCCCGTTACCGTCATCGCTCTTGGCGATGAGGCCACCGGCATCGCTGGTGTTGACCGCGTTGTGACCATCGGTCGTGGAAGCAATGCGCCTCTTGAGGCTTTTTGCCCCGCGGTGAACGCTGTGTTGGAAGCCGCTGGCGCAGATATCATCTTTGCCGCGAACCGTCCCGTTGAGCGCGTCCTTGCCGGTGCTGTCGCCGCTCGCCTTGGCCTTCCCCTCATCAACGGTGCGCTGCGCGTTTCCGCTGGCGAAGCCGAGGTGTCGCGCTTTGGTGGTCTGACGCAGGAAAGCATTTCCTTCCCCGGTGGTGCTGTTGTCGTCCTCGAAGGTGGAGCCCCGTCGAGGGTGCAGAAGTTGCGCCCGAGGCCGGTTCGGAAGAACACTACGGGGCAAGCGTGAGCGCTGTGGAGCCCGCTGGTTCGGGCCCCGCCAACCTTGCTGCCGCGCGTCGTATCGTCGCAGCCGGTCGTGGCTTCAAGGCCGAGGAAGATCTGCAGATCGCCCGCAACCTAGCCGCAGCACTGGGCGCCGAGCTTGCTTGCTCCCGTCCTCTTGCTGGAAGGAACCGCGTGGCTGTCCAAGGATCGCTATGTTGGTGTTTCCGGCATGCACGTTGCTCCGGATCTTTACCTTGCTGCTGGTATCTCCGGTCAGGTTCAGCACACCTCGGGCATGTCCGAATCGAAGGTCATTGTTGCCGTCAATAGTGATGCCAATGCCCCGATCTTTGAGGTTGCTGACTACGGAATCGTGGGCGACCTCTATGATGTTCTGCCTGCGATCACCGCAGCACTTTCCTGAGGAAGAGTATGTCTGAAGAAGTAGAGGTTGATTTCGAGGTCATCGTCATCGGTGGAGGTGTAGCCGGTTGTGTTGCCGCCTACACTCTTGCCGGACAAGGACACGAGGTCCTTCTCATTGAGCGTGCGATGGAACCCGGTTCCAAGAATCTCTCGGGTGGTGTTTTCTACTGCCGAGTAATGGAACAGGTCTTCCCGGACTTTGTAAATGAAGCTCCTGTAGAACGTCGAATCACGCGTAACATCGTCAGCCTGCTCAATGAAAAGTCAGCGGTCAACATTGACTACTGGGATCAGCGTCTTGCTGAGCCCGCCAATGCAGTCACAGTGTTGCGTGCAAAGCTTGATTTGTGGCTGAGCGAGAAGTGTGAGGAAGCCGGTGTCACCGTGATGCCGGGTGTGAAGGTTGACTCCCTCATCATCGAAAACGGACAGGTTGTTGGTGTTCGTGCTGGAGAAGATGAGCTGCGCTCCCACGTTGTGGTTGCCGCAGATGGGGTGAACTCTTTCATTGCCCAGCAGGCGGGGATCCGCGCTAAAGAGCCGAAGAAACACCTTGCAGTGGGTGTAAAGTCTGTGATCGCTCTTCCCGAGAAGGTCCTTGAAGATCGCTTCAATGTGCGTGATAACTGCGGTGCAGCCTACGCCATGGTTGGGGATGCGACGCAGGGCGTTGCAGGTGGAGCTTTCATGTACACCAATAAAGATTCCGTCTCTATCGGTGTTGTCATGCGTCTTGATGATTTGGAAGCATCGGGCTTGTCTTCTTCGGATGTCCATGATCACCTGCTCACTCATCCGGCAATTGCTCCTCTTCTTGAAGACGGCGAATTGCTTGAGTACGGGTGCCACCTGACCATTGAAGATGGGCCTCAGATGGTGACCCACGATCTCACCCGTCCGGGGTTGGTGATTATTGGCGATGCAGCTGGATTCACTCTTAACACTGGTTTGACCATTCGAGGGATGGATCTTGCTGCGGGTTCTGCGCTAGCGGCTTCAACGGCGGTTCATGCTGCCCTTGAATCCGGCGATTTCTCTCAGGCAGCGATGGATCGCTACCTCAGTGAGTTGAAATCTTCCTTCGTCGGGCAGGACATGCAGACCTACGCGAAGGCCCCTGCTTTCCTTGAGCGTCCTCGTATGTACAAGGACTATGGACGCCTTGCTGCAGAGGTTTTCTACGGAGTCTTCAACCATGATCTTCGCCCGCGTCGCCACATCATGAAGGTCGCGATGGATGCGTTCAAGGCTTCTGGCTTGCGTTTGCGTGATCTCATCAGTGACGGCTTGGCCGGTATCAAGGCACTGTGAGGCAGGAGGAACAATGAGCACATTGAAAAATTGAGAGTGTTCCCGCGCGTCTTTCGCGTAACACTTACAACCTTGACGAGGAAGAATCTCATATCGAGGTCGACCAGGAGCGGGCTCGTGCCACCGGCGCTGGCAAGCTTTTGGAGCGAATCTGCCCTGCACATGTCTACTCGGTAGAAGAGGACGGGACCGTTGGAGTGGAATATGCCGCATGTTTAGAATGCGGTACCTGCTTGGCCATTGCCCCTAAAGGTGTCCTGAAGTGGCACTATCCCAGGAGCGGTTTCGGGATCATGTTCCGAGAAGGCTAAGGGCTTCTCCGTTTGTAGTGGTGGGTTGAAAGCGTCTGCTTTCAACCCACCACTCTTGTTGTGTCCCTTGAATCCATAATCGCCGCAATACAATCGGCGATATTCCCGCGGGTGAGGGAATGGCCCTCTGCAGAATCACTGCCTACGCGTAGTGGGCGCCATTCAAGTGATGCAGACCTTTTCTCTCCACGGGGTCCTTGGGTGCCATGAGCATTTAGATGAACCTCGAATATGGGAAGAGCCCGAGTCCCTGAGATGCTTTGACCTATCGGAAAGAATCGCTGCTTATCCGTCCCCGCCACGTATGCTTCAGCGTTGATAGATGGACACGAGGAAAATTCAGTGTCGAGACATATGAGGAGCGAGATGCAAGTGCGATCGTTTCGCGCGCATGACAAGCTCTGTGAAGTCTTCCAAGCACAAGTCTTTGACGGGAGAATGAGTGGGGGAGAGGACCAGCGCTTCCATGCCGTATCGTCGGATTTCCCGGGCAAAAGGGAGAAGGAAAGTGCAGGCGGCCTGTTCCACTTCTTTGCGTGCGCCTAAAAGCCCGACACCAACGATGTTTTGATAGCCCATGCGCAGTGCTTGGGCGGATGGATCAACGCTGTATCCCAAAGTTTCTGCTGCCTCGTGAACGCGTTGGGTGAGCGCGTCGCTGACGTGAACGCTTCCGCGCAGAACATGCGAGACGGTTCCCCACCGATACTCCAGCAAGAAGAGCAACGTCGGACATTGTTGGTGTTTTGTCCATGAGAGCCACCCTTTCTTTGGCCAATACTGTGCCGTAATCGCACGCCTGCCGGGTGCAGAGCCAATAACTTGTGGAAACACGCCGATGGGGCTACTCCCTGTGCATAGGGAGACTGCACCTTGCACGCGTGCATATTAAGCTGGTCATCAGGCGACCCTAGGAGGAGAAATGCTGCGACGCCTGACGGACACGATCGTTTGCGGAGTACTGATGATCTTCGACGTACTTGCGTGGCTCATCGTCGGTACTTTCTCGGGTTTTGATCGTTCAGAACCAGGAAAGATCGCTTCAGTATCCTTGAGCGCACTCATCATTGTTGCCGTACCCGCGCTTGCAACGTGCATGATCGCAGCACTCGCTCGCATGATCACCAAGACTTCCGCACGTTGTTTCTACGCGTGGGCACTCTTCCTGAGCGCTGTGGCGGGAGGATTTTGCTACCTGAGCGCAATGGTTTCTTCCTTCCAAGGAATGGAAGTCGGACTGCGCTGGATGGCGTGCTATTTCGCGATACAAGCGATCGTCTCCCTGGTTCTTTTGATCGTTGGTCTTACCGGAGGAATCCCGCGAACCGCTGAAGACGCGCACGCCTTGAACCAGGCCGCGTTGAAGAGGGCATCTTCTACCGCGAAGCCTTCCCCTGCCGAGGCCTCGGCCCCAACGCGCGCACCTCCGCTTCCGCTGTCCCTCCTGTCCCCTCAGCTAGCTCGAAGCCACAGCCGGCCCCTCGCGCAAACGCAGAAGAGGCCTCGTCAGAAGAGAAAAAGGAACGTTTATGACCAACGATGAATTCCGGGTGCTTCCGCTGGAATCAACCGGCGACGGCGGGCAACAGTGGGAGGATTCGGGATCGACGGTGACTCGAAGCGTCCTCGACAACGGACTCCGCATTATCACTCAAAAGATCCCGGCGACTCGTTCTCTAGCACTGAGTTGGTGGGTTGGCGCGGAGTTCGCGCGATGAAGACCAGGACAGTGCAGGTTCGACGCACTTTCTTGAACATCTCCTCTTTAAAGGCACCGCTCGGCGCAGCGCTTTTGATATCGCGCAGGCATTCGATGCCGTCGGGGGTGAGTCGAACGCTGAAACCGGAAAAGAACATACAAACTACTGGGCTCGAGTCCTCAGTGATGACACGGCGATGGCCATTGATGTCCTCGGTGACATGATCTCAGGCTCGCTCATTGATCCCGTTGAATTTGAAACCGAACGCGGCGTCATTTTGGACGAACTCGCGATGTCAGAGGACAACCCTCCCGAGGTTGTTCACGAGGCATACCAACTGGCAGTTTTTGGTGATAACTCACTGGGGCGGCCAGTGGGGGGAAGCCAAGAGACCATGAGGAGCGTTAGACGGGATGATGTCTGGGACTACTACCAGCGTATTTACGCTCCTTCCTCGCTGATCATTGCAGCAGCGGGGGACGTCAATCACGACGAAATTGTCGAGAAGGTTTGCCACTCTCTGAGCGGTGCTTGGTCTGAAGAGCTTTCACGGGCTCAAAGCCCCAGGCCACGACGTTCAACGCAGATGACTGAAAGCAATGAATATCAGCCCGAACGCGTGACTCGTTACCGTCATATTGAACAGGCACACGTCATCGTCGGCGGGCCATCCATGCGTGCTGGAGATGATCGTCGTCCCGTCATGTCGGTTTTACTATCGATCTTGGGCGGTTCAATGTCTCCGTCTCTTCCAAGAAATTCGTGAGAAGCGTGGTCTTGCCTATTCGACCTATGCATTTGACTCCGCCTATTCGAACGCGGGTGCATGGGGGAATGTATGCGGGGACTTCACCTGAACGCATTACTGAAGTAGAAAAACTCATGCTTGGAGAGTTGGAGAAACTCGCAATTTACGGTCCAAGCGAGGAAGAACTCATTCGCGTGCGTGGGACAGCTTCGAGGTGGAATGGCTCTGGGCTTGAAGATACTCTCGCGAATGTCGCGACTGGGACGCTCGAACTCAATGGTCGTTATTTCACGGTTGATGCCGCTCTCGCTCGTATTGAAAGAGTTCAAGCTGAGGAGGTTCGCGCGCTAGCGGAAGAACTCGCTGGGCGAAGTGTCTTCACCGCCGAAGTCTTGCCGGGGGAGCGTCAGTGACGAAGCGAAGTGTTCGTCCTGCGCGCCTGAGCGATGTGAACGCGATTGCTGCTCTTGCGCAAGAGTCTTTCACGGAGATCTTTAACGCGTGTTCCCTTCCTGTTGACCATCCGCTTCGAGGCCACGTGCTGGGAAATACTCGCGAGCTGTGGGAACGTACCCTTTCCACGCAGGGCGAGAACGCGGATTTAGGGCACACTTTCGTTGCCCTCGAAGGGGAAAGCTCCGTTGGTTTGATCTCGACCATCTCTGCGCCGCTTCAGTCTCTTGAACTTGGGCAGACAAAGGAAATCCCAGCTGGGGTAGAAATGACAACGCTCTATGTTCATCGCAGCTTCCGTCGAAGCGGCCATGGATCGCGTTTGCTTGCAGCGATTGTAGATACCCTCCAACCCGCCTCCCTTCGAATGTGGGTGGCACCCGAAGATACGCTGATGCTCCGTTTCCTTCAAGGAAGTGGTTTTTTGCCGGCAGGACTCAAGCGCTCGTTCATGTTGGATCAGACGCTGCAGGTCCAGCGTGATGAGCACTTGTGGTGGGCACTTCGCTCCTAGCTTGTGTTCCGAGTGGGCCGGGAAAGTCTAGACGTGGCACACTTATTGCATGATGCCTCTGTACGACAACTTGCCCGAACCTGCCCCCTTGGAAAAGGGAAGCCTCCGGATTGTCCCCTTGGGCGGCTTGGGAGAAGTCGGACGAAACATGAACGTGTTGGAGTTTGACGGCAAACTCCTCGTCGTTGATTGTGGAGTGCTTTTCCCGGAAGAATCCCAGCCTGGTGTCGATCTGATTTTGCCTGATTTCTCTTGGCTTGAAGATCGTTTGGACGACATCGTTGGTATGGTGCTCACCCATGGTCATGAAGACCACATTGGCGCGGTTCCCTATCTGCTCAAGTTGCGCGAAGATATTCCGATTTACGGTTCAGATTTGACTCTGGCTTTCGTTGAACCCAAGCTTCGCGAGCATCGTCTCTGCGCCGATAACCTGCGCGTTGTCGCCGAAGGGGATCGTCAGGCGATCGGTCCTTTCGACTGTGAATTCGTCGCCGTCACGCACTCGATTCCTGACGCTCTTGCACTCTTCGTGCGCACTCCCGCCGGAAAAGTCCTGATCACCGGCGATTTCAAGATGGACCAGCTTCCCTTGGACCATCGCCTCACGGACTTGCGTTCTTTCGCCCGCTTCGGTGAAGAAGGCGTCGATCTGTTCATGGTGGACTCGACCAACGCGGAAGTTCCGGGCTTCGTTACCCCTGAGCGTGAGATCGGTCCTGTTCTCGATCAGGTTTTTGCCGAGGCCACGGGGCAGATTGTCGTCGCATCTTTCGCTTCCCACGTTCACCGCGTTCAGCAGGTCTTCAATGCAGCCGCTCGTCACGGGCGCCGCGTTGCTCTTGTTGGGCGCTCGATGGAACGCAATATGCGTATTGCTCAGGGAAAAAGGCTACCTTGCCATTCCTGATGGCTTGATCGTGGACTCCAACGAAATTTCTCTTCTTCCTGCAAACCAGCGCGTGTTTATGGCAACCGGTTCTCAGGGTGAACCGATGGCTGCGCTCACGGATCTCTCAAGGATCACACCGGTTTGTCAGTGTAGATCCAGGGGATACGGTCATTTTTCGCCTCTTCGCTGATTCCCGGGAATGAAAAATTCTGTGTATCGGGTGATCAATGACTTGACTCGCTTGGGTGCAAAGGTCGTTCACCAGGCCAATGCGAAGGTCCACGTGTCCGGTCACGCTGCTGCCGGTGAATTGATCTACTGCTACAACATCGTTCAGCCTGCAAAATGTCATGCCCTATTCACGGGGAGATTCGCCACCTTGTTGCTAATGGCCAATTGGCTGTTCTCACTGGTGTGAAGCCCGAGAATGTTGTTCTTGCAGAAGATGGCGTTGTCGTTGATCTGTGCGATGGGCATGCCCGAGTGGTCGGTGCAGTTCCCTGCGAGTACATCTACGTCGATGGTTCTTCCATTGGCGAGATTTCCGAAGACGAATTGGCGACTCGACGTACATTGGGATCGGAAGGCTTCGTCAGCGTGTACGCCGTTGTCGAGCGTGAATCTGGAATGGTTTTGGCATCGCCGACGATTCGCGCGATCGGCATGGCCGAAGATTCCTCGGTATTCGATGAGATTCTTCCCGATGTAACGGCAGCCCTGGAAGAAGCGGCTGCTGGCGGAAATGTCGATCCTCATATTCTGCAACAGGCAATGCGCCGGGTCATTGGGCGCTGGGTTGGTCGTCACCTGCGCCGTCGTCCGATGATTGTCCCGGTTGTTGTCGAACAGTAGATTTTTGGTGTGAGTGAGCTCAGACAATCTGGAATTAAAGGTAGGGTAGAACTATGAGCGGTCGTTTCATCTCGACGCATTCGGTTGTTCTCTCGCTTCCAATGCGCATCTCCAAATTGCCTGAGCGCGGCGGTTCCATCCATGCGGCGACGGCGACCTCTCTTCCTGCCGGCGGATTCACGACTTTGTGCGCAGCAGCGAAGCTTGGGGTTCCCACCGCAACCGCGTCTCCGCTGGGGACGGGGCCGAATTCCTTCATGGTTCGTCAACTTCTTGCCGAGGCCGGAGTCAAGATCCTGATTCCGGAGCTCGTCGGTGATATCGGGGTTGCGATTCAACTGATTGAAGATGATGGCTCGATGACCTCAATCGTGACGACAGGGGTTGAATCGGAGCCTTCTCGTGAATCTCTCGATCAGTTGGATCTTCACGATGGGGATCTCGTGCACATCTCGGGTTCTGACCTCGTCAGTGAGATGAGCGCTGAAGTTCTTGTAGGGTGGGCGGAAAATCTTCCAAAGGGAATTACCCTGGTCGTTTCTGCCTCACCCTCCGTTGCTCAGGTCCCAGCTTCAGTGTGGTTGCGTATCCTGAGGCGCGCGGACATTATTTCGCGCAATATTCGCGAAGCAGGAACTCTTTCGGACATTCTTGGCGGCTATGAACCTGGAATGAGTCTGCAAGATGCTACGCGGGAGGATGCAGTCATCGTCCGTCGCCTCGGCGTCATGGGATGCGAAGTCTTTCTCAAGGAAACCGGCAAAAAAATCAGCCTGCCTGCTTATGAAGCAAATACGGTCGATACTGCGGGGGTTGGAGATACACACATTGCAACAATGTGTGCAGCATTGCTCCTTGGTCATGATCACGTTGAAGCTGCTCGAATGGCTAACGCAGCTGCGGCAATTACTATCGCACACGAATCGGCACTTCCTGTTCCCACCTGGGAACAGATTGATGCAGTGATGAAACACGGTGATGTGACGCATTAGGAACGCTGAATTTCGGCGTGCCTTCAGGGTTTTGTTCCTCTCCAGCGGTAGCGTTTTCCTACCATGGCACGAAAATCCCCATCTTCAGCATCTTCGAAATCTTCTTCGCGATCCGGGAAGTCCACCACGACCCCAGGGCTTCTTGCTCGTATCTTTTCTGGAATTGGTCGCGGCTTTCTTGCAATGATTCGCGCATGGCGCGCAACTGATGCCCAGGTAAAGCGCGATGCCTTGGCTTTTGTTGTGATGGCCGCAGCTGTTCTTGTTGCTTTACGTGAGTGGTTTGGTATTTCAGGGCAAGCCGGTGATTTTATCCATCACGCGGCCGCTGGGTTTGTCGGGATTTTCTCAGTTGTACTGCCAATCATTCTTGTTGCCTTTTCTGTCGAACTCGTTCGAGTACGCGCGGGAAATTCAGCTCTTCCTCACCGAGTCGCGGGTTGCCTGGGATCGTTTTTCTCCCTCACGGGACTTGTCCACGTCAGTAAGGGAAACCCCACGTTTGATTCTGCCCAGTCCATTGAAACGGCTGGTGGAATTCTCGGATGGTTTATTGCCCGCCCACTGGTTTTGATGCTCTCGTCATGGGGAGCCGCAGCGATCCTTCTGTTGCTCTTTGCCTACTCGATTTTGCTTGCAACGCGGACCCAGGTTGCCCAGGTCCCAGGGTTGATCCGAGATCTCATCAACCGCCTCGCAAAGAAAACGAAGCCGGAAGACGAGGCTGATCCGGTTGCTCGCGCGCGTGAAGAGGCGCGTCGTTCTCTGGCTGCAGGAGATGATCCCTTCCTCGATTCCTATGATGGGGACGAGGAATTCCGCCGCGCGGTTGAACCCTCTACCGAGGAGGACGCACCCAAGCGCGTGGATGCCGAGCGCACCAGGCTTATGCCGTCGGCCTCGGAGCAGGAAGGGACTGCGCAGAAGGCAAGGCCTGCGCCAATGGATGCGCCGACTGAAGCTATGCAGGTTCCTGCGCTCTCTGTCACCGAAAACATCGAAGAACACTCTGATCCTGAACCTCCTGCGCACACGGAAGAACCTGCCGGAGGATTCCAGGCAGAGCTGGATGAAACACTGTCCTATACCTTGCCTTCGAGTGAGCTTTTGGTTCGAGGAGCTCCGCACAAGACTCGTTCGGCAGTGAATGACCAGGTCGTTCAGTCTCTGCGTCAAGTCTTTGCTGAATTTAACGTGGATGCGCAGGTTACGGGCTTTTCTCGAGGCCCGACAGTTACTCGCTACGAAGTGACGCTTGGTCCGGGTGTGAAGGTTGATCGCCTGACAAATCTTTCAAAGAATATTGCCTATGCCGTCGCCTCGGCAGATGTACGTATTCTGGCGCCGATTCCTGGAAAGTCAGCAATCGGTATTGAGATTCCGAACTCTGACCGCGAAACCGTCGCGCTCGGGGACGTCTTACGTTCTGGAGCGGCGCAACGTAACCAGCACCCGCTGGTTGTCGGTGTCGGTAAAGACGTTGAAGGTGGCTACGTTGTCACCAACCTGGCGAAGACCCCGCACCTCTTGGTTGCCGGCCAGACCGGTTCTGGTAAGTCTTCCTTCGTCAATTCAATGATCACTTGATCATGATGCGTGCGACCCCTCAACAAGTGCGGATGATCCTTGTTGACCCCAAGCGTGTGGAATTGACGATTTATGAGGGTATCCCGCACCTGATTTCCCCGATCATTACTGATCCGAAGAAGGCAGCAGAGGCTCTGGAATGGGTCGTCAAGGAGATGGACGCACGCTACGACGATCTTGCGACCTACGGCTTTCAGCACATTGACGATTTCAATAAGGCTGTCTCCGCCGGTCAAGTTAAGGCATTGCCGGGCCTGAACCGCGAATTGCGCCCCTACCCCTATCTCCTTGTTGTCGTCGATGAGCTCGCGGATTTGATGATGGTCGCTCCGCGAGACGTGGAAGCTTCGGTTCAGCGTATTACCCAGTTGGCGCGTGCTGCCGGTATTCACTTGGTGCTGGCGACCCAGCGTCCCTCAGTTGACGTTGTGACCGGTTTGATTAAGGCAAATGTTCCCCTCACGTTTGGCCTTTGCGACTTCCTCTCTAGCAGACTCTCGAGTGATCTTGGACCAGCCGGGTGCGGAGAAACTGATCGGTCAGGGCGATGCTCTTTACCTGCCTTCGGGAGCGAGCAAGCCGATGCGTGTCCAGGGTGCGTGGGTGACCGAATCTGAGATTCATGCCGTTGTCTCTCACGTCAAGGAACAGATGCAGGCTCAGTACAGGCCTGATGTTCTCGCTCCCGCAAAGACCGCGAAGGTCGCTGAGGATATTGGCGATGATCTTGATGATCTTCTCGCAGCAGCAGAGCTCGTCATTTCTACGCAGCTCGGCTCGACGTCGATGCTTCAACGAAAGCTTCGCGTTGGTTTTGCGCGAGCAGGCCGCTTGATGGATTTACTGGAATCGCGTGAAATTGTCGGTCCTTCTGAGGGATCAAAGGCGCGCCAGGTTCTTGTTTCTCCCGAGCAACTTCCCGAAGTTTTAGCAATGCTGCGAGGTGAAACCTCCCCCGAAACTCCTTCGCAAACCCCCGCGGTTCAAGAAGAAGTTACACAGATTTTTACTGAACAGTCGTCTAACGGGCCTCAGGACGAGTACGATGGAAGCACGTCTCCTTCAGATCCCTACTTGGGGCACGACTTCGGTGGTAGGACTGACTGGGGGTTGACGAAGAGCCTGAAGACAACGAAGACGCCTGGCAACTGACAGGACGATAGACAGCAAAGGGGCATAATCGGTGGCTACTCACGTGTCGCGTGTCGAGCGTCATGCGAAGGTCTCTGCGATCAATCTGCCGAATGCACTTACCGTTTTGCGTTTGATCCTGGTACCGGTTTTTATCTACCTCAAGTTTCAGGATCTGTGGAGTGCGCAGTGGTGGGCGCTTGTGGTCTTTTGTGTCGCCGCAGGTACTGACCAACTTGATGGAAAGATTGCGCGTGCCTACGGCCTTGTGACTGACTTCGGGCGCGTCGCGGACCCCATTGCGGATAAAGCCTTGACTCTGAGCGCTTTTGTCATCCTGAGTATTCAGGGAGTCTTACCGTGGTGGTTCACGATTCTGGTAGCCATTCGCGAGCTTGGGATTACGGTCATGCGCGCCTTCTTCTTGAAGCGCGGAATTGTTGTTGCGGCTTCGCAATCAGGGAAGATTAAGACTTTCCTTCAGGTGCTGGCTATTTTCTTGCTGTTGATTCCGTGGGACTACTTCTTGGCGCTTAATCTGGCAAATAAGCCGTGGGCCTCGTTTGGCCTGATGACCGCACTGTGTGTCGCTGGTGCAGCTCTTGCCGCAACTCTATGGTCCGGTGTTGCCTACGTTCGCGAAGGGATGCGTCTTGCTCGCGATAACGAGGAGAACCCGGTCGAAGATGCTGAATAGGGGAGCTGAGCCCCGCCATCAAAGTTGAGTGCGACTGGCGCAACTTTGATATTTGTCGTGTATGGTGGGAATACAACACGATGAGATGACGTTAGGATGGACATGATGAAGAAGCAGAAGAACACTGTGCCGATGTCTGCGCGTCCATTGAATGAATCGACGATGCATAAGGTTGCCCAGACGGGCTATCGTCAATCTATGACGCTTTCTCAGACGGCACCGGTTGCGCCCCTCTTGCGCACAGAAATTGGTGATGTGCTGCGCGAAATCCGCCGCAAGCAGGGTCGTACCCTTCGTGAGGTCTCTTCGGATGCGCAGGTGTCGTTGGGTTATCTCTCCGAGGTTGAGCGCGGTCAGAAAGAAGCTCTTCGGAACTTCTTGAAGCAATTAGCGTAGCTCTCGGTGTTCCTTTGTGGTACATCCTCCGCGAGGTCTCAGAGCGTATGGCCATCCTTGATGGAACTGTTGTTCCTCGATACTGTGCCCGATGACTTGCTTCCGGTGGCTTTGATCTCGTGACACTGTCAGAGTTCTGGGATGCCGTCGACGAGGTCTTTGGGGCAACTCTTGGGCACTCGTTGACGGCAGACCTATATCTGCCTGCGCTACGTGCGACCTGTGTCGAGGCGCTGGAGCAGGGCATTTCCCCGGACGAGGTGTGGGGGGAGCTCGTGCGTGAGAGTGGCAGTGACGAGGCGGTGCGCTGGGTGCATCGCATGAATTCGAAAGATCGCGAAAAGCTGCGTCGGGCGATTCGTCGTTAGTGGCGTGTCGACGTGCGTCGAACATCTGTTCCATTTATTCTGTGGAAGCAGTGAAATGTGGGCAAGTTTTCCACAGAAGAAGAAAACTGTTCGCAAATGCCAGTGGTCGAGCATAACTTCACTGAGTAGGCCTCGGAGAGGGGATCTACTGCATAGACCAGGACAGTAATGGCCGGAGAGGCTTCGACGAAAGGTACCACCATGGCAGCACCACGTAAGGGTTCCTCATCATCAGCTAATGGGGATCGCAATAAGGCTTTGGAACTCGCCCTGTCGCAAATTGATAAACAGTTTGGCAAAGGGTCCGTCATGCGACTGGGGGACGACTCGCGTCCGCCCGTTCAGGTGATTCCTACCGGTTCTTTAGCGTTGGACGTTGCGCTGGGAATTGGTGGTTTGCCACGTGGTCGAGTCATCGAAATCTACGGTCCAGAATCCTCTGGTAAGACCACTGTCGCCTTGCACGCTGTTGCCAGTGCACAAAAGGCTGGAGGTAATGCAGCCTTCATCGATGCCGAACACGCACTGGATCCGGTTTACGCGCGCGCCCTCGGTGTCGATACGGATAATCTTCTCGTCTCTCAGCCTGATACCGGCGAACAAGCTCTTGAAATTGCTGACATGCTCATCCGCTCCGGAGGCATCGACATCATTGTCATTGACTCGGTTGCAGCGCTTGTTCCCAAAGCTGAAATTGAAGGCGAAATGGGGGATTCACACGTTGGCTTGCAGGCGCGTTTGATGAGCCAGGCTCTGCGTAAGATTACCGGTGCTCTTTCAGCCACGGGAACGACTGCCATTTTCATCAACCAGCTGCGTGAAAAGATCGGTGTTTTCTTCGGCAACCCAGAGACAACAACCGGCGGTAAGGCGCTGAAGTTCTACGCTTCCGTCCGCATCGACGTTCGTAGGATTGAGACGCTCAAGGAAGCAGGCGCACCGGTTGGAAACCGGACACGCGCAAAGATCGTCAAGAACAAGATGGCTCCGCCTTTCAAACAGGCTGAGTTCGACATTGTCTACGGCAAGGGCATTTCACGAGAAGGCTCCATCATTGATATGGGCGTCGAGACTGGAATTATTCGTAAATCCGGTTCATGGTTCACCTATGGGGATGACCAGCTTGGACAGGGCAAGGAAAAATGTACGCCAGTTCTTGTCTGATAATCCTGAGCTTGCAGATGAAATTGAACAGAAGATTCTGGTCTCTCTAGGAATTGGTCTTCAGGACCAGCCTCAAGATGACGTCGCTGCTGTTGAAATGGATTCCTCGATCGAGGACGCCGGCTTCTAGTCAATGGTTCGCTACTACGACCCGGAAACAACATCTGAAGAAGATGCGCGTCCGCGCGAGCGCACTCGTAGCCCCGCCCAGCGCCAGGCTCTTATGCGCGAACGCAATGCTGCCCTAGAAGGTAAAGCAGCATTTGACGCTGCAAAAGAAGTTGCGCTTCGTCAACTTGATGTGCGCGCTCGCTCACGACACGAGCTCGAAAGTGCAATAACTTCGCGGGGGTTTTCCACTGAGACCGCCGACAAGGTGATTGAACGCTTGGTAGAGCTTGGTCTTGTTGATGACCTTGCGTTTGCTCGCGCTTTTTGCTCGGGGACGTTTTGAAGCCGGAGGCAAAACTGGATCTGCACTCAAGATGGATCTTTCCCGTAAGGGACTTTCCTCGCAGATTATCGCCCAAGTACTCTCAGAAATTGATGTCGAAGAGGAGTATTCTCGGGCGCATGCATTGGCAGAAAAGAAGATACGCTCACTGACAATGCGTGATCGACAGGTGATTCGTCGGCGCCTCTTTTCAATGCTTGCTCGAAAGGGGTACCCGCCTCACGTGTGTATTCGCGTGATTGAAGAGCTTCTTGAAAGTGAGGACTACGGTGAGCTGTGAAGAAGTCTCCTGCGCGGAACTGCTGCGTTTGCTGGCGGCGCACAAGAAAACTATCGCCGTCGCGGAATCCCTAACGGGTGGCTTACTTGCAGCCGCATTCGTTGAAGTGCCGGGTGCCTCTCACGTATTTCGCGGGGGAGTATGCACCTATGCAACAGATACGAAGCACTCCGTGTTGGAAGTCAGTGAGCAGAGGCTAGCAGCTACCGGGCCGGTTGATCCGGAAGTTGCGAAGCAGATGGCCATCGGGGTTCGCGCACTCATGGATTCAGATTTCGCGCTCTCAACGACCGGAGTTGCCGGCCCCGGGCCCTCGGACGGGCACCCTGCTGGTACCGTTTTCGTCGGCTGCGCATGGAACGGAGGAAGTACTTCACGGCAGCTGAATCTGTCGGGGAACGCGATCAGGTGCGAGCAGGTGCGGTGTGTGGCGCACTTGCACTTCTCAATGATCTTCTCAAGACGGAACTTTTGGCCTCGGCACGTTAGAATTTCCGACGATGAGTGTTGAAATGATGGACTTCCCGCGGACATATGCGGTGCGCACCCTTGGGTGCCAGATGAATGAGCATGACTCTGAACGTATTTCAGGGCTTTTAGAGAAAGCAGGTCTGGTTCCTGTCGAACGCGTGCCCGCCGCCGCCGCGCGAGCAACAGACGCGGGAGATATGGGCGCAGACGTTATCGTCATCAACACGTGCTCCGTTCGTGAAAATGCCGCCACACGTCTTTTCGGCAATCTAGGACAGCTAGCAGCAGTCAAACGCGAACGTCCTGGAATGCAGATCGCTGTCGGAGGATGTCTTGCTCAGCAAATGCGCGATGGCATCATCGAAAAGGCCCCTTGGGTTGACGCGGTATTCGGCACTCACAATATCGATGTCCTCCCTGCTCTATTGCGTCGAGCCGAGCACAACCGCCAGGCCGCAGTCGAGATTGAGGAATCACTGAAGGTCTTCCCCTCAACGCTTCCTACTCATCGTGAAAGCGCGTATGCGGCATGGGTTTCGATTTCAGTCGGTTGCAATAACACGTGCACCTTCTGCATCGTTCCCCATCTGCGAGGAAAAGAAAGAGACCGCCGTCCGGGTGAGATTCTTGAAGAAGTCCAGGCCGTCGTTGACGAAGGCGCCATCGAAGTTACTCTCTTGGGACAAAACGTCAATTCGTATGGCGTGAGCTTCGGACAACGAGGCGCCTTCTCTGACCTCTTGCGGGCAGTAGGGCAGATCGAAGGGCCTCGAACGTGTGCGCTTCACCAGTCCACATCCCGCAGCATTTACTGATGACGTAATCGAAGCGATGGCACAGACCCCAACGGTCATGCCTTCCTTGCACATGCCCCTGCAATCAGGGGCGGATGCAATTTTGAGACAGATGCGACGTTCCTACCGTCGCGAACGCTTCATGGGTATTTTGTCACGCGTGCGCGCAGCAATCCCAGACGCTGCCATTACGACCGACATCATCGTTGGATTCCCCCGGTGAAACAGAGGAGGACTTCCAACAGACTCTGGAAGTTGTTGAAGAAGCTCGCTTCACCTCAGCCTTTACATTCCTCTATTCGCCGCGTCCTGGAACTCCGGCCGCTGACCGTGACGATCAAGTGCCCCAAGACATTGCGCTCGAAAGGTACAAGCGCCTTCTTGCGCTCCAAGAACGGATCTGCGCAGAAGACAATGCGGCCTTGGCCGGACAGGAAGTCGAAGTTCTCGTCGCGGCGGGTGAAGGCCGAAAGGATGGAAGCACACACCGCATTTCTGGGCGTGCACGCGACAATCGTTTGGTTCATGTTGCTCTTCCTCTTGGCATGAGCGAAGCCGATCGGCCTCGACCCGGGGATATGCTCCGCGCGCGCGTCACTTATGGCGCTCCCCATCACCTCATCGCAGACTCTGCCTTAGAAGAGGGCGGTCTCTTCGAATTACGACGTACACGCGCGGGCGACGCTTGGCAGGCACGTCAAGCCCATGAGGAAGACTCGAAGATTTCTCTGGGAATTCCACGGATCCGCATCGGTTCCTCAGAGACACAATGATCGAGTGCGAAACCGCATGTACGCGGCTCGGAGAACAGCGCAACTTAATCGTTGCGAGTCGTCGGACCGACGGCCTCGGGAAAGAGCGATCTTGCGCTAGACCTTGCACAACTACTCCCGCAGGAGATGGGAGCTAAGCAGGGGAACTCGTATCAGCCGACGCGCTTCAGTTGTATCGCGGAATGGATATCGGTACCGCGAAAACTCCGTTTAACGAACGGCGAGGAATTCCGCACCATCAGATTGATGTCCTTGATATCAGTGACGAGGCCTCGGTTGCCGCATATCAAAAATATGCACGAGAGGACATTGCGCGGATTCACGCGCGTTCAAATCTGGCTGTTGTTGCCGGTGGTTCTGGACTATACCAGCGCGCTCTTTTAGACCATTTAGATTTCCCCGGTACCGATACGGAGCTGCGCAGCAGGCTCGAGGAAGAATCACGAACTCCTGGGGGAGTGGAGCATCTCTTTGCTCGCCTTGAAGAACTGGACCCTCTTTCTGCTTCGCGTATCGATGCGCATAACGCTCGGCGGATTATTCGTGCACTTGAAGTAATCGAGCTGACTGGGAAGCCCTACTCCTCGTCGATGCCGCAGTATATGTATGCGGCACCGGCAGTGATGGTTGCTCTACGCTGGCCGCCAGAAGAGCTCGATCAGCGGATTTGGCTGCGTACACAGGTAATGTTTGAGCAAGGGCTTGTCGAGGAAACGCGAGAACTGGACAAACAAGGTTTGAGGGCAGCGAAAACTGCCGCAAAAGCAACTGGCTATGCCCAAGCGCTCGCGGTTATTGATGGGGAACTCACAACTGAGCAGGCCATTGACTCTGCTGCCCTAGCCACCAGACAGCTTGCGCGCAGACAGATCAAGTGGTTGCGTCGTGACCCGCGCATAGTGTGGATTGATCGTTCCTCGCGAGAAACTTCCATGTCTGCCGAGGCCGCGCTTAGCCTTGCGCGAGAAACCGCCCTTCGCTCCTGCGCTCTTTTTGATATCGCTTAGGTTCGCAGCTTCAGGAGGGGACTTCGCTGTTTTTAGGCCTGAGCGTGAACCTCGATGATCCGGAAGCCCTTCTTTGATGCAATCTTTTCGGAAGGGAACCCTGATCGCGAAGCCACGCGGTCAAAGAATCCGCACCAAGGTTCTTTTGGACAACAAGGTAGGCGACGCCGTCGTGGCTCAAAAGGGAAAGCCAGGTGGTCAGTAACTCATGGAGAGCTTTCTTACCAATGCGGATCGGCGGGTTTGACCAAATGACATCAAAGGTTACTTCCTGAGCCGCAACGATCTTTAAAGCTTCCTCGGCGTGGAGTGCTTGAACATTATCTGCCTCATTGCGAGAGGCATTGCGTGCAGTCAGATCGACTGCACGAGAGTTAACGTCAACTGCCCACACACTCGCCTCGGGAGACTCCAGAGCCATCGTGACTGCAAGGGGGCCCCAGCCGCATCCCAAATCAAGGAAGGTTCCACGCGGGGAAGAGCAGGGGCCTCGGCAATGAGCTGGCGCGTTCCCCAAGTCAATGCGCCCACTGAAAATACGCGATCGCTCACCCACATTTCGAGGTCGAATCTCGAACGTGGTCGCGAAGAAGATGCAGCTCATCGGCGGAGGCTGGTTGCGAATCGGTGAAGTACTGTTCATCCACGTTGTTAAGACTACTTGACGTGGAGCGGGAGCAGCGAAACAACGCGACTTGTCCACAAGGAAGGCCGAGAAGACGACAAACATGGGAAAATAGAAAACACCACTTTCACGACTTTTGGAGACGATTGATGTCAGAAGATTCCACCGAGCGGGCACGAGGCGTTGTTGCGCGAATTCTTGCGCGTACCGGAACCGCATTGAATCGACAGCAGGGCAAGAACACTACTCGCAAGCTGGGTGAACTCGAGCGCGAAGCGCGAGCGGGAACCAGGCGTATCCAAGGCTTATCGACGGAACTTGAGGAAATCTCAGAGGTCGAGTACCGACAAATTCGCCTTGAAAAAGTTGTTCTTGTCGGCCTGCGGACAAGCGGGAGCGAAGAAGAAGCAGAAAATTCTCTGCGTGAGCTCGCTGCTTTGGCGCAGACAGCAGGATCCCAAGTTCTCGATGGTGTGATCCAGAAACGGAGTCATCCTGATCCAGCAACGCTATTTGGGGTCGGGAAAAGCGCGTGAGCTTGCCGAACTCGTTTTGGCAGACGGGGCTGATACGGTGATTGTCGATGGAGATTTGGCTCCTTCGCAACGCCGCGGTCTTGAAGACGTCGTCAAAGTTAAGGTTGTTGATCGCACTGCGTTGATCTTGGATATTTTTGCGCAGCACGCAAAATCGCGTGAAGGCAAGGCTCAAGTTGAACTGGCACAACTTGAGTATTTGCTTCCTCGACTGCGCGGTTGGGGCGACTCAATGTCTCGCCAAGCTGGTGGACGAGTCGCTTCCGGTGAAGGTATCGGTTCACGTGGTCCGGGCGAGACAAAGATCGAATTGGATCGTCGTCGTATTCGTACTCGAATGGCGAAGCTGCGCGAGCAGATCCGTCGGATGGAACCGGCGCGCCGTGCTCAGCGCGCCAATCGAGAGCGTTCCAAGATTCCAGCGGTTGCAATTGCCGGTTATACGAATGCTGGGAAATCGACGCTACTCAATGCTTTAACCGGGGCCGGAGTATTGGTTGAAGATGCTCTGTTTGCGACCTTGGATCCCACTGTTCGGCGGACTCAGACTGAAGACGGACGCGCGTACACGCTTTCCGATACCGTCGGTTTTGTCTCGCGTCTTCCCACTCAGCTTGTCGAGGCTTTTCGCTCGACTTTGGAAGAAGTGGGACAAGCTGACGTTATCGTCCACGTTGTTGACGGCGCACACCCTGATCCCGTCGGGCAGATTCAAGCGGTACATTCCGTTTTTGAGACGATTGACGGAGCGCGGGATATCCCAGAACTGATTGTCTTCAACAAGGTTGACCTCGCTTCCTCAGAACAGCGGGCGTTCGTGCGTTCTTTGGTTCCCCATGCCGTGCTTGTCAGTGCAGCAACGGGGGAAGGCATCACTGATCTTCAGCGTGCGATCGCCGATATGCTCCCACGGCCAACTGAGATCATTGATTGCGTCGTTCCTTACGCTTATGGTGCTTTGATCCATCGAGTGCACGAAGAAGGAGAACTCCTCTTCGAAGACTATCTCGAACAAGGACAACGCATTCGGGCACGCGTTGGGGGAGCTTTAGCTGCAGCAGTACGCGCTGTTGCCTACTTTGAAGGCTCGATAGGTGAAGACGCGAGCGACGCCGAAGAGGATCAGTCGTGAGTCGCGAGTCGTCGCTCAAAGCACTCAATCGAGCTCTCGCTGATATTGGTGGCTCCCCGCGGCTGGGGCAAGAAACCATGGTGAGTGCAATCTGCGATGCGCTTGACGCTCCAGAGAACCTGCTTGTTCAGGCGGGGACTGGAACAGGTAAATCCCTGGGGTATTTGATTCCTCTCATGGACTTTGCGATGAATCGAGACGAGCGTGTCCTTGTCTCGACTGCGACAAAGAACCTCCAGCACCAGATCCTCACGAAAGATGCGCCGGTAGCAGCCGATGCCATTGAAGCGACAAGTGGTAGGCGGCCCCGTGTTGCTCTCCTGAAAGGCTGGAATAACTACCTGTGTAACTATCGTCTTGGCGGGGGATATCCGCTCGAAGGAACCCTTTTTCGACATGGGGCCTGAGCAAGACGAAGAGGGGACCCATACCACCGAAATGGGAGCACAGATCCTTCGTCTTCGATCGTGGGCTGGAGAAACGGAAACAGGGGACCGCGATGAGCTTGACCCTGGGGTGGATGACCGCGCGTGGTCACAGGTGTCAGTATCAAGCCTGGAATGCCTTTGGGAAGCAATGTCCAATGATTGACAACTGTTTTCCTCAAATGGCGCGCGAGCTGGCCCAAGATGCCGATGTCGTCGTAACCAACCATTCCCTTCTTGGAATCAACGCCTTGGGAGAGGGGGACCTTTTTGGTCCGATCGCTGCACTCGCGGTCGATGAAGCCCACGAACTCGCCGACAGGGTGCGCGAACAAGCCTCAGTGTCGCTGTCTGTGAAGATGCTTGCAAGGATCTCAAGGCGCTTGCGTTCTTTGGCGTCAATGGACACCTCGGCTCTGGAAAGTGTGGGTGCCCAGCTCGATTCGGTGATTCGTACTCTTCCAAGCGGGCTTCTTGATGACCGTGCACCGCTATCGGGGATTCTTTCTTCCTTTGATTCAGCTTGCCGTGATTTGGAGACACAGTCCAGCGCGCAGCAGTTAGAGGCAACAGCAAAAGTCATGGTGAAATCCCTTCTTGACCAGCTTGCGCAGGTGGGAGTTGCGTGGGGGAGAGACCCCGAAAAGAGCGTGACGTGGATTGAGCAAGACGATGATCGAGGCCTCAGTGAACTTGTGATCGCACCTCTTCACGTTGCCCCCGCCCTTGCCGCGCATGCATTTGGGGAAAAACCGACGATTCTGACTTCGGCAACCTTACGCTTGGGAGATAGCTTCGAGCCTCTCGCCTACAAGACGGGGGTCATGATGGCGCCTCTGCCGTGGAAGGGGATCGACGTAGGCTCTCCTTTCGATGCGGCCAAACAGGGAATCCTCTATATTGCTGCTTCGCTTGCTGCTCCTCGTCCAGAAGGTCCCAGCGTTGAATCTTTAGAACACATGAGTCGCCTCGTACGCGCTAGTGGCGGCGGAGCTCTTGTGCTTTTTTCCTCGTGGAAAGGTGCACGCGCGGGCGCTGAGCAACTTCGGCTGACGGGATGAAGGACGTCATGCTCCAAGGTGAGGACTCGCTGAGCACTCTGATCAAGCGTTTCCGTCGCGAACGTGATTCGGTTCTTGTAGGAACGATGTCTTTGTGGCAAGGCGTTGATGTGGTTGGAGATGCGTGTCGCCTTGTGGTCATTGACAAAATTCCATTCCCGCATCCACACAATCCCATGGTCAAAGCCCTGACGCGTGACGCTGATCGGCAGAAACAGAGCGGTTTTTGGCAAGTGAGTGTCAATCACGCGGCCCTCATGATGGCGCAGGGAGCCGGACGTTTACTTCGATCACACGAAGATCGTGGAGTCGTTGCAGTGTTGGATTCGCGCCTCGCCACAAGGAATTACGGCGCGTATATCCGTGCGTCCATGCCTAAGCTCTGGCCGACACACGACATTGATGTTGCCTGCTCTGCCCTTGAGCGTTTACAGGCGGATTTGCCAGAAAAATAAAGCGGTACAACTCACCGCTAAGTGGGAGTTTAGCCCTGTCATCCGCTTGAGTGATCTGCAACAATAGACGTGCTCAGTCGTTTAGGAGGTCATTCATGCCCACCCATGCTCAAAGTCTGTATCCCGGATCTTCAGGCCGTCCTTCGAAGATCGCAATTGTTGGTGCCGGTGCGGTCGGTACTGCTGTCGCTTATGCCTGTTTGATGCGCGGGGATGCTCGTGACATCGTCCTTCATGACATCAATAAGCCCAAGGTGGAAGCTGAAGCCTTGGATATGGCGCACGGTATCCAATTCACGCCCTCCGGTTCCGTAGAGGGATCCGATGACGTAGAGATCGTTCGCGGCGCTGACCTGGTGATCGTCACTGCCGGAGCGAAGCAGAAGCCCGGGCAGTCTCGTCTGGAATTGGCCGGATCCACCGTTGACTTGATGCGTAAGATTTTGCCCAACCTTCTCAACGTCGCTCCCGAAGCGCGCTATATGTTCATCACGAACCCGGTTGACGTTGTCACCTACGCCGCGCTCAAGATTACGGGCCTCCCTCGTAACCAGGTTTTTGGTTCGGGTACCGTTTTGGACACTTCACGCCTGCGCTACTTAGTCTCTTTGGAAACCGGAGTCGCAACGCAGAATATTCACGCCTATGTCGCTGGTGAACACGGCGATTCCGAGGTGGCACTGTGGTCCTCTGCTGAGATTGGCAACGTGCCCCTTGCGTCACTGGGGACCGACCCTGTCTGGCAAGCTTTTTGACGCTGAGCTGCGTCAGCAAATCGCACTGGACGTTGTGAACTCCGCTTACAAGATTATTGAAGGCAAGGGTGCAACGAACTACGCAATTGGCTTGGCTGCTTCGAACATTGCTCGCGCGGTGCTTCGCGATGAAAACCGGGTCCTGACGATTTCGACCCTCTTGGAAGATTGGGAAGGAATCTCGGATGTCTGCATGGCTGCGCCGACACTGGTTGGGCGAGAAGGCGCTGGGCGCGTGTTGAATCCGCCTTTGACGCTGGCTGAGCGTGACGGTTTGACCGAATCTGCAACGCGTCTGCGTCAGGTTGCTCGCGATCTGGGCTTCTGAGCGCTCCGCTGTTCACTGAAAGGTGTGTGGCCAAGGCATAGGATGCCTTGGCCACAACTATTATGTTTTAGAGCGAACGAATAACGGTAACTACTCTTCCCATAATTGTCGATTCATCGCCCGGGATGGGGGCGTAGTTTTCGTTGTGGGGAGCAGCCAGACGTGGCCCTGAGTGCGTGAAAACTCCTTCACGGTTGCTTCCCCGTCGATCATTGCCGCGACGAATTGCCCGTTGAGAGCTGTTGACTGGCTGCGGATGACGACGAAATCTCCGTCGAGGATACCGGCATCGACCATAGAGTCTCCGTGTACTTCAAGCATGAAGAGTTCCCCGTGGCCTGTGAGGCGGGTGGGGAGTTCAAAGATGTCTTCGATTGCTTGTTCCGCTGTAATGGGTGCGCCCGCTGCAATTCTTCCGACAAGAGGAATTGCTGATGCTTCTTCGTCAACGTGAGCAGTGGGAATTTCAACCGTGACGACTTTTTGTGGAGTCTGGATTCTTCGGTTCTTTTTCTTCCCCTAAAACGGATTTGCCAAGTTCTGAGACTTCAAGTGCACGAGGAAGTCCGGGCACTTTCTGGAGGAAGCCCAAACGCTCGAGAGTGTCGAGGTGATGCTTGACGGTTGATGGGGAAGACAATCCAACGACCTGCGCGATTTCTGCACCGATGGAGGGAAACCGCGAGTGCGTACTTCGGTGTTAATCAGGCGCAGAATCTCGATTTGCCGCTCGGTCAATTCTGTGTCGCTGCTCACGATAATTCCTTCGAGGCTCAAGAGTGGATGGAAGTGAAAGTGTCCCGTGGTCCACTCTCACCGTTAAGAATACGGGAGAAATCAGCTAAATCAAACATATGTTCGAAAATGGCTCGACATTTCTCGAAAGAATTGCTATCGTACAAGTGTTCGACGAACATGTGTACGACCGAAAGGGGAACATTGTGAGCACACTGACTGTTTCTGCCACTCAAGAGGCAAGCCGTCGTCCGCACCTTGAAATCGTTCGTGATGAACCTCTTGCACGTGTCTATGACATTCAAAACGCACCTTCTGTCCGTCGCCGTCGACAGGTTCTTCGCGCGGACGATCCCTCGATGCGGCGTCATCCCGTCTTGGTGCAGCGCACCCAGATCAATCTGCGCCGCGCGCTCAGCTCAGGTCTTGCATTTGTTGCCGCGGTAGGGATTGCGATCGGCGCAGGTCTTGCTCTGCAGACTTCCCCATATGATGGTCCAACGCGGGTTGTCTCCGTTTCCAGAGGGGACAGCGTGTGGAGCTTGGCTCAAGGTGTTGATACTTCTCGTCCCTTGCAGGACGTCGTGACAGACATCGAACAGCTCAATGATATTCAGGGAGCTCTTCAGGTTGGGCAGGAAGTGCGCATTCCGACTCGCTAATGCTTCGTGAACTATCGCTTTGCTCCACGTGTCATAGTTGCGAATCATCACGATCAACCGTAGCGTTAGAGGGTGCATTGCCCCTTCTGTCACAACCCCGATTCGCGTGTGGTCGATACGCGTATTGCGGATGATGGCGCCTCGATCCGAGGCGAAGGGAATGCACGTCGTGCAAAAAACGATTCACCACGCTTGAGACTTCATCCTTCCAAGTCGTTAAACGCTCGGGTGTGATTGAGCCTTTCTCGCGTAATAAAGTCGTTGCTGGCGTGCGGAAAGCGTGCCAGGGGCGTCCCGTCAGTGATGACGAATTGGCTCTTCTTGCACAGCAGGTTGAAGAGCATCTTCGCACCTCCGGGGTTTCCTCAGTGTCTAGTGATGAAGTGGGGAAGGCGATTTTGCCCTTCTTGCAGGATCTCGACGAAATTGCTTACTTGCGTTTCGCTTCGGTCTACCACGCCTTCAACTCGCTTGATGACTTTGCGCGGGCTATTGACACCCTGCGCCAACGCTCGCAAGAAAAGGCTCAGGCCAGCAAAGCACGCGGCTAAAATCACGGGGTTACTCGTCCCAGTCTTCCATGCCGCGGGGAAACTCGTGGCATGTGAGCGCGTGTAAATCGTGGGTCGCGCGCGTGAGAGCAACGAAGAGATCTCCGCTTCCCTGTTCCAAAATTTCCTGAGGCTCAACGACCACGACGGAGTCGAACTCCAAACCTTTGGCACCAGCTGCAGTCAGGTAGCTCACTCGTTGATCAAGTGCCGCGGCTCCCGATTCATCCGCATGCCACTGGCGAGCTTGGGAATCGGGTACGATGACGCACACGCGGCCATTGCCCTCGCCTTGCTCAAGATCTGCTGTTCTTCCATTGCGCTTACCGCACCTTGTACGCGAATCCGTAAATCGGCCTCGTCGCGAGCGCGGGAGGCACGGTAACAATGAGGAACATCGCGGACAGCCTCCATGGGATAGAGCACGGGGGAGCCATGCAATGCCATAACAGACTGCGCGATACGAGTGAGCGTTCGAGGAGTTCGATAGGAGATTGAAAGAACAAACTCCCTCGCTGAACGCGCGAGCGGCAGGTCCAAGTGCTTGCTTCCATGAAATCGGACGACGGTGCCTCACGTTTTTGGATCAAGGTCGCCAACAACTGTCATCGAACGAGTTGGACAGCGTCGAAGAAGACACCGCCACGCCATGGGGGAGAGGTCCTGGGCCTCGTCAATGACGATGTGCCCATAGGTCCACGCGCGGTCGGCGCGCGCCCGCTCGGCCAAAGGAACAACTGCGCGGACCTCTTGGGTCTGACGCATAAGCATCTCAGCAGTCACGATACCTCCGCCTAGGCCCGTTGCCTGCAAGGCGTCGTTTGCGCGTTCGCGTTCTTCCTTTTCACGCTGTTTCTCGGCTCGCGCGCTCTGGAGCTGAGGTGACCTCAAGGGTTCCCCAGAAGCCCTCGAGCTCGTCAATGAGCGGAATATCAGCAGTGGTGAAGGGCTTGTCGCCGCTGCGCTTGAGGATCGCGAGTTCTTCAACGGACAGAGGGGATCCTGCGTGACGATTAGCTGCTGCTAAGAGAACGGGACGAGACCATAGTTTGCGCAGGAATGCTGGAGCTTGGGTCGGCATCCACGCGAGGTTGATGGCGCGCCTGGCATCGATTGAATCGCGAATCTCGGCCATCCATGAATTGAGGTCGTCAGGATCGATATCGGCTGCGCTGTGAGCATCTCCCGCTTCGATGATGAGTTTGTTCGCGAGGAGTTCCATGAGTCCCAATGCGAAAGACTCGCGGACAGCATTGTGGGGACGTCCGCTGCGGCGTGCGCGTGAAATTGCAGCGCGCACCTCTTCAGTGGTCAAGGTGACGCGTCGGTTCCAGACTTGAAGGACCTGATCGTGCTGAGGATTACGCGGGATGAGGCGCACGGCCTCGCGAAGAATGCGGGCGAAGGCAGCGCGCCCCTTGATTTCGGCGCACTCGGGCGAATCTTCGCCACTGCTCGACACTCCCGGGACGATGTCACCGATCGTCATCTGGACAACTCCGGACTCTCCAAGGGAGGGGAGAACCTGCTCGATATAACGCAAGAAGGTCCGCGACGGTCCAATGATCAGTACCCCGGAACGCTCAAGGCGTTCGCGCTGGGTATAGAGCAAGTAGGCTGCGCGGTGAAGAGCAACGGCTGTCTTCCCGGTTCCCGGTCCTCCCTGGACGACAAGGATCCCGCGGTCACTTGCTCGAATCACTCGGTCCTGCTCGCCTTGAATCGTTGCGACGATATCGCCCATTCGTCCGCTTCGTGCCGAAGACAGAGCAGACATCAGTGCTCCTTCGCCCTGCAGGGTTAAACCATGCGTGTGGGCCTGCTCGGCATCCAAAAGCTCGTCTTCCACGGAGGTGACGGTGCGTGCGCGGGTCGCAATGTGTCGCCTGCGAACAACGCCTTGTGGGTCTTGGGCCGTTGCTTGGTAGAAAGGCGCGGAGATCGGGGCCCTCCAGTCAACAAGAAGGGGAATAGAGTGCTCATCAAGCAAAGAAACACGGCCGATATAGTGCCGAGATTGGTCGCTCATGTCGAGGCGTCCAAATACCAAACGTTCTTCAACGTTATCGAGGCGTGTCGACAGCTCCGCAAAGTGTGAGGCCAAGGCGTCGCGCTCGGTCCATCCCTGCGCATTTCCCACACCGTGATTTGCATCGATCTTTTGGCGCTGCTCGCGGTACTGAGCGCGCAGTTTATCAAGGCGCAAATATGCGCGATCAACGAAGCTTTGTTCTTCGCTCAAGTGATCTGCGGTGCGAGCTGAGTCAGACATCGGGACCTCTCGGTAGAAAAAGTCTGGCGTTCTATTTTGCCGTATCTGGACCTCGAATTCCTGTGATATGCCCTTGGCACAATTGTGGGATTAGCCGCGCTGGGAGGATGTAAACAATGTAGTTTTACTATGAGTAGTGCCCACTGGGGGCGAGCTTGACACCGAAGGAGGGGAACGTGACCGAAACCCAGACTCGCGGGGATAATCACCAGGCTCCCCATACTCGTGCGCGAATTCTGGTGACGTATTTCGACGGCGCGATGGATGCAGGCGCTTCCGGCCGCATGGCTGTCGAACAGATGCTTCGCGCCCTTCCCGCCACGCACGTTGCAGACTTTGATGCTGAAGACTTCATTAACTACCGTTCACATCGCCCGGTCATTACCGTGAAAAGCTGGGTGACTGAAGAGGTTGAAACTCCGAAGATCTCTCTTGACCTTTTGCGTGATGACCGCGGAGAGTCTTTCCTGCTCCTCCATGGGCCTGAACCCGATTACCGCTGGCAGACTTTCGCTTCCCGCGTTCGAGAAATCATTACCGAGGCCGGGGTTGAGGTGGTCTTCGGGATGACCGGGATCCCTTCCGGTGTCCCTCACACGAGACCGACTCCCGTCCACGTCCACACGACCGATCCTTCGCTTGTTCCCGCGCAGCCACATATGTCGGCGCGAATCCAATACCCTGGGTCGATGGTGTCTTTCCTTCAATGGCACCTGAAGAAAGCGGGATCGATGGGATGACTCTTCTCGCGATTGTTCCCTATTACATGTCGGAATCGGCCTATCCTGCTGCTTCTTCTGCTCTGCTGCGTAAGCTCTCCGAGTTTTCTGGTCTCTCGCTTCCCGTGGGAGATCTTGAACAGGGAGCAGCCGAAGACTTTGATGCTTTTGCTGCTCTTGTGGATGCAAATCCTGAGGTTCAGCACACCGTTCGTGCCCTTTGAAGAGCACTATGATTCCTTCTCCGGAGATGGCTTAGGTATCCCCCTTAATGCGGTGCCCTCAGCATTTACGGTTGCAGTAGGGGCTGAAAAAGAAACTGAGATAACGGGGATCTCTGATGCGATCGAGGCCTATCTTGCCTCAGTGACCGAAGGCGCAGTGGGAAACACACAGCCGTCTGAAGACGACGAGAAGGTTATTGAAGAAAAAGCCCTCTGTTGACGACCTTCTTGCCGAGGCCCTCAAACGCGTTGCCGAGCGCAAAGAAGGCTCCGATTCGGCCGGGGGTGCACACGCGCCTCGCCACCGTGGCAGTGCTTCCGCTGCGGAGGAAAGTCCGGAACGCGCCGAAGGATCTGCGCAACAAAGCCACGAGGGCTCTGCCGAATAAACACAAACAAGGTGCCTGCCAACTCGCGGAGCCTATGGGAAGCTCTGCGCGGTTTAGGCCTTGTCTGATCCCTCAACCGATTTCTCAGCGTCGCTCATGGCCCGCGCTCCAGCTTGCCATTTTGATAGGTCTTTGCCGCGAAGGGGTGACGGGCGGGAAGAGGGAGCTTGCGGAGAAGACGGTCGAGTTCGGCCTCGTTGACGGATTGCGGCGAATACTGGGCGAGGAAGACGATATTTCCTCGTCGTGCACCACGCCCGACTTTGGGGTCGCACAGGGCTTGGACATCTGCGAAGTTCTCCCGCATGCCTGCCAGATCAATGCGCGCGTTGTCACTACCTCCGTGCGCGCTATTGGCCAGCAGAAGACCGCCTTTGCGGAGAACACGATGGCACTGGGAAGTGAACTCGAGGGTTCGTAGCTGAGAGGGGACAGATTCCCCGGCGAATGCGTCGCGAACAATGACGTCAAAGGAAGAGTCTCGAAGCGAATCAATGACCGCGCGCGCCTCGCCGATTCGTATTTTGAGGATAGGTGAGCGTGGAAGATCGAAGGTTTCGCGCGCAAAGCTTGCGATCTTTGGAGAAATCTCAACGACCGTATGACGCGATGAGGGAAAGAGAATCGACCATGCCCAGGGGAGCGCGCAGGCTGCGCCTCCCAAATGAAGAACGCGAAGCGGCGCGGACGAAGGAAATGTTGCTTGGAGCGCACAAGTTGCGTGCTGCATGTACTCAAAATCGAGATAACTGGGGTCCGACGTGTCGATGCACGAGGACTCAGCGCCATCGACAAGAAGCGTTGCGCGCGGACCGTCCCACCGCACCTCAATTGACGGGGAGTCTAGAGTACTCATAGAACAACTCTAAGCGGGAAGGGGGATCCGATGTCGAACGCTCCGCGCGATAAGCGTCGCAAACGCTTTTGGGGAGACGATGATTCTCAAACGAATATCTTGCACATTGACATGGATTCTTTCTTCGCGCAGGTTGAGATTCGTCAGGACCCATCGCTTGTCGGTAAGGCAGTCATCGTGGGGGGAAGTGGGAATCGCGGGGTTGTCACTTCTGCGACCTACGAGGCCAGGGGCTTGGGCGTGCGCGCCGGCATGCCTATTGCTCGTGCACGCGCACTGTGTCCAACAGCAGTATTCATCCCTGGGCACTTTGAGCTCTACCGCATGTATTCGTGCAAAGTTATGGAGATTATCGGGCGCTTCAGTCCACTTGTTGAGCAAGTGAGCGTCGACGAGGCTTTTGTTGACGTTAAGGGGTCGAGGCTCCGTTTCGGAACCCCCACTCAGATCGCTCGGGATATCCGTACTCAGATTCGAGGGGACCTTGGCTTGCCGGCGTCGGTGGGGATTGCCTCGACGAAGTCGGTGGCCAAAATTGCCTCTTCGAATGCCAAACCTGACGGTCTCTTGTTGATCCCCGCCGAGGCCACGATTGAATTCCTTCACGGACTTCCAGTTGGCGCCTTGTGGGGAGTGGGGGCCAAAAGCGGGCAGATCCTTGAACGTGAGGGGATCCAAACGATTGGGCAGCTTGCTGAGCATCCTGTGCAGCGTTTGGCTCGTCTTCTTGGGGCCGCGGCTGCACACCAGCTTCATGACCTTGCGTGGGGAATTGACCCGAGGCCAGTGTGCGTCTCTCGTGAAGAAAAGTCGGTTGGTATGGAGAGAACCTTCGAGGTTGATATTCGTGATCGGGGGCTGCTCGAGCAATTTATTACCAAGGCCGCGCATGAATGTGCTCGCCGATTGCGCGAGGGCGGATGGGTATGTCGTCAAGTTGCGATCAAAATGCGCGGTGCGGATTTTTTTCAACGATCACTCGTCAGCAGCGCCTGGCTGCTCTACCGACTTGGGAAGAGAGATCTCGAGGATTGCACGCGAACTATTTGCTCGTGAGACTCTTCCGAGCGGGGGAGTGAGACTTTTTGGAGTGCGAGCAGAGGGGCTTATTGCTCGAGAAGAAGGCTTTGAAGTCATGCTTGATCAGGACGAACGCCCTGAAGCTGCCGAGCGTGCCATGGATCAAATTCGTGGAAAGTACGGGGCAGGGGCAATCTCGATTGCATCTTTGCTTGAAGAAAACAAGTAGAATGACCTCATGGCACTTTCTGATTACGAGAAGCAAGTTCTTGAGGAGATGGAAGCACAGTTCGACCATCAGCCTTCCTCCTTCCGTGATCACGTGCGCGAAGGTGCTGATGTGCCGCGTTCTTCTTCAAAACTTTCACCCAAGCGGGTTGCTGCTGGCTCGTTGATGATTGTCGCGGGTTTGTTAATTTTGGTTGCCGCTGTCTCTCTGGGGTACTCGGTGATTTCTTTGATCGTTGGGGTCGCGGGCTTTCTTTTCATGCTTGGCGGCGCTTGGTACGCCTTGCAGACTCCGCGGGTTGCGCGCTCGGGCGGGAAGAGGGGTTCTTTTATGCAGCGTCAAGAAGAGCGTTGGGATCGCCGATCTGCAGATGAATAACTGACTTTTTGGATGGATGCCTGGTGAGTGTGCTCGCCAGGCATCCATTATCTCTGGACGGATCTTTCTGTCTCTTTCAGAGAGTCTCCCCACTTTTCCCTCCACCTCTAGTTGCTTGAGCATGTTTGTGCTGGTCAGAAGCATTTCCTGAGTTTTTGACGAGAAACGCTGAAAAATTTTCCCCCACTTTCCTCCACTCTTATTTTTCCTTGATATTCCGCGGATATGTGTGAGTGAATCTATCGGATTAGTGTGATAAAGCATCCCAAATGGCAAAACGTGGAGTAAAGTGGGGAAGATGTCACGGAGGGAAGGCGGTGAATGATGTTCCTTGGCACTTACGAGCCCAAGCTCGACGACAAGGGACGCGTGATTCTGCCTGCCCGATTCCGGGAGGACATGGAAGGTGGCATTGTTCTGACTCGAGGTCAAGAACACTGCATCTACGCCTTTCCAGCCCAAGAGTTTGAGCAAATGACGGTGGAACTTCGACGAGCGCCACTGTCATCCAAACAAGCACGTGACTATGTCCGCGTGCGCTGCTCTGGGGCGTACAAGGAGGTTCCGGATAAGCAAGGAAGAATCACTCTTCCTCCGGATCTTCGCAAATACGCCGGTCTTGACCGCGAACTGACCGTCATTGGTGCCGGCTCGCGTGCAGAGATCTGGAACTCGCAGGCGTGGAACGATTACCTGTCCGTCCAGGAAGACGTGTTCTCACAAACTGAAAACGAAATTATCCCAGGAATGTTCTAGTCCGTCATTCCAGGTCTCCTCCCGATGTTCTGACGTCACTTCCCCGATGGCAGAGCACGGTGGGGGACCTGGAACGACGGATACCCATCACACAGAAGGAGGACAGAAGTGTCTGCTGACCGCGATGCCTCGCGCTTGCATGTTCCTGTCCTCCTCAACGAGTGCTTGGACATGCTCGCTCCCGCTATTGAAGCTCCCGGAGCGATTCTGATTGATGCGACCTTGGGGATGGGCGGTCACACCGAAGCGGCACTCAAGCGTTTCCCCCAACTCACGGTCTTTGGTATCGACCGCGACCCCGCAGCAATTGAGCTTGCATCAGCTAGGCTTGCACCCTTTGGCTCTCGATTCCGTGCTTTCCATACGACTTACGACAATATGGCCGCAGTCGCCGACGAGGCGCCAGGAGCAATGGTCGATGGCATTCTCATGGACCTCGGTGTTTCCTCTCTTCAGCTCGACGAAGAAGAACGTGGCTTCTCGTATGCGCACGACGCACCGCTTGACATGCGAATGAACCCCACCGTCGGAGTGAGCGCTGCCCAGCTCTTGGCCTCGGCCTCGAAAGAAGAAATCGCGCGGATCCTGCGGGTTTACGGAGAAGAAAAGTTCGCCTCGAAGATCGCTGCACGCATCGTTCGTGACCGGGAAACCCAGCCGCTCACGCGAACCTCACAATTGGCACAGATCGTTCGAGACTCGATCCCGGCCGCCGCGCGACGCACCGGAGGAAACCCCGCCAAGAGGACCTTCCAGGCCTTACGAATTGCGGTCAACGATGAGCTCACGATTCTCGAGGCCGCACTTCCCGCAGCCCCTCGAACGACTTCGCGTGGGCGGAAGGATCGTCATCGAGTCCTATCAATCTTTGGAAGACCGCCTGGTTAAGGACATCTTCCGACGTGGAGCAACGGACCAAGCCCCCGCGGGGATTCCCCTCATCCCCGAAGAACTTCAAGCTCGCTTGCAACTCCTGACCCGAGGAGCGCAGCTGGCTGATGACACAGAAAAATCCCATAATCCGCGTTCCGCATCTGTGCGGTTGCGCGGCGCACAGATGATACGTCCCTGGAAGGAAAGACCATGAGCGGAGCCACCGCGCGCGCACGCGCGACCTCTCGTCCGGCCTACGGTGAGGAAATTCGACCACTTTTGACAGTGGTCGACTCTCACGCGTCCTCGTCGCTCGGTCATTCCCATGACGATCATCGTGCTGGTCATGATCGCAATCGCTATTGTGGTTCCCATGGTGATTAACACCCACATGGCCCAGACCTCGTACGAGATTCGCGAGTACCAGATTCAGCTCAATGAACTTGAAGCGCAATCATGGACTCTGCAGACTCAACTTCAAGAAAAGGCTTCTCCTGTTGAACTGGAGAAGGCCGCGAAGGCACAGGGAATGGTGCACGCCGGTAAGCTCGGTACCATTCGTCTATCGGATGGCACAGTTGAGGGCGGTGTCGCCGCGCGATGAGGTTGTGGCAGCGCACACGCAAAGCGAGTGATACCACTGCGAATCGCGCCCGTGGAATCGGGAGGATGTTTACCCTCCTCTTTGCGTTATGCGTTCTCCAGCTTTTCGTCATCCAAGTTTTCCAAAAAGCGCGACTCTTTCATCGGAAGGAGAAAGAGTTCGCACAGCTGTCAGTGAAATTGGTGCGAAACGCGGCAACATCCTCGATGTGAATGGCGTTGTCTTAGCAGATTCAGTTCAGGCCTATCACATTGCGGTCAACCAGCGAGCAATCACGACCTACGAACACAAAGACGACGACGGCAAAGTAGTTGGTCGAGGCCCAGCGGAAGCAGCTAAGCAACTCGCCCCGCTCTTAGGGATGAGTCGTGCCGAATTGGGCGGCATGATGCTGGGGGATTCCACGTATGTCTACCTCAAGAAAAATGTCGATGCGGTGACGTACCGTGAGATCCGCAAGCTTGATATCACTGGAATTGAATGGGAGTCGGTCTTCGACCGCGTCTACGCGAACGGGAATACTGCGGCTCCGATCGTTGGTGCGGTGAATGCACAAAGCGACGGCGTTTCAGGACTTGAAGCGTATTTCAACAATTTCCTCCAGGGAACAGCAGGAGAAGAAGCTTACGAGATCTCGCCCAACGGTGCGATTATGCCCGGTGGAAAGCGCACGACCAAAGAGCCTCAAGATGGCGGTTCAGTACGGACAACTCTCCACGCTGACCTCCAACACCTCGTTCAAGATCGTCTTGATGAACGCGTGCGTAAGCACAATGCGGACTGGGGAGTCGTCGTCATTTCTGATGTGTCGACGGGACGTATTCTTGTTCTTGCCGATTCGGGGTCCACGACGCCGGATGCCGCAAAGCCTCAATCTGTCATGGGGGTGCAGGCTCCCTACGAACCGGGTTCGGTGGGCAAGCTGTTAACTGTGGCCTCGGCCCTGGAAAAGGGAACAACTACGCCAACGAGTCAATACAGCGTCCCGTATAGCATTAACCCTCCTGATGCTGGCGGCCCGATCAAGGACTACCACGAGCACGGAACCGAGACTTTGACGTCGACCGGTATCCTCGCGGAGTCCTCAAACGTTGGAACGATTGAGATTGGCGAGCAGGTAGGCGATCGTGATCGCTACGACTTCATGACGAAGATGGGACTCAACCAACTCACGGGATTGAGTTGGCTACGGGTGAATCTCAAGGCATCATGCGTGATTTCGACAATATCCAAGGCCGAGATCGCTACACGATGATGTTCGGACAGTCCTACGCCATCACCGCCGTCCAGCAGAATCAACTCATTCAGGCAATCGGAAACCGCGGAGTGATGATTGCGCCACGAATTATTGACTCAACGATCGATTCGCAGGGGCGTGCCGAGAAAGCCACGGCTCCTCCAACCTCAGCAGGTCATGTCGGCGGATCGCTCAAAAGAACTCATCACCATGATGGAGTCTGTTGTCACTGATGAACTGGGTACTGGCCAGACAGCAAAGGTGGAGGGCTACCGCATTGCTGTGAAGACGGGTACCGCAGACATTAAGGTCAACGGAGCTGATGCGGTCGTATCAAACACTGCCGGTTTGATTCCGGCGGAATCTCCGCGTTTGGCGATTTCGGTTGTTCTGTACAACCCGCGTGTGGGCGGCTTGTCTTCGGACTCTGCGGCTCCGCTGTGGGGAGAAGTCGCAACTGAAGCAGTGCGAAACCTGGGGATTCCGGCATCTACAGAAACTGCCCAGCTGTATCCCACGAGGCCCTAGTACGCTAGTGTGCAGTAAATGGGTGAAACCCTAAGGAGAAGCATGCATAGGTCCAGCAAGTGGATCGCTCAAGCATTGGGCGCACAGCTCCACGGCACCGATGTCGAAGTGACCGCGACAGTTGAAACGGATTCTCGAGAAATCACTCCGGGTTCTCTTTTCGTTGCACGTCGCGGTGAGACAAGCGATGGGCACCAGTATCTCGAAGCGGCGGCTGCACGTGGTGCAGTGGCTGCAATCGTTGAACATGTCTGTGATTCGCCTCTTCCCCAGATCGTTGTTTCAGACTCAACCTTCGCCTTGGGAGAACTCGCTCGCGCCTATCTCAGTGAACTGCGTCAATCGCAGCAACTGGACGTGATCGCAGTGACCGGGTCGGCTGGCAAAACGACGACAAAGGATCTTCTCGCCGCGATCATGAGCGAGGATGCTCCAACCGTTGCTCCGCAATTGTCTTTCAATAACGAGGTCGGTCTTCCCTGACAGTTTTGCGTGCCGATGAGTCGACGCGTCACCTGGTTCTTGAAATGGGAGCATCGGGGCCCGGGCATATTGATTACCTCACGCGGATCGCGCCACCTGACGTAGCCATTGAGCTCATGGTGGGACACGCGCACTTGGGCGGCTTTGGTTCTGTTGAGGGCGTTCGCGATGCAAAAGCAGAATTGATTCGGGGTCTCGTTCCTTCTGGGGTGAGCATTCTCAATCGCGATGACTCGCATGTGATGGAGATGGCTCCACAGGCTCCGGGGCGTATCATCACCTTCTCTGCCGCTGGAAATACAGAGGCTGACCTGTGGGCTGAAGACCTTCACCTTGATGAGCAGGGGAGGGCTGTCTTTAATCTTCATCTCGACGGCTTGACTTTCCCGATGCATCTTGGCTTGGTCGGTATCCATCACGTCTCGAAAATGCTTGTGCGCGGCAATCGCGGTGCATGGGTTTTGGGTATCGCACCGGAAAAGGCGTGCGCCGCTGTTAACGGCCAAAGCAGCCTCGAGTCCTCATCGCATGAGCATTCCACGAACTCGAGTTTGACGGTCAGCACATCACCCTCATCGACGATTCCTACAACGCGAACTTGGATTCCTTCCGGAGCGGGATGCCGTGCTGCTGCAGATCTCGCAGGGACGCCCCCTAGTCATTGTTGCTGGTGGCAGTTCTTGAACTGGCGAAGCATCGGAAGAAACGCATCGCGAAGTTGCGCGTTTCTTTGAAGACGCAGGTGCGCGCTGCGTGCTTGCCCTCGGTGAAGAATCGCAGTTCTACTTCCAGTGAGCGAGGGCGAGGACCACCTCATCGTCGATTCCGGAATGTTGACGAGGTAATCGATGCTCTGCGCGGCATACTGGAAGACAATGCCGTCGTGTTCATTAAGGGATCCAACGGCTCTGGTGCATGGAAAGTTGCCGATCGCCCTAGTGGAGGAGGGCACTTTATGATTGGGCTCATTATTGCCTTTGCAGTTGCTTTAGTCCTGTCGATTTCCCTCACCCCGGTCCTGATCCACTATCTGATCCGGCACCAATTCGGGCAATTTATCCGCCAAGACGGGCCGACCGCGCACATGACAAAGCGCGGGACCCCCACAATGGGTGGCCTGGTTATTATCTTGGCGACGGTCATCGCGTGGCTGGCTGGAAACCTGATTAATGGCCATTCGCCTTCTTGGTCGGGGTGGCTTCTTGTCTTCCTTTTTGTTGGTATCGGGTTCATCGGCCTTCTTGATGATGCGCTCAAGATCATGCACCAACGCTCTCTGGGGCTGCATGCATGGGCAAAGATCGTTGGCCAGGTTGCGATTGCCTCACTCTTCACGTGGGGAATCTTGGTCAGGCCGAATGTTCATCGTCGTACTCCTGGAATCTTCGATATCTCAATGGCGCGCCCCCTGGGATTGACCTTCACGCAATGGGGGATCCTCGCCGCCGTGGTTCTCATCGTCATCTGGGTGAACTTTATCGTCGCAGCGTGGTCGAACGCAGTGAACCTGACAGACGGCTTGGATGGCCTTGCTGCTGGTGCGGGGATCTTTGTTTTCGTCTCCTACACCTTCATCTCTTATTTCCAGCTGCTCCAATCCTGTTGGGGCGATACGGTCAATATTTCCGCTTGCTACACCACACGCGATCCGCTTTCGATCGCAATCTTCTGCTCTTCCTTGGTTGGTGCTCTTGCCGGGTTCTTGTGGTGGAATGCGTCTCCTGCTCAAATCTTCATGGGAGATACCGGCTCGCAAGCAATTGGTGCGGCGCTCGCCGGAGTGTCGATTCTGACCGACACCGAGTTCCTCGCCGTACTGATCGGCGGCCTCTATGTTCTGACAACGCTCTCCGACGTTATCCAGATCAGCGTCTTTAAGATGACCCACAAACGAGTCTTCCGTATGGCTCCTTTGCACCATCACTTTGAGCTCAAGGGCTGGAAAGAAATCACGATCGTTATTCGTTTCTGGCTCATTGCCGCGCTCTTTGCGGTAATGGGTGCCAGTTTTGTTCTATGCAGAATGGGTGTCTCGACTGTGAATTGGCAGGGCCGCTTCGCAATCCTAGGGTGGGGAGTATCAGGAAAGGCATCTGCTCGCGCGCTGCGTGCACGTGGTGCGCAGCTGCGTGCGTTTGACGGGCGTAGCCCCGATACCTCCTCACAAGGCAAAGCACGAGGCTCCCGCTCCGCCAGACGAACTCGCTGATGTTGAGGTTGTTTACGACGCGGATGCTCAGGCCCTCTCACGCGAGGGCAATCGCATGGAACCCTGACTGTATTGTTGTCTCGCCAGGAATTCCCGCACACCACCCGATTTTTTCTGCCTCTCAAGATGCAGGTATCCCCGTCATCGGTGAAGTTGAACTTGCGTGGCGACTACAAGAAGATTCGTCTCATGCGGGACGGCCATGGCTGTGCGTGACGGGGACGAACGGAACTACGACCGTTGGAATGCTGGGATCTATTTTGCGTGCCTCGGAGCTAGTGTCGCTGAAGTTGGCAACATTGGTTTGCCGATTTGCGAGGCCGTTGATACCGACGCGGAGGTTTTCGCCGTCGAGCTTTCCTCCTTCCAGTTGCACACGGTTTCTACGGTTTCTCCTTTGGCCTCGGTCTGCCTCAATGTCGACGCTGATCACCTTGATTGGCACGGTAGTGCAGAAGCCTACGCAGCGGACAAAGCTAAGGTTTACCACGCAACGCAAGTTGCCTGCTTCTATCCCTCTTCTGATATCGAGATCGAGGCACATGGTTGCCGAGGCAGACGTCATTGAAAGGTGCTCGAGCTATTGGTCTGACCCCTCGGAATTCCGTCGATTTCTCAAGTTGGATGGGTTGAAGACGCGCTGGTTGAACGCGCTTTCGTGGAGAGGCGCCATATGCAGGCGCAATTCCTCGCCGAAGTTGATGACCTGCGCATTGCTTATCACGATGGGGTTACCGATGCTGCGCGCATGGATGCCACTGCCGCCGCGGGCCTCGCTCGAGCTTATGGAGTGGATCCGGAGGCAGTTGCACAGGGTCTGCGTGACTTCCATCCTGCCGATCATCGACGTGCGGTGATCTCTCACGCCGCGGACGTTACGTGGATTGATGATTCCAAGGCAACAAATGCTCATGCTGCTGCGGCCTCGCTGCGTGGAAATTGCTCCAGGAACAGCTATCTGGATTGCCGGGGGAGATACGAAGGGCCAAGAATTCGGCGAGCTAGTCGCAAAAATTGCCCCTCAGCTGCGCGGAGTCGTTGTCATTGGGGAAGACCGCAGCGCGATTCTTCGTGCGCTCGCGCAATATGCGCCGACAGTTCCCTTTGTTGAAGTTGACGGACACGAAGACTGGATGTTCTCCGTTGTGAACGAGGCCGTTGCTCTCTCGCGCCCCGGAGATACTGTTGTGCTTGCACCGGCCTGCGCGTCGTGGGATCAGTTCCGTTCTTACGCCCAGCGCGGGGAGGTTTTCCGCGAGGCAGTTGCGCGCCTTGAAGCTCATTGGGCTGCGCAATGACCTCTCTTCTTGAACGCCTCCCACATTCCTCGCTTCGAATTTGCGCGGCGAAATGAGGAAGATAAGGTCTACTCGCCTGTTGCGACCTACTACCTCATTGCTCTGCCTGCGCTCGATTTTGACGCTGTTCGGCTGGTGATAGGGTTTTCTGCATCAGCGGTTGACGATCTCTGCGGCGGTAGCCCCTCAGCTCCTTCGCTCGTCAGCTCGCAATTACCGGAATCTCCTTCTTAGTCGCAGCGATCATCATTCAACGTGTTCCCTCATCGCTGTGGTACCGCGCGGCACCTCTCGTTTTTCTCCTTGCACTCGGTTTTCAAGGCCTTGTCTTGACTCCCTTGGCTGCTTCACAAGGTGGCAATACCAACTGGGTGTCTCTCCCAGGGCTGGGAACCTTCCAGCCGTCTGAGTTCCTCAAGCTTGCTTTGATCATTGCCCTTGGAAGGGTACTGACTCGAGAAGGCGCGCGGCGCCAAGACTGGAAGCAGATGGCGGTCACGGTGGGTGGCATCGCATTTCTCGCTCTTGTTGACGTCATGCTGGGCAAGGATATGGGAACCGCAATGGTCATGGCAGCAGGAGCTGCCGGAGCAGTGTGGGTTGCAGGCCTGCCGAAGCGCTGGTTCCTCACCATCGCAGCAGCTGTGATTCCTTTGGGAGTATTCCTTGTCTTCCAAAACCCAACGCGTTTGAAGCGTATTCTTGCGGTCATGCCGTGGAACCGTCCCGCACGGAACCTGTCTGCTCCCGAACAGATTGACCATGCGCTGTGGGCATTGGGATCGGGCGGCCTGACCGGTCTTGGACCGGGGGCATCGCGCGAGAAATGGAATTACCTCCAGGCCGCGCACACAGACTTTATCTTGGCGATTATCGGCGAAGAGTTTGGCCTTTTGGGGTCCCTCACCGTTATTACGTGCCTGTGCCTGATGATTTGGGGAATGCTGCGGCTCATTCGCACCACGAATTCATTCTTTGCCGCCATCATCACCGGTGGCGTTGCAACGTGGATTGGGATCCAGGCCTTCATTAATATCGCTTCTGTGACAGGGATGGGTCCCGTTATTGGTGTTCCTCTTCCCCTTGTTTCATATGGCGGATCCTCATATCTCTTTACGGTCTCTGCGATTGCCGTCGTTGCTGCCTGCGCACGCGAGAATGCAGGAATGACAATGGGCCTGAAATTCTCGAGTTTGCGTGACCCCCGCGTCTCGTCGCGGCGTCGTCATCCTGGAAAGAAACGTCAAAGCTCCACGGAAGGAACACGATGAGTGAGGAAGATCGTTCTTGCTGGCGGAGGAACAGCGGGGCATGTGAACCCCTGCTCGCAACGGCGCTTGAACTGCGTTCACGCGGGTACGAGGTCGTCGCGCTTGGAACGAAACAGGGCTTGGAAACGACCCTTGTTCCGGCAGCGGGGATCGAACTTGTGACAATTGAACGCGTTCCGCTTCCCCGGAAGCCTTCCTGCAGTTCTTCTCATTGCCGCGTCGCATGAAGCAAAGCCATTGCTCAGTGTCGTTCGGTCCTCCAGGGAGCACAGGCACTTGTTGGTTTTGGCGGATATGTGTCCACGCCTGCTTATCTTGCCGCCCGTAAAATGGGTATTCCGATCATCATCCACGAGCAAAATGCGCGGCCGGGTCTGGCTAATCGCTTAGGAGCTCGCTGGGCCTCGGCTTTGGGACTGACTTTTCCCCTCGACACCGCTGATGTGCCAAGCAAAGGAATTACGGAAGTGACGGGCTTGCCGCTTCGCCCTGCCATCCAAGAGCTGGCCGCCACTCGCTCCAGTGAGGAAGGATGCCTCGTTGCACGCGAGCAGGCGGCCTCGAGGCTGGGAATTGATCCGAAGACGGAGACTCTCCTCATCACCGGAGGGTCTCTTGGCGCTCTCAACGTTAATCGTGCGATGATTGCCGCTGCCGCGCAGCTTCCTCCAAACGTGCAAGTGCTTCACTTGACTGGGAAGGGCAAAGACCAGGAAGTTTCTCAGGCGGTGTCTGCAGCTGGCGTTGCGCAACGCTGGCACGTGATTGATTACCTCTCGACAATGGAGGATGCGCTAGCTGTCGCTGACCTCGTTGTCTGCCGTTCAGGAGCAGGTACTGTTGCCGAAATGACCGCACTTGGATTGCCGTGCGTGTATGTTCCGCTTCCTATCGGTAATGGAGAGCAGAAGCTTAATGCCACTGACCACGTTGCTCACGGTGGTGCTCTTCTCGTGGCGGACTCGGATCTGAATGCCCACTACGTTTGTGAGAAGATCTTCCCCCTGCTCGGAAGCGAAGAATTGCAGCAGATGGCGCAGGCATCGCGAGCTCTGGCTCAGCCCGATGGTGCGCTTAAACTTGCCGACCTGATCGAATCGACTCTTCATGGGAAGAAGGCTGAAAAGTGAGTACCTCACATCGCTTCCACCTGATCGGTATCGGCGGCGCTGGGATGTCAGTGGTCGCAGAGCTTTTGAAAGATCGAGGCCTTGAGGTCTCGGGATCCGATCAAAAGGATTCACCTGTCTTGGACCACCTACGCAGCGTGGGTGTGAAGGTTTTCGTCGGCCACGATGCTGCGCATGTTCCCGAAGATAGTGTTGTTGTCGTTTCGACCGCTGTACGAGAGACAAATCCAGAACTTGCTTATGCCCGCAAAGAAGGGCTGACGGTTATCCATCGATCTCAAGCTCTTGCTCTGGCCGCTAGCGGGATGCGTTTCGTTGCGGTTGCAGGCGCTCATGGAAAAACGACGACCTCGGGAATACTCTCAATGGCCCTTCGTCAGGTGGGCGCAGATCCTTCGATTGCGGTCGGGTCTGTCATTCCTGAACTTGGTTCGGGAGCTCACTTGGGCAGTGGAGATATTTTCGTTGCCGAGGCCGATGAATCCGATGGTTCTTTCCTGAACTACACGCCGTGGATCGAGATCGTCACCAACGTTGAACCCGATCACTTGGACCGCTATGGAAGTCGCGAGGCCTTCGAACAAGTTTTCGTTGACTTTGTCGGGTGTCTTCGCGAGGGCGGAACACTGGTGTGCTGTGGCGAGGACGCGGGGAGTGCCCGCCTTGCTCGTTACGCGAAAGAACACGGTATTGATACCGTGACCTATGGGCGTGAAGGGCAGGAAAGCCATGAACTGGGCGCGCCCTGCGACGTCGTCATCAAAGACGCGACAACCGATGGACACGTCGCATCGGCTCACGTTGTTTGGAACACCGAAACGGTTGAGATTAATCTGCGCGTCCCGGGCCTGCACAACATTGTGAATGCTGTGGCCGCGTGGATTGCTGGTGTGCGCTTGGGTATCGAAGCAGGTCTCATGGCTTCCTCACTCTCTGCGTTTAGCGGGACTTCTCGCCGTTTCGAATTCAAGGGGGAAAACGGCGGTCGTCGGCTCTTTGATGACTATGCGCATCACCCCACGGAGGTCGCAGCAGCCATCACCCAGGCCCGCAGCGCAGCTGGGAATGGGGACGTAAGCGTTGTCTTCCAGCCTCACTTGTATTCGCGGACCCAGTCTTTCGCGGAGCGTTTTGCCGATGCGCTTTCTCATGCGGATCATGTCTATGTCTGTGATATCTACGGAGCGCGTGAAGACCCCGTTCCGGGAGTTGACTCGACTCTGATCACCTCGCATCTGCCAAAAGCGCGCTATGTCCCTGACATGCATGAGGCCGCTCGTCTAGCTGCTCGCGAGGTCAGCGAAGGCGGGATTCTCCTGACCATGGGTGCAGGATCAATTACCCAATGCGATCACGACGTGCTCGATGAGTGGGAACACGAGGGCGTGGGGAGCGCTCAGTGAAACAACCCCCTCGTCCTCGTCGCAGCCGAGCTCTTCCTCCTCAAGAACCGGCGAGCGCCCCTGAACCCGCCCCCGAAGACGATCGCCGAGGCGCAGCTGAGGTGGTCGAGGTCCCGCAGGCCTCGGCGGAAAGCGAATCGCGTGTTGCTTCGGCCTCGACGCAGGGCGAAGAAAGTGGGAGTGCGCGCGAGGCTCGCTTTTCGGCGGGTGCACGTGCCGCGCGGATCCGCCGGGGGAGCGAAGCAGGTGATGAGCGTGCCGCGAGACGTGAACGCAATCGCGAGTTGCGTCGTTCACGACGAAGCAGCAGCTCGTCCATCAGTGGGAAATTCTTCGCCGCCTATCGGGCAGTCGGATGCGGCGACAGTTTTAGGTTCGAGCGAAGAGAGCGCGACCGCAGACCTCAATGAGCGTCGAAAAGAACGCCAGCAGGCGCAGCGGCGACTAGTGATCACTCGGATTGCGACGGTATCTGCGGCGTGTGTCGTGGCTATTGCACTCGTGTGGGGGATCTTCTTTTCTCCTCTATTCGCGCTGGACATGTCCAAAGTGTCGATCGAAGGCTTGGAGACGATAGCGCCACAACCTCTGAGGTACAAGCTGCGATTCAGCCTTTTGCTTCTACTCCGCTCCCACGCCTTTCGACCTCAAAAGTGAGCGCCGCTGTAGGTGGAGTGCGCTTAGTTCGCGAGGCTCAGGTTGAGCGCACCTGGCCACGAGGCCTAAGGGTTACTGTGCGCCCGCGTCAGGCGGTTCTTGCGGTAAAGGAGGGGGCTGCTTGGTCCTTGGTGGACGATCAAGGCGTGAGTTTGTCGTCCTCTCCTTCCATGCCCGAAGGAATGGCGCCGACAACTCTGCCTGATGGAGACGAGCGTTCGCGCGCTGCCGGTGAGGTTGCTGCAATTTGGGCGGCAATGGGAGACGAATTGCGTTCTCAAATCACGATGATCACTCATGACGGCCAGACCGTATCGATGACCTTGTCGAACTCGCGGACACTGAATTGGGGAGTCGTTAGCGAAAATGATCTAAAAGCGAAAGTGGCTCAGGTTTTGATCTCGCAGCGTCAGGCGCGCACCTACGACGTGTCTTCTCCCGTGCATCCTGTCACTTCTTAAATACGAGAAGCGACACGCCCACGAATGACCTTGAAGAAGAGGTGTCCTACCCTACCGTCTTTCCGTCTAAATGCAGGTCAAACATCAACCTTCCACTTGAGGGTTTTAAGGTTGGTGCGCAGAAAGAGGGCAGGGTTATGGTCGCACCGCAGAATCATCTGGCGGTTATTAAGGTCGTCGGAGTCGGTGGTGGCGGTGTGAACGCCGTCAATCGAATGATTGAAGTGGGCTTGAAGGGCGTTGAATTTATCGCCGTGAACTACGGACGCGCAGGCTCTGCTCATGTCCGATGCAGAAACCAAGCTTGATATCGGTCGCGATCTCACGCACGGCCTCGGCGCTGGCGCAGATCCCGCGGTCGGTCGCCAGGCTGCCGAAGATCACATCGACGAAATCACCGAAGCCCTCGAAGGTGCAGATATGGTCTTCGTGACCGCTGGTGAAGGCGGCGGTACCGGTACCGGCGCTGCCCCCGTCGTTGCAAAGATTGCACGCACCGCGGGTGCACTGACCGTCGGTGTTGTCACTCGTCCCTTCTCCTTCGAGGGAAACCGCCGTGCATCTCAAGCCGATGCTGGCGTGGAAAAGCTGCGCGAAGAAGTTGACACCCTCATCGTGATCCCCAACGATCGCCTCCTGCAGATTTCTGATGCGAATATTTCGGTTCTCGAAGCTTTCCGCGCTGCTGACCAGGTCCTCCTTTCAGGCGTCCAGGGCATCACCGAACTGATCACGACCCCGGGCCTGATCAACGTTGACTTCAACGACGTTAAGTCCGTGATGAAGGACGCCGGTTCTGCCCTTATGGGTATCGGTTCTGCAACCGGCGAAGATCGCGCTCTGCGTGCGGTCGAGTCGGCAATTTCTTCGCCCCTTCTCGAGGCCTCCATCGATGGCGCCCACGGCGTCCTCATGTTCTTCCAGGGTGGATCCGACCTTGGTCTGCAGGAGATCTACCAGTCCTCGCTCCTCGTTCGCGAGGCCGCGCACCCCGAGGCGAATATCATCTTCGGTTCGGTTATCGACGATTCGCTGGGCGACGAAATCCGCGTGACAGTTATCGCTGCGGGTTTTGATGAGGTCGCGACGCAGGCGGGACCGGTCAGCGAGCCCGTCATTGCGCCTCGCCCCGTCCAAGCTCGCCAGGAAAAGAGCGAGCAGCAGTCAGCTCCGCAGCGCCGCCTCGGTGAAGTTGCCTCGGCTCATACCGCTGCACACCGCGCGGATCCGGAACTGCCGACTCGTACCAATCAGATTCCGATCGCGCGTCCGACCGAAGAAGATGGATCGAAGGAGGTTCCTTCGTCTCTCGAAGTTCCTCGCGTCTTCGAAGAGGAACAGCATTCGGATGTCTTGGATATTCCGGACTTCCTGCGCTGATGAAGCATACTGACCTGCCCGGTGCCCGCGTCTTCTTCACTGAAGTTGGCGCGGGCACCGACCCATACCGGGACAACTATGGCGCACACGTTCCCGATGACCCTCGACTTGTTGAAGAGCGGCGTTTCGGACTATTTACGGAGATCGGAGCGCCAATCGTCTGGATGAACCAGACGCATTCGGCCACTGTTGAGCTTCTTGATCCCGCAAAGATTTCTCAGTATGAGTCTGGGCGTGTGGGGGAGTGGGGCCCCATTGAGTCAGACGGAATCGTCGTCGATTCTCGCCAATGGGAAGCCCCGCCAGCTCTTGCGGTAATGACTGCGGACTGTATGCCGGTGTTGTTGAGTTCGCGCCAGGGAGTCATCGGCGCGGTCCACGCTGGTCGGGTCGGCTTCCTTCACGGAATCTTGTCCCATGCCCTTGACGCTTTTCATTGCCAAGGCGTGCAAAATAAAGAAATCTCTATGCTTATCGGTCCGTGCATCTGCGGTAAATGTTATGAAGTTTCTCCGCAGATGAGATCAGAGAGCGCCGCCAGCTGCTCAGCTATTGCCTCGCAAACATCGTGGGGGACCGAGGCCTTAGATTTGCCGGGTGCTGCCTTGCAGTGGGCTCGCGAATGTGGGCTTAGTGCTTCTTGGGTGGGTGAGTGTACTCTCGAGAACCCGGCTTACCATTCCTACCGTCGTTCCCCTGAATGTGGGCGTTTTGCGTCGGTAATTGCGACATGCCGACACTCTTAAGCTGAAGCGATGCTCTGGGGCATTACCTTGTGCACAGGTCCCATTATTTCAAGGAGAGCATGATGTCAGGCTTCGGAGCGAAAGCACGCCAATTCATGGGTTGGTACACCCCGGAAGAGGTCGATGAGAGCACTTTGGACTTCCTTCCCGAAGAGTTTGAGGAGACAGAGGTGGCTCACATTACGCCCACTCCCGCATCGAATGTCACTCCGATTCACCGCGAGGAGCGTCGTAGCTCTCAGCAGGCCGATCTTTCTCGGATTGTGACAGTTCGCCCGCTGAACTACAACGATGCTCCCGCAATTGCTGAACCCTATCGTGACGGCATTCCGGTGATTATGAACCTCTCGGAGGTTTCCGATAAAGATGCGCAGCGCTTCATTGATTTCGCTGTCGGTCTGACCTACGGACTCCAGGGTGTTTTTGAGCGCGTGACCGATCGTGTCTTCCTCCTGTCACCCCACAGCGTCGAAGTTACTGGCGACGTCACCGGCTCCAATCGTTCGGCTACTGCACTCTTCGGGCGCTGACAATGGTATTCCTGTGGCTGGGAGGGGCGATTGCTCTTCTTGCCGGTCTTTACATGCTCGTGCTGATCGCACGCATGATCTTTGACTGGATCCGCCTCCTCTCGCCGTTATGGCGCCCACAGGGAATCATTCTGCTGATCGCAAATGTGATCTACTTTTTCACAGACCCTCCACTAAAATTTCTGCGCAAGATGATCCCACCGGTTCGTTTGGGAGGAAACGTCGCTATCGACACGGCCTTCCTGATCGTCTTCTTGGTGACGATCCTGTGTGAAAACCTTGGTGTTTTCATTCGGAGCTTCGGTGTTTGATCTGTGCAGCTGACGCGCGCTCTCGATCCCGTCGCACTTGCGTGTCGCCCGAGTAATAAGTGAAATATGGGGAAATTGGTGTTATTGTGACGCTAGTTCCGCTATTATTCAGTGTGTAGTTCGGGTCATCCTCATCGGTGATCCGGTGGTGTGAGTGCACTGCACCACGTAACAAAGTACCGAGAGGTAAACAAATGGCTCTGCTCACAACCGAAGATGTTTTGAACAAAACCTTCAACATCGTTAAGTTCCGTGAAGGATACGACCAGGTCGAGGTCGACGATTTCCTTGATGAAGTTGTTTCCACGATCTACACCCTCCAGGCTGAGAATCAGAACCTGCGCGAAGAGCTCGAAGCAGCTGAACGTCGCGTAGCCGAGCTGTCGAACGGCCAAGCCACCACCTTCACGGCACGCGAAGAACCCGAACCCGTCGTCGAAGAGGCACCTGCCCCCGCAGCGTCTGTCACCGAGACTGTCGTTGCCGCTCCTGTCGCCCCCGCGACCCCGGAGAGCGCAGAGTCTGCAACCTCGATGCTCGCTTTGGCTCAGCGTGTCCACGACGAATACGTGCGCGATGGTCGCGAAGAGTCCGATCGAATCATTGCTGACGCCAACGCTAAGCGCGATAGAGATCATCGCGGATGCTCAGAACCAGCACCAGAACATCCTTTCTCAGCTGGATCAGGAGCGTTCGCTGCTCGAAGGAAAGATCAACGAGCTTCGTTCCTTCGAAGCCGAATACCGTGCAAACCTGCGTGACCACCTCGAGGGCCTGCTCAAGGAAGTGAACGCCGGTACGCAGAACTGATTGTCTTTTAGACATCCGTTATCTTCTCTATGACGGTGGCGCCTGAGCGGCGTCACCGTCATAATCTTTATGTGAAGAAAAAAATAACCGCGCGATACTCATCTGGGCATACGTCATTGCAATCCTTGCGCTCGCACTTGATCAAGCCTCGAAGTTTTTGGGCACTGAAGAATCTAGGAGACGGCACTGTTCGTCCGCTTCTTGGGATCTTTTCTCCGCCTAGAACTGACCGCCAATCCGGGCGCTGCGTTTTCACTGGGATCTCACGACGATCATCTTCACATGCATTGCCTGCGTCGTCGTTACTGCAATCATCATGTATCTTCCCCGGGTTCGCTCGCGCTTCCTTGCCTTCGGTTGCGCTCTTCTTCTGGGTGGGGCAGCGGGTAACCTTGTCGACCGATTTATCCAAAACCCAGGCTGGGGTAACGGACACGTTGTTGATTTCATTGGTTACGGGAACTGGTTTCATTGGAAACGTTGCCGATATCTGGATTGTCTGTGCTGTCATCCTTCTCTTTATCGGTAGCTTTATCGGCCCCAAACGTGGCGCTCACTGATCATGCCTGAAACTCGCCTCATGCCTGTTCCTGACGCTCTCGTGGGAGAGCGTATTGACGCAGCTCTTTCTCGAATTCTTGGACTCTCACGCTCGCGATGCAGTGACCTGATCCTTGAAGGACATATTCGAGTCAATGGAAATGCCGCCTCGAAATCGCTCAAGCTCGGCGAAAACGACCTCCTCGAAATCACCATCCCAGATCCGGAAGTTCCTGTCACTCCCGTTGTTGGCATGGATATTCTCTACGACGATGACGACATTGTTGTTGTGAATAAACCTGTTGGGGTCGCCGCTCATTCTGGTCCCGGATGGACGGGTCCGACGGTTGTTGGCAATCTTGCAGCAGCTGGGTATCGCATTACGACACACGGCCCGGTTGAACGTCAGGGGATCGTTCACCGCCTCGACGTAGGGAACCTCCGGCGCGATGATGGTTGCCAAATCAGAACTTGCCTACTCGGTTATGAAGCGCGCATTCAAAGAGCGCACGGTCCGTAGATCTACCACGCGGTCGTTGCGGGGCATCCCGATCCGGCCTCGGGAACGATCGACGCACCCATTGGTCGTCACCCTTCTCGCGAGTGGCGGATGGCCGTGATCGACGGGGGAAAACACGCGGTGACGCATTATGACACCCTCGAGTTGATGGCGGGTGCGGCGCTGCTCGAAGTCCGCTTAGAGACCGGGCGTACGCATCAGATTCGCGTTCACATGGCGGCTGTCGGACATCCTTGCGTCGGAGATGTCTTTTACGGGGCGGATCCGACGAAGGCGGAGGAACTGGGCTTGGAACGTCAATGGCTTCACGCCGTTGAACTCGGCTTCACCCATCCGCGCACTCAACTTCCTGTAACTGTTCGCGCGCCTTACCCGGATGACCTTCAAAGAGCTCTCGAGACTTTGCGTGAAGCTTAAGGCTTGATCTTTCGATTCAATCAGTACGGCCTGAAGAGAAACACTAGACTGGAAGCATGGCACCTGTGGACTCGTTCGTGCACCTGCACAATCACTCGGAATACTCGATGCTCGATGGGGCTGCGCGAATCAAGCCGATGGTGGCAGAGGCCCAACGTCTGGGGCAGCCCGCAATTGGTTTGACCGACCACGGATACCTTTTTGGTGCCTATGAGTTCTACGATGCAGCAACGAAAGCCGGCATTAAGCCCATCATCGGACTCGAAGCCTATGTGACCCCTGGGACTTCTCGTTTTGATCGCCAAAAGGTCACCTGGGGTGAGCCCTGGCAGCGTTCCGACGATGTTTCGGCCTCGGGGTCCTACAATCACCTCACATTGATCGCCTACTCAACCGAGGGAATGCACAACCTTTTCCGCTTGGGATCCTACGCCTCGGTAGACGGACAATTTGGTAAGTGGCCGCGCGCAGATAAAGAACTTCTCGAGCGCTTCCATAAAGGACTGATTGTCTTCACCGGTTGCCCCTCAGGGGCGGTGCAGACCCGCATGCGTTTGGGGCAGTGGGACGAGGCCGTGGCGGAGGCTGCGGAATTACGCGATATTTTCGGGCCCGAAAACTTCTATGTCGAAGTGATGGATCACGGGATTGAGTTTGAGCGTCGTACCCAAAAGCAGCTCCTCGAACTAGCCAAGCTCATGGATGCCCCGCTGGTAGCGACCAACGATGCGCATTACGTGAAAAAAGAAGATCGCGGGATCCAAGACGCGCTCTTGTGTATCAACTCGGGGTCGCGAATTTCCGACCCTGATCGCTTTAAATTTGACGGCGATGGCTACTACATCCGTCCCTCCGAAGAAATGCGCTCGATCTGGAAAGAGCTGCCCCAGGCCTGTGATTCGACGCTTGAGATTGCCGAAAGATGCGAGGTCCACTTCCACACGACTGCGGAAGGCGCCTCGTATATGCCGGACTTTCCGGTGCCCGAAGGGGAAGATAAGACCTCTTGGTTCATCAAGGAAGTCGAAAAGGGTCTTCAGGAGCGATTCCCGAAGGGGATTCCGGATGCTGTGCGTAAGCAAGCAGAATACGAGGAAGACGTCATCATCAAGATGGGTTTCCCCGGCTACTTCCTGACGGTTGCGGACTACATCAACTGGGCGAAGAGCCAAGGGAATCCGCGTCGGGCCGGGCCGTGGTTCCGGTGCTGGATCCATGGTCGCCTATGCGATGAAGATTACCGAGCTTAACCCGCTCAACCACGGGCTGATCTTCGAACGCTTCTTGAACCCCGAACGTATTTCGATGCCTGACTTCGACGTTGACTTCGACGAACGTCGTCGCGATGAAGTCATCGAGTACGTCAAGCAAAAGTATGGTGAGGACCGTATTTCTCAGGTCGTTACCTATGGTCGAATCAAGACGAAGCAGGCTCTGAAGGACTCCGCGCGTATTTTTGGGGCGCGATTTCAAAGGTAGGGGAGCAGCTGACGAAGGCCTTGCCGCCATCGGTCATGGGCAAGGACATTTCTGTTGCGGGTATCTTCGACGAGAATGATAAGCGCTACGCCGAGGCGGCGGAGTTCCGCAAGTATTACGAAGAGAACCCGGACATTCACGAGGTCGTTCAATATGCTCTGGGCCTTGAAGGACTGACGCGTCAGTGGGGTGTACACGCCTGTGCAGTGATTATGTCTTCACATACGCTGACGGACATCATCCCGATCATGAAACGTCCGCAAGACGGCGCAATCATTACGCAGTTTGACTATCCGACCTGCGAAGGATTGGGCCTGCTCAAGATGGACTTCTTGGGCTTGCGAAACCTCACCGTCATCTCCGATGCTTTTAGAAAACATCAAGCTCAACGGGAAAGAAGATCCAGATCTAGACCATGTGGCGTTGGACGACCCGGCAACCTACGAGCTGCTGGGGCGCGGAGATACTCTGGGTGTCTTCCAGCTGGATGGTGGCGGTATGCGCGATCTTCTCAAGCTCATGAAACCCGACAACTTCGAAGATATCTCGGCTGTGGGTGCGCTATATCGCCCGGGGCCCATGGGTGCAAATTCCCACACGAACTACGCGTTGCGTAAGAACGGGCGTCAAGAGATCACTCCTATTCACCCTGAGCTTGCGGAGCCAGTGAAGACATTCTTGGAACGACTTTCGGTCTGATCGTCTACCAGGAACAGGTCATGCAGATCGCCCAGAAGCTGGCGGGCTACTCCCTGGGCCAGGCAGATATTCTGCGCAAGGCCATGGGTAAGAAGAAGAAGGAAGTTCTGGACCAGCAGTTCAAGGGCTTCCGCCAGGGCATGATCGATAACGGATACTCCGAAGAATCGATTCAAGCTCTGTGGGACGTCGTCGTTCCCTTCTCTGCCTACGCCTTTAACAAGGCGCACTCTGCAGCTTACGGTTTGGTGTCCTACTGGACTGCTTATCTGAAAGCGAATTACCCAACGGAATACATGGCAGCCCTGCTGACTTCAACGAAGGACAACAAGGACCGCCGTGCGCTCTATCTGGCGGAATGTCGTCACATGGGAATTACGGTTCTTCCTCCCGATGTTAATCATTCGATGGGAACCTTTGCTCCTGATGGTCAGGATATTCGTTTCGGTTTGAACGCGATTCAAAACGTTGGAACTAACGTCGTTGATGCCATCGTGGAGACCCGAAGGGAAAAGGGAAAGTTTACAAACTTCCAAGATTTCCTCGACAAGGTTCCCCAGGTTGTGTGCAATAAGCGCACCATTCAGTCCTTGATTCGCGCGGGAGCTTTCGACTCGCTTGGCTATACCCGCCGTTCGCTTCTCGCCCGCTGCGACGAGGCCGTGGATGCGGTGATCGACCTGAAGCGCAACGAGGCAATCGGGCAGTTTGATCTTTTTGGCGGCATGGGGATGGGAGATGAACCGGGCTCTTCACTGGCCATCGAAATCCCGAATCTGCCTGAGTTTGACCGTCGCCAAAAGCTCGCCGAAGAACGCGAGATGCTGGGATTGTACGTTTCAGACCACCCGCTGCGAGGCCTCGAAGGAGCGCTGGAGACACCAAGACGTCGAAATCGCGCAGATCGTTGGCGGCGAAGAGTCCATGGTTGATCGAACCGTGAAGATCGCGGGATTGGTTTCCGCGGTCCAAACAAAGGTCACGAAACAGGGGCAATCCCTGGGCAATCGCGACGATTGAAGACCTGGAGCGGCTCGGTGGAAGTGCTCTTCTTCCCTCGTGCCTATGAGACTGTCCAGACTTTCCTTGCTCCAGACTTAGTCGTTCAGATTGAGGGCCGCGTCAATACGCGCGACGAACAGGTATCGATCTACGGGCAGTCCATGAACATTCTGGAATTGCGCGAGGACGGTAATGTGCCCCTCGACCTGGATTGGCAGCATCGCGCTGTACGCCCGAGCTTTGCGTGAACTCAAGGAAGTCCTCGAGACTTTCCCAGGGTCCTCACCCGTACGACTACACCTGCGTGAACCCGGACGCGTGACCATTGTCGAGCTTGACTCTTCGCTTCGAGTGACGCAATCGGGTCCCTTCTTCAGTCACGTGAAAGCGGTTGTCGGAGCAGACGGTGTGCTGACCTCGCACTGATCGCGCGAAACCCGGTTGAAAATGCCGCCCGCGGGGGAGGGCGGTATCTGCGCGTGGTGGCCGGTGGCCTCGTCGCTTAGTTGACGACGCTCGACGCGCGCCGCGTAGGTCCCTGTGGCAGTGTGAAGCTCGACGAGCTCGCCATCCTCGAGGGCGTGTCCGCGCCGGGTCTCTACCTGGCCATTGACGCAAACGTCGCCACTTTGGATGAGTTCGCGTGCCTCGGCCCCATCTTCAACAAGGCCAGAAAGTTTAAGGAACTGTCCAAGGCGGATAGCCCCGCGAACCTCGATTGTGGGTACCGATGACATATGCACTCCTGCGCTTCAAAGTCTTCTGCTTTGCTGTATTATCACACGCGCCGCGCACGCGATACGATAGGCCAAGTAATCAACATGAAGTGGGAGGGCCCTGTGTCTGAAGACCAGAATCGGGACCTTGATGCGCAATTTCGCGATCTAGTCGCAGGCATGGAAACCGATTTGGAAGCGGGTGGTGTGCCCGAGAAGCGGCGGCCAGCCAGAGTCCAGCCGCTGACGACCTTGACCTCCCGTTGATGAGTCTCTTCACCTTGAAGGGGGAAAGCTCTCCGTCGCCTTGATCCTCGCGCCGATTCCTTCTGCCGAGGCCTTGCATTCCCTTCTTGCTCTTTCTGGAATCCACGAGGCCGTGGTTCGCCTGAAACCGTGGACGGGGGTTTGGCTTCGCGTGCAGACCCAGACGACGCAAGAAGACGAACTGAACGTGCTGCTCACCGGGCGTCGAGATGCCCGCCGAGGTGTTGACAAGGTTGCTTCTGTAATCTCTCGACTCTCAAAGTACGGAGCAGTTGCGATCATGTCCTGGCTCGTCGAGGGCGACGGAATCGAACCGGGAGTTTCGGGGCAAATTACCGCTCAACGCTACGTCAATGGCCATAGTGAAGACGATATTCCAGCGGGGCTTTTGCTTGGAGCGATGCCCCAGGCAACCGAGGATTTACTTCTTGGGCGTACGGTTCCCGCAGACTATCCCGATTCGATTCAAGCCGATGGCAAAGGCGGCAAACGAGGCCGTTTCATGTGGTTCAGGAAGCGTTGATGGTGGATATCGGAGAGGCGCAGAAGAACCGTTTGGCTCAGCGCTTAGCGATGGCTTCTCACAATCGTGATGATTCGGGTCAGCTCTTGGAAGCAACCGCGCGGGCTCTTCAAAGTGGTGAAGACGGCAGTGCGTCGCAGCAGAGGCACTGGTTCATGCCTTCGAAAACGAACGCATGATTGTCCCAATCCGCGTTGAAGAAGATCCTCGGGTGACGGGGATTCACGCGGGGGAGGCCGGGCATGATCCCGTCGGCTTTATTCGCGTTGAAACGGTAGCAGGGCCGGCGATTGCTGCCTTTACCTCAGCGCAGTCACTGAGTGCGTATGACCCGAATGCTCGTCCCATGGCCCTGAGCTTTCGTCGCCTCGCATTGGCTGCATTAGTTGAGAGCGCAGGCAAAGTAATCGTGGACCCTGGCAGCCGCGATATTCTCATCCCGCGCAGCGCGACGAGCGCGCTTGCTCAGGAGATCACTGGCTCCCAGCTTGGAAAGATCATGAACTACGGGACCTCCTTGCCCGGCAGGCACAGGATGAATGCTCATCGATTACGGATCTGAGCGTCGAGTATGCGGGAATGGGTGTATGCAGGGTGAGCCTCTTCATTGATCCGCAAGGAGTGGAAGAAGCGGATCGTGCGCAGTTGCGTGAAAAGGTCTTGCATACGATTGACGTTCTGAATTCGAATAAGCGTCTGAGAGCCGTTGCTGATGATATTCAGTGGGTTCCGCGCTGGGGGACAATAGCCGGATAGGGGGTACTACAGGGCGAGCATGTGAGAGATTCCATCGCTGTGGCCGCTGAAGGCCTTCGCGTTGAATGGAATTTTTTTGCTAAGATTGTTTCGACCAATCGGGGATTTCGCCCCGATCGTGCAAGCGGAGTTTCTCCCACCTTGATTCCCGCCCGGGTTGCCGGGTTGCCCACGTAGAGCCAGGGGATCGGGTTAAACGGTAGCATCCGGACGGATGTTGTTGCCGGGATAAGCCTTCGTGCGCACAGTGGCACGGAGGCATTTTTCGTGTCACGGATACGACTGTGGAAGGAGCCACTCATTAGCGAGCCTCGCATCAATGAGCGGATTCGAGTTCCCGAGGTACGTCTCGTGGGACCCGGAGGAGAACAGGTTGGTGTTGTCCGCGTGGAAGACGCACTGCGTCTTGCTGAAGAAGCGGGCCTCGACCTGGTCGAGGTTGCACCCGACGCCAAGCCGCCGGTTGCAAAACTCATGGACTACGGAAAGTACAAGTACGAAGCGGCCCAGAAGGCCCGCGATGCTCGCCGTAATCAGGGCGAACACGCAGCTGAAGGAAATCCGTTTTCCGACTGAAGATTGATGACCATGATTTCTCGGTGAAGAAGGGACACGTTGAACGTTTCCTTTCTGCCGGCGACAAGGTCAAGGTCATGATCATGTTCCGCGGTCGTGAGCAGTCACGGCCCGAAGCGGGCGTCCGACTCTTGCAGCGTCTGGCTGAAGAAGTGGGAGAACTCGCCACCGTCGAATCTATGCCTCGTCAAGATGGCCGCAACATGACCATGGTTCTTGCGCCTACGAAGCGCAAGTCCGATGCGGTGAACGAGCAGCGTAAGCGTCGCGAAGCCGAGCGTGAAGAACGCCGCGGTAAGCGCGCCGAACGCGCCAGTAAGGACCAAGCTCGTGCGGCCTCGCAAGAGGCTGATGCACAGAAGTAGTGAAGGCAGGGGCTCAGCCCCCGTCCGGAAGAAGAAGGATCAAAATAATGCCGAAGAATAAGACGCATTCCGGTGCAAAGAAGCGTTTCCGCTTGACCGGAAAGGGCAAGATCATGCGCGAGCAGGCAGGCGCACGCCACCTCCTCGAGCACAAGTCCTCCCGCAAGACTCGTCGTCTGGCCACCGATCAGGTTCTGGCCACCGCCGATGTCAAGCGCGTCCGTTCCATGCTGGGCAAGTGACCCGCACCTTCGACAAGGAGATTTAGAAAATGGCACGTGTTAAGCGTTCTGTTAACGCCAAGAAGAAGCGTCGCACCGTACTTGACCAAGCATCCGGCTACCGTGGCCAGCGTTCGCGCATGTACCGCAAGGCCAAGGAACAGGTCACGCACTCATTCGTGTACTCGTACCGTGACCGCAAGGCCAAGAAGGGCGATTTCCGTCGCCTGTGGATCCAGCGCATCAACGCTGCTTCCCGCGCACAGGGCATGACCTACAACCGTTTCATCCGGGGCCTGAACCTGGCCGGTGTTGAGGTCGATCGTCGCATGCTGGCTGAACTGGCCGTCAACGACATTGCCACCTTCAACGCTCTTGTTGAGGTCGCCAAGAAGGCTCTGCCGGCAGACGTGAACGCCCCCAAGGCCTGAGCTTTTGGTGAATAACTTTTCTGAACGCCCGTCCATCCTCGATAATCCTCATGCTGAACGCGTGAAGAAAGTCGCGGCTCTGGCCGGGCGTTCGGCGCGTTTTAAGCACGGAAAAATCCTGGTTGAGGGGCCGCAGGCTGTTCGTGAACTGATCCGATATCGTTCCTCTCTTCGTTGAGGACGTGTATTACTCTGCATCTGCAGCGCGGCTACACAGCGAGCTTATTTCCGAGGCAACGCAGGCCTGCCGCTGGGTTCATGAAGTCAGTGACGAGGTCTCTGAAGCGCTGAGCCGTGATAGCCAAGGGATTTGCGCAGTTGCTCGAAGTGGTGCGATCGCGAGCGAACTTCCTGAAATTTATCCCGGCGACTGCATTGTTGTTCTTGCGCAGAGCAGGGACCCGGGCAATGCAGGAACGATTATGCGTACTGCAGACGCGATGGGTGCGCGTGCAATCGTTAGCGTTAAGGGGAGTGTCGAGGCATCAAGCCCCAAGGTCATTCGTTCCTCCGCCGGCTCCGTTTTCCATCTTCCCATTGTTCCTGCAGACTCTTTTGACGAGGCCTGCCAGGCTTTGCGCGGCATTAATGCCGTGATCTTGGGGACATCCGGTGCGCAAGGTGCCTACAGCCTGACCTCATTAATGTCGTATGCCGCCTGGGAAAGACGCGGCTGGCTTACTCAAACCCATGCGTGGGTCTTTGGGAACGAAGCGCAGGGAATGAGTCAGGCCGAAATGAGTGCCTGTGATGCTCTGGTGATGATTCCGATGAGCGGCCAGGCAGAGTCCCTCAACGTTGCAAGCGCCGCTGCGATGTGCCTCTTTGCGTCGCAGAGCGCGCGCCTAGACTAGGTCTTCTGTACTAGCAATCGCTCATAAAGGTGCCCGGTGTTTCTTTGAAACACCGGGCACCCCACTATGTGAATAAGAAACTCACTTCACCTTCTTGATGCGCATGATGAGCCATGCAGCGACCAAAACGACGATGATCGCGACGATGAAAACAACCGTGTAGGCCGAGCTCGGTGTTGTTTCGGAGTGTGTCACTCCCTTGACAATCAGGACAATTGCGGAGGTCATGAGCGAACCCAGAACCATGGAAAGAGTATTCGCGAGGTTCAAGATGCCCAGGTCCTTTCCTGCCTGATCGGGATTGGGGAGAACAGAGACATTCAGCGCCTGATCGATCGCGTTGTAAACGCCGTAACCGAGCCCTGCGATGCCTGCGAAGAGGTACATGCCCATCTGGGTATGGAAGATCAGCGGCATTGCAGAGCCAATCGCAAAGAGGACACTCGCGAGTGCTACGGGGAGCTTGCGGCAACCAATGAAGTCGGTAATGGGACCAGCACCAAGAGCTGCTACCAAAGACACTGCCAAAGTGATGACTGCCATTGATGCAATCAAGTCCGCTGCAAGGTTATTTGCATCCGCGTTGCCCGCGAAGATGTAGTCCTTAGCGATGTAGAGCAGGTAGGTGTTGATCATCCAGTAGCCGCCCATCATCAAGGTGCGGCCAACAAGTGCGTAGTAGAAATCAGGAGCATTCTTAGGTGGACGGAAGGACTCCATCAAGATCTTGAAGGAGAACTTCTGGTTCGATTCACCCCTGTTATCGCCTTCGCGAGGCCAGATAATGACGGTGACAATACCGATAGCGGCGAAGACGGCTGCGCCGAGGAGCCATCCGTGTGTCAGCCCGTTATCGACCTTAAGCAAGCGCGCGCCAACAAGGTTACCGATGGTTTGTCCAGCTGCGATGCCTGCACCGTAGAGGCCAGAGATCGTGCCTCGAACCTCATCGGGGATGCGGTCCGACATCGTCGCGACGAAGGGTGCCAGCATGACGTTGTAACCCAGCTGAGCCATGCACCACAGGACAAGGATCATCGGGAAGGAATTCTGGTTGAGAGCGAGCAGCGCCATCGCGCCGCCAGCAATCAAACCACCCAGAATGATCCACGGGGTGCGCTTGCCGAAACGAGAACGCGTCAAGTCAGAGAAAGTACCGAAGACGACGTTAGCGATCAGGGCGACAACCGAGCCTGCGGCGTTGATCGTGCCGAGCATCGATTCTTTGCCGCTGGCACTGATGTTTTCTAGCACCGCGGGCAAGATCACGGAGGTCAAGGCAACCCAAGGGATCGCGCAGGCAACCGCGCTCAAGGTAAAACCAATGCTCAAGCAAGATGAGGTTTGATTCGCTTCATCCTCGATTGAAAAGTGCTTGTAGCCATGATGAGTTCCTTCAGGGATGATTAGTTGGCGACGGGCGGGTTGGCAAGAAGGTCGTCTGTCGTGTGCTCGCCTGACTATCAGTCCACGACAGTGAGCTGATAGAACCAGTTCCCGACGGGGCGGCCGGATTGAAGGTGAGTCGCGCGCTCGTGCCTGCGCCTTCCCATGCCAGCGTCAGCACTTCGCCGTCTCGCTGGTAGGAGAAGGTTCCGTCAAAGGCTGGAAGAGTGTTACGGAACGTGCACAGAGCGTTGAGTGCCTGAACGACTGGGCGCTTGAGGTTCTCTTCAACTTCTTGTGCCGTGTAGTAGTGACGGTTGATATCGCGCCCGACATTGGTGCGCCAGGCAGTTCCATGTCATTGGCGCCGGCCATTGCACCCACGTAGTAGACCTGGGGGATTCCCGGCAGGAAGAACTGAACCGCGCGAGTCGCCAGGTAATGCTGGTCATTGCAGCCCAATGCCGAGTAGTAGGTCGAGTTGACCTGGTACAGATCCGGGTTCGAGGCCGCCGCCCCCGTTGCTTCGCGAGATTCTCCGGGTATTCGCGTGGATCGTTTCGACGAGGCGGTCAACATCGGGATCGGGAACCAGACCCTTGAGGGAGCGATCCAGCTGGGTCTGAGCCAGATGTCGATGACGCCGATTCCGTCATGGGTATCCAAAACAGTCACGGCATTGTTGGGGCGCACGTTGATCCAGTGCTCAAGAGCGTCGACGCTGCCTGAGAAGATTGAGTGGAGCAGAGGCGGGGGAGAGCGAAGTCATGGACGCGGTCGACCTTGCTGGCAATGTCGATCTGCTTCTTGTAGTAGGAGTGGACTTCGATAAGTGTTTCGAGGCCCCTCTTTGCGCCCTCTTCCTTGATCCGTTCGATCAGTCTGAAGGTCTTTGGAATCATGAAGCAGGATGTGCGAGCTTCCTTTGCTCCGTATCCGACAGCGTCGAGGCGGATTGAAGAGACGTGGCTCGCACCGAGCTGATCGAGGATTGACATCAGGTATCCCCAGCCCTGGTCAGAATCGGTATCAATGTCGACCTGCTGCGGAGTGAAAGTCGTCCAAACCAGTCGTGTCTTGTTGCCCCATGTGTAGTGGGTGAGGGGAAGACTGGACGAGGACGGTAGATGCCAGCGAGTTCTTCTTCGGTCACGCCTTCTGGGAAAACACTCGACAAGGTCAGGAACATTGGGGCGAAGGGGCTGTCTTCGCCATTTTTCATGACATCTTGGAACTGCTCTGATTCCCAGGAAACATGATTGACAATGAGTGTCAACCATGATGTGTGGTTTCTGACAGCTCTGCAACGTCATCCAGGATCAGCCTCGGGTCGACCTTGTGTGATCAACGGGTCAACCTGCATCGGCGCCATCAAAGGAGTGAAGAACGGAAGAATATGTAGACGCCCTCGTACACACCCGAAAATGCCGACGCAGTGTTTCCCGTCAGCGAAAGTGTCGCCACCGAAACGGTCGGCGTAGGTGATGAGCTGAACCTTATTTTGCATGGTTTCCCCTATTCTGGTGGTGTGCGATCAGTGCACATGCCCCCTCAAAATGGTGTTCCCAAACACATAACATCTGTGAACGTTTTTAGAATAGCGGTTAGTTAACTAAATGCTTCGTGGAGTCCACGATCTGTAGCAAGCAAATAAATGCATTTTTGCTGAAAACTTCTGGGAAGAGTGCGTTCTTCATCTCAAACCCGTCTTTTGAGCTGTACTCTTCAGGGAAATGGGGTTGCTGAGGTTGCTTCTATGAGGGGTGGGACCAAAAGGCGGAACGGTCGCGGGATAGGTAGAAAAAGGCCGAACTCGCATTGCGAGTTCGGCCCCTCTGTGTCTGAATCAGGCAGCGCGAACGACTCGATCAGACTTCAGGCACTTGGTGCACACGTTCAGGCGCTTGGGCGTCCCATCGACCAGGGCGCGAACGCGCTGAATGTTCGGATTCCACCGGCGGTTGGTACGAACGTGCGAGTGCGACACGCTCTTGCCGAAGCCGGGTCCCTTACCGCACACGTCACAAACGGCAGCCACGATGTTCTCCTCGGTTTTTCTTACACGATTAGTTGTCTTGACCATGAAGATCAAGAGGCCATTGGTGACAGGTCACCGCAGGCAACTATGACACCTTATCTGATTTCGCCTCAAATAACAAGTCCACGGGGAAAATATGCGTGTCAGGTGGCACACATGTATGTGGGCGCGAAACAATGTCACTATCCCTTCAACCCACAGCGGTAGGCCACAACACGTCGTTCAAAGGATAAATGGTGTCTTTAGACTCTGGAGTGCTCGCACGCAGCTTCCTCATTGCAGCAGACGAGATGACAAAGCTTGCGCCTTTTATCGATGACCTCGATGGTGTCGGTGGTGGCGATTGTGATACGGGAACAAACGCACGAGTCACTTTCGAAGCCCTCGCCCATTCCCTCAGTGGAATTCCCGAAGACGATGCTTTGTCCATTGGGCTGGATGTCGCAATCCAAGCCGGAGTACGTGCTTGCGTGGGGCACTGCGGAATATTGATCGTCTCGATTTTGCAGTCTTGGCGTGTGGCTCTTGGAGAACAAGAACTCACCCCCATTCGCCTGCGGCGTATGCTCGTCGCAACCGCATCTGCCTCCTCAACTATCAACGGTCACACCGCGGCCTTCGATGCGATGATCGCTGAAGCTTCCTCAGAGCTCATGGGACTTGGAGATACTCTGCCAGAAGTTCCCGAAGAACTCTCCGCCTTCTGCGCCGCTGCACAATTTGGTCTGGTCGAGGCCACCAGCGCCTCGACGGGAACAATCGATGCAGGAGCTGCTGTCGTCGCACTCATGCTCAGTGCACTTGACGCAGCATGCCGAGATGATCTTGGAATGCTCGAATCTCTTACTGCGATGCTTGCCGAGCTTGCCGAACGAACTGCGAGCCGCGTGCGTCCGAGCGCTCCCGCTCCCGATCGTGCCTTCACCGTCGACCTGATTCTTCAGGGAACTCAAGACGATTGCGAGGCGCACCGCCATCATCTCGATACCTTAAACGCCCGCTACTCGTGGATCGGCCAGTCTGACCTTTTCGGACTGGGAGAGTGGCGCTTCCATATCGATACTGCGGCGCCCCTTTCCGTTCGCCCACACCGAGGACGAACTCTGCGTTTCCACGTCGCCGATGCGCGACCCGACGAAACGATTGGTATTGACACTTTGGCCGACGGTGTCACGCACCGAGGGATCCGGCTCTTGGAACGTCAACCGATTCGCCGAGTCGAACGCGCTGCGGTAGTGGCATGCACTCGCATCCCCGGAATGGTTGAAGACCTTGCGCTGTGCGGTGCTCACGTGTTCCTCAACCCCCAACTTGAAGATCTCGAAGCCCTGGTCCAACCCGCTCGCTGCGCCTCCAGTGGCGTGGAATTGATCGTTCCAAGTGATCGTGACTGTTTTGCTCTGGCGCAGAGGATTAGCGTGTCTTACGAGCGTTTGGGTGCAGAATCGGAACTCAGTGTACTCATCGCCTCGTCACACAATGAATTGGAGGCGCTCGCGGTCAGTCGCGCCTGCGCACCCCTTTTCGTTCCCCAACCGGGGGGACGGCAAGTAGCTCCAAGGCTGCGCGCACTTGTCGAAGAAAACGCACAAAGCGCATTGCTCGCCCAACATTCCAGGCCGATCGAAGCGGATTGGCAAGTTGAGGACATCTCACGTGCTGTTCAAGAACTCATTTCCTATGACCCTTCTCGGTGGGCTCTCCTCGCCGGTAGTGAAGACCCAGGCACTCTTATCGCTGTGCTGCGTCAGCTCTTGGATGGATTAAACCTGGAAGTGAGCGGTGCAGACCTTGAGGTCATTGACGCTTCCCCCCAGGCGCATTCTCTTGTTCAGGCCCTGTCGTGAATCCGCTTGATACTCCGCTTAATCTGCGCCTTCCTGCCAAACTTGCGAAGAAACTTGAGAAGGCGGGGATCAGTACTGTCGGAGACCTGCTTCTTGAAGCACCGAGGCGTTACTACCACTGGGGCGCGCTGACCCCCATGCATATTTTGCGCAGCGGTGAAGACGTCACGATCTTGGCGGAAGTCGTCAGTACTCGCCTGATCCCGAATCGCTCACGGGCAGGAGTGCGCCTCGAAGTGCTCCTCACGGACGGTACAAGCCAGATGAGTGCCACCTTCTTTGCTGCAAATCCCTACAAGCTCAGTGTTCATGAACGCCTGCTTCAACCGGGAGAACACTTTCTTTTCGCCGGAAAGGTCGGATCATATCGCGGGAATCTGCAGCTGGTGCATCCCGAGTTTGAAGGAGTCGAAGATGATCAAGATGATCGTTCCCTTCGCGAGAGATCGCATCGCCCGATCCCCATTTATTCCTCTAAAGGTGGTATCACCTCGTGGGTGATCGCCCGAGCGATTGCTGTTCTCCTTGAATCGATTGAGCTCGATTCAATCCCAGACCCTATTCCGGACAGTATCCGCACGCGCTACGATATCGATCCCCTTGGCCGTTCACTCCTCCTTCTTCACCAAGGAACAAGTGACGAAGAAGTCGCCCGAGCGAAGAAGAACTTGCGGTGGAGGGAAGCCTTTATCCTCCAGGCTTTCCTTGCGCACAGACGTCTAGGCAACAACGCGATACAGGCTTGCGTCTCGCCGCACTCGTCGCCTGAATTGACTGCCTTCTTGTCCTCTCTTCCCTTTACTTTGACCGATTCCCAAAAGCATGCGATTGAGCAGATCAGTGCGGGGTTGGCAGATTCTCACCCCATGCAGCGCCTTCTTGAAGGAGACGTCGGTTCTGGGAAAACTGTCGTCGCGCTGGCTGCCCTCATCCAAGTCGTCGCCGCCGGGCATCAGGGGGCTCTCCTTGCTCCCACCGAAGTTCTAGCGAAGCAGCACGTGGATTCTTTGCGTGCCTTGCTTGCACCTCTTGAAAAAGGCAGGTTTTTCAATTGACCTGCGCCTTCTGACATCCTCGACACCTGCTCCGGCTAGACGCGAAATTGAACGCGTACTTGCCTCTGGGACTCCGCTCATTGTCGTCGGTACCCACGCCTTGCTTTTTGCTCGTAATCTCTTTGCGGACCTAGCCCTTGCAGTGATTGATGAACAGCATCGTTTTGGTGTGCGCCAACGCGATGCACTTTCGAGACAGCCGAAATGATGGGCTCCCTGGTCCATCAGCTAGTCATGACTGCTACTCCGATCCAAGAAGCGTCGCCATGACGATTTTCGGCGATCTAGATGTGACCGTCATGAAGGAACTGCCCAAGGGCCGTCAGCCTGTAGCCACCTACGTTGTTGACGCGGGAAATGAAACGTGGATGAGACGAATGTGGCAGCGCGCTCGTGAGGAGATCGACGGAGGCGGACGTGTATATATCGTCTGTCCCCGCATTGATGACACCGATACGAGCGATGCGCTGCTCAATTCTGAGTCTTCTGTTCCCCTTGCCTCAGTTTCCCAAACCTTACTCTCCCTCTCCACGAACGATGCCCTGCGCGGGATTGGTACGGCAACTTTGACAGGGCGCGACAGTAGCGAGGATAAAGAAGCCATCATGAGTGCCTTCGCAAGTGGCGAGCGTCCGATTCTTGTGGCTACTACCGTCATCGAGGTCGGAGTCGACGTTCCGGAGGCGACCATGATGATCATTTTGGATGCGCAACAGTTCGGCCTTTCTCAGCTCCATCAATTGCGCGGGCGCGTTGGGCGCTCCGCTCGAGCAAGTGTGTGCATGGCAGTTCACCCCAGTGCGATCACCGATACTTCTGCCAAGCGCCTCGATGCCTTCGCTTCAACGACAGATGGCTTTGTCCTTGCCGAGGCCGATCTTGCGCTGCGTAGGGAAGGGGATGTTTTGGGATCGGCTCAGTCTGGAAAATCTTCTCGCCTGCGTTTCTTAAGCGTCGTTCGCGACGGAGAGATTATTGAGGAGGCACGTTCGTGTGCGCAGGAGCTTCTTGCCGCTGATCCCGAGCTGAGTGAACACGCCGCGTTGCGACAAGCTCTCAATGACGCTTCAAGCGAAGAGCTCGTGTGGATGGAGCGTAGCTAACGTAGTCTTAAACCATGACTCGAATTATTGCTGGCACTTTGAAAGGACGAATCCTCCAGGTTCCTCCTTCAGGGACTCGGCCGACCTCCGAACGTGTGCGTGAGGCAATTTTTTCGCGTCTCGAGCACATGGGTGTCATTGAAGATGCAAGAGTCCTTGATCTGTATGCGGGAAGCGGCGCTTTGGGTTTCGAGGCCATCTCGCGGGGAGCAGCGTCCCTAACCTTAGTGGACTCATCTGCGGCAGCAATTCGCACTTTAAAGAAGAACCTTCCGCTTGCGCCCGAAGCGCTGATCATTGGCGCAGATGCTCTTTCTGCGGTCTCCAATCGCCTGAGCGGTTCATTTGACCTAGTCTTTATCGATCCACCCTATGACGAGGCAAGCCAGGACGTCACTGAACTCCTCAAAGCCCTGCTTCCTTTGTGTTCTCCAGATGCCTCTATTGTTGTCGAACGATCGACGCGGTCTCCCGAAGTTGAGATTCCAGAGGGATTGATGTGCGAAGACCGCAGAGACTGGGGAGAAACTCGAGTCTTTTTCCTTGCGCCTCCACTTGATGAACAGGACCACGAGAGCGAATGAAAGCCGTTATTCCAGGGAGTTTTGACCCTCTTACGCTGGGGCACCTCGACATCATTACGCGCGCTTCATACATCGCGGATCACTTGATCGTTGCGGTCGGGGTGAACCCGGCTAAGGCCTCGGCAAGCGATATGAAATGTCGGCTTGAAAGCGCTGGTGCGGGGGTTGCTCATCTGCCCAATGTTGAGATCCTCCCGATGCGCGGATTGCTTGTCGATTTTTGTGCAGAAAATGATGTCGACGTGGTCGTGAAGGGGATTCGCACCAGCGCGGATATGGACTCTGAGATGGCTCAGGCCGTAACGAATAGGGAAATCGGTGGGGTAGAAACGCTGTGGATTCCTACCGATCCTCGCTACCAACATGTCTCATCGTCATTAGTGCGTGAACTTTTTGGCTGGGGAATGGATGTTTCTCGGTATGTTCCTTCCGCAGTTTTGGCTCTGTGGGGAGAAAATAGGGCTGTAGTGTACGCGCACCGAGCAACAGGAGGACACAATGACTGAGACCCACGACGAGCAGGCGGATTCGGCGCAGCAGTGGGAGGACCAGACGGTCTATGGTCCCTCGACCGTCATTGCTGCCTTGGATCGAATCGAAGATCTCCTTGAGCTGCGCGTTCAGTTCCGCTTTCGGCATCCGTCATGGTGAACCGAGCCGAGCTATTGGATCTTCTTGACCAAGCGCGTGAAGCTCTTCCGGATGATTTGAAGGCTGCGGATGCGGTTGTGGCCGATGCTGACGCTGTGCTGGTGCGCGCTGACTCAGCTGCAGAAACAACGATCGCCGAGGCAAACGCGCGTGCTCGTTCGACGATTGACGAGGCCCGTGAGAAGGCGGACCAGCTGGTTGCCGAGGCTGAAGAACAAGCACAGCGTACCCGTGAAAAAGGCCGAAGAAGAAGCAGCTCGAGTTCGCGCGCAGGCACAATCGGATGCGGAAAATACGCTGGCCGATGCAAATGCCCAAGCGGAGCGCTTGATCTCAGGCGAGAACATCAAGCAGATGGCCGAGGAACGTGCGCGTGAGATTGTTTCGCAGGCTCGTGCTCAAGAAAAGCAGATGCGTACCGGTGCAGATGATTACGCCTCGGCTTCACTCAGTGAGTTGTCCTCACTGCTCCAAGAACTCCAACGCCGCACTGATGCCGGTCGGCGCGCCATCGCCGAGCGCAATGGCCGTGATTTGACGAATGTGACTTTAGAACATGAGTGAACGTCCTCTGGAAATTTCCCTTCGCGATCTTTCACGCTCGCCGGGATCGATGCGCGACTATGAGCTGATGTGGGAAGTCCCCGAGGATCTGGGGACCTCCATCATGCGTGTCGCTCCGGGCAGTGAACTTCCTATCGATGTCGCAATCACCTCGGTTGATGATGGTGTTTTGGTACGTGTACACGCAGACGTCGACCTTGAAGGTGAATGCGTCCGTTGCCTTGACGAGGTGCATCGTCACCACAGCGTCGATATAGATGAGCTGTTCTTTGAACCCAAAGCTGCTCAGCGCCTTCGCCGGGAAAACGATGAAGAAGCCGATGACTTCCTGACGATCTCGGCAAAAGATACGATCGATATTGAGTCGATTGTGCGCGATGGGATCGTTACTTTGATGGAAGACCGACCACTGTGCAAGCCTGATTGCCAGGGATTGTGCCCGGGGTGTGGAGAAAAATGGGAGGATCTGCCCGAAGACCACGAGCACGTCGTGATTGATCCGCGCCTTGCAGGGCTCGCGGGGCTTTTTGATCAGCTCTCGCACCAGGATGAGAACTGATGGCTCGCCGATCGAAACTCCCGGTTCCGCCGCGCCCTCAAACCGATACCCTGCTTGAAGCATGGGGGACCCCGGTACGCCAAGATCTCTTGGACCTTGCGCTCATTCACCGTTCCTACGCAAACGAGGCAGGGGGCATCGCGCATAACGAGCGTTTGGAGTTCTTGGGAGACTCTGTTCTTTCCATCGTTATTGCCGATGAACTCTTCCATCGCCACGTCGACGTACCTGAATCTGAGCTGTCACGGATGCGTGCCGCAACCGTGTCTCAGGAGCCTCTTGCGCAAGCTGCAAGGCACATCGAATTGGGGGAGTACATTTATCTTGGCCGTGGGGAAAGCACGCACGGAGGACGCGACAAGGACTCGATTCTTTCCGATACCTTTGAGGCTCTCGTTGGAGCAACCTATTTAAGCGTTGGGCTTGAAGGTGCCAGAGAGACGATTTTGCGTCACCTTGGTTTCCTTCTTGTACACGCGGTCGAACGCGCTGCAGAGCAGGATTGGAAGACGACTCTCACAGAGTTTGCTTTCACCCATGATATGGGGGCAGTGACCTACGAGGTCGAGGGCGAAGGCCCCGACCACCAGAGGGTGTTTACCGCGCATGCGCACGTCGCCTCGAGAACTGAGCAGGTTGGCCAGGGCGTCGGATCCTCAAAGAAACATGCTGAAAATGCTGCTGCTGCGGACGCTGTTGCCCGTCTGACCAGGCAGCGCTCGCGGAAGAAAAAAGAAGGAGAAGCCCGTGGCTGAAACAGAAGAAAGCGATTTGAAACTCCCATCCGCGTCATGATCGTCGATGATCATGAGATTGTCCGCCGAGGTATCGCGGAAATCGTCGATCGTGCAGATGACCTTGAAGTCGTTGCAGAAGCTGGAACGGTCCAAGACGCCTTGCGTCGAGCGCAATTGGTCAGTCCTGATGTCATCCTTGTTGATCTTCAACTCCCCGACGGGACTGGGATCGACATCATGGAATCCCTCGGGCAGACAAACCCCGAGATCCGTCCGATCGTTCTGACTTCCTTTGATGATGACGAGGCCTTGGCTGAATCCCTTGCCAAGGGGGCACGTGCCTACGTCCTGAAGACCGTTCGAGGTGCGGAAATCACCGATGTCGATTAAGGCTGTGGCACAGGGCGTATTCTTCGATGAGCGCACGCTGACGCGTCGGCGCGCAGATCACGACGATCCGACGGCTGATCTGACTCCTTCGGAACGCAAAGTTTTGGAACTGATTGGGGATGGACTGTCGAACCGAGAGATCGGCGCAAAGCTTGGCGTCGCTGAAAAGACCGTCAAGAACCACATCACGTCGCTGCTCTCGAAGATGGGGTTGCAACGCCGAACCCAAGTAGCAGCGTGGGTTGCCGGCCAGCGCGCCGCCGCTTGGCGTAACTGAAAGCCTTGTTTAGGACAGGGGGACGCGCCAGGTGATCCTGGTGCCTTTTCCCTCTAAACCTGTCCCCAAAGTGAATGTTCCACCGTTCAGACGCGCGCGTTCTGCCATGTTCGCGAGCCCTGAATTTCGCGTGTGTTCGGGGTCGATTCCAACCCCGTCGTCTGCGATGGACACCGTGAGGCTACCTGAGTTCGTGTCTCCGTGAAGGTCAACACTGACGGCGCCAGCCGTTGCGTGAGCATGACGGGCAATGTTTGACAGTCCCTCTCGAACGACGGCGACCGCGTCATCGCTTCGTGAGTCATCGACCCTGGAATCCACCAATTCCACGAGGCAGTCTTCGCTCTCTGCTTGCTCGTTGACGGCTTGACCATCAACGGATATCAACAGCGAGGGGGCAAAACCCAAGAAAGAACGCGAGAGCGAGGACTCTCGACGAATACGCTCCACTAGACCCACATTGGAATCTGGTTCACGCAGGTTGTGGACGATCGCGCGGATCTGACGCACGGCCTCGTCAATGGAAGCCAAGGAGAGGTCAAGGGCGTGAATGACTTCGCTGACCTCAAGCTGCTCTTCGCTGACTTTTTGCTTAGTGGCGTCCAACTGCATTCCCGCAGCAAAGAGCTGCTGAATTGCGAAATCGTGAAGATCCCGACCGATACGGTCACGCTCATCCAACAGTGAGGCGACGTCTTCTGCGTGACGAGCTGAAGCAAGTTCCAAAGCGAGAGCAGCTTGAGCAGCGAGAGACTCAGCGAGGTCAAGTTCGGAGTAGTCGAACTCTGGTTTTCCGGGGAGACGGAGCAAAATGAGGACTCCCGCAGGCTTTCCCCTCCCGCGTAGAGGAGCATAAAGCGCAGGTCCGAATTCGGTGAACTCAGGGATACGCATGGTCTGAGCGCGCGCAAGGGAGTCAACGATCATGCCGGTTCCCTCATTGAGCACAGACATTGCGCGGCCCTCGGGTGGGAACATCACGCCGAGAAGACGATCCGCGTGATGCCCATCGGTGATTTCCGCAGCCCACGTGTCTTTAACCGAAGGCAGAACGATGATTGCCGTATCTGCTTGAGAGACCTCGCGAACGGTCTGGGCGATCAGAGTAAGGCCTTCTTCTTCATCCGCGCCTTCAAGCATCGACGTCGTAAGCTGTTGGGAAGCGCGGATCCACCTGGCGCGGCGTCGGGCATCCGCATACAGGTGAGCGTTTTCAACAGCAATTCCCGCAGCCGAGGCGAGCGTCTGAACAATGCGTAGCGCGCTGAGTCCAAATCCTCCCAGGCGATTGACCAGATACAGGCGGGCATAGACCTGGCCTTGGAAGGTTACCGAAACGCCGAGGAAATTCTCGAAACCCGGCAGGTTTTCAAGCAGGCTCGGATCGTTCAAAATAACGTAGCCCTCGTCGGTAATACGCTCGACGAGCTCACCGGGAAGCTGGTCCGGTGAAGCGTTTCCTGCGGGAGCATCGCCGAATTCGACGGACATTGTCGTATCGCCCCACGTGTCGAGAACCGACAATCCTGCGTAGCGCGCACCGGTTAATGCGCATGCGCGTTCGACGAAGTTTTCCAGAATTCGCTGGAGATCGAGGCTTGAGGTCACATCGAGTGCAGCCTCGAGAAGTCGAGAGTCGGTCCTCTCCGGGCTCATTGGTCCTCCTGACTCAGTGCCCAACGGAAGTGCTCGTTGTTTTGGGCGAGCTGCTCGAAAGTTCCTCGCGCAATGATCTGCGCTGGGCGCTTGCGAGGATCTCCATTGGGATACCCCATCAGGATAATCTCATCGGCCAGTCGAAGAGCGCTCAAGCGGTGCGTGACAATGAGCAAGCCGCGCTGGTGGGCGCGCTGCGCCAAAGCGCGCATGAGGGCGTCTGCCGATTGGGGGTCCAAATGCTCACTGGCCTCGTCAAGGAGAATGATAGGCGCGGGGGAAGCAAGAGCTCGTGCAACCAAGAGCCTGCGACGCTCTCCACCGGAGACTCCAGTCGCCCCGGCACCGATGAGGGTATCGATCCCTTCAGGTAAAGAGGCACACCACTGCTCGAGGCCGACCGTCGCTGAGTAAGTCGAGCGCCTGTCGTTTGTCCAGATCCGGGTTTGCGACGCGGAGGTTCTCAAAAATGCTTGTCGCGAAAAATATGAGCGTCTTCAGCGGTTACTTGGAGAATTGATGAGCTTCCTCGTGGGAAAGCGTCCATGAGACTCACGCCGTTGAGGTGAAGGCTTCCCTCTCGCGGCGGAATGAGACCCGCAAGAGTGTGAGAAGTGTTGTTTTTCCTGATCTCGATGGGCCGACAATTGCAATGAATTGTCCACACTCGACTTGAGGTCGAGTCCTTCAACAAGTTCAGGGCCTCTGGCCAGCGCGATCGAGAGGTTTTCAGCGCTCAGGAGCGGGGAGTTCACCATTTCTGCGTGATCGCTTTGCTGTGCTTTTCCCGAGGCCGCGTGGGCGCCTTGCGTGGGGTCAGCTGTTTCTCGGCCAGCATTCTTTGCAGATAGAAGAGCCCTCGGCCCGATGAGTTCATCAATGCGCGCCGCTGCCTGTGCAGAACGCACGAGCTGGGCGACAGCAGAATTCATCTGAGAGGAAGCTTCGAAAGAAGACAGGGGAGTGAGCGCAATAACGGCTAAAGCCACCGCGCTGAGGATTTGAGCATTGACACTGGGATCCCTACGAGCAAGGCCCGACAACCGCGAAACCCATGCGCTGCTCGATCAATGAACTGAGCCCAAGCGGAGGCACGTGCTGCGCCCTTGCGGGAGGACTCAATACGGTCCTCAGCGCGTTCGAGCTCTGCCTGCGCGCGGCCGGCCAAGCCATTGATCGCCAACTCATCGTACCCGTCAATAACTGTCACAAGGGCAGTGCTCAAGGACGTACGTGCCTCAATACCTTCGACTTGGGCAGCTCGTTGTGCTCGAGCGGTGACAAGCGGAGCGAGGACACCCGAAGCGATAAGACACAGTGCCAAGATGAGTGCCGCTCCCGGTGACAAAAGCGCCAAGGCGCTGACGGTCCCACAGCCGACAATGGCTGCGACCCCGGCGGGAAGAACAGACTTGACGATGAAGTCACCGACTTCGTCAACATCGGAACCGATGCGTGCAAGAAGGTCTCCGCGGCGCAGCGAAGTGACGTGGCTCAGATCTGCCTGCGCGATTTGATCATAGAGATGCAGGCGAAGGTGATCCATTCCCTCAAGGGCAACACGATGGGAGACAAGGCGTTGAACGTAACGCAGGAGCGCGCGCGAGACACCGAAAAGGCGCACTGATGTAGCAGCAACGGAAAGGACCAAGACTGGAGGCATCTGGGAGGCTCTCGCAATCAACCATGCAGAAGTGGCGCCAAGCGCAATCGAGGACCCGATGCCCAGACTCGCAAGAAGGAGAGCGCTGATAAAACGCCATTTTTCAACGCGCAGCAAAGAAACAGCCCAGCGCAGGGAAGAACGTTCTTGAGGAGTGAGGATCCGCATGACTACTTCCTTCCTTCCACTCGTTCGAGCTCTTCTTCGTTCATCTGTGCGCTGTGGATCTCAATAACCTGATCTGCTGCCTCGATTAACGCTTGCCTGTGCGCGATAGCGATCACCGTTCGCCCCTTGTCCGCGCAGGGTTTCAATAGCGCGGAGAACAACTTCTTCACTGGCGGCATCGAGGTGCGCTGTTGGCTCATCCAAAATAACGATGGGAGTGGTGGCCAAAAGCGCACGCGTGAGGGCAAAACGTTGTCGTTGCCCAATGGACAGACCAATTCCACCCTGGCCAATTGGAGTTTCCCAGCGAAGAGGAAGCGAATCGAGAACGTCACTGAAAGCGCATAGAGACGCCGCGGCCTCGAGATCGTCATCCGAGGCAGGGGGAGCTGTTCGCGCAAAGTTCCAGGGATCAAAGTGGGATGTTGCGGCACCCAGGTGATGGTCTTCCACCATTGCTCACGAGCAGAGCTCACGCACATTGATATCTGTGGCTGAGTCCCTGGTCGCAAGCAAATCTCGCCGCGATCTGGCTCGATGAGCTGCATCAGCGCATAGATCGTGCTGGTCTTTCCTGCGCCCGACGGCCCGACGAGGACATTGAGTTTGCCTGGAAGGACAAGGGCATTGGCGCAGGCAGGGTGCCCACACGCCGCGAGCAGCAATCGAAAGATCGCGGATCACAATCTGTGTCTGGGGCCAGTCAATTGACTCCAGAGAGGAGGGATCCCAGTGAATCTTCGCCAGTGACTGCGGGTGTCTCGAGGATTTCAGGCTCGCTCGGCTGCAGCGACACCGTTTGCGGATGCATGGAATTGCGCGCCAACCTGTCGAAGAGGTTCAAATACCTCAGGGGCGAGCATGATGACCGCAAGTCCCGTGAAGAGATCGACGTTACCGAAAACCATGCGCATACCGACTTCAACGGCGACCAGCGCGACGCATAGAGTCGAGAGGAATTCAAGAACAGCGCCCGAGAGGAAGGCGACGCGCAAAGTCCCCATAGTTGCTCGCGTATTTGAGGCGGAAGCGCGGCCAGATGCTTTCAGGGCACCTTCGCGACCGAGTGCTCGAAGGGTGGGTAATCCGGCAATAAGATCAAGCATCTGCGCGCCGAGCTGTTGCATTGATTCAAGCTTTGCTGAGGACGCATCCTGAGTGAAACGGCCGATTAGCGCCATGAAAATGGGAATTAAAGGAACGACGATCGCTGCAATGAAAGCCGACCAAAAATCCAGATAGAGAATCGTTGCCAAAGCGAGGGGCGTGACGGTCGCAGTAAGGACGAGCTGAGGCAGGTAGTCGACAAAGTAGGGGGAGAGATCACTTAAGCCGCGAGTGAGAAGTGTCGAGGCCTCGCTGCCGTTCGTTGCTCGCCAGCGCGGACCTAGTTGTGCGATATGGCCGATGACGCGTGCACGTAACTCGCGGATCGTTCGGTCTGCAGCGCGGTGACCAAGGGCCTCGCGAATCCCGATGACGGTCGCCCGGAGCGCAACGATTACGGCAAGGATGCACAAAGGCATGCGCAGTTGTGCAAGAGTCGCCCCAGAAGTGACCGCGGGGGATAGAGCTGCAGAAAGCGCAAGAGTTTGTGCGATCACCAGAAGCGCCGTCAAAATGCCAAGAATCGAAATGACGATGATGTGGCGACGGGCGCTTCGTGCATATTTGAGCAGTCGAGGGTCCAGGGGGCGCATTCTTCTATTTTCTTTCCTTTGAGGGGGAGATGCTCGCTGAAAAAACTGGTGGGCCCCCGGTTCCCCGAGGCCACCAGCTCTGCGGGGATCAGCCCGCGAGGAAATTCTGATCCAGTCTGATCTTGTCGAAGATCAAGCCGGTGTCCGTTGACACGTCCTTTGTCGAAACGCGAGAACGGAACTTCCAGTAGGACCACACAGTGTGAGCGAGGACCACGGAACGAGGCACAAGGCCACGATCGACAGGCGACGATCAGCGTTCCCTGAGTCGAGGATGCCTGCTCGATGGTCAGCGAGTAAGCGGGGTTGATGCTCGACTTCATCACTGCGGGAGCCATCGCGGAGAAGATCCATGCGACAGCACCTGCCATTGCGATGCAGGAGAAGAGGAATGCCAATCCTTCACGACGCAGAGCCTTCTGGGAGAAGGCTGCCTGGGCGATCAAGCACAGGGCTGCAACGAGCAGCGGGAGCCATCGCGAAGACATTCGTCGAGTATGCGAATTGTCCCCAGATAACCCAGATTGCTGCCAAGCAGTGGCCCGACGAGAAGCGGGGCAGCAACGATGTTTGCTCGCTCGCGCAAGTCGCCCCTCGGTCTTGAGTGCGAGGAACTGTGCACCGTGTGCCAAGCACAGGGCAACCAGGACGACTCCGCCAAGGAGCGTGTAGGGGGTGAGAAGAGAGAAGAAGCCGCCGGTGAGCTGGTGAACAGCCGTTGCCAAGGATGCCGGAACATCCTCGGGGGCAACCACCGTATTGGTGCCGTGGGTGACAACTTCGATCTTCATTCCCTGCACCAGGTTGGCGAAGGCAACACCGAAGAGGAGCGGAACGAGGAGAGCCGATACAGCGTGGGTGCGATCCCAGACGCTGCGCCACTTCTCGGACTTGATCTTCGAACGCCATTCAACTGCGCACACGCGCACGATCAGGGCGAGGAGGATCAGGAAGAGTGCCAAGTACATTCCGGAGAACATCGTGGCGTACCACTCGGGGAATGCTGCGAAGGTCGCTCCACCGGCGGTGAGAAGCCACACTTCATTGCCATCCCAGTAGCTGATGGTGCGCAGCGCCCTGAGTGCGCTCGCGATCGTCGCGGGCGAGGAATCCTTGGAGCATTCCAACGCCATAGTCGAAGCCCTCGAGAACCAGGTACATGGTCCACAGGACGGCGATGAGGATAAACCACAAAATACTTAGTGTCATGGGTCTTCCTTTCCTCAGTACCCGAAGGAGAGTGCGCCAGCGGTCGCTTCCTCATCGGATGCGTCCTTGGAGCGGGAGTGGAGGCCTTCGGCGGCGTAGCGCTTCATGAGGATGAACCAAATGACGCCGAGGACTGCGTAAACGATCGTGAAGACAACCATCGAGAAGAGAACCTGCCAAGCAGGGACAGCGCTGGAGACACCAGCGGAAGTCATCATCATGACCGAGCCGATGGGATCGCCGCTTTCAAGTCCCTGCGAGGTTCGGAACAACAACCCAAGGCTGGCGTCCCATTTCAGTGAAGATCCAACCGAAGGATGCAGCCAGGAAGGGCATCGGGATGGAGACGATTGCGAAAGTTCCCAATGCCTTCGACGCAGAAACCTGTCCCTTGCGCGTTGCCCACAGGCCCCACAGTGCCAAGAGAGCTGAGAAAGCACCCAGGCCGATCATGATGCGGAAGGACCAGAAGGTCACCATCTGCGGGGGACGGAAGTCATATTGGGATGCATCGCCATAGGTCTTGACGAAGTCCGCATTCGAGTTCAGGAGTTCAACCATGCGCTTTTGCTCGTCGGCAACGCCCTTGACGTTAGCGGAGAACGAGTTGTGCGACATGAAGGCGGCAACGCCGGGAACTTCGATGAACTTGGTGGGTTGAGTGCCGTCTTCACCCAGCGGGCATTCGCCGAACTGTGCAACGGTGAATGCTGCGCCCTGGGTATCGACACAGACGCCTTCTGCAGCTGCCATCTTCATGGGCTGAATCTCGACCAGCTCCTGGCCTTGGAAGTGGCCGGTTGCTGCAGTTCCGATTCCACCGATCAGGATGACGGCGAGGCCGAAGCGCGCGATCGGGCGCCACATGCGTGCGGCTTCCTTTGCGCCTTCTTCACCGCCGAGGCGCTTCGCCCGAGTCATCCACCACACGGAAAGACCTGCAACGAAGGTGCCGGCAACGAGCCATGCGGAGGTAATAACGTGGGTGTATTCCCAGACAAGAACCGGGTTGGCGACGACCTTGAGGAAGCCTGCGGCTCCATCCAGTTCTGCGCGTCCGGTTTCGGGGTTGAATCGTGCGCCCACGGGGTGTTGCATCCAGGAGTTTGCTCCGAGGATCCACAGGGCGGAGATCATGGTTCCGATCGATGCCAACCAAATGCAAGCAAGGTGCCAGCCCTTGGAGAGGCGTCCCCAACCGAAGATCCACAATCCCAGGAAGGTTGATTCAAGGAAGAAGGCCAAAAGGGCCTCGACAGCGAGCGGAGCGCCGAAGATATCGCCAACGTAGCGGGAGTACTCCGACCAGTTCATGCCGAATTGGAATTCCTGACGATACCGGTGGCGACGCCGAGGGCGAAGTTGATCAAGAGCAACTTGCCGAAGAAACGGGTCGCCTGGAGCCATTCCTCTTTACCTGTCTTGTGCCACACGGTCTGCATAATTGCGACCAGGAGCGACAGACCGATGGTGAGAGGAACCAAGACGAAGTGGTAAACGGTCAGGATGCCGAATTGCCATCGTCCCAGTGTCAGCGCATCGAGTGCAGCTGGAGCAAAGGTCATGGTCATAATCCTGTCTCAGGGAAATTGTGTTCAGGGTGTGTCATAAGTTCGTCACAGCTGTGGCAAAACTTTGACGACGTTGTGTCAACAAATATAGAACGCAACCGTCTAAAATGCTGCTTTTCTGAACAATCGGGAGACTGTGTCGTTTCCTTCAGAAGTGCTATGGGTGACACATTGAGCTCGGCGCGAACCGCCGAATGGCAGCTCAAGCATGCCTGCACACCCTAGCGAGACAATGGAGAAGACGAAATGGTCGGAGCGCACTCTCTGACCGTCACAGTGCATGTTTTCATGAAAACGCACATGCCTGTGGTCGCCTCATGCGACTTCGAAGAGACTTCCGCTTAAACGCGTGTAAATACAGACCCAGCAGTGCGAGCTCGGTCAACATACTGACATTGTGAAAGAAGAGGCCATGCCTGAAACGCCAGCAGCAACCCTGCTTTTCCAGGCCCGACATTCCAGGAACCGACTTTTTCTGCACCGCCAAGTGCACCCCAGCAAGAAAGTGAAGAAAAACCTCAGCGCCGTTCGCGCACCCGTGCTGCGCGAAGTGAAGAAAGTACTGAGGAAACGACGCCGAAGCGTACTCGTACGCGCAAGAAGGTAACTGAGGAAGAAAGCTCCGCCGAACCCGCGCAGACGAAGCGTCGTCGTACCAAGCGTAAGGAAACGGAAGAAGAAGCCCGGCCTCGGAAAAAGAGTCGGTAACGCAGAGCGCTCAATCTTCGGAAAGTGAAGAAAGACAGAAGGCGGCGAAGAAACAAGTCGTCGTCGTCGTCGCCGCCGTGTACGCGCATCCGAAACTCAAGACGTTAACGATGAAGTTCAGGCTCTTAAGGGGTCGACGCGTCTGGAAGCAAAGAAACAGCGCCGTAAAGAAGGGCGCCGCGAAGGACGTCGTCATCATCGCATCACCGAGTCCGAGTTCTTGGCTCGACGCGAGTCCGTGAACCGCAAGATGGTCATTCGTGACCAAGGCGGACTCGATCAGATCGCGATCATCGAAGACGATCTTTTGGTTGAGCACTATGTTGCGCGCCGTACCCAAAAAGACTGCCGTCGGCAATATCTATATGGGACGCGTTCAAAAATGTTCTTCCCTCGATGGAAGCTGCCTTCGTTGACATCGGCAAGGGGACGCAATGCGGTCCTGTATGCAGGTGAAGTCAATTGGGATGCTGTTGGCTTGGAAGGAAAGCCTCGCCGCATTGAGTCTGCTCTCAAACCGGGCGATCCTGTCCTGTTCAAGGTGACGAAGGATCCCATCGGGCATAAGGGTGCGCGTCTGACCAGCCAGATCACCTTGGCGGGGCGCTACCTGGTTTTGATCCCCGGTGGTTCCATGATGGGTATTTCCCGCAAGCTCCCCGAACGCGAGCGCATTCGCTTGAAGAAGATCCTCAAGCAGGTCGTCCCTGACCTGCGGGCGTGATTGTGCGAACGGCTGCCGAAGGCGCAAGTGAAGAACAGATCCGCGATGACGTTCGTCGTCTGAGCAAGCAGTGGGACGATATTGAGTCCAAGCTTTCCTCGACGAAGAATGCGCCGGTCCTTCTGCGCGGCGAACCGGAGCTTGCTGTCCGCGTGGTTCGTGACATCTTCAATGAGGACTTCTCCGAACTCATCATTGAAGGTCATGAGACCTATGAGACGGTGAGAATCTTACGTTGATGAGCTTTCGCCCGAGCTTTCCGACCGAGTTCACAAGTGGGTCGGAACCGAGGACGCTTTCCATGCCTACCGCGTGGATGAGCAACTTGCCAAGGGAATGGATCGCAAGGTGTGGCTGCCCAGTGGTGGCACCTGATCATTGATCGAACCGAAGCAATGACGGTTATCGATGTCAATACCGGTAAGTTCATTGCGCTGGCGGAACTTTGGAAGAAACCGTTACGCGCAACAATCTCGAGGCCGCGGAAGATCGTCCGTCAGCTGCGGCTGCGCGATATCGGTGGCATCGTCATCATCGACTTGTTGATATGGTCTTGGAGTCAACCGAGATTTGGTTCTGCGTCGCTTGGTTGAATGCTTGGGACGTGATCGAACTCGTCACCAGGTCACCGAGATTACTTCTCTTGGTTTGGTGCAGATGACGCGTAAGCGTGTGGGGGAGGGGCTCGTTGAAGCCTTCTCGACCACCTGCGAGGCGTGTGAAGGTCGTGGCTTCATTGTTCACCAGCACCCCGTTGAAATCCAAGGTGCCGCCGAAGAGACGCCGAAGCGCTCGAAGAAAGCGCAAGCCCGCGCCCGTGTCGAGGAGTCTCCCGAGCACGAACGCGCTCGAGAAGCACTCAGCGCGATTGCTGCGGCGACTGTGCGCGATGATTCCTCGTCTCACCAGGGAATCGAGGTGATCACAGTGAACAGCCTTCAGCAAAGGACTCTGATTCCAGCGTTCACGAGGCTGAAGAATCCACGCCGAAGGCGGACTCTTCAGCGGATGAGCAGTCTGGGGTAAACGCCGCGTCGGCAAAGCGCCCACGCCGCTCTCGCCGGGCAACGCGTCCTCAAACGGAAGAAAGTGCCGAGGTCTCTACGCCTGAAGAAAAGCCTGAGGTGGCACCTGTAGCGCAGAATACTCCCGACCAGTTCGCAAGCGACTCCGAGCGCACGGAAGAAAGCGGAAGTGTGCAGCCGCCGACTGCCTCGTCGCAGACTAGGGAAAAACCAGCACGTCCGGGGCGAAGCCGCAGGCGTCGTGCAGTGATCGAGGCAAGTGAACCAGTCACGGTTCATCTTGATCTTCCTGAGCCGGCTGCCCCTGTTGCTGCAGTCCACAGTGTCCAAGACATCGGATCGATGTCATCGCCCGAAGACAGCGCCCCCATCAAGCGCTATCGGCGGCGTCGGGTCGCTGTCAGTGCACCCGCTGCGCCGGGCGAAGAACAGTAACAGTGCCCAAGCACACACCCAAATTCTGAAAGTTTTCGCTCTAGCGGTTTGCTTGAGAGTCGATTTTCAGCTAATTTGATCGTCGGCGCAACGAGCGCCAACGGGCTTAGTGTTTCTTGAAGAGGAACGTTGTTCGAACGTGAAGCCAAGTCCGTCCAAGTTTTCGAGAAGAGATGAGCTTCAACGTGGTCTACGCGATCGTCAAGCGCCGGCGGCCGGCAGGAAAAGGTGTCCGTCGGTGACGTCGTCGTCGTCGACAAGCTGGCAGATGAAATTGGTGCCAGCATCGAACTCCAGCCTTTGATGCTGGTCGATGGCGATGCAATCACCGTCGAGCCCAGCGCACTGGAGAAGGTCACGGTCAAGGCAGAGGTTGTTGACTCTGCTAAGGGCCCGAAGATCTCCATTATTAAGTACAAGAACAAGACCGGTTACCGTAAGCGTCAGGGCCACTCGCCAGAAGCTCGGTTATTAAGACTCACTGAGATCGCCTGAACCGTTCGATATAGAAAGTAGACGTCGAGATGGCACATAAGAAGGGCCTTGGCTCCTCCCGCAACGGTTGCGACTCGAACGCCCAGCGACTGGGCGTCAAGCGTTACGGCGGCAGCTGGTCAACGCCGGCGAAATCATCGTTCGTCAGCGCGGCACCCACTTCCACCCCGGTGAGGGCGTTGGTCGTGGCAAGGACGACACCCTCTTCGCGCTGCGCGCGGGTGCGGTTGAGTTCGCAACCCGTCGTGACCGTAGGGTTGTCAACATCGTTGAGCCGGTCTCTGCCTGAGACCGACCGCTGATTGGGGGCGTCCGGCACAAGGCCGGATGCCCCTTTTCACTATCCTGATTCGCGCTGGTGCGCACTGGTCAAGACGGGGGACACCACAGTGGCAAGCTTTGTCGATCGAGTAACGATTTTCGCCCAAGGAGGCAACGGCGGCCACGGTGTCGCCTCGGTTAAGCGCGAGAAATTTAAGCCCCTGGGCGGCCCTGATGGCGGTAACGGCGGTAACGGCGGTTCCGTCATCCTCGAAGTAGACCCACAGGTGACCACTCTTCTGACCTATCACCGTAATCCCCACCAGAGAGCGGAAAACGGCACTCAAGGCATGGGAGACTTCCGCCAAGGAAGGAACGGCGCGGACACAATCCTCCCGGTTCCAGACGGCACTGTCGTCAAGTCAAAGCGCGGTGAGCTGCTTGCTGACCTCACCGGCGCGGGAAGTCGATTCGTTATTGCCGAAGGAGGCCGAGGAGGCCTAGGCAACGCGGCGCTCGCCTCGAAAAAGCGTAAGGCTCCGGGTTTTGCTCTCCTTGGAGAGCCCGGGGAAGAACACAATGTTGTTCTTGAACTCAAGTCTGTTGCCGATGTCGCTCTTGTCGGCTACCCCTCGGCGGGTAAATCCTCACTGATTGCGGCGATGTCTGCCGCGCGCCCCAAGATTGCCGACTATCCTTTCACGACGCTTGTGCCCAATCTTGGGGTTGTTCAAGCAGGGACTCGCTACACCGTTGCCGATGTTCCAGGACTCATTCCCGGGGCTTCCAGCGGTAAGGGACTGGGATTGGACTTCTTGCGTCATATCGAACGCTGCGCTGTCATTGTGCACATTCTCGATACCGCAACTTTCGAAGTTGATCGTGATCCCGTTTCTGACCTGCGCACAATCGAAGCTGAATTGGCTGCATATGAGGGCGATCTGGGTGAAATTGAGGCTGTGTTCCCCTTATGCAGCGCCCCCCGTGTCATTGTCCTCAACAAGATCGATATTCTGATGGCCGCGATCTTGTCGATATCGTTCGCCCGGATCTCGAGGTCTTCGGCTGGCCGATTTTCGCAGTTTCTGCAGTGACCCACGAGGGCCTCAAGAGCTTTCTTCGTCTCGCTCGCCTCGTTGACGAGCACCGCGCCAGCTGCCCCAGATTGAATCTGTGCGTCAGGGTTCTGCGGCCTCGTCCAGTGGGAAGCAAGGACGAAATCACGGTGCGCGCGGTCGAACATGCCGGTGAGCTTGTTTACCAGATTCGTGGAACCAAGCCTGAACGCTGGGTGTTGCAAACCGACTTCTCCAACGACGAGGCCGTGGGCTACCTTGCCGATCGCCTTGCGGGAGCAGGGGTTGAAGATCAGCTGATGAAGGCGGGCGCTCACGCCGACGATACCGTCGTCATCGGTCGCCCTCGACGGGGAGTGATCTTTGATTGGGAACCCACGCTGACAACCGGACCGGAACTACTCGGACAGCGAGGCACTGATCTCAGGCTTGATCGCAACGAGCGCCGCACGACCGCCCAGCGTCGTGAGCGTTATCGCGAAATGATGGACGCGAAGTCTGCGGCACGAGAAGAACTGTGGACCGAGCGTTCGACCGGCGTATGGACTGATCCGGAGGATGAGCGCTAAATGACTCCAAGGCACATCGCGGTGCAGCAGGCGCCGAATTGTTGTCAAAATCGGTTCTTCTTCGCTGACCCGTGAGGATGGCGGACTTGACCTCAATCGAATCGATTCTGTCGCCAGACTCGTTTCTGCCAAAGCGCGGCGAGGCTGCGAGATCCTGATCGTCTCTTCGGGCGCCGTCGCAGCGGGCCTTGAGCCTCTTGGACCTCCTCGCGTCCGAAGGACTTAGCAGCGTCCAGGCAGCCGCGGCAATGGGCCAGGGTTATCTCATGGCGCGTTGGTCATCTGCTTCCAAGCTCACCACCCACGTCGCGCAGATTTTGCTCACCGCAGCCGACGTCATGCAGCGCGAGCACTATACGAATGCAATGTCTGCGCTCGATAAACTCCTTGCTTTTGGGGTCGTACCGATCATCAATGAAAATGACGCGGTGACGACTCGGGAAGTGCGTTTTGGTGATAATGACCGGCTTGCGGCATACGTTGCACAGATGGTTGGCGCGGATGTCTTGGTCTTGCTGACAGACGTTGATGGACTGTATACGGCACCTCCCTCGCAGCCCGGGGCTCGTTTGATCACCGAGGTTAATGCAACCGATGAACTTGGTGGAATCGACGTGCGCGGAGCTGGTTCCAGCGTGGGGACAGGCGGAATGGCGACAAAGCTCCATGCAGCCTCCATGGCCCAGCACGGGGGAATCGGCGTGATCCTCACCAGTGCAGATCGTTTGAACGAGGTTCTTGACGGGCAGCCGGTCGGAACGTGGTTTGAACCCACGAGAAACCGACCGGCCTCGCGAACCTTATGGATCGCCCACGTTGCTCCCTCAGCGGGACAGATACTCATTGATGCCGGCGCACGCCGCGCGATTACCGGGGAAAGAAGTCCTTCTTCCTCGCGGGTATTACTGATGTCCTCGGGTCTTTTTCGGCGGGAGAGTCATCGATATTGTGATGACAGTGGATTGATTGCTCGAGGGATCTCCCGCTACGACTCAGATAGCTTGGCCAAGCTCATGGGCCATAAGCAGGAAGACAAACAGAAGGAACATATGCGTCCGGCTGTTCACCGCGACGATCTTGCCGTTCTTGTTCAGGAGTAAACGTGAGTAACGAACTGGATATTTTTGAGCTGACCGACCATAGCGCGCCGCGCGCAGCGTAAACTTGCCACTCTTCGAGTGCGCAGCGTAACGCTGTATTGCGTGCAATTTCTGCCGCTCTGGTCGCTGATTCAGAAGAGATCCTTGAATCGAATGGACGCGATTGTGAGCGCGCACTCGACAAGGGGATGGCTGCTGGCCTCGTCGATCGTCTGCGTCTTGATGACTGCCGCGTGCGCTCTATCGCGCAGTCCGTTCTCGACGTAGTTGGCCTTGAAGATCCGGTTGGAACAATTATTCGTGGGGATGCACCGAAGATGGTTTGCGTGTCTCCCAGATCGCGCGTTCCGATGGGCGTTGTCGGCATGATCTACGAGGCGCGTCCCAACGTGACTGTCGATGCTTCTATCCTTGCTCTCCAAATCGGGTAATGCCGTGATTCTTCGCGGTGGAAGCGCCGCCCTTCTCGACAAATGAGACCTTGTCAAGGTCATTCGTCGCGCGATTGAATCCGTGTGGATTCTCGGCCGACTTGGTCCAGACTGTTGATTCCTGGGGACGTGAGGGCACGTGCGATGATGCGCGGCACGCGGTGGCATCGACGTTCTTATTCCCGAGGCGGCGCGGGCCTGATCCGCGCTGTCGTCGAAGAATCCACCGTCCCCGTTATTGAAACGGGAACTGGAAAACTGCCACGTCTATGTTGATAGCGGTGCTGATGTTCAAGCTGCGCTGGCCATCATCATGAACGCGAAGACCCAAAGGGTCGGCGTCTGTAACGCTGCAGAAACCCTTCTGGTTCACCGTGATATGGTCGCTTCTTTCCTCCCCCTTGCTCTTGAACAACTCACTGCCGCGGGAGTCGACGATTCACGCCGATGAAGCGACCCGTGAGGTGCGCTGCTGTGGGCGATTTAGCTCAGTTCCACAGTTGATCTGCGCGGCAACGGAAGAAGACTGGGCAACAGAGTACCTCTCGATGGACTTGGCCGTGCGCGTTGTTGACTCAATCGAAGAAGCAGTTGAGCATATCCGCACTTATTCTTCTGGCCATACCGAGGCGATCTGCACTCCCTCTCTGAAGGCAGCACACTTCTTCCGCTCCAACTTGATAGCGCGGCTGTCGCGATCAACGCCTCGACACGTTTCACCGATGGCGGCCAGCTGGGCTTGGGTGCCGAGATTGGCATCTCGACCCAAAAGCTTCACGCGCGAGGCCCAATGGGATTGGCTGAACTGACAACCAGCCAGTGGATTATTGAAGGCGACGGCGCGGTACGAAAGTAAGGGAGGGGAGCATGCCAACTCTGGACGCGGCCTCGGGAAGAATCTGACGTTCAACGGGATCGCTGGCGGCACCTTTGACCCCGATCCACCACGGGCACTCGTGGCCGTATCCGAGGTTATGGATGTCTTCCAACTCGATGAGGTTATTTTCGTTCCGACCGCAATGCAGCCCTTCAAAGCGGGTAGGAGGGGTTACACCTGCCGAACATCGTTATTTGATGACGGTGATTGCAACCGCATCGAACCCGCGCTTTTCGGTCTCCGGGTCGATATCGACCGCGGTGGAACGATTCCACACGATCGATACCAGCGATCTCAAAGGCATCCATCCGATGCAGATTTTCTACTCATTACGGGAGCCGATGCTCTGACAGCAGATCGTTCAGTGGAAAGACGTTGATTCCCCTTCGAAATGGCCCACTCATTGGTGTGACGCGACCGGGGCACGTCCTTGATGCGAAGAAACTCCCCGCATCCTCCGTGTCTTTGCTGGAAGTGCTGGCAATGGCGATCCCTCAACGGATTGTAGAAGCGCGTCGAGCGGAATAAACCGGTGTGGCACTGCACCCGATGGCGTCGTTCAATACATCAATAAAGTACCGTCTGTATCGCGCCGAGCACTAAAGTGCGATGCGCCAGCCCCGCCGGCACTCTCGGTGGCTCGCGGGACCAGATAATGGCAGACTGAAAGAAACGAAAGGATAACTGTGGACGTTCAAAGCGACGATCTCATCACAAGTGCGCTTCGAGGCGCTGCCAATAAGCTTGCCCAGGATCCTGTGTTGATTGATGTCTCTCAGCGTCTCGGATCGCAGAGTCGTTCTGGTGGTCTCGCCCTTCATCGCGTCAAGTTCGCGCGATTGCTGAAGAAATCAGTGACGAGATCAAGGCGACTGGCAATGTCGTCTCAAACGTATTGAAGGACGCAGCGAGGGAACGTGGGTTCTGGCCGATTATGGCGATGTTGTGATCCACGTGATGAGCCAAGAAGATCGGGAGTTCTACGCCCTTGAGAGGCTGTGGGCGGATCAAACCATCACTCGTCTTGAACTTCCCGATGGGCTTCCGGGCAGTGCGGCTGCATCGACTCCCGCACAAGCGATTGAGGGGATTGAAGAGGAGCACCAAGGAAACTGAAGTTCGCCGAGGCCGGCCGGCTATTCGCACATCACTGGTGCCCGTCGATCGCTTCCTTCGTCACGGACAAACCGATTACAACGTCGAGCACCGATTCTGGGGATCATTGATATCCCGCTCAATAGTGTTGGGCATGAGCAGAGCGCTCGAAGGTGGGCGAGTTTTCTTTGGCAAAGGCGCCCGCTGGAGGTGGGCGCATCGGTGGTTTGAACGCCGATTATGTGTCTGCCTCGAAGTAAGGATTGTGTCCCTCCCTCGAGCGCGTTGAATGACTGCCTCGCCTTGGCGCGCGAACTTGATGCCCTGGTGCTGAGGTGGGGGAGATCGCGATCGATAAGCGGCTTCGAGCGCTCCTACGGTGTTTTCGAAGGACTAGATTTCGACCAGATTGTAGAGCAATACCCGCAGTGGTTGCTTGAATGGCGCCAGACGGGGAGAGCGCGGGCGCTGCTGAAAACCCGGTGGCGTCGGGAGATCGCGTCTGCGAGGCCGTGCTTGAGCACGCGGGCTTCGGTTCCTCGGCGGTACTTTTAGTTGCGGTTTCACGGTGCGGCTAGCTGTCCGGCGTGATGTCCACGATCGGTTTGGATCCTCGAGACTGACTGTATCGCGGTGTCGATAATGTGCACTGGTTGAGCTAGTCCTTGCCGAGGCGGCGGTTCGGGTGCCCCAGGCCGCGCGTTGGCGCCTGCATCGCACAACGTCGGGCCGCCCGGGAGGTCTTTTGAGCTAACTGAACGGGGCAAATGTGTCAGCTCGCACAGCTTACTTTTGCCTCGGCGACTTCGTCCGCTATTCTTAACAGGTCCGAGCGAGAGATCGCAACGACCTTTGGGGCTATGGCGCAGTTGGTAGCGCGCTTCCATCAGGCATGGAAGAGGTCAGTTCGAACTCTTTAGCTCGACAATCTCCGCCACAATCCTGAGGATCTCAGTGATTGTGGCGCTGTGGTTGCCGCAATGTGCGTGTGAATACGCGCGTGAATATACGCGTCCTGAATGAATCCAGAGTTCTTCGAGAAAAGGGCATCAGAAAATCTGCTTCTCCGCATGAAAACGTATGCAGATTACGATTTGGTGAAGCTTTGGGACAAGTCCTCATTTGCTGACGAAATTGCCGCAAATGTCTCACTATCTCCGGTGTGAAAACGCATCCGCACACCTCCGAACTGTGCATATGACAACAACGGCAACGGAAGGCTCACGATGACGCGCACGCCACGCTGCTCTCCCCGCCGCACCTCCTGCACTCTCTTCCGCCGCCCGCTCTGCGGCCGCCAGAGCACCCAGGGAGGCTCGCCTCGGCAGATACCCTGAACACGGCCCGCTGTCTCAGCAGGAAGAGATTTCTGCGAAGGCGATCGTCGCCGCCCGCCACCAGGGAAACCGGTCGTATAGGCCACCCACGTTCGCCTGGGTGCCGGCGAAGTCCCGCGCGCGCCTCGTACCAACCCTCGGTGAATTCGATCGTCTGGTCCGGCGGCCAGTGCCGAAACCACCCTCGTCGCCAACGACAAGGGCAAGATCGAAAAGCACGTCTCAAAGAACGCCTCTGCACCGCCTCGCAGTACAACAACAACGCCGAAGGCATCTGGTCCGGGTTTACACTCGACCCATTGCGTTCTGGCTCCAACAAGAAGGAACTGAAACGCATTGGCGCACAGGCCCCACCTCCTGGCAGGACCTGCTCAAGCCCGACCATTGGCGCGCGCACTGGTACACAGCCGCACCCTGCCACCGCAGGCGTTGGCTACATGGTCATGTACACTGTCGCCACCCTGAATAACGGCGACCAGGAGAAGACCAGCCTTTACCAAGGAACTGGTTCCCAACATCATGCAGTTCTTCTAGTCCGCAGCAACCGGTACCGAACAGGCCGGACGCGGTGAGGTGGCCGCCGCCATCGCCCTCGACTCCGACCGCTGCAAAAGGCGTCAAGGCCGGATATTCCGGACCTGGTCACCACCCACCCTCGGCAGGCACCGGCCACGTAAAGTGGGCGCAGTCTCCGTCCCTCGCGCGCGCACGCACCCCGAAGGCGCCAAGGCCTGCTACATGGACTGCTGCTGACCACCAAGGCTCAGGGATCTCACGCGGACGTCCCTCCTTCGCAGCACTCCACTCTGCCCGACGCTGGCAGTCGGTCCGGAACGTCCCCAAGCAGGACGTCGGAAGCGCGTGGACTGGGATGTACGTGCAAGCAGCTGATACTGCGCCAACCATCGGCATCTTCGAAAGCCAGATCGCCGGAGCAAAGCTCGCTGCCAGAGACCACGGGGTGCGCGAGAACCCACTCGAGGAACCTCGCGCACCCTGTGTGTGCGTCTCTCCGCTGTTTTCATTGGAGACAAGCTATGAGCATCCCACAGCTGCGTGTAAAGGTCGGCAGAAGCTCGACATCCCCGTCGCATCACCACGGCGACCGTTATCGGGCTGATTCTCCTCCTGGGAACATAAGCCAAACTCAATCGGTATCGGCGTGTCTGCACGCGCTGGCAGCTATCACCCAATCCTTCCGGCGCCAACGTCACGACACTCTGGTGAACACCCTGGTGCTGGGACTGCGCGTCGGAATTGTCGGAACCTTCATCGGATTCGTCACCGCATTCTCGCCCAAGTGTTCCTCACCTTCCCGAAGAAGCTCCTGCACTGGGTGACCCTCCTGCCCACGATTTCCCGCCCTTTGCGACGGCCACCGCCATCATCACCCTGTTCGGTAAGCGCGGCATCATCACCTCACGGAAATTCTCTGTGGGCATCGGCAGGAACAACATCTACGGCCTGGTGGGTCTGGTCATCGTGCTCTCCCTGACCTCGCGCCCGTGGCCTACCTTATCCGCGGCATGATGGAAAACTTCGACAACTCCCTGTCTGCGCGCATCCGCCACCCTCGGAGCGCAGCTGCTGAGTACTCCTGGGTGAAAGTCACCATCCCCATGGTGGTTCCCGCAATGCTGGCCTCCTTCGTGCGCGCTTTTCGTTGACGCATCGCTGACCTGGCGACTGGTACTGGGCGGTGACTTCCGAGTGCTGGCCAGTCAGATTTACTTTGCCGTCGCAGGAAGCGGTGACATCGCGCGCCGCAGGAGTTGCCCTGGTGTTGCTCCCTGCCCAGCACTCACGGTGTTCGCCGTCAGGAACACTGGTCGAACCGTAAGTCTGCGAGCACCGTGACCGGTAAGCCCGTGGGCCCCCAAAGCGTCACTGCGTCCAGCGTCAAGATCCCCATGCTCATCCCCGTCTACGGGTGCGGATCGTCTTCGTCATCGTCGTCTACACGACGCTCTTCGTGGAAGCTTTCGTCAAGATCCGGCGCCGACAACACCTTCACGATGGAACACTTCGCACGTCCAGCGCCGATCCTCCGCAATATGTCAGCCAACGCTGTCGATGACCCTGGTCGCCGCTCGACTCGCAGCCGTCACGCGCTGATTATTGGTGCGCTGGTCGTCCGCAAGTTCCCGAAGATCGGTAAAATCTTGGATTTCTGGGGCATGCTCGGTATAGCAATCCCCGGCACCGTCCTCGGTCTGGGATTCGCCCCTGGCCTACTCCAACCCCACGTGGCTGTTCTCGGGCGAAACAGATTCTGCCTCACCCTGGCAGGTGGCTTCGCCGTGTGGTAGCGGTGCCATCGCCATCATCCTGGTCTCACATTGCGCGCGCCATCCCCACCGGCCAGCAGGCCTGTATTTCCGCGCTCAAACAGATCAACCCGCAGGTGGAAGAAGCCGCACGATCCCTGGGAGCCAGCCAGGTGTCCACCCTGGTGAAAGTGACACTTCCGCTGGTGCGTTCCGGCATCGTCACCGCCGTCACCTACGGCATCACCAAGTCCATGACCATGATCACCGCGATCATCTTCATTACGACGCCTCAAACCAAGGTGATGACCTCCCAGATCTTGGACGAGGTTGATGCCGGGCGTTTCGGCCACGCCTCCGCCTACTGCACCCTCCTCATCGGCCTCGTGCTCATCATCTTGATGATCGCCAACCTTCTTGTTAACCGACTGAATCGCTCCACCAGGACGGTAGTGAAATGACGACTGAACACCACACGCAGGCAGGCGCACTCCAGCTGCGCTCTGTCACCAAAATCTACGATGCCAAGCAGGGCAGCACCGAGCTGTTGACAGCATCAACCTCGACATTGAGGCCGGAAAATTCGTGACCTTCCTGGGACCGTCCGGCTGTGGGAAGACCACGACCCTACGTATGATCGCCGGATTTGAGGACGTCACAGAAGGCGAAATCACCCTGGACGGCCAGTCCCTGGTGTCTGTCCCGCCCGAAAAGCGCCCCATGTCAATGGTGTTCCAGCCCCATGCGTTTTCCCACACCTGACGGTGAAAAGACAACGTGGATTCGTCTGAACTCACCAGAAGCTCCCCGCCGCAGAACGTGAGCGGCGGATCGCTGACGGTCGCGCCCATGGGGGATCGAACAGTACGCTCACCGCCAGCCTCGCATCAGCTGTCCGGAGGCCGCAGCAGCAGCGTTGTTCTGGCGCGCGAGCACTCGTCATGGAACCGAAGATCATCCCTCTTCGACGAACCCCTCTCGAACCCGATGCGCCTGCGTCTGCAGCAATACGCGCAGCGAAATCCGTGCACTCCAACAGCGTCTGGGACCTACCGCGATCTCGTGACCCACGACCAGTCCGGAGGCTCGCCACCATGTCCGACATGATCGTAGGATGAGCGCGGGCACCATCGAGCAGGTCGGGGAGCCGCGTGAAATCTACTCATCGCCCGGTGAACCGATCTCGTGGCCTCCTGCATGGGAAACTCCGCATCCTTCGTGGCCGGCACGAGTTAGTGAGGCACGAGGCGACTGACCACCGGTGGCCACTCGCGGGTGATCTGGACACCGCGGGAGTCGGACTTTGGTGTTGAGCGATCACGTGGAGTTGGTCGTCCGAGCAGAAAACACCGAGGTCGGCCTGCGCGCACCGGAACGAGCAGGCAGGGAGGGCAGAGACGTGGCTCTGGAAGCCACAGTGCGCTGCGGCGCTTCGACGGCCTCGGCCAACACCTACGTCCCGAGCGCGGCGGGCATTCTCGGCCGTTCCTCACGGCATGAATGAACTTCTACCGCTGGAGAGAGCGGTCACCTGTGTGATCTCGCGCGAGTCCCCGTGGGTGATTCCCGTGACTCCTGGAGCAGACAGGCCGGAACCATGCGACGCTTGATCGTGAGTGATGCGTGGCGCCGAGGAAATGGTGCGCTCCACTTCTACCTCGCGCTCGAGGATTCCTCTGTGGGACTTGGTGCGCGAGGCGTGAAAAACCCGTCAGCGCTCCCACAGACTCGCATCCAAACCGCCGAGTGCATCCACGTGAGCGGTGCAACGCCCGATCTGTATCGAGACGAGATCAGTGACGCCCAATGAGAAACTGCGCTCGCAGATGGACTGCAGTCGCATGGCGCAGATCGACCCTTCACGTTGACCTTCGCTCCGCCGGGCCGTCCAGGAACGGGCAGTGGAAGTGATTTCCAGAGAACCCCTCATTTATCGAGGCTGATCGACGCCGTGCGTGACAGCATCGCGCTGACGCGGGCTGGGGAGGTGCTCACGGATCCGCCGTTTGGCCCCCATCAGCCTCCGGCCTCATGCGGTTGCGACGAGTAGCGAAGAGGATCGGGCGCTTGCTGATGCCTCTTCATGCTCTGCGAAAACCGACAATTCGATGGAGTGCTCACAGATCGCTCTTGTCGAAGTCGATCAAGACCGCGAGGCCGGTAGCTCCTTCCGTCCTCTATATACTTGACGGTGCGGGACTGCGCTGACGTCGGGGAACACTCCCACCACTCACCGAAAGACGGATGTCGAGGATGCCGCAAAGAAAACGGAGCCAGCATCATTGATGTGGCTCAAGCAGCGGGAGTGTCGCAGGCGACTGCCAGCCGCGCACTTTCTGGGCATCCCGCCGTCAGTTCCCAAGCGCGCGTCGCTGTGCGCCGTTGCCGCCCGCCTCGGATATGTGCGCGAAACCTCGGTGCTGCGATCGCCAGTTCCAGCACCACCACCGTCGGCCTTTGCGCGCAACGTTGGACACAGCTTCTGCGGGAAAGTTGCAGGAAGAACTCGCAGCGCACACCGACGAACTCGTTAGAACTGCTGGATTACCGCCGGAGGTGACAGCGAAGAAGGCCAGATGCAGGCCATTAACAACCTCGTGGGACACGGGGTGGGCGTGGTTATCGTTGCTTCTGGTCGAGTATCGAACGAGGCCATGCAGTATGCGGCTTCCTTCGTCCCTGCCTCATTGGTCATCGGCTGTGAAACCCGCCCTGAATTTGATTCCGTGCGCATCGATCCCGCGTATGAAGCGATGCTGGCGCAAAGAGTTGTAGGCCTGCGACACCGGAAAGTTGCTGTCACCGCCACCAGCCACCCCCTCGCGGCCACCCCTGCATGCCCGTACTGCAACCTTCATTACCCAGCTGGTTGTCACGGCGTCCAGCCATATCGTGACGTCTCACAGCGACTACGGTGAGGATCTTTTCGATGGCATTGACCGGGCGATTGACGCCGGGTGTACTGCGGTCATTGCGGGAAGTGGATCTGATTGCGGTGTGAAAATTTTCGAAACACTTGGCGTCGCGAGGGATTGCCTGCACGAGCAGGTGTCGGTGACGGGTCATTTTGACGCGACCGGTCCGTGGCCTTCACCGCTTTTGAACCCGACGACGGTTGCACAAACCGAAAGTGCGTGAATTGGCGAGGCAGTAGACCGTGCTGCCTGCGCGCAGGAACGCTTTGAAGCCGGTTCCGAGAGCAGCGCAACGCCTCGATCCGTAGCCCGGAGAGTCTATCGAAGGAGGAACTCTGAGGCTCTCCTGGAGGTCAAATAGGATCTTTTCTCGTGAAAGCGGACTGTGTGGGTGGAGGACTCCATAGCTTTCTCCTCCACCCACAGACGTCGCAGCGAACAAATCACGATCAATATCAGGAGCTCCATGGGGTGTTCCCGTGATGGTCAGCAGTATTTACCGGAGTGGAGTTCGACCGATATCAACGGTTCGGACGAGATTTCCCATCCGCTGGGCTGCCCGTCACCTTTTCCGAACGTGGAGGTGTCACCACATACATGGCGGTCGTTGACGCGTAGCAGGAAAACGAGCGAGGATCTCTCAGAGTGTGCATCCGACTGATGCAGTGTGTAAATTCGCCGGGTCTACCGAGATATCTTTCGGAAAAGTGATTGCGCTGTTATTTCCCGAGATTTCCTACTTTGCGACGGCCTCCGAAACAGCCGGGGCACGGGAGACGTGCGCTCGCTGACGCAGAGACAACTCGGCTTCAAATAACGTTCCCGTGTGATCTTCGCAGGAGAGAGAGGAGTGCGGGAATAGCAATGATACCATGACGAAGCACGTGCAGATCAAGTGAGTCCTCGGTGTTACTTCGCTGGATGTTTGATCTATCCAGCGATTTTTGTATATAGGAAGGGAAATCTGAACACGCGCAGGTGATGATAAGAAGTCATCTTAGGCAGTAGCGTGTTCGATAGCTGAGGAGCCGGATTCGGATCCGCGCCCTGCAGTAGGTGACGACTTAGTGCACGTCGAGTGCTTCCTCAGCTGCCCGCCCTCGTCAGTGGCAGGAGCACTATCTGTACGCGAAAACCATGCCGCTTGTCCAACGGTACAGCGCAAAGATTGAACTGAAGAAGAAGACCGCACTAATGAAGGTCGCTGGCGTTGCGAAGGAATCGCCCACAACGGCAAGCGGTTCTTCGCTTCCTGTGGCGCCAACAATGCCTGCGTAGATCACGCCGCCGAAAGGCTTTCACCGACGATCAGACCGGTCGCCAAGAGCGCACCCATTCGACGTGCGCGCTCGGGATCCTTGCGCTTTTGGCAGACCAACTGGTCGTAGAAGAAAACCGATGACGCCGCCAACGGGGGATCATAATCGTCAAAGAAGCGGGAGGTACATGCCCATGCCGACTGCGAGAGGCGGAAGGGCAAAGCGGCCCTTCGACTCAGCTGAGAAGCCCATCGACGATGATGAGCCCGACGCCGATGATTGCTCCCAGACCCAAGAGGCTCCAGTCTTGAGTGCCTCCCCACGACGCCTTGAGCCAGCGAAGAAATCAGAGAGGACTCGCGGGCTGCAAGTGCATCTTGACCTGCTCCAGGAGCTCCCTGGAAACCGAAAGCGTTCTGCATGAGGTCCAAGACCGGAGGAATGATCAGAGCACGGAAAAACAACACCGATGACCAGCGCGACCTGTTGCTTCCAGGGAGTCGCACCCACGAGCTGACCAGTCTTAAGGTCTTGCAAATTGTCGTTCGAAATCGTTGCGACACAGAAGACAATCGCGGCGGTAAAAGAGGGTGCAGGCGATGAGGGCAGTGGTTTCCGCGCTGGAAGAACTGCGTCCGTGAACGGCAACGATTGCCAGAGCGGTCAAGACTACGACCAAAATACCCACGCCTGAAACGGGACTATTTGACGAGCCGATGAGGCCGGCCATGTAACCGCACACTGCGGCGACCAAGAGTCCTGCGAGCAGAGTGAAGATCACAGAAACAGCGATGAGCATCGCTGTATTGTGAGCAATCTCGGTGCCGTGGGTGAAGATCCACAGCAAACCGCCCACGGAATCATCGACAGAACAATCACCAGAGCGACGATGGTAATCGGAATATCGCGTTCAGTCTGGTCGAGTTCGCCGCCCGCGTGACGGTGCGAGAAGAACGCATGGCGTCACGGATTCCCTTGATGATGGGGGAGATGATCTTGACAAGAGTCCAGATTGCGGCAACAGCCATGACGCCGGCGCCGATGTAACGCACCTGGCTAGAAAAGACCGTGTCGACAACGTCAGACAGTGGTGAACCGTCAAGCTGCCCGACACTGAAGTAGGGGATCAAGATGAAGAAACTGACGAACATGCCGATGAGCATGGCAATGCCGACAGTCAATCCCACCAGGTGACCGACGCCGATCAGTGCCAGCGAGAGCGAGGTACCAATCGAGGTTGCACCCGCACCCATACACGGAAGGTTGCTGACAGGACGAGGCCGCAACCTCATGGTGAGAGCAAGCGACGATTGCAGCAGAGCAGATCGCCCCAAACACCGTTGCGCGCAAACCAAGGCTGTTGTCGGCTGACTTCTCGTGGGAGTCGCCAACCTTGAGGATCTCTGCTCCGGCAACACCTTCGGGGTACGGAAGGTCCGAACCTGTAACCAATGCGCGGCGCAAGGGGATCGAGTACATAACACCCAAGATGCCGCCGACCGCGCAGACGCATGCCATTGTCGTCCAGTAGAAATCCGCTCCACCAGCCGACAATCACCAGACCGAGTGATGAAGATTACTGCGAGAGCGTTCCGGCAGCGGGAAGCACTGTTTGGACAATGTTGTTTTCTTGGATAGTGATCCGAGAAAATCGTAGAATTGCCATGGAAATGACGGCTGCCGGGATGGAGGCTGCGAAAGTCAATCCAACTTTCAATCCCAGGTAGACGTTCGTGGCGGTGGAAACCAGCAATAATTCCACGGATGACACCGGAAGGTCAATTCCCTTTAAGTACGAGCGGGAGCTCGTTGCGGCGTAGACACGTGAATCCTTTCCGTGTGCTGACGCATCGGCCGCACCCTGCGTCAGATGTTTGGTCCTTGTAGTGATTGGACAGTCCAAGCGCCTCATGATCCCGTTCAATGTATGGTCGCACTTGGGAAAAATCCGCTGACCAGAGTCGAAAAATGAAGCAAGAGCTCAGGAAAACATGACAGCTAGCAAAATCATATTCGCGTGCAGCGGTTTCAACCTCCCTGGCATCTCGTCGGCATCCTCGCCATGAGTCACCATGTGGCCTGGTTAGCGACCTGACCGGGCCGCCTCCCGTCACGATCCTGTGGCCCATTCCGGCTCGCAGAGGCAGCCCGCGGAGTCCCTCTCTGCCTCTCCCTCGCCTTGTCTTCAAGCGGTGTTGGACTTCGCGTCTCTCTCTCAAAGCGTTGGGGGATGAGCGCGTGCTGACTACGGCACTGCACCCAGTGCAGCCCTCGGCTTGTGACAGTCCCTGGCGGGCAACTCCTTACGCCGCTTCTTTTGTGCTCCTGAGCGCCATTGCGCCTCATCGGCCCAGCTCCTCGCGAACGTCCTTGTCCCTGCATGGATTAAATCTCGGCGAGGCCGGACGATTTCAGAACGCCACTCATCACCACATACGGAACGGTCCTGCTGATCGGAGTGAGCGGCAGGTTCTGCGTCGCCGTGCCGCGTAGGCATGATGGCCAGCTCTGGCGGTCTTCACTGGCGGTTGGGCGATGCCGTTATCGCAGCAGTACTGGACCAAAGTTGATCAGCGGTCTTGTCGGTCGTCGAGATTCCTCCCGATGGAGGCACCCGAAGCGTGCAAAGTCTCTCCTCTCAAGCGACCAAGCGGCGCCTCGATCTATCACTCGAGGACGGCAATTGCCTTGGTCCTCGGATTCGGACTTCAAGCTACTGAACGCTTATGTTCAATTTGCATTTCTCCCGCAAATTTTGATGAATGCCGGCTACTCTGCTGACTGGTGTCCATCATGACAGCTCTTGTGAATTTGTGGGCAGTCCTTGGTGGCCTGGTCATTCCTCTATGATTGGACCACATGGGGACGCATATCCCATGGCTTTCCATTATTTTCGGTCTGCTGACATTCCGTCGGCTGGACTCGGCTTGCGCCGGTGCCCGGCCTTTCGCATTTCTCTGGGTGTCCCTGCTGGCAATCGATTCACTCTTTCCTCATCATCGCCCCTCATTCCTCGCCCGGTCTCGCGACGCAGCTGTGACGGCCGAACTTTCAGCCTTGGTGCAACCCATTGGCTACGCGATTGCTGCACGTGGCCCTATCGGCCTTTCGCATTCTCCTCCAACTTTCGAGCGAGACTATTCCCTCGTGGCGATGGCGCCCACGGGCCCACTCATGGGAGTGACGACCCACGCCGGATCTGGAACGGGAATAATCGATGATGAACTTGCTGCAGTGGCATGAGCAGATCTCACTTCACGAACAAAGAGTGGCGCCGCCGTCGCCTGTAATACAGATTGACCACGCCGAGCGGCAGTCAATCGATGAATCCGGTATCAGGCGTCAGTCGCGTGGGCACCGAGCATGCGCTCCGGTGGTTGGAAACTCCGCGCGCAGGAGTCGAACCAAAGCAGCGGATGCATCCTGGTGCGACTGAATCCAACGCGTTCCCCTGCGCAACCAGACCAAGGCCGTCCACGTAGCCGGCGAGGCCTCGAACATCAAAGGTCACGATGTCCTCCGCAATGTGCCGGAAGGTGTGGATCGCTCCAGATCTGCTCGAGGGAATCGGAAGTAATCGGCTACAACGATAGGAACGTAGGATTTCGGAGCCGTACGAGCCTGTGCCCAGAATCCGGAGACCATTGCCCAACGGGTATCGTTCGGGATTGAGGTGTCGCGAAGAACCGCGTCCCAGACCTGCTGCTTGACAGAAACGTCGCCGACCGCGGCACGCGCAGCCGCCGCTCTGATGACCGGTCATCGCCGTCTTCCGCTTCAAGGGTTGTAATCTCTGCCTCTCGCCAAACCACCCGGACGAGCGCGGTGAGCAGTGTCCAACGCAGGTCGACGTCGAGGTCGAGTCCCATGAGAGTTTCTGGCACTTCTTCAGTACAGGCCGCACTGCCCGCCAAAGTGCTCGGGGAGTACTGGTGCAGGCAAGGAGTCATGACGAAGAGAGCTGTTGCTCGTCGGAGTGGGCACTGGCGGTGCGTTTCGCGATCAGCAGCGCGAGGCAACGCGCTCTTGCAGTGCACGACGACGCGCGGTAAACGTAGGTTTCCTGAGGCCTGGTCGAGGTGGCGCAGCGGTACAGTCGCAGCATGGTTGCGCGAGGCCTGCGCAGGGCGCTGAGGAGGAGCATCAGGTAATCGCGCGCAGGTACCGCCATCGCGGGTCATATCCCAAAGCTGACGCCAAGATCACGCCGCGAGTCAAAGAATCAAAGTTAAGCGATGTTGCGAATTGCAAAGTCCAAAGATCGCGCATCCAGACGAACTCGTATATGCCAAGTCCTGATCGTTAATCAGAATGATCAGGGCGCGATGCCAGTTTTTCGTTCGAGACAACAGTCGAGGAACCATCGACGTTTTAGCTCCCGCTGAAGACGCGTTTCGACTGATCCATCCTCTGCCTGGCTGTATCCTTGAAACAATGAGGCGGTGGCGCAGTGACGAGTTTCGAAAGGCCCTGAATGACCTTGAGCTGGTGATGGCACCGTTGTCATAGACGCCCATCTGTGGACGCGTGCGCATACTCAGCTTCTTCAAGCCACACGCGCGACCACCGCTTGAGATCTCGACCCGATGCCTTTTCCAGCTCGCCCAAGAGGTTCAGCCAGAGTTGCGTTCGAGTAGAACGTTTCGCCAGTACTCATGGTGCCGGCAAAGAAGTGCTCACGACCGACGTATGTGACTAGCCGACGCAGTGACAGGCGCCTTCGCATAGGTAATGCCATCGAAGCTCACTTCAACATCGGCAAAGATCTCGGATCTCGGCGGTGATCGCGAGTAGTCGAAGCTGATCCGGTTCATGCCCTGTCCTTGCGGTGGAGCATGAAGCCGGTCCAGCCTCGGTGTATTCGGTGGCTCTGCAAGAGCCAAGTGGGCTCATGAACTCAGCGAAGGATCTGTTGAGCCGTTGGGTCATTCCACCACTATGGTGACCAAGTCACCAAACCATGTGTGAGCGAGCCTGGAGGATCGTATTCGCACGAGCCTCTGTCATGGTTGTGGGACGAGTACGAAGATGTACTGATCACGGAAAGATGCAGCCTGCGTTTTCTGCATTGCGCCAGCGTTAAATTTCGGGAACGAAGATCTGGTCGTAGGTCCTTTGAAGGGTAAGGAATACCGTAAGCATCCCTCAAAGAAAGTGAATCCCGCGCGTGTGATATCGATCTGACTTCGGAATCCAGAGAATCAAGGCGATGCGCGGCACCAAACACCCAGAGGAATTGCACGACCATCGCTGAAACCAGCGAGTCGGTCACGCCCTGGTAGTCCGGCGACAATCGCGGCATGTAGGTCGCAGGATACGTTCGGTCTCTTCGAAACGGTAGGTCCACGAGGAGTCGCTCCATCTCGCCCGGGGAGTCGCCGAGTTCGAGAAGACCTCCATCCGGCGGGTACCGTCACCAAAGGTGAAGGTCGTTTCAGATCGGGCTGTTCGAAAGTGGTGAATACGACGCGTCCGGAACTTCGAACCGGGAGCAGCATATTCGCGAGCCGGCAGGGTCGACGAAACGGAGACCACCGGTGTGTAAAAATATGTACTGGCAGTCAGCCTCGACTGTCAGGGTACGTGCGGTTGCGGAAGGGCAATGCGGCATCTTGGTGGATGAACGATCCAAGCTCTCACCGTTGAGGACGATCGAGTGAACATTGCTCGACACCAAGTCCGCGAAGGTTGCTTCTCCTTCGGTCGCGCTTTTTGAATGTCACGGTTGTGCGCGAAAGTTAGAAGTCCGCCCGCGAGGTCGAGTTCGATCAGTGATCCACGCCGCGATCACGTCTGCACGCTGGATGGCTTCTCGCGCGTCATCAGGTTCAGGCCAGGTACTGTTCACCCGATTGTGTTGATCGATCAGGATGCGGATGCGCGTAAACGTCTTAATTTTACAGCTATTCTCGTGGCGCGAACCTGCCGCGCCACGCGCAAATTGTCATCGAATTGAAACCTGGTTGTCGTGGCTACCAGATATGGACGCGCTCGGGGCAATCCGGCCAGAAAAGTCCCCGGGGCCACATCGTAGGCCTCGGCGAAGTCCATATTCGCAACGATCTGAATGCAGGAATTCTGCGGGGGCGGAGATCGATACCAGAGCTGTTTGGCGTACTGCGGCGGATCGCCGTCCTCCATCCCGCGAGCCCACGCGGTGAAGAAGCGCCAGCAGCTTTGTCCGTCGATTTCAGGGCTGATTGTGGGGTAAGTCCCTCTGCAAGTCGAGCAACATAGGCCTGCCACGCGATGGAAAGCCCGCCAAGTCACTCAATGTTCTCGCCCAGGAAAGTGCCCATTTATTACGGAGTGTTCTTCCCTTGAGATCCTGTGGGTCAGTGTACCGACACCGCACGAGGTTGGTGCGTTCCTCGAACGTTCCCGGATCTTCGTCCACCACCTCCGTTGCCTTCCGCATCGAAGCGCGAACCTTGATCATCGTCAAAACCGTGTCCGATTTCGTGTCTGATTACTGTGCCGATATACGGAAGTTTGCGGCATCATCAGCCTCTGATCGAAGAATGGTGTTGCAAGATCGCAGCGCGGGAAGACGATTTCTTGTTCATCGTCGGGTCGTAGTAGGCATTTTAATAGTTTGAGGCGCTGGCGCCACCACTCGATCGACGGGCCGCCGGAGTTTATTCCAACGACGCGAAACGCAGCGCGCGTTGCCGCTCGACGGTTGCGACCAGGGAGTCTGAATCGGCGCGCATTGAATAGTCGATCCACTGATCGGGTAGCCGACCCTTGGGAGTAAAGGTGCTGAGCTTCAGTGCTTGAGCGCGGTTTCTTCGCCCATCCACTCGCAGGGTGAGCGCCGTTCATAGGCGCGCGTCGAGAAGGTTGCGGACGAGACTATCCATGATCTCTTTGTTGGCGGGCGGGAAATGGCGGAAACCAAATTCTCACCCAGCAGCCTCGCCAAGGAGAGAAGAGACTGGGCGGAGGCTGCGCCCATCGAGGGAGGCAGCCCTGAGTTCCTGGAAAGAGTTCGTCCGTGGAACTCGAAGGAGGTGGGCTGACGAAGTTCGGAGAGCATAAAGCGGTACTGTCGACGAGTGAGTGTTCATCCACATCTTGAGGACTTTGAGATCAGGTTTTTCCACAGCTGCGCTGCACCCTCAAAAACCCGGATGTGTGACACGTTGAGCGTCTCAACCTTTTCCAAGGAAAGCCAGGCCTTCGCCCACAGGTCCCATGGGAACGAAGGGATAGTTTCGCACACCCAGCCCAAGTCATAAAGTGGTCGGCTAAGAGAGGATCCGGTTTTGACACTGCATCGGCGGAAAGTGAAAACTTTATTGAACCGCGCACAGCACGCGCGTGAGACATGGCGTTCTCTCTCTTCATTGAGTCCGACCAGTAAAAAGCTGCCGACGTAGGGCTTCCCAGGCTTCGAACTTCGCGATGCTGTTTCTTCGCGGTAGTAGGCCCCGTCTGGCAGAGAGAGGACCGCCCGTATACGTCGAGTGCCAAAGGACTGGAATTGTGTGCATCGGTACCGACGTAATTTCCAAAGAGGCCGTAGCGATTCCCCGTAGCGGAAGGTTCCCATAAGTGCTGCGAGTTCGTCGTGCTCGCTACTGCTCGAAGGCGTGTGAGTTTGTTCTATGGGGAGAAACCGCCTCGCCAAGGCATCCCCATCCATAAATATTCCGTATAAATGGCGATCAACTCCGCGTTGTGACTCCAGATTTTATTGAAGGCTGCGTCTTCGCATCGCTTTTTCCCACAGCTCAGATTGATCAAGAAGCTCATGGAAGGTTCCGTGCATGGCGGTCTGCGGAACTTCGTGGCTGTGTCACCGCCGTTGGTGGTGGTAGAAACCGTCCTGTGGATTGTAAGTCTGCTCTCAGTCAAAGACACTGTAATGTTGGGTGGCTAGTATGTGGCGTACGCCCGATTTCTTAGAAGGTCAAGTTCGCTGTGAATGATTAATACAGGCTGAAGTGCATGCACATATGCAACATGCCTTGGAAGATGCAAAGTTCAAAAGGGTCAGCATTAATAAGAAACAACCAGAAATCAAGGAACAACGTAACACTATGAGACGATGGAGACTGATGTCAGTCATCGGTGGCGGCTCGACCGTGCCGGCGTTGTCCGCGATGTCGCAATGCGCGGATTCCGTGCCATTCTTCTTGACCGCCGATATGGCTCGTTGAACTTCTGGCGCTAACAGCGATTGCCCACTCCAGGCGCGCGTTGCGTCGCATCCGACCCTGAATCAAAGAACCGAATGTGCAGAAGAAAACGCACCGTTTCCCGTATCAATGCTGATGTGTAGGAAAGACCGGCGGCCTCTTCGTGACAACTCGGTCGACGATGAAGACTACGATCAGTTCATCGGCTCGCGCGAGAGCCGCTCACGTTCCTGCAGAAGAGATTTCTCCACGGAGCTCGCTCGCGTATTCGACTTGATCCGACTAAGCGCGCATTTGCAGTACAAGACGGAACCGTCGACGGTCATGTATGGTCTGGGCGCGGCGCGCTCGGCCATTGCCTGGCGGAGCGGAGATCCTCACTTCACACTCGTGCAACCGGAATTCAACGGTTAAGACCGTATCGAAGCGGTTCGCGCGCGATGAACGATCAGGCGAGGACATCCGGATTGACCGCTCCTTTGTCTTGAACTGTGGCGGCCCCTGGGCTGACAAACAAAAGCTTGTGATCCTGCCATGGAGTGGAAGTCGTTCCCGGAACGCTGATCGCTACAAATCACCGTCTTTCACAGAACGTCATCAAACCGCTGTGACGGCTCCGCTGACGGTGACATCTTGGTTCCGTCCACCCCGTTTGCATTATCGAACGACTGGATCAGCAAGACCTGACGGCCCGATTCTGCTGGATCGTCCGGCAGATGCTTGACGCGGAGAAACCCTGATTCCTGGCTTTTCTTTTCCGAAAGTCTCGTGCCCCCATGCGGGCGGGCGCTCGTCCGCTCATCAAAGACACCGCGTTCCTGAACCAGATACCCGCCGGTATGGCCCGGAGGAATGCACACATCGTTGACCACCTGAGTCGCGATGGCGTTGATGGCATCTTTGACCACATTGCCGGCGGTAAGTCTGTCGACCCACTGATTGATGGCAGAACGCATCGTCAACATCATGTGTCAGCAGATGGGGAGGAACGGCCCCTGCCGCACTGCCGACGAAGTCGTCTCGAGGCAGACGGACACTCGAACTACTACATCGGCCACCGCCCGGACGATGTTGAACACCGCGGCGAGTCGCCCTCCAGCCAAGAGATCATCTGCGAATGCGAACTTGTCACCCGTGAAATGCCTGAACGCACAATGGACGTTCTCTCCCGGCGGGCAACTCGATGACGTGCGCCGTCAAGTTCGTCTCGAACGCCATGCCAGGGCGGTTTTGCCCCAGCGCAGCGCGGGAATCAGCCATGAACGCGGTGAGCCACCGACGCGCTCGGATGTTCGAATCCGTTTCGCCTCTTCCCTAAGAACCGCTGACCGGACTCAGGCCCATTCTCTGGTAAAAGCCCACAGCTGCTTTGGATACCTGATCCACGAAGGAACCCCAGACGTTGAGCATCTGCCGGTTCGCCCCGATGCTATTCTGCATGAATGCGTACCGGGACGCTGTCG